>ERZ1643251.1-NODE-1-length-763302-cov-109.641881_pt1 | contig 763302 bp, 572 predicted proteins | sample MGYA00579261_ERZ1643251 | MGnify/ENA primary metagenome ERZ1643251 (study PRJEB29033, sample SAMEA4952267) | chicken gut metagenome | biome: Broiler Chicken; feature: Gastrointestinal Tract; material: Caecum | place: Ireland | collected 2018 | study: Broiler... | reverse complement strand
CGGCCTACTCGGTGCTGGACAAAACCAAAATCAAGACCACCTTCCAGATGGACATTCCCCACTGGAGGGAGGCAATGAAGTATTGCCTTGAAAAATTAAGATAACTTCCTCCCGATATGCAGTTGCCCCCCCCCTCCAAAATTAAAAGATATCTGAAGTATCTTCCCTATTTGCCTAAAACAATTTGGTTTAACTTTCATTATCTGCCATACAGACAAGCAGTGAAACTTCCGATTATACTCTATAAACCAAAACTGAAAAAATGTAAGGGGAAAGTGCAAATTGACGCTCCGATTAAATCGGGTATGATCTGTTTAGGCGTTCCTATTGTATCCATCTATCCTAATGCGGGTATTTCTTGGAACACAGAGGAACTATTCGCTTTCAAGGGAAATGTATTATTGGCAATAATTCATATATATCGACGGGTGCATCCAGCACTTTAAATATCGGGCATAATTTTAATGCGACCACGACATTGAAACTTGTTTGCTATCATGCCATATCTTTTGGGCAGGATGTACTGATTGGTTGGGATAATCTATTCTGTGATACAGACTTTCATGCTTGTGTAAAGATGGATGGAGAAAAATCACGAGGATATGCTCCGATTAAAATCGGCAATAATAACTGGTTTGCGATGAAGTGTATGACTTTGAAAAATACCCATACACCAGACTTTTGCATTGTAGGGGCTGGCTCGCTATTAATAAAAGATTATTCTGCATATCCTAAGCACTGCTTGATCGCAGGACAGCCAGCTGTGTTTATAAAAGCCGGTATTTATCGGGATCCGGAAAACGATACGATTGAGTATAAATAAGGTGTTTTTCGGATTTGTGCAATGAAAATTGTAGGTTCGGCGCATTATTGGTGAAATTGATAAAAATACGATATGAAGGTATACGTTGATCCCAGATGTATAATAACATATTCTTCGTATTATTTATACGGATTATATGAATATTTTGGGAAATCAAATGTGCGGTTTTCTAATAAATTTTTTCGCGATGTCGATATGTCGCATTACAATCATCGGAACGATGCATTAATGTTGTTCGTGATAATTGATGAACTCGGAAGTATAAAAAAGGTGGCAATTGATTTTAGAGACGGTCGGGATATATTGCTTAATGCCTACTATTGGAGTCATGTATATGCAAAAATAAATTATAATAAAGAATTTACAGTTGTTCCGGAACCTAGAACCAAATTACTGTCTATTCCGCCGTCCTTTGCTGTGAAAATATATAATCTACCCCAGACGATCTTTCATACCATAAGAAATTCATATCTTGTATTCGGACAGAAGAGTTTGTGCGGAGGTAAGACGATGATGTCCTTAAAAACGTTTATAGCAAATTACATTTATTTATATTTTCGGCGCCAAAAGTTAGAGCAATATGAGGCGTCTTGTAAGCGCTCAAATCAGGATTACATATTTTTCATCTCGACATTGTGGAGTCATGAAAATTGTGTTGCTTCGACGAATGTGTTTAGATCGGAGTATATGTTATATTGCCATAATCATCCCAAAATTTTGTTTGAAGGTGGATTTCTAATAAAAGATAAGAACAGACAAGGAGAGGTATATGAAAGATTACGATTGAAAGGACATATTCCCATTTCAGCTTATATAGACAATACAAAAAAATCACTGATAGTCTTTAATACCCCGTCTTGTTGGGATTGCCATGGGTGGAAACTTGGTGAATTTCTTGCCATGGGGAAGGCCATTATATCGACACCGATAACCAATGAACTTCCATATCCATTGATACATAGACAAAATATTTATATTATTAATTCAAAAGAAGAATTGTATAAAGCTGTCGATTTATTAATTGAAGATCACGCATTGAGAATTTCTTTAGAAGAGAATGCAAAAGCATATTACAGAGAATATGTTGCTCCTGAAAAGGTTATTGAATCGATTGTTAATAAATTAAGAGATATATGAATATGCAGCGCACTATCCTCATCACGGGCGGCGCGGGCTTCATCGGCTCGCATGTGGTCCGTCTTTTCGCGACCAAATACCCCGATTACCGGATCGTCAACCTCGACAAGCTGACCTATGCGGGCAACCTCGCCAACCTGCGGGACATCGAGGAGCGGCCGAACTACACTTTCGTCAAGGGCGACATCTGCGACTTCGAGGCGATGCGTGAACTGTTCCGGCAGTACGGCATCGACGGGGTGATCCACCTCGCAGCCGAGAGCCACGTGGACCGCTCGATCAGGGATCCGTTCACTTTCGCGCGTACGAACGTCATGGGCACGCTGTCGCTGCTCGAAGCTGCGCGGGAGTACTGGAACGGTGATTGGGCAGGCAAGCTGTTCTACCACATCTCGACCGACGAGGTGTACGGGGCGCTGGAGCTGACCCGCCCCGCGGGGGACCCTGCGGGCTGCGAGAGCGGCGGCGGTCCTTTCGGGGAGGAGTTCTTCACCGAGGAGACGAAGTACGACCCGCACAGTCCCTACTCGGCGTCGAAGGCTTCGTCGGACCACTTCGTGCGGGCCTACCACGACACGTACGGCATGCCGACGCTGGTGACGAACTGCTCGAACAACTACGGTCCTTATCAGTTTCCGGAGAAGCTGATTCCGTTGTTCATCAACAACATCCGCCGCGGAAGGCCGCTTCCGGTGTACGGCCGCGGGGAGAACGTCCGCGACTGGCTCTACGTCGAGGACCACGCACGGGCCATCGACGTGATCTTCCACAAGGGCAAGGTCGCCGACACGTACAACATCGGCGGTTTCAACGAATGGAAGAACATCGACCTGATACGGGTGATCGTCAAAACCGTGGACCGGCTGCTGGGCAATCCCGAAGGCGCTTCGGAAAAGCTGATTACCCATGTCGCCGACCGCGCGGGTCACGACCTGAGATACGCCATCGACTCGCGCAAACTCAAAGATGAGCTGGGCTGGCAGCCCAGCCTGCAGTTCGAAGAGGGGATCGAAAAGACCGTCCGCTGGTACCTCCAGAACCAAAAATGGATGGACGACATTACTTCAGGAGAGTATGAAAAATACTATCAGAGTATGTATGATCAAAGAGAATAAGTTTGTATTTCTATTGTAGACAAGAGAGGTTTTTGCTGGTTTTAATGTTTCATTTATGAAATATGTGCTATTCTGGTCGGTCTTCCTCGTCCTGTTTTATATGCTTTTGTGGTGGCTGATCCGCCGGACTCCGGTGACGGGGGACGATGAGAAAGAGGTGAGCCGTATCTCCCGCTTGCTGAAACGGCTCGGCGATAAGTGGGGTGTAAAATAACACCGAATAGCATGAGGAAAGCCGGAGCGTCGCTCCGGCTTTCCTCGTTGCTGAAATGCGCTGAAAATCCGCATGAAATAGGCTTGAAGTACGTCGGTGCCCGACTGCAGGCCGTGCGGCGTGCGGATTACTTACCTTTTGCGCTTTATCCCCGGTATTGTACGGGGATTTTCCCCTTTTCGCGGTCGGGGGGCCGACGTCCGATCTCCGTTCGGGCGATAATTCTTCGGGGCGCGTTCTTGTCTGACGATTGTGCGCCGTTCCGGAACCGTCGGGTTTCCGGTCGGCTTTTCATTGAAGAAATACGATTTCTGCCGCCGTTTCTCCTCCTGCGAGCGGGCGACGTAGACCTTTTCGTGCGTATAGGGATTCTCTCCGGTGTAGAACATCACCGACGAAAGTGTCATCGGCGTGGGGGTGAGGTCCTGCACCTGTTCGAGGTTGAAATGGAGTTTGCCGAGGACTTTCTCCGACAGCGAACGCATGTCGCGTTCGGTGCAGCCGGGGTGCGACGAGATGAAGTAGGGAATCAGCTGGTAGGGAAGTCCTTCGCGGCGGCAGATGCGCTGGAAATCGGCGGTCAGCCGCTCGAAGAGCGCGAACGGCGGTTTGCGCATCAGTTTCAGCACGGCATCTTCGGTGTGTTCGGGCGCGACTTTCAGTCGTCCCGACGTGTGGTATTTTACGACCGTATCGAGATAGGGACTCTCGTCGAACAGGTCGTAGCGGATGCCGCTGCCGACAAAGGCCTTTTTGACGCCTTTCACCGCGCGGATCTTTTCATAAAGCGCCAGCAGCGGACGGTGGTCGTTGTCCAGATTTGGGCACATCTTCGGATGCAGGCACGACGGGCGGCGGCATTTGCGGCACAACTCCCGGTCGCGTCCGCCCATGCGGTACATGTTGGCCGACGGGGCGCCCACGTCCGACAGATAACCTTTGAAGTCCGGCATCCGGGTCACGCGCTCCACCTCTGCGAGGATGGAACGTTCGCTGCGTGAGTTGATGAACTTGCCCTGATGGGCCGATATGGTACAGAACGAACAGCCGCCGAAGCATCCCCGGTGGATATTGACCGAGTGTTTGATCATCTCCCACGCCGGAATATCCCCTTTGCCGTTGTAGCGCGGATGCGGTGCGCGCTGGTAAGGCAGGTCGAACGAGTGGTCCAGCTCGTCGGTCGAGAGCGTCGTGTTGGGCGGCGTGACGACCACATAACGGTCGCCCACGGCCTCGATGAGCGTCGCCGTCGGCTCCATCAGGTTGCTCTGGGTCTCGATGATGGTGAAATTCTCGCCGAAGGCCCGTTTGTCCCGCACGCACTCCTCGTAGGCGTGCAGCCGGATCGTCTCCGCCGGATCGAGCCGCTCCACGTAACCGTCGTCGGCCATGAAGGCCACCTGCCGCAGTTTGCGCAGCAGTTTGGCGTTGTAGCCGTTCCGCATGGCTTTGGCGACCTGTTGCACGACCCGTTCGCCCATGCCGTAGATCAGCAGGTCGGCGCCGCTTTCGGCCAGCACCGAGGGTTTGAGCGTGTCGTTCCAGTAGTCGTAATGGGTCAGCCGCCGCAGGGAAGCTTCGATGCCTCCGACGACCACCGGAACGTGCGGATACAGCCGTTTGAGGATTTGCGTATAGACCTTGACGGCGTAATCGGGCCGGAACCCCGCCTTGCCGCCGGGCGTGTAGGCGTCGTTGCTCCGGAGGCGCAGGTTGGCCGTGTAGTGGTTGACCATCGAATCCATCGATCCTGCCGAGACGCCGAAGAAGAGCCGCGGCGCGCCGAGTTTGGTGAAGTCGCGCAGGTCGTCCCGCCAGTTGGGCTGCGGCACGATTGCCACGCGGTAGCCTTCGGCTTCGAGCAGACGGCCGATTACCGCCGCGCCGAATGCCGGATGGTCGATGTAGGCGTCGCCCGAAAAAAGGATGACGTCCAACTGCTCCCATCCGCGTGCGCGGACCTCTTTTATCGTGGTCGGTAGAAACAAAGCGTGGTTTATTTTCGTAACTGTTTATTTCGTATGGCTTTCCGGCCGGCGCAGGCGGCATTTGCAAATCCGTTCCTATTCCCAAACCCTTCCCTCTGGAAGGGCTTTCTGCCGCCCTGCGGCAGCAGGTGAAAGCATGCCGCTGTACTTTCCGGTGCGGCGGGTGTCTTCGGGACCTCTCCGTATGCGATGTCCGCGCGTATGCGGTTGCCGTGTTTTCGGGGACAGGACCGCGGATTTGTGCCGAAAGACCGCTGCCGGACCGCTTATCCGTTATTGCTCTCCTTCGACGCCGCGGCGTAGATGTCCCATTTTTCGAGCAGCGCGCGGAAATCGTCGGGCAGTTCGCTCTCGAAATAGACAGCCTCGTGCGTCATGGGGTGTACGAAGCCCAGCGACTGCGCATGCAGAGCATGGCGGGGCATTACTGCGAAGCAGTTTTCGATGAACTGCTTGTATTTCGAGAAGGTCGTTCCCTTGAGGATGCGGTCGCCGCCGTAGCGTTCGTCGTTGAAGAGCGGATGGCCCTGCCACGACATATGGACGCGGATCTGGTGCGTGCGGCCCGTTTCGAGCCGGCACTCGACCAGCGTCACGTAGCCGTAACGCTTCAGCACCCGCCAGTGGGTCACGGCGTGCTTGCCGTCCGAGCCGTCCTCGAAGACGAACATCTTCTGCCGGTCGCGGGGGCTGCGCCCTATGTTGCCCGTGATGGTCCCTTCGTCCTCTTCGAAATTGCCCCATACCAGCGCCACGTAACGCCGTCCGATGGTGTGGTCGAAGAACTGTTTGGCAAGCCGCGCGTGCGACTGTTCGTTTTTGGCGACCACGAGCAGCCCTGAGGTGTTCTTGTCGATGCGGTGGACCAGCCCCGCGCGCATGTCGCCCTCCTGAAACAGGGGCAGGTTGCGCAGATGGTAGGTCAGCGCGTTGACGAGCGTGCCGCTGTAGTTGCCGTGACCGGGATGCACGACCAGCCCCGCCGGTTTGTTGACGATCAGCAGGTCGTCGTCCTCGTAGGGTATTTCGAGCGGAATGTTTTCGGGAATGATCTCCACCTCGCGCCGCGGATAGGGCATCACGATCTGGATGCGGTCGAGCGGCTTGACCTTGTAGCTCGACTTGGCGGCCTTGCCGTTCACGAGTATGCTGCCGCAGTCGGCCGCCGCCTGAATGCGGTTGCGCGAGCACTTCTCCATGCGTACGGTCAGGAACTTGTCCAGCCGCAGCGGAGCCTGCCCCTTGTCGGCCACCACGGCGAAATGCTCGTAGAGTCCGGCGCCCTCGCCGTCCTCGTCCGCCGTCTGCCCGTCGTCGAGTTCCGGGTCCTCGGTTATGTAGCGTTCGTCGGCCATCAGTCGAAAAATCCGTCGTTATCGGTTGCGGGCAGGATTTCGGGCTGTTCTTCCCCGGCGGCGGCCGCCTGTTCGAATTCGGCCTGCGCCAGCGAGTCGGCGCGTTCGCGTTCGAGCCGCAGACGCTCTTCGGCGGCTTCGCGGGCCTGTTTCTCGGCGGTGGCGCGGTGCTGGGCGAGTTTTTTCTCGTCGAGTGTCAGTTTGAGATCGACGCGCGAACCCAGCGCGGCGCTCCGCTCGGCCGTCGGAACCTGCACGTAGACGCGGGCGTCTTTCTGGTTCAGCAGGTTGATGCCTTCGTCGAAGTCGATCTTGCCGACATTAAGCCCCAGCTCCCACAAACGGCCCTTGGCCTCCTTGAGCGGGAATCCCACCAGCCGCGGCACGACCGTTGAGCCGAAACCGCCCTCGACGCCCACGTAGAGCGTTACGCCCGATCCCATTTCGGCCTGAATCCTGCTGTTCTGGGTGACGGGACGCCCTTCGCAGTACTCTTCCAGCACATAGTTGGTCGCCATGTCGGCGCGGTAGATCAGTTCGCCGATTTCGAGTCCTGCGATCTCCAGCATGTTCTTGGCCTGCCGCAGCGAACGGCCTGCCACGTAGGGCACGGGCACCATCTTCTGCCGGAACGAGTTGATCGTGATGTAGACCGTACGTCCGGGCTTGACCTCCACGCCGCCTTCGGGCAGCTGGTCGAGGACGATGCCGCCTTCGTAGGCCGGCACGAACAGCGAGTCGTTGATATGCAGTTCGAGATCGTATTTGCGGGCCGTGCGCTGCGCGTCGTCGAGCTTCACGCCCGAAAAGTCGGGCACGATGCGGCGGGCGCCGTGGCGCGTGCCGACCTGCATGACGAAATGCGCCGTGACGGCCATTGCCAGAATGATCGCCGCTATCAGCACGAGGTTGTATGCCAGCTTGTTCTGCCGCAGTTTCTTCCAGTAATATGTCAGTTTCTCCATTTTCGCGGGAGTTGTGTTTTGTGTTCGTCTGTTTTCTCCGGGCGGGGCGGACTGTTCCTACCGGTCCGGAAGTTCGTTGTAAAACGTGTCGCGCTCCACGGCGCGGCAGCCTGCCGCCCGGACGATGCGCCGCATCTCCTCGACGCTCATCGAGGGGCGCCGGTCGTCGGCCCCGGCCATCGAGTAGATTTTCGTCGTGTCGTCGATCGTGCCGTCTATGTCGTCTGCGCCGAAGGCCAGCGCCAGTTCGGTCGTCGCCTTGCCGTACATCACCCAGTAAGCCTTGATATGGGGCACGTTGTCCAGATAGATGCGGCTCATGGCCAGCATCCGCAGGTCTTCGATCACCGATACCTCGCCGATCTCCGACATCGGGTTGCCGAAATTGCGGTATTTGAGCGGGATGAAGGCGTTGAAGCCGCCCGTGCGGTCCTGCAGTTCCCGCAGCCTGCGCAGGTGGTCGATGCGGTGTTCCAGCCCCTCGACGTGGCCGTAGAGGATCGTCGCATTGGTCGGGATGCCGAGCCGGTGGGCCGTTTCGTGCACTTCGAGCCATTCGTCCGTCGATCCCTTGTCGGGGCAGATGCGGCTGCGGATCTCTTGGTCGAAAATCTCCGCGCCGCCGCCCGGAATGGCCGCCATTCCGGCCTCTTTAAGTCGCCGCAGGCCCTCCTCGACCGAGAGTCCCGCCTTGCGGATCATGTACGACAGCTCGATCGCCGTGAAAGCCTTGACCGCCGCTTCGGGCAGTATCGCCTTGACGCGGCGGATCATGTCGATATAGTATTCCAGTCCGTGGTCGGGGTGTACGCCGCCCACGATATGGACCTCGGTGATGCCTTTGCCCTGCCGGCCGCGGGCGATCTGCTCGACCTCCTCCATCGTGTAGTCCCACGCTTCGGGGCTTCCTGCCGGACGGCGGTAGGAGCAGAAACGGCAGTTGAAGACGCAGCGGTTCGTCGGCTCGATGTGGAAATTGCGGTTGAAGTAGACCTTGTCGCCGCTCACGTGCCGCTTGCGCTCCGTCGCCAGCTCGCCCAGCAGCCACAGGGGGGCTTCGCGCCAGAGCCGTGCGGCTTCGGCGTCGCCGATACGCGCTCCGCGGCGTACCTCGGCGGCTATGTCGTCGATCTGCTGCATCTTATTTGGGGGCTTTCCGGTAGAGGTAGACGGCGATGAATAGGTAGATGATGTTCGGCAGCCAGACGGCCAGTCCGGGCGGCAGCGTGCCGCTCTTGGCGAACTCCTCGAAGAAACGGTTGAACAGGATGTACGAGAAGCAGAGGCCGGTGCCGATGCCGATGTGGAGTCCCGTTCCGCCGCGCACCTTGCGCGACGAGAGCGACACGCCGATCAGCGTCAGGATGAAGGTCGAGAGCGGATAGGCGAAGCGGGCGTGTTTCTCGACCTCGATGATGTTGATGGCGTCGGAACCTTTGGCCCGCTGCTGGTCGAGGAATTCGTTCAGCTCCGTGATGTTCATCGTCTGTATCAGGTCGTTGATCTCGCCCAGCTCGGTCACTTCGAGGTTGATGAGCGTGTCGAGGTTGCGGAACTGCTCGAATTTTTCGACGCCCAGCGAGTCGAATTCGCGTTTGGTGTAGCGCGGCGCGGTCCAGCGTTTGGTTTCGGGGTTGAACTTCACGTCGGACGCTTCGAGCGAGCGGGTCATCGTGCCGCTGTAGTAGTGTTCCAGCGCGAGGAACGACGCCTGCTGTGATCCGTCGTTGTAGCCGCGGATGTAGGCGAACGTGCCCGGCTCGATCTGCCGGTAGATATGGCGGTTGAACTTGTTGTTCTGCTTGCGCTTGATGTACTGCGATTCGAAATTGACGATGTGTCGCTGCGAAATGGGGATCAGCCAGAGGTTGAGCGTCAGCGACAGGCTGCCGATGATCAGTGCGCCGAGGAAGTAGGGCCACATCAGGCGGCGGAACGACATGCCGCCCGAAAGCATCGCCACGATTTCGGTCTGGTAGGCCATCTTCGAGGTAAAGAAGATGCAGGCGATGAAGGTGAACAGACCGCTGAACTGGTTGATGAAGAAGGGGATGAAGTTCAGGTAGTAGTCGAAGATGACGTCCCGCAGCGGGGCGTGCAGCTCCGTGAAGTCGTCGATCTTCTCCACATAGTCGAACAGCACCACGACGATGATGATCATCGCGATGGCGAAGAAGTAGGTCGCAAGGAACTTGCCGAGTATGTAGCGGTCTAAGATCTTAAACCCCGGAAATCGCAGTTTCATACGCTTTTATAGTCTTCGTGTCAGTTTTGCGACCATCGCATCCTTCCACGGCTTGAAATCCCCGGCGGCGATATGTTCGCGCGCCATCCCCACCAGCCGCAGGTAAAAGGCGATGTTGTGCAGCGAGGCGATCTGTGCCGCCAGCATTTCGCCGCACGTCACCAAATGGTGCAGGTAGGCCTTCGTGTAGAGCGTATCGACGAACGCCGTGCCTTCGGGGTCGATCGGCGAAAAGTCGTCCTCCCACTTCTTGTTGCGGATGTTGATGACCCCTTCGGCCGTGAACAGCTGCCCGTTGCGGCCGTTGCGCGTGGGCATCACGCAGTCGAACATGTCCACGCCGCGCTCGATCGCTTCGAGGATGTTGACCGGCGTGCCGACGCCCATCAGATAACGCGGCCGCTCCTCCGGCAGTATGGCGTTCACCACTTCGATCATTTCGTACATCACGTCGGTCGGCTCTCCGACCGCGAGGCCGCCGATGGCGTAGCCGTCGGCGTCGTACTGCTTCACGTTCTCCGCCGCGTGCGCCCTCAGGTCGGGATAGGTGCACCCCTGCACGATCGGAAACAGCGCCTGATAATGCCCGTATTTGGGTTCGGTCTGATGGTAGCGGTTGAAACAGCGCTCCAGCCACCGCTCGGTGAGCGCCAGCGACTTGGCGGCGTATTCGCGCGGTGCGTCGCCCGGAGGGCACTCGTCGAAGGCCATCATGATGTCGGCGCCGATCGTGCGCTCGGTGTCCATCACGCTTTCGGGGGTGAAGAGGTGTTTCGATCCGTCGATGTGCGAACGGAAGTGACACCCCTCCTCCTTGAGCTTGCGGCATGCCGCAAGCGAGAAGACCTGAAATCCGCCGCTGTCAGTCAGCATCGGGCCTTCCCACGTCGAGAAACGGTGCACGCCGCCGGCCTTTTCGATGATCTCCATGCCGGGCCGCATGTAGAGGTGGTAGGTGTTGGCCAGAATGATCTGCGCACGGGCTTCGTCGCGCACGTCGCGGTGGAAAATGCCCTTGACCGTCGCCGCCGTGCCCACGGGCATGAAAATCGGGGTGCGGATGACGCCGTGGTCGGTCGTCAGCTCGCCTGCGCGGGCTTTGGTCGCCGGATCCTTATGCTGTAATGTAAACTTCATGCTCATATATTCGGCAAAAATACATAAAATAATCTGATTTGGGAATTCTGAATTCTGAATTGTTTTGTACCTTTGCGCATATTTCGCCTGTATGCAATTTTTCGATACGCTTCTGACATGTTACGGCTGGGAAGGCATCGCCCTTGCGGGGGCCGTGCTGGCCATGTTCGGCGTGCAGCTGTACTACTATATTTTCGTTTACGGCCGGATTCCCGGCTACAAGAACAACCGCCGCAGCGCGGTGCTCGACGCCGAACCTCCGGTGTCGGTGGTCGTGCCGCTCTTCTCGGAGGATTATTCGTTCGTCGAGGAGCGTCTGCCGCTGATGCTGGCCCAGAGCTACCCCGACTTCGAGGTGGTGATCGTCTACGTGGGCCACGACTCCGATTTCTACGAGGACCTCGTGCGGCTCAAACAGTCGTTCCCGCAGATCGTGACGACCAAGATCCACCTCGACCCGCGTTTCCCGATTTCGCGCAAGATGGCGCTCAACGTCGGCATCAAGTCGGCGCACCACGAGCATATGGTCTTCACTTCGACCGACGCCTGCCCGCAGACCGACCGCTGGCTGTCGCTCATGGCCAAGGGCTTCACGCGGGGCGAGATCGTCGTGGGCTACTGCGGCGTGGAGCGCAAAAAGGGCTTTTCGAACTACATGATGCGCGCTTGGCGCATGATGCACTCGGCCGACTGGCTCGCCCGCGCCGTGCGGCGCCGCGCCTACCGGGGCACGCTCCATAACTTCGGGTTCACCAAGCGCATCTACTTCGGCGCCAACGGCTTCAGCCACCTCAATATGAACATCGGCGAGGACGACCTCTTCATGCAGAAGGTCATGACGCGCGACAACGTGAGCGTCATCCTCTCGCCACGGGCTTCGCTGCGCGAAAAGACGTGGGGCGGCATGGGCTGGTGGATGAGCCAGCTGCGCTATTACGGCTCGGCGTTCCGCTTCTATCCGCAGACGGTCCGCAACTATATCCAGTGGGAGCTGGGATCGCGCTCGCTCTTCTTCCTGACGGTCGTCTGCGCGGCTGCGGTGATGCCGTTCGAGTTCAAGATCGCGGCGCTGGCCCTGCTGGTGATCCGCTTCCTGATCGTGGCGATCGAGGTGCGGCGCATCGCGCGCCGTCTGGGCGAATCGGGCATGATGGGCCGCTATTTCGTCTACGACCTGCTGAGTCCGCTCTGGGCCTTGGCGCTGAGCGTGATGCTGATGCGCAAAGACGACCGCGTATGGAGATAGCCGACTATATCGTCGCCGAGGACCGGCGGCTGGTGGAACTGGTGCTCGAAGGCGACGATACGGCCTTCGAATACCTTTTCAACCGCTACCGCGACGCTATCCACCGGCTGTTCGTGCAGCGGCTGGGCGGGGTGAACGACGCCGACGACCTGCTGCAGGAGACCTTCATCAAGGTCTATATCAACCTGCACCGCTACAGCACCGACTATACCTTCGGACAGTGGGTCTACACCATCGCCCGCAATACGTTCATCGACTTCGTGCGCCGCCGTCAGGACGACCTGTCGATCGACGAGCGTTTCTCGTCGCCCCCCTCGACGGCCCCGACCCCTGAGGAGAGCGTCATCAGCCTCCAGCAGCGGACCCAGATCGAGCATTACCTCGAACGGCTGACGCCGCGTTACCGGACGCTGATCGTCATGCGCTTCTTCGACGAATACTCCTACGAGGAGATCGCCGCCAAGCTCACCCTGCCGCTGGGCACCGTCAAGACGCAGATCCACCGCGCCCGCGAGCAGATGTGCAAACTGATCGCGCAGGGCGACGAGCGATGATACGATTTAAGGATTAAAAGTCAAGATTTGGAACTGATTCTCAAATATTTCCCCGAACTCACCGACTGCCAGCGGCAGCGGTTTGCGGCGCTGTACGACCTTTACGCCGACTGGAACGCGAAGATCAACGTCGTCTCGCGCAAGGATTTCGACCAGCTGTACCTGCGTCACGTGCTCCACTCGCTGGCTATTGCCAAGGTCTGCGCGTTCGACGCCGGGGCGCGCATTCTCGACGTCGGCTGCGGCGGCGGCTTTCCGTCGGTTCCGCTGGCGATCCTCTTCCCCGAAGCGCGTTTCACGGCCGTCGATTCCATCCGCAAGAAGATCGCCGTCGTCGAAGGCGTGACCGCGGGACTGGGTCTGCGGAATCTGGAACCCCGCTGCGCGCGTGCCGAAACGCTTCCGGAACGCTACGATTACGTCGTTTCGCGCGCCGTGACGGCCATGTCCGAATTCGTGAACTGGGTCTGGAACCGCCTCGAACGCGGACAGCGCGGCACCCTGCCCAACGGCATTCTCTACCTCAAGGGGGGCGATCTGGCCGAAGAGCTGGCGCTGACCGGCAAACGGTGGGATGTCTACGACATTGCGCGCTTCTTCGAAGAGGAGTTCTTCGAGACCAAGAAAGTGGTCTATACGCCCAAGAAATAACGATTGCGGCAATTTGCGGACGCCGCTATTCCTGCGGCTCCTCCGGATAGGTTATCCCCGCGAAAAATTTCTCAAGCGAGATATTGTAAAATTTGCAGAATTTGGCGATAGACTCCAAAGAGGGGAATCTTACTTTGTTTTCATAGCCGGAAATACCCAAACCCGTATTGTGCAGAACATACTCTTTCGTATGATTGTGCTGTTCCCGGATTTCCGTTAGTCGCCGGGCAATCAAATCTACCAATATGGGGTTTGTGGGTTTCAAATCATCTGTATTTTAGAAAAAATGATTCACATTTGACAGAAGTAGGATATGGTGCGCTGGCTGTGAATTTCGTATGATTGATTTATTCCTTTGCCGGATAATCTATTGGTGAAAAGAATTCGACGATAGTTATATTGTAGAACTTGCAAAGGATAGCTATTGTCGTCAGCGACGGAAAATCCCGGCCTGTTTCAAGATGCGGAATATCCAAGCCGGTGTATTCATTTACGTATTCTTGCGTATAATGGTGAGTTTCACGTAAATTTTTTATACGTTGAATAACCATTTTGAATAATTCTTCGTCGCGGCGTTGCTTTCTTTTGGCCATTTTAACTCATTTTCACAAAAAAATGAATCTTCACGCCTTTTCATATTCAATACCCTTGAAAAATTCTTCTAAAGTAACGTTATAGAAATTACAGAGTACTGTCAGCAGGACGATTGTAATATTCGTAGTACCAACTTCATACAAACCTACATTCACTTTGGTTCGATCGGTTACTACCTCTTGGGTTAGCCCGCGCTCGATCCGGATTTGTTTCAATCGACTTGCGACTGAACGCAATAATGTATCGTTTGTATGCTTCACTTAAGTTATTTTATGCAAATAACAGACGGTATGTATTATTTTTGCTCCTATGAATTCGTAGGAATTAAAATGTTTTTCTATCTTTGTCCTTAGATTTTATTTAATTTTTTGACAAAAATTATGCTAATTTTGCATTTGAATAATTCGGCATAGCCGATGGACATACTATAAAGGGTAAACAACTCTTTATGCCTTTCAGTAAACATAGGAAATTTACGAGATCAGGGTATAATAGTTGTCAGTCCTTGTTATGTCCTGCTTGCAGAAGGCAAGCAGGGCGACAAGGGCGCAGGACAGCTTCTGATCATGGTTTCCTATGACCTACTGAAAGAGCTGCAAATGCGCCCCTTTTTTATGTCTATGAGGGGCGTGATTTCAAACTATCAACCCTGTCATAATGTCACGAACAATCTATTTTGAGGCGAATGTATTATCCGGCGGCCTGCGGTCGCCGGGCGTTGCCGTGCCGTTTGCCGGGGTTGATTCCATAAGGACGGGCGGCGCGGCCCTGCGATCTGGTGAGCGGCACGATGAAATCCCGCATCGCTTCGTCCTTTTTCTGTTACAGCCGGGTGCGGGCTGCCGAAATGAATTCTTCATATATCTGATGAGTTGCGTCACGGAGTTGTTTCGGTCCTGCATCCGGCTTTTTATTTGGCAAAGAGGGCGGTTATTCGGAATATTGATTATCTTTGTGTCATGATTAAGACCCTCCATAAATCGGATTCGGTGTTGTAAACGATTCGTACCCGCCGTACGGATCGTCCTTTCGTTCGCTCCCGGACTCTCTCCGGGGGTAATTTTCATGTAATTGGTTCAGTTTTTTTAATCCGCGTACGACGATAAGGGCATTGCCATGCCTTTGCGTGTACGCCGCAATACTTCAAGACAATGAGTAACGAAAATAACGCCATTCACGGATTCGACGTCAATCTGATCTGCGATTTTTTCCTGAATACCGAACGGCAGGGACCGGGAAGTCCCGAAGTGACCCTCAAGGCGCTGAGTTTCATCGACAACCTGACCGACGAATCCCTGATCGCCGACCTCGGCTGCGGGACGGGCGGTCAGACGATGACGCTGGCCCGGCATGCGCCGGGACGTATTACGGGTCTCGACTTCTTTCCGGGATTCATCGACCGGTTCAACGCCGACGCCCGGAGACTGCACCTCGCCGACCGGGTGAAGGGCGTCGTCGGTTCGATGGACGCCCTGCCTTTCCGCGCCGGGGAGCTGGACCTGATCTGGTCCGAGGGGGCGATTTACAACATCGGCTTCGAGCGGGGCCTGAACGAGTGGCGCGAATACCTGAAGCCGGGCGGCTATCTCGCGGTCTCCGAAAGCGTGTGGTTTACCGACGAACGTCCGACGGAAATCCATGATTTCTGGGTCGACGCCTATCCTGAGATAGATACGATTCCCAACAAGGTGGCCCAGATCCATCGGGCGGGGTATCTTCCGGTCGCGGCCTTCGTCCTGCCGGAGACCTGCTGGACGGAACACTATTTCGCTCCGCTGGCCAAGGCGCGGGAGCTGTTCGCGGCGAAATATCCGGGGGACAGCACCGCCGAAGGGTTGATGGCGTTCCAGCGTTATGAGGAAGAACTGTACCGCAAGTACAGTGAGTTCTACGGGTACGTCTTTTTCATTGCGAGAAAGCCGAATCCGCGCCGGACGCCGTGTCCCGGTGCGATGCCGTGTTCCGGTGCGACGCCGAATCCCGGTGCGACGCCGAATTCCGGCCTGACGCCGGGCGACGGGACGCGGAGCCGCGCCGCGGACCGCTGATCGCCGCCCCAAGGGGCGCATCAAGCCCTTGTCCAATGCGTTCGCCCCTGCCGCAAAGCTGCGGCAGGGGCGATTTTTGTTTTTCGGAAGTTGCCGGACGGCCCGCGTTTTCGGCGTCCCGGTCCGGCGGCGGTTACCTGCGCTTCGAGCCGTCGATGATCTTCTGGACGCTCTCCATGAACTCCTTCGGAGCCGATGCGCCCTGTATGCGTCCCAGCAGCTCGCCCTGCGTGTCGAAGACCAGATAGAGCGGAATGGCTCCGCTGCCGTAACGCTTCATCAGCTCCTTGCCCGTGGGTTTGTCGGTGTCGTATTTGGCCGCGACGAAACGCTGCTGCATGAAGTCGCCGACATCCTTGCGCGAGAAGACTTCGCGTTCCATCATCCGGCAGGGCGGGCACCACGAGGCGTAGAGGTCGATGAAGACCAGCTTGCCGCTCTTGATCGCCATTTCGCGCACGGCGTCCGTCGATTTGGTTTCGAATTTTACCTGTCCCTGCGCCGCACCCGCTCCGAGCGCCAGCAACAGGACGAAGATCAGTTTTTTCATGGCATCTTGTTTTACGGCTAACGTGCAAGAACCGTGCTCTATTGCCCGTCCTCCGCCGCCGCGGTGCTCAGCAGTCCGCAGGCGGCCTGAATGTCCTCGCCCCTCGAAGCGCGGATGGTGGTCTGTATCCCCTTCGCCGTCAGCGTGTCGCGGAAGCGGATCATCGCCTCGTCGTCGGGCGAGAAGTAGGGCGATCCGGGGATTTTGTGGAACCGGATCAGGTTTATGCGGCACTTGATGCCGTCCAGCAGGCGGCACAGTTCGCGGATATGCCGCGGCGAGTCGTTCAGGCCGCTCATCACGATATATTCGAACGACACGCGCCGCTGGTGGGTGAAGTCGTACCGGCGCAGGATGGCCGCGACTTCGGCGATCGGCCATGCCCGTTCGACCGGCATGATCGCGGCCCGCTCCTCGTGAAACGGGTTGTGCAGACTTACGGCCAGATGCACTTTCGTCGCGTCGAGAAACCGCTGCAGTTCGGGCGCTACGCCCGCCGTGGAGAGGGTGATGCGCGTCGGCGACCAGCCGAAGCCCCACTCCGAAGTCATGATTTCGAGCGCCCGCAGTACGTTGTCCGTGTTGTCGAGCGGCTCGCCCATGCCCATGAAGACCACGTTCGTCAGACTGTCGCGTTCGGGCAGCGAGACGATCTGGTTGAGGATTTCGGGCGCTGTCAGCGAGTGCTGCAGTCCTTGCCGTCCCGTCGCGCAGAATTTGCATCCCATGCGGCATCCGGCCTGCGACGAGACGCACAACGTGGCCCGCTCGCCGTCGGGAATGTAGGCCGATTCGATCCATGCGCCCTGCTGCGTGCGGTAGAGGTACTTTTTCGTTCCGTCGGCCGACTCGGTGATCCGCGCGGGCGGGGTGAATGCGGGGCGGAAGCGTTCGGCCAGCTTCGCGCGGTGGGCCGCGGCGATGTCGCTCATCCGCATCGGGTCCTCGACGTGTTTCGCGTAGAGCCAGCGGGCCAGCTGTTTCGCGGCGAAGCGCGGCATTCCCAACTCGGCGCACACGGCGGCGAGCTGCTCCGGGGTCTTCCCGTATAACGTTTCCGAAAGGGCCATTTTTCCGTCTCCTGCGAGCTGTTTTCCGGCACAAAAGTAGGTAAAAAATAAAGATTTTTGTGCGGGATGGCGCATTTTTGAATTTTTATCCATATATTTGTGGTGCATAGCATGCCTGTGCGTGATTTTTGACTTTGCCGAACAATTAAAATTCAAATAAATGGAAATTAAGAAATCACCCAAAGCTGACCTTCAGAACAAGCGGGGTCTTTTGCTTGAAATCGGCCTTGTAGTGGCTCTCGCGCTGGTTATCGCCGCTTTTGCCTACACGCCGAAGGAACACCGTATCGAGAAAGTCGACCTGAACTACGGTCCGGTCGAAGAGGAGATTACCGAGATTACCCGTCAGGACCAGAAGCCGCCCGAACCTCCCAAGAAGGTCGAGGTGAAGGTTATCGCCGACCTGCTGCAGGTGGTGACCAACGACACGAAGATCACGACCGAAGTGGACTTCGCCGAGTTTGACGAGAATACCGAGGTGATTCAGCAGGTGGACGTCGTCGAGGAGACCATCGAGGACGACCAGCCGTTCCTGATCGCCGAGACCATGCCCTCGTTTCAGGGCGGCGACCTCAACACCTTCCGCAACTGGGTTCAGCAGAACGTCAAGTTCCCGCAGATCGCCCTTGAGAACGGTATTCAGGGCCGCGTGGTGCTTTCGTTCGTGATCGAGAAGGACGGCCGTCTGACCAATATTCAGGTGCTCCAGACCCCCGACCGTTCGCTTTCGGAAGAGGCGATCCGCGTGCTGAACAAGTCGCCGAAGTGGAGTCCCGGAAAACAGCGTAATCAGGTTGTACGTGTGAAGTATACCCTGCCCGTTGATTTCCGCGTGCAGAACTAACCGGATGAAAGGGCTTCGGCGTGACCGGAGTGCTCCGTGACAATAAATAGGGTATCCTGCTTCCGGCGGATACCCTTATTTGTAGCATAGTGTTTGCTCCCCTCCGGGGTGTGCTGCGCCGGATTCCGGAGCGCGGCGCATGTGTAACGTTAAAATTTGAAAACGAATTGGAAGAAAACAGAAATAAGACTCCGAATGCCGGGACGGCTTCCGACGGCCGGGAACGTGCCGTACTGGTCGCCGTCGTGCGTGACGATCAGGACCCCCGTCAGGCTGCCGAATTCCTCGACGAACTGGAGTTTCTGGCCGAGACGGCCGATATCGAGAGCGTGAAGCGCTTCACGCAGCGGCTTCCGCAGCCCTCGTCTCGTATTTACGTCGGTCCCGGCAAACTGGAGGAGATCGCCGGCTACTGCAAGGAGCAGGAGATCGACGTGGTGATTTTCGACGACGAACTTTCACCGTCGCAGACGCGCAATATCGAAAAGGCGATGCCGTGCCGCATCCTCGACCGTACGCGCCTGATTCTCGATATTTTCATGTCGCGGGCGCAGACCGCCTATGCCAAGACGCAGGTGCAACTGGCCAATTACGAGTACATGCTGCCCCGGCTTTCGGGTATGTGGACCCACCTCGAACGGCAGCGGGGCGGTACGGGAACCCGCGGCGGCGCGGGCGAACGCGAAATCGAGACCGACCGCCGTATCATCCGCAACCGGATCGCCAAACTCAAGGAGGACCTGCGGAAAATCGACCGTCAGATGGCGGTCCAGCGCTCCAACCGCGGTTCGATGGTCCGCGTGGCGCTGGTGGGCTATACCAACGTCGGCAAATCGACGCTGATGAACCTGATTTCGAAAAGCGAGGTTTTTGCCGAGAACAAACTCTTCGCCACGCTCGACACCACGGTCCGCAAGGTGGTCTTCGACAACCTGCCGTTCCTGCTTTCGGATACGGTCGGTTTCATCCGCAAACTGCCGACCGAGCTGATCGAGTCGTTCAAATCGACGCTCGACGAGGTGCGCGAAGCAGATCTGCTGGTGCATGTGGTCGATATTTCGCATCCGCAGTTCGAAGAGCAGATCGACGTGGTGAAGCAGACGCTTCAGGACATCGGCGCCGGCGACAAGCCCGTCTATCTGGTCTTCAACAAGGTCGATGCCTACACTTATGTCAAGAAAGACGAGGACGACCTCACGCCCGCCACGCGTGAGAATCTTTCGCTCGACGACCTGAAGAAGAGCTGGATCGCGCGTGCCAATACGCCCTGCATCTTCCTTTCGGCCCGGGTGAAGACCAATATCGAGAAGTTCCGCACAGATCTCTACGGCATGGTGCGCGAGATCCATGCCGGACGCTACCCGTTCAACAATTTCCTCTATTGACCACCAAACCTCATACCCATATGACCTTGCATACTCTGAACAGTCAGAACACCGTTCTCAACAAATTCATCGCGCAGATCCGCGACAAGTCGATTCAGACCGACTCGATGCGTTTCCGCCGCAATCTGGAGCGTATCGGCGAAATCACGGCGTACGAGATTTCGAAAGAGCTGTCCTATACGCCCCGCGTGGTCGAGACTCCGTTGGGCGAAGCGACCGTCGAGACGATCGACGACCGGATCGTCGTGGCGACGATTCTGCGGGCCGGTCTTCCCTACCATCAGGGTTTTCTGAATTACTTCGACGATGCGGAGAACGCGTTTGTTTCGGCCTACCGTAAAAGTACGAAAGACGGTAAGTTCACCGTTAAGGTGGAGTATATCTCGTGCGGCGACCTCGAAGACAAGGTCCTGCTGCTGGTCGATCCGATGCTGGCGACCGGCTCCTCGCTCGTGCTGGCCTACAATGCGTTGTGCGAAAAGGGCGGCACGCCCAAATATACGCATGTCGCGGCCGTCATCGCCAGCGAGCAGGGCATCGACTACGTGAGTAAGAACATGCCGCGTCAGGCCACGACGATCTGGGCCGCGGCCGTCGATGAGGAGCTGACTTCGCGTTCGTACATCGTTCCGGGCATCGGCGATGCCGGCGATCTGGCCTACGGCGAGAAGATTTAGGGAGTGCCCGGCATACGCTCTTCGAGCCGGGTGTTTTTGGACGGGTGATTCGCAGACTGAATGCCTGTCCGCTCTGAACGACTTTTCGGCCGGATAATCCGGAAGGGGTGATTCCTGCGGCCGAACGACTTCCCGAACCGGACTTTTCGGGCGGATGATTTTCCGGATGAACGGCTCCCGGTCTGGACGATTCCGGCGGATGGTTGCTCCCGGCAGGACGGATTTCCGGACCGGATTTTTCGAGCGGAGGACTTTTCCGCAGGACGATTTCCCGGATCGAACGGTTCCGGACCGGATTTCCCGGCGGCGGAATCTCCTTAGGAAGGGGGATTGCGGTTGCAGTATGCGCCGCGGCGTCCTGCCCGGCTGCGGAGCGGTATCGCGCCCGGCGTATTGTGCATTATTTTGCTCGTATGGTAAAGAAGAAACTGGCTTTTGTTTTCGGGGTGTTCTGCGCGACCGTCCTGCTGATGGCGGTGCAGAAACCCGTTTTTCTGGCCTATTATGCCGCGGATGCGGCGCAGGCTTCCGCGGGGGAGTGGCTCGGCGTGGTGTGGCACGGCCTGACGCTCGACAGCACCGTCGCGGGATATGTTGCCGCCCTGCCGCTGCTGCTGACGCTCGCGTCGCTCTGGGTGCGGCTTCCCGAACGGATATGGCGGCGCGTGCTGAACGTTTACTTCGTGCTGATCGCCGTCCTGACGGCCACGATCTTCGCCGTGGACGTCGAACTGTACCGGCATTGGGGATTCCGGCTCGATTCGACGGTCCTGATCTACCTTGCCGATCCGAAGGAGGCCATGGCGAGCGTCGATTTCTGGCTCGGCGTGCGGCAGACACTTCTGGCCGTCGCCTATGCCGCGCTGATGATCTGGACCTACCGCCGCGTGGTGGGGCTTTTCGACGGCGAACCCCTGCGCCGGCGCGCCGCACTGCCGTGGAGCTTCGGCCTGCTGCTGCTTGCGGGCTGCGATTTTCTGGCGATCCGCGGCGGTACGGGGGCATCGGTCGCCAATGTTTCGAAAGTCTATTTCAGCTCGAACATGTTCCTGAACCATGCGGCGACGAATCCCGTCTTTTCGTTTCTGACGACGCTCGGCGACCATACCGACTATGCTTCGGAATACCCTTTCTTCGATGAGACAACGCGCGCGGCGAAATTCGACGCCCTGCGCGGCAATGGCCCTGCGTCCGGACCTTCGGAACGCGTGCTCACGAAGACCCGTCCCAATGTTGTGGTGGTTATTCTGGAGAGTTTCGCCCGCACGGTCATGGATGCCGACGTCGACGGCCAACCCATCATGCCCAATATGCGGCGGTTGCGGGACGAAGGCGTCTGGTTCGAGAACTTTTTCGCCAATTCGTTCCGCACCGACCGTGGCGAAGTGGCGGTGCTGAGTGGATTTCCGGCCCAGACGCGCATGTCGATCATGAAGCTTCCGGCCAAGAGCCGCAGCCTGCCGTCGCTGGCCCGGTCGCTGGCCCGTGAGGGCTACGCCACGAGTTTCGTCTACGGCGGCGATCTCAATTTCACCAATCAGGCCTCCTACATGTATGCCACGGGCTGGCAGCAGCTCGTCTGGCAGAGGGACCTGCGGTTCGATACGCCGCCCTCTGACTGGGGGTATGACGATGCGGTGATGTGCGACTGGTTCGCCGACCGCGTGATCGCGCAGAGCGGGACGGGAGAGCCGTTTCTGGCGGGACTGCTGACTCTGAGCAGCCACCGGCCGTTCGACGTGCCGTTCAGCAGGTTCGATGACAGGGAGCTGAACGCCTTCGCCTTCGCCGACGACTGCGTCGGCCGCATGATCGACAAACTCAAGGCTTCGCCCGCATGGGACGACCTGCTCGTCGTGCTGGTCGCCGACCACGGCTACCCGTGGCCGCGCAGTCTGTCCTACAACGAGCCGCTGCGCCACCGCATTCCGATGATCTGGACGGGCGGCGCCGTCGCCGGGCCGCGCGTGGTCGAGGAGTACGCTTCGCAGATCGACATCTGCGCCACGATCCTCGGTCAGCTGGAGGTCGCGCACGACGATTTCGACTACAGCAAGGATATTTTCGGCCCGACCCCCCCCGCAAGTTCGCGTACTACACCTTCAACGACGGCTTCGGCGTGGTCGATGCTTCGGGCGAAGCCGTCTGGGACGCCACGAGCGGGAAAGCGGTTTCAGAGACCTCTCCCGCCCTGATGGACGTGGGCCGTACGATGCTGCAAACCACCTATACCGACATCGGAAACCGCTGACGGCCGGTAAAATACCTGAAATTAGGTATTGCGGGACCTGACATGAATCGCTAATTTTGCAGATATTGAGAATCTTATGTATAGAATTGGACGATACGATGCCGACGACCGCATGTGCGATCTGGTCTGCGACCGCTACCCCGTACTGCTTGTCATGAGCCGTTTCGGCATTGCGCTGGGCTTCGGCGACAAGACGATCGGCGAAGTCTGCCGCGACAGCGGGGTCGACACCGGGACGTTCCTGACCGTGGTCAATACGCATATCGACGGAGAAGCTCCCGATCCCGGCGCTGTTTCGGTCGGAGCGCTGGTGGGCTATCTGCGCAATTCCCACGACTATTTCCTCGATTTCCGGCTGCCGGGCATTCGCCGCAAGCTGATCGAGGCCATCGACTGCAGCCGCAACGACGTGGCCTTCGCCATCCTGCGCTTCTTCGACGAGTATGTCGCCGAGGTGCACAAGCATATGGATTACGAGGAGCGCAAGGTTTTTCCCTATGTCGAAGCCCTGCTTGCCGGAGAGCGTCCCGAAGGGTATTCGATCGACGTTTTCCGCCGTCATCACGATCAGGTCGAGGCCAAGCTCGCCGAACTGAAGCGCATCATCATCCGTTATTATCCTTCGGGAAGCACCAACGAGCTGAACGGCGTGCTTTTTGACATCTTCACCTGCGAACGCGATCTGGCTTCGCACAACGACATCGAAGACCGTCTGTTCATTCCGGCTATCAAACGGCTGGAGGAGGCCGGGGAGACTCCGGCCGACGTCCGGTCCGGAGACGGGGCGCGGAAACGGTCGTCCGGTGCGAAAGGAGGCGTCCGATGAAGGCGCTGAAACTCGCCGTGGCCGAGCCTTCGGCTATCCTGCGTTACGGCATTGTCGCCCTGCTGCGCCGGATGCCTGCGGCGAACGTCGATATTCTCGAAATCGGGGATATCTCGCAGCTTGCCGCGCAGCTTTCGCGCCACAGGCCCGACGTGCTGATCGTCAATCCCGCGTCGCTGGGACTCTGTACGCCGCCGCAGCTGCGGGCGCAGACCGGATGCGAGGGGATGCGGTGCGTCGCCCTGCAGCTGGCGATGACCGACGCCGTGACGCTCGGCGCCTACGACGAGGTCCTTTCGATCTACGATTCGGAGGACTGCGTGCGCCGCAAAATCGTACAGCCGGCCGATGAAGCGCCCCGCGGGGAGCGTCAGGAGCCGCTGAGCGTCCGCGAGCGCGAAATCGTCGTCTGCATCGTCAAGGGAATGAGCAACAAGCAGATCGCCGATACGCTCTGCATTTCGACCCATACGGTCATCACGCACCGCCGCAATATCGTGGCTAAACTGCAGATCCACTCCCCGGCGGGCCTGACGATCTACGCCATTGTCAACAAATTGGTCGATCTCTCGGAAATCCGGGATACGATCACCGAAATATAAACGATCATGGGACACGACCACCATCACGACCATACGGTCTCGTCGCTCAACAAGGCTTTTATCCTCGGCATCACGCTCAACGTGGCGTTCGTCGTCGTCGAATTCGCCGTCGGACTCTATTACGGGTCGATGGGACTGCTGTCCGACGCCGGGCACAACCTTTCGGATGTGGCGAGCCTGCTGCTGGCGATGCTCGCTTTCCGTCTCGCGCAGGCACATGCCACGCCGCGCTATACCTATGGCTACAAGAAGAGTACGGTGTTTATCTCGCTGCTTAATTCGGTGATCCTGCTGATCGCCGTGGGGGTGATCGTCGCCGAGAGTATCGGCCGGATGATGCACCCGGCGCCCATCGAGGGCTGTGCGATCGCATGGACGGCGGGCGTCGGCGTGGCGATAAACGGATTCACGGCGTGGCTCTTCATGAAGGACAAGGACAAAGACCTGAACGTCAAGGGTGCGTATCTCCATATGGCCGCCGATGCGCTGGTATCGGTCGGAGTGCTGGTGTCGGGACTCGTGATCTCGTGGACGGGCTGGACGGTCGTGGACCCGATCGTGGGGCTGGTCGTTGCCGCGGTGATCGTGGCTTCGGTCTGGTCGCTTACGCGCGCCAGTTTGCGGCTTTCGCTCGACGGCGTGCCCGACGGAATCCGGGTGGACGAACTCGAACGGATGATGACTGCTGTGCCGGGCGTCGAAGCCGTGCATCATATCCATGTCTGGGCCATCAGCACGACCGAAAACGCCCTTACGGCGCATGTCGTGCTCACGGACCTGCCCCGGCTGGAAGCGGTGAAACGGGAGCTTAAAACCCGGCTCAACGGGGCCGGCGTGCACCATGCGACGCTCGAATTCGAATCGGTCGCCGAGAACTGCTGCGATTTCAGCGACTGACGGATTCGCAGACGGCTCTGCCTTTCAAATCACCCGGCTTCGCATTCTCAAAATAAAATCCGGCCCGAAAAGGGTCGGATTTTCCGTACGGGCTTCGACGTGCCGGAACGTCATCCGCCGAAAGGTTATGCTTCAGAGTGCAGGGCCATTTCAGGGTGCCGGCTCATTTCAGAGTAACGGTCCGCTTCTGATTGCCGGATCATTTTTGGGCGCCGGACCATTTCAGGGCACCGGATCGTATCCGCTGCCGCCCCACGGATGACAGCGCGACAGCCGTCGCAGGGTGAGCCACGAGCCTTTCAGCAGACCGTGTTTGCGCAGGGCTTCCAGCGCGTACTGCGAGCAGGTCGGCGTAAACCGGCACGACGGGGGCGTGAAAGGCGAGATGCAGAGCTGGTAGAACTTCACCAGTGCGATCAGCGGCAGGGCGCAGATACGCTTAAAGATGCTCCGCGACCGTTTCCAGAATCCGCCGGACTGCATTTGAGATCGTTTTATAGGACAGCTCCTCCTTCGAAGAGTAGATCAGCGCCAGATCGAGATTGACCGGCCGGCCGTTGTGCAGCAGCAGCTTTTGCAGCCGGTAGGCCTCTTTGGTGCGGCGGCGCAGCAGGTTGCGTTTATTGGCCCTTTTATGGAACTTCTTGGGTACGGAGAACAACACCTCGGCCGAAGGTATTTCGTCGGCTTCGGCGAACCATACGTACCGGAACGGGAAGATAAAACCGCTCTCGCCGCTCTCGAACATCCGACGTACGGCGCCGAGCGAGCGGAGCCGTTCCGTACGGGGGAGCGAGCAGTCGGGCATAAGCGTTATTATTTGCGGGGTTCGGCAGGACGGCGTGCGCGGCTCTTCTTGGCCAGCTTGTGCTGTTGGCTGCGGATGAACTCCTCTTTCTGCGTGTCGGTAATCAGCTCGACGGGGGCTATCTCCTCGCCTTTCTGCACTTTGTTGAGGTAGATGTCGATCGCCTTGACCATCGACGGGGCTTCGGGCGTGGGGGCGTTGGCCAGTACGGTGATTCCGGCGTCGAGTGCGGCGCGCAGCGTGCCTTCGCCGAAGACAGCCACGGCGGGCAGGTTCTCCGTGCCGAATTTCTCGACCAGCGTCTTGACGTCCGACGGGGAGTAGAGCGCCAGCAGGCCGTAATCGGTCAGCGCGATGTCGTCCATGTCCGCAGCGACCGTACGGGCCAGAATAGCCGGATCGAACGACATTTTGAGCTTGGCGAGCGTTTCGGGAAGCTCAGGTTTGTGAGGTTCGCTCAGCGCCAGCAGGAACTTCTCGTCCTTATGCTTGATGATCAGCTCGATGAACGAGGTGAACGAGCCGTCGGCAAACGAAATCTTGCGTTTGCGGTAGACGATGTATTTTTGCAGATAGAGCGCGACGGCTTCCGTCTGGCAAATGTATTTCATGGTTTCGGGCACCGTGATGCGGGCCTCTTCGCAAATGTGGAAGAAACTGTCTACCGTCGTGCGCGAAGTGAAAATTACGGCCGTGTGCGTCAGTATTTCGACCCGTTGTGCGCGGAACTCTTTCAGCGAAACGCCTACTACGCGGATAAACGGTTTATAGGCGATCTCTACTTTGTATTTCTCGGATAATTCGTAGAACGGGGACTTCTCGATAATTGCAGGCCTCGGCTGCGAAACCAATACTTTTTTGACTTTCAATTCTAACCTAATTTATGTTGTTCTTCAATCACTGAATCATCTTGCCGCAAGCAGCCCTATGAGGCTGATTGGGAATATCTCCACGGTGCAAAGGTACAAAATCCAATGCAAAATCGAAATTTTTTTGGAAAGAAACAGATTCAGTGTCTCTCTGAGATATAAGAAGACCGTTGCGAGCAACTCGATGACAATGATGCAGAACCACACGTCTCCCGTGCCCCGCGGGCACAATGCGAAGAGCAGCAGGGCGGGAACCGTGACGATGACGCCCAGCGTGAAATAGGTGCGTTTGAGCAGTATCAGCTGCGAGACGAAGGGCTGCGAGAGCGTTACGGCTCCGGCCAGCCGGACGACTCCCCGCTGGAAAAGCCCCACGCACAGACAGGCGAACGTCGCCAGCAGGCTGAGGGCCAGTACGGCGCCCTGCGGAATCGTTTCGATCAGGCTGTCCGGAATCAGCGAATCGCCGTACTTGACGGTCATGACGCCCACGAAGAGGACGCCGATGGCGGTTGCGGTGTTCAGGAAGTGCGAAAAACCGCTGCCGCCCGGATCCTCCATAAGGCGTTTGCCCGTGGCGGTGTCGTGCGATACGCGCGTCAGCAGCAGCCGTATGTCGCCCAGATTGCGGTAGAGCAGGATGGCGTAGGTTGCGGCCAGCAGCAGGACGAAGCCCTGAAAGACGGGGTTTTCGGTGAGGGACGGAGCCGGGGCCGCCGGCAGGACGCGGGCCGGAACGAGGGTCGATGCCGGACCGAATACCGCTTCTGCCGGCGCGTCGCGCCAAAGCGTGTCGGCCGTGCCCCGCAGCGGGCCTTCCAGCGAAAAGAACGGCAGCGAGTCAGCCGCCTGTGGCCCGGAATACAGCGTATCCGCCGCCAGCGAGTCCGCGCCTTGCGCCGGGGCGGGGTCGGTCGGCAGTGCGGTTCGGGGTGTGATGTTCCGGGCTGAATCGCCCGTGCCGGACAGGCCGTGTGTCGTCTCTTGGGCCGTATCGGGGGTATTCGCCGCGGTTTCTGCGGACGGATAGGCCGCAGAACGGTCCGTGCCGCGGCCATGTGCCGATGCCGATGTGTCGGCCGGAGCCTGCTGCGCAGCGGGAGGGGCGGCTTCGCGTACAAACGCGGGGCCGGGTTCCTGCATGGCGGGGAGCGGGACCGGCGCGGTATGTGTCAGCGGAGCGGTCATCCTTCGAAGATGCGTTTGAGCGTGATGCGGATCGTGGTGCCTTTGCCGATTTCCGATTCGATGACGGCGATTTTACCCTGATGGTAGTCCTCGACGATGCGGCGCGAGAGCGAAAGTCCCAGACCCCAGCCGCGGGTCTTGGTGGTGAATCCCGGTTCGAAGATGCGTTTCCAGTTGCTCTTGGGAATGCCTTTGCCCGTGTCTTTGACGTCGATCATCACGTTTTTCTCGTCCGACGAGATATGCACGTCGATCGAGCCGTGGCCCTGCAGGGCGTCGAGCGAGTTTTTCATCAGGTTTTCGACGACCCATTCGAACAGTGCGGCGTTGATGTTGGCCTGCACCGGAGCGATGGCCAGTCCGTTGTAGTCGAGCGTCACGTTGCGCGGGATGCGCTTGCGGAAATACATGACCGATTCGCCCACGATCTCGTTGATATTGGCCGGCGTGAGGGGCGTCTCGGAGCCGATTTTCGAGAAGCGGTCCACGATCTTCATCAGGTGCGTGAGGTCCTTGTTCATCTCCTCGACGGCTCCCTGATCCACGTCCTGCGAACGCAGGTATTCGATCCATCCCAGAAGCGACGAGGTCGGCGTGCCCAGTTGGTGGGCCGTCTCTTTGGCCAGACCGATCCATACGCGGTTCTGCTCGTCGTGTTTCGATGAGCGGAAAGCGATGAATCCCAGCATGATGAAGGCCGTGATGACCAGAATCTGCACGTACGGGAAGTAGTAGAGCGATTTGAGCAGCGCCGAGCGGCCGTAAAAGATGATGTGGTAATGGTCGTTCGACCACCAGAACCGCACCGTGCGCGGCGGATTCTCCTCCGTCAGTTTGTCGATCATCCTGCGCAGACGGTCGGGGTGGTCGATGATCTTGTCCGGAATCAGGTGCGACCGGAACACTTCGAGGTTCTCGTTGGTGATGATGAACGGGATGTTGTTGCCGTTGGAGACGATGTCCTGAATGAGCGGGTCCTCCATCGAGCCGCCCATCACGTCGCGGTTGACCCGCTCCATGGCGTGCGCCCACAACGCCACGTCGTGCTGCTCCTTCTCCTTGAGCCGCTTGGCCATGTTGTTGGTGTAGAGCAGCGAGACCATGCCGAGGGCTATGCCCACGATGATAACCACCACGCGGTTGCGGAACGAGAATATGTCGCGGCGGATCTTCATGGCTGTCGGTTATTTGCGCGGCGTGTCCTGCTCGGTGACGATGCGGGTGTATTCCGCGCCGTCGCCGAGTATCTCCGTGGCGCGCAGTACCTCCGGATCGTCTTTGAGCGAGTGTTCGATGACCCCTTCGGAGTACCCGTGGCGCATGACGATGTCGTTGTTGATCGTCTCGACGATCTCCTTGCGGTAGGTTTCCAGATTGGTCTGCGTGTCGTCCTTCAGCTCGGCTTCGACGCGGTCGAACTTCTCCTTTAGGTCTGCGAAACGGTCGTCCTCGGCGGCCTTTTTCAGTGCTTTGAGGGCGCGGCGGGTGTCCGATTCGTAGGGCACCTTCTTGTCTTTCATGAATTCGGCGAAATCGGCGTAATCCCGGTCCGTGATCGAGAAGTTGCGGATGTCGATCCGCTGATCCGGATGACGCCGCATGTAGTCGTCGCCGAAATCCTCGACGAATCCCAGCGCATAGAGCGTCATCGCGAAGCGGCTGATGTATTCGGGTTCGGTGCGGATGTCGGGCATGATGCCCCCGCCGTCGTAGACCTTGCGCCCGGCGCGGGTCCGGTACTCGGTGATGAGCGAGTCGGGTATGGCCTTTACCGAACCCTCCTGCGAGTGGGAGTAGTCGATGGCCTGAATGCAGCGGCCCGAAGGAATGTAGTATTTGGCCGTGGTGAGCTTCAGCATGGCGTTGTAGCCCAGCGGCCGCGGCGATTGCACAAGCCCCTTGCCGTAGCTGCGCTGGCCGATGACCACCGCACGGTCGAGGTCCTGCAAGGCGCCGGTCACGATCTCCGACGCCGATGCCGAATTGCCGTTGATGAGCACCGCCAGCGGCAGGTCGGGGAGGATCGGCTCCGACGAGGTGCGGTAAACCTGCCGCGAATCCTCCGTACGGCCTTTGGTGCTTACCACCTCGGTGCCTTTGGGAACGAACATGCCCAGAATCTTGATCGCCTCCTGCATGATGCCGCCGCCGTTGCTGCGGTAATCGAGGATCAGACCCTTCAGTTCTCCCCCGGTGCGCAGCTTCTCGACGGCTGCGCGCATGTCTTCGTAACACCCTTCGGTGAAGTCGCTGTGACGGATGTAACCGATGCCGTCGGCCACCCATCCCGTGTAAGGCACGCCCGGAATGGAGATGCGCTCGCGCTGCAGGGTAACGGTCTCTGTGCTGCCGTCGAGGTGCTCGACGGTCACCTTGACCTTGCTGCCCGGCTCTCCCTTGAGCCGGGAGCTGACCTGTTCGGTCGTGAAGCCTTTGGCATCCTTGCCGTCGATGGCGAGGATCTTGTCGCCGATCTTCAGCCCGGCCCGGTCGGCGGGCGAACCCTTGTAGGGCTGGGCTATCTTCACCCAGTCGCCCTTTTGGCGGATGAGCGATCCCACGCCGCCGTATTTGCCCGTGGTGAGTAGTTCGAAGTCGGACATCTGCTCTTCGGGGATGAATTCGGTGTACGGATCGAGGTCGCGGACCATGCCTTCGGCGGCCCCTTCCATGAGTTTGTCGGGGTCCACCGGGTCTACATAGTTCAGCGACAGTTCGCGCATCATATTGACCGTAATCTCCATGTTGCGCCCCAGCCCGAAGTCGTTGCGGGCGGCGAAGGTCAGCAGGGCTGCCGCCGAAGCGGCAGCGGCGGCCGTGAGCAGATAACGGTATCCTTTTCTAATCATGTTTTGCCATTTGTATGTACGAATCCAGCTTGTATCCGGCTCTGGCCACGCCGCGGCGTATGCCGTCGAGCAGGATCCACTGTCCGTACTGTGAAACTTTTATCTCGTCTTCTCCCAGCAGCGTCAGCTTGCGCAGCAGGCCGTCGGCGCGGAACGTCATTACGCCGTCCTCGTCGGTGCGAAGCGAAAAGCCTGCCGATTTGAAGGCGTTTACGATCTGTTCGCGGTTCTCCCCGACGTCGCCCTCGACCTTACGCTGTACGAAGCCGAATTTGGGGTAGAAGGCTGCGAGCAGGACGATCACCGCGGGCAGCATCATGCCGCGCGTGGTATGGAACATCACGTAGAAGGTCTCTTCGAGCGTCAGCGTCGCGAAGCCCGACAGCCGGTTCAGCGCCATGATCGCTGCACATAGAACGCACAAGGCGACGAAATATTTTAACGAGCGGATGAAGTATTTCATAACAGCAGTTTTTGTTGGATTCGTATCGTTGCAGCGCCTTTGGCCGGTCGTGGTCGCCGCCGTTGGCGTCGTTTGTAATTTTGCCGCCCTCCCCTCTTGAGGGGCCTTGCCGCAGGCGGCTGTTCTGTCATCTATTTTCCCTTTCCGATCTTCCCGATGCGGTCGGCGACCTCCTGCATGAGCCATTTGGGCGTGGAGGTGGCGCCGCATATGCCGACCGATTCCGCGCCTTCGAACCATGCGGGGTCGATCTCTGCAGCTTCCTCGATGTTGCAGGTCCGGGGGTTGGCCGTGCGGCACACTTCGAAGAGCACTCTGCCGTTCGACGATTTGCGTCCGCAGACGAAAACCACCGCGTCGAACCGCCGTGCGAACTCCTGCAGGTGCTGTTCGCGGCTGGAGACCTGCCGGCAGATCGTGTCGTCGATATGCACGTCGGCGGGATTGGCCGCCCGGCGGCGCATTTCGGCCCCCAGCGTTTCGAACAGGGCGATGCTTTGGGTTGTCTGCGAGAGGAAGTACACCGGGCGCGCGAAGTCGATCTGACTGAGGTCCGCCTCCCCTTCGACCACGATCGTTTGGTCGGGGACCTGCCCCGTGAGTCCGACCACCTCGGCATGGCCCCGTTTTCCGAGGATCACGACCTGCCCTCCGGCCGGGCGCATCCGTTCGTGGGCCTTGACGACGCGGGCCTGCAGACGGGCGACTACCGGGCAGGTGGCGTCGATCACTTCGATGCCCAGTTCCGCGGCCCGTGCGTAGGTCGTCGGCGGCTCCCCGTGCGCCCTGATGAAGAGCCGGCGGCCCGTCAGGCGGGGCATGTCGGCATGGGTCACGGTGCTCAGTCCCAGCTTTTCGAGCCGCTGCACTTCGATCCGGTTGTGGACGATGTCGCCCAGCGAATAGACCGTTTCTCCCCCTGCGAGGGCCTTCTCGGCCTCCGAAATGGCCCGGACCACGCCGAAGCAGAAGCCCGATTTGTCGTCGATTTCTATTCGCAAATCCTTCATCGTGCCGTTCGCCCGGCTCGTTTATTTGTTTATACGTTCCAATTCCGTCATAAACCACGCCATCTGCTGCTCGACCGTCATACAGCTGTTGTCCAGCACGACGGCGTCGTCGGCCTGCCGCAGGGGCGATATGGCACGGCTCATGTCGGCCTTGTCGCGCTCGCGGACATTGCGCTCGATCTCCTCCAGCGATACGTCGTCGCCCTTGGCGCGCAGTTCGTCGTAACGGCGGCAGGCCCGCACCTTGGGGTCGGCCGTCATGAAAATCTTCAGTTCGGCGTCGGGGAATACCACCGTGCCGATGTCGCGGCCGTCCATCACCACGCCGCGGCGGCGTCCCATCTCCTGCTGCATGGCCACCAGCTTGCGGCGCACGGCCGGAATGGCGCTCACTTGGCTCACGCAGTTGCTGACCTCGATCGTCCGGATTTTGCCCTCCGCCAGATCGCCGTTCACGTAGATGTCGCTGGCGCCGCGTTCGGGATTGAACCGGAACGTGATCGTAATTTGGTCGAGCAGCCCGACGACCGCGTCTTCATCGACGATGCCCGAACGGATCGCTCCGTGTTCGAGCGCATAGAGCGTCACGGCGCGATACATGGCGCCCGTGTCGATGAAAATGTAGCCCAGACGCCGGGCGATGGCTTTGGCGAACGTGCTCTTTCCGCACGACGAGAATCCGTCTACGGCGATTATGATTTTGTGTTTAGTATCCGACATTGGGGAATATATCAAGGAATGTTGAAAGTATCGTGTAAATACCCAGTATGCCGATGATAAGGCCCGCGACGTGGTTGATCGTCAGCATGTGGCGGGGGCGGAAACGGCGGCGGAAGAGGTTGATGACGAAAGCCAGCATCGTCCACCATGCCGCGGCGCCGCCGAAGAATCCCGCGATGGTGAACGCCGCGCGGATGAATCCTCCCACTCCCTCGTGCGAGATGTCGCCGCCCGAAATCTTGAAGACGGCGAAGAAGGCGAGAATATAGGGGATGACCATGATGAAGTTGGCGATCGTAAGCCCGAAGATCGAGGCGAAATCCTGCCACAGCGAGGTTTTGCCCGCGCGGTTGCGGCGGATCTGGGGGACGGGGTTCTGGGCGAAGATGTAGACGCCGACGATCACCACGAAGATGCCGCCGATCACGCGCAGCAGTGTGTTGTACTGCTCGATCTGGGTCTGGAGCATCGAATAGAAGAACAGCGCCGCCATGGCCATGAAAGTGTCGGCGCAGGCGACGCCCAAACCCGATACGATCCCCGAACGGCGGCTTTTCGACAGCGTGCGCTGGATGCAGAGCACGGCTACGGGGCCGACGGTGATCGATGCGGCGACACCCACGCAGATGCCGCGGAACATAACGTCCAGAAATTCAAATCCCATTTTCGCTTGTTGCGGAGTTTTCAGTGAGCAAAGATACTAAAAACCTCGGACATCCGCCAAAGGGAGGCAAAAAAAGGGCGCGCCGGGTTGTCTGAAATGGCCGATATGTTGATAAAATATCGAAAACTTTGGCCGCATAGTTGTATATCGGTACTTGTTAGTCAGTATTTTTGCATAAACAACAATCGGGCCTATGGCAGAAATGAAACAATTCGGGATCGACCTCGAACTCGACGATACGATCGCTCAGGGCAACTATTCGAATCTGGCGATCATCTCCCACTCCACCTCGGAGTTCATCATCGACTTCGCCGCGGTGCTGCCCGGCGTGCAGAAGGCGCGTGTCAAAAGCCGCATCATCCTTACGCCTGAACATGCCAAACGGCTGTTGCGTTCGCTGCAGGAGAACATCGTCCGCTACGAGAGCAACGTGGGCAAGATCGAGATTCCGACCCCTTCGCCGGCTTCCGAGACGGGACCGAAAATGGGCGAGGCTTAAAAGATAAATGAGGGCGCTGACATGCAGCGCCCTTTGTTTTTGTCCGAAGGCGTGTTCCGGTCCGGCCGGCGTGCAATCCGGTTGTCCGTACGGTCCGGATAGCCGTGCGGTCCGGGGCGGTTCGGGACGGATGGTGGTGCGGAAAGTGCTCCGGTCCGGTAAAAACCGTCCGGGCGTATCCGGCAAGTCGGCTGTTTGGCGGACCGGGCTGTTTTGCGGGATTCGCGTTGCCCGGCCTCTATCCGGGACGGTTTCTGCCGGCCGTCGTTGCCGGGATTATCTGTATCCCGGCTTGCGCCGTCCGGTGCCTTCGCAGCCCGTCAGGTCGTCGCCCAGTTCCGCACGGTGCCGTTCGGCGACCGCTTCCAGTTTTTCAGCGATTTCGGGGTGCTGCGACAGCACGTTGCAGCGTTCGCCCGGATCGCGCCGCATGTCGTACAGCTCCTTTTCCTCGACACGGCGTGGGATCATCTCGCCGGGCATGCCGTCGTCGCCGGGCGTCCCGTAGGCGAGGTAGTCGTGCGGGAAAATCAATTTATAGGTGCCGTCGGTCACGGCTTCGAGACTGTTGTCCTGATAATAGAGACAGAGCGCGTCGCGGACCGGCGCCGCGTCGGGGTCTTCGAGCAGCGGCAACATGCTCACGCCGTCGATCTTGTGTGCGGGCAGCGGCGCTTGGGCGATCTGGGCGAAGGTCGGCAGCAGGTCGATGTTCGAGGCCAGCCGTTCGCAGACCGTACCCGCGGGTATCGTCCCTTTCCAGCGGGCGATAAGCGGCACGCGGAGTCCTCCGTTGAAGGTCGTGGCCTTGGCTTCGCGCAGGCCTCCGGTCGATCCGGCATGGTTGCCGTAGGCGATCCACGGACCGTTGTCCGAGGTGAAGATCACCAGCGTATTGCGCTCCAGCCCCAGCTCTTCGAGCGTCCGGAGCACCTCGCCGACGCTCCAGTCCAGCTCCATCATCACGTCGCCGTAAAGCCCCTGTTCGCTTTTGCCCTTGAATTTGTCCGAGACGGCCAGCGGCACGTGCGGCATCGAGTGGGCCAGATAGAGGAAGAAGGGGCGCTCCCTGTTCTCGCGGATGAACTTCACGCTCCGCTCGGTGTAATCCGTGGTGAGCGTGGTCTGGTCGAGGTTGTAGCCCAGTATCTCGTTGCCTTCGTAGGTCGGCAGGTCGGGGAACTTCCATTTGGGGTGGTAGGGCCACATGTCATTCGAGTAGGGGAGTCCGTACCACTCGTCGAACCCGTGCTGCAGAGGCAGGAATTTCTCGGCGTCGCCGAGGTGCCATTTTCCGAAGATCGCCGTGGCGTAGTCGCGTTTCTTGAGCACTTCGGCGATGGTCTCCTCCTCGTCGCTGATGCCGTATGGACAGCCCGGATTGGGCGCGTGGGCGAAGCCGATGCGGTTGGGATAGCACCCCGTGAGCAGTCCTGCGCGGGATGCGCCGCTGATAGGCTGTGCGGCGTAGAAGTTGGTGTACCGCATCCCTTCGAGGGCCAGCCGGTCGATGTTCGGGGTTTTGTAGCCCAAGGCTCCGGAGAAGGAGAAGTCTCCGTTTCCGGCGTCGTCGAGGTTAATGAGGATGAAATTGACGTGATCGGGTCGTTTCGGCTCCGTGTCGCACGAAACGATCCCTGCGGCGGCCGCGGCCGCCGGCAGAATGGGTAGGTATTTCATGTTCGGTTTTGTTTTTTAATCCTGACGGTTAGTGTTTTGCGCTTTCGGGGGCGTAATGGGTCTCCATGATCTCCCGCATGCGCGCCGACCCTTCGTCGGTGTCCTTGTATTGTCGGCGCAGTTCGAGCATCTCGCGCTTCATCGCTCCGATCACCTCCGCATAGGCCGGGTTGCCGTACTGGTTCCGGTTCTCGTGCGGATCGGTTTCGAGGTCGTAGAATTCCCACGAGGGCGTCGAGACGCAGTCGTCCGAGCCGGTCATGCCGAGCCGGTCGCCGTAGAAGAAGATCAGCTTGTAACGGTCGTTGCGGATACCCATGTGCGCCGGACGTATTTCGTGCTGGGTCCAGTAACGGTAATACATGCTGCGGGGCCACTCCTGCGGCGTGTCGCCCGCGAGGTTGCTCCGGAAACTGCGGCCCTGCGCCTGCTGCGGCGGTTCGGCTCCGGCATAGTCGGCCAGCAGCGATGCGAAATCGACGTTGGTGACGATGTCCCCGTTGCGGGTTCCGGCCGGAATCTCCTTCGGGTAGCGGATCACGAAGGGCATGCGCAGCGGTTCCTCGTACATGATCCGCTTGTCGAAGAATCCGTGCTCTCCGAGGAAGTAACCCTGATCCGAGACGTAGATCACGACCGTATTCTCCGCCAGCCCCTCTTCGTCGAGCGTGCGGAGCAGACGGCCGATGTTGTCGTCGATCGCCGCGGCGCAGCGCAGGTAGTCGCGTACGAGTTTCTGGTAGATGGCCCGGCGGTTGGCGACCGAATCCCCCTCGCCGCCGCAGAAAGGCAGTTCGGGGTAGTAGGTCCACCAGTTCTCCGGATCGGTGTAGGCCTTGTTCCAGCGCCATGCCATCGTTTCGAGCGGCTGGCCCGCGAACGTGCGGCCCGACTTCGCGGGGCCGAATTCGAGCAGGTTTTCCGGTTCGGGGAACTTCACGCCGTCGTAAAGGTGCGCGAACCGCTCCGGGAAATCGCACGGTTCGTGCGTGGCCTTGAAGTGGCAGAACATAGAAAAGGGCTTTGTCCGGTCCCGCTCTTTGATCCAGCGGATTGCCTTGTCGGTCACCAGATCGGTCGAGAATCCCTTTTCCACCGCGCCGCCTACGCCCTTGTCGTCGTCCATCCAGTTTTCGGCCGTCTTGAATACCGGGTCGCGGTAGGTGCCCTGATCGTGGAAAACGCTGTAGTAGTCGAATCCCGCCGGCTCCTTTTTCAGATGCCATTTGCCGATCAGCGCCGTCCGGTAGCCGGCTTGCTGCAGCCGCTTGGCGATGTTGTCTTGTTCGGGACGCAGTGCGTCGTCGAGCGTGTAGACGCCGTTCAGGTGGCTGTACTGCCCGGTGAGGATCGCGGCCCGGCTCGGCACCGAGATCGAGTTGGTGCAGAACGCGTTGTCCAGCACGCACCCTTCGGCGGCAAGGCGGGCGATGTTGTCGTTGGCGGCGTACGGCGCCAGAATACCGCCGTAAATGCCCCAGCTCTGCGAGGTGTGGTCGTCCGAGAGAATGAAGAGAATATTGGGATGCTCCTGCGGCGCTCGGTCCGTGCATCCTGCGGTCACGGGGAGAATTCCGACGGCGGCCGCGCATAATTTGAATCCGCGTGTATCCATACTGCTAATATACGTAAATTTCGTCGATAAACAGAAACGGACGCAGATTCCGGTCGAAATAAGCTTCGGGAAGCTGTTCGGAGCGTATGACCCGCAGTTTCACGTAGCGGGCCCGGAGCGCCGGGGAGAAGTTCGCTTCGTGGCGCAAAATGCGTTTGACGGCACCGTAAGGAATTTCCGGATAGTGCTCGCCGTATACCTCGCGGAATGTTTCGCCGTCGTCCGAAACCCATATCTTCGCTCCTGCGGCGTCCATGATGTGCGACCCGTAGTCCAGCAGGGCGTTGAACGCCACCTGCGCGATCTCCTCCTGCCGTCCGAGGTCGATCACGGCCTCCATGTCGTCGTCCTGCCAGCCCGCCCAGTTGCCGTAGGTGAAGACCCGCTTGCCCCGCAGGCCGTCGTTGAGCGCGGCGGCCGCGTATTTGGGGTGCGGAGCGGTCAGCAGCCGGATCGGCTTCATGGTGGCCTTGTTGAAGGTCACCTCCTCGCGGAAGGGTTCGCTGCGCCGTCCGTCGGGTAGGACGGCGACCGCCCGGACCTCCGCCGGCGATCCGATCCACACCGTGTCGGTGCAGAGGGGCGACTCTTCCGTCGGCTCGCTGCCGTCCAGCGTGTAGCGGATGTCCGCTCCGGGCAGCGACGAAAGGGCCATCCCCACCGCCTTGCGGCCGTAATCCGCGGTGAAGGCGCCGGTTATGTCGTAGAAATGGGGGAAGTGGCTGTAACCGTCGCGGTCGTAGAACCCGACGAGCCGGTCGAGCCGCGTCATGAAGTCCGTGAAGTCCTTCTCCCCGTCCGACCATGCCCTTTCCGCGAGCGCCGCCAGCCGGGGCAGCAGCATGTGTTCCAGAATCGTATCGGTCCGCATGTAGGTCGTCCATACGTTGGCCTGCACGCCGATAATGTGGCGGGCCTGCTCCGGCGTCAGCTCTTCGGGAACGGGTTCGGTGTCGTAGACCTTTTTCAGCGGAATATAGCCGCCGATGGTGGGCGGTTCGGTGTCGATGTTCGCCGACTGGTAGTAGTCGAAGTAAAACGACGAGTTGGGCGACATGATGACGTCGAAACCCTCGTCGGCGGCCCGGATGCCGCCCGCCGTTCCACGCCACGACATGACCGTGGCGTCGGGCGACATGCCGCCGTCCACGATTTCGTCCCAGCCGATCAGCCGCCGCCCGTGGTGGGAGAGAAATTTCTCGATCCGGGTGTTGAAGTAGCCCTGAAGTTTGTCTTCGGCGCTGTGGCGGGTGTCGGCTTTCAGCCCCGCCCTGCGGATCAGCGACTGGCATTCGGGACACTCCCGCCACCGCGTGCGCGGCGATTCGTCGCCCCCGATGTGGATGTACTTCGAGGGGAAGAGTCCGATCACCTCTTCGAGGACCTTTTCCACGAAATCGAAGACCGCGGGATTGCCCGCGCAGAGGATGTCGCGGCGCACGCCCGGCTGCGGGGTGATGACGTACGGCCCGCCCGTGCATCCGAGTTCGGGGTAGGAGGCGAGCGCCGCCGTCATGTGGCCCGGCATGTCGATCTCCGGAACGACCTCGATATACCGGCGTGCGGCATACTCGACGATGTCGCGGATCTGCCGTTTGGTGTAGTAGCCGCCGAAGGTGCCCGGCTCGCCCGCGAGCGTCGTGTCGCGGCGGAAAGCCCCGGTTTCCGTCAGGCGGGGATAGGCGTCGATCTCGATCCGCCACCCCTGATCGTCGGTCAGGTGCCAGTGGAAGACGTTGAGGTTGTGCAGCGCCGCCAGATCGATGATCCGCTTCACCTCTTCGACGGGATAGAACGTGCGCCCTACGTCGAGCATCACGCCCCGGTAGCCCAGATACGGTTCGTCGGCGATGCGGACCGCCGGGAAGAGTACCTTGGCCGCTTTTGCGGCGCCCATCGCCTTGCGGAGCGTCTGGATGCCGTAGAACACGCCGGCGTCGGACTCCCCGCTGACGGTGATGCGGTTTTCGGAAACCTCTATTTCGTACGCTTCGCCGCCTTTGCCCGGCGCGTCGGCCCGCAGGATGACTGCCCTGCCGTCGTCGCAAAGGCCGTCCGGACCGGTGATTTCGGGGGCCGAGCCGACGACCGATTCGACATATCCGGCGAGAAACTCCGCATTGGCGCGCATGCCGTCGTTGTCGCCGGTGCATATGATCCGGGTGCGGGCGTCCAGTTCGAAATCGCCGCCGTCGCCGGGCGCGATTTCGCCGGGGCACGGCACGATCCGGTAATCGGCGGTCGTTTTGCCGCTCTCGCCGCAGGCCGTGAGCGCGATGCAGGCCAGCAGCAGGTGGAATGAAAATTTCATGTCACGGTTTTTCAGGAAAGTGGTCATTAGAAACCGCCTCCCCGTAAATTCGGTTTTACGGGGAGGCTCGTTTCGTTCGGACGGTTATTGGGCGAGAACGCCGTCCCATGTATATCCCACCTCGATGCGTTTGTCCGGGGTGAAGATGTAGGGGGTGTTTGCGGACGCCCGGTGGATGAGGGCGTCGGGCTGTTTGCCCGTGGCGTCTTTGAAGAGGTAGGTCTCCGTTTCCGTCATCGGAGTGTCCTCTTCGATGCATTTTACCGTGGAGCCCGGAACCATCGCCTTGCCTTCGGTGTACTCGTTGAGTTTCCAGTAGCCCAGCAGACCCGGCGTGTCGGCCGGAACCGCATAGCGGTTGTTGTTCAGCTCCTCGACGCTGCGCGCTACGGACCAGAACCGGACCTGACAGTAACGGTAACGCAGGCTTCCGAGGTTGCCGGAAGCGGATTCGTTACCGAAGCGGATGCCGTTCAGGGCGTAGAACTGCGTCGCGGTATAGCCCGATTTGGCCGTGTAGCCGACGTTGCCGTTCACGTAGAGCGTGATGTCACCTTCGTCGCACACGATGGCGATATGGTGCCAGATGTTCGACTGGAGCGGGATGGAGGAGATCTGTTTGCCGGAGCGGCTGACCATGCCGTTGATCAGGCTGTTCTTCGTGCCGCCGCCGCTGTCGCCCAGACGGAGCATGAAGCCGTCCTGAATGATCTTCGTGCCGCCCTGCTCGTAGTATCCGATGGCCGACGCGAGCCATGTCGTCGTGTTGCCGGTGTAGATCTGACTGGGGTTGAACAGCGTTTCGAAGGTCCACGACGAGAGTTTGTAATCTTCGGCGAAGCGTGTTTGCAGATAGCTGTTGCCCGTGATCTCGACTACGTTCGAATAGGGAACCGGCGTTGCGGCCAAGACGAATGCGTCGGCGCCTTCGAGCACCTGCATGGCATCCCCTTCGGCCTTTACGGCGATGGGCAGCGCATGGACGAATCCCGTCTTGTTCTGCTCCGTGGTGAGCGGATGCAGGGTGATTGTCACCGGGTTGGAGACGACCTTGCCTGCGGGGATCACCGCGCTGCTTTCGAATTCGTAGTTGGTGTTCGGAAGCAGTGTGTAGGAGGTGTTGTTCTGTTTGTTGTACTCGTCGAGGGCCTTCTCGTCCACGTATACGGTGAGTTTCAGATCCCTGCCCAGCGGTTTCGAGATGCGGGGCGTGACCGTGTAGACGCTGCCGTCGTCGGGAATGACGAACGAGACCGATTTGGCCGTTCCGACCGCTTCGTTCAGGAAGAGTCTGCCGGGGCCCGTTACGTCGTCGTATTTGAGTTCGGCGTTGTCGCAGGACACGAGTCCCGTCACGATCGCTGCGACGGTCGATAAATAAAATGCCTTGATTTTCATTGCTGTGGTTTTATTCGGTTATTCGTTCGGAACCTCTTCTTCGTTCTCGGACCGATGTACGGCGTTGATGGCCTGCCGGGTCCACGGATAGAAGCCCGATTTGCCGGACAGATAATATTCGTATTCGATGTGGTAGGAGCCGAATCCGCCCTTGCGGTAGGTCTTGCCCTCCCATGTGGGTTTCCAGAGAGCCTGCCCCAGAAGCCGGTTGATGCCGCCCGTGTAGGAGCCGCCGCCCTCGGCGGCGTATTGTTCGAAGTTGACCGTGGTGTAGAGCTTGCGGATCAGCTCTTCCGGCTCCATGTATCCCGAACCGTTCCGGATCACCGTGCTGATGTAGGTGTTGAGTCCCGAATCGGAGGAGGTGCTGTACGCCTGCCAGATGAAGTAGTCGAAATAGGGCATGCAGCGGCCTTCGACGGCGTTGATCTCTCCGTCGATGACCAGCAGTTTGTCCGTGCCCGATTTCGGTCCGAGGTATTTGCCCAGCTCGTCCACGAAGATGTAGAAGTTGTCGCGGTTGGATAGCTCGCGTTTGCAGCCGGCTCCGCCGACGTTCGGTTCGTAGTCCAAGTCGATGCCGCTGTAGCCGCCCGTATAAACGCTGTCGGCGAGCATGCGGGCGTATTTGCGGATGGAGGCTTCCTGAGCGGCCCGTTCGTCGGTGCCGTCGGCGGCCCGCCAGCCCGACGGAGTGTCCCATTCGGGCTTCCAGCCGAAATACTCCTCTTTCTGGGGGTTGTTCTGGTAATCGCCTCCGATCACGTCGACTCCCACCCAGCCGGTTATGGTGGTGCATACCACCTTGGTGCCCTTTACCCGCTGGACATACTCCATGTCGGCCTTCATGGCGTCGGTCAGGACGCTGGGACGCCACCGGCCCCAGATGGCCGCCAGATAGAGGCTGTCGGGAAGGCCCCGGAGCGAGTTCTTGAGGTTGGTGGCGTTGGCGCCCCAGCCGCCGAACCATCCCCATGCCATGTCGTAATCGGTCTCCGCCTTCCATTTGCGCAGGGCGGCGTAATAGGCGTCGTCGTGCCCGTCGCCCTTGAGGAACACCTTGCTTTCGGGTTCCGTCCACTCCTCGCAGGAGACCAGAGCGGACGCGAACAGCAGCAGGGACAGACACATCAATAATATCTTTTTCATACTTGTCGTTTTTTTCGGGTTACATTGAAAAATTGCCGGTCGGCAGAAGCGTTCTACCAAGCGGGTTTGTCCGTTTTTACATCCCACCACAGCCGGGTTCCGAACTTGTCGCCGCCGGCGCCCAGCAGGGCCACCGCCGCGTCGTAGTTGTCGGCGTTGCGCGTCTGTTCGTTCGGAGCGAAAGGGATTCGCGAAGCGCCTTCGGTCGGCAGGTTAGGCTCGTTCGAGGCGTTGGTGCTGGTGGGCGTGGGGTAGAACCGCGGATATCCCGTGCGGCGCTGCTCGGCCCACGCCTCCGTTCCGAGCGGATAGAGGGCGATCCATTTCTGGGTGATGATCTTCTCGCGCTGCTTTTCCGCCGAAAGGGCGCCGTCCCATGCGACGGTGACGCTGTAGGCCGTGCCCGGCGTATAGTTGTTGGCCCTGCGCGGATCGGAATAGGCGGTCGGCGCGGCCGTGCCGGTGATGTAGGACGTGTAGTTTTCGGCCTGATACTGCTCGAACGAAAGGCGGATGCCCTCTTCGTAGAGCGTCTTGGCGTCGCCCGTCACGTCCCATCCGTTGACGGCCATTTCGGCCTTCAGGAAGGCCACTTCGGCGGCGTTCATCCACATGAGCCGGTCGAGGGCGTTGGTTTTCGGAAGCGAATAGTAGTCCTTCCACTGGCTGGAGGAGTAGGCGCCTACGCGCGAGCCGTGGTACTCGCTGTCCCGGACCGCAGGGTTGAAATATTTGGAGAGGCGCGGGTCGTCGAAGCTCTTCATGTAGGTGACGATCTCGGCCGCCGCATGCACGTCGCTGTAATCCTCGACCAGCCAGCGGAGCGGATTCTGGTCGTTGGTCTGGGAGACGTCGAGCGAGGCGTTGTCCGCGTTCGATTCGATCACGCCGTAGGGGTGCGCGACGGCCTCTTCGGCATAGCGTTCGGCATCGGGCGACACGTTCGAGATGCGCATGGCCAGACGGAGCTTGAGCGAATTGGCGAACCGGATCCATTTGGCGAGGTTGCCGTTGTAGACGTAATCCGCCGACGCGGCTTCTGCGACCACGTCCGTTCCGGCGAGGGTGATGTAGGTCTCCAGCACGTTCACCGCATGGTCGAGGTCTTCGAGCATGAAGCCGTAGACGGCCTCCTGCGACTGGTAGGGAGCGGTCAGGTCGTCGTTGTTCTCCATCGTGCGGTAGGGGATGGGTCCCTGAATGTCGGTGACGCGCTGCATGGCCGCCACGCGGATGATCTGGGCGAGCGCCATGCGGTAGTCATCTTCCGGCTCTTCGAGTTCGGCCTTGATGGCCCGCCAGTTGCTGTATATGTTGGTCATGGGCACCTCGTAGGGAGGATTGGCCCAGTCGTTGGCGATTCGGTAAAAGGCGAACATGCCGGTGTTCCATCCCGCATCGGTCGATTTGGCGTAGGCGAAGTAGCGGCCGTAGGCACCGCCCGACACGTTTTCCACGATCTGGTATTGGTTCTTGACGGTGGGAATCACGTTGTACTGCATGCTTTTGATGTAGTCCCAGACGTCGCGGTCTATCGTGCTCGGCTGGTCGGGGTTCCGGTTGTAGGCTTCGAAATTGCCCGTGCAGGACAATGCCGCCAAGGCGACGGCGCCGAACAACAGTCTGTTTATGATGTTCATGTATTTTCTCATAACGGTCTTAAGGCTTGGTTAGAACTTAAGTTGGACATTGAAACCGAGGCTTCGCAGGCTCGGCTGCATGAAGTAGTCGATACCTTGGAGGTAGGAACCGGTGGAGGCCGTGAGTTCGGGGTCGAACGGGGCCTTGCAGTAGATCATCCAGAGGTTGCGCCCTACGAGCGATGCGGTCAGCTTGACCCGGTCGCCCATCCATTTCTTCGGGAAGGTATATCCGATGCTCATCTCCTGAAGGCGGACGTTCGTGGCGCTGTAGGTGTAGTGGGAGAGCAGCTGCCCCAGACCGACGGTCTCGTAGTAGTGCTGCGCATCGATCCTGCCGTTGTTGATGGGAACGCCGCCGGCGTCACGCGCATCGGCGCTCGCCTTCGATACTCCGAGTCCGTCGAGAAAACCTTGGGTGGGCGATACCACGATGCCGCCGAAGCGTGCGGAGAAGAGCAGCGAGAGGTTGATGCCCTTGTAGGAGAAATCGTTGCGGAAACCGGCGTTGTAGTCGGGCAGCACCGAGCCGAGCTTGATGCGCTCGTCGGTGACCATCAGCTTCGGGTCGTTGGGGTTGATGTAGATGTAGCCGTTCTCGTCGAGCCGCAGGTCTCCGTAGGCGTACAGGTCGCCCATGGTGCCGCCTTCGGTCATGATGAAGTTGGCGCCGCCCATGCTGGCCACTTCATACTCCTTGAGCGTGTAGTATTTGTCCGTCTGCGGGTCGTAGTAGTTGTTCATCAGCTCGACGACCTTGTTCTTGTTGTGGCTGAGCGTGAGGCTGGAGCTCCACGAGAAGTCCCTCCATGTCTTGTCGTATCCGATCGAAAGCTCGAAACCCTTGTTTTCGACGTTGCCCGTCTGCGCGTACATGTTTTCGTAGCCGGCCGAACCAGACAGGGGCACGAGGAAGGTCTGGTGTTTGGTGTTGGACTTGTAGTAGGTGAAGTCCAGCGAGAGCGAATTGGCGAACAGCCGGGCGTTCAGACCCACCTCCCACGAGGTCGTGTTTTCCGGGCGGAGGTTCTGGATCGGTCTGGTGGCGCTCGTGGACCACGAACCCTGCTTCCATTTGTAGGTCAGGTAGGAGATGCCCCAAGGAATGGGGCTGCCCACTTCGGCCCACGAAGCCCGTACTTTGAGATAGTCGATGAACGAGGGGAGTTTGACCATTTCGTGGATCAGTCCCGAAAGGCCGACCGAGGGGAAGCAGTACGACAGGTTGTTCGTATAGGCCAGATTCGAATGCCATTCGTTGCGGACCGTGGCCGTGAGGTAGAGCATGCCCCTCCATCCGGCCTCCACGCTTGCGAATACGGCCTGCTCCTGTTCGCGTTTGCGTTCCTGAAGCCGTTGGCCCGATGCGCCGTAGGGGTTGGTGTTGGTCAGCGAGAAGAAGTTGGGCAGTTCGAGCGGACCGCGCGCTCCGGCGATGCTGGAGAGCTGGTCGGAGATGCTGGCGCCGACATTGGCGAAGAGCGAGAACTGCTCCCAGTGCTTGTTTACGGTGGCGATGAAGTCACCGTAGCGGTGGGTGTCCTCCTCTTTGGTGAATTCGAAGAATCCGTTGTCGCCGCCGGCGAACAGCGGGTCGGTCGATGCGTAGAGCTTGCGCGACGATTCGCCGACGCTCAGGTCGGCTTTGGCGCGGCCGGCAAGGGTGAGCCAGTCGGTCACCTTGTAGGTGAGGCTCGCGTTCATCATGGAGCGCCGCCGCTTGTTGTTCTGGACGTTGCGGTGCATCATCCACAAGGGGTTCTGCATGTCGAGCGCGCCGCGGCCCCACGCCCAGTTCTGCACGTAGCGTTTTTTGTTCGAATCATAGATCTCGAACATCATCAGATCCTCGACGCTTTCGCCGCGCGGGTAGGTGTAGAGCGAGGTCAGCGGGTTGAAATAGCGGCCTGCCGAGAGCATGTTCTGGTCTTCGGTCTCCACGTAGCTGAAGCCTGCGTCCAGCGTCATCCGATCCTGCAGGAACGAGGTCGTGTTGCGAACCGTGACGGAGTATTTGTCGTATGAGTTGTTGGGCAGGATGCCGTTGGCATAGACGTGCATCAGCGAGGCGTAGGTCTGATTCTTCTCGTTACCCACGGAGATGCTGGCGTTGGTCTGCGTGTTGGCTGCCGTGTTGAAGAAATCTTGCGGGTTATAGGACGAAGGGGTCGCCAGTACCCCCCCCCAGCTGGAGTAGGTTCTCGGCTGGTTGCCGTATTTGGTCTGGAACTCAGGCATTTTGAGCGGCGAGGAGAAGGTCGTTTGGTTGGAGAACGAAATCTGGGGCCGGCCGGCCTTTCCCTTCTTGGTGGTGATCACGATCACGCCGTTTGCGGCGCTCGATCCGTAAAGCGCCGCCGCCGAGGGGCCGGTGAGCACGGTCATGGATTCGATGTCGTCCGGGTTGAGGTCCGTGAGACCCTCGCCGCGGGGCTGCGACTCGAACTCGCTCTTTATCTCGCCGTTGTTATTGTTGAAGAGGGGAATGCCGTCCACTACGTAGAGGGCGTTGTTGCTGCTGCTGATGGATTTCAGACCGCGAAGCACCACGCGGGTGGCGCCGCCGATGCCCGATGCCGACGAATTGATGACCGCACCTGCGATTTTACCGTTCAGCGAATTCATCAGATTGACGTCCTTCACGATGCTGATATCCTCCGAACTCACCTGCTGGGCGTTGTAGCTGAGCGCCTTTTCCGAGCGCTTGATGCCGAGGGCCGTTACGACCACGGCATCTACGGCCTGCGACTCTTCGTGCAGCGTGAAATCGATCTGCGTGCGATTCCCCACGGTGACCTCTACGGGGCGGAAGCCCAGATAATTGACGACCAGCACGGCGTTCCCGGCCGAGGGGGATATCTGCAGCGAATAGTCTCCGCCGGCTCCGGTGCTCGTGCCGACGGTCGTTCCCTTGACGATGACGGCCGCTCCGACGACAGGGTTGCCTTGTGTGTCGAGAACCTTGCCGGAAACCGATCTGGGTTGTGCGCTCACCTCTTTGCGGACCGCCGAAAGCACGACGTTCGAAGCGTCGATGCGATAGGCCACGTCGGTTCCTTTGACCATCTGCGTCAGTGCGGTCTCGACGGAGGCGTCCGTGCAGGAGACGCTGACTTTCTGGGAAATGTTCACGTTCGCGTCGATGGCGAAGAGATAACTGGATTGTTTTTCGATGGCGTCGATCACCCGTTCCATTGGGACGTCCGCCATCGTGATCGTGATCCGGGGCGGTGCCGGCTGGGCAAAAGCCGCGACGGATGACAAAGATAGGGATACAGCAAATAGCAGCGAATATAAACTCCTGATTTGCAGAATCAATTTTTTGTTCATACTTTTGTATAAATTCTAGGGTTTAAGTAGGTTTTACGCCTGAAGAATGTACCTATGGATGCGCCAACATTCATAGGTTTTCTTTTTTTATCAGGACTTGATACGGAAGAAAAGGGTTCTCGGTTACTTTCTCATAGGCATCGGGCTGTTGGGTTCGTACTTCATTCGTTATCTGATATAGAGCGTATTGGTCGTAATATCCCGTTCGTAACTGAAATCGGCCGCGTGCTGCAGCACCGCGAGGGCGTGGTCTATCCCTTCGCTGATGCGGAGCTTGCATCGCTGGAACTCGATCTGGGGCAGATCGTCGCGCAGAATTTCCACGTTGATGTCGTAGCAGCGTTCGAACTTGGCCATGACCTCTTCGAACGTCATTCCCGTTATGCAGAGGATGCCGTCCGTCCAAAGCAGTTTGTCGGCGTTCTCCTGCGCGTGCAGCTGCAACTTTCCGTTTTCCAGATGGACCGTCTGGTTCGGCTCCATCGTGATCCGGTCGCTGCGGTCCGTCCGGTTGCAGACCTGAACCCTGCCGCGGAGCAGGTCGGCGGTGAAAATTCCCTCCTCTTCGTTCGCCTCTACGTTGAATTTGGTGCCCAGCACCCTCACGTCGCAGGCGAACGTCTCGACGACGAACGGATGCTGCGGGTCGCTCTTGACGTCGAACATCGCCTCGCCCGTGACCTTCACCCGGCGCTCTGCGCGCGCAAAGACCGCCGGATACTCCAGCGTCGTGCCCGAATTGAGCCATACGGTCGTGCCGTCGGTGAGCGTCATGCTAATGCGTTCCCCGTTGGGCACGAACACGCTCAGCGAATTGTTGGAAGCCTTGCGGTCGAACATCTTCGTAGCTGCGAAATAACTCACTCCGAGACATAAGCACAGGACTGCCGCGATGCGCATGCTCCATGCGCCGATACTGCGCAGCGTCGGGAGCGGCCGGCGCTGGGGTTTCCGGCCTGCGGGGCGGTTTACGCGGGCTGCATTGAGCATATTGTCCAGCCCGTCGAAATATTTCCGGTTGGCCGGATCGGCGTCGAGCCAGTCCAATACCGTCTTGATCTCGTCTTCCGACGCTTCGTTCTGCAAAAACTTGTACAGTAATAAATCGTCCATCTTCTCTTCTTCTCTCTGTTAGTAGTAATAACAAACAAATGCACCGTATTAGTAGTGAAACGGTGCATTTATTTGTTTAATAATTTATTTTATTAAATCAAGTTGCTGACAGCCAGTAGTATGATCAGCGCGAAAATATAGTCCTTGAATTCTTCCCGGAGTATTTTCAAAGCCCGCCGCATCTCGAAATTGACGTGCGTGAAGGCGATGTTCAACTCCTGAGCAAGCTCTTTGTAGCTTTTGTTCTCGTAGCGGCTGCCTTCGAAAATGCGCCGCGTAAGTTCCGGCATCCGGCTGACGGCGCGGTCGAGCATCGTCTGCATCTCCTCCACGAACAGCGTGTCGGGAACGCAGGCTGCCAATGACTGAATGTCGGACTGGATCAGCCGCTGCTGGGTCGAATGCAGCTTTTTCTCGATCTGCAGGTGCAGCAACCGGGCCTTCAGGTGGTTCAGGCACTTGTTTTTGACGATGGTCAGCACGTAAGCCGGGGCGTTCATATCTTCCGGCAGCCGGTTCCGCTCCTCCCAGAACGCCATGAAACTGTCCGACACCAGATCCTCCGCAATTCCCCGGTCGCGCACGTAACGGTAGGCGACCTCGGTAAACCGGGGATTGTAGTCGGAATACAATCTCCCGAACTCCGCGGAGGTAATGCAGGTTTTGGTCGGTTTCTGGTGCATCGGGGGTAATTAATATGCCAAAATTAAGACTTTTAGTATTATTTGCAAAATCAAAATCCCCCAAATCGAAATCGCTCTGCCTCAAATCGTTGTTGCGGGGCCGCGAAATCTGTTTTTCCGGCCGGAAAGATTTTTGTCCCGCCGCGCGGAAATCGAAAAAAACGGACCGGAAAGATAGGGCGTATCTTTTCCCGGTCCGGATTATAATATAAGTTGTCTGCGGATGCGTCGCGATCTGTCAGACGGTTTTACAAGGCTTCGGCGACCACATAGGTGCTGCCGCCGATGAAGATCATGTCGTCGGCGCCGGCCAGCTCCTTGGCGCGGGCGACTGCGGCGGGAACTTCGGCGACGGTCTCGCCGTGCAGCCCGTAGATCGCGGCTTTGGCGGTAAGCTCGGCGGCAGAGAAGGCCCGTTCGGTCTTCGCCTGCGTGAAGATATAGTGGGCGTCGTGCGGCAGCAGGGGGAGGATATGGGCGAGGTCCTTGTCGCGGACGAAGCCGATCACGCAGTAGAGTTGTTTGTGGGGCGTGGCTTTGAGCTGCCGGGCGACGTAGGCGATGCCGTGGGGGTTGTGGCCGGTGTCGCAGACCGTAAGCGGCTGTTCGCCCAACTTCTGCCAGCGGCCCATGAGCGAGGTGTTGGCCGCCGTGTCGCGCGCACCTTCGAGGAAGGCGCGGCGGGAGATGGTCAGCGGCGTCTCTTCGTGCAGGAAATCGACCGTTGCGGCTGCCGTGACCATGTTGCGGCGCTGGTAGTTGCCCCCCAGATCGAGATCGACCTCGAAGTTGCGGTTGTCGCGGGTGCGGTGCATGCAGAAGTGCTGGCGGTCGGTTCCGCAGGGGCAGGGCTCGCACGAGAACTCCTGCTCGGCGTAGATGACCTTCGACTTGTTGGCGGCCGCGGCCTGCTCGATGACGTCGTTGTAGCGGGGGTCGCTCTCGCCGATGACTACCGGAATGCTCTTTTTGATGATGCCGGCCTTCTCGGCGGCGATTTTCGGCAGCGTGTCGCCCAGCAGCGCCGTGTGGTCCAGTCCCACGTTGGTGATGACGCTCACCAGCGGCACGATGATGTTCGTGGCGTCGAGGCGTCCTCCGAGTCCCGTTTCGATCACGGCCACCTCGACGTCGCTCTGCGCGAAGTAGTCGAAAGCCAGCGCGGCGGTCATCTCGAAGAACGACAGCTCCAGCTCGACCATCTTGCCGTGGTGCTTGTCCACGAAGTTCACCACTTTCTGTTTGGGAATCATCTCTCCGTCCACCCGGATGCGTTCGCGGAAATCCTGCAGGTGGGGCGAGGTGAAAAGCCCCGTGCGGTAGCCCGCCTGCTGGAGCACCGATGCGATGATATGCGACACGGAACCTTTGCCGTTGGTTCCCGCCACGTGGATCGTGAAAAAGTTACGCTGGGGATTGCCTATGTGGCGGCAGAACGCGGTGATACGCTCCAATCCCGGCTTGTAGGCCGTCGCGCCTTTGGCTTCGAAGACCGGCAGCGACGAGAAGAGGAATTCGAGGGTCTGGGTGTAATTCATATCGGGTTTCGGGTTTTATTTTACGAGGTAATTTTTCCTTTTGACCCGGTAGGCGATGTAGTAAAGCACGCAGAGCAGCGTCAGGTACTCGGAAATGCGGCCCAGATAGTCGCCGTATCGGGTGTAGAAGGTGAGTTCGGAGTTGAGGGGCACGACGGCGGAGATCACGCCCCGCTTTTTCCAGCCGAGGGTCTCCCCGATGTCGCCGCGGGCCGATATGAAGCCCGACATGCCCGTATTGGCCGAACGGGCGATGGCGCGGCGGTGCTCGATGGCCCGCAGCCGCGAGATGGTGAACAGGTGCTTGTAACCCGGCGTGTCGCCCCACCAGCCGTCGTTCGAGATGATGGCCATGAACTGCGCTCCCCGGCGCACGAAGTCGCCGTAGAAGTCGCCGTAAAGTCCTTCGTAGCAGATGGCCGGACCCATGCGCATGCCGGCGTGCGCGAAGGCCGTGCCGTGCTGGCCCATGCCGATCTGTCCCACGACGCCGCCCAAGTCGATGACCAGAAACTGCATGAGGTCGAAGATGACCGTCGGGGTGTTTTCCACGCCGATCACCAGCTTGCCTTTGTGGTGCAGCTGCGTGCGGCCTGCGGAGTCGAGTCCCACGGCCGTGTTGAAGTCGTCGTAGTAGCCGTCGCCGTAAGGGTTGCCCACGGCCGTGCGGGGCTGCAGTCCCGCCGCATAATAGCGGTTGGTGAAGGCACCGGTGACGAGCAGCGCCTGCGGATGGCTGCTGCGGAGCGTGTCGGCCAGCTCCTGCCAGAACGGTCCCGGCTCGTTGTCGAACCGGGTCTCGGTGAGTCCCGGTTCCCAGTAATGTCTCGGCACGGCCGTTTCGGGGAGCAGGATGAACTGCGCTCCGGCGGGGACTTCCGTCAGCAGGTCGACGATGTTGCGCTCCTGCCACTCCGCGCGGCCGTTGAATTTGTCGTAACAGTCCACGTTGGGCTGGACGACGCTCACTTCGGCTGTCCCTTCGGCGGGCTGCTGCCAGCTCCACCAGATGCCCAGCGATACGGCGGCCGGGACGAGCAGCATGCCGGCCGCCGCGGCCCAGCGGGCCGCATTGCGCCGTGCGCGGATCGCCTCGAAGAAGAGGATGTTGCAGAGCAGCACCCACAGCGAACCGCCGAAGACGCCCGTATATTCGTACCACTGCACGAGCCATGCCTCGTGCGAGAATCCGTTGCCCAGAATCAGCCACGGCCACGAAAACTCGCCGACCGTGTACCAGTATTCCGTGGCGATCCACCCTGCGACGAGCAGCGTGTAGGCCAAGGCCTTGGGTCCTTTTTTCGAAACCGTGTGAAACAACATGAAGGCGATCATGTTGAAGAATGTCGAAGCCAGCGTCGCCGCGACGGGACCCACGGGAGTCGCGTTCCATATCCACCACACCGTCGCGACGTTCCACAGCGCGAAGGTCAGCGCCGCCCAGCCGAACATGCGCCGCCACGAACGGCGCGAAGCGTCGTACGACGAGCTGATCCATAGCAGCGGAACGAGTGCGAACGGCAGCGTGAGACCCGTTGCGCCGAGCCATCCCGGAGAGAGCAGAATGACCGATAGGATTGCCGCCGTCAGTTTACGAAACATGGTGTGTGATTTTTACGTGGGCAAAAGTAGTCAAATGGCCGCATATTTCAAAATATTTCATATTTTTGCATGAACATCTAAAAACTACTGATAAATGAAGAAATTTGCCTTTTTGTCGTGGGCGGTCGTCGCTGCGCTCTTTTTTACGGCCTGCGAGTCTTCGCCGAAGGGTTACAGCGTCGTGGACGGCGTGATTGTTTTCGATGCCCCGGCCCGTGCCGAGGGCCAGCATTCGGTGCTGCGGCTGACGACCGATCCGATACCCGTCGTGCGGGTCGGATTCATCGGGCTGGGCATGCGCGGTCCGGGCGCCGTGGAGCGTTTCACCTACCTCGACGGCGTCGAGATCAAGGCGCTCTGCGATCTCTATCCCGACCGGGTCGAGAAGTCGCAGGAGATCCTTGCCGGCCGGAATCTCCCCGCAGCCGCGGCCTACAGCGGTGAAGAGGGCTGGAAAGAGCTTTGCCGGCGCGACGACATCGACCTCGTCTATATCTGCACCCCGTGGCAGCTGCATGTGCCGATGGCGGTTTACGCCATGGAGCACGGCAAGCATGTGGCCGTGGAGGTTCCCGCCGCCATGTCGCTCGAAGAGTGCTGGCAGCTGGTCGATACCGCCGAAAAGACCCAGCGCCACTGCATGATGCTCGAAAACTGCGTTTACGACTTTTTCGAGCTGACGACGCTCAACATGGCCCAGCACGGGCTGTTCGGCGAGATCATCCACACCGAAGGTTCGTACATCCACGACCTCGATCCGTTCTGGGAGCATTATCAGGGCAACTGGCGTCTCGACTTCAACCAGTCGCACCGCGGCGACGTTTACGCCACGCACGGACTCGGTCCGGCCTGCCAGCTGCTGGACATCCACCGCGGCGACAGGATGACCCGTCTGGTGTCGATGGACACCGAGTCGATCAACGGACTCAAAACCGCCAAGGAGAAGATGGGCGCCGAAACCTTCGCCAACGGCGATCAGACGCTGACGCTCATCAAGACCGAGAAGGGCCGTACGATCCTTTTGGAACACAACGTCTATACGCCCCGTCCCTACAGCCGCATGTATCAGCTTACCGGCACCGAAGGATTCGCCAACAAATATCCGGTTCAGGGCTATGCGTTCCGTCCCGAACAGCTTGCGGGCGAGCTTCCCGACCACGAGAACCTGAGCGGACATTCGTTCATTCCCGCCGAGGCCCGGAAGACGCTTATGGAGCGTTACAAGCACCCGATCGTCCGCGACATCGAGGACAAGGCCCGTCAGGTGGGCGGCCACGGAGGCATGGACTTCATCATGGACTACCGGCTGGTTTACTGCCTGCAGCACGGTCTTCCGCTCGATCAGGACGTTTACGACGCGGCCGAATGGTCCTGCATCGGCGCGCTGACGGCGGCTTCGCTCGAACATAACAACGCGCCCGTCGCCGTTCCGGATTTCACTCGCGGCGACTGGGCCAAAATCGACGGCTACCGCCACGCCATGGCGCAGTAACGGCTGGCGGCTGAAATTGAAGAAGCGGTCCGGATTTTTTCCGGGCCGCTTTTTCGGTTGTGGCAATACCTTTGCAGCGGATCGGGAAACTTTAAAAACGATTTGTTATGAATGCTGTAAAGGAAGCTCCCGATTACCTGCACGACGAACACCTGTCTCAGGGAACCAAGACCTATCTGAACGTGTTGAACGGCGGCGGACCCGCCGTCGAGTCGCTGCCCGTACCCGACGCGCGACGCGTGCTGGCCGATCTGCAGGCGGCCGTGCCGGTCGATCTGTCGGGCGTCGAAGAGTCCGAGCGGACCGTCGAGAGCGAGGGGCGCACCCTGCGCCTGAATCTTGTGCGGCCGGAGGGAACCGGCCGGGAACGGCTGCCTGTTTTCGTCTTCGTCCACGGCGGCGGCTGGGTGCTGGGCGATTATCCGACCCACCGCAGGCTGGTGCGCGATCTGGTCGCGGAGTCGGGTTGCGCGGCGGTTTTCGTCAACTATACGCCTTCGCCCGAAGCGCGGTTTCCGCAGGCCGTCGAGGAGATTTACATTGCCGTGAAATGGGTGGCCGAAAACGGCCGTGAGATAGGTGTGGACGGCAGCCGGCTGGCTCTGGCCGGCAACAGCGTCGGCGGCAACATGTCGCTGGCGGCGGCTCTTCTGGCCAAGGATCACGGCGGACCGCAGATCCGCACGCTGGTGCTGATGTGGCCGGTGACCGACGCCGGATATGATTGGGATTCCTATGCGGAGTACGGGCGTCAGCGGTTTCTGACCGCACCTCTGATGAAGTGGATGTTCGAACAGTATGTTTCCGACCCGGCGCAGCGCGGCAGCGACCTGATGTCGCCCGTGCGGGCTTCGGCCGAACGTCTGCGGGGGCTGCCGCCTACGCTGATCGCCGTCGCCGAGAACGATATCCTGCGCGACGAGGGCGAGAAGATGGGACGCCTGCTGGACGCGGCGGGCGTCGAGGTTACGACCGTGCGCTTCAACGGCGTGATACACGATTGGGGCATGCTCAACGGATTTGCCGGACTGCATCCTACGCGTACGCTGGTGCGGCTGGCAGGAGCGGTGCTCCGCGATTATCTGAGGGAATAGCGGTCCGCCGGGAGTGGAGGAGGGACCGGCGGAAACGGCCTGAACGGAGAATCGGTGGGACGGCTGGAAACGGCTGGCGCGGCTGGATCGAAGGATCGGCTGGAGCGGAATGCCGGCGGGAGAGGCGCTGCCGGCGGAACGGCTGAGGCGGTGGGGCGGAAACGGCGGACGGTCGTCAGCGCCGGACTCCTCCCCGCGACAAGACCTCTTCGAAGTAGGCGATCGTCTTCAGCAGTCCGTCGCGCAGCTGGATCGTCGGTTCCCAGTCGCCGAGCATCTTGTGGGCGAGGGTGATGTCGGGTTTGCGCTGCTGCGGGTCGTCCGACGGCAGGGGCATGCGGATGATTTTCGATTTGGAGCCGGTGAGTTCGAGGACGATGTGCGCCAGCTCGGAGATCGTGAATTCGTTCGGGTTGCCGATATTGACCGGCCCCGTGAAGTCGTCGGGCGTTGCGGTCATCATGCGCAGCATTCCCTCGATCAGGTCGTCGATATATTGGAAACTGCGGGTCTGCTCGCCGTTGCCGTAGATGGTGATCTGCTCGCCGCGCAGCGCCTGCACGATGAAATTCGAAACCACGCGGCCGTCGTTGATGTCCATTTTCGGGCCGTAGGTGTTGAATATGCGGACGATTTTCACCGGAACGCCGTGTTCGCGGTAGTAGCTCATGAAGAGCGACTCGGCGCAGCGTTTGCCTTCGTCGTAGCACGAGCGCAGTCCCAGCGGGTTTACGTGTCCCCAGTAATCCTCCGGCTGGGGATGGATCAGCGGGTCGCCGTATACTTCGGAGGTCGAAGCCTGCAGGATTTTTGCGTGGTTGCGGTTGGCGATGGCGAGCATGTTCATGGCGCCTATGACCGAGGTCTGCGTCGTCTTGATCGGGTCGTGCTGGTAGTAGATCGGCGATGCCGGGCAGGCGAGGTTGTAAATCTCCTCGACTTCGGCCATATAGGGGTAGACGATGTCGTGGCGGATGACTTCGAAGTTGGGGTGTTTCAGCAAATGGCGGATGTTGCTCTTGTGTCCCGTGAAGTAGTTGTCGATGCAGATGACGTCGTTGCCCTCTTTAAGCAGGCGTTCACACAGGTGGGAACCGATGAATCCGGCACCACCGGAGATGAGTATTCGCTTCATTGGCACGAAATAGTTTTGATTAAGGCGTGTAAATGTACGATTTTTATTTTGAATAAGTTATATTTGCACGCACAAATCGTTACAAGATAACACAAAATGGGTCGAAAAGCCGTCTTTTGTCTGCTCTATTTTCTGGCTGTCGTCTTTACCGGACTGCTGCTTGCCGCCGCTGTGCTGAGCTGGCGCGCGTCGTTCGTTTCGCCGGAACAGGGCGGGTTCTGGGCTACGATCGCCTTGCTGCTGCCGGTCGTCCTGCTGGCCAATCTGGCCGCATTGGTCTGGTGGCTGATCCGCCGCAGGTGGATCGTCGCGCTGATGCCGCTGGCGGCTTTGCTTCTGAATATGGGCTACGTCTCGTCCATGATCCAGCTGCCCGACTTCAACGCGCCCGCCGGGTCGCACGACATCCGTATCGCCACGCTCAACGTCAACGGATTCCGCCAGCTGGGCCCTAAGTCCATCACCGCGGCCGCCGTGGCTGAGATGATGCGCCACGAGCAGGTCGATGTGTTATGTTTGCAGGAGTTTCTCGACGACGGCGAGTTCCCGGCCGACAGCATCGGCGCACTCTTTTCGCGCCGGATGCCCTATTTCGTTTCCGAGGGCAACGGAGCCGTCGCCAGCCGCTATCCGATCCTCGACTGCAAATACGTCCGGTTTCCCGATACCAGCAACGACTACCTGCGCGCCGACCTGCTCGTGGAGGGAGACACGCTGCGCATTTTTTCGGTGCACCTCCAGACTTCGGGCATCGCCCAGCTGCGCCGCCGCTTCCAGAAGGACTACAACCGGGAAGCCCCGGTCGATTCGATGCTCGGCGCCGTGGACCGCAACAGCCGGATTCGTGCCGCGCAGGTGCGTGAAATCCGCGCCGAGACGGATGCGTCGCCCTATCCGGTAATTCTGGCGGGCGACTTCAACGATACGCCCTCGTCGTATACCTACCGCGAGATGAAGGGTGCTCTGACCGACGGTTTCCGCCGGTGCGGAAACGGGTACGGCGGCACTTTCCGCTATCTGGGCGGATTGCTGCGTATCGACTATGTCTTCTATGACGACACCTTCGAGTGCGTTCGCTATTACATGCCCTCCGAAGTGGTCAGCGACCATAAGGTCGTGATCGCAGAACTCCGGTTCAAATAGATTTCGGCTTTCGCGGCTTTCCCCGTCTCTGCATCGGTCTGTATCGGCGCGGAGTGGCGGGCGTTTGTGCGGCTGGTCTTATTGCTGGCGATGGCCGGGGTGGCGGTACGTTTGCGCCGCCGCTTTTCGGCCGGGGTGCAAAAAACAGACGCGGAGCGCGGTTCGGGCCGGGCTTCGCGTCTGCTGTTGCATATCGGTTTCGTGCGCGGAGTGCGCCTCGGCGCGTTACGGCCGGGCGATGCCGCCGCTGGTGTCCTCCACGGTTTCGGACCGGGGCTGCTCCTTGGCGATCGTGAAGGTGAAGGTCGAACCCTCTCCCTCCGCCGATTCGATGGTCAGCTCGCCGCCGTTGCGCCGCGTGAGGTCCTGCACCAGTTGGAGACCCAGACCCGATCCCTCTTCGTTCTTGGTGCCGTAGGTCGTGTAGTGGATTTCGGGGTTGAGCAGCTTGGGGATGTCCTCCTCCCTGATGCCCGTGCCGAAGTCGCGGACGCTGATGCGTGCGTGTGTCGGCGTCTCGTGCACCGAGATGACGATGCGTCCGCCCTCGTTGCTGTATTTGATGGCGTTGGACATCAGGTTGCGCATGATCGTCTTGACCATGTCCACGTCGCAGTTCACCGAAATCGGACCGGGAATGTCGTATTCGACGGAGATGCTCTTGACCTGCGCCACGAGGTCCGACATTTTGCTGGCGAAGACCACCACTTCGGAGATGTCCACCTCCTGAAAGACCGAATTCATGCGTCCTGTCTGGCTCTTGGTCCATTTCAGCAGGTTGTCCAGCAGCATGAAGGTGCTTTCGGTGATGTTGTTGCCCATGGTCACCATTTCGAGGTTTTCCTCGCCGATCTGCTCCGGAGTGAGGTTCATTAGGAGCATGTTGAAGACCATCTTGAGCGTCCCGATGGGCGAGCGCAGGTCGTGGGCGATGACCGAATACATTTTGTCGCGCGCATCGACCGTGGCCTGCAGTTCGTCGCGCTGCTGCATGATGGTCCGCTGCGCCGCGGCCAGATAGATATGGTGGGTTACGCGGGTGATCAGCTCTTCGTGGTTGAACGGCTTGGAGACGTAGTCGCTGGCGCCCAGCTTGAAGCCTTTGACGATGTCTTCGGGGTTGTGGAGCGCCGTGAGGAAGATCACCGGAATGTCCTGCGTGACGGGGTCGGCCTTGAGGTGCTTGATCACTTCGTAACCGTCCAGATCGGGCATCATGATGTCGAGCAGGATCAGGTCCGGAGTCTCTTTCGACGCTTTCTCTATCGCTTCGTAACCGCCCGATGCCGTGACGATCTTGTACTTGGCGCGGCTCAGCACGGCTTTCAGCAGCATGATGTTGGTCGCGATGTCATCGACGGCGAGGATCGTGTAATCCTCCGGTTTTATGGCGATGTTTTTCATGGGGAACGACTTTTTACAATGCAAATATAGTATTATTTTTCGCTCGTTATCAAAAACTTCAGGCCCTTTTGGCTTTTTCCCAAGCGCCCCGTCCCCGATGGGTTGCGAGGTAGGTCGTGCCGCGGAACACGTTGAGGTTCATGAAGAGAAAGTAGTAGGGGATGAACAGCAGGCGGCTGCGGCGTCCGCTGCGTTCGAGCGCCCGGCCCGCGAGCGCCGCGAGGTAGAAGGCGCACTGCAGGCCCAGCGTCACGGCGTAAAGCGTCGGATGCCCCGACCACAGCAGGGCGACGTTGAGCGGCAGCAGGGCGACCAGCACCACGGGCGTCAGCGTCCAGCGCAGCACCCGGTGCGAGACGTACTGGAACCAGAGCACGCCGTAGCGGAACGGATTGAGCAGTTTGCGCAGCCGCCAGACCGACTGCAGGCCGCCGGCCGCGATGCGTTTCTTGCGCTTGCCCTCCTCGCCCATGTCGGCCGAGGGCGTCTCCAGCGCGTACGCCTCCTTGCAGTAGGCGATTTTGTAACCCTGCGCCGCGATCAGCATCGAGCAGACGAAATCGTCGAGCAGCGTGTCTTCGGGCAGTGTCTGCCACAGTCCGCGCCGCACGGCGAACAGTTCGCCCGCGGCTCCGACGGCCGAATGGAGCCGGTAGTCCAGCTCCTTGAGTTTCGATTCGTATTTCCAGTAGACGCCTTCGGTGGCGGCGGCTCCCGCTCCGCCTGCGTCGGCCACGCGCTTCTCGCCCGCCACGCACCCGACCTGCGGGTCCTCGAAACAGCGGACGATCTCCGTCACGGCTTCGGGATTGAGCATCGTGTTGGCGTCGGTGAAGATCACGAGCGGCGTGCGTATGTGTTCCAGCGCGCGGTTCAGCGCCGCGGTCTTGCCGCCGCGCCGTGCGTCGTGCAGAACGGTCGCGTCGGGGTAGGCCGCCAGCAGTTCGACCGTCCGGTCGGTCGAACCGTCGGTGATCCACGTTATGCGGAGTTTGCCGGCGGGATACTCCAGCGCGCGGCAGTTGGCCATCTTTTCGGCCACGATCTCCTGTTCGTTGTAGGCGGCGATCAGCAGCGTCACTTCGGGCGCCTCGGCCGGAACTTCGTGCCGGCGCGCAGGGCGCAGGGCTTCGCGGATTTTCACCAGCGTCCACAGCAGGATGCCGTAGCCGAGATAGGTGTAGAAGACGAGGAAAACCCCCGTCCAGAAGAGTATGGCTATGGTCGTCATGCTTCGAAAAGTTCGGTTAATACCTGTTTCATCTGTCTGTCCCACGAGAGGGTGCCTTCGACCGACGCGCGGATCTGCGCCGGAGTGAGGTTCACGCCGTCGCAGAAGCGGACGAGGGCCGCGATGTCGAGCGGCGTATCGTCGGCCGGGGCCTTCATCACGTAGGGCATGCCGTCGAAGTCGCTGTCGTTCTCGGAGTAGACGAACGGGATGCCGCGTGCGGCGTATTCGCGGTTTTTGAGGGTCTTGATGCGGGTGATGCCGTTGCGGTGGCGCCCCAGACTGGCTATGCCCATGTCGCACCACTCGAATTCGGCGTCGAGTTCCGCACCCGAACGGGGTCCGATCACTTCGGCGTATTCGCTCAGCCCGTACTCCTCGATCGTGCGGCGGTAGCCGTCGATGAGCGACTCGATGCCGTCGCCCGCGATGCGCAGGCGGACGATGCACTGGTGGGGACCGGCGTAATAGACTTTCAGACCCTCGATCACGCGGTCCAGACCGTGCCAGAAGTGAATGTTCGCCACGGCCAGCAGCCTGATTTCGTGGGGGCTGCCGTGCCGCTGCGTCTTGAGCGGGATGCTCCGGAAGTCGATGCCGTTGGAGATGCGGATTGTCGGCCGGCCGAAGATTTCGGGGTCGTCGGAGAAGGTCACGATGCGGTCCACCCAGCGGGCCATCCGGCGGCGGAAGGTGCGGTCGATGCGCAGTTTCAGCCTGCGCACGAAGGGTGATTGCGCGAATTCTGCGTCGTAGGGGTAGGTCGGTATTTCGAGCGCGATGCGCACGCCGAGTTTTTTGACTTTGCGCAGCCAATGGATCAGCACCGGGCTGGCGTTGTGGTCGTGGCGGATGTAGAGGAACTCCACGCCCTCGTCGCGGATGTGGCGCGTGATGTCGCCCAGCGACACCCGTTTGGCGATCTTGGCCCGCAGACCCTGCCCGAACGTGCGGATCGCACGCCCGCCGACCATACGGCGCTGCGTGCCGTCGGCCGCGATTTCGAGGTGGCACAGCTCGACGTCGGCGCCGTTCCGGCGCAGGGCGTCGCATTGGGAGAAAATCTTTTTGCTGATGCCGCTATGGGCCGAGAAGCCGTGGAAAACGACGAATAATCCTTTCATTGAGTTATCGGTTTTTGCGGGAGAGGAGACGGAGGGCGGTTCCTTTCAGGTCGTATTCGCCGCTGAACTGGATGTAGAGCAGCCACACGGCCAGCGCCGCGGCGCCTTTCGCTGCAAGCGACACGAGCATAGGCATCGGCGGCAGCAGCCATTCGACGGCCGCCAGCGGCAGGCAGACGAGCGCCGAGAGCAGCAGGGGCGAGAGGAAACTGCGCCAGAAGGCGCCCCACCCCGTGCGCAGCGTCAGGCAGAACAGCGCGTGGTAGCACTGGATGAAGTTGATTGCGAACGAGATGCAGATGCACCACGCCACGGCTTGGGTCGTGCCGAAGGCGAAGATGCCGGTGCAGATGGCCGCCGTGTTGAGCGCCGCCGAGAAGAGGCCGCAGAAGAAGAGCATCCGCGTGGCGTTGGCCGCTTGGAAAATCGAGCCTGAGGTGGACATGACGATTTGGATGCCCACCGAGAGCGCCAGAATCCGAAATACCGCGACCGAAGGCTGCCATTGGTCGCCGAAGATGATGAGGACCAGCTCCTGCGCCGTGAACCACAGCACCACCGAGAGGGGCAGGCCGATCAGCGCCAGCAGGCGGACGACTTTGCGGTACGAGTCGGCCAGTTTGCGCAGGTCGTTCTGCATCTCCGAGAAGATCGGGTGCATGACGGGCGATACGACGTAGGCGATATTTTGCAGCGGCAGCATCATCAGGCGGTACGATTTGTCGTAGTACCCCAGCTGCGAAAGGCTCATGTAACGGCCCATCAGCAGCTTGTCGAGGTTGCGGCTGAAGTAGTTGAGCAGCTGGAACGAAAACTGGTAGGCCGAGAACGAGAACACCTTGCCGACGGCCGCCTTTCCGGGTTTGAGGTGCACCGAAAGCGGATTCTGGCGGTAGTTTATCACGAAGAGCATCAGGCTCGAAAAGACCGGATTGATCGTCAGCGCGTAAATCCCCGCCCCGGCATAGGCGGCGGCGATGGCCGCCGCGCCGCCGACGACCTGCACCGAGAGCGACCGCACGGCAGCGAATCTGAATCGCTTCTCTTTGAGTATGAGTCCGTTGGGGACGATATTCGCCGCGGCGAAAAAGAGGTTTGCGGAGAGTATGCGCAGGATGTTGCGCAGTTCGGCCGAATCGTCGTAAAACGAGGCGATCAGCCCCGATGCGGCGAAGAAGAGCAGCGCCATGACGGCTCCGGACCACAATGTGAGCGAGAAGATGCCGCCCAGATCGCGTTTGTCGAGATTCTTGTGCTGGATGACCGCCGGGCCGATGCCCAGATCGCTGAAGATGGCGAAGAAGGCGATGACCACGGTGGCGATGTTCACCACGCCGAACTCTTCGGGGGTGAACAGACGCGCCAGCACGCCCGACACCACGAGCGTCACCACGATGCCGGCGTATTTCGCGATCGAGGTGTAGAAGACGCCCGAAGCCAGCTGACGCCCTACCGTATGGGGTTGTTTATTGTCGTTTTCCGTCATAAAGTCGTTCGTAAAGCCCGCCGTACATTGCGGCGATGCGTCCGATGCCGAAGTGTTCCTGCGCATAGGCGCGGTTGCGGGCGCCTTGGTCCGTCGCCGAGAGGCGCGCGGCCCGTTCCAGCGCGATATCCACCGACCGCGGGTCGGCGGGATCGAATGCCGGGTTGCCCGTCTCGGCGAGCAGGCCGCCGATGTTGCCGCTGGCGGGGCCTGTCACCACGCGTCCGAAGCTCAGCGCCAGCGGGACGTTGCCCGAATTGAGGATGTCCGTCCGCTGGATGAAAACCACGTCGGCGGCGGCGAGGTAGCAGGGCAGCTGTTCGTCGGGAATCAGCGGTTCGGGCGAGGTGATGCGGCTGTCGAAGAAGCCTTCGGCGCTATGCGCCGCGGCGTAAAGCAGGCGTCCGGCGAGCCGTTTCAGCCCTTTGAACCGCGATCCGCGCCGGGTGTAGGGCCACAGGCGCGGCGCGAGCAGGAATTTGGCCGGGTAGTGCAGTCGGCGGAACGCGCCCCATACCAGCCTGCGCTCCTCCGCGTGGCGGAACGCCCCGAAGGCCAGCACCACCAGCCGGTCGGCCGGGATGCCGAGCGCGCGGCGGCCTGCGTCACGCGTAATGTCCATGTCGTACAGCCCTTCGTAGATGTGGTGCGGGATCACGACCTGCAGCTGTTCCGAATCCGGATGCGCCGCCGTGAATTCCCGGAGGCTGCAGTCGCCCAGATGCACGATGGCGTCGGCATACCTTTCCACCAGTCCGTAAGCCTCGGCCACGAGCGGATTGCCGTGGTGCGGCAGGGTGTTGTGACGGGTGTATATCAGCGGTATTCCGTTGTTTTTCAGCGTCTGGAGCTGCTGTTCGAGGGTCTCGATGTCGGCCGGAGCCGGAGCCTTCCAGCGGAACAGCTCTTCGGGCCATTGGAGGTGTACGATGTCGTAGTCCGCGGCGTTGCTGCGGAACTCTTCGACCGAGCACACGACCTCGTATCCGCAGGCGCGGATGCCGTCGGCGAGCAGCCGCACGAAAGGGTTGTCCGAAGTGCCGGAAGCCGTATAGACGATCAGAATCTTCATGCGCCGATTAGATTTTCACCCATGTCTGTTTTTCGGGGTCGTAGCATTTGATGACGCGCGCCGGGTTGCCCACGGCGACGCTGTAGGCGGGAATGTCCTTCGTCACGACGCTCCCGGCACCGATCTGGCAGCGTTCGCCGATCGTGACCCCCGCCACGACCACCGAATTGGCTCCGATGTGCGATTCGCGGCCGATCACCACCTCCTTGCGGACGAGCTCCTGCTCGTTCGAGTCGCGCGTGCCGTCGGCGTAGCCGTGGTTGAAGCCCGATATGAAGACGTGCTGTCCCAGTCCGGCGCGGTCGCCCATGCGCACGGGGCCGATGACCACCGACCCGATGCCGATGCGGGCCGCGTCGCCGATCAGGACGTCTCCGGCGCCGTTGTTGACGACCGCATAATCTTCGATCAGGGCGTCGCGCCCCACTTCGAACCGCCGCCACGGAAAAACGTCGAGCCGCGCATGACGGCGGATCAGCGCACCCCGGCCCTTTTTGTGAACAAAAGGGTTTACGAACCAGCGCACCCAAAGCCGCGGACGCGGGTGTTTGTGAGGCGAAATCAACCCGATGACGAACTTTTTCAGCCGGGGATTGTCTTTGATTTTGTCAATCATAACCACAAAGATAGCAAACTTCTGCGATATACGTAACTCCGTTGTGCGAAATCCGGTGTGTTATGGCGCAGTTTTTGGCATATTTCCATAAAATTCCGGGCTTTTTTGTTTGAAAATTTGGCGGAATTGAATATATACGCTACTTTTGTTCCAGCGACACTTTTATCGGATGATCCGACTTTTTGAATTATGAAAAAAATTCTCCTTTTCGCCGCCGCTGCACTGAGCTTTGCAGGGTGTGCCGAAGATGCGCCGACTCCCGGACCGGCAGACGATGCCGGAAAATTCGCGGAGATGAGCGTCCCTTCCTCATTCGGTTGGAAAACGACGGCTTCGGTCGCCTGTAATTTCACCGCTCCGCAACCCACCCGCGTATATGTGGCTGCCGAGCAGGGGGCCGAGCCTTTCGCTTCGTTTATGGTCGGCGGCGACGCTGATCCGGTGAAGCTCGACGTGCCGGCCGCGACGCGGACGCTCTATGTGAGCTGCCGGACCGAAAGCGGCGTTTCGCCGCAGGTGGCCGTTCCCGTGACTTCCGACGGCGCTTTCTGCTCTCTCGATCCGAAAGCGGCGAGCGGCACCCGCGCCGGAATCGGTAATGACGACGAAGCCAGCGTCGATGAGGGGCTGATCTACATCCCCGCCCGCAGGAACGGATGGGGCACGCTGATGTTCGAGGACCTCTGGCCCGCTTACGGCGACTTCGATTTCAACGATTTCGTCGTCAACTACAAGATCCAGCTCTACATGCAGAACAAGAACAAGGTCGATGCGATGCTGATCGGCGTCCGTGTGAAGGCGGTCGGCGGTTCCATTCCCTACGATTTGTGTCTTGCGATGAAGGGCGTCAAGGGCGGCGAGATCGACCAGATCGAACCCTACAACAGCAAAAACGCTCCCGAAGCGGAGTTGGTCGCGCTCAACTCTCCGAATTACGTCAAGGAGCCGGCGGTGCTGAAGTTCCTGAACATCCGTGAAAACGCCAACCGCCCTGCGGGTGCCGCCTATGTAAATACGGAGGAAGGCTATGAGATGCCCGAAGACCGGCTTGCCGAGGCTTCGTTCATGGTCTATTTCCGCAATTCGATCGCCATCGAGGATGTGGCTTTCGATACGTTCGATTTCTTCCTGACCCGCGACCGGGAATCGGACGGCCGCCGCATAGAGATCCACCGGGGCGGTTTCGAGCCTACGCCCGCCGCGACGGCCGACTACAATGCGCTGGCCGGACAGAGCGCCTATACCGACAGAGCCGCCCGCTTCTACTATTCGAACGACGGGCTGGTCTGGGCGATCAATATTCCCTTCGACATTCAGCATGCCTACGAGAAGACCGATTTCCTGAAGGCTTATCCCCAAATGCTCGAATGGGCGCAGTCGGGCGGCGCGGTGGCGCAGGAGTGGTATCTGCACGGCGTGGAGAAGCACCTCGTGAAGAGAAAATAAGACCGTGAATACCGGAAACGGAAAAGGAAGGGCAACGCCCTTCCTTTTTTTATCGGCCGCTTCGGCCTGTTCCGACAGCCGCTCCGCCGATTCGGGGCGGCGGGCGGGTTTGCGCTCTATCTGCCGAGCGATTCGTAAAGCGCCAGCAGCTGCCGGGCCGTCTGTTCCCAAGAGAAGAGTTTGACCCGTTCGAGTCCGTAGGCGACCTGTTCGGCGCGGAACGCCGGATCGGTTTCGAGGCGCAGCAGGGCGTCGGCGATCGCCGTCGGCGAAGTCGGATCGACGAGAATCGCTCCCGGACCGGCCACTTCGGGGATCGCCGAGGTGTTCGACGTCACCACGGGCGTGCCGCAGGCCATCGCTTCGAGCTGCGGAATTCCGAAACTCTCGCGCAGCGAGGTGTAGAGGAATGCCGATGCGCCGTTGTAGACGGCCGGGAGGTCGCCGTTGGGGATATACCCCGGCAGGCGGAGCATCCCGTGCAGTTCGGGTGCGCCGATCTCGCGCAGAATCTCCTCCGCGGCCTGCTCCCTCAGGTCGGCGACCAGCAGCGGCAGGGGTTTCTCCGAGCGGCGCACGTACTCGGCATAGGCGCGCAGCGTGCCGGACGTGTTCTTCTTGGGGTCGGTGTTGCCCAGAAAGAAGATGTAGCCGGGATCGGAGAGGTATTTGCCGACGGTCCGCGCCACATCGTCCAGCGGCCGGAACCGTTCGTTGTAGCCGTTGTAGATGGCCGTGATCCGTTCGGGATCGAGACCGAGGGCCGTGCGGATGCGGTCGCATTCGAATTGCGAGACGGTGATGATCTTCCGGCACTTGGGCAGGATGCGCGGCACGACCAGCCGGCGGTAGATGCGTCCCAGCGACTGGTAGGACGACTTGTTGCGCGAAGCCTGCTTTTCGAGGAAGATGATGTCGTGCAGCGTCAGCACCAGCGGAGTGCGGCCCCATACGGGCGCCGTGTTGCTCGTGCAGTGCAGCAGGTCGGGTTTGACCCGCGCCACGGCGCGCGGCAGCGCCCACTGCTCCCAGAGCGGATAGGTCGGGCAGCGGAGCGTCTCGATATGCATGTTGGGCGTCTCCTCCAGACAGCGGTCCCCGCCTTCGCCCGTGAAGATGAAGTATTCGTTTTTCGTGTCGATCTTCTGCAGGCAGCGGATGGTTTCGAGCGCCACGAAGTCCATGCCGTGTTTGTTGGGGCGGAAGATGCGCTGTGCCTCGATTGCTATTTTCATGGTTCGGTCGGGGTGTTGGCACCGGGAGCGTTGCCGCCGGCCCCGGTGTGTTCGGTGTGGATGAATTTGTCTTTGGTGCCCCGCAGGCGGAAAAGGTTGGCTGCGGTCAGCAGGAACAGTACGGGCATGCGGCGCAAGGCGCGGCCCAGCTGCCGGTCGGTCTGCTCGTCGGGGAGCGCCAGCGCCAGCGCGAAGAGCAGCAGGAGCAGTACGATCCACCATTTTATCGAGCCGAGGGGATCGAATACGGTCATCGCGGCCGTCCAAAGCGGCACCAGCCCCATCAGCAGGATGCGCGGCGGCAGGCACCATTGCAGGAGTTTGTCGCAGTAGTCGAGGTTGCCCGCGGCGATTGCGCCCGGCAGCTGCCGGACGGCCGACCCCAGCGCGTAGAACTGCGCGGCGATCCATCTGCGCCGCTGGTTGTAGTAGGCGCCTTCGCCCTGCACCTTCTCGTCCAGCACGCGCAGGCCGTCGATGTAGTCGATGTAGATGCCCTGCCTGAGCAGCAGCGCTTCGAGTTCCTTGTCTTCGCCCGACGTGGTGCAGCGGGCGATGTTGTCGCGGAACCACTTGTATTCGAAGGCCATGCCCGAACCGATGAGCGCCGAGGAGAGTCCCAGCGCCACGTGTCCGCGGCGGAATATGGCGTTGTTGATCTCTTCGCTCGCCGCATCCAGCACGGCGGTGTCGGTGTCGCGGTTCTTGGCCGTGCGGTGGGCCTGCACGGCTTGTACGCCGCTGTCGAAGACATCGTTGAGCCGGGCGATGAAATCTTCGCCGGCCAGATTGTCGGCGTCGAGGATCGTGACGGCTTCGGCGGCTTCGGGTCCCAGCTCTTCGACCGCGAAATTCAGCGCCTTGGCCTTGGAGCTGTTTTCGAAGGAGACCTCCAGCACGCGGATCGGCAGCGTGCGCAGTTCGGCCAGCGTTTGGGGTTTCATCCGGTCGGCGATGACGACCACCTCGTGCAGCTGCGCGGGATACTCCTGCCGCAGGGCCGCCTGCGCCGTGCGGACGATCACCGCGTCGCTTTTGTAGGCGGGAATCAGCGTCACGAACTTCCGCCGGCGTTTGGCCTGCGGATAGTCGTCCATGTTTTTGCGCGTCGAGAAGAGTGCGAAGACGAAAAGATAGAGCACCGGAAGTCCCAGTACGAAGATGAAAATCCAGTCGGCTATGTTCAGAAGAGTCGTCATGCCTGCTTGTTTTTCAGGGTGAAGAAGTCGCGTACGCCCCGGCATACGGCTTTCGCGAGGTCGCCGCGCCGGTGCGCGAGCGCCGAGACGGCGTTTTTGGGCGCCGCTATGCAGAGCTGGTAGGCGACCGAAAGCAGCCGCGCGCCGCCCCTGAGGTTGCGCCATGCGAAGAGCAGCCGGTTGCGGGTCAGGCAGTAGCTCCGCAGGGGGCTTTGTTGGCCCGTGGTCGCGCTCTCCTTGTGGAATACCGTGCAGCGGGGATCGTATGCGATGCGCCGGCCCTGTTCGCGGATACGCACCGACCAGTCCAGTTCCTCGTAGTAAAGGAAATAGATTTCCGGCATCGGTCCGGCTTTTTCGAGTGTTTCGCGCCGGACCATCATCGCCGCGCCGTGCGCATAGGGCGTGTCGTGCGGGGTGTCGTATCGCCCGTCGTCAGGTTCTCCGAAGCCGATCAGGGCGTTGCGCAGCGTGATGCGCGTCAGGGGTGTGTAGCCCGCGAACTGAATATGCTGCGGAGGAGCGAAAAACCGGATTTTCGGACAGACCGCGCCGATCGAGCGGTCGCCGTCGAGGGTTTCGCAGAGGTAGTGCAGGGTGTCCTCGGTGACTTCGGTGTCGTTGTTCAGCAGCAGCAGATAATCGCCCGTCGCCGCCGCGAATCCGAGGTTGTTGCCACCGGCGAACCCTAAGTTGCGTTCGCTGCGCAGCACCTTGACGTCGGGGTAGCGTTCCCGCAGCGGGGCCGCTTCGTCGCGCGCGGAGCCGTTGTCCACGATCACGATCTCCAGCGGAGTCGTGACATGCCGCCGCAGCGAGTCGATCATCGCGCAGGTGAGGCTGTAGCCGTTGTAATTGACCGATATGACCGATATCCGCCTCTCCATCATTCGTAATTTACCCGCTGAGGGGGCCGTTGTGCCGCGATCGCCTTGTCGAGAATCTCCTTGCGCGAGAGCTCGCGGTCGAAGCGCGGCGCGAGGAAGATGAAGCCCATGCTCATGTAGAGGATGGCGCCCGTGGGTATCTGGCCCAGAATCTCGTTGGCGTAGGCCATGACGACGATGCCGGAGATTCCGGCCGTGAGCGCTGCCGTGAATCCCCTGAGCTGTGTGTTCCGCAGCTTGAAGACCACCAGATAGGCTCCTCGTGCCAGTATGTAGAGCAGGATGCCGATGTGCAGCAGGATGCCCACGACACCCGTTTCGACCCAGATCATCACGAACCACGAGTCGGTCGGAATCTGTGACAGCGGCGCGGTCGGGGCGAAAGTCTTGGCTTTGCCGCCGCCGTGCCCCAAGCCTGCGCCGAAGGGTTTGTCCGCCATTATTTCGCGCAGTTTGGCCTGATTTTCAAGACGGACCTTGAACGACGGATCTTCCGAGTTGAAGGCGCTGCGCGCACGCCGGACCAAGGCGTTGCCCTGCCCGATCGAGGTGAATTTCAGGAAGACGAACGCCGCGATGACGAGCAGGACGCCCAGCACGATGACTTTGATGTTGCGCGACATCATGATGAAGGCCGTGTAGCCGACGAACGGCACGGCCAGCGCGCTGCGCGTGCCCGAAATCAGCATGCCGTAGCAGGCCGCGGCGGCGACCAGCAGCAGGTATATCTTCATCCACGGATTGCGGTAGTAGAGCGCCGAGATCGAAAAAACGACCATCGAAAGTCCCATCGAGCCGCCGAAGTTGGCGGCGTCGCTGAAGAACGAGAAATACCGGACCCCGCTGTGGATGATGTGCGTCGAGCGTCCGCCGAGAACGAACAGCCAGTAGTTTTCGGCGGCGTTGAAGCCGAAGAACTTCTGGATGCAGGCTTTGCCCACGGCGATCAGCGTCAGGGCGGACCAGATGACGAGCATGTATTTCAGGTACTTGTATTCGTTCATCGTGAGCTGGGTGAGCACCACGATGAAGAAGAAGTAGAACGCCACGGACCTCACGGACGAGAACCATCCCGAAACCGAAACCGATTCGGGGTTCACCACTTCGAGCACGCAGTACGCCACCCAGATCGCCGCGACGACGGTCAGCCCGGAGCTGGCGCGCTTCCATTCGATGCGGTGCATCATGGCCTGCAGGCTTATTATCAGGATGTTGTAGAATATCAGCGCGTCGAGGATCATGCCGAACGGCAGGTCGTGGGCGTAACGGGTCAGCCCCATGATGAAGTAATTGATCACGAACAGTCCGAGCATCGCCAGCGCCGGATTGCGCAGCGTGACCCACAGGATGCAGAGTGCGGCGGGAATGGCGGCGACGACGGTCCCGGCGAGCAGTCCGTAGTTCAGGAAAGCCATGGCGACCACGGCCACGCCGCCGACGAGCATGCCCCCGACGATGAACCGGGGGATGCTGACGGGTGTGGTTATGCTGCCGTAGCGTTCCATTGCGGGCTTTTTTTTGAAGCGGATGGCGGGTTGCGTTTATTTGACGGCCGTGAATCCGAACTGGCTGATCTGGTAGCCCAGTCTGCGCATGCGGGTGTAGGGCGGCATCAGCCCCGTGAAGGACTGCACCACGTCGCGGCGCGCGCAGTTGAGACAGAGGGTCACGGGCGTGCGGCCCGCGAGTTTCTCGGTTTTCTCGAAAAGCAACTGGTCCGTATCCTTCCACGTGCGGTTGGCCGGGGCGATGACGATGTTCAGCGCGGCGTTCCGCAGCAGCTCCTTGGGTACCGACTTGTCGGAGAAGGGCGGGTATTCCACCAGCACGACGTCGGCTTCGCAGAGCGGAAGGTCGCCCGGTCTGTCCTGTACGAAATCTTCGAGTTTTCCGGCGAGCAGGTAGGATTTCTGCTCGACGTCGAAGTCCTTGTTCCACGAGATCACGCGGACTTTCATGTCGGCTTCGCGCAGATAGGAGGCCACCTGTTCCGAAATCGTGCTCTTGCCGTCGCCGGCCTCGGTGCTCAGTATGTTGAGTATGTTGGGCCGTCGCGACGGCTCGAAGTAGTTGATCGCCGCGTTGCCGATATAGCGCGCCGCGATTTCGCGGTACTGCTTGGCGTAGCGCCGCTGTCCGAAACGCCCCTTTCCGGGGAAGGCTCCGATGACCCTGCCTCCGGTGATGCGCTCGGCGCGGACCTTGTCGCGCAGCGTGCGGTCGAGCAGCTCCAGCAGGATGAAGAATCCCAGCACGAAGAGGAACGTGGCGAGGAACGCCGCGGCCACGACCAGTTTGCGCTTGTTCGGCTCGGCGTTGATCGGGAGTACCGGCGGATTGATGATCTTGAGCGTCGCCGAGGTCATCTGCAGGTTCTTCTGCCGCAGGCGGGCCGTGTTGAGGGCCGTGAGGATCGAGAGGTACGACTGCTCCGAGAAGTTGATCTCGCGGCCTTTGCGCTTGAGCGTCGAACCCACGGGCGAGAAGTGGGTGTACTTGTCGTCGAGTTCGGTCTTGCGCAGCTTCATGACCGCCAGCTCGGCCCGCGATTTCTCGGCGAGCAGTACGGCGGCGAGCCATTCCGCTACGATCGAGTTGGTCGAAAGCCCCTCTTTGGTGTACTGCTGGCTGGCGATGTTGGTCGTAATCTCCTGCAGGTTGCGGGTCTCCTCGGCCAGTTTCCTGCGCAGGTCGCCCGTATTGCTGCGGCTGGCCGCTATGCTCGGACGGTCGGAGAGCGTCTCGCCGCTCTCGGTGGGCGTAGGCTGGAAAGCCTCGGCCGCCGAAAGGCGCGAGTAGAGACTGCCGATCGTATGGAGCTTCTCGATGAACTGCGCGTTGTTGTGGAAGGTCTGCAACCCTTCGAGCTGCTCTTCGATCGACTTGCGCAGTTTCTCGGCGCTCTCGAAGTTGAGCAGGATCTCCTCGTAACGCAGTTCGTAGTCGCGCGAAAGGGCGGCGATATGCTTGGTCTGCTCGTCGTAGTTGATCACCTTGTGCTCGACGTTGTAGTCGCGCAGCGAATCCTCCAGCTCGCGCAGGTTCTTGCCTACGCGGGCCAGCTCGGACTCGAAGTAGGCGATCACGTTGTTCGTCTCGCCGAAGCGCAGGTCGCGGTACTGCCTGACGAATTCGTCGTTGAGGATCACCAGCGTGTTGTAGACGATGTACGGGTCGTCGTTCTCGTAGCTGATTTCGAGCATGTCGCTGCTGGTGATGCGCTTGACCTTGATCTGGCTCAGCGCCTGATAGCTGTAGTAGGGCGGGTTCCAGTGGAACATGCCGTATACGTGGTTGTCGTGGTCGGCCTCTTCGAATCTGCGCAGGTTTTCGAGCGTCTTCTCCTCGGAGGTGCGGTCCACGAGGTCCATGACCTCCTTGGGGGTCCGGTTCAGCAGGTACCGGGAGGTGCGGGCCGTCAGGTACTGGTTGTCGTTGTCCGGATCGAGGTGCGTGAGTCCCTGCGCGTAAAGGCGCATCGAGACGTTCTTGAGCGTGGTCTGCGACAGGATGATGTTGATCAGGTTGTCCATCGCGTTGTTGATGATGTTCCAGTCCTGACGCGTGCCTTCGGTGGTGGTGATGTCGTAGCCCGAAACGATGCCCGTGTAGACGGTCGTCATGGACTTGTAGTTGCGGGGCTGGGCGCCCATTTTGAAGAAGACGGCCAGCGCCACGATTATCGGAGCGAGGATCAGCCACCACTTGATGCGGTAGAGAAACCGGGCGGTATAAGCGATGTAATTCATGGACTATTCGGTTTTAGGGGCTTGGGCGTCGGTTGCGGGGACCGGTTGGCTGATGATCGGGGTCCGGGTGAGCACTTCGAGCGTCAGCAGGGCGTTGTTCAGGCTCCGGCGGACCTCCTCATACTCGCGGATGGCCACGTTTTCGATGTTTTTCTGGCGGCTCAGCGTCTGGGCGTCGAGTTTGCCGTTGATGAAGTCGGCTTCGCTCAGGCGGTACTGCGCCTGCGCCGTGACCATGGCTTCGACGGCGCTCCGCAGGACCGAAAGCTGCTGGACGGCCAGCGTGTATTGCTGGATGACCTTGATGCGCTGCTCTTCGAGCCAGCGCTCCGTGTCCAGCTCGACCTGTTCGATGCGCCTTTTCTGCTGTTTGATCTTGTTGCGGCGGTTGAATATCTCGTCGATCGGCAGCGAGAACGACGCCCCGACGTTCCACCAGCTCTGCTCGCGGCCCGTGGTGGTCGTGGTCCAGATCTGGTTGCTGTTGTCCTGATAGTTCTGGTTGTAGATGTCCGACGAACCGTAATTGTAGTTGGCGTTGAGCTTGAAGTAGTGCTGCCAGTTGCGGCGCACGTTCTTCAGTTCGCGCTCCTGTATCTCGACGGCTTTGTTGTAATACTCCACCTGCGGCGTGTTGCGCGCGTTTTCGAGCAGCTGGTGCAGCGGCGGCAGCTGCAGGCTGATGTAGTCGTCGGGCGAAAGCCGCTGCAGGTCGCTGTATCCGAATTCGAAGTCGGGGGAGTTGCCTTGTGCCGTCGCGGCGACGGCCGTCAGCAGCAGCCATAGTGTGAAGACCGCTCTTTTCATAGTTGCTGTTTTTATACGTTTTCTTTCTGTATGAACGCCGTGAATGTGCGCAGAATTATCTTCAGGTCGAACCACGGCGACATTTTGCGGGCGTACTCGATGTCGAGCTGCTTGCGCTGTTCGGGCGAGAGTTTGCCCGCCTGTCCGCGTTTCTCGACCTGCCACAGGCCCGTGAGGCCTGAGGGGCACATGAAACGTTCGATATATTCGTCGCTCGTGAGGCGTTCGGCTTCGTAGAGCGGCAGCGGGCGGTTGCCCACCACCGACATGTCGCCCCGCAGGATGTTGAAGAGCTGCGGCAGCTCGTCGATGCTGTATTTGCGCAGGAAGTGGCCCAGACGGGTGATGCGGGGATCGTTCTCGATCTTCACGAAGGCGTTTTCTTGCTCGGTCTCGACCTTGTGGTGGTGGGTCTCTTCGGCGATCACGAAGTCGTCCGCATACAGCATCCCGTTTTGGGTGTCTTCCAGCAGTCTGCGCATCTCTTCTTCGCCGAGGACCATTTTCCCCGAATCGGCCTCCTGCGGCTGGGCGGCGTACTGGTTCAGTTCGCCCAGCTCTTTGAGCCGCTGGTCGGCGTCGGTGCGCATCGAGCGGAATTTCAGGAAGTCGAAAATCCGGTAGTTGCTGCCGACGCGCTTCGATTTGTAGACCACCGGTCCGGGGCTATCGAGTTTGATGGCTGCCGCCACGACGATCAGCAGCGGCGAGAGCAGGAGGATCGCCGAGAGCGATGCCGCGATGTCGAAGGTCCGTTTCCAGAGCGGCATGCGGAAAATCTGCACTTCGGGGCTGTTCTGCGCGACGGGCTTGTGCGTGAAGGCGTAGTCGCCCATGAATTGCAGCATGCGCAGGAAATCCTTCCGCGGCATGTCTCCCGCAATGGCGCTGTTCACCCCTGCGCGCAGGTATTCGCGGCGTTCCCTTTCGGTCAGTTCCCGCGAGGTGATGAGCACGATGCCCCCGCCCGGCCACGAATTGAGGAGCCGGATATCGGAGAGGTCGGCGGCCGGGTCGCGCTGTTCGTAGAGGATGAACGCATGATCCGTCCTGAGCGACGTCAGCGTGCGCATCGCCGAGCCGATGTCCCCCACGACGTACATCCTGCCTTCGACCATTTCCGAGAAGCGGGCCGTGTGGCTGCCTTTGCCTTTGATGTAGATGACGGGGTATTTTAATCGAGAATCTTTTTAATGCGTATTTTGAGCTCCTGCGGGTTGAACGGTTTGACGATGTAGTCCTCCGCGCCCTCTTCCAGCAGGCGGATGCGTTCCGAGGTGCTGTCCTCGCTCGAAAGCATCACGACCGGGATCTGCTTGAACAATTCGTTGTGTTTGAGGTATTCCAGAAATTCGTCGCCGCGCATTTCGGGCATGCGGATGTCCGAGATGATCAGGTCCGGCATGTGGCCGGCGAGCAGCCGTTTGATGGCGTGCAGTGGATTCTGCACGTAATGGCAGTCGTAATCCGCTTGGAGGTATGCGTAAAGAATTTTGGCGATCTGCTCCTTGTCGTCTACGATCAGTATTTGTTTCTTGTTCATGTCGGTTCGTTCGTTGCCGTGGGTGTGTCGCAGCTATGTCTCTCCGCTTCCGGTGCGTGCCGCAGGGGGCATGCGGGCCGCCTGCGGAGGGTCTGGCCTGAGTTTCGACAGTAAATGTAGTAAATATTCGCTATGAGTCACTTTTTTCCCGTTGCAAATATCGGAAAAATATTTGTCATTCTAAACTTTTGAGGTAATTTATAACGCAAAAACGCCCGGCTTCTCCTGCTCCGGGACTGCGATGATATTAATTTTTTCCGGAAATACTATGGTGTTAATCAAAAAAAATGGTAGTTTTGTGCAATTGTCCGGGCTTCCCACGGCCGGACGGTTTTGTTAAACCGATGAAGCGATGGAGTGTAACGAATGCGTAAATTCCGACGACGGCCGTCCCCGGTTACTCGTTGCCGAGGATAATCCGAGTAATTTCAAACTGGTAGAAGTGCTGCTGCGTCGTGATTACGAACTGGTGCATGCATGGGACGGCCGGCAGGCCGTCGATATGTTCGCCGAAGTACACCCCGATCTGGTATTGATGGATATCAACATGCCCGTCATGGACGGTTATGACGCGCTGCGGCTTATCCGCGAGCGTGCTCCCGACATTCCCGTTATCACACTTACGGCCTATGCTTTCGAAACCGATCGTCAGCGTATGTTTCAGGCCGGATTCAACGAATGCTTGGCCAAGCCGCTGCGTGCGGACGAGCTTCGCAGCCGTATCGCTTCGCTGCTTTCGCGGTAAAAGAAAAAACTATGACCGGTAATCGAGCGATAAAACACTGGACGCTGCTGCTCCTGAGTTGCTGCATTCTGCTGCCCTCGCTGCTTTGGGCCGAGGAGGCCCGCGGACGGGAGAGCATTCTGATCATTTCGTCCTACAATCCCGACACGCGCCGCATGTCGAGTTTCATCACGGAATTCGAACGTCAGGTCGTGGCGTCGGGCGTGCCGTGCGATATTTACGTCGAGACGCTCGAATGCAAGAGCATCAACGACGCGCCCCTCTGGATTTCGCAGACCGACAACCTGATAACCCGTTACGAATCCAAAGGGGGCCTGCGCGCCATCGTGCTGCTGGGGCAGGAGGCGTGGGCGTCGTTCGTCTCGCTGGGACGCATTCCCAAGGAGGTGATGTGCTTCAGCTGTTTCGTCAGTTCGAACGGCATCGTGCTGCCGCCGCCGGCCGACAGCACCGGTGTCTGGATGCCCCCGTCGATCAACTATATGAATATGGTGGACAGCCTGCACAACGTGGGCGGCCTGCTCAACAAATACGACGTGCGCCGCAACATCGAGCTGATCCGCACGCTCTATCCCGAAGTCGAGAACATCGCCTTTATTTCGGACAACACCTACGGCGGCATCTCGCTGCAGGCGCTCGTGCGTGAGGAGATGGAGAATTATCCCGACCTGAATCTGGTGCTGGTGGACAGCCGTGACGGCGACGAGGCTTCGCATGCGGCCTATGCGTCGCTTCCGCCCCGGTCGGCCGTGATGCTCGGCACGTGGCGCGTGGGCAGCGACGGCGAATACCTCATGCAGCGTTCGCTCAACGATCTGGTGCAGCTCAATCCCCGTCTCCCGGTCTTCTCGATCACTCAGACGGGCATCGGCGACGTGGCCGTGGGCGGTTTCGTCCCCAACTACGAGAACGGCGCCAACGTCATCGCGGCCCAGATCAAGGAGTATTATAAGACCGGCAGCATGGAAGGTGCGCATTTCCATCTTTCGGACGGCGGGTACGTTTTCGACTCGCGCAAGCTCAAGGAGCTGAAGATCGCCGAGTACGCTTTGCCGAAAGGCAGCGTTATCGAGGATACGGTGGCTGCCAAACTCTCGAAATATTCGCACTATATCGAGCTGCTCGTGGTCGGAATCGTACTGTTGGTGCTGCTGCTGATCTTCGTGGCCTTCCTGTTCCTGCGTACGCGGCGTCTGAAGCGCACGCTCGAAGAGCGCGAAGGCCAGCTGGTGATCGCCCGCGAGAAAGCCGAGGAGCCCGATATGCTCAAGTCGGCCTTTCTGGCCAACATGAGTCACGAGATACGTACTCCGCTGAACGCCATCGTCGGCTTCTCGTCGCTCATGCAGGGCGAGGAACTCTCGCAGGAGGAGCGCGCCGAATACTGCGCCATCGTGGTCAACAATTCCGAAATGCTGCTGACGCTGCTGAACGACATTCTCGACATTTCGTCGCTCGAATGCGGCAAGATCAGGTTCAACTACTCTGCGGAGGAGATCGTGCAGATTTGTCAGCATATCCTCATGACCACGGCCCATACCCGTCAGCCGGGGGTCGAGGGGCGTCTCGAATGCGCCGTCGATTCGTACATGCTCACCACCGACGTCCACCGCCTGTCTCAGATACTGATCAACCTGCTGACCAATGCGGCGAAGTTCACCTCCGAAGGCAGCATCACCCTCGGCGTGGAGATATGCCCCGAACAGAACGAGGTGCTTTTCTCGGTGACCGACACCGGCCCCGGCATTCCGCTCGACAAGCAGGAAATGGTCTTCAACCGTTTCGAGAAACTCGACGGCAACAAGAAGAAGGGTACCGGACTGGGACTGGCCATCTGCCGTCAGATCGCCATGATCTTCGGCGGCCGCATCTGGGTCGATCCGACCTATACGGGCGGCGCCCGCTTTATCTTCGCCCATCCCATCGGACTCCGGCTCCCAGAGGATCGGGAGCACCGTGAGGGGGGGGGATTTGAGCCTTCGGGAGGCGTCAAAACCCTCCGTGTAGCCGATGACGGCAGTCTGGTTCGAACCCGTCGGTAAGCCGTCAAAAGGGCTGCGGCGGCAGTCGCTTCCGCCCGAAATGTAATCTGAAAGGACCCCCGGAGGGTCCTTTTTCTATGGCAGGGTGTGCGTCCGGAGTTGCGGTGCGCCCGGAATGTGCCCGGCAGGGCCTCTGCGCAGGGATTTTCGGGCCGTTCTCCGGGCCGGGCGTTGGGGAATTATTCCACAGCCGTGTGGAATAATTCTACACAATTTTGCATATCTTTGAGCCGCATTTGGACGGTATTTTGCTGCTAATAAATGTTTTAAACATACGGGTGCATCTTGGCGCAAGGATTGGACGTTTGCTCTGTACCCTCATTTTATATACACTCTATGAAATTTGACAAGTTGAAACCCGATTTGCAGAACCTGAATCTGGCCGGCGTGAAGAAGGCAGCTTCGCGTGCGGCCCGTGTCCGCGTGAAGCTGAGCCGCAGGCAGTGGATTGCGATAGCCTGCGCCGTGATCGTCGTGGGCCTGCTGCTTGCTCTGCTGCTCCGGCCGCGGCCGGCGTCGGTCACGCTTCCGGTCGTGGCCGTGAAACCCGTCACCACAGAGGACGTCAATATTTACGGCGATTACGTGGGCCGCATCCGCGCCCAGCAGTTCGTCGAAATCCGTGCCCGTGTCGAGGGCTACCTCGAAAAGATGCTTTTCGCCGAAGGCACCTATATCAAGAAAGGGCAGACGCTTTTCGTGATCGATCCGCTCGTGTACCGGGCGCGTGTCGATAAGGCCAAGGCGCAGCTCAACAAGGCGCGCGCGCAGGCCCTCAAGGCCAAGCGCGACCTCGACCGTATCCGTCCGCTCTACCAGCAGAGCGCGGCCAGCCAGCTCGAACTGGACAACGCCATCGCTTCGTACGAGAGCGCCGCGGCCGACGTGGTGGTGGGCGAGGCCGACCTCACGCAGGCCGAAATGACGCTGGGCTATACCAATGTCAAGTCGCCCATCGCGGGGTATATCTCCGAGCGCAACGCCGACATTGGAACGCTCGTGGGGCCGAACGGCAAATCGCTGCTGGCGACGGTGGTGAAAAGCGATACGGTGCGCGTCGATTTCAGCATGACGGCGCTGGACTACCTGCGCAGCAAAGCCCGCAACGTCAATCTCGGACACCGCGATACGGCCCGTAAATGGGACCCCTATATCACCGTGACGCTGGCCGACGGCTCCGAATACCCCTACCGGGGACTGGTCGATTTCGCCGATCCGCAGGTCGATCCCCAGACGGGTACCTTCTCCGTCCGCGCCGAGATGTCCAATCCCGACCATATCCTGCTGCCGGGCCAGTTCACCAAGGTGCGGCTGCTGCTCGACGTGCGTGAGGACGCCGTGGTCGTGCCGTCGAAGGCCGTGGTGATCGAGAAGGGCGGGGCCTACATCTTCGTGGTGCGTCCCGACAGCATCGTCGAGAAGCGTTTTATCGAAACGGGACCCGAAATCGGACAGAACATCGTCGTTGAGCGCGGACTGGTGTCAGGCGAAGACATCGTCGTGGAGGGATACCACAAGCTCCAGCACGGCATGAAAGTCGAACCGGTCGTTACGCGGCGCGAGGAGGAGACCGAAAATCAGCAGTAACCTATGAAAGCGGACTTTTTTATCGACCGGCCCGTCTTTTCGACGGTGCTGTCCATCATCATCGTGATCGTCGGCGGCATCGGCCTCGCCCTGCTGCCCGTCGATCAGTACCCTCAGATCGTGCCGCCCGTGGTCCGCATCTCGGCCTCCTATCCGGGCGCCGACGCGCAGACCGTGACGCAGGCCGTGGCCACGCCCATCGAGCAGGAGCTGAACGGCACGCCCGGCATGATCTACATGGAGTCGTCAAGCTCCAATTCGGGCGGTTTTTCCGCCACGGTGACCTTCGACATCTCGACCGATCCCGATCTGGCGGCCGTGGATATTCAGAACCGTCTGAAGAAGGCCGAAGCGCGTCTTCCGGCCGAGGTGGTGCAGAACGGCATCTCGGTCGAGAAGCAGGCGGCCAGCAAGCTGATGACCATCACGCTGCTGTCATCCGACCCCAAGTTCGACGAAATCTACCTGAGCAACTACGCCACGCTCAACGTGCTGGACATGCTGCGCCGCGTGCCCGGCGTGGGCAGCGTCTCGAACGTCGGCAGCCGCTATTACGCCATGCAGATATGGGTCATGCCCGACAAGCTGGCCGACCTCGGCCTGACGGTCAAGGATTTGCAGAACGCGCTCAAGGACCAGAACCGCGAATCGGCGGCCGGTGTGCTGGGGCAGGCTCCCATGAACGGCATCGACGTGACGATTCCGATCACGGCGCAGGGCCGTCTGTCGTCGGTCAGCGAATTCGAGGATATCGTCGTGCGGGCCAATCCCGACGGTTCAATCATCCGTCTGAAGGACGTGGCGCGCATTTCGCTCGAAGCCTCCTCCTACAGCACCGAGAGCGGTATCAACGGCGGGAACGCCGCCGTCTTGAATATCAACATGCTTCCCGGCGCCAACGCCATGGAGGTCGCCGCTTCGGTCAAGAAGGTCATGGAGGAGATCCGCGCGAATTTCCCGGAGGGAATCAGCTATGAGATTCCGTTCGACATGACCACCTACATTTCCGAGTCGATCCACCACGTCTACCGGACGCTTTTCGAAGCGCTGCTGCTGGTGATTCTGGTGGTCTTCCTTTCGCTCCAGAGCTGGCGCGCGACGCTCATCCCGATCGTGGCGGTACCCATTTCGCTGATCGGCACCTTCGGCGTGATGCTCGTCTTCGGCTTCTCGCTCAACATGCTGACGCTGCTAGGACTGATTCTCGCCATCGGCATCGTGGTGGACGACGCCATCGTGGTGGTCGAGAACGTGGACCGCATCATGAACGAGGAGCGCCTTTCGCCGTACGAGGCGACCAAAAAGGCGATGGGCAGCCTGAGCGGCGCCCTGATCGCCATGTCGCTCGTGTTGTGCGCCGTGTTCGTCCCGGTGAGCTTCCTTGCGGGAATCACGGGCCAGCTCTACCGCCAGTTCACCATTACGATCGCCGTGTCGGTGATCATTTCGACGGTCGTGGCGCTGACGCTCAGCCCCGTGATGTGTTCGCTTTTCCTCAAACCGGAAAGCGGGGAGAAGAAAAACCGGATTTTCCGCCGCATCAATCTCGGACTGGCGACGGGCAACAGATTCTACGGCCGGATGATTCGGGGGGCGCTGAAGCACTCGCGGCGCATGCTGGCCGCCTTCGGCATCGTGCTGGTCGGCATCTGGCTGATGAACCGTCTGGTGCCCCAGAGCTTCATGCCGCAGGAGGATCAGGGCTATTTCACCGTGGAGCTGGAGCTGCCCGAAGGGGCGACTATCGAGCGTACGCGCGAGGTGACCGACCGGGCCGTCGAGTTTCTGATGAACGATCCCGACGTGGAGTACGTGCTCAACGTGACGGGTTCGAGTCCCCGCGTGGGCACCAATCAGGCGCGCAGCCAGCTGACCGTGATCCTCAAACCGTGGGGCGACCGCGATTCGGACGGCCTGAGCGAGGTGATGCAGCGCGTGCGCGCCGAGATGTCGCGCTATCCCGAAAGCCGGGTCTACCTGTCGCGTCCGGCCGTGATTCCCGGTCTGGGCAATTCGGGCGGTTTCGAGATGGTGCTCGAAGCGCGCGGCAATACGACCTACGCCGAGCTGCAGCGCGCCGTCGATACGCTGATGTACTATGCCGCGCAGCGGCCCGAACTCACGGGGCTTTCGTCGTCGATGCAGGGCGATATTCCGCAGCTCTATTTCGACGTGGACCGCGACAAGGCGCAGCTGCTGGGCGTCTCGATGTCGGACATTTTTTCCACGATGAAGGCCTTTACGGGGTCGATCTACGTCAATGACTTCAACATGTTCAACCGCATCTACCGCGTTTACATTCAGGCCGAGGCTCCCTACCGTGCCCAGCGCGACAACCTGAACCTCTTCTTCGTGCGCGGGGCGGGCGGGGTGATGATTCCCATCACGGCGCTCGGCACGACGCATTATACGACGGGTGCGGGCAACATCAAGCGCTTCAACATGTTCAACTCGGCGACCATTTCGGGCGAAGCGGCCCACGGCTACAGTTCGGGGCAGGCGATGAGCGTGCTGGAGAGCATCGTCCGCAAGCATTTCCCTGCATCGGTCGGCGTCGAGTGGAGCGGACTCTCCTATCAGGAGAAGCACGTGGGCGAACAGACCGGGCTGGTGCTGGCGCTGGCCTTCCTCTTCGTCTTCCTGTTCCTCGCCGCACAGTACGAAAGCTGGTCGGTGCCCGTGGCCGTCATCCTGTCGCTTCCCGTGGCCGGCATCGGCGCCTATCTGGGCATCTGGATCTGCGGGCTGGAGAACAACATCTATTTCCAGATCGGACTGGTGATGCTCGTGGGGCTGGTGGCCAAGAACGCCATCCTGATCGTGGAGTTCGCCAAGGAGGAGATCGAGAAGGGACGCGACGCCGTCTCTGCGGCCCTTACCGCGGCGCACCTGCGCTTCCGCCCGATCGTGATGACCTCGCTGGCCTTCATCCTCGGCCTGCTGCCGCTGGTCTTCGCTTCGGGACCGGGGTCGGCCAGCCGTCAGGGCATCGGCACGGGCGTCTTCTTCGGCATGCTGGTCGCCATTACCGTCGGCATTGTCTTCGTGCCCTTCTTCTTCGTGTGGATTTACAGGATCAAAGCAAAACTGAAACGATGAAACGACTTACGATAATCATTCTGCTGGCCGCAGCGGCCGGAATGGTCTCCTGCTCGGCCGTGCGGCACTGCCAGGCGCCCGACGTCGATCTGCCGGAGCGCATCGCCGGGGAGGATTCCGACTCCCTGACCGTTGCCGACGTGCAGTGGTGGCGGTTCTACGGCGATTCGACCCTCTGCCGGATCATCGAACGCACGCTGGACAACAACCGGGACATGCTCGCCGCCGCCGCGCGCGTGGAGCGCCTGCGGGAGCTGTACCGGGTGAGCCGGGCCGAACGCCTGCCGTCGGTCACGGGAACCGCTTACGGCGACTACGAGACCAACGACTACGCCGGTGAAAAATCGAGCCGAGACCCCGAATTCGGGGCCAAAGTCACGCTCAGCTGGGAGCTGGATTTGTGGGGCAACCTGCGCTGGGCCAAACGCAAAGGGGGCGCCGAATACCTCGCTTCGGTCGAGGACCGGCGGGCGATGCGCATGACGCTGGTGGCGTCCGTCGCCGCGGCCTACTTCAACCTCATCGCGCTGGATAACGAGCTGTCGATCGTGCGGCGTACGCTCATTACGCGCAGCGAGGGACTCTATCAGGTGCAGCTGCGGTTCGAAGGCGGTCTCACCTCCGAAATGGTCTATCAGCAGGCGAAGGTGGAGTACGCCTCGACGGCCGCGCTGATTCCGGACCTCGAACGCAAAATCAAGATCATGGAGAACGGCATCCTGCTGCTCATGGGTGAAAATCCCGACCGGCGGGTGGTGCGCGGCAAGATGAATACCGATGCCGAATTCGCTGACAGCCTGCCCGTCGGACTGCCCTCCGGGCTGTTGCAGCGCCGTCCCGACGTCCGTTCTTCCGAGCAGCGGCTCCGTTCGGCGATGGCTTCGGCGGGCATGGCCTACGCCGACCGGTTTCCGCGCCTGACGTTCAATCTGACGGGCGGTCTCGAAAACGACGACCTGAGCGGATTTTTCCGTTCGCCTTTCTCGTATGTCGCCGGGACGCTCGCTTCGCCGATCTTCGGTTTCGGCCGCAAGCAGGCCCGCTACCGCGCCGCGCTGGCGGCTTACGACGAAGCGCGTCTGGCCTACGAGCAGAAAGTCCTGACGGTCTTCAAGGAGGCCGACGACGCCGTGGTCACCTATCGCAGCGCCCGCAAAACGGCGGCCTTGAAGCTGAACCTGCGCGATGCGGCGAGCAAATACGTCGAACTGGCGCACCTGCAATACCGTGCCGGAAGCACCAATTACATCGACGTGCTGGACGCCCAGCGGCGCTATTTCGACGCCCAGATCGGCCTGAGCAACTCCGTGCGCGACGAGCATCTGGCGCTGGTGCAGCTCTACAAGGCGTTGGGCGGCGGCTGGACCGAATGACTTGGCGTTACGGATATGGACGAGGGGCGTAGTCATAGACCTGCGCCCCTTCGTCTGTTTTCTGTCGTATCACCGGTGTTTTCCGGTCTGCAGCCGGTCGTGTCCCGCGATCGGCCATGTGTTCCATAGCCGGTCATACGCTCCGCGATTGGCCGTACGCTCCGGGATTCGCCGGCCTTGGGCATCGAAAAAGCCGCAGGAACCTGTCGAAACAGACTCCTGCGGCCGGATTGTGGAATTATATTCCCGGCTTAAAACCGTCTTTTGCCGTAACCGTCGCGGTTGTAGCCACCGCCGCCGCGGTTGCCTCCGTAACCGCCGCCGTTGCCGTGTTCGGTCTTGGGGCGGGCTACGTTTACGATGATCGTCATGCCCTCGAAATCGGTGCCGTTCAGGGCGTCGATGGCGCTCTGACCTTGGCCCTCGTCGGGCATCTCGACAAAGCCGAAACCGCGCGAACGTCCGGTCTCCCGGTCTGTGATGATGTTAGCCGAAGATACCTCTCCGTACTGTGCGAAAAGTGCCTGCAAACTCTCGCCTGTCGTGCGGAAGTTCAGTTTTGAAACGTAAATGTTCATCTGTCTTTTGATTATGTGAAATGATGCTTGTTTATTTTGCGTATGTTATGTTGACCGCATTGAGTCCCCGCTGACCGCGTTCCGTCTCGAAGGTCACCAGCGCGCCTTCGGCGATGTCGGCCGGTGCGTTGCTGATGTGGAAGAAATATTTCTCCGTACTGTCGAGGTCCTTGATGAAACCGTAGCCTTTGTCGGTGTTGAAATGTTCCACGCGTCCCCGCAGTGCGACCGGCTCCTGCTCCTCCTTCTTGGGGACGGATACCGCGATGGTCTCCGCATCGACCTTCGGTTTGCTGCTCATGTCGGGCGGCGTGTCGGTAATCATGCCGTTCGCATCGACATACGCGATCATGTCGTCGAGCGAGCTGCCGCCCCTGTTGGCTTTGCGTTCCTCTTTGCGCTGTTGCTTCTCTAACTTCTTGCCTTGTTTTTTCTTCTCTAATTCTCTTTTGCTGAATGAAATCGCCATTAATTATATGATTAAAATGTGTTTGTTCCAAGCTTTCGCCGCCGTTGCCGCACGCCGCCGGATATGCTCCGTGCCGCGCTGCTGCTGGAGAGAGTCGGTATTCGAACAAAAAAAGTCGGTTTTGAAGGCTGAATCAGCGATGGAGAAGACCTGCTAAAGATAAGCGGGACAGTGCATTGCCAAGAAAGTTACAATATGAACTCGATTGTCCGGGTTGCCAAAGATAGGCATTATAATCGGAATATCTGCATTTATTTGCAGATATTTCGCTGCCGGTGCATTTCGGCGCTTTGGGCGGGACTTATCCGATAAAAAAAAGCCACCGCGAAAGCGGTGGCTTGAGCCGAAACCGGGACTTGAACCCGGGACCTCTTCATTACGAGTGAAACGCTCTACCAACTGAGCTATTTCGGCTTGCCGGGAACATTAAGTTCCCTTTGGGACTGCAAATATCTGAAAAATATTTTTTTCAAACAACAATTTTTCAAAAATTCTCACATTTCTTACTATATTCGCGCAAAACTAACCCGATAATGATCACTTTTCTGGTGTGCCTTGCGCTGCTGGTGGCGGCGTATTTTACATACGGACGTTATCTGGAGCGTCTTTGCGGGGCCGATGCAGGGCGTCCCGTGCCTTCGGCCGTGTCGTTCGACGGCGTGGACTATATTCCGATGCCGATGTGGAAGACTTTCCTCGTCCAACTGCTCAATATCGCCGGTCTGGGGCCGATTTTCGGCGCCGTGCTGGGCGCGGCTTACGGTCCCGTGGCGTTTCTCTGGATCACGTTCGGCGGGATTTTCATGGGCGCCGTCCATGACTTTATCGCCGGTATGATCTCCCTGCGCAGCAACGGTGCGAGCCTTCCGGAGACGGTCGGCACCTATCTGGGCAACGGCGTCAAACAGCTGATGCGCGTCTTTTCGGTCGGACTGATGGTGCTCGTGGGCGCGGTGTTCCTCTCGCAGCCCGCTTCGCTGATCGCCAACCGCATCGACGCTCCGGCGCTTTCGGGAATCGTCTTCGGCGATTTCTCGTGGCTGCTGCTGATCGTTCTGGGCGTCATTCTCGTTTATTATATCGTAGCGACCCTGCTGCCGGTCGATAAGATTATCGGGCGCATCTATCCGGTTTTCGGCTGTGCGCTGCTTTTCATGGCGCTGGGAATCCTTGCGGTACTGCTTTTCAGCGGGAAATACACGATTCCCGAATTCACCTCTTTCCGGAACCAGATCGCCGATGCGGCACGGTTTCCGATCGTGCCGATGCTCTTTACGACCATCGCCTGCGGCGCGATTTCGGGATTTCACGCCACGCAGTCGCCGCTGATGGCCCGCTGTCTTGGCTCCGAGCGTCAGGCCCGGCCCGTGTTTTACGGCGCCATGATCTCCGAGAGCATCATCGCCCTGATCTGGGCGGCTGTCGCCATGGCGTTCTGGAACGGCGTCGGAGGGCTGAACGCCGCGATCGCCGAATACGGCGGACAGGCGGCCGTGATGGTCGACGCGATCGCCCGCGACACGCTGGGCGAGGTGCTGGCCGGGTTCGTGATTTTCGGAGTCGTGGCCTGCGCGATCACTTCGGGCGACACGGCCTTCCGTTCGGCGCGGCTGATCGTCGCCGACTTTATGGGCGTCGAGCAGCGGAGCCTGCGCAAACGCATCTACATCAGCGTTCCGCTCTTCGCCGCAGGTCTCGTAATCATATTCTGTCTGCCTTTTCAGACGATGTGGAGCTATTTCGCGTGGATGAACCAGACGCTGGCGATGGTCACGCTGTGGATGATTACGGCCTTCCTGAACCGGCACGGTCGCAACCGCTGGGTAGGGCTTATTCCGGCGACGGTCATGACCTACGTATGCTCGTCCTATGTCTTCGTCTCTCCGCTCATGTGCGGCATGCGCGACCGTGCGGCGGCCTACCTGCTGGGCGGGGCGGTGACACTCGTATTGTTGATAATTCTAATTTTTAAAATGCGGCGCGATGCAAAATCCCTGCCTTAACCCGACTGCCGACCAGACCTACGAGGTGATCGGCGAGGGACCCTATAATTTTGCTAAAGTACTGGCCCGTACCCGCGAAATGGAGCGTGCCGGAAATGTCGAGGAAGCCTGCAACGAGCGGTTTCAGGCCTTTCAGCGTTTTGCCGAGCTGGTGCCGGAGGACGAAGAGGTGAATCTCGAATGGAACCACCGCAATTCGCGCGCGGCCCTCGAACTGATTCGGGCGTCGGCCATCGACCATTTTCTGATCAATGACTTCGAAATGTCGGCGGCACTGCTCGAATTGCTGCTCGAACTGGACCCCGAAGACCATCTGGAGGGGAGTGAACTGCTGGCTTTCGATTATCTGGCCATGGACGAGCAGGAGTTGTTCGACGAGGTGATCAACGACGTGTCGGACAAGTATGCCAGCCGCGAAATCCTGCTGTTATGGTCGGCGTTCCGCCGCGGCGGGAAGCTGCCCGAAGGGGAGTTGCAGCGCTTCAAAACCCGCTTTGCGCCCTATTTCGCCGAATTTACGGCCGAGGAGCATCCCGCCGACGAGACTTACCTGCGCGATATCGAGAGCGAACGCCCCTCGCTTCGGGCGCAGGCCCGCGAATTGTGGTTGCAGACCGAAAACCTATGGTGTCTCTGGCCCGGATTCATCGGGGCGTTGCGCGCGGCGCGCTGACGGACGTCAGGAACTGAGGCGTCGCAGGGGGTGACGGCGGGTGACGGCATTGCAGGGACGGAGACGTCGCAGGCCCCGCCCCTCCGGCCGCATGATCTCCGGCGCTATTTCTTGTGGCGTTCCAGATAGATCGAATAGAGCCTGAAATGCTCTTCGATCGCCTTTTTGTACCCTTTCAGGTCGCGGTTTTCGATGTATTTCAGCAGGTCGCGGTGCGTCACCAACGCACCGGCCCGCTCCAGCTCCTTTTCGATCGGTTCCAGAAAGTCGCGGTACTTCTCCCTGACGAAATCCAGCACGGGATAGATGATGTTTTGAAATTCGGTGATGATCTTGTTTCCCGTGATTTCATAGAGTTTGGTGTGGAAACGGTGTTCGCTGACCGGAGCGTATTTGTTGTTGCCGATGACCTGACTCATCTCGACGATCTCTTCCAGCTCGGCGACGTCGGCGTCGGTGAGGTTGCGGAAGATGTTGTCGCTGATGCCGATTTCGAGCGCCACGCGGAATTCGAGGATGTCGCAGAGCGTCGATTCGTTCATCAGCAGCGGATTGATGCACCGCTTCATGCCGCCGAGCAGCGACGGCTCGCCCAGTACCATGCCTTTCTTGGTGCGCGAGACGATCATGCCGGTCATCTTGAAGCGGCTCAGCGCTTCGCGCAGCACGGCCCGGCCGACGCCCAGCGACGCCGCGAGTTCCATCTCGTTCGGAATGCTGCATCCGGGGCGCAGACCCTGTTCCTTGAAGTAGGAGATCAGACTCTCCTCGACGCTGTCTACGAGCGTGGTGTTGTGGTTGGCTAACTTCAGTTCTTCCATGCGCGGGTGTCTCTTTGCCGGCGGGGCTTGTGCGGCTATTCGGTCTCTTTCCGGTTTCGGACCAGCTCCTTGAAGCAGTGGCGGCAGATCGCCTCGTAGGAGTCGGTTTCGCCCAGCATGACCAGCTTCTCGTCTTGCGTAAGGCGGTGCGAATGGTGCGCGAGGTTGCCGCAGCGGACGCAGATGGCGTGGACCTTGGTGACGTATTCGGCCGTGGCCATCAGCGCCGGCATCGGGCCGAAGGGCTTGCCGGTGTAGTCCATGTCGAGTCCCGCGACGATGACCCGCACGCCGCTGTCGGCCAGCTCGCGGCAGACCTCGATGATGCTGTCGTCGAAGAACTGCGCCTCGTCGATGCCCACGATATCGACGTCGGAGGTCATCAGCAGGATGTTCCGGGCCGAGTCGACCGGCGTGGAGCGGATGGCGTTGGCGTCGTGCGAGACGACCTCCTCTTCCGAATAGCGCACGTCGATGCGGGGTTTGAAGATTTCAACCTTCTGGTTGGCGAATTTGGCGCGTTTGAGACGGCGTATCAGCTCTTCGGTCTTGCCTGAGAACATCGAGCCGCAGATTACTTCGATCCAGCCTTTGCGGCTGGCGTTTTCCAAGAACATAAATCAGAGTATCGTTTGTTTCGGTTTGTTATTCGCACTCGTCGAGGCGGGTGATGCGGGCGCCGAGGGCGTTCAGGCGGCCGTCGATGTCGCGGTAGCCGCGGTCGATCTGGTCGATGTTCTGGATCGTCGAGACCCCCTCGGCCGACATGGCGGCGATCAGCAGCGCCACGCCCGCGCGGATGTCGGGCGAAGTCATGCGCGTAGCGCGCAGGCGGATGCGGTGGTCGTGGCCGATGACCGTGGCGCGGTGTGGGTCGCAGAGGATGATCTGCGCCCCCATGTCGATCAGCTTGTCGACGAAGAACAGACGGCTTTCGAACATTTTCTGGTGAATCAGCACGGCACCCTTGGCCTGCGTCGCCACCACGAGGAAGATTGACAGCAGGTCGGGCGTGAGTCCCGGCCACGGGGCGTCGGCGATGTTCATGATCGACCCGTCGAGGAAGGTCTCGATCGAGTAGTGGTCCTGCCGGGGAATATGGATGTCGTCGCCCTGCTGTTCGAAGCGGATGCCCATGCGGGCGAACTGCGCCGGGATGATGCCGAGGTTCTCGAACGAGACGTTCTTGACGGTCAGCTCCGACTGGTTCATGGCGGCCATGCCGATGAAACTGCCCACCTCGATCATGTCGGGCAGCAGCGTGTGCTCCGTGCCTCCGAGCGAATCGACGCCCTCGATGGTCAGCAGGTTCGACGCGATGCCCGAAATGCGCGCTCCCATGCGGTTGAGCATCTTGCACAACTGCTGCAGGTAGGGTTCGCAGGCGGCGTTGTAGATCGTCGTCGAGCCTTTGGCCAAGACTGCGGCCATGACGATGTTGGCGGTACCCGTCACCGAAGCCTCGTCCAGCAGCATGTAGGTGCCCTTCAGCTCTTTGCCTTCGACCATGAAGAACTCGTCGGCGATGTCGAAGTTGAATTTCGCGCCGAGCTTCTGGAATCCGATGAAGTGGGTGTCGAGCCTGCGGCGGCCGATCTTGTCGCCGCCCGGCTTGGGGATGTAGCCCACGCCGAAGCGGGCCAGCATCGGGCCGATGAGCATTACCGAACCCCGCAGGCGCGTGCAGCGCCGGCGGTAGTCCTCCGTGCGCAGGTATTCGAAGTCGATCTCCTTGGCGCAGAAGCTGTAGGTGTCTTCGGCGAGCTGTTCGACCTCGACGCCCATGCGGCGCAGCAGCTCGATGAGCTGCATGACGTCCAGAATCCGGGGGATATTGTGCACCGTGACCCGTTCGGGAGTCAGCAGCGTGGCGCAGAGTATCTGCAACGCCTCGTTTTTGGCGCCTTGGGGCGTAATGCTACCGTGAAGGCGGTGGCCTCCTTCGACTTTGAAAATTGCCATATGCGTGATAATTAACTGCGGGACCGTGTTTTCCGCCGGATTCCGCTCCCGGCGGCGCAGCCGCAGGATGTGCCGCCGGCGGGCTTTCGTCCCTCCTCTTCTTGACAAAGTTAAAAAGATTTCGTGCTTTTTGCCCGGCTTTTTGAATTATTTTCGTGAAAAATTTTTGCGGATAACTTTTTTGTTGTACTTTTGCAATCCGTAAAAATGTCTGAAACAATAAAAAGTATATAGCTATGGCAATGAAGAGAACTTACCAGCCCTCGCGCCGGAAAAGAATCAACAAGCACGGTTTCCGCAGCCGTATGGAGACGGCGAACGGTCGTAAGGTGCTGGCTGCACGTCGCGCGAAAGGTCGCAAGAAGCTGACCGTATCGGACGAATCGACGTTCAAGTACGCTTAGTTCCCCGTTAGGAAAGAGTGAAAGCCGACGCAAAGTCGGCTTTTTTTGTTTATCTTTACCGCCGGCCGCCGGCCTGACGCCGGAAACTCGTTGCGGGGTCTCTCCGCGGGAAACCGCGGGCGGCGCAAATCGTAAAACCGTTGAAGATGCTTACTATCAGACGAGCAGTGGAGAGCGACTGCGGACTGATCCGCAGTCTGGCCGACGAGGTGTTTCCGGCGACTTACCGCGAAATCATCACCCCGTCGCAAATGGATTACATGATGAAGTGGATGTATGCGCCCGAAGTCCTGCGGCGTGAGATGCGCACCGGGGTTGCGTGGTTCATCGCCTCGTCCGACGGCGAACCGTGCGGGTACCTTTCGGTGCAGCAGGAGGCCGAGGAGCTGTTCCATTTGCAGAAAATCTACGTGCTGCCCCGTTTTCAGGGGCTTGGCGCCGGGGAATTCCTGTTCCGCCACGCCGTGGAATATGTCCGTTCTGTGCATCCCGCGCCCTGCACGATGGAGCTGAACGTAAACCGCAGCAACCGTGCAGTGCGTTTTTACGAGAAGATGGGCATGCGCAAGCTCCGCGAAGGCGATTTCCCGATCGGCGACGGCTACTACATGAACGATTACATCATGGGGCTGGAGATCGAATAGCCGCTCCGTATGCGTCGGAGAGGGGGCCTTTTCGCCGGATGATATAAAAGGATGTCTGAAAAGACATCCTTTTTTAAGGTCGGTGCCGGTGCTTGTTTCCCGGTCGCCGTGTGCCGTACTGCCGGCGGGTCCTGCACTGCCGCCGCATGGCGCAGGTAATTCTCTTGTTATTTCCCTTCGGCCGTTTTGAACAGATCGACTTCGCCGCGTTCGACCTTGCCGTGCATGTCGGCCAGTTCGGCGATCACCGGAGAGATGAATTCGAGCGTGTCGGCGACGGCCGACTTTTCACCTTCGCCCTTGATGCGGTAGAGCATGGCGGCGTACAAGGCCCTGAAGCACAACTCCGTGTCGTTCATGCCCGGATTGCCCAGCACGGCGCGCAGGCGCGGCAGTTCGGGTTCGAGACGGGCGTATGTCCTGCGGTAGTGCTCGCCGACGGGGAGCTTCATCAGCTGCAGGTGCAAGTCGTGCAGGTCGCCGATCAGGTGGAGCGTATGCTCCAGATGCCCTTTTTCGTCCTTGCCCTCCTGATGCAGCAGGTTGGCGATGTCCATGTACCAGAGCAGGAATACGTGCTTCTGCTCGTCGGCAATGTCCTTGCGGGGGGCTATGAGCGTCGAGAAGATCGCTTCGGGGCTGAATTGCAGCGCCCGCAGCAGGTCCTCCAGCTGCCAGAGGTAGAGGATGTATTCGGCGATGTTTTCCCGGCGTTTGGCTTGTGCTATGTCCATGCTGATCCGCGCTTATTTGGTCGGTTTGATCCACCGCTGCGGCGCACCCGCACGGTGTTTGAGAAAGTACTGCTGCGATTTCAGGAGGTTGCGCGACTGTAGCACCATGTTCTTGGTCTCGGTCAGGATCGTCAGGTAGAGCATCGACGCCTTGGTATTGGACCGGGCTTCGTTGATGCGCCCAAGCTCCGATTTGATGGCCTCGGCGATCGACTCGAACAGCTGGTCGCGCAGCGCCAGCACCATTTCAATCTCCGTGAAGTCGCCGTCGCGCAGCATCTGGTTGATGTGACGGTAGATCGACTCCACGTCGTCGTTGATCGACATCAGGTCCTTGGCCTGCTCCTTCGACAGTCCTTCGTGGTTGTTGTCGATATGTTCGAACGCCGGGCGCGTGATGTGCATCAGCGCCTTGGTCATTTCGTTGAGGTAATCCACCACCTGCACGTAGTAGTGGGCCGTGTTCACGTCGCCGCTCTGCAACTTCTTGAGCGTGGGCAGCAGCGTGTATTTGCGTTCGCGCGACTGGTAGAAGAGGTCGTTCGACTCCTTGACCATGTCGCGCAGCACCTTGCGGTTCTCCTTGAAGACGGCGATCAGCGTGCGGTCGTAAATCTTCGTGGCGCACTCCATCGTGTGGCAGACCTCTTCGCGCAGGTTGGCGATGATGTCCTCGTTGGTGCGCGTGTCGGCGTTGGCCGCCGTGGGGGAGGCGGATTTGCCTTTTTTCAGGAAGTTGCTGTGGATGAGCATGTAGCCGCATAAGAGGGTGACGATGACGAATGCGACGGTTCCGCCGTAGATCAGGGCCAGCCCCACGACGAATGCGATCAGGAATCCGCCCAGTGCCGTGATGAACCAGCCGGCGACGACGGTCATGACGCCCGAAATGCGGTATACGGCGCTTTCGCGGCCCCATGCGCGGTCGGCCAGCGACGAACCCATGGCCACCATGAAGCAGACGTAAGTCGTCGAGAGGGGCAGTTTGAGCGACGTGGCGATGGCGATCAGCATGGCCGAGGTCGTGAGGTTCACCGTGGCGCGGATCATGTCGTACGGCGCGCCGCTGTGTTCGATGTCCTCGTATTCGAAGCGGCGCGAAATGGCGGCTCGCACGCGCGGCGGGATGACCCGTTCGATGCCGGCGTTGATGTTGAGCGCCGCGCGGACGATCGTGCGCGAGAGGACCGACGAACCGTATTGCTCGGTGCCTTCGTCACCCTGCGCCGAGAGCGACAGCTCGGTTTCGGTGACGTGCATGGCCTTTTTCGAGGTCCAGAGCGTGAGTATCATGATGGCGCCTGCGGCCAGCAGGATCAGGAAGTTGGCCGGAACGTTGTTGTTCAGCACGCCCATCAGCATTTGGGAATCGCCGCTGTGCCGGGCGATCGAGTAGGCGTCGAATCCGGCGACGGGTACGCCGATGAAGTTCACCAAGTCGTTGCCCGCGAAGGCCAGCGCCAAGGCGAAGGTGCCCGAAAGGATCGTGATGCGCAGGATGTTGATCTTGAACCGCTGTATGAAGAAGAGCAGCAGCGAGCAGACGACCCAGCAGATCAGGAGCGACAGCAGCAGGTGATTGTCCACCATCGTGACGAAATCGTGTCCCGCCAGAATGGATTTAAGCCCTTTGAAGACGGCGAAGTAGACGATCGCCGTCAGCGAGGCGCCGCACCACATCGACCCGAAGCGGCGGAACGGAAGCGTGTAGCGGAACGAGAAGATCGTGCGCGAGACGTACATGACGAAGGTTCCGCAGGTGAAGGCGATGACCACCGACAGGAGGATCGCCGAGACGATGCCCATGGCGCGGGAGGTGTTGATGAACTGTCCCAGCGCGCCGACGCCGAGGTCGGGGGTGTTCGAGATTTTGTAGATCGACACGGCGATGGCCGATCCGAGCAGGCAGAAGATCAGCGATACGGTGGTCGAGGTAGGCAGTCCCCACGAATTGTAGAGGTCCAGCAGGATGATGTTGGCGAACATCACGCCCAGATAGAGCATCATCACTTCGTGGAAGGTGAAGAGTCCGGGATTGAACATGCCGCTGCGGGCGACCTCCATCATGCCGCTCGACGTTACTACGCCGATGATGATGCCGATCGAGGCGACGAGCAGGATGGTGCGCATGGGTGCGGCTTTGGAGCCGATGGCGGAGTTGAGGAAATTGACTGCGTCGTTGGTGACGCCGACAAAAAGACCGGATATGGCGAGAATGCCCAGAATGCCTACAATGACAGTGTAGATTTCACTCATGTTAGGGTTTAGTGCAAATTGTGAACAAATTTACGCCATTTTTCCCGATGAAACGGTTTTGCCGCCGAATATTAACATTAATTTAACATGGAGTTTCGCGGATGCGGCGGTAGAATTGACGCTCCAACGCAGAACCGGATGAATGAGCGGGCACCGTGCTTTCCTTATGCCGGATTTTTCTGCCGTGTTTCTGCGTCGCATTCGGATAACAGCCGGAGAAGATGCCGCCCCGGCGCGTCGTTCCATGAAAAAAGGGCAGGACCCCTCGGTCCTGCCCGCTCTTTTCGGCCGGAACGTTTGTCCTGCCCGCTCTGTTCGGGCGGTGCCGTCGGTCCTGTCTTTTTTCGGCCGGAACCGTTTGTTCTGCCCTTTCTCTTCGGCCGGGGCCTACTCCTCGTCGGTGTCGGTGTAGGCCTTCAGCAGCTTGTCCTGCACGTCGGCCGGAACCTGCTCGTAGGAGGAGAATTTCATCGAGTAGGTCGCCGACCCCGACGTGAGCGACGAAAGGGTCGTCGAATAACGGTACAGCTCGGCCAGCGGAACCGTGGCGTTCAGGCGGTCGAAGCCTTTGTCGGACTCCATGCCGGCGATCATCGCGCGGCGGTTCTGCAGATCCGACATCACGGCGCCCATGTAGTCGCTCGGCACGAGGACCTCGACGTTGTAGATCGGCTCCATGATCTTGGGTCCCGCGTTGCGGAATGCCTCCTTGAAGGCATTGCGCGCCGCCAGCTTGAACGAGATTTCGTTCGAATCCACCGGGTGCATCTTACCGTCGTAGATCACTACGCGGATGTCGCGGGCGTAGGAACCCGTCAGCGGGCCTTCGTCCATCTTCTCCATGATGCCCTTGAGGATGGCGGGCATGAAGCGCGCGTCGATGGCGCCGCCCACGATCGCCGAGTAGAACTGCAGCTTGCCGCCCCACGGCAGGTCGTATTCCTCCTTGGTCTTGGGGTTGACGACCATGTCGCCCTTGCCGGGAACCTTGTAGTTCTTGGGTTCGGGCATGCCCTCGTAGTAAGGCTCGATGATCATGTGCACTTCGCCGAACTGGCCTGCGCCGCCCGACTGCTTCTTGTGGCGGTAGTCGGCCTGCGCCACCTTGGTGATGGTCTCGCGGTAGGGAATCTTCGGCGCGATATAGTCGTACTGGAGGCGGTTCTCCTTTTCGATGCGCGTGCGGAGGATATTGAGATGATGCTCGCCCTGACCCTGTATGATAGTCTGCTTCAGCTCCTTGGAGTATTCGACCAGAATCGTCGGGTCCTCGAATTTGGCGTCGTTGAGCACCTTGCCCAGCTTCTCCTCGTCGCCCTGCTCCTTGGCCTTGACGGCGGCGCGGTAGCGCGGTTCGGGGAATACGATCGGTTCGACGGTCACCGGCGCCGACGGCGCCGCGAGCGTGTCGTTGGTGCGCGTGCCCTTGAGTTTGACGGTGCAGCCGATGTCGCCCGCCATGAGTTCGGTGACTTTGATGCGGTTCCTGCCCGCCACGGCGAAGAGCTGCGACACCTTCTCCTTGTTGCCCGTGCGGGTGTTCACCAGCTCGGTGCCCTCGGCGATACGGCCGCGGATCACGCGGAAATAGGTGATCTCGCCGATATGCTGTTCGACCTGACTCTTGAATACGAAAGCCACGGCGGGCGCCGTCTCGTCGGCCGCGATCTCTTCGCCGTCGGTCGAGAGGAAGTTCGGGGCCTTCAGCGGGCCGGGAGCGACGTTGATGATGAACTCCATCAGACGCTTGGTGCCGATGTCGCGCTTGCCGCTGGTGCAGAAGATCGGCATCACCTCGCGTTTCGAGAGGCCGATTTTCAGACCCGCGCGGATGTCGTCCTGCGTGAGCGTGCCCTTGTCGAAGTACAGTTCCATGAGGGCTTCGTCGTGTTCGGCGGCCATCTCGACCAGCTCCTTGTTCAGCTCCTGAGCCTTGTCCAGCTCTTCGGCGGGAATTTCCAGCTCCTCGCGGTGGCCGTCGTTGTCCTTGAAACGGTACATCTTCATCAGCAGCACGTCGATGAAAGCGTTGAATTCGGGACCCTGATTGACCGGGTACTGCACGATGACGGGCTTCACGCGCGACGAGGCGCGGATCGACTCGACGGCGGCCTCGAAATTGGCCTTGTCGGCGTCGAGCTGGTTCACCACGCCGATCACGGGTTTCTGCAGCAGACGGGCGTAGCGGGCCTGAATTTCGCTGCCGACCTCCCAGCCGTTCTGGGCGTTGAACAGGAATACGCCCACGTCGCCCACCTTGAACGCCGAGAAGAGACTTCCGCAGAAGTCGTCCGAGCCGGGGCAGTCGATGATGTTCAACTTGCGGTCCATGAATTCGGTGAAGAGGATGGTCGAATAGATCGAGCGTTTGTATTCATGCTCGATATCCGTGTTGTCCGAGAGCGTGTTGTTCGTCTCGATACTACCCCTGCGGTCGATGACCTTACCCTCAAAGGCCATCGCTTCGGCAAGGGTAGTTTTCCCCGTGCCCGGCGCGCCGATGAGTACGATGTTCTTGATCTCTTTAGCTGAATAATTTTTCATATTCCTGTGTTGTTTTAAGGTTTTCGGGTGGTTCGGGGCGTCGCCGGAGGTGTTCCCGCGGGGCGTATTCCCGGTTGCGGAAGCCGCCCTTTCCGGAATTTTCCGGTTAGCCGACTATAAATATACAAAAAAAACGGGATAACCAAACCGGGGCATGAAAAAATCGCCCTCAGGAGGCGATTTTTCGGTCTAAAAAAGGAATGTCGAGCCACGTGAGCTTTTTCCAGAGCCACTCGACGGGACCGTGCGAATGGCGGCGCAGCCATATCCGGCAGAAGGCGTACTGTACGAGGATGATGCCCACGCCCGCGAGTGTGCCGTAGATCACGTCCACGTGGCGGTAAAGCCCCATGCCCCAGTTGTAGAAGAGCGCCGTTCCGAGCAGCGATTGCAGCAGGTAGTTGGTCAGGCTCATGCGGCCGAAGAAGGTCATGCCGTGCAGCGCCCGCCGGAATCCCGGCCGGCTGTACCACAGCAGGACTACAGCCGCGACGATGGCCGTCGCCGTCATCAGGTTGCGCATCGCCTCGAACGGCACGAGCCATGTGCCGAGAATACCGGCAGCCAGCAACCCGCCCCAGATGCGCCGGTTGCGGCCTTCGTCGTAGAAGAGCCGGTAACGGCCCGCCAGCATGCCCAGCACGAACATCAGCAGCGTCTGCGTGGCGCGGCCGTGTTCCAATCCCCATGCGAACGAGCTGATCGGCCCGTAGACGAGGCTCGCGCGGGCGCTCTGGGCGAAGGTTCCCGTGGCGAGGGTCGGATAGAGGGTCTCCATGCCTTCGATGCCGCGCAGCGAGAGCGTATGGCCGCTGAAGTGCTGGTAGAGTTCGAGCGGCTGGATGAAGAGCAGCGCCGCTATGACCCACACCCAGCGGTTCGGGAGTTTGCCGATGGGGATCATCAGCAGCCCGAAAACGGCGTAATAGGTCAGCACGTCGCCGTTGTAGATCGCGGCGTTGACCAGCCCGATTATGAACAGCAGCACCATGCGCCATGCGAACCGCAGCGAGAAGTCGTTGCCTCGCTGGGCCTGATTGTCGCTCTGGATGAAGAAACTCAGTCCGAACAGCAGTGCGAAGATGGCGTACATCTTGCCCGAAAGCAGGAATCCCAGCGCGCCGGCCACGGTTTGCTCCCAGCCGCCGAATCCGGCGCGGAGGTAATCCAGCCCGCTCCAGTAGAGGTTGAAATGCTCGCGGGCGTGGAACAGGATGATGCCCGCCACGGCGATGCCGCGCAGGGCGTCCGCCACTTCGATGCGGGTGTTGGGGAGGTTGGTCGTGCGGTACATTTTCGTCGGTCAGGAGTTAAAAGCGCAGGCAATCCCCGTCAGCGCTTCGACGGCCCGGCGGCCCTCGTCGCCCAGCGAGAGCGAATAGTCGTTGACGAAAAGTGCGATGTGCGCGTCGATCACGGCGTCGTCGAGTTCCTGCGCGTGTTCCTTGATATATGCGCGCGACGCTTCGGGGTGCGCGAAGGCGTATTCGATGCTTTGGCGGATGAGGGTCTCGACCTGCCGCCGCACCGCTTCGGGCAGGCTCCGTTTGGCCGCGATGCCGCCCAGCGGCAGGGGAAGCGCGGTGGTCCGCTCCCATAGCTGTCCGAGGTCGGCGACCAGTTCCAACTGCCGCTGCCGGTAGACGAAACGCCCCTCGTGGATCAGCACCCCGGCGTCGAAGTCGCCCCGCTCCACGGCGGCGGCGATCTGCGAGAAGAGCAGGGGCGTGCGCTCCGTAATCCGGGGGAAAAGGCGTATCATCAGTGCGTTGGCCGTGGTGTGGACTCCCGGTACGGCCACGCGGCGGATCGGCGACCGGTCCCCCGCGCGGCGCACCAGCAGCGGTCCATTGCCGCGTCCGAGCGCCGCGCCGCTGTCCAGCAGCGCGTAACGGTCCGCAACGGCGGGCAGCACGGCGCAGCTTATCTTGCTCACGTCGGCATCCCCGGTCTGCACCCCGCGGTTGAGCGCCTCGATGTCGCGGTATTCGACGTCGAAATGCAATCCGCCCGTGTCGATGCGTCCGTTCAGGAGCGCGTCGAACATGAAGGTGTCGTTCGGGCAGGGCGATATGCGCAGGCGGAGCGTCACCGTTTCTGCGTTTCGGTGATGTTGCGCGCGTTCTCCTGATCGCGGTTGCGGTTGCGCCTGCCGCCGTAGCGACCCAGCAGCCAGCCCGCCGCGAAGGTCAGCGCGAGGACGATGATGTCGATAAATACGTTGGCCAGCCAGCGCTGGATGGCAGGGGCGAACTGCCAGATCAGAATGAAGACGACCAGTATCAGGATCAGTCCCGCCCAAAGTGTCCATTTTTTATTCATCGTTTCCGAATATTTGGGTTAATGTTGCGGTAAGGTTTTCGACGGCCAGCCCTACGGCCCATCGGTCGAAGGGTTCGCCGACATAATTCGACACGGCGCGAATCTGGCAGCAGGCGACGCCCAGCGCTTCGCATACGGCGAAAAAGGGCGCGCCCTCCATGTTCTCGATCTCAGGCAGCGCGCTTTGCCCGTCCGTGCCGTCGATTCCGGGCAGCGAGCCTTGTCCGTCCGTGCCGTCCGTGTCGCCGATCGCGGACTGCATGTCCGAGGGCTGTTCCGGACTGTCCGCCCTCTCTCCGGTAGGTTGCAGCGTCTGTCCGGCCGGGGCCGAAACTGCGTCGCCGGACTTCGTTTCCGGCTCCGGAATCCCGTACCCTGTTTTCCGGAACTCCTGTTCCTGCTCCCGCCCCGTCTCCCGCAGGCCGTCTCCCGAACGGTTTACCGTAACGCCCGCCGCGAGGGGCAGTCCCAGATCGGGTCCCGAAGTTTCGTATTCGCGGGCGTAACGTTCCGGAATCCCGGCGATCCGCTCGGAGACCACTTCGACCACCTCGCCGCGCTGCAGGCTCCGGTCGTATGCCCCCGCGATGCCTGCGAGTACGACTAACTGCGGTTTGCGGGCTTTCACGGCCCGGATCGTCGCGGCCGCGATTTCCGCCGCGCCGACTCCGGCCACGAAGACCGGATCGCGGGGCTGGGTGAGGATGAACGCCTTGGCCTCCTCGATGGTGGGGAAAATGAAAATCCGCTTCACGTTACCGGCCCACTGCGGCTTCGAGTTCCTCGACCGTGATCGGAATTTTCCTGTCACCCAGCATGCGGCTGCCCTCTTCGGTGACCAGAATGTCGTCCTCGATGCGGATGCCGCCGAAGTCGCGGTACGCCTCCAGCGCGTCGTAATCGACGATGCCCTTGTAGAGACCCTCGGCGCGGCACTTGTCGATCAGCGCCGGGATGAAGTAGAGTCCCGGTTCGTCGGTCATCACCGTCCCCGGTTCGATGCGCCATGCCGCGCGGTAGATGCAGGTTCCCGACTTGGCGGCGCGGTCGGCGATCGTCGAGAAGTCGAAACTCCGCTCGCCCATCGCCTCGCAGTCGTGTACGTCCATGCCCAGCCCGTGTCCCAGTCCGTGGGGCATAAGCATCGTCATGGCGCCCGAAGCCACGGCGTCGGCGGCCGTGCCCTTGAGCAGTCCCAGCGCCACCAGCCCTTCGGCCAGCGTCATGTAGGCAGCGTTGTGTATCTCGGTGTACATCATATGTGGCTTGACGATGCGTGCTACATGGTCGTGCGCCGCCAGTACGACGTTGTAAATTTCCTTCTGCTTCTGCGTGAACCGGCCGCTGACGGGGTAGGTGCGCGTGTGGTCCGAGCAGTAGCCGTCCACGGTCTCGCAGCCTGCGTCGCACAACAGCAGTCGCCCCTGCTCCAATACGCCGTCGGCGTTGAGGTTGTGGAGCGTCTCGCCGTGCTGCGAGACGATCGAGGGGAATGACAGGCCCGAACCGCTGGATTTGGCGATGCCCTCGATGGCGCCCGCGATCTCGCGCTCGATCACACCGGGGTGGCACATATGCATCGCCAGCGTGTGCATCTGGTAGCCTATCAGGAACGCGCGTTCCATCGCCTCGACCTCCTCGGCGCTCTTCTTCTCGCGCATTTCGGCCACGGCGAACATCAGTTCGACCGACTTGTAGTCGTGCAGCAGTTCGGGCTTGATGCCGAGCAGCGCCGACAGCTGGAGCTTCGTCTCGCCGCGGTAGGGCGGCAGGTAGTGGATCTTGCGGCCCAGCGAAACGGCTTTGCGGAGCCGCTTTTCAAGCTCGGCCATGGGGAACGTCGCCGTGACGCCGACTTCGGCGCCCAGTTCGCGCAGCGTGGGCTGCGGACCGGTCCAGATGATGTCCTCGACCGTGAAATCGTCGCCGTACAGCGCCTCTTCGCCCGTGTCGGCGTCGATCAGGCCCGCCAGCGACGGGGTGTTCAGTCCGAAGTAGTAGCGGAACGACGAATCCTGCCGGAAATAGTAGGCGTTGTTCGGATAGTTGTTGGGCGAAAGGGAGTTGCCCGGCAGCAGGATGATCCCTGAGCCGATCTTCGTACGCAGCATGTTGCGGCGCGCAGCGTAGGTCTTAGTTGAAAACATAGTATGGCGTTTTAATTTGCATTCCGTTTGCGGCGCCTGCGGCCCGTCGGCGCAGGGCTTGTGCGGCGGCACATTCTCCACCTCTTACAAAAATAGTAAAAATATGACAAGCCCGCGCCCTGCGGCGGCTATTTTTTGCGGAAAGGCTTCTGCGGAGGGTGCGGACGGGGGTAAATGTCCGGCGGGGCGGGCCTGCGGTCAGAATTCGACGCTTGCGCCCGCATCGTTGACCGTGACGGCGACCTCGCGGCCCATGTAGAGGGCGACGTTGGGGTCTTCGTGGCCTGCGGGGATGCCGAATACGACCGGAATCCCCAGCGGACGGACATAGGCTGCGATGATGTCGCAGGGGTCCCAGATGCCGAAGTGCTTCTGTCCCAGCATGTCCGTAAAATGCCCCACGAGAACGGCCTTGCATTTGGCCAGTATTCCGCTCCGCTCCAGCTGCTGCATCATGCGGTCGAGCCGGTACATCTGTTCGCCGATCTCCTCGATGAACAGCACCGTCGGGGTGTCGAAGTCGGGCTGTTCGGGCGTCCCGATCGCCGAGCAGAGCAGCGAGAGATTGCCGCCCGCGAGCCGTCCGCGGGCCGTGCCGGAGACGTTGAGCGGGTGTGCGGCGGCGTCGATGCGCGTCCAGCGGCCGAAAAGCGCGCTGCGCAACGATTCGTCCGAGACGATCGCTTCGGGTTTTTCGTCGGCGCCGAAACGGAATTTGCCCGGCATCGTGGCGTGAAGGCTTTCGATGCCCAGCTGCCCCAGCGCCATGTGGAGCATGGTGACGTCGCTGAATCCGACGATCCACTTGGGATGTTCGCGCAACGGCGTGAGGTCGAGCAGCGGGAGCAGGCGCACCGATCCGTAGCCGCCCTGATAGCTGACGACGGCTTTCACGCCGGGATCGTCGATCATGGCCTGCAGGTCTGCGGCGCGCCGGGCGTCGGTCCCGGCGAAGTAGGGCTGTTCGCGGTCGGCGTAGTGCGCTCCGAATTTCACTTTCAGGCCCCACTCTTCGAAGCGTTCCCGGACTTTGGCCGTGTCGGCCTTCTCCTTGAGTTTGCGCGCCGGGGTGACGATGCCTATGGTATCGCCCGGCCGCAGGTAGGGCGGGCGGACGAAAGGTGCGTCGGATTTCTGGGCGGAGAGCGCGTCGGATTGCCGGAGGGAGTCGGGGCGTCGCATTCCGAGGCTGTCAGACCCGTGGACGGTGTGCGCGTCGGATTGCCGTAGGGAAAGGGTGTCGGGCTGTAGAAGGGTGTGCGTATCGGGGTGGCGGGCGGCGAGGTTTGCAGAGCAGAGCAGGAGGGCGGCGAGCAGGAACGGATATTTCATGTCGGATCTGTATTCGGGGTGTAGAGGGATGTTTGTTTCGCTTCTTCGGGGTTTCGGGCGGAGATGCCTCCGGTTATTTTCTGCGCCGGGTCAGCCCTTCGGGCAGCGGCAGCCGGATGCGGGTGATGCTGACCACGGCGCCCGTCAGGGCGAACCCTCCCGCGAGCAGGAGCGCCGTATGGGTGCTGTTTTCGGGGACGATGTGGAACAGGAGGGCCATCAGCGCCGCGCCTGTGGTCTGGCCTACCAGACGCGCCGTGGCGAGCATGCCGCTGGCGCTTCCGCTGCGCTGGGGCGGGGCCGAGGCGATCAGGATGCTGTTGTTGGGCGACTGGAACAGTCCGAATCCCGCGCCGCAGAGCACCAGCCGCCATGCGATGTCGAAAGGCGCCGGGTCGTCGGGCAGGAAGGCCAGCAGGAACAGTCCCGCGGCCATGGCCGTAAGTCCTGTGCCGCCCAGAAATCCGGCGTGGACACGTTCGACGAGGATGCCGGCGATCGGGGCCACGACCATGATCACGGCGGGCCATGCGGTCATCAGCAGTCCCGTGGCGACTTCGTCGTAGCCGAATTCGTGCTGCAGGTAGAAGGGCAGGGCCACCATGGCGAGCATCTGTCCCAGAAACGAGCAGATCGACGTTAAGACCGAGACCGAGAAGATCGGGATGCGCAGCAGGTCGAACGGCAGCAGCGGATAGGGTTCGCGCAGCTGGCTGCGGATGAAGAAGAAGCCGACGACGAGCAGTGCGGCGATGCCGGCCGAGAGGATGCGCGGATCGAGTCCGTGCGAGAATCCCTCGACCGAAGCCATCAGCAGCCCGAACGTGAGTGCGTTCATCACCGCGTCGCGCCAGTCGAAGCGGTGGGTGCCGACCCGTACGGGGTTGTCGGGCAGGAAGCGGCGGCTCAGCGACAGGGCGACAAGCCCGACGGGAATGTTCACGGCGAAGAGCCACGGCCAGTGGGCGATCGAAAGGATGCCTGCGGCGATGGTCGGGCCTGCGACCGACGACACGGCGACGACCGTGGCGTTGAGACCCAATCCGCGGCCCAGCTGCGCCTTGGGGTAGATGATGCGGATGAGCGTGGTGTTGACCGACGTGACGGCCGCGGCGCCAAAGCCCTGCATGACGCGCGCCAGCACCAGCGTGGCGAGCGACGAGGAGAGTGCGCAGCCCACTGAAGCCACCGTGAAGAGCATCAGCCCGCCGATGTAGACCTTGCGGTAGCCGACCAGCTCGCCCAGCGCCGAGAACGACAGCAGCGAGACCATGATGGCCAGCTGGTAGGCGTTGACGATCCAGATCGAGTCGGCGGACGAAATCCCCAGCTCCTGTCCGATGGTCGGCAGGGCGACGTTGGCGATGGCGCTGTCAAGCACCGACAGTCCGACGCCGAACGCCACGGCCAGAATGGCCCACAAGCGGCGGGGCATCGGCAATCCGTCCGCAGGCGGCGCTATGTAGGGAATGGTGCTCACGGAGTGCAAAGGTAATACATGCCGTCCGCAAATCAAAACGGGTGCCGGGCTTGCATGAAAACGGAGACCCGGAAATTTCCGGGCCTCCCTCTCACAACTATGAATTTGAACTTTTTACTTTAAAAAACGGTATGGTAGTATGCTTGTGGCTGGTTGTGATTCCGGTTTATCTGCGGTCGCTCTCCGGCACGATCCCGCCCTGCGGTTCGACGCCCTTGAGGTATTTGGCGAGGAACTTCTCCATCGCGCGGTAGAAGTCGAAACGGTTCTCCTCGTTGTGGAAGCCGTGGCCTTCGTTGTCCTTGACCATGTAGTCCACATGCACGCCGCGGCTGCGCAGCGCTTCGACCATCTGGTTGCTCTCGTTGATGTTCACGCGGGGATCGTTGGCGCCCTGCACCACCAGCAGCGGGGTCTTGATGCGCTCGGCGTTGAGGGCCGGCGAATTCTCGCGCAGCATCTCGGCGTCCTTTTCGGGGTTGCCGACCATCTCGTACATCATGTCGAGCATCGGTTTCCAGTAGGGCGGAATGGTTTCGAGGAACGAGAAGAGGTTCGACACACCCACGTAGTCGATGGCGCAGGCGTAGAGGTCGGGATCCTTCACGATACCCTGCAGCGTGGCGTAGCCGCCGTAACTGCCGCCGTAGATGGCGATCTTCGCGGGATCGGCGATGCCTTTGCCGATCAGCCAGTTCACGCCGTCCGTGATGTCGTCCTGCATGGTCTGGCCCCACTTGCCGTAGGCGATTTCGGTGAACTTGCGTCCGAAGCCCGTCGAACCGCGGAAGTTCATCTGCAGCACGGCATAGCCGCGGTTGGCGAGGAACTGCGCTTCGGGGTTGAAGCCCCAGTAGTCGCGGGCCCAAGGTCCGCCGTGGGGATTCACGACCACGGGCAGGTTCTTGGCGTTGTGCACGGTCTTGCCCACGGGCAGCGTCAGGTAGCCCTCGATCTCCAGACCGTCGCGCGAAGTGTAGTTGATAGGGATCATCTCGGCCATCTGCTCCTCTTCGATCCACGGCGCGAGGTCTGCCAGCTTGGTCATCGTGTCGGCCTCGACGTCGTAGAGGTAATAGGTGCCCATCGTGCGGTCGCCGCCTGCATAGACGATGTATTTGTCCTCGGCCTTGTTCGAGCCGGCGATGCCGATGGCATAGCCGCGCAGGTGCTTCTCCATGCGGCCGAACATCTCGCCCGTCGCCTTGTCGAAGAAGTGGCGCGCGGTGCCTTTGTGGCCGGTGTAGGAGACGCCGAGCAGTTTCTTCTGCGCGTCGCTGTACCAGATGTTGTCCAAGTCGTATTTGTCGTTTACGTAGAGCTGTTCGATCTCCTCGCACGTTGCGGGATCCATCAGCACGAGGGCGACCTTGTCGCGTCCGAGGTTGGTGACGGCGTAGACCTGCTTGTTGTCGGGGGTGAAGGCGGCGAACGAGACGCTCTCCTTGAAGTTGGTCGTCAGCACGGGGCGGAAAGGCTCGGCTTCGGTTTCGCGGTAGCGGATCTGCGAATTGACGCCGTCCACGATGGCGTAAGCCACGCGCAGGCGGCCGTCGTGGTCGGTCTGCCAGCCCTGAATGTCGCCGGGATTCTCGCACAGCATCGTCATCTCGCCCGTGTTGAGGTTTAGCCGGTAGGGGTCGAAGATCATCGGATTGCGCTGGTTGGTGCCGATGATTATCAGCGAGTCGATCTCTTCCAGCGGGTCGATGATCTGCGTGCGGACGCCCGGAATGGCGGTGTAGGCCTTCGGGTCGCTGCCGTCGATGTTCACGCCGTAAAGCTGGTAGTTCTCGTCGCCGCCCGTGTCCTTCAGGTAGAGGATGCGGTTGTCGCCGGCCCAGAAGTATCCGGCCAGATCGCGCTCGGTCTCCGAGGTGATGCGCACCGCCTGCTTGCCGTCCACGGGCTGTACGAAGATGTTGCGGCGGCTTTCGTAAGGCGCCATGTAGGAGAAATAGCGGCCGTCGGGCGATATCTGGTAACCGGTCTTCTCCGAATTGCGGAAGAAGGTTTCCATCGGCAGCTCAGGGGCCGTCTTGGGTGCGCAGGAGGCGAGAGCGGCCGCCGCTGCGGCGAACAGAAGGAGTTTTTTCATGAGATTATTCGTTTGTGTTGTCGTTTTGCTTTTCGGAGCGCAGGGCGTCGCGCCAGATGGCGCAGACCGAGAGGATCAGCAGTACCAGCAGCGGCGTGTCGAACAGGTGCGAAGCTTCGGGGAACAGAAGCCGGGCGGCTACCGAGAGCGCGAAGGCGGCCACGACGATGAATACGGCCAGCATGCGGATGATTTTTTCGATCTCCATAGGATGTCTTTTTTAATTTCGACATTGCAAACTTACGAAAGAATTTTTGAAAAACAACTGAAATTTATTGTTTTTCGATAAAAATTTTATGATAAGCGGGTCTGAGTGCTTTCGCTGGCTGAAAATCGTAACGAAAAAAACGCCCGAAGGCGTTTCCTTGATATATATGTCGTCCGGCATACGTGCTGTCCGGCCGGCGCGGGCTATTGCGCATCGACGAATTTATAGAGCTGGTCGCCGCGGCGTATCGTCCCTTGGGTGCGTACTGCGCACAAGGTTCCCTGAGCGACGGACGGGACGGGCTTTCCGTCGGTGTCGTGCAACTCGGCGAGCGTCTGTTCGGCGACGCCCGTCGTGGCGCCCATGAAGAATATCTCTTCGCCCACGGCCAGCGGAGCCGCTTCGACCAGCACTTCGGCCACCGATATCCTTTTGTAGAAGTTGGTCACCTTGCCTACATAGACCTTGCGCCGCGTGGCGGCCGATCCGTAATGTTCGCTGTGTTCGGCGACGGGCCGTCCTGCGTAGTAGCCTTCCCAGAATCCGCGGTTGAAAACCGTAGCGAGCCGCTCTTTCAGTCCGGCGGCCAGTTCGGGCGTGTATGTCCCGGCTTCGATGGCGCGCAGCGCCTCGTCGTAACACTCCACCACGCGCTTGACGTACTCCGCGCCCCGCGCCCGGCCCTCGATCTTCAGCACCCGGACGCCTGCGCCGATGAACTTGTCGAGAAAATCGACCGTGCAGAGGTCCTTGGGCGAGAGTACGTAGCGGCCGTCCACGTCCAGCGCTGCGCCGGTCTCCTTGTCGGTGACGGTGTATTTGCGGCGGCACAGCTGGCGGCATGCGCCGCGGTTGGCCGAGCAGTTGGTCTCGTAGAGCGAAAGATAGCATTTGCCCGAAACCGACATGCAGAGCGCGCCGTGGGCGAACATTTCGAGCTGAACCAGTTCGCCGCGCGGTCCCCGGATGTCGTTCTCGGCGATTTCGCGGTGAATCCGCGCCACCTGTTCGAGCGTCAGTTCGCGGGCCAGCACCACCGTGTCGGCCCACTGCGAAAAGAATTTCACGGCTTCGGAGTTCGAGATGTTGCTCTGGGTCGAGATGTGGACCTCGACGCCGATGCGCCGTGCGTGGAGAATCGCCGCGAAGTCGGAGGCGATGACGGCGTCGATGCCCTCGGCCTTGGCGCGGTCGATCACCTCGTGAACGGTCCGCAGCTCGTCTTCATAGACGATGGTATTGACCGTCAGATAGGTCTTCACGCCTGCGGCGCGTGCCGTGGCGACGATCTTCGCCAGATCGTCGAGCGTGAAGTTGGCGGCCGACGCCGAGCGCATGTTGAGCTTGCCGACGCCGAAGTAAACCGAATCGGCTCCGGCCTGAATGGCCGCCGCCAGCGATTCGTACGACCCCACGGGGGCCATGATCTCTATATCGGAACGTCGCATGTCAGTTTTTGCGTCCTATCAGGCTTTCGGCGTATTCGCGGATGCGCTGCGTGCGGGCCTTGTCCGCCGACAGCGTATCGAGGATCGAGAGCGCCCGCTCGAACCGCAGCGAAATCTGCTGTTCGGTCAGACGCGGCACGTCGAGCCGGTCGTAGATGGATTTTACCGCGGCGATCTTTTCGGCGTCGGACAGCCGCGCGTCGAGACGGGTCGTGCGCAGCGCTTCGCGCGTCGCTTCGTCGGCGCGGCTCATGGCCGTAATCATCAGGTAGGTCTGCTTGCCTTCGAGGATGTCGCCGCCGATGGCTTTGCCCAGCCGGTCGTCGCCGTAGCTGTCCAGCAGGTCGTCCTGAAGCTGGAAAGCCAGCCCCAGCTCGATGGCGAAACGGCGCAGTTTGCGGCAGTCCTCCTCCGAGGCGCCGCCCAGCATGGCGCCGATGGTGACCGAGCCGGCCAGCAGCACCGAGGTCTTGAGTTCGATCATGTGCATGTATTCCACGACCGAGACCTTGCGTTTGCTCTCGAAGTCCATGTCGTACTGCTGTCCTTCGCAGACTTCGAGCGCCATGGTGTTGAACGTGCCCAGTATCCGGGGCAGCAGCTCCGCGGGCACTTCGCTCAGCAGGCGGTAGGCGCAGATCATCATGGCGTCGCCCGAAAGGATCGCCACGCTCGGCCCCCACTTGGCATAGACCGAAGGTTTGCCGCGGCGCACGGCGGCGTTGTCCATGATGTCGTCGTGCAGCAGCGTGAAGTTGTGGAACACCTCGACGGCGGCCGCAGCCGGCAGGGCGGCCTGAAACCGGTCGGTGAAAATGCCGTGTGCGAGCATCAGCAGCATCGGGCGCAGGCGTTTGCCGCCGCCCGCCAGCGAATAGCCGATCGGTGCGTAGAGACGTTCGGGTTCGGCCGGGAACTCGGTCTGGGCCAGATAATTTTCGATTGCTAAGAGCAGTTGCTCGTTCGTTTGCATCATTGTAGTACTACATTTTGGAGCGGAATCTGTCCCAAAAGTAGGAAAAAAGTTTGGAGTAGCCGAATTTTGGATTAACTTTGACCTGATAATTGCTAACTTTTTTAAACCGGACATATTATGAAAAAACTCGCGATCGGCGTGGATATCGGCGGCATCAACACCGCCTTCGGCCTTGTCGATGAGAACGGCGACCTCTATGCCGAATCGGTCATTTCGACCAAGAAATATCCTCATGTAGACGATTATCCGGCTTACGTCGAAGATTTGTGTCAGGCGATGCACGCGCTGGCTGACAGTCTTTCGTTCGAATACGAGCTGACGGGCATCGGCATCGGCGCCCCCAACGCCAATTTCCACAAGGGTACGGTCGAGAATCCCGCCAACCTCTGGAAATTCCGCGAGGGCGACCCCAATCCCGACGAGAGCCGCCGTCTCTTTCCGCTGGCCGACGATATCGGCAGATGTTTCGGCGGTGTGAAGGTGCTGGTGACCAACGACGCCAATGCCGCGACGATCGGCGAGATGATTTACGGCAACGCCAAAGGCATGCGCGACTTCGTGATGATCACGCTCGGCACGGGACTCGGTTCGGGCTTCGTCTCCAACGGCGAGATGATCTACGGACACGACGGTTTTGCCGGCGAGTTCGGTCATATCATCGTCGAGCGCAACGGCCGCGAGTGCGGCTGCGGCCGCAAGGGGTGTCTGGAGACCTATGTTTCGGCGACGGGCATCAAGCGTACGGCTTTCGAGCTGATGGCGACGATGACGGCGCCCAGCAAACTGCGCGACATCGCCTTCGCGGACTTCGATGCGTCGATGATTTCGGCCGCGGCGGAGCAGGGCGACCCGGTGGCGCTGGAGGCTTTCCGCTATACGGGCGAGATGCTGGGCCGCGCATTGGCCGATGTGGTGACGGTCACCTCTCCCGAAGCGATTTTCCTCTTCGGAGGTCTGTCGAAGGCGGGCAAGCTGATTTTCGAACCCACGCAGTGGTACATGGAAGAGAACATGCTCTTCGTATTCAAGAACAAGGTGAAACTGCTTCCGAGCGGTATTCAGGGCAAGAACGCCGCCATTCTCGGCGCTTCAGCCCTGATCTGGCAGCAGGAGAACAAATAAGCCGTATTCGCCGGGCCGGTCTGTTTCGCTCCGATTCGGGCCGCCGGTTTACGGGGTATGAGGGAGAAGTCCGCGGACTTCTCCCTCTTATTTATTTCGTTTCGGCGCTGTCTTCCGCTGTCCTCCGCCCTGTCTGCATGCTGCCGCAGCTCCGGCTTGTGGTTGTCCCGGTTTTGCCGCTGTCCGGGCTTTGCCGCTGTCCGGGCTTTGCCCCTCCCGCGTTTTGCCGCTCTTCCGGCTTGCCGTTGTTTGTGGCTGTCCCGCGTTCCGCCGCTGTCCCCGGTTTGTGGCAGTTCCGGTTTGCCGCTGTCCTGAGTTTTGCCGCTGTCCGTGGCTCCTTCTGCGTTCCTGTCCGTTGCGTTGGGTGTGCTCTTTCCTTTCCGGCGGGCTGTGACGTGCTGGCGAAAACAAAATTCCCGGTCCTCGTGGTGAAGACCGGGAATTCATATGTTCGTGCGGGTTGCAGCCGGGGTCCGGCGGATTGCCGGAGACCGGTGCCGCGGTTAGCGCATGGCGATTTGCGAGGTGCCGATCAGGCGGCCTTCGCAGAAGAGCTGTACGGTGTAGGTGCCTGCGGCGAATCCGGTGCTGTTGTAGAAGATGCCCACGTCGAGGTCCTGATTCTGGTAGTCCACTTCGCGCATGGCCGAATAGCTCAGGCGTTCGCCCTCGAAGTCGAAGGTCGGCATGGCTTCGGTGGTCAGCACGTAGCCGTCGGGCGAGGTGATGCGCACGTAGATCGTCTTTTCGCCCGGCGTCGCCAGTTCGTTGGCTGTCAGCACGAAGTCCACGCGCAGGCGGGCGGCGTTCTTGACGCGCGATACCGGTTTGCTGTTGGCGTTGAGCGCCGCCAGCGTGATGTCGCGGGCGCGGATCACGGCGCCGACACGTACCTTGTTGTCCAGTTCGGCGGCCTTCTCTTCGGCCATTTCGGCGCGCAGTTTGGCCGATGAGATCTCCTTGCGGTAGCCGACGTTTTCGCTGATGAGCTTCTTGTTGAGCGTATTCAGCGAGTCGATCTGACGGATGTAGCCCTTCATGATCGTACGCAGCGTACCTACCTCTTTCTCGTACTGCTTGATTTTGGCGAGGTTCCACGAACGCTCCTTCTTGAGGCGCGTCATCAGCGAGTCGGCGCGGTCGCGTTCGATGGTCAGCCCCGCCGAGATGCTGTCGTTGGTGACCTGCAGGTTGTCGAAGTCGGTCATCAGCCGTCCCAGATCGTTCTGGATCGAGTCGCGGTCGCTCTGCAGCAGCCGGTTGTCGATCATCTGCTGGCGGTGGATGCTGAAATAGAGCGCCGAAAGGGCCACCAGAATCACTGACAGGATGATGATGACGATGCGGTAGCCGCGGATGGATTTGCCCGCGTCGGGCTGGGGAGTCATGTAGTCGTCGTCCTCGAATTCCGAGGGGTCGTATCCTTGCTTATTTTCTTCCATAAAAGCTGGTTTTTCGGAAATAGGATTAATTTGATGTTCGCCGGGGTAACTTTCGTTTCTGCAAAGATATAAAATTTTTATTTTATCAGGCTCGTCATCGGGTATTTAAGCCCTTTGTAGCCCGAAATATAGGCGTTGATGCTGCCCACGCGCACGGGCGATTCGATGTAAAGCGGGATTTTGTTCTCGTCGTCCGAGATCCAGAGCGTGAAGACCGTGCCGTCGGTAAACGAGAATCCTTCGGTGGTGCCCAGCTGGCATTCGAACTTCAGGGTCTTGAATTTGCCCATGTTGCGGATTTTCTTCGTCTCGCGGTTGATGAAGCGGTAGCTCAGGTGCCGGATCGTGTCCTGAAGCACCATCTGGAGCGTCGCCGGCTCGCCGGGCTTGAAGCTGTCGGCGTCGGATCCGCGCATGGTGAAGAAGAGCGCGATGGCGTCCATGCTTTCGGGCGTCAGCGGCATGGTTTTCTCCTGATAGGGCTTCTGGCGGCGGCGCCAGCGGGTGAAGACCTGATTGTTCTCCCAGTCGTAGTTGTAGTAGCTCTGGAACGTATAGTCGCCTTCGTGCAGGTCGCTTTCGAAACGTACGGGGCGCTTCGTCTCCGGATCGATCCATACCGTGTAGATGTCTTCGAGGTTGAAGAACCAGCGGTAGGTGGGCAGCGTGCGGCCGATGCCCTCGACCTTGTAGTATTTGCAGCCGGCGATTTCGCTGTCGCTGGTCTTGACCTCCACGGCGCCGACCTCGGTGTTGGGGAACATCTTGGCCTTGTAGCTCACGCGGTAGAAGAGCTGCTCGCCCGGATGGTAGAGCTGGGCCGGGAGGGGCAGGACGGCCGAGAGGAATAGTATCGTGATAAGCAATCGTTTCATGGACAGGGTTTTTAAGGATAAACGTTCGGTGGTTTTGAAATATTACGAAATCATGGAAAAATCAATCTCTTCTTGTCCCGAATACTTCCGCCTCAGCTCCCGCAGTCCGCGGTGTTCCGGGAGCGAGAGATCGCAGTCGGCGGTCAGAATGGCCGCCGCCGCTTCGCGCGAGACGGTGAGTATCTGCACGTCGAGCGTGGGGTTGGCGATTTTCAGATCAAATGCCATGCCGCTCTGGAGCGTGCCGTTGATGTCTCCGGCGCCCCGCAGCTTGAGGTCGAGTTCCGCCAGCCGGAAGCCGTCGTTGGTCTCGCACATGGCCTGCAGGCGCGCCCGCGACTCCTTCGAGAGCTTTTCGCCCGACATGAGGATGCAGTAGGACTGTTCGCCGCCGCGGCCCACGCGTCCGCGCAGCTGGTGCAGCTGCGAGAGTCCGAACCGCTCGGCCGACTCGATGACCATCACCGTGGCATTGGGCACGTCCACGCCGACCTCGATGACCGACGTGGCGACCATGATGTCGGCTTCGCCCGACTTGAACTGGCGCATCGACTCCTCCTTGTCGGCGGGCTTCATCTTGCCGTGGCAGATCGTCGTGACGTAATCGGGCAGCGGAAAATCGCGCGAGATGGCTTCGTAACCGTCCGTGAGGTCTTTGTAGTCCATCGCCTCGGACTCCTTGATGAGCGGATAGACCACGTACACCTGCCGTCCTTTGGCGATCTCCTGTTTCATGAATCCGAACAGGCGCAGGCGCGCCGCGTCGGTGTAATGCACGGTCTTGATCGGCCGGCGTCCGGGGGGCAGCTCGTCGATCACCGAGACGTCCAGATCGCCGTACAGGGTCATGGCCAGCGTGCGGGGAATCGGCGTGGCGGTCATCACGAGGATATGGGGCGGCTGTTCGTTCTTGGTCCAGAGCCGGGCGCGCTGCTCCACGCCGAAGCGGTGCTGTTCGTCGATCACCACGAATCCGAGGTTGGCGAACTGCACCCGGTCTTCGATCAGGGCGTGCGTGCCGATGAGGATGTCCACCTCGCCCGACGCGATCCCTTCGAGCGCCAGCCGGCGCTCCTTGGCCTTCGACGATCCGGTCAGGACCGCCGTCTTCACGTCCATGCCTTCGAGCATGCGCGTGATCGTCGCGAAGTGCTGGCGGGCGAGAATTTCGGTCGGGGCCATCATGCAGGCCTGAAAGCCGTTGTCCACGGCCAGCAGCATCGACATCAGCGCCACGAGGGTCTTGCCGCTGCCCACGTCGCCCTGCAGCAGCCGGTTCATCTGGAATCCCGTTACGGTGTCCTGACGGATCTCCTTGACGACGCGCTTCTGCGCGCCGGTGAGCGGGAAGGGGAGCTTTTCGTTGTAGAAGGTGTTGAAGACCCCGCCGACTTTCATGAACAGAAAGCCGTTGTTCTTCGACAGACGTTCCGTGCGGCGCGACTGGACGTTGAGCTGGATGCCCAGCAGTTCGTCGAACTTGAGCCGGTACTGCGCCTGCCTGAGCAGTTCGGCCGACTGCGGGAAGTGGATGTTGTAGTAGGCGTCGCGCAGCGGGATCAGTCCGTAGCGGGCGCGCACCGCTTCGGGCATGCAGTCCGTGATGTGGTCCTTGACCAGCGCCCATGTGTTGCAGATGATCTGGTACATGCCTTTGGCGCCGAGCACGTTCGAGAGTTTCTCGGTCGAGGGGTAGATGCCCTGCATGCCGCTTTCGGCCTTGCGCGAGAGGGCCTGCTCCATGGTCTCCAGTTCGGGATGCGCCATCGACAGAAGTCCGCGGTAGAACGACGGACGTCCGAAGATGAGGTACTCGCGTCCGACTTCGACGCGTTTTTCGATCCATTTGATGCCCTGAAACCACACCAGTTCGGCCGATCCCGTCGGGTCCTGCACGTAGGCCGTGAAGCGTTTTTTACGCCCCGTACCGGCATAGGCCACCCCCGTTATGCGGGCGCGGAACTGCAGGAGCGTGGGCGCGCCCTCGGTGATTTCGGCGATGCGGTAGACTTTCGTGCGGTCGATGTAGCGGAACGGATAATGGCTCAGCATGTCGCCCAGCGTGCGGATGCCCAGCTCCTTGTCCAGAAGCCGGGCGCGGGCTTCGCCGACGCCGCCTACGTATTTTATATCGTTGTCCAGATACTCCACACGACAAATATAATGAAAGTCGGGCGACAAAACGAAAATTTATTTTCGGACAAGTCCGAAACGCATCCGATATTCCGAAAATATGCGAAAAAACGGATAATCCCCGCAGGTTTTCCGTTATTCCTTCCGCCGATTGTCTGTTGAAGCTGCTTCGGAGAGCAGCGCTTGGGTGTGGCGGATCAGTTCCGGTCCGCCGGGGGTGCCGTGCCCCGGCACGACGATCCGCGCGTCGGGAAACCGCACGAGCAGGCTGTCCAGCGTCGCGGGCCACGCTGCCGGAACGGCGTCCGAGAGGTTGCCTGCGTTCTGCGCCGCCATCTCCTTGACCATGCAGCCCGCGAAAAGCAGTTTTGCCGACGGAATCCAGACGGCGATGTTGTCTTCGCTGTGTCCGCCGCCGAAATAATAGCACCGAATCTCCGTGCCGTGCAGGTCGAGCCGCAGCGAGTCGCTGAAACCGATGTCGGGAACGGGCTTGCCCTCCCTTTGCGCGATGCTGCGGGTGAGGCGGTGGGCATAGGACTTCACGCCCAGCGTTTTGAGATAGCCCAGCCCGCCCATGCAGTCGCTGTGCCAGTGGTTGGGCACGAACGTCGTGATGTGGGCGCGGAGCGTTTCGGCCGCCCAGTCGGTCAGCGTCTTGGTCTGCGCATCGCCGACGGGGGTGTCGAGCAGGACGGCTTCGCCCTCGCGCACGATCAGAACGCCGTTCGACGGCACGGGACCGTAGCCCTCGATCTCATCGACGGCCGTGTAGAGGTAGATGCCTTCAGCAAGGCGTTGGACGGTTATGTCGTTTCCGATGTCGATGCGTCGGGGCGTGCAGGCCGCTGCCGTCGCCGCGAGCAGAGTCAGTAGAAAAAAGATTCTTGACATAGATTTTGTATGAAAATTCGAGGAAACAAAGGTAATATTTCCCTCTTGCTTCTAGTCAATAATGGCGGAAATAATATTAACGCCATTGATCTCTTATGGAATCCGTTTCAGAATCTCTTTTATGACATCCGGATGAAACTCCCGGTAGACGGAGTTCGAGCGGACATTGTTTTTTCCGTACGGCTTGGGAATTACGAACGTACTCTTGTCCAGCCAATCTACCTGTTTTCCCCTATTTATGGGATACTTGCTGCCGATATTGAAAGTCCCGACGGATGCATTGTCGGTGACGATGCCTATACCTTTTACACAAATATCGTTGCCGAAATTGCAGGACTTGATGTAAATTATGTCGCCCTTTTCGATGCTGTCAATGTAGTTGTGCAAATCGGGAGCATCCGCCTGATCCCAGCCGACACCTGCAACTCCCGAATGCAGGAAATTTTTGCTTACGTCGATTCCTCCGAAGTTGGCTCCAATGCCATAAATAGCAACTTTTCTCATGATTTCTTTGATTGATTAGTGGGTAATAATCCGACTTTCTGGTATCGCCTTTTGAGGGCTGTTCCTTGAATATGGTAATTTAACAGAGAATTTGAGCCTATTTTTTCTCTTCCAGCGTGACGTCTACGCCGGTGCGGGCGAAACCGCCCTCGTACCAGCCGTCGCCCTTTGCCGTGCGGTCGGCTTCGGTGAACGTCACCTCGACGCTCTTTTCGGCGAACTGGCCGCCGTTTTCCGGACCGTCCGTGTCCGTAAAGGTGAGCCATGCCGTTTTGGATGCCGATTCGTCCGCTATGTCGTAACTGCCGTCGGCCATAGTGCGCACCGCCTTGCTTGGGGCGCCGTTGCTTCTGACCTGAATTCCGGGGATCGGATTGCCGCTTTTGTCGGTTACCCTGCCTTGGGTGCGGGTGTCGGCGCGCGGTACCCCGTACATCTCCACCGGCTCCCTGTCGCAGGCGGATGCGAAGCCCAGCAATGACAGCAGGAGGTAGGAAAGACGTTTCCGGAGGGTGGTTTTCATGGTGCGCAGGATTGGGGATTCTTCGAAATATAGCGAATTATTCGCAGTTCGCAAAATTGTGTGTTATCTTTGTGGACGATATTTTCGCACGGACAGGCCGTGTCCCGGCGGTATTCGGAGCAATCCGGCGCTGCGACGGGACGGTGCGGTCCGCTGCGTTGCAAGCGTGAACGATTATGAATCTTTCGGAATACAGCCGCCGTCCGAGCGGCGAAGTGCGCATCGGGCGGGTCGTGATCGGCGGCGGGCATCCTGTCGCCGTACAGTCGATGACCAATACCGACACCAACGATACCGAAGCCTGCGCGGCCCAGATCGAGCGGATCGACCGTGCCGGAGGCGGGATCGTGCGTCTCACGGCGCAGGGCCGCCGCGAGGGCGAGAACCTCGCAAACATTGTACGGAAAGTGCGTGAGGACGGTTTCGACACGGCGATTGTCGCCGACATCCACTTCGTGCCGGAGGTCGCCGCCATCGCCGCGAAATATGTCGACAAGGTGCGCATCAACCCCGGCAATTACCGTATGGATCACGGCGAGTTGGAGGCGCTGATCGCCCAATGCCGCGAGCGGGGCGTCGCACTGCGCATCGGCGTCAATCACGGGTCGCTTTCGAAGCGCGTCTTTGACCGCTGGGGCGATACGCCGCAGGGCATGGTCGTCTCGGCGATGGAGTTTCTGCGGATCTGCAAGGCGCAGGGGTTCGATCAGGTCGTCGTGTCGATGAAGTCGAGCAACACGCGGGTCATGGTCGCTGCCTACCGTCTCTTGGTCGAAGCGATGGACGCCGAAGATATGCACTATCCGATTCATCTGGGCGTTACCGAGGCCGGAAACGGCATCGAGGGGCGCATCAAGAGCGCCGTGGGCATCGGGGCGCTGATGGCCGACGGCATCGGCGATACGATCCGCGTTTCGCTGACCGAAGCGCCCGAAAACGAAATCCCCGTCGCCGAACTGCTGGTGAAGCATTTCGCCCGGCGGCCGGGCAAATTCCCCGTACTCCATCCCGAACGCTATTCGCCGACCGAATACCGCCGCCGTACGAACGTCGCGGTGCCTGTCGTCCACACCGAGCCGCTGGAGGGTTTTTGCGTGATCGAAGCCGTGTCGGAGAATCCCACGGCCGAACTGCGGGCCGCGATCCTGAACCTCGACACGCCCCGGCCCGTCGTGGTCAAACGCCGTTACGGGGAGACTTCGCCGGAGACGCTGGCCGTCAAGGCCGCCGCCGATCTGGGCGTGCTGTTTCTCGACGGGCTGGCCGACGGCATCTGGATCGACGCGCCGGGCTTCGCGGAGGAGGAGATCCGCAATATCGAGCTGATGATCCTGCAGGCGGCGCGCGTGCGCTTCTCGCACACCGAATATATCGCCTGTCCGAGCTGCGGCCGCACGCTTTACGACATCGAGAAGACCCTTGCCGCCGTCAAGTCGCGCACGTCCCATCTGAAAAACCTCAAGATCGGCGTCATGGGCTGTATCGTGAACGGTCCCGGCGAGATGGCCGACGCCGATTATGGCTACGTGGGCGCCGCTCCGGGGCGCATCACGCTCTACAAGGGCCGCACGGTCGTCGAGCGCAACATACCGCAGGAGGAGGCGCTCGACCGGCTCGTCGAACTGATCCGGGACAACGGCGACTGGGTGGAGCCATGACCGTTCTGCCCTTGGCATATCTTCCCTCGGCCGAGTACTTCGCGCACCTGCTGCGCGGAGGGTGCGTCGTCGATCTGGGCGAACACTTCGTGAAGCGTTCGGAGCGCAACCGCGCCCGCATCCTCGCCACCGACGGGGTGATGGAGCTGACGGTGCATGTGCGCAATGCCAACCGGCCCCGCCAGCCGGTACGCGACGTGCGGATCGACTATTCGAAACGCTGGCAGCACCAGCATTGGGGCGCGCTGGTCGCTTCGTACAAGGGATCGCCCTATTTCGATTTCTACGCCGAATATTTCGAGCCTTTCTACCGCCGGGAGTACGGATTTCTGGCCGATTACAACCGCGGATTGCTCGAACTGCTCTGTTCGCTGACGCATGTCCCGATGCCGGACTTTTCCGAGAGCTATGTCGATGCCGCCGCCGGGGACCTCGACCTGCGTCCCAAGCGCAAAAAAGAGGGTCCGGCGTTTATCGCCGAACCCTATGTGCAGGTCTTTTCCGACCGCATGCCTTTCCAGCCTAATTTGTCTGTTGCGGACCTGCTGTTCGCCGAGGGACCGGCTGCCGCTTCGGTTTTAGCACGTTGCCGACTCTGAGCGTTACGCTGTCGCACTGCTCCCCGGCCACTACTTTCACCTTCACGATACCCTGTATTTCCACCGAGTCGGAGCGGTACTGGCAGGCGGCGTATTGGGTCATCGCCACGGTGTCCGCGCCCACGAACAGCGTAGGCGCTCCGACCGACGAATAGACGCTGAACGCCTGCCGGTTGCGGTCGCGCAGGCTGCGCCGTTTGTCGACGATATGCAGCGTCGGCTTCCGTTCGTTCCACAAAGCCCTGTATAAGTAGTATGCGTCCTTGCGCTCGCGGCGGTCGATCGTCACCAGTCCCTCGCCGTTGATGCCGTAGGGACGGCGCGCCGAACCGTAATCGAACATGTTGTTGATCCACGTGCCCCAGAAGAGCGAATCGTTCTGCAGGTTCTTCACGTATTCCTCGTGGAAGCGCGTCTGGCGCTCTTCGGGCATCCAGTTTGAGCGGGGTGCGGCCTGTGCCGTGTAGCTCTTGTGGCCGATGAAGCCGCTGCCTCCGTAACATACGCCCGAACGGAGGTTGGACCAGTTCTTCTGCAGCTGGTTGCGCCATACGGCCACGTCGTCGGTCGAGCCTTTGCGCCAGCCGACGTCCTGCCGCCAGACGATCAGGTCGGTGATGAAGTTGATGCCGCCGTTCTGGTCGCTGCACGCCACCGTCGGACGCGAACGGTCCATTTCGTGGGCCGTGTCGTTGAGCCGGCGCAGGTAGGGCGTCACGTCGTCGCCGCGCATCCAGAGCCGTGAGAAGATACCCCACATCACCACCGAAGGGTGGTTGTAGTTCTGGGCGATGATCTCCTGCAGCTGCTGTATGCCGTTCTGCTCGAACTGTGGCGTGGCGTAATAGGCCACGTCTCCCAGAAACGAGGAGCGGTGCAGCGGAGAGTCGATCCAGACCAGCAGGCCCTGCTCGTCGCAGCGGTCGTAGAGGTATTGTGCGTGCGGCATGACGGCCGAACGCAGGGCGTTGGCTCCCAGATCGCGGATCTGCTGCAGGTCGGCGTCGTAATCCTGCGCCAGAACCGCGCCGCCCGAAATGGCGTTGTCGTGGTAGAGCGTCACGCCGTGAACCGGAATGCGCTCGCCGTTGATCGTAAGGCCGCCCGCCGTGGTTACCTGAATGTTCCGGAATCCCGTGCGTACCGTCACGCTGTCCGTTACGGTCTCTTCGCCGATGCTGGCCGTTACCCGGTAGAGCGCCGGTGAGGAGGGGCTCCACAACTGCGGATTGGCGATCGAGAAGGGTATGACGACGGGTCTGCCGTCGAGACGGGTTTTCTGCCGTTTGGTGAAGACCTTCCGGCCGTTGGGGGCCGTGATGTCGAGCGTCAGCATGCAGGTGCTTTCGCCCGCCGAGGTGAGGTATATTTCCGCCTCGCCTTCGACCAGCGCGCTGGTGACCGAATTCTGGCGCACGAGTACGCCCTCCGAACCGAGGTGGAGCGGTGAAACGGCCGTCTTTCCGGTCAGGATCAGCTCCGCTTCGCGGTAGATGCCGCCGTAAAGATTCATGTCGGTCGAAGCGGGGAGCACGTCGTCGCGGCTGTTGTTGCTCACCACGACCAGCAGCGCATTGTCCTCGCCGAAGCGTATCTTGTCGGTGATTTCGAAGGTGAAGGCCGTGGACCCGCCGCGGTGTGCGCCGACATGATAGCCGTTCACGAAGAGGTCGGCGACGTTCTGCACGCCGTAGAACTTCACGAACAACCGTTTCGATGCCCATTCGGCGGGTATATACATGTCGTTCTGATAGTTGGCGGTCGTTTCGAGGAAATGGCCGCCGGCTCCCGTGTCGGTGTTCCATGTGTGGGGCAGGGTTACGTGCCGGGCGTTGTCGCTGCTGTTCTCCGACTTGAAGAAGAAACGCCATCCTTCGTTGAGCGGAAATACCTCGCGGGCCTGCACCGAAGCGCAGGCGGCAAGGAGCAAGAGTGTTGCTATGTATCTTTTCATGGTTCCCGAATTTATTATGCGTCCGCATGCAAAGATAATACAACATCGGTTCAAAATCAAATTTTTGAGAGGTGCGCTCTCCGGCGGCGCCGGACGCGAAGCTGTTGTCGGACGGGTGCCGGTAAACGAATAATCGCGGTCTGTGCATCGCCCAGCCGTATCGTGGGGCGGATTTCGAAACGGCGATTGGCCGGACAGACGGCCCGGCCGGCGGCGGAGTCCGTGCCGGCGGCCGCAGTGTGCCGGAGAGACGGAAGAATATTGCGGAGATTCCGGATAAAAAAAGCGGCAGACCGCGCCTCTTCGGTCTGCCGCAAGCAGGAATGTTACTTGAAATGGGAGTTGTTGTTAACCAAAAAACTTTGGGATGTGCTGTTCCTGCTTTAGGGATTTGATTTCCCGCGCTCCCGGCACCGCCCCGAAGGACGGCGCCGGATTTCGCGGAAAGGGGGATTACTATTTGTTGTTGATTTCGACAGTTACCGTCTTCGTAAACTTCACGGGTGCGAATTCGCTGTCAAGCGCATACTTGTAGGTGAAGGTTACCTCTACGGTGGCGGTTACCATGCCGGCCAGCGGTGCGTTGTTGGCCGAGTAGGTGAGAACGCCGGTCGCGTTGTCGAAGCTGAAGTTCTCGAACGTCGTTGCACCGTTCGCGCCTTTGTACTTCGGATTAGCGAATTCGACTGCCAGACCGTAATAGGTGTCGTTAGCTACATTTGCTGCAAGACCGGTATCCGTCAGCAGGTTGTTGCCGAAGATGTCGAGGGCGACATACTTTTTGCTAACCTGAGTATTCATAACCTTGTAGAGGTTGATCGTGGCCTCCTTGTTCGTCTCGACTTTGAGTTCGCCCTTTGCAAATGCAACCCACTTGGCGAAGTCGATCGGCTTCACAAGTTCTACATTGAAGGTCTTGGTGTCGATCGTCAGACCGTCTACAACCATCACTGCCTCGACTTCAACCGCATCGAGCTGGCAGCCGTTCCAGTCGAGAACGCCGGTCGTGCCGCTGGTTCCGCCGTCGATCGTCGGCAGCGTGCCGGTGTAACCGTCCGGAGTCGTCGTCTTCAGCGTGTAGGTAACCACGGCGTTGGCGGTCGAGCCGTCGGGCATTACCTTGCCGTAACCGCTGGTGAGCTGAACGGATTCGGTCTTGAATGCGTTTCCTTCGATCTTGCCGTTAGCTTTCATGTAATAAGGAGTCTTGTCCGTGTAGAGGTTTGCACCGATACCCAGATAGTAGCCGTTCTCCTTGTTGATCGTTACGCTGCCGCTTAGGTTGATCTTGAAGATCGGCGAAGCTTCGCTTACTACATAGTACGACTCTTCGGGTACCGTATAGGTGTATGCGTTGGCGGCATTGAAGTCTACGGTGTTCATCTTGAAGAATGCACGGAGAATCGTTCCGTTCTGGCGCAGACCTGCCTGTGCGATCTTCTTCGCGGCATCGGCCTTCTGATCCTCGGCTACGAGCTTCGATTTGCCCATGAACTCCTTGAACTCGGCAAGGTCCTTGAAGTAAGCCTGCTCTGCCGGCAGTTTCGCGAACATGGTTGCATAGAAATCTTTCTCGACGCTTACCCAGATGTTGTTCTGACCACCATTGATGTCCATTTCGCCGTTGGCGACATTGACCTCGTAGTTCATGTCGGGCAGGCCGTTGAACGTGATGGCGCCCTTCAGGGTAACCTCTTCGTTGTCGTTCACGAGTACCTTCGTCGAAACATAGACCGTACCGTTGCCGTTGCCATAGTTCTTGATCGTGTACTGGAGCACCTTCGAGTCGGTTCCCACGTACGGATCGCTGATAGCCTCAGCCGTTACAGCCAGATTGTCATTGGCGGCAAGGAATTCGGCATCGCTGGCCTCCTCATCAATCACCCATGTTGCCCCGGCAAGGCTGGCCTTGATACCTTCATACTGCTCTTTGGACAGCACCTTGTTTTCTCCGTCGACAAAAATGGGCTGCGACAGGTAGTTCTGGAACGCGTAGCCTACTTTCGTGCCGTTGATATCACCGTAGTAGAACCAGTTGATCGCGGCGTCGATATTGTCGATCGTGCCGAGCGACTTGCGGGTGATGTTCAGAACGGCTTCGTAAGTGCCGTTTTCAACCGTTTCGGTCTCGACCTTTCCGTCGGTCTCCACCTCGACAGCGACGAACAGCTTGCCTTGGTCCGTTACCTTCTTGTCGATGTTGGCGACATTGGCTTTCTTGAGACCGATCGTAACCAGTTCGGCGACAGCCTCTTCTGCCATCGGGTCTTCGGGCGCGATCGCCAGATCCTCTTCGACAGCGTCGGTGGTGAAGCCGGTGCGTTCGATAACGGGCTTAGCGGCCGGAACAACATCCCAGCTGTATTTCTTGGCTGCATCGGCCAGCGTAATCAGCTCGTCGTCGCTTACTTTGTAGACGAAGCTGTAGTCGCCCAGCAGCGTAGCCTGTGTCGTGATGTCGTTGTAAACGAGGTTGTACTCTGCCTTGGCAGCATACTCCACGAACTCGCCTTCAACTTCTTTGGCCAGAACGATCTTGTCGAGAATGTCGGTAGCTTCGGGATCGGCGATCGTCGGAACATAGTCCGAAGTGTACTCGATGCCGGTTTCGATCTTCTCGCCCTCTTCACCCTCGGTTTCGCCGGGCATGGTGGCGTTCGACTTGCTGATAACCTGCAGGGCTACCGAGTAAGTTTCGTTCTCGTTCAGCTTGTCGTAAGGATAGTTGGTATTTACAATCATCGAAATCTTGCCGTTTTCAGCAACGACCTCGCCTTCGATCTTGAAGTAAACCTCTTCGGCCGCACGCGTCAAAATCTCGACTTTTTCGGGCAGAATAGCCAGTTCGACGCTCTTCTTCTCCGCATTGTAGCCTTCGGCGATCTTCTGGGCGAGGCTGGCGGGCGATACGCGGAAAGTCATCGTGGCTTTCTTGCCTTCGGTCAGCGCGTAGTCGCCGATGGCGGCGCCGCGGAAGAATGCGTATCCGAGTGCGTTTTCCGGAACGTATACCAGCGACTGGATACGGCCTGCGATGTCACCGATCGCACTCCAAAGAACGGCGATAGCCGCATCGTATTTCTGCTGAACGGCAGCAAGATCGCTCTTCTGCAGGAACGGGTTCTCTTCGTCGCCGCTCAGTGCCGCGCCGATCATGTCATTGATTTTCTTCTGCAGTTCGGAGTTTGCCGTATTCAGCTGCTCCAATACGGAAGCGTTGGCGGCCGCTCCTGCTGCCGCTTTGAACTCGTCGGTCGTGATGTAGGTCGAGAGGTATTCGGCCATCTCAGGGCCGAGCCATGTCTTGAAGGCTTGGCAGGTCGCGGAAGTCTCGTCCGACATTGCTGTAGCAAGAGCCGTCATGATCTGGTTTACTTGCGAAGTAGACAGCGCGCTGTCGCCGGTCATGTAACCTGCGGCATCCAGTGCGTCCGAGATCATCTCCTGAACATCGGTCTGAATCTTGCCCATGATGGCCTCACCGGTCAGCATGTTGTTGAAGATACCCTTTACGTCGTCTTCGTCCAGAACCGAGTTGCCGATCAGCGTCTCGATTTCCGTCTTGGTCATATAACCTTTGTCCTTCAGCAGCTGCAGTACCTCCTCGCTGGTCAGCCATGCCTTCAGGTCGCTTTTCTTGGCATAGTCTTTCAGCACGTCGTCGAGCTTCGTCTGCAGGGCCGTGTTGGTCACGAACGAAGTAAAGTCGATTTTGTTAAACGCGTCTTGAGTCGCTTTAAGCGACGTGACGTCGGTTTTCAACGTCACAACGTCTGTCTCCAGACCGTCAACGCGGTTGTTGAGTTTGTCGATGTCGTCGTCGTAGTCTTTACAACCGACACCGGCTAACATTGTTCCGGTTAAGAACAGTGCAAGAAATTTTCTGAATAAGTTTTTTTTCATAGTAATGAAGAATTGAAATGGAATTGTTTTTTGTGTTGACGCATTAGTTATCAATAGAGTGACGTATCTATTCTCTTTCGGTTACGGGCACATTTTTTGCAGAGTGACGCAGACTCTGCAGACCGTGTTGCACGTTAATTATCAATAAAGTGACGCATTCTTTATTATATGTGTGACGCATTAGTTTTCAGTAATATCGGATAAATCATGGTATCATATATGATACGCATGGTGCAAATATATATATAAAAATTTGCACAACAAAATTTTTATCCAAATTTTTGAAATGGGAGTTGTTTATGAGGAGGAGGTATCCTATATCTCCTCTAGGATCAGAGAGTTGAGGAGGGAGAGACGTCTGACGGTACAGGAACTCGCATACCGTTGCGACATGGAAAGATCCAATTTGAGCCGTATCGAAGCGGGACGCACGAACCTTACGGTCAAAACGATGTGTATTATATGTAACGCGTTGAATGTGAGCTTGAGGGATGTTATTCGGTAACAGGGATATACCTATATTATATATTTCTGCACCGTTGTAGGAAGAGTTCTTTTTTTAGGCTATTTAGGTAAATTGTCGTATATTTACCAACCAAATGAAATAAGAACCCGCTGTTTGTGAATACAATCGATTTGATCGTCTGCCTTATTCTGGCACTGGCCGTATGGAACGGCTGGCGCCAAGGCTTTGTCATGCAGATATGTTCGCTGGCCGGAATCGTCGCAGGCATCTGGCTTGCTTCACGTTACGGCGTTTATGTCGGGGAGTGGCTGAAGCTGGACGAGACGGTATCCGCAGCCGGCGGATTCGTCGTGGTCCTGCTGGCCGTGATTCTTCTGGTGGCCGTTGCCGGACGGCTGGTACGCAAGTTGTTTCACTTCGCGGGATTCGGGATTCCCGACATCGTGCTGGGTATCGCGGTGTCGGTGCTGAAATACATGCTGGTGCTGAGCGTATTGTTCTCGGCGTTCGATTCGCTCAACGAGGATTATACGCTCGTCGGCCCGCAGACGATCGAGAAATCGAAGAGTTACAAGCCCGTCATGCGCCTGTCCGAAGCCGTTTTTCCCTTCTTGGAATGGGTCGGCGAACAGGTGCCGCAGGAACAAAACGAGGATTAGCCGATGGAAAACCGATTTACCGGAACAGTGGTGCGCGCCACCGGAAGCTGGTACGACGTCCTGCACGACGGCGCGGTCGTCCGCTGCCGTATCCGGGGCCGGCTGCGGCTGCGGGGCGTACGTTCGACCAATCCGGTCGTGGTGGGCGACGAAGTGACCTGCGAGGCCGACGCAGGGGGCGATTACGTCATCTGCGACATTTCGCCCCGCCGCAACTACGTCATCCGCCGGGCGTCGAATCTCTCGAAGGAGTCGCATATCATCGCGGCCAACGTCGATCAGGCTCTGCTGATGGCGACGCTGCGTTCTCCTGAAACCGCCACGGAGTTCGTGGACCGGTTTCTGGTGACCTGCGAAGCCTATAAGGTGCCCGTCACGATCCTGCTTTCGAAAATCGACCTGCAGGACCCGCAGGCCGTCGCAGACTTTCATGCCGTGTACGAAAGCGCCGGCTACCGCGTCATGGAGGTTTCCTCCGCCACGGGTGAAGGCGTCGGTGCGGTACACGAGCTGCTCAAAGGGCGTACGACCCTCGTTTCGGGCAATTCGGGCGTCGGAAAATCGACGCTCATCCGCGCCATCGACCCCTCGCTGGACATCCGTACGGGCGAAATCTCCGAAAGCCACCACAAGGGACGGCATACAACGACCTTTTCGACGATGTATCCGCTGGCCGAAGGCGGTGCGGTGATCGACACACCGGGCATCAAGGGCTTCGGGCTGATCGACATCGACGATGCCGAATTGTGGCATTACTTCCCCGAAATGATGCGCACGGCCCCCGACTGCCGGTTTTACAACTGTACCCACACCCACGAACCGGGATGTGCGGTGGTCGAAGCCGTCGAACGGGGGCAGATCGCCTATCCCCGCTACGAAAGTTACCTCAAAATACTCGACGAAGATGAAAAATACCGCAAATAAGGGTGCTGAATGGTACGCCGAACGTATCGCCTGCCTTGCGGAGTTCACGACCTCCGAGCGTTATGAAGTACTCCGCCGCACGGTCGCCATGCGTACGCGCTACATGACCGTGCTGGCCGAGAATATGTACCACGGGCAGAACGCCGCCGCCCTGATCCGCCACTGCGAGGCGTTCGGCGTGCAGGAGATGCACACCGTCGAGACGCTGTGCCGCTTCGAACCCAATCCCGACATCGTGCGCGGCACCGACCAATGGGTCGATGTCCGGCGTCATCCCTCGACGGGAGAAGCCCTCGCCGCACTGCGCAGTGCGGGATACCGCATCGTTGCGACGACGCCCCACCGCGAAGACGTGACGCCCGAAACGTTCGACGTCGCCGCAGGGCCTTTCGCACTGGTTTTCGGCACCGAACACGCCGGAATCTCGGACGAGGTGATCGTCGGAGCCGACGAATTCCTGCGCATCCCGATGTGCGGCATGGTCGAGAGCCTGAATGTTTCGGCGTCGGCCGCGATCCTGATCTACATGCTCTCCGAGCGGATGCGGCTCACGGTCGGGGAGTGGCGCATGACCGACGCGCAGCAGGCCGAGACCCTCTTCGGCTGGATGCGCCGCAGCGTGAAGGATGCGGACGCGATATTGCAGCGGAAATTCAAAGATTGACAATGAATACCATTTTACGCAAACAATTTCTGGCCCACGTGGGCCAGACTTCGCCTTCGCCGATGCTCGTCGAAGTCGAACGCGCCGAAGGGTCGCTTTTCTACACGCCCGAAGGCAAGCGTTACTACGACTTGGTGGCGGGCGTCTCGGTGAGCAACGTCGGCCACTGCAATCCCGCCGTGGTGCGGGCCGTGCAGGAGCAGGCGGCGCGCTATATGCACGTGATGGTCTACGGCGAGCTGGTCGAGACGCCGCAAGTGGAGTACGCCTCGAAGCTCGCGTCGCTGCTGCCCGGAGGACTCGAAAGCGTCTATTTCGTCAATTCGGGCGCCGAAGCGGTCGAGGGCGCTTTGAAGCTGGCCAAGCGTTTCACGGGCCGCACGGAGCTGATCTCCATGCGCCGCGCCTACCACGGTTCGACCCATGGCTCGATGAGCATGATGGGGGCGCCCGAAGGCGAAGAGTGGAAAGGGGCGTTCCGGCCCCTGCTGCCCGACGTGCAGGCGATCGAATTCAACGATTTCGACGCGCTGAACCGCATCACGCGGCGCACGGCCTGCGTGCTGGCCGAACCCGTGCAGGGCGAAGCGGGCGTCCGGACGCCCGCGCCGGGCTATCTGGAGGCCCTGCGGCGGCGGTGCGACGAGGTGGGCGCCCTGCTGGTCTTCGACGAGATACAGACCGGCATGGGCCGCACGGGCGAATTGTTCGCCATGCTCAAATACGGCGTTACGCCCGATATCGTATGCTTGGCCAAGGCGTTTGGCGGTGGCATGCCGCTGGGGGCGTTCGTGGCGCGGCGCGAAATCATGGATACGCTGCAAACCGATCCGGTTCTGGGACATATCACCACTTTCGGCGGACACCCGGTCTGTTGTGCGGCGGGGCTGGCGGCGTTGAATTACCTGCTGGACAACAAGGTCGTGGAGCAGGCCGAAGCCAAGGGCGCGCTGTACGAAACGCTGCTGGGGAGCCATCCCGCCGTGCGCGAAATCCGCCGCAGCGGCCTGCTGATGGCCGTCGAGCTGGGGGAGTCGGCGAAACTGTATCGCACGATGGAACTGTTCAAGGATGCCGGAATCCTGAGCGACTGGTTCCTGTTCTGCGACACGGCGTTCCGCATCTCGCCGCCGCTGACGATCTCCGAAGAGGAGGTGCGCGAAAGCGCCGCGCTTATCCGGGAGTGTCTCGACCAGCTGCGGTAGCCGGAACAGGCTGCCAAGACATCCGGCGGGACATGATTGCGCCGGAAAACACAATAAGAAAGAGGGCCGGAAGGCCCTCTTTTCATTTTCGGGTGCAAAGCTGTTTCCGGCGCGATGCCCGCTCCGCCGGGCGTTATTTTTCTTCGGCGAACGCCTTGAGCATGGCGATCTCCTCCGGCCAGCGCTCTTCGTCGGGCGTTTCGAGGATCAGCGGAATGCCGTCGAAACGCGCGTCCTGCATGATGTAGCGGAAACACTCCATGCCGATCATGCCTTCGCCCAGCGGCGTATGACGGTCCACACGGCTGCCCAATATCTTCATGGCGTCGTTCAGGTGCATGCCTTTCAGGTATTCGAACCCCACGATGCTGTCCAGCTCCGCGAACGTCCTCTCGCACGCCTCGGCCGTACGCAGGTCGTAACCTGCGGCGAAAGCGTGGCAGGTGTCAATGCAGACGCCCACGCGCGACTTGTCCTCCACGCGGTCGATCAGGTAGGCCAGCTGTTCGAAGGCGAAGCCCAGATTGGAACCCTGTCCCGCCGTATTTTCGATTACGGCCGTCACGCCGTGCGTCTTGTCCAGCGCGATGTTGATCGACTCGGCGATCCGGTCGAGCGACTCTTCGGGCGCAATCTTCTGCAGGTGGCTTCCGGGGTGGAAGTTCAGACGGTCCAGTCCCAGCTGCTCGCAGCGCTGCATCTCGTCGAGAAACGCCGCACGCGACTTTTCCAGCCCGTCGCGCTCAGGATGTCCGAGGTTGATCAGGTACGAATCGTGGGGCAGTATCTGGGCCGGGAGGTAGCCGTACAAGTCGCAGACTTTGCGGAAAGAGTCGATCTGCGCCGCCGTCAGCGGCGCGGCGACCCACTGCCGCTGGTTTTTGGTGAAAAGCGCGAAGGCCGTAGCCCCTATCTTGTGCGCATTGGCGGGGGCGTTCTCCACACCTCCCGAAGCGCTTACGTGTGCTCCGATATATTTCATGTGAGTATCTTTATATTAACTTAAGACAAAGTTAAGGTTTTTGTAAATAATTTCATAAATTTGCAGTGTAATTTTCCAGATATAAATACTTCACTATGAAACCTTTTTATCTCATATTGACGCTTATTCCGGCTCTTCTGATCGGCCGCACCGTCTCTGCCCAGATTTCCGTCGACGAAGTCGATGCCGGGGAAGAGAGCGTGACTTTTCAGGACAAACTGAAATCCATACCCGTAGATGTCGATTATTTCAGCCGCGCCCGTTACAAGGCCGAGCGCGCCGCGATCCGCAAGGAGCGCAACTACCTCGAATTCAACAGCGGGGTGCAGGGCGCGCTTACCTCGTACAACGACCCTTGGATCTCGGTGTCGGGCGGTGACAACTCCATCGCGCTTACGGCGGTGATCGGCCTGCGCCATGTTTTCACCAAGAATCTTTTCACCATCGAAACCAAGTTCAGTGCCAAGCTGGGCTATAACCGGATGAAGGTGGAGACGCAGCGTCTCGATGCCGACGGCAATCCGATGGTCGACGACAGCGGCAACAAGATTATGGACAGCGAGGGCGTCTGGTTCAAGAATCAGGACGAATTCGTGGTCTCGGTCGCCCCGTCGTTCAAGATGTCCGAAAACTGGTCCTACGGTTCGATCCTGAACTTCCGCAGCCAGTTCGTCAACGGCTATAAATCGCGCACGGAGCAGAAAAAGGAGCACCTCAAGAGCAAGTTCATGACTCCGGGTTACCTCGACATTTCGCTCGGTATCACCTACAAAAGTCCCAAACCCAAATTCCCGATCGTGATCAACCTCTCGCCGATCGCGCTGAACGCCACCTTTGCCGAAAACGACTGGATCCGCAGACGGCAGGTGGAAGAAAGAGTAGACAGTGAAGGCAAAAAGACTGAGACTGAGATAAAGCCGGCATACAACTACGGTATCGAAGATCCCGACAAGACGTCGAAATACGAAGGCGGCTCCTCGATCCAGATCGACTTCGACCGCACGTTCGGCAAAACGGGATTCCTGCGCTACCGCACGACGCTCTACTCCTTCTACGGCTGGATCACCGACATCGGCCAGAAGAACAAGATCAGCGACTATACGAAGTTCCGCCATGCCTACGAAGAATGGGACAAGACAGCCAATAAAGACATCAAGGACAAGCCCCGGCTGCCGATCCATCCGATCGCACGCTGGGAAAATACGCTCGACATCAAGGCAACAAAATACCTCTCCACGACGTTAAGTTTCCAGCTCTATTACAACCGGGCGCAGAACGTCGATGTGCAGACCCGTACGCTGCTGAGCGTCGGACTGACCTATACCTTTAAGAACAAATAATTTACAGCCCGACGGCGGCGTGCCGTGCGTCGGGTGACCGACAATGTACAAAAATTCGAAATACACCATCCTCTTCCCGCTGCTGCTGGCAGCGGGCGTCGTATTGGGCCTGTTGCTGGGACAGTACATGGGCCGCAACAGCACCACTTCGCAGATCAAAGGCATGCTCCGGCAGATGGCCCTGCCGACCAACAAACTGACCTACACACTCTCGCTGATCGAGAACCAGTATGTCGATTCGGTGGCGATGGATTCGCTGGCCGAACATGTCATACCGCTGCTGGTCAAGGAGCTGGATCCGCATTCGGTCTACATTCCGGCTGCCGAGATGCAGCAGCTGAACGAACCGCTGGAGGGCGAGTTCGACGGCATCGGCGTGGTCTTCAACATGGCCACCGACACGGTGATCGTGCTGAACGTCATCCCGCAGGGACCGAGCGACAAGGCCGGAATCAAGGCCGGCGACCGCATCATCGAGATCAACGACACGCTCGTGGCGGGACAGAAGATTCCGCAGCGCGACGTGGTGAAGAAACTGCGCGGTCCGCGCGGCACGACAGTGCACCTCGGACTCGGACGGCAGGGAATCGGCGAGCTGGTCGGCGTCGATGTCGTACGCGACAAGATTCCGATCAAGAGCATCGAATCGGCATTCCGCATCGCCGACGGCATCGGTTACATCAAACTGGGGCAGTTCGCCCGCACCACCTCCGCGGAGATGGAGCAGGCGCTGGCTTCGCTGCGGGCGGAAGGCGTCACCAAACTGATCTTCGACCTCAGGGGCAATTCGGGCGGCTATCTCGATCAGGCGATTCTGGTCGCCAACGAATTCCTGCACAAGGAGCAGCTGATCGTCTATACCGAGGACCGCCATCACCAGCAACAGCGCGAATATGCCGACGGCACCGGTTCGGCGCAGGACATGGACGTCGTGGTGCTGATCGACGAGGGGAGCGCCTCTTCGAGCGAAATCCTCGCGGGAGCCTTGCAGGACAACGACCGTGGTACGATTGTTGGACGTCGTTCGTTCGGAAAGGGACTCGTACAGCGTCAGATACCTTACAGCGACGGATCGGCCCTGCGGCTTACGACGGCACGTTATTACACGCCCACGGGCCGCTCGATCCAGAAGCCCTATACGATCGGCGACGACGAAAGCTACGAGGAGGACATTTGGAACCGCTACCGGAACAACGAGTTTTTCTCGGCCGACAGCATCCACTTCGCCGACTCGCTCAAACGGACGACGCCCGGCGGCAAGGTGGTTTACGGCGGCGGCGGCATCATGCCCGACGTTTTCGTGCCGGCCGACACGACCGACGTGACGAAATACTTCGTCGAGGTGGCGGGGCGCAACATCCTCTACCGCTACACGATCGAGTACGCCGACCGTCACCGCGAGGCGCTCAACGCCGTGAAGACGATTCCCGAACTGCAGGCCCTGCTCGACGGCGACCGGGGTCTGGTCGAGGACTTCATCCGCTATGCGGCGCGTCAGGGCGTAGCTCCGAATTACCGCGACATCGCCCGTTCGCGCAAACTGATCGAAGCCCAGCTCAGGGCCTACATCGGCCGCAATACGGCACTGGAGGACAACGGATTTTACGCCAACATCTATCCCGTGGACAACGTGATAGTACGCGCGGTCGGGATATTAAACGAGACACGAGAAAATGATTAAAAAACTTATCGGTATTATTGTGGCAACGGCCGTGATCGTCATCATCGTCATTGCGGCTATCCGGCGCGACAATTTCCAGTCGATGGTACTGCGCGACGAAATCGAGGACCAGACTTATCCGGAACCGGTCGCGTCACAACAGCCTGCGGTGCTTGGCCCCGGCGAAACGGAGACGACGGATTCCGTATCCGTCGAAGTGATCGATTCGCTTCGGTAAGCCGGAAACTTTGTCGGACAGCGGTCCGGAAACGGATGTCCGGCAGATCGAAAAACGGACGGCGGCTCTTTCGGGCCGCCGTCCGTTTGCATGCATATGCCGCCGTTCGCACGAATCTTTCTCTTTATCGTGCAGTATTCGAAGTTTTTCTGCGTTTAATATACAGAATCAGACAATCCCGGTTTGTACGCAGCCTCCGTACTATCCTCCGTTTGCATTAGAAGTTCCGGCTGCGACTGCAGCCGGGATTTTTCATTTCCGAAGAGCCGCCGCTCCTTTCTGCCGCTTTCCGGTTGTTTTTCGTCGCCTTCTGGTTGCTTTCCCATTGCCTTTCCACCGCCGCCCCGCTTGCTTTTCCTGTGACTTCCGGTTGCCTTTCCGTCGTCTTCCGGTTGCTTCCCCGCCGCTTTCCGGTTGTCATTCCGCCACCTTCTGGTCGCCTTCCCGCCGCCGTCCCGTTGCAGCCTTTCTTAACTTATGCCGACAATTCAGGGACGCGGATATTGTAAGGCCGCGGCCTTTTTCCGGCAATCCGGTTGCCCGGCAAAACAAGTTGCCCGGCAACTCGTTTGGTTTTCCGGCAGAGTGTTCCGGACAACCGGTTTCTCGGCCGGCCGGCAACCCAACGAAAAGCAGCAGTCCGAATCCGAACTGCTGCATACCTCGATAGCCCTTGCGGGCGATCAGTAATACTTGATCTCCCTGCCTTCGATAGCCGAAAGGAGGTTGTTCGCGGCAGAAGAGGCGCCGATGCGGAACATATCCGTATTGAGCCATTCCGGGCCGAGAATCTCCTCGACGATCGTATAGTAGAGGGCGGCGTCCTCGGCCGTGCGGACGCCTCCTGCGGCCTTGAATCCCACCTTGCGGCCCGTCTTCTGGTAGTAGTCGCGGATCGCCTGACACATGACCACGGCCGCTTCGGGCGTTGCGGCCACGTCGATCTTTCCGGTCGAGGTCTTTACGAAATCGGCTCCTGCGAACATCGAAAGCAGCGATGCCTTGCGGATCAGATCGGGTGTTTTGAGCGCCCCCGATTCGATGATGACCTTCAGCACGACGTCGGCGTCCATCTCCGAGCGGATCACCTCGACCTCATTTGCCGCCTCGTCGTATTCTCCCGTAAGCATGCGGCCCACATTGAGTACGATATCCACCTCGTCGGCGCCGTTCTCGATGGCCATCGCCACTTCGAGCGCCTTTACTTCGAGGAAGGTCTGCGCCGCGGGAAATCCGCCGCCGACGCTCGTGATCTTCATCGGGGTGCCGTCCACGGCCAACCCGACGGTCTCGACGAATGCCGGATAGATGCAGATCGAAGCCACGTTGGGAATATGCGGAAATTTCTGGTAGAATTCGGCCGTCTTGCGGGCGAACTCGGTTACCGAGGTCACCGAGTCGTTGCACGACAGGGTCGTGATGTCGATGGCCGAGTAACACATTTTATATACTTCCGCATTATGATTGCGCTTCGCGGCTTCGCGGATGCGGGCGACCTCTTCGGCCACCTGCGCTTCGCTCCATGCCGGAGCGTATTCATTCAGATGATTGGCGTACTCCATAATGTATCCCTGTTTTTTACAAAATTAGGAAAAATAATTCACACCCGCTATCTTCGGTCTGCAAATATTTTCCCGGTATCCTGCAAAAAAAGGGCCTGAACCGATGGTCCAGACCCTTTTCTCTTATTCTGACGGCGATTATTTGTTCAGCGCCTTCAGGTTAATGTCGTTGGCAGCCTTCTGAGCCAGTTTCGGGTTCTTCGAAACGGCGCTCTTCAGCTGAGCCTCAGCGGTCTTCAGGTCGCCCTCTTTAGCGGCGATCACTGCGCGCAGGTAGTCGGCGTCAGCCGAGTTGTCCTTGGCGATAGCCTTCTTGGCAGCCGACAGGTCGTTGTTCATAACCTGAGCGACAGCCTCGTTGTAACCGTCGAGGTTCTTGGCGGCACTCTTGTAATCACCCTCGGCAGCTGCGATAGCGGCCTTGGCCTGAGCGTCAGCAGCCTGCGCGTACTTCTTGGCCTCGGCGGTGTTGCCGTTAGCCAGATTGGCGAGGATGAGGTTCTTGTTGATTTCGCTCGACGAGTCGGTCTTGGCGGCCTTCTCGAACGACTTCAGCGCAGCAGCTTTGTCACCGGCCTTGGCCTGAGCGATACCGAGGTTGTTGTATACGCGGGCGTCGTTGAACTTCTTCGAAGCGACGGTCAGGATGGCAACCTGCTCCTCGGCGCCGTTGGCCAGCGACTCGGCAGCGTAGAGGTACTCCTCGACGGTCAGGTCCTGACCGTTCTTGAAGGCAGCCATGATCTCGGCGTCGGTCTTGCCCTGAATGTCGGTGCTGTTGACGATCTGCGAACGGCGCAGTTCGGGAAGAATCTCCTCTTTCAGTTCGTTGAATACCGACGACATGTTCTTGATCTCGCTCTCACGCTCTGCGGACGAGTTGTAGAGGCTCAGCACCTGCAGAATGAGGTTCTTGTCCTTGATGTCCGACTTCTCGACCAGCTCCTTGAAGCCGTCCCAGTCCTCGCCGTAAGCTGCGGCGTCGACATCCAGACCCGAATCCTTCAGCAGTTTGGCAACGACCTTCTTACCCGATTCGCTGCGGGCTTTCGACAGCTTGTCGTTGAACTTCACGGGACCGTCGGGCGAAGCATAGCCCTTCACGGCGATGTTCTGCGTTGCGCGGTCGTTCTGCAGTTTGGCGTCTACGTCGGCCTTGAAGGCGTCAAGATTGGCTTTCTTCTCGTTCTTCTTGGTTACGACCGAAGAGTTGATCGCATAGAGCAGATCGGTCTTGTCAACTACGGTGTGCACCTTCTTGTAGTTGTTGGCCATCGGAGCCATCAGATCCGAATACTTGAGGTCCTTCTGCAGGGTGTTCAGACCGTAAGCGACGGTCAGGCCGAATTCCTTGGCCAGAGCGGCCTTGGCAGCCTCGTCGTTGCCAGCCAGCACGGCAGCCTGCTCCTTGGTCGGGATGGCGCCGGTGTTCAGGTTCACGAGCGTGAACTCCTTGCACTTGCCGCCCGGACACTTGATCTCGGCACGGAGCTGCAGAGCGCACTTGTCCATGCGGGGATCATACGGGAACTCTACGTGCTGCGTATAGCTGCCGCCGTTCTTCTTGTCTACTACGGTGTAGTTCTCGTCCACTTTCGAACCTTGGAGGTATTTGGCTGCGCCTGCAACCTCGCCGCCCTCGAATACGATCACGGGAGTTACCTTGATAACGGCTTTCGCATTGAAGTATTTGACCGGGAACGTAACGTTGATGTCCGCGGCTACGATACCGTTGTTCAGCGTCAGAATTTCGGGAGTGACGGTCAGGTTGATGTCGTCCCGGTTCTTAGCCATCTTCTTGAAGCAATTACAACTCGAGAATGCCAGTGCGGCAGCAACGAGTACAACGCTCAATTTCATTAGATTTTTCATAATCGTAAAATTAATGTGTTTATTTAAATGTTTGCCTTTTTCCTGTTTCTTTCGCGGAAGTTCCGATTCGCAAGACGCCGTTCGTACGTCCGGGTTTCGGAATTTAACCAGCTGAACAACGCAAATATAGGAAACTCTTGGTAATTGTGCAATATTTCGGACGTAATTTCGATACTTTTTCGTCCGAAATAGGCACATTAACAGTCCGTTTACTCCTCTTTGCGTCCGGGACGGTCGCGGCGCTCGCGGCGTTCGCCGCGGTCGGGGCGGTCGGGGCGGTCTTCGCGGGGACGACGCTCGCGCTCCACATAGCCTTCGGGCTTGGGCAGCAGCACCTTGCGCGACAATTTGAGCTTGTTGGTCTTGGGGTCGATGCCGATCAGCTTCACGTCGATCTCGTCGCCCTCTTTCAGGCCGGTCTCCTCCATGGTTTCGAAACGCTTGTAGTCGATCTCCGAAATATGGAGCAGGGCGTCCTTGCCGGGCATGATCTCGACGAATGCGCCGAAGGTGACGATCGAACGGATCTTGCCGTGGTAGGTCTCGCCGACCTCCGGAATCGCAACGATGGCCTTGATGCGGTTCAGCGCGCCGTCGAGCGCGGCCTTGTCCTGTCCGAAGATGTCCACGATACCTTTGTTGTCCACCTCCGTGATGGTGATGGTCGTGCCCGTGGTCTTCTGGATGTCCTGAATCACCTTGCCGCCGGGGCCGATCACGGCGCCGATCATGTCCTGCGGAATGGTGATCTGAACGATGCGCGGCACGAAAGGCTTGTAGTCGGCGCGCGGTTCGGCGATGCACTCGGTGAGTTTGCCGAGGATGTGCAGGCGTCCCTTGCGGGCCTGCTCCAGCGCGGCGGCCAGCACTTCGTACGAAAGGCCGTCCACCTTGATGTCCATCTGGGTGGCGGTGATGCCGTCCTTGGTGCCCGTCACCTTGAAGTCCATGTCTCCGAGGTGGTCCTCATCGCCCAGAATGTCCGACAGTACGGCCCATTTGCCGCTCTGGGAGTCGGAAATCAGACCCATGGCGATACCCGACACGGGTTTTTTGAGCTTCACGCCGGCGTCCATCAGGGCCAGCGTACCGGCGCAGACGGTAGCCATCGACGACGAACCGTTCGATTCGAGGATGTCCGACACGACGCGCACGGCATAGGGGTTCTCCTCGCCCAGCGGAACCATCGGCTTCAGGGCGCGCCATGCCAGATGGCCGTGGCCGATCTCGCGGCGGCTCAGGCCGCGTGCGGCCTTGGCCTCGCCTGTCGAGAAGGGCGGGAAGTTATAGTGGAGCACGAACTGCTCGGTGCCCTGCACCAGCACTTCGTCCTTCTGCTTTTCGTCGAGTTTCGTGCCGAGCGTAACGCTGGTCAGCGACTGCGTTTCGCCGCGGGTGAAGATCGCCGAACCGTGGGCGGCGGGCAGGTAGTCCACCTCGCACCAGATCGGACGGATCTCGTCGGTCTTGCGGCCGTCGAGACGCAGGCCCTCGTCGAGGATCATGTTGCGCATGGCCTTCTTCTGCACGTCGTCGTGGAAGTATTTGTGGATCAGCATGGCTTTCTCGGCCAGCTCCTCCTCCGAATAGCGCGCGGCGAATTCGGCTTCGAGGGCATTGAACATATCCTCGCGCTCGTGCTTCATCGTACCGCTGGTGGCGATGGCGTAGGCCTTGTCGTAAAGCTCCTTGACGATGAGCTGGCGCAGCTCCTCGTCGTTCTCCTCGTGGCAGTAGGTGCGTTTCACGTCCTTGCCCAGCTCTTTCGAAAGCTCGATCTGTACGGCGCAGTGCTTCTTGATCTCCTCGTGTGCGAACTTGATGGCTCCGAGCATCACCTCTTCCGAAACCTCCTTCATCTCGCCTTCGACCATCAGGATGTTGTCGATCGTACCGCCGACCATAATGTCGAGGTCCACGCGGTCCATTTCCGAGAATTTGGGGTTGATGACGTACTCTCCGTCGAGACGTGCGACGCGGACCTCCGAGATGGGGCCTCCGAACGGAATGTCCGAAACGGCCAGTGCGGCCGAAGCGGCCAGACCGGCCAGCGCGTCGGGCTGAATATCCTTGTCGGCCGAAATGAGGTTCACCGTCACGTAAACTTCGGCGTGGTAATCCGCGGGGAACAGGGGACGCAGGGCGCGGTCGATCAGACGGGCGACGAGAATCTCACTGTCGTTGGCGCGGCCTTCGCGCTTCATGAAGCCGCCGGGATAGCGTCCGCACGAAGCGTACTTCTCTTTGTACTCCACTTGGAGCGGCATGAAATCGGTGTCGGGTTTTGCGTCCTTGGCGGCTACTACCGTGGCCAAGAGCATCGTATCACCCTGCTTGACCACCACCGAGCCGTCGGCCTGCTTGGCCAGTTTGCCCGTTTCGATCTCGATCTGGCGTCCGTCGGCCAGCGTAATGATCTTGCGGACTGCATTGTACAGCTTTTTGTCTTCCATAAAAAAATTTAACCTATAGTGTTTTTCGAATCGTTGTCTTTACGAAAATGAAGGCAACCCCTTCCGGGAATTGCCCTCATTTCTTCCTCGCGGATTACTTGCGGAGGTTGAGCGTCTTGACGATGGCGCGGTAGCGCTCGATGTCGACCTCCTTCAGGTACTCCAGCAACGCGCGGCGCTTGCCGACCAGACGCAGCAGCGAACGCTGCGTGCCGAAGTCGTGCTTGTTGCTTTTGAGGTGTTCTGTAAGGTGGCTGATACGGTACGAAAACAGTGCGATCTGGCTCTCAGGAGAACCCGTGTCGGTGTTAGACTTGCCGTACTGGCCGAAAAGCTCTTGCTTTTTCTCAGCTGTTAAATAAGCCATTTTTTTGAAATTTATTCAGTTCCACTCTACGACGCATTCCCCTTACCGTGAATAACGCCAGAGCGTCCGGCAAAGTTACGAATTAATTGGAAATTAAGTATTAAAAATCAAAAAATTATTGCCTTCGGCCCGAAAAACGTAAAAAATCGTTCGTAGATGCTATTCTTTGGGAGCCGGGAGAAGCTCGCACGGGGCCGTGGCGTCGCTGTTTTCCAGCCGTTTACAAAGCCGGATCCGATCCCGGAAACATTCGTCCGGCGCTCAAACCGGTGCGGCAAACACATCGGCCGCAACGGCCGTTCCGCCTGCGCCGCACGCCGCGGAGCAATCTTTTCGGCGGAAATTTCCCGAATCTCCCGGAAAATGCTATTTTTGCGGCTGACAAGAGCACGTTATGACAGAAAAGCTGATTCGGAAAGTCTGGATTGCGGTGTCCGCGGCCATCCTCTGGGGATGCGGGGACGCCTCCTCCTATACCGCCGTGGACGGCGTGATGCTCGGCACTACGCTGCATATCACGGCCGACGTGCAGGGCGTCTCCGCGCAGGAACTCTACGCCGCGGCGATGGAACTCGACCGCGAAGCCAAAGCGTCTATGTCGATCTTCGATCCGGGCTCGCTGCTGAGCCGGCTCAACCGCAACGAGACGGACAGCGTAGACCGCCATATCGCCTTCAACCTGCATCTGGCCGACAGCATCGGCGCCCTGAGCGGCGGCCGCTATGACGTGACGGTCAAACCGCTGGTCGAAGCGTGGGGGTTTGCCGGCAGGCAGGCCGAACGGCATCCCGACGTCGATTCGATCCTCGCATTCGTCGGCCGCGAAAAGGTCCGTGTCGAGGAGGGCCGGCTGGTGAAGGCCGACCCCCGCGTACAGCTCGACTTCAATTCGATCGCCAAAGGCTACACGGTCGACCTGCTCGCCCGGCTGGTCGAATCGTTCGGCGCCCGCAATTATATCGTCGACATCGGCGGCGAAGTCCGCTGCAAAGGGGGCAACCGGCAGGGCGGGCCGTGGCGCATCGGCATCGAAACCCCGTTCGACGGCAACATGTCCGACGGCGAATACGTGCAGAAACGCATCCGCCTGACCGACGGCGGTCTGGCCACTTCGGGCAACTACCGCCGCTTCTACCTCGATGCCGACGGCAACAAGGTGGCCCACACCATCGACCCGCGCACGGGGCGCAGCGCCGTGTCGCGTCTGCTCTCCGTGACCGTCGCCGCGCCGACCTGCGCCGAAGCCGACGCGCTGGGGACCATGTTTCTGGCCATGGGGGCCGACGATGCGCTGGAGGCCGTCAGGACGATGCCGGACGTGAAGGTCTATTTCATCCTCGCCGACGGGGCCGACGGCTACGAAGAGTATATTTCACCCGCCATGGAGGCGATGATCATGCAATAACGATCCTTATGAAAAGCGCTGTTTTTCTCTACAACACCCAATCCGGGAAATGCAAAATCGAACGCTGCACCGAAGCCGTCTGCACGGTATTCCGGGCTTACGGCTACGATATCAAACCGCAGCTGATCGACTTCGGCGCCAATCCCTTCGACGGCAACGAGCAGATCGACCTGATGGTCGTGGCCGGCGGCGACGGCACGGTCAACTACGTGGTCAACGCCATGAAAAACAAGGGGCTGGACATCCCGCTCGGAGTGATTCCCGCCGGTACGGCCAACGACTTCGCGGGTGCGCTGGGCATGTCGCGCCATCCGCTCGAAGCGGCGCGGCAGATCGCCTCCGGCGCGGTGGACCGCGTGGACTGCGGATGCGTCAACGGACTCTACTTCGTCAATATCTTCAGCTTCGGCATCTTCACGACCACCTCGCAGCGCACGCCCGACCAGCGCAAGCACAAGATCGGCAAGCTGGCCTATCTGATCGAGGGCGTCAAGGAGCTGCGCGCAATGCACGCCGTGCCGCTCAAAGTGGTGGCCGACGGACAGGCTTTCGATTTCAACTCGCTGATGGTGCTCGTCTTCAACGGCGAGACGGCCGGCGGCTTCCGCCTCGCGCGCCGTTCGTCGGTCAAGGACGGTCTGTTCGACTGCATCATGCTCGAAAAGAAGAACTTCCTCCGCTCGACACTGGCCATGGGCCGCTATCTGCTGCGGGGCAATCCGAAGATCGTCCGCCACCTGCGGGTGCGTTCGCTCGACATCGTATCGACGGTCAACGAACCGACGGACGTCGACGGACAGAAAGGGGCCGAATTCCCGCTGCATATCGAGTGCATCGCCGGAGGTCTCCGCATCATGTGCCCCCGTGGGGAATAGCGCCGTTTCAGGCGTTTGAAAGGCGTTTCAAGACGGTCGTTTCCGACGCCAACGCCGGTCCGGCTCCGTTATTTTTCGTCCGGCCTATTGCAATTTCGGACGAAAATTGTTACATTTGTCCGAAAAACCACGACGATATGGCGGATAGCATCAAAACGACACGCGCGACGCGGGAAGGAGGACGTGAGAATTTGCGGAAAGTTTCGATCTCACGCATTAAAAAGGAGATGAGCGACGTCTTCTACTTGTCGGACGATCTGGTTATCACCACACTCGACGCGCAGAACAACACGACGTCCGACTACCCGGCTTCGATCGACGGTTTCTCGGCCATCATCATGATGACGGGCGAAGCCACCGTGTCGATCGACATGCAGAATTACAACGTCAAGCCCAACACCATCGTCTTTTTCAATCCGGACAGCATCATCCGCACGGTGAAATGTTCGTCGAACGCCGCGGCTTATTTTCTGGCGTTCTCCAAATCGTTCGTCAATGAGATCCAGATCGACCTCTCGACGTCGCTGCCGGTCTACATGCGCTTCGGCAAGGCCCCCGTGCTGGAGGTCACGCCGCAGGACGTGGACCAGATACGCCAGCTCTTCCAGCTCATCAAAACCATGCTGCGCAGCGACAAGGAGCGTTACCGCCACGAAATCATCCGCACGCTTTTCACCACGGCGTTCTACATCATCACGGAGATCAACCAGCGCGAGCAGCCCGGCGAGATCAAGCAGGGTCGCTGCGAAGTGCTCTTCGACGAATTCATGTCGCTGCTGCAACAGTACAACAAACGCGAACGCAACGTCAGCTTCTACGCCAAGCAGCTCAATATCACGCCGAAATATCTCTCGTCCGTGGTCAAGGAGGTGAGCGGCAAAACCGCCGCGCGCTGGATCGACGAATCGGTGATTCTGGAAGCCAAGGCGCTGCTCAAATACTCCGGCATGAGTATTCAGGAGATCGCCTACCATCTCAATTTCTCGACCCAGTCGTTCTTCGGCAAATACTTCAAACAGCACACCGGCACCAGCCCCTCGCGCTACAAACGCAAAGGCTGAGCCGCAGATACGGCACGAAACCCTCTCCCGGAGAGGGTTTTTTGTTGTCTTTCTCCGAAAGATCCGACAATCACTCGTTGTTTGTCAATACCATATAAATTCAGAACGGCCGTTTTTTCCTGCTGTTCGACGCTCATTATGTAAACCATAGCGTAAACCGGAAAAACATGAAAATCCCCAAGGCGACCGTCACGGCGGTCCTTTACAAATCGAAGACCCTCGCCAGCGGCGAACACCCCGTCATGATAAGGGTCTGCTACAACAGCAAACGCCGATACAAAAGCACGGGACTCTCCTGTCCGGCGAAATGGTGGAACGCCGCGAAGCAGGAGGTGCGCGAACGGCATCCGCTGGCCCCGAACATGAACGCCATCATCGGTTCCGAACTGACGGCGCTGAAAAACAAAGTGCTGGATTTCGAGCGGCAGGGGGTGCCCTACTCCGTGCAGCGCATATTCGAGGCTTCGGTGCGGAAACCCCCGCCCCGGAAAACCCTGTACGACCTTTTCGAAGAGCGTATCGCTTATTTCAGGGACACCCTCCAGAAACACAACACGGCCGCCGGCTACCAGACGTTGCTCCATATCGTCGAACGGTTCTCGCAGCACCGGACCGTCGAGCTGTTCGACGTGGACGGCGCATGGCTCGGCGAGTTCGAGGAGTACCTCCATGCGCGTTATGCCGATACGAGCATCAAACGGTTTTTCAGCGCCCTGAAAGCGCTGATGAACTACGCCTGCCAGAACGGACTGCTGGACGCCAATCCGTTCGACCGCTTCCGTCTGAGCCGCAGGCTCGACGTGCGGACCGCCAAACGGGCACTCGCGACCGACGAACTCGACAGCCTGATCCGTTACTACCTCGATACATATTATTATAAGACCCGGAAGAGGCCCGATCCCCGGACGATGAAAAGACGCTGCTGGCGCGCGCCGAGCTGCGGATGCCGGGGCGAGGAGCGGCAGGCGTCGTACGACGCCGAGCAGTTCGCGCTTTCGATGTTCATCTGCTCCTATATTTTTCAGGGGCTGGCGCTGGTCGATCTGGCCCGCCTGAAGTGGAAGGACCTCGTATGCGTGGAGATTCCGGACCGGGAGAAGTACGACCGTGATTGTGCGGCCTACGGCCCCCGGTATGCCGAAGCGCATAAGGAGACGGTCGCTTTTTATGAAATCAATTTCGTTCGCGCCAAAACCCTGCATCCGATCCGCATTCTGGTCGAACAGCGGGTGGCGTGGCCCTATATGAAGCCGTTCGCCCGCACGGCGAAGGGCGGCGCCGGAGACGACTTCGTTTTTCCGATCTACTTCGACGACGACCCCCAACGCCGGTTCGAACGCATAACCTATGCCAACAACGTGATAAACCAAGGGTTGCAGCGTGCGGCGAAGCGCATCGGCCTGTCGCGGAAAATCACCTTCTATTCGGCCCGTCACACCTATGCGTCACGCCTTTATCACGCCGACGTGCCGCTGCCCCTGATCGCCCAGAACATGGGGCGCAACCCGGCGGAAATCGAAACTTACCTCAAGGAGTTCGACACGGACAGAATCATCAGCGCCAACAAACGGGTCTGGCAAATTCCCAATCCAGCCCGCAAAGACCCGAAAACCGGCGCCGGCTTGTAAACCTCCATGTAAACCGAGTCGTCATGCGAGGTTGTAACATCATAAATATCAATATATAACTTGACATGTATTTTGTTCTTAACCGGAACAATGTTAGCCGGTGTCGGTTGTAAAGACTACGACGACGACATCGACGACCTGAAGGGTCAGATCAACGACTTGAAGGGTCAAGTCGAGTTGAAGGCCGACGCTTCAGCCCTCAAAGCTGTTACCGACAAATTAAACGGGATAGATTTCTCGTCTTTCGTTACCAACAGCGGTCTCCAGACAGAGCTTGACAAAAGGCTGGCAGACTATGCCAAGAAGTCGGATCTGAAAGATTGGCTGACTAGCGATGAGGTGTTGAAACTTATTAAGGCTCAGGGATATCAGACCAAGGCTGACGTTCAGAAACTGATCGAAGAGGCTACCAAGAATCAGCTGACTGCCGACGATGTCAAGAAGATTTTCGAGACGATGATCGCTTCGGACGAGACCATGGGTAAACTGCAGGCCGAAATGCAGAAGATCATCCAGCAGGCTCTGGTCGACGGCAAGTACGTTACCGAGCAGCAGATGAAGGATTTCGTCGAGGGTAAAGGTTACATCACCGGTGCCGATCAGCTGTCGGCGACTCAGATCAACCAGATCCTTACCGCTGTCGCCAATTCCGTATCTTCGGAGACGGCTACGGTCACCGATGCCATCAAGAAGGTCCTCGGCGACAACTTCGCTTCGTACATGGCTGAGTACATGAATGACGAGACTGTCAAAGCCGAAATGGGCAAGACCATCACCGATACGATCCTCAAGGAGCTGACCGATGCCAACGTAACTCTGAAAGAGGCTATCGAGGCGATGATCGAGGAGGGTGTAAACAGCAAGCTGTTCAACCCCGACGGCAGCGCAATCTACCTGAAAGAAGCCGATCTGAAGGATCGTTTCGACAATTACGACACGCAGCTCCGCAATCTCTGGAGCGCTATCGCAGACCTCGCCGGCCGCATCCAGTCGCTGGTTTACGTTCCGACTTCGCTCGAAGAGGTATCGAACAATGTCATTTCCATCGAGGGACTTCCCTATATCACGATGGTTGACGGTGAAGGTGAGGACTACAAGTTCTATCTGGGCAGCGACGAAGGCGGCAACGAGGCCGCGATCGAAGCTACTTTCATGGTTTCGCCTGCGGCTCTGGCAGTCAAGATGACCAAGGAGAACGTATCGTTCGTAACGGAGGAGATCAAGACGCGCAGCGCTGCGTCGTTCGAAGTTGTAGACGTGATCGATCAGGACGTTGTGACCGGTAAGTTTACCGTTGTTGCCAAGACTCAGTACGAGTACGGAAACGGCAAAACGCTGGCCATTGCGCTGAATGTGAAACTCGCAGGCACCGGTGTCGCCGGAGCTACGCCCGAAGATGCCATTTCGGGCGAGGATTTGGGCAGCGATTTCACCAGTGCCTTTATCGGTACGCAGTATAATGCAGGCGGCGCGATCAACGCCGATCTGGTTGCCGGCCGTATGAAAGAGGACGGAAACCTCGAACTGGTAATTGACAACGATACCCAGTTCCCGGAATTCGAGGGCGACGGCGGTCTGAAATATAACGACGAGGAAACCGTCGTTGAGTTCTTCCATGATGTGAAGATTTACTACATGAAAGACGGCAAACCGCAGGAGCTTGCCGCAATCTGGGGCGAGGATGTTCCCGTTCTCAAGACCGTTGTTCCTGAAGACGACGCCGTAGCGACGGTAGATCCCGAAGATAACAAGGACAGCTATACGCTTACGGCAACCACGGCGGCGATCAAAAAGGGCAAGGGTGTTCCGGCTCTGATCGACGACGTGATTACCTCGGAACCGTTCTCGTTCGACCTCGTATCGGGCGAATACACCTGCCGCGTGGTTAAGAACGCCAAATCGCAGTTCACCATCATCAAGGACAACACCGACGTCATCGTTTCCGAGCCGCAGACGGTAACGTGGAACTATGCAACGGTTAGTGCCGGCGACGATTACGAGGCTGTGGATTACCTGCTGAATCCCGATCCCACGAAGCCTCAGATCGGCCACGTGATTTACAACGCACTGAAGGCTGGATCCTTCGAGGATATCCAGATCTTCGACGGCGAGACCGAAATGACCGACGAACTGCCGTTCGATGTCGCTGACATTATCCTTACTAGCTCTCCTGCTGACGATCGTGCAGAGCAGCATCTGGAACTTGTCGTAGCCGGCAACAGTGCAATGACGAGCGGTTCTTACACGGTCAAAGCACGTTACAACTATGAGAACACCGATATTACGATTACTCTGCCCGTCGTTATCGAGGGTATGCCTGAGATCACGATGGCTCCGGAGACCGTAACGGTGGATTACTTGGCGGGAACGAGCGAATACACGGTGATCGAGACGTATGCCGAGAAACTCTGGAATAAGGATTGGGCTCCGAAGTACTTCGCTGACAAGCAGACGTTCGTAGATGCGATCTATGCCGCTACATTCGAGGCTACTGCCGACGAAGCGGAAGATGGAACCGAACTCGTGCAGGCGACCGACGATGCAAAGAACATCGCTATCAAGCTCGGCACTGGAGCAAAGGAGAAGAGCTACGAACTCACGGCTAAACTTACTGCCGACTGGGGTCTCGATGTAACGGTTGCCGTTACGGTTAATTTCGAAGGCTTTGCAGGCGAGCTGGTACAGGGCGACAACTATGCGAATCCGGTGCGTCTGAACGCAAAACTTACGACGACGGCTTATGTGCCCGATGGACTTAACCTCGACAACACTTGGGTTGCACCCAAAGATTCCAAGGGCAATGAAATCGGAAAGGTTGTCTTCTCGGTAGACGCCAAAGAGTACGAAGGCGCTTCGGTAGACGCCGACGCCAAGACCCTGACGTGGGGTACTGAGTACAAGGGCCTGAACATGGCGCTCAGCGTAAAACTGATGCTCGATTCTTATGTTCTTGACGAGCAGGAGCTTAATGTCGAGATTCCCGACCCGATCAAGGATAAGACGATCAGCCTGCGTAAGAATGCCGTTACTACGATCTCCGCGAGCGATGCCGATGCTTCCCTGACTGTGGGCGATCTCCTCCAGCTGGCGAATATCAACGGCAACAACGTGTTCGAGGCTGCGGCTGCCGATGAGAATACGGTTCTCGGAGTCGTTGTCAAGTACGAGGTGATGAATCCGGAGGTTCTCGTTGACCGAATTGATACTGGGGCCGATTTCGCAACCACCGGTACGATTATGGTCAAGGGTAATGCCGACAGCGAATTCGTAGGCGAGAAGACGGTCAAGGTGAAAGTTACCGTATCCTATGATTACGGCACGGCACGCGTTCACAATCTTGATATCAAGGTTAAGCAGAAAGCCAACTAAAAAGAATCCCCCTTTTCCGCGAAATCCGGCGCCGTCCTTCGGGACGGTGCCGGGAGCGCGGGAAATCAAATCCCTAAAGCAGGAACGGCACATCCCAAAGTTTTTTGGTTAACAACTCCCACTTTTAAGTAACATTCCTGCTTGCGGCAGACCGAAGAGGCGCGGTCTGCCGCTTTTTTTATCGTTCCGGCCGTTGCTGCAATCCGTCGGACCGGATGCGATAAGCTGTTGCCGGATCGGGTGCCTTTGTCCCGATTTATATGAAAAATCAGCCGCAGTATTGACTGCGGCTGATTTGATTTGAGTCTATTTTCCGGCATTTCCCGGCCTCCTTCTCCGGCATTCCGGCATTCCGGCATTCCGGCATTCCGGCATTCCGGTATTCCGGTATTCCGGATTTCCCGGATGTTCTTCCCTTGTTCCCCGGTATTTTTCTGCGTGTTCCCGGTGTTTTCCGGTATTCCCCGGCGTATCTCTGGCATTTTCCGGCGTGTTTCCGGCGTTTCCCGTTGCTCCTCCCCTTTGCCGTTCCGTCCGGCGGCGCAGATGCCATGCGGGCTTATGGGCGTGTTTGCGGGGCTGTCTGGCTGCGTTTCATGCGTCAGCCTTCCGCGTCCCTCATCGTACCCCCCCCCCGGAGGGCGTGAAAGGCCCCTGAATCCGTTTTTCAGCAATACGGACAGCGCCGCGTCGTCGGTGCTGATTTCGGGCGGGATTTCGCGGGCGTTTCGTGCGCGGGCGTATTAGATGCCGCGCCCCGACAAAGCCTCTCCGGCGCTTCCTCCCCCGTGTTGCGGCGGTTTCAGCCTTATTTTGCCTTGGCGGCTTTGGCGGCCACTGCTTGATCCAGCTCGATGATGAAGTCCGAAAGGACGTTCATGTAGTTGATGAAGGCGTCGTATGCCGAGTCGTACGGGTTGAAGTAGGAGTGTACGTCGCCGTCCGAGAGCCATTTGGTCGCCATGTAGTAGAAGTGGTCCGAGGTCTGCATGAAACTCCATACATAGTCGAAATCGGGGCTTTTCAGGGCGGCGACCTTCTCTTTCTGGGCGTAGAGTTTCGAGAAAGCCTCATTCTGCAACTCGTTGCCGAGCCACGCCGTCACGTCGCGCTCCTCGTCGGCCCACGACATTACGTGCGGACAGTGGAGTACGGACACCGGCTGGTACTTCTTGGCGGCCTCGCTTACGGTGGCGAACTCCATGTCGTTCTTCTTGGCGAGGATCGCTTTGGGGAGCGCCCGCATGAATTCGAAGATTCCCGTATCCGCCGTCTGATGCTCCCCGAACGTCTCGTAGTCCATGAAGAGGTTGATGACCTCGCCCGGCGTTTCGTCCGAAGAGAGCCATTTGACGTATTTGTCCGCCGTCAGCGGCCATTCGTCCCAGCTGCGGTTCGAGAAACGGAACGCAATGTCGTCCGAGAGCTTGTAGTTGCGCAGCAGCAGGCGCAGTTTCTGATTGATGGCGTTGGCATAGACGTAGTTGGGCGATTTCCATCCCAGCACGTGCTTGGCGCCTTCGGCCAGCATCGTGCGGAAGCCCATGTCGGCGACCATGGCGCCGATCTCGTCGGAGTAGATCAGCTCGGTGTTGCGGAAGGCGGTGGGCTTCACGCCGAATTCCTTCTTGATCATCGCCGTATGGAGCTTCACCTGTTCGGTGAAATCCTCTTTCGACGCCAGCGACGCCAGCGAATGGGAGTAGGTTTCGGCCAGAAACTCGACGCATCCCGTGGCGGCCAGCTCCTTGAACGAGTCGAGCACCTCAGGCGCGAAGGCGCGGAACTGCTCGACGGCGATGCCCGTGATCGAGAACGAACAGCGGAATTTACCCTTGTTCTCCTTGATCAACTTCAGCAGCAGGGCGTTCATGGGCAGGTAACACTGCCGGGCGACTTTCTGCATGATCGAGCGGTTCAGGAGGTCGTCTAGGTAGTTGTGGTCCTTGCCCATGTTGAAGAAGCGGTACTTCTTCAGTCGCCAAGGCTGGTGTACCTGAAAATATAAGCAGACGGTTTTCATAGGGTATCTGTATTTTTATTGTTTTTTGTTCTCTTCAATGACCGCTTCGTATACGGCTTTGATCTTCGCCGCGGCGTCGTTCCACTTGAGGTTGGTGACCTCTTCGAGTCCTTTCGACGCGAACATGCCCGACAGGGCCGGGTATTGGATGAGGCCGTAGATGGCGTCGGCCAGCGCGTCCACGTCCCAGTAATCGACCTTCACGGCGAAGTCGAGCACTTCGGCCACGCCGCTTTGTTTGGAGATGATCACCGGCACGTTCGAGCGCATCGCTTCGAGGGGCGAGATGCCGAAAGGTTCCGAGACCGACGGCATGACGTATACGTCCGACAGCTGGAACATCTTGTGTACGTCCTCGCCGCGCAGGAACCCCGTGAAGTGGAAGCGGTCGGCGATGCCCAGCCGCGCCACGCGGCGGATGACGTGGTTCATCATGTCGCCCGAACCGGCCATCACGAAGCGTACGTCGGGTACGCGCTTGAGCACTTTGGCGGCCGCCTCGACGAAGTAGTCGGGACCTTTCTGGTAGGTGATGCGTCCGAGGAAGGTGACGATCTTGTCCTTCACGCCGCGTTCGGGCATTTTGCAGGGGCCGCCGGCGAAGCGCACGGCGTTGTGCACCGTCACGACCTTTTCGGCCGGAACGCCGTAGCGGTTGATGACGATGTTGCGGGTAAGGTTCGAAACGGCGATCACGCGGTCCGCGGCGTGCATGCCCGCACGCTCGATGGCGTAGACCTGCGTATTGACGTTCTCGCCGCTGCGGTCGTATTCCGTGGCGTGCATGTGCACGACGAGCGGCTTGCCCGACACGCGCTTAGCGGCGATGCCGGCGTAGTAGGTGAGCCAGTCGTGGGCGTGGATCACGTCGAACTGCCCTTCGAGGTCCTTGGCGACCTGCGCGGCCACCACGGCGTAACGGGCCACCTCCTCCATGAGGTTGGCGCCGTACTTTCCCGAAAAGGTGTAACGCTGTTTCCATGCGTCGGTCGTGGACCAGACCTGCTGACCCGATTTTACATAGCGTTCGTGGTAGACCTCGTACTCTTCGGGGGAGATGTAGGGCACCATGTTCGAGTCGATGTGGATGAACGACATTTTTTCGAGAATGTCGTCGGCTCCGCTCCCGGTCGAACCATAGAGAGCCTCCACGTCGCTGGCGTTCATTACGTGCGTGAAACGCTGATCTTCATCGCCGTAAGCGTGGGGAACCACGAACGTGACGTCTACGTCGTTGCGCGCCAGACCGCGCGTCATGCCGTAGCACGCCGTTCCAAGACCGCCCGCGATGTGGGGCGGGAACTCCCAACCGAACATTAAAACTCTCATATCTTAATTCTTTTCATTTTGTTGCCTTTATTTCCTTGCGGCTTTTCCTGCCGCTGCTTTCGGCGCCGCCTTTTTCGCCGCGGCCTTGGGGGCCTTCGCCGCGGCCGGACTTTTGGCGGCGGCCTTTACCGTCTTCCCGGCGCTTTTCGCCGCGGGCTTCGTCTTCGCCGGCTTTTTCTCTTTCGGACCGTTCGTTCTGCCGCCTTTCTTCGCGGCTTTGGGCGCTTGGGAATCCCCTTTGCTCCGCTCGCGGATCATGCGGTGGATGTCCAGTGCGGCTCCGACGCTCCACGCCTGCGAAATGGCTCCGCGCGAAGCGTAGGGCGGGTCGGCGTCGTACAGCTCGCAGATCGAGCCGATGCCGTAACGCTGGATGTCCTCGTCGAAGTTTTCCAGCGCCTCCTCGGCCTGCGGCAGGAATGCGTCGCCGTCGATGTCGAAGCAGGCCTTGATGTAGAAGGGCAGCAGCCACGGCCATACCGAGCCGTTTTTGGCGGCGAAGTCGCGTTCGGCGGGCATGCCCTCCTGCGACCCCCTGTAAAGCGGGTTTTGGGGCGACAGCGTCCGCAGTCCCTTCGGGGTGAGCAGGTGCTGGCGCACCGTGCGGATCACCTCCAGCTGCATCGTCTCGTCGAGCATCTTGTAATTCAGTCCGCAGGCGACGATCATGTTGGGGCGTGTCGATTTGTCGGGACCGCTGCCGTCCACGAAGTCGGCCAGATAACCCTCCGGCAGGCGGAACAGTTCGATGAACGACTCCTGCGTGCGTGCCGGAAGCGGGACCCACTCCTTGACGAAGGCCTTGTCCGTCTTGTCCCCGTATTTGCCGGCCAGTTCGAGCGTATAGCATACGGCGTTGTACCACAAGGCGTTCACTTCGACCTGATAGCCGTTGCGCGGGGTCACGGGGCGTCCGTCGATCGTCGAATTCATCCACGTCAGGGGCACCTCTTCCGATGAAGCCCATATCAGCCCGTTGTCGTGCAGCGCCACGCGGCCGCCTATTCCCTGCCGGTAGCTCTCCAGTATGTCTTTCATGGTCGGGCCGTAGCTCGCCCATATCTCCTTGGCCCCCACCTCGCGTTCGAGCTGCTGGAGGGTCCAGAAAAACCAGAGGGGAGCGTCCGCCGCGACTTCGGCCGAGGCGCTGCCGGTGAACATGCCGTCGCGCATCTCCCGCACCAGCGTATCCAGCGCGTCGATGCAGTCCTCCTTGTGTCCCTGTTCGAGCGTGATGCCCGGCAGCGAGATGAAGGTCTGGCGGCCCGAAACCCCGTGCCACGGATATCCCGACACCACTTCGGTCCGGTCGCCCGGACGGCGGATCAGGAACTGCCGCGCCGAGTGTTCGAGGCAGCTGATGAAGTCGATCTTATGCGTACGCCGCGCGATGGATGCGGCGAAAACCTCTTCGATGGTCTTGGTCGAACCCATTTCGTCGAGCGACGCCGAGAAGATGATGCTCTCGCCCTTCTTGAGCTCCGCTTCGAAATAGCCCGTCGTGAGCAGGTCTTCGTACCCTTCGTATCCGCGGGCCAGCTCCTGCTGGTATTCGAATCCGTAATACCAGTCGGGCGCGGGCACGAACTCCGTGCCGGGTTTGCTCGTCTGGAGATAGAGCCACGGGAACGAGTTGTAGAGACGACACTTCACGCCGTTCACGGCGGGGTAGGAGTGTCCGTCGGCCTCCATGTTGGCGTGCGTCAGCGCATGCTTGTCGCGGAAGGCGAGGAACGGCCTCAGCCGCAGCCGGGTCTCGGAGTGGGCGTCCACGAGCGTGTAGCGGATCATCAGCTGCGTCCGCTTGTGGATCCAGAGCATCTCCTTTTTGAGTATTACGCCGCCCACGCGGTAGGTGATCGTCGGCGTCGGCGTATACTCGAAATCGGTGATATACTTGTGCCCGCGTGGCTCGTATACCCCCTTGAAACGGTGCAGCGCCAGATTGAACGTCTGGTCGTGCTGCACCACGGTCTCATCGAGCGACGAGAGCAGGACGTAGGTCCGGCCGCTGTCATCGATGGGAGCCACCATCAGTCCGTGATAGCGGCGGGTGTTGCAGCAGACGATCGTCGTACTCATGTAGCCGCCGATACGGTCCGTCGAGAGCATTTCGCGCTGGAGGGAGTACTCCAGATTGCCCAATTCGCTTTTGTCGAAAGTAAGTGCTGACATATCTTTCTTAAAAATGCAGTTCGTCCTATAAAGATATTAAAATTTTCAGATAAATAATACCCGATAACAGTAAATTAATACCTTTTTTAACATTATTCACGCCAAATTTGCTAAGCCCACTTTACCAATGCAAAATCCATGCGGTGCGGCAGGTGGGGATTGTAGGGATAGAGACGCAGCGCCACATCGAACGTGCCGGCCTCGCCGGGAACGTAATCCAGCGCATAGGTCACGCGGCTGCCGTCGGTTTTGGTGTGTTTCAGCCCGATGGTGCGGGTTACGTTCACCTTGCCGCCGCCGACGATCTGCTGGGCGATGACCATCTCGACGCCGATATCCTCAGGCCGGAGGTTGGCGATGTCCACCGTCACTTCGAAGTGGTACTTCTCGCCGACGAAGATCGCCTCGTCGTCGATCCTCACGCGCTGAACGTCGATCACGCGGACCTTGTCCCATGCGGCCGAAACCTTGCGCTTCCACGCCGCGATCTCGCGGGCCAGCTTGTAGCCGCCTTTGACGATTTCGCGCTTGCGGGCCGCGAGCTTGTTGTAGAACCGCTCCTCGTAATCCCCCAGCATGCGGTTGGTCGTGAAGTTCGACGCGATGTCGGCGACGCACTTTTTGACCGAATCCACCCACTGGTGAGGAATGCCGTCGCTGCCGCGGTCGTAGTATTTCGGCACGATCTGCTCTTCGATGGTGTTGTAAATCATCTCGGCGTCAAGCTCGTCCTGATAGCCCTGATCGGCGAACGTGCGTTCCATGGGCAGCATCCATCCCGCGCCCTCCTTGTAGCCTTCGACCCACCATCCGTCGAGTACCGAGAACTGGAGCACGCCGTTCATGACGCACTTCTCGCCCGACGTACCCGACGCTTCGAGCGGACGGGTCGGGGTGTTGAGCCACACGTCCACGCCCTGCACCATGCGGCGGGCCAGCTCCATGTCGTAATTCTGCAGGAAGAGGATCTTGCCTACGAACTGCGGCATGGCGGCCACCTCGACGATGCGTTTGATGAGGTCCTGACCCGGCTTGTCGTTGGGGTGCGCCTTGCCCGCGAAGATGAACTGCACGGGACGCTCCTTGTTGTTGACGATCGCCGACAGCCGGTCGAGGTTGGTGAATAGCAGGTAGGCGCGCTTGTAGGTGGCGAAGCGGCGGGCGAAACCGATGGTCAGCACGTCGGGCTTGATGCCCTCGATGATCTGAATCATCTGGCGCGGCGAGTCGAGACGCACCTGATTGGGGTCGCTGTAGCGGCGGCGGATATGCTTTACGAGCTTGTTCTTGAGATACATGCGCTCGTTCCACAGCTCCTCGTCGGGAATCTGGTGGACCTTCTGCCATGCCGGAATGTCGTAGGTGTGCCCCTCGAATCCGTCGGCGAAATAGCGGGCGTACAGGCGGCGCATGCTGGTCGCGATCCACGTCGGGAAGTGCACGCCGTTGGTGACGTACCCGATGTGAAGCTCGTTTTTGAAGTAGCCCGGCCACATGCTGCCCAGAATATCCTTCGACACCTCGCCGTGGAGCCACGACACGCCGTTCACCTCCTGCGAGAGGTTGCAGGCCAGCACCGACATCGAGAACTTCTCGTTGGGGTCGTTGGGGTTGGTCTTGCCGAGGTTGATATACTGTTCCCACGTGATTCCCAGCACGTCGGGATAGTGCGACATGTACTGGCGGATCATCGATTCGGGGAATGCGTCGTGGCCTGCGGGAACCGGCGTATGGGTCGTGAAGAGCGACGACGAGCGGATCACCTCCAGCGCCTCCGAGAAGGAGAGCTTCTTGTGGGTCACCAGATCGCGGATGCGCTCGATGCCGATGAATGCGGCGTGTCCCTCGTTGCAGTGGAATACGTCGTGTTTGATGCCCAGCTTGCGCAGTGCGCGGATACCGCCGATGCCGAGCAGGATCTCCTGCTTGAGCCGGTTCTCCCAGTCGCCGCCGTAGAGGTGGTGCGTAATCTGCCGGTCCTCTTCGAGGTTGGCCTCGAAGTCCGCGTCGAGCAGGTAGAGGTCCGTGCGTCCCACCTGACATTTCCAGACGCGTGCCCAGAGCGTACGTCCGGGGAAGGCGATGGTGACCGTCATCCAGTTGCCGGCTTCGTCGCGCACGGGCGAGATCGGCAGCTTGTAGAAGTTCTGCGCTTCGTAGGTCGCCTCCTGCGCGCCCTGCGACGAGAGCCGCTGCGTGAAGTAGCCGTAACGGTACAGCAGGCCCACGGCCGCCATCGGAACGTTCTTGTCCGACGCCTCCTTGAGGTAGTCGCCGGCCAGAATGCCCAGACCGCCGGAGTAAATCTTGAGCGACGAATGCAGGCCGTACTCCATTGAGAAGTAGGAGATCGAGGTCGCCTTCGGATCGGGTTTCTCGTTCATGTAGTCGCGGAACTGCGCATATACGGCGTCGAGCTGGCTGAGGAAATTCGTATCCTGTTCAAGCTCCTTCATGCGCTCCACGCTCATTTTGTCGAGGAATGCGATCGGATTGCGTTCGCACTCGGCCCACAACGCATGGTCGATGCTTTCGAACAGGTCGCGCGTGCCGGGATTCCAGCACCACCAGAGGTTGCGCGACAGCTCTTCGAGGGCGTGCAGCCGTTTGGGCAGGGTCTTGTCCACCATCATGCGGTTCCAGTTGGGCTTCTCGGCGAAAAGCTGCTGGCGCACGAAGTTGATCTGCTCGTTGCGGTTTCCGCCCTCGTCCAGCACGGCGCGGTTGGTGCGGATGACCGAACTTTCGACAGCCTCGGAGTAAGCCTGCTCGTAGGCGGCGAAGAGGTGTTCCCAAAGCGCCGTTTCGGAGATTTCGTAGGCCGACACGCGCATCTCGTTCACGTGCTTGTCGTCCAGCAGGCTGAAGTGCAGCAGCGACTCGGCGATCTTCTCTTCGACCTCCTGATCGTTGTAGTCGTCGCGCAGAACGATCTCCACGCCCGCATGCTCGCGCTGTTTGGCCGCCCAGAGACCGAATCCGGCCAGCGTCGTGGTGATCGTCGGCACGGAGAAGGCCACCGATTCGAGCGGCGTGTATCCCCACGGTTCGTAGTAGGAGGGGAATACGGTCATGTCCATGCCGACCAGCAGTTCGTAGTAATCCTTGCCGAAGATGCCGTCGGCCTTGTTGAGGTAGGTCGGGACGAAGATCACCTTCACCTTCGAATCGGGCGTGGTCAGAATACTGCTGTTGAGGGCGTTAACGATCGGGTCGCTGCTCTGGTATTCGAGGTAGTGGGTCGTGTATTTGTACTGCCCGCCGTCGATGGGTTTCGACGGGTCGGCCAGATGCGCCTGCAGGTCCGCGCGCGGACCGCGGTTGGCGGCGGGCACGGTGATGTAGGCCAGCACCTGACGTTTGAGCCGGGGCGATGCGGCCAGTTTCTTGAGCGATTCGATGAATACGTCGATGCCCTTGTTGCGGAATTCGTAGCGTCCGCTGGTGCCGACGATCAGCGGCTCCTCGGCGAACTTTTCGCCCAGACACGCTTCGGCCACCGAGATCATCGTTTTGCGGGCTTCGGCGCGCTTCGCGTCGTACTCCTCGCCGGTCCAGACGAAGTCGTTTTCGAAGCCGTTGGGCGTGATGCAGTCAGGCTCGCGGCCCAGCAGGAATTTGCACTCGTTGGCCGTGATGTCGCTGACCGTGACGAATGCGTCGTGGTAGGCAGCGGCGGCCTTCTCGATCGAGTGTTTGGCCACGACGTTGAACTGGCGTGCCAGCTCGTCGGCATTGAACTTGGTCAGGTCGGTGTAGAGCGGCAGGTGGTTGCCCGCGATGCAGCGGCCCATGACCGTGGCGTGCGTGGTGAAGAGCGTCGCCACATAGGGTGCGTGGCGGCGCAGGTAGAGACCGCCCGCCGCGGTCATCCATTCGTGGAAATGGGCGGCGATCTTGTCGGTCGCGGTGCAGAAGTTCTCGACATAGGAGGCGATCACCGCGCCTGCGGCGTAGCCGAAGAGTACGGGTTCGATGTAGTCCCACTGACCCGAAATCGAATCGACGTGGTAGGCCTCCCAGAGTTTCTTGAGTATTTCGTCCTTGCGGGGAATCAGCGAGGTGAAGTCCACCAGTATCGCCGTCGGTTCGCCCTTGATTTTCCAGTGTCCCACGCGGATGCGGATGCCTTCGGCGTAAAGCCCCTGACGCCATGTCTTCAGCAGGTTGGGATCCTCCTCGAATTCGGGGTTTACGCCTTCGTGCTGCAGGTCGGGTCCGATGAGGATATAGCGCTCGTTGAATTTCCGGATGGCCGTTTGCGCTTTGGTCGAGACTACCGTATGGATGCCGCCGATTTTGTTGCAGACCTCCCAACTTACCTCGAACAGGTAATCGGGGGTTAGTTTTGCATTGCTCATATTTGTGATGCTTGTTTGTAATTTACTTGTCGAATCGGTTGAAAACCGGTGCAAAGGTAATACTTATATTTATATTAACAATCTCGAAAGGGTAATTAGTAAAAAAATTTAAGAATAACTTAACATTTCAGTTTCACTTGGTTGCGCGCGTCGTTATGTTTCGAAAAGGGCCTCGATCACGGCGTCCGAGATCAGAAACCGCTCCGGGGGAACCGCCAGCCGTCCGCCTGCGTCGCGGAGCGCGCCGCTTTGCAGATAGGGGGCCGCCTCTTCGCGCATCCGCTCCAGCCGTTTCGTGCCGAAACGGGCCGCGACCTCCCGCGTGTCGATTCCTTCGGCGGTTCGGAGCGCCGTCATGACGTACTCGTTGAAACGGTCCCTGTTCGTGAGGAGTTCGCGTTCCGCCGGATCGCCCGCGATGTACCGCTCCACCGAACCTACGTTCCAGTGCCGCTCCTCGCCGTCGAACGAGTGCGCCGCCGGACCGATGCCGAGGTACTTCGCGCCGTGCCAGTACGCCGCGTTGTGGCGGGCGCGGAAGCCCGGAAGGGCGAAATTCGAGACTTCGTAGTGTTCGAATCCCGCTCCGGTCAGCGTGTCGTGGACCGTGAGGAACTCCGTTTCGCTGATCTGCTCGTCCACGGCCCGGAATTCGCCCCGCGCGGCGCGCCGTCCGAAAGCCGTATCGGGTTCGACGGTCAAATGGTATGCCGAAATATGCTGTACGCCGAGCGAAAGGGCCGCATCGAGCGAGCGGCGCAGCGTATCGCCGCCGAAACCCGGCATGCCGAAGATCAGATCGACGGTGATGTTGCCGAATCCGGCGCGCTGCGCAGCGCGGACCGCTTCGGCCGCCTGCGCGGCCGTGTGGCGGCGGTTCATCAGTTTCAGACAGTCGTCGTCGAACGACTGTACGCCGATCGAAAGGCGGTCGATGCCCGCTTCGAGCAGCCCGTCGAGGTACTCGGCCGTCAGGTCGTCGGGATTGGCTTCGAGCGTCGTCTCTTCGGCGCCGGAGCAGTCGAAGAGTTGTGCGGCGTGGTCCAGCAGTCCCCTGATCGCTTCGGGTGTGCAGAGCGACGGCGTTCCGCCGCCGAAATAGCGGGTCGTCACCGTTTCGCCGCCCGGATAGCCGCGCCGTTCGTCCAGTTCGCGGTGCATGGCCGCCAGCAGGTCGTCCATGCGCCGCAGGTCGGCGCTTTTGTAAAAGTCGCAGTAGGCGCAGACGCGCTTGCAGAAGGGTATGTGGAAATAGAGTCCGGCCATGGTTACCAAAGTTAAGAAAAAAACGGAAACGGCGGCACATTATTTTCCGATTTTTCCGAAACAGGCCGGAAGCCGGTGTGCTGTGCGTTTTTCTCGGCGGCTGCCGGAAGGACCCGGCGCCGCTGCAAAATCGCGGCAGCATGTTTGCGATATCTCCGCTGTCCTGAGCTGCGCACGGCTTCGGACGGAGTAGATACGAAGTTATAAATGAATCATATACGGGCGTCGGAAAAAATAATGTTCTTTTTTTGTGTTTTTCACTGTTAATTTTTTCACAAGTGTAAAAGTTTTTCTACCTTTGTGCGGTTAAAGTCCGCACGCGCGGATTTCGACGGTTAGGTTAAATCTTGGATTTGATGTTTTATTAAAAATAACGATTGCTATGAACAAAATGGATTTGAAAAAGTACGGGATCACGGGTGTGACCGAGATCGTGTACAATCCGTCGTACGACGAACTCTTCCGCGAGGAGACCAAGAAGGGCCTCCGCGGCTTCGAAAAGGGTCAGGAGACCGAAATGGGCGCCGTGAACGTGATGACCGGCGTTTACACCGGCCGTTCGCCCAAAGACAAGTTCTTCGTAATGGACGAGACCACGAAAGATACGATCTGGTGGACTTCCGACGAGTATAAGAACGACAACAAGCCCGTGACCAAGGCGGCTTGGAAAGAGCTGAAGAAGATCGCTTCGCAGGAGCTGTCGGGCAAGAAGCTCTACGTCGTCGACACTTTCTGCGGCGCCAACGAGAACTCGCGTCTGAAGATCCGCTTCATCATGGAGGTGGCTTGGCAGGCGCACTTCGTTAAGAACATGTTCATCCGTCCGACCGACGCCGAACTGGAGAATTACGGCGAGCCCGATTTCGTCGTGCTCAACGCATCGAAGGCCAAGGTCAAGAACTACAAGAAACTCGGTCTGAACTCGGAGACGGCCGTCGTCTTCAACCTCACCGAGAAGATGCAGGTCATCATCAACACGTGGTACGGCGGCGAGATGAAGAAGGGTATGTTCTCCTACATGAACTACCTGCTTCCGCTCAAGGGCATGGCTTCGATGCACTGCTCGGCCAACACCAACGCCAAAGGCGAGACGGCTATCTTCTTCGGTCTGTCGGGAACGGGCAAGACCACGCTTTCGACCGACCCGAAGCGCGAACTGATCGGCGACGACGAGCACGGCTGGGACGACGACGGCGTATTCAACTTCGAGGGCGGCTGCTACGCCAAGGTTATCAACCTCTCGCAGGAGAACGAGCCTGACATCTGGAACGCCATCCGCCGCAACGCGCTGCTGGAGAACGTGACGGTAGACAAGAAGGGCAAGATCGACTTCTCCGACAAGTCGGTTACGGAGAATACCCGCGTATCGTACCCGATCTTCCACATCGAAAACATCGTGAAGCCCGTATCGAAGGCTCCGGCCGCCAAGAAGGTGATCTTCCTCTCGGCCGACGCATTCGGCGTGCTGCCCCCGGTTTCGATCCTGAACGCCGAGCAGACCAAGTACTACTTCCTCTCCGGCTTCACCGCCAAGCTGGCAGGTACCGAGCGCGGCATCACCGAGCCGACTCCGACCTTCTCGGCCTGCTTCGGCGCAGCGTTCCTTTCGCTGCACCCCACCAAGTACGGTGAGGAGCTGGTGAAGAAGATGCAGAAGTCGGGCGCCAAGGCTTACCTCGTGAACACGGGTTGGAACGGCACCGGCAAACGTATCTCGATCAAGGATACGCGCGGCATCATCGACGCCATCCTCGACGGTTCGATCGACAAGGCCGAGACCAAGACGCTGCCCATCTTCGACTTCAAGATCCCGACGGCTCTGCCCGGCGTGGATCCCAAGATCCTCGATCCGCGCGACACCTACAAGAACGCCAAGGATTGGGACGTGAAGGCTGAGGACCTCGCAAACCGCTTCGTGAAGAACTTCGTGAAGTTCACGGGCAACGAGGAAGGCAAGAAGCTCGTAGCTGCCGGCCCGAAGGTTAAGTAATTTCCGATGACTGCGGCGCAGGCCGCGCATCGTCAGAACGCGGAAGCGGGGTATTTTCACCCCGCTTCCGTTTTTTTTGCGCATGTAGTGCGCCGTCCGGATCATGCCGTGCGGCGGAACGGACAGAGTCGGCAAAACCGGCAGCCCCGCAGATTCCGCAGCCCCTCCCCGCAGAATCCGTGGAACTTGCGGAGTCTGTGGAATTAGCGGAAGAACGGGCAGAACCCGCGGAGTCGGGTGTTTCGAAACCGGCGTTTTCTTTCGGAGTGTTGCCGGGCTGTTTTGCCGGCCCGTAACCTGTCCGGACACATCCGGCAAGACGAAACGCCCTGCTCCTCAAAGAGCAGGGCGTTTGTGTTTGTCCGCCGTTTGCGGCCGTTTTCCGCAATCCGTGTTATCTGCAGCAGGAACCGTCGGTGCGCAGTCGCTTGGGCATGAAGATCCGGTAGCCGATCGAGACGCCGAGCTTGTTGGGATACCACTCCGACGAGCCGTTGAACGGATCGGGGTTCTCCGGCTGCACCGGGCGGTGGGGATACATGTCTACCTTGCCGTCGAAACTGTATCCGTTGTAGTGGCTGTCCATCCATGCCCATCCGAAGAAGGCGTCGAGCAGCCACCGCTCCCCGAACTGGTGTTCGTAACCCACGCACAGGCCGATCATCATGCCGTAGCCTTTGCAGTAGCGGTCTTCGAATTTCAGCTTCCAGCCTTCGATATAGGGTTTCGACATGTCGAAAGCCATCATGCCGATATTGGCGCCCAGATACCAGCCCCGGTTGTGCTCCTTGAAGTAGCGGCGGTATTCGCCCATGAAGATGGCGAAGGTCATATGCTTCCGGTTGATCGACTTCCACGGCGAGACCACGATGTCGGTCTGCAGGGTCGATTTGGGGGATATGGCGAATTCCACAGAGGGGTTTACGACGCCGACCAGCGCATAGAGCGCGTTGAGTTTGACGTAGCCCTGCGATGCTGCGTTCTGTATGCCGAACAGCGAAAACAATACGATCAGGACCGAAATCTTGCGGAATGGCTTTTTCATCGGGACGGAATGTTTAGGAGGGGCAAATATATGAAAAAATCCGGCCAATATACGAATCGGGCCGGATTTTCATGCGGATGAAACCGTTTCAGACGGTCATGATCTCCTTCTCCTTTCTCTGGAGCGCTTCGTCGAGCAGCTTGGAGAACTTCTCCAGCAGCTTCTGCGACTGGGTTTCGCCGTCCTTCGATTCGTCTTCGGGCATGCCCTCCTTCTGGGCCTTCTTGAATGCCTCGACGGCGTCGCGGCGGGCGTTGCGCAGGCTGATGCGGGCCGTTTCGGCTTCGCCGCGGATTTGCTTCACCAGCTCCTTGCGGCGCTCTTCGGTCAGGGGCGGAATCGTCAGGCGTATCTGCTCGCCGTTGTTCGAGGGGGTCAGGCCGATGTTCGAGTCGATGATGGCTTTTTCCAGCGGGCGGAGCATGTTCTTGTCCCACGGCTGGATCAGGATCGTCTTGGCGTCGGGAACCGTGACGCTGGCAGCGCCCGATACGGGCACCTGCGAGCCGAAGTAATCTACCATGATGCCGTTCAGGGCGTTGGGCGAGGCTTTGCCCGCGCGCACGTTCAGAAGTTCCTCTTCGAGGTGGTCGATAGCCTTCTGCATACGGCCGGAGGCTTCGTTGAGAATCGTTTTGGTATCCATAGTTATTCGAGTGTTTTTTCGATGGTTTTGATCATTTCGTCGAACTCTTCGGGGTCGTACCCTACCGACGCCAGCACGACCTTGCCGTTGCGGTCGATGACGAAATTACGCGGAATGTAGTTCGACGCATAACGGTCGTAGACGGTCTGCGAGGGGTCGAGACCCATCGGGAAGGAGTAGCCGGTCTTTTCGCGGAACGCCGCCACGGTCTGGTGCGTTTCGCCGCGCGAGATGGGCAGGAATACGAAATCGCGGCCTGCGAAACGGTCGATCACGTCGCTCTGCACGCGCGCCAGCTCCTGCCGGCAGGGCGGGCACCATGTGGCCCAGAAGTTCAGCAGGACGACCTTGCCTTTCAGTTCGGCGAGGTCGGTTTTGCCGCCGCCGAACATCTCGACCGTGAAGTCGGGGGCTTTGTCGCCGGCCTTCACGAGCGTCGTCGATTCGACGTCGCCTGCCTTTTTGCTGCTGTTGCCGCCGCACGAAGGCAGCAGCAGGATGACGGCGACGATCGCGACGATCAGCGCCAGCATGATCCATAATTGTCTGTTACTCTTTTTTGTCGCCATGTTTTTTCGTTGTTTTGGTTTGTCGGGCACTTTGTCGCACGGAGTCCGGAGTGCCGGCCGGAAGCTCCTATGAAAGCCCGGTTACGAGCGTTCCGATCTGTTCGCCTGCAAGTACTTTGCCCAGATTGCCCGGCGTGTCCATGTCGAAGACGATGATGCCGAGTCCGTTCTCGCGGCAGAGGGTGAACGCCGTGAGGTCCATGACTTTCAGCCTGCGGTCGAGCACCTCCTCGAACGTGATCCGGTCGAACTTCACGGCCGTCGGGTCCTTTTCGGGGTCGGCCGTGTAAACGCCGTCCACGCGGGTGCCTTTGAGCATCACGTCGGCTTCGATCTCGATGCCGCGCAGCGCCGATGCCGAGTCGGTCGTGAAGTAGGGGTTCGACGTGCCGCCGCCGATAATCACCACATAGCCCGCTTCGAGGTACTCGATGGCACGGGCCTTGGAGTAGTATTCGCCGATGGGTTCCATGCGGATCGAAGTCAGGACCTTGGCCTTCACGCCGTTGTCCTCCAGTGCCGACTGCAGCGCCAGCGAGTTGATGATCGTGGCCAGCATGCCCATTTGGTCGCCCTTCACGCGGTCGAAGCCCTTCTTGGCGCCGGTGAGTCCGCGGAAGATGTTGCCGCCGCCGATGACGATGCCGATCTGGACGCCCGTCCCGGCGGCCGCCTTGATCTGTTCGGCGTAGGACTGGAGCACTTCGGGCGAGAGTCCGTATTTCTGCGAACCTTGCAGCGATTCGCCGCTCAGTTTGAGGAGTATTCTCTTGTATTTCATGTTGCAATGGATTTACCGTAACGCGAAGATAGAAATTTTTTCGAAAAAAACCGGCATCAATGACTATCTTTACAGAAAATAGACGCCCTCCGGACCGTGTCCGAACAAATTCGGCGCGGTGTCCGGTGCGCACGCTTTTCGACGCCGTTCCGGAAAGGCTGCGTCCGGTCAAAAGGCGGACGGGCTTGCTTTTGTGCCCTGCTTGCATTATCTTTGTCTCGCCATGACGCCGGAAGAATACAGACTGCTTCTACATATCGATTCGCCGGAGGACCTCAAAAGGCTCTCTGCGGAGGAGTTGCGCGCTTACTGCGACGAGTTGCGACGCTATATCGTCGACGAATGTTCGGTAAATCCCGGACACCTCGCGTCGAGTCTGGGGGCCGTGGAGCTGGCCGCCGCCCTGCATTATGTCTTCGACACGCCCGCCGATAAGATCGTGTGGGACGTGGGGCACCAGACCTATGCCCACAAGATCATCACGGGCCGCCGCGAAGCGTTCAAAACCAAGCGCCGGCTGGGGGGCATCAGCGGCTTCCCGCGCATGTCCGAGAGCGAATACGACGCTTTCGGCGGGGGGCACGCCTCGGTGTCGATCTCGGCGGCCTTCGGCATGGCCAAGGCGGCCGAACTGCGGGGCGAGAAGCATCGGGTCGTGGCCGTCATCGGCGACGGTTCGATGACCGGCGGGCTGGCCTTCGAAGGGCTGAACAACGCCGGGGCCAGCAAGCGCACCAACCTGCTGGTGATTCTGAACGACAACAACATGGCGATCGATCAGGCCACGGGTGCGCTGAAAAACTACCTGCTCAAGATTTCGACTTCGGTCCACTACAACCGCTTCAAGCAACGGTTGTGGGGCATTCTTTCGCATACGCCGCGCCTGCTGCGTCTCTGCCAGAAGGCGGGCAACGCCGTCAAGCAGGGACTGCTCAACAAGAGCAATCTGTTCGAAAGTCTCAATTTCCGCTATTTCGGACCCGTGGACGGCCACAACCTCAAGGAGTTGGTGCGGACGCTTCGCGCGCTGCGCGACATAGAGGGACCCAAGCTGCTGCACGTCATGACCGTAAAGGGCAAGGGCTACCTGCCCGCCGAACACAACCAGCCCGTCTGGCATGCGCCGGGGCGGTTCAATCCCGATACGGGCGAGCGGATTTCGTCGCCGGGTTCGGCGTCGCGCTATCAGGACGTTTTCGGCGAGACGCTCGTCGAACTTGCCGAACGCGACAGCCGCGTCGTGGGCGTCACGCCCGCCATGCCGTCGGGCTGCTCGATGAATCTGCTGATGCAGGCCATGCCGTCGCGCTGTTTCGACGTGGGCATCGCCGAGGGGCATGCCGTGACTTTCTCGGCGGGACTCGCCGCCGCGGGCATGGTGCCCTTCTGCAATATCTATTCGACCTTCATGCAGCGGGCTTACGACAATGTGATCCACGACGTCGCCATTCAGGATCTTCCGGTGGTGATGTGTCTCGACCGGGGCGGTCTGGTCGGCGAGGACGGCGTGACGCATCACGGAGTCTTCGACATGGCGGCCTTCGGCTGCGTGCCGACACTGGCGATCGCTGCGCCGATGGACGAACTGGAACTGCGCGGCATGATGTATACGGGGCTGCAGTACGGCCATCCCTTCATGATTCGCTATCCCCGCGGCTGCGGCGAAGGCCGGATGTGGCGCGGTGCGCGGTTCGAAACCCTGCCCGTGGGCCGGGGGCGCAAGCTCCGCGACGGAGCGGATGTGGCGCTGGTGACCGTCGGAACGGTCGGCAATGCCGCTGCACGCGCTGCCGTACGCGCTGCCGAAGAAGGGGTGAGCGCGGCCCATTACGACCTGCGCTTCGCCAAACCTCTCGACGAGGAACTGCTCCTCGAAGTGGGCGCGAAGTTCCGCCGCGTGGTGACGGTCGAGGATGGCGCCCTGCGCGGAGGCGTCGGCGAAGCCGTCGCGGCATTTTTCAATGCACGCGGGCTGGACGTTTCGGTGCGTTCGCTGGGCATCGGCGACGAGTGGGTCGAACACGGAACTCCGGCTCAGCTCTACGCCCTCTGCGGCTATGACGAGGAGGGTATTCTGAAAGCCCTGCTCGAAACGAAACAGGCGCCGGTCTGCGCCGAATAATATCCGGACTCCTTACATCGTAAACACCCAGTCGTCGGCTTTGCTGAGCGCCGCGTCCTGCCGGAAGCCTTCCCACTCGAACGCTTTCAGCTGCTGCGGATCGCCGATGCGGTTTTTGAGGATGTGACGGGTCATTTCGCCGCGGCACATTTTCGTATATACCACGACGGTTTTCAGCCGGTCGTCTTCGCGGATGCGGAATTCGGGGGTGACGACCCGCACCTCGCGGCAGATGCGCTTCCAGTCGAACAGCCGCTTCATCTCACTGCTGGCCAGATTGACCAGTATGCCGTCGTCGGCCTTGATCTTCTCCAGAAAGGCGTCCGTCAGTTTGTCCTGCCAATATTCGAAAACCGTCTGCTCGCCGTGGCCGGGCAGTACGGCGTCGCCTTCGAGCCGGTAGGTGCGGATTGCGTCCAGCGGACGGAGCAGTCCGTAAAGGAACGAGGTGATGTTGAGGTGCGCCTGCGCATATTCGAAATCCCCGGCCGTGAAATCAGCCGGAGCGATCCGTTTGAACACGATGCCCGTGTAGGCCGCCAGCGCCGGCAGCGCCCTCTCCGCATCGTCGTGGAAACGGCTGTAGCGGAGCCGGTTCGTCGCGGCGATCCGATGGTTTACGCGCAGGATTTTCGCCAGCTCTTCGGTGGAGAGCGTCGCCAGCTGTCCGGCCAGCTCCCCGGCCTGCGCGCCGTAAAGGGGCGAAGTGGTGCGGGGTATCGGCAGGGAGGTGCTTTCGGCCATCGTTTTGGCACAGGAGAGGAGTATTTGCATGATTTGTCAGTTGTTGTCGCCCGCCTGCTCCGGAAAGCGGGTGAACGGGACGAAGGGCGTCACCGTAAAATCGGCGGTGAGCAGGTAGTCGCGGCGCGGATTTTCCATGTAAACGTTTTTGCAGATGCGGTAACGGGCGTATACGGACGGATAGATGCGCGGCGCGAGCCGGGCCGTGAAGCCGTAGGCGTACTCTTTCGTCTGCCGGGCGTCGCCGGGGACGGGAAATTGCGGGCGGCCGATGCCGATCAGCAGGGAGTTCCATGCGTCGGCGCCCGGCAGTGTTTCCCACCGGCCGTTTTGGAACCTGCAAACGGTGTAGTCCGTCCCGAAATAGACGGTCGAATCGCCGCGGTAGCGGATCGTAAGCCGTACGCAGTCGGTCTCCGCAGGGTAGAAGGCATATTCGGCGTCCATGCTCAGTCCGTCGGGCGGCGGCGTGCCTTCGGGGGCGGGCGGATAGGGCGTCGTGTCGGGATCGAACCCTTCGAGCCGGATCAGGGGGCTGTCGTGCACGTAACGGCGGAAGCGGGCTTTCATCGCCGAGTCGGCCCGGAGCAGGTGGACACGGACGATCCCTGCGGTTTCGTCGGTCCCGGACGACCGGACGGCGTCGGCGATGCTTGCTATTTCCTTGGTTGCGGATGCGCGGGCGGCGTTCGCGCTTCCGTCGAATGTTTCGCGCTCCGGTGTGCAGGCGGCGAATCCCCGGTCGGTCGTGAGCAGGATGTCGAGACGGCGCCACACGCTGTCCTGCAGTTCGCCCAATTCGCGCGCCGTGGGACGGCGCTGGGCGGTCGCCGTACAACCGGCGGCGAGCAGCAGCGATAACAGGAGCAGTCTCATCGGCAGGCGGGTTATGCTACCGAACAGGGGATACCGAGCGTTTCGACGCGGGCGGCGATGGCCTGCAGCTCCTCGCGCGGAACCTTTTCGAGCGTCCGGCACGGGGTGTCGCGGTCGAGCGAGTAGACCATGACCTGCCGCGGCCGGATCTCTTCGATCAGCCGTAGCCATGCCGAGACCTCCTCTTCGGTCGTGTTGTCTGTTTTCTGTCCGTCGCATTCGCCGCGCAGGAACATGGTCTGCACGGTCAGGCGTCCGTCGAAGCCCTTCATCTGCTCCACGACGCCGCGGACGGTGTAGGCGGGGCTTTGGGGGTTGTTCATCAGACGCGCCGTGGCGTCGAACGCCGAGTCGAGTTTGAGGATGTTGTTGTCCACCCGCAGCAGGGCGCGGCGCACCTCTTCGCGGTGGAGCTGGGTGGCGTTCGAGAGCACCGAGACCTTGGCCGACGGGCACAATGCGTCGCGCAGGGCGATCGTATCGCCGATCACCGCTTCGAATTCGGGATGCAGGGTCGGCTCGCCGTTGCCGGCGAAGGTGATGACGTCGGGCGGCGTGCCGTCCGCCACCATGCGGCGCAGCGTCGCTTCGAGCTGCGTGCGGACATCTTCGCGGGCGTTGAATCGCCGTCCGCCGGGGTGTTCGGCGTTCCAGCCGCATTCGCAGTAGATGCAGTCGAACGAGCAGAGTTTCGAATCGGTCGGCAGGAGGTTCACCCCCAGCGAAAGGCCCAGCCGCCGCGAGTGCACCGGGCCGAAAATGATGTCGTGAAATAGTGATGTCATAATGCAAAAATACATAAAATATCCGACTTTGTACCGCGTGCCGTTTCAGGCTGCCGTCGGGGCGTCCTTGCCCGCCGTTGCGCTGTCCCCGGTCGCCGTTCCGTCGTTTTTGGCTGTTGCCGAGTCGCTCTCGTCTGCCGTTGCGTCGCTCTCGTCTGCCGTTGCGCTGTCCCCGGCCGCCGCCGGGTTGTTTTTGCCCGCTGTTGTGCCGGCTCCGTGTCCCCGGCCGCTTCCGCTGTCGTCGGGGAATCCCGTCGCGCCTTTTCGGAATGCGTCGTTTCCGTTCCGGCCGGCGGAAAACTCGGTTTGCGCGGTCGGCTCCGTGGCCTGAGACGCGCGGAAGCGTACGGATTCGGAATATATTTCCTATCTTTACAAAAATCATTCTCCTATGAAATTCAGGTTCGGACTGCTGCCGCGCGTCGTACTGGCCATCGGGCTGGGCGTGGGATGCGGCTTTTTCTTTCCCGAATGGGCGACGCGCATCGCGCTGACGTTCAACGATATTTTCGGACAGTTCCTCTCGTTCGTCATTCCGCTGCTGATCCTCGGTCTGGTGGCGCCGGGCATCGCCGATCTGGGAAAGAACGCCGGGTGGCTGCTGGCCGTTACGGCGGCGCTGGCCTATGCCTTCACGCTTTTTTCGGGCTTCGGAACCTATTTGGTGGGGCGCGCGGTCTTTCCCGCGCTGCTCGAAGGCTCGCAGGCCGTGCTGCCCGACGATGCGGGCGCGGCGCTCACGCCCTATTTCACGGTTCAGATGCCGCCGCTGTTCGGCGTCATGTCGGCGCTGGTGCTGGCCTTCGTGCTCGGACTGGGCATGGCCTATACCCATAGCGTGAAGCTCAAGGGGGTGATGGACGAATTCAAGGGGATTATCGAACGCGTGATCGGCAGCGTCATCATTCCGCTGCTGCCGTTCTATATCTTCGGCATTTTCCTCTCGATGACCCGGTCGGGGCAGGTCGCGGGCGTGCTGGGCGTCTTCGTGAAGCTGATCGCGGTGATCTTCTGCATGACCGTCGTGCTGCTGCTCGTGCAGTTCTCCGTCGCCGGACTCGCGGCGCGCAAAAATCCGCTGCGGATGCTCCGCACGATGCTTGCGGCTTACGTCACGGCTCTCGGAACGCAGTCTTCGGCCGCCACGATCCCCGTGACGCTGGCGCAGACCCTGAAACTCGGCGTGCGGCCCGAAATCGCGTCGTTCGTCGTGCCGCTCTGCGCGACGATCCACCTCTCCGGCTCGATGATGAAGATCGTCGCCTGCGCGCTGGCCGTGTCGATGATCGCCGGACTGGAGCTGCCTGCCGGAACGTTCGTGGGATTCATCCTGCTGCTGGCCGTGACGATGATCGCGGCTCCGGGGGTGCCGGGCGGGGCGATCATGGCCGCGCTGGGACTGCTGGAGTCGATGCTGGGATTCGACGAAACGCTCGCCGGACTGATGATCGCCACCTATATCGCCATGGACAGTTTCGGCACGGCGACCAACGTCACGGGCGACGGCGCCGTGGCGGTGATCGTCGATGCGATCGACCGGCGGCGCTGAAAACCGTTCCGGGGCCGCCGAAAGCGGCCTTTTTTCTTTTTATACCTGTGTAAATAAGTATAAATGCGTACCCGTGCCGAATAAAAAACGGCTAATTTTGATGACTAAAAAGGTTTTTTTGTACTTTTGCGCGTCCGGAACGGAAACTAACATTAAATTATATACATTATGGTTGATATTTTTGCACGCCTTGAAAAAAATGCAGGCGGACCTATCGGTCAGTACATGTCGTACGCCCACGGATATTTCGCGTTCCCCAAACTGGAGGGCGAGATCGGTCCCCACATGGTTTTCCGGGGCAAAAAGATGCTCAACTGGAGTCTGAACAACTACCTCGGTCTGGCAAACCATCCTGAGGTGCGCAAGGCCGACGCCGAAGGCGCAGCCAAATTCGGTATGGCGGCCCCGATGGGCGCCCGCATGATGAGCGGTCAGACCGTTTATCACGAACAGCTCGAACGCGAGCTGGCCGAGTTCGTCGGCAAGGAGGACGCTTTCCTGCTCAACTTCGGTTATCAGGGCATGATCTCGATTATCGACTGCCTGCTGACGCCGCGCGACGTGGTCGTCTACGACGCCGAGGCGCATGCCTGCATTATCGACGGTCTGCGTCTGCACAAGGGCAAGCGTTTCGTGTACGGACACAACGACATGGATTCGCTGCGTCTCCAGCTGCAGCATGCCACGGACCTCGCCGAGGAGCAGAACGGCGGCGTGCTCGTGATTACCGAAGGTGTCTTCGGCATGAAGGGCGATCTGGGCAAACTCGACGAGATCGTGGCGCTGAAGAAGGATTTCCAGTTCCGTCTGCTGGTGGACGACGCCCACGGCTTCGGTACGATGGGCGAGGGCGGCCGCGGTACGGCTTCGCATTTCGGCGTGACCGACGGCGTGGACGTGCTGTTCAACACCTTCGCCAAGTCGATGGCCGGTATCGGCGCATTCGTCTGCGGTCCCCGCTGGCTGGTGAACCTGCTGCGTTACAACATGCGTTCGCAGCTCTACGCCAAGTCGCTCCCGATGCCGATGGTCATGGGCGCGCTGAAGCGTCTGGAGCTGATCCGCAACCATCCCGAATATCAGCAGAAGCTGTGGGAGATCGTCCGCGCGCTCCAGAACGGCCTGAAGGAAAACGGATTCGAGATCGGCGTGACCAACTCGCCCGTAACCCCCGTCTTTATGAAGGGCGGTATCCCCGAAGCGACGAACCTGATCGTCGATCTGCGCGAGAACCACGGTATTTTCTGCTCGATCGTGATCTATCCGGTGATCCCGAAGGGCGAGATCATCCTGCGCGTGATCCCCACCGCAGCCCATACGCTCGACGACGTGAACTATACGATCGCGGCGTTCAAGTCGGTGCGCGACAAGCTCGAAGGCGGTATTTATGCCCAGATGCCGATTCCGGTTCGCGCCGACGAAGGCTTCAAGGTCCGCTAATCGGGATTCGCTCTGAGGGCGATCCGTATATAGATAAGGCTGCCATTTCCGGCAGCCTTATTTTTGTTGCCGTTCGCTGCGGGGCGTTGGCGCCGGGCATGCCTGCGCGATCGCATCTGCACCGGCGTTTCTTTTTTTTGCGTTTTCGGGCGGCGCAAGAGTAATTTTGCGACAAAATTCGCCGGAAAATTTTGCAGAATAAATTTTTCGGTTTATATTTGCAGTCCCGAAACGCAGGTTTCGAAGCCCGGAGCCGAGGTGCGGATGCAGTTGTCCCGCCCGTCCGAAAACGATAATTGCGGAAATAGCTCAGTTGGTAGAGCGCAACCTTGCCAAGGTTGAGGTCGCGGGTCCGAGTCCCGTTTTCCGCTCTTGTAAATGGTTGATAATCAGTCGGTTATCAACCATTTTTCTTTTTTCGGAAAATGCGGAAGCCGGGCGGAATGTTTGCCATAGCAAGCTGAACGGCGGTAATAGAATAAAACAAAACGGGCATCAGAGCAGTTAAGAACTCCGATGCCCGGTTATTTATTAAAACCCAAACTATTTCTTGGATGCGGTCGTTTTGCGAGGCAGTCTTTTAACAGCCTGCTCTAATTGTTCGACGGCTTTGTTGTCGGCGTTACTCCGCTTGACTTTGAACAATTCGTATTCGTGTTCTGCTTTGGCTTTTGCGATTTCATGCGAAATATGGCCGGCATGCGTCAGAATTTCACGGTCGTTCAGGGCCAGAAATCCATGCAGTTTGGCGATCCAGTCTTTCATATACATCGGAATACGCTTCATGGCCTGTCCTTCGGCGAAAACAAGATATTGTTCTACCAAATTATTGAGTGCAAGCAACTCTTCTTCCGTCAAATAATTCTTCGCAATCGCCACATCTTGTTTCCGGACTTTAACGCCGCGCCAAGAGGTCAGCCCCATATTGGGTTTGTTGCTGTCGCAGCGTTCCGAAATTATCTCCGCCGCCGTTTTCCCCGTTACGGCCCAGTGCATTTTATTCTGCACGGTTTTGAAAAACTCAATGCTCATATCCGCTGCGGGGTCATAGTCCGCACTCGTCGCATATATTTCGATAACTTTCTGATAAAACCGCTTTTCTGAGGTGCGAATATCCTGAATGCGGCGTAACAGTTCGTCGAAATAGTCGAACGGGAGGTCCGGATTTTTCAGTCGTTCATCGTCCAACACGAAACCTTTGACAATGTATTCGCGAATATGCTGCGTTGCCCATTGGCGAAACCGGGTGGCCACATGCGACTGAATGCGGTAACCCACCGAAATAATCGCGTCGAGGTTATAATAATTGACTTGCCGCTGAACGGTGCGCGTGCCTTCCCGCTGAACTTGTAAGAAATCCTTACAAGTTCGATCTTCCTGTAACTCACCCTCTTGATAAATATTTTTCAAATGCAGGGTGATGTTTTGCGGAGTCGTTTGAAACAATTCGGCCAGCATGCGCTGCGTTAGCCACACTGTTTCATCCTGCAGGCGCACGTCGATCTTGGTTTGTCCGTCCTCGGTCTGATAAATCAGTATTTGCGAGTTGTTGTTGTCCATTATTTTGTCGGTCGGTTACTGCAAGCGTTGTTATAGTAGTCGATCTGCGCGGTGCAGACCCGTTCCACGATGTCGCGCAGGTGTTCGACTTTCGGCAGCAGCGCGTCGATGTCCTCCTTGGTAATTTCGAAATCGGGATTATAGCGGGATTCGACATAAGCCCTTTGCAAAAGGTCGAAAAGCCGTTCTTCTTCCGGCGTGTCCCGTGGAAACGCTTTGAATATTTCGGTCGTGAACCGCTTGCAACGATTCATCAATTCAGTAAGTCTGTGTTCTTTGGGACTATATAAAGTAAATACTAATTCTATTATGCGCAAAAGATTTTCTGTGGCTTGGTGCAAGTTAAATGAAGCCATTTTATAATTCTTTCTATTATAAGAATCAATATTTAAAAGAATGAACTCAATCGCTTTCGGTTTGAAATTGTCATCATAATATTTCTGCGCTCGCTCCTGAATCTCGTCAAAATTCAACTTGCGGCGGCGGGCCAACTTGTATTCTCCCGAATCATACAGAATAATTCCCTGCCGTTTTATCTCCGTTTCGAAATAGTGGGCTTTTGAGAGCGCATAGTTGAAGTCCGCTATTCCATAATTGATAAATTGGGGCTTCGTATGGAAAGGTCTGTTCTTGTGCTGAAAAAAAGCGTCGGCAATTTTGTCATACAGCGAATACTCAATCGCCCCGATTGGCTTGCGCGTCAGGATCAGTATGTCGTAATCGCTCATAAAGTAGGTCGGCACGCCGAACTCTACGCGCTGGTCGTAATCGACATAGGTATTCCGGGCGTAACTGCCGTAAAGAATAACCATTCCGACGTTCTTCACATGCTCGCGGACGAGACCGACAAGCTGTTTCAGGTCGGCTTGTTTCTTTTCGGGTAAGAAGTTGACGCTCTTTTTCATAACTACAAAATTATGAAAAAAGTTGGTAAACCGCTTTGCCCTGTCCATATTTTCGCTATATTTGCTTAACATTCCAGCAAATAGTCTGCAAAAGTTTCCCAAAAGGGGTGGCACGAAGCCACTTAAAAGAAATCAAAACCGACTATTATGCGGAATTATCATAGCTCGGCATAGCCGACGGACATAATAAAGAGCAGCAACTCTTTATACCGAATCAGAAAAATAGGCACTTTTTGAAACCAAGGTATAAATGTTGCCAGTCCTTGTTTTGTTCCGTCCGTAAGGACGGGACTTGCAAGGGCGCGGTACATTCTGGGTTTCGGGTAGCCTATACCTTCTGATCGGAATGTTATCGCGTCCCTTGCTTTTTTTATGCCCTTGCGAGACGCGGATTCATACCAACGAAAACCGAAGAAAATGTCCCGCCGCATCCGATTCCGGAATTACCCGAAGGCCCAAAATCCCCATTATATTTTACTGCTCCGGCACAATACGGGCCGGACGCTTCCGCCGCAAGGTTCTGCGCGGCGGAGCGTCCGTTTTTGGGCCGGGGAGCGGGGGAACGCCCTCACGCCGCACGATCCGGCGCGGCGGGCGTCATAAGGCTCTCTGAGCGACACGTACAATCCCGCATTCCGGATGCAGCCGGCAGGCATTGCGCCGGAAGCGGTCCCTGAAATCTGGCAGCCGGGGCGGTCTCCGCATTGAATTCTTCCTAAAGTGAAGTTGCGTCACTTGTTCGGTCGGAGCCGCCCCTTTTTTCAAACCGGTGTTCCGGGGCTAAAACGGCACACGCATTGATGAACAACGCAAAAATTCTACGATGAACCGGAACGACCCCGATTTCGAGAAAGCCCTGCGGGCCATCGACCGCTTTTACGCGACGCAGGTCAATATCTGCATTGCGGCGTTGAATAGAATGCAGTCGGCGGAGCTGGCCGACAAAAACATCATCCTCCGTGCGATCATGTGCGACATGCCCGACTGCGGCATCTGCGCCGATCCCGCGGCCGAAGACTACGGCGTCGATTTTTGGGTCGACCGGGCGGAGTATGTGAACGACACGTCGTTCAATCTCTACGTTACGCAGGCCGAGGAAAAGGTGCTTTGGAACGTTGGGGAGAAAGGCCGGAAGCCGGAGCGTCTGGCGGTTCCGCAGCAGCGGATCACGGTGCGGGCCGACGGGATAAGCAGGCCCCCGTATATTCCGCTGATCTATCTGACGGTGCTTAGCTCCAAACTGACGGCGATGGCGCTGGCGGACGTGCTGCCGGCAGTGGACTTGTCCGGCTATTGCGACGAGCGGGTGATGGCGTCCTTGGGGGAGCGCATAGCAGGGGTATTGGACAGGATGACTGAAATGCAGGACGGGGAGGAGGGCGGAAATCCGGTAAGCTGAAACGCCGCGGGCCGAAAAAACGGGGCGGACCCGAAAGCCCGCCCCGCCGCTGAAAAAGTTGGCGTCACCCCTGTTCTACAGGTTCTTTTTTCAACTCCCCCGTTTTTTCCGGCCGGACGGGGCGTTTCATCCGCTCAAGTTCGCGCTCCAGCAGTTTGTCCACCAGCTTGCGTTTGGCTTGCCGGGCCTCGAACGGCGTGGGCGGAATGTCCGAAACGTCCATCTTCAGATAATCCAGATAACTCTGATAGGAAATGCCGAAGGTGTAACGTCCGAGCCGTTCCCAAACCCGTTTGTGGCATTTCGCCTTGTATTCGGGTTCATAATACATTTTGTCAAATTCCTGAACCGCCTTGACTCTCAGGCGCATGTAGAAGTTGTTGTAACTCATAAAATAAAAAATTTTAGTTTTTTGAGCGATATTGCTCACTAAAATTTACGCAATTAATTGCGGTTCAGGTTAAAAGAGAAGTCCCTCAATTCCTCTCGCGTGGAGAGCCTGCAAAATAGGTATTCGGCGGGCAGGAAGGTCCAATAATTATACTTTCTCAGATCCGCCGAGGAGGTTTCCAGACAGATGCGGTCCTCGGCGTCCCGGTTGCCGACGATTCCCCATAGCGACGTTCGGCTGTCGCAGCCGGGATCTGTCGCATGGAACAAATAGACGTCGCCGATGCGGAATTTGCAGGTTTTTATGGTCATATCAGGTTCGTTAGGGTTTTACGGCGGCAAAGGTGAAAATCCTGAAGCGAACCTACAACTTGCGTGGTAACCGTTACGACATTAATCTGTTCGGGAGGGGGCAAATGAAAACTCCGGATGCGAATGCACATCCGGAGTTTCCACTGTTTTTCGGTTCTTCGTTTCCGCTTCCCGTCATTCGGCTTTCAGCTCGACGACGACGCTGCGGGCGCGGTCCGTCGAGAAGAGTTTCAAACCGGCCTTCATCAGGTAATCGCCGCTTACGACGCGGTCGTTGTGCTCGATACGCGGATTCTGCCCCGGCATGAGGTTTATTTCGCGGATGCGGTAGCGCAGATCGGGGTCCAGTCCGGTCAGCCGTACGGCGGGCAGCTGCTCCCCGTAGCGCGGATTGAGGTCGTAGGCGAAGACTACGGAGCCGGTCCGGTCCGCCGAGACGGTCTGCATGGCCGCATGCTGTCCTTCGTAGGGCGAAACGAGCCGGTAGAAGTCTCCGTCGAGGATGGTGTGTTTCAGCCGGTTGTAATTCCGGAGCGCCTGCCGGCAGAATTGCAGTTCGTCGTCCGGCAGATCCTTGACGATGATGTCGAAGCCCAGTTTGCACATCATGGCCACGTCCGTACGGAACTTGATCGAAGTCGAGCGGTTCCAATTCGTCACGTGTGCGCACATGCTTTTCAGCGGGAAGAAATGGGAGTAGCCCCACTGGATGAAAATGCGCTCCAGCGGGTCGGTGTTGTCGCTGGGCCAGAATTCCGTGAAGTAGCGCAGCGCCCCGTAGTCGGTGCGTCCCCCGCCGCCTGAGCAGAGCATCATCGGCAGGTCGGGGTATTTGGCCCCGATCCGTTCGAGTACGCTGTACAGGCCCCGTACGTAGTCGATCCACAAGTGCGACTGTTTTTCGGCCAGATAGGCCGAATGGGCGTTGATGATCGGGCTGTTGCAATCCCATTTGAAGTAGGCGATGCCGGGATTTTCCGTCATCAGACGGTCCACGACGCCGAAGACGAAGTCCTGCACTTCGGGGTTGGTGAGGTCCAGCACCAGCTGGTTCCGGAAGTAGGCTTCGTCGCGGTTGGGATAACGCAATACCCAGTCGCGGTGCTTTTCATACAGCTCGCTGCGGGGATTGACCATTTCGGGTTCGATCCAGAGACCGAAGCGGATGCCCTTGCCCTCGGCAGTTTCGACCAGTCCGGCGATGCCGCCGGGCAGTTTGCCGCGGGTTTCGTCCCAATCTCCGAGTCCCTGCGTGTCGTTGTGCCGCGGATGCTTGTTGCCGAACCATCCGTCGTCGAGCAGGAACATGTCCACGCCGAGTTCCGCCGCGTCGTCCATGAGCGCCGCGAGTTTTTCTTCGTTGAAGTCGAAATAGGTTGCCTCCCAGTTGTTGAGCAGCGTCATGCGGCCCTTGCCGCCGTCTTTGAGCTGGTGGCGGCGCGCCCAGTCGTGCAGGCTGCGGCTTGCGCTTCCGGCTCCCCCGGTGCTGAAGGTGAAGATGAATTCCGGCGTTCGGAAGATTTCACGGGGACGCAGGGAGTATTCCGACGCGAAGGGGTTGATGCCGGAGAGGATGCGCAGGCCGTTGTTCTGGTCCACTTCGAAGGTGAACCGGAAATTGCCCGTCCATGCCAGCGTGCCCAGAAGCACCTCCCCTTCGGTTTCGGACATCGGGCCGTCGAGGGTTACGGCGAACAGCGGAGGGCAGAACATGTTGGCCCGCGAGCCGAGCGACGAATCGAGTACCTTCTTGCCGAAGTCGAGCCTGCGCTCGCTCTTGTTGACCTCGTGCGCCCAGTCTCCGGTAAATTCGGTCAGGTAGTAGCTCCCGGCTCCGAGGCGAAGCATCGACGATGCGTATTCGTACAGGGTGACGGGTTTGCGCTCGTAGTGTACGATCTCGGTCCTGCTCTTGATGACGTTCTCGCGTTCGAAAGCGGTTAGGATCAGCTTTACTTCGACGGGGTATGCCTCGTCCCGGAGCAGGATGCTGGTCTCGGTGACGCCGTCTGCCGCAGAGCGGGTTTCGTGCGATACGTAGGCGAGCTGCAGGGAGCCGTTGCCGTCGTTGTGCGTAAGGCGCAGGGCCGGGGTGAAATAGTTTTTCGAACCGTACGTCGTGAACGCTTCGTCGCCGGCCGGAAGCAGGCGCAGGTCTTCCGGGCTGCGGAAGGCCGGTCCCAGATAACTCTGGCAAAGCCGTCCCTGATCGTCGATACGGTACAGGAGGTCGGTCTGATCGGTGTGGATGCGGATCAGGGGCTTTTCGGCAGCGCAGATGTCGGCTGCGAGCAGTGTCAGCAAGAGGGTCAGTAGCTTTTTCATCGTATGTGGTTTATTCGGTTTTATCGACGGCGGATGGCGTAGAAGCGGACGTCTTTGCCGGGGATGGAAATTTCTGCTGGGCGGCGGAGTGTCAGGTGTTCGCAGCTCCATAGCTCCTCGAAATCGTACTCGGCCGCAGGATCGAGTCCCAAGCGTCGCGGGTCGATCGTGCGCCGGGTCTCCTTGTCGCTGTAGTTGAAGACTGCGTAGTATGTCACGCCGTCGCGGGGACGTGATACGAACTGGTCCTCCGAACGGATTCCGTCGCCCTCTACCGGGCGGAACGCTTCGCCCGTCGCGGCGGCGTTGACGCGCGGATTGGTCAGGAACTTTTCCGCACGGCTCTTCGATTCGGCGGGACCTCCCGAACTGAAATCGTCGCCGCAGATGTAGATTCCCGTGATGATGCCCGATGTGATGCGGGCGCGGTTCTCTCCTTCGGAGGCTTCGCGCAGGACGATGTGGTCGGCGTCGTTGTAATTGTAGATCCGGTCCTGCCACCAGCCGTATGAGGTGGCGTTGAGCGTATATTCCGTATCCTTGATCTTGTTCCACGCGTCGCAGGCTATGCGTCGCGAGTTGGCGTAATGAGCCGGGAATACGGGCGAGATCGAAAGGTTGATGTACATGTCCCCGAAATATTTTTCGAGCAGGGCCATGCCGTAGTTGTATCCTTCGATGCCGCTCCGGATCTCCGGATTGTGCCATTTGTCGGCCTCCATGGCCCCGTGGGTCATGAAGTCCATTTTCACATAGGTGAATCCCGTGCGGCGGAACAGTTCCGAGAAATATTTCATCCGCTGCTCGACGGCCGGGTGGGTGGGGTCGAGCGCATAGGCGCCGTCCAGCTTCTGCGGCTGTCCGTGGGCGTAGAGATAGGCGTCGCCGAAGGTGTATTGCTCCGCGTGATCCATCTTCTGCCGCGGATTGCAGCCCCAGTCGGTGAAGGGCGTCCAATAGATGCCGGCCTGCTGCCCGTTGGCCCGGCAGCGAGCCGTGAACGCGGAAAGCTGCTCCTCGCTCATGGCGTTCCACCCCGAATCGAGTCCGACGTAGAGCGTATTGTCGGCCGTGTGGAACGAGTTGCCTTGCAGGCGGTCCCTGAGGTAGTCGGCCACTTGGGAGGCGTTTTCGTAGTTGAGCCGGAACTGGAGCGCACCCCAACTGTTCCAGCCTACGGGCATGGCGTGTTCCCAGTGCCGCGGCGGCGCTATGGCGGCGTTGGCTTCGCCGTAGCACTCCAGCCCTTCCCGCCAGTCGGCGAAACACCCGATTAGGAAGCGCGGCGACGAAACGCGCCGCCCGTACAGTGCGCCGTGTTCCTTCACGTCGCGCGTCAGTGAGTCGGCCGCGCCCGCTTCGCAGACGATCCCCGTGATGCGGTCGTCCTCCGAGGTGAGACGCACGGCGCTTTTCCAATGGTCGTGATCCACCGAGCCGAAGACCCAGCCCCGGCGCGTGTCGTTGTCGTAGAGAGCTGTCGCTTCATAGCTCGTCAGGCGTTCGAAGCCGAGCGGATGCGACGCGTAGCGGATCCAGCAGTCGTTGTCGAAAGGGATGAACAGGGCGCGTGCCGTACCTCCGGGCCGCAGCGACTGCTTTTCGGCGGCGACGGGCGTCAGTCCGTTGGTCGATACGCCTTTTTTATCGGAGAGCGTCGACTGCACGGTGACGAACCGGCCGTGGTCGTAGAGCCGGTAGCTGATTTCCATTTGAGGAAGCGCCCGGTCGGTATGGCGGATGCGGATTTCGAGGGCCTTGCCCAGCGGATCTTGGGTGCGGCGGGTGCGGACCTGCTGTTTCCGGTACGACTGCGACGAAACGGTCCGTCCGTCGAGACGCGCTGTCGAAGCGGCGTGGGACAAGAGCGTATCGCCGTTGCAAAGCAGTGTGACGGTGTGGTCGGAGTTGGTGACGACCTCCCAGCGGCCGTTTCTGTTGTCGGCCGTGATGTTGCAGCTCCAGAGCAGGAGAACCGCTGCCGCGCAGGCTTTCAGTAGATGGTGCATTGTTTTTTGTTTTGGAGTTTATACCGCAAAATTATGCTCGGAACCCCGCCTCAAATAGCAAGGATTCGGCTAACTATAGTCTTTTTGATGCATTCCCGCTTTTCGGGCGGCTTTCAGGCGTGTTTCGGGGCGTCTCCGCCGTCGGTCTGCGGTTCTTCGGGCTTGTGCATCTTTTCGAAGTCGCGCGGGCGCATGCCGAATTGTTTGTAGAACAGCCGGCTGAAATACGACGGGGAGGTGATGCCTACGGCGTAGCACACTTCGTTGATCTTGTGTTTCCCGTCCTGCAGCATGCGGGCCGCTTTTTTCAGACGTATCAGGCGGATGAAGTCCACCACCGAGAGGTTGGTGATGTTCTTGACCTTGCGCAGCAGGCTCGAACGGTTTATGTGCAGCGCTTCCGACAGCCATTCGACGTTCAGCTGTTCGTTGGTCATGTGTTCTTCGATGAGCGCGATGATCCTGTTGATGAACTCCTCGTCGGCCTTCGACATGCGTATGTTGTGAACCGGTACGAAGGGGCGTTTGATGAAGGCTTCCCGCTCCTTGCGGCGGTTGTCCATGATCGAGAAGATCAGGGCACGCAGATAGCTGAACGAAAAGGGCTTTTCGATGAAGGCTTCGGCGCCGATGTGCAGCCCTTCGATCTTGGCCGTCATGTCGTTCTTGGCCGTAAGGAAGACCAGCGGGATGGAGTGCAGGTTCTCCTCCCGTTTCATCGTGCGGCACAGCTCCATGCCGTCCATGCCGGGCATCATGATGTCCGAGACCACGAGGTCTACGGCCTGATTGTGCAGGATTTCGAGGGCTTCGGCGCCGTTGGAGGCGGTCAGCACCACGCATTCCCTGCGCAGGCGGCCGGCGAGATACTGCTGTATGGCGGTGTTGTCCTCGACGAGCAGTACCGAATAGTCCTGTTCCGACGAGGCGGTCTCGGTCGGCTCCTGCGGGTCGGCCAGCAGCATTTCGGTCTCTTCGCCGGGGAGTTCCGCGAGCGTTTCCGCCTGTTCCTGAAGATTGATGTATTGCTCTTGTACGAGCGGGAGGGTCAGCACGAACGAATTGCCCGGAGCCGCCGTGTCGAGGAACAGATGCCCCTTGTGCAGCTGGGCCAAGGAGCGGGCCATCGGCAGTCCGATGCCGGCTCCGGGAGCCTGCCCCGTGCGGTCGATGCGGAAAAAGGGTTCGAAAATCTTTTCGCTCAGGTGTATGGGTATCTTCTCGCCGTCGCTCGTCACGCGGACCGAGAAGGTCTCGCTGTTGTGTTCGAGCGCCACCTCGATTTCGTGTTCGGCGTACTTCAGCGCGTTGTTCAGCAGGTTGCTCACGATCTTGGTCAGCGCCTCGCGGTCGGCTGCGGCTTGGAACGAGCCTTCGCCGGGGCGGAGCGTCAGGCGAAGCCCCCGTTTCTCGATGGTCGGCTCGAAACGCTCGACGATGCACTGCAGCTGCATCGGAATGTCGAAACGCACGAAGTCGAGCCGCATCTTGTTCGAATCGACGTTGCGGAAGTCGAGCAGCTGGCGGATCAGCTCCAGCAGGCGTTGTGTGTTTTTGTGGATGACATGCAGGTTCTTCTCCAGCTTCGGGTCGGCGTTCATCTCCATGATGTCCTCCAGCGGCCCCTTGATGAGCGTCAGGGGCGTCCGGACCTCGTGGGCGATTTCGGTGAAGAAGTCGATTTTGGCTCCGTACAGCTCCTTCTCCTTCTCGGCCTCGAACAGCCGCTGCTGTTCGAGTATCTGCTTGCGTTTGCGTCGCAGGTAGTAGCGGAATCCGGCGGCGGCGCCTCCGGCGACGATGAGCAGGTAGGCAATCTTGGCCAGCCCCGTGCCCCACCACGGAGGGCGGATGACGATCTTCAGCGACCGTTCCGCGCTTTGCCAGCCGCCGTTGCGGTTGACGGCCCGGATGCGGAACGTGTAGTTGCCCGGCTGAAGCTGGGCGAAGGAGATCGGACGTGACCGGTCGGCGGCGATCCACTCCGTGTCTACCGGTTCGAGTGCATAGTAGTAGTCGATCGAGCCGGTTTGCGAGAAACTGGTGCCGGCAAAACGGAGACTGATGTTCGATTGGTTGTGTGCGAGGGTGATGCGGTCGGTGAAGAGCGGACTCCGGTCGAGGGGCGATCCCTCTCCCCCGACGCTCTGCTCCTCGTTGTTGATGCTCAGTCCCGTGATGTAGAGGGCCGGTTCGGGCTTGGGCGAGAAATGGTGTTGTGCGGGATCGAAACCGACGATGCCGTCGAATCCGCCGAACCAGAATTTCCCGTCGCGGCCGCGCAGGGCGGCGTGGTAGTTGAACTGGTTGCCAAGCAGGCCGTTGTGGCGTGTGTAGGTGCGGATTTTTTCGGTTTCGGGGTTGAACCGCACCAGCCCGTAGTTGGTGCCGAGCCAAAGCATTCCTTCGCTGTCTTCGAGAACCCGGTAGGTGACGTTGTCGGGCATTCCCTCGCCGAGCGAGTAGCTGCGGAAGGCGTCCGTGTCGTAATCGTAACGGCACAAACCGCCGCGGTCGGTCGAAAACCAGAGCGTTCCGTGCCGGTCTTCGCAGACGTTGCTCACCGCATTGGAACTCAGCGATGCGGGATTCCCTTCTTCATGGGCGAAAAAGCGGCGTTCGCCGCTGGCCGGTTCGTACCGGCATAATCCGCCGCCCAGCGAGGCGAACCAAAGGTTTCCGCGCGAGTCTTCCGTGATGTCGAAGGCCCAGAAGGTGCTCAGAAAGTCGATCTGTTCGAATCGGGCCTTCCCGAAGCGCCGGACATAGACCCCCTGACCGGAGCCGATCCAGAGGTTGCCCTGCGAGTCCTTGCAGAACGAGTAGATGCTCGACTCGCCGATGCCGAGAGAGGCGGCGTCGTAGTGCGTGAGCTTCCCGGTGCGCATGTCGAGCCGCCCGATGCCGTGTTTGAAAAAGCCGATCCAGAGCTGGTCGCCGTCGGCCATCGTGCCGAGGGTGTTCAGCAGCCGCTGCCGCCGTGTAAACGTGTAATCGACGGTGCGGAACTCGCCCGTCGCGGGATCGAAGACGCAGACTCCCTCGTCCTCGGTCCCGATCCAGATGCGGCCGTCGGGGCCTTCGGTCAGCGACCTGATCTTTTTGCAGAGCACCGCGTGTTCCCGGTCGTAGGGGATGTATTTGTCGAAGACGAAATTCAGGTTGGCGCAGTAATTCACGCCTCCGAGCAGTGTGCCGACCCAGATGCCCCCTTCCCGGTCGCGGCAGAGCACGCTGCAGCTCTTGTCCGAAAGGCTGTAGGGATTGAGCATCTCCTCGCGGAAATGGGTCGTGCGGCCCGTACGGTCGTCGATGACGAAGACCCCTTCGTGGGTGGTGACCCACAGTTCGTCGTCGTAGCTCTCGACGTCGCGCAGCATCGTGCCGTGCACTTCGGGAGCGTCGATGACGCTCAGCGTCATCGTTTTCAGGTCGAGCCGCTTGAGTTGTCCGTCGTGAACGGCGATGGCCAGCGATGAGCCGTGCTCGCACAAGGCGAAGACGTATTCGCCGCGGAGCGTGCGGCCGTCGCGGTCGGTGTGGAAGCCGTCGAAACGATCCTCCGCGGCATTGTAGCGGTAGAGTCCGTCGGCGTAGGTGCCGACCCAGACCTGTCCGTTGCGGCGTATGCAGAGGCATTGGGGGCCGGGAACCGGATAGGTCCGGAGCTGTCCGTTGCGCCAGCAGAAGAGTCCTTGGTTCGGAACCACAGCCCAAACGGCGCCCGAAGGGTCGCTTTCGATGGCGGCGACCCAGTTCGTGATGGCGGTGCCCTCCTCCGTCGTGTGGGTGAACTCCTCGAAACGTTCGGTCAGGGGCGTGTAAATGTAGATGCCCCGGTCGGTGCCGCACCAAAGACGGCGTTCCGTATCTTCGTAGAGTGACGAGATATTCGAGTCGCCGTGCCCGGTCGCCGGGTCGAAGCATTGGAAAATACGGATCGAAGAGCCGTCGTAACGGTTCAGTCCGTTCTTGGTTCCGATCCAGATGAAGCCGTAGCTGTCCTGCACGATGGCTTTGATGTGGTTGTGCGAAAGGCCGTCGTCGAGTGTCAGGTGCGTGAAGTAGCGGTTGCGCGCTTGGGCGGCAAGGCAGGCCGTGCAGAGCAGGGCGCCCAGTAGCAGTAGTTTTTTCATGGCGGGTCGGTGACTCTTTGCAAAGATAGCGAATTATGTGCTCTCCTCTTCGTCGGAAGAGGTAAAAACGGGCCCTGCGCTCCATGGGAAGTGCAGAGCCCGTAGCGGAAACGGTTCGGTGCCCTTAGCGTCCGTCGTTGTAGGGTGTGACGCTTACGACGGGCTGCGCGGCGTCGCCGAGCAGCTCCTTGTCGAATTCGACATGGACGGTCTGCGTCTCACCGGGAAGCAGCATGAAATAGTTGTCGTCGTAGAGCGCGGGAAGGATGCGTTCGCCGCTCCGGGGATGGCGGAGCTGCACCCAAGTTGCGAACGATACGGCCGGGGACGAGGCGAGGTTCGTGACCTTCACTTCGGCCACGTATTTGCCGCCTTCGGTGCGGCCCTTCTGCTGCACCTTCAGACGGGGTGCCGGCAGGGTGTTGAGCGCCGTGAAGTCGGTGCGTTTCAGTCCGCGCCAGTAGGTGTTGCGGTCGACGACCCTGCCTTCGGCGTCGCGGAGCGTGAGCCGGATCAGGTGCACGTCGCTCAGCCCGGCCTGATGCTCCTCGCCGCCGTAGACTTTCATCTCGTAGAGCGAGTAGCCGTAACCCGTGCCGCGGCGGATGCCCTGCACCTTCACGTAACGGCCTTTCACGTCGTCGAAGAAGATGTCCTGCTTGCCGGCCTTGCCCGTGCGCTCGTGCGCCGCGTCGGTCCAGTGCTCGGCATCGTCGGAAATCTGTATCTTGAACTCCTTGCCGAAGGCGTTCTCCCAGTTGAGACCCACGCCGTAGACGTTCATCCGGCTTCCCAGATCTATGTAAATCCATTCGTGGTCGCTATAGCGGCTGCCCCAGCGGGTGAACTCCGAGCCGTCGACGATCTCTTCGGGGCTGCCGGCGTCGGTCGACGACGCCACGACGCGCTTGCCGCGGGCGATATTCTCGACGTTCTTGTAGAAGGGGATCGTGAAACAGCGCAGTGCGGTGTTCGGGGCCGAATTTACGGTCGCCGTACCTGTCAGCGCGTCCACGCGCCTGCCGTCGGTGTTGAACACCTCGGCCGTTGCCGTGAGTCCCTCGTAAGTCTGCGAGGTGGTGTTGGTGATCTTGACGTCGTTGGTTACCGGGTTCCAGAGGATGTGCAGCGGTTCGCAGGCGCGTTTGCAGCCCCAGTAAGCGCCCGTCAGGTCGTAATAGTAATCGTAGGTCTGCCATACCAGCGAGGGGTAGGCCGACTGTCCCATCCATGTCATGATGCCGGAGGCGTCCTCCCACATGTGGTCGAGCCATCCTTCGTAGAGGGCTTGGTTCGACTCGATGTTCAGCAGCTGGGCCTTCCGACAGAAGTCGTCGATGTCCGCAGCCTTGCCGTAACGCTCGTTGAGCATCCGTTCGTACTGGTCGGGCAGTCCGTTGAAGGCCTGCTGACCGAAATAGTGGAGGTTCCACATCTCGTTGCGGGGCCAGAGTTTGTCTTCGGGGATGAACTTGCGGAAGCTCTCGGCATTGACGAATACCGCCGTGCCGATCTCGGTGCGGAAACCCCAGCCGGGCGTGCCGACCTTGTTGTAGGGATAGGGGTAGTAGGTGAAGTAATAGCGCGGGTCGTAGGCTCCCCACGGACCGCTGCCCGAAAGGTGTCCTTCGTGCGAATTGGACTGGTAGTAGCGTTCGCCGCCGTCGAAGACCCGGACATTTTCGCGCAGGTAGGTGTCCAGCGGCGGTTCGGGCCAGCCTTCGTTGTTGCCGCACCAGACGGCGATTGACGGATGGTTGCGCAGCCGCTTGATCTTTTCGACGGCGTTGTAGTTGAAGGCGTGGATGTCGTCGGGAAGAATCGGGTTCGAATTGAGCCAGAAATCGTCCCATACCATGATGCCGTACTTGTCGCAGGCTTCGTAGAACTCCTCGTCGGTGGTGGTGCCCAGCCAGTTGCGGATCATGTTGAAATTCATCTCTTTGTGCAGTCTTACCTTGGTGGAGTATTCCTCGCCGCGGCAGCGGAGCATGTACTCCGAAAGCCCCCAGTTCGCACCTTTGACGAAGATGCGGCGGTCGTTGATCCAGAGGTGGAACACGCCGTCCTTGGTGTCGTAGTCGTATTTTTTCAGACCGAAGGTTATCCGCTGCGTGTCGGAGGGTTTGCCGTCGATCTCGACGGTCAGGTCGCAGGTGTAGAGGTTGGGTTCGCCGTAGCCGTTGGGCCACCACAGGAGCGGATCGTCGATCGAGAGCGCCGGGCATTCGCTTTTGTCGAAACGCACTTCGGCGGTGCGTCCGGGCTCGACGTTGACACGGGTCGAGAACCGGATATCACCCGGCATGATCACGCCGCTCACCTCGCCCGAAGCGTATTGTTCCGAGTCGTTGCGCACTCCCAGCCGGATGCTGACGTCGGCACGGGCCGTCGAGGGCAGTTCGCTGCGGATCCATGGATCGGCGAGCGTCAATGCGTTGCTCGTCGAAAGATACACCTTGTCCGTGATGCCTGAGTTGAGGCCCGGCACGTAGGGCATCCAATCCCATCCGGCGCTGCAGATGTAGGTCGGCGAGGCGTTGTTGCCCAGCGATCCGCGCGGAATGTCGACCAGTACGGCCAGCGTGTTTTTACCGCTGCGGCGAACGATCTTCGTGACGTCGAACCGGCCGCGGTGCATGAATCCGTCCAGCTCTCCCAGACGGGTGCCGTTCAGGAAGATCGTGCCTTTGCGGTTGATGCCGCGGAAATTGAGCCAAAGCAGCTCCTTGTCCAGCTCGGCGGGCACTTCGAATTCGGTGCGGTACCAATATTCACGGTCGTATTTCGAACGGTCTACCTGATGGATGTTGTCGCCGAAATTGGGGTCCTTCTCCTTGCCGGCATCGACGTAGGCGGCGAATACGGTCCCCGGAACGGTCGCTTCGGTCCATTCGAGGCGCTCTTCGGGGGCCGGCGGTGCGGTGTCGGGCGATCCGTAGGCTGCGCCGGCCGGTGCGACGTACCATTTGACGGCCGGGTTGTCGCTGTTGAGCGACCATGTCTGGGCGTGGAGCGTCATGCTGCCGCAAAGAGATGCGGCGAACAGAAATCCACGGGCAAGATTGTTGATTTTCATCTGTTATAAAGTGTTTACGGGTTTTGTATGGGCGGACCGCCGCGCCGGACGGTCCGCCGCATATGGCAGGTTACTCTTCTTCGGGAATTTGGCTCAGTTTGAAATAGGGGAACTGGAGATACTGGCTGTCGCGGCTGATTGTGACCACCAGACCCAGCGATACCGGGCCGGCTTGCGTCACGGTGAAGCGGATGCTGTTCTCCCTGCCCTGATCCGACGGCAGCAGGTGTTTCCACGCGAGCGCCCTCGTCTCCATGTCGGCGCGGTCGGGAAGTTCGCTGCCCAAGGCCGCGGCCAGATGGATGTACTGATCGTCCGCCGTGTTGCCGCGCAGGTAGAAGACCGTGAATTCGTAGGTTCCGGGCTGCAGCGTCGGGGTCTGCCATACCTTGCCGTTCTCGAATCCGGGGCCGCCCCAATCCTGCGACTCGAAGTGGATGAGACCCTTGTACTGTTCGTACTGCTCGTCCTTCCAGCCGCCGACGGTGTTGTTTACTTGATTGCGGAGGTTCGGCGTAATGTTCCAGTCCTTTGGTACGCCCCACGGGCTGCCGTCGGGCTTCTCGGCGCCTTGGATGTTCGGGCCGGCGTTCTTCAGGTAGAGTGAGGTGATGTCGCTTACGAAATAGAGTTTTGCTTCGGGGCGGAAGAGGTCGATGGCGTTTTCTTCGGGCAGATAGACGCTCTGGACTTTGAACTGGTTCTCGCGCACCTGCGGCAGACGCGTCTGTTCCTCCTTGGGGCCGACCTGCACCTCGACGGGCTTGCCGTCGGCTCCGGTGTAGGTCACGACCGTGTAGGGCGAGTTCTCCGATCCGCTGTACCACTCGATGGCGATGTCCTCGCCGTCGAGTGCGCAGGACTTCACCACACGGTTGTAGAGTCCTTCGAGGTAGTTCGCCCCGTAGGAGTTGCCCGAACGGGTCATCGGGATCGAGTGGTTGCCGGCACTGTCGTAGGTGTATATCTGGAAGTTATAGCTTCCTTCGCCGAGCGCTATCTCCTGCTCGACGATTTTGTCCTTGGCGTAATCGACCTCTATCGAGAGGCTGTCCTGCTTGGTGCCGACGTTCCAGTAAAGACCGATGCGGCTGACTTTCGGGTCGGAGGAAAGCTCGCCGTGGAAGAGCAGCCGTCCGTTGCCCGCGAGGAAAACAGCCGAGTCGAGCTTGCCCGTGTAGGTGCTTGAAACGCCCTCGGTAAAGCGCAGGTAGTCGTCCATTTCGGTACACGAGACTACCGAGGCTGCGGCGCCCGTGAGCAGAAGCAGACTGATGTATTGTGTAAGTTTCATAGCGTAGGTTCGGTTTTAGGTTATTGTTGCACTTTGTCGTCGCCCCAGAACGAGATTTCGGTAAAGGTCATGTTCGTATTGCCCGACCAGTTTTTCAGGCAGCGGATGCGGATGTAGCGCACGGCGGGAAGGTCGCTCGAAAAATTGCCGCTGTCGCCGTTGCGACCGGCGATGCGGTCGTCCTCGGAGAGTACGCCTACGGGATAGCCCGACGGCTTGACGTTCTCGACCTCGGCCAGCAGCACCCAGTCGTCCCACGAACCGTCGGCGGGCGGTGTGCCGGCGCAGCCCCATATCTGGTAATTGCGCGGCGAAACGTCGTTGTACCAGTGCTTGTCGTCCTGCAGCTGCCAGAGCTGGAACCGGCTCAGTTTGGCTTTGACACCCATGTCGAAGGTGAAGTATTTCGGTACGCGCGAACCGTCCGAACCGGTGTGGCAGCCCGTCCGGCCGTCCGAGTCGGCTACGATCCGGCCGTCCCAGATGTATTCCATCTTGCAGCTCCATGCGTTGCAATCGGCGTCGCCGGGCAGTATCAGTTCGCGGAAGAGGCTCTTGTCGAGCAGCTTCTCGTAAACCGGCGTGTAGGTTCCGACGAATGTTTCCGAGTAGTTGTCGTACTTGTCGCGTACGCGGATCCGGAATTCGCGCGGAACGTCCTCGTAGCCGCGCACCGAGAACGTGGCGGCCGGAAGAGCCGTGTAGAAGGTCTCGACGACGGTCATCACGTTCTCTTCGTTGGCCGTCAGCACCTCTAAGACGAGGTCGGCTTTCGTCTCGTTGGTGAAGGAGACGGTGATGCCGCCGAAATCCTCCGTGACGTCGAGCGATTCGAAAGCCTGCACGACGGGGGGCGTGTCGGGTGTGATGTCGATATAAACCGGTGCCGAATGGTTTTCGCTGCGGTCCACGGCTTCGAGCAGTACGTTGTAGGTGTCCGTATCGCCGATGCCCTCGATGCGGAGCGTGTTGGTGTAGATCGACGCCTTGAATTCGCGCCGGATTCCGGATTTGGTGGTGAACGACGCCCGCGCGTAGAGCAGGTCGTTGTCCTTGGGAAGTTCGTAGGAGATCTCGGCGCCGCCGGGAATCGCCTTCCACGTAACGTCGGTCAGCGGTCCGGGTGCGGAGCCGTCGTTTTCGATCGGTTCGACCGTCGATTTGATGCAGCCGCTCCACAACGTGAGCAGCATGCCGCACAAAATCAGTTTATGAAGTTTCATATCTGTATCTTTTTTTCAGGTTTACCAGCCGGGGTTCTGTACGAGGTTCGGGTTGACGATGATGTCCTGCTCCTTGATCGGCCAGAGATAGTCGCGCGGGGCGATGAAATGCTGCGTGTAGAGCGTCTGCCGGTTATAGTAGCCTTCGGGGCTTTCCTGATCGATGGCCCAGCCGCTCAGCGGTTTGTTGTTAAGTTGTTTTTCGGCCTCCTTCCAGCGGCGCAGGTCCCAGAAGCGCGATCCTTCGAACATCATTTCGAGGGTTCTCTCGCGGTGGATGATTTCGCGCAGCCCTGTCTGGGTGGCGTATTTCTTCGTGGTGGCGTAGGTGTCCCACGACTCTTTCACGCCCTTCAGGCCGGCGCGCTCGCGGACTTTGTCGAGCCAGTAGATGGCGTCCTCGCCCTTGTCGCATTCGTTGAGCGCTTCGGCGTAAAGCAGGTAGAGGTCTGCAAGCCGGAGTTCGGGCCACGGATAGCGTTCCGCCGTGAAGCCGCTGCCGCCCGTGGTGAGCTTGAACTTGTAGTTGACGAGTTTTTTGCACCAGTAACCCGTCACCGAGTAGTTGTAGGCGCCCAGACGCGACTGTCCGCCGCCTACGCGGGCCTTTACGGTCCATGTGTTCTCGTCCGAATCGCTCGGACCGTTCTTCAGCCACCAGATCGAACCGTCGAAGGCGAGGTGTGCGTAGAAGCGGGGTTCGCGGTCGAAATGCGCGGCCGAGATCGTATAATCGCTGATCAGGTCGTAGCGCTCCTCCGTCGTGGCCGTGCGCAGTTCGTCGCGCGTGTTGTAGTGCCATGTCTTGTCTTCGTCGATGGGTATGCCGTTGCGGGTGTAGTAGAGGTTTCCTATTTCGACGGTCGGATTGCCCAGATCGCGTCCTCCCCAGATGTTGGTCGGATCGTTCGGATCGAGACGCGCCATGCAGTCGGCCTGCAGCCCCTCATCGTTGCGGGACGAGAGTCCCCAGATCAGCTCCTTGTTCCAGCGGAGGGTCGCGGCGTTGTTGATCGAGAGCTTGCGGCGCGTTACGTCCGAAATGTTTTCGGAGTCGGTGAATTCGTAAAGCTCGATGCCGGCCTTGTGACAGGCTACCACCGCCGAGTCGCAGGCGGCGGCCGCCGCTTCCCATTTCTCTTGGGAACGTTCGGTGCTCATCAGGTGTACGCCGTCGTGATCGACGAAGTTCGCGTAGTCGGGGTTACCGTTGAAAAGCGGGCTGGCGGCAGTTACCAGCACCCTTGCTTTCAGTGCGAGGGCGGCGGGGCGTGTCGGGCGGCCCAGCTCGTCGGCCGTGTTGATGATTTTGTCGGGAAGCCGTTCTGCGGCCATGTCGAGCAGTTCGGATACGTATTCCACGCATTCGTCGAAAGGAACGCGCTTCTGCCGCACGATCTCGGTCGGAACGTCTACGGGCAGGTTTTCGCGCATGAGGATTACCGGTCCGTACATGCGCATCATGTAGAAGGTGTAGTAGGCCTTCAGGAAATAGGCTTCGCCGAGCCAGCGGCGGCGGTCGCTGGGCGTCAGGTCGTAGATCTTGCTTTCGTCCGAGACGTTCTCGATGAATACGTTGCAGTCGTGGATCGCCTCATGGTAGTTGCGTCCGTTGTTGTCGCCGCTCCAGTAGCTCAGGATCGGGGAGTTGCGGTTCTGGTCGCCGGTGACCAGCCGGATCGGGGTGATCTGGTTGTCGAGCGTGAGGATGTGCCATGAGGTGATTTCGTCGCTGCCCATGAGCGCGATGTTGTTGTTGAACTTGTCGTGGTGGGGCAGGTAGGAGTAGATCGTGGCGAGGTATTTGCGCGCTTCGAGTTCGTTGGCGAACGCATTTTCGATGGTCGCCACATTGTCGGGCACGACGTCGAGGAAGTCGCAGGAAGCGCTTCCGAAGGCTATGCCGGCTATGCAGAGCAGGTTGATTAGCTGTTTTTTCATGGTTGTCGGTTTTAGAAGTTAAGCTGCACGCCGATATTGTAGGTGCGCTGAATGGGATAACCGAGTCCGTTGCCGCCCATCTCGATGTCCCAAAGGTCGAATCCGCTTATCGTAAGCAGGTTCGTGCCGCTCAGGTAGAGGCGTAAGGAGTCGAATCCGGCTTTCTTTATGCCGTTGCGGAAGGTATAGCCTATCTCGACCGATTTCAGACGCAGGAATGCTCCGTTGCGCATGAACCACGAGTTGGTCTTGGTGTTGTTCTCGCTCTTGTCGAGACTCAGACGCGGCCAGAGGGCGTAGATGTTGCGGTTGTTCTCGTCCCAGTGGTCATCTGCATAGGCTTTCAGCAGCGGCTGGTCGTTGTAGAAAGGCGAGGTGTTGTCGGCGTAGATCCAGAACGACGAGCGGGCCGATCCTTGGAAGAAGGCCGAGAGGTCGAAGCCCTTCTTGCCGAACGAGAAACCGAATCCGTAGACGATCTCCGGCACGTTGGGGTGTCCCAGCGGCACTTCGTCGAGGTCGGTGATCTGTCCGTCTTGGTTCACGTCCACATATTTGATGTCGCCCGGTCCGTAGGTGCCGAAAGTCTGCGTGGGCGAGTTGGCTACGTCGGCTTCGTCGATGAACAGACGTTCGGCGATCAGGCCGTACCACTGTCGGAGCGAATTGCCGATGCGCGATTTGTACTTTTCGTTGTATTCGGGTTCTTCGTATTCGAGATATTCGCTGGTCGCATAGGTGAAGTTCATGCGTCCCTGCACCCACCATCCTGAGGCGAAGGCCTTGTTGACGTCCAGCGAAGCGTCGACGCCGTGGCTCCGGGCCTTGCCCACATTGGCGCGCACGGCGGCGCTCAGACCCATGCTCGACGGGATCGAGGCGCGCTCCATGAGGATGTTCGTGCGCTTCTCGCGGAAGTAGTCGGCCTCGATCCGGATGCAGTTCCAGAGACTCATCTCGAAACCCGCATTCAGTTTGTAGGCGCGTTCCCATGTGATGTCGTTGTTGGCGTAGCGCTTGATGGCGACGCCGTTGAACCCGTATCCCATCTCTTCGCCGAACCAATAGGCCTTGTCGCCGTTGTTCATGTCGACGTTCGAAAGGTAGAAGAAGCGGTCGTCGTCGCTGCCGATGGCGTCGTTGCCCACCACGCCGTAGGTCGCTTTGATCTTGAATGTGTCGACGGTCTCTTTCAGGCGTCCCCAGAAGGGTTCGTTGGAGACCATCCATGCCAGACCCATGGCCGGGAAGAAGCCGTAGCGTTCCTTGCGGTGGAAGCGCTCCGAACCGTTGTATCCGAAGTTGAACTCCGCGAGGTAGCGGCCGTCGAATCCGTAGGTGAAGCGGCCCGAAAGTCCCTGATTGCGATACGGCAGCGATTTTTGCAGGTCGCCTTGGTTGGCCTTGACCTGATTGCTGTTCTGGTAGACCAGCAGGCCGCTCAGGGAGTGTTTGCCGAAGGTGCGGTTGTATTCCATGGCGGCTTCGATGTAGGTCCGGTAGTTGATGTCTTTCCCGCCTTCGTTGTAGTTGAGGTATTCGGTGGGGTTGTCGTTGCCGTTGAGCAGCATGAGCGTGTAGTCGCCCGTGGTTTTGTCGTACGAACTTACATTATAATAATAGGGGTTGTAATTGCGCGAAACCTCGAAGTAGGAGTAGCGCGACGTGTTGAACAGCACCCGTGCCTTGAGCCCCTTTACGAGGAAGTCGAAGTCCTGCTTCAGTTCGAGCTGGATGTCGAGCGTAGAACGGCCGTAATCCTTGTATCCCTTGACGAGTTCGGCGTAAGGGTTGGTGTAGGCCGCCCCGCCGCCGGAGCCGCGCATCGCGTTGCCGAAGAGGATGTGTTTGGTCGTCGGCATCAGCGACGAGGGATAGTAGGCGGGGAAGAGTACGGGATTCGATTTCATGATCATCTCGTAGGTCTCCTGTCCGCTCTTGAGCGGTCCCCGGTAGTCGTCGAACGTTCCCGACATGCGGACGATGCCTTCGGTGCTTTTCGAGAGGTTGATGTTGATGTTCGAACGCACCTGATACGTTTTCAGGTTGATGTTGCTGTTGAAGTTGTTGCGTTTGTCCACTTTCAGGTTGCCGTTGTCCATGTTGAGCGTACCGGCGATGTAATAGCGGGCCACGTTGCCGCCGCCGCTGATGTTCATGTTCAGCCGCTGGTTCGTGGTCACCTTCTTCATCAGCATCGAGTACCAGTCGTTGGCCGGGTAGAGATAGGGATCGTCGCCGCGGGCCGTGCGGTCGATCTTTTCCTGCGAGTATTCCAGCGGAGCCAGCGGATTGCGCGTGCGCGCCGCTTCGTTGGCCAGTTTCATGAAGGTGACGGGGTCCGCCAGCTCGATGTCCTTGTTGTTCATCGAGAAGGAGTTCTCGAAGCGGAGCGAGATGCGGGCAGCTCCGACCTCTCCGGTCTTGGTCGAGACCTGAATTACGCCGTTGGCGCCTCTGGCGCCGTAGAGGGCCGTTGCGGTGGCGTCCTTGAGGATCGAAAAGGCGGCGATGTCGTCGGGCTGGAGCCGGGAGAGGTCCGTTTTGGTGCTCTCGATGCCGTCGATCAGGATCAGGGGGTCCACCTTGTATCCGAACGAAGTGACGCCGCGGATAAAGAAGTCGGCGCCGTCGGCGCCCGGCTCTCCGCTGCGCTGATAGGCGATCACTCCCGACATGCGGCCGGCGAGGGCGGTCGTGAGGTTGCTTGACGGAACTTTCAGCTCCTTGGGATTGATGGTTTCGATCGAGGAGACGATGCTCTCCTTTTTCTGGGTGCCGAAGGCGACGACCACGACCTCGTCGATGGCGTCCATCTCCATCTTTACGTTGATCGTCTGACGGGCCGCGTTGCCGACGGTGATCTCCTGCGGTTTCATTCCGACGTAGGAAACGGAAAGAATACTGCCTGCGGGGACGTTGTTAAGAATGTAGTGTCCGCCGGCATCGGTCAGTGCTCCGATCGCCGATCCTTTGACGGCGACCGTCGCGCCGACGATGGGCGCGCCGTCGGCGTCCTTGATCACACCTTCGATAACTGCGGACTGCCGGGTGGATTGGGCGGATGCCGCATCAGCATTTCCCCCCCCCTTGTTTTCCGCAGCTGTTGTCGGACAGATTGCTGAAGCGAGCAGTAATCCCGTGAGCAACAGATGATGGCATAACAAACGCCGTGTCATTTGAAGCGTAGAATTGTTCATGCTGTTTGGGTTTAAGTTGGCTTTTGGTTAATTGGGGTTGCGCCGGGTTTTTTCCGGCAATACAAAATTAGACTTTCCGGGTGTGTCGAAATAGAACATTTGCCGATATTTATAGTATTTTTGATGCAACGGCCCTCGCCGGAATCGTTCCGGAGGGCCTTTCCGGCGCGTCTCGGCTGCCGTCGGATTCCCCTGTCACGGCTTTCGGACCGCCGGCCGTTTGCGCCGCGGAGATCTGCGGTCCGGATTTGGCGGACTGCATCATTTGTGCAACTATTAGCCGCAAACGTATTAAATTTATACGTTCGATCCGGCTAATTTTGTACCATGCGAAATTCGGAATAACCGTAAACTTAAACCGTAATGAAAAAAATCCTTCTCTCTCTGGCGGCTGTTTGCTGTCTGGGCGGCGCGGCAGCTGCAAAACAACCTCTTTATAAAAACAGAAAGGCGCCGATAGAACGGCGTGTCGAAGATCTGCTCGCGCGGATGACCCTGCATGAAAAGGTGCTTCAGCTTCAGAACCGCGAAGCCGGCAAGCTGGGTGAGCTTGAAGACCGTTTCCACGGCGAGAGTGCCGGAACCGTCCATGAAATGGGGCACGACGCAGCCGAATGCCAGCGTATTATCGGCGAGCTGCAGGAGTATATGTTTACCAAGACGCGTCTCGGAATTCCCGCGCTGACCTGCGTCGAGGGCATTCAGGGGGTGCTCCAGAACGGCGCCACGCTCTTTCCGCACTCCATTGCGCAGGGCAGTACGTTCAATCCGGCGCTGATCGAACGCATGACCGATGCCTGCGGCCGCGAGGCTGCGGCCATGGGGCTTCACCAGATCCTCTCGCCCGTGCTCGATATCGCCCGCGAACTGCGCTGGGGCCGTATCGAGGAGACCTTCGGTGAGGACCCCTATCTGATCGCCGAAATGGGTATCGGGTTCGTCAGGGGATACCAGAAACACCGCATCTCCTGCATGCCCAAACACTTCGTGGCGCACGGAACGCCTACGGGCGGATTGAACTGCGCTCAGGTGAGCGGCGGTGAGCGCGAATTGCGCAACCTCTACCTCTATCCCTTCGCCCGCGTGATCGCCGAGACCGACCCGCTGGCGGTGATGAGCTGTTACAGCGCCTTCGACGGCGTGCCCGTATCGGGTTCGCGCTACTACATGACCGATATTCTGCGCGGAGAGCTGGGATTCCGCGGGTTCGTCTATTCGGACTGGGGCTCGGTCGACCGGCTCAAGACTTTCCACTACGCCGTGGAGACGAGCGCCGACGCGGCGCGTCAGTCGCTCATGGCGGGCATCGACCTCAATGTGGATTCAGCCTACCAGACGCTCGAAGAGCAGGTCGAAGCGGGGAAAATCGATATGGAATACATCGACACGGCCGTGCGCCGCATGCTCTATGTGAAGTTCGCCCTCGGCATTTTCGACGAACCTTACGGCGATGCCGAAGAGGTGGAGCGTGTCGTGCGCTGTGCGGACCATGTGGCTTTGGCCAAGGAGGTCGCCGATGAGAGCGCCGTGTTGCTTGAGAACAACGGCATTCTGCCGCTGGACCTCAAAAAATACAAGTCGATCGCCGTGGTCGGCCCGAACAGCGACCAGACCGTCTACGGCGACTACAGCTGGGTGCGTCCCGATACCGAAGAGGGCGTGACGCTCTATCAGGGACTGAAAAACGTGTTGGGCGACGCCGTCGCGCTGCGCCATGCCGAAGGGTGCGACTGGTGGAGTCAGGACGGCAGCCGCATCGCCGAAGCCGTCGCCGCTGTCGAGCAGAGCGATCTGGCGATCGTGGCCGTCGGCACGCGTTCGACCTACTTGGGCCGCGGGCCGCGCAAATCGACGGCGGGCGAAGGCTTCGACCTTTCGTCGCTCGAACTTCCGGGCCGCCAGCTCGATCTGCTCAAGGCCGTGAAGGCTACGGGCAAACCGCTGGTCGTGGTCTTCATCGCCGGCAAGCCGCTGGCCATGCCGTGGGTCAAGGAGAATGCCGACGCCTTGCTCGTGCAATGGTATGCCGGAGAGCAGCAGGGCAACTCCGCGGCCGACATCCTCGTAGGCAATGTCAATCCTTCGGGCCGTCTGAACGTCTCCTTCCCCCGATCGACGGGAAACAGCCCCTGCTATTACAATTATTATCCTACCGACCGGGAGTTCGGCAACGACCGCGGCGGCTCGTACGAGGAGCCTGCTCTGCACTACATTTTCGAGAAACCCTATGCCTTGTGGAGTTTCGGCTACGGTTTGAGCTACACCGAGTACAAATACGGCAACTGCCGTGTCCGGACCGAAGGAGAGCGGATCGTCGCCGAGGTCGAGGTCGAGAATTGCGGACCGCGTGACGGCAAAGAGGTGGTGCAGCTTTATGTGCGCGACATGATCAGTTCCGTTGCCACGCCCGTCCGGCAGCTCAAGGCCTTTGAGAAGGTTCCGGTCAGGGCCGGCGAGAAAGTTACCGTCCGGCTGGAGGTGCCCTTCAGCGAACTCATGTTCACGAACGAACGCATGGAGCGCGTCCTCGAACCGGGCGAGTTCGAGGTGCAGGTGGGCAGCTCGTCCGACCGCATTCATTTCCGGGAGAAGATCCGCATCGGCTGATGCCCTCTTTCTGCGAATAGACGATCGGGACCGGTTGTATTACAGCCGGTCCCGATTTTTGATTCCGCCGTTTAGCGGAGCAGTTCGAATGCGATCCGGACGTTTCCGGCTCCCAATGCGCTTTCGAGTCCGTCGGGATCGTCCACGCTTCCAATCCGGGTGTAGCTGTACGAAGTCGGGAACGACTTGTAGAACAGTACCAGCGTCCTTGCGCCGTAGAGCATGATATCTCCGGCGCGGATAGTGCCGGGAGCGGATGCCGCGGTCGGGAGATTTTGCGGCAGGTCGCAATACTTTTCGTTGCGGTTCAGGTCGTTCATGGTCGCCGTCATCGGGAGCAGGGCCTTGAAAGCCTGTGCCGCGGCGTTGTCTTCGAACTTGGCCGTGAATGCGGCCGAACCGATGGAAATGCGCATCCGGCTGCCGGTCGAAGGATCGGGGTCCGGATTCGGGTCTGGGTCCGGCGCCGGGTCAGGCCGGGGATTCGGCGCCGGAGTCGCCGTGCCGGGATTCGCCGTGCCGTCGTCCGGATTGCAGGCCGTCAATGCGGATGAAGCGGAGAGGGCGAAAAGCGTCATGCTGAGAATGAATATGCGTTTCATGGCGTTGCGGCTTTTAATTTTCCGGTTCGGTTCCGGGCGATGACCGATCCGATGCCTGCGGCGGAAAAGAGCAGTGCGCCCAGCAGCGAGCTGCGCGTGCCGAACCCGGCGATGAACAGCCCGCAAAGAGCCGTGCCGACGGTCGTGCCCAGATTGGCCGAGGTCAGGAACAGCCCGTTGGCGAAATCGGGCGCTTCGGGCGCGGCGTCGGAGATCATGTATTGTCCGGTGTTGCTGGCCATGCCTGCCAGAATGCCGAGTGCGAGAATTATCGCTGCCGCAGCGACGGCGTAGGCTCCGGCGGCGAACAGCAGGAGGTAGGCCGCAGACAGCAGGACCGGCAGGACGATCATGCAGCGGCGTGCATTGCGGGCGAGCAGCCGCCCTGCAAGGAGGTTGCCGGCGATATTCGCGCCGCCGTAGACCAGCAGCAGCGCGCTGGCCGTATCGGAGGAGACTTCCGTGACTCTGTTCAGAAAATCGGACATATAGCTGAAAAATCCGAACATCGCGCCGTTTATCAGCGTAAAGGCGATGAGCGAACGCCGCATCACGGCTTTTTTCAGCACGCCCAGCTGCGCCCCGTAAGAGATGCGCCGGGCGACGGGCAGCCGCGGTACGCAGAGAAGCGTCGCCGCGAGCGTCGCGGCATTCACCGCGGCGAAGAACGCCATTGCCGCCGAAAAGGAGGCGTGCCCGGCGATAAGGCTGGTGACGGGAACTCCCAGCACCATGCCCGCCGAGACGCCGATGAAGACTTTCGAGACGGCTTTCGGGGCCTCCTCGCTGCGCACCGACGCCGCGGCCGTCGAAAAGGCCATCGACACATACGCCGGGTGCAGGAAGGCGGGCAGGGCGCGCGCCGCGAGCAGCACCGCGAAACTGTCGGTCAGCGCGGAGACGATATTGCCCGCCGTAAACAACCCCAGCGCCAGCAGCATGACCGTCCGGCGGTCGGTGCCCGAAAACAACAGCGGCATCACCGGGGCCGAGACGGCGACGACAAGCGCGAAGACGCCCACCGTCCATCCCGCCTGCGGAACTGTCACCCCGAAAGTTTCGGCGATCTGCGGGATAATCCCGACGACGCCCATTTCGGTGTTGATGATGCCGAAGACGCCGAAGGTCAGGATTGCAACCAGTCTTCCCGGACTGTATGCGAGCCGTTTTTTCATGGTCGTCCGTCTTATTTCAGACTGTTTGCGAAGAACTCCTCCAGCTTGTCGAACGGGATCAGCCCCGTGCGGTCGTAGAGATCGACGTGCCCCGCGCCCGGTACGACATACAGCTCTTTCGGCTCGGCGGCCCGCCTGAAGGCGTCCTCGCTGAATTCGCGCGAATGGGCGTTTTCCCCGACGATGAAGAGCAGTGGACGCGGCGAGATGGTCTCGATGTCGTTGAAAGGGTAGAAGTTCATGAACTTCACGTTGCTTGCGAGTGTGGGGTGCGTGGTCGTCCGGTGCGTCGCCCCTTCGGGCGTGAACTCTCCGCGCGGCGTGCGGTAGAAGGCGTAGAATTCCCGCTCGACCGGGGTGGAGTTTTCCGTCAGCTCGTCTGCCGTGCCGCCGGTGTATGCGGTTTCCCCGCCCGTAAACTCCGCGTAGCGCTGTTCCGCCGCTTCGGCCAGTATCCGCTTCCGCTGCTCAAGTGTCAGGGCGTTTTTCAGTCCGCTGCGGCTGGCTGCGCCCATGTCGTACATGCTCACCGTGGCGACGGCTTTCAGCCGGGGATCGATCTTCGCCGCGCTTACGGCGAAACTTCCGCTGCCGCAGATTCCGATTGCGCCGATGCCGCTGCGCTCGACGAACTCCCGCGTTCCGAGGAAATCCGCCGCCGCGCTGAAATCCTCGGCGTATATCTCCGGGGAGACCGTGTTGCGCGGCTCTCCCTCGCTGTCGCCCCAGAATGACAGGTCGATGGCGAGCGTGACGAATCCGCGTTCGGCCATTTTGATCGCATAGAGGTTCGCAGCCTGCTCCTTGACGGCTCCCATCGGGTGGCCGACGATGATTGCGGGACGTTTTTCGCCCGGTTTCATCTCCTTGGGCCGGAAGAGGTTGGCGCCGACCTTCATTTTGTACTGGTTCGGGAAGGATACCTTCTCTGCGGTTACCGCATCGCTTCGGTAGAAATTGTCCGCATCCGTTTGTGCGGAGGAGATGTTGTGCATCATAATAAGTGTTGTCGTTAAAATTAGAATCCGTTTCATATTTTTTTATCGGTGATTTCCACGTTGCAAAATTACTTGCCGAAACGCTTCGGGCCGGTATCCGGATTACGGATGAAATTACCCGGATTACGGTTTTTGAAGCTGAAACGAATCTGCTGTCTGACAGCCGGCTACCCCGATTACGGATAAAGTTACCCCGATTACTGTTTCGCACCGACGCCCGCACCGCGTACGGGAAAAAGCGCTATCTTTGCGTATGGAAAAACCGAGCTGTATGGACGAAATTCTGAAGATCGATACGATCGACCGCTACAACAAACTCTTCGGATTCGAGACCCGCCACCCGCTGGTGGGCGTGGTCCGGTTCGACACGGCCGAAAGTCAGGGAAACTACCGGATGACGATGGGATTCTATTCGGTTTTCCTCAAGGAGACGCGGGGCTGCCGAATCAACTACGGGAAGACGGGATATGATTTCGACGACCAGACCGTGGTCAGCATCGCTCCGGGACAGACCGTCGGCTATACCGATATCGAAGGTATTCCCACGAAGTCCGTCGGACTGCTGTTTCATCCCGATTTCATCCGCGGCACGTCGCTCGGACGGAAAATCAGGAAATACACCTTCTTCTCTTACGAAGCCAACGAAGCCCTGCACCTGTCGGAAGAGGAGCGGACGATCGTGCTCGACTGCCTGAAAAAGATCGAAATGGAGCTGCGGCACGCCATCGACAAGCATTCGAAGGGGCTTATCGCCACCAATATCGAGCTGCTGCTGGACTATTGCATGCGTTTTTACGAACGCCAGTTCGTGACGCGCGAAGACCTGAACCTCGATGCGCTGGCCCGTTTCGAACGACTGCTGGACGATTACCTCTCGGAGGGCGTCGCCGCGAGGGAGGGACTGCCGTCGGTGCGCTATTTCGCCGACAAGATATGCCTTTCGCCCAACTATTTCGGCGATCTGGTCAAAAAGGAGACCGGAAAATCGGCGCAGGAGTATATCCAGCTGAAGATGATCGACGCGGCGAAAGAGAGCCTGCTCGACCCGGACAAGACGATCGGGCAGGTGGCCGGCGAACTGGGATTCCAGTATCCGCAGCATTTCGTCCGCTTCTTCAGACGGCATGCCGGCTGCACGCCGAATCAGTACCGGACGCGGGGATAAGGGGCGGCATGCCCGGCCGGCGGCTACCTGCCGATCCGGTAGGCCGAAGGTGTCATGCCCGTATGGCTCTTGAAGTATTTGCCGAAGAACGACTGGTTGGAGAAATTCAGGTAATAGGCGATCTCCTGAATGCTCATCGTGGAGTATTTCAGCAGGTTCTTGGCTTCGAGCACGACGTAGTCGTCGATCCATTCGACGGCCGTCCGGCCGCTGGTCTTGCGGATGAGCGTTGTCAGGTATTTGGGCGTCAGGTTCAGCTGTCCGGCGTAGAAGCCCACCGATCGCTCCTGCGTGTAGTGTTTGCCCAGAATATTCATGAACTGGCTGAAATACTCGTCGTTGCGGCTGCGCGCCGAGACCTGCCGCTCTCCGCTCGTTTCGATGTGACGTCCGATGACGCGGCACACCTTGTAGGCCAGCGTCCGGATGATCGAACGTATGACCTCGGCGGAATAGACGTCCGCCGGCATCTCCGTACCCTCGGCGCCGAGTTCCTCGAACGACCGGGTGATTCCCGTCCACTCCTTTTCGTCGAGTTTGAGACAGGGCTGCTTCTCCACGTGCAGGAACAGCTGCGAGAGCAGCCTGATGTCTATGTTGATGCGCCTGATGAACTCCTCTTCGCAGATCACGGCGTGCAGCGCGATCTCCTCGGTCGATTCGGCTTGGATGATCGACCCCGGCAGGTGTACGAAGATCGAATTCTCCGTGAGCGTATGCCGCGTCAGGTTCGAGGTGAAGGTTCCCGAACCTTTGGAACAGAACAGGATGACGAAGGCGTCGATGCGCGTCGGATAGCGGAACAGGTCGATGTCGATTTCGTCCTGCACGTTGACGCGCGACGCGATCAGACAGCCGTCGTAGCAGATGTCTCCGGGACGGCGGCCGCAGACGTCGATCAGCGTGGCGAGCGAAAAGCTCTGGATATCCTTTTCGTTCATTTTGTCGTGGATTTTTCGTACAAATATAACAATTTGCCGGTCAATATTCGCCGAAAGGTTCAAAATCGAACGAATCGACGAGTTTAGCCGACACGGCGGCCTTTTCTGCCGCTTTGCAAAAGGGGAACTTTGCATCGAAAAACTGTAAACCAATGAAACGAACGATTTTCTGGGCCTTGCTGCTCATTGCGGCGGGCTGTTCTTCTTCGAAAAACACCCGGACGGCCGATCCGCTGCGGGTGACGACGATCGTCGCCGCGCCGTCGGCCGGCTTCGGCGCGGCCGTGTACGTAGGTTCGGTCGAGGAGGAAGCTTCGGCATCCCTGAGTTTTCCCGTCGCCGGGACCGTCGCCCGCACGCTGGCCGACGAAGGACAGCGCGTGCGGAAAGGGCAGCTGCTGGCCGAACTCGATTCTACTTCGGCCCGGCAGACCTTCGACGCCGCGCGGGCGTCGCTGGAGCAGGCCGAAGACGCCTGCGGGCGTCTCCGCCAGTTGTACGAGGCCCAAAGTCTGCCCGAAATCAAATGGGTCGAAGCGCAGACCCGGCTCCGTCAGGCCGAGTCGCTTTTCGAAATCGCCAAGAAGAACCTGAGCGACTGCGCGCTGTACGCTCCGTTCGACGGTGTGGTCGGCGAGCGGCGGGCTTCGGCCGGCGAGACGGTGCTGCCGGGCGTTCCGGTGATGAACCTACTGCAAATCGGAACCGTCAAGGTGCGCTTCTCCGTCCCCGAACAGGAGATCGCCGCGATCGGCGCCGACAGCCGCATGCGGATAACCGTTCCGGCGCTCGGCGACCGTACGTTTCAGGCCGAGAAGATCGAAAAGGGTGCCGTGGCCAATCCTGCGGCGCACACCTACGACGTGCGGGCCGCGCTGGCCAACGCCGGGGGCGAGCTGCTGCCGGGCATGGTCTGCCGCGTGGAGGTTTCGCCTGCGGGTGCTGCCGAGCAGATCGCGCTTCCGGTGCGCGCCGTACAGCAGGCGGGCGACGGAAGCCGTTTCGTATGGACCGTGCGCGGCGACTCGGCCGTGCGTACGGCCGTGACCACGGGCCGTCTGGTGAACAACGCCGTCGTGCTGGAGGACGGCGTCCGGAGCGGCGACCGGATCGTGGTGGACGGCATGCAGAAGATTGGTGAAGGCAGTAAAGTCGTGTGGTGATGGGACGCTCTGCCAATATCATATCGTGGTCGATGCGCAACTTCCGCATCACCTTCCTGCTCGTGGGCTGCCTGTTCGTTTTCGGCATCTACGGACTGGTTCACATCCCCAAGCAGGAGTTCCCCGAATATACGATCCGTCAGGGCGTCGTGGTGGGCGTCTATCCGGGCGCCACGAGCGAAGAGGTCGAAGAACAGCTGGCCAAGCCGCTCGAACAGTTCCTGATGACCTACAAGGAGGTGAAGCGTTCGAAGACCACCTCCACCTCGCAGAACGGCATGTGTTACGTGATGGTCGAGCTGAACGACGACGTGAACGACAAGGACGAAGTGTGGTCGAAGATCAAGCACGGCCTTGCGGCGTTCAAGATGCAGCTTCCCGCGGGCGTCGCGGCGCTCGTGACGAACGACGACTTCGGCGACACCTCGGCCCTGCTGATCACCCTCGAATCGGACACGCGGTCGTACCGCGAACTGAAAGGGTACATGGACGACCTGAGCGACCGTCTGCGCCGCATCGAGTCGGTCTCGAACCTGCGGCCTTACGGCGTTCAGCAGGAGCAGATCTCGGTATATGCCGATCACGACCGGCTGGCGGCCTACGGCATCGGCGAGAAGGTGCTCTCCGCGGCGCTGGCTTCGCAGGGGCTGACCCCGGCGGGCGGCTCGGTGAGCAACGGCGAGACCGAAACGCCGATCCATATCGCGCCGTCGCTAGCCGGGGAGCGCGAGGTCGCGGAGCAGATCGTCTGGAGCGACCCCGAAGGCCACGTCCTGCGTGTGAAAGATGTGGCGCGCGTCGTGCGCGAATACGACGATCCGGACAGCTATATCCGCAACAACGGCCACCGCTGCGTGCTCCTCTCGATGGAGATGCGCGGGGGATACAATATCGTGGAGTACGGCCGCGAAGTGGACGAGGTGCTGCATGCTTTCATGGAGGAGGAGCTTCCGTCCGACGTCGCGGTGCAGCGCATCGCCGATCAGGCCAAGGTCGTTGGCGACTCCGTGCACTCGTTCCTGCGCGACCTGTTCGTGGCCATGGCCATCATCATTCTGGTCATGATGCTGCTCTTCCCGCTGCGGTCGGCCGTCGTGGCGGCCGTCACGATTCCGCTCTCCACCTTCATCTCGGTGGGCGTCATGTATTTGTGCGGCATTCCGCTCAATACGGTGACCCTTGCGGCGCTGGTCGTCGTGCTGGGTATGATCGTCGATAATTCGATCGTGGTGATCGACGGCTACCTCGACTACATCGGGCGCGGCCACTCGCGCTGGTATGCGGCCGTCGAGAGCGCAAGGGAGTTTTTCCCGTCGCTGCTGCTGGCGACGATCTGCATCTGCATGATTTTCTACCCGATTCTGTTCACCATGACGGGCATGATGCGCGACTTCCTGACCTATTTCCCGTGGACGATCACCATCAACCTGATGGTTTCGCTGCTGCTGGCCGTGCTGGTGATTCCGTTCCTCGAAATCGTGATCATTCCGGCGGTTCAGCCCCGCAAGGAGGGGCGTAAGAGCGTTACCGACCGTGTCCACGACGTTTACCGGCGGGTGCTGGCGTGGACCTTCCGCCACGGGTGGCTGACGATTTCGCTGGGCCTTGCCTCGGTGGCCGTTTCGCTGGTGCTGGCCACGCAGCTGAAACTCCGCATGGTGCCCTTCGCCGACCGCGACCAGTTCGCCGTGGAGATCTACCTGCGGCCCGACACCCCGCTGGAACGGACCGGAGCCGTCGCCGATTCGGTTTACCGGATGCTGCGGGCCGACGGGCGGGTGAAGTCCGTCACTTCGTTCGTGGGCTGTTCGTCGCCGCGTTTCCAGATGAGCTACGCTCCGCAGATCGCGGGTAAGAACTATGCCCAGTTCATCGTCAATACCACCTCGATCGACGATACCGAGGATATCCTCGACCGATATGCCGACGCATGGGCCGACCGTTTCCCCGAAGCCTACGTCAAATTCAAACAGCTCGACTACCAGAACGTGCCGTCGCTCGAATTCCGCTTCTACGGCAGCGACATCGACTCGCTGCGCGCCGCGGGCGACCGGCTGATGGACCGCATGCGGCGGATGCCTGAACTGATGTGGGTGCACTCCGATTATGAGGATCCCCGTGCGGTCGTCGATGTGCGGCTCGACCCCGTCACTGCGCCGCAGCTGGGCGTCACCCGAACGCTGGCGGCCGTCAATCTGGCCCTCGCCGCCGGAGACGTGCCCGTAGGGGCCGTCTGGGAGGGCGATTACAAACTGCCCGTCGTTCTCAAAAACGACGTGCGCCGGGGCGAACGCTCGCTCTCCGACGTCGGGGACACCTATGTCTCTTCGCCCGTGCCCGGCGTCAGCGTACCCCTGCGGCAGATCGCCGACGTCGGGCCGGCGTGGAGCGAGAGCAAAATCGTGCACCGCAACGGCATGCGCTGCCTGACGGTCACCGCCGACCTCAAACGCGGCGCCAACGCCATGCGTGTCAATTCGCGCATAAGCGAGCTGATCGACAAGGAGCTGACGCTTCCGGCCGGCATTGCGACCGAGCTGGGCGGAGCCTACGAATTCGACTGGGAGACGATTCCCCCGATCGCGTCGGGACTGACCATTTCGCTGGTCATCATCTTCTTCTTCATTCTGGTCAATTTCCGCAAGTTCGGCATTACGCTGGTGGTCATGGCTTCGATGTCGCTCTGTCTGTTCGGGGCGGTGGTGGGGCTGCGGATCGCCGACTTCACCATCGGACTGACCTCGGTGCTGGGCTTCATCACCCTGCTGGGCATGATCGTCCGCAACGTGATTCTGATGTACCAGCATGCCGAAGACAAACGCAAGGTATGCCACTGGTCGGGGCGTCTGGCGGCCTACGACGCCGGCAAGCGGCGGATGGTGCCGATCTTCCTCACCACCGCCACCACTGCCGTGGGCGTCGTGCCGATGATGCTGGGCGGAAGCACCTTTTGGGCGCCCGTGGGCATTACGATCTTTGCCGGAGGCATCGGTTCGCTGATCCTCGTCGTTACGATACTTCCGGTGCTCTATTCCAAAATCTACAAGTGATGAAAAAAGCCGTAGTATTTCTGTTCTTGTGCGTTGCGGCGGCTCCTGCCGCGGCTCAGACGCTTTCGCTCGAAGAGTGCCGCGCCGCCGCCGTCGAACACAACCGCACGCTCCGCAACAGCAGGCTGGACCTCGACGCCGCGTCGCAGACGCACCGCCAAGCGTTCACCAATTACTTTCCGCAGATTTCCGCGTCGGGCGGCCTCTTTCAGGCGCAGCACGGACTGGTGCAGGCCGATTTCGCCGTTCCGCAGATGGGGACGCTGCCCGTTTCGATGGTCAAGCGCGGCATCGTCGGCTCCGTCACGGCCGTTCAGCCCCTGTTCGCCGGACTGAAGATCGTCACCGGCAACAAGCTCGCCCGGCTGGGCGAGGAGGTCGGACGGTTGCAGCTGCAGCAGACCGAAGCCGAGGTGCGCGAGCGGACCGATGCCTGTTTCTGGCAGGTCGTGTCGCTCCGCGACAACCTTTCGACCCTCGATGCCGTGGAGCGGCAGCTGGCCGAGATACGCCGTCAGGTCGAACTCTCGGTGAAGGCCGGGCTGGTGACCAACAACGACCTGCTGCGCGTGGAGCTGCGGCAGCAGGAGATCGCGTCGAACCGCCTGAAGGTCGAAAACGGACTGAAGGTGTCGAAAATGCTGCTGGCCCAGCATATCGGCGTCGATTGGCGCGGATTCGACGTGGCGAATGCCGCGTTCGGCGAACCGGAGGCTCCCGCCGCCTATTATGTTCCGGTCGAGGAGGCGCTCGACCGCAGGGCCGAATACCTGCTTGCGGAGAAGAACGTCGAAGCCCGGAAGTATGAGAAACGCATGGAGCGCGGCAAACGCCTGCCGACGGTAGGCATAGGCGCGGGGTATCTCTACTACAATGTGACGGACAAGAGCGTGGACGACGGAATGGTCTTCGCGCAGGTCTCGGTGCCTGTTTCGGAGTGGTGGGGCGGCGCCCATGCGCTGAAAAAGGCCCGTATCAGGGAGCAGCAGGCCGAAAACGACCGACTGCAGGCGCGGGAGATGCTTGCCGTGGAGATCGAACGGACGTGGAGCGAAGTGCAGGAGTCCTATGCGCAGATCCTGCTCATGCGGCGTTCGGTGGAGTCCTCGGCCGAGAATCTGCGTCAGAACCGGAACTTTTACAAGGCGGGAACCGCGCCGCTCACCGACCTGCTCGACGCCGAGACGCTTTACACGCAGAGCCGCAACAACCTCACTTCGGCCTGCGCCTCCTACCGCACGGCGCTTGCCAAGTATATGCGCGTGACGGGACGGTAATCTGCATTCCGGCGGCCGGTTTCCGGCATCCGTGACGCCCGGTGTACGGGGTTGTGCGGCCTTGCGCCGCGCGACCCTTTTTTCATGGCGTACGGAGTGCAGTCCGGATGCGGAAAGGCGGCGACGATCGGCGCGGGGAGCTTTCCGGCTGTTGCGGTTCCATGAATAAATCGCTAAAAACCCGTACGGCGGATGAATTCGGAGGATTGGGGTAAATGATTTGTCCTGAGTGTTTTATCGGTCGTGTCTCGCGGGCGGTTTTTGCGGCAGCGGTTTCTCCGCGGCCGGGAGAGGGCTTGCTTTTAAATATAATTTTCTATTTTTGCGATCGTGGAAATATATCCCGACCGCTGTCTCGCATCCGGAAAATCCGAATAAAATCGATGAATATTTCAGGGGATAAGAATCTTTCCGCGAAAATCAAAAACAGGCGATGAGCGATTTAGACAAACAATTGATGAATGCAGACTCTTTCGACGAGCTGTATCTGGCGTATTATCCGGCCATGCTGTCGTATGCCCGGATGTTTCTCCGGGATCAGTGGGCCGAAGACGTGGTGCAGGACGTGTTTTTCAATATCTGGAAAAACCGCCACCGGATTTCCACGGACGATCCGTTGTACAAGTACCTGCTGAAGGCTGTCTACAACCGGGCGATCAACTACATCTGGAAGCACAAGCGCGACACGGAGTACCGCTCGTGGTACGGTTCGCAGATCGACCGGATGGTGTTCGATTATTACGATCCGGACAAGAATCCGATCCTTGCCAAAATCTATGACAACGACATGCGGCAGCAGCTGCGGCAGGCGGTGGACGAGCTGCCCGACAAGCGGCGGGAGATTTTCCGCATGCGCTTTTTCGAGAACATGTCGAACAAGGAGATCGGCGAGCGGCTGGGGCTGACGGTCAGCACGGTCGAGAATCATATGTATCTGGCGCTGAAGAATCTGCGCGACAAACTGCTCTGACTTCCGGTCGGGCGTAAGCCGGATCGGGTCTTTTTCTGCAAAATTTTTTCGCATTCGGATTAGGGGGTGGGTTGCCCAGCTTTGTATTATTGGTAGAGAGCAAGATGCTGACTGCCGTTATACGGAGCGACCAAGGCCGGAGCGCATGTATAACCGAAGTCTAATCTTAAACCAATATTATTTTGAAAAACGAACTTATTTATAAGTATTTGGAGGGAAACGCGACTCCGGCCGAAGAACAGGACGTTCTGAGCTGGATTTCCGAGTCCGAAGCCAACAAAGCCGAGTTTTGCGAAATCCGGGCTTTGTGGAGCGTGCGCGACCGGAATTCCGTCGAGAACGATCCGCAGCGGATCCTCAAATCGCTCAAGGCGCTGCACGCCCGCATCGACGCGGATGCGTCGCCGCACCGCTCCAAGCGTGCGCGGATCATACGCTGGGCGGGCTGGAGCGCCGCCGCCATGCTGGGTGTTGCGCTCGTCGTGGGCGGCTACCTCGTCGGCCACGACATGCACAAGGCGGCCATGGAATCGTACTATACGTTCACCAATACCGGCCGCAAACCCGAATCCCTCCGGCTGCTGGACGGAACGCAGGTCTGGCTGGCGCAGGGATCGACCCTGAGCTACGGCAAGACGTTCAGTCCGCACGACCGCACGGTGAAACTCGACGGAGAGGCCTTTTTCGACGTGGCTTCCGACAGGGACCATCCGTTTTTCGTGAAGACCAATACGGTGGTGGTCAAGGTCGTCGGCACTTCGTTCAACGTCAAGATGTATAAGGATACGGACGATACGGAGGTCGTGCTCGAACGCGGCGTGGTCAAACTCCAGTTCGGCGACAACGACAACATGATTACCATGCAGCCGGGACAGAAGATCTACTATTCGTCCGCTTCGCACGACATCTCCATCTCCGAGGTCAACGTGGAGTATCTGATGCTGCTCAAGTACGGCATGATCTCGATGTCCGATGTCCGTGTGGCCGAGATCATCCGCAAGGTGGAGGAGATCTACAGCGTCGATATAGAGACCGTCGCGCCTCTCGACGACGACCGGCTGTATAACTTCAACTTCCTGAAGTCCAATACGCTCGATGACGTGCTGGACATCATCGAGAAGATGTCGGGCGTCAAATGCCGTCCCGCGCCGGCGGCCGTCACGGAATAGAAACAAGAAACGACTTAAACCGAATAGCTGAATAGAAACCTAAATTTTCAACTGCCTATGAACTAAACCCTGATTCCATTCATCCGAATCATGTTGGCACATCCGGGCCCGGTGCTGCTGCTTTCCTCGATCAGTTTAAAACTTTACAGTCCTAATCATGAAGAAAAATTTATCTGTTTTTCGGACGGGATGCTGTATGTTGCTGCTGTTGCTGTGCAACGTCTTTACGTTGTCGGCGGCTGAAGAGCTGTATGCACAACACTACAATGTCACCCTGTCCCTGCGAAATGCAACCGTCAAGGAAGCGGTCGATGCGGTGACCCGGCAAACCGGAATTGCATTTTCGTACGAATCGTCGGTCGGCGTCATGCCGCTCGGCAATGTGGAAATCCGTGTGGACGGCGGTGCTGTCGATGCCGTTCTCGGTCCGCTGTTCGCCGACAAAGGCATCGCGTGGCAGGTCGTCGACGGCGTCGTGATCCTGACCCGGCAAAACTCCCCCCCCCAATCGGATTCCGGTCGTAGGCTGACCGTCAGGGGCCGGATAACCGCCGGCGCCGGCGAGTCGGTCGTCGGTGCGACGGTCATGGTCAAAGGCACCCAGACGGGCGTTTCGTCCGACGTTGAGGGCAATTACGAAATCGTCGTTCCCGGTCCGGGTTCGGTGCTGGTATTCAATTATCTGGGTTATCAGCCTCAGGAGATCGCGGTCGGCAACCGGACGCAGATCGACGTGCGGCTCGCTGAGGACAACAACGTGCTGGACGACGTGGTGGTCGTCGGTTACGGCACCCAGTCGCGCCGCACGCTGACCAGCGCCGTCTCGAAGGTGAGCGGCGCCGATCTGGAAGGCGTTCCGGTCAATTCGATCGGCGATGCCCTGAAAGGCAAGGTTCCGGGCGTACGCGTCTCGACGGCCAACAACCAGCCGGGCAGCGATCCGGTGTTCCTGATCCGCGGCGGTTCGTCGATCAACCAGTCCAATGCGCCGATCATCATCGTGGACGGCGTCCGCCGCGAGATGACCGGACTCAATACGAACGACATCGAGTCGATCGAAATCCTGAAGGACGCCGCTTCGGCGGGTATTTACGGAGCCAGCGCGTCGAACGGCGTGATTCTGGTGACCACCAAGAAGGGCAACCGCGCCAAAGGTCCCCAGATTACGTTCGAGGCGCAGGCCGCATGGACCTCGCCCGCGACGAAATTCGACCTGATGGACGCCCGCGACTATGTCGTCACCATGCGCCGCGCGCTGAACGACTGCCCCGGATATACCTACGGACAGCAGGTGCTCACGGGCGCCAACTCGGCCGGTATCGGCAACGGCGATTCGTCGATCTGGACGACCCGCTACCTGCAGGAGGGCGAAAGCGTGCCCCGCGGCTGGAGTTCGGTGGTCGATCCGGTCGATCCGTCGAAGATCATCGTTTTTCAGGATAACGACCAGCAGAGCCAGTGGTTCGACGACTCCTACTGGATGCAGTACTACGTCGGCGTGAACGGCGGCAGCGACAAGGTGACCTACGCCGCTTCGGCCAGCTACATGAAAGACGGCGGCATCGGCATCAATACCGATTTCTCCCGTTTTACGTTCCACGGCAACACCTCCTTCAAGATCACCAAGAGCCTTACGGCCGGTACGACCTTCGACTACTCGGAGACCAGCGGCAACGAGATCCCTTCGAGCGGCATCGGCAACTACTGGACGATTCTGGGCCGCGGCATGTTCATGCCCGCCACCCACCGCGATTACCTCGAAGACGGCCAGCCCGGTCAGGGTACCAACAGTACGACCATCTCGGCGGCATGGTTCGACCGCTACTATACCAACAACTATGTGACCCGCCGCTCCACGGCCAACTTCAACCTCAAGTGGGACATTGTCGACGGCCTGTCGGCTTTCGCCCAGATCGCCAACCACAACTCCTACAAGAACAGCTACCAGTATCTGGCCGGCAACGCCATCAGCCAGACCCGCCAGACCTACGAAGGGTGGTCGCAGACCAACCGCCTGAGTTTTCAGGCGCACGTCGATTACAACAAATCCTTCGGCGACCACAATCTCAGCGCCATGGCCGGATACGACTTCCTCAAGCGCAAGATCAACGGCATGTCGATGACCGTGCAGGGCGCCGAGTCCGACAAGACCCCGACGCTGGGGGCGGGCACCACGCCTACCGCATGGACCGACACCCAGACGCCGTGGTGCCAGATCTCCTATTTCGGACGTCTGAACTACAACTACAAGGAGAAATACATGCTGGGCTTCACCATGCGTGCCGACGGTTCGTCGCTCTTCGCCAAGGATAACCGCTGGGGCTATTTCCCCGCCGTTTCGGCCGGCTGGGTCGTTTCCGAGGAGAAGTTCTGGAACGTCGAGAAGTTCAACCAGCTGAAACTCCGCCTGAGCTACGGTCTGACGGGTAACAACAACGTCGATTATTACGACACGCTCGGCGCCTACAGCGTGACGGGCATCTATGCCGGTTCGGGCGCTACGCTCGCTTCGACGCTGCCCAACCTCGGCCTGACGTGGGAGAAGACCAAGCAGTTCGACATCGGTCTCGACATGGCGTTCTTCAACAACCGCCTGCGCGTGGCCGCCGACTATTACAGCAAGAAGTCGGAAGACCTGCTCTTCGACGTTTCGCTGCCCGATACGTCGGGATACGGCTCGGCCATGCAGAACGTCGGTTCGATCCGCTTCTACGGTCTCGAATTCGAAATTTCGTCGGTGAACGTCAGCACCAAGAACTTCAGCTGGACGACCGACTTCACCTACTCGTTCAACGCCAACAAGGTGCTGTCGCTGCCCGACGAGTATTACTATAAGGATATCGACGGCAAAGACGCATGGCGTATCGGCGGCTATACGATGTCCGAGTCGGGCTACCGCTTCGGCGGCACGGCCGTCGGCGAGCCGCTGGGACGCATCTACGGCTACAAGACCTCCCATATCATCGAATCCGAGGCGCAGGCCGACGCCGCGCTTTACGACTCCAACTCGCACGGCTACCGCCGTTCGGACGGCCTGTCGATCGCCGGACGCAAGGACGTGGGCGACTACGAGTGGAAAAACCGCGCGGGGTCGGCGCTTACGGCCGACGGCCGCGAGCAGATCAACGGCGAGGACATGTTCCTGCTGGGCAATGTCGTGCCCCATTCGACGGGCGGTATGAACAATACCTTCAAATTCAAGAACCTGACCCTTTCGGTCTACCTCGACTATGCACTGGGACATTCGATCTACAACTACCAGTATACGCGCTGCTTCCAGACCTCGATGGGCAACTGCAACTGGAATCTGGTCTACGATGCCCTGAATACATGGCAGAAGCCCGGCGACGACACCAAGTTCGCCCGCCTGACTCCCAACGACGCCGACGGCGGCAACCGCAACTACTCGCGCATTTCGAATATCAACGTGCAGAAGGCCGATTACCTCTGCCTGCGCGACGTGACGCTCTCCTACGATCTCCCGCTGCGCTGGATCCGCAAGGTCGGTCTGGGCCGTCTGACCGTTTCCGTGTCGGGCAACACGCTCTGCTACTGGACCGGCGTCAAGGGTATTTCGCCCGAATCCGCCTCGGTCGGCAGCTCGACGGGCATGTACAGCGTTACCAGTTCGAGCGCCACTTCGTTCAACAACTATCCTCCGACGCGCAAGGTGCTCTTCGGCCTCAAGGCGACCTTCTGAGAATGCGGATGATTCGGTGATCTAAAAACAAGAATGCTATGAAAATATATGGAATAATCCTTTCTGTTCTGGGGGCCGCCTCGGTTGCGCTGAGCACTTCCTGTCACGGGGAACTCGATGTCACGCAGTCCGACAAGCTCAACACCACCAACATGTGGACCAGCGAGAGCGACGCCCTCACCGCCACTACCGGCATCTACTACCGCCTGCGGCAGGCGTTCGCCCAAAGCAAGGCCAATCCTTTCTTCTGGGGCGAACTGCGCGTCGGGCCGGCCATGTGGGGCAAGGGCACCGGCCGCTCGCTGTGCGACAACGACATGCTGGACGTCATGCTCAACACCCTCAGCGCCTCCGACGCCTCGACCGACTGGAGCTATCTCTACACCACCATCGACCAGTGCAATCAGGTGCTCAAATACGCTCCCGGAATCGGCATGTCCGAGGACAATATGAACTACTGTCTGGGCAACGCCCGTTTCATCCGGGCGTACTGCTACTTCTGGATCGCCCGCGTGTGGGGCGACGCTCCGGTGATTACGACTCCGACCGAGGGAACCGGCGAGGCGATCTATCCCTCGCGCCATCCGGTCGCCGAGGTCTATGCCCGGATCGAAGACGACCTGAACGCTGCGGCGGGGTATATCAGGACCAATGCGAAGGGTTGCTACTATGCGACGGCCGACAACGTCAATCTGCTCCGTGCCGACTTCGCGCTCTGGATGTATGCGGCCGGCGGCGGCGACGGCTACCTGACCATGGCCGAGACGGCTTTGGGCGCGGTGCAGTCGGCCGGCCTGCTCGACCGGTTCGCCGATGTGTTCAGCATCTCGAACAAAAAGAACAAGGAGATCGCTTTCGCCCTGCATCTGGAGAACGGCGAGTATACGTCGGGCAGCTACTTCTCCTACTTCATCTGGGGCAGCACCCAGATCAAGGCCGAGTACCGCAACGCTCCCGACGGGGTGCCCGTCAGTTCGAACCAGTGGTTCCTCTACTCGGACGACTTCATCGGGTTCCTCAAGCGGAGCAAGGAGCTGGGCGACCAGCGGACCGATGTGACCTATATGGAGCGCACGGGCGTCAGCGATATGTACGAAGTCATCCAGTGGCCCAACAAGCTCATCGGCAATATCTCTACGGGCACGATGGTCTGGGAGCAGGATTTCATCCTCTACCGCTATGCGCAGTATTACACCATGCTGGCCGAACTGCGCTACCACCGGAAGGACTATTCGGGAGCGCTCACGGCCCTCAATACGCTGGCGCAGCGCGCCTACGGCAAAGCGAATTTCTATACCGACTCCTCGGCCGCGGCCGTCCGGCAGGCGCTCGTGGACGAGAACCTCAAGGAGTTCGCCGAAGAGGGCAACGTCTATTTCACGCTGATCCGTCTGGGGGCGATCCATGATTATAATCCCTACCGCTATGTGGACGGGCTGGGACAGTGCGGCATCGACACGTCGCGCCCCAACCAGCTGCTGATGCCCGTGTCGAAGAAGGCGATGAACAAGAACAACAAGATCACGCAGACACAGGGCTGGTCGTAACGGTGTATTGTTTAATGAAAAAAGCTGACTCAGAATGAAAACATTACGAATGCTATATACGGCGGCGCTGCTTTCCGCAGCCATGCTGCTTGCGGGCTGTTATTCGACCGATACCGACGACGACCTGCTTTCGACGGCGACGCTCATCAGCATCTATCCCTCGACGGTCTCGGTCGGCAGCGCCGCCGCGACCCAGAATGTGGTCGTCACGCTCGCCCCGAAGTCGAAGCGGAATCTGGACTGGTCCTGTTCGGTCCAGTCCGCATGGGTGACCGCGGTCCGGGAAAAGGTCCCCGGCGAAAGCACGGGAACCGTTTATGAGGACGCCGTTGTCCTCGCCTTCCTCGAAAATACGGCTTACAAACGTCAGACGACGCTTACGATCACGGCCTCCGACGGCACTGTGCTGGAAGTCCCGGTCGTGCAGAAGGGCATCTATGCCGACGCCTATGTGAAGGCCGCGCCCGAATCGCTGACCTTCATGGCCGAGAATCCGCAGCCCGCTGCCGTTGCGATCGACACCAATATGGATACCTTTGCGGCCGTGTCCGATTCCGACTGGTGTACGGTCGTCGATAACGGCGACGGCACGATAACGGTGACCTGCACCGAATACGGCGACAATACGGCGGACCGCACGGCCGAAATCACCGTCACGGCCGGCACGCCCGACACGAGCGAAGCCCGGACGGTCATTCCCGTCACCCAGCTGCGCAAGGACGTCTACTGCTACCTCTACGGCAGCGGCGTGCCCAAGTACCCGACCCGCGAGAAGTGGGGTCAGATGACCAAACTTTCCGACCGGGTGTATGTGGACAGCGTCTATGTCAAGAACGGACGTTTCTCGGTTTACACGACCGAAGGCGATACCTACCACCTCGACGGCGCCGGCAATCTCTCGGCGGCCGAAACCGACCTGACGGTCGATGTGGCCGGACTGCGGATCGTTACGCTCAACCTGAACGAGAAGACCTATTCGATCGAGCGCATCACGACTCCCAACTGTCTGCCCGACAGCGAAGTGGCGAAATACGCGACCTCGACCTACACGGCCAACGGCCGCACCAAGGTCTGGATGCGCGCGGGTCTCGATTGGAACGGCGGCGAGAATATCGGCGGCATCAAGCTCGGCAGCCGCATGGTCTCCGATGCGAACAACGTCGGCGGCTATACGTCGAACCTCAGCAGCTACGAGACGGTCCGTGTGAGCGATTACGACGAAGTCGAGAGCGGCGGCAAGGCGCAGGGCGAAGTGGAGATGTCCGCCAAATACGGCCGCATCTATACGCTGACCGAGTTCCTGACGGGCACCCCGAAGGCCGCCGTTGAGCTGGCGCGCCTGCTTACGGACTGGCCTGCGGAGTACCGTCCCGGCAGTACGTTCGTCGATGCCGTCGGCAACGATATCCCCGTGAGCAGCGTGAAGTCGCTTGCCTCTGCCGATTTCGAGAATACGCCGAGTCTTTCGATGCAGATTCAGGGCATCTGTCCCTACGGCTGGCATGTAGCCAACGTGCAGGACTTCTACGACATGCTCTGTGCCGCGGCCGCAGCCAAGGGCGTGACGCCGAATCCGCTCAGCGCCATGATCGGAAAGTGGAGCGTGCCCGATGTGCTGCGTTCGGCTGAAGGGTGGAGTGCGGCGCCGACGCGCCACGCGGCCGCCGATGCGTTCGGATTCGACTTCTTCCCGCAGGGCCGCCGGCTGTTCAAGTCCGGGTATCAGTATTATGCTTCCCGCGGCGAGATGTTCATCTGCCATCCGGGCGGTTTGAGCAGCGGCGTCTACCAATGCTGGCGTATCAATGCGCTGACCAACAATGCCGCGGACCTGACCGTCAGCACCACTTATAATATCGGCGACTGCTCGGCGTCGTTCCGCTGCGTCAAGAATTACGAGAATTTTTAAGGACCGACCGGCTGCGGGGCATACCCGCCCTGCGGCCGGATCTTAACAACGAATCTGAATTATGAAAGTACTGAAACTGCTCCTGCTGTTTGCGATGGGCGCTTCCCTTTCGCTGGCAGGCTGCGACGACGATTACCTGTACCCGGTCGAATATCCCGTGTACGATCCCGACGGCGGTTCGGATAACGGCGGCGGCGATGAAATTCCCGTTCCCGAAAAGGTGAACAACAAGGTCGTCGCCCACCGCGGCGGCTCGGCCGAGGCCGGGACCGCCAAATATCCCGACAACTCGATCGCTTCGCTCAGTTACGCCATCAGTCTGGGGTGTTACGCCTCGGAGTGCGATATTTACTGGACTGCCGACAACAACGTCGTCGTCGCGCATGCCGCCAACGGCTGTTATGTGAACAACCTCAAGCCGTGGGAACACACGCTCGACGAACTGCGTGCCGCGGGCAAGCTCTCCAACGGCGAGCTGCTGCCGACGTTGGAGGAGTTTATCGACGTGGCGCTCCATGCCGGAACGACGCGGCTCTGGCTCGACGTGAAACGGATCGAGGTGGGCGGCGCGACCTCCAACACGGCCGAGTCGGTCAAGGCCTGCTCGCGGGCCTGCGAGATCATCAGGGAGAAGAAGGCCCAGCATTTCTGCGAGTTCATCGTTTCGGGCAATGCCGCCATCTGGGCGGGATGTTATTCCGCGGCCCAGCTGGCCGGCATCAAGGTCGGCTGGATGAGCTACTCGGCGCCTTCGGCCTATAAGTCCTATCTCGATCCGTGGGCGAACCTCGACTACTCGAACTTCTTTGCCGGCGGCGCCGAAGTTTCGAATCCGAAGTACCCGCTGCAGAGCTACCTCGACGCCGGTGTCGCGCTGAGCGTCTACAATGCCGATACGGACCCCGAAATGACCTACGTCCTGAAATATTACCCCAAGATGAAGGCCGTATGTACGAACTATCCCGCCAAACTGCTCGGCAGAATCGGGTCGGAGGGGCTGTAGTGCGTCGCACCCGAATTTTTACGGGAGTCTTTATGACAGAAAGTGAGCCGGACGGTCCGGCTCACTTTCCGTTTTGCGCCCGCTCCGGAAGCCGCCGCGCGGAGAGTTTCCATGGTAGGATCTGAGATTTCCCGGACCGCGGATTTCCCGGACTGCGGAATAAAATAATTTGGAAAGTTTGTAATGCCGGGCATTTGTTTTAATTTTGTTCAATCCAAAATTACGACGATGCAACCTCGGAACTTTCTTTTCTCCTTCGGATTCTTGTGGACCGTGCTGGCGTGCACTCTTTTGCCGGGGTGTGCCGACCGTCCGGAGTATTCGCTGCAGACCGAGGCGGCATTGGAACGGCTCGACGCGGAACTCTCCAACAAGCCCCGCTACCAGCAGTGGCGGCAGGAGCAGGCCGACGCGCTGCGCAGCCGGATCGACGACGGACTGCCGCCCTTGGAGCGTGCCGAACGGCTCTTTGCCGTCGCGCAGATTTACGTGACTTTCCACCTCGATTCTTCGGCTTATTATGTCGAACGGCTCTACCGGCTGGCCGAGCGGACCGGGTCGCGGCACGTGCGCCGCTTCGCCCTGCTGGGCGACATCGACGTCTGGCTGGGGCGGGGGCAGGTCAGTCTGGCCGAGGAGCTTTTCCGGAAGATCGATACGGCCGGTATGACGCCCGGCGAATACAGGGCTTGGCATTCGCGCTACAGTTCGGTGGCTTCGCGCCGCTACGACGAAGCCGCGGATTCTCTTCAAAAGAGGGCGTGGGGCGATACGCTTTCCCATATCAGGAAGCTCTCGGTGCCGGGTTGCAGCGACCAGACCCGTACGCGCATGGCCGCCGCGCGGCTCAGCGAAACGGGTCGCTACGACGAGGCTCTGCAGCTGCTCGAACCGCTGACGGCCAAAAACCTGAGCCACCAGAATTTCGCCCTCGTCTACTATTCGATGGCGCATATCGCCAAGGGGCAGGGCGATGAGGACCGGATGCTCTATTATCTGGCCGAGTCCTCCATATCCGACCTGCGCGCCGGCACCCGCTCCTATTCGTCGCTGTACGATCTGGCCCTCGAACTTTTCGACCGCAAGGATTACGACCGGGCGACAGCCTACATGGGTTCGACCTTCGACGACGCGATCCGCTGCAAATCGGTGACGCGGATTCCCAACTCCTCTTCGGCGGTGGTGAAGATCAACGAGGCCGTGATTTCGAATATCGCCCAGCAGCAGAAGCTGATGTCCCGCACGATCTGGCTGGCCGGGATTTTCCTGATCGTGCTGATCGCGATCCTGTGGTTCGTCCTTTGGCAGCACCGCCGTCTGCAAGGCAGTCACGAACAGCTGATCCGGATGAGCGACCTGCTGCGCGAGAAGCACGACGAACTGCTGAAAAAGAACGACCATATCCGCGACATCAACAACGCGCTGGTCGATTCCAACCGCATCAAGGACCGCTACGTCTGCCATTATATCGACCTTTCGGTCCATTATATCAAGCAGATAGACGCCTTCCGCCGCGAAGTGTGCCGCATCGCCAAGACCAAGGGCGCCGACGAAGTCGTGCGGCGTCTCAATTCGTCGCAGGTGATCGACGGCGAGTACCAGAAATTCTACCAGTCGTTCGACAGCTCCTTTCTGGATATCTTCCCCAACTTTATCGGACAGGTCAACGAGCTGCTGCAACCTGAGTTCCGGTTTACGCCGCGCTCCGATTCGTCGCTGACTACCGAGCTGCGCATTCTGGCCGCCATCCGGCTGGGGATTACCGACAGCGGGCATATCGCCTCGCTGCTCAACTGCGCCTCGGCGACGGTCTATACCTACCGCACCAAGCTGCGCAATGCGGCTCTCGACCGTGACAATTTCGAGGAACAGGTCTCGAAAACAGGGTTGTGACATGTCCGGAATCTATATAATCCGGGGTTTGGGCGTGTTTTTTATTTTTCTGAAAATCAGTTGTATATAGACCGATATAGTTCTATATAGTTCGATATGTACGCTGGAAAACTCATAAAATAAAGGTAACTTTGTCTTGACCGTCCGACGCAGGCCCTAAACGTGTCTGTCCTCCGGACGGCGCCCTTCGCCGCGGCCTGCCGCCGGGCGCGGGACGATGCCGGAGCCGACCCCTCCGGATGAAGGCCGACACCAAATATATAAAAGAACCGATAAACCTTAAACTTATGTTATCTCGATCCAATCTTTGCAGCGGACTCGCCCGGACGTGCGGTTTCGCGCTGCTGCTTGCGACGGGCGTTTCGTGCGCGTCGCCCCAGAATGTGCTCACCGAAGCCGAGGCTGCCGACGGCTGGGAGCTGCTGTTCGACGGCAAGACGCTCGACCAGTGGAAAGATTACAACGGCGATTCGCTCACGCAGCCGTGGCACGTCGTGGACGGCTGCATTCAGGCCAACGGCGACGGCAGCGACCTTTCGGGCTACATCGTCACCAAGAAACAGTACGAAAACTTCATCCTCGACTGGGACTGGAAACTCTCCTACGGCGGCAACAGCGGCATGCTCTACCACGTGCTCGAAGATCCCTATTTCAAGGTCCCCTATGTGACGGGTCCCGAATACCAGCTGATCGACAACGACGGCTGGGAGGCCGAGAACGCTCCGACCAAACTTGAGGAGTGGCAGCGGCTGGGCGTGGATTACGCCATGCACCTGCCCGATCCCGATTCGATGTTCGTCAACCCGCAGGGCGAGTGGAACAACTCGCGCATCGTCTGCGACAACGGCCATGTCGAGCACTGGCTCAACGGACACAAGATCCTCGAATTCGATGCCTACACCGACGACTGGTTCGCCCGCAAGAACAGCGGCAAGTGGGAGACGGCTCCCGAATACGGACTGGCCCGCCGTGGCGTCATCTGCCTGCAGGACCACGGCTATCCGGCCTCGTTCCGCAACCTGAAGATCAAGGAGCTGCCGCGCAAGGCGGGCCGTGAAGTCGAGCTTTTCAACGGAAAAGACCTCACGGGCTGGGAAGCCTACGGCACGGAGAAGTGGTACGTGGACAAGGAGGGCAACCTCGTCTGCGAGAGCGGTCCCGACAAGGAGTATGGCTATCTCGCCACGCGCGAATATTACAACGACTTCGACCTGACGCTCGAATTCAAACAGCTCGCCAACGGCAATTCGGGCGTCTTCTTCCGTTCGTTCGTCGAGCCGCCCGTGAAGGTCCACGGCTGGCAGTGCGAGGTGGCTCCCAAGGGCCACGATACGGCGGGCATTTACGAATCCTACGGCCGCGGATGGCTGGTTCAGATTCCCGACGAGAAGGAGAACATCCTCAAGGAGGGCCAGTGGAATACGCTGCGCCTGCGGGTCGAGGGCGACCGGGTGCAGACGTGGCTCAACGGCGAGCAGATGGTGGACATTACCGACGCCAAGATCGGCGCCGCGCAGGGCCGCATCGCCTTGCAGATCCACGACGGCGGCGGGATCAAGGTGCAGTGGCGCAATTTCCGCCTGACGACTTTATAAACTACTAACATTCCGATAAACATGAGTACCTCCCGTAGAGATTTTCTGAAAACGCTGGGCGGCATGGCGCTGCTGACGATCGTCCCGCGCCAAGTGCTCGGCGGCCCGAAGTTCACCGCTCCGAGCGACCAGCTCACCAAAGGCATCATCGGCGTGGGCGGCATCGGCAAGAGCAGCTACCACTTCACCAGCAACAAGGACTGCCGGCTGGTGGCTGTCTGCGACGTGGACCGCAAACACCTTGAAAGCGCCGTTGCGCTGGGACAGAAGAAGTTCGGCGAGACGCTGGAAGCCTACAGCGACTTCCGCCGCCTGATCACCGACCCCAATATCGACATCGTGCATATCGCCACGCCGCCGCACTGGCACGGCATCATGGCCGTCGAGGCGGCCAAGGCCGGCAAGGACATCTGGTGCGAGAAACCGATGACGCGCACCATCGGCGAAGGCAAACGCGTAGCCGAAGCCGTCCGGCGCAACAACCGCATCTTCCGCCTGAACACTTGGTTCCGCTTCAAGGATACCTTCTATGGTCTCGGCACGACGGTCGAGCCGCTCAAGAAGCTGATCGACAGCGGCCTGCTGGGTTGGCCGCTCAAGGTGACCATTTCGGGCACCACCGGATTCACGTGGAAGTTCTTCTGGGTGGGCCGGGAAAACCTCGCTCCTGAACCTGTTCCCGCCGAGCTGGATTACGACATGTGGCTCGGACCGGCGCCCTACAAGCCTTATAACAAACACCGCGTGCACAGCACCTTCCGCGGCTATTGGGACTACGACGGCGGCGGTCTTACCGACATGGGCCAGCACTACATGGACCCCGTGCAGTACCTGCTGGGCAAGGACGAGACGTCGCCCGTCAAGATCGAGGTGGACGCTCCGCAGCAGCATCCCGACGCCGTGGGCATCTGGCGTAAAATCGTCTATACCTACGACGACGGCTGCCAGATCGTCCTCGAAGGCGAGGGCTTCGAAAGCGAGGGCGACACGCCCTATATCGAAGGTCCGCTGGGCAAGGTCTACAAGGGGTTCCGCTGCACCATTCCCGACGTGATGGAGAAACTGGCCGAGATGCCCGATCCCGAACCGCAGAACACCGATTTTCTGGAGTGCGTGCGCACGCGGCGCAAATTCGCGCTCGACGAGCAGATCGGTCACCGCAGTTCGACGCTCGTGAATCTGGGCGCCTGCGCCCTGCGGCTGAACCGCACCCTGCACTTCGATCCCGACACCCAACTCTTCATCGGCGACGATGCCGCCAACCGACTGATCGATCAGCCGATGCGCGGCCCGTGGCATATTTAGCACCTGTTACCATGAAAAAGATAATCACACGACTGTTTATTCTGGGCGCCCTGATCGCCCTGCTGCCCGCAGGGGCCGCCGCCCAGCAGCTCGACGCTCGGCAGCGCAACGCCGAAACCGTCGTTGCCGACGGTCTGGCCCAGCTTCCGGCCGCCACGCCCGCCGTTTTCAACGAAGTGATGGGCGAACTTGCCGCTACGGGAAGCGCCGGTATCGAAATGATCGCCGGCATGCTCACTCCCGCTGACAAGGGTAAGAACGCGACGCTCGAATACGCCCTGAACGGCATCACTGCCTATGCGACCGCCCCCGGAAACGAAGCCCTGTGCGCCGATGTCCGCAAGGGACTGGTTCGGGCGATCGAACGCTGCGCCGACAACGCCAACCGCGCTTTCCTCTTCTCGCAGCTGCAGCTCTGCTCCGCGGCGGAGGACGCGGCATGGATACTGCCTTATCTGGACGACTCCTATCTGTCCGACTATGCGATCCGTGCGCTGATCTCGACGCCCGGCACCGAGCCGGTTCTGCTCGCCGAGGCCCGCAAGGAGGGCCTTGCGGCCGAACGGAAACGCGCGCTGGCCTATGCTTTCGCCGAAAAGCGGATGACGCAGGCCGAACCCCTCCTGCTGGGATGGCTCGACGCCGCCGATGCCCGGACGGCCGAACAGATTTACAATGCGCTGGCCGTCTGCGGTTCGCGCGCTTCGCTCAAACCGCTGGCCGCCGCAGCCGCCGGGGCCGGTTACGGCTGGGATAACACCGGCGCTGCCGATGCCTATCTGCGCCTGCTTGCGAACCTCGTGGCCGCGGGAGACGCCCAGCCGGCCGTGAAAGCCGCCAAGGGCCTGCTCAAGTGCGACCGCCAGTATGTGCGCGGCGCGGCTCTCGCAGTGCTTGCCGATGCGCTCGGCACCGAAAAGGCGATGCCTTACGTACTGGCCGCCGTCAAGGAGGGACCTGCCGAATACCGCTATGCCGCTTTGCAGACGCTCGGCAAGGGCGACGACGAGATCTTTGCGCGGGTTGCCGCCGGCATGCCGCGCTATGACGCCGAAACCCGGACCGCGGTGCTCGCGTGGCTGGGTGACTGCGGCGCCGTGTCGCAGAGCGATGTAATTACGGGCGCCGTGACTTCGTCCGACGACCGGGTCGCACGGGCCGCCATCGAAGCTTCGGGCCGCATCGGCGGCGAGCAGGCGCTCGCGGCGCTGGTCTCGGCGCTCGAAGGTCCCCATGCCGAAGCCGCCGAGAAAGCCCTGCTTGCCTTCAACGGCCGCATCGACCCGATGGTCGAACGACTGCTTGCACGGGACGACGCCGAGGTGCTCGTTCCGGCCCTCAGGCTGGCCGCCGCACGCCGCATGACCGTGGCCGCGGACCGCGTCTTCGCACTGCTGGAGACTTCTGACAAGCAGGTGCGCGAAGCCGCCTATGCCGCTCTTCCTTATGTGACCGGACCCCGCCATATGGACCGTCTGGCCGGACTGCTCGATGCCGCCGACGGACAGCATGCGGCGCAAATCCAGACCGCGCTGATCCGCACTTCGGCGCAGCTTCCGGCCGACAAACGCTATGGCGCGATCGCCGGCTACATGCAGGCGTCGAAAATTCCGGCCCGCTATTATCCCGTGCTGGCGCAGACCGGCACCCCCGAAGCCGTCGCCAGCCTGCTGGCCGGATTCCGCGAGGGTGACCGCGAAGCCGCTTTCGCCGCCCTGCTGACGGTCGAAAGCCCTGCGATGACCGACATCCTTTACCGCATCGCCGCCGAAAATCCGGCTCTGGCCGACCGCGCCCTGATGCGTTATGCCGACCTCTGCGCCAAACAGCCTGCGACTCCGGTCCGCCGCTGCCAGCTCTACCGGCAGGGACTCGAACTCAAACCCTCGGCTGCCGTGCGGAACAAACTGCTCGGCTACCTTGCGGGCGTCCATGAAGTGCCCGCCCTGATGCTGGCCGCCGACTACCTCTCCGACCCCGAAACCGCCGGAGCTGCCGCCGCGGCCGTGAAGACGATCGTCGCCAAGAGTGCTCCGATGCCGGGCGGCGAGGCTGTCCGCAGTGCGCTGGAGCAGGCCCGCGAGGTCTACAGGGAACTGGCCAAATCCGACGCCGATGCGGGATACGCCGTCGATGAGATCACCGGACTGCTCGGCAAAATCCCCGCTGCGGGCTTCGCTCTTCTTCCGACCGCGGGTCTCGAAGGATGGAACGCCGTGACCGCCGATCCCGCCGGTGAGCGGAAACTTTCGGCCCGCCGGATCGCCGGCCTGCGCAAAGCCGCCGCCGAAGCGATGGCCGCGAACTGGAGCGCGGACGGAAACGCCCTCGTTTTCGCAGGCAAGGCTCCGAGTACGATCGGTACCGAAAAGGAATACGAGAATTTCGAACTTTGGCTCGAATGGCGTTCCGAAGGCGAAGCCGGGCTTGCCGTACGTTCGATGTCCCAAATCCGGCTGGGCGGAGCCGAAGGCACCGGCCTGAAGACGCTGGGGCAGACCGATACCCCGGCCGCCGCTGCGGACAACGCTCCCGGTGCATGGAATACGCTCTACGCCAAGGTCGTCGATGACCGCATCACGTTGATCGAGAACGGGGTGACGCTGGCCGAGAACGTCGTGCTGACGAACCCCTGCGCTCCCGGCGAACCGGTCTGCGTACGCGGCCGCATCGAACTGTCGGGTCTGGCGGCTCCTGCCTGCTTCCGCAACCTCTACATCGGCGAACTGCCCTCGACGCCTGTTTTCGAACTTTCGCCCGAAGAGGCGGCGCAGGGCTACGAAGTGCTCTTCGACGGCCGTTCGCTGCACAAATGGACGGGCAACACGGTCAATTACGTTCCGCTGGACGGCACGATCGACGTGACCGCCTCCTATGGCGGATCGGGCAACCTCTATACGGTCAAGGAGTACGGCGATTTCGACCTGCGCTTCGAATTCCGCTTCCTGCGCCGGGGCGTCAACAACGGCATCGGCATCCGTACGCCGATGGGCGTGGACGCCGCCTATCACGGCATGGAAATCCAGATTCTCGACCACGACGCGCCGATCTACAAGAACCTGCGCATCTACCAGCAGCACGGCTCCGTCTACGGCATCATCCCGGCGCAGGAACACGTCGTGTTCGGCGATCTGGGGACGTGGAATACGATGGAGATACACGCCGTGGGCGACCGCATTACGGTCACGGTCAACGGCCGCGTGATCCTCGACGGCGATATCCGCCAAGCCTGCAAGGGACACAACGTCTCGGAGGACGGCTCGAAGAAGAATCCCTATACCGTGGACGGCAAGAACCATCCCGGACTCTTCAATAAGAAAGGCCATCTCGGTCTGCTGGGCCACGGTGCGGGCATCCAGTTCCGCAACCTGCGCGTGCTGGACCTGAGCGCCGGCCGCCAATAGACGGCGCTGCCCGCCTCCCGTGCGGATGATCCCGCACGGGAGGCGGACTCCGCACGGATGCGGCGCGGGCCGCAATTGTGAAACGCAAAAACTGCAAGACTATGTTTATACCCTGTATGATCGGATACGGCCAGCTGCTGATTATCGTATTCGTCGTGATACTGCTCTTCGGCGGCGCGAAAATCCCCGAACTGATGCGCGGCATGGGCCGCGGCGTGCGGGAGTTCAAGGACGCCATGAATACGGACTATTCGTCCGAAAACAAGAAGCCGAATCCGGCGGATGTCCCCGGAGACAAACCGGCGGATAAATAGTCCGGAGCACGGCGCGAATTCCCCAACGAACCGATATGTCGAAACCCAACGCCGGAACCGAAAGCGCGGAGATGGACTTCTGGTCCCATTTCGCGGCGCTGCGCCCCCATTTGGTGCGCGGTGCCGCCGCTGTCGTCGTGATCGCCGTCGCCGCATTTTTCGCCCGGCACTTCCTGATCGACGTGGTGCTTTTCGGCCCCAAGAGCGCCGGTTTCCCGACCAACCGGCTGCTGCTGGAGACCGGACACGGCCTCGCCGCGCTCTGCGGCTGGATCAACGGTCTGACAGGACTCTCGCTGAGTGTCAATCCCGAAGCGTTCGACGTCTCGAACCTCGATTTCCGGGTTATCAATACCGCCATGGCGGGGCAGTTCAACCTGCACATGAAAATCTCGTTCGTGACGGGTCTCGTGCTGGCCATGCCCTACGTCCTCTGGGAGTTCTGGCGTTTCGTGAAGCCTGCGCTCACGCAGCGCGAAATCGCCGCCACGCACCGCTTCGTATTCTGGGTCTCGGCCTGCTTCTTCACGGGCCTGCTTTTCGGCTATTTCGTCATCGTGCCGCTCTCGGTCAGCTTCTTCATCAATTACGAAGCCAGCGCTTCGATCGTCAACATGATCGACGTGAATCAGTACCTTTCGACCGTCATCGTCGCATCGCTGGCCTCGGCGCTGGTGTTCCAGCTGCCGCTGCTGGTCTACTTCCTGACCCGTATGGGGCTGGTCTCGTCGTCGTTTCTGAAACGCTACCGCCGGCACGCTTTCGTCGGCCTGCTGGTGATCGCCGCGATCATCACGCCGCCCGACATTTTCAGCCTGATTCTGGTTATCATACCTCTTTACTGGCTCTACGAACTTAGCATCCGTCTTTCCTCCCGCATCGAACGCCGCGATGCGGCGGACGGCGGAGCCGTGGCAGCCGCTGTAATTTCCGCAACATCCGATGAAAACTGAAACAACCCTCTCCCGGCCCGTGCGGATCGTCGTGATCGGCGCCGGCAACCGGGCGCATAAATACCTCGAATACGCCCGCCGGAATCCCGAACAGCTCCGGTTGGCCGCGATCGTCGAAGTCAACGACCTGCGCCGCCGCGCCATGGCCGACGCCTTCGGACTTCCCGACAAGTATTGCTACGCCCATTACGACGACTTCTTCGCCGAGAGGCTCGATGCCGACATGGTGCTGATCTCGACCCCCGAAAACGCCCATTTCGACCCGGCTGTGAAGGCTATCGACGCCGGATACCACGTCCTGCTCGAAAAGCCGATCGCCCAGCGTCTCGACGAATGCCGCGAAATCGCCCGGCGCGCCCGCCGGCGCGGCGTGCTGGTCGGCGTCTGCCATGTGCTGCGCTACCATCCCTATTTCGCCAAGATCCGCGAGCTGGTCGCTTCGGGCCGGCTGGGCCACGTCGTTTCGGTCAACCATACCGCTTCGGTCGGACTCGACCGGGCCACCCACAGCTACGTGCGCGGCATCTTCCGGCGCGAGAGCGAAGCCAATCCGATCCTGCTGGCCAAGTGCTGTCACGACATCGACTTCCTGCTGTGGCTGACGGGTTCGCACTGCCGCCGGCTCTCGTCGTTCGGGTCGCTGCGCTGGTTCCGTGCGGAGAACGCTCCCGAAGGCTCCGCCGCCCGGTGTCTCGACTGCCGGATAGAATCCGAATGCCCCTTCTCGGCGCGCGACCTCTACTACGTCCGCCGCGACTGGGTCTCGAACTTCGACGTGCCGTCCGGAGCGACGCTCGATGCGACGATTCTGGAGGAGCTGCGCACGGGAATGCTGGGCCGCTGCGTCTATCGTTGCGACAACGACGTGGTCGATCACCAGCTGCTTTCGATGGAGATGGACGACGAGGTGACGATGAGCCTTTCGATGGAGATGTTCACCAACGACGACTTCCGCAAGACCCACATCCGGCTGACGGGCGGCGAGATCGACGGCGACGAACGTACGCTGCGGGTCCGCAGGTTCCGCGGCGGGGATGCCGAGACCTATGATTTCTCGGACATCGCCGGACAGCCCTTCCACGCCGGGGCCGACCTGCAGCTGATCGGCGATTTCATCCGCGCGCTCCGCGACCCCTCACGGCCGTTCCTCACCACGATCGACGATTCGATCGAGAGCCACCGCATCTGCTACGCCGCCGAACGCAGCCGCCGGACGGGGGAGACGATCCGGATGGATGCCGCCGAATGATTTGCTTCGAGAAGACCGGAATTCCGGTCTTCTCCCGTTTTAGCATTAACTTTGCTACCTTTGTCCGAAACATCTCCGCCATGCAAACCCTTTTCTTCTGGATCGACTCGGTCAATAACGTGCTCTGGTCTTATCTGCTGGTCGCCCTGCTGTTAGGCTGCGCCGTATGGTTCACCGTGCGTACGCGCGGCGTGCAGTTCCGCATGCTGCGCGAGATGCTCCGCGTGCTGGGGGAGTCGGCGGGCGGCGGACGGCGGGGCGAGCGGCATGTCTCGTCGTTTCAGGCCTTCGCCGTCTCGCTGGCGAGCCGCGTCGGTACGGGCAATCTCGCGGGCGTCGCCACGGCGATCGCCGTCGGCGGTCCGGGAGCCGTCTTCTGGATGTGGATCATCGCCCTGCTGGGGGCTTCGAGCGCCTTCGTCGAATCGACCCTCGCCCAGCTCTACAAACGCCGCGGCAGGGATTCCTATATCGGCGGTCCGGCCTATTATATGGAACGGGGACTGGGCCGGCGCTGGATGGGCGTGGTCTTCGCCGTACTGATCTCCGTCACGTTCGGCTTCGCCTTCAATTCGGTGCAGAGCAACACGATCTGCGCCGCATGGGAGGGCGCTTTCGGCTTCGACCACCATTGGGTCGGCATCGCCCTGACGCTGCTGACGCTGGGTGTTATCTTCGGCGGCATCCACCGCATCGCCCGCGTGAGCGGGGTGGTGGTCCCGGTCATGGCGCTGGGGTATATCGCCCTTGCGCTGGGTGTGGTGCTTTTCAATTTCCGGCGGCTGCCCGAAGTCGTGGAGCTGATCGTCGCCAACGCTTTCGGCTGGGAGCAGGCGATGGGCGGCGGCGTGGGAGCCGCGCTGATGCAGGGCATCAAGCGGGGGTTGTTCAGCAACGAGGCGGGCATGGGTTCCGCGCCCAATGTCGCCGCCACGGCCCATGTCTCGCATCCCGTCAAGCAGGGGCTGATCCAGACCCTTGGGGTCTTCACCGATACGCTCGTAATCTGCACCTGCACGGCTTTCATCATCCTTTTCGGCGGCGTCCCCGACGCATCGCTGTCGGGCATCCGGCTTACGCAGGCCGCGCTGGTCAGCGAAATCGGCCCCGTCGGCAGTGTCTTCGTCGCCGTGGCGATCTTCCTCTTCGCTTTCAGCAGTATCATCGGCAACTACTATTACGGCGAAGCCAATATCCGCTTCATCACCCGCCGTCCGGGCGCACTGACCCTCTACCGGCTGCTGGTCGGGGCGATGGTGCTGTTCGGGGCCCTTGCCACGCTCGATCTGGCGTGGAGTCTTGCCGACATTACGATGGCGCTGATGACCCTCTTCAACCTCGCCGCTATCCTGCTGCTGGGGCGTCAGGCTTTCCTGCTGCTGGCCGATTACGTCGCCCAGAAACGGCAGGGCATCAAAAATCCGGTCTACACGCGTGACCGGATTCCTGAGTTGAAAGACAAGGCGGAGTGCTGGTAGCAATTCAGCAGGCCGCCGCCGAAGTCGGCCGGGGGCGTCAGTTCACCACCACATTCGCGAAATATTCGCGCAGCAGCGCCGCCGCGCGGTCCAGCTGTTCCGGCGTATTCTCCCTGACGTCCGAGAGCTTGTACTCCTTTCCCATCGCTTCGTATTTGTGAACTCCGAGCGTGTGGTAGGGCAGCAGCTCGACCCGTTCGATCTGTTTGTAGCCGCCGAGCCGCCCGCCCAGCGTGCGGATGTCGGCTTCGGCGTCGCTGTAGCCCGGCACCAGCACGTAGCGGAGCCAGAAGGGTTTGCCGTGTTCTTCGAGCCATGCCGCCGTGCGCAGGGTCCGGGCGTTGTCGCGCCCGGTGAGCGCGAGGTGGCGTTCGGGATCGGCCTGCTTCACGTCGAGCAGGATCAGGTCCGCCAGCCCCAGCAGCTCTTCGACCGCCGGATTCCAGATGCTGCCGTTCGTGTCGATGCAGACGTGGATGCCCGCTTCCCGGAGCCTGCACACCAGCGGCGCCAGCGCTGCGGCCTGAAACGTCGGTTCGCCGCCCGAAAAGGTCACGCCGCCCCGCCGTCCGTAAAAGGGCTTCTGGTCCACGGCCATGCGGAGTATCTCGTCCGGGGACGTGGGCGTGCCGCCGCAGGCGTCGATCGTGTCGGGATTGGCGCAGTAGAGGCAGCGGAAATTGCATCCCTGCAGGAAAACGACGAGCCGGAGTCCCGGCCCGTCGAATGTTCCCATTGATTCGTAGGAGTGTACCTTTATCATCTTACATCCGCTCGTGGAAACTGCGGCTGATGACCTCCAGCTGGTGTTCGCGGCTCAGCTTGGTGAAGTTCACGGCATAGCCCGACACGCGGATCGTCAGCTGCGGATAGTTTTCGGGGTGCTCCATGGCATCTTCGAGCATCGCGCGGTTCAGCACGTTCACGTTCAGGTGGTGCGCCCCCTTGGTGAAGTAGCCGTCTAGCATCGTCACGAGGTTCTCGATCCGCTCCTCCTGCGTCGGGCCCAGCGATTTGGGGACGATCGAGAAGGTGTTCGAGATGCCGTCCTGCGAGTCGCGGTAGCGGAGCTTGGCCACCGAGGCCAGCGAAGCGATCGCGCCGCTCTTGTCGCGTCCGTGCATCGGGTTGGCGCCCGGAGCGAAAGCCACGCCTTTGGCGCGTCCGTCGGGCGTCGCGCCGGTCTTCTTGCCGTACATCACGTTCGAGGTGATGGTCAGCAGCGAGAGGGTCGGACGGGCGTTCTTGTAGACGGGCAGCTTCTTCAGCTCCTCGCTGAAATAGTACACGAGGTCCACGCCCAAGTGGTCCACCCGGTCGTCGTTGTTGCCGAAGCAGGGGAATTCACCCTCGATGTCGAATCCGTCGGTGAGCCCCTGCTCGTTGCGGCGCGCCGTCACCTTGGCGTATTTGATGGCCGAGAGCGAGTCGAGGGCGATCGAGAGACCGGCCACGCCGTAGGCGAGGTTGATGCGCGGGTCGGTGTCCACCAGCGCCATCTGGGCCTTCTCGTAATAGTATTTGTCGTGCATGTAGTGGATGATGTTCATGGCCTCGTTGTAGACGCGGGCGATCTCTTTGAGCACCATCTTGTAGTTGCGCATCACCTCTTCGAAGCGCAGCGGACCCTCGGTGAGCGCCGGAATGCCTTTGACCATCAGCGTGCCGGTGTTCTCGCAGCGGCCGCCGTTCAGAGCCAGCAGCAGGGCCTTGGCCAAGTTGCAGCGGGCGCCGAAGAACTGGATCTGACGGCCGATGTCCTGATACGACACGCAGCAGGCGATGCCGTAGTCGTCCGAATGGCGCACTTCGCGCATCAGCTCGTCGTTCTCGTACTGGATCGAGCTGGTGTCGGCCGAAACCTTGGCGCAGAAATCCTTGAATCCCTGCGGCAGGTCGGGGCTCCACAGAATCGTGAGGTTGGGTTCGGGCGACGGGCCGAGGTTGTAGAGCGTCTGCAGGAAACGGAACGAGGTCTTGGTCACCTTCGTGCGGCCGTCGTTGAAGCGTCCGCCGATGGCTTCGGTCACCCACGTCGGGTCGCCGGCGAAGATGTCGTTGTAGGACTGCATTCTGAGGTGGCGCACCATGCGGAGCTTGATGACGAACTGGTCGATCAGCTCCTGCGCGAACACCTCGTCGATGTTGCCGTGGGCCAGATCGTACTCGATGAAGATGTCGAGGAACGACGAAACGTTGCCCAGCGACATTGCGGCGCCGTCCTGCTCCTTCACGGCGGCGAGGTAGGCCATGTAGACCCACTGTACGGCCTCCTGCGCCGAGTGCGCCGGACGGCTCAGGTCCAGTCCGTAGTATTCGCCCATCGTGCGGATCTCCTTGAGTGCCTTGATCTGCTCCGCGACCTCTTCGCGCAGGCGGATGCGGGCGTCGGTCATCGGGCCGGTCAGGCCGCGCAGGTCCTCGGTCTTGGCTTCGATCAGCCGGTCGGTGCCGTAGAGGGCCAGACGGCGGTAGTCGCCGATGATGCGGCCGCGGGCGTAGTTGTCGGGCAGTCCCGTCAGGAAGCCCAGCGAACGGAACGAGCGGATCTCCTCGGTGTAGACGTCGAACACGCCGTCGTTGTGCGTCTTGCGATAGTGGGTGAAAATATCCTTAACCTTCTCGTCCACGTCGACGCCGTTCTCCTTGCAGGCGCGCGATACGACGTTGATGCCGCCGAAGGGCTTGATGGCGCGCTTGAGCAGCTGGTCGGTCTGCAGACCGACGATCAGCTCCTGTTCTTTGTCGATGTAGCCGGCTTTGTGCGAAGTGATGGTCGAAACGGTCTTGTTGTCCAGCGAACGGACGCCGTTGTTGGCGCGCTCCTCTTCGAGGGCCTTGAGACAGAGGTTCCAGATGTGCTTCGTGCGGTCGGTGGGACCCTGCAGGAAGGAGGCGTCGCCCACGTAGGGGGTGATGTTCGTCTGAACGAAACTCGTCACGTTGATCTCCTTGCTCCAAAGTCCGTCGATAAAGGTTTTGTTCAATTCCATAAATTATTATTCGTCAAAATGAGATTAAAATTGTTTTCTTTGGGATGCGCAAAGGTATGTTATTTTTTTCACAATACCGAACGCTGCGACGCATTTTCTTAAAAAATCTTAAAAAATACCTGCGATTTGTCGGACCATATCGCCCCGGAGCGTTTTTTCTGCAGGACGGAGTCCTTCGGCCTACGGTTTGGCCCCTGCTTTGCAGCGACGAATGCGGACCGGGATCGGGCGGCATCGGCAGCGTCGGGCCCGGCGGACCGGTGCCGCCGCAGATTCCGGCGGGCCGATATGTGCGACCGATGCGGCGGAATACGGCCCGGAGGTCTCGAACGCGCATCTTGCCTTCGGGTCCCGCCGCAGTTTTGCCGGGACGGGTGTAGGCTGTTTTACCGGGGCGGGTGTATGTTGCGGACCTTTGCTGGTTTGCCGGGACGGATGCACGCTGTTTTGCCCGACCGGACCTTCGCTGTTTTGCCGGGTGGATGTACGCCGTTTTGCCGGGGCGAACGCTCACTGTTTTGTCGGACCGGGCGCATTGACCGGAATATTTCGTACCTTTGTCCCGGAAGCCGTCCCGTGTTTCTGGTGCCGCACCCGCTAAGATGCACCCGCTGAGTGCCCGCAGAGATGCGTGCCCGGCATGATGCCGCTTGGCCCTGCCTGAACGCTCTGCGGCCGCGGACCCGAAGCGGCAGGAAACGGCGACCGTAATTCCGCAAAACCGATTCGTCATGGAAGAACTGACTCTTACGACCCCCGCACTGCTCTTTTCAGCCGTCTCGCTGATTCTGCTGGCCTACACCAACCGTTTTCTGTCGTACGCCCAGCTGGTGCGCACGCTCAAGGAGCAGCACCTCCAGCACCCCTCGAAAGTCACCCGCGCGCAGATCGACAACCTGCGCCGCCGCCTGCACCTCACGCGCACGATGCAGATTCTGGGCGTTTCGAGCCTTTTCCTCTGCGTGGTGACGATGTTCCTGCTGTATGTCGGATTTTTCGTCCTTTCGGCCTATGTCTTCGGCGCGGCGTTGCTGCTGCTGATCGGTTCGCTGGGCGTGTCGATCTGGGAAATCCAGATTTCGGTCCGCGCCCTCGAAATCCACCTGCACGACATGGAGAAATAGCCGTAATAACGAAGATGCCGCGACCTCGCGTCGCTGCATCTCCCACTAACCTACTTATGTAACCTAAAACCAACTTGGAAAACCTCGTCCGGTTTTCACACTGCAAATATACGGGGCCGTCGTTACTTTGAAATGACGGCCCCGTTACATTTCCGTTTCACGGGCTGGAGGACATTCCGCCGCAAAACCCCGGCGTACCGGGAACCGCAGGCGCGTGGCCGGACGCGGACAGTGCGGTGCGGCCGGACAGACATGCGGTGATGTACGGTTCCTGCGCATGAAAGGGTCCGGAATTTCCGTCTCCGTTTTTCGCCCGCTTTCCGGAAGTGCCTTTTCGGATTAAAAAGGCGCATTTCCGTCGGTTTCGGGTTTTTTTATTAATTTAGCGGAGTGAAAACGGTGTGCGTCGGCACTCCGGTCCGGCCCGTTTCCCGATCTTCAGCGATGCTCAGACGTTTGTTCATATTGGCCGCCGTCGTGTCTCTCGGACTTCCTGCCGTCCGCGCGCAGGAGGGTGCGGCTTCGCATGCCGCGGTGATTCAGGCCGATACGCTGCCGGTGCTGCTGGAACGGCTGGAACGGGACCCTGAGGACATAGACCTGCTGGTCGAAATCTGCTCCCAATACACCATGCGGAGCGAATTCGCCGCGATTCATCCCTACGTCTCGCGTCTCCGCAGGGCCGGGGCCGCACACGACGACGAGCGTGCGCTGATGTACGCCGACCTCTTTTCCGGACAGTCCTACCTGCTCGCCGAGGGCAGCGACTCGACCCGCATATACCTCGACCGGGCTTTGATCCGCGGGCGGCAGTGCGAAGACCCGGTGGCCTTGTGCCGGATTTACAATGCGCTGGGAATCTATGCCGTCAGCATCGAAACGAACTATTTCGGCGGTATCGAGTATTTCCTCGAAGCGATGAAGTACGCCCGCAGCGCCTCGCTGAACCGCTTCTATCTGGTGGCGCAGTGCAATCTTGCCAATACGTACTACATGCGCAACGACCCCGCGGGTCTGAAATACGCCGAGGAGGTCTACCGGCTGGGCACCGAGTGGGGTTACGACTACCTCGCTTTCGGCGGTGCGGTCATCAGCGCCTACATGCACTACATGCTCGGCGATCAGAACCGGGCTTTGGAATACATCCTCCGGACGCTTCCCGACACCGATAAATTCGGCTACCACACCGAGCTTTACAGCCTCTACGCCAATATTCTCCATGCGCAGGGCGACGATGCGGGCGCCGAACGCTATTACCTGATGGCGCTCGACCACATCGACCAAAAGGTCGTGACCGCCGCCGTGATGACCTACCTCAGCTACGGAACCTACCTGAACGACCGGGGCGAGTACGCCCGTGCGATTCCGGTGCTCCGGCAGGGCATCGAACTCTCGGAGCGGAGCAACAACGCCGTGCACCGCTATAAGCTTTACCTGCGTATCTCCGAGGCCGAGACCGCGCTGGGCCGCTACCGCGAGGCGCTGGACTATTTCAAGAGCTACCATAGTCAGGCGGACAGCATCTTCAACGTCGAGCGGGAGCGTTCGATCAACGAACTGCGGGTCAGGTACGACGCCGAACGGCAGGAGAACATGCTGCGCAAGAGCGAAATCGACCTCATCCGCCAGCAGCGCCGATTCCAGCTGCTGCTGTTGCTGCTGCTCTTCGCCGTCGGCATTTCGACGGTAGTCTATATCCTCTACCGGCGCAAGGACAAGATGTACAAGCAGATCGTCCGGCAGCAGTACGAATTCCTGAAAAAGGAGAAAAAGGCCGCGCAGCCGGCCATGCCCCCCCCCGGCCCTACCTCCCCGCAGACCGAAAAGCCGTCGCCCGACCGTGACGACCACGCCGTGCGCGACGCCGAACTCTTCGCCCGGATCGAGTACCTGATGCAGACCGAAGGCGTCTACCGCCAGAACGACCTGACCATCGAACGGCTCGCCGAGCGGCTCGACACCAACCGCACCTATATCTCCCGTGCGATCAACCAGCAGGCCGGAAAGACCTTCAGCAGCTACGTCAACAGCTACCGCATCGACGAGGCCGTGCGGCGGCTTTCCGACGTCGACGACGATACGCCGCTCAAGGCGCTTGCCCAGACGCTCGGCTACAACCATCTGCAAACCTTCTACACTTCGTTCCAGAGCGCGATCGGCATGCCGCCGTCTAAGTACCGCGAGAAACTGCTCAAACTCCACCGCGAGCACCAGCTCTGAACGCAACCCCGTTTTTCGGGGTTTGTTTTTTTTCGGAATTTGTCAATTTTTACGAATTCCGAAAAAGAGCGTTTCATAAATCGTCCGGCTTCTTTTACTTTTGTCAATAGGTTAGTGAGGGGTGCCTGCCCGGTGCGGCGGTGCGTATCCTTTGGTTGTTTTGCTTGGCGGATGCCTGTTTTGCGCAGGCGGTGCCGCCGCCGAATCCCGACGTATTCCTTTAAATGCTGTTCATATGAAAAAAACTTTACTATTCAGCAGTCGATTCTTGCTGACTGCGGCCTTGTTCTTCTGCGCCGCTTCGGTCGTCTCCTGCCAGAAGGAGCCGACCGCCGACCCCGCGCCTGCGCGCGCCGCGATCCGTCTGACCGCCGAGCCGGCGGATATGGTCCGGACCAAGAGCGAGACGGACGTCGCTTACGCTTCCCGCTTCGTGGAGGGGGACGCCATCGGCCTCTTCGCCGTGATCCGCTCCGAAGCCGAAACGCAGGCCTATCCGGCCGCTTCGGGCAACTATATTCAGAACGCCAAATTCGTCCGTCAGGCCGACGGTTCGTGGCGTGAGGAAGGCTCCAAATCCTATTACATGGAGCAGGGGCAGGTCATGGACCTCTATGCCTATTATCCCTATGCTGAAAATGCCGATCCTACGGCGCTCGTCTACGACGCTTCGGTTGCCGAAGCCGACTTCATGACGGCCCGCACGGCGGGATTCAGCGAGCGCGACGGCGAGATCAGACTCGTATTCCGTCATAAACTGGCGCTGGCCGAAGCCTTCGTCGCGGACGCCGACAAACTGACCGATTACGCCGTGACGGTGCAGAACGTGCGCACGAAAGCGGTGTTCTCGCTGGCGGCCGCGGCCCAAGATGCCGAAATGCAGTCCGTGGACGCCAAGACGGCTTCGGTGGCGATGACGCGCTGCGGCAACGCTTTCCGCGCCTACCTGCCGGCGCAGGAGATCGCCGAAGACAAGGCCCTGCTGAAGGTCGAGGGCAACGGCTTCGCGGCTTTCGACTACACGCATCCGGGCAAAACCTCGCTGGCCGCCGGTCAGGTCCGCAAACTGCTGGTTACGCCCGCTTTCGCAAATCCCGAACTGCTCCCCAACTGTTACGTCGTATCGCCGGGCGAGACGCTCTACATTCCCGTTTGCAAAGCCTTCGGCGTCTGGGAGAAGAACGAAGTGCTGGCGGGCGCCGGCACCGGCATGCTGGGGGCCATGGGCGCCCGCGTAGTCTGGGAGGACGTGCGCTATCTGCTCAACGACGATCAGATCACCGTGCTGGGCAGCGGTTCGAAAGCCGTTATTCAGGTGCGCACCACGCCCCGGACCTGCGGCAATGCGGTGCTCGCGCTGGAGATCGGCGGCGAGATCCGCTGGAGCTGGCACCTTTGGATCACCGATTACGATCCCAATGCTCCCGAAGTGCAGAAATCGAAGAACGGCCGGACCTTCATGGACCGCAACCTCGGTGCGATGAACGCCGAATACGGCAATATCGATGCGCTGGGACTCCAGTATCAGTGGGGCCGCAAGGACCCGGTTCCGTGTCCTGCGAAATGGGAGGACATCGCTACGCGTCCCGTGTGGAACGGCGTGGGCGTCAAGGTCGGTTTCTCGACCAAGGCCAATTCGGCCGTGATCCGCGACAACCTCGTGGCTTCGATCAACGAGCCGCTGGCGCTCATCAAGGGCCTCGGCCTTCCCTACGACTGGTATGCTACCGAGAAAAAACAGGGGCAGAACCGCTGGTGCGCCGCCGACGGCTCGAAAACCGAGTTCGATCCCTGTCCCCGCGGATGGCGGGTTCCCGTGTCCGGTTTCGGAACCTTGTCGCCGTGGTACAATTGTGTTACTGCCGGCATCCCGTGGCTCAACGGAGTGATCTGGGAGGATCTGGGCTACTGGCCCGCGGCCGGTCTGCTCGAATCCAGCGGCCAGAGCTATCTGGGCCTGTTCGGATACTATTGGGCGGCGACTCCCGGTGAAAACCTGAGCCCCGGCATTTCGCAGGAGGAGTGCGCCTACGGGTACAACTTCGACAACCAGCATTCTCAGACCAGCTACCTCCAGTACCGTCATACCGTTTTGTCGGTGCGCTGCGTCAAAGTGCAGTAATTCGATGTCTCACGCTTTAAAAAGATAATCACCATGAAATATACAGGTTCCATCCATACGACGTTTTATGCGCTTCTGGCCGCCGCCGCGCTTACGGCCGCCGGCTGCAGCGACGACGATAACGAAAAGGGCGGGGGAGAGACCGGCGTCGAAGCGAACTTTTCGGCCGAAATCACCCCTTACACCCGTGCCGCCGGCGACACTTGGACCAACGGCGACGCCGTCGGCATCTATATGCTCGGCGGCGATGCGGGCACGGCGGACAACGTGCGCTATACCTGCGAACCCAACGGACGGCTGTCGGCCGCGGATGCGAAAATCGTCATTCCCGGCAGCGGCACTTTCGATTTCGTCGCCTATCACCCTTACAAGCAGAGCAGCCTGAGCGGCGATGCGGGTAAGATCGACGGCTACCTCTATCCCGTCGTCCTGAGCGACCAGACCGATCCCGCGGCGATCGACCTTCTGTGGAGCGACAATGCCACCGGGGTCACGGCCGCCGCACCCGACGTGAAGTTCACCTTCGAACACGTGCTGTCGAAGGTCGAAATCGCCGTCAAGCAGGGCGGAGGCATCTCGGCCGACGACCTTGCCGGGGTTGTCGTCACCATCGACGGCGTCTACAATGAGGGCTTCTTCGCCCTGAACAGCGGCAGGATCGGCAATACGGGCGTTCCCGGTGCCGTGACGGCGCGCGCCGTCACCGAGGGCATCAGCTACGAGGCGATCGTTCTGCCGACCACCGGCGCCGCGCAGCAGGGCCGCGTCTTCACGGTGGAGGCTCCCCTGCTGGGACGCACCTACACATGGACGATGCCCGACGACTATCTTTTCGTGGGCGGCAAGATCCACGAGATCGAAATTACGGTCGACGTGGACGGCATTTCGGTCGTCACGGGCGACATCGCCGACTGGAACGGCGGTGATTCCAATCCCGAAGTCGAGACCGACGACGCCGAATTCCTCGCGCTTCCCAACTCCTATATCGCCCGTCCGGGTTCGACGGTGACGATTCCCGTTGCCAAGGCCTATGCCGCATGGCACAATATCCCGATGCTTCAGGAAGGCTCGTTCAGCATTCCCAACGACCTGACCGCCCGCATCGTATGGCAGGAGCGTTTCGATGAAGACGAAACCATCCTGTTCTCGACCAACGACAAGGTCACGATGACCGGATCGGGCATCAACGCCGCAATCGAAGTCGTCCTGAATCCCGATGTCGAAGGCAGCCTTGTCGTGGGCGTGTACGACGGCGACGGCAACTGCTACTGGAGCTGGCATATCTGGGTCACCGAGTATGATCCCTCGCAGCCCGCAGGGCAGCAGACCGTCGGCGGCAACGTCTTCATGGACCGCAATCTGGGCGCCACTTCGCTCGTGAAGGGGCCGCAGAGCGCCGGATGTTTCTACCAGTGGGGCCGCAAGGACCCGTTCCAAGGTCCCTATACGTGGATGATGTTCCTCAATGCCAACGCCGGCTGGTCGAACGACGGTATCGGCAAGTTCATGACGCTCAAAGGGCTTGCTTCGACGAAGGTTCCCTCCGAGAATCTCGTGGCTTCGGTCCAGCAGCCTTACCGCTATATTGTGGGTATTTCCGGAACGCAGGACTGGCTGTCGCCGGATGTCGGCGGCGAAGCCTACCGCTGGAGCAACGCCGACGGTACGAAAGGCGTCTTCGACCCGTGCCCTGAGGGGTGGCGCGTGCCCGTTTCGGGTGCGGGAGCGGCTTCCGCATGGGCCGATCTGAACGGCGTGTGGGATGCGGAGCGTACCGGATGCGTTTTTGCCGAAGGCAACGGCTACTATCCTGCGGCCGGCTATATCAATATCATGTCGGCGTCGGGTTCGGGCGGCGGCGCGGAAGCGGGTACTTCGGGCTACTGCTGGAGCGCATCGTCGGCCGGCCGGAACGGCTATGCGCTGACTTACAGCGTATCCGCCATCAAAACCGAGGCCGAACTGACCAAGGCGTGGGCCTGCCCCGTCCGCTGCGTGAAGGATGTCAAATAGCACGCGGATATAGGAAGAAGACCGCCGCCCTTTCGTGGGGCGGCGGTCTTTGTTTTGGCGGCCGTGCGGTGTTTCCCGACCGCTGTTATTCATGTGGTGTTATTCATGTGGTGTTTCCCGGCCGCTGTTTCCCGTTCTGTGTTTCCTATCCGGTGTTTTCCGGCCGCTGTCTTCCGTTCGTCCGGTCCGGAATTCTCCGCAGGCCTGTCTTCTGCCGCGCCTATTTTCTGCTTTCGAGGAAGTAGTGCTGCGACTTGAGCAGGTTGCGGGCCTGCAGGATCATCGTCTTGGTTTCGTTGAGGATCGTCAGATAGAGTACGCTGGCCCGCGTGCTGGCCGCCGGGTCGCCGTTGATGCGGCGCAGCTGGTTCTTGATCGCCTCGACGATGGTGTCGAAGAGCTTGTCGCGCATTTCGAGCACCATGTCCAGATCCGAAAAGTCCTTCGTGCGGAGCATGTCGTTGATTTTGTCGAAAATCGCCTCCACCTGATCGTTTACGCGCATCAGATCCACGATCTGCTCCTTCGACAGCCCCTCGTGGTTGTTGTCGATGTGTCCGAACGCAGGACGGGTGATGTGGATCAGCGCCTTGGTCACCTCCGAGAGGTAATCCACCACCTGCACGTAGAAGTGCCCGGTGTCGATGTCGCACTGCTGCAGGCGGCGCAGCGTGGGCATGATGCCGTACTTGCGGTCGCGGGCCTCTTCGAAGAGCCTGTTCGACGACTGCACCATCTCCTTGAGCACCTTGCGGTTCTCCTTGAAAACGGCGACCAGCGTCCGGTTGTAAATGCGCGTCACCTGCTCCATCGTCGTGCATACTTCGCCGATGCAGACGCAGAGCACTTCGTCCGGGGTCTCGGCCTTGATTACCGGCAGTTCCTCCGCGGAGGCTTTCTCCTCCGGCTTGGTGCGGTGGCTGCGGATGAGCAGCCATGCGCAGAGAGCGACGAGCGCCGTGACGGCGATCCAGCCGCCCCAGAGCAGCAGCAGCGTCACGCAGAGGGCGATCAGGAATCCGCCGAGCGCGGTGATGAACCACCCCGAAATGACGGCCATGACGCCCGTGATGCGGTATACGGCGCTTTCGCGGCCCCACGTCCGGTCGGCGAGCGATGAACCCATAGCCACCATGAAGACCACGTAGGTGGTCGAGAGCGGCAGTTTGTAGGAGGTGCCTATGGCGATCAGGATCGAGGCGGCCGTGAGGTTTACGACGGCGCGGATCATGTCGTAGGGCGCCGACGAACGCTCCTCGGCGGGCAGCGGTTCGAAGCGTCGGTCGATGACTTTCTGCATGCGGTCGGGAATCAGCCCCGTCCACATGGTGTTGAGCGCGAGCGAGGCGCGTACCAGACTGCGCGATACGAAGGTCGAGCCGAACCGCTCGTCGCCCTCGTGCTGCGAGGCGAGCGAAAGTTCGGTCTCGGTGACGTGGCGCGATTTCTTCGAGAAGAAGAGCGTCAGGACCATCACCGCGCCCGACAGCAACAGCAGCAGGAAGTTGGCGCGCGCCGGATTGGCCAGTTCGCCCATCATGATCGATTCGCTGCCCGCTTCGCGGGCGATCTGCCATGCGTCGTAGCTGGCCAGCGGCACGCCGATGAAGTTCACCAGATCGTTGCCTGCGAAGGCCAGCGCCAGCGCGAAGGTGCCTGTGAGGATGGTGATGCGCATGATGTTGAGCCGCATGCGCTGGAAAATCCAGAGCACCACCGACGCTCCGGCCCAGAAGACGAGCAGCGTTACGAGCACGTGCTCGCCGACGTACTCCCCGACCGAAGTCGGAATCAGCCCCGAACTTTTCAGCCCCTTGAACAGCGCGAAGTAGAGGATTCCCGCCAGCGAGATGCCGCACCATACGGCGCCCCAGCGGCGGAACGCCTTTGCGTAGCGGAACGAGAAGATGAGCCGCGAAACGTACATGAAGAGCGACCCTGCGGCGAACGCCAGCGCCACCGAGAGCAGGATGGCCGCGATGATGGCCATTGCCTTTCCGGTGTTGATGTACTGCGAGAGGTCCGAAACCGAAGCGGCCGGATCGCCCCAGATGTGGTAGAGTGCCGCGGCGACTCCCGCGCCCAGCAGTCCGAATACCATCGACACGGTGGTCGAGGTGGGCAGTCCGAGGGTGTTGTAAATGTCCAGCAGCAGGATGTTGCCCAGCATCATGCCCAGAAAGAGCATCATGATCTCCGGGAAGGAGAATTGTCCGGGATAGAAGACGCCGCTGCGCGCCACCTCCATCATGCCGCTCGACGTGAGCGTGCCGATGAGGATGCCGGCGGCGGCGATCCAGAGGATGACGCGGCGCGGTGCGGCTTTCGATCCGAGGGCCGAGTTGAGAAAGTTGACCGCGTCGTTGGCCACGCCCACGACGATGCCCATCACGGCCAGCAGGCCCATGACGATGACGATGCTTGTGAATAGAGGACTCATATGGTCGTTTGTCGTTTGTTTTTCGGCGGTTCCGTTTTGGCGCTCCGCCGTGTGTTTTCGTCCGGCCCTGCATCCGTTTTCCGGAAGAGGCTTTCGCCCGCCGTCTTGGGCGGAGATCGCCGCCCTGCGGTGCGGGCCGGTCTTTCCGGTGCAAAGGAACGAAACGGATGTTACAAACGTGTTACGGACGGGTTGCGGCTCTATGAATGTTTGCGCAGGGTGAAGGTGAATTCCAGTCCGCCGCGCTCCGAGTTGCGGACCGAGATCGTGCCGCCGTGCATTATCACGGCGTTTTTGACGATCGCAAGCCCCAGCCCCGTGCCGCCCAGCTTGCGCGAACGCCCCTTGTCGATGCGGTAGAAGCGTTCGAAAATGTGGGGCAGGTGTTCTTCCTCCACACCGATGCCGTTGTCGGAGAACTGCAGCGTGTACTGCTCCGGCGAGTCGTCCAGCAGGCGGATGAAAATGTCGCGTCCGCCCGAATAGGCCGCGGCGTTGTCCGCGAGGTTGCGGAACACCGAACCCAGCAGCGAGGGGCTGCCCTCCATTTCGAGCGGGTAGGGGAAGTCGCAGTTCACGCGCAGCCGCTGCCCTTCGGGCCGGAGCTGCATGTCGGCGCGGATTTCGTCCACGATGTCGTTCAGCACGACGCGCTCCCTGAGGATCAGCTGGCTCGCCTCGTCCATGCGCGTGACGGTCGAGATGTCGGCGAGCAGACTGCGCAGCCGCGCCACCTGCGCGCAGCTCTTTTCGAGGAACGCCGTGCGCTTCTCCGCTCCAAGCCCCGGATTGTCCAGCAGGGTTTCCAGATACCCCTGAATCGCCGCCACGGGCGTTTTCAGTTCGTGGTTGATGTTGTTCGTGAGTTGTTTCTTGATGCGGATCTTCTCCTGCTGTTCGTGCAGCGCCAGCGCATGTTCGCGGTCGCGGTCGGCCGTGGTGCGCTGCAGACGGGCGTACAGCCGGATGATATGGTTCGAAATGTCGCCCAGCTCGTCGTGCGGAAAGACCGCCTGCTCGTCGATCCGCTCGCCCCGCTCGGCGCGCTGGGCGAAATCTCTCAGCCGTGTGATGTTGTGTCCCAGCCGGCGGGTCGTGAAGTAGGCCGCCACGCTCATCAGCAGCGTGACGCCCAGCATGAACCACAGAAATTCGCGGTCTGCGGCCAGCACTTCGCGGAGCGTTATCGAATAGGGCACGGCCGAGCGGACGACGACCCCGCCGTCGGACATGGCCGAATAGAAATAGTAGAGGTCGGTGCTCTCCGAATGGCGGCGGATCGTGAATCCCGTGCCGCGGGCGAGGGCTTCGGCGACTTCGGGGCGGTCGAGGTGGTTGGTTTCCGGAAGGCTGCCGGCCGAATTGTCGAAGGTGACGCGCCCGGCGTCGTCGATCACCGTCACGCGCAGGTCACCGAACGGTTCGTCGCGTGCGGCGATGAACTCCTCAGGCGTCGCGCCGTCGGCGAGGGCGTCGAGCATCCGCAGGTTGAAGAGCTGCAGGCGGGTGTCGAGCCGTTCGGCCTTGAACTGCTTTTCGCGGCCGTACTGAAAGACGATGAAGCAGGCGACCAGCGCCCACGAAAACGCGAGCAGCAGCAGGAAGAGCCGCCGGTGGTAGGAGAGGCTACTCCTCAAACCCGTACCCATAGCCCAGACGTGTTACGATGTGGTCTCCGTAGACGCCGATTTTGCGGCGCAGCCGCGTGATATTGACGTCGATGGTGCGGTCCAGCACGATCACCTCGTCGCTCCAGACCTGATGCAGTATCTCCTCGCGCGAAAAGATTCTGCCGCGGTTCGAAAGCAGCAGGGCGAGTATTTCGAACTCCTTTTTTGTCAGGGCCAGCGGCGTTCCGTCCACGGTGCAGATTTTGCGGGCGAGGTCCATGTGCAGCCCTTCGAACGCGATCGCCTTGCTCTGGCCCGCTTCAGGTGCGGTGCGGCGCAGTACGGAGCGCACGCGGGCCAGCACTTCGCGCACGGAGAAAGGCTTGGCGATATAGTCGTCGGCTCCGATGTTGAGTCCCGCGACCGTGTCGTCCTCGGTGTCTTTGGCCGTGCAGAAGATGATCGGCACGGCGGCCGTTTCGGGCTGCGCCCGGAGCAGCCGGGCCATCTTGAATCCGCTCATCTCGCCCATCATGACGTCGAGCAGAATCAGCGAATAGCGTTCGGGGTGCATGCCGAGGGCCTGTTCGGCGCTGTACGCCGTATCGACTTCGTAACCCTCGACTTCGAGATTGAACTGAAGAATCTCGCAGAGGGATTCCTCGTCGTCCACCACAAGGATTTTGTGCTTTGTCATAACTGTTACGGATTGGTATCCGCATCAAAAGTACGTAACAATCCCTTTATTGCGTGGTCCCTGCCGAATATTTAACCGAAATGTAACAGCCCGTCATTCGCCCAGCACCTGCATCTGCTGGCGGATCGACTCCTCGTGGATGGCCTGCAGCACCGAGCGCATGAATTCGCGGTCCATGCCCAGCTGTACGGCCTGCTCCGCGCGTCGCGCCAGCAGGTCTTCGTAACGTTTGGCCTGCAGGATCGGCATGTTGTGCTCTTTCTTGTACTGTCCGATGTCGCGCGATACCCGCATGCGGCGCACGAGCAGTTCGAGCAGTTCGTCGTCGAGCTTGTCGATCTGCGAACGCAGTTCCGAAAGGCTCTCCGTCGTGGTGTTGGCTTCGCGGATCACCAGACTGCGGCAGATGTAGGCCAGACCCTGCGGCGTCACCTGCTGGGCCTTGTCGCTCCACGCGCAGTCGGGCGAACAGTGCGCTTCGACGATCAGCCCGTCGAATCCGAGGTCCATGGCCTGCTGCGAAAGCGGCGCGATCAGTTCGCGGCGGCCTCCGATGTGGCTGGGGTCGCAGAAGATCTGCAGGCCCGGCAGGCGGCGGTGCAGCTCGATGGGGATCGACCACATCGGATGGTTGCGGTAGAGACTCTTGTCAATCGACGTGAAGCCGCGGTGAATGACCCCCAGACGGCGGATGCCGGCGTTGTAGATGCGCTCCACGCCGCCGACCCAGAGTTCGAGGTCCGGACTCACGGGATTCTTGACCAGCACCGGAATGTCGTGGCCGCGCAGCGCGTCGGCGATCTCCTGCATGGCGAAGGGGTTGGCCGTGGTGCGGGCGCCGATCCAGATCATGTCGATGCCCCCTTCCAGCGCCGCCATGACATGCTTGCGCGTGGCGACCTCGGTGGCGGTGTACATCCCTGTTTCGCGTTTTACGCGCTGGAGCCATGCCACGCCTTCGGCGCCCACGCCCTCGAACCCTCCGGGTTTGGTGCGGGGCTTCCAAAGTCCGGCGCGGAAAATCCGCACGCCTTCGGCGGCCAGTTCGCGGGCGGTTTCGATCACCTGCTCTTCGGTTTCGGCGCTGCACGGTCCCGCGATGACCAGCGGGCGCCGGGGATCGAGTCCCGGAAAATTGATGGGTTGCAAATCTTTCATATCAGTTCTGTTTGAATTATTGTCGTTTGTCTTGTCTCTGTCTTTTCGCGTCATTCGCAGCCTGCCGCCGCGTTTGCGTCTCTGCCCGCCCGCCGCGAAAATCGGGCCCTGTGCTCCTTTTCCGCTCAGACTTCGGGATTGGGGTATTCGGCGTATTCGCCCAGAATCCGGAAATCGCTGGTCAGCGGCCGGGCCGCATCGACCGCCTGCCGGTACCGCACCGGGTCGTCGAAGGTCACGTCCACGTAAAAGCGGTATTCCCATTCACGGCCGATAATGGGCAGCGACTGTATTTTCGTGAGGTTGATTCCGTAGAAGGATAACAGCGTCAGCACTTTCGAGAGGCTCCCCTGCGCGTGGGGCAGCGTGAATACCAAAGACGCTTTGTCGGTGCGGGCCGGATCGGTGAACTCCGCCGCGCGGCTGCGGTCGGCCAGTACCAGAAAACGGGTGAAGTTGTGCTTGTTGGTCTCGATGCCGCGTTCGAGGATTTCGAGTCCGTAGAGTTCCGCGGCTTCGGCGCCGCAGATGGCCGCCGTGCCGGCGAGCCGCTGGCCGGCGATTTCGCGGGCGCTTCCCGCCGTGTCGTCGCGCTCGACGACTTTCATCGCGGGCCGGGCCTTGAGGTATTCGCCGCACTGCATCAGGGCGATCGGGTGCGAATGCACCTCGCGGATGTCTGTGACCCGCTGTCCCGGAAGCGCCGCCAGCACGTGCGAGATGCGGAGCTTGTACTCGCCGATGACCGCCAGCGTGCTGCGGCGCAGCAGTTCGTGGTTGGGCAACAGGCTTCCGGCGATGGTGTTCTCGATGGCCGCCACTCCCAGCAGTTCCGCGTCGGCTGCCATGCGGGCGAACTGCTCGTCGAAACTCACGCAGGGCAGCACCTCGACCTCTTCGCCGGGGAAACTTCCGTGCGCCGCGGTCTCGTGGAAACAACCCGCTATCCCCTGTATCGTTATCCGTTTCATCTTCTGAATCGCATTAAAAAATCCCGCTCTTCTGCAGAACGGGATCCTTCGTGTTTTCACTCTATTGTTTTATACAGTTAATTGCATGCCATCCCGCTTCTTCCCTTGCTATAAAAGAAAAAGTAAAAGAAATAATATGCAAAACCGTAAAGTCTCATTGTCTCCTTGGTGGATTAACCTCTGGCAAATGTAGTGAAATATTCCCGAAATCCAAATTTTCAGCCCTGTTTTTTGCCTGCCGCGGCCAGTTTGCGCTCCCTGAAACGCTTCTTGAACTGCTGGCGGCGTCCGAACAGAAGCCTGAAAAACGTGCCTCGCAGCAGCGTGTCGTCCATATCCCACTGCCGCGTTTCGGCGTAGCGGTCGAGGATGTATAGAAACGCCACGGCCGGGCAGCTCAGCCGCCGCAGGTTGATCATGCATTCGTCGGGGCGGAGCGGCCGCCGGAGGAATTTCATGCGGTTTATGTCGATCAGCTGGAAATCGTAGCGCCCCGTCGCCTCGTCGTGCCGCCAGAGGATGTTGGTCTGGTTGAAATCCTCGTGGCAGATCCCTTTTTCGTGGAGCCGGACGGTGAAACGGGCGAATGCTTCGAGCACGGGCAGCGAATCGGAGGTCGGGAACCGTTCCGTAGCCGCCGTGAGCGGTGCGTAGTCCGATCGGCGGGATACGAAATAGGTCTCCGTTATCAGCCCGTTGCGGCGGTATTCGCTCCATGCGACGGGTTCGGGCGTGTCGATTTCCAGCTCGCGCAGGCGCAGGGCGTGTTCGTAGGCGCGCCGGGCCTTGCTCTTGCGGAAAAACGAGTACATGACGGCATTGAACGCGCTGGGCCGTTTGTAACGCTTGACCACGAGCCGTTCGCCTCCGATGTCGAAGGCGCGTATCTGATTGCGGCCGTCGTGAAGCACTTCGCCCGACACCGGGAAAAGCTTCGGAAGCTGCCGGACGAACTGCCGCAGGTGTTCCATGCCGGGATTGACCGTAATTTTCATGTCCGTATTCATTTACACGGCAAAGTTACGGCAAACGATCGGCTTGGATAGTCCATTTTGGGCGCAGTATTGGCTGATTGGGCGGCAATCGGGCTTCGGATTGTTTGTTTTGTCGCTTTTCGTCTGCCTGAAGCGACCGCCCCTTCCGGAGACTTCCGCATGGGACGCGGCGTCTCGGCAGCCAGCGGCCCCCAACGTGCATCTCCGCATTTGGCGTCTCGGCAGCCAACGCCCCCTCCCGGCCTGCATCTTTCGCATTGGGCATCTCCGCAGCCGGCGGACCGCTGCCGTCCGCTCCACCTGTTCCCTGACGGCCTTCAGGCCTTTCCGCCGAAATGAAAAAAGGATTACGTGATACCGTAATCCTTGCTTTGCGAGCTGTTGACGAGGATTGAACTCGTGACCTCTTCCTTACCAAGGAAGTGCTCTACCACTGAGCTACAACAGCAACATTTCTCATTCGAGTGGTGCAAAAGTACATAAGAAAAATGAAAAGACCAAAAATTTGTGCGGTTTTCACAATTATTTTCTATCTTTACTTTTGAATTATAACTCTAAACCCATGAAACGTATACTGATAATAGGCGCCGGAGGCCAGATAGGTTCCGAGCTGACGGTTTACCTGCGCAAAATCTACGGCGACCGCAACGTCGTCGCCACCGACATGCGCGAATGCAAGGCTCTCGGCGAAGCGGGGCCTTTCGAAGTGCTCAACGCCCTCGACGCTACGGCCATGGCCTCGGTGGTCGCCCGTTACCATATCGACTCGATCTTCAACCTCGTGGCGCTGCTCTCGGCCGTCGGCGAGCGCAATCCCCAGATGGCGTGGAACGTCAACATGGGTGCGCTGAACAACTCGCTCGAAGTGGCCCGCCAGCACCACTGCGCGCTCTTCACGCCCAGCTCGATCGGCGCCTTCGGCCCCACCTCGCCCAAGGACCGGACCCCGCAGGATACCATCATGCAGCCCACGACGATCTACGGCATCTGCAAGGTTACGGGCGAAATGCTGGGCAACTACTACCACCACAAATACGGCGTCGATACCCGCTCGGTGCGTTTTCCGGGCATTATTTCGAGCGTTACGCTGCCCGGCGGCGGCACGACCGACTATGCGGTCGAGATCTACTACGAGGCCATCCGCTCCGGGCGGTTCACCTGCCCCGTGCCGCCGGACGTCTATATGGACATGATCTACATGCCCGACGCGCTGCGCGCCTGCGTCGAACTGATGGAGGCCGATCCCGCGAAACTCGTTCACCGCAACAGCTTCAACATCGCCTCGATGAGCTTCACGCCGGAGATCATCTGCGCCGAGATCAAGAAACGCCTGCCCGGTTTCACGATGGATTACGACGTCGATCCCGTCAAGAAGGAGATCGCCGAGAGCTGGCCCAATTCGCTGGACGACACCTGCGCCCGCGAGGAGTGGGGCTGGAAACCCGAATGGGACCTTTCGCGCATGACCGACGACATGCTGGCGCACATCCGGACGAAACTGGCTGCCGAATGAGTCTGTCCGGCGGCCGTCCGGCGGTAACGCGTGTCGCCGAGACCGCTTCGAGCTGGGACGGCGCGCCGCTTCCGGCCTATCCGGCGGGGCGGCCGCAGGTGACGATTCTCCGGGCGACGATTCCGCCGCATGCGACGCTCCCGCGGCACACGCATGCCGTCGTCAATGCCGGCGTGATCCTCCGCGGCGAACTGACCGTGGTCTCCGACAACGGGACGGAGCGGACTTTCCGCGCCGGCGAGGGTATCGTGGAGCTGGTCGGTACGGTCCATTACGGCGAAAACCGCGGCGACGGGGAGACCGAGATGGTGATGTTTTACGCCGGAACGGAGGGCGTGCCGCTCTCCGAGAGTGCGGATCTATAACCGAAAGTTATGACGACGAGACGAATTACGCGGACCATAGCCCTTTTTGTGCTGTTGCTGACAGCTGCGGTTATCGGCGGGAGTTTCTACATGCTCGGCTTCTCGCTGCGCCCCGAAGAGACGATGCGGGCGAAAAATGCCACGGCCTATGAATATATGTACGCCGAGTATCCTTTCCTGCGTCCATGGACGGACAGCCTCGAACGGGCCGGAGCGTTGCGCGATACGGTGATCGTCGATCCGCAGGGCGTGCGGCTCCATGCGCTCTACGCCGCGGCTCCCGAACCGACCGACCGCACGGCCGTCATCGTCCATGGATATACCGACTGCGCCGTGCGGATGCTGATGATCGGCTACCTCTATAATCACGACCTGCGTTACAACGTGCTGCTGCCCGACCTGCACTACCACGGCCGGAGCGAAGGCCGGGCGATCCGCATGGGCTGGCTCGACCGGCTGGATGTGCTGCGCTGGATGGAGGTTGCCGACACCCTCTTCGGCGGCAATACGCAGATGGTCGTTCACGGTATCTCGATGGGCGCCGCCACGACGATGATGGTTGCGGGCGAGCCGCAGAGGCCCTATGTGAAGTGTTTTGTCGAGGACTGCGGCTACACGAGCGTCTGGGACGAGTTCTCGAACGAGCTGAAAACCTCGTTCGGACTTCCCGCATTTCCGCTGATGTACACTGCGAGCTGGCTCTGTGATCTAAAATACGGCTGGAATTTCCGCGAGGCTTCGGCGCTGGCGCAGGTGGCCAAGTGCGAACTTCCGATGCTCTTCATCCACGGCGACGCCGACGATTACGTGCCTACGTGGATGGTCTATCCGCTCTATGAGGCCAAGCCGGGCGAAAAGGAGCTGTGGCTCGTTCCCGGAGCCGGACACGCCTACTCCTACCGGGACAACAGGGAGGAATACACCGCCGTCGTCCGGGAGTTCGTCGGAAAATACGTCCGCTGATTCCGCGGCCGCCCGGTCCGTGCTGGAGCCGTAACCGCTTCGGACCGCATGGACTCCGATCTGCCGCAGGAGACCGGTCCGCCGATCCGGGAACGGGGCTGACCCGACTACAGTGCTGACCCGACAACGGTGCAGTTCTCAAAGCGGCCGCAGCTCTGAAAACGGTGCCGGACCCGAAAGCGGCTGCGGTCCCGACAACGGTGCGCCCCGCATGAAATCTCAAGGCCGGAACTTCTCTGAAGTTCCGGCCTTGACATCTTCCGGATTCCGGACCGCTCCTTCCCGGAAGGCCGGGAAGAGGGGCGGCCGCGAAAATCCGCCTATCCGGGGCGCCTAATTGGAGGCGAGCTTTTTCACCGTTCCGGAGAACGATCCCGTCACCAGATAGGGCATCGGGTGGTCGTCGCCCGTCGAGAACGACACTTCGTAGTCCGTTCCGTTCGACGTTTTCAGGGTCAGCGAACCGTTGGTCATCGGGGCATGGGGCGTGCGGCCGCTGTAGAACCACGTGTTCACGGCCCGGAGATTTCCGCCGCCGAGATCTTCCCGTGTGCCGGGCAGGAAGCCGGGCGTGTCGTCCGAGGTCGTTTTGTAGGTGCCCGACGGAATGTATTCCTGCCCCGGAGCCGTTTTCAGCCTGAACCAGAGGTAGTATCCCGTCGCGCCCTGCGTCGCGTAGCACTCCTTTTCGTAGAAGTGCAGGTCCCAGCGGTCGTACCGGGCCGTACATTCGTCCGTGATCTTCTTGATCGAAACCACCGGCGCGTCGGCGTTCATCGCATAGTCGGCATTCAGTTTCGAGTCGCCGCGGTAAGAGTCGTTTATGCGGTTTTCGAATTCGAGCGCTCCGCGGTAGCTGACGCGCAGCGTGCTGTCGTCTTCGTCGATGAACTCCGCCTTGATCGTGGTGATGCCGTTGTCGGTCTTGATCCGCATCTTTCCGCCGACGATGGCGTGGGGCGTTGTGGAACCCTCCTCTTCGTCAGGCTCGTTCCAATAGGTGCCGAACAGAGCCGGCATGCCGAAGGAATCGGTTCCGAGAAATCCCTCGATGAATACGCCGGCCTTGTTGTCGGTGGATTTGCCGATGGTGTATTCGCCGTCCAGCGGACGCGCGCTTTTCGGATCGGTCGCCAGTACGCTCAGGAAGTCGATGTCGAGCCGGTACTTGTAGGGCGCGGCATCGGCCTGATCGAGGTCTGCGTCGGTCAGCACCAGATAGTAGTCGCCGGCCGCATCGCCCCAGTAGGTGTGGTAATAGGTGCCGTAGGCGTGGGGGAGTGCGAGGTAATCGGGATCGGTCTCTTTGCCGTCTCCGCCGTTTTCATTGTCGTCGTTGCTGCATGCGGCGAAGGCCGTCAGGGCCAGCGTGGCGGTCAGGAGCAGTGATTTTCTGAAGATTTGCATAGGTCGTAACGTATTTGGGGATTAGTTTTTGAATCCGGGTTTTCCGGTGTAGGTGAACGAAAACGTCTCTTCGGCCCCGTCGTCGCGGAGCGTTCCCTCTATCTTCCAGCTTTCGCCGACGGTCGAGACGGTGAACGATCCCGACGTGGCGACGTAGGTGGCTTCGTCGGTTTTCCAGTAGGTGCCGGCGGCCCTGCCGCTCTCGGAGATGTAGCCTGAGCGGAACGTGAAGGTTTCGTTGGCGTATTTTCCCGCTTCCGAACGCAGGTCGATCGTGTATTTGCCGTCGCCGGGCAGCGGCGCCGCCGGATCGGCGGCCGGCACGCTGCGGAGCTGCGAATGCAGTTCGACCCTTTCGTTGCCGCCGCGGAGCATGTAGGTGTCGGCCGCAATGCCGTAGTCGTTGGGATAGTAGTCGCCGAAGACCATCGACAGCCGTTCGTACACGACCGGGTCTTCCTCCCCGGATTCGTTTGCGAAGGCCAGCGCGCCGCTCCACGAGAACGCGAGGGCGGTTTTGTCCCCGTCGGTCACCTCGCCCGACAGGGTGAAGGTCCCGTCGCCCGATGCCGCGGGCGCGAGCGTCATGCTGCCCGCACGGATCGCGAACTTCGTTTTCTGCCCGGCCTGATTCGCGCTCCGGACCTCGACGCCGCTTTTGGCGGTTTCCCACGAGGATGCCTCCGGCGCGAACGTTCCCGCCCGGCGGGTCTCCGCCGCCGTGTAAACGCCCGCTTCGGGCATCGCGGCGGAGGGTTTGGGGGCTTTGACGCTCGTCAGGTCCGCTTCCAGCACGTCTCCGTCCGCATTGGTCAGCGTCAGACGGTAGTTGCCGTCTCCGGTCCGGTACCTGTCTCCGAGGTAAACCGCCTGCAAGACGGTCGTGAACTCGATGGTGTAATTTACGGCCCGCACGGGCGGCTCCTTCTCCTTGTCGTCGGAACAGGACGCGGAAGACAATACTGCGGCCGCCAGCAGCGGCAGCAGCAAGGTTTTTTCTATTCTCTCCATAATTAACCTGATTTGATTGTGATTGGTCCGGCATCGGCATAGTGCCGCTCGGCAGCAAAAATAGAAATACCCCCTTTCTTGTCAAAACAAAGCCGGGGGTCAAATCGGGTATGGATCGTTTATGTTAAGTCCTTGTTTTTTAGTCCGATGACTCTGCCAGGTCCCGCCCGGACCGGGGTATATCCGATGTCTCCGCGTCGCTTTGCGTCCGGAATTCCGCGCCCTTGCGACTCTTTTCTCCGGAGCCGCCGTTTTCCGGCAACGCACGCCGGAAACGAAAGAAACCCGGTCTCGAAAGACCGGGTTTCTTTGTCGGAATGTTGCGGATTAAGCCTTGCCGGCCGAACCCAGCACGCTCTCGCACTTGTGCATGTAGAGTTTCTTCAGCTCGTCGCGGGCCGGACCCAGATATTTGCGGGGGTCGAACTCGGCGGGCTGGTCTACGAAGATCTTGCGGATGGCTGCGGTCATTGCCAGACGGCCGTCCGAGTCGATGTTGATCTTGCAGACGGCGCTCTTGGCGGCCTTGCGGAGCTGCTCTTCGGGAATGCCTACGGCATCCTTCAGCGCACCGCCGTGCGTGTTGATGATCTTCACGTACTCCTGCGGAACCGACGACGATCCGTGCAGCACGATGGGGAAGCCCGGAAGCTCCTTCTCGATCTCGGCCAGAATATCGAAACGCAGTTCGGGCGGAACGAGGATGCCCTCGGCGTTGCGGGTGCACTGTTCGGGCTTGAACTTGTTGGCGCCGTGCGAGGTGCCGATCGAGATGGCCAGCGAATCCACGCCGGTCTTGGATACGAAATCCACGACGTCCTTGGGATCGGTGTAGGTGTGGTGCTCGGCCGAAACCTCGTCCTCCACGCCGGCCAGTACGCCCAGCTCGCCTTCTACCGTCACGTCGAACTGGTGTGCGTAGTCGACCACCTGCTTGGTGAGCGCCACGTTCTCCTCATAGGGGAGGTGCGAACCGTCGATCATCACCGACGAGAAGCCCATGTCGATGCAGCTCTTGCAAAGCTCGAACGAGTTGCCGTGGTCGAGGTGCAGAACGATCGGAATGTTCTTGCCCAGCTCCTTGGCATATTCGACGGCGCCCTGAGCCATGTAGCGGAGCAGGGTCTGGTTGGCGTACTTGCGCGCGCCCGACGACACCTGAAGAATTACCGGCGACGAAGCCTCCACGCAAGCCTGAATGATGGCCTGCATCTGCTCCATGTTGTTGAAGTTGAATGCCGGGATGGCATAACCGCCCTTGATGGCCTTTGCGAACATCTCACGGGTGTTCACAAGACCCAAATCTTTGTAGGATACCATAGTAATTTAAATTTATGCAGTGAATTGTTTCTCTCGAAAAACCGCACAAATTTAATAAATATTCTAATTAATTGCGCCTGTTCGGGCTATTTTATTCGCCTTTTTGTGAAAAAAATAACAGACGGCCGGAAATTGTTGCGCAATCCGGATTGTTTTTTGTATTTTTGCATGGCTTTAGCTCCGGGGGATTCCCGAATCGCGGACGGGCTTCCGCGCCCCGCGGCGGCCGAAACGTCGGGGCGGACTGCAAGGATTGCAAGGATATTGATACTACAAACATAAACAAACTACCATTATGGCTGACTTTATTTATCAGGAGCCGTTCCCCGTGGGGGAGGACAAAACCGAGTACCGTCTTTTGACGAAGGATTACGTGAAGGTCGTCGAGTGCGACGGACGTAAAATCCTGAAGGTGGACCCCGCGGGTCTCGAACTGCTGTCGAAGGCCGCCTACGGCGACGTGTCGTTCTATCTGCGCGCCTCGCACCTGCAGAAGCTGCGCAACATCCTCGAAGATCCCGAAGCTACCGACAACGACAAGTTCGTGGCCTACACCATGCTGCTGAATCAGGTCGTTGCGGCCGAGGGCGAGCTGCCGACCTGTCAGGACACCGGCACGGCCATCTGCATCGGCCATAAGGGCGAGGACGTCTACACGGGCGCCGACGACGCCGCGTGCATCTCGAAAGGCGTTTACGAAACCTACAAGGAGCGCAACCTGCGCTATTCGCAGGTCGTGCCCTTCACGATGACCGACGAGAAGAATTCGGGCACCAACCTGCCGGCCCAGATCGACATCTACGGCGGCCGTCCGGGCATGGAATACGAATTCCTCTTCATCACCAAGGGCGGCGGCTCGGCCAACAAAACCTTCCTCTACCAGCAGACCAAGGCGCTGCTGAACGAGGAGTCGCTCACGAAATTCATCAAACAGCATATCTTCGACCTCGGCACGTCGGCCTGCCCGCCTTACCACCTCGCGATCTGCATCGGCGGCACGTCGGCCGAAATGTGCCTTTCGACCGTGAAGAAGGCTTCGGCCGGCTACCTCGACGAGCTGCCCACTTCGGGCAACGAGGGAGGCCGCTGCTTCCGCGACCTCGAATGGGAGGAGAAGGTGCTCAAGATCTGTCAGGAGAGCGGCGTCGGCGCGCAGTTCGGCGGCAAGTACCTCGTACACGACGTGCGCGTGATCCGCGCCCCGCGTCATGCGGCTTCGTGCCCCGTGGCCATCGGCGTCAGCTGCTCGGCGGACCGTAACATCAAGGCCAAGATCACGCCCGACGGCATCTTCCTCGAAGCGCTGGAGAAGAACCCCGCCCGCTTCCTGCCCGCCGAGGCGCCCGCCATGTCGCCCGCCGTGGACATCGACCTCGACGAAGGCATGGACAAGGTCCGCGAAATACTTACCAAATATCCGATCAAGACGCGCCTGAACCTGAAGGGCACGCTGATCGTGGCGCGCGACATCGCCCACGCCCGCATCAAGCAGATGCTCGACGAGGGCAAGCCCATGCCCGAATACTTCAAGAAGCACCCGGTATACTACGCGGGTCCGGCCAAGACGCCGGAGGGTATGGCTTCGGGCTCGTTCGGCCCCACGACGGCCGGACGCATGGACCCCTACGTGGATCTGTTCCAGTCGCACGGCGGTTCGCTGGTGATGGTGGCCAAGGGCAACCGCTCGCAGCAGGTCACCGACGCCTGCCGCAAGCACGGCGGTTTCTATCTCGGTTCGATCGGCGGCCCGGCGGCTATTCTGGCCAAGAACTCGATCAAGTCGGTCGAGGTCGTGGACTTCCCCGAACTGGGCATGGAGGCCGTCCGCAAGATCTACGTCGAGAACTTCCCGGCGTTCATCATCGTCGACGACAAGGGCAACGACTTTTTTGCCGATTTCAAACATTAAAAAACGGCCCGGAGATATACTAACGGGCAAAAGTTTACGTTGTAAAATCTGAAGAAAGATTTTATTGTAAGGCTCAATGAGAGATTTCATTGCGAAAATATCCCTGACGGCGCTCTTCGCGCTGGCGATCTTCTCGGCATCGGCTGCCGAGAAGGTCACTTTTGAGGCCAGCTCTCCGCTGACGGTCGCCGTCGGCGAAGCGTTCCGCGTGGAGTTCGCGCTCAACGCCTATCCCGACAAGGGGACGTTCAAGGCGCCTTCGTTCGAAGGATTCGACGTGATCGCCGGCCCGGCCGAGTCGTCGGGCCAGTCGATCCAGATCGTCAACGGAGCGATGACCAAAAGCATCAATTACACGATCACCTACGTCCTGCTTCCGCAGGCCGCGGGCAACGTCACCGTCGGGGCTGCCGAAGTCACGGTGGACGGCACCGTCTACCGTTCCAACGCCCTGCCGATCGAGATCGTGAACGAGGGCAAGTCCCCCGGCGCCGGCGGCACGCAGTCCCGGCCGCGCGAGGACTCCTCGCCGGACGTTACGGCGCAGAACCAGATCGCCAAGGACGACATTCTGCTGCGCGCCGTCGTGTCGCGGACCTCGGTCTACAAGGGCGAGCCGCTGCGCGTGACGTTCAAGCTGTACGAGCGGGTGCCGGTCGTGGGATACAACGACGTGAAATTCCCGTCGTTCAACGGATTCTGGGCGCAGGAGCTTAATACCGACAACGCCCGGCGCCAGCGCGAGACCTTCAACGGCAAGGTCTACGAGACGCTCGTGGCCAAGGAGTACCTGCTCTACCCGCAGCAGGCCGGGACGCTCGTGATCGAGCCGGCCGAACTGACGGCCGTGGCGCAGGTCGTGGTGCCGGGACGCCGCAACGTGGACCCCTTCTTCGGGGGCGGTCCCGACTTCGTCAACGTGCCCCGCAAGGTGCAGAGTCCGCGCATCAACATCGCCGTCAAGCCGCTGCCTGCGGGCGCTCCCGCCAGCTTCAGCGGCGCCGTGGGCAGTTTCACGATGGATGCCGTGCTTCCGCAGGAGCGGCTGGCCGCCAACTCCGCGGCGACCTATACGGTGAAGATCTCCGGCACGGGCAACCTTACGTTCGTGCAGGCGCCCAAACTGACGCTCCCCGCTTCGTTCGAGCAGTATAACGTCAAGACCACCGAGTCGATCAACACCTCGGCGGCCGGCATTTCCGGCTACCGCCAGTTCGAATATCCCTTCATCGCGCGCGCCGAAGGCACGTACGAGGTGGAACCCGTCGAATTCAGCTATTTCGACCCGTCGCGCATGCAGTACATGACGCTGAAGTCGAAGGCGCTGGAGCTGGAGATCACGCCCGACGCCAAGGGAGGCGGCGACGCTCCCGTGGTGCAGGGCCGCGGCATGTCGAAGGAGGAGGTCAAGCTGCTCGGACAGGATATCCGCTTCATCAAGCTGGGCAGTCCGCAGCTGCGTTCGGTCCGCGAACCGTTCCTCTTCAGCGCGGCCTACTGGGTGCTGTTCTTCGGCATCCTGATCCTCTTCGCAATGGTCTACGTCGCGCTGCGCCGGCAGATCCGCGAGTCGCAGAACGTGGCCCTGCTGCGGGGCAAGCGCGCCAACAAGGTCGCCGTGCAGCGTTTCCGCGCCGCCAAACGCTACATGGAGGAGCAGAACCGCCATGCGTTCTACGAGGAGATGCTCCGCGCGTTGTGGGGCTACATGAGCGACAAGTTCAACATTCCGGTCGCCAACCTCACGAAGGAGAACGTCCGCGAGGAGCTGCACAAACGGGGCGTCTCATCCGAAGAGTCGCAGCGTTTCACGGCCATCATCACCAAGTGCGACGAGGCGCAGTATTCGCCGGCCGCATCGGCCCGGATGACCGAGGTCTACGGCGAGGGCGTCGATATCATTTCGCGGATCGAAGCGATGATAAAACGATAGGAACAGCTATGAAAAAACGAATTTCAGTTTGTCTCGTCCTGCTGCTGGGGTGTCTGGCATCCTATGCGCAGGAGCCTGCCGACAGCCTTGCGCAGCCGGCGGCGGAGCAGAGCGAGTCCGCGCCCCGGCCCACAACCGAACAGTTGTGGGACATGGCCAACACGGCCTATATCAACGGCAATTTCCATTCGGCCGCCGAAGTCTACGAAGAGATTCTTTCCCGCGGGGTAAGCTCCGTGAAACTCTACTATAACCTCGCCAATGCCTACTTCAAGGAGGACCGCATCGGCAAGGCCATCCTCTATTACAAACGGGCGCTGCGGCTGGCGCCCGGCAACGACGACATCCGCCACAACCTGAGCGTCGCCGAAGCCCGCACGAAGGACAACATCGAGGACATTCCCGAATTCTTCTTCGTGACGTGGATGCGCGAAGCCCGCCACACGATGAGCTGTACGGCGTGGAGCGTCCTTTCGCTGGTGCTGCTGGCCTGCGCGCTGGCGCTGTTTCTGGTCTACCTGCTGGCCCAGCGGCTTTCGCTGCGCAAGGCCGGGTTTTACGGCACCGTCGTCGCCGTGCTGTTGTGCATGCTGACGACGTGGTTCGCGCTGGGCGAACGCCGCGAGATGCTCGACGACACTTCGGCCGTGGTCATGACCGCTTCTACGGCGGTCAAGAGTTCGCCCGACAAGTCGTCCACCGATCTTTTCGTGCTGCACGAAGGCACGGTCGTGACGATCACGAACCGGCTCGACGACTGGTGCGAAGTGGTGATCGCCGACGGCAAGAAAGGGTGGCTGGAGTGCCGCAAAATCGAAACGATCTGAATGTCTAAATTACTACAGGACGTCGTCGGCGAGTTGTCGAAGCTTCCGGGCGTGGGGCGCCGCACGGCGCTGCGCCTCGCCATCCACATCCTGCGCATGGAGCGGGAGTCGGTGGCCGAAATGACGGAGAGCATCGACCGTTTCCGCAACGACGTGAAATACTGCGCCGAGTGCAACAACCTTTCGGACGAGGAGGTGTGCCCGATCTGTCTGGACGACGAGCGCGACCGGACCACGATCTGCGTCGTGGAACAGGTCGCCGACGTGCTCTCGATCGAGAATACCCACCAGTACAAGGGCCTTTACCACGTGTTGGGCGGGGTCATTTCGCCGATGCAGGGCATTTCGCCCTCGGATCTGAAGATCGACCTGCTGACCGAACGCATCGCCCGCGGCGGCGTGAAGGAGGTGATCCTCGCCATTTCGACCTCGGTCGAGGGCGAGACGACGCTCTTCTACCTGATGAACCGCCTGCGGCAGTTTCCCGGCGTGAAAGTCACCTCGATCGCCCGCGGCATCGGCTTCGGCGACGAGCTGGAATACGTCGACGAGCTGACCATCACGCATGCCCTGCGGAACCGCCGCGAAGTCGAATGATTCGCGGCCCGATAAATAAACGGTACGAAAAATGAAAAGAGGAATAATGACCCTCGCGGCGTTGGCCGCCATGTTGTGGAGCCTGCCCGCTGCGGCGCAGGAGGAATACCGGCAACCCGCGCTGGAGAATCCCGAATCGTGGAGCGTCGTGGTGATCCCCGACCTGCAGGGATATGCCAAGAACGAAGCCAGCCAGCCCATCGCCCGCCTGATGACGGCGTGGATCGCCGACAATATCGAGCGGCTGAATGTTCGGATGGTGCTCTGCGTGGGCGACGTGGTCGAGCAGAACGACCGCATCGGCAACGGCTTTTCGGGCGATCTGACCTCGGTGTGCCAATGGCAGGGCATGGCCGATGCGTTCGACGTGCTGGACGGCCGCGTGCCCTATCTGGTCGCCACCGGCAACCACGACTATACCTACACCCGCAGCGGCGCGCGGCGCACGCACCTGAACGAATATTTCCCGATCGGCCGCAACCCGCTCAACGCGGCGGCGATCTGTCAGTTCGGACTCGATTCGGACGAGAATCCCGCCGTCGAGAACTGCGCCTTCGAACTGAAGGCCCCCGACGGCAAGGACTACCTTTTCCTGAATATGGAGTTCGCGCCCCGCGATACGGTGATGAAGTGGGCGCAGCAGGTGGCGGGGCTGGAGGAGTACGCCGATCACCGGATCGTGCTGATGACCCACGCTTACCTCGATGCCAAGGACCAGCGGCTGTCCGGTCCCTGCAAGGTGACGAGCTACGAGCCGCTGGTGCGCAACGGCAGGATCGTGAAGATCAAGGGACTGCCGCTTCCCGACGCCAGCAACGGCGAGGAGCTCTGGCAGAAACTGGTCCGCCCGGCTTCCAACATCGAACTGGTGGTCTGCGGCCACATTTCGGGAAGCGGGTTCCGCACCGACAGAAACAGCGCCGGAAAAGACGTACACCAGATGCTCTTCGACGCGCAGTCGATGGGCGGCGGTTACGAGGGCAACGGCGGCGACGGCTGGATACGCATTCTGGAGTTCATGCCCGACGGCGTGACGGTGAAGGCGACGACTTTCTCGCCCCTGTTCGCCATTTCGCCCACTACGCGGCAGTTCGCTTGGATGCGCGACGCGAAGAACGAATTTACGTTCCGCTTCAGCAAATAAGACCCGGGTACGGGATCGTACCCAATTTAAAATAGTTTCAGTTATGGAATTTCTGACAAACGACAAACTCACGATCGTGGGCGCGGCCGGTATGATCGGCTCGAACATGGCCCAGACGGCGCTGATGATGCGCCTTACGCCGAACATCTGCCTGTATGACCCGTATGCTCCCGCGCTCGAAGGTGTGGCCGAGGAGCTTTATCACTGCGCGTTCGAAGGGGTGAACATCACTTGGACGAGCGATATCAGGGAGGCTCTTACGGACGCTTCGTATGTCGTTTCGTCGGGCGGCGCGGCGCGCAAGGCGGGCATGACGCGCGAAGACCTGCTGAAAGGCAATACCGAGATCGCCGCACAGCTGGGCAAGGACATCAGGACCTACTGCCCCGGTGTGAAGCATGTGGTCGTGGTTTTCAATCCCGCCGACATCACGGGACTGGTGACGCTGATCTATGCGGGCATCCGTCCCTCGCAGCTTTCGACCCTCGCCGCGCTGGACAGCACGCGCCTGCGTTCGGAGCTGGCCAAGTATTTCAAGATTTCGCCCGACGAAATCCGCAACTGCCGCACCTACGGCGGCCACGGCGAGCAGATGGCCGTCTTCGCCTCGACGACGCTCGTCGCCGGACGTCCCCTTTCGGAGCTGATCGGCCATGAAATGCCCGAAGGCGACTGGCACGACCTGCAGCAGCGTGTGATTCAGGGCGGCAAGCATATCATCGACCTGCGCGGCCGCTCGTCGTTCCAAAGCCCGGCCTACCTGTCGATCTGCATGATCGCGGCGGCCATGGGCGGCAAGCCGTTCGGCTATCCGGCGGGCGTATTCGTGCACAACGATGAGTTCAAGCATATCCTGATGGCGATGGAGACCCAGATCACCAAGGAGGGCGTCAGCTACAAGAACGTGCAGGGCACGGCCGAGGAGAACAAGACCCTCGCCGCCAGCTACGAACACCTCTGCAAACTGCGCGACGAGGTGATTTCGATGGGCATCATCCCGCCCGTGGAGGAATGGCGCAGCCTGAATCCGCACCTGAAATAGACGCGGCGAGCCGTATGAAAAAGGGGAGGACTGTCCGAAAGTCCTCCCCTTTTTTGTCGTCAGGCTGCGCCCGTGCTTCGTCTCAGGGCTTCGCTTGAAATACGGCCCGCAGTTCGCCGTCGCTCAGCAGGAGCAGCATCGGTCCGTCCATATCGTAGTGCGTCGTCGATTCGAGCGCCTTGGTGAACGCGTCCTCCTGCTCCATGCCGGGGCATGCCATCATCGTCGATGCCAGCGGCCCGATCTTCAGCACGCCCTTCTCGGTCGCTTCGTACTTCCCCATGATGCGGTTGCAGGCGCCGACGCCCGCGATGCGGTTCTCTTCGGCCAGAAACGTAAGCGTGAATTTGCCCTCTTCGGGTTTGACGGCCTTGCCGCCCAGCTGAATGAGCTGCCACTCGGTGCCGATGAGCGGCCTGCGGTTTTTCTTCTGGTAGGAACGGCAGCTGCAGCACCCTGCGGCGAGGGCCGCAACGGCGGCGAGGGCCGCGATTTTCAGCAAAATCTTCATAGTATATTATTATATGTGTTGTGCAAATATAGGGAATAAATCGTACCTTTGTGTAAAATTTGAAAAATACCCGTTATGAAGAAGATTATCGCATCGCCCCATGCGCCCAAAGCCGTGGGACCCTACTCGCAGGCCGTCGAAGCCGGCGGCGCGCTCTATGTTTCGGGCCAGCTCCCGATCGACGGCGCCACCGGCAAAATGGACGAAGGCGTCGAAGCCCAGACGCACCGGTCGCTTACGAACCTGCGCCACATCCTCGAAGAGGGCGGCTATACGCTCGGCGACGTGGTCAAGACCACCGTCCTGCTGCAGGACATCGGCGATTTCGCCGCGATGAACGCCGTTTACGCCCGGTTCTTTACCGAGCGGATGCCCGCCCGCGTGTGCTATCAGGTGGCGGCGCTTCCGATGGGCGCGCTGGTCGAGATCGACGCCGTGGCGGTGAAGTAGCCGGTGCTTTTCAGGGCCGCGGTCCGCACGCCGAAACCGGCGCCGCGGGTTTCCGCCGGCCGATAAATGCGTCTCACGTATGCGGGGCGCATCTTTTGCACCTTTTGTAAATAACTTGTGGATAAAATTGGTGTGCGTCGCTGGTTTTTTCCATATAAAAGAGTCATTTTTGTAAAACCGGACTTTGTCCGTTCCGACGCTAAAATTCTGAAATAAAGTAATATAGTCATGTCAAAAGCCGCAAAACCCGTGGCGCCGCAGAAAGTCGAATACAACGATGCGGTCGCCGAGTCGAAAAAGTATTTCGAAGGGGACGACCTCGCCGCAACGGTGTGGGTCAGCAAGTACGCCCTCAAGGACTCTTTCGGCAATATTTACGAAACGTCGCCCAAGCAGATGCACGAGCGTATCGCCGCCGAGATTGAGCGCATCGAGCGCAAGTATCCCGATCCGATGAGCAAGGAGGAGGTGTTCGAGCTGCTCGACCATTTCCGGTACGTGATTCCGCAGGGCGGCCCGATGACGGGTATCGGCAACAACTTTCAGGTGGCCTCGCTCTCGAACTGCTTCGTGATCGGCCATAAGAACCCGGCCGACTCGTACGGCGGCATTTTCCGCATGGACGAGGAGCAGGTGCAGCTGATGAAGCGCCGCGGCGGCGTGGGGCACGACCTTTCGCACATCCGTCCCACGGGCAGCCCCGTGCTGAACTCGGCCCTCACCTCCACGGGTATCGTTCCGTTCATGGAGCGCTATTCCAACTCGACGCGCGAGGTGGCGCAGGACGGCCGCCGCGGAGCGCTGATGCTCTCGCTGTCGATCAAGCATCCCGACGCCGAGCGTTTCATCGACGCCAAGGTCGATACGGGCAAGGTCACGGGCGCCAACGTCTCGATCAAGATCGACGACGAATTCATGCGCGCCGCGATCGCGGGCAAGAAGTACCACCAGCAGTTCCCGATCAAGTCGGACCATCCCAAATACGAGCAGGACATCGACGCCAAGAAACTCTGGGATAAAATCATCCACAACGCATGGAAGTCGGCCGAGCCGGGCGTGCTGTTCTGGGATACGATCATCCGCGAGAGCGTGCCCGACTGCTATGCCGACGAGGGCTTCGTGACGGTTTCGACCAACCCCTGCGGCGAGATTCCGCTCTGCCCCTACGATTCGTGCCGCCTGCTGGCGATGAACCTGCTGAGCTATGTGGACAACCCCTTCACCAAGGAGGCGAAGTTCAATTTTGACAGGTTCAAGGCGCATGTCGGCAAGGCCATGCGCATGATGGACGACATCATCGACCTCGAACTGGAGAAGGTCGAGCAGATCATCGCCAAGATCGCCGCCGACCCCGAAGACGAGGAGGTCCGCCGCGTGGAGCTGGAGTTGTGGAAGAAGATCCGCACCATGGCGCAGAAGGGCCGCCGCACGGGTCTCGGCATCACGGCCGAGGGCGATATGCTCGCGGCGCTGGGGCTGCTTTACGGCTCGGACGAGGCGATCGCTTTCGCCGTCGAGGTGCAGAAGACGCTGGCCGTCGAAGCCTACCGCGCTTCGGTCCGGATGGCCGCCCAGCGCGGAGCGTTCCCGATCTACGACGCTTCGAAGGAGAAGAACAACCCGATGATCGCCCGCATCCGCGAGGCCGATCCGGAGCTGTACGCCGAAATGGAGAAGAACGGCCGCCGCAATATTGCCATGCTGACCATCGCCCCGACGGGCACCACGTCGCTCATGTCGCAGACCACGTCGGGCATCGAACCGGTGTTCCGCACGGTCTACAAGCGCCGCCGCAAGATCAACCCTTCGGACCACGACACGCACGTCGATTACGAGGACGAAACGGGCGAAAAGTTTCAGGAGTACAACGTCTACCACCACAATTTCGTCAAGTGGCTGGACGCGAACGGATACGATACGTCGAAACTGGAGACCATCTCGGACGCCGAGCTGAACGAGTGGGTGGCGGCTTCGCCCTACCACGGCGCCACGGCCAACGACATCGACTGGGTGGCGAAGGTCAAGATGCAGGGGGCGATCCAGAAATGGGTGGACCATTCGATCTCGGTGACGGTGAACCTGCCGAACAATGTCTCCGAAGCGCTCGTCGCCGATGTGTACCGCACGGCTTGGGAGTGTGGCTGCAAGGGCGTCACGGTTTACCGCGACGGCTGCCGCGACGGCGTGCTGCTCGACAAGGCTTCCAAGAACAAGAAAAAGAAGTGCGAGGGGCATCCCGGCGAAGTGGCGAAGCGTCCCAAGTCGATTCCTGCCGACATCGTGCGGTTCAAGAACGGCACCGAGGACTGGATCGCCTTTGTGGGACTTCAGGACGGACGTCCCTACGAGGTCTTCACGGGTAAGATCGAGGAGGACGCCATGTATATTCCCCGCAAGATCAACAAGGGCTTCATCATCAAGGTCCGCGAGGACGACGGCACCAAGCGTTACGACTTCCAGTATACCGACCGTTACGGCTATACGAACACCATCGGCGGCATCTCGCGCCTGTTCAACGAGGAGTTCTGGAACTACGCCAAACTCATTTCGGGCGTACTGCGCCACGGCATGCCGATCGAGAAGACCGTTTCGCTCATCGAGTCGCTCCATCTGGACAGCGAGTCGATCAACACGTGGAAAACGGGCGTCTGCCGTGCGCTGAAGCAATATATCGTGGACGGTACCAAGTCGAAAGGCAAGTGTCCGAGCTGCGGACAGGAGAATATGGCCTACCAGAACGGCTGTCTGACCTGCATGTCGTGCGGTTATTCGAAATGCGGCTGATCTGAAAAGATTTGATATTGAGATTAAAAGGCTGGAAACGTATGTTTTCGGCCTTTTTTAGTCGCTTTCGGCTCTGTTTTTGCGTTTCATGCTGTTGATGAATGGATTTTGAAAAATTAATTTATAATTTTACAACTGGGAATAACTAATGTTAGCTATGAAAAAACTTATTCTAATTCTTGCGGTCGTGGCATTCGCGACGACGGCATGGGCGCAGGAGACGCCCAAAAAACCGAGCTTTGCAGGTTTTGTGTCCAATGGATTTTGGGATAATTGGGAGATGTCGCTGGGCGGCGGTGTAGGTACGGCCCTGACGAACGGCTCCAATTCGGGGTCCTTCGGAAAACGCCTCGGATTCGAAGCGAACTTTTCGCTTGTAAAATGGGTGCATCCGGTGGTAGGTATGCGCCTGCAGCTGCAGGGCGGTCAGTTTGCCAACTACGACGCCGATCTGGGCAAACTCAAGTGGCCTTACCTCTTCGTGCACTCCGACTTTATGCTTAACTTCTCGAACTGGGCGGGCGGTTACCGCGACGACCGGGCCTATTATCTGGTGCCGTTCGTAGGCTTCGGTTATCTGGCTACGAACTTCACGGACAAGAGCCAAGAGGACAATATGACCGGTACGCATCAGGCTTTCGCATTCTCTTACGGTCTGCTCAACAAATTCCGCTTGTCGCGTTCGTTCGACTTCAATATCGAGCTGAAAGGCATGCTGGCGCCTTCGCGCGTATGCCCCGCGAAGACGGACGGTTCCTACCTGTTCGGCTTCAGCGCTACGGCGGGCTTCACCTACCGCTTTAACAAGCGCGGCTGGCAGCGCGGCGTAGCGGGCTATACGGCCGCTGACATTCAGGCGTTCCAAGACGCCGTTGCCGCAAGCATGGCCGCTGTCGAAGCCGCCGAGCTTGAGAACGCCCAGCTGGCCCAGCAGCTCGCCGCCGCTCAGGCGCAGGCTGCCGCCGCTCAGAACGCCGCCGCCGATGCCGCGGCAGCTGCTGCCGTCGCAACGGTTGTCGCCGCCGACGAAGCCGCTCTGGCCGACACTTCGATCATTCTCTTCGATTACAGCATGTCGGTGCTGACGCCGCAGGAGAAGACGCGTCTGGAGCTGATCGCCGAGCAGATCAAGAGCGGCTCGAAGGATGCCGTTTACCAGATCGTGGGCCACGCCGACCAGCAGACGGGTACCGCCGCCGGCAACAAGCGCGTCGCCGAGCACCGCGCCAAGCGGGTTTACGACTTCCTCGTATCGAAGGGCGTGAATCCCAAACAGTTGAATTACGAGGGCAAGGGCAACTCCCCCGATCCCTTCAAGAAGGTTCAGGCCGCCAACCGCGCCGCGATTATCCAGTAATCCCCGCGGGACGGAATGACCGGTTCGCCCGGTCGGCCCGGCCGGATAAAAAAAGGATGCGCCCTCATCAGGCGCATCTTTTTTTGTGTGATCCGGAGCGGGGCGGAAAGTATGCCCCGGCATTTTCCGTGTTTCTCAGGCAGTCAGTTTGTTTCAGTTTGTTTCAGTCTCAGTTTGTGTCTCTGTCTCTGCCCCAGCCCCAGCCTTTTCGTGTGTCCCGTATTTTGTCGTATCTCCTGTATTTTCCGTGCCTGCCGTGTTCTTATCTCTCTTATTTGCCGTTGCTCCAGTATTTTTCGCACCACCCGTGTCGCCCGCACCACCCGTGTCGCCCGCATCTCCCGTGTTACCCGTGTTTACCTGTGTCATCTGTGTCGCCCGCACCTTCCGGGAGTCTACCGGATAATCACCGCATTGACGATCCGGACGCCGGAACGCCGGTTCAGCTCCTCCTTGAGCGCTTCGCGCTGGTAGAAGAGTTCCGAACGAAGCACGCTCGACTGGATGCGGGCATAGAGAATGTGGTTTTCCAACTTCAGTTCCGTGGTGAAGTCCGCGGCGCGGTCGCCCACGACGGCGCGCCATGTGTCGGGCAGCTTCCCTTCGGCGACTTTGGCCGCGACATAGGGGCGTTTGAAAAACTCTTCCAGCAGGTCGCCCATCAGCATCGTCTTGGTCCGTCTCATCGCGCTCCCCCCTTTCCGCCGGATGCCGTGTCTGCCGTATCTGTTCCGCGGACGTCCTTTCCGCCGGATTTTTCGCCTGCGGACGCCGCGTTGCGTAAATCCTCCGAAGCTTCGCCTTGCACCGCTGCCGTCCGGATTCCTTCCGCAGCCCCAGCCTCCTGCGGCCCTGCATGCCGCGTCCGGTCCGCTGCTTCCTTCGCGCGCTCTTCGGCCGGAAGCTGCCCGCCGCAAGCCGGCGCTCCGGCCGTTGCGGTCTCCTGCCCGATGCCGCCGTTTTCGACCGTGAAGAGGGAGTACGCTCCGCCGGCCTTGTCCAGAATCCGGCGCAGACGGGTGGGGTTGCAGTCCGTAATGACGATCTGCCCGAACGAATCTTCCGACACCAGCCGTATGAGCTGTTCCACGCGCCCCGCGTCGAGCTTGTCGAACAGGTCGTCGAGCAGCAGGATCGGCTTCTCGCCTTTCTCCTGCGCGACTATTGTGTACTGGGCCAGTTTCAGGGCGATCAGGAACGACTTCTGCTGGCCCTGCGAGCCGTATTTGCGCAAGGGGTAGCCGCCGATCCGGAGCACCAGATCGTCGCGGTGAATGCCCGACGTGGTGAACTCGTTGACCAGATCCTTCTGCCGCGCGGCGAGGAGAATCTCACCGAACGGACGGTCGTTCAACTCCGATTTGTAGTGCAGTCCGACCTGCTCGCGGTCGCCTGAAAGTATGCGGTAATACTCCGCCGCGACGGGTTGCAGCCGCTCGGCGAACTCCCGCCTCCGGGCGTGAATCCGCTCGCCCTGTTCGACGAGCTGCATGTCGTAAATCTGCAGCATCGTCTCGTCGGGCATGTTCTTGAGCAGCCGGTTGCGCTCGGCCAGCACGGCGTTGTAGCGCATCACGGCGGCCAGATAGCTCCGGTCCAGCTGCGAGATGAAGGCGTTGAGGTAGCGGCGCCGTTCGTCCGCGGCGTCGCTGATCAGGGCGCTGTCCGCCGGCGATACGATCACGGCGGGGACAAGCCCCACGTGGTCCGAGAGCCGTTCGTACTCCTTGCCGTTGCGTTTGAGCACTTTGCCGCCTTTGCGCGAGAAGGAGCACACGATGTTTTCGCTCTTTCCCCCGTCGGTGAGATACTGTCCTTCGGCGAGGAAGAAGTCGGCGCCGTGGCGGATGCTCTGCCCGTCGGTCATGGGCAGCGACGACTTGCACATCGACAGGTAGTAGACCGCGTCGATGACGTTGGTCTTGCCGGCTCCGTTGTCGCCTACCAGACAGTTGACGCCCCGGCAGAGGGCAAGCTCCGCCTGCTCGATATTTTTGAAATTCAGCAGCGATATTTTCTTCAGAAACATAGCCCAAAGATAATGCAAGGTGAGTGCAAATGCAAACTTGTTTGCGATTTGCCGGACCGCCGCCCGTGCGGGGCGCCGTCTGTTTTTTGTAAAGATACAAAAAAAGCGGACAGCGCATTGCACATTCTGAATAGTTTTGTATCTTTGCAGACTAACATACCGAAATTTAACTAAAACAAGATATTTTTCATATGGCAAAGCAGCATGTAGCCGAGCAGGAGACCCTCGGCGAAGCAATGAACAGAACTGAGCTTTTCTTCGAGAAAAACGGCCGTAACATGGCGTATATTTTTCTGGGACTGCTGGTTCTTGCAGCCCTTATTTTCGGATACCGCGCACTGATCGTAGCCCCTCGCGCCACCAAAGCCGCCGAGCGGATCGCCGAGGCTCAGTACCGTTTCGAGGAGCAGAATCCGGATTATCAGCTCGCACTCGAAGGCGACGCCAACGGCGCCGGTTTCCTCGACGTGATCGAAGAGTACGGTTCGACGCCTTCGGGCAACCTCGCCAAGCACTATGCGGGTATCTGTTACCTGAAGACGGGCGATCTGGAGAACGCCGCCAAATATCTGGCGAAGTATTCGCCGGTCAAGGGCATCCCCGGAGCGCTCATCAACGCCCAGAATCTGGGCCTGCAGGGCGACATCGCCGTCGAGCAGCAGAACTACGCCAAGGCGGTGAAATTCTACGAGCAGGCCGTCAAGGCCGCCGACAACAACCTGACGGCACCGATGTACCTGCGCAAGGCGGGTCTGGCCGAGCAGGCTCAGGGCAACAACGAAAAGGCAGCCGCATTTTACGAGCAGATTCTGACCTCCTATCCCGCATCGACGGATGCGCGTGAGGCGGAGAAGCTCCTCGGCAGCGTGAAATAACCGGGACTATGGCGACCAAGAATCACAACCTTTCCAAATTCGACTCACCCCTGCCTTCGGCCGCGGACATGCGGTTCGGAATCGTCGTGGCCGAGTGGAACCGCGAGGTCACCGAAGCCCTGCTCGAAGGCGCCGTGCGGACGCTCCGCGCCGCCGGATGTCCCGACCTGAACATCCAGATCAAGTATGTTCCGGGGACGTTCGAACTGGCCCTCGGCGCGCAGTTCTTCGCCGAATATACCGACGTGGACGCCGTGATCGCGCTGGGCTGCGTCATTCAGGGAGATACCCGTCATTTCGACTTCATCTGTCAGGGCGTTACGCAGGGCATCACGCAGCTGCAAATCCAGTGGAACATGCCCATTGCCTTCGGCGTGCTGACCGTGAACGACATGCAGCAGGCTTTGGACCGCTGCGGAGGCCGTCACGGCAACAAGGGCGACGAAGCCGCCGCCACGGCCGTCAATATGGTCAAACTGCAGATCGAGATGGAAGCCGCTTCGCCGGACCACGAACCCGACCGGCGGAATATCAACTGATCGGCAGCGATGCAGATACATGAAAAACGGAGAGTTGTACGACTCTCCGTTTTTTTCGTTCTCAGGCGGCCGCATTCGCAGCGGCGGTCTGTGTATCTGTTTGCCGTCCGCCTTGTCTGCCTGCATCGGTCTTTGTTTACCGTCAGCCTTATTTGTCTGCGTCAGCCTTTGTCTGTGTCAGGTTTGTCTGTCCGCAGCACCTTGTCTGCGTGTCTGTCTGAGGTGGCTATCTGTGTGTCTGTTTGCCGTCCACCTTGTCTGCCTGCATCGGTCTTTGTTTACCGTCAGCCTTATTTGTCTGCGTCAGCCTTTGTCTGTGTCAGGTTTGTCTGTCCGCAGCACCTTGTCTGCGTGTCTGTCTGAGGTGGCTATCTGTGTGTCTGTTTGCCGTCTGCCTTTGTCTGTGTCAGGTTTGTCTGTCCGCAGCGCCTTGTCTGCGTGTTTGTTTGCCGTCCGCCTTGTCTGCCTGCGGCGGCCTGTCTTTTGTCCTATTCCTTTGTCGGGAGCGTTATGCGCTCCGAGTAGCGGCGGCCGGAACGGTCGGTGGCGACGACTTCGATCTCGCGGGCCGATGCCGAAGGGCGGGCCTTGAAGTAGAAGTGCGTCGTGCGCGGCCGCTGCGACTTGGATACCGTCTTCCCGGCGGCCTTCAGCGAGTCGATGTTGGCGATGTAGTCGGGATCGTTGCACCAGATCCGCTGCATGGAGCCGCGGTAGCGGCCGTCCTCATACCATACGACCGTCCAGTAGGAATCCCAGTTCCATACCTTGGCGATCACCGAAGCGGGGTAGTCCTCTGCCGTGCCGGGACCCCATACGCGCAGCTGCCGGGCTTCGGGCATCTCCAGACTTTGGTAGGTCCACGCGAAATCCCCGCCGCATTCGCGGAAAAGCTGCCAGCCTTTGGGCGTGCCGTCGCGGTTGATCGGGTCCCGCCAGAGGTTGCCGCATATCTGCGCCACGTTGTGTTCCATCGCGCCTTCGCGGATGTCGAAATTCGAGTTGATGTGCGTATGTCCCGATATGAAATGGATTTCATGGTCCGCAAAGGCGTCCATCAGGGTTTCGGCCGACTCCATGACGCGGCGTTCGTCGCGCCACGACTTCATGGCCGGAGCGTGCATCGCGAAGCAGACGCGCGAACCCGCCGGCAGACGTTCGGCGTAGGCCGCCGCCCAGCGCAGCTGCATCGAGTCTATCTGCTCGTCGTATTTGCGGGCGCCGTGGTAGACGATGTCATCGAGAACGACGTAGTGGGTGCGGCCCATGTCGAAGGCGTAATACGTGGGGCCGAAATGCGACCGGTAGTTTTCGGTGGCTTCGCGGTCGGTGAATTTGTTCAGGTCGTGGTCGTGGTTGCCGATCACGCCGTAAACGGGGATTCCGAGCGATGCGAACTGCTCCCTGATTTTGGCGAACAACTGCGGCGAGTCCCATACGATGTCGCCCAGCAGAATGACGGCCTGATCGACTCCCTGCGCCTTTTTCGCGGCTGTTGCAGCCTGCAGCGGCGGGATTATCTCGGTGCGGAGCCGTTCGAAATGCTCGTCGGTCTTGGGCTGCGGGTCGGCGATGGCCAGCAGTTCGTAACATGCCGCGGTTCCGGGCCACGCCTGCAGCTCGAAGTCGAAGCGTTTGGCCGAAGGGGTGTAGGGGAGGAAAAACTGCGGGACGCCCTCTTTCAGCGGTGCGATGTACCCCGCCGGGGTCACGACGCTGATGAATAACGCCTCGTCGTCGGCGTCGAGGGCGAACGCTCCCTGCGCGTCGCTTTGCGCGAAGGTGTAGCCGTCGGTTACGGCGACTCCGGCGAGCGGTTTGCCGCCGCATTTGACGGTTCCCCGGATCGGACGGGCGGAAACTGCGGTGCAAAGCCCGCAGCAGATCAGCAGTAGAAGTAGCGGATGTTTCATGGTTCGGGTTGTTATTGGTTTCAGGTTTTGGTATTGCCGTCGGTCCGGCGGTTAAAATACGCCGAGGTTGTCGAGGAAGATCAGCAGCAGCACGGCGGGGCAGACGTAGCGCAGCAGGAAGATGAAGACGCCGTAAATGCGGAATTTCAGCTCTCCGTTGTTGGTGATCTGGTCCCTGAGTATCTGCCGGTCGAGTTTCCAGCCGACGAAGACGCAGGTGAAGAATCCGCCCGCGGGCAGCAGGATGTTGGCCGTCAGGAAGTCGAGCGAGTCGAAAAGCGAAAGTCCGCAGATCGTCCAGCCGCTCAGCACGCCCAGCGACAGCGACGCCAGCGATGCGAGCGCGGCCGTTGCGGCGGTCGTCAGCCATGCCGCGGTCTTGCGGCTCAGGTGCCACTCTTCATGCAGGTAGACCGTCACCACTTCGTGCAGCGAGATCGTCGAGGTGAGCGCCGCCACGACCAGCAGCAGGAAGAATACCGACGACCAGACCATGCTCAGGGGCATGTCGTTGAAGATGCTCGGCAGGGTGATGAACACCAGCGACGGACCCGACGAAGGCTCGATGCCCACGCTGAATACCGCCGGGAAGATCACCACGCCGGCCAGAACGGCTACCAGCGTGTCGAGGATCGTGACGTTGAGCGCCGTATGGCGCAGGTTGGTGTCGGGCTTGAAATACGAGGCGTAGGTGACCATCGTCCCGATGCCGATCGAGAGCGAGAAGAAGGCCTGCCCCAGCGCGACGAGCACCGTCGTGGGCGTCACTTTCGAGAAATCCGGAGCGAAAAGGAATTTCAGTCCCGCTTCGCCGCCCGGCATCAGCAGCGAGTGGACCGACAGGATGATCAGGATGACGAAGAGCAGCGGCATCAGAATCTTGGCCGAACGCTCGATGCCCTTCTGCACGCCGAGCGCGATCACGAAGTGGGTCGCCAGCACGAACAGACAGGTGTAGAGAACCGGCCGCCACGGATTGCTGATGAAGGTTTCGAAGAGGTTTTTGTACTCCTCGGCCGTAGAGTAGCGGGCGATCTCGCCCGTGGCGGAGTGCACCATGTATTCGGCCGTCCATCCCGAAACCACGAAGTAGAATCCCAGAATCAGAAATGCCGCCAGCACGCCGTTGTAGCCCAGAAAACTCCATCGGCGGTTCAGCTTCCGGTAGGCGCCCACCGCATTGAGGTGCGACGCCCGTCCCACGGAGAATTCCGCGATCATCAGCGGCAGCCCCAGCAGCAGTACGCAGAGGATGTAGATGATCAGAAAGGCTCCGCCGCCGTTGTCTCCGGCGACGTACGGAAACCGCCAGATATTGCCCAGCCCCACGGAGCTGCCCGCCGCGACGAGCACGGCGCTCAATTTGCCACCCAGCGTGGCGCGACTCTCCTTATGATGCATAACCTAACCTGTTTATTATCGGAAACGGGTGCGCGCATGGCGCACACCCGTCCTATTTCTCCAGCACGACGCTCACTTTCTCAAGCTTTCCGCCCAGCGGCGGCGCCAGTTTCGATACGGTGCATTTTACATGCCGTACCTGCGCGAAGGCGGCGTAAATCGCTTCGATGATGTTCATCGCCACCCGTTCGATGGTGTGCTGCGTGATGCGCATCTGCATCCGCACCACTTCGTAGACCGTCAGGTAATTGACCGTCTTGCGCACGTCGTCCTGCACGGCGGCGTCGCCCAGCTCTGCCGTCAGTTCCAGATCGACCGTGAAACGGTTGCCGACCTTGCGTTCCAGTTCGTAGCAGCCGTGCAGCGCCCGGAACTCCATCCGCGAGAGAACGATGCGGTACTCCATCTTATTCGGCGATCAGGAGGAAGTAATTCTTCTTACCCTTCTGCACCAGCAGGTACTTGCCGGCGATCAGGTCCGCTTCGGTCACCTCGCGCGCCGCTTCGGTGACCTTCTCCTTGTTGAGCGACACGCCGCCGCCCTGCACCATCTTGCGGCACTCGCCCTTCGAGGGGAAGACCTGCGCCTTCTCGGCGCAGAGGTCCACGAACGGCAGCCCCAGCTCGGCGCGGGCGATGCGGAACTGCGGCACGCCCTCGAACACCTGCAGCAGCGTCTCTTCGTCGAGTTTGCGCAGCGCCTCCGAGGTCGATCCGCCGAAGAGGATCGCCGAAGCCTCGACGGCCTTTTCGTACTCCTCCTTGGAGTGGATCATCGTGGTGATCTCCTGCGCCAGCCGCTTCTGCAGTATGCGCAGGTGGGGCGCCGTTTCATGTTCGGCGGTCAGCGCCTCGACGGTCTCGCGGTCCAGCAGCGTGAAGATGCGGATGTAGCGCTTGGCGTCCTCGTCGCTGACGTTGAGCCAGAACTGGTAGAACTTGTAGGGCGAGGTGTAGCGCGGGTCGAGCCATACGTTGCCGCTCTCGGTCTTGCCGAACTTCGTGCCGTCGGCCTTGGTGATGAGCGGGCAGGTGATGGCGAACGCCTCGGCTTCGCTGCCCAGCTTGCGGCGGATCAGCTCCGTACCGGTGGTGATGTTGCCCCACTGGTCGGCGCCGCCCAGCTGCACCTTGCAGTTCATCGTCTGGTAGAGGTGCAGGAAGTCGAAGCCCTGTACCAGCTGGTAGGTGAATTCGGTGAACGACATGCCGTCGCCCTCGCCGCTGAAACGCTTCTTGACCGAGTCTTTGGCCATCATGTAGTTGACGGTGATGCACTTGCCGATGTCGCGGATGAATTCGAGGAACGAGATGTCCTTCATCCAGTCGTAGTTGTTGACCAGCACGGCGGCATTCGGCGCGTCCGACTCGAAGTCGAGCAGTTTGGCGAGCTGCCGTTTGATCGCCTCCTGATTGTGACGGAGTGTCGGCTCGTCGAGCAGGTTGCGCTCCTGCGACTTGCCGCTGGGGTCGCCGATCATGCCCGTCGCGCCGCCTATGAGCGCCAGCGGACGGTGTCCGCACATCTGGAAATGCTTGAGGATCATCACGCCCACCAGATGTCCGATATGCAGCGAGTCGGCCGTGGGGTCGATGCCCAGATAGGCCGTCGTCATCTCTTTTTCGAGTTGTTCCTTTGCGCCGGGCATGATCGTGTGGATCATGCCGCGCCATTCGAGTTCTTCGATGAAATTCTTTGTTGCCATTTTATTGTTTCTTTGTCTTGATTATCAATATTGTCCGGCGTCCGGCCGGTCGTGCCGGCGGTCTGCATGCGCCTCCGTCTGCGGCCGTTCGCCTGAACCCGTTCTGCGGCGTGCGCCGTAAATCGGGTGCGTTATTCCACTTCCAGATCCAGCGCCTTGCGAAGCTCCGCCACCAGCGGGTTTTTCTCCGTAATGTACATTACCCGGTCTTCGAGTTTGATCGGACGCACCGCCCGTATCTCCTCGTTTACGATAACCTCCAATTCGATCATTCCCTCTATTCCGGCCAGTTCGGCGATGCGCATCAGCATTCCCGTCTTGCTGCGCAGAATCTCTTCGCGCAGTTCGGTCGTCGGCACGCTCACCGAGATCGTGTTGTCGCGGAACGTCATCAGCTCGAAGGCCGGCACGAAGCGCGGACGTTTCTCCTTGATGAGGTTCAGTATCCTGCTGCGGGCGTGCTCCAGCTTTTCGGCGCACTCCGGATCGACGGTTGCGGCTTCGGCTTCGTCGGGCGATTCGCCGTCCGAAAGCTCTTCGTCGGGATCGCTGCCCGCCGAGGCGAGCAGTTCCGAGAGCGAAGCGCCCGATATGAGCGGACGCCGTGCCGGAGCCGGTACGGTCTGTACTGCGGGTCTTGCCGGTGCGGGCTGCGGAGTCGTTTCAGCGGTTGTTCCGCCTGCGGTTTGCACCGCCGGGACGGCCGCTCCGCCTTGTGCCGTCGGATGCGCTGTTCCGCCCAGTACCGTCGGTCCCGCCGCTCCGCCCTGCGCTGCCGGATTTGCCGTTCCGCCCTGCGCGGTCGGGTTTGGTGTCCCGCTCTGCATCGCCGGATTCGCCATTCCGCCCTGCGCCGCGGGATTCGCCGCTCCGCCCGGTATCGTTTGTCTGGCTGCCGCAGCCTGCGGAGCGTTGTCCTGAGCGGAAACTTCCGCTGCCTGCGGACCCGCCGTCTGCATCGCCGCTCCGCGTACGGAAAATCCGGATACCTGCGGTATGCCGGCCGATGCCGTCGGTCTTGCTTCCGGCCGTACAGTGCCTTGCCCCGTTTGTCCTGCTCCCGGCTGAACTGCGGACGGTGCCGTTTGTCCTGCCGCTGGTGCCGTTTGTCCGGCTTCCGGCCGAACTGCGGCCTGCACCGTTGCTCCCGCACCCGACTGGGGCGTACCCGGCGTCGTTTGTCCTGCCGCGGAAACCGTCTGCGCCTGAACTGTAGACGCGCTCTGCTGCGGCGCGGGTCGTGCCGCAGCCGTCGGAGTCGCCGCCGCGCCTGCGGCCGTACGGGGTGAGAGGGCGGGGAGGGAATACTCCCCGGAGGAGGTCAGATCGTCATTTTTTTTTTGGCCGAGTCCTGCGATCTTCATCAGGCCCAGCTCGACGAGCAATCGCTGGTTCGACGATTGCCGGATCTTCCCGTCGAGCTCCGTCAGAATGGAGATGGCTCCGAACAGGAACTCGACATTGCAGGCGCCCGCCTGCGTCCGGTATCGTTCGAGCAGCGTTCCGGTCATTTCGATCAGCCGCAGCGTTTCGGGGCGCTTGGCCATCAGCAGGTCGCGCATGTGGCGGTTGAGTCCCGCCGTGAAGGTCTGCCCCGAAAAGCCTTTCGAGAGCACCGTGTCGAACGTGACCAGCACATCGACGTAGTTGCCTGCGAGCAGCATCTCCGTAACGCTGAAATAGGTGTCGTAATCCAGCACGTTGAGCGTCTGGGCCACGTTGCGGTAGTCGAGCGTCGTGCCGCAGAACGACACGGCCTTGTCGAACATCGACAGGGCGTCGCGCATGCCGCCGTCGGCTTTCTGCGCGATGAGGTTCAGCGACTCTTCGTCGGACGAGATGTTCTCCTGCCCGGCGATGTATTTGAGGTATTCGACGCTGTCCTCGACGCGGATGCGGTTGAAGTCGTAAATCTGGCACCGCGAGAGGATGGTCGGAATGATCTTGTGTTTCTCGGTCGTCGCGAGGATGAAGATGGCGTGTGCGGGCGGCTCTTCGAGCGTCTTGAGGAAGGCGTTGAAGGCCGCGGCCGAGAGCATGTGGACCTCGTCGATGATGAATACCGAGTAACGGCCCACCTGCGGGATGATGCGCACCTGCTCGATCAGCGTGCGGATGTCCTCCACCGAGTTGTTCGATGCGGCGTCCAGCTCGTGGATGTTCAGCGAGCGGCCCTCGTTGAACGAGCGGCACGATTCGCACTCGTTGCAGGCTTCTGCGCCGTTGGGGCTCAGGCAGTTGATGGCCTTTGCGAAGATGCGGGCGCAGGTGGTCTTTCCCACGCCGCGGGGACCGCAGAAGAGGTAGGCATGGGCCAGCTGGGCGCGCTCGATGGCGTTTTTGAGCGTCGAGGTAATATGTTTCTGCCCGACGACCGAGGCGAAGGTCGCGGGGCGGTATTTGCGTGCGCTGACGATAAAATCACTCATAGTTCCGCAAAGATAAGAAATATGAGCGAAGATTTGAAAATTCGGGATTAAAAATTGTCCCCTCCGCCGTCCCTGCGCGCCCGTCCGCCGTTGCGCCAAATTGGCGCATTTTGACAGCGTGTTGTGACAAAAGATGACACAATGACCGAAAAATGAGGTTGGCAGGTGTTTTGCGGATGTTGATGACGAATGGTTTGCGTCTGTGATCCGGTCGCAATGCGACGAGTCCCCGCCGGGCGGGGATTTGAGGGGGAGTCGGACTTGCATGCGCGGCGGTAAGCCGCGGGTTGCGGCCCCGGACGCGAACCATCGGACCGTGTGAAATTTAACTTTGCGATTATGAATATAAACACATTGACCATCAAGGCGCAGGAGGCGTTGCAGGCAGCGCTCAACCTTGCGCGGGAGCGCGGACAGCAGGCTGTCGAGCCGCTCCATCTGCTCGCGGTGCTGATCCGCGAGGACGATTCGCTGGCCACGTTCCTGCTGGGACGCGTCGGCGTGAACGTGCGCGGACTGCGCGACGAAACCCAGCGCGCCGTCGGCTCCCTGCCGCGGGTCGAGGGCGGCGGCGAGCAGTTCTTTGCGCAGGAAACCTCGAAGGTGATCCAGCGCGCCGTGGACTTCACCAAGAACTTCGGCGACAAATACGCTTCTGTCGAACACCTTCTGCTGGGTCTCGTGGCCGAACGCGGACAGGCGGCCGACATCCTCAAGCGCAGCGGCGCCACCGAGAAGGAGCTTCTCGAAGCGATCCGTATCTTCCGCAAGGGTGCGACGGTCGATTCGCAGACCTCCGAACAGCAGTTCGACGCGCTGGGCAAGTACGCCGTCAACCTCGACGAACAGGCCCGTTCGGGCAAGCTCGACCCGGTGATCGGCCGCGACGAGGAGATCCGGCGCGTGTTGCAGATTCTCTCGCGCCGCACCAAGAACAACCCGATTCTGGTCGGCGAAGCCGGCGTGGGCAAGACTGCCATCGCCGAGGGCATCGCCCACCGTATCGTGGACGGCGACGTGCCCGAAAACCTGAAATCGAAGGTGATCTACTCGCTCGACATGGGCGCCCTTATCGCGGGCGCCAAGTATCAGGGCGAGTTCGAGGAACGGCTCAAGGCCGTCGTGCAGGAGGTCGTCGCCAGCGAAGGCGAAATACTGCTGTTCATCGACGAGATCCACACCCTCGTCGGCGCCGGCAAGTCGTCGGGCGCGATGGACGCCGCCAATATCCTCAAACCCGCGCTTGCGCGCGGCGACCTGCGGACCATCGGCGCCACGACGCTCGACGAGTATCAGAAATACTTCGAGCAGGACAAGGCCCTCGAACGCCGTTTCCAGAAGGTGATGGTCGATGAGCCGACGCAGGAGGACGCCATTTCGATCCTCCGCGGACTGAAGGACCGTTACGAGAACCACCATCAGGTCCGCATCAAGGACGAGGCGATCGTCGCCGCCGTCGAACTTTCGACGCGCTACATCACCTCGCGTTTCCTGCCCGACAAGGCGATCGACCTCGTGGACGAGGCGGCTTCGCGCCTGCGTCTGGAGATGAACTCCGTGCCTGAGGAGATCGACACCCTCGACCGGCGTGTGCGCCAGCTCGAAATCGAGCGTGAGGCGATCCGCCGCGAGAAGGACAGGGAGCGTGTGGAGCAGCTCACCAAGGAGATCGAGGAACTGAAGTCCAGAGACGCCGAGATGCGTGCCAAATGGCAGGGCCAGCGCGATCTGCTGAAGAGGATTCAGGAGAACAAGGACCGGATCGAGCAGCTGAAGATCGAGGCCCAGCAGGCCGAGCGGCAGGGCGACTACGGCAAGGTGGCCGAAATCCGCTACGGCAAGATTCAGGAGGCCGAAAAGGAGATCGCCGCCTTTCAGGAGGAGTACAAGCTGGCGTCGGCCAACGGCTCGATGATCAAGGAGGAGGTCGATGCGCAGGACGTCGCCGAGGTGGTGTCGCGCTGGACGGGTATCCCCGTGACGCGCATGCTGGCTTCCGAACGCGAGAAACTGCTGCACATGGAGGACGAGCTGCACCGGCGCGTCATCGGTCAGGAGCAGGCCATCGCCGCCATTTCCGACGCCGTGCGCCGTTCGCGCGCCGGGTTGAACGATCCCCGCAAGCCGATCGGCTCGTTCATCTTCCTCGGCACCACGGGCGTCGGCAAGACCGAGCTGGCCAAAGCGCTGGCCGAGTTCCTCTTTAACGACGATTCGATGATGACGCGTATCGACATGAGCGAGTATCAGGAGCGCCACAGCGTGTCGCGTCTGGTGGGAGCGCCTCCGGGATACGTCGGTTACGACGAGGGTGGCCAGCTCACCGAAGCCGTGCGCCGCAAGCCCTATTCGGTCGTGCTGCTCGACGAGATCGAGAAAGCGCATCCCGACGTCTTCAACATTCTTCTGCAGGTGCTCGACGACGGCCGTCTGACCGACAACAAGGGCCGCACGGTGGACTTCCGCAATACGATCATCATCATGACTTCGAACATGGGATCGCATATCATTCAGGAGAATTTCGCGGCGGCGTTCAGCGGCGAGAAGCTCGCGCCCGAAGTGGTCGAGAAGACCCGGATGGACGTCATCGACCTTTTGAAACAGCAGCTGAAGCCCGAATTCCTGAACCGTATCGACGAGATCGTGATGTTCGAGCCGCTGACGCGCCGGGATATCGAGCGCATCGTGGACATCCAGCTGGGCGCCGTGCGCCGGATGCTGGCCGAGAACGGCATCCGCCTCGAATACAGCGACAAGGCGCGCGAATGGATCGCCGCCGCCGGCTACGACCCGCTCTACGGCGCGCGTCCGGTCAAACGTACGATCCAGCGTTACATCGTCAACGAACTCTCGAAACGGATTCTGGCCGGCGACGTCAACCGCGAAAAACCGATCAAGATCGGCGCCGACGACAAGGGCCTGACCTTCGCCAACTGAGAGCGGCCGCAAGACCGCCGGAGCGGAGGCTTGGATGCGCCGCTTCCTGAAAACGAAATGGTTCCGGATTTTTTCCGGAACCATTTTTTATTGCCGCCCGCGTTCGGAGCACTCCTCTTTCGGCCCTGCGGGGGCCGTTCCGCCTACTTTACGAACCTGCTGAAGAATTTCCACAGCTCCTCGCCCGTGTCGATGTCCTGCTCGCCCCACGCGTGTTTGCCGCCGACGATTTCGTAAAGCCACACCTCGCTGCCCCCGGTGCCGCCCGTGAAGCGGTGCGCGATCACCGTGCGGCCGCCGGGTGCCTTTGCCGGCAGCGTGTCGGTCTGCATGACGGTGCAGCGGTTCTTCGCCGCCCAGTAATGTACGGCCAGCGGCACGGGCAGATAAGCTCCCCAGCCGCCTTTGTTCTGCGGATCGCCCAGCCACGCCGAGGTCCTGTCCTCCGTGCCGTGGATTTCGAAGAGCGGAACCGGCGCCGTACTCCGGTCCGCTTTGTAGAGCCAGTCGAGCATCAGTCCCGAAACCGGCGCCACGGCGGCGAACAGGCGGGGACGCTGCGCCGCCAGCTGGTAACACATCTCTCCGCCGTTCGACATGCCCGTGCAGAAGACGTTGTGCCGGCTCAGTCCGTGCTTTTTCTGCAAATGGCGCACTAGCTCGGTCAGGAACCGCACGTCGTCGACGGTCATGTCGGCCTGAAAGGGGTATCCCACGTTCCAGCAGCTCTTGCCGCGTCCGTCTTTCGCGCCCTGCGGGTAGCAGACGGCGAAACCGTGGCGGTCGGCCGTGGCGTTCATGGCGAAACGGTCGGGATTGTTGTTGCCGCCGTAGCCGTGCAGGACGACGACCAGCGGGGCGTTCTCCGGCAGGCCGGCGGGCAGGTGCAGTTTGTAGGTGCGCTCCATGCCGCCCGAACGCAGGATGTAATCCGGGGTCTCCGGCGCCGCGGACTGCGCCCGGCAGATGCTTGCCGCGAAGAGCAGAAGGGCCGTAAGAAGAAAGCCCTTTGCCGCGGCGGATTTCAGCAGGTGTCTCATTTTAAGCAGTATTCGATTTACAGACCCTTGCGGGCGATGCGCCATGCCAGACTGTTGTACAGCCCGATCAGCGGAGCGCGCCAGCTGCGGGGCAGGGCGTTGAGGACGCGGACCTTGCGCAGCGTGCGGCGGTAGGTTTTAGTGTAGCCGAAAAACTCCGCCGCGCGCGCCGCCTCTTTCGTGCCGCCCTTGGCGCTGATGATGAGCGCTTTGCCCAATGCCGCGCGGGCCACGAATTCGTTGTATTCCTCAGGCGCCGACGGGTCGTAAAGCTCCTCGAACGAATAGCGCGTCCGTTCGGGCGTGTAGCTCGACGCCGAGCGGTTCGATGCGACCTTCGAGTAGTTCGCCAGCGGCTTGGGCGAGAAGCAGACCGCGTAGCGGCGGGCGATCTTGATCCACATATACATGTCGCCGCCGATCTTCATCCCTTCGGGGAATCCGCCCACCGCCTCGAAGACCGCGCGCGGTACTGCGCTGGCCGACGGGATCGAGATGTACCGGTGCGCCGAGTCGCGGAAGAAGTTGGCGACCACACCGCGTTCCGAAGGGGTGCGGGCCGGGAAACGCCCGTCGTGGCTGACGATGTTGAAGGCCGTCGAGTAGACCCCGCAGCCCGGAAACTCCGCGATCATCGCGGCGATCTCCTCCAGAAATCCCGGCTCCCACGTGTCGTCGGCGTCCAGCAGGGCGATGTAGTCGCCCGTCGATTCGGCGATGGCGCGGTTGCGGGCCGCGCATTCGCCGGCGTTGGGCTGCGTGACGAGTTTCACGAGCGGCGAGCGGATGCCGCGCACGATTTCTGCGCTGCGGTCCGTCGAACCGTCGTCCACGACGACGATCTCTGCCGGCTGCAGCGTCTGGGCTAGCACCGAACGCAGGGTGTCGCCGATTTCGCGTTCCTTGTTGTAGAGGGGTATGATGACCGAGATGGTTGCGGATGCCATTTTTAGCGGTTTGATTTATTGCGAAGATACCGATCTTTTGCTACATTTGCAAATAATTAACGGGTGCGCGGCACTCTTCGGGCGACCTTCCGGGCTGTAACCGGCCGGCCCTGTGTGCGCGGAGTCCCTCCCGCCGCTCCCGTTCCGCTCTTCCCGTTCCGGACGGGAATTAACGAATAACGCACTATGACCGCAGCCGAGAAACTCATCGCTTTCATCCGCAACTCGTTCGACACGGCGTTGTATTTCGCCGTGATGGCTGTCAAGGAGAATTTCCGCAACTACGTCGGGCGTGCCGGAACGGTCGGCCGGCCGGCGCAGTCGATGGTGATTCTGGGCAACGGCCCCTCGCTGGCCGGTGACCTGCCGCGGCTGATCGAACGCCGCGAATACGAAACCGAAGATTTCCTTGCTGTCAATTTTTTCGCCGAAGACGACCGCTTCGAGGTCGTGAAGCCGAAGTATTATGTCCTTTCCGACCCGATGTTCTTCCGCGACAGCGCATGCCGCGACCGCGTCCGGGCGCTTTACGCGACGCTCGCCCGCAAGGTTGCGTGGCCGATGAACCTTTACGTGCAGTACTATAACCCCGAAGGCTTCGACTACCGCGCCGCGCTGCCCAATTCCAATATCCGCATCGTCCGGTTCCATACCCAGATGTACCGCGGTTTCAGAAGTCTCGAATTTTGGCTTTTCCGCCGCGGGCTGGGAAGCGCCAATTTCGGAACGGTGGTGCAGGTCGGCGAATACGTCGCTCTGCTGCTGGGGTATAAGCGGATCGAGCTTTACGGCGTGGACCATACGCTGTTGGACGGACTCTGCGTGGACGATGGGAACCGGCTCTGCCGCATCGACCGCCACTATTACGACGGAGCGGAAGCCGCCGCGCCGCAGCCTATTTACAAGAAGGTTCCCCACGTACCCTATACGATGGCGGACTATCTGGCCGAAGTCGCCGAACTGTTCCGCGGCCACGAAGTCCTGCGCGATTATGCCGCCGCGCTCGGTGCGCGGATCGTCAACCGCACCCGCGGTTCGATGATCGACGCCTATGAACGGAACCCGGAGTGAGCTGCCCGATGAAAACGGAAAAGGAGGAATCGAAATTCCTCCTTTTTCGTATCGTCTGATGTGCCGGCAAATGCGCCGGAATTTATTTGGGCAGGTTGCGGCTTGCGGCGATGATCTCGGCCATCGTGAAATCCTCCGGATAGTCGATGTCCAGCCCCTCGATGCGGTCCACTACCGCCATGTAGGGCCTGTCGCCGATCCTGCGGTGCCGCCCGGTCCACAAGGCCCGCGGGAAGATGAAGAAGGCGCTGGTTTCGATATACACCGGCTCGATGGTCTGTGTGCGGGGGATGTTTTCGGGCGAATAGTTGAGCGGCCGCCCCTCGTACCATGCGAACGTCTGTATCTTTTCGGCGCTGAATGCCGAGTCGTATTCGCCCGAAACCACTTTCCGGAGCGCATCCGCGACGGTCTCGGCGCGGATAAAGGGCGACGTGGCGTGCGCCAGCACATAGAGGTCGGCTTCGACCTCGGCGGTGAAGCTGTCGTAAATCTCCCGTCCCAGCGTCGTGTCGCGGTCCAGCTCCTCGCTGCGGCGCAGGAACCGCACCCCTTCGGGCAGGAATTCGCGGATCCGCTCGTCGCTGCAATAGACGTAAACCTCGTCGATTCCTTCGACCTCGGTCAGCGTTCGGAGTATGTGGCACATGAGCGGCGACCCGCTCAGCGGACGCAGGTTCTTGCCGCTGACGCGCTGGCTGTTGAGCCGTATGGGGACGAATGCTGCTGTTTTCATAATTCGGTTTTATATCGGGGCCTGCCCGCCTTGCGGCGGAAACCCGTTCAGGTTCACTGTACCAGTAAGTTGCATCCTCTGATGTCGCTGTGGTCGATGCGCCCCTCGACGACGAACGCTCCGCGGGCATCGACCCGGCCCACGTCCTGCGTCTGGATGAACGCGCACGACCACCAGTTCGCCAGATCGGCGATGTTCAGCCCTCCGCGCGTTCCCGCGGGCTGCGGATCGAACGGATCGTTCACGTCGCGGGTCGTGACGCGCATCCACGGCGGACAGCGGAAGAGGTTGCCGCCCTGCGAATAGGCCTGCGAAGTCAGCTCGGCCATGCCGTATTCGGAGTGTATCGCGCCGACGCCGAATGCGCCGCACAGGATTTTGTGGAACTCCTCCTTGGGAATCTCTTCGCGGTAACCCTTCATGCCGCCCGTCTCCATTATGACCGTATTTTCGAGCTTCGGGGCGTAACGCTCCGCCAGATCCCACAGCGCATAGCTTACGCCCAGCAGGATTTTGGGCTTCGGATCGGCCTGCATGGCCGCCAGCAGCCCGTCGTAGTCGTCCAAGTAGAAGCCGCCTGAACCGCAGTCGGCGATCAGCCGGTCGGCCATGTAGACCAGCGACGACCCCTTGCGGCGCAGGTAATTGGGCAGCAGGGCATAGAGGCTCCACTGCGCCGGTTCGCCGTAGAACGTGCCGAATGCTGCGCGGAACGTCTGTTCGTAAAGCGCCAGCGAACGCATCGGGTGGCGCGACGGCGTCATGCCCGTCGTTGCCGACGAGGTGAAGACCGCCTCCGGCTCCATGCCGCCGCAGTAGACGTCGTGGGTCTTGAAGATTTCGATCGGCAGGAACGGAATCTCGCGGGCCGCGCGCACCTCTTCGGGCCGCACTCCGGCCAGCGCGAGATACTCGCGGTAGGGTGGGCATTCTGCGGCCTGCCGCCTGAATACCTCCAGTGCGGCGGCTTCGAACGCCGCGTCGTTCGTGATCCCGAATATGTCGTCCTGCGTAATCATTTCATTGCAAAGGTAAATATATTTCGAAATTCGGCAAAATCCCTTTTCTGCGGACGGAATAAGTCCGGCAGGGCGGTTCCCTGCGTAGCGCTTCCGAATGTCTGCTCCCGAAAGCCCGTCCCCAAAAGCTTGTCCCCGCGTCGTTCCCGAAAGCCCCTCCCCGAAGTCCGTCCCCGAAAGCTTGTCCCCGCGTTGTTCCCGAAGTTCGTTCCCGCAGTTCGTCCCCAAAGCTCGTTCCCGCAGGTGCATGCCTGCAGGTCCGCTTCCGCAGGTGTGTGAAAGGCCGCCGTTTCTCTGCCGCTTGCGTCGGTCATGAAATAAAAATCCACAATCGGACTCCCTTCCGGGACCCCGATTATGGATCGGATATAGTCGCTTCGCGCGGTGTCGGAACCGCTCCGCCGCTACTTCTTGTTGGTTTTGGGCGCCAGCATCATGTTCATCTTCTTGCCGTCGAGCTTGGGCATCATCTCCACTTTGGCGACCTCTTCGAGGTCGGTGGCGAAGCGGAGCAGCAGGATTTCGCCCTGCTCCTTGAAGACGATCGAACGGCCGCGGAAGAAGACGTACGCCTTGACCTTGCAGCCCTCCTTCAGGAAGTTGGTGGCGTGCTTGAGCTTGAAGTTGTAATCGTGGTCGTCGGTCTGCGGACCGAAGCGGATCTCCTTGATCACGACTTTCACCTGATTGGCTTTCAGCTCCTTGGCCTTCTTCTTCTGCTGGTAGAGGAATTTCTGGTAATCGGCGATGCGGCATACGGGCGGCTCGGCCTTGGGCGAGATCTCGATCAGGTCGAGTTCCATGCTGTCGGCGAGCTTCAGCGCTTCGCGTATGGGTAAAACCAGCGGTTGTTCGACGTTGTCGCCCACGACGCGCACTTCGGGAGCCGTTATCTGCTCGTTGATGCGGTGCGGATTCTCCTTTTCGGGCGGGCGGCGCCCGTACCGGTTGTTGGTGCCGGCTGCCGGTTTCGGCCGGTTATTCCCGGGGTTGAATGGCCTCGGCGGGAATGGTTTCGGTGCTGCGATAATCGTAAAGTATTAAAGTGGTTAATTACTTTTGTTTTTCATTGTCCGGCTGCCGGGGCGTGACCTGCGGCGTGCCGTAAACTCCGCCGTCCGGAATTTCCCCCGAAAGGGGAAGTCCCGGATGCGGACCGGAGTCGTTATTTCTTTTCCATTTTGTTGGCCTCGATCTCCTCCTTCACCATTCCGGCGATGAAGTCGCGGAAGCCTTCGAGCGTCATCTGACCCTTGTCGCCTTCGCCCTGCGCGCGTACCGACACGAGTCCTTCGGCCTCCTCCTTCTCGCCGACGATCAGCAGGTAGGGGATGCGCTTGAGTTCGTTGTCGCGGATCTTGCGGCCGATTTTCTCGTTGCGGTCGTCCACCTCGGTCCTCACGTCGCTGCGGTTGAGGTACTCCGCAACCTGCTGGGCGTAGTCGTTGAACTTCTCCGAAATGGGGAGCACCACGACCTGCTGGGGCGAGAGCCACAACGGGAACTTGCCGCCCGTATGCTCCAGCAGTACGGCCACGAAACGCTCCATCGAGCCGAACGGCGCGCGGTGAATCATGATCGGGCGGTGCAGTTTGTCGTCCGCGCCCTTGTACGTCAGGTCGAACCGCTCCGGCAGGTTGTAGTCCACCTGAATGGTTCCCAGCTGCCACTTGCGGCCGATGGCGTCCTTGACCATGAAGTCGAGCTTGGGACCGTAGAACGCGGCTTCGCCATACTCCACGACCGTATTGAGTCCCTTCTCCTCGGCGGCCTGCATGATGGCGCTTTCGGCCTTCTCCCAGTTTTCGTCCGAGCCGATGTACTTCTCCTTGTTGTTGGGGTCGCGCAGCGAAATCTGTGCCGTATAGTTGTCGAACTTCAGCGTCTTGAAGATGTAGAGCACGATGTCGATCACCCGCTCGAACTCTTCGAGCAGCTGGTCGGGGCGTACGAACAGGTGGGCGTCGTCCTGCGTGAATCCGCGCACGCGGGTCAGTCCGTGCAGTTCGCCCGACTGCTCGTAGCGGTACACGGTGCCGAACTCCGCCAGACGGACGGGCAGCTCCTTGTACGAACGGGGCTTCGAACGGTAAATCTCGCAGTGGTGCGGGCAGTTCATCGGCTTCAGGAGATACTCCTCGCCCTCGATCGGGGTGTGAATCGGCTGGAACGAATCCTTGCCGTACTTGGCGTAGTGTCCCGAAGTCACGTACAGCTCCTTGTTGCCGATATGCGGGGTGATGACCTGCTGGTAGCCGTATTCTTTCTGCACGTTGCGCAGGAACTGTTCGAGCCGGTCCCTGAGCGCGGCGCCTTTCGGCAGCCACAAGGGCAGACCCTGTCCCACGCGCTGCGAAAAACAGAACAGTTCGAGGTCCTTGCCCAGCTTGCGGTGGTCGCGTTTCTTGGCCTCCTCCATCATCACGAGGTATTCGTCGAGCATCGACTTCTTGGGGAACGAGATGCCGTAGATGCGCGTCAGCATCTTGTTCTTCTCGTTGCCGCGCCAGTAGGCACCTGCCACCGAAGTCAGCTTGAGGGCCTTGATGTAACCCGTGTTGGGGATGTGCGGACCCCGGCAGAGGTCGGTGAACGCACCGTTGGTATAGAATGAGATGGTTCCGTCCTGCAGGTCCGAGATCAGTTCGACCTTGTACTGGTCGCCCTTCTCGGTGAAGGTCTTGAGCGCTTCGGCCTTGGGGACCTCGCGGCGGACGAGCTGCTCCTTGTTGCGGGACAGCTCCTGCATCTTCTGTTCGATCTTCGGAAGGTCGGCCTCGGTGATCGGCGTCGGCGAATCGACGTCGTAGTAGAAGCCGTTTTCGATGGCGGGGCCGATGCCGAACTTGATGCCCGGATAGAGGGCTTCGAGGGCTTCGGCCAGCAGGTGCGACGAGGTGTGCCAGAAGGCGTGCTTGCCCTCTTCGTCGTCCCATTTGTAGAATTTGACCGAGGCGTCCTCCCCGATCGGGCGCGTCATGTCTACCGTCGCGCCGTTTACCGAAGCGGCAAGAGAGTCGGCAGCTAAACGAGGGCTGATGCTCTCTGCGATCTGGTAAGCAGTAGTCCCTTCGGCGTATTCTCTGACCGAGCCGTCGGGAAAAGTGATTTTGATCATAAAATATAAATTAAGTTTTCGGGGCCTTCGGCGCTTCCACAATTACGAGACGGAATACGCCTCCGGTTTGCCCGGTTTGTTGTTTCTGTTCTTGCTGCGCCCTGCCCGCAATCTTTGGGCGGATACGGCGGATGTCGTTTGCTCTTCCTTTTCTTCCTCTTCCTCCGGCCCGGATCCCGGTTTTTCGTCGCTCCTGCGCTAATCCTCCTTTTCGGTCTGCGGCAGGTCCTTGACCGAGACGTCGCGGCCGCCCTTCTCGCGCTCGGCGCGTTGCAGCGGGTTGCGGCTCCATTCGGCCCATGCGCGGCGGTGCTCGACGATGTCGATCGCGGCGTAAATCGCCGAACGCATCGACTGCGGGTCGGCTTTGTCCTGCCCGGCGATGTCGTAGGCCGTGCCGTGGTCGGGCGAGGTGCGGACCTTCGAGAGTCCGGCCGTGAAGTTCACGCCGTCGGGCGAAAGCGTCTTGAACGGCGCCAGCCCCTGATCGTGGTACATGGCCAGTATGCCGTCGTATTTTGCGTATCCTCCGCCTGCGAAAAGCCCGTCGGCGGCAAACGGCCCGAACGCCAGCACGCCCTGATTGAACGCCTCGACGACGGCCGGGCGGATGATCTCCTGCTCCTCGCGTCCCAGCAGTCCTCCGTCCCCGGCATGCGGGTTGAGAGCCATCACGGCGATGCGCGGCTCGACGATGCCGAAGTCCTCTTTCAGCGTGCGGCGGAGCGTATGCAGGTCGCGCACGATCTTCTCCCCGGTGATGCTGCCGCTGATCTCCGACACCGGAATGTGCTTGGTGACCAGCCCCACGCGCAGAATCTCGCTGCACATGATCATCATCGGCTCCCCGCCCAGTTCGGCCCCGATGAATTCGGTATGGCCCGTGAAGTGGAACCCGTCGCCCTGTACGCTCTCCTTGTTGAAGGGTGCCGTGACGAGGGCGTCGAGCAGCCCCTCCTTCAGCTCCTGCGTCGCGCGGCGCAGCGCCTCGACGGCGGCGCTCCCGGCTTCGGCCGAAGCTTTGCCCGGCTCGATCTGCTCCGTGTCGCCGCATGCGACGAGGTTCACCTTGCCGCGGCGGGCGTCGCGGGCCGACGTTACGGCGTTGAACTGCACCGGTTCGGTCTGGGCGAGCGTATTTCGGTAATAGGCCGCGGCCTTGGGCGAGCCGTATACGACGGGCGTGAAAAGCTCCGTCATGCGCGGATCGGCCAGCGCCTTGAGGATGACCTCCCAGCCGATGCCGTTCGTGTCGCCCTGCGTGATGCCTATTTTAAGTTTCTGTTCTGACATGGATACAAGTATTTCAATCTACAAAGATACATATTATTCAGAATCTGCAATAGGCCGGATGCAATTAAAATGTTTTTTTGCACTGCGGCGATCCGTAATGTTTTGCGGATGGACTATTTTTTCCTACCTTTGTTTTATGCAGCCTGTTAGGGCTGATGACATATTCGGATTAAAGCGCATCGGCTTTTTTCTTACCGTCGAAAATTGGACACTTTCGCGTAACGTAAGGAACAAAGGTTGATGCTCTCGCTGTTTTCGGCGTGGGCATTTACCGTATTCTACGTTACAGGTCGTCCAATACCTCGATGGTGGATTCGGTGATACTGCCCGCGCTTTTTTCGATAAACCGCCCGAAAGATGGAACCTTGCGCACAAAAGACGACTAAAAAACACAATCCGGAACTGGTAGATACGGTTTTCCGGCTGATGTTCGAAATATTATGGGTGGCTCCCTACGACCGGCGCCGGAGCAATGCGGCGCTTTCGGGATTCGAACGCTGCAGCCGGGAGACTGCCGTGCTGCTGGCCGCCACCGACTTGCGCTCGGCCTCGCCCGGCGAACTGCAGACGCTCTTGCAGGCCGTCGACCGGCTCGCGCAGACCATCGGCCGGCTCGAATCGGAGGCGCTTTTCTCCCGCTGGCAGTGTGCCGAAGCGCTGGCGCAGGTGCGGCGGATCGCCGCCATCGTGCAGGAGCACGCTGCCGTTGCCGTGGGCTGAGCCTTTTGCCGGCGCCGGTCTGTTGCGGGGTTTTGCCGGTCTGTTGCCGGTTTGTTATCGGTTTGCCGCCGGGCGGTATGCGCTGAATCGGTTTTGCGTCGCGCCGGACTTGTGTCGAATCTGCCTTGTGCCGACCTGCCTTGTGCTGAATCTGCTTTGCGTTGAGCCTGCCTTTGCCGAACCTCCCTTGTGCCGCTGCCTTCTTTGCGGCGTGCCGCAGTTGGTTCCCGCGCCGCGGGCCTTGCCGGATGTCGCAAAAAATAACTGCCGGGAGTAATCCCGGCAGTCTTTTGTTTGTGGTGCGGCGGCCTATTTCCCGCTTCCCATGCCTGCCCGACGCCGGAATTCCGAGCATACGATGCCCGTGGCCATCGCCACGTTGAGCGACTCCGACCCGCGGCGGTCGGTCGGGTAGGGCGGGATGAAGAGCTTGTGCGTCACGGCGCGCGCCGCGGCCTGCGAGATGCCGCGGCCTTCGTTGCCCATGACGACGACGCCCTCTTCCGTAAGCGTCGTGCCGTAGATATTCTCCCCTTCCAGAAACGTGCCGTAAACGGGCAGCCCGGCGGCTCCCGCGTCGTGCAGAAACGCTCCCAGATCGGTGTAGTGAACCCGCACCCGCAGAATCGCGCCCATCGTGGCCTGCACGACCTTCGGGTTGAAGCAGTCGGCCGAAGCCTCCGAGCAGACGATGTCGGCGATGCCGAACCAGTCGGCCAGCCGGACGATCGTGCCGAGGTTGCCGGGGTTCTGCACGTCGTCGAGCGCCAGCGTCAGCCGCCCCGCGAGCGACCGCATGTCCAGCCCGTAGCGGGGCGTCTCGACGATCGCCAGCGAGTTGGCGGCGGTTTTGAGCAGCGACAGCCGCTCCATGTCGCGCGGGGCGACGGTCTCGACCTCCGGCCCTGCGAACACGCCCTCCAGCGCGAAGATCTTGCGGACTTTCAGGTGCGAGCCGCGCAGTTCGCCGATGAGTTTCTCCCCTTCGGCCACGAACAGTCCGTGTTCCGTGCGTCCGCGTTTGTCGGCCAGCGCGCGGACGAGTTGTATTTCGGCTTTCGTCATCGTTGTTTCTCTATGGTGAAGGTGACGCCTTCGGTGGCCGGATAGGTCTCCGGGAAGATCGCGCGGGCCTCTTCGACCAATATGTTTTCGTTCTTGTAGCGGGACGAGTAGTGCCCGATTATCAGCCGCTTGGCTCCGGCCTTTAGGGCGGCTTTGGCCGCGTCGGCGCTTGTCGAGTGGCCCCGCTCCTTGGCCGTTTTCTGCTCGGCGGCGGCGTAGGTCGCCTCGTGGTACATCAGGTCCGCGCCCTTGGCCAGCGTCGCGGCCTTCGCCGAGAAGTTGGTGTCCGAGAGGTAGGCGTACGACCGGGGCGCATAGGGACGGTAGGTCAGCTCCGCGTTGGGTATAACCTCGCCCGTCGGGAGCGCGATCTCCTCGCCCCGCTTGGCGGCGGTGATCTGCGCGACCGTAAGGCCGTATTTCGCGATCTTGAACTTCTCGACGTTCAGCGGCGGCTCCTTCTCGCGGAAGAGGAATCCCGCCGTCGGCACCCGGTGGCGCAGCGGAATGCTCCACACTTCGAGCGTGCGGTTTTCCAGCAGCAGCGCGTGCTTGGTCGTGTCCACCTCGGTCCAGACCACCGGATAGGGCAGCTCGCTGTCAAAAAACCGCAGGTGGCAGGCCAGTATCTCGCCGAAAGGCGCCGGGGCGAATACCCGCAGCGGGGTTTTGCGCCCGTAGAGCGCCAGCGTCGAGATCAGCGGAAAGAGTCCGAAGACATGGTCGCCGTGCAGGTGCGAGATGAACACGGCGCGCAGTTTCAGCGGGTTGATCCCGCAGCGGATCAGCTGCTGCTGCACTCCCTCGCCCGCATCGACCAGATAGTACTGCTCGTGCACATTGACCGCTTGGGCCGACGGATGGCGGCTCAGGGTGGGCTTGGCGGAGGACGATCCGAGTATGGTGACGCTGAAACTCATGCGGGGTGCCTGTTTTTGTTCGCTCTGCGTGATTCGGTTTACTCTGCGCGGCTCAGGATGAAGCGTTCGCAGTCGATCGCCGCGATGCAGCCCGACGCCGCGGCCGTTATGGCCTGCCGGTAATGCGGGTCGCGCACGTCGCCCGCTGCGAAGACCCCTTCGATATTGGTCTTCGAGGTGCCCGCTTCCGTTTTGATGTACCCTTCCGCGTCGAGCGTCAGCTGATCGGCGAAAAGCTCCGTATTGGGATGGTGGCCGATGGCGAGGAAGAATCCCGCTATGTCGATCCTGACCTCCTTGCCGTCGTTGCAGCGCAGCAGCGCGCCCGTCACGCCCGATTCGTCGCCCAGCACCTCGGCGGTGTTGTGGTTGAACATCACTTCGATATTGGTGGTGTTGAACACCCGCTCCTGCATGGCCTTCGAAGCGCGCAGGTGGGGCTTGCGTACGATCATGTAGACCTTGCGGCAGATCGAGGCCAGATAGGTGGCCTCCTCGCAGGCCGTGTCGCCGCCGCCGACCACGGCCACGTCCTTCTTGCGGTAGAAGAATCCGTCGCACGTGGCGCACGCGCTGACGCCCATGCCGCGGAATTTCGTTTCCGAAGGCAGGCCGAGGTATTTTGCCGATGCTCCCGTGGCGATGATGAGCGTCTCGGCCTTGATCTGCGTCGTGCCGTCGATCACCACGTGGAACGGACGCGACGAGAGGTCCGCGCTCGTCACGGTTCCGATGCGGATGTCGGCTCCGAAGCGTTCGGCCTGACGGCGCATGTCGGCCATCATCTGCTGGCCGCTGACGCCGTCGGGATAGCCCGGAAAATTCTCCACGTCGGTCGTGGTCGTGAGCTGCCCGCCCGGCTCGATACCCTCGTAGAGTACGGGCCGGAGGTTGGCGCGCGAAGTATAGATAGCTGCGGTGTACCCTGCGGGGCCGCTGCCGATAATCAGGCATTTGATCGTTTCTTCCATTGTCGTATGTTTTGTGACGTTGTTATCTGCAAATTTCGGACCTGCACGGCTCCTGCCGGACAGGCTCCTGCATATCCTCCCGGCCGAACTCCGTCAGACGGCGGCCCAGATAGTCGAACAGCGCCCAGCGTCCGCCGTGGCGGACGTGCACGATGCTGACCGCCGGGTCGTAATCGACGATTTCGTATTCGGGCGGGATGACGTAGCCTCCCTCGCGGTCGATCAGCCCCATGCCGGTCCGCGTCTGAACCTCGGCGCGGCCTTCGTGGAAGTCGCCCGCCCAGAGGAACTGCGACGGAATCACCGGGTTGTTGTCCGTATCGACGAATCCGAATCCGCCTTCGTCCTCGACGCATACCAGCCCTTCGAATACATGGCTCGTCCAGCGGTGTCCGGTCAGCTTCCGCACCGGATTGTAGACCGCTTCGACGTCGTTTACCGACTGCCGGGGCATGGGCGCCTCGGCGATCCGGCGTTTCAGGGCCTCGAACGCCTCCGCATCGGCCCCGCCGTTTTCCGCCGCGCCTATGCGGGCGTCGTAATAACGGATCGGTATGATTCGTCCCCGGTGCCAGCGGAGGTTGCTTTCCCGGAGGTTGTTGTGCGTGAATTCCAGCTCCCGCAGGGCTTCGCGCAGCGTGTCGAGCGCCGCGAGCAGAACCGTTTTGTCCTCCGTGAGCAGCGCCTCGGCGAATTCCCGGCCCGGAAGCTGCTGCAGGACGAGTCCCGTGCGCCGCTCGTTGCCCAGCGCGTCGGTCCAGCGCATTTCCTCCGGCAGGATGCGGAATTGCGTCAGGTGTTCGGTGTTCATGCGCCGCAGGACCGAAGCCGTGCGTTCGATGCGGGGCAGTGCTGCAGGCGTCAGGGGCATGGCGGCGAGCCACCGCTCGCCGCGCCATTCGATTTCGGCTTCGGCGAACCGCGTGGTGCGTACCATGCGCGGCATGCCGTTGCGGTCGGTGACGGCGCGGGCGTCGGAGAGCGTCGCCAGCGACAGGTCGGGCGTCAGCAGCGCACGGGTGAAGTGTTGGATGGTCGCTGTCATGGCTATTCGGTTTTGACGCTGATGGAACCTATGTTGAGCATGGTGACCAGCTGGGCCGCCGATGCGTTGTAGCTCATGCCCCGGAACGGGGGCACCGCGCCGGGGCCTTTGGCTTCGCGTATGGCTTCGTTGAATACCGCCGGCATTTCGCTCGAACAGTCGTACAGCAGCGCCGCATAGCGGTTCGTGTAGTTGGCTTCGTGGGCTTCGGGAAAGAATACGTGCCGCCCGGCGTCGCCTGCGGCGATGTGGATGTTTATCAGCAGCACGTTGCCGTCGGCTGTCTCCAGCGCCTTGATCTGGTTGCATACCGCACGCAGCTCCTCGTCGTCGCAGTCGGTCGCCTCGCCGTCGGTGATGTTGAACACCACGGGCGGGAAACTCTCGGCGTTGGCCGCGCGTGCGGTCCATTCGGCGGCGATGTCGCGCACCCGGCGCAGCGCTTCGCACATGGGCGTCTGTCCGGCCGCCTGCGGTTCGATCCACGACGGTGCGGGAATCTCGCGCAGGGCGATGCTGCCGTCGGGAAGACGGTGTTCGATCACCTCCGTACGCACCGGCATCTCCCGCGCCGCGAGGGCGCTCACCGGCACCAGCTCTTCGCCGTCGGGCAGCAGCGAGCGCACCTCGTCGTCGCCCGAATAGCCGATCACGGCGATGTCGTAATAGTCGCGTATGCCGTCGCTGCGGCGGGCGCGTTCTACCAGCTCGAACAGCAGGTCGTTGGTGATGCCTGCCACCGCCTCGGCCTTGGTGAGCCTGCGTCCCCGGAAGAGGATGCTTTCGGCCATCGATCCCGAACAGTCTATGGCCAATATGAATGCCGTGCGGTGGTTGCGTGTGATGCTTTGTGTATACATGTTGCGTCTATTTTAATCCCCGGACCGAGTAATAGTCGTCGCGTACTTCGCGCTCGTCGTCGCTGTCCAGACCGTAGCTGACGGCCATGTCGAGCGAACAGTCGCGCTCGCGGTCGGCGTCGGTCGTGCGGCGCATCGCCTCCCTTGCGTTGCGCCCCGCCTCGATCGCGTCGCCGATCTCTGCCGCGGTGGGCACGCGCCCCAGCAGCGAGGCGTAAATCCCTTCGGCCCAGCTGTGGGCGTAGTCGTCGTAATGCACGAAAAAGACCCTGAAACGGTTGTCCACCTCTTCGGGCGTTGTCAGCTCGCCGCGGTCCACGGCGTCGAGGATCGCTTCGACCTCGCGTTTGGTGACGTACTGCCCCGCCACGTCGAGCCAGCGGCCGCTGCCGTCGTAGCGTGCGGCCGATTCGCCGCGGTCGAGCATGGCGCCCAGCGCCGCGACGACGAATTTGTTGTAAAGGCCGATGCCCCGTTTGAGGGCCGCGGCGCGGATGACCGCCTTGCGGTAGACGTACGACGGCGCGTCGGGGTCCTCTTCGGCCAGCGTGTGGAGCGTGTCCACGGCCCTGAGCATCGCTTCGGTTATGTAGGGGTTGTATTCTTCGAAGTTGATGACGTCGCGTTTGCGTTCGCGGCGGTCGCGCGCCGGCCACTTCTCGATGTCGCGCACGGCGCCGTAGCTGGTGAGGTTCGCCCCCGGCATGAGCGTCGTGCGGCCCTCCTTCTCGATCAGGTAGGAGTAGGGAAACGCCGACGTGTCGTGGTGGTACGAGTGGTGCCCCATGATCATCGTGAAGGCCCCTTCGAGCGCCGGCGACATGATGTAGGCTCCGCTGGCGAACTTGCAGCCGCGCAGATGCACCGACTGGTGTACGGCGCCGCTCTTGAAGAGGTGGTTGCTCTGGTTGGAGCCGCTCCCGGCGTTGAAGAACGAGAACATGCCGGCGATCAGGAGCGACGACTTGTGGTGCGAGACGGTGTAGGGACCCGCGAAGATCGAGGCCGCCTCCCCGTTTTCGCAGTGCGAGTTTGCGAAAAAGAGCGACTCGGCCGCCGTGAAGGCCTTGTCCAGCCGGCAGCTCTCGCCCACGAAGCAGCGTTCGACGATCGACCCGTTGTCGATGTGCGCCTTCTCGGCGGCGATGAAGTCATAGGCCTTGACGTCCACGCCGATATGCGCCTCGTCGCAGACGGTGCCGTTTTCGAGTATCGACGCCCCGTCGATGCACACTTCGTCGCCGATGCGGACTTCGCGGATGAATTTCGCGCCTACGATGCGGGTGTTGCGGCCTACGCTGCCCATCTCCGACGCACCCGCTTCGGCATAGGCCTCCACCATGCGCTCCAGCGCCGCAACGGTCTGCGGCCGGTGGCGGTAGACGGCCATCAGATAGGCTATCTGCGCCGACATCCGGTCGAATATCCTGACCGTGCGGCCCCCGCACTCGTTCATCGTCGCTACGCCCACGCCGTTGCCGAACGTGCTCCGGCGGCGGCATTCGAGAGCCGTGACGCCCTCTATGAGCGCGCCCTCGCCGATCCGGTAGTTGCATACGCGCGATCGGATGATGCGCGCGCCGGAGCCGATCTCGACCGTCCCCTCCAGATGGCTTTGCAGCAGCTGGAAGGGCGTGAAATCTTCGGAGACCCTCACCTGCGACCATGCTTCGGCCGAAGATCCGAGGGATTCGGCGGCGGAAATCTCCGCCGGAGTCATATATCTGAGTTGAGGCATCGGTGTCGTATTAAGCAGATGCAAATATAACGATTTAAGGCTAAATATCAAACTCGCGGCCCTCCCGGTCGATCTCCAGCCGCCTTCCGCCGCGGACGACCGGGGCGCGTCCGTTGCGGAACGGCTTCACGGCTTCGCATCCCGGACAGCTGATCCGGGTCCGGCCCGCGCCGTCGATATAGTGCCATGTCGCTCCGAGCCGCACCGCCGCCAGCCCTTCGGTGAAGTCGAATCCGCAGTCGTAGAGCGGCGGCACGACGACCTGTTCCGGCGTGCGGTAGCCCCACAGGCCGTTTCCGACGAAGAGTTCGGCCGCTTCGGCGACGGCGCCGTCCGTTGGGTCCTCTGTTGGGGCGCCTGTTGTGCCTTCTGCCGAGTCGCCCGCTGGGTCCTCTGTTGGGTCCTCTGTTGTGCCGTCCGCTGAGCTGTCTGCAGGGGCGTCTGTTGGGCCGGAATTTCCGCCTGCCGTTTCTTCCGCTCCCATTGCCCGCTTTGGTCCTGTTGATCCGGCTGTTTCCTTGGCTTCGGTTGTCCCTGTTGTTGCCGTATTCACTGTATTCTTCGTTTCCTCAGGTCCCGTTCTTTCATCCGTTTCCGTTGTTTCCGCCGCCAGTGCCAGCAGTTGCGGCAGCCCCGGCAGCCGGAGCGAAGGCGAGCGGAGCAGCCGTGCAATCCGGTACTGCGCCGCGAGTCCCCTGCGCTCGAAGAGTGCGAGCACCTCGCAGAGCGCCGCGTCGGTTCCGATCTTCTGCGGCGTGAAGAGCAGCCCGTCGGCCTCGGAATAGCGGGCGTACAGCGTTGGGTCGAGCGCCAGCGCATGCAGCGCCGTGGAGATCAGGGCCGCCGGATAGTCGTCGAGCGAAGCGTCGAAATCCCGCACCGTGCGCGCGGGATGCTGGAAAGCCGCCGTGCCCAGCTCCGGGCTGTGCCGGCCTGCGAAAGCGGGCAGAAACATGGCGTCGAAATCGATCAGGTGGAGCCGTCCCCGGTTGTCCGCGACGATGTTTTCGGGTTTCAGGTCGCCGTGCGCCCAGTCGTCCGCCGTGAGCGCCGCGGCCATGCGGTCGAATGCGGCGGCAAATCTCCTCAGCCGCGCCGTGTCGCCCGCCTCGGCGGCTGCGGCGACCGCTTCGTGAAGCGTCACGCCTTCGATCCAGTCGCTCAGCACCACATCCACCCAGACGCCGCCTGCGGGCGAGGTGTAGATGAAAAGCTCCTGCGGCAGCAGCTTCTCGCCGTAGATTTCCGCCAGATGGCGCGGATGGTGCATGTAACAGCGCAGCGAGCGGACGCGGCCTTCGCAGCGGATGCGGAATACGACGGCGCTGTTGCCTGCCGAGTAGCATATGCGCCCCTTTCCGTCGCGGCACACCTCGATCTCGCCCAGCGTCCGGGTGAGGCCGTGCGTATCGGCCAGCGTGGTCAGGTATTGGCGCAGTGTGAACACGGCTTTACTGATTGCGTATCTTGTTGCCGAGGATGAAGCCGAAGATACCGGTGAGCAGGATGCCGATCGTCGTCTGGACGACGTTGAGCATGTCTACCAGCGGGGATATGCCGCTGAGCTGCTCCGAACCGACGCCCGCCATGTTCTTCAGACTGATCCAGAAGGCCTGCAGGTAGGAGGGCAGCGAAGCGTTTCCCTGAAAGACGTAGGCGAAGAAGAGCACCAGCACCACGTAGGTCGTGACCATGCGGAAGAGACTCTCGCCGTAGCCGAACATGATGTCCATCAGCGTATTGGTCGCTATTTTCCATGCCAGCTGGGGTTTGCGCGACAGCGGTGCGCCGCGCCAGTCGGCCAGCATGCGCCGGCGTTCCATGCGGCGGCCCTTCACGTAGGCCCAGTTCGCGTCGCGCAGAAATCCGATGCCCGTCCACAAGCCGTTGAAGTTCTTGTATATCTCCTCGGCGTCGGCCCAGCGGGCATGCAGCGCCGCATCGGGACTCCACGCCGACTGCTCGGCGCGGTCGTTCCGGCGGACTCCCGTGCCGGAGGTGTTCCATTCGATCAGAAACTGCCTGTAGGCGTCGAGGTCCTGCTGGAGCAGCCTGCCGCCGGCGATGTTTTCGCGGCGTATGTTCACCCCTTCGCCGAAGTAGGCGTAGTAGAGGCTCGTCTCTCCGATCCGAGCCTTGCGCATGATGACGATTCCGGTGAGCATGGCGCGGTAAAGGTCGCAGAACCGGATTTCGGCCTCTTCGAAAGTGGCCCTTTCGATCTCGCAGTAGCGGAAGTCGCTCCATGCGATCTTCGCCCTGCGGAAACGGCAGTTGCGCAGCACGGCCTTGCGGAAGGAGACGCGCTCCATCCCGCAGCCGTCGAAATTGCACTCCGTGAGCGTGCATTCGTCGAATGTCACGTTTTCCACACGGCAGCCTTTGAAATCGATGTTCTTCAATTCGCGGCCCGTCAGGTCGAGGTCTCGTACGGCGCCGCTGCCGATCATTTTCAGCAGTTCGGTCTGGGTCATGGCAGAGTCGGTTTCGGGGTTTTAAAAAAGCGGGGCTTCTGCAAGTCCCGCTTTTCTGTCAGTGGCAGTCGCAGTGCCCTTTTTCGTGGTCGCAACCGCCGCCGCAGTCGTCTCCGCAGTCTCCGCACGAGCAGCCGCCCTGCAGGTCTTCGGGCGTTACGTCGCGCACCGATACGATCTCGACGTCGAAGTTGAGCGTCTTGCCGGCCATCGGGTGGTTGAAGTCCATCTTCACGGTCTCCTCGCCGACCTCCTTGACGATGCCCATCATGCGGTTGCCCTGATTGTCGCTCATCGGAACCTGCGAACCCACGAAGAGGATGTCCTCGGCGAGTTTGCCGTCCACCATGAATATGTTTTTGGGCAGGTCTACCACGGCGTCGGCGATCAGTTCGCCGTAACCGTCCTTCGGCTCAAGGGTAAACGAGACGGCTTCGCCGACCTCCTTGCCCAGAATCGCCTCTTCGAATTTGGGGAGCAGCATGCCTGTTCCGAAGATAAATTCGAGCGGCTGGCCCGGACGCGACTGGTCTGCAATCTGTCCGTCGACGGTGAGCTTGTAGTCCACGCCGACCATTTTGTTCTGTTCTACTTTCATAATAATTCGTTAAAAAATGTTTTTTCGTTTTCGTTGTTCCCGCCGGGTATTTCCGCCCGTTGTTCCCGGTCTGCGTTTCCGCCCGGATTTCCGCCCGGCATTTCCCTCCGGGCCGGGCTTGGTTCGCGGAGCGTTTCCGCGCTCCGCCTGCCTTTGCGGGGCTTGTCCGTTTCTGCCTGCCTGTTTTCTGCATGCGGTTACTTTCGCATACGGCAAAAAACGCGCCTGCCGGAACCCGGACGTTGGCTTGCAGCGCTGCGCCGCCCGCCGCCGGGACCGTTCTTTCGAACCGGCCGGCGGCTCCGTCAGCGGCGGAATCCGCGCCGTACGGGCTGCAAAGTTACATATAATTCCTTAATAATCGCGGCTTTCACGATTTATTCGCAATTCCTGCAGCAGAGGTTGCGGTCTCCGTAGCCGGCGTCGATCTTCGAAACATAGGGGAAGAACTTCGCTTGGCGCACCCATTCGAGCGGGAAGACCGCCTGCTGACGGGTGTAGGGATGCTGCCACTCGCCCGCGATCTCCACGGCCGTGTGGGGCGCATTGACCACCACGTTGTCGGGCTGTCCGACGGCCGCTTCGCACTCGCGCTTGATCGACACGAGGGCTTCGATGAAGCGGTCCATTTCGGCTTTCGGCTCCGATTCGGTCGGCTCGACCATCAGCGTCTCGTGCACGGGGAACGAGAGCGTCGGGGCATGGAATCCGTAGTCCATCAGCCGGTGGGCGATGTCGCCGCAGTCGATGTTGTAGTCCTTCTTGAAGTTGGTCAGGTCGAGGATCATCTCGTGACCCACGCGGCCCGTCTCGCCTGAATAGTAGGTCCTGAACTCCGATGCGAGCGCGGCGGACATGTAGTTGGCGTTGACGATCGCCATTTCCGTAGCGCGGCGCAGTCCGGCTTCACCCAGCATCTTGATATAACCGTAGGTTATGGGCAGCAGCAGTGCGGAGCCCCAAGGAGCCGATGCCACGGCGGTGATGCCTTCGTCGCCGCCCGTCGCCATAACCGAATGCGAGGGGAGGAAGGCTTTGAGGTGCTCGGCGACGCAGATCGGACCCACGCCCGGACCGCCGCCGCCGTGGGGCATGGCGAAGGTCTTGTGCAGGTTGAGGTGGCAGACGTCGGCGCCGATGTAGCCCGGATTGGTCAGGCCCACCTGCGCGTTCATGTTGGCGCCGTCCATGTAGACCTGTCCGCCCGCGTCGTGTACGGCGTCCACGATTTCGCGGATGCGGCTTTCGAACACCCCGTGCGTCGAGGGATAGGTCACCATCAGGCCGCACAACTCCGAACTGTACTCCTTGGCCTTGGCTTCGAGGTCCTCCACGTCGATGTTGCCGTTGGCGTCGCACGCCACGGTGACGATCTTCATGCCCGCCATGGCGGCCGACGCGGGGTTGGTGCCGTGGGCCGACGCCGGGATCAGCACGACGTTGCGGTAGCCCTGTCCGCGGCTCTGGTGGTAGGCGCGGATCACCATCAGCCCCGTGTACTCGCCCGCCGCGCCCGAATTGGGCTGCAGCGACGAGGCCGCGAAGCCCGTGATCGTCGCCAGATCGTTTTCCAACTCCGTGATCAACTGCATGTAACCCTCGGCCTGATCCGCCGGGGCGAAGGGATGCATGTTCTGGAAGCCGGCCAGCGAAAGGGGCTGCATGAGCGCCGCGGCGTTGAGCTTCATGGTGCACGAACCTAAAGAGATCATCGAGTTGGCCAGCGATATGTCGCGCAGTTCCAGCTGTTTGATGTAGCGCATCAGGGCGCTTTCCGAACGGTAGGCGTTGAAGACCGGTTCGGTCAGGTAGGCCGAACGGCGGCGCAGGCCGGCCGGGACGTTGCTTTCGGTGACGGGCTTTACGGCCTTGGCTTTCTTGCCTTTGGCGGCGGCGAAGATGCGGATGACTTCGGCGATCTCCTCCGGAGTCGTGACTTCGTCGAACGACATGCGCACCGAACCTTCGGTCGGGTAGAAGAAGTTGATGCCGCTTTCGAGCGCCAGCGACTGTACGACGGCGGCTTCGGCGGCGACTTCGAGCGTGTCGAAATAGGCCGTTGCGGCGAGTTTGTAGTCCATCGCTTCGAGCGCCTTGGCTACCGTCGCGGCGGCCAGATGGGCCGTGTCGGCGGCGCGCTTCAGCCCTTCGGGACCGTTGTAGACGCAGTAGAAGCCCACCATCGAGGCCATCAGCGCCGAGGCGGTGCAGATGTTCGACGTGGCGCGCTCGCGCTTGATGTGCTGTTCGCGCATCTGGAGCGCCATGCGCAGCGCCCGGTTGCCCAGACGGTCCACCGAGACGCCGATGATGCGGCCCGGCATGTTGCGCTTGAAGGCTTCGCGCGTGGTCATGTAGCCCGCGCTCGGACCGCCCAGCCCCATCGGGGTGCCCAGACGCTGGGTCGAGCCGACGGCGATGTCGGCGCCCCATTCGCCGGGGGCTTTCAGAAGCGCCAGCGCCAGCAGGTCGGCGACGGCCGTGACCAGCGCGCCCTTGGCGTGGGCGGCGGCCGTGAAGTCCGCGTAGTCGCGCACGGCGCCGTTGGCGGCCGGATACTGGACGATGGCGCCGAACTCCTTGCCCGTGAAGCTGTATTCGTCGTATTCGTCGACGATCAGTTCGATGCCGAAGGGTTCGCTGCGGGTGAGCAGCACGTCGAGCGTCTGCGGGAAGATGTTGCGGTCGACGAAGAGCTGGTTGCGGCCCTCCCTGACGGCTTCGCGCGAGCGCAGGGCGAACATCATCAGCATCGCTTCGGCGGCGGCGGTGGCCTCGTCCAGCAGCGAGCAGTTGCCGATCTCCATGCCCGTGAGCGAGATCACGGCGGTCTGGAAGTTCAGCAGCGCTTCGAGGCGGCCCTGCGAAATCTCGGCCTGATAGGGCGTATAGGAGGTGTACCACGCGGGATTCTCGAAGACGTTGCGCGTGACGGCGGCGGGAACCGCGCAGGGGTAGTAGCCCATGCCGATGAACGACCGCAGGCAGCGGTTGCGCTCGGCCAGAGCGCGGATATGGCCTGCGAATTCGTACTCGCTCATGCCCTCCGCGGGCAGCGCGAGCGGTTTCTTGAGCCGGATGGAGTGCGGAATGACCTGCGAGATCAGCTCGTCGACCGACTTGACGCCGATCGTTTCGAGCATGGCTTTGAGTTCCTTTTCGTTGCTGACGCCGATGTGGCGTTCGGAAAATTTGTCGAACATATCTGTTAGTTGTATGAAGTTATGGGGACTTGGCGCCGCGGTGCGGCGGAATTATCGTTTCGGGGCCGGGTCGGAACCGGGCGGTCGTTTATTGTCTTGCATGGTTTGCGTCCGGATGACGCCGGGGCGTGCGGACGATTCTCAATATTGAAAACTGCTGCCGCCGATGAATTCGCGCAGGATCGAGGTGGGCGGAATCTCGTCGGGCGGAATGGGGATGAAGTTGTCGAGGAACTTCAGCATGCGGCGCGCTTCGTCGTATTCGGGCACCGTGTCGGGCACTTCGCGGAGGATTTTCTCGGCGAAGGGGCGCAGGACCGAAATCTCGTAGAAGAGCGACGAGTTGAGCATGACGTCGGCGTTCTCCTGATAGGGGAAGATGTGCTTCTCCTCGCCGCGGCGGACCGAGGCCCAGCGCGAGAGCGTGGCCAGCGCGTCGGCGCCCCGCTGCCGGTAGTCGCGCGTCAGGCGGCGCAGCAGGCGGTTGTCGGTGGTGGCGATGCGCGAGAGGTTGTCCATCGCCACCGACGTGAAGCAGGAGATGTAGATGCGGAACTTCTGCTCTTCGGGAACGCCCGGCGTGAGACGGGGGTTGAGTCCGTGGATGCCCTCGACGATCAGGATCGAACGTTCGTCGAGCGTCAGCGGGTCGTTGTGCTGCATGCGGCGTCCCGTGATGAAGTTGTAGCGCGGAATATCGACGCTCTCGCCGCGCATCAGGCGGCGGAGGTGGTCGTTGAACAGTTCGAGGTCGATGGCTTCGAGCGCTTCGTAGTCATACTCGCCGTCGGCGTCCTTCGGGGTCTTTTCGCGGTCCACGAAGTAGTCGTCGAGCGAGATCAGCACCGGTTTCAGCCCCAGCACGCCCAGCTGGATGCCCAGCCGCTTGGCCGAGGTGGTCTTGCCGCTCGACGAGGGACCGGAGATCAGCACGATGCGCACGCCGCGCGAGAGGTTGGCGTCGTAGATGGTGTCGGCGACCCATGCGAATTTGCGTTCGTGGAACGCTTCGGCGAGTTTTATCATGCCGCCGGCGTCGCCCGCGAGCACCTTCGAATTGACGTCGCCCACGGTGGGGACGCCCATGATCCGGACCCATGACTGGTACTCCTGAAAAATGCCGAACATCTTCTCCTGCTGGACGTTCTTGTTGAGCACGCCGGGGTTCGTCCGCAGGGGCAGGGCCAGATAGAAGCCCTTGTAGTAGGGTTCGATGCAGAAGCGGTCGATGTAGCCCGTCGAGGGGGCCAGCGCCCCGTAGAAGTAGCCGGCCGTGCCGTCCAGCGTGTACAGGTCGCTGTAGAGCCGCGGTCGGGTGTCGAGCAGCGCCGTCTTGTCGTCGAAGCCCTGTTCGGCGTAGATGGCGCGGAGTTCGCTCGTGAGCACCTTGGTGCGTTCGATGGGAAGGTTCTGCGCCACCACTTCGCGCATGTGCCCTTCGAGCGCCGCGGCCTGTTCGTGGGTGAATTCGTCGAGCCCTTCAAGCTCGCAGTAGAACCCGCTCTGGCCCATCGAGTGGCGGATATGGAGCGTATGTCCCGGAAAGAGCGTGCGCGCGGCCTTCTGGAGGATGAACCACGAGGTGCGCTGGTAGACGCGGATGCCCGCGAAGTCGGTGATGTCCACGAAGCGGACCGTCACCGGGGTATATATTTTGTAGTTGAGCTCCTTGATGCGGTTGTTCACGAACGCCGCGAGGAACGGGTAGCGTCCCGGCGTCAGCCGTGCGGCCACGTCGGAGAGCGGGGTGCCCATCGCCACCCGGATCGGACCTCCGAGGTTGTCGCATATGACTTTGATGCTGTCTGCCATAAGTTTTTCTGCTGAATGAAGTGTAAAGATATGAATTATTTGTAACTTTGACAAACTCAAAATCGATATTATGGAAAGAATACTCCGCACGGTTCTGATCGTCACGGCGGCGATCGCGGCGGCCTGCGCCCCCCGCGAGCGGACGCTCGTTTTGCTGTCGACGAACGACATGCACGCCAAAATCCAGCACTTTCCGCGTCTGGCGGCGGCCGTCGAGGCGTGCCGCGACACGGCGCAGCTGGTGGTGCTGGTCGACGCCGGCGACCGCTGGACGGGAAACGCCTACGTAGACCGGGCGGCGACGCCGGGGATGCCGATGATCGCGCTGATGAACGGGCTGGGGTATGATGTGGTGACGCTCGGCAACCACGAATTCGACCACGGGCAGGCGTTTCTGGGACGGATGATAGACAGCATGGATTTCGAGGTGGTGTGCGCCAATGTAGTGAGCGACACCTGTTCCTTTCCCCCGCTGCCGCCTTACACGGTGCTCGAAGAGGGCGGACTCCGCATCGGGTTCGTCGGCGTGGTGACCAACTACGAGGGGCCGGGGCATCCGGCGGGCAATGCGTCGAGCTTCGCGGGGCTGACCTTTCCCGATCCGCAGCGGATGGCGCTGAAATACGCCGCCGAGCTGCGCCCGAAGTGTGACGTGCTGGTGCTCGTTTCGCACATGGGCGACGACCGCGACCGGGAACTGCTCGCCGGGGGCGCTTCGCAGTACGACGTGGTGATCGGCGGGCATACGCACGAGGAGGTCGATACGCTGATCGGCGGCACGCTGCTCACGCAGACGGGGAAGGATCTGCGGAACATAGGCGTCACGACGATACGCATGAAGGGCAAGAAGGTGGCGGGCGTGGATTTCCGGCTCGTGCCGCTGGCCGGTTACGAGCCTGATCCTGTTTTCCAGAAGCAGGTGGACGCCTGTTACGCCAATCCGGAGCTGAACAGACCGATGGGCGGGTTCGGGAACGCCGCGAACAAGTGGGGGCTGGCGAACTGGATGGCCGGGGCGGTGGCCGACGGGATCGACGCCGAGATCGGATTCTACCATATCGGGGGCGTGCGGCTCGACTCGATTCCCGCGGGCGGCGTGAGCGCGGCCAGCGTATACGGGCTGGAGCCGTTCGGGACGCTGGTGGCCGAGATGAAGATGACGCCGGCGGATATGCGGAGGATGATCGTTTCGAAATACAACGATCCGGTGAACGTCAAGGAGGCGCACCGCATCGACCTGATTTCGACAACGCCCTATGTGATCGTTACCGATCAGGCGGACAATGCGCTCGACGTGGAGTTCCCCAAGCTGCGCGAAGGGAAGGTCTACACGGTCGCCGTCAGCGATTACGTCTACAAGAATTACAACGACCTGAATTACACCGACGGCAAGATTACCGAAGAGGATGTGACCGGGATTCTGCTCGAAGAGCTGGAGGAGGACTCTCCGCTCCGGATCGACAACACGCCGCGGCAGCGGGTGCGGCGGAAGTAGGCCTGCGGACGGGACGGCCTGCGTCCGGACGGAACAGTGGTTTGTGGCCGGGGGCCTGCGACGGGCGGGAAAAGCATTTGCGGCGGTGTTCCGGCTGCGCGACCGGTCGGCCGGAAAGTGTGCGGGCGCGGCGGCGGAGTCGTCCGGGGCGTGCCCGCGGCCGGGAGGTGTAAAAAACTGTCGGTAAGCGATTTTTTGCGCTCAATCTTTCATTTTTTCAGTTGAAAAGAGTATCTTTGCACTCCCCGTATGCGCGCACGAGGCGCGAATGAGGGGCTATGAATTTCATTATTAATCATTTAACGAGCGATTGTATCGCACAAAGTATTTCCGTTATGGAAGAAACGAAAACTGTAGTCGCAAACGAGAATTTCGACTGGAACGCATTTGAAAACGATCTGGGTGTCTATTCGCAGCCCAAGGAGGAGATTGCCGAAGCGTATGACAAGACGCTTTCGAACGTCAATGTCGGCGAAGTCGTGGAAGGTACCGTAACCGGCATAACCAAGCGTGAGGTTCTTGTGAACATCGGCTACAAAAGCGAGGGCGTCATCCCCGTTTCCGAGTTCCGTTACAACCCCGATCTGGCGGTGGGCGACAAAATCGAAGTGTATGTCGAGTCGGCCGAGGACAAGAACGGCCAGCTGGCCCTTTCGCACAAGAAGGCCCGTCAGCTCAAGTCGTGGGACCGTGTGAACGAGGCCCTCGAAAAGGACGAAATCATCAAGGGTTACATCAAGTGCCGCACCAAGGGCGGTATGATCGTAGACGTATTCGGCATCGAGGCGTTCCTGCCCGGTTCGCAGATCGACGTGAAGCCGATCCGCGACTACGACGTATACGTGGACAAGACCATGGAATTCAAGGTCGTCAAGATCAATCAGGAGTTCCGCAACGTGGTCGTTTCGCACAAGGCGCTCATCGAGGCCGAGCTTGAGGCCCAGAAGCAGGTCATCATGTCGAAACTCGAAAAGGGCCAGATTCTCGAAGGTACCGTCAAGAACATCACTTCGTACGGCGTATTCGTCGATCTGGGCGGTGTGGACGGTCTGATCCACATCACGGACCTTTCGTGGGGCCGCGTGAACCATCCCGAAGAGATCGTGGCGCTCGACCAGAAGATTCAGGTCGTGATCCTCGACTTCGACGATGCCAAGAAGCGTATCGCACTGGGTCTGAAGCAGCTTACGGCTCATCCGTGGGAGGCGCTCGACCAGAACCTCAAGGTCGGCGACAAGGTCAAGGGCCGCGTGGTCGTGATGGCCGATTACGGCGCGTTCGTGGAGATCGCTCCCGGTGTGGAGGGTCTGATCCACGTGTCGGAGATGTCGTGGAGCCAGCATCTGCGTTCGGCGCAGGAGTTCATGAAGGTCGGCGACGAGGTCGAGGCCGTTATCCTGACGCTCGACCGTGAGGAGCGCAAAATGTCGCTCGGCATCAAGCAGCTCACGCCCGATCCGTGGGAGAATATCGAAACCAAATATCCCGTGGGCACGAAGTGCACGGCCAAGGTTCGCAACTTCACCAACTTCGGTATCTTCGTAGAGATCGAGGAGGGTATCGACGGCCTGATCCACATTTCGGACCTGAGCTGGACCAAGAAGGTGAAGCACCCCGGCGAATTCACGTCGGTAGGCGCGGATATCGAGGTCGTGGTGCTGGAGATCGACAAGGAGAACCGTCGTCTGTCGCTGGGCCACAAGCAGCTGGAGGAGAACCCGTGGAACGAGTTCGAAAACCAGTTCTCGGTGGACAGCATCCACGAGGGTACGATTACCGAGATGACCGACAAGGGCGCAGTGGTCGCTCTGGGCGAGAACATCGAGGGCTTCTGCCCCGCACGTCAGCTCACCAAGGAGGACGGCACCACGCCGAAGGCCGGCGACAAGCTCGACTTCAAGGTGATCGAGTTCTCGAAGGCTACCAAGCGTATCACCCTTTCGCATCTTCGTACGTACGAGGAGGCCAAGCGCGCCGAGGTTGCAGCCGAGAAGGCTGAGAAGCGTGCCGCTGCCGACGCGACGAAATCGACCGTGAAGAAGATCAACGCTTCGGTCGAGAAGACGACGCTGGGCGATATCGCAGGTCTGGCCGCTCTGAAGAGCGCCATGGAGGCTGCCGAGGCGAAGAACGCCAAGAAAGCCGCTGCCAAGGAGGAGACCGAGGAGTAATTCCCGGAAGAGAGGGCGGGACGGTTGCGTTCCGTCGGATATAGGAGAAAGTCCGCAGGCTCATACCTGCGGACTTTTTTTGTCGGGGGCGGTTGTGAGAAGACGGTTTCCGGTCGTTCGGAAGTCTCTCGTCGTTCGGAAGTCTCTCGTCGTTCGGAAGTCTCTCGTCGTTCGGACATCTCTTGTCGTTCGGACATCTCTCGTCGGTCGAAAGTCTCTCGATGGCTGCGAATCGGTGGCGGCGGGTGAATTTTTCGGCGGATTTCTTGGGCGCGGCGCAATAAGCGGGCATATTTGGGGTTTGAATAGTAAAAACTAACTGACGGCTGTATTATGAAAAAAATGATAGTGGTTTTGCTGTCCGCCTTCGCGCTTCTGTCGGGCGGGGATGCGTGTTTCGCTCAGGTGAGCGCTGCCCGGCACGGCGGCGTGCATCCGGGGCGGGACAGAAGGCCCGAAGGGTATTCCAAGGACAGCTGGACGGTTTATTACCGGGGGCTGAAGGTCGAGGGGGCTTCGGCTTCGTCGTTCGTCGATCTGGGGAACGGCTACGGCAAGGACAACTGGAAGGTGTTTTACTGCGGTGAAGAGGTGAAGGGCGCTTCGGCTTCGTCGTTCGAGAGTCTGGGAAAGGGACGCGGCAGGGATAATTGGAATACCTATCTGTACGGGGAGCGGCAGCGTGCGAATGCGAAGATGACCCGGACGCTGGGCGGCGGCTATTCCAAAGACAGCTGGACGGTCTATTACCGGGAGCGCGAGGTGGAAGGGGCTGCGGCCGGTTCGTTCGTCAGTCTCGGCGGGGGATACGGAAAGGATGCGTGGACGGTGTTTTTTCAGGGCCGCAAAGTCGGCGGCGCATCGGCTTCGTCGTTCGAAAATATCGGCAAAGGGTATGGAAAGGATGCGTGGAGCGTCTATTACCGGGGCGAAAAGATCGACGGCGCGTCTCCGGCCACGTTCGAAGTCCCTTCGCAGCGATGGTGACGGCCCGGCGCAGCGACCGGGAAAGGGCCGGAAGCGATTTTCCCCTGCCGCAACGATCTGCGGCAGGGGAAAATCGTTATAGTCGGGCCGGAGGTCCGGCCTTTCCGGCCCTGAGGGCGGGCATTATTCGGCCACGGCCATTTCGTTCACATCCTCTTCGGCCAGACACGAGAGCAGCGAGTCGGTGGAGACCTCCTCTTTGAGGATCATGCCCAGTTCGCGGGCGATTTCGGTCTCGCCCATCATCTCGGCGAAGACTTTCAGCGTGCCGTACGAGGCGATCTCGTAATGTTCGGCTTTCTGGGCGGCCAGAATAAGGCCCGCATCCCGCGTATAGGAGTCTTTCCGGGTGTCCTCGATCATGCTTTCGGCCTCGGAGACAAGTCCTTCCATGGCTTCGCACTTCTTGGCCTGCGGGGTTTTGCCCAGCAGTTCGAAAACCCGCTTCAGCCGTTCGATCTGGCCTGCGGTCTCCTCGATGTGTTTCTCGAAAGCGGCGGCCAGCTTCGGGCTGGTGGCGGCTTTTTTCATCTTTTTGAGTCCGGACGAAAGGTGTTTCTCGGCCCAGTAGATGTCTTTGATCTGGTCGAGGAAGAATTCGCGGAAGTGGGGCGAATCGGTGTTTTTGTTTCTCTTGGTGTTCATAACGTTTCGTTTTAAAGTTTTTAACGTGCAAGGGGGCTGCGATCGCAGCAAAATCGGTCTTTAAAAAAACAACTTCCGTGCCAGCCGCCTCCGGCGCCGCACTTCGCAGGGTGGGGCGAGCAGGGCGCGGCGGGCGACGGACGGCCTTTCGGCTGTGCGGCGGGCGGCATGCCGCGAAAGGAGACGGGGGGGGCGGAGGACGGGCACTGTTTTTGTTTTTGGGCGGGATAAACCCCGAAAGGATGAACAGATTCAAGCCCCACATCGCCCTGCTGATTTGCAATATCGTATGGGCCATGGACTACCCTTTTTACAACATCGTGCTGCCGCGTTACGTCCATCCGATGGCGATGGTCTCCGGGTCGCTGATCGCGACGGCGCTCTTCTCGCTGGTGCCGCTGTTGTGGCAGAAGGCCGAAAAGGTCGAGAAGGCCGATGTGCGGAAGCTGATCGGCGCCGCGCTGCTGATCGGCGTCCTGCGCAAGGTGTTCATCATGTACGGCCTTTCGATGACTTCGCCCATCGACGGTTCGATCATCGATACCATCGTGCCGCTGCTGGTGCTGCTGCTTTCGGTGCTGCTGGGGATGGACCGTTTCACGAAATTGAAGATCGCGGGGCTGGTGCTCGGCATGGCGGGAGCCGTGGCCGTGGTGCTGGCGGGCGCGTCGTCGTCGCACCAGCATTCGCACCTCTGGGGCAACGTGATGATTCTGCTCTGCGCCTGCGTTACGTCGCTCTACATGGTGTGGTTCAAGCGGCTGATCGCCAAATACCAGATTACGACCGTGCTGAGGTGGCTTTACTGCGTGGCGGCGGTCGCCGCCCTGCCGTTCGGCCTGAAAGAGATCGTTCATATGGATTACGCCGCCATTGCGAAGCATGCGCTTTTCCCGACGCTGTTCGTGCTGACGGTGCCGACCTATCTGCCCAACCTGATGCTCAACTATGCGCTGAAGAGCGTGCCCGCGACGGTGTCGAGCATATACACCTATTTGCAGCCCGTGCTGGCAATCGCCATTTCGGTGGGCATGGGACTTGACAAACTGCACGCCGACACGGTGATTTTCGCCTTGGTGATCTTCGTCGGGGTGGGGCTGGTGCTCCGCTCCTACTCGGTGCCGCCGCGGCATGTAGATCCGCCGACGGCCGCGCCGCATTAGGGCGCCGGCGGAAGCCGGAGCTGTAGGGGACGTTGGGACGTTCGGGGAAGAGTACGGAGTGAAAGAGTGCTGAGGCGGCTGGCGCAAGCGGTTACGGTGTGGCCGGGGCTCAGGATGGCGTCCGGAGTGAAATTCGGTGGAAGGTAAAGGGGGATTGGGGGAGTGTAGAGAAACGGATGCGGAAGAGGTGCAAATGCCGGGGCGGAGCCGGGAACTGGCCGAAATGGAAAAGGAGCGCCGGCGAAAATGAAAAAGGAGAGCCTGAAGCTCTCCTTTTTACTTGTCTTGCCGGACTCGGACCCCGTTGCCGGGATTGTCGCCGCACCCGGTGGCAGGTCTTCCGTCCCCGGATTATTCGGCGGCGGTAACCGAGAATTTGATGACTGCCTTGACCTCCTTGTGGAGTTTGGCGACAGCCTCGTATTCGCCGACGGTCTTGATGGCGTCAACGGCGATCACTTTGCGGTCGAGTTCGATGCCCTTGGCGGCAAGCGCCTCGGCCAGATCGGCGGCGGTAACCGTACCGAAGAGTTTGCCCTCCTCGGCCTTCACGGCCAGCGACAGCGGCAGGTTGGCGATGGTCTCGGCGAGCGCCTGAGCGTCGGCGAGGATCTTGGCGTCCTTGTGAGCGCGCTGGCGGAGATTCTCGGCGAGAACCTTCTTGGCGGATGCAGTGGCGGCCTTGGCGTAACCCTGAGGGATCAGGTAGTTGTTCGCGTAACCGGGTTTTACGTTCACGATGTCGTTGGCGTAACCCAGATTTTCCATATCTTTGATCAGAATAACTTCCATTGTCTCTTCCTCCTTTAATTATTTCATGCAATCGGTTACGAAGGGCAGAATGGCGAGGTGACGCGCACGCTTCACGGCCTGTGCGACCTTCTTCTGGAACTTCTGCGAAGTACCCGTCAGGCGGCGGGGAAGGATCTTGCCCTGCTCGTTGAGGAACTTCTTCAGGAACTCTCCGTCCTTGTAGTCCACGTATCTGATGCCGAGTTTCTTGAAGCGGCAGTATTTCTTTTTCTTGACGTCTACCGACACCGGGTTGAGGTAACGGATTTCAGACTGTGCTTTGTTCTCCTGTGCCATGGTTTACTCCTCCGATTTGTTAGAAAGTTTTGCACGACGCTTCTCCGAATACTCGACGGCGAATTTGTCCTGCTTGAATGTTAAGAAACGGATGATGCGCTCGTCGCGGCGGTACTGCGTTTCGAGCGTACCGATGAGCGAGCCTTCGCCCGTGAACTCTACCAAGAAGTAAAAACCGGTGGTCTTCTTCTGAATAGGATAGGCGAGCTTGCGAAGGCCCCACGACTCCTTGTTCACAATCTGACCGCCGTTCTCGGTGATGACACCTTGGAATTTGTCAGCAACCTCCTGAACCTGAGCATCGGACAGAACCGGCGTGACAATGAAAACGGTTTCGTAATTGTTCATAATTGTTGGAATTAAATTAATTTACGCTTTTCAGCGGGTGCAAATGTAAGAAAAAAAAGGCACCTCCGCAAGGAAGCGCCTCTTTTTTTGACATTCGGCCGGTTAATTTCGCTCCGGAGGGCCGGGGACGGCCTGCCGGAGGGGTTTGCGGCTGTGTGTGAGGTTATTCGACGTTGTAGTTCGGGTCCTTGATCAGCAGGTAGATGTACTGCTGGTTCATCACCAGATTCGTGGCGACGCCGTCGGCTTCGAAAACGACGATGATGCCGCCGTCGAAGGGACCCGGCCGGCCGTTGGATTCGACATGGGCGACCGCTGCGGCAAGATCGGCGAACGTCTCCTTCCGGTCGCCCCACGAATCGGTCGTATAGGCCTCCTTGAAGGCGCCCAGACCTTTGTCCGCGTAGTCGCGGGCGTATTCCTTCCAGATGGCCAGCTGCTTGTCGGCGTCGTTGCGGTCGGCGCTGACGTAGACGTCGATTTCGGAGATTTTCTCGCCGTTCTTGTCGGCGTGTACGTCGACGGTGAAGGTGTTGCCGGCGTCGTCCTTGGCATAGTAGAAGTAGACGTAGAGGTCGCCGAAGGCGTTGATCTTGTTGCCCAGAACGTAGTACTCCGCAGCGAAGGCGGCGTGGTCGCCGCCGAGCCAGCGGCGCATTGCGGGATAGTCCAGCTTAAGGTAGCTGTTCATGAGCCGGGCGGAGAAGGTCCCGTTGTCGAGTTGGAAGACGGCGTATGCGGCCTGCGGAACGACGCCGAAGATCGTGCAGGCGAGCGTTTCGGCGGTGCCGTGCTGGGCGATGTGGTTCAGGGTGTCGTCGATGGTCTGGAATACGCCCGACGAAGAGGGGCTTTTGTATTTGGTGCCGAGGAACGTGCCCAGACGGAGCGCTTCGGCGGAGGTCAGGCAGTATTGCCACACGTCGAGGGATTTGGCCGGATCTTCGGGTGCGGCCGTGATCGTTTTCACGTTGTCGTAATCGTCCTTTTCGACGCAGAGGGTGAGCAGGATGCTGTCGGTCGGGGTTTTGAGGTAGCTGCCCAAGTAGAAGACGGAGGGCTGCTGGGGCATGTTCATGCTCGGAGCGGCGGACGACGGATGCGCGGAGAAGGCGTTTGCGGCGGGATCGGAGACGTATTCGGCGTACTTTCGGCAGAATGCCGTGAAGTCGGTGTTGAGTTCGGCCGCCAGTGCGGGGCCGTCGAAGGCTACCCGAAAATATTCGGGTGCGGGGTCAGGCTCTTTCCCCCCCCCTCGTTGTCGGAACAGGATGCCGCATAGAATCCTGCGCAGAGGAGCGTTGCGTAGAGTAAGGATTTTTTCATGGTATTAAAAATTTAAGTGGGATAAGGCGTCACCATAACGCCTTGATTGCAAATATAACGAAAAAAAGGAAACGTGGTGCCGGGGCGGGGCGTTTTTATGCAGGGGCAGGGCCGCATGTGGGGGCTGGGCCGTGTGAGGGTGGCAGGGCCGTGAGGGGCGGGCTGTGTAAGGGTGGACGGCGGGAGCGGACCGAGGAACGGGGGATTGGGGTGTGGCGACGGGGCGTGGCGGAGATGTCGGACCGTGGGAGGTCAGCCGGAGGGGGCAGGGAGGACGGCGGAGCGGGGACAGGACAGTGGAGCAGGGGCAGGACGGCGGAGCGGGAGAAAGCTGCGGTAGGCAAGAAAAATCCGGAACGCATCGTGCGCTCCGGATTTGTGTCTGGGGGGGGCGCTGCGGTTAGAGTTGGGCGATGACGTCGGTGATGCGGGCGAAGACGTCGTCCATCGTGCCCGTGCCGTTTACCGATGCGTATTTGCCTTGTGCGGCGTAGTAGTCCGACACGACGGCCGTCTGTTGGCGGTAGACGTTGAGACGGCCGCGGATGACCTCCTCGGAGGCGTCGTCCGCGCGGCCCGAATCCTTGCCGCGGAGCAGGATGCGCTGGATCAGCTCCTCTTCGGGAACGTGGATGTCGATCATGATGTCGACCTGAAGACCGTGTTCGGCGAGGATTTTGTCGAACTCCTCGGCCTGAACCGTGGTGCGGGGAAAACCGTCGAAAATGCAGCCCTTGGCGTGCTTGTGTTCGGCGACGTAGTTGGCGATCATGCCGATGACGATCTGGTCCGGGGCCAGTTTGCCCGCTTTGATGTAGGATTCCATACTGCGTCCGAGTTCCGTGCCGCGGCGGATCTCGTCGCGGATAACCTCGCCCGTCGAGACGTGCTCGATGCCGTAGTGTGCTTTCAGCCGTTGCGCCTGCGTGCCTTTCCCGCAGCCCGGCGCACCGAATAAGACGATGTTTATCATTATAGAAACCGTTTTTGGGATTTACCGGACAAAAATACGTTAAATTTTTGGGAAAGAGCAAAGATTCCCTAATTTTGTAAAAAAATTTATAATATGGAAAAGAAACGACGTACCGAAATCGCCGAATTGGGAGAGTTCGGCCTGATAGACCTGCTGACCAGCGGGTTCGAGCCGACGAACCACTCGACGCTGCGGGCCGCGGGCGACGACGCGGCCGTCATACTGCCTCCTGCGGGCGAAACCGTGCTCTGTTCGACGGACCTGCTGACGGAAGGCGTCGATTTCGACCTGACCTATTTCCCGCTCAAGCATCTGGGTTACAAGGCCGTGACGGTGGCCGGAAGCGATATTCTGGCGATGAACGCCCGGCCTTCGCAGCTGATGGTGTCGCTGGGCGTGTCGGCCAAGATGTCGGTCGAGGCGTTGCAGGAGCTTTACGAAGGGATCGCTTTCGCCTGCAGGGAGCAGGGGATCGATCTGGTCGGAGGAGACACGAAGGCTTCGGTGACGGGGCTGGTGCTGAGCCTGACGGCGGTAGGGCATGCCCCCAAGGAGCGGATCGTGTCGCGCGGCGGAGCGCAGCAGAACGACCTGATCTGCATTTCGGGCAACCTCGGAGCGGCCTACATGGGGCTGCGGCTGCTGGAGCGCGAGAAGCGCGTGTTGGCGGACGTGGAGAATCCCGAACCGAAGTTCGGGGGATATGAGTACCTGCTCGAAAAATACCTCAAACCCCGTCTGCGCAGGGACATTGTGGATGCGTTGGCGGAGGAGGGCATCGTTCCTACGTCGATGATCGACCTGTCGGACGGACTGGCCAGCGATCTGCTGCAGATTTGCAAGGCCTCGAAGTGCGGGGCGCGGATTTATCTGGACCGGATTCCGATCGCCAAGCAGACGTATGCGCTGGCCGAGGAGCTGCACGCCGATCCCGTGGTGGCGGCCCTGAACGGCGGGGAGGATCACGAACTGCTCTTCACGGTGCCGCTGGCGATGCAGGAGCAGGTGATGAAGATGGGGTGCGTCGATGTAATCGGCCACATTACGCCCGAATCGACCGGGGCCTATCTGGTGACGCCCGACGGGTCGGATATCCGGCTGCGGGCGCAGGGGTTTGCCGAGAAAGAGTAACTCGTGCGGGAATTTCCCGATACGGTTGGAGAACGGGCCGTCCGCAGGTGTGCGGGCGGCTTTTTTTGACGGTGTATGTCGGGATGTCGGGATGTCGGGATGTCGGACAGCGGCGGTGCGGCGGCTGGACTGCGGCGAGGAGGCGGTGCGGGGTGTTTCCGGAAGCGGTGATGCGAAAGAGCGGGCGGGGAGATGAAAATGAAAAAGCCGCCTTCGTCGGGCGGCTTTAAATTCGGGCGAAGCGGCTTAGAGCGCGTTCACGTGCAGCTGGATGGCGCTTTTGAGGTTGGCGGCCTTGTTCTTGTGCACGATGTTGTGCTTTGCAAGTTTGTCCAGCATGGCGGTTACCTTGGGAAGCAGGGCCTCGGCGGCGCTCTTCTCCGTGGTGCTGCGGAGCGCTTTCACGGCATTGCGTGCCGTCTTGTGGTAAAGACGGTTGTGGGCGCGCTTGGTCAGCGTCTGACGAATTCGCTTTTTCGATGACTTATGGTTTGCCATAATTCCTGTTTTTTATTTTTTACTTTTTCAGTTGCTAAATCGGTAAACAGCCGTGGCTGCGTGTGGATAGACGCTCGGTCCGCTCCTCGAAAAGTATCACCCGTAGAGATCCGCATGCCGCCCTCCGCTTTGCAGCCTTCCGAAGTTCCGGGATTCGCCTCCCCTCCCCTCTCTGGTTTCGTGCCGGCCCGCAGGTCTCCTCGTTAGTAGCCCATAGGAGAGTCGAACTCCTCTTTCAAGAATGAAAATCTTGCGTCCTAACCGATAGACGAATGGGCCTTTACCACTATTGCTGCCCCTTGTAAGGGTAACTTTAGCGGTGCAAAGGTAAACAAAAAAGTGAGTCGAACAAAAAAAAAGCCGAAAAATATTGAATTCGTTACTTTTTTGTGAGCCGGATCGTCAGTGTCGCGGGGTCGAACGAGATGCCGGCGCCGGCGAAAAGCCGCTCGATATGGCCGCTGGAGGCCATGTCGGAGGCGGGAAGGCAGTGCAGGTCGGGTGTGTCGATCAGTGCGACGGCGTCGCACAATCCCAGTGCGACGTCGAGGTCGTGCGTCGAGAAGAGGATGCATTTGCCCTCGTCGTGGGCCAGACGGCGCAGCAGCGTCGCCAGTTCGTAACGGTTCGGCAGGTCGAGGAAGGCGGTGGGTTCGTCGAGCAGGATCACGGGGGTGTCCTGCGCCAGCGCACGGGCGATCAGGATGCGCTGGCATTCGCCGTCGGACATGCGGTCCATCGTTTTGCGGGCGAAAGCCTCCATGCCGACCAGCCGGAGCGAACGGGCCACGATGTCGCGGTCGGTCTCCTGCATGCGTCCGATCCAGTTGGTGTAGGGGGCGCGTCCGAGGGCCACGACGTCTTCGCAGGCGAGGTTGGCGATGCGCACCTTGTCGGTGGTGACGAAGCTGACGGTCGAAGCCCGCTGGAGCGGGGTGAGCGCCGCGAGGGGTTTGCCGCAGAGTTCGATCCCGCCGGACGCGGCGGCGCCCAGACCGGCGATGGCCCGCAGCAGGGTGCTCTTGCCGGTGCCGTTGCGGCCGATCAGGGCCGTGAGCGATCCCGGAGGGACCGAGGCCGAGACGTCGCGCAGCAGGATGTGCCGGCCGTAGGCGAGGGTGATATGGCGTAGGGCGATGCTCATTTCAGAAGAGATTGCGGTTGCGGACGACTACGACGATCACCACGGGGATGCCCATCAGGGCCGTGACGGTGTTGATCGGGAGGGCCAGCGATTTGGAAATAAGGTCGCAGACCAGCAGCAGGGCCGCGCCCGAAAGCATCGACGCGGGCATCAGGACGCGGTGGTCGGCGCTGGCGAAGAGCATGCGCGCGAGGTGCGGCACGGCAAGTCCGATGAATCCCACCGGGCCGCAGAAGGCCGTGACGGTGCCTGCGAGCAGGACCGTGGAGAGGAACAGCAGCGTGCGGGTGCGCTGGACGTTGAGACCCATCGTGCGGGCGTAGTTCTCGCCCAGCAGCAGCAGGTTCAGCGGCTTGATGACGGCGACGGAGAGCACGAGACCCGCGGTGATGACCGGGAGCATCAGGGCGAGGTTGCCGCCCGTGACGTCGCCCAGAGAGCCCATGGTCCAGACGACGAACGATTTGAGCGCCGCTTCGCTCGAAAGGTACTGGAGGATTTCGACCACGGAGCTGACGCCCGAACCGAACATCATGCCGAGGATCAGGATCACCATGATGTCTTTGATGCGGCGGCTGACGGCCATGACGATCAGTAGCACGAGGGCCGCGCCGAGCCACGCCGCGCCCGCGATGCCGAGCGACTGGACGAACGAGTGCGCCGAGACGTCCAGCAGGGGTGCGCCCAAGAGGAACAGCGCTACGCCCAGACCGGCGCCCGAACTGATGCCCAGCACGTAGGGACCGGCGAGCGGATTGCGGAAGAGGGTCTGCATCTGCAGGCCGCTGGCGGCGAGGGCCGCGCCGGCGAAGAGCGCCGTGACGGCTTTGAGCAGGCGGATTTTGAGGATGATGTCGCGCACGGCCGGGTCGCACGAACCGCCCGTAAGCGCGGCCCAGATGTCGCGCAGGGCCACTGCGACCGAGCCGACCAGCAGGTCGGCCGTGAAAAGCGCGGCGGTCAGCAGCGACAGAACGGTGAAAAGTATGGCGGTGCGGCGTCCGGACATTTCGAGCGGGGTGTTTGTTATTCCAGACGTTTGTAGTAGTGGAGTTCTCCCTCTTCGGCAGGCTTGCCGCCGAGGATCAGGCTCAGGTCGCGCAGCACCAGATCGGGGCGTATGACGCCCGATTCCCAGAAGTCGGAGCCGCCGGCCGGGGTTTGGCGGCGGTTGTTGTTGAAGACCATGCGGTTGCGGACGGCCGGGATGCCGGCGAATTTCGGGTTCTGGGTCGTCAGTTCCGCAAGGGTGTTGCACGGACCCACGTTGAGCCAGACGTCGGCCGAGCTGGCCAGCAGGTAGGCCTCTTCGAGGTCTACGGCGACGGAGGTGTCCGAGTCGTTCTTCGTGTAGACGTATTCACCCCCGGCGTCCTCGATCAGGCGGATCATGAAACTGCGCGACGAAGGCATGAACCAAGTGTCGCGGTAAGGGGTGTTGAGCATCACTTTGGGGCGGACGGCAGGTGCGGAACCGGCGACGGCGGTTTTGATGGCTCCGTAGCGCTCGGCGATGCCGCCGAAGGTTTCGGCGCCCCGGCCGCGGTCGTTGCAGAGTTCGGCGGCGACCATCAGCCATTCGGCTTTGCCCAGCGGCGATTCTTCCATGTAGTCGCCTACATATATATAGGGTATGCCCAGTTCGCGGAGTTTGCCCGTGACGACGGTGTTTTCGCCCGTGACGCCGTACAGCAGCATCAGGTCGGGCTGCATGGCGGCGAGCCGTTCGAAGTTGAGGTTCGTGTCGTAGCCCACGTCGAGGACTTCGCCGCAGCAGCGGTGTTCGTTGACATAGCCGTTGGAAATGTAGTCGATTCCGGAGACGCCGCAGACGCGGCGTATCTGACCGATGGCGTCGAACATGGCTACGTGGCTCGACGACATGCAGACCACATGGCGTACGGGGGCTTTCACGATCTGGCCGTCGAAACCGGCGGGAGGTTCGATGCCCTCGCGCAGAACGAGCAGATGCTGTTCGACGCCGCTTCCGCCCTGCCACGGGGTGCGGACGGTGACGAGCGTCGCCGCATTGCGTTCCGTGCCGCGGATGTCGAATCCCGAAGCGTATGCAGGGGTATAGACTTCGGTCGTGAAATCGGCCGGAGTGTAGCTCGCGGAGCCTCCGCAGGCGGTGCCGAGAAGCGCCAGCAGGAGCGGTATGAGGGGCGGGAATCTTTTCATCGAGGACAAAATTAGAAAAAAATCTTGCAGAAATGTGCCGGTTTGTGAAAAATATACTATATTTGCACTCCGAAACGCTACGGGGTGTAGCTCAGCCCGGTTAGAGTACGCGTCTGGGGGGCGCGTGGTCGCAAGTTCGAATCTTGTCACCCCGACTGATGGAAAATCCTTGATATTTAATCGAATATCAAGGATTTTTCTTTTGTGGTATATAGCCGGATAAGTGGCGGTGGTACACAAGTGGTACATAAATGGTCGCTATCGGAAAAAACTTTATAAATTACCAACTGATTTTATCTGCTATATCTCGTCTTTCAGATTCAACTAAAGAAACTAATTCTTTGATAGAATCTAGTAATTCTTTGTGGTTTGATCGTGAATCATATTCAATAAACTGAAGGTTCATCGCTTCTTCATAGATTGTGCGTTCTTCTGTTATAAGTGTATTTTTGGGGGTAACAAAATAGTGGCGTCTTGCAAAACTGTATTTGAATGCATAATCTTCCAGTAGTAATTTGATATCTGGATCATTTATTCCTGCACCAAGGAATATGAAAGTATGGGTAAGGATAAGAGCTTCTAATATTTTGTAGAAATTTTGGTACTGGTTCCTTGCACGGGCATAATCAATCTTTGAAAATACTAGTCGATCTGGTGTTTCAATACATCCATGTATTTTTAAGATTATGGGTTCTTGTTTTCTGATTTTATCAGCAACGTCTGTATCATAGTAATGCTTTATACTAATTGATCCTTTTGCCTCGGAAAGTGCATAGGCGTCATAGATTCTGTCGAAATTGGGCGTAACGATTATCCGAGAATCAAGTAAAAAAATGTCTTTATGTATTTCGGCAGGTTCGAATCGCGGTCTTTGATATTCATCTGATAAAAAATCAACAAATTCATCTCGCCCCATTGCTCTTTTGAGTAATTCACAGGCCATTAAATAATCGGTAGCTTTAATTAAATTTTTGACCCGTGTTTGGACTTTTTTGGATGCTAATGCATTGGCTCCTTGCGTTAGAAGTTCTTGCCAATTTTTAGGATGGATGTCATCAGCATTAGACGCATTTTTAGATATGCCTGCTCCTAAAAATATGACACATTTTCGGCGGGCAATATCTTTTATTATACTATTGGGCCATTTGATCATAATCCTCAATATTAGTTAATATGTGCTCGCTAATTTTACATATTACGTCTTTGAAGTCGGCTACTTTTTTAAAGTGTGCGCCTACAACACCGTCTCGGCCACTTAAATTAAATATAGGTTTATTCGCTGATTGGGATAAAGGAATCAAACTATGTAAATTAGGAATTTCGCCGAGAGCAAGTTTCCTAAGATTAAAAGGCTGTGGAATAAACTCAGATAATTTGGAGGTGATTATTGAGGGCATTCGTTTTATTATAGTATCATATGCTTTTACAGGACGAGCCTGTCCTTCTACTCGCTTTATTGTGTATTGTTGATTAACATATCCCATAAATTTGAGTTGGAAATGAACCGGAATATTCCCGACTTTGTATTCTTCATTTTCTTGGCGGTTATATTCGGCCAGATTCCTATTAAAACCATCTTTCCACTCGTGTAATGACTCTGAAATATTCTCGATAGCTTTTATGCTAAAGATGTCAGAAGACATAGGTATAATGAAATAATCACATGCAAGGAGAACAGATCTATTTATGGCGCCAAGAGATGGCCCAATATCAAAAAATATGTAATCATATTGATCTGATAATTTCTGGACAAGATCTTTGAAAACAAAAGTTGTGTTTAAGGCGCGTTCTTCTCCTCTACTACTTGATAACCATTCTGAACTTAAAAAGTCCTCTAAAACGGCAAAGCGTGTATCACCAATAATACAGTCGACTCCAAATCCGTCACTACAAACAATGGGTATATCTTGTTGTACTAAATAACCTTTTCCTCTTTTGAGGGGATGTACGATGTTATAGATTGTATGTTGCGTAGAATTATTATAAAATGAATCGATTTGCTCAGGATTGAATAAATAGATGGTTGCATTGCATTGAGGGTCAGCATCGATGATTAATACCCGTTTTTGTTGTTCTAACTGGAGACATGATGCAATATTACATAATAGCGTTGTTTTTCCAACGCCTCCTTTGTTGTTAAATACAGCGATTGTCTTCATACTGAATTGGATTATATCATTAAAATTAACTAAATTTTTCTATATTTCAAAATAGTAAGTCCAAAAAATGGAATATAAAAATAATGAATTTTATCGGGCTCATGGCTATATGAGCTGTAATCGCGTTGCAGTATCTTCTGTTCCGACGAAATAAAACGACCTGCCAATATGTTTTTGGCAGGTCTTGCAAATTTTATTCTGCCGATGTCCCGATCAGCAACAGTATCGAATAGTCGGTTTCCGCCAGTTTTGCATCCGTGCCGCAGCCCCAGACGATATTTACTTGCGGGGCAAATTCGTGAATGACAGTTAAGAGGCTGCATAGGTCGTCGAAACTAATCTCCGATGCGGGATGATAGCTTACTTTTACAACCACGTCGAGGTCGGCTTCAATGTGCAGGGCTTCCAATTCGGTGCGGAGTCGCTCAGCCAAGACGGGCATTGCACCTTCGACCGTAATTAGGACGCAAGATGCCGCGCTATTCAAAATGCGGTTGAAATCGTTCCGGACGATTTGCACCATGTCGTCTTCCGATGGGCTGAATTGGGTGTTGAGATAGTGTCTGATTTCTTCTTTGTTTTTCATGCGATTTTGTTTTTGGGTAATACATTTCGGCTGTGAATACGCAGGTCGTTTCAGCCGATATGTACTGGTAGATCGCCGTTGCGGCTTGCTTATTTAAGTCCTATACACTGGCTCGAAATAGGCGGTTAATGAATTTTATCGAGTTCCCGACTACATGAGCCGTAATCGCATCGCAGTATCTTCTATCGGGATTTAACAAAGCGACCTGCCGGGTTGCGGCAGGTCGGGACAACTAAGAACGGTCGGGATAAAGATTCGGAAAGGATGTGGATAACAACTTATAACTATGTGCTTTATCCGCGACCGGAATTATATACGAGAAATTAATTTTATTCCCAATTGCCAATATCATTATCGGCTTCATCTGTCGAGCCGAATTTGATGCCGGGATAACGGCCGAAAACATTTACTTCTTCATCAATTAGATTGATTATTTCCTGCCGGTATTTAATCGTATCGAGGAAGAGTTTGTAGGGGGCACGAACTTCTATGAAAGGGCCGGTACGATTAGAGGATGTCTTGACGAATCCGGTTTCCATGATAAACTCGTTGTCGGAATTAGGAATGTAACGGAGTTGCTCGATGTCGCATCTTAATTCGGTTGGATTTGCATGAAGAAATCTCTCCAATTCGTCGAAATCTTCGGCATAACGCTGATATTCGGTTCTGAACGCACGCTGGGCGGTGCGGACATCCTTGATGCGTTCGATGACTTGTGCTTTGCGTTCTTTTAATTCGTTTTCAAAACGGATAGGTGTTGATATTTGAGAGCCTATGATACCTATTATTGATATAATCGGTAATAAAGAAATGATTAATCCGGCAGTTGCTTTACCTTTGGGGTGTGAGCGTAGTCCAAGGATGGACAATATCAATCCGAGCAACCATACATTTAACATTAGAATTGTAGAAAACTGGAGAAACATGGAATCCGCCATTTTATATGAACTATCCCCAGCACCTATAATGATGGCACTTATCATGCCGTATAAAAAAGATAGCACAATGAATGCAAGTGAAAGGGTAAATCCGGCTGTACCCATTCGATTGGGAGTTATGTCTCTGGGGGCTGAAAAGTCGGTATTGGTCATAAGTCTCATGTTTTTAGTATCGCAGTGCATCTTGTTGCTCGGTATATCGTTGCAGTTCTTGAGCGTATTGTCGCTGCTGTCTGTTGCTCAAATACATGCAAAAGACAAGAATTAACAGTAATAGCATCGTAACTGTTGAAATTATTATTCCGGCAGTCGTCCGTTTTGTACGGCGATAGGAGGCTCCGATACATGATAAAAGGAGGCTGGTCGGTGCTATGAGGCATAAGGGGATTGAAATAAGGGATAATATGAATCCTAATTTACCGATATTGACTGTTGGCTTTTCCAAACATTGCTCTGTGGGTTGCGGTGTATTGTCCATGTTGTGATTCATAGTTAAAGGTTCTTTATATCAGAAGAAAAATGGGGCTATGATGGCGGCAAGGGTTCCGACCAGTGCAACTAAAATAATCAGGTCGATTATCGAAATGATAAAGCCCGTAATCGCTAAGCCTCGCGGGCTTTTGAATATGCCGATGAAAGACAGCAGGAATCCCAGAAACCAAACCACCCAGCCTACTCCCGGGAGCCATGACAGAATCAGGGCGATAAGAGATAAAACGAATCCGGCGGTTCCTGTCCCGTTAGATTGACGAACGGGAGTTTGAACGATTATCGTCTGGTTATGATCCGACGACGCAGCTCTTGGATTTGAGGTCGGGCAGATTGGATGCCCGCATTTCAGGCATGATGGGGCGTAGCGGGATATTTCCGTCCCGCAGGCCGGGCAATGAATCAATAGCGGTTCTGGTTGTGAGGTTTCAACAGCGGGCATTTCATCCGGCGCCTGCGGAACTTGGGACGGAGCAGTGGGCGAAATAGGTTTTTTACGCAAGTATCGAAACGTGAAAACGAATAAAAGAATGATGATGATTGTAAATACAATGCCGCTCACTCCGCCGAGGTATTCCTGCCATACAGGCGAGTAAAATTCTTCCATAGTTTTATTATTAGATAGTTAAAGGTAGTGTTACATGGCTGTTTTTCTCCAAAGCGAAGTCGGTGTTTCTTCTCCGTTCATGTTTATAGACGTAACTTCTCCGATCTTTTCAATCTGCAAGGCCCTGCTGTTGTGACCGAGATAGATTCCTATACGGTTTGCAATAATAGCATTCCGATTCCGGATGTCGCCTTCGTCCGCATGTGCGATCAGCATACGTTCGTAACAGTCTTGGAAATCTTGCGGAAAATAATTAGTAATTCGGTGCGAGTCAAAGGTGAGTTCGGAGATGTTCTCGTAAATGTACTTGTACAACGTATCGTTACCTAATTCTTTGAGAATCGAGTAGGCTGTAATTTCCTCCATGACGGTAAGTGTTTGCGCCACCCAGCCCCGACTTGGCATGATTACAAAAAGAAAGTGTGGAGCTGCCCGTTTTATTCGAATAGAGGTTCTGGAATACCTTTGCTGAAATAAACTGACACAAGACCCCACACCTGTATAGTATGGGGATTATATCTCGCATACCAATACAAGTGATGAGTGCCGTCGTTTACCCTCAGCAAATTGAATTTTCCAGATTCCTATTCGAGGTTAAATCGAAACACTTTCACCAATATACGCCGCTTGCGCGACAAGACAAAGGTAAAAAATATTTCGCAATTGACGACACCCATCGGGGCCTTGTTGTGCAAATTTCGTCAAACATGCTTTTGGGTATTATCTACGCAGGGATGCAGATATAATAAAAAAGCAGGAGTCTTGAAGGACTCCGGCTTCACTCGCGGCACGATGGGGTTATTTGAAAGTGATGCCATGCACTCGACAATGATAAAAGAAAGTCGCTATATCTACTTCGCTGTGCCTCCTCATGCACCATTCGAACATGCTTTCACATTCGGTATGATAGTAATCAGGATGCCACTGACTCACTAAGTGGAATAGCCGTCGCCCTTCTACATCTCCGAATAAGCCGGCAAGCGCTTGTCCGATACCAATCCATATTTTACGACCCCGGGTGATGTCTTTCTTCTTCTCGCAAATAATATCTATCAACAAATAGCATCGTTGTTTAGCCTTTTCCTCTGCCTTTGCTGTCATAGGTCGCTTTATCTTGCGTGGTGCAGCGTACCTGTTGGGTTTGCAGTGCAAATATGGTACGGCATTGGGGTTGAAATAGGGTTTGGGATCATAGCTTGCCACTCGTAACCGCACGACATCGCTGCCGCTTTCATCGACGATTAGTCCCGTCCGTTCTCGTATTTCGTCTACGAGGGCATAAAATTGATCTTTATGGCGTTCGGGGTAGGCAATCCTGAAGACGAGGCACAATCCGTTGCCGCCGACGGATAATCCGGCATAACATAAACTGCTAAATTGCTTTTTCAATATCTTCTTAGCCAAGCCCCATCTTCTTCGTACATTGGGATTCTGCTTCCCGTCTATGTCTATACAGATACAGCGGCTATGAATATGTTGAAGTCGTTTCTTGGCGCGGGTGTCGAAAATACCTGCTACGGTTACGCATGGAAGGTCGAATTTCTTAATCCGCTCTCGTTCTTTTTTGTCATTTGACCATCGGTATACTTCGACCCAATCATAATAATCGGCCGTCAATAGAAATTCCCACAAGTTTACCGTGTCGCATGGATTGACGCAGGTCATGTTTCGAAAAAGTGATACAGCGGGTCCCTCGGCTCCATCAGGCATCTGAACAACGGTGTTTGTCATTGAAAGAGTGAGTTTCTGTTCCATATTTGTTAAGTTTGTATTTTTCATTCCATTGTATATGCGCTTTTTAGGCGCTGATTATCATTGCTCTATAATTCGACTTGTTGTCTGTTTGTTGTTGACTTTCGGATCAGTTGTTTCCGTTGAAAATAACACGGGACGTTTTAAGTCCCGTCATTATCCGCTTTCTCGTCATCATCTTTCCCGCCCCAATTACTCTCAACTTTTCTATCATATTTTTGCGAGCTCACATCCACCTGCTTCCGCCAACTGACGAAAGATTGCATAATACGTGCTGGTGTCTTTGTGGGCGGTTCCTTCCGATAAAATGCATAATCCATCAATACTCTGAATGCCCTTAAATGAAGCCGCTCCGGCATTAATTTAATAGATTCGTAGAATGAGATGAAACACACAAAAGATTCTCGGGGTTTCTGTCTCCGGTGCTTCTTGATTACCTCCCTTTGTTGTTCAATAAATTCATTCATTTCATCTTCTGAAATGTCGGACAGCATCTTCAATGGATCAAATTCGTTATTCATAAATTTTTAATTATTAAGTTTTTTGAATTGTTCTTTGCAGTATTGCCCGACGGTGGGGATTGAATTCTCTTTCATCCAGTCTTCGATTTCCTGTCGGATGAACACCAAGCGCCGTCCCCCGTGGGCGGGTTTATGAAATGGGATGAGTCGTTGATGCGTAAATTTGTAGATCGTGGCCTTGGAATAGCCCGTAAGTCTAATCACATCATCGATGCCCATAATTTCTGGTGGAGGTGATTCCGGCTTATTGGGATAAGAGTTGGGGCGGTTGCCGAAGCCGAGGCTCACGCAGAGTTCGATAAATTGCTTTACCGTGAGTCCCGCGATGGGGAAATCATCGGGGAAATTGGATATGTTGTTGTGTGCGTCCATAGCTGTTTGATATGTTTGCACACTCTCTATACGAAAAACAGGGCTTAATAAAAATAATTAAGCCCAAAAATCGGGATTTTCGGGCTTTTTTGAGGGGTTTGGAAAAATACTTTATTAACTTATCCTTTTTGAGTGCTATTTTAGACTTGTGCTAAAAAAGGTTTAAATGCACGTAGAATTTTTACATCATCGTCATATTTATCTTTCCGTTGTGACACGGCTTTTATTTTGTGCGCTGCGCTCCAAATGGTATTATAGGAATTGATCTTTAACTCCTGCATGATCCAGCGATAGGACGTAGGATGTCGAGCATATAATGTTGCATACATGATATAAACCCATATTCTCAGATCGAGGTGGGTTTTTGCGAGAAAAGTTTCCCTTAAAATTGAAGTAGTCTTTTTACAATCTCTGCATATAACATAGCGATAATTAGAACGATACTGCTGTATATGGCTGAATCCGCCGCAATGACCGCAGTAAGTCGTTTTTGCCTGAAATATGAGGTTGAAAACCTTGTCTTCCGTTGGGAATAATTTCAATATTTCAGCATATGGTTTGGGATAGTAGGCCATACAGGAGAAAAATGGATTACAAGGCAAGATATTTTTGTAATTTGCTTATGCTATCCTTGTGCTTCTGTGGATTCTTTTCTTTCAGCTTTCTAATATTGAGTAGCTTCCATTGAACCGACGGATAATGCTGGAAATCTCGGTATTCCGATGCGTCCCAATCCGGCGTCCCGTCTTCGAATCCGAGTAAAAACGCCTTGTCTGTCGGAGTCAAATGACTGTTGATATACTTGACCAGTCGGCAGCGGGTCGCTTCGTACTGCTCGTAGGTGAACGGCGTCGAGGACATGCCCTCGAATTGGTTGGTCAGGGCGTCGCGTTGATCGTTGAAATTAGGATTAAGAGACTCCAAGGTCGGGCGGTCGCTTCCCAGCAGGCAGAAGATGAAACCGCGTTTGATCTGGTCAAAGTCTTTGATATAATCGAGCATCAGGTTTACATCGAACAGGTCGCGCGGGTGCTGACGGTCGAGTGCCGCCGTGATCTTGCCGCCGTAGAGTTGCGACAGCGGCACGATGCGGGCTTTGCAGAATACGCCGAAATCTTCTTGGGCGAGATCGCATAAGGGCAATTCGATGGGTGGTGCGATGATGCCTCGCTTCACGTCGTTTACCTCCACTTTGACGAAATGTCCGTTATGGGTGCAGATCAGTTTGTTGGGAACTTCGCGTACTGCAATGCCCGGTATCGCGGCCTCGATTTTTGCCTTTACCGCTTTCAGCCGTTCTTTGATATGGGCGAGGCTTGCTTCCCGCGGTTCAATGGGGATGTAGGTCAGGTCGATGTCTACTGAATATCGCGGCAGATTTTGCACGAACAGATTGATTGCCGTGCCGCCGTGAACGGCAAAACATTCTTCCGTCGAAATAATCGGGATGATGCGAAGCAACAGCCGCACGCGCTCTTTGTACTTTTGATTAATCATTTTTCAGTTCTGCCGGAATAGTGATTTGGTATTTCTTATCGTAAACGCCTCCTTTGGCGATTACCCGCTTGCCGCTGCCGAGGTCTATCTTGTCGAGGTCGAGGGCCCCAAACCACGCATGACGGGCCTTTTCGGCCATAAAGAGGAACAGCCGCTTCACTTTGACGGAACGGCACTCCTCCAACAGTCGTTGCACATTTTTCGGCGGGAGTATCGACAGCATTTCCATCACATAATAGAGGTCGGTAATGTCGTAATATTGCGGAGCGAGGTGCAGACACTCCATAAACGCCCGTTCCGGGGTAGAGATCGGCAATTCGAAAACCCCTTGTTGGGTGGTGGTGATTCCGGTGTCGGAATTGAATATTTCGGTGGTAAACAGCCGGAGCGTCACACCCCAGTCGTATTTTCTGAACCAAAGCGGTAAATATTCCTTTTGCGGAGCAGACAGCGAAACGGTCGGCCTGCCCATCGGGAGGTAGTGCGAATATCCGTGTATTTCCAATGCCGACATGGCTCCGATTGTCAGATGTTTGTCAGCCTGTGTATTGAGGCTGTACATGGCTCCGTATAATGTAGGCGTATCGCCCGTGCGGATCATTGCACCCGTGCCTATGGGAGTCAGCCAAGCGGATTCGACGTATCTGTGTTGGGTGGAATGAGGTATGTTATTTTGCTTCATCCACGAGGTCAGATACACGGCTCCAGCCGGAACCTCTTGTAGTAATTGGTTTATTTTGGATTCGTTTTTTACGCTCATAGCGCAAATATACAAAAAATATTAAACTACTGTTAGCTTATTACAAAACTTTTGCCGCCTCGTTGATTACCTTGTTGTCGAAGCTGTCGAGGTAGGTGTTGGTCGTCTCAAGGTCGGCATGACCGAGCATCTGCGAAATGATTTCGCGCGGGATTTTATTGTATTGCAAGGTCATTGCCATTGTATGACGGCTTACATAGCTGGTCAAATGATAATCGATGCCGAGTTCTTCGGCCAACGATTTCAAATATTTCTGATATTTGGCGTAACGGCTTCGGATGTGGTTGTATAGCTTCTCGCCCGTATAGCCGGAACAGGTAATAATCGGTAACAAATAGTTATCGACGGTTGGCGAGGCAGATTTCAGCCGTTCGATCAATCCCTGAATCTCCGGCGTAATGTGGATTCGGATGGCAGTTGCGTTCTTTTGGTGCTTGATTTTGTTGCGTTTGTAAACGATATAATTCCCGTCAGCCAGCCGTTGAATATGATCGGTCGTAAGGTAGGCCATATCGACGAACGACATTCCGTAGCAGTAGTAAGAAAAAAGAAAGAGTTGCCGGGCGTATTCGTTTTGGGGATTCTGTGCGGGCGTATCTTTGAGTTTTTGCAAGTCTTGAGGCGGGAGGTAGCGTTTCTCGGTCGCTTCTTCCAACTTGGCAATCTCGAAGCCGCCTTTGACGAAAGGATAGGCCGCTTCCGAACCGACACCTTCTCGTTTCGCTTGATTCAATACAGCCCGCAATGCCTTGAAATAATATTTGCGGGTATTGCCCTTGCAACCCCGCTTTTGCAGGAACGTATCGAAATTGCGCACGTAACGCAGGTCGATGTCGGAAAACAGCCGTTGACTCAGTTTGCCGTCGTAATATTTGAGCAGTCGAAGCGTTTCGAAATAGCATTTGGCGTTGCCCGTATGTCCGGTATCCCTTAATGTTTGGATGTGATTTTCGAGGTATGCGCAGAATTTTCCCTGCTTGGAGGGGTTCAAAAATGTTTCCTCAAATTGGGTCAGTGTCCAGTCGATGCCGTCTATCTCGAATTTCTCGATAATCTCGCGGGCGCGGGCTTTGACTTTGTCCAAAAAAGCATTGTCCTGAATTCGTTTCTTATTGGCCTCCCGCTGCTTTTCGCCTTTCAGATTCCGTTCGATGGTAAGTCGTTCGGCCGAATTGTCCCAATAGGCCGGATCGACGTATAATTTCAGACTGATGCGCTTGCGACTGCTGTTTTTAGTGACGCATAATTGGAGAATGTGATACCCCATTGAATTGGGTTTGTATTTCCGTAAAACGATGCGAACAGAGTAGGCCATTTTCCGATGTAAAATAGATGGTGGTACAAAAGTGGTACAAGAAAAATCGCAATAGATGACAATAAGGCAAAATCGCAATTCTCTGTACGTGATGTAAATATACTAAAATAAAGTTAATTACTTTTATCGGAAAAAATAAATTTCTCCTCTGGGGGGCGCGTGGTCGCAAGTTCGAATCTTGTCACCCCGACAAGCCGAGAGTCAGCCGCTTATGTGAAAACATAGGCGGCTGATTTTGTTTTGGCGGCATTGGCTGTAGACGGGCGGCTGACGCCACGGTCGACGGGGAAAAGGGCCGGGACCTTCGGATGCCGGGCCGGGGAATGTCGATTTTTTTTCGTATCTTTGCACAAAACCCCGTGTTGCGGCCGTTATTATTCATGTCGTGCAGACCGCAGATTTTTGCCTTTACACCTCTCCGATAGCAATTCTGGATGTTTGCGGCGGAAAAAATGTCGATTTTTCCCGGAATGTTTTTCAAATGCGGAGGAATTTGCCGGGGTTTCTTGCGATCAGCGGATTTCTGCGATTTTTTTTCACGCCGGGCCTGTCCCGCACTTCGTGAGACGACGCCCGCGATGCGGGATTGCGGCGGTCCCCTGTCAACAGATGCTTAACACGAAAAACAACAGCTTATGAAACAAAGAAAAATGCTTGCGCTCACGCTCTACCAGCTTGGACAGCTTTACCGTCAGGAGTTACCCGAACTTGTCGCCGCCGCCGAGGCGAGCGGCGACGCCGTGCAGTTCCGAAGGCGTCTGGGCGAGTGGGTCTCCCGTTCGGAGTCCGCGCAGGGCGATGCGGGCGAGCAGATTCGGCTGCTGATCGATTACGACGGGCGGGAGGTCGATGAACTGTCTACCGGCGAGCGGATGCCGGTGCGGACGCTGACGCTGTTGTGGCAGTTTCTTACGGGCTGTCTGGAGAATGTGGAGATGCGCACGGACCTGTTTATCGACCTGTTCTACCTGTTCAAACGTCTCGGAGGAGCGGAACTGCCGCCGCTTTCGATGCAGCGTGTCCGCATCCGCTCCGAGCGCTGGCCTTCGGGACTCGATGCCGAGGTGCGGGAGATCAGGGCCGACAACAGGGAGCGCATGCTGCATCTGCTGGTGCAGAAGATCGAGAACCGCAAATCGACGCCCTCGCGGTTCCGTTTCGCGGAGGGGATGAGTTATGAAGACAAATACCGTCAGGTGGCCATCTGGTGGAACGATTTCAGGTTTCATCTGGCGATGGCGGTGAAAAGTCCCTCGGAGCTGAACCGCTTTCTGGGCAATTCGCTTTCGGCGGAGACCATGTACCTGCTGTCTAAGGCCCGCAAGAAGGGGATGCCGTTCTTCGCCACGCCCTATTATCTCTCGCTGCTGGACGTGACCGGAAAAGGATACGGCGACGAGGCGATCCGCAGCTATATCCTCTACTCGCCGCAGCTGGTCGAGACCTACGGCAGCATCCGCGCGTGGGAGAAGGAGGACGTCGTCGAAGCCGGAAAGCCCAATGCCGCGGGGTGGCTGCTGCCCGACGGGCACAATATCCACCGCCGCTATCCGGAGGTGGCGATCCTGATTCCCGACACGATGGGGCGCGCCTGCGGCGGGTTGTGCGCGTCATGCCAGCGCATGTACGATTTTCAGAGCGAACGGCTCAACTTCGAGTTCGAGAGCCTGCGGCCCAAGGAGAGCTGGGACCACAAGCTGCGCCGCCTGATGACCTATTTCGAAGAAGACACGCAGCTGCGCGACATCCTTATCACGGGCGGGGACGCCCTGATGAGCCAGAACAAGACGCTGCACAATATACTGGAGGCCGTATACCGCATGGCCTGCCGCAAGCGCAAGGCCAACGCCGGGCGGCCCGACGGCGAGAAATACGCCGAACTGCAGCGCGTGCGTCTCGGTTCGCGCCTGCCGGCCTATTTGCCGATGCGTATCGACGACGGATTGGTGGAGGTGCTCAGGGAGTTCAAGCAGAAGGCTTCGGCCGTCGGCGTGCGGCAGTTCATCATCCAGACCCATTTCCAGTCGCCGCTGGAGGTGACGCCCGAAGCGCAGGAGGCGATCCGCAGGATACTCGCGGCCGGGTGGCTCGTCACCAACCAGCTGGTTTATACCGTCGCGGCGTCGCGCCGCGGGCATACGACCCGGCTGCGGCAGGTGCTCAATGCGCTGGGCGTGGTCTGCTACTACACCTTCTCGGTGAAGGGGTTTCAGGAGAATTACGCCGTCTTTACGCCCAACAGCCGGTCGCTGCAGGAACAGCACGAGGAGAAGATTTACGGCCGGCTGACGCCCGAACAGGCCGGGGAGCTGGATGCAGAGCTGGAGAAGGGCGGCGACACGGCCGAACGGCTCCGCCGCTTTATGAAGAGACACCGGCTGCCGTTCCTTGCGACCGACCGCAGCGTGCTGAACCTGCCGGCCATCGGCAAGAGCATGTCGTTCAGGCTGGTGGGCATTACGCCCGAAGGCAGGCGCATCCTGCGCTTCGACCATGACCGCACGCGCCGCCACAGTCCGATCATCGACCGGATGGGCGAAATCTATATCGTCGAGAACAAATCGCTGGCCGCCTACCTGCGCCAGCTGGAAAACATGGGCGAGGATGCGGACGATTACGCCAGCATCTGGAACTATACGCACGGCGAGACCGAACCCCGGTTCGGGCTTTACGTATATCCCGATTTCCCGTTCGGGGTGACCGGGCGGGTGAGTAATCTGGAACTGGAGTGATTCGGTACGAAACGGCGATGAGGAGGCCCGGCGGAAGCGATTCCGGCCGGGCCTCGAAACTGTTGCATATATCAGGAATATTTATTATCTTTGTAAGAACGATAAATGAAAACCGGCGCCGATGTCCGGAGTGCCGTTCGGGGCATGTTCCGGTTTTCGTGCAGGCAGAATTATGAAACAGTCCGAAAGATTGATGTCGCTCGACGCCCTCCGCGGGTTCGACATGCTCTTCATCATGGGGTTCGCGTCGTTTGTCGTGGCCGTGTGCGGCTTGTGGCCTTCGGCCGTGACCGATGCGGCAGCCGCTTCGATGAGCCATGTCGCGTGGGACGGCTTCGCCCATCACGATACGATCTTTCCGCTGTTCCTCTTCATTGCCGGGGTCAGCTTTCCCTACTCGGTCGCCAAGCAGCGTGCGGGAGGAATGTCCGAAGGGCGCATCTATGCCAAGATCGTCCGCCGGGGACTGACGCTCGTCGTGCTGGGCATGGTTTACAACGGACTGTTCAAGCTCGATTTCGAGAATCTGCGGATCGCGAGCGTACTGGGACGCATCGGACTGGCGTGGAGCATCGCCGCGGTGCTGTATCTCAATTTCGGCGTGAAGACCCGTGCGGCAATCGCCGTCGCGGTGCTGGCCGGTTACGGAGCGCTTTCGGCGCTGGTCGCGGCGCCCGACGCCGCAGGCGCCGGGCCGCTGACCTTCGAGGGGAATCTGGCAGGCTATATCGACCGGCAGTTCCTGCCCGGAAAGCTGATATACGGGTCGTTCGATCCCGAAGGGCTGCTCAGCACGGTGCCCGCCGTGGTGACAGCCATGCTGGGCATGTTTACGGGCGAATTCGTAAGGCGCGGCGATATTCGGGGCGGCCGCAAGACGCTTTGGATGGCCGCGGCGGCCGCGGCGCTGCTGGCGGCGGGGCTGGCCTTCAGCGGGGTGCTGCCCGTGAACAAGAAACTGTGGTCGAGCACCTTCGTATGCGTCGTGGGAGCCTACTCGCTGGGGATGTTCGCCCTGTTTTACTACCTGATCGACGTGCGGGGCTGGCGCCGCTGGACGCTCTTTTTCCGTGTCGTCGGACTCAATTCGATTACGATTTATCTGGCCCAGCGTATCGTGGGCTTCGGACGTATATCCGACTTCTTCCTCGGCGGCATCGCATCGAAATGCCCTGAGGCCGTGGCTGCCGTGATAAGCAGTGCGGGTTATGTGGCCGTCTGCTGGCTGTTTCTCTACTTCCTTTACAGAAAGAACGTTTTTCTGAAAGTGTAGTCGCATCTGCGGATTCCGTAATGTGCCGCGCGGAGGTGCGACTGGCGCGGAGTTTGCTCCCCGGTCCGTTAAAGTTTAAAATCAAAAAATCCCGTTATGAACAAGACGATTCACCGCGCCGAGTCGCGCGGTTATGCCGACCACGGTTGGCTGCAGACTCACCATACGTTCAGTTTTGCAAACTATTACGATCCCCGCCGGGTGCATTTCGGCGCCCTCCGGGTGCTGAACGACGACACCGTGGCTCCGGGCGAGGGTTTCGGAACCCATCCGCACGACAACATGGAGATCGTGTCGATCGCGCTGGAAGGCGCGCTCAGGCACGGCGACAGCATGGGCAACATGAAAGTCCTGCGTCCGGGAGAGATTCAGGTGATGTCGGCCGGCACGGGCATCACGCACAGCGAGATGAACGCCAGCGAGACCGAGCCGGTCAAGTTCCTGCAGATATGGGTGCTGACCGACGCGCAGAACCACACGCCCCGCTACAATCAGGTCGAGCTGGCGCCCGCCAAGCGCAACGTTCCGCATGTGATCGTGGCGCCCGAAGGCCGCGGCGGCGAGCATGTGGGATGGGTGCATCAGGACGCTTGGTTCTATACGCTGGACCTCGACAAGGATCGTGTGGTCGAATACCGCATGAATACCCGCGGCCACGGCGCCTACGTCTTCGTGATCGAGGGCAGCGTCGAGGCGGCGGGCGAGGAGCTGGGACCGCGCGACGGCATGGGCATCACCGAAGCGGATGAGTTCCCGATCAAGGGAAACACCGACGCGAAGGTGCTGATTATCGAAGTTCCCATGGAGGTTTGACAAGACGAAGCAAAGGAGTTTTTCGGCAAATTCCTTCCTCCTTCGGGTGCGGCGAACGCTTCCGAAGGGGAGTGCTAAGGAAAAGGGCTGTCCCACGGGACAGCCCTTTTTTTGCGTCGGTCGGCGAAGGCGCCGGAAAGATGGGTTTTGCCGGGAGGGGTGTTGCGCCCGGCGCCGCTGCGTCAGAATTCCGAGGTGAAGTGGAACCGGATATCCTTGAAATTCTCCTGCGCGAGGGCGAGTCCGTAGCTCGTGTCGGCGAGGAAGACGTCGCGGCCGTGCTTGTCGACGGCCATGTTGGTGTGCTTGCGGCGTTTGAAGTCGGCCAGCTGCGCGGCGTTGTCGCTCTCGATCCAGCAGGCTTTGTAGATCGAGATCGGCTCCCAGCGGCAGGCGGCGTTGTACTCGTGTTCGAGCCTATACTGGATGACTTCGAACTGGAGCGCGCCCACCGTGCCGATGATCTTGCGGCCGTTGAGGGAGCTGACGAACAACTGCGCCACGCCCTCGTCCATGAGCTGGTCCACGCCTTTGGCGAGCTGCTTGAATTTCAGCGGGTCGGCGTTCTCGATATAGCGGAACTGTTCGGGGGCGAACGACGGGATGCCCGTGAATTTGAGTTTTTCGCCTTCGGTGAAGGTGTCGCCGATCTTGAAGTTGCCCGTGTCGTGCAGGCCCACGATGTCGCCCGGATAGGCGAAGTCGATGATCGACTTCTTCTCGGCCATGAAGGCCGTCGGCGACGAGAATTTGAGCTGCTTGCCGCTGCGCACGTGCAGGTAGTTTTTGTTGCGTTCGAACGTGCCCGAACATATTTTGAGGAATGCGATGCGGTCGCGGTGGTTGGGGTCCATGTTGGCGTGGATCTTGAAGACGAAGCCCGTCATTTTGGGTTCCGCAGGCTCCACGATGCGGGTTTCGGTCGGGGCCGGGCACGGCGAGGGGGCTATGCGCACGAAGCATTCGAGCAGCTCGCGCACGCCGAAGTTGTTGACCGCCGAACCGAAGAATACCGGGGCCAGTTCGCCCCGCAGATAGGCGTCACGGTCGAAATCGTCGTAAACGCCCTCGACCAGCTCGACGTCCGAGCGCAGCTGGGCCGCGAATTTGTCGCCGATCTGGGCCTCCAGCTCCGAAGAGGCGAGGTCCGAGATTTCGACGGTCGAGGCGTCGGCCGTGAGCTTCTCGTCGGAGGTGAAGAGCGAGAGGTTTTTCTCGTAGAGGTTGTATACGCCCTTGAACGTGGGGCCGTTCGAGATCGGGAACGCCAGCGGCCGCACGCGGATGTTGAGCTCCTTTTCGACCTCGTCCAGCAGGTCGAACGGCTCCTTCGAGGGGCGGTCGAGCTTGTTGATGAAGACGATTACCGGGGTCGAGCGCATGCGGCAGACCTCCATCAGCTTGCGCGTCTGCGACTCGACGCCCTTGGCGCCGTCGATGACGATGATGACCGAATCGACGGCCGTCAGCGTGCGGAAGGTGTCCTCGGCGAAGTCTTCGTGGCCCGGAGTGTCGAGAATGTTGATCTTCGCGCCCTTGTATTCGAAGCCCATTACGGCCGTGGCGACCGAGATTCCGCGCTGGCGTTCGATCTCCATGAAGTCCGAAGTGGCGCCCTTCTTGATCTTGTTGCTCTTGACGGCCCCGGCGACGTGGATGGCGCCGCCGAAGAGGAGCAGTTTCTCGGTAAGGGTGGTTTTACCCGCGTCGGGGTGGGCGATGACCGCGAAGGTGCGGCGGCGTGTGATCTCTTCCTGTAATGTCATGTAACTGAATGTGTATCTGTTTTATTGCGGGGAGTGCCGGGCGCTGTTCCGCCGGCGGCAATCCTTAGTTCTCCTTCGGGTAGTCGGCATTGTAGTGGCAGCCGACCGACTCCTTGATTTCGCGGCCCTGCTTGATGACCAGATAGGCCACGGCGATCATGTTGCGCAGTTCGCACAGTTCGCGGTTGGGCTTGGTCTTGTTGTAAAGCTCCTCGGTCTCCTGCCACAGGATTTCCAGCCGCCGCATGGCGCGCTTGAGCGAGAGGTTCGAGCGGACGATGCCCACGTAGTTGGACATTAGCGTCTGCATTTCGCGCTTCGACTGGATGATCATCAGCATCTCCTCGGTGTGCTGCGTGCCTTCGAAGTCCCAGTCGGGAATGCCCTCCTGAATTTCGACCCGGTCGAGCAGCGACGATGCGTGGCGAGCCGCCTGATCGGCGTATACCACCGCTTCGATCAGCGAATTGGATGCCAGCCGGTTTGCGCCGTGCAGTCCCGTGCAGGAGGTTTCGCCCAGCGCGTAGAGCCGTTTGATGGAGGTTTCGCCGTTGGTGTCCACCTTGACGCCGCCGCAGCAGTAGTGCGCCGCGGGAGTGACGGGAATCCAGTCCTTGGTGATGTCGATGCCGATCGAAAGGCACTTCTCGTAGATGTTGGGGAAGTGGCTGCGGATGGCGTCGGGATCTTTGTGCGTGACGTCGAGGTAGACGAAGTCCGATCCCCGCTTGGTCATTTCGCGGTAGATGGCGCGGGCCACCACGTCGCGCGGCGCCAGCGATTTCATCGGGTGGTATTTGTCCATGAACTCCTCGCCGCCGGGCAGGCGCAGGATGGCCCCGAAGCCGCGCATGGCCTCGGTGATGAGGAAGTTGGGCTTCTCGCCGGGGTTGTAGAGCGTGGTGGGGTGGAATTGGATGAACTCCATGTTTTCGGTGATCGCCTTGGCGCGGTGGCACATGGCGATGCCGTCGCCCGTGGCGACGACCGGATTGGAGGTCGTGGAGTAGATGTTGCCGCAGCCGCCCGTGGCGACGACGGTGAATTTGGCCAGCATGGTCTCGATTTCGTTCGTTTCGAGATTCAGGACGTAGGCCCCGAAGCAGGTCAGGCCGCGGGTGTGGCGCGTGACGAACTCGCCCAGATGGTGCTGCGTCAGCAGGTCGATGGCGAAGCGGTGTTCGAGTACGGTGATGCCGGGATGCCTGCGGACCGACTCGATGAGCGCCCGTTCGATCTCGGCGCCCGTCAGGTCCTCGTGGTGGAGGATGCGGTGCTCGGTGTGGCCGCCTTCGCGGTTCAGCTCGAAACGCCCGTCGGGAGTCTTGTCGAAGCGCGTACCCCATTCGATCAGGTCCCGAATCAGCTCCGGCGCCCGGCGCACGACCAGTCCGACGGCCTCTTCGTCGCATTTGCCCGCGCCGCAGACCAGCGTGTCGCGGATGTGTTTCTCGAAAGTGTCGGGGGCGTAGGTTACCGAGCAGATGCCGCCTTGCGCATAGTTGGTGTTGCACTCGTTCATTTCGCCCTTCGTCACGATGGTGACGTGTCCGTGGGCGGCGGCTTTGAGCGCGAACGAAAGGCCTGCCGCGCCGGAACCGATAACCAGAAAGTCGGTTTTCATAGTTTTGCAAGCATTAAGCGTCGCAAAGTTATAAAAAATGCCCGATAATCCCATTTCCGGCCGGAAAAAGCGCACGGAAAAATGGGGCAACGGCTCCGGAACGGACCCCCGGAGCGGTAATTTTTTCGGCCCGGCAGGCGATATTTGGAATTTTTCTCTATTTTTGCCTTAAGCTACCCAAAATAAATTATGAAAAAACTACTTTTGACTCTGGCTGCCGGAATAGTTCTTTGTTCCTGCGGTTCGCACGATCCGCAGATCGCGATCGTGCCCTATCCCAATCATCTCGAAACCGGTCGGGGAACCTATCGGGTGACCGATCGGCCCGTTACGTGTGACAGTCGCACCGACGAGCGGACGCAGCGCGCCGTGGTCGGATTCGCCGCACGGCTGGCGACGGTTACCGGCGGGACGAATCCCGTCACGGTCGCCGACGAGGTGCCCGCGTCGGGCATCCGTTTCGTCACGGACGAATCGCTCCCGGCCGAAGGCTATGAACTGAACGTGGACGGGGAGGGAATCGAAGTGCGGGCGTCGCAGTTTCCCGGCTTCCTCTATGCCCTGCAAAGTCTCGAACAACTGCTGCCCGCGGCGGTTTACGGCACGGAGCCTGCGCCCGATGCGGCGTGGGAGGTGCCCTGCGTGAAGATCGCCGACGCGCCGCGGTTCGCATACCGCGGCATGCACCTCGACGTGGCGCGCCACTTCTTCTCGGTGGACGAAGTGAAGCGGTATATCGACGTGATGGCCATACACAAGCTCAATACGCTGCACTGGCACCTGACCGACGATCAGGGCTGGCGCATCGAGATCAAGCGCTATCCGGAGCTGACCGCCGTGGGCAGCATCCGTAAGGCCACCGTGGTCCGCAAGGAGTGGGGAACCTATGACGGTACGCCCTACGGCGGTTTCTATACGCAGGACGAGATCCGCGACGTGGTGAAATATGCCGCCGACCGGGGTGTTACGGTGATTCCCGAAATCGACCTGCCGGGCCATATGCTGGCGGCGCTGACCGCCTATCCCGAACTGGGCTGCACGGGCGGTCCGTACGAGGTGTGGGGCCGCTGGGGCGTGGCCGACGACGTGCTTTGCCCCGGACGGGAGAAGACTTTCGAATTCCTCGAAGGCGTATTGACCGAGGTGATGGAGCTGTTCCCCTCGGAGTATATCCATATCGGCGGCGATGAGTGCCCGAAGGTGCGCTGGGAGAAGTGTCCGCGCTGTCAGGCGAAGATCCGCCAGCTCGGCCTGAAGGACGACGGAGAGCATACCGCCGAGCATTACCTGCAGAGCTACGTGACCGACCGCATCGGCAAATTCCTCGCGCAGCACGGCCGCCGCATCATCGGCTGGGACGAGATTCTGGAAGGCAGGGCGCCCTCCGACGCCGTCGTCATGTCGTGGCGCGGCAGCGAGGGCGGAATCGCCGCGGCCAAGCTGGGGCACGACGTCATCATGACGCCGAATTCGCACTTCTATTTCGACTACTACCAGTCGCTCGACACCGACGCCGAGCCGTTCGGAATCGGCGGTTACATACCGATGGAGCAGGTCTATTCGTACGATCCGGCGTTCCCGGAGCTGACGCCCGAACAGCAGAAACATATTCTCGGCGTGCAGGCCAACCTCTGGACCGAATACGTCTTGAGCGACGAACACCTCGAATACATGCTTCTGCCGCGTCTGGCCGCTCTGAGCGAGGTGCAGTGGTGTCTGCCCGAAACGAAGGACTGGAACCGCTTCATCGGCAGTTTCAGGATGGACAAGATCTATTCGCAGCTGGGGTATGAGTTCGCCAAGCATATCTTCGGGGTGACGGCGTCGTATGCGGTCGATCCGGAGAAGGGAGGCGTCGTGATGACCCTCACCACGCAGGGCGGCGCGCCGATCCGTTACACGCTCGACGGCTCCGATCCCACGGCTTCGAGTCCGCTTTACAAGGCGCCGGTGACCATCGGGGAAAGCTGCACGTTCAAGGCCGCGGCCCTGCGCGAAGGCATGCAGACGCCGGTCTATACGCGGAAATTCGATTTCAACAAGGCGACCGGACGGCGCATCGCGCTGAACGCCGCGCCGACGCTCAAATATACCTACGGCGGCGCCTCGCTGCTGGTGGACGGCTACCGCGGAGGTCCCGTCTATTCGAACGGCGCGTGGATCGGGTTCCTGAACGAGCCGCTGGACGTTACGATCGACATGCAGGGAGCGAAGCCCTATTCGGCGGTGACCGTCGAATCGCTGGTCGAGAAGGGCGAGTGGGTTTTCCCGCCTTCGTCGGTGGGGGTCTACCTCTCGGATGACGGCAGCGAGTTCACCGAGGCGGCGCTGATGTCCGTGCCGCAGGAGACGGCCGGCAGCCCCGACGGCGTCAAGCCGTTCAAGGTGCTCTTCCCCGAAACTTCGGCCCGCTACCTGCGCGTGGTGGCCCGTACGGTCGATCCGATTCCGGCATGGCACGGCGCGGCCGGGCAAAAGGCGCATATGTTCGTGGATGAAATCATCGTAGAATAAAACCGGGAGTGGACGTGGAGAAGACCGCCGTGCGGATACAGGGACGCGAGTCCGTTGCGATGACGACGGCCGAATTCGGCCGCCTGTTCGCTACGTGGCGCGCGCGGTTCGAAGCGATCGCGTGTCGCTACGTGCGGAGCGCGGCGGTGGCCGAGGATCTCGTCTCGGACAGCTTCATGTCCTTCTGGGAGAACCGCGGCCGGATTCCCGCCGATGCCAACCTGCAGGCCTATATCCTGATTATCGTCCGCAACAAATGCCTCGACTGGCTGCGTGCCCAAAGCCTGCATGCCAAGATCGAGCAGGAGGTGTACGAGCTTAGGCGGCGGGTGCTGGCGGCCGACATACGGTCGCTGCAGGCGTTCAATCCTGAGGAGATTTTCTCGGCGGAGGTGGCCGCGATCGTGCGGCAGTCGCTCGACCGCCTGCCCGAACTGACGCGCGAAGTGTTCGTCGCCCGCCGCTTCGAGGAGCTGAGCTACAAGGAGATCGCCGAAAAGTACGGCATCACCGTACGGCGCGTCGAATTCGAACTGGAGAAGGCCGTGAAGCAGCTGCGCGTGGCGTTGAAGGATTATTTGCCCGTGCTGCTTATGTTGCTGTCGGATAATATTTTGCGATCCTGAATTCGAGAGCGTGAATTATTAAAAATATTTTTTTAGCAAATCCAAGTGCGTCTGATTGGGAATCGGGCGCACTTATTCGTTTTTATAGAAACAGACGAAGAGAGAGATGAATCCGGAACTTATCTATAAATATTTGGAAAATACGGCGACCGATGACGAGATGAAGCAGGTGCTCGACTGGCTCGACGCCGATCCCGCGCATATGCGCGAATTGGACGAGCTGGACAAAGTGATGGCCGCTTCGGTCATTTACGGTCCCGACGTGCTGTCGCCTGCGCCTGCGAGGAAGGCGGCGCGCCGCATTTCGCTGGGTCGCATTCCGCTGCGCCGCATCGTGCGTTATGCCGCGGAGCTGGCTGCGGTGGCGGTCGTCGGCGTCGGTCTCGCGCGGATGCTTGCCGACGACCGGATCGGAGAGTGGGCGCGGCGGACGACGGCGCTCGAAGTGCCTGCGGGACAGTACCTGAGCATGGAGTTGCAGGACGGCACCAAGGTCTGGCTCAATGCGGGAACCCGGCTGGAGTATCCGCTGGTGTTCGCCGGGGGCGAGCGGCGCGTGAAGGTTGCGGGCGAGGCGATGTTCGATGTCGAGCACGATCCCGCGCATCCGTTCGTGGTCGAGACGTTCGCCTGCGACGTCGAGGTGCTGGGAACCAAATTCGACGTGACGGCCGAGGAGCGCGAGGGATTGTTCTCGGCGGCCCTGCTGCGCGGAAGCGTGAAGGTGACCAACCGCCTGACGCCCGGCGAACAGTTCGTCCTCAAGCCCAACGAGGAGGTGCGGCTGGCGGGGCGGCGGCTGAACCTGAATGCGATCGGCAGCATGGACGACTACCTCTGGACCGAAGGCATGATCAGCATCAAGGGCCTTTCGTTCGGGGAGCTGATGCACAAATTCGAAAAGAGCTTCGGCGTGAAGATACGGATCGACCGCGCCCGGATGCCGGAGGTCGATTACAACCACGGCAAGATCCGTATTTCGGACGGCGTCGATTCGGCGCTGCGTCTGCTGCAGATGGCCTCGGATTTCACCTATACACGCAGCGAAGACAACGGAACGATCGTCATACGATAACCAGTCATAAACCTGAAAAAAACGAAAAACTGCCTATGAGAAGAGCCGAACAATGACCCTCGCCGGTCGTCCGGGGTGAATAAAAAAAGCTTGCAGATGGTCGCAACATCCGCAAGCCGCGGTCGGCCGTTAATCAGCTACCCAGCCTACTAACAACTAACCAATTGCAAAAGTATGAACAAAAAACGTATTCAGCAAATTAAATGCCTGTTTACACTCTTTTTTGTCGTGTGCGCATCGTTCTATGCCACACGGTCATACGCTCAGAATACCGCGGTGACGATCCGTCTGTCGGGCGTCAGCATGGAGCGTGTGATGAATGAAATCGAGAACCAAACCAATTATTTGTTCCTGTCGAACAAGGACGTGGACATCAACAGCGTCGTGAGCGTCGATGTGGAGGCGCGCCCGCTTTCGGAAGCGCTCGCGCAGATGGTGCGCGGAACAGACGTGGTCTACCGTTTCGACGGCAAATACATTCTGCTTTCGAAGGCCGACCGCAGGCCCGTGACCGTGAAGGGCGTGGTGACCGACGCCGACGGCGCGCCGGTGATCGGAGCTTCGGTGATCGTCAAAGGTACGACCGTCGGAGCTTCGACCAATACCGACGGCTCCTTCTCGCTGCAAGTTCCCCCCCCCGCGGAAAATGCGGTCCTGACCGTTACCTACTTGGGCTACGAGCCGGTCGATGTGACCGTCGGCAGCCGCACCGATTTCCGGATTACGCTCCGCGATTCGGCTGTGGCGGTGGAGAACGTCGTGGTGACGGCCCTCGGCATCAAACGTCAGGAGAAGGCCCTGAGCTACAACGTGCAGCAGGTCAAGTCCGAGGAGCTGACGACCGTCAAGGACGCCAACTTCATGAATTCGCTGGTCGGCAAGGTGGCCGGCGTGCAGATCAACAGCGGTGCGAGCGGCCCCGGCGCCAGCGCGCGCGTGGTGATGCGCGGCGAGAAGTCGATCGAGAAGGGCAACAACGTCCTCTATGTGATCGACGGTATTCCGATGTATAACCACAGCTTCGGCGGCGACGGCGGCACCTATGCCAAGCAGGCCGGTTCGGAGAGCGCCGCGGATATCAACCCCGAAGACATCGAGTCGATCAACATGCTGACCGGCCCTTCGGCTGCGGCCCTTTACGGCAGCGACGCCGCCAACGGCGTGGTGGTCATCAACACCAAGCGCGGCGTCAAGGACCGTACGGTGGTGACCGTCAGCAACAGCACGACCTTTTCGAAGGTCTACCGGCTGCCCGACATGCAGAACAGCTACGGAACCAGTTCGGGGCTGATGAACTGGGGTGAGAAGTATGCCAGCACGTTCGACGCCAAGAAGTTCTTCAACACGGGAACCAACATCATCAACTCGGTGTCGGTATCGACGGGCAACGAGAAGAACCAGACCTATATCTCGGCTTCGACGACCAATACGGCGGGCATCATTCCCGAAAATACGTACGACCGCTACAACTTCACGGCCCGCAATACCACCTCGTTCGCCAAGGACAAGCTCGTACTGGACTTGGGCGCCAGCTTTATCATCCAGCACGACGAAAACATGGTGACGCAGGGCAAGTATTACAACCCGCTGCCCGCGCTCTACCTCTTCCCGCGCAGCGACGACTTCGACGAAATCCGCCTTTTCGAGCGCTGGGACCCCGTGCGCGGCTATATGGTGCAGTACTGGCCTTACGGCGAGGGCGCGCATTCGCTGCAGAACCCCTATTGGATTCAGAACCGCATGAACCGCGAGACGAGCAAGCGCCGCTACATGCTCAACGCCTCGCTGCGGTGGAACATCACCGACTGGATGAACGTTTCGGGCCGCGTGCGGGTCGATAATTCGGAATACCGCATCAAGCAGAAGCTCTACGCCTCGACGCTGACCACCTTCTGCGGAACGAACGGCGGTTACGAGGATCAGACGCAGCACGACCGCAGTTTCTACGGCGACGTGATGCTCAACATCGACAAGACCTTCGGTGACGACTGGACGCTCAACGCCAACATCGGCGCTTCGATCAACGACCAGCGCTACGAGCAGGCCGGCGTGGCGGGCGACCTGCTACTGACCAACCATTTCGCCATGAACAACCTCAACTATCAGGAGAAGTTCAAACCCCTGCAGGAGGGGTGGCACGACCAGACGCAGGCGATCTTCGCTTCGGTCGAGGTGGGGTGGCGCTCGATGCTCTACCTGACGGTGACGGGCCGCAACGACTGGGCTTCGCAGCTGGCCTATTCCAAAAACTCGTCGTTCTTCTATCCTTCGGTGGGTCTGTCTGCCGTGGTTTCCAACATGGTGAACATGCCCGAATGGTTCACCTTCCTCAAGGTGCGCGGATCGTATTCGAAGGTGGCGTCGGCTTTTGCCCGCTACCTCTCCAATCCGGCCTACTCGTTCAACAACCAGACCCACAACTGGAGCAAGCCTTCGACCTATCCGGCCTACAACCTCAAGCCTGAGGACACCAAGTCGTGGGAGATCGGCCTGAACGCCCGTTTCCTCAACCACATCAACCTCGACGTGACCTACTACCGTTCGAACACCTACCACCAGACGATCTATGCGCCGCTGCCCTCTTCGTCGGGTTACAACCAAGTGGTCGTGCAGGCCGGCGACGTGCAGAACCAAGGCGTCGAGCTGGCGCTGGGCTACAACAACAAGTGGAACGACTTCACGTGGAGCAGTTCGTACACCTTTACGCTCAACCGCAACGAGATCAAGCGGTTGGCGGCCGGCGAAGTGAACCCCGTGACGGGCGAGACCATCACCGACAACGAGATTCAGAAGGACTGGCTGGGCGCGAGCAATGTGGCGCCGCAGGTTATCCTGCGTCCGGGCGGTTCGATGAGCGATATTTACGTCAATCACGAGCTTAAGCGCGACCTGAACGGCAACATCGAGATCGATCCTTCGACGGGCAATCTCTCGATCGCCGAAACCGACTTCCGCAAGGTGGGCCAGCTCTCGCCCCGCTACACGATGGGCTGGAGCAACAGCTTCGGCTACAAGGGCATCGAACTCGGCGCGGTCCTCACGGCCCGAATCGGCGGCCTGACCTACTCGGCCACGCAGGGCGTGCTGGACTACTACGGCGCGTCGCAGGCCACGGCCGACGCGCGCGACCGCGGCGGCATTCCGATCAACTACGGCACCGTCGATCCCCAGAAGTACTATTCGGCGATTTCGACGGCCGAGGGCGGTTACGGAGCCTATTACCTCTACAGCGCCACCAACGTACGCCTGCAGGAGCTGAGCCTGCAGTATACGCTGCCGGCGCGGTGGTTCCGCAACAAAGCCAGACTGACGGTCGGATTCGTCGCCAAGAACCTCTGGATGATCTACTGCAAGGCGCCGTTCGACCCCGAAATCTCGGCGGCCACGGACAACGCCTACTATCAGGGCGTGGACTACTTCATGCAGCCGAGCACGCGCAATTTCGGCTTTAACGTGAAACTGCAATTCTAACCGAACCAAAGCTATGAAAAATATCATTAAACTTACCTGCCTCTTATTGACGGTATGCGGTTTTGCGGGTTGTACGGGCAATTTCGACGAGTACAACACCGATCCCTATGCCCTTTACAAGGGAGACCCCGCCGTGCTGATTCCCACCATGCTCGACGCCATGATGTACGTGCAGCAGAACGACTCGCAGATGGTCGATCAGATGGTCGGCTCGCTGGGCGGATATTTCACGCTGTCGAACCGCTGGGGCGGTCAGAACTTCGATACGTTCAATGCGTCCGACGCATGGAACGCCACGCCGTACAACACGATGTTCGAGGATATTTACGCCAACTTCTTCGACATCGAGAAATCGACCAGCAAGTCGGGCCACTACTACGCGATGGCCCGTTTGGTGCGCGCCGCCGTGATGATGCGCGTCGCCGACTGCTACGGCCCGATCCCCTACAGCAAGGTAGCCGACGGCTCGTTCTATGTCGAGTACGACTCGGCGGAGGATGTCTACAAGCATATCATCGAGGACCTCGCGGGCGCGGCGACCACGCTCTACGCCTATGCGCAGGAGTATCCGGCGTCGAAACCGCTGGCTAACAACGATCCGATTTTCGCAGGCGACTATACGGCTTGGGCGCGTCTGGCCAACTCGCTCTGCCTGCGTGCGGCGATCCGCTCGAACGACCGCGAGGCCGCCGAGAGCGCCTGCGGCCATGCCGCCGGCCTGATCGAGACCAACGCCCAGAACGCCATGATGAGTCCCGGCGTGCAGGGAAATCCCTATCAGCTGGCTTCGGCGTCGTGGGGTGACCTGCGGGTCAACGCCTCGATCGTCGATTACATGACCGGGTACGACGATCCCCGCTGCGAAGCTTATTTCCAGAAATCGACCTTCGACAACACCCGTTATATCGGCATGCGCGCCGGTACGGCCGGATTCGAGAAATCGGCCGTAAGCGGTTATTCGCTGCCCAACGTGCAGTCCGGCTCGTCGCTGCCGATTTTCGTGGCCGCCGAGACCAATTTCCTGCGCGCCGAGATGGCGCTCAAAGGGTGGACCGTAGGCGGTACGGCGCAGTCCTATTACGAAGCCGGCGTGCGTCTGTCGATGGAGCAGAACGGCGTGGCGGGCGAGGACATCGACGCCTATCTGGCCGATGAAACGCTCGTTCCCGCCGGACATCTGAACGATCCGCGCGGCGCGAAGTACAACTACGACCGTCAGACGGACGTCAAGATCAAGTGGAACGACGCGGACGGCACGGAGAAGAATCTGGAGCGCATCATCACCCAGAAATGGATCGCAAACTTCCCGATGGGACTCGAAGCGTGGGCCGAATTCCGCCGTACGGGCTATCCCGAACTGGCGCCGGCCATCGACAACCTCAGCGGCGGCGTTATCTCCGACAACTTCCGCGGCCTGCGCCGGCTGCGCTATCCCTATACCGAGCGTAACCTCAACAAGAGCAATTACGACAAGGCGGTGGCATTGCTGGGCGGTACGGACAACGAGTCGGTCGATCTTTTCTGGACGAAGAAAAAATAGTGTCGAAACCTAAACGAAAGCATACATTATGAACATAAAGAAAAATATATGGGCATTGGCGGCGGCGCTGCTTTTCGCGACTGCGTTTACCAACTGCAGCGACTGGACGGAGGTCGAAGCCGAAAAGAAGGTCGAATACGGCAATACCGAGACCTCGCGCCCCGAATCCTACTACCAAGCTCTGCGCGAGTGGAAAAAGACGGATCATTCGATTTCGTTCGGGTGGTTCAGCGGCTGGGGCGATCCTGCCGTTCTGACGGCCAGTATGCTGATGGGACTTCCCGACAGTATGGATATGGTCTCGTTGTGGGACAATTCGAGCAACCTTTCGCAGGGCAAGATCGAAGATCTCCGCATGGTGCAGCAGAAGAAGGGGACCAAAGTGCTGATGTGTACCTTTATCCAGTATGTCGGCAAGGGGTTCACTCCTGCCGAATATGATGTCGACGAAGCGACCCGCGAAGCGTTCTGGGGCTGGAAAGAGGTGCAGAAGCTCGACGAAGAGGGTAATCCGATGTTCGACAAGCAGGGAAATCCCATCATGGTGCCTGAGGAGAACGCCATGAAAGCATCGTTGGAAAAATATGCGCAGGCGATCGCGGATACGATCTACAAATACGGTTACGACGGTCTGGATATCGACTTCGAGCCGAATGTGGACGGATATCCCAATGCGAAGCTCGACGAGCATCCCGATCGTGTGGAAGTGTTCCTCGATATTTTGTGCAAGCACCTCGGCCCTCAGTCCAATTCGGGTAAAATGCTCGTTATCGACGGCGAACTTTGGGAGGTGCCGTCGAAGACCGCTACTTACTTCGATTATTTCATCGGACAGGCCTATTCGGTTTCCGGCGGCACTCCGTCGCCCACTGCAGGACAGAGCGAATCGAATATGGACTCTCGCCTGAGGCAGATAATCAATAACTTCGGCGAATACATGTCCGAGGAGGAGATCACCAAGCGCTTCATCGTCACGGAAAACATGGAGAGCGCCATCGACGCATTGAACGGCGGTTATTACTGGACGCTTCGCAACGGAACCAGACTCGACAAGGCCGAGTGCCCGTCGTTGCTGGGAATGGCCAGATGGCAGCCCGTCAACGGCTTCCGCAAAGGCGGTTTCGGCGGTTACCGGTTCAGCAACGAGGCGGTGAACAAACCCTCCTACAAATGGATGCGAACCGGAATTCAGGCGCAGAACCCCGCAGTCAATTAGTCCGAACAACCAAAAGCAAGAAAAAGATGAAAAACAGCATTAAAACAGCAGTTCTCGGTCTCGCGGCGCTCGTTTCGGGATTCACGGCCTGCAACGATGCCGATTACGATACGCTCGGAGTGCACGCCTTCGTCAGCGAGAGCGCGTCGAATAAAAGCACGAAAGTGACCATTACGGAACTGGGCGCCGACGCCGAAATCACGGCCTGCCTGAGCGAGGCCGCAACGAAAGACGTAAAGCTGAAATTCGTGGTCGATTCCGAGGTGCTGGACCGTTACAACCAGAAGCAGGCTTCGAGTTTTCTCGTACTGCCCGAAGAGGTTTACGAGATGGACTCCGAAGTGACGATCAAGGCCGGAGAATTCAGCGCTCCTGCAACCAAGATCCATATCAAGCCGCTGCCCAAGGAGTATGTCGGCGAGAGCTATGCCCTGCCGCTGCGTCTTGTCAGCGCCGACGGGGCGGTTCCGGTGACCTCGCTGACCTCGACCTATGTGATTACGACCGAAGCGATCGTCGTCTCGTCGCTCCCGATGTTCGTCGGCGGCGCGGGACTTGCCGCCGACGGTTTCCCCTTGACGCTTCCGCAGTTTACGGTCGAGGTGCGTTTCCAAGTGAGCAATACGGCCGACCGCAACCGTGCCGTATTTACCAACGGCGGTTCGGTGCTGCTGCGCTTCGAGGACCCGCAGAACGACACTTCGGACCATAAGGCCCATTCGCTGGTGCAGTTCCAAGGCGACGGCTGGTATCTCAATCCGTCGTTGTCGTTCACGCCCAACAAATGGCAGCATCTGGCGCTGACCTATGACGGAACCAAGGTGACCCTCTATGTCAACGGTACTTTTGCCGGAAGCAAGGAGGGCGTGTGCGATCCCAACTTCGGATCGGCCAACTGGTTCGGCGGCGATGCCGGCGGCGGACACGGAACCGGCGATTCGTGGTGGAGCGGATGTAAGATACTGATGTCCGAGGCGCGTATCTGGTCGGTATGCCGTACGGAAGCGCAGGTGCAGAACAACATGACCACGACCAGCGCCAAATCGCAGGGCTTGGAGGCTTACTGGCGCTTCAACGAAGGCGAGGGCAATACGTTCGAGGACTGCACGGGCAACGGGCATACGCTGAAGACGTCCAAGACCCCGACGTGGGTTGCCGGCATCAAGTCCACCGATACGGAAACGCCGTGGCCTTAATCCCGTAATTATGGCGCAGGCGCGCCCGGTGCGTGCCTGCCGCCATGCGGTTCATTCAAATTGTTTGTTAAATACGATTACATTATGATGAAAAAATTGAAATATTTGTGTGCAGGGATGCTTGCGCTGGCCGTAGTGGCTTTCGTTGCGTGCGATGACGACGATGAGGGACTGAAGGGTGGACCGATACGGCTTACGTATATGTTCAGGGCGAAACGCTTGGCAACGATATGCTGAAACAGGCTGTCGTCATCGAGACGGAGGGGTTGGAGGATGCCACACCTTGCGTCTATACTTTCCGGGCGTGCATAAATAAACCCGCCAAAGCCGATGCGACCGTATCGCTGACCGCTGCAGCTTCGGGCGGGATAGCGGATATGCTCGAAAATACGATGACGCTGAGTGCCGAAAGCCTGACAATTCCTGCCGGGCAGCTCGCGTCCGAAGAGGCGACCCTTACGATCGATCCGGCGTTCTTAGCCATTACCGACGAGCAGAAAACATACGATCCGGCGGTTTTCACGGTGACGGTGGGCGAGCTTAAGACGTCCTGCAACGACGTCAGGCTTTCGACCAAAACCAATAAGGTGACCGTTACTTATAAAAAGACGGTCAAGCCTTATCTGAATCTTGCGAGCGGAACTCCGAGCAATGCAGAATATATGGACCGTACCAATTGGAGCGGTACGCTGGGCGAAGGCGTCGAAAATGTGATTGGGAATATATTCGACGGTAATACGGGAAGCGATATTGCCGCTAACAGTGCGCCGTGGGAATTTACGCTCGATCTGGGGGCGGAGACCACGATGCTGGGGGCGAATACAAGACATTGGGGAAGTGGTTATGCTCCGAGGTCGATCGAAGTTCTTACTTCGCCGGACAACGCGACGTGGAAATCGCATGGTACGCTCGCGGTATCCGGCGGTACGCAGAACTGGCGGTTCCTGAAGCCGGTTACGGCCCGTTATCTGAGATACCGGGTGATGTCGCCCAACGGCCGGACCGATGTTACGGAATTCAATATTTATGTCGCCAAGCAATAGGGTTCGATAGGAATTAGTGTATTAGGGGAAGCCGTCCGGTCCGAGACCGGGCGGCTTTTTTGACCGGGAGGACTTGTGGGATATGGTATATGGGCGATTATCGGCCGGAGCGTGTGCGACGGATGCGAAAAAAAACGTACATTTGTGGCCATGAGTGAACGGCATATAGACATAAACGAATTCGATTACGACCTGCCCGACGGGCGGATCGCCAAGTTCCCGCTGGCTGAGCGCAGCGCCTCGAAACTGCTGGTTTACCGCGGCGGGGAGATCGGCGAAGCGCATTTCGCCGACATCGGCGACGTGCTGCCCGAAGGCCAGCTGCTGGTGTTCAACAATACGAAGGTGATTCGCGCGCGGATCATCATGCACAAGCCTTCGGGCGCCCGCATCGAGGTGTTCTGTCTCGAACCGCACGATCCGGCCGATTACGAACGGGCGTTCGCCGTCGTCGGGCGGTGCGAATGGTCGTGCATCGTGGGCAACCTCAAGAAATGGAAAGAGGGGTATGTGGAGATCAACTTCGAGCACGAAGGCCGCCCGGAGCATCTGCGGGCGTGGCTCGTCGAGAACCGCGGCCGCGAGCATACCGTGCGCTTCGAGTGGTCGGCGGCGATGACGTTCGGGCAGCTGCTCGAATACCTCGGACGGATTCCGATTCCGCCCTACCTGAACCGCGAAAGCGAGGAGATCGACTATACGCGCTACCAGACCGTCTATTCCAAATTCGAAGGATCGGTGGCCGCGCCGACGGCGGGGCTGCACTTCACGCCCGAACTGATCGAGGGGATGAAGGCGCGCGGCTTCGGGTTCGAGGAGGTGACGCTGCATGTCGGGGCCGGGACCTTTCTGCCCGTCAAGGACGACGATGCCGCGCGGCATCCGATGCACACCGAGCATTTCGAGGTGCGGCGTGCGGCGGTAGCCCGCCTGCTGGAGAAGTGGGGGCGGATCACGGCCGTCGGCACGACCTCGGTGCGGACGCTCGAATCGCTCACGGCGCTGGCGTGGCGCATACGTACGGCCGGAACGCCCGATGCGGATCGGGTCGTCGGCCAGTGGGAGCTGTACGACGTGCCGGCGGAGTTTTCCGGGCGCGAGGCGCTGGAGACTCTGCTGAAATACATGGATGAAAAGGGGCTGGAACGCATCAAGGCGGCGACGCAGATCATGATTACGCCGCTGGGGTACGAGTTCCGCATCGTGCGCAATATCGTCACCAACTTCCACCAGCCCAAATCGACGTTGCTGCTACTGGTGTCGGCTTTCGTCGGCGGGGACTGGAAGCGGATTTACGAATACGCCCTCGGACACGGGTTTCGTTTCCTGAGTTACGGCGATTCGTCGGTGCTGATGCGCTGACGGGGGAGCAGGGCCGAGAGAGCATGTGCGGGCCGGATGCGGCTGCCGGCCGGTCTTCGGCGGTCATCAGACGGTCATTGGGCGGGGTGTCCGGAAAGTCCGGGGTGAAGATCACGTGCGGAGCAGCGTTTCGCGGATGCGCCGCAGGGCTTTGGTGATCTGCGCTTCGACGGTCTTGACCGAAATCTGCATCTGGTCGGCGATCGCGGCGTTGGAAAGCCCTTCTTCGCGGCTTTTGCGGAATACTTCGCGGCAGCGGTCGGGCAGCTGCGAGACGGCTTCGGCGACCAGCATCATCATTTCGTCGGCTTCGAGCTGCAATGCCTCCGGGTTGGTGAAGAGCGGCTCCGGCCCCTCGATGGAAATGCCGGCAGGCCGTTCGTCACGAAGCCGGTTGAGCGCGCGGTTGCGCACGGCGCGGAACAGATAGGCCCGGACGGAAGTCAGGATGTGGAGTTCTGCGGCATGCTGCCAGATGTGCGTAAAGGTGTCCAATACGATCTCTTCGGCAGAGGTGCGGTCACGGAGCCAGTAGGCCGCGAACCTGCATAGCGGGGCGTAATAACGGTCGAACAACTCCCGGAAGGCGGCGGTTTCCCCCCCCCCCCCCCCTCGGCTGATGCGTTTCCACAAAACCATGTCGTGTTCGTTTTCCGACCTCATCGTATCGCTAAAGGAAATTCAGACTAATAAAGATAGGCATTTTCGGGGACAAAACGGACGCGGAACGTATGAATTTTTCGTTTCGGCATTCTTTCGTTCCTGTTATCCTGCGGCATGCGGGACGCCCGAAATCGGGACTGCGTTAAAAAAAGGGGCCTGCTGAAGTGTTTCAGCAGGTCCCTTTGCAGGTTCGGACGTATTATTCGAGCAGTTCGTTGTTGCCCCAGACATTCAGCTCTGCGATGCACCACCCCCGGAAAGTCGGGTTATAGGTCTTGTTCGTATAGCTGGCGTGAATGCGCAGCCGGACGTAACGCGCATGCTGGTAGTCGTCGAGCATCGGACTGATGACCACACCCATCGGATCCAGCGGTGAATCGGGATCGGTCCTGTAGTCGCGGTATGTCTGGGTGTAGGTCCAGTTGGCGTCGTTCGCTGCGCCGAGGCCGTCGCCGGTGATCTCCTTCGCGGTCCAGACCTCCAAGTGGGCGATGCCGTAGCGCGCGCCGGCTTCCGGTTTGCCGGTAGTCATGTAGCGCTGATTGAACTGGAGGCCGCGTACGGTCACCTCTTTGCCCAGATCGATGACGAAGTCGTAAGGCGGATCGGCCTTCTCCTCGTCGGCGTTGCAGTAGCCGAAGGTGTTGATGTCTTCGTCGAACATCTTCTCCACTTCGTAGTTGGGCTTGGCCTTGGGAGCGGCGAGCACCTTCCAGCCGCTGCGTTCGAGCAGCACGGGTGCGGGCGGTCCCGGCTTGACGAACTTGTTGAAGAGGATGTAACGGACATTGCCCGTCGGCGAGACCGTCGCCCGCGGGTCGCCCTTGATCGAATCGATGGCGATCGGAAGCAGGTACGGCTCCTCGTCGGGCATGCGCTCGCTGAACAGCTCGACTTTCATTGTCGAGGAGACCGTGTTGTAGCGGGGCAGCATGACCTCGGTGGTCGAGAATGCGTAGGCCTCCGAGGGGCAGAGCTTGTACGAGGTGCCGTGCGCCGCGTTATAGGTCTCGACCAGTTCGGGGTCGGTCTTGAATACGACGGTTATGTAGTTGCCGCTGATCTGCTCGGCCTCCACGCGGATGTTGAGGGTCTGCTTCTTGGGGCTTTCCACCGTAATCACTTCGGCGTCGGCCGCGGCGTCCTGAATGCTCAGCAGGGCAGGCTGCTTGAGCGCCGGACCTTCGTCGTCCTTGCAGCCTGCCGTGGCAAGGAGCAGTGCGACGGCGGCCAGAAGACGCATGTTTGCATATCGTTTCATAATCGTTTTCGTTTAAGGGTTCGTCTCTGCGTTAGAATTTGACATCGACCAGCACGGGAATGTGGTCCGAGGCCCTCTTGATGTCGCCTTTGTTGAAGTCGAGCATGATCTTGGTGCCGACCACGTCGCACTTCGCGCCGTTGCCGTTCCAAAGCAGGATATAGTCGATACATTTGTTCGGCGCCTGCGAGGAGTGGGTGAAGTCGCTCGCGCCGTGGGGCGTCAGGACCGTCCAGCCCGTCTTCAGTTTGGAGATGGTGGGCGAATCGGGACGGGCGTTGAAGTCGCCGCCGAGGAAGACGGGCTTCTTCGAGCTGCCGAATTCGCGTTCGATGACCTTGTTGATTTCGTCCACCTGTCCCGCCTGAGCCAGCGTGGATACATGGTCGAGGTGGGTGGTGGCGAAGACGTATTTTGCGAACTCCATGACGACCATCACGCGGGGTTCGGCGCCGTCGCCCTTCGGCAGCGGAGCGGCAAAGGTCCGGACGGGTTTCTCACGGCTGGCGATTCCGTCGCCGTAGGCGCCGCCCTGATAGGCCATCGCACGCGAATATTCGTAACTCCACTCCTTGCCCATCAACTCGGCGAACTTCTTGAGCTGGAAGACCCGGCCGGTGCGGACCGTGCAGCTGTCCAGCTCGCTGATGCCCACCAGATCGGCCTTGCCCTCGGTCATCATGTCGGCGATCATCTGGTAGCTGCCGTCGCTGATGTACTTGGTGAAGACGCCGACGTTGTAGGTCACCAGACGCGTCGCGCCGTCGGCCTTGGGGTAGTAGTCCCGGCCCGGTTCCTCCGGGGTTTCGGGTTTCAGATGGGGCGGAACTTCGTCTTCGGAGGAGGAGCTGCTGTTGCAGGCCGTTGCCGGGCAGGCGAGGCCGAGCAGCAACATCATGGTAAGGTATTTTTTGAGCATGTTCATCGTTTCGTTCGTTTTTGAAGTTAGTATTGGGAATTAAAAGTCGAGGCCGTCGTTCCAGCCGGGGTTCTGCGTCAGGGCGCCGCCGGTCAGCGAGCGGTCGTCGGTCGGAATCGGGTAGTAGTAGTCCCGCTCCTCGTTCCACTCGCCCGGATTCTTCTTGTGAGGCGAGATGTAGCCGTGGTCGCCTTCCGAGAGGAAGATGTCCTGATCGATCTCCATGATGAGCGGAGCTTTGGTCGAGGGCGACTCTCCCTTGGTCTTGAGGTAGATGTCGGGCGTGCCGTCGCCGTCGAGGTCGTATTCGCCCTTGGAGGGGATGTAGATGCCCAGCAGCGGCTGCGTGAAGGCCTTGCCCTCTTTCCAGCGGATGAGGTCGTAGTAACGGTGGCCTTCCTGAAGCAGCTCGATGGTGCGTTCGCGGCGGATTTCGAGCAGTACGCCTTTGTTCGGACCCGTCACGTTGGGATAGCCTGTCTCAGGGGCCGAAAGGTACGGGTCGGGGTTGGCGTTGGCTTGGGCCATGTCCAGATTGGGCATGCCCACGCGGTCGCGCAGCTTCTTGATCGTCAGGTCGATGTCGTCCTGCGTCAGCGTGCCCAGCTCGGCCTTGGCTTCGGCGTAGTTGAGGTAGATTTCGGCCGTGCGGATGATCGGCAGGTCGGTGTAGGAGAGGTTGTAACCGTCGGAACCGAAGTCGGCGGGAGCGACGAACTTGATGGGCTGGTAGCCCGTCATGCAGGTCGAAAGGCTCGGCACTTCGATCTTGGTGGAGTTGATGCGCGTGTAACCCGGCGTGCGGATCGACTGCGCCAGACGCGGATCGCGGTTCTGGCACTCGTCGCGGAACTCCATCGTTTGCCAGCCCGCCTTGTCCGTGAAGCGCGTGCCGTCGGTCATCAGATAGCTGGCGACGATCTTGCGCGTCAGGCCCGGACGGCCGTAGGAGGTGTTGAGCGAGTAGAAGGTGCTGTTGTGGAACACGCTTAGCCCCTTGTTGTAATCGCGGGCGAGGACGACCTCAAGCTGCTGCGCGTCTTCCGACACGAACAGGTCGCGGTAGGCGGTCTGCGTGCCGCCCGTGGTGTAGAGTCCGTAGCCGCTGTTGGTGATGAACTCTTCGGACGCCTTCGCCGCCAGATCGAGGTAGTATTTCCAGTCGTTCTCCTCGGTGTCGATGCCGTGGTATTTGCGGAACGTGCCTTCGAAGAGGCAGAAACGCGATTTCAGGGCCAGTGCCGTCCATTTCGTGATGCGGTAAAGGTCGTGCTTGGTGGGCAGGTAGAGGATGGCGAAATCGATGTCCTCGATCATGCGCTGCATGACGTACTCGCGCGAATCGCGCGGACGCTTGAGTTCGGGATCGGCCGAGCCGATCGGTTTCGAGTACCACGGCACGTCGCCGAACCGCTTGATCTTTTCGAAGTAGAAATAGACGCGGAAGAAGCGGGCCAGCGCGTCGTAGCGGTTACGGACGTCGGTGTCCTTGCAGTTGCCCGAATATTCGAGCAGCGTGTTGATGTCGCACAGGTTGGTCCATGTCCAGCCGCCGCCCGACGCGGGGATCGTACGGCCGCCGCGCATCTCCTGCGGCAGGTCGTTGTGGATGATGTTGTCCCAGTACTCGTTGTAGAGCCCGTCGGACGGGAACGCCGTGTAGAATTTGTTGCTGAAAGCCTGCAGCTCGTTTTCGTTCGAGAAGAAGGTTTCGGGCGACATTTGGGCCAGCGGGTATTTGTCGAGCCACTCTTCGCAGGAGACGAGTGCCATGGTGCAGCCTGCGGTCAGTATGAATAATAGTTTTTTCATGGTTCTGCTTGTTTGATTAGAATGTGACATCTACGCCGAACATGTAGGTTTTCTGCCACGGGTAGGTGCGCATCTCGTCGTTCATGGCGGCCATTTCGGGGTCGATATAGTCCGAGCGGATGGGCGACCATGTGGCGAGGTTCTCACCCGTGAAGTAGATGCGCAGGTTGTCGATCAGCACCTTGCGTGTCCATTTCTTGGGCAGCGTGTAGCCTATCGTGAGGTTCTTCAGGCGGCAGTAGCGGATGTCCTGCAGATAGCGGTCGTTGACGGCCGTCAGCTCGCGGTTGGTGCCCGAAATGGCGACGTAGCCGCGCGGACGGGGGAAATAGGCGTCGGGATTCTCTTCGCTCCAGTACATCTTGTGGAAGTCCTTGGGAATCCAGCTCGCATAGGGACGGGCGTAGGGACCCCAGAAAGCGATGGTATTGGCCTTGGGATACCACTGGCGGCGTCCGACGCCCTGAAAGAAGATCGAAAAGTCGATGCCGGCCCACGACATGCTCAGCGTCGTGCCGTAGTGGAACCGGGGCTGGCTGTTGCCGATGATCTCCCGGTCGCCCGGATCGTCTACGGTGTTCTTGCCGATGGAGATGATGTTGTCGCCGTCCAGATCGAGGAACTTCAGGTCGCCGGCGTGCAGGCCGCGTTCCGAACCGGCCGCGGCGTTGATCCGGTTGTTGACGGCGGTCTGGTCTACGGCGTAGCCGGCGGCCTCGGCGTCCGAAGCGAACAGTCCGCCGGTGCGGTAGCCCCAGATTTCACCCCAGCGCATGCCCTCGTAGTAGGACTTGGCGAAGGTGCGGTCGGGGTTGTCGTATTTGGTGATGTCGGTCACGTAGTCGTTGAAGGTGACCGTCACGCTGTAGGTGAACGGCCGGCGCAGGAGCTGGAACTCGTCGCGCCAGCTGAGCGAAAGCTCGTAACCCTTGGTGCGCAGGTCGGCGCTGTTCATCTTGGGGGGATCGGCGCCGTAGACGCCCGGCAGCGCGACGCCGGCGGTCAGCATGTCCTTCGTGTCGCGGATGTAGAAGTCGGCGCTGAAGGCCAGCCGGTTGTTCAGGAAGCTCATGTCCACGCCCAGATTGTTGTGGATCGAGGTTTCCCACGAGAGGTTCGAGGCCACGGGGGCCGAAATGGTGGCCGTCGTGGGTTTGTCGCCGCCGAACAGATAGCTCTGGTTGCCGATCGAGATTTTGCGGATGTAGTCGTAGTAGCCTACGTTCTGGTTGCCCAGCTGGCCGTACGAATACCGGAGCTTGAGGTTGTTGAAGTTGTCGCGGATACCCTCGAAGAAAGGCTCTTCCGAGATGCGCCATCCGAGCGAGAACGAGGGGAAGAAACCCCAGCGGTGGCCGCGCTTGAAGCGCGACGTGCCGTCGTAGCGGCCGCTGACTTCAACGAGGTATTTGCCTTTGTAGTCGTAGTTCAGACGGCCGAAGAAACCCATCAGGGCGTATTCGTTCTGGCCGCCGCCGACCTCCATGCGTTCGTTGCCGTCGGCGCCCTGTCCCACCAGATTGAGGTCCATCAGCGTTTCGGAGAGCAGGTTGTAGCCCGTGGCCGACACGTCCTTGAGATACTTGGTCTCCCAGTTGAATCCGGCCATCGCCTTGAAGTTGTGCTTCTCGTTCCACGTGTGTGCGTAGGTGGCGTAGACGTTGGCCTGATAGTAGTTGTGCATCATGGTCTTTTCGTAGAGCTTGTCTTGGAAGCGGCTGCCCGTCGAGAGGGTTTGCACTTCGCCCGGATACTGCGAGTATTCGGTGTTGACCTGACGGTTGAGGTTGTGCTGGGTGTTGAACATGTAGGTGAAGTTACCCTTGATCTCCAGCCCTTTGACCGGGGTCCACGTCAGCTCCGTGGTGGTCGACATGTTGTCGGTCTTGTCCTTGTTGTAGTGGCCGCCCTTGTTCATGATCGTGGGCAGGCCGTCCATGATCGAGTATTTCGACAGCGAGGTGTAGTAGACGCTCGTGCCGTCGGGGTTGTAGGGCATCATCGAAGCCAGTCCGTGTACCGTGCCCAGCGAGAAGGCGGTATTGACTCCGCTGGGGCCGGGGTAGTAGTACTGGTAGTTGTAGTAGCTGGTGTTGTTGCTGATCTTGAGCCACTTGTTGATGTCGAACGAGATTTTCGAACGGAAGTTGATCCGCTGCAGACGGTCGGGGTCCTGACGGAAGAGTCCCTCTTCGCTGTAGTAGTTGCCCGAAAGCATGTACTTGACCTTCGAGTTGCCGCCCGACAGCGAGACGCTGTGGCTCGTGTTGGGGTGTTCGTCCTTGAACAGGTAGTGGTACCAGTCGAAGTTGGCGTAGTAAACATATGTGTCGCGGCCGTCGCGCTGGTCGATCTTCACCCACGGACGTTCGGGGTTTTCGACCTTGTCGTTGCGGCGGGCCCACAGTTCCATCATGTCCTGCTCGGTGTAGTTGGTGTAGTTGGTGCCTGCGTCGGCGTGCCAGAACAGGTCGTTGACGTAGACCGAGTAGTAGCCGCGGGTCTCGTAGTCGGTCGAGGTGGTGGGGGCGTTCCAGCCCCAGCGGCCGCTGTACGATACGCGGGTTTTTCCCGAATCGTCGCCCTCCTTGGTGGTCACCAGCACGACGCCGTAGGCCGCGCGTGCGCCGTAGATGGCGGCTGCCGAGGCATCCTTGATCACCGAGATCGAGGCCACGTCGTTGGGGTTGAGCTTCATCAGGTCGCCCTCGGCGCCGTCGATCAGCACGAGCGGCGAACCGCCGTTGATCGAGGTGATGCCGCGGATGTTCAGGTCGGCCGAGTTGCCCGGACGGCCCGATGTGGTCGAGATCGTCAGACCCGGAACCGCACCCTGAAGCATGTGGGCTACGGAGGGCGCCGAGCGGCTTGCGAGCTGCGTGTCGTCCACCGTGGCGATGGCTCCCGTCAGGTTGACCTTCTTCTGGGTGCCGTAACCTACGACTACGACGTCCTCCATCTTCACGGCGTCCTCGGCGAGGAATACCTTGAGGTTGTTCTGCGAGGCGGGGACGGAGACTTTCTTGGAGATGTAGCCCAAGTAGGTGAAGCTGAGCACCGCATCGGCATTGGGAACGGTGATGGTGAAACTGCCGTTGTTCTCGGACACGGTGCCGCGCGTATTGTCGCCCTCCAGCGTGACGGCGACGCCGGCCAAGGGAAGCTCGTGGGAGTCGTTGACCGTGCCGGTGATCGTGCGCGATCCGGCCGGGGCCTTGCGCGCCGCGGGGATCAGGGCGATCTGGCGTTCGGAGATCGTGAAATTGAGACCCGTCGGGGCGAGCATCTGGCGCAGGGCGGCGGAGATCGGCAGCTGTTTGGCGCGGAGGCTGACGCGCCGGGTCAGGTCGGTCTGCTTGGCGTCGTAGAAGAATGTGTATTTGCTGCTCTTCTCGATGCGCGAAATGGCTTCCGAGAGCGGTATGTCGGTGAACTCAAGGTTGATCGCCGGCTCCTGCGTCTGGCCGTGTGCAACCGTTGTCCATCCGCAGACGAGCAGCAAAAGAATTGCGAATAGTCTAAAATGTTTCATGGTTGAAGTTTTAAGTTAGCGTGTGTTTGCGGCGGCTGCCGCGGGAAGGATAGCGTGCGGTTCAGGTCTGTTCGGTCATAGGCATTCGGGGTTTGGTTGGTGTTTGGTAGGTTTACGGTTTTATTCTATCTCGGAGATGGATACCGAGCGGTTGTCCGAGAAGGTGTAGACGATCGGATTGATGCGGCTCATGATGCGCAGAATCGCTTCGAGCGGTTCGTCGGTGAGGGTGAACGTGTAAGCGTAATTGTGGGCGAGTGCCGGGGAGATGTCGATCCGGATGTCGTACCAGCGTGAGAGGTAGCGGCAGATTTCGCCCAGCGACTGCCGCTCGAAGACCAGTTTGCCCGCGGCCCAGCAGGATTCCAGCTCGACGTTGCCCCTGCGGATATTCAGCTCTTGGGTGGCGGGGTCGTAGCGGGCTATTTCTCCGGGGTGCAGCCGGCGCGTCTCCCCGTTGCCGGAGTCGAGGGCCACCGAACCCTCAACGAGCGATACGGCGACGGTCCGGTCTTCGTGCGAGGTGTTCACGTTGAATTTCGTGCCGTGAACCCGTATGCGCAGCCCTTCCACTTCGACCGTGAAAGGGCGTTCGGGATCTTTGGCGATGTCGAAAAATCCCTCTCCGCGGAGTTTTACGTCGCGGCTTTCGGCGCCGAAGGAGCTGTCGTAGGCGAGCGTCGAGCCGCTCTGGAGCCATACGGTCGAACCGTCGGTCAGATGTGCCAGCGACTTGCCGCCGAAGGCGCAGAACTCCTGTCTGGCCGGAACCGGTGTGCGGGAGAGGTCGGGACGGACCGCGAAGAGCGTGACGACGACGCCCGCGGCGACGGCTGCCGCCGTGCGCAGTATCGGCATCCAGCGGCGTTTCGGCGCGGGCCGTTCCGCCCGCTGCGGCGTTCCGCAGACTTCGATGCGGGACTGCAACTGCTCCCAGAGCCGGTCGCGGTCGGGATTGTAGGCCGAGGTGCGGCGCTGTACGTCGTCCCATATGCGGAGGGCGTTTTCGTAGATGCGGCGGTTGTCCGCATCCGAGACCCACCGGTCGAATTCGCGGCGCGATGCGGTGTCCAGCGTGCCCTTCAGCGCACGGATCAGGAGGTCCCGGTAATGTTTGTCCATGACGGTATTCGGTTTTTACCCGAAGACACGAAAAAGGCGGCCGACCCTTACGGCCGACCGCCTTTTTTCCGATTTTTTTAGCGGAATGTCTCCGGATATTCCTCCGCGGACGCTTCGTATATGCCGGGAACGGCGATGCGGAGAGGCTGTTTCCGCAGGATTCCGGGCCGGTTATGCGACGACCGCGGCGAACAGATCCAGATGCCCGTCCACGTAGCGAGCGAGCGTCTCCGTGACCTCGGCTTCCATTTCGCCGTACTCCTCCTCCAGTTCGTCGAAGGCTTCGTACTGCTCGTACATCGCCATGAACTCCTCGTCGGTGCGCTCCCGTTCCAAATCCTCCCGGTTGGCATCGTAGATCTTCTTGGCGCGGTAGACCAGCTTCGAGAAACTCTCCGCACCCCACAGGCGCATGACTCTGGCAAACGGATTGCCGAAGATATAGGCCCCGTAGCCGTTCTGGATAAGCTGGCAGAAACCGCCTTCGGTCACCTCGTCCCGGAAAATCCGGTAGGCGAGCAGCGAGTGCTGTTCGCCGCTGAGCAGCGGCATCGTTTCGGCCGTCGGGTCTCCGCCGACTGTCTCCTTGTATTTGTCCGTAAAGACCCGGAGGAATTCGTCCATCCCTTTGGCGGCTGCCGTTTGCAGGGCCTTGTCTGTAATTTCGATCACGGTTTCCGTCGTTTGATTGTGAATATGGGGTTGTTTAGCCGGGTTACTGCTGCGCTTCGGGCGCGTAGGTGCGCAGGGCCAGTTTCTTGACCCACACCACGAAGCCGCCCGTGAGGATCAGGTTCAGCACCAGCGTCAGCACCGAGATGATGAGCGCCGGGCCGCCCAGACTGTAGCCCAGTGCGATGAAGATTACGCCCGCGCCCACCTCGCCGCGGGTGAACATGCCGATCGAGAGGGCGAGGCGTTCGCTGATCTTGCGGTCGCGGTAGAAGAAGAGCGGCACCAGTTTGCCGAGGTTCGAAAGCAGCGACACGGCCAGCACATGCAGGGCCAGCGTGCCCCACGGCATCATGGGCTGTGAGCCGGTGACCGACGTCGCGGCGGCCGTGTCGCCCGGCGCTCCCGTTACGAGCGGCATGCTCAGCCCCACGAGCAGCATGAAGAGGAACGAGATGCCGGTGGTGATGCGCCGTTCGGCGGCGGTGTCGATCTCCTTGTGTTTCATCAGCATGCCGACGACGAACGCCGGGAGCAGGACTTCGATGTGGATGCTGTTTTCCGGGCCGTAAAGCCGGGCCGTGACGATGTGGACGAGCTGGGTCAGGGCGCAGACCACGACAGCCAGCCCCAAGATGGTTTTCCAGTCCTGACGTACGTTCCACGTCGCCTGCCAGCGCCAGCCGACGGCCAGCAGGAGGGTGACGACGGCGATGATGGCGAACATCTGCCACCGCAGGCCGATCATCAGGATTTGCAGGGGGATCATCAGCAGGATGGTGTCCAGATCGTCGAAGATGGCCAGCACCTGTATCTTTTTGTAAATCCAGCTTTTCTTGAGACTGAGGGCCGCGAGCATCGTGAAGAGGATGCCGGCCGAGGTCGGCGCGGCGAAACGGCTCAGCAGCAGGTTCTCCTTCCACGCCTCGCCGCTGGTCCAGAGTTCGGGCGGAAGCAGTACGAAGACGTAGTAGAGGACGATGAGTATCCACGGCAGCGCGGCCGTGGCCATGGCGATGAAGTAGTCCGCAGTGTAGGAGCGCCAGCGGGTTTTGTCGATTTCGAATTCGCGGCCGACGTTGATCATGATGAATCCGAGGCAGACGTAAAGCAGCGTGTCGGAACACTTCTTGAACGCCGCGTATCCTGCGCCGAGCGTACCCGGAAGCAATTGCGAGACGATGAGTCCCAGCATCAGGAAAAGGGAGAACGAGAGAACTTTTCGCATTAACTGATAGTTGTTTACAAGTGAGAGGAGTGCATTCGCCGGCAAAGATAATATATTCTGGTTTATTCCCGATACCGCACCCGCCTTTCGTGAAAAAAATAACAATAATGAAACCGCAATTCACAATTATTTTATACCTTTGCGGTCGAAAACGGCATATCAGTATTTAAAACCATAAATTAAACATTTACAACTATGCAGATTGTAGAGATTCACGCAAGAGAGATCCTCGACTCGCGAGGCAATCCGACCATCGAGGTCGAAGTACGTACCGTATCCGGCGCATTCGGCCGCGCAGCCGTTCCGAGCGGCGCATCGACGGGCGAGAACGAGGCGCTCGAACTTCGTGACGGCGACAAGAGCCGTTATCTGGGCAAGGGCGTTCAGAACGCCGTCAAGAACGTAAACGAGGTGATCGCTCCCGCCGTTATCGGCATGAACGTGGCCGATCAGGTCGGCATCGACAAGGCCATGATCGCCCTCGACGGCACGAAGACCAAGTCGAAGCTGGGTGCAAACGCCATCCTCGGCGTGTCGCTGGCCGTGGCCCGCGCTGCCGCCGACTACTTCGGCATGCCGCTCTATCGCTATATCGGCGGTGCAAACGCCAAGACGCTGCCCGTTCCGATGATGAACATCATCAACGGCGGTTCGCACTCGGATGCTCCGATCGCGTTCCAAGAGTTCATGATCCGTCCCGTGGGCGCTCCCACCTTCAAGGAGGCTATCCGCATGGGCGCCGAGGTGTTCCACAACCTGAAGAAAGTGCTTCACAACCGCAACCTCTCGACGGCTGTCGGCGACGAGGGCGGCTTCGCTCCCGCGCTGAACGGCACCGAGGACGCTATCGAGTCGATCATCGAGGCCATCAAGATGGCGGGTTACAAGCCCGGCCGCAAGGAAGAGGGCGGCGACGTGTCGATCGGCATGGACTGCGCTTCGTCGGAGTTCTACAAGGACGGCGTTTACGACTACACCAAGTTCGAAGGCGAGAAGGGTGCCAAGCGTTCGTCGAAGGAGCAGGTTGAGTACCTGAAGGGACTGGTTGCCAAATACCCCATCGACTCGATCGAGGACGGTATGTCGGAGAACGACTGGGACGGTTGGCAGATGCTCACCGAGGAGATCGGCGGCAAGTGCCAGCTCGTGGGCGACGACCTGTTCGTGACCAACGTGGACTTCCTGAAGAAGGGTATCGAAATGGGCTGCGCCAACTCGATCCTGATCAAGGTGAACCAGATCGGTACGCTGACCGAGACGCTCGACGCCATCGAGATGGCTCACCGTGCGGGCTACACTTCGGTTACGTCGCACCGTTCGGGCGAGACCGAGGATTCGACGATCGCCGATATCGCCGTGGCTACCAACTCCGGTCAGATCAAGACCGGTTCGGCGTCGCGTTCGGACCGTATGGCCAAGTACAACCAGCTGCTCCGCATCGAGGAGGAACTCGGCGACGAGGCTATCTACGGCTACACGAAGATCTACCGCAAGTAATTCCGATTTCGAAGGGCCTGACAGCCCTGTCACGTCAGGTTCCGGGCGAAGCCCGAACCGGATTATAAACGAAAGGACCGGACATATTGTCCGGTCCTTTTTTTTGTGCGGCGCGTGCGGTCGCTCAGGCAACGACCGCGGTCAGGCAAGTATCGGCTTCGGAATGAAGCCCGGATCGGCATGAAATTTTCGGCATGTACGCCGGGTAGTAGTGCGCGGAAAGTCCGATTAAAATAAAAAATACTAAATATTGTATAAATATTTTGATAAAAACGATTAATTTTTCTATATTTGGGATAGGAAATACAGCACGGCTGTTTATTCTGGCAAAATAATCCCCAATCGAATGTGACTGATGAACAGTCAGGACGTGATATGCGCGGTTCCTGACCAGTTACATATTTGAATAATGGGGATTATTCTACTATTGCCGGAGTCAGGTTCCGCGCATTTTTTGAAGACTGACCTGTTTCAGAAGATGCGCCGGCACAAGCAATTAATACCGGGGTGAAACCCTGCGGCAGTTTCACCCGACCGGCTGCCTGCGTCTACCTGCATGCAGTGGAAAGAATCCTCGCTGATGCGAGGGCAGTGACGCAACTTACTGCGGGAGGGAGGGGCCTGATAAGGGGTCCCTCCCCATTTTTTGCCGTCCGTCCTGTGCGGCAGCTCCGGCGGCTGTTGGAGCTGGTCGCAGAGCGGATCGCGATTCCGGAGCAAGCGGGCGGTTACGGCACGGTTTCGGCCGCTTCTTCGTCGGCATTGCCGAGGCTGAACTCCTTGTCGGCGAAAAGCTCGGCAAGGCCCGTGATCTGTTTCAGGCGAAGCAGTTCGTCGCGGTCCATGCCGATATGGCGCATGATCCACTGGTCGGACATCCGCGCGCGGGTCAGCTCGGCGACGATCTCGCTCATCAGTTCGACGTTGTGCGTGCCCCGCGCCCGGTTGTGACGGATGGTCGAGGCCATGCGGTTCGAAAGGTCCTTTTCGATAACGGCGACGGGCAGCAGGCCCTCTTCGCGTTCGTAGATGCGCTTCGAGGTCTTGAGCACCAGATAGCGGTGGTAGCCGTCCACCAGCTCGTAAAGGTCCTTTTCGGCGTCGTAATAGCAGACGCACGGCATCGTATAGCCGTCTTCCCAGATAGACAGTTCCAGCAGCTTCATTTCGGGCGGCGCCACGACGTTGGGGTTGTAGCTGTTCGCCACGACCTTCTCAACCGGTACGGCGCGGACGTTATAGACAGGGCTTCGGAAGCTCTTTTCGGTCGGATGTTCGTAATAGCGATTCATATTTTTCCATGATTTTCCTGCGACGCAGCGTTTCGCTCTTGTTGGGCGAAAAACCCATGTATTTGCAGGCGTGGTCGTTTTTCAGAATACAGATGCAGATGCGTTTGAACGTGGGCAGCTGACCGAATTCCGGAAGGTCGATGTCGTCGAGATACTCCATGCGCACCGGACGCTTGTCGGTGCGGTAGCCGCTCTTGTCGCCGACTTCGATGCGGATGCCGGCCCTGTGCAGTTTGGCGATGGTTTCCTCGGAGAGACATCCGCCCTTTTCGCGCCAGAAGCGGATGCTTACGGATAGTTTTTCCAGATAGTTGCGCCGCGTCGGCTCCGGAAGTGTCGAGAGCAGGAAGTGCATGTAGCGCTCCCACGTCATTCCTTTCGGCAGGCGCGCCGACTGCCAGCCGACTGCCGCCGTCCTGCCGTACAGCGCCGCGAAATTGGCCCCGTCGACCCGGCCGACCATGCGTCCCCACGTATCCGGATCGACGGCCTTGTAGAGGTGCAGGCTGGCGATGGCCGGCGAGATGAACGGACTGGCCACGCGCTGACTGTCGAGCGGCACGCCGGCCCGGTAGAAGAGGTCGTACAGCCGGTTGTAGGGCCAGCCGAAACGACCGTTCGCCGTCCAGATGTCGGTCGTCAGCCAGTCGTAGAGCGGATAGGCGTTGCAGATGCCGCCGCCGGCCCATTGGCGTATCCACCGTTTTCCGGCGAACCGATGGTGGTTGCGGTCGCTGTAAATCGTGCGCCAGCGGTTGAAGCTCTCCTGCGTGCGGATGCCGATCAGACAGCACGTGCGCGCCGCACCGCTGCGTGCGTGGAGCCATTCGGCGAAGCGGTTCTGGAACTCGTAATCCCACATTTCGTCGGTGAAGAACGGGAAATCCTGATGCGTAAGGCATCCCTCAGGCATCTCCCGTACCCAAACGTCCCGCTTCGACTCCTCCCACGGCCGCCAGTACTGCCGGAACATCGAGGTGCAGGTCTGGACCTTGAACGGCACGCAGACCCGGTAGACGTCGAGGATGTCGGCGTTCGCGGCCAGCGTGCGGTTCACGTAGTCGAGCGTATCGCGGTACTGGATTTCGTAATCCATGTGGAACACCCCGATTCTCCGCCGCAGTCCGTGCCGCCGGACGTAGTCGATGCAGAGGTTGAGCAGCACGCCGCTGTCCTTGCCGCCGGAAAAGGAGACGTAGATGTTGTCGAAGAGGTCGAAGACGGTTTTCAGCCGCTGCTGCGTACGTTCGTAGACGTTCATGGCTGCCGCTTTTTCCCGTACTGCATCGTAACGTACTGCGTCCACTCCTTCGTGGGGACGAATCCCTCGGTGCGGAACACTTCGGCGTGGCGGAGCAGCGTCATGGAACGTATCGTATAATCGCGGTGGTAGTATTGGATGATTTCACGCAGGAAGCGCGACAGCAGCCGCGGGTCGTCGCCCGAAACGTAATAGTTGTTGATCTTGGCCACTCCGCCGTCGGTGATCTCAACGGGAACGAATCCGAAGACGGTCTCGCCTTCCCACGCGACGAACCACGTGTGCGCACGCGAGGTCCAGAACGGGTAGTTGTTGTTCTGACGCAACACGCTGCGCCGCATGACCAGCGGGGCGACGAGTGTGTAAAGGCGGGGCGAAGTGCCGTCCAGTTTCTCGATTGTCATATCCGAAAGGTTTAAAACGACCGAATGTTATATATCTGGGACCGAATGTATTGAAAACGCATTCGATCCTTACAAATATAAAAAATATCGGTTGTTTTCTCAAATTTTCAGTTCGGGGCGATGGCATTGCCGGGGCTGTTGTCCGGGGCTTGGTGCTGAACGCGAGACTGCATGCCAGCATGCAAAAAGAGAGGAGGCCGATAACAGCCTCCCCTCCGGCAATGAGTCGCGTCACTCTGTCAATATACGGATTCCGCCAGCGCTTCGATGAGCAGTTTGAGGAGCTGCTCGGCCGTCAGGGGGTGGAACGTTTTCCTGAATATGCGGTCCATCTTCGTCCGGAGCAGTTCGAAGAAACGGTTGGCTTCGTGAGGCGGCATTTTCTTGACCGTCATCACCATCAGCCACAGCGGAACTTCGATATAGGGCGGCTGGATATAGAGTTCGAGCAGTTCGTCGGAGTGATGCCTGTAATCCAGATAACTGTTTTCACAGACTCCGTATAGGGGTAGAATTATTAACTCGTAGACGATGCGGTGCGTTCTGCGCATATCGCCTTCTTCATAAAACCATACGTCGATCTTTTTGGCGCCGACTATCCGGTACGGATTATAATTGTCCCTGCTCATTTCAGGAAAGGCCCTTTATTTCCGAGCAAATGCTGTTGGCCATATAATCACGTAATTCGCTGCGGGTCGAGAGCCGGCAGAACCGGTATTGCGCCGGCAAACGCCGGCCTTTCGAGAAGTGCTTCTGGTCCGCCGAACACGATTCCAGACAGATCGAACCCCCGTCGTGTCTGTCATAAAGGCCCCATAAGGATTCCGTATCCGGGCATCGGGGATTGTCGGTATGGAAAAGATATACCTCCCCGACTTTGAAAATACATTGTTTCACAGTCATTCGTTTAGTCTGTTTTATAGTTTGTGCGGCAAAGATGGATGAAACGTCGGGTCCTTGCAAGAATATGTGGAACCATTCCAATTTTTTATTTTAACGGAATCGTCTCAATGCCCCTTCCCGGTCGGAGTGTCCCTCGTTACGAGCGACACCAGCCACAGGAGTACGATTGCACCGGCAATCGACGTCAGCAGGCTTCCGAAAGACCCCATCGGAATCCATCCGATCAGCGAGACGAGCCATCCGCCGAGAATTCCGCCGACAAGCCCGACGGCCAGATTGACCACCAGACCCGATCCGCGTCCGCGGACTATCTTGCTTGCGACCCAGCCGGCGAGCAGGCCGATTATCAAATACCCCAAAAACATAGTCTGACTGAATTCGTATTCTGTCACGACATGCAAATCGTGTACCCGTTTCACCCTCCGTCTGCGGAAAGCGTTTCTTGGGCAGGCCGTTTGGCGAAAAGCGGAGCGGCAAGCCGTTTTGGACGTTTTTTTGCATATTCCCGTCTGTCCGCAGCCGTCCGGACGGATGGATTGCGCCGCGAAAACCGGCATTCCCGCATCCGGGATGACAGACCGCACGAAGTTCTTCCGGACCGGAATCGCCGTCTCGGACGATGCTGCGAATGAAAAATGGATTGAGATATGGATAAACGGAATATTCAACACCCTGCCGATAAATACCATAACGGGGAGTTCCCGATGCAGAAGCAGGATGCACCGGGCCTTCAATCCCGGATGGACCCCGTCCCCGACTGCGGTGAGACAAATTACACGGGGCATGAGCGGCTGAAAGGCCGCAGAGCGCTCATCACGGGCGGCGATTCGGGCATCGGCCGGGCCGTCGCCGTCGCTTTCGCACGCGAAGGCGCCGAGGTGGCGATCAACTACCTCGACGAAGAGCAGCCGGACGCCGATTCGCTCGCCGGCCTTCTGAAAGCGGAAGGCTCGGAACTGACGATGCTTCCGGGCGATCTGCGGGATGTCGAAACGTGCCGACGAATCGTCAAGGAAGCATATAAACGGCTGGGCGGACTGGACATTCTCGTGCTCAATGCGGGCGTGCAGCAGGCAGCGGCCGACATCGCCGAGATCACCCCGGAACGGGTGCGCCGCACGTTCGAAGTGAACGTCTATGCACCGCTCTTCATGGCGCAGGCCGCCGTGCCGCTCCTGCCTCCGGGCGCGTCGGTCATCATCACCGCCTCGGCCGAATATTACACGCCCAACAAGCTGCTGCTGGATTACGCGGCGTCGAAGTCGGCCGTGACGGCTTTCGGCGTGGCGTTGTCGAAGTATCTGCTCGACAAGGGCGTCCGCGTGAACAGCGTGTGTCCGGGGCCGACATGGACGCCGCTCGAAGTTTCGGGCGGCAATCCCGACGAGGACATTCCCCGGCACGGCGCGGATACGCCGCTCGAACGCGCCGCACAACCCGCCGAGATGGCCGGCATCTACGTGTTCCTCGCATCGTCCGAGGCAAGCTATATCACGGGCGAGATATACGGCATCACGGGTGGGCTGAGCGGGAAATAGCCCGATAATCAGGTAACAACAATATAAGTGAAATCATGAAAAAACAAGACTTGCAGAATCCGGTGGACGCCTATTTCACCGGGGAATTTCCGAAACAGCGGCAGCCCGCACCGGGTGTCGAACAGCAAATGACACCCCGTCCCGATACGGGCGAGGAGAGCTACCGCGGTCTGGGCCGCCTGAAAGGGCGCAGGGCGCTCGTCACGGGCGGCGATTCGGGCATCGGCCGGGCCGTCGCCGTCGCCTTTTCGCGCGAAGGGGCCGATGTGGCGATCAACTACCTCGCCTCGGAGCAGCCGGACGCCGAGACGCTGCGCGACGACATCGAAGCGCACGAGGGGCGCATCGTCCTGCTTCCGGGCGACCTGAGCCGGGAGGCGACCTGCCGCGAGGTGGTGCGCGAGACCGTCCGGCAGCTCGGAGGAGTGGACATTCTCGTGCTCAACGCCGGCACGCAGACCGCCCTCCACGGAATCGAGGAGCTTTCCACCGAACAGCTGGTCCGCACGTTCGAGACGAACGTCTTCGCGATGTACTGGATGGCGCAGGAGGCCCTGCCGCATCTTGCGGAGGGCGCGTCGATCATCACCACCTCCTCCATCGAGGCTTTCTCGCCCAATGCGCACCTGCTGGACTACGCCGCGACCAAAAGCGCCATCGTGGGCTTCACCAAAGCGCTCGCCAAACAGCTCGCCCCGAAAGGCATCCGCGTGAACAGCGTCGCGCCCGGCCCCGTGTGGACGGCGCTTCAGATTTCGGGCGGGCAGTTCCCCGAAAAGATTCCCGAATTCGGAAAGAGCACGCCGCTCGGACGCGCCGGACAGCCCGTCGAGGTGGCCCCGGTCTACGTCTTCCTTGCGTCCGACGAGGCGAGCTTCATCACGGGGCAGACCATCGGGGTGACGGGCGGCAAGTAGAGGTGTCATGAAACTCCACGGGGACAGACTGAAAGCCCTGCACGGCTGCGAAGCGCAGGAAAGCCCCGGCATGCAAAACTGAAAATGCCGGGGCTTGAATCTTGCGGGAAGCGGTGAATTTTTATGGAATCCGAACCTTTGCAACGCATGAGGATGCGTCGTTACATCGAAAACGCATAGGTCACGGTTTTTCCGATCGGCCACGTTTGTCCCTGAATACCGAAACTGTGCGGTGCCGTTTGGTCGAGGTTTTCCCCATCGAGCCAAACGTGAATATAAAGGTCTGCCTGAATCGTATGCGGAAACATCATCAGGGTTTGGTCCCCTTCCGTAATTTGCTGTCCGGAAACCAACGGTATATCGAGGTCGAACGTATAGGTGTTTCGGGTCGCTGACGTACCTCGCGGGATTTCCCATATCAAACCCCCTTCCGCATCGAGCTGCATGGTGCAGTCTCCGGTAGTGGGAATATCAGCCAGCTGAACCCTGCGAATGCGCCTGCCGCTGTTCTGCTCCGCCACTGACTTGACCCTGAACTGAATGGCCGTCAGCGCATGGCGGAAAGTCAGCGGCATCCCTTTTCCCGGATAGACCAGTACGTCGTAGTCCTCGCTGCGTACGGCATCGGGCGTTGCTATCAGCAGGTCTATCTGGTCTGTCACGTTAGCGGGAACCCGGTAGCGAATTTTCGGAATACCTCCGTCATTGGCCGTCGACAGGAGTCTTGAACCCGACGGAAGACTGTAGGGCGCATATGCGAAGAACCGAACCCACTCTTTGTTTTTTGGCCAGAAATAGCGGCGGCCGTCAGGCACCCACCGATTGCTTACGGCATTCCGGCTCACCCGGACATTGTACATCAGGTTCGGCTTGCATTGTTCGTTCCAGTCACCCGAATAGGCGTATGCCGAAACTCCGAAGGAGTCGTAAAAATCCGCTTCGTCCTCGATCTGCACACTGCGCGTTGCGGCCTGCGGACGTCCGGGAATTCCGTCCGTGACGATCGTTTCGAGAAACATCGGGCGCTCCGCACCTGCGTCCTCCTCCCTTATCGCATCCGACGGGCGTTCCCGCATCCGGCCGTCGGAACCCAATGCGGCGGCTTGCGGCACAGCGGCGGCGGGTTTAGACCAGCCGTCCACGACCTCGAAACAAACCGGATCGGTTCCCGTCAGCAAGGCTTCGCCCTCCTCTTTCGTACACGACAACAAGCATAATCCTGCGGCAAGGAGCAGTGCAGGACGAAATATTGCGAATAAAGTCGATTTCATACCGTTCGTAAATTTATTTCGGCGAAGTCCCTTCCGGGGACCTCCTTGCAACCGGGAGGGGAGATTCAACCCCGCCCGGTCATAAGCGACCGCCTCCTCCGTTCCGTCCGCCGGAAGCGAACGGAGGGAGACGGGGTTTATAAACTATAACTGGATATCCTTGTCGGCAGGATCGGTCGGAATCCAATCGTCCACGGTCACGGTGAACCAGATATAATTGCCTAAAATATCATCGCCGCCTTCTTTCCATTCTTCGGGATCGTACTTGCCGACGCCGTTATCCGTGAAATGGAGCGTGTAGGTATAGTGGATGCCGGGTTTCCAGACGGCGTTGGAGAAGAGTCCGATGGCGCCCCAGCCGAAATCACCGTCTGTCACTGTGCTGTTGTCTTTCTTGGTAGCTCCCGGTTCAGGAAATATCTGCGTCCAGCCTTCAAATTCGTTGTCTGCGTTTAACTTCTTGCGCAGAACACGCATCTCGAAAGCAAGGTAGGCGCCCTGAGTACTGGTAGTTTCCGGCCAAACATAATTGACATTCTCATAATAATAGTTGTTTTTTACAAAATCCTGCGGAATCAGCAACCACTGGTCGCCCTCCAGCAGATCCTTGGCTTCTGCAGTCGTTCCGTCTAATTCGACCATCTCGCCAAGTGTATAATCATAACGTTGCAGATTTACGTTGTGAGCAGCTCCGTCACCATAAGTCAAACTGCCTGCAGGGTTCGGGGCATTGATCGTCCAATTCTCAAGCGGAATCAGGTTCTGCTCCGGATTCGATGTCGAGCCTGTAATGTTTTCGTCCGTCGTATAATCTGCATTATCGTCGGCGCGGAACTTGAACGTACCCGTCGAAGGAATGTTACGCAGGGCGACGCTTCTGATTTCGACCTTCAGATCCTCACCGCTCTTCTTGGCCTTGAGGGAAATCTGCGACAGGATGTGGCGGAAATTCAACGCAACTGCCGATTCCTTGACGCCTGCATCTTTGGGGTCCTTGATCGTTCTGGCGATAATGATGTCCGTTTGGTTCGCTATCTCTTTTGCCGGAACGTATTTGTTGATCATATGCGGGGCTTCGACGCCGTTATTATGCCATTTGGGCTGCGATACATATTCTCCGGTTTCGAATTTCGTCACACCGTCGCTCTTGTAGGCTTCCGCCGAGCCGTGTCCCGGAGCCAGTTTGGCCGGATACCATGCGGCGAACGTCAGCTCATAGCTCGGCCACGAATAATTTTTGTCCAAGAAAAATCCCTTGCGTGTTTCGTTATCGCCGATTTGCTTCTCCGCGTATTTGGCCAACTGACGGTTGAAGTAGAATGCACCGTCGCCGTATGCCACGACATAGAAGCCGTTTGCGTCCTTTTCCATCGTTTCCTTGTTGGTAATGGTACCGCGCGTCGCCTTGGGCACGGACGGCGAAAAAGAGATGTGACTCAAACCTTCGGGGTTGGAGTTGGTGCTGATCGTTTCGTTCTTCGAGCAAGCCGTAAAGGCTGCTGCGACAGCAACGGATAAAAGTACTTTTTTCAACATAGCTAAGAGTATTTAGGATTGTTACATCGGAATTTCGATTTCGACGCTTCCCCAGTCATCCACCGAGGGATTCATACCGCCGCCGGGAGCGTCGTCCGTAAACCGCAGCCCGTCGAGGACGATATGCACGCGGTGCGGATCGGCTGCCCCGTGTATCTGCGGCGTCACCACATCCTCGGCATCGCCATAGACCTGATACTGCTGCGCACCGCGCGTCATGATGCCGTAGACGACGATCTTGTGAGGTACGGCCGGTTCAGGGCAGTGGCCGAAAGTGTGGAAATGCGCCTCCACGGTAGTCGCGTCGGCCTTGCGGAATTCGAACGGAAGAATGCAGGGAGCATCGCGGAGTGCATCGGCGACAAGGCAGTAGGCTCCGGCCATACCCGAAAGGGTTCCGCTGATCTGCACCACCTTGTCCATGTTTTCCACGTTGCGGATTTCGACCGTATAGGTGCAGACCCTTTCGGTGGGCGTCAGCGTGACGGTCGTCGTCTCGTTGCGCCGCAGCGTCAGCTCCCCGCAGCAGTCGCCGTAGAGATATTCGGGGGTGCGCACGACCTGCTGCGTCTCGGTGCCGTCGGCACGCGGTACATTGCTCGAAGAGCGGTTCAGCGGAGCGAGCAGGCTCTCCTGAGGCGTATAGAATTCGAACGTGTCGTATTGTTCCGTATTGCGGGCATGGGTCGATTCCATATCCCCGTTATGGCAGATAATCCGGTAATTGCCCGGAGACAACTGCACCGTACCGCCGTCGCGTCCCGTAAATTCGTACTGTACCGGGCGCCCGCCCTCTTCGGGGAAGAACCGGACATACATACATTCGGGATTCGCTCCGGGCAGCTGCGACCAGTCGAAAAGTACATGCACGAAACCCACGTGCGGATGCTCGTAGCAGAGTTCCTTGTGTTCGCACGCCGTCATCGCCAGCAGGGCGAGCAGCGTCCAGAAGCGCATGATCCGTTTCATCGTGCACCTCCTTTCTGCCCGTTGCGGCCGCGCCACGGCAGCCATACGAGCGAAATTTCCGCTTTCGTCGGCCCGAACCAGCGGAGCCGGTGCGTGGACTGCCAGACATAACAGTCGTCAATATGTCTGTATTTCTTATATTTGCCGCCGAAATATCCCACCCCGATCGTGAAATCGAGATTCAGCCGGCGGCCGACAGGATGCGAATAGCCGTAGGAGATACCTGCGCCCCAGCTCCATCGGTCGGCGAGGGAACCGTTCCGACTGACGGCGAAGTCATAGGTAGTCATCTGGCCGTAGAGTCCGACGTGGTGGCCCGTCAAAGGGTTCTCGTGCGCCGCACGACCAACCCACCTGCGAATCTCCACGTCGCCCCCGTAGGTGCGCCAGAAGAAATTTCCGCGGGGTTTGTTCCACCACGAATACATCCAGCCGGCGCCTACGGACCAGTTGCGGCCGAGGTAGAACTCCGCACCTATATTAGGTACGAGGGCGGCATCATACAGAAGATTTGTTTTCAGGCCCCAAAAATGTGGGGGGGGGAATTTTTAGGTACGGAAGAGACGCTGCCGGCGGCCGTCAGCTCCGTTGCCGATGCGACCGAATCCGCTAAAAGACTTGTTGCCGGGGCATCTTCGACCGGCATTTCGACGGGGGCGCAGGCTGAACGGAGGCAAATACCGAATCTGCTTCGGGGCGTGATTCGGGGAGACGTTCGATTACGCTGACGACAGAGACGCCCGAATTGCGCAATTCGGGGAAGAGATGTTCGTACATATACCAATAGGGGCGCCCGCCGTGCAGCATGCCCAAGCGGCGCATGCGCCCGTCCACGACCTGTCCGTTGCGAACGATCCATTCAGGGGTATTGCGCAAAAGAGCCAGCACCTCGTCGCGGTGGCGCATGTCGGAAACCTCTACCAGTTCGATCAGCCCCTGCCAGTCGATGCCGAGCGATCTCTCCTGCACCAAACTGTCAGGCAACGCAAGGTGCGAGCGGAGATAGGCCGCGACGTTGGACACGCGTTTTGCGGAAAGACGGCGGTTGGCTGCTGTGGTGCCTTCGGGCGAGCACCCGGCGGCGACATGAATCGTTTTCAAGCGCCGTGTCGGATCTTCCTGAATCGTTTTCAGCGCGGTTGCGAAAGCCTCCATGCGCACGCCGTTCTCCCTGTAATCGGATTCTGGTGCAGCATATCCCTGACGAAAATAGATCCGGAGTGCGAGCGTATCGGAAACAGGCTGTTCGAGGGCATACGACATGCCCGGCAACAGCAGCCCTGTCAGAGAAATGACGAGTAATATCAAATTAAGTCTCATTGTCAGCGAGAGTATCAAAACAGATCTCAATGTCAGTAAGTCTTATTCGGTCGTTCCGAACCCATCGAGCGTACGCAGCATCGACGGGAAGAGTCATGAATTCATATAGCAAAAATAAATATATTTTTTCAAATTTCCCCCCCCCATCATTTTTTTTGCAACAAAATCGATAATAAGAGCACTGCAATGTAAAATAGGGACGCCCCCCCCTCGATCGCTGGCGACGATGCTGTTGATTTGCAGGTTTACCTGTAATAGCGTATTATGCGTAATTCGCGACCAATTTTATTCCGGTCAAAAGTTGGTCACGAGTTGGATCGTAAAAACCTGCTTCAGAATAGGTTTTACGCGATTGTTCTGAAAACGAAAAAAACCTTATATATCATTGATATATAAGGTTTTGCTCTATTTTGCAGTTTGTTGCGACTGCTTTCAAGGGTGGAAGATGGGGCTCGAACCCACGACCTTCGGAACCACAATCCGACGCTCTAACCGACTGAGCTACATCCACCGTGTGACCGTTGTCCGGTCGTATCGGGATGCAAATGTAATATACTTTTTCGGTCCGTGCAAAAAAATCGCCTGAAAAATTGCGCCGCGTGACAAAATGACAGTCCGGCATGTACCTTTGTCACCCCGTATCTGCCAAAAACCGGTTGGCACATCAATTGAAGGAAAGGAGATTGCAAATGCTAACTAATACATCATTATAAACCAAAAACAACAAAAGCTATGAATGTAAAACCATTATCGGACCGTGTGCTGATTCTGCCGAATCCTGCGGAGGAGAAGACGGCGGGCGGATTGATCATCCCCGACACGGCGAAGGAGAAACCGCTGGCAGGTAAAGTAGTCGCAGCTGGCCCCGGCACCTCGGAGGTCAAGATGGAGGTTAAGGCCGGCGATCAGGTGCTTTACGGCAAGTATGCAGGTCAGGAGATTCAGATCGACGGCGTCGATTACCTGATCATGAAACAGAGTGATATTTTAGCGATCATCTAATAAAGGAAAAACATCATGGCAAAGGATATCAAATACAATGTTGAGGCGCGCGAGCTGCTCAAGGAGGGTGTCGATGCGCTGTCGAACGCCGTAAAGGTCACGCTCGGTCCCAAAGGCCGCAACGTGATTATCGACAAGAAATTCGGTGCGCCGCAGATCACCAAGGACGGTGTGACGGTAGCCAAGGAGGTGGAGCTGGAAGACGCTTTCGCCAACATGGGCGCCCAGATGGTCAAGGAGGTAGCTTCGAAGACCAACGACGACGCGGGTGACGGTACGACCACTGCGACGGTGCTGGCACAGTCGATCATCGGCGTAGGTCTGAAGAACGTGACGGCGGGTGCCAACCCGATGGACCTGAAGCGCGGTATTGACAAGGCGGTGCTGAAGGTCGTGGAGTCGCTGCGCAAGCAGAGTCAGGAGGTCGGCACGGACTTCGCCAAGATCGAGCAGGTCGCCACCATTTCGGCCAACAACGACGAGACGATCGGCAAGCTGATCGCCGAGGCGATGGGCAAGGTGAACAAGGAGGGCGTCATCACTGTCGAGGAGGCCAAAGGCACCGAGACCCACGTGGAGGTGGTCGAGGGCATGCAGTTCGACCGCGGTTATATCTCGGCCTACTTCATGACCGATCCCGAAAAAATGGAGGCGCAGCTCGAAAAGCCTTACATCCTGATTACCGACAAGAAGGTTTCGACGATGAAGGAGCTGATGGGCGTGCTGGAGCCGGTGGCTCAGAGCGGCCGTTCGCTGTTGATCATCGCCGAGGACGTGGACGGCGAGGCTCTTTCGGCACTCGTTGTCAACAAGCTGCGCGGCACGCTGAAAATCGCGGCCTGCAAGGCTCCGGGCTTCGGCGACCGCCGCAAGGAGATGCTCGAAGACATCGCCATCCTGACGGGCGCTACCGTGATCTCGACCGACAAGGGTATGAAGATCGAGGATGCCGACCTTTCGATGCTCGGAACGGCCGACAAGGTGACGCTCAACAAGGAGAACACCACGATCGTCGACGGCGCCGGCAAGAAGGAGGAGATCGCGGCCCGTGTGGCTCAGATCCGCGCTTCGATCGAGAAAGCCACGTCGGACTACGACAAGGAGAAGCTGCAGGAGCGTCTTGCCAAGCTCGCCGGAGGTGTCGCCGTGCTGTATGTGGGCGCCGCTACCGAGGTGGAGATGAAAGAGAAGAAAGACCGTGTGGACGACGCGCTGGCCGCAACCCGCGCCGCAGTCGAAGAGGGTATCGTTCCGGGCGGCGGTGTGGCATACATCCGCGCTACGGCGGCTCTCGAAGGCATGAAGGGCGACAACGAGGACCAGACGACGGGTATCCAGATCGTGAAACGTGCGATCGAGGAGCCGCTGCGTCAGATCGTCGCCAATGCCGGCGGCGAAGGCTCGGTTGTCGTCAACAAGGTGAAAGAGGGCAAGGACGCCTTCGGTTACAACGCCCGCGACGACAAGTACGAGGACCTGCTGAAGGCCGGTATCATCGACCCGACCAAGGTGTCGCGTGTCGCGCTGGAGAATGCCGCTTCGATCGCTTCGATGTTCCTGACGACCGAGTGCGTGCTGGCCGAGAAGAAGTCCGACGCTCCCGCCATGCCGGCAATGCCCGCAGGCGGTATGGGCGGCATGATGTAATCATCGGTTGTCATATGAAAACCGGAGACCATGAGGTCTCCGGTTTTTTTGTTGTCGGGAGCCGTCTCCGGCCGTCACAGCCCGCCGATCCCGTGACCGGGAGGGGCGGCTCACGGCATCCACTCCAGCACGCCGGTGACAGGGTTTGCGGCGCGCCATGCCTCGAATTCGGCGTAGGTGCGGACTCCGTCGCGCAGCACGGCCTGATAATATTCGATACCCATGATTTTCTCGGTCTCCGGAGTTTCGTATTTGAGCCGGAGGATGGTTTCGCGCGTTTGGTCGGTCAGCACGGCGGCGATCCGGTCGGCAACCCGTTCGAAATAGCCGTCGTAGGCCGAGCCTTTCGGCATGTGGATCATGTCGATCTGCCAAAGCTGGTCGTCGGCGTCGGCATACCATGCGTGCCATTCGAGGCACTCCTCGCTCGTGTCGAGCAGGTTGCCGTATTCGATGCGGCGGATGCGGCTGTTTTCGGCCAGCCGGGCCATGGCGGCGAAGCTGTCCGCTACGCGCAGGGGCGATGAGTAGATGTGGAAGTCGATGTCGCGGTGCGTCATCAGCAGTCCCGTGCGGAGCGAGCCGACCAGATGCGGTTCGGCGCCCACGGAACGCCAGATGCTTTCGATGCCGCTGTCGCGGATGACCTCTTGGGCGCGCTGCTGGTTCGCGGCGGCGAGGGTGCTGAGTTTGTCCATTGTGCGATGCTATGAAGGGTTAAAAAGGCTTGCCGGAGCGAATTCGTTCCGGCAGGCTTGCGGTTTGTCGGGGTGTTATTTGCCGAGCAGGATGCGGGCCTGCGCGACTGCAGCGTCGGTTATCCGGCTGCCGGAGAGCATTTTGGCGATCTCGGTGATGCGTTCTTCGGCCGTCAGACGCCGGATGCCGGTGCGTCCGTCCTGCTTGTAGACCACGAAGTGGGCCGAGCCTTTCGAGGCGACCTGCGGCAGGTGGGTGATGTCCACGACCTGCATCGTCGCCGAGAGCGACTCGATGATCTCTCCCATGGCGTCGGCGATGCGGCCCGAAACGCCCGTGTCGATTTCGTCGAAGATGACCGTCGGCAGCTGCATGCACCGGGCCAGCAGGGCTTTGAGGGCCAGCATGACGCGGGAAAGCTCGCCGCCCGAAGCGATCCGCTCGACGGGCTGGGGCGTTGCGCTGCGGTTGGCCGTAAAGAGGAAAACCACATTGTCGCGGCCCGTGCGGGCCAGTTCGGCGAGCGGCGTCAGCGCCACTTCGAACACCGTGTCGGGCATGCCCAGCTGCGTCAGCGTCGCAAGGATCTGTTTCGCGAAGCCTGCGGCGGCTTTTTCGCGGGCCTTGTGCAGGCGGTCGGCCAGTGCGGCCGCTTTCTGCTCGGTTTCGTGCAGCGCTTTTTCGGTCGCGGCGATCTCCTCGTCGCCGTGGACGATGGCCGCCAGCCGGGCGGCGTAACCGTCGCGTGCGGCGATCAGTTCGGCTTCGGAGACGGCGCGGTGCTTCTGCTGGAGCGCATAGAGGGTGTCGAGACGCGCCGAGAGCTTCGCCAGCCGTTCGGGGTCGGCGTCGATCCGTTCGCAGTCGGCGGCCGCGGCGTTGTCGATGTCTTTCAGCTCTTCGAGCACCGAGTGGATGCGCTCGGCGTACTCCCCGGCGGCGGGGTAGTGTTCGCGGATGCGTACGAGGTCGTTTTCCGAGTTTTTGAGCAGGGTGAGAATTCCCGTTTCGTCGGCGTCGAATGCGTTGCGGAGCGTGGTGAGGACTTCGCCGATGCGGTCGGCGTTTTCCAGTACGGCAAGTTCCGCTTCGGTCGCGGCCTGCTCGCCTTCGCGGAGGTTGGCGGCGGTCAGCTCTTCGCACTGGAAACGTAGCCACTCCTCGTCGCGGCGGCCGTCGGCGGCCGCTTCGCGCAGGGCTGCGAGTTGGCGCCGCAGTTCGGAAAGCCGGGCGTACTGCGCCGTGTACTGCGCGAGCTGCCCGCCGTTTCCGGCCACGGTGTCGAGCGCCGAGGTGCGGAACTCCTCCGAGGAGAGAATCAGGTTCTGGTGCTGGGAGTGTATGTCGATCAGGCGGGTGCCGAATTCGCGCAGCTGCGCGAGTTGGACCGGAATGTCGTTGATGAAGGCGCGGCTCTTGCCGGCCGGGGTTATCATGCGCGTAACGTGCGTTTCGGGAGCATAGTCGAGGTCGTTCTCGTCGAAGAACGACTTCATGCCGCGGCCCGAAAGATCGAAAGTCCCTTCGACCACGCAGTTGCGCGCCGCGTCTTTCATGGCCGAGCCGTCGTTCTTGGCTCCGAGCAGCAGGCCCAAAGCACCGAGCAGGATGGATTTGCCGGCTCCCGTCTCACCCGTGATGATGTTCAGGTGCGGGTCCAGCTCCATTTCGAGCTTTTCGATAAGCGCGTAATTCTCAACCGACAGACGACGTAACATGGCGGCCTATTTTAACAGTGATTCGATTTTATCGGCGATGCGTTCCGCGACTTCGGACTTCGGCATCAGGGGCAGTTCCTCCCGGCCGCTGCGGTCGATGAAGGTGACTTTGTTGGTGTCGCCGCGGAATCCGGCCCCGGCGTCGCGCAGCGAGTTGAGGACGATGAAGTCGAAGTTTTTCTTGGCGAGCTTGGCTTCGGCGTTGGCCTGTTCGTCGTGGGTTTCGAGCGCGAAGCCCACCAGCAGGCGGCTGCCTTTGCGTGCGCCCAGTTCGGCGGCGATGTCGCGCGTACGGCGCAGGGTGATGCACATTTCGCTGCCGTATTTTTTGATTTTCGTCTCCGAAACGGCATCGGGCGTGTAGTCCGCGACGGCCGCGCACATGACGGCTCCGTCGGCTCGGTCGAAAGCCGCGGTGGCGGCGTCGTACATCTCGGCGGCCGAGAGCACGTCCGTACGCCGGACTCCGGCGGGCGTCGGCAGGGCCGTGCGGCCGCTGACGAGCGTCACGTCGGCGCCGCGGGCGGCCAGTGCGCCCGCAATGGCGTAGCCCATCTTGCCCGACGAGTGGTTCGAGATGAACCGCACGGGGTCGATGGCTTCGATCGTGGCGCCTGCCGTTACGACGAAGCGTCTACCTTGCAGGCTCTTTTTTTTTTCGGGATTTTCTCCGCCGAGCAGTTGGCCGACGAAGGCGGCGATGTCGGCGGGTTCGGCCATGCGGCCCTTGCCCGTCAGTCCGCTGGCCAGCTCGCCTTCGGCGGGCTGGACGATCCGCACGCCCCGTTCGGCCAGACGGCGCAGGTTCTCCTGCGTCGCGGGATGGGCGTACATGTCGAGGTCCATGGCCGGCGACACGACGACCGGGCAGCGGGCCGAGAGATAGGTCGTCAGCAGCAGGTTGTCGGCGATGCCGCAGGCCATTTTGGCCAGCGTATTGGCCGTGGCGGGGGCTATCAGGTAACAGTCGGCCCACTCGCCGAGCGAGACGTGCGAATTCCACGCTCCGTTTTCCGGGTCGAAGAATTCCACGAGAATCGGGTTTTTCGAGAGGGTGGCCATCGTCAGGGGCGTGATGAACTGCTTGGCCAGCGGCGTCATGACGACGCGCACTTCGGCGCCCGCGCACTTCAATAAACGACAGAGCACAGCCGCCTTGTAGGCCGCTATGCTTCCCGTAATGCCCAGCAGTATGCGCCGTCCCGCGAGTCCTTCGACCGTGCGGCCGGCGCCGGGGCTTTGTATGTCGTGTCCCTGCGAGTCCATGCCGGCGGGCTGTTACGCCTCCTTGACCTCTTTGTTCTCCTTGAAGAAAAGCTCGTCGTCGAGGAACTCCTCGGTGGCGATGATCGCGGGCTTGGGAAGACGCTCGTAATAGCGCGAAATCTCGATCTGCTCACGGTTCTCGAAGGTCTCCTCCATGGTGTCCGTGGGCGATGAGAAGTCGGCGAGCTTGCGGTTCAGCTCGGTCTTCAGCTCGGTTGCGATCTGGTTGGCGCGGCGGGCGATGATATTTATCGACTCGTAGACATTGCCGGTCTCCCGGTCCAGATCGACCAGTTTACGCGTAATGGTGTTGTTGGGAATGTTCTTCTTGATTTCCATTGCTATATGTTGTTGTCTTCTTGCTTGTTGCGGTCCAGATAATCGCGGGCGTGCTGGGCCATGCGGTCCACCTCCTTGATGTGCTTCGATTCGGGGAACTCCTCTTTGAACGAGAGGTACGAGTCGAGCATCGCCAGATAGCGGTCGGTCTGCTTCTCGGCGACCGAGTTGCTGGCGAAGCGGTAGCTGGCGTCCACGATCAGGTACATGATCTCCTCGCGGTGCGAACTTTCGGGGTATTGCTTGAGCGCGTTCTTGAGCGATACGATGGCTGACTTGTAGCGGCCTATCTTATAATAAGTGTATGCGTTGAGGTAGGCCTTGTCGTGCAGGCGCTGCGTCAGCTCGGTGTTGATGGTCTTGAAATTCTCGATCTGCTCGCTGTGCGGATAGCGCGACATGAATTCGTTGATGGCGATCAGTGCCTGTCCGGTCATCGTCTGGTCGCGCGAAGGGCCGGGCGAAAGATAGTAGAAGCAGAGTGCGTACATGCCTTCGGCGTCCTCGATGAAGGCGCTGCGGCCGAACTTGCGGCGGAAATCGTCGAGAAGCGTCGCCGCCGTGTCGTAATCGCGGTTCTTGTATTTGCAGCGGGCGTTGAAGAACGAAATGCTGTCTTCGCGGGGCGTGCCGGAGTAGTAGTGCTGGACGCCTTCGAAGAGCGTCGAGGCCCGCGACCACTTCTCCTTCTGGTAGTACTCCAGCGCCTTGCTGTAAATCAGGTCGGGTTGTCCGCTTTTGAGCAGGGCGTTGATTCCTGCGCATCCGCTAAATGCAGTGATCAGGATCACTCCGCACACGGCGTATAAAAAAGTCTGCTTCATCGATAAATCTTTTACGGCGCTTTATCGCGCAAAGTTACGCATAAATTAACGATTTGCAAAATTATTTATTGTGCAAAAAAAGAGTGCGTCGCCGCACCCTTTGTTTTCGCTCAGAAGAAGAACCCGACCGAACCTCCGTAAACGAGGTTGCGCGGGACCCTGACCCGCTGCGACACGCCGTCGGAGAGAAGGTGTTCCAGACGTGCGAACGGGCGTAACCGGACAGGCGGAAGTCGAAAAAGAATTTCCGGATGTTGAATCCCACGCCGCCCATGATGCCGACGTCGTCGTTGAAATTTACCTTCAGCAGTTTCGGGGCGCTGTCCCGCTCGGAGTCGGCCACGCGGAACTGGGCGCCGCCGAAGAGCCGCAGAGGCCCGAACTGAAGGCCCAGCTGCAGCGGGATTTCGAACCGCTCCGAACGCAGCGAGACGTTGCGGGTGCGGGGGCCTTCGGCGCGGATCGAGTAATTGACGAAGGCGAAATTTAGCTCCGACTGCAGATGCAGGCGGCGGGTGAGGTTGAACCGCAGGACCAAGCCCGCCTGATAGCCCGCCTTGGCGGGACCGGGCCGGAATCGGTTTTCTCCGATTTCCACACGGGAAAAGGTGTAGCTGGTGGTGGTGACGCCGCCGCGGACGCCGACCTGAAAGCGGCGCTGGGCCGAAGCCGCGCCGGTGAGCAGCAGTGCGCAGAGCAGGAGCGGGAAGAGATGTTTCATGCCGAAATTAGCTGGTTTTAAGGTTGCTGCGGAGGTTACATCAGGGGTGACACGAGCCGCAGCACATCGCCCAGCGTGCGCCGCCATGCCGCCGGCCGCCACTCGTCCCGCACGATCCGCCGGCACGAGGCCAGATCGCCGTCGAAGGTGGCGGACAGCTCCCGGACGACCTCCCGGTCGCGGATGAAGGCCGTGACTTCGAGGTTGTCCAGCAGACTGCGGTAATCCATGTTCGCGGTTCCGACCGAAGCCGTGTCGTCGTCCACGATCAGCAGTTTGGCGTGCAGAAAGCCGTTGTCGTAGCGGTAGAGTTCGATTCCCGCGTCGAGCAGGTCTCCGGCGTAGGAGTCGGATATCAGGTCCGTGAACGGCGAGTCGCTGCACGTCGGGATCATCACCTGCACCCTCACGCCGCTCCGGGCCGCCAGCCGCAGGGCGTCGAGCAGCATCGCGGGCGGCAGGAAGTAGGGCGAGGATATGCGCACCCTGCGCTGCGCCCGGACGATGGCCGCGGCGAACGCCTCGGCGATGGTCAGCCGCGAGGGACCTTCCTCGGCCCATGCGAGCTGGATCGGCAGCCGCTGCCGGATGTCGTGCGGCGCGATATGGCGGCGGATGTCGAGACATTCGCCGCGTACGCGCGCCCAGTCGGCGATGAAGAGCTTCTGCAGGTCGGCGACGGCGTCGCCTTCGATGCGAAGGTGCTCGTCGCGCCACTTGCCCATGTAATCTCCGTCGAGGTAGTATTTCGCAATATTTATGCCACCCAAGTAGGCGACCTTTCCGTCCGTAACGACTATTTTGCGGTGGTTGCGGCGGGTGACGCGCGTGGTGAACCACGGGAAACGCACCGGTTCGAAAGCCGCCGTCTCGACGCCCGCCTCGTGCATGCGGCGCAGCATCGTGCGGCTGAGCCGCCACGAGCCGACGGCGTCGTAGATGACGCGCACTTCGAGTCCCGCGCGGGCCTTGCGGATCAGGATTTCGGCGATGGTTCGGCCGATGCGGTCGTCGCGGATGATGTAGTACTCCATGTGGATCGAGCGCACGGCCCGCTGGAGCGAGGCGATCAGTGCCGTGAAGGCGTTGTTGCCGTTGTGGAGCAGTTCGACGCTGTTGTGGCGGGTGATGCGCGTGCCGCAGCCCCGTGCGATGATCTGTCCGAGACGGTCGCCGCGGTATGCGCGGCGTTCCGCCGCCGGGAGGTGCGGCCGGTAACCCGCCAGTATGTAGAGCAGCGTGCCGGCCACGGGAAGCAGCAGGATCAGCGCCAGCCACGCCGCAGCCGACGCGGGCAGGCGTTTCTGGCGGGTGACGAGCGGGACGGCTCCGAGCGTCCATGCGATGTGAATTGCAAGCAGCAGATACATAACCCGTGCGTGAGGGCATACTCCGTGCCATGCAGGTTGAAAAAAGATTTGGAAATTCGGAATATACTTTCTATCTTTGCTGTATAATGAAAATCAGGGTTCTGGCCTTCACCGGTCAGGATTCTTATTTTTTTACGTTGTTTAATTCGAAATTTCTCCTCTGAGGAGGGGGATTCAGGAAGGTTTTAGATGCGGGGCGGGCGTTTTCGGATGCCTAAAGTGAGTTCGACGGGTTCCGGCATTTGAAATCTTTCGCGGTGTTATGAAACTGAATACGTCGGACTCGTATAAAATTATGGCAAAAGAGATTATCTATCTGACGGCGGAGGGGTACAAGAAACTCAGGGACGAGCTTGATCACATGCGTTCCGTCGAGCGTCCTGCAATTTCGGCGGCGATCGCCGAAGCGCGCGACAAGGGCGACCTTTCGGAGAACGCAGAGTACGACGCTGCGCGCGAAGCGCAGGGTATGCTGGAGATGCGTATAGCCAAGCTGGAGGATTCGCTTGCCAACGCACGGGTGATCGACGAGTCGAAGATCGACAAGAGCAAGGTGCAGATTCTGAGCAAAGTGACGCTGCTGAATCACAACACCAAGAAGGAGATGGTCTACACCATCGTCGCCGAACACGAAGCCAACCTGCGCGAGGGCAAGCTGGCGATCGGCACGCCGATCGCCAAGGCGCTGCTGGGCCACAAGAAGGGCGACCGGGTCGACGTGGAGGTGCCCGCCGGAACGATCCACTTCGAGATCCTCGACATCAGCATTTAGGCGCCCGTTCCCGCAGGGCAGCGGCGCCGCATCGTCCGCTCCCGGCCGGGTGCAGGACACGACATACATCCCCATTTGTGGGTATTTTTGCAGGACCGTTTTGTGCGGTCCTTTTTTTGTGCTACTTTTGGCAGCAGAAAGATGATACGCAAAGCACCCAAACGGATATACGCCGCTCTGCTGCTGATGATTCTGGTCGCAGCGTACGCAGGACACAAGGTCCACATCTACAAGGAGGACCCTGCGCATTTCGCCGCGCTCTGCGGCGATCTGCTGCCCGACAACGGCGCGCATCAGATCATGGTGGAACGCTGTATCGTCGATGACTTCTATTTCTTCCCCTATCTCGACGCCGTCCGGCCCGCGCACTCGTTCTATTGCGGGATGCTGGCCGTCCTGATGCCCGAAGCCACGCAGTGCAGACGCTGCATGCCGGTTCCGGGCGTTTCGCTGCGCGCGCCTCCCGCGGCGTAACCCGCAATCCCCTTCCCATCCTGTTTTTTGCCGGGCCGTGCGGTCCGGCGGGTTGCGTATGTCATTCAAACAATCCGATAAGCAATGAAAAAATTTCTGTTGCCGGCACTCTTCATGTGCCTGTATGCCGGTGCGTCGGCCGCGGAGACGCCGAAGAAGAGCACCGACGCCAATCTTTTCGGCCACGTCGTGGACCGTGAAACCCATGAACATCTTCCCTATGCGACCGTCGCCGTGACGGGCACGGCATTCGGCGCCACGACCGACGCGTCGGGACACTATTTTCTGAAAAACCTGCCCGAAGGCGAGCTGACGCTCGAAGTCCGTGCGCTGGGTTACGCCGTGCTGGCGAAAAAGGTGACGCTCGAACGGGGACAGACCCTCGAACTGAATTTCGAGGTGGTGCAGAGCGGCATTTCGATGGACGAGGTGGTCGTCTCGGCCAGCCGCTCGGCCACGCTGCGGCGCGAAGCCCCTGCGCTGGTGAGCGTGCTGGACGCCGCGCTGTTCGAGAAAACGAACGCTTCGTGTCTGGCGCAGGGGCTTTCGTTCCAGCCCGGCGTGCGGGTCGAGGACGACTGTCAGAACTGCGGCTTCGCGCAGGTGCGCATCAACGGACTTGACGGCCATTATTCGCAGATTTTCGTCGATTCGCATCCGGTCTTTTCGGCCCTGACGGGCGTCTACGGACTGGAGCAGATTCCGGCCAACATGATCGAGCGGGTCGAGGTGCTGCGCGGCGGCGGTTCGGCGCTGTACGGTTCGTCGGCCATCGGCGGCACGATCAACGTCATCACCAAGGAACCTTCGCGCAATTCGGCGCAGCTGGCGCATACGCTGACCTCGCTCGGCGGCAGCAGCTCCTATGACAACAACACGATGCTCAACGCGTCGCTCGTGACCGAGAGCGGTCGTGCGGGGCTTTGCGTCTTCGCTCAGAACCGCCACCGTTCGGGGTACGACCACGACGGCGACGGATTTACCGAGCTGCCCCTGATCAACAGCCGGTCGGCCGGCATGCGGTCGTTCTTCCGCACGGGCGCCTATTCGCGCATCACGGCGCAGTACCACCACATCGACGAATACCGCCGCGGCGGCGACCTGCTGGACCTGCCGCCCCACGAGGCGATGGTGGCCGAGCAGACCGACCACTCGATCGACGGCGGAAGCCTTTCGTTCGACATCTCGTCGGCCGACCGCCGCAACCGTTTCAACGCCTATGCGTCGTTCCAGAATACGGCCCGCAAGAGCTACTACGGCAGCAAGCAGGACCCCGACGCATACGGTACGACGCACGACCTTACGGTCGCGGCGGGCGTGCAGTACGTCCATGCGTTCCGGAAACTGCTTTTCATGCCCGCCGAACTGACGCTCGGCAGCGAATACAGCTACGACGACCTGAACGACCGTTCGATCGGCTACGACATCAACACCGCCCAGACGGTGCATATCGTGGGCGGCTACCTGCAGAACGAATGGAAAACGAAGAGATGGTCGCTGCTGATCGGGGGCCGCTTCGACAAGCATAATCTGGTGGACCACGTGATTTTCAGTCCCCGCGCCAACATTCGTTTCAACCCTTCGGAGGCAGTGAACCTGCGCGTGAGCTATGCGGGCGGCTACCGGGCGCCGCAGGCCTTCGACGAGGACATGCATATCGCCGTGGTGGGCGGCGAGCGGGTCCGCATCCGGCTCGCCGACGACCTCAAGGAGGAGCGTTCGCACAGCGTGAGCCTTTCGGCCGACCTTTATCACAACTTCGGCCGGGTGCAGACCAACCTGCTGGTCGAGGGGTTCTATACGATTCTCGACGACGTCTTCGCCCTGCGCGATCTGGAAGATACGGACGACGGAGGCAAGATCAAGGAGCGTTACAACGGTTCGGGCGCCGCCGTGCGCGGCTTCAACGTCGAGGGGCGGGCGATTTTCACCCGCTGGTTCGAACTGCAGGCGGGCGTCACCCTCCAGCAGAGCCGTTACAGGAAGCCTGAGCGGTGGAGCGAGGACGCCGACGTGCCGCCCGTGCGCCGCATGTTCCGCACCCCCGACGCCTACGGCTACTTCACCGCCGCGTTCAGGCCCGTCCGGAACTTCACGGCCGACCTGACGGGAACCTGCACCGGCTCGATGCTCGTGCAGCACATGACCGGATCGGGCGTCGCGCAGGACGCGGCCGTCTCGACGCCGTCGTTCTTCGACATGAACGTCCGCCTGTCTTACGACCTGCGCATCTACAAGGAGATAACCTTGCAGCTTTACGGCGGTGTGCAGAACCTCTTCAATGCCTACCAGAAGGATTTCGACAAGGGCGCCGACCGCGATTCGGGCTATATCTACGGTCCGTCGCTGCCCCGCAGCTGGTTCGTCGGCGCGAAGTTCAGTTTCTGAGTCTGCGCTGCTGCGTCCGACGGCAAAGGCTGCCCTTTCGGGGGCAGCCTTTTGCGTGTGGCGGCGGTCTCTGCGGGCCGTTTCGGATACGTGTCGCGGCCCGGAATCCTGTGCCGGGTTTTGCGGGGAATAGGTTGTGACGCCTGCGCAAAGTCGCCGGAATGTCCGGTCGGGTGCGGAGAATTTCATCCGGGAAGCAAAAAGCCGCCCCGGATTCCGGGGCGGCCTTGCCGTATATCTTGGCGCGGAATTAGATCGCCTTGATTTCGTGGAGTACGTTGTTGGTCTTGCGGACCGCGTCGGCCGAAGCTGCGAACTTCTCGGCCTCTTCTTTCGAAAGGTCGATCTTCACGATCTTCTCGATGCCCTTGCGGCCGATGATCGCGGGAACGCCGATGCAGATGTCCGACTGGCCGTATTCGCCTTCGAGCAGGCACGAGCAGGGAATCATCTTTTTCTGGTCGTTGAGGATCGCCTCCACCATCATGGCCGAAGCGGCGCCCGGAGCGTACCATGCCGACGTGCCGATGAGCTTGGTCAGCGTCGCGCCGCCCACCATCGTGTTGGCTACGGCCTCTTCGAGCTTCTTCTTCGATGCGAACTGCGATACGGGAACGCCGTTTACGGTAGCCTTCGAGACGAGCGGAATCATCGTCGTGTCGCCGTGGCCGCCGATGACCATGCCGTCGACGTTGTTGATGTTGGCGCCGGTGGCTTTGGCCAGATAGCACTTGAAGCGCGACGAGTCGAGCGCGCCGCCCATGCCGATGATGCGGTTCTTCGGAAGTCCCGAAGCCTTGAGCGCCAGATAGGTCAGCGTGTCCATCGGGTTGGCGACGACGATGATGATGGCGCGCGGCGAGTATTTAACTACGTTTTCGATTACGCCCTTCATGATGTTGGCGTTGGTGCCGATCAGCTCTTCGCGGGTCATGCCCGGCTTGCGGGGAATGCCCGAAGTGATGACGACGACGTCCGAATTGGCGGTCTTCTTGTAATCGTTGGTGACGCCTACGAGTTTGGTGTCGAAGTCCATCAGCGTCGAGCACTGGTACATGTCCAGCATCTTGCCCTCCGAAAGACCCTCCTTGATGTCGATCAGGACTACTTCGCTTGCGACCTCGCGGCAAGCCATTACATTCGCGCAGGTGGCGCCTACGGCACCTGCACCTACTACTGTAACTTTTGACATAACTGTTGATATTTAAGTTTGTTGTGCGTTTCTTTCCGGCGGGGCGTCGTTCGCGGCCGGCCCTGTCATGGAGCAAACCCCTCTCGGAAGAGGGGCTTGAACGGGTCGGGGATCAGCCGATCAGCTTTTCGTAATCCGCGGCGCTCAGCAGCGCGTCGTATTCCGCGGGATCGGACATTTTGACCTTGACGATCCAGCCTTCGCCGTAGGCGTCCTTGTTGACGATTGCAGGGTCGGCGTCTACCGCGTCGTTGAATTCGACGATTTCACCGCCGACGGGCAGGAAAGCGTCGCTGACGGTCTTCACGGCTTCGATCGAGCCGAACACCTCGCCTGCGGCGAGCGTCTCGCCGACGGTCGGCACGTCTACGAAAACGATGTCGCCGAGCTGGCTCTGCGCGAAGTCGGTAATGCCGATAACGGCCGTGTCGCCCTCGATACGGCACCATTCGTGGTCGTTCGAGTATTTCAGATTTGCAGGTACGTTCATAATTTGGTTATCGTTTTAAATTTTGAATGTGCTTTTTCTGATGCAAATATAACTGTTATTTCCGTAACAGCAAGGGGATGCCGTTATTTTTTAATGCGATTTTGCGCCGCGAATCCGTTGCAGATTTGCAGAATAGCTTGCACAAAATATTTGTATGTATTATTTTTGCGGCAAAATCAAGCTTGCGTTACAGGTATGACAGGGGAAGAGACGTCCGAATCCCGGAAATTCGCGATCATAGGCGTTGCGGGGTACATAGCTCCGAGACATTTGAACGCCATGCGGTCGCTTGGGTGCGATCTGGTGGCGGCGCACGACGTGTTCGACAGCGTGGGGATGATCGACGGGTATTTTCCCCGTGCCTATTTCACCACCGATCCGGATGATTTCAGAAAGCGCATGGTCGCCGACCGTGCGGAATTTCTGACGGTCTGCACCCCGAATTACCTCCATTGCACCCATACCGTAACGGGCTTGGAGGCGGGGCTTGACGTGATTTGTGAAAAGCCGCTGGCCCTGACTCCGGACGAGTTGGACCGGATGGAGACCTGCAGCCGGGCCGCGGGCAGGCGCGTATTCCCCGTATTGCAGCTGCGCCTTCATCCGGAAATAGAGCGGCTGAAACGGATGGTCGACGGCGACCCCCCCCCGACGATTTATGACATAGACCTTACGTACATCACTCCCAGAGGGAGCTGGTACGCCGCTTCGTGGAAAGGCGACCCGTGCAAGAGCGGCGGCGTGACGGCCAATATCGGCATCCATTTTATCGACATGCTGCACTGGATATTCGGGCCGGCCGAGAAGGTGGTGCTGCACCATTCGTCGCCGGAGTGTTCGGCCGGCTTTTTGCAGTTGAAGGGTGCCCGTGTCAGGTATTTTCTGAGCGTCAACGCCGCCCATCGCCCTTCGCCGAACGATAATCCCATGTCTCCGTACAGACATCTCGTTATCAACGGCGAGGAGTTCGACTTTACGAACGGGTTTACGGACCTCCACACGTTGAGCTACGAGCGGATACTTGCCGGCCGGGGTTTTGCGGTCGAAGATACGGCGTGTGCCGTCCATACGCTCGATATGCTGCGGAAGAGTGCGGCGGTCGGCCTGACGGGCGACTATCATCCGCTGCTGCGGAATTTGCAGGGGTGATGCGAAAAAAGAACGGGAGCGATGAAAATGGTGGATCTACATAGGCAGTATCTCGGCATCCGCGATGAGGTGGACCGCGCCATCGGCGATGTCATCGCCGAGACCGCCTTCATCAAGGGTCCTGCGGTCGGGCTGTTCGAAGAGGAGCTGGCCCGGCGGCTCGAAGTGCGGCACTGCATCGCCTGCGGCAACGGTACGGACGCGCTTCTGCTGTCACTGCTGGCCGTGGGGCTGCAGCGGGGCGACGAAGTCATCGTCCCGGCCTTTGCATTCGCGGCCGTGGCCGAAACGGTGCTGCTGCTGGGCGGCGTTCCGGTCTTCGCCGACGTCGATCCCCGCACTTTCAATATCGACCCGGCGAGCGTCGCCCGGCTGGTGTCGGAGCGTACCCGTGTCGTCATCCCCGTCCATCTGTTCGGGCAGCCGTGCGATATGGCTGCGCTCACGGCCGTTGCGAAGGAGCACGGCTTGAAGGTGATCGAGGACAACGCCCAGTCGCTGGGAGCCGTATGCCGCATGTCCGACGGCGCGCGCCGTTATGCGGGTACGATCGGGGAGATCGGGTGCACGTCGTTCTTTCCCTCCAAGGTACTGGGCTGTTACGGCGACGGCGGCGCGGTGTTCACCGACGACGACGGGCTGGCGGCCCGCATCCGGGCGCTGGGCAGTCACGGTTGGTTCACCAAATATGACAGCCGGCTGGTCGGAATGAATTCGCGGCTCGACACGCTGCAGGCCGCCGTACTGCGGGTCAAGTTGCCGCACCTCGACACATGGATCGCTGCCCGCCGGAGCGTGGCAGCGCGCTATACGGAGCGTTTGGGCGGTCTGACGCCGGTCGTGACCCCGGCCGAGACGCCTTACGCCACCCACGTCTACCACCAGTACACCGTCAAGGTGCCTCCGGCCTGCCGCGACGGACTCCGGGCCGCACTCGCCAAGGAGGGCATACCCTCCATGGTCTATTATCCCGGAACCCTGTACGAACAGCCCGCATACCGCGACGCCTGCATCTGCGACCCCGCGATGCGCCATGCCGCGACGCTGCCGGCGGCGGTGCTGTCGCTTCCGATGGACAGCGAACTGACCGACGCCGAGGTGGAGCGTGTGGCGGATGCCGTATGCCGCTATTTTGCCGATAACGAAAGCAGATACCATGAGTGAAACGTTCATCCACCCCTCTTCGTTCGTGGACGACGGGGCGGTCATAGGGCCGGGTTGCAGGATCTGGCATTTCTCGCATATAATGGCCGGGGCCGTGCTGGGACCGGCGTGCAATATCGGACAGAATGTCATGGTCGCCGCGGACGTGAAACTGGGCCGTCAGGTAAAGGTGCAGAACAACGTGTCGATCTATTCGGGCGTGATCTGCGAGGATTATGTTTTTCTGGGGCCTTCGTGCGTATTCACCAACGTCAAGAATCCCCGAAGCGAGATCCCGCGCAGGGATCAGTATAAAACTACCCGCGTGCGCCGGGGCGCCACCGTCGGGGCCAATGCCACCGTCGTATGCGGGGTCGAGATCGGCCGGTACGCCTTCGTGGGCGCGGGGGCGGTCGTTACACACTCGGTCCCCGATCATGCCCTTGTTGAGGGGGTGCCCGCACGCGTGGTCGGATGGATGAGCCGCTTGGGGCACAAACTGGAATTCGACGAAGCAGGCAGGGCCGTGTGTCCGGAGTCGGGACGCAGTTATCGCAAGGTTAATGAATGTGTTTATGAAGAAGATATATGATCGGCTGACCGGTCGGGAAACGTCGCTGGCCGTGATCGGGCTGGGATATGTAGGCGTGCCCGTGGCGCTGAGGTTTGCCCGGCGTTTCGATGTGGTGGGGTACGATATGGATGCCGGCCGTATCGAAAAACTGCGTGAAAAGTACGGCGCCGGCGGCGAAAGCATCCGTTTCACCTCTTCGGAAGAGGAGTTGTCGCGGGCCGCATTTTATATCATCACGGTGCCCACCCCGGTCGATGAGCGCAAGAATCCCGATCTGACCTGTCTTGTCGAGGCCACGCGTACCGTGGCGCGCTATCTGAAGCGGGGCGATTATGTCGTGTATGAATCCACGGTCTATCCCGGATGCACCGAGGAGGAGTGCGTGCCGCTGCTCGAAAAAGGCTCCGGGCTGAAACTCGGTGCGGATTTCAAGGTGGGCTATTCGCCCGAACGCATCAATCCCAACGATTCGGAGCATACCTTCTCGAACACCGCCAAAATCGTGTCGGCGAACGACGGGCAGGCGCTGGACGAGGTCGCGCGCGTATACGCCGAAGTCGTGTCGGCCGATCTCTGCCGGGCGTCGGGCATCCGGGTGGCCGAGGCGGCCAAAATGGCGGAGAACGTGCAGCGCAGTGTCAACATCGCCCTGATGAACGAATTGCAGCGGCTGTTCTCGCGCATGGGAATAGATATGGACGAGGTCATCGATATGGCTTCGTCCAAATGGAACTTCGTAAAGTACAGACCGGGACTGGTCGGCGGCCATTGCATTCCGGTCGATCCGTTCTATCTTGTATCGGCCGCTTCAAAGCTGGGAGTCGAGATGCCCGTCACGAGTTCGGGCTGCGCCGTCAACGACGGCATGGCGGCGTACGTGGTGCGGTCGTTGCTTGGGACCATGGGAAGCGGCGGCCGCGGCGCAAGGGCTTTGCTGATGGGCGTCACCTACAAGGAAAACATCGACGACATACGCAACTCCCGGATCGCCGAGATGGTCGGCCTGCTGGAGCGTGAGGGGATGAGCGTGGATGTGACCGATCCCCATGCCGATCCCGATAAGGTTTATGCCATGTACGGAATTCGGCCGGTGCCGGCCCTCCGGCCCCCTTACGACCTGATTGTCGTGGCCGTGGCGCACGACGAGTACCGCGGACTCGACGACGCTTATTTCCGCTCCATCTCCCGCGGGGCGGCCCTGTTGGGCGACATTCGCGGACTCTATAAGGGCCGGATCAAATCGCTCGGATACTGGAGCCTGTAAAACGGGCGGCCGGGCCATACGGTACGAGGCATGAAACAGCACTCCACCCCTCAGATCGGAAATGCAGGCAGGAGCCGCACGCTGCAGGCCTTGTGGCTGGCGCTGGCCAATCTGTTGTCGCTGAGCGTGACGCTGGTCATGCAGGCGGTGCTCTGCCGTTACATGACCACGTCGGAGTACGGTACTTACAGTCAGGTGCTGTACGTCTACAACACCCTGCTGGCCGTCTTTTCGCTGGGACTTCCCAAAGCGTACTCCTATTACCTCGCCCGCGTGTCGCCGGAGGAGGGGAGGGATATCGTCCGCAAACTGAACGGACTGTTTCTGCTTCTTGCGTCCGTTTTTTCGTGCATTTTGCTTTGGCAGGCCGCCGCCATAGCCGGAGTGCTCGGCAATCCGCTGCTGGCCGAGCCTTTGAGGCTGTTTGCCGCGGCGCCCATGCTGCTGATGCCGGTCTTGGGGGTGGAGAATATTCTGGTCGTCTACGGCAAGGCGCACCTCGTGGCCGTCTATGTGCTGATAAGCCGCGCCTTCATGATCGCATGCGTCGTGCTTCCGGTCGTGGTTTTCGACGCAGGGGTGTCGGGTGCGGTCGCCGGTTTCGTCCTCGCGTCGCTGGTCACATGCGTTGCCGGGCTGAAGTTGTCGTCCGTCCCGTTCCGCAATGTATCTCCGGTGAAGAGCCGGCTGACGGTCCGGGAGCTGCTCCGGTTTTCGATGCCGGTGTTTGCTTCGAGTATGTACGGATTCGTGATCGGTTCGGCGAGCCAGTTCTTCGTAAGCCGCTATTTGGGCGTCGAGGATTTCGCCCTGTTCGCCAACGGATACCGCGAACTTCCGCTGGCCGGAATGATTATCGGTGCCGCGGCCGGCGTGCTGCTGCCGGAATTTTCGAGGATGTCGGGGGAAGGGGCCGACGGCGGGCAGTTTGTCCGGTTGTGGCAGGCGGCTGTCCTCAAGTCCTCGGCGATCATTTATCCGCTGTCCGTATTCTGCTGCGTTTTCGCTCCTGAGATCATCTGCCTGCTGTATGGGGAGGGGTATCGGGAAGCGGCCGGTCTGTTCCGGATCGTCACCGTCGTCAATCTGGCGCGTATCATGCCCTACGCCCCCGTCCTGTTTGCACTGGGGCGGGGAAAAGCCTTTGCCCGTGCGCACCTTGTCACCGCTCTGCTCATCGTCGGTCTCGACCTGTTGTGCGTCATGGCGTTTCCGTCCCTTTGGGCCATTGCGGCCATTGCCACGGGCTGTACGCTTTTCTGTCTGTTCCTGCTGATGATGACCACTGCCCGCGTGCTGGGCACTTCGCTTGCGGGGCTGATGCCGTGGAGGATGCTGACGACCGTGCTGCTCGTATCGGCCGCGGCCTGCACGGCGGCCCGGCTGGCTGTCTTGCTGACCGGGATGACGCATCGTCTTGCCGTCGTGTCGGTAGGCTTCGCTGTCTATCTGTCGTTGTATCTGCCGTTTGCGCAGCGGGCCGGAATCCGCTATATGGAGTTGTTCGGACCGGTGCTCGCGAAATTGCGGCCGAACCGGACGTAAGGGCTTCGCGGCTTCCCGTTTTCGGCCGCCGGAGCGGAGCGCCGGCCTCCGGCTTTTAGGACCGGAGGCGCCCGATGCCGGGCGGTCCCGGCCGGGGCGTCAGTGCTGTTTCAGGGCTTCCTGCCCTGCCAGATATTCGAGCAGCCGGCCGACCTGATTCTTCCGGCTGTACTGCCGTATCTTGTCCCAGTCGCGGGGCAGCACCTCCTTGTTCTTCCAGATGGAATAGCAGCGCAGGATCATCCGCTTGACCTCTTCGTTGTCCGTTTCGTCCGCGGTGAAACCCGCGCGCGTCTCCTCCAGCAGGTCGGCGATGACGTCGTCGGGATCGCAGATGGCGAGGATCGGTTTGTTGGTGGCGAGGTAGTCGAACAGCTTGCCCGTGTAGACGCCTTTCCGTCCCTTGGGATGCACGACGACCAGCGTGTCGGTCTCCAGCGATTTCCTGATGGCTTCGTCGTGATCGACCTGCCGGATCTGGAATACGTTCTGGCTGATGTTTTCGGGAACGGCCAGCGGCGAGGTGTTTCCTATGATGAGGATGCGGCTGTCGGAGGGAAGCGCTCCCTCGGCGACCAGTTCGGAGAAGGCTCCGAACCATTTGTCCGGAGTGATCGAATTGTAAAAATGGCCGATGAACGCCATGGTATAGACGGGCTGAAAAGAGACGTCGTGCACCTCTTCGTAATCGTACCCGTTCGTTATCTCGATAACCTTGTCGATCCCTCCGCCGATTTGTTTGAAATCTTCGACAAGGGGTGCGGATACTGACAGGATCAGGTCCGCATCCTTGAGGATTCTGCGCTCGTAGAAGAGGAGCCGCCGGCTGTTTATCGGCAGGAGCCAAGGCCACTTCGACATCTCGTCGCGCATGTCGGCGATCCAGTAAAACGGCGTTTTTCTGTGCAGCCTGTATGCGATCCGGTGCGAAGAGAGATGGTCGTATGAACTTAATACGACATCGAACCGCCGGCTTTTTGCGAGTTTTTGCGCCTTCTTGCTGGCTTTGAACTGCCATATCCGTTTGTAATCGAGGAACAGCCGGAACTGCAGGGCCGACAATATGCGTCTGAAAGCCCATTTCTTTCTGCGCTGCAGGAGGGAGTCCTGTTTTGACGAGGTTATCACCGGGTCTTTTACGTAGTGGACCTCGCAGCCGTTCCACATCGCCGTTTCATCGCGGTCCCCTTCGGTTATGACGGTCACCGAATGCCCCGCCTCCCGGAAATACCGGGCGAAGGCGTTGAGCCTGAATGCGGCGATGCGGTTGTGGGGATAGAAGTGATTGCAAACGATTAGTATATTCATCTTCAATTAAAAACATATTCCGTCGTCGGGGCGGAAATTCATTTCTCTGCGGAGCCGGCGTTCCCTTGTTTCCCGGCGATCACGAATTCGATTTCGCGGAACAGGTATTCGTGCCGCGTGCCGTCTGCATGGCGCAGGATCAGTTCGCCGGAGGGAAGCACGCCTTCGATTGCGGCCTGAAACAGCGTGCCGTCGGGCAGCCGGTAGGGGTGCTGTTCGCCCAGCCGGTACATCCGTTCGCGGTAGGCGTGCTGGAGGGCCTCCTTTTCGCCCCGTTCGAGCTGGGCGTAACGCCGCAGGCAGCGGACCAGAAAGGTTTCGAGCAGCCGGCTGCGGTTGAACTTGCGGCCCCCGGCCTGCGCGAGGGAGACGGGGTTGGGCAGCGCGGGGTCGAACGCCGTCTGGTTGACGTTGATGCCGATGCCGGCGATCGTGCGGGAGAGGGAGGCTCCCGCATGGTTGTGTTCGATCAGGATGCCGACCAGTTTCCTGTCTCCGACGTAGATGTCGTTGGTCCACTTGATGCGGGTGTCGATGCCGTAGGCGGCGAAGGTGTCCGTCAGGGCCAGCGTCACGGCTTCGGAGAGCAGGAACTGCTCCCCGACGGGAAGGAACCGGGGTTCGAGCACCATCGAGAAGGTGAGGTTTTCACCTTCGGGGCTGGTCCACGTATGTCCCCGCTGGCCGCGTCCGGCGGTCTGCCGTTCGGCCCAGACGATGTCGCCGTGGCGGTATTTCGCGTCGCGGGCCTCGTCGTTGGTCGAGGTGGTTTCGTCGATACGGTAGATCATGAATTATTCATTTTGTCGTGGGTGGGATTTTCGGGAGGGCGACGCGATCAGACGGACACGCCGAAGTCGCGCAGGGCGTCGTTCAGCGAGGTCTTCTTGTCGGTCGATTCCTTGCGCTGGCCGATGATCAGGGCGCAGGTGATGCTGTATTCGCCCGCCGGGAACTGCTTGCGGTAGCTGCCGGGAACGACCACCGAGCGCGGCGGAACGTAGCCTTTGTAGGTGACAGGCTCCGGTCCGGTGACGTCGATGATGTGGGTCGAACCCGTGATGACGGTGTTCGAGCCGAGCACCGCCTCGCGGCAGACGTGCGCGCCTTCGACCACGATCGAACGCGAACCGATGAAGCAGTTGTCCTCGATGATTACGGGTGCGGCCTGTACGGGTTCCAGCACTCCGCCGATGCCCACGCCGCCCGAAAGGTGGACGTGTCTGCCGATCTGCGCGCAGGAGCCGACCGTGGCCCACGTGTCGACCATCGTGCCCGTGTCCACGTAGGCGCCGATATTGACGTACGAGGGCATGAGGATCGCTCCGGGAGCGATGTAGGCGCCGTAACGCGCTACGGCGTGGGGCACGGCGCGCACGCCCAGCTGTTCGTAGCCGTGCTTAAGCTCCATCTTGTCGTACCACTCCAGCTCGCCCGCTTCCATTTTGCGCATGGGCTGGATCGGGAAATAGAGGATGATGGCCTTCTTGACCCATTCGTTCACCTGCCACTGGCTTTTCTCCGGATCTACGGGCTGCGCCGTGCGCAGCTCCCCCTTGTCCACCAGTTCGACGGTTTGCCGCACGGCCTGCCGCACGGACTCCTCCTTGAGCAGCTCGCGGTTTTCCCAAGCCTGCCCGATTATCTCTTTCAGTTCGCTGTACATAATTTTCCGAGTGTTTTTGCAAGCCAAAGTTACGCAAAAACTTCGATCCGCAGGCCGAACTATCTTATTTTTTCCTAACTTTGCCCCGATATATACCCAAACCGTATAGTTATGATGAGATTACCGCGCATGGCGGCGGCCCTCGCGGGCGCCGCGGCGATACTGACAGGCTGCAACGACATGAAACAGATAAAACACATGCCCTATCCCCGGACGGAGCGCACCGACGTGACCGATAATTACTTCGGGACGGAGGTTCCCGATCCCTACCGCTGGCTCGAAGATGACAACTCCGAGGCGACGGCGGCGTGGGTGAAGGCCCAGAACGTCGTGACGCAGGATTACCTGTCGCAGATTCCGTTCCGCGGCGCGATCCGCGAACGGCTGACCGAATTGTGGAACTACCCCAAAGAGGGTATTCCGGCCAAACACGGCGACGCATGGTATTATTTCTACAACGACGGACTGCGGAACCAGTCGGTGCTCTACCGCACCGCGCAGCCGGGCGGGGAGGGCGAAGTGTTCATCGACCCCAATACGCTCTCGGAAGACGGTACGGTGGCCCTTTCGGGCGTGACCTTCTCCAAGGACGGCAAATACTGCGCCTACTCGGTCGCCGCATCGGGTTCGGACTGGGTCGAAATCCGTGTGATGAACACCGCCGACCGTACGCTGACTTCGGACCGGATCAACTGGGTGAAGTTTTCGGGAGCCGAGTGGGCGCCCGATTCCAAAGGATTCTATTACAGTGCGTACGACGCTCCTCAGAAGGGCGTTTTCTCGTCGCAGAACCAGTTTCAGAAGGTCTACTACCACCGTCTCGGCACGCCCCAGTCGGCCGACCGGCTGATCTATGCCGACGCGGAGCATCCGCTGCGTTATTTCAGCCCGTGGCCCAGCAAGGACGGGCAGTGGCTCTTCATCGTGGCTTCGGAGGGTACGTCGGGTACGGAAGTGCTCTATAAAAAGGTTTCCGAGCCGAAATTCCGCACCTTGCTGCCGGGCTTCGACGCCGACTACGCGCCCGTCGAATGCCGGGACGGCCAGCTCTATTACGTGACCAACCGCGACGCGTCGAACTACGCGCTGATGAAGGTGGACCTGAACGACCCGTCGAAGGTTTCGACCGTGATTCCCGAAAGCGGCGGGAAGCTGCTGGAAGGCGTCGGCTCGGCCGGAGGCTATCTTTTCGCCACCTACCTCGAACATGCGCAGAGCAAGGTCTGCCAGTACGGTTTCGACGGGAAACTCGTACGCGAGATCGAACTACCGGCCATCGGCACGGTGAGCGGTTTCGACGGCGAGAAGGACGATACGGAGCTTTACTATTCGCTGACCAACTACATCGCGCCCGCCACGATCTACAAATACGACATCGCCGGCGGCGCATCGACGCTCTATAAAGCCCCCGCGGTGAATTTCGATCCCTCGCTGTTCACGACCGAGCAGGTGTTCTACACCTCGAAGGACGGCACGAAGGTGCCGATGTTCATCACCCGCCGCAAGGATATGAAACTCGACGGCGGGAATCCCTGCTACCTCTATGCCTACGGCGGCTTCCAGATCAACCAGACGCCCGCGTTCAGGCCCTCGGCCATGATGTTCGTCGAGCAGGGCGGCATCTACTGCGTGGCCAATCTGCGCGGCGGTTCGGAGTACGGCGAAGCGTGGCACAAGGCGGGCATGCTCGAAAACAAGCAGAACGTTTTCGACGACTTCATCGCCGCGGCCGAGTACCTGATCGCCGAAAAATACACTTCGTCGGACAAACTCGCCATTGCGGGCGGTTCGAACGGCGGCCTGTTGGTCGGCGCCTGCGAGGTGCAGCGTCCCGACCTCTATGCCGTCTGCCTGCCCGCCGTGGGGGTAATGGATATGCTCCGCTACCACAAATTCACGATCGGCTGGGGCTGGGCCGTGGAGTACGGATCGAGCGAAAACGAGGAGCAGTTCGACTACATTTATAAATATTCGCCGCTGCACAACATCCGCGAGGGCGTGAAATACCCCGCGACGCTCGTGACGACGGCCGACCACGACGACCGCGTCGTGCCGGCGCACTCGTTCAAGTTCGCCGCCCAGATGCAGCACTGTCAGGCCGGCGATGCGCCGGTGCTGATCCGCATCGAGTCGAATGCGGGCCACGGGGCCGGCAAACCCACTTCGAAACGTATCGCCGAGGAGGCGGACACCTATTCGTTCCTGTTCCAGAATATCGGAGTGCCTTACAAAGAGCTGAAAAAACAGAAATGATCCGGGCGGAAGCCCTGTCGCGCCGCGGCAAACGCCTCCTGCGTGAGGCGTTGGGGTGCGGTCGTTCGACGCGGCGTTCCGCTGCGGGAGTCCGGCGGCCGGTCGCCTTCGGACGGTAAAGAAGGTAGGTTAGGTTAAAAAGAGAGATAACATGAAGGTTTACAAATTTGGCGGTGCGTCGGTGCGTAATGCCGACGGAGTGCGCAACCTGCGCAAGATTATCGACGACGAGCAGAATCTCTTCATCATCGTTTCGGCCATGGGCAAGACGACCAACGCGCTCGAAAAGGTGTTCGAAGGACTTCAGAAGGGCGACAAACAGCTCTCCATGGAGCATGTCGCCGCGCTGAGGGAGTACCATGCGGGCATCATCGACGATTTGTGGCGCGGCCATAAACAGCTCGAACGGGTCGATGCGCTCTTCGACGAGCTGGAGCGCGTGGCCGTGGAGACGGTTTACAAACCCTCCGACGCCGAGTTGTGGTACGATACGATCGTGGCCTTCGGCGAGTTGGTCTCGACGACGATCATCTCGGAGTATCTCAACTATGCCGGAGTGTCGAACCGCTGGATCGACATGCGCCGCTGTTTCCTCACCGAGCAGCGTCACAAGGACGCCGGGGTCGATATCGAAGCTTCGGCTCCGCTGCTGAAGGGCGCGCTGGCCGAGTGCGTCGAGAATATCTTCGTCGGACAGGGCTTTATCGGCGGTGCGCCCGACGGCACGACCACCACGCTGGGGCGCGAAGGCTCGGACTACTCGGCGGCCGTGGTGGCCAATATCCTCGACGCCGAGTCGATGGCCGTATGGAAGGACGTGGACGGCGTGCTGAACGCCGATCCGAAGATTTTCCCCGACGCCGTGCAGATCGCCGAACTGAACTACCTCGATACGATCGAGCTGGCCTACAGCGGCGCGCAGATCATCCATCCCAAGACGATCAAACCGCTGCAGAACAAGAATATTCCGCTTTACGTGCGGCCTTTCGGCGACAAGCGCAAACCCGGTACCGTGATTCGCGGCATGTCGGCGCCGGTCGAGGTGCCGATCCTGATTCTCAAGAAGGATCAGGTGCTGCTGACGATCCGTTCGCGCGACTTCTCGTTCGTGCTGGAGGAGAAGTTCGCCACGATCTTCTCGCTGCTGGAGCGTTTCCGCATCAAGACCAATCTGATCCACAACTCGGCCGTGAACCTGAGCCTGTGCGTCGATAACTCGTGGCACATCGACGAGGCGATCGAGGCGCTGCGCGAAGCGGGCTTCGACGTGATGAAGGCCGAGAATATGGAGCTGCTGACCGTGCGCGGCTATACCGACGAGTTGTGGCGCAAGTACGCCCGCGGCCCGCAGGTCTTCGTGCGGCAGGCCACGCAGTCCACCGTGCGCGTGGTTCGCAAGAAGTAGTGGCGGACGGCCGCTGTCCGGGGCGCTTCGGCCCCGTCGGCTCTCCAGCACTCCGGAGCTTCGGGCGGAATCCGGCGGCGGAGTTTTCGCCCGCGGTCCCGAAATTACGATACGAGAGCGGCCTTCATTGCGAAGGCCGCTCTCGTATCGTTTGCTCTCCTATCCCTGCCGCATGTTGCGCAGGATGGTCCATGTCGAGTCGTCGCGGATTTCGCCGCTGCGCTTCATGTTCCAGATCGTGCGGGCAATGTATTTCTCGATGTCGCGCTGGAGCCGCTTGTAAAGCGGACATTTGGTGTAGTTCTCGTTGTCGAGCAGCACGTCGCGGATCGACCGCAGCGAATTGGTGTAGTTCGACATCTCGTTCTTGAGCGCCACGCCCTGCTTTTTCGACGCGGTGATCTTGGCGATCGACATCTGCCGCAGTTTCTCGCATACGGAGTTGAGCAGGATCATCACCACGTTGTCCATCAGCGTGTGGCCGTGCATGAACAGATAGGCGTTTTCGGGCGTCAGGCCCCGGCTCTTGAGCTGCTGTTCGAATTCGAGCATCGGGTCGATCATCTTCGGGTTGCGCCTGCGCAGCATCTCCTCGCGTTTGGCGACGTTTTTCTGCAGCCACGCCAGCGTTTTCTCTCCGTTGTTTTCGAGGTCGAGATAGCCGATGCGCACCGCCGACTTGAAGTCGATCAGCGGGAATACGTTCTCCGTGGCCAGCTGCGCCGAGTAGGCATACCAGAGGAAAAGCGGGTAGATCGTGCAGGAGTATTCGTGCATGAAATGCACGAAATCGAAGATGCGCGTGTCGTTCTTGGTCGCCTTGACGCATACGTTGTGCAGCGAGGGGGCGTAGCAGAGGAAGTTCTCGGTGGCGTAGGCGTAGGTGTGGAACATGTAGCGGGCGGCGTTCACCTCGCGCGACTGCTCCGTGCGGTCGGCGAACAGGAAGTCGAAGTCCGAATCGACGCACAGGATCAGCTCCTCCGACGAGCGGGGGATCATCCCCATCAGCACCTTCTTCCCCTTGGGAAGGTCGGCGCGGTTGGGCACCGAGATTTCGAAGCGCAGGTAGGGGTTCTGGAAGTGGTCGAAGATGCCGCGCCAGAAGGCCACGTCTTCGTAGCCTTCGACGTAGACCTTCACCAGCCGCTGGTCGGGATTGGCCGGCAGCGGTTTGGGTAGCTCTTCGAGAGTCGCCGGGCGCGTGAAGGGATTGAATCTGCGCAGTTTGTCGCCGAACTTTTTAGCCATACGGAAACAAAGATAGTGATTTCGGCCGGAATTTCTTCCCAAGGCCGGGATTTTTTGCAGCGGCGGGGCGGCCGGTTCCGGTCCTCTGCGCTGTCTTTTCTTTGCGCTGTCTCTTCTTTGCGCCGCCGTCGCTTTTTTCTCCGCCTCCGCCTTGCCGCTTCCATCTACGTGTGGGCGTGCGCCGCCGTTTGAAGGGTTGAATGCGCTCTTTTTCGCCGATCTCGACCGCCGGGCGCGCACAACCGTAATATTTTATTATTTTTGCACAAAATAAGAGGTTCCGAAAGGACGTTTGATCTCTACTATTCGAACAATATGGCGGACAACGATTGGAAAGCGAGGCTCGGAATGGTCTATTCGACCAATCCCGACTTCAACTATGAAACGACCGAAACACCGGAGGCGGAGACGCTTCCCCCGGCGCGGCAGGAGCTGCGCGTGTGGCTCGACCGCAAGCAGCGCGCGGGCAAGGTGGTGACGCTGGTCAAAGGCTTCGTGGGGCGGGATGCGGATCTGCAGGAGCTGGCGCGTCTGCTGAAAACCAAATGCGGCGTCGGCGGCGCGGCCAAGGAGGGTGAGATCATCATTCAGGGCGACCACCGCGACCGCGTGGTCGAGATACTCACCAAGAGCGGCTACCGCTGCAAAAAAGCCGGTTCGTAGGTGAAGCGGCTGCTGCATATCCTCCTCTTGTTGTGCGCCCTCGGTTTCGCGCCCTCGGTTTCGGCCCAGTACTATACGTGGGGTTCGGACCCCGCGGGGCTGAAATGGAGCACGATCCGTACGCCCGACGTGCGGATGATCTATCCCGATACGGTTTCGGCCGTGGCGCGGCGTACGCTGTTCTACATCCGTACCGTCCGGCCCGACATTGCGTTCGGATTCCGTCACGGTCCGATGCGTATTCCCTTCGTCATGCACCCCGAAAATTTCCAGTCGAACGGACTGGTGATGTACCTCCCGAAACGTGTGGAGTTCCTCACCTCGCCCGCGATCGACGGCTATTCGATGCCGTGGTACAAACAGCTCGTGGCCCACGAGTACCGTCATGCCGTACAGTACAACAACCTCGACCGGGGCGTTATACGCGCCCTGAGCTATATTCTGGGGCAGCAGGGTTCGACCATCGGCCTGCTCTGCATGCCGATCTGGGCCATGGAGGGCGACGCCGTGATGTCCGAAACGGCCATGTCGTCGTTCGGCCGGGGACTTCAGCCCTCGTTCTCGCTGGGTTACCGCGCCATGGGGCGCGTAGGCCGCGACCGGAAAGACACGCGCGACCGCCGCAACATCGACAAATGGTTCTGCGGCTCCTACCGCGACTACATTCCCGACCATTACGAGCTGGGCTATCAGATCTGTTCCTACGCCTACGACCGCTACGGCGAGGTGGTCTGGGACAAGGTGGCGCGCTACGGCTCGCGCAACCCCTATGTGCTGGCCACGACGCGCGTCGCGCTCGAAAAATATTACGACACCAATGTCAGCAGGCTTTTCCGCGAGACGTTCGACGTGCTGGAGCGGCACTGGGAGTCGCTGCCGCAGGTCGAAGACAGCGCCGAGCCGCTGACGCCGATGCCCGCCGGCAATTACACGACCTACCAGTGGCCCCTGCCGCTCGACGCCGCGTCGGCGCTGGCGCTCAAGACCGACTACGACCGGCCGTCGCGTTTCGTGCGGCTCGACACTCGCACGGGCGAGGAGGAGGTGATCTGCTATACGGGGGCGGTTTCGACGCGCCCTGCCATGGCCGGCGGCCGCGTGTGGTGGACCGAGTACCGCCGTTCGAAACTCTTCGAACAGCGGGTCAATTCGCAGTTGTGCTACATGGACCTCGCCGACGGTACGCCCCGGATGGTCGTCGGACGCCGCAACGCGCTCTATCCCACGCCGTCGGAGGATGCCGTCGCGTGGGTCGAATACAATCCCGACGGCCGCTATACGGTCGTCGTGCAGGGAAAGGAGGGCGTGGAGAAACGCTTTGCGACGCCCGACCGGTCCGAGATTCACGGACTGGCGTGGGACGATGCCACGCGGGGCTATTACGTCATCGTCACCGACGATTCGGGCATGTGGCTCGGCCGCATCGACGGCGACGGCGTGCATCCCGTTACCGAAGGCGCCTACATTACGCTGAGCAACCTCCGCGCGGGCGGCGGCAGGCTCTATTTCGGCTCGATCGCTTCGGGCCGGGACGAAGCCCACTGCTTCGACCTGAAGACCCGCCGCGAATACCGCATCACGACGTCGGCTTACGGATCGTTCATGCCGGTGCCGTGGCGCGACGGCGAGGGGCGGGAACGGGTGCTGCTGACCGCCTATGACAGGCGCGGTTACCATGTGGCGGCGCAGGACGCCGATGCCGACGCGCTGATTCCGGTCACGCCTTCGAAACTGCCGCTCAACGTCGTGAATCCCGACCGCAAGCGGTGGAACGTCGTGAACCTCGATACGGTGCGTTTCTCGCCGGCCGATTCGCTGCGTCAGGAGGGGGTGTACCGCGCGAAGCGATACCGCAAGGTGCCCAATCTGGTGAACGTCCATAGCTGGACCCCCGTGGCCTTCAATCCCTTCGAGGCCGTGGACGAACACAATATCAACCTCAATCTGGGCGTCACCCTGCTTTCGCAGAACCTGCTGTCGAATACCGAAGCCTTCGCTTCGTACGGCTGGAACCGCAACGAAGGGTCGATTTTCAATCTGGGCGTGCGCTATTTCGGGCTGGGCGTCCGTCTCGACCTCGACGCTTCGTACGGCGGCAATCAGGTCTTCTATTCGGTGGGGCAGTACAACGAGCAGACGGGAAAATACGAGTACCAGCAGCGTCCCAGCCCCGACAAGTACTACTCCGTGGGACTCTCCGCCGCGCTTCCGCTCTATTTCCAGCGGGGCTATCATACGCGCCAGCTCTCCGTCACCTCCGGCTGGAACTACTCCAACGGCATGGTAGCCAATCTGGGTAAAATCGAATGGAACGCCGGGCAGATCTCCAATATCCAGCGCATCGGTTTCCGCAAGGGACTGCACAAACTCTCGTTCGGGCTGGGCTACTCGGATCAGGTGCGCATGGCGCACCGCGACTTCGCGCCGCGCTGGGGCTATATGCTGAGCACCGCCTATACCTTCAACCCGGCCAACACCCATTTCAGCGACCTGATTTCGTTCTACGGACAGGCATACCTGCCCGGATTCGCGGCCCACAACTCGCTGAAGGTGGCCGCCACCTACCAGACTTCGATCGGCGGCTACAAATTTCCGTCGGGATACGCGCCGCTGAGCTACCGCTCGACGCGCCTTATTCCGCGCGGATATACCTCGTCGGATATTATTTCGAACAACTACACGGCCTTCTCGGCCGACTACCAGCTGCCGGTGTGGTATCCCGAAGGGGGCATCGGCTCGGTGCTCTATTTCAAGCGCATCCGGCTCAACGTCGGCGGCGATTACGCCCAGTTCCGCGACGTGGGCCGCGGAGGAATGACGTGGCGGCGCATCTGGTCCGTGGGCGGCGACATCGTATTCGATATCAATGCGTTCCGCCAGCCTGCATCGGCGACTTCGACCTTCAAGCTGTCGGTCTATCATCCCGCAAACGGCGGCGTGTGGTGGGCCGCCGCCGTGGGTCTTCCGTTCTGATTGACAGTTGTTCTGATGGGGCGGATAAGCATATCGTATCGTTTGACAAGGACTTTCCTTCGGATTGTGTTCTCGGTAGGATTTTTGGCTTTGTGGATGCCTGCCGCCGGACAGAAGCCCGATGAGGCGTTGGATGAAGGGGTTTGGCAGCGGGAACAGGAACTATTGGGTATAGCGGAAATTGCGGAAGGAGAACGGCTTTTCGACACCTACGCTTGTTTGGCGCTTCTTTTCAAAGACCATGTGAAGGAACTCTATTACCTCGACCGAATGGAGCAATGTGCCCGGCAACTGAAGTCTCCGCGACGGATAGCTACGGCCTTGTTCCTGCGTTTGGAATATTATTCGATTTGTAATGATACCGGCCGATTTCTGGAATATGCCGACCATGTTCGGCACTTTATGCTTGGACATGGAGACGAGCGTTCTGCCAACGTCGAGGCGCTCGTCATCAAGCGACATATCGACGAAGGTCGGAATCAGACGGCCCTGTTTGCGGCCCGGAAAATGCTTGACCGGGCCGCAAAAAAAGAGGACAGGTATCTGGAAGCTTATGCTTATCTAAGTATCGGGACTGCCTATGCCTCTGGCGGACAATATGCAGAGGCCGTTGAGGCGCTCGAAAAGAGCGATGCCTTGATGCGGTTGCTTGCGGGGAGCATTCCTGCGATCGACCGGATCAAGGTTGGGCTGGAACTCGTCGATGCGACGTATAATACAGCTGCTTACGTACGGTCGCTGCACTATTGCGACACGACGCTTGCTTTGCTCGATGCCTATATGTCCGACGATCTCACTGACGAGCAGCGCGCAGTCAATTGCCGGAGCATGCACCTTTACATTCTTTGCAGCTATGTGCGTAATCTCGTTGAAATGGGGCAGTCGGATCGTGCGGCCGATTACTTTCGGCGGGCTGAAGCGGACCTTTATCCCCACATCGGTCTCGACGGCGAATATTTTAATGAAACAAGCGCCATCTATTATCGTTCTGTCGGGGATCTTGTCCGGGCGTTGCAGTATGCCGAGCGTAGTGTCGCGGCTTTTTCCGGTGGGGAGTTATTGCCCTATTATCTATCGGCCCTGAAACTGAAAACGGAGATATTGGCGGAAAGGGGCGCTTGGGAAGTAGCCTATAAGAATATGAAATGCATCGAGCGGGCGCAGGATTCGCTTGCTGCCAACCGTTTTGTCATGCAATTGGGCGAACTGCATACCCTTTATGAATTTGATAAGATCAAGGCGCAAAAACTTCGCCAGCGTATGATTATCCTCTTTACGGGGCTAGGTTGTTTTTTGTTGGCGGTCATTGTCAGTATCTATGTTGTCTATTCGCATCGCCTGCGTAGCAAAAATCGCTCGCTTTATCGGCAAATTCAGGAGAATAAGCGCAACGAGGATAAGGCGGTCCGGGTACTGCGGCTGACGGCGGAGGAGGACCTCTCTCGGGAGATGAAGCTTTTTCGGCGTCTTTCCCGGATCATGGAGGAAGAGCATCCGTTTACCGATCCGGCTTGCAGTCGGGCCATGTTAGTCAGGCTGCTGAGTACCAATGATAAATATTTGGCCGATGCTGTTCGTGAAGGTGCCGGTGTTACCGTGGCGACCTATATTTCGGATTGGCGGCTGAACTATTCGCTGCAACTGCTTGCGGAAAATCCTGATCTTTCCATTGAAGACATCGCCGAACAGTCTGGGCATGGTGCCTATTCTTCGTTTTTTAGAGCGTTTACCCGCAAGTACAGCATGAGTCCTTCGGATTATCGCCGTTTTTTTCGTCAGAAAACGGATAGGTAGTAGTTTAGTGTCCTGTTGTTGCGGTTTTTCGGAATTTGAAAGGTATTTTTCGAGAATTGCTATTTTGTCTTTTGCCGCAGCCGGTATCTTTGTTTCCGGTAAAATTCGAAATAGAATCCTTAAATCATCTACTATGAAAAAACTCGGACTTATTCTGATTTGCCTGTTTGTGGGTCTTGCGACTAATTCCTGTTCCGACTCGGACGAGGCGCCCGTTGAAGATATGCTGACCGTATTGCCCGACGTAAAGACCGTGACCTTCTCTGCATCGGGCGAGACGCTTTATGCCGACGACCGGCCGATCGATCCTGTGTTCCGCATTACGACGACGGCTGCGAATTGGGATGTTGAAACGGCCTCTTTGTGGTGCAGCGTTGAGAAAGATGAGGAAAACCGCACGTTTACGCTGCGGGCACAGCCCAATACTTCGGAAACACAGGTTCCGGAGGTTGCCGTGGTTACGGTCAGCGCAGGGAATGCTTCTCCGGTCGAGATCGCGGTTTCGCAGCAGCCGCTGTCGCTGGATGTCTATGTTGCTGGGTATGTTTACTACGAACCGATGGTTCGTACGGCCGTTTACTGGAAGAACGGGACGCTGATTCCGCTTATCGGGCAGGGCATCGATTCTTACGTCAAGCAGATGCAGTTGATCGGAAACGATTTGTATGTCTTGGGTGGATTCGACGATCCGACGGAAGGATGGGTGATTGGTTACTGGAAAAACGGAGAGTTCCATGCGTTGCCTAAGGAGCGAAAACCCGAAGTCTATGAGTTTCACGTAACCGACGCTGGCGATCTCTATGCCGTCGGATATGACAGACTCAAAGCCGTTTATTGGGAAAACGATGAATTGTTCCGCATGGAGTCGGTGACGAGCTATGCATATGGGATGTGGCTGGACGGCGAAGACCTGCATGTGGTTGGTACACGTTATATCAGTGGAATTGGAATGGTCGGGGCTTACTGGAAAAACGGGACGATTGTTTCGGAATTGAACGGCGGGACATTCTATTCGGTCTGCGTGGATGACGGCAAGGTTTATCTGCTCGGAATGGAGACGGTCGGTTCGGAGGAGGACGGAACGGAAAGGGAAGTGCCGTTCTATCAGGTCGATGGGGAGAGGTATCGGCTTTCCGAAGAGAAAAATTGTACAGTTAATAAGATCCGGATACTCGACGGCAAGGTCGTCTGTACCGGAACGGGTTATTATTTCGAGGAACGGATGCCGGAAAATGTAGACATCGAGTACTTTTATGCGCAGTGCTGGGTTGATGGCACGGCGACACAACTTACTCCTGATAAAGGAGATGCCTGTGGTGTAACTTCTTATAACGGAAATATTTATATTGCCGGAAATGATTTTGATCCCATACAGGTCGTTAACCGGGCGGTCTATTGGAAAGACGGTGTGCGGATAGCGCTCGATGACACGCTCGAAGCCAAAGCTATAGACATCGTTGTCGTGGAGCGAAAATAGCGCGGCCAGCACAAATTTTGCGTCTGTATCGTCGGAGATGCTATACACGGAGAACCGGTAATTATCCGGTTGCTCCGTGTGTCGCGTTTTATGAAAAAGAGCGGGCGGAGTGGTGGGATTGTGTCGGTAGATATCGATTTTGGGTAAAAAATCAATAAAATTGGGCAGGCAATAATTCGGTGAATGCCACGTTTTACAAAACACTTCGTATCTTTACGGCAAAATTAAGTCCTATGCCAAAGAAGAAAAAGACGGACGTGAGTCCGAAAACGATAAAATGGATCTGGTGTCTGGCCTTCGCGCCGTTCGCCCTGCTCTTTTTCATGCTGCTGCTGACCGCCTTCGGGCTGTTCGGCCGCATGCCTTCGTTCGAGGAGCTGGAGAATCCCCGCAGCAACCTCGCCACGGAGATCTATTCCGAGGACGGCAAGGTCATCGGCACCTTCTTCGTGCAGAACCGTTCCTACGTTCAGTACGCCGATCTTTTCCCGGACGATTCGACGCTCCATATCCGGCTCGGAGGACGCGAGGTGCCGCCGATCGTCGCGGCGCTGATCGCTACCGAGGACGCCCGTTTCAGAACCCATTCGGGCATCGACATCCCCTCGCTGGCCCGTGTGGCCGTGAAGACCGTGCTGTTGCAGAACACCTCGCAGGGCGGCGGCTCGACCATCACGCAGCAGCTGGCCAAGAACCTCTTTCCGCGCGACACGGTGCGCAACCGCGGGCGGCTGGTGCGCAACGCCAAGCTCGTCACGTCGAAACTCAAGGAGTGGATCACGGCCCTCAAGCTCGAATACAACTATACCAAGGAGGAGATCGCCGCCATGTACCTCAATACGGTGGAGTACGGCTCCAACGCCTACGGCATCAAGTCCGCGGCCCTTACCTTCTTCAACAAGGAGCCTCACGAGCTGAACGTGCAGGAAGCTGCCGTGCTGGTGGGCGTGGTGAACGCCCCGTCGCGTTATTCGCCGGTGCGGAATTACGACAACGCCCTCGCGCGCCGCAACCTCGTCATTTCGCGCATGGAGGACGCCGGGGCCATTACGCGCAAGCAGCGCGATTCGCTCAGCGCGCTTCCCATCGTCCTCAATTACCGTCCCGTGTCGCACAACGAAGGTACGGCGACCTACTTCCGCGAGATGCTGCGTCTTGTGATGAACGCCGAACGTCCCAAACGCAATCAGTTCTACAACGAGTGGGACTACGATCAGGCGGTGAAGGAGTACGAGGAGAATCCGCTCTACGGTTGGTGCCGCAAGAACCGCAAGGCCGACGGTACGCCCTACAACATCTACCGCGACGGCCTGAAGATCTATACCACGATCAATTCGACGATGCAGACCTATGCCGAGCAGGCCGTCCAGAAACAGATGGAATCGGTCATCCAGCCCCGCATGGACGCCCAGTACCGGCGCACCAAGACGCTCTTTATCGACGCCGACAAGGCGGAGCGCGAGCGCATCATGCGTCACGCCGTCCGCTATTCGGACCGCTACCGCGAGATGAGGAACGCCGGCGCGAGCGAGAAGGAGATCAACGCTTCGTTCGACAGACCCTGCTCGATGAAGGTCTTCACCTACAAGGGCGAACGCGATACGCTGATGACTCCGCGCGACTCGATCCTGCACCACAAGCGTATCATGCGGGCGTCGTTCGTGGCGCTCGATCCCCGTACGGGGTATGTCAAGGCGTACGTCGGCGGACCCAATTTCCGCTACTTCAAATACGACATGGCCAAGCAGGGCAAACGTCAGATCGGTTCGACGATCAAACCCTTCGTCTACACCTTCGCCATCGACCATCTGGGGCTGACGCCCTGCACGATGGTGCCCAACCTGCCCGTTACGATCGAGACGGCCAACGGCACGGCGTGGTCGCCCAAGGAGGCGGGCAAGGTCGAGTACGACGGCGTGATGCACCCGCTGAGCTGGGGTCTCGCCCGCAGCCGCAACAACTATTCGGCGTGGATCATGAAGCAGGCCAAACAGCCTGCGGCGGTCGCCGACTTCATCCACAACATGGGTATCCGCAGCTATATCGACCCCGTGCCGGCGCTGGCGCTCGGCTCGTCGGAATCGAATGTTTTCGAGCTGGTGAGCGCCTTCTCGACCTTCGCCAACGAGGGCGTGCATAACGACGCCATTTTCGTGACGCGCATCGAGGACCGGCAGGGCAACGTGATCGCCAACTTCATACCCCAGTCGCAGGATGCCGTCAGCGAGCGCACGGCCTATACGATGCTGACGATGCTGCAGGGCGTGGTGACGTCGGGTACGGCCGGCCGCCTGAACCGCGATTACGGCTTTTCGGGCGTGGAGATCGGCGGCAAGACCGGCACCTCGAACAAGAACCGCGACGCATGGTTCATGTGCGTGGCCCCGAAACTCGTGGCGGGCGCATGGGTCGGCGGTGAGGATCAGTCGGTGCATTTCGTATCGGGCGGCGAGGGCAGCGTGATGGCGCTGCCGATCGTGGGCGACTTCATGAAACGGGTCTACGACGACGGCCGTCTCGGTCTGAGCCGCAACGACCAGTTCATCCGTCCGGCGATGATGCCGCGCTACGACTGCGACGAGGAGACCGATCCTGAGGGGCATGTCCCGGATGCGGACGACGACAATTTCTTCGACTGAACAGAGTCGGCCGGCCGCTGTGCCGGCCGATTTTTTTGTCGTTCGCGCCGAAATCGCTATATTTGTCCCGGAGCTTCCGTGTACGGTCCGTCCGAGCGGGAACGATGATCATTTTTTAACTTTATCGAGATGAAGATTGCGATTGTGGGCGCCAGCGGTGCTGTGGGCCAAGAATTTCTGAGGATTTTGGAGCAGCGCGACCTGCCGATCGGCGAATTGCTGCTGTTCGGTTCGCAGCGCAGCGCGGGCCGTGTCTATAAATTCCGCGGAAAAGATATAACCGTCAAACTGTTACAGCATAACGACGACTTCAAGGGGGTGGATTTCGCCCTCACTTCGGCCGGAGCCGGAACTTCGCGCGAATTCGCGGAGACGATCACCAGACACGGTGCGGTCATGATCGACAATTCGAGCGCCTTCCGCATGGACGCTGACGTGCCGCTGGTGGTGCCGGAGGTCAATCCCGAAGATGCGAAGAACGCCCCGCGCCGTATTATCGCCAACCCCAACTGCACGACGATCCAGATGGTCGTGGCGCTGAAGGCGATCGAGCAGGTGTCGCACATCCGCCGCGTGCATGTCTCGACCTACCAGTCCGCCAGCGGCGCCGGAGCCGCGGCGATGGACGAACTGGTGGAGCAGTACGCCGAGCTGGGCGCGGGCAAGGAGCCGACCGTCAATAAATTCGCCTTTCAGCTGGCTTACAACGTGATTCCCCATATCGACGTCTTTACGGACAACGACTATACGAAGGAGGAGATGAAGATGTTCCACGAGACGCGCAAGATCATGCATTCGGATATCGCCGTGTCGGCGACCTGCGTGCGTGTGCCGGTGATGCGCGCCCATTCGGAGAGCATCTGGCTCGAAACGGAGCGTCCCGTGTCGGTCGCCGAGGCCCGTGAGGCCTTTGCCAAGGCAAAGGGCGTCGTGCTGATGGACCAGCCTGCGGACAAAGTCTATCCGATGCCGCTCTTCATCGCGGGCAAGGACCCCGTCTACGTGGGCCGCATCCGCCGCGACCTGACCTGCGAAAACGGACTGACGTTCTGGTGCGTTAGCGACCAGATCAAGAAGGGCGCGGCGCTCAATGCCGTGCAGATTCTCGAAACGCTGATCTGAGCGCGCCGCAGCGGCAGCTGATTGAAAGGGAGACTTGACCGGTCTCCCTTTTTTTGCCGTTTCATGGGGTGTTGTCGTCGGGGAGTTTTCGTGCGGGCAGTCCGGATACGCCGCCCGAACAGCCTGCCCGGCGAAGGCTGCCCTGAAATTCGGATGCGCTCCGGCTATTTCGAGAGCATGGCGAACAGGAGTCCGATTACGGGCAGATAGTCTTTCAGGGGAACGCGGAGCTGCGCATAGGCCCGCTGCATCTCGGATGCCACCTGCCGGGTCGAGATGTTGTATCGTTCGGCTATCTGCTGATAGGTGAGTCCCTCCTGACGGCTCGCCTGATAGACGGCCCGTGTCAGCTCCGGCATTTTGGCGAGTTCCCGGCTGAACAGTTCGATGATTTCCGACTGGAAGAGTTTTTTGGAAAGCTCGTCGCTGCTCAGGGAGTTCAGGCTGGATTGCAGCTTCCAGTAGGCGTCTTTGGTGATCTCGTTTTTGGCCCTGCGGAGCACCTCCTGCTCTTTGATGTGGTTGGCGCATCGGGTTCTCACGCAAAAATAGATGTATCCCTTGATGTTTTCGGCCATATTCACCTGCTCCCGGTGTTCCCAAAGATACATGAAACTGTCCGTTACGATATCCTTCGCGATATCCGTATCGTGTACGTACCCGTATGCGATGCTGACAAAACGGTTTTTGTATTCGGAAAAGAACTTTCCGAATTCGTCCGAAGTCAGTACGGGTGTTTGTCTATCCATCTTTTATGCCGGGTAGGTTGAGGTCAAAGTTAGCATTTTTCGGAAAAAGCGCAACTATCGTGCGGTGGTCATATTCGTCTGATGAGTGATGCACTTTGTCGCGGAGGGGGTGTCGGGTCTGTCGGTTTCATTTCGAACTTCTGCAATAAATCATGAAAGGTGCCGGCGGGGCGCCTTTTTCGTTACAGCCTGTATGAAACCCGAAGTCCGGACCTCCGGCTGCGGAGCCGGACTCGTGTGATATTGTGTCTGCAAATATAGGCAATTTTTCGGGAATGCCGATTCCGGTGCGGATTTTTTGCAGAATGCCGCGGCGGATGCGTCCGGGGAGATTCCTTCCCGGAAAGTCGGGCGGGCGGAGCTTGTTTATTACGGCTATCCGGTTGATTTTCAGGGATGTGATTTAATAAATATTTTGCCGAATTTAATAAATAAATTTATTTGCTGAAAAATCGCAAAAATGCCTGTAAAGCCGTCGCTCCCGACTGTTTTATACTATAGAGACGGAAACAGAAAATAACGTGAATCAGGAAATTTTATACAGGTATCTTAAAGGCGATACCACGCCGCAGGAGGACTTGCAGGTCGCGGAGTGGCTGGAAGCCGATCCGGTTGCCAACCAGAAGGAACTGGACATCGTCCGCTTCGTATTCGAGGGGATGGAGTTGTACGGAAACGACGCGAGGGCCGGAGTGCTCCGGACGCGCGGAATAGTCATTCCGTGGCGCAAGGTGTGGATCTTTGCCATGCGTGCGGCCGCCGTGCTGCTGCTCGTCTTTGCGGGCGGATACGTCGCCCACCAGCGCACGTACGAAGCCATTTCCGACCGGCTGACTGCGGTGCACGTTCCCAACGGCCAGCGCATCGAAATCACCCTGCCCGACGGTTCCCGCGTCTGGCTGAATTCGGGCGCCCGGATCGAATATCCGGTCGTATTCAAAAAGAATCTCCGCAGCGTGAAACTTTCGGGCGAGGCGCTGTTCGACGTGCGTCACGACGCCGAATGCCCCTTCGAGGTCGAGACCTTTGCGACCAAGATCAACGTGCTCGGAACGAAATTCAACGTAATAGCGGACGAGACCTACGGCCGGTTTTCGGCGGCATTGCTGCAGGGCCGGATCAAAGTCACCAACCTGCTCGATCCGCGCAGGCAGGAGATCGTTATGAAACCCGATGATATTGTGAATCTTTCGAACGGCCGTCTGTTCGTCGAGACGATCAGGGATCCGGAGGCGCTCTGCTGGACCGAAGGTCTGGTGCGCATCAGCGGACTCCCGTTCGATGAACTGATGGCCAAGTTCGAGCAGGTGTTCGACGTCAAGATCGTCATCGCCCGGAATTCGATTCCCGACATCGGAAAAATCAGCGGTAAGATTCGTGTGAACGACGGCATCGAGAATGCCCTCCACATCTTGCAGTACGCCGCCGATTTTTCCTTCGAGAAGGATGAGGAGACCAATGTGGTGACGATCCGCTGATCCTCCGCCTGTTATTGTTTAACCTAAAACCCCGGTAAGATATGCGCATGAAAAACAACTGACGACTTGACGATCCGAATCATTTGACCGATAAAAAAAGCCTGCGGACTGGACCTCCGCAGGCGAAGATAACAGATTAAATGATTCTTGCACCCATTAACCTATTATCTTAAACTTTACAAAAGTATGAATAAAACAGTATTCTTCAAAACCTTTCGAAGACTGTTTGGGTTCGTATTGGCAATCTCTCTGAGCGCGAGTGTCTTAACCGCTCAGGCGCAGAATGCGCGCATAACCCTGAATCTGTCCGACGTGCCCATGTCGCAGGTTATGAAAGAGATTGAAAAGCAGACCCGCTATCTTTTTATCAACAAGGGCGTCGACACCGGTAAAAAGCTCTCAGTCAATCTGACGCAGAAAACGATTCAGGAAGTATTGGACTACGTGCTCAAAAATACGGATATTACGTATAAGATCGACGGCACGTACATCATTCTTGCCGAGAAAGCCGCGGAAAAACCCGTCGCCGTGACGGGAAAGGTCAGCGACGTCAACGGCGTTCCCGTCATCGGGGCGTCCGTCGTGGTCAAAGGCACGACCGTCGGCACGAGTACGGACATGGACGGAACTTTCTCGCTTCAGGTACCCCCCCCCGCGGCTACGGCCCAGCTGGAGGTTAATTTTCTGGGGTACGAACCCGTCATGGTTTCCGTCGGCAACCGGACTTCCTTCGACGTCACGCTTCACGAAGCGGCTTCCGAAATCGAGGGCGTCGTTGTCACCGCCCTCGGCATCAAGCGTCAGGAGAAGGCCCTGAGTTACAACGTCCAGCAGGTCAAGGCCGAGGACATCACCACGGTCAAGGACGCCAACTTCATCAATTCGCTGACGGGCAAGGTCGCGGGCGTTACGATCAACGCCTCCTCTTCGGGCGTCGGCGGCGCGTCGAAGGTGATTCTCCGCGGCAACAAGTCCATCAGCCAGTCGTCCAATGCGCTCTATGTCATCGACGGAATCCCGATGTATAACTTCGGCGGAGGCGGAGGTACGGAGTTCGATTCGCGCGGCGCCTCGGAATCCATCGCGGACATCAACCCGGAGGATATCGAGTCGATGTCGGTGCTCACGGGTGCCGCCGCTGCGGCCCTTTACGGTTCGAACGCCGCTAACGGCGCCATCATGATCACGACGAAAAAGGGCAAGGCCGGCGCGCTCAAAGTGACGCTTTCGAGCAATACCGAATTCCTCGATCCTTTCGTGCAGCCGGAGTTCCAGAACCGTTACGGCACGGGTTCGAACGGCGTGAGGAGCGGTTCGGGCATTTACAGCTGGGGACAGAAGCTCCTGCCCGCGGCCCGCTACGGCTATACGCCCGCCGACTTCTTCGAAACGGGACACGTGTACACCAACGCCGTGACCGTTTCCGGCGGTACGGACAAGAACCAGACCTATTTTTCCGCCGCATCGGTCAATTCCGACGGCATCATCCCCAACAACGAATACGATCGCTACAACTTTACTTTCCGCAACACCTCTTACTTCCTGAAAGATAAACTACGGCTCGACGCCAGCGCCAGCTATATCTATCAGAAGGACCAGAACATGACCAATCAGGGCGTATATTCGAACCCGCTGGTCCCGGCCTATCTCTTTCCGCGCGGCGAGAATTTCGCGATTTACAAGAAATTCGAACGCTATAATCCCGGCACCAAACTCATGGAGCAGTTCTGGTCGGCGGACATGGAGGGCGGCGACCTGCGCATGCAGAATCCCTACTGGATCGCCTACCGCAACCTGCGCAATACCGACAAGAAGCGCTACATGCTGTCGTTCTCGGCCAGCTACGACATCCTGCCGTGGCTGAGCGTTTCGGGACGTGTGCGTCTCGACAACTCCAATTCACTCTATACGCAGAAACTTTACGCCTCGTCCAACACGACCATCACCGACGGCGGCAAGAACGGACACTATACCGAAGCCCGTGCCTACGATACGCAGACCTATGCCGACGTGATGCTGAACGTCAACAAGACCTTCGGCGACGATTGGTCGCTCACGGCCAACGTCGGCGCTTCGCTCAACAACATCAAGACCGACGAACTTTCGTACCGCGGTCCGATTCAGGAGAACGGCCTTCCCAATATCTTCAACGTATTCGACCTCGACGACACGAAGAAGCGCGCCGAGAAGGTCGGCTGGCACGACCAGACGCAGTCGGTCTTCGCATCGGTCGAAGTGGGGTGGAAACAGATGCTCTACCTGACCGCGACGGGCCGCAACGACTGGGCTTCGCAGATCGCCGGGTCGCCCTCCAAGTCGTTTTTCTACCCTTCGGTCGGCCTTTCGTGGGTTCCCTCCTCGACATGGGATTTGGGCAACGCCTTCTCCTACCTCAAGCTCCGCGGTTCGATCGCCTCGGTCGGCCTGCCGTTCCCGCGTTTCCTGACCACGCCGACCTACGAGTACGATGCTACGGGCAAGATATGGAAGGATAAGACGCACTATCCGATCGGCGACCTGAAACCTGAACGGACCATCACCTACGAGGTGGGTATCGACGCCCGTCTGTGGAAGAACATCAGCCTTTCGGCCTCGTGGTATTCCGCCGATACGAAGAACCAGACGTTCGACCCGGCGCTTCCGCCGTCGTCGTCCTATACGACCATCTACCTCCAGACGGGGCATGTCCGCAATACCGGCGTCGAGCTGTCGCTCGGCTATTCGAACCAGTGGCGCGATTTCGGCTGGTCGTCGAACTTCACCTTCTCGTGGAACAAGAACGAGATCATCGACCTGGCTTCCGGTGCGCTGAATCCCGTTACGGGCCAGCCGCTGAATCTTTCGGAACTCGACATCAAGGGGCTGGGCAAGGCCAAATACATCCTCAAGCAGGGCGGCACGCTGGGCGACCTCTATACCACTTCGGACCTGAAATTCAACGACAACGGTTATGTCGAGGTCGATAAGGCGGGCAACCTGCTTCTCACCGACGAGGGCGACCAGATCTATCTCGGCTCCGTTTTTCCGAGCGAGAACCTCGCATGGCGCAACGACTTCCGCTACAAGGGGATCAACCTCGGCCTGCTGTTCACGGGACGCATCGGCGGCATCTGCTACTCGGCCACGCAGGCCAACATGGACCTGTACGGCGTCTCGGAAGTTTCGGCAGCCGCGCGCGATGCGGGCGGCGTGCTGATCAACGGCCGCGAGATGGTCGATGCCCAGAAATGGTATCAGGCTATCGGTTCGCAGTCGGGACTTCCGCAGTACTACACCTATTCGGCCACGAACTTCCGCCTGCAGGAGCTGTCGCTGGGTTACACGCTGCCGCGCAAATGGTTCCGCAACAAGATGGGACTCACCGTCTCGTTCGTGGGCCGCAACCTGTGGATGATCTACTGCAAGGCTCCTTTCGACCCCGAAGCCGTGGCTTCGACGGGGCTGAGCTATCAGGGCATCGACTACTTCATGATGCCGTCGCTGCGCAGTCTGGGTTTCAACGTGAAATTTGAATTCTAAACCATGAACAGCATGAAAAAGATAAATGCATACATGCAGCTACTGCTGCTTTCGGTAGTGCTGCTCAGCATTTCGTGTACGGGCGATTTCGAAAACATGAATCGCAATCCGAACGAAGTGACCGACGGGCAGATGGATGCCCTGAACTACAAGATCGGCACGAAATTCCAGTCGCTGCAGGGACTCGTGGTTCCCGTGCAGGAGCATATGTACCAGTTCAACGAAAGCCTGTCGGGCGGTCCGTTCGGCGGCTATATCGGAGCGACGGTAGACAGCTGGCTCACGAAGTTCGAGACCTTCAATCCTTCGGCCGACTGGCGCAAATGGCCGTTCGCCAACGTGATTACCGAGACTTACACGCCGTGGCGCGGCATCGTCACCGGTACGGACGACGAGGTGGCCGTCGCTTTCGCCAAACTGTTGCGCGTGGCGATCATGCACCGCGTGACCGACTCCTACGGGCCTATTCCCTATTCGAACCTCGAAACCAACGAGTCGATTACGGTGAAGTACGACAAGCAGGAGGAGGTCTATATGAAGATGTTCGGGGAGCTGGACGAGGCGATCGCCGCCTTCGCCGCCAATACGACGCTTCCGGCCGAGGCTTTCAGCCGCTACGACCGGGTCTACGGCGGCAATATCGCCCAGTGGCTCAAATATGCCAATTCGCTCAAGCTGCGCATGGCGATGCGCCTTAGCGAAGTGAAGCCCGACGTCGCCCGGACGAAGGCTGCCGAAGCCATCGCCGCAGGCGTCATTACGGCCAATGCCGACAATGCGGCCATGCACGCCGCCGAGAACCGCACGACGCTGATCTACAACGACTGGGGCGACCACCGCGTCGGCGCCGACATTCTCTGCTACATGACCGGCTACGAAGACCCGCGTCTCGAAAAGATGTTCCTGCCCAACGACAAGGGCGATTACGTGGGCATCCGCATCGGCATCGACGTCACGAGCAAATCGCAGGCGCAGGCCAAGTATTCGAACATGATCGTTACCAGTTCGACGCCTTACCTGTGGATCAACGCGGCGGAGGTGGCTTTCCTCAAGGCCGAATACGAGCTGCGCTGGGGAACGAAGGATGCCGCCAAGGCGCTCTACGAGCAGGCGATCCGCCTCTCGTTCGAGGACAAGGGCGCCAAGGACGCCGACGCCTATATCGCCGACAAGACCAGAAAACCTGCGGCCTATAACGATCCGCTGGGCAATTACAGCGCGACCGCCCTGAGTTCGATCACCATCGCATGGGAGGACGATTCCGCCGAAGGCGCCGACAAGGCGGCCATCAAAGAGCGCAATCTGGAGCGTATCATCACCCAGAAATGGATCGCCATCTTCCCGTTGGGGGTCGAGGCGTGGTCCGAGCACCGCCGCACGGGGTATCCGCGCCTGCTGCCCGCCGTCGAGGACAAGTCGGGCGGTACGGTGGATCTGGCTCAGGGCGCCCGCCGTCTGCCTTATCCCGTCGAGGAATACGACAAGAACAACGCCAATCTTCAGGAAGCCGTACAGATGCTTAACAGCGAGTCGCAGGGCAGCCGCAAGGGCGACGGTATGGGCACCCGCGTATGGTGGGACGTGAAACCTTATAACAACTAAACGCTATGAAACAGCACAGAATAATACGTTTCTCCGGTTTGTTCCTGCTCCTCGGCGTACTTTTCGGCCTTGCCTCCTGCAATGACTGGACCGAGATGGAGACCGTGGACAACAACGTGAAGAAACCGTGGGAGCAGGACCCGGCCTTGTGGGCGGAATATACGGCCGCTCTGCGGGACTATAAAAAGAGCGAGCATTTCATCGTCTACGCCCGCCTGCACAACTCGCCCGAACCGGCGGCCAGCGAGAAGGACTTCATGCGCTGCCTGCCCGATTCGCTCGATATCGTGGCGCTGACCAATGCCGACAATTTCTCGCGTTACGATGCCGAGGATATGGCCGTCATGCGCGAGAAAGGCACGAAAGTGCTCTGGCAGGTGGACTATGCCGGACGTGCCGCCGAATTCGCCGACGCCGCGAAACTGGGCGCATGGCTCGACCGGGTCGTGTCGTCCGTCGCCGCCAACGGCATGGACGGCTATTCGTTCACCGGGATCCCCAACGCCGGCGATCCGGCAGCGGTGCAGGCCGCAGCGCTGATCGTCTCGAAACTCTCGGCCGACGAGAGCAAGCTGCTCGTCTTCGAGGGCAATCCGCTCTTCGTCGCCGAAACGGACCGTGCGAAGGTGGATTATTTCATCCTCGACACCGAGAAAACCGAAGATGTCGGCGACGTGAAGCTGCAGATACTCAATGCCACGGGTTACGCGGCCGTTCCGGCTTCGAAACTCCTGCTGGCGGCCGAGGCCGGAGCGCCCCTCAAGGACGAAGACCGCGTGGAGTATGCCGCCGTCGAGGAGATGTCGCGCCGCGTGATAGCCTACGGTCCGTTGTGCGGACTGGGGGCCTACAACATCGGCAACGACTACTACAATGCGGACATGAACTACAAAATGATCCGTCAGGCCATCCAGACGCTTAATCCTTCTAAATAACCGACGCTATGAAATTAATACATAAATATCTCATACTGGGCGTTGCGGCAGCGGGTGCCTTTACGGCCTGCGATAACTATGATGCCGATGACCACAAGTTCGACAATGTCGTGTACCTCGACGTGTCGAAGACCGACGAGGTGCAGCCGGCCACCTTCAGCAACAATACGCCCACGGTCGAAAAGCCGATTCAGGCGACGCTGGCCTATCCCGAAGGGCAGGACGTCGCGGTGTCGCTCACGGTGGACCCGTCGCTCGTGGCGACCTACAACGCCCGCTACGGTTCGGACTGGAAAATGCTCGACGCGAAGTATTACGAGCTGTCGTCCGACAACGTGACCATCCATGCCGGCAAGACCGCGTCGGAGGTGGTGACGCTCCGCCTGAAAGGGCTGATGGGCGAAGGCGAACAGCAGACCGGCGCGCTGCCCATCGACGAGACCTATCTGCTGCCGGTGCGCATCTCCCATTCGTCGATGTCGGTGCTGAAAGGCTCCGAGGCCGCCTATTATGTCGTCAAACGCTCTTCGGCCATCACCGTCGCGGCGCAGCTTACGGACAACTGGATCGAATTCCCGTCGCTCGACAAGTACGGCGACAACAGCATGCCGTGGAATAAACTCCGGGCCATGACCTACGAAGCGCTGATCTACATCGACGATTTCGCGCTGACCGACATTCAGGGCAATCCGGTGAGCATTTCGACCGTGATGGGCGAGGAGGACTATGCGCTGCTGCGTATCGGCGACACGAACTTCGAGCGCGAACAGCTGCAGTTCGACGGTTCGGGCGTCGGATTCGGCAAATTCCCCGGACGCGACAACACGAAGGTCCTCCAGAAGGGTTACTGGTATCACGTCGCCTGCACTTACGACCAGAACACCCGCGTCGTGCGTGTCTATGTCAACGGCAGGATACAGAGCGAGGGGACCGAGATGGGGCCGGCCGCACTGGACGACAAGAACTTCATCCATCTGGCCCGCCGCGCGCTGTACGACCTGTGGGACAACGAGACCGATCCGGGCAAGAAGGATCAGTACAAGACGCTCGGCTACGATACCTACAGCGAAGCCCGCCAGTTCTTTATCAGTTATTCGTACAACGACTACCGTCCGCTGAACGGCAAGATCGCCGAGGCGCGCGTCTGGTCCGTCGCCCGCACTCCCGAACAGATCTGGGAGAACATGTACAACGTCGAGAACCCGAAGGACGACCCGACGCTGCTCGGTTACTGGAAATTCAACGACGGCAAGGGCAATACGGTGAAGGATTACTCGCGCTACGGCAACGACGGTCAGGCGAAATACGACCTGAAGTGGCCCGACGGCATCGAGATTCCGAAAATTAATGAAGTGGAGGAGTAAATTATGAAGACGCAAAAGATACAGAATTTATTAGTAGTGACGCTGTTCTGCGCGGCGGCGCTCGCGGGCCTTACGGCCTGCGACGCCGACCCCGTGGAACGCGAAGGAGGCAAACTGCCCGACAAGGACGGGCTTGAGAATACCTACGGCATGCTGCGCAGTACCCGGAGCGTCCGGGACGAGGTGCGCGTATTTCTGACCGAAGGCAACGGATTCGTGACCGATAACTTCTATTATCAGCTCACCAAGCCGCTCGGATCGGCGCTGTCCCTCGAAGCGGCCGTGAAAGCCGGGGAGGGCGAGACGGAACGCACTCTGCTGCCCGAAGCCAATTACGACTTTCCCGACGGCAAGAAGCTGGACATTGCGGGCGACGCCCAGCATTCGGCGCTCAAACGCATCCGTTTTTTTGCCGAGAATCTTGCTCCGGGCGAGTATTACCTGCCTCTGACCGTCGCCGCGGACGATGCGGATGCCGAACGGCAGACTGTCAATTACCTGCTTACGGTCCGCGGTCTTCAGATGGGTGAGTACAAACTCAATCAGGAACAGGTGTTCACGGTATTTTACCTCAATACCGCTATGTATCAACCCTTGCTCGTGGATGAATACCTGATGTCCAAACTGGACGAAAATTGGGAAAATGCATGGCCGGAACGATCAGACGGTACGAGAACCATCGGCGATATTGTAAATCTGCGTACGGTCGTGCTCGATTACGATGCCGCAACGTCGCGGGCTATGCTGAATCTGGGTGCCGACATGCGCTATGTCCTCGGCCATGCGACCAAGTATATCCGTCCGCTGCAGGATAAGGGCCGCAAGGTCTGCATCAGCATCGAAGGCGGCGGCAAGGGGTTGGGATTCTGCAACCTCACCGATGCGCAGATCGCCGATTTCACGGCGCAGGTGAAGGCGGTCGTTACCGAATACGGACTTGATGGCGTGAATTTCTGGGACCGGAATTCCGGTTACGGCAAAGAGGGCATGCCGGCGATGAATACGACGTCGTACCCCAAACTGATCAAAGCCGTGCGCGAAGCGCTGGGCGACGGACTGCTCGTAACGCTTACCGACCATATGGAGCCTACCGAATATTTCTGGGATACTGCGGCTATGGGCGGCATCGAGGTCGGCAAATACCTCGACTACGCGTGGTCCGGCTATCTGGATAACTCCAAAGACATGCAGATCGTCGATCCGTGGCATCAGGGCGCCGCGTTTGTTTCGGCGGAATGGCCCCGCAAGCCGATCGCCGGACTCGCTCCCGCCAAATACGGATGCGTCAATATTCCGTGGTATACGGGAGAGGCGGAAACAACCCCGACTGAGCGAATCGCACCTGTCTTTCTCTGGCGCGATGCCGGATATAAGCAGAGCAATATTCTGGTTTTCGAAGATATGCGCACCCTGCTTCAGGACAAGTACGAGAGTACATGGGGCAGCAGTATCCAAGATGGATATAAATTCTTCGCCGACGACGGAGTCTACCTTATCTCCGAAAGCCCTTGGGGTACGAGTTACTTATCGGAAAATGAGTATACGTTCGATTCTTCTAAGTTGGGTGAGTTGCCGGATGGCAGGCGCGGATATAATAAATGGACAAAAGATTGGTAATGAATGAAATCAGAAAAATGCCGGAAAAGTTCCGGCAGCGTTACAATAACCCTTAAAACTTTAATCTATGGAGAAAACCAAAGTAAAGAATCAATCTCAAAAAAATGAAATTCCCACAAAAGGGAACAAATCAATCATCAACTCAAATTTAACCGTTATGAAAAATTTATTTAAATCTGTGATGGCTCTTTTTATCGGAGCCGCAATGTTCTCCTGCCAGCAGGCCGAAGAACCGACTATGGATCAGGGACAGGCTCCCGAAACCCGCGCATTCGGCGATACGCCGGTCGTGGCGATCTATGTCGAAACCAATGACACCAACCCGCTTAACGCGGGTGACTACACAATGTCGAACGGCAAGCCGTTTGCCGGCATCGTGGAACTCTTCGCATCGAATGTCCGTAAACGTACGGTCAACGGCGTGGTCGAGCCGACCCTCTACCTCAATGACAAGATGACCAACCTGTTGGAAAACAACGGTTATCTGACTTATGTGAAACCGCTGCAGGACAAGGGCATCAAAGTCCTGCTTACCGTACTCGGTGACCATCAGGGCATCGGCGTCGCCAGCATGAACAGCACGCAGACCACGCAGTTCGCCCAGATTCTGGCCCATGCCGTGGCAAAATACGGACTCGACGGCATCGGTTTCGATGACGAATATGCCGACGATTGGGGAAGCACCAATTCGACCTCGTACAGCGAGATCATTACCAAGCTGCATGCGCTGATGCCGGCAGACAAGCTTATCACGGTATTCGATTGGGGCTACACCGGTTCTATCAATGCCGAGGCAAAAGCCTGCATCGACTACTCCTATCATGGCTATTTCGGTACAGGATTCTATGGTTCTGGTCTTTTGGAGAAAGCCCGTTGGTCGCCTGTATCGACCAATCTCGGTTCGTCTACCGATCCGTCTACCCTCAATTCACTTGCAACACGTGCGAAGAGTCAGGGTTACGGTGCATTCATGTTCTTCAACCTGCGCCGCAGTTCTCAGGTCAATCCGCTGAATATGTTCAGCGCTACGGCCAGCGGTCTGTACGGTCTGACTGTCACCAACGCCAACGGCAACCGTGCGCAGGACTGGACCTTCGTTCCTGCCGGTTATGAAATCAATATGGATGAAGTGCAGTAGATTGACTGAGGGCGATTGCGCCCGGCAGTTTGATCTTGTCTGATCTGTTGTTCCGCGCATCCTCTTTCGGGAGGGTGCGCGGTCTTTTTCCGGGTATGCGAAATGCACTTTTCCGGCTGTCGGACGAAATGACCGGTCCGAAACGCTGAGTCTGATATGCCATGTCCGAAAATTACCGAATCCGCAAAATTCACGGCCGGTTGCAACGGGCCGGCGGAAGCGGCGTAAAGGACAATCCGCGAAAATTATTACCTTTGTCGCTGAACATTTATCGTTTCCGTCTTATGAAATCCCCTTTCCTGCAAAATCTCAATGAACTGCCGGGGCCGGTGTGGCTGTTCGGCGCTTACGGCATGACCCGGCTGGGCGAATGGTCTTTCGCGCTGCTGATGCAGTGCGTGAACGGGAACCTGCGGCTCGACGGCTTGACCGCCGGAATGCAGCTGCTGGGACTTGCCGGGGCATTGCTGCCGGTTGCGCTCCTCTGCTCGCTGGCGCTGCGCAAATCCTATGGGCTGCCTCTGGTCCGCTGGTATGCCGGTTTGCGGGTGCTGGTGCACGGTGTGGCCGTAATCGCCCCGTTGGTCGCCGGTTATGATCCGGAGGTGTCGGGCGGCTATGCCGGGCTGGTGCGTACCGAGGTGCTGAATCTGGTCCGGGGCGGCCTGTGGTTCGGATTTCTTTGCTGGCTGGAACGCTCGCAGACCCTTGCCCGGCTGATGCCCGCGGAAATGCGGCGCGCGCTTTGGTGGGCCGTCGTGCCGATGGCCGCACTGGCGCTCTTCGGAATGTGAAAACCGCTGTCGGATATGCGTGCCGGGCCGGATTTGCGGTCCGGTTTTTTGCGTCCCGCGCCGGCGGTTCCGGCGGCCGTGAAGTTCGGCCGTGAAGTCCGGGCGCGGATGCCGCCGTCTGCGTGCCGTTGCAAATCGGACGGCTGTGCGCACCCTTTCCCGGAAGACGCTGTTCCCGCAATATGAAATAAGATATTTTAGAATCAATATTGCCGTTTTGAATGTTTTGTCGTAAATTGTACTCGCAACAGTCCCAAAAAAGAAGTGTCGGTGTTGTATTTTCCGAATATGTTTCCTACATTTGTAGTAACATATTGACTAACACGGAAAGTGTAAGTTTATTCTCGAGTGGTAAATCTTGCAAATTATTACGAAGGAGAGAATAGGCCGGCATTTCTTCACGTTCTGTCCGTTTTCGGATATAGAGCGTGGGACTGTTGCTTATTTTATTCTTCAGGTTTTGCAAGAACCTCCCACTCTAAAATAAGCATTCAGCACCACGCTTTCCTTATTTTTTAACGATGACATGTTATGCAGGACCCTTTCGGTGCGGGGGCCTGAACCGGCGCGTCGCCCTGTCGATGCGGAGAGCACACTAACCCTTACTTAAACATATCTATGAAAAACGTATTCAGAACTTTTCTGACGGCTGCTGCCGTGTTTGTAACGCTGGGCGCTGCGGCGCAGGAGGACCCCTCGAAGGAGACCGTGATCATCAATCCCTTTGCCTGCACCGACGCCGTGAGTCAGGCTGCATGCGACAACATGCGCGCCGCCGTGCTGTCGGGCTTTTCCGACCGTGGGCGTTTCCACATCGTCGATGCCCTGACCGACGAAACGCTGTCGAAACTCTACGCCGACCGCAATGCCGAGGACGTGGTGAACGACGCCAACTGGAAATCCGAGAGCGAAGCCGCCTACAAGGCGCTGGGCGCCAAGAAGGTCGTTATCGGTCAGGCCAACAACGTTTCGTTTTCGACCTTCAAGTCGGACATCGACGGCAAGATGTACAACAAGGCCGAGGTGACGCTGGCGCTGAAGGTGTACAATATCATCGACGGCGCGATGGTCGGATCGGAGACCGTCGCCGTGACGGGTGTCGATGCCGATTCGAAGGACGGCGCGTTCAACGACGCGATGAAGGATCTGCGCAAGGCGATGACCAAGTTCGTCGATAACCACTTCAAGTTCGAGACCTACATTCTGGAGCTGGGCGAAGCCGACAAGAAAGGCCGCGTGAAGGACCTCTACATTTCGGGCGGCTCGGAGATGGGCGTCGCCAAGAAGACGCGCTTCAAGGTCTACACCGAGCGCAAGATCGGTCCTAAGGTGACCAAGTCGGAGATCGGTACGCTCGTCGCCGTCGAGGTGATGGAGGGCGTTACCAAATGTCAGGTCGCTGCCGGCGAGGAAGCCATCAAGGAGAAGTTCAACAGCGGCGAGAAGCTGATCGTCATCGTCGATAAGCAGGGAACGGCCGCAGGCGGATTCCTCAAAGGTCTGGTAGGTGCATAAGCGCTTCGAAAAATATCCTGTTCCATACAGTCTCCGGGATGCCGACGGCGTTCCGGGGGCTTTATCCGTTCAAACTTAAAAACAAAATCAAATGTTTAGGAAGTCCGTATTGTCAGTTATCGTCGTTCTTTGCGCCCTGATCCCGGCGGCGGCCCAGAATTATACGACCGATGCCATCCTGAAGAACACGACCGGAAAAATTGCGACGCTGGAGTGTTCGGGAATCGCCCGTACGAAGAAGGAGGCAACCGAAATGGCGAAAAAATCCGTGATATATACTTATCTATATAACGGTATAGACGGCCTGAACGACAACAAGCCCCTGCTGGGCTACAAACCTTCGGCCGACGCTTCGCAGTACGTGGGCACACTGCTCGGCACGACCCGCTACGCCAATTTCATCCGCAGCTGTACGATCGCCGACCGCACCAACAAGACGGCCGATAAGAACATACAGGTCTTCGCGACGATCGACCTCTACACCGAGTCGCTCGAACGGGACCTGATCAACAACGGCGTCATCGGGCGCAGCGCTTCCGACATCGCGCTCTCCGAGACGCAGGAGGCGATCGCCATGCCGACGGTCATGGTGGTGCCTTTCCGCAAGGGAGACGAATCCTACGAGGAGGCGATCCGCAACAATTCGGACATGCGCATGGCCATCTCGAAGGTGAACGAAGGCTTCATCGGCGAGGGCGTCGAGACCAAGGACCTGCTCACCTCGCTGAACAACGCCAACACCTATCAGGTGCGCATGGGCGACGGCATGTCGTTGGACGACGCGATTCTCGCCAACTCCGGGGCTGACGTCTCGGTGAGCGTCGATATCAATCAGGACGTCAACGACGGCGGCGTGCGCGTGTCGCTGACCCTGCAGGCGATCGAGGTCGCCACGGGCAATACGCTGGCCACCAAATCCGAAATTTCGGGCCGCAAGCGCACCACGGCCGACGTGTTGTGCGGCGTCATGGCCAAGGCGATGATCGGCGACTTCATGAAGCAGATCTCGACCCGCATGGCGACCAAAATCTCGACCGGACAGAGCGTGGCCGTGCGTTTCACGATCGATCCCGGATCGGCGATCGACATGGACACCGAAATCAACAACATCATGCCGCTCTCGGACATTCTCGTGTCGTGGGTCAAGCGTCACGCCAAGAACGGCAGATACCATACGCAGGGCCGTACGAGCACGCTGCTGGCCTTCAGCGACATCTTCGTGGACAACTCCGTGGAAGACGGCATGCAGTCCGACGTCAATGACTTCGCGCTGGCGCTCTACCAGTACCTCAAGGGATTGAACCTCTCCGTGTCGCGTACGATCACGGGAAATTCCATCGACGTAATCATCTACTAAACAACAGACCATGAATCTGCTTCGCAAACTATCCCTCTTCGCGGCGTTCGCGCTGGGCGCGCTGTCGCTCCGGGCGCAGACCGTAATCGACCTTTCGGCCTATATCGACGAAGACACGGCCGCGCAGCTCGGCCAGAGCAACGCCGCGGCGCTCCGCAACAAGATCAGCAAGATCATCACCCGCAACGGCATGGCCGATGCGGCGGGGCTTTTCGTCGTCACGCCGACGCTTACCGTCACTGACGACGGCACGGTCGATACGGGCATGACGACCGTGCATGTCGTGCGTGCCGACCTGACCCTTTCGGTCAAGAACCTCTTCGAGAATACCGTTTTCGCCAGCCAGACCGTATCGCTTCAGGCCAACGGCAAGAGCGAAGAGGCCTGCATGCGTTCGCTCATCAACAAGGTGAACGTGAACGACGTGCGTTTCGCCAAGATGATCAAGGACGTGCAGCAGAGCATCGCCGACTACTATACGCGCCAGATGCCGAAGATCCTCTCCAAGATCAACTCGCTCGTCGCCCGCGGGGAGTACGAGGATGCGATGGCCGCGCTGGCGGTAGTGCCGGAGAACGTCGATGAGTACGAAACAGTCTCCGACCTCAAGGTGCAGGTCTACAACAAACTGCTCGAAAACGAGGTGAAGCGGGCCGTCGCCGAAGCCGATATTCTGGTCCGTCAGGGCGATATCGACGCGGCGCTGGATTTGTGCCGCTCGTGCAATCCGGTAAGCCCCAACTACGGCGAGGTCGTCCGCTTCCTGAACCGGCTCGACGCGCAGGCCGCGGCCGCCGAAGCCGCCGCTCTGGAGCAGGAGCTGCGCAGGATGGACGCCGAGCAGCTGCGCGAACGCACGCAGCAGGAGGCCGCGGCCGAAGCCAAGACGCTGAAGCAGACCAAGGCCGATTCCTATGAGAAAAAAGGCAAGTCGCTGGGCGAATGGCTCTTCGGACTCTGATCGAACCATGTCGGAACTAACTTTAGGATTACGATGAAAACCTGTCCCGTCTGCGGCGCCCGGATGCCCGATTCGCAGAACCTCTGTCCCGCCTGCGGCGCCGATTACGTCGAAGCCGTGGTCAATGACATTACCGCCGGGGTCGAAGCCGATCCCTCTCTGATGCTCGCCAGTCTCGAAGAGGGGCTGGCCGGGCTGGATACCGTCCCGATGCCCGCACCGGGCGAAACGGTCCGCAAGATGATGCCCCTTCTTTGCGGCGTTGCGCTGGCTTTCTGCCTGCTCTCCGGCGTGCTTACCGGGGCCAATTTCTTCTATCTGCTGGCCATTGTCGCACTGATCCTGCTGGTGGCTGCGCTGATGCGGGGGAAACAGCGGCTGAGCGCCGGGGAGGTGGTCGTACGGGCCGCCGCACGGGTCTTCGCCGAGGACGCCGCTTCGGTGCGGGAGCGCTTCGCAGGCAATGCCGAGGTGATGGCCCGGCTCGACGCCATGGAACTGCGGCTGGACGACGCCCTTGCCGGGCAGGCCGGGGCCCATGCCCGGAACCGCAAAAAGGTGATCCTGATCGCGTCTGTCGTGCTGGCGTTGTGCTGTGTGGGCGTCGGCGCGCTGGCGGTGCGCAACCATGCCGCCCGCAGGGCCGAAGCGGCCTATGCCGCGCAGCCCGAATGGATCAAGCTGCGGGATGGTTACCTCGCATCGGCCGGCGATGACGGGGACGGCGGCAAAGACCTGCGGCTGAAAGTAGTGCATGCCATGCTCGCAGCCGGCGAAAGCGCGGCGGCCGAGGAGTTCTTCTTCGCGCACAGCCAAGGGAGGATGGGCGACGTCGATTGCGCCCTGCTCATCGCCCGCCATTACAAGACGCATAACGACGCGGAGGCCCTCGGCGCTTTTACGGACCGGGTGAAACTGCGTTACGATTCCGATACGCGGAAGGTAAAATCCCTAAAATGACAATCCGATGAAGCGTTTACTTACTTTCGCGCTGCTGCTGTCGGCATGCTGTATCTCTTCCGGGGCTTTTGCCCAGAAGGACAAGGTCGTCGAGGCGAGCGGCAAGCGCAAGCCCGACTGGATCGGGAAGTCCGATCCGTCGCATTTCGCTGTCACGGAGGTAGGGGAGACCCTTTCCGCCGCTTCGGACAAGTGCATGGCTTCGATCCGCCAGTATATCGTCAATGCCGTGGCGGTCAACATCTCATCCGCCGAGAAGATGACCACGCGGCAGGTTACGCGCGACCAGCTGGTCAGCGTGATGAACGACTACTCCTCGGTGCTGATGACCGAGGCCGGGAAACTGCCTTACCTGAATAATATCACCCTCTCGAACGCCGAGTCGATTTACTGGGAGCGCGTATACAGCAAGAAGACCAAGACCTACCGTTACGAATATTCGGTGCTCTATCCCTTTCCGGAGGCCGCGCGGCAGCAGTTGATCGAAGCGTTTCTGGCTATCGACGATGCCAAGCAGGCCGAGTACGAGCGTCTGCGCGGCGAACTCGAAACGATCACCGACCTCGACCGCATCCAGCAGAACGTGAATGAACTCGACGGACTGTACGGCTATTTCTTCGACGCTACCCGCAAAGGTGCGGTCGAAACCCTGAAACGCAACTATCTGGCGCTCTACAACGGGCTTTCGGTCGAAGTCGAGTCCGAGACGCCGGGCGCCTGCGTCTATTCGCTGCGGCTCGGCGGCCGCCGGGCCGTGACCGCCCGCCAGCCGCGCCTGCAGAGCGAGTCCGCGCTCGAAATGAACGTCAAACCTTACGGGGACGATCTCTATCTGCTGACCTACAATCCCGAATACGCATCGCCGGCCGACGTCAATAAGATCGACCTCACGTATCTGTTCGGCGGCGCCCGCGTGTCGCGGACGATCTATTTCGATCCTGCCGAGGGCCGGGTCGCCGTGCTCCCGAAGGGTGTCGTCCGTTTCGAGCAGACCGGCAGCCTGCTGCGCGGCACCATCCAGCTGCGCGTGAACGGCGCGCAGGCCGAGGTGCGCGAACTTGTGTTCTGGAATCCCGCCGATGGTGCGCGCTTTGCCGCCGCGAAGGTCGAACCCGCCCGGATCGCGCAAGGCGAGCGGACCCTGAGTTTCGAAATGTCGGCCGCCCCGGCCCGTTCGATGAACGAACTGGACGTCGTCAAAGGAAGTATCGGTATCTATAATCCCGCGGACGGAAAAACCGCGGAGATCAATTTTACACTGCCTTACAAACTTACTACTAAATAAATCGGAAAGATGAAAAGAACCCTCATTGGAGCGATCGCTCTCGTACTCGCTGCCGGCGCCGTGTCGTGCAGTTCTTCGAAAAAGGCCGTCGGCCCCGCTGCCCCTGCCGGCATGGTCGAAGAGGCCATTCCGCTGAGCGGGCCGCAGTACCGCAGCGATGCGGAATATTACCGTGCCGTGCAGAACGGCGTGAGCACCGAACGTAGCACGGCGCAGAAGATCGCCATGCAGAACTGCCGTCAGGACTTGGCCGCCGCGATTCAGGCCGATGTGAAGACGGTTATCGAAAACTATGTGAAGAATCAGGATACGGGCATCTCGGCCGAGCATAAGTCGCAGTATCAGGAGCTGGCCTATACGGCCGTGAACCAGCAGCTGCGCGACGTGCAGATCGTCGAGGAGAAGATGTTCCGTCAGGACAACGGCTCGATGCGTTACTACGTCTGCATGCAGCTTCCCAAAGCCGCTCTCGAAGCCGCCGTGGAGGATGCGATCGCCAAAGACGCCAAGCTCAATCTGGAATTCGATCGCGCGCAGTTCAAGAAGATCTTCGAAGAGCAGATGGCGGCGTTTGCACAATAGCGGCCGGCCGATATTGTTGTTCGATTGACGGCGCTCCCCTCGCTGGAGGGAAGCCGCCGTCTCTTATCCGTAACCGATCCGTCTATGAAACGCTACCTGATTCTGTTGTTGTCGCTGTTTTTCGCCGTGCCCCTTGCGGCGCAGTCGCGGCGCGAAGCCCTGCTCGAATATCAGGCCCGCCGCAGGCAGGCCTACGCCGAATTTCAGGACAACTACCGCAAAGCCTGCGCCGACTTCATGCGCAAGCGCTGGGAGGCTTTCCGCTCCGAGGCTCCGGTGCCTCTTCCCGAAAGGAAGGAGCCGCCGCAGCCCGTCGTGAAACAGCCCGACGAATCGGCGGCGCCCACGCAGGACCGGATTCCCTATAAGGAGGTGGTCGAAGCGCCCGTTCGCACGGTTCCGGCGATCCCCGCGACGCCTGCCGCGCCGGAAGTTCCCGGCGCTCCGGAGGAGCCTGACGGGCCGAAAGCGCCGGACGCACCTGCGGAGCCGAAACTTCCCGGCACGAAAAAGGACGGGGACCGTACGCCTCCTGCCGCGACCGGGAAGGGTGGTCCGGCTCCCGCCGTCGTGACTTCGCGCCCCTGCCGTTTTACGTTCTACGGCACGGAGTGCTCGGTGTCGCTGGCCGCAAAACATCGGTTCAAACTGGCGTCGTTGCAGGAAAACAGCGTCGCCGATGCGTGGGAGCGCGTCGCGGGCGGTGCCTACGATCCGGTGGCGAAGGAGTGCCGCGAGCTGAAAGAACAGCTGCGGCTCAACGACTGGGGCTACTACGCGCTGGTACGTACGCTCAGCGACGGTTTTTTCGGCAAACAGTCGGCCGAATCGGTCGTGCTGCAGTCGTTCCTGATGGCCGAAGCGGGCTGCAAAGTGCGGCTGGCACGGGGCGGCGACCGCCTCTGCCTGCTGCTGGCGCTCGACGATCAGGTCTATGCCAAACCCTATTTCAAGATCGACGGACAGACCTTCTACCTGTTGGACGATATGGCGCGGGCCGCATCGTACAACATCTGCAATTTCAGGATGCCCGGCGAACGCCCGCTGTCGCTGGCGATGCCCGTGCCGCCCGTGCTGGCGCAGAAATCCGGACAGCCCGCCGTGCGGAAATGCGGCGAGGGAGCGCTCACGACGACGGTCGCGGTGAACCGGAACCTGATGGATTTCTATACCGATTATCCGCCCTGCTACTGGAGCATTTATGCGGCGACCGAACTGACTCCGGCGGTGCGCGACCAGCTTTACCCGACCCTGCGCAGCGCGCTGGCGGGCAAAGGCGAGTACGACGCGGCCAACCTGCTGCTGCACTACCTGCACCGGGCGTTTCCCTATAAGACCGACGAGGCCCAGTTCGGCGTCGAGCGCACGCTCTTCGCCGAAGAGATGTTCCATTACCCCTACAGCGACTGCGAGGACCGTTCGATCCTCTTCGCACGGCTGGTCAGGGACCTGATGAAACTGGACGTAGTCCTGCTTTACTACCCGGAGCATATCGCCACGGCGGTCTGTTTCAAGGAAGACGTGAAGGGCGACTACATGCAGATAGGCGCCGGACGCTATGTCGTCTGCGACCCGACTTACGTGGGGGCCGACGTGGGCGACGCGATGCCCGACCTGAAACGGGTCGCGGCACAGGTCGTCAAAATTGACTAACCCTTAAAACCCGATTCGCGATGTTTTGTCCCAATTGTGGAAAAAAGTGCGAGGATAACGCTTTGTTCTGCTGGAACTGCGGCACCAAACTGCCCGCAGCAGCCGGACGGTCCGCTTCGGCGGCTTCCGGCGGTCAGTCCGCTCCGGTTTCACCGGCTCCGGCCGCTCCTGCTCCGGCGGGTCACTCCGGTCCGGACGCCCCGGCGGTCCGTTCCGCCCCGGCGGCTTCCGCTTCTGCGGCCGCACCGGCCGTTTCGGCCGCGTCGGCAGCTTCCGCAGTACCTGCGGCTCCGATCGTTCCGCCGGTATCTGCGGCTCCGGCTGCTCCCGGCACGGCTTCGGGGACTGCCGCACCCGGCGGTGCGCAGAGTCGCTATGCCAAGGAATCCGGCGGGCGGATGGCCGAAGGAGTCCTTTTCACCAACCTGCGGGCGCTCTCCCGCAAATTCGGCACCGATGCCGGCGCGGTGCGCAAACTGCTGGCGGCTTATGCCGAGGCGTCGCTCACGCACGGTATCCGCTACCATATCATCGACGCCGCGGATTACGCTTTTATCAACCCCGAAGCTGGCGACGACCGCCGGGTGAGCCTTTCGCCGTCGGATTCGTGGGTCGGGCACGGGTATCTGCTGGCCGACTATTTCCGTTTCGGGCGCAGCACCTCCGAGGACGAAACCAACTATCTGTTCATCATCGGCGGCAGCGACGTGATCCCGATGCCGGTGGTGCCGCAGTATATCTCCGATCCCGATTACAGCGATACGGACATCGACACCGATATTCCGTATGCCTACCTGCTGGGCGAGAAGACCTATCCCATGCTGGGGTCGGCGGAGATTTTCCAATACGAACAGTATTTCCATGTAGGCCGCCTGCCGCTTGCGGAGGACGCTTCGCTGGACGATCTGGCGGGGTATCTGCGCCGCGCGGCGAAGGCTCCCGGCACGCTCGGTATCGGACGTGTGTACGGCCAGACCGACCTGACGTGGCTGTCGGCTTCGGCTTCGGTCAGCGAACCCTTCCGCCGCCACAAACTTTACCGGGGCGACGAGCGGCTGGACGAGCGCATTTATTCCCGGAATCTTTTTATCAGCCCCTGCGTCGAACGGTCGATCGTCGATAAGGTCTTCGACCGGAACGCCGACCTGTATTACTTCAACCTGCACGGAAGCGACGCGCCGACGGCGTGCAGTTTCTATGCCTCCTACCGGCAGCAGTGCTACGAGGCGATCACGCCGCGCCAGCTGGCTTCGGCCGAAGCGGCGAACGTGGTGGTGACCGAAGCCTGCTACGGAGCCAAATTTCAGGATTACGGCCGCGGCGAGACGATGCTGCTCGCCGCCATGGGCGACAAGACGCTGCTTTACCTCGGCTCGTCGCGCATTGCGTGGGGAGCGTCGCAGAGCAGTTCGGCGGCCGATCTCAACAACGCCGACCGCCTGACCAATGTCTATATGTCCAGACTGCTCGAAGGGTACAGCGCGGGCGAGGCGTTCTATCTGGCCCGTCAGAGCTTCTTCGATTATAACGACGGTTATTTTACGCCGCATCAGGCGCTTACGATCGTCGAGTTCAACCTTTTCGGCGATCCCTACCTTTGTGTCGGGACGCGGCGCGGTGAAGCGAAGGTTCAGCTGCGCGAGGTTAAGGCGCTGGCCAAAGGGCCGGTGAATGCCGTCGTCGAACGCAAGTGCGTGTACGAGGCAGCTCCGGCGTCCATCCTCGATCAGGTGCGCAACGCCGTGGACCGCAACCTGCTGGCCATACGCGCCACGGTAGACAAACAGCTTTACGAACGGCTGGGCGTGGAGCCGCGCAAACTCTCGACCGTCACCCGGCTCAGATACGGCAACGGCGATGAATTCTACGCCTTCAACTATGTCGAGACCGACGGCACGATCGAGAGCCGCCACACGGCGACGGCCGACATGAAGGGTGATGTGAAATCAATAATATCAACTAAATAGAACGACTACTATGAAATGCCAGAATTGTAATTCAGAACTCCTTGAGGGGGCGAAATTCTGCACGACCTGCGGAACGCCCGTCGCCGCGCAGCCTGCCGGCGGCGTGTGCGGGAAGTGCGGCGCCCGGCTGCTGTCCGGCGCCAAATTCTGCACGACGTGCGGCGCTCCGGCCGCGGCTGCGCCGGAGAGTGCGCCCGCACCCGAAGCGCGGGCCGCCGAAGGGGGCGAACTGGCCGCCGTGAAGCAGAAGATTTTCTGGAACATCCAGAAAGGCGAAGTGGCCTGCCGGGTCAACGAGTCGGAGTTCGTCAGCTACGACTCGGCGCAGGGGCTGATCGTGAACGACGGCACCACGGCCTATATCAAGGCCAACGGCAAGGTGCTGGCCGAGATTCACGGAGGTATCTACGATTTCGTCGATCCCGACGAACTGGAGCGCATACTCGAAAGCCGCAGGGGCGGTGCGGCGGGCGCGCTTGCGGGCGGCGGCCGTTTCCTGATAAACGCCCTGCTGGGCCGCCGTGTGAAGGACAAGTTCGACAAGAGCGGCGATCCCGAACGCCAGCGTTCGCTGGACGCCGTGATCGAGAGCATGAAGCGGCACGAAGCCTTCTCGCTGACTCTCAAACTCGACAAGAGCTTCTCGCTGGTCTTCGGTTCGGGAACGGCCGAGGAGATGGCCGAATTCAAGCCGATGACCGTCCGTACGAAACTGCTCGACCTGCAGATGGGGCTGCGTGCGATTTTCCGCATCAGCGATTTCGACCGCTTCGCCGAGTACTTCCTCACCGACGAGCGCGTCGCCACGACGCTGAAGATCGCCGGGAAGCTGCAGCCCACGATTCAGAATGCCGTGCAGGCCGTCATGCAGGACCGCGAGGTCGAAGGAACGTCTATTCCCGCCGACGTCGTCGAGCTGATTACGGCCAAGATCGTCGCTGCGGGCGACCAGTTCTACGGCCTAACGCTGGAGCGCGTCGCCGAAGTGGCGGCGTCGAACGAAGATCTGGAACGCCTGCGCAGCCTGAGCCGCGAGCTTTACCTCTCGGAGCAGGAGCTGGATTTCCTGCGCCGGACCAACGATTTCCGCAACCGGCTGGCGACGGAGACCAACGGACAGGCCATCGCCGACGCCCGCAGCGACCTGCAGCTATATCAGGGATTGCAGGAGGTCAACAAGGACCGTCTGCTGGCCGACGACGAGCTGGATAAGTTCTACACCGTGCTTTCGCGCGAGAAGCGCATCCGTGATGCGCAGAGCGAGGACGAGGTCGAAGCGGCCTTGTCCGACATCGAAAAGACGGGTCTGCTGCGCGAAGAGGACGTCGAGAATCTGCGGATCGACATTGCCGAGCGGCGTTACCAGCGCGGACAGGTGATCAAGCTCATGCAGCTGAAGGACGAGATCGAATTCGAGAAGGTCCGTACGGCGGGCGAGGGCCAGATCGCCGTGGAGACGATGCGTCAGGGGCTGGAACTGCAGGAGCTGACGCTGGCGCACCGCAGGCGGGAGGACGAGTACTCCGACGACCGCCGCGCCAAGGAGCGCGAGCAGATGCGGGCCGACCGTGAGGCGGAGCTGGAGCTGGACGACGCCGAGATGAACGCCCAGATCGAACGTCTGCGCAAGGTCAAGGAGATCAACCGCGAGGACAAGAAGATGGATCTGGACCACGAGCGCGAGATGGAGCGTCTGAAGCAGGAAGCCCTCGACAAGAAGGCGCGGATGACCGCCGAACAGCTGATGGCCGTGGCCGCCGGGGAGAACCTCGATTCGCAGGCGGCGGTAAAGTTCGCCGAGTCGTTCTCGGCGGGGAAGAACGTCGAACAGGTGCAGCAGGCCGCCGAGGCCCGTATCGCCGATTCGCAGCGTCACGAGGACCGCATGCTGGAGATGATGCGCGAGATGAAGGAGATGGCCACGACGATGACCGGGCATATCGTGCAGAACAAGGACGAGGAGCGCGACCGCTACCGCGAACGCATGGAGCGTCAGGAGGAGCGCGTGGACAAGACGCAGGACAGCGCCCTCGAATACGCTACCCGCAACAATCAGCAGGCGGCTCCCAAGCCCCAGCCGCAGGCTCCGCAGTCCGTCGGCCGTGTATGCCCCGACTGCGGCACGGTGGCCGCTCAGGGAGTCCGTTTCTGCGCCCATTGCGGGCGAGACCTCAAATAAGCCGGAGTATGGAACGCTACGAAGGTGTGATACTGGTCCGGCTGCAGAATGCCGGATCGAAATCGGAGGGGCGTTACGCCTTTCTGGTGCGGGACGACGACATGAGCGTCCTGAAGCTTTGCCGCGAGGGCGTGCCGCCCGCCGACGATCCGTTTTTTGCCGCATATGACCGGCAGGAGGTGGTCGTGACGGGGCGCATGAGCCACGGGTGGCTGGTGGCGGATGCGGTCGAAGCAGCGGCGGATGCCGAAGAGATGGATAATGGTGAAACGACAGAAAACAGGGAACAAGCATGAAAAAATGCCATAAATGCGGTTCGGAACTGGCGGACGACGCCCGGTTTTGCCTTGAGTGCGGTACCGAGTGCCGCACGATGGAGGTGAAACGCAAACCCAAGTCCGGACCCGAAACCGGAGAGGCCGGACCGCTGGTCGGCGACAAGAACCTGATCAACGAAAGTACGATCATCGGCAAACAGGAGAAGTACGAGGCTTCGAACATCACGATTCACAATACGATCAACGAGGACCAGTCGCACAAGATCGTCGAGTGCGCGGTTTCGGGCAAGCGTATCTATATGGACCAGAGTGTGGTATGTCCGCAATGCGGCGGGCAGGTGGCGCTGGAGTATTATGTCGAGACCTCGAAGCGCTGCGAGAATTGCGAGCAGCAGGCCCGCGAGGAGTACCGCGTGTTCGTGGCGCGCGTCATGGGCGCTCCCGGACCGTTCGACGCGGCGCGCAAGCAGCAGCTGGACGCCGAAGCGCGGCGTCTTCGCATCGATGCCGGAACGCAGGCTTCGATTCTGCGGGCCTTGCAGCAGCGCGCTCCGTCCGGAAATGCGGCGGAGCTGAGTTCCGTGCAGCGGGCCGAACTGGAGGCCGCGGCGAAGCGTCTGATTACGGCGACCGAGCGTGAGCAGGGGTTGAAGAGTCTGGAGACCTTTACGGCGCTGCACGAGGTTTCGTCGAATTACGAGGTGGGATACTGGTATTTCCTCGCCATGGCGATTCTCGATCCGGCCGGATCGGTGAAGAGTTACGAGGAGGAGCTGACCGACGATTACTGGCAGCGTTACTGGGGCTTTCTGGCCTACTGCAACACGGGATCGCCCAAGGGAAGCGCCGCCGTGGACCGCGTGCGCGCGGTGTTCGGCGACCGGGAGGACGACGTGCGGCTGGCCGAGACGGTCTATTACCTCGCGCGCGGCTTCGATTCGTTCGAAGGCTCGATGCTGGAGCGGGCCGGGGAGTTGTCGGCTTCGATCCGCCGGGAGTATCTGTCCAAACCGCTGACGATGGTTTACGACGCGTTGCAGCGGCTTATCCGCGACGATATCCAGCTGGATCAGCAGTACAGCGCCGAGGAGATGTTTGTCTTCGTGGACGTTTTCCGGGCCGGCAAGTATATCGAATACCTGTGTGCCGAGCAGGCGCGCCGCGAGCAGGAGGCCCGCGACGAGCAGGAGCGGCAAGCCCGCGAACGGCAGGCTGCGGAGGAGGCCCGCCGCCGGAAGCAGGCCGAGTTGGCCGCCGACCGTTCGAAGCGCATGGAGCAGGAGATGGCCCGTCTGGGCGCGGCGAAACCCGCCGCAGCGCACTCCGACGCCAAAGCGTTCGCCGGATACGAGACCGCAGTGCCCGTAAAGAAGAAAACCAGTTTGGGAAAAATAATCCTGATCGCGGTGGTCTGTCTGATCCTGCTGATCGGATTGCTGTTCCTGATTCCGGCTCCTGAGTCGCTGCAGTAGGCTGCCGGCCGGAACGCAGGTTGTTATGATATAACGTCGGTTCTTATAATATTAATAAGGTAAACCGATCGGTTTTAACGGATTCACCCCCGTCACTATGGATGTGGCGGGGGTGAATCGTGTTTTTGAGGAGCTGGCGGGGCATTTCTTCCGGCGATATGCGGGGCTGCGGGCCGTCCGTCGTCCGGCAGGCGGGCGTTGCGAACCACAGGAACGATCTAAACTTTGAATAAATATTATATAAAATAATACAAAAAGCCGATTGATGTGTTTTTTCTCAAAAAATATTGTTATATTGCGTCATTAAATAATACTTAATAAACCTTGACTGTATACCGAATTCATTATTAACCTAACTATTAATTTAAAACTTGAAGTATGCTTGAAGCTTTCTCAACGAACAGAAACAGAAGCAGAGCCGGCCTCATGGCGCGCATGCTGCTTTCCGTACTGGGAATTTTCCTGTGTGCAGGTGCTTTAGCGCAAAACGTAGCCCTGAAGGGCGTGGTGAAGGACAATATGGGTGAAAAACTGACGGGCGTGTCGATTATCGTCGAGAATACCTCGACGGGTACGACGACCAACAGCGACGGCGAATACTCGATCGAAGCGCCGAAGGGAGCGACGCTCGTGTTTTTCTTCCTCGGTTTCGAAACCCAGCGCGTAGAGGTGGGCAACAGGACCGTCGTGGACGTCGTCATGTCGCAGACCGCGGTGGGTATGGACGAAGTAGTCGTGGTGGGCTACGGTACGCAGTCGCGCCGTACGATCACTTCGGCCGTGACCAAAATCGACGGCGATCTGGTAAAGGGCACGCCGGTCAATACGCTCGGCGAGGCGCTGAAGGGCAAGATCGCCGGTGCGCGTGTTTACAGCAGCAACAACACGCCCGGCGCAGACCCCGTGATCCGTATCCGCGGCGGCTCGTCGATCGACGGCAATAACGACCCGCTGATCTTGGTGGACGGCGTGGAGCGCGCTTTTTCGGGCATCAACCCCAACGACATCGAGTCGATGGAGGTGCTCAAGGACGCCGCCTCGACGGCCGTTTACGGTTCGCGCGGTTCGAACGGCGTGGTGCTCATTACGACCAAGTCGGGCAAGCGCAATACGGGTCCCCGCGTGACGTTCGACGCCAATGTCGGTTTCCAGCAGGCGGAGCGCCGTTTCGACCTGCTCGGCGCCGAGGATTACATCCGCATCGTGCGTACCTCGATCGCCGAGGGCACGAGTCCCATGAACAACTTTACATCCGGATTCTCGGCAAGTTCGATCAACGACGCCAATTCGGTCTACTCGACCCGCTGGCTCGAAGAGGGCGAGGCCGTGCCGGCCGGCTACAAGAAGATGCGCGACCCGCTGGACAACACCAAGTGGCTGATTTTCCAAGATAACGACTGGCAGGACGTGCTCTTCCGCGACAACTGGTGGCAGAATTACTACGTGGGTATCGACGGCGGTACGGAGAAGACCTCCTATGCGGCCAGCGTGGGCTATACCAAGGACGACGGCGTGGCGCTGGGTACGGGCTACGACCGTCTCAACGCACGCATCAGCCTGAATTCCAACGTTACGAAACGCCTCCGGGTGCGTGCTACGGCCGATTATTCGGATGCCCGGAGCGAAGAGTTCGACAACCAGATGAATGCCATCTCGCGCGCACTCTCGGCTGCGCCGACCATGAAACGCTACATGGCGGACGGCGTGACCCCGGCCTACGGTTACAACGCCACGTCGCTGAACCCCGAATATTATGCCTACATCTATGACTTCGACAACCGCAACAAGCGGCTTTCGATCGTCGGCGGGCTGGATTGGGAGATCATCGACGGACTGAAGGCAACGGTGGACGCTTCGACCTACAACCATGTGACCCGCAAGAGTTCGTTCCGCAAACGCGGCTATTTCTCGAACCTGACTCCGACCACGGAGAGCTTCAACGAGCTGACGCGCACGAAACTGGACGCCTATGTGAATTATTCCCGCACCTTCGCCGAGAAGCACAGTCTTTCGGCCATGGCCGGTTACTCCTATTCGCGCGACAAAACCAATGCGTTCGCCGCTTCCGCCGAGGGCGGAGGTTCGGACCTGACGCCCACGCTGACGGCGCAGCCCGACCGTACGTCGAGTACGAGCAGCTTCTCCGAAATCGTGATGCTCAGCTACTTCGGCCGTATCAACTACGACTATAAGAAGAAATACATGCTTACCGCGACGTTCCGCGCCGACGGATCGTCGAAGTTCCTCAAAGGCAATCAGTGGGGTTACTTCCCCGCCATGTCCGCCGGCTGGATGATCTCGGAAGAGAACTTCATGGAGTCTACCCGCCGGGTGGTGGACGACCTGAAGCTTCGCGTGAGCTACGGTCAGACCGGTAACAACTACATCTCGGTCAATGACGCGCGCGGCAAGTACAACGTGAACTTCTACAACGGCAATCCGGGGCTTCATCCCGCCGTGATGCCGAATCAGGATTTGCAGTGGGAGGTGACCACGCAGCTGGACGCCGGTTTCGACCTGTCGATGTTCAACAACCGGCTGATGGTGACGGCCGACTACTTCAACCGTCTGACCGACAACCTGATCTATTCGAAGGATATGCCCAACACGACCGGTTTTTCGAGCGTGAAGACGAATATCGGCAAGGTGCGTTTCTATGGTTTCGACCTTGAGATCAGCAGCCGCAATATCGTGAAGAAGAATTTCTCGTGGGAGTCGAAGTTCACGTGGAGCTACGTGAAGAACAAGGTGGTGAAGCTGCCCGACAACGGTCTGCCCCAGAACCGTGTAGACGGTATCCGCGTGGGTAATACCAACGAGTATTTCGGCGGTATCGCCGAGGGCGAGCCGCTCTATCAGGTGGTGGCCTTCAAGATGAAGCACATCATCCGTACGCCCGAACAGCTCGCCGCGGCGATCTATGACAGCTATTCGAAGGGTTACAATCCCGACGACGGCACGACCGTGAAGGGCCGCAAGAACATGGGCGACTACGAATGGGTGAACCGTCCCGGTACGACCAAGGCCGTGGTGAACGGTGAGGAGGTGGAGCAGATCAACTCCGAGGACAAGTTCGTGATCGGTTACAGTGTGCCCCACTCGACGGGCGGTTTCAGCAATACGTTCCGTTACAAGGGACTCTCGCTGAACGTCTACCTCGACTGGGCTATCGGTCACACCATCCGTCACGCCCAGATGGCCCGCCAGTTCATCAATACCTTTACGGGCAATACGGCCCTGAACGCCGGTGTGCTCGACACGTGGTCGCCTCAGAATCCGGATGCCAAGTACGCCCGCTTCTATTCGGGCGGCGAGAGCGTTTCGGCCAACTTCAAGAACGACTCCGACGTCTTCGCCTTCAAGGGCGACTACCTCTGTATCCGCGAGCTGAGCCTTGCGTGGGACCTGCCCAAGAAGTTCGTTTCGAAGCTGGGCATGCAGGGCGCTTCCATCACCTTGGCGGGAAACAACCTGCACTACTTTACCGCAGTGCCGGGCGTATCGCCTGAGGTGGGTACGATGAGTACGAACGCCGCAGGCTATAACAACTATCCTCCGATCCGTCGTATTTCGCTCGGAATCAAGGTGATTTTCTAAATATTACAGCAACTAAGTTAAATATACGATTATGAAAAAGATATTCGGAATATTGTGCCTGATCACCCTCTCGCTGGCCGGAGTCTCCTGTCACGGCGATCTGGACATCGCGCAGAAGGGGCAGGTAACGGGCGGCGACGCTTGGGGCAGCCAGTCCAATGCGTTGGCCAACATGTACGGCATGATGAGTACTTTCCGCGCGGCCTTCGCTACGGACTATATGTACTGGGGCGAGTACCGCACGCAGATCTGGGGTAAGGGAAACGAGACGCAGCCTTCGCGTGACTTCGTATATACCAACAACATCGCTTCGACGCATGCACAGGCGGACTGGACGAGTCTCTACACGACGATCAACCATGCCAACCTGATTCTCAAGTACGTGCCGGGAATCGGCTTTACGGATGAGGGGCAGAAGAACCAGATCTTGGGAGCCGCCCATTTCGTGCGCGCGTTCTGCTACTACTGGATCGGCCGTATCTGGGGTGACGCTCCGGTGCTGACGGCGGGTTTCGAGTCGGACGGGCAGGAGGGGCTGTTCCCCTCGCGCGATCCTGCGGACGTCGTATTCCGGCAGGTCGGCGACGATATCGTGGCGGCGGTGGATTACCTCAAGAACGCTTCGGTGTCGAGCACCGACATTCCGACGCTCGCCGCCGCATATGCCATGCAGACGGACTACTACCTGTGGATGGCGAAGGTGCGCAAGGACGCGACTGCGCTCGTTGATGCGCGTACGGCCTGCGACAACGCATTGGCCGCGGCGGCAGCTGCCGGCAAGCAGCTCCTCGGCAATTTCGCCGACATATTCTCGGTGACCAACAAGCTCAATCCCGAAGTGCTCTTCGCATGGAGCATGAAGAAGGACGAGAAGGAGGGCGGTTTCCAGTCCGACTGGCTCTGCGCCATTCAGTATGTTTCGGAGAAATACGTCGAGAATCCCGTGAAGGTGGGAAGCCATCAGCAGTGGGCGATGTTCACCGAGGCTTTCCGCGGGGTGATCGACGAGACGACCGTGAACGGCGTCAGCGTGGAGGATTCACGTGCGCGCGTAAGCTACGATTTCTTCCTCGACGTGGAGAAGAACAACACCACGCACCGCTGGATCAACAAGTATGCCGGCACGTGGAACGAGGGGGCGCGCATTTTCGATTCGGACATCATCGTTTACCGTTATGCGGACCTGCTGATGTTCGATGCCGAGATCAAGAACGACCAGAATCAGAAGGATGCCGCCGTCGATGCGCTCAATCAGGTGGCGCAGCGCGCTTACGGCCGTGCCAACTTCTACCCCAAGACGCTTACCAAGCAGGAGGTCGATGCCGCTATCCTGCGTGAACGCGAGAAGGAGTTCTGCGCCGAAGGCAAGCTCTGGTGGGACTTTATCCGTCTCGGAGTGGTCTTCGACGAGGTGCCGAGTCTTGTCGGCCGGGAGAACGAGAAGAACATTCTGCTGTGGCCGATCAGCAATACGGCGATGAACAAGAACCCGAACCTGACTCAGACCGAGATAGGTACGATCGAGTAGATACCTGTAAATAGTTTGGAGCGGAGCCGGCGCAATGCCGGCTCCGTTTTTTTGTGTTTCGGGATGCCGGGGCTGGGAATCGGGGTGTAGGGATACCGGGAGGAATTTGGGGATTTCGGGATACCGGGAGGTGTTCGGGATTTCGGGGGCAGGTGTGTCGGAGCGGCGATGCGGGCGAGCGTTTGGCGGGGAAAGGAGGGGGCGCGTTCGGAGGATTGCCGGGTGCTCGGAAGACTGCTGGGCACTCGGAGGATTGCCGGACGCTCGGAGGGCGGGAGAGGGGCTTGTGGGAGCTTGTGCGTGTTTTGGGCGCGGCTTGTAAACGCATGGGCGGGGAGTTGTCGGGAATTGCCGGAGGGGACGGATTGCTGGCTGCGAATTGCCGGGGGGGGGGCCGGGGCGGGGTGTCGGGAAGAGGGCCGCTTGAGAGTGGGGGTGTGGGATGCTTGGAGGCGATTTGTTTGGCAGGAATCTCGTTGGATGCAGGGAAGGGGCCGCGCGTGCGGCGTGTTGCCGGTTGTTCGGGAGTCGGGTTGAAGCCGGGCGGGGGTGTTCCGGCCTTTGTCGGGAGCTGAAACCGAGAGAGTCGGGCATATGAAGGGCGGAGAAGAGGTGGGAATATAAGAGGAGCGGGGATTTCGTATGAAATCCCCGCTCCCGGCTGGTGCCTTTTAACCTAAATCTATAGAACCTCTTTGATTACGAAGTTGTCGACCATAAAGCGGGCGGGCGTGTCGGGTTCGTTGGGCGTGCCGATTACGATCTGCGTATCGGCGTCGGCGCCGTAAACCGTGACCGAAAGGTTGTTCCACCGGTCTACCGGCCAGCCGCCTTCGAGACCGCTGGGGTTGTCGAGGAGCACTTCGCCCATGGCTTCGCCCTCCTTGAAGGAGCCTGCGCCGGACAGCGTGATCTTCAGCTTGAGTGCGTTCTTGCTGTCGGGGATGCTCCATGCGCCGCCGCTCACGGTGTGCAGCGGATTGGCGTCGAAGGTGAAGAGAATCGTCGAGTTGGCAGCCAGACCTGCGATTTTCGGCGTGCCGAAGGCGCCGCTGCGTTTGGTCGTGCCGAATTTGATCATGCCCGTGCGGAAGAATATGAAGCGGGCCGTGCCGGTGGGCTGGAACGTGCCGGGCGTCAGGTAGCCTTTCGAATCGCGGATGGCGATGTGCTCCTGATTTTTAAGGCTGGTCCACTGCTGTTCGCGCTGGGCGGCGGAGTTGGCCGTAGGAGGATCGACGCTTGCATACCACGGCATGATTTCGGCCAGCTGTCCGTTGAGCTGCTGCTCGCCCCAATCGGCTTCGACCCAGCTGAAGTCGTCCCAGAAGAGCACCTGCAGTACGTCGATCTCGCCCGTGTTGGGCATGTCGCGCTTGATCGAGAAGTCGGCCGTCGTGGCGGTCATCTCCGGCAGGTTGTCGTCGAACCGGCAGGCGATGCGGTAGAGACCGGAGAGCAGTTCGCCCGTCCATTTGCCGTCGGCGCCGGTGGTATAGGTGCCTACGTGAGTCGCAGCGCCGGCGGCGACGGAGTAGAGCTGGAATTCCTTTTGTGCCCAGACGCTGCCCGTTTTGGCGTTCCGGACCGTGATGACGGACTGATGCGGGTAGATGTCGGGGTTCGGGTCCTTGAGGTGCATCGTCGATTTGAGCAGGTGGTTGGCGATCTCGAACTTATGGATGACATCCTTCTTTCCGCCCGGCTCGAAGGCCGCTTCGGCGACGTAATAGCCCGAACGGACGTTCATCGTAATCACGCCGTCGGCGTCGGTGGTATAGTCCGTCGAGGAGTGTACGACGTCGCCCGCCTTGTTGGTGCGTTTGATCGTGACGGATTCCTCGGCGCGCGGCTGGCCGGTGGTGTCGTCCACGACCGTCAGCACGTACTCGAAGAGCGTGGGATTTTCGGGTTCGCTTTCGTCGATGGGCGGCTTCGAATCCTCGCATCCCGCAAGCAGCGCTGTCCCGAAGAGGAACAGGACCGGCATGAAGAGTTTTGAGATGGTTTTCATAATGTGTTTAAGGTTATAGTTGATGATCGTTTCAGGTTTTACCTCTCATTTACAAATATAGTATTAATAATTAATATATAATACATATATCGGCTATTTTCTGATTTTTGAGCCTAATTTTTCTTTTGATAGGTTTTATATGTAGTACTAATATGGGGCTTTTAGAGCGCCGCGGCGATCTCTGCGAATTCGAAGCTGCGGAAATAGACGCCTTTGCCGTTGTTGTGTCCGTGCTCGAACAGCACGCCTACCTTCTTGTTCGCCAGTACGGCGAGGTCGGAATAGGCGGAGTAGAAGTCGTTGTCCGGAACGTATTTGAAGGTGCGCGACCAAGAGCGGCCGTCGTTGCTGCTGAGCTTGATGCTGCCGTTGCGGCGGCTCGACCCGTGATCGGGATTCGAGAAGAGCAGGTTGGCCTTGCCCGCCGAATTGATCGAATAGCGCAGGATGCTGCCCTGACAGCCGTTGTTGTTGGGTTCGATCAGTGTGGTTACCTGCGCCGGTTCGTAGGTGAGTCCTCCGTCGCGGCTGACCGCCTGCCAGCGGTAGCCCAGCGAGTTGGGTTCATAGTTGCGCATGTTGGTCATCAGGCTGCCGTCGCCCAGCTCGACGACGGTGCTCTCGTTGCCGTAGGGGTGGTCGGTGACGGCTCCCAAATGCCATGTCGCGCCCTGATCGTCGGAGTAGATCAGGTGGGCGTGGCGTTCGCTTTTGGGGTTGGTGCCGGGTTTGTTGTGGTTGCAGGGCACGACGATGCGGCCCTTGTTCGGCGCGAGCGTCTTGACGATGGCGTGGCAGGGGCCCGTGGCGTACCATGTGTAACCCGCGATGGCCACTTGGTCGTGGATGTCCTCAGGGGTGCTCCATGTTTTGCCGTCGTCGTCCGAATAGGTTTTCATCACCCGGCGCGGATGGCCGCTGCTGCCCGAACCGTTGGCGCTGCCGGGCGTACGCTCGTTCCAGCAGAACAGCAGCAGGATGCGGCCGTTGTCGAGTACGACGGGAGCGGGGTTTTGGCAGCGGTTTTCGCCGTCGTCGTAGACCTTGATCGGGGTGCTCCATGTATTGCCGTTGTCCTCGGAGCGTTTTACCAGCAGGTCGATGTTGCCGTCGTCCGCCGAGCCGTCCACGCGGCCTTCGGCGAAGGCCAGCACGGTGCCGGCTTTCGATACCACAACGGCCGGAATACGGAAGGCCGCATAGCCGCTCTCGCCCGGTTTGTATACCTGCGAGGTGACGTTGGCCTCCGGCTGAGGCTCGCCGCCTCCGCCGCCTTCGCTGCCGCCCGGATTGGCCGGTTCGTCGCCGCCGCTGCTGCATGCCGCGGCAAGAAACAGCGCGGCGAATATCCAAGTCAGTATTTGTATTTTTTTCATGGTTGTGACGTTTTTTATGGTTTTGGATCGCAAGGCCGTCCTATTTGAACAGCTTCGCGGGAAGGATGGTGAACTCGATGCGCTCGTAGCAGGAGTCCACGCCGGTCTCGTACATCACGCCCAGATCGCCGTTCGGCAGGACGACCATGTCGGAGTAGGCGGCCGCGATGTCGCTGAGCCGGTAGGCTGTCTGCCAGTTCTTGCCGCTGTCCCGGCTGATCTTTACGGTCATGTCCTTGCGCTTGGTCGGATGGTCGGGATTCGAGAAGAGCAGCGTTTCGGTCAGTTTGCCCTTGGGGGCGTAGTTGATGATACTGCCGTTGCAGACGGGTTCGGTCAGCGCGCGGTCGTAGTATTGGGGTTCGAGCGTGAGTCCCTGATCGTGGCTGAGGGCTACCAGACGGCAGGAGCCGTTGTCCGCGCGGTTCTTGTGGCGGGGCCCCCGCATGTTGAGCATCAGGTCGCCGTTTTTGAGCTCCGTGACGGTGCTTTCGTTGCCGTCGCGCTCCCCTTCGCCGCCGATGGCCCACGTCTGGCCGTGGTCGTCGGAGTAGATCAGGTGCGAATAGGAACCCGCGCCCTTGCCGTCCTTGAAGAGTCCGTGGTTGCAGGAGACTACGATGCGGCCCTTGTGTCTGCCCTTCTGAAGCTGGATGGCGTGGCAGGGGCCTGTGGCGTACCACGTCCAGTCTTCGCGTTTGACGGACGGGGTGATCTCGCGGGGGGAGGACCAAGTCAGTCCGTCGTCGTCGGAGTAGAGCACGAAGACGCGGCGGGTGTCCTTGGCCGTACGGGCGTGGATGTCCTTTTCGTGGTCCGTACCGTCGTTCCAAGTGGAGAGCAGCAGAATGCGGCCCGTTTCGCGGTCTACGACCGGCGCCGGGTTGCCGCAGACGTTGCCCGCGTCGTCCCAGACGGTGATGATGTCGCCCCACGTGCGGCCGCCGTCGGTCGAGCGGCGCAGTACGAGGTCGATGTCGCCCGTATCGCTGCGGCTGTGTTTGCGGGCTTCGGCGAAGGCCAGCACGGTGCCCTTCTTGGTCCGGACCGTCGCCGGGATGCGGTAGGTGTCGAAGCCGTTGTCGCCTTTCTTGTAGATCGTCGCCGTGTGGACGGGCTGCGCGTCTTGCGGAGCCGTTTGCTGTCCTGAGGCGCACGGGGCGGCGAGGAGCAGCATGCCTGTGATGATGTTGGTCAGTTTCATGGTATTTTTATAGGTTGAAAAATTCGGGAATGATCTGCCGGGCCTGCCGCCGGACCTCTTCGACGCGGGAGTCGGGAATCGAGTCGTAGGGCCACCGCAGCGTGCTGCCGACGTCGGCCCATCCGCCGACGAGGGCCATGAAGCGGTCGCAGGCGTGGTTGGGGTATTTCATCCGGACGATGAACGGCGTGATGCACCGCTCCATGAACTGCTGAATCCGGCCCTCCAGTTCGAGCGCGGCCGTCATGTCGGTGAGCATCAGTTCGTACCAGCGCTGCGCCGCAAAGGGGTTGAGGCAGGCGACGTTGGAGTAGGCGCCCGCGGCTCCGAGCCTGACGCCGGTAGCCAGATGGTGGCCGGGGACGAAGACGGCCAGCCCCGCAGCATGGAGGGCGACCTGTCCGTACCACTCCGGCGAGGAGTTCCTGTCGTTGGTCTTCACGCCGATCAGGCCGGGAACGTGCCGCTTGAGCGTCGCCCATTCGGCGGGCGTCAGTTCGCGTTTGGCGTGTGGCGGGTTGTAGAGTACGAGGGGGATTCCGTCCGCCTGTTCGGCCATCGTCGTGAGGAACCGGACGGCTTCGCGGTCGTTGACGGGAAACCAGTCGGGCAGGATGACCTGTACGGCTCCGGGTTTCAGACCGCGGACGAGCTGCAGGCGTGCAAGCGACTCCTGAGCGCAGGGATGGCTGACGCCGATCTGGAACGCCGTGCCTGCCGCCTCGCATTTCTCGGCCAGCAGCCGGCTGATGCGTAGGAATTCGTCGCGGTTCTGGCTGTAGAACTCGCCGGCCGTGCCGTTGGAGTAGATGCCGTCGGGTTTCGAGGCGATCAAAACGTCTATTTCGTCGCTTTGCCGGGAGAAGTCGATCTCTCCCCGTCTGTCGGTGGCGAGCAGCAGCGTCGCCCAGTTGCCGCGCAGCGTGTCGTGCGTTAGGGGTCTCATAGTAGGAAATTCCGGTTGTCGTTCGTAGCGCCGAATCGGCCTGCCGGGAGTCGGCGGCGGCGTCTTCCCGATGGAGTCTTCGGCTATTGGTAGGACAAATATACTGAATGGTTTTTAATATGCAATACATAATCTATCTATTTTTAAGGAAAATTTGCAAAAAATCGAATTTGATACATTATATATAATAACAATCGCAAGAATGGGGATTTGTTATTTGTATTATATAATATTTATTGTTATGTTTGCATAGCTTAAACTTACTTAACTTAACAGAACCTCATGAAAGACGATGTTTCTCTGGTCGAACAGACACAACGGGATATACTCGAATATATCTCCAAAAACAATTCGAATGCGCAACTGCCTAAAGAGCAGGAATTCGTAGGACTGCTGGGCGTGAGCCGCGTCGTCGTGCGCGAAGCGCTGAGCCGTCTGCGCGCGCTCGGCATCATCGAAACCAAACGCAAGAAAGGAACGGTGGTCGTTGTGCCTGAGATATTCGGCGGGCTCAAGGCGATCGTCATGTCCGGGCTGCTCGACCGCGATACGCTGCGCGACCTCTACCAGCTTCGCCTGATGCTGGAGATCGGCATGGCCGATTTCGTCTTCCGGAACAAGAACGAGGAGATAATCCGGAAACTGGAGGAGATCGTCGCCTGCGAGGTGGAACTGGAAAGGCAGCTGATCCGCACCGAGGACGACGACGAGGCGCGCGAGATCGCCGAAAAACTGCGCGACGTGGACATTCAGTTCCACAGCACGCTCTTCGAGACGACGGCGAACAAGAGCCTGATGGATTTCCAGTACCTGCTGCGGCACCTCTTCTCGCTTTACGCTCCGCGTGCGAAAAAGGATTTTCATTCGCATACGATCGTTACCCATGTGGGGCTTTTCAACCTGCTGCGCAACGGCACCGCCGACGCTTTCCGCATGGCGATGCGCCTGCACCTGAAAACGCAGTTCGAAAATATGGAGGTCCTTGTGGATAAGGCCGTAACCAAATAAAACCAACCCAGAATACGAAACTTCACATGAACCCGATTAAAAAACTAGGCTTATTATTGTCGGCGCTGCTGGTCGGCGGCTTGTGCTTCCCGGCGGCGGCATCCGATTTTACGGTGCGTACCGCCGGGACGTTACCCCCCCCCGCTTCGGGCGGCGTTAAAAATCCCGGCGTGGCGGGCGCTTTCATCGGCGGGATCGGCGACCGGATCGTCGTGGCCGGCGGCTCGAACTTCGCGCAGGGCGCGCCGTGGGACGGCGGCGCGAAGCAGTTCGAAGATGCGATTTACCTGCTTACGCCCTCCGGCGACGCCTGCAAATGCGAGCTGGCGGTCGATGCGAAGCTGCCCGCGGGTATCGCCCACGGCTGCGCCGCCGCGGCAGGCCGCAGCCTCTACTGTTTCGGCGGGCTGACTGCCCAAGGGGAGTCGCGCGCGGTCTATGCGCTGACGCCCGTCGGAAATTCGGTGCGCGTCGATGCGGCGGGAGAGCTGCCGGCGGGTTTCCGTCCCGCGGCCGCACTGGCTTATAAGGATGAGATTTACATTCACGGCGTGACGGACGGCGCCAACGCTTTCTGGCGTTTCTCGCCCGTGAGCGGAAAATGGACCGAACTCGCGGCGTGTCCCGGTGCGGTGCGTTCGGCGGGACCGGCTTTTGCGGCCCAGCACAACGGACGCGAAAATGCCATGTACCTGATCGGCGGCCGTCACGAGAAGGACGGGGAGCTGCAGTTGTGTTCCGACGTCTGGGAGTACCTGCCGGTGCATGACAAATGGCAGGCCAAGGGCGACGTGACGGTCGGCGGCAAGCCTGCGGTGGTGATGTATGCCGCTGCGGTGCCTTACGGATCGGGCCATGTGCTGGTGTTCGGCGGCGACGACGGCCGGGAGCTGCTGCGCCGCGCCGCGCTCGAACGGGCGATCGGCGGGGCGGCGACGCCTCAGGAAGCGGAGAGCCTGCGCGGAGAGCTGCGCGAAGCGTTCACGGGGCATGAGGGATTTTCGAAAGAACTGCTGGCCTATCACGCCATTACCAATACGTGGGTGTCGCTCGGAGAGGCCCGGATGGGCTTCCCGGTTGTATCGACGGCCGTGGTCGCGGGCGGCGGAATCGTCATTCCGTCGGGCGAGATACGTCCCGGCGTGCGTACGCCCGACGTGCAGGTCGTGACGATTCGCGAGACGGCGGAATTCGGCTGGGGCAACTACTCCGTGATTATCGCCTACCTGCTGGTCATGATGGGCATCGGCGTCTATTTCGTCCGCAAGAACAATACGACCGACCAGTTCTTCAAGGGCGGGGCGAAAATACCTTGGTGGGCGGCAGGCATCAGCATCTTCGCCACGGCGCTCAGCGCGATCACCTTCATCTCGATTCCGGCGAAGGCCTACGGCGCCGACTGGGGCATGTTCATGTTCAACATGACCATTCTGATGATCGTGCCGATCGTCATCCACTACTACCTGCCTTTCTTCCGTAAACTCAACGTGGCTTCGGCCTATCAGTATCTGGAACAGCGGTTCAGTTCGCCGGTGCGCTATCTGGCTTCGGTGTTCTTCTGCTTCTTCATGTTTGCCCGAATAGCCATCGTGCTCTTCCTGCCGTCGCTGGCGCTGAACGCCGTGACCGGAATCGACGTCTATACCTGCATCCTGCTGATGGGCCTTGTGACCATTGCCTATTGTACGATGGGCGGCATCGAAGCGGTCGTCTGGGCCGACGTCGTGCAGGGCGTGATTCTCGTGGGAGGCGCGCTCGTGTCGCTCGTGTACCTGATCAGCGGCATCGAGGGCGGATTTTCGGGCATGGTCGACGTCGCCGTGACCGACGACAAGTTCAATATTCTGAATTTCGCTTTCGACCTGACGCAGCCGGTCTTCTGGGTGACGCTGGTGGGCGGTCTGGCCAATCAGCTGCTGGCTTACACGAGCGATCAGTCGGTGATCCAGCGCTACATCACGGTCAAGGATACGGCCGGTACGAAAAAGGGGCTGTGGCTCAACGGATTCCTGAGCATTCCGATCGCCGTGATCTTCTTCATGATCGGCACGGCGCTCTACGTCTTCTTCAAGCAGCAGCCCGAACTGCTCAGCGTCGGGATGTCCAATACGGACTCGATATTCCCGCATTTCATCATGTGCCGCCTGCCGGTAGGCATCGCGGGACTGCTGATCGCGGCGATCTTCTCGGCGGCGATGTCCACCCTCTCGGCCAATATCAACTCCACGGCGACGGTGCTGACCGAGGATTTCTACCGCCGCTTCCGAAAAGGCGCGACCGACAAACAGGCGATGGGCTTCGCCCGGCTGTCGGGCATCGTCGTGGGCGGTCTGGGACTGCTGATGGCCATTCTGCTCGCCACGTTCGACATCGCTTCGCTGTGGGATCAGTTCAACTTTTTCCTCGGTCTGCTGACCAGCGGTCTGGGCGGCCTGTTCATGATGGGTATCTTCACCGAGCGGATCGGCACGCGGAGCGCCTTCGCTGGATTTGTCGGCAGCATCGTCATCCTGCTGATCGTCAACAGCTATTCGAACGTTTCGTTCCTGCTCTACGGATTTATCGGGTTGGCTTCGTGCTTCCTGATCGGTTATCTTTCGAGTTTCGTTTTCGGACGCGGAAAATAATGGAAGGGACGATCACGACCATTCAGCGGATGTCCGTGCACGACGGTGCGGGCATCCGTTCGACCCTCTTCCTGAAAGGGTGCGGCATGCGCTGCCGCTGGTGTCACAACCCGGAGACGTGGAGCGGCGGCGTGCAGCTGCAGCAGACGGCGGGACGGTGCATCGGGTGCGGCTCGTGTCTGGAAGCGTGCCCCTCGTCGGCCCTTAGCCTGACGGCGGAGGGTATCCGGATCGACCGCAGGAGCTGTACGGTCTGCGGCGACTGCGTCGGGGCGTGTCCTTCGGGTGCGCTGTCGCTGGTCGGGGAGCGCATCGAGGCGCGCGAAACGCTGCGGCGCGTGGCGCGCGACCTGCCTTTCTTCCGGCAGACGGGCGGCGGCGTGACGGTTTCGGGCGGTGAGCCGCTGTTGCAGCCGGAGTTCGTGGCCGAGTTTTTCGCATTGTGCCGGGAGGCGGGGATCGCGACGGCCGTCGAGAGCAATCTGCTGGCCGAATGGAAGTGCGTGGAGCGGTTGCTCCCGCTGGTGGACGAGTGGATGTGCGACTTCAAAATCTTCGACGGGGCGCTTCACCGCGAGATGACCGGCGTCGGCAACGAGCGTATCCGGGAGAATCTCGGACGGCTGGTCGGGAGCGGTGCGAAAGTGGTCGTCCGCACGCCGGTCGTACCCGGTGTGAACGACAACGAGACCGAGATCGGAAATATCTGCCGCATGCTGCTGCCCTTCGAGGAGCGGCTGCTGGGGTATGAACTGCTGCGTTTTCATACGCTCGGATTCGACAAATTCGCGGCGTGCGGCATGGAGAATCCTTTGGCCGGAGCGCGCGAACTTTCGAAAGAGCGGTTCGAGACGCTGCGGAGTTTTGCAAAATCAATACTTAAGATAACGAAATGATGCTTATGGAAGCACATGCGAATTACGACGGCGAACTTGCCCGGCTGAAAGCGAAAAAGTTGCGGCAGACCAAGGAGAAGATCGAAAAGGAGGGCATTCTGGACGAGGACGACTACGGCAGGATCGTCCCGCGGGAAGGGGTGTGGCGGATTATTCCGAACCATGCGGACGGCTCGTTCTACGGGTTCGACGCATGGACCGGGAATTTTTGCAGCCTGATGGATGTCCATCAGGTCTACGTCGATCCCGACGACGCGCTGGCGGGGCGCTGGTGCTATTTCATGTCGAAGATGCGCCCCAACAAGTGGAATCCGGATTATCCCTACGATCATCTGCGCGAGCGGATCGAACGTTACGACATCATACACGGCATCGGCGACGACGCCCACTTCGCCCCCGATTACGAGATGGGGCTTCGGCTGGGCTGGGGAGGACTGCTCGACAAGATCGCCCGCTATCGGGCAGTCAACGGCACGGCCGAACAGCAGCACTTCTACGACCTGCACGAGCGGGCGATCCGGAGCATTCAGGGGTGGATTCGCCGCCATATCGACGAAGCCCGGCGGCTGGCCGCCGAAGAGCGCGACGAACGCCGCCGGCAGAACCTGCTGGAGATGGCCCGGACCAATGAAAACATCGTCGAGGGGGCGCCGCAGACCCTGCGGGAAGCCTGCCAGTGGATCGTGTGGTTTCATCTGGCGTCGCGGACCTACAACCGGGACGGCGCCGGCGGGCAGATCGACGCGTTGCTGCGGCCGTTCTACGAGCGGGACATCGCGGCGGGACGCATCACCGACGCCGAGGCGGTCTACTATCTGGCCTGCCTGCTGATAAACGACCCCGTCTACTGGCAGCTGGGAGGTCCCGATGCCGACGGGAAGGACCAGACTTCGGCGATCTCGTTCCTGATTCTGGATGCGGCCTGCAAGGTCGATTCGTCGCTCAATATCACGATCCGCGTGCATGACGGTCTCGATCCGAAGCTGCTGCGCTACGGCGTCGAGTGTCTGGTGAAGTACCGCAACGGCTGGCCCCGTTTTTCGGGCGACAAGGCGCTGGTGGCCGGATTCATGCGCAACGGATTCGACGAACGGCTGGCGCGCCGGCGTATCGCCGTGGGGTGCAACTGGAGGTCGCTGCCGGGACTGGAGTATACGATGAACGACTTGGTGAAGGTGAATCTGGCCAAAGTCTTCGAAGTGGCCTACGACGAGTCGAAAGCCGACGCCGGGCGGACTACGGAGCGGTTGTGGCGTTCGTTCGCGTCGCATCTTCGGGAAGCGGTGCGGACGGCGGCCGAGGGAATCCGCCATCACCTGAAATATCAGAAATTCAACGAGCCGGAGCTGCTGCTCAACCTGCTGAGCCACGGCCCGATCGAGAAGGGCCGCGACGTCTCGGACGGCGGCGCGGAATATTACAACCTTGCGATCGACGGCGCCGGGCTGGCCGTGGTGGCCGATTCGTTCGCCGCGCTGGAACAGCGCATCGAGCGGGAAGGCAGGCTGACGTGGCAGGAGATGGACCGGCTGCTCGACAGCGACTTCCAGTGTGAGGAGGGGACGAAATACCGGACGCTGTTGGGCCGCAGCCAGCGTTACGGGCAGGCCGATTCGTTGGGCCGCAAGTGGGCGCTTGCCGTCCGCGACGAGTTCACGGCGGCCGTGCGGGGCGAGACCTCGGCCGACGGACGTTACAAGTTCATTCCCGGTTTCTTCTCGTGGGCCAATACCGTCGGGTTCGGACTCCATGTGGGGGCGACTCCCAACGGCCGGCGGGCCGGAACGCCCATTTCGCACGGAGCGAATCCCTGCGCGGGGTTCGCCGTGGACGATGCGTCGCTTTCGCTGGCGACGGCCGTCGCCGAGATACAGCCCGGTTACGGAAATACGGCGCCGATGCAGTGGGAGCTTGATCCCTCTTTGGCCGGCGCGGAGTGCATTGCGCTGATCGAAGGGATCATCAAGGCGCATTTCGAGATGGGCGGTACGCTCATCAACGCCAATATCATGGACCGCGAGACGATTCTCGCGGCGCACGCCGATCCGTCGAAATACCCCGATCTGGTGGTGCGCGTGACGGGATTCACGGCCTATTTCGCCATGTTGTCGCCCGAATTCCGGCAGCTGGTGGTGGACCGCGTGCTGGAAAACTGATCTTCGGAACGATTATGAAGCGGAAATACGGTTTGCTGGGATTGCTGCTCGTGTCGGGAGCCGACGCTGCGGCCCGGAACAAGGTGCGGCCCAAAAACGTGCTGTTCATCGCCGTGGACGACATGAAGCCCGCGCTGGGCTGTTACGGCGATCGGGTGGCGCGGACGCCCCATATCGACGCGCTGGCGGCCGACGGGGCGGTTTTCCGGCGCGCTTACTGCCAGCAGGCGGTCAGCGGCCCGACGCGCGCGTCGCTGCTGACGGGACTGCGGCCCGAAGAGGTGGGGGTGACGGAACTCAATACATGGATGCGGGCCAAGGTGCCGGACGTGGTGACTTTGCCGCAGGCTTTCCGCGAGGCGGGATACGAAACGCGGGGCGTGGGCAAGATTTTCCACGGCACGAAAAACAGTCTGGACGAGCGTTCGTGGAGCGAGCGTCCGTCGCTGTACGAGTATTCGCGCAACGAGGAGTATCAGCTGGCGGTCAACAAGACGGGAAAGAAGGCGCGGGCCGTGGAGTTCGCGGATGTGCCGGACAGTCTCTATTTCGACGTGAAGATCCGCAACGAGGCGCTCGCCCGGCTCGAAGAGCTGAGCCGTTCGGACGAGCCGTTTTTCCTCGCCGTGGGTTTCCTGAAACCTCATCTGCCCTTCTGCGCCCCCGAACGTTACCGGGAACTCTATGCCGGCCGGGATTTCGCCTTGGCGGACACGCTCCGGGCGCGTCCCGAAAATGCGCCTGAGATCGCCTGTCACAACAGCGAGGAGCTGCGCGGGTACACCGACATTCCGGACCTCATGCCGCTCTCTGCGGAGCAGGAGGCGGAGCTGCGCAGGGCCTATTACGCATGCGTTTCGTTTACCGACGACAATATAGGGGCGATCTTGGACCGGTTGAAGGAGCTGGGGCTTTACGACGATACGCTGATCGTCCTCTGGGGCGATCACGGCTATCATCTGGGCGAACAGGAGCTGTGGTGCAAATCGACCGTTTATGAAGCCGCATGCCGTGCGCCGCTGGTGATAAAGCCGGCGGGACGGCCGCGTCACCGGGAGGTGGAGGAGGTCGTGGAGTTTCTGGACGTCTATCCCACGCTGCTCGACCTGTGCGGCATCGAGGACCGTTACGGCGTTTCGGGGCGGAGCCTGCGGCCGCTGCTCGACGGGCGGAGCATGCGCAAACGTTATGCCGTCAGTCAGTTTCAGCGTCCTTATCCGGCGCTTACGAGCCTTAAGAAGCGGCGTTACATGGGCTATACCGTTCGTGACCGGAGATGGACCTATACGGAGTGGGTCGATCTGACGGGGCGCGTGGCGGAGTGCGAGTTGTACGATATGTCGCCGGGCGGACCGGAGCGGCGGAATCTGGCCGGGGAGCCGCGGTTCGGCTCCGTCGAGCGGCGGATGTCGCGGGCGCTGCACCGGGTGCTCAGGAACCAGAAAGGGGTGACGGGCATTGCGGCCGGAGAGTTCGGGAAGCGGGATTGATTCGATCGGAACTTTAAAAAATAGAGGATTTTTATGAAACGTTTTGTTTTTTCTTTGCTGGCGCTGCTTCTCTCCGCTGCGGGGGCTTCGGCGCAGTTGAAATTCGTGGATGCGGAGCAGCTCGGACTGGTCAATAAGCTCGGTCCGACGGAAAACCGCTACCACCGGGTCGATACGGACAAGTACGACCTTACGCAGGCCGAAGCGAACCTGCTGCGCATGCCGGCCGGTATGGCGCTGGTGTTTCGCACCAATTCGTCGCAGATCGCCGTGCGGACGCACTATCTCAATTACAGCATGGTCCGCCATAGTACGACGGGGGTTTCCCAGACCGGGTACGACCTCTACATCCGCAAGGACGGCGGATGGCTGTACGCCGGGTCGAACGCTCCGAAGAATGAGGACGCGGAGCTGGTGCTGGTCCGCAATATGGACGACAGCGAAAAGGAGTGCCTGCTCTACCTGCCGCTTTTCAGCGAGCTGGGCCGCATCGAGATCGGAATCGACGAGGGGGCGCGGATCGAGGCTTCGGCCAATCCTTTCCGTCATCGGATCATTATTTTCGGGTCGAGTTTCACGCACGGCACGAGCACCGGACGGCCGGGCATGTCTTATCCGATGATCATGCAGCGCAACACGGGACTGCAGTTCATCAGTCTGGGCGTCTCCGGAAATTCGAAACTCCAGCAATCTTTCGCCCAAATCATCGGCGACAACGCCTGCGATGCGATCGTCGTGGACGCCTTCTCGAATCCGGGGCCGGAGATGATCCGCGAACGGTTCCTGCCGTTCGTCGCGGCGATCCGGAAAGCGCATCCCGCCGTTCCGCTGATCTTCCTGCAGACGATTTACCGCGAACGGGCCAATTTCGATCTCAAGGAGCGGGCGCGCGAGGAGGAGAAGCGCCGGGCGGCCCGGACGGTCTTCGAAGAGGCGGCCAAGGTCTATGACCACATCTATTTCGTCGATGAACCCGACTTGACCGGGACCGATCATATCACCTCGCTCGACGGCACGCATCCCGACGATTTGGGCTATTGGCGCTGGGCCAATGCCATTCAGCCGCGGATCGTGAAGATTCTGAAGAAGTACGGCATCCGGTAACGGCCGGTCCCCGCTTTGCGGAGCGTCCGCAGGCAGGGGACTGCGGTTCCGGTGTTAGCGCCGGGACGGATTCGCCGCGCCGGCGATGGTGCCGGCAGGTGGACGGATGAAAAAAAGCGAACTCTTGGGGGTTCGCTTTTTTATTGGGGAACGGGCCGGGGCGGTCTGTGTACGGAGGAATGCCGCGCCGGGCGTTTACCGCTTGTGGCGTTCGAGGTAGATCGTGTAGAGCCTGAAGTGTTCGACAATAGCGTGTTTGTAACCCTCCAGATCGCCGCGCTTGATGAAGTCCAGCAGGTGGCGGTGGGTCACCGGTTCGCTGTTTTCGCTCAGCTCCCGCTCGATCGGCTCGAAAAAGTCGCGGGACTGCTCCTTGACGAAGTCCAGCGCCGGGTAGATGATGTCCTGAAACTCGGTGATGATGTGGTTGCCCGTGATTTCGTAGAGTTTGGTGTGGAAGCGGTGTTCGCTGACCGGAGCGTATTTGTTGTTGCCGATGACCTGACTCATCTCGACGATCTCTTCCAGCTCGGCGACGTCGGCGTCGGTGAGGTTGCGGAAGATGTTGTCGCTGATGCCGATTTCGAGCGCCACGCGGAATTCGAGGATGTCGCAGAGCGTCGATTCGTTCATCAGCAGCGGATTGATGCACCGCTTCATGCCGCCGAGCAGCGACGGCTCGCCCAGTACCATGCCTTTCTTGGTGCGCGAGACGATCATGCCGGTCATCTTGAAGCGGCTCAGCGCTTCGCGCAGCACCGGGCGTCCGACGCCCAGCGAGGCCGCAAGTTCGGCTTCGTTGGGGATGCTGCTGCCCGGACGAAGTCCCTGCTCCTTGAAAAAGCGGATCAGGCTCTCCTCGACGCTATCTACGAGCGTGGTGTTGCGGTTGTCCAGTTTCGGTCCTTCCATCTGTATGTGGTTGTCGTAAACATAATACGAATATCGTTGTCTTTTGTCGGGGCGTGAGAGGCCCCCTGCTGAAGTGGTTGCCGCCGTATGTTTTGTACGGAGCGGGTAGTGCATGTTTTATTCCGTTCCGGACCGGCCGGACGAACCGACCGCCGGAACGGAATCTGCCGGAGAGCCGTGCGTGTTGATTGTCAGCTCTGTATGCGGGCTACTTTTTGAAACCGATCGCCCGGAGTTCTTCGTCCAGCCGGGCTATTTCGGCCTCGGTGTAGGGGGCGAGGGGCAGACGGCAGTCGCCGCAGTCGATGCCGACGAGTTTCATGATGGCTTTGCCGCCGCGGATGCCGCCGCCGTGGTTGATGATCACGTGCACGATGTCCACCGACTCCTGCTGCGCCGCGCGGGCCTGTTCGAGGTCGCCGGCCATGAAGGCGTCGTAGATGTTTTGGTAGGTGCGGAGCGAGTAGTTGTAGGTGCTGCCCACGCCGCCGCGCGCGCCGACGGCCATGCCGCAGAGCAGCATTTCGTCGAACCCGTTGAGGATGTCGAAGCGGCCGCCGTCGAAACGGATGCATTCGATCATCTCCATGAAGTTGTTCGACGTGAACTTGATGCCGTTCAGGTTGGGAATCTCTTTCGAGCCTTTCTTCAGGAAGTCGATCATCGGCAGGTTGATGCCCGTCATCGAGGGAATGTGGTAGGCGTAGAAGGGCAGCGGAGCGCATGCGGCGGCGATGGGTTTGTAGAAGGCCACCAGTTCTTCGACCGAGCCGGGTTTGAGGTAGAATGGGGCGACGGCGCCTACGGCGTCTACCCCCAGTCCGGCGGCATGGCGGGCCAGTTCGATGCAGTCGGCCTGACAGGTGCCGCCCACGTGGGCGATGATGAGGATACGGCCTGCTACGGCTTTGGTCCACGCTTCGAGCACGCTCTTGCGCTCGGCGACGGTCATCGAGGTGCATTCGCCCGTCGAGCCGCAGACGAAGACGCCGTAGGCCCCTTCGGCGATGAGTTTGTCGGCGTAGGGCTGGATTTGCGAAAAATTGATTGCGCCCGTTTTGTCGAACGGCGTGAAGACGGCGGGAATGAGTCCGGATAGTTTGAACATGATTATTGAGTATTAGTTAGTCCTGTCGGTAATGAATGGGTAGGTATTGAATAGAATAATCTTATTTGTAGGACAAATATAGGGCGAGGAAATGAAAAAACAAAAAAATCGGCGCATTTTTCTGCTTTTTCGATGAATAATTTCGGTGGGCGTAGCCGGGTGAATGACGGAACGGGAGTGAACGGGGAGGAGCGGGTTGAGCCGCGCGCTGCGGGAGGGAACAGGGAGAGGGGGCGGAAAGGTGCGCGGGAGGGAATGGGCCGGAGGTGCAGGATGAGGCGGGAAGGGATAGGGCGGAGCGGAATGGAATGCAGAGTGGCATGGAGCCGGACAAGTGAGACGGAGCCGGACAGCCGGAACGGAATGGAGCGGAGACGGTGCGGAAAGGTGCGCGGGAGGGAATGGGCCGGAGGTGCAGGATGAGGCGGGAAGGGATAGGGCGGAGCGGAATGGGATGCAGAGTGGCATGGAGCGAGGACAAGTGAGACGGAGCCGGACAGCCGGAACGGAGACGGTGCGGAGACGGTGCGGGGCTTGGCTGGCGGAAGCCTGCTCGGAGGTGGAGCCATATGGTTTTTACGGCAGAAACGACGCTGCAACCGGAGTGTTGCAGCGTTGTTTGCGGCGCAAGGCATGTTTTGCGCCGGGGCTTCTTTACGGAAGAGCCGGCGATTCGGCGGCCGTCTGACCGCCGGATTCCGGGCATCAGATTTTGTCCAGCTCCACGGTGAAGTGCCGCAGGATCGGCGCCTCGAACGTGATGCGGTAGCCGGTGGTGATTTCGGCGCGGCGTTCGTAGATGTTGCGGCAGGCGGCGGCGATCACGCGGATGTGGTTGTCCGAATAGACCCGGCGCGGGATGGCCAGACGCAGCAGTTCGAGCCGCGGATAGCGGTTCTCGTGCGTGTCGGGGTCGCGGTCGGCGAGGATCGAGCCGATCTCCACGCCGCGGATGCCCGCTTCGAGGTAAAGCTCCACGGCGAGCGTCTGGGCGATGAACTGCTCCTTCGGGAGGTTGGGCAGCACCTTTTTCGCATCGACGAAGATGGCGTGTCCGCCTGCCGGACGCTGGTAGGGGACGCCGTATTCGTCGAGCAGGTCGCCCAGCAGTTTCACCTGACGGATGCGGGCGTCGAGCTGCTCGAATTCGGTGTTCTCGTCCAGTCCCACGGCCAGCGCGTCCATGTCGCGGCCCGACATGCCGCCGTAAGTCACGTAGCCCTCGAACATGATGCTGAAGGTCATGGCCCGTTTGTAAAGCTCCTCGGAGCGCATGGCCACGAAGCCGCCCATGTTCACCACGCCGTCCTTCTTGGCCGAGATGGTCATGATGTCGGCATAGGTGTAGATTTCGCGGACGATCTCCTTGATCGTCTTGTCGGCATAACCGGCTTCGCGGGTCTTGATGAAGTAGGCGTTTTCGGCGAAACGGGCCGAGTCGAGCAGCAGGGGCACTCCGTAACGGCGGCATACTTCGGCCGTCTCGCGGATGTTGCGCATCGACACGGGCTGTCCGCCCGCCGTGTTGTTGGTGATGGTCAGCACCACGCACGGAACCTTCTCGCGCGGGTTTTCGCGCAGGAGCTTTTCGAGCTTGGCGATGTCCATTTCGCCTTTGAACGGCAGCTCCTTCTGGGTGTCGGCCGCGTCGTCGATGGTGCAGTCCACGGCGTGGCAGCGGCGGAACTCGATGTGTCCCTTTGTGGTGTCGAAATGGGAGTTGCCCGGCACGATGTCGCCCTCTTTGAGCAGCGCCGAAAAGATGACGTTCTCAGCGGCGCGCCCCTGATGCGTGGGCAGGAAGAAAGGCATGCCGAAGAGCCGGGAGATGGTCTCCCTGAGCCGGAAATAGGACGATGCGCCGGCGTAGCTTTCGTCGCCGGTCATCATGGCCGCCCACTGGCGGTCGCTCATCGAACCCGTTCCCGAATCGGTCAGCAGGTCGATCGTGACCTGATCGCTGCGCAGTTTGAAGAGGTTGTAGCTGGCTTCGCGGATCCATGCTTCGCGTTCGGCGCGCGTGGAGGTGCGGATGGCCTCGGTCATTTTGATCTTGTAGGGTTCTGCATACGGAAGTGTCATACAAAAGAGCGTTTTAGGTTGTAATTTGTTGTTCGTATACTCAAAATTACGAAAATATTTTGAGATCTTTGATATCGGTATTATATTTGTGAAAGCCGGTGTGAATTTTTAATTCTTTCGCGCTATGAAAAAGTATCGTTGCACCGTCTGCGAGTATATTTACGACCCGGCGCTGGGTGATCCCGAAAACGGCATCGCTCCCGGCACGGCATTCGACGATCTGCCCGACGGTTGGATATGCCCGGTCTGCGGCGAAGGCAAATGGGCCTTCGAACCTCTCGAAGAACAATAAAAAACGACGAAGACTATGTTAAACCTCATTGTTTCACTATTAATTTTACCGCTTATGGCAACAGACACAGCAAAACAGGTGCGCTTCACTCCGAAGGACCTGCCTTACGCTTATGACGCTCTCGCACCGCAGGTCTCCGAAGAGACGCTGCGCTTCCACCACGACAAACATTACGTGGGATACGTGAATAAACTCAACGAACTGATTGTCGATACCCCCTATGCCGAGCAGCCGCTGGAGGATATCGTCGTTTCGGCCGACGGCGCGATCTTCAACAACGCCGCGCAGATGTGGAACCACGAATTCTTCTTCGACGAACTTTCGCCCAAGGCGCAGACCCGTCCCACGGGCGCGCTGCTGAAGGCCATCGACGAAAATTTCGGATCGTTCGACCAGCTGAAGGCCCAGATGGAGAAAGCCGCCGCAGGGTTGTTCGGTTCGGGCTGGGTATGGCTCGCGGAGGACAAGTCGGGCAAGCTGGCGATCGTCAGCGAGCAGAACGCCGGCAATCCGCTGCGCTACGGCATGAAGCCCCTGATGTGCTTCGACGTTTGGGAGCATGCTTACTATATCGACTACCGCAACCGCCGCGCCGATGCTGTCGCAGCCCTCTGGGACCGCATCGACTGGAAGGTCGTCGAAGAGCGCTACGCCAAGAAATAGCGGGTTCCGCTTAGGAAAGGACGCCGTTTCCCGGTTTCGGGAACGGCGTTTTTTCGTGCCCGGATTTCATGCGGCGGAGGGTTTCCGGGGGCGGCGGACTATATTCCGCCGGATATACAGGATCGGAAATATTATATATTTCCGTCGTTCGCCGCAGAAAATTCTGGCTGGAAAAAATTGGTGGAAATGGCAAAAAGTATTACCTTTATTCTTTTACCGGACGTTTATTCTGCCATGAATCGCTCTATCGAAATTTCCCCCCCCCATGGTTTGGAGGAGGTCTATGCGGAGTACAGGACGTATTTCGTCCGGATCGCCGTGTCGTATGTCCGTGACAGGATGGTGGCCGAGGATTTGGTGTCCGATACCTTTTTGAAAATCTGGGAGAGCCGTACGGAGACGACGCCCCGAAACCTGCCCGCCTATCTGCTTACCGCGCTCAAGCGCAAGTGTCTGGACTATCTGCGCGACCAAGCCATTCATCTCAGAATCCAACAGAACATGCACCAGACCAGTGCGCGCGTGGTCGGAGAGCGTATCGCGCGGCTCGAAGCCAACGATCCCCAGAATCTGATGATGTCCGAGGCGCTCGCCATCATCGAACGCGAACTGCGGCGGATGCCTGAACAGCGGCGGCGGATTTTCATCGCCCACCGTTACGAAGAGATGTCCTACCGGGAAATAGCCGCCGTTTACGAATTGTCCGAAGGACAGGTGACCTACGAACTGCGGGCGGCGAAGGAGGCGCTCAAGGCTGCGCTCAAGGATTATCTTCCGCTGATAGGACTCTTGCTGAACGGCCTCTGACGGCCGGATAGCCCCCCCCCGGAATTATTAAAAATATTTATTTGCGGGATTTTGCGATTTTTTTCGCAAATCCCGCATTGTCGTGCGTCAATATAGCAACTTATGGAAAAGGAAACATTATATCGCTACGTGGCGTGCCAAGCATCGCCTGAGGAGGAAATGGCCGTGCTGACGTGGCTGGAGGCCGATCCTGTACATGAATCGGAACTCGCAAAGGTGCAGCGGCAGCACGATCTGGTGGCTTTGAGCGCCCCGGTCATCAACGAACTTTACGCCAAGGACCGCAGGCGCCGTTTCGGCTCCGTCCTGCGCCGGTGGAGCGCGGCGGCAGCGGCAGTCGTACTGCTCGCCTTCGGCGGTTATTATTTTCACGCCGCACGCGATTTCTCACGGCAGGGCGAGCGGCTGCTGTCGGTCTCCGTGCCGCACGGACAGCGCGTCAGCCTGACGTTGCAGGACGGCACCTCGGTATGGCTCAACGCCGGAACGACGCTTCGCTATCCGGCGCTCTTTACGGGGCGTGAGCGCCGCGTGGAGATCGACGGCGAAGCCCGGTTCGAAGTGGTGCACGATGCGAAACATCCCTTCATCGTCCGGACATACGCCTGCGACGTCGAGGTGCTGGGCACGAAATTCAATGTCGTGGCCGAGGAGGAGAACGGGCTGTTCTCGACGGCTCTGTTCGAAGGCCGCGTCGCCGTTTCCAGCCGGCTCGTTCCCGGCGAACGACTGGTGCTGGAACCCGACGAGATGGTGACGCTCGAAGGGAAGCATCTCTGTCTCGCGCAGATCGACAACGATGAGGAATATTTGTGGACGAACGGAATCATCAGCCTGACCGATCAGTCGTTCTCCGAGCTGATGCACCGCTTCGAAAAGACCTTCGGCGTTACAATCCGTATCGAGCGCGAACCGTCGATCCGTATCGGACAGGGTAAGATCCGGCAGTCGGTGGGCATCGACAATGCGCTTCAGGTGCTGCAGCGGTTTGCCGATTTCGAGTACGAGAAGGACGAACAGAACAACACGATAACCATCCGATAAACTCAGTCTAACCTTAAAAACGACCGGCCTATGAAGTAATCCAAGTTTGTGAGAAACTGTATACTATGATTGTCGGAACCTCAGAAAATGGCCTGTGCGGATGGTAGCACATCGCACAGGCCGGGGTTCAAGCAAACCTCCTACTCAAACCTAAAGTACAAATTTATGAATAAAACATTTATCAGACAAGCGAAAAGGTCATTTACTTTTTTATTCATGCTTGGTCTTTGCGCTATCTGGTCTCCGCAGGCGGCGGCCCAGAACCGCAGCCTGCCCCAAGTTACGATCCGGATGGACCGTGTCCCGATGTCCCAGATCATGTCCGAGATCGAACGGCAGACCAAATATCTGTTCGTTACGGGTTCGGATGTCAAGACCGACCGTATCACAAGCCTCGATGTTACGGCGGTGCCGCTTACGGAAGCCCTGAACCGGATGGTGGCGGGTGCGGACCTGACCTACGACATCCGTTCGCTGAGCATCATCCTCTCCGTAAAGAAAGCCGAGCAGCCTGCGGCCGTCGCAGGTTATGTCCGCGACGGGAGCGGCCAGCCGGTCATCGGTGCCACGATCATCGTCCGCGACACCTCGACCGGTACGACGACCGACGCCGACGGACACTTCACCCTTTCGGTGCCCGCACCTTCGACGGCATGGCTCGAAGTGAGCTATCTGGGCTATGAGCCGCAGACGCTCGCCGTCGGCAACCGCACTTCGTTCGACATTACGCTGCGCGAGGCCGCATCGGAGATCGAATCGGTCGTCGTGACGGCCCTCGGCATCAAGCGCTCGGAGAAGGCGCTCTCGTATAATGCCCAGCAGATCAACGCCGAGGACATCGTGGCCGTGAAAGACGTCAATTTCGTCAATTCGCTCAACGGCAAGGTGGCCGGTCTGAACATCAACGCCTCGTCGTCGGGTGTCGGCGGTTCGTCGAAGGTCGTGATGCGCGGTTCGAAATCCATCGAGCAGTCGTCGAACGCCCTGTATGTGATCGACGGCATTCCGATGTGCAACTTCCGCAGCGACGGCAGCGAGGAGTTCGATTCGCAGGGCTCTTCGGAGGCCATCGCCGACCTCAATCCTGAGGATATCGAGTCGATGACCGTCCTGTCGGGCGCAGCCGCCGCGGCACTCTATGGTTCGGATGCCGCCAACGGCGCCATCCTCATCACGACCAAGCGCGGCAAGGCTGGTCAGACGACCGTGACGGTGACGAGCAACACCGAAGTCCTCACGCCTTTCGTGATGCCGATGTTCCAGACCCGTTACGGCACGGGCGACAAGCTGGCGGGAGCCTCCAACGGCATTTACTCGTGGGGCGAACGTCTGAATGCGTTCAATTACAGGGGCTACGACCCTGCCGACGACTATTTCCAGACGGGTGTCGTGGGCACCGAGACAGTCTCGTTCTCGACGGGCAACGAGCGCAGCCAGACCTACGCGTCGGCCGGCGCCGTCAATTCGCGCGGTATCATTCCCAACAACGGTTACGACCGTTACAACTTCACTTTCCGCAACACCTCGTCGTTCCTCAAGGACAAGATGCAGCTCGATCTGGGCGCCAGTTACATCATCCAGAAAGACCGCAACATGGTCAATCAGGGCGTCTATTCCAACCCGCTGGTCTCGGCTTACCTCTTCCCGCGCGGCGACGACTGGGCGGATGTAGAGATGTACGAACGCTACAACTCCTCGCGCGGCATCTACGAACAGTACTGGCCGACGATGGGCGCCGATACCTATCAGATGCAGAACCCCTATTGGATCAGCTACCGCAACCTGCGCGAGACCCGCAAGGACCGTTACATGATCAACGCCTCGCTGACCTACGACATCCTCGACTGGCTCTCGGTTGCGGGCCGCATCCGTGTGGACAACTCGAACAGCGACTATACCGAGAAGCTCTACGCATCGACCAACAACCTGCGCACCGAGGGGTCGCCCAACGGTCTCTACGGCATCACCAAGACCAACGACCGCCAGACCTACGGCGACGTGATGGTCAATATCAACAAGACCTTCGGCGAGAACTGGAGTCTGCAGGCCAACGTCGGCGCTTCGATCTCGGACATGCGCTCCGACGCCTCGAAAGTCCGCGGCCCGATCGCCTACGGAGAGCAGACCGGTTACGACAAGGACGGCAACGCCATCTACGAGCCGAATAACATTCCCAACGTGTTCAACGTCTACAACCTCTCCAATTCGAAGACCGTCCGCGAGCAGATCGGCTGGCGCGAGCAGTCGCAGTCGGTCTTCTTCTCGGCCGAGGTGGGCTTCAAGGGGGCGTATTACCTGACCGTGACGGGCCGCAACGACTGGCCTTCGCAGCTGGCGGGTCCCAACTCGGTGAACTCCTCGTTCTTCTATCCGTCGGTCGGCGCTTCGGTCGTGCTCTCGGAGATCATCCCGAACATGCCCAAGAACCTCTCCTACGTCAAGCTGCGTGCGTCGTACGCATCGGTGGGTCTGGCTTTCTCGCGTTTCTACGCCAATCCGACCCGCTCGTGGAACTCTTCGACCAACAGCTGGAACCTCTCGTCCCAAAGTCCGCTCTACGACCTGAAGCCCGAACGCACCAAATCGTTCGAAGTCGGTCTTACGATGCGCTTCCTCAGACATTTCAATTTCGACATTTCGTACTATAACACCCGTACGGTCAACCAGACGTTCAACACGGGTATCCCCGCAAGCTCGATGTACAGCAAGGTCTACAAGCAGGACGGCGACGTGCGCAACCGCGGTTTCGAAATGTCGCTGGGGTACAGGAATACGTGGAACCGCTTCTCTTGGGACAGCAACTTCACGGCCAGCGCCAACCGCAACAAGATCATGAAGCTGGGCAAAGAGGTGGTCGACCCCAACACGGGCAAGGTCACCCCGATCGGCGACCTGAACGTGGGTGGCATGGGTAACGTCCGCTTCATCCTGCGCGAGGGCGGTTCGCTGGGCGACATCTATTCGCGCGCCGACCTGCGCCGCGACTCGAACGGCGATATCTATCAGGATATGGACGGCAACATCTTCGTGGACAACAAGACGCAGACCAAGGATTTCATCAAGCTGGGTTCCGTATTCCCCGACGCCAATCTGGCTTGGCGCAACGACTTCCGCTGGCGCAACTTCAATTTCGGATTCCTGCTCACGGCCCGTCTGGGCGGCGTGGTCTTCTCGCGCACGCAGGCCGTGATGGATTACTACGGCGTTTCGGCCTCGTCGGCCGACGCGCGCGATGCGGGCGGCATCATCTTCAACGGCAACGACCTGATCGATGCGCAGAAATGGTACCAGACCGTCGCCAACGGCGATACCACCCCGCAGTACTACACCTATTCGGCAACGAACGTGCGGCTGCAGGAGGCTTCGATCGGCTACACGATCCCGCGCAAGAAGCTGGGAGACGTTTGCGACATCACCGTCTCGATCGTAGGCCGTAACTTGTGGATGCTCTATAACAAGGCGCCTTTCGATCCCGAAGCGGTCGCTACCACCAGCAACTACTATCAGGGCATCGACTATTTCATGATGCCTTCGCTGCGCAGCATCGGCTTCAACGTGCGTGTCAAATTCTAATAAGCTAAAAACGCCATGAAATTCAATATATCGAATATGACGGTGGCCCTTGCGGCGGCTGCGCTCGGCGCGGCATCCTGCACGGCCAACTACGAAGATATCAACCGGAATCCCTACGAGGTCACCGCCGAGGATATGGAGCGGGACGGTTACGCCATGCGGTCGTTCATGACCACCATGCAGAGCTGGGTCATTCCGGCCGACGTCAACCAGTGCCAGTTCACCGATCTGCTGCTGGGCGGTCCCTACGGCGGCTATATCGCCGATGCGAACAGCGGATTCAATGCCGGAAAATTCTCGACCTACGATCCGCAGTCGAACTGGTCGCCGGTATTCTACCGGGTTGTCTACACCAATGAAATGTCGAACTTCACGGAGTTGTGCAAGGTGACCGAAGACGAGAACGCCATCGCCGTGGCGAAGGTGGTGAAGGTCGCCGGCGTACACCGCGTCGCCGACACCTACGGCCCGATTCCCTATACGCAGGTAGGCACGGGCGCCGATCCGGTGCCGCTGGACTCCGAGAAAGAGGTCTTCAAGGCCATGTTCGCCGATCTGGACGCTGCCGTCGAGGTGCTTACGCGCAACCGTGCAGGCATGATCACCACCGATGCCGACCGGCTTTACGGCGGCAGTCTGGAGCGCTGGGGCCGTCTGGCCAACTCGCTCAAGCTGCGTCTTGCGATGCGTATCGTCTATACGGATTTCACCACCGACGACGGTCGTACCCCGCAGCAGCTGGCCGAGGAGGCCGTCAGCTCGGAGCTGGGCGTGATCGAGGACAACTCCGGCAATGCCATGTATACGGGCTTCGGCAAGGACGGCAATCCTTTCTACGTCTGCTTCTTCAGTTATAAGTCGGGTGCGGGCGACCACCGCGTCGCCGCCGATATCGCGTCGTTCATGAACGGTTACGCCGATCCCCGTCGTGCGAGCTATTTCAACGAGTCGGCTTTCGCCGCAGGCGGCTATGCCGGTCTTCGCAACGGCATTCAGATTCCCGACGATGAGCGAATCAACAACTTCTCGCGCTATAACGTGACGGCGTCGACTTCGCTGATGTGGATGAACGCTTCGGAGGTGGCCTTCCTGCGCGCCGAGGGCGCTTTGCGCGGCTGGGCGATGGGCGGCGACGCGCGGAGCTTCTACGAGGAGGGTATCCGGCTCTCGTTCGAGCGTTGCGGCGTCGCGGATCAGCTGACGGCCTATATGGCTTCGACGGCGCTTCCGGGCAGCTATGACGACCCGGCATTCGGTTACAGCTGTTCGAACCAGTCGACGGTCACGATTCCTTGGAACGACGGGGCGGCTTTCGAAGAGAACCTCGAACGCATCATCACCCAGAAGTGGATCGCCAACTTCCCGCTGGGTACCGAAGCGTGGGCCGATTACCGTCGTACGGGCTATCCGCGTCTGTTCCCGGTGGTGGTCAACAACAATCCCGACATCACCAATCTGCAGCTGGGCGCCCGACGTATGACCTATCCGCTGGAGGAATACGAGGCGAACGGCGAAACGATCCGGGCCGCCGTGGATCAGTGGCTGGGCGGTCAGGACAAAATGTCCACCCGTCTGTGGTGGGATTGCAATCCCCGGATTCGCTAACCTATAAAACCGTCAAACTATGAAAATCAACATCAAAAGATATTTCCTGCCCCTTGCAGCCGTGCTTTTCATGGTCGGCTGCCACGAGGCCGTCGAGCCAGAGGCGATCGACGTGAACTATTCGTCATTCGAGGAGACGAATCCCGAATTGTATGCCCGGTACATGCAGGCGCTCCGGGAGTACAAGGCCGGTTCGCACAAGGCGGTGTTCGTTACGATGACCGTTCCCGAAAACGGCGCCGCTACGACCCATCGCACGCAGCATTTCACGGCGATACCCGACAGCGTCGACTTCATCGTGGTGAACCCGGTTCCGGCCGTGCTCTGCCAGACGCTTGTCGATGAAATCCGGAAAGTGCATGAGAAGGGGACCCGCGTCCTCTTCAATATCGACCTGCAGACATTCGAAAACGACTGGACGCAGGTGCTGAAGGCGGACCCCACGCTCAGCGAGGACGATGCGCTGGCTTATCTCGGCGGCCGTGTCGGCGAGCAGATCGCGCTGGTAGACCGCTGGGGCTACGACGGCTTCATCTTCACCTACACGGGCAAGGCCGTAGGCAGCATGCAGGACGAGGCGCTGGCCGTCTATACGGCCCGTCAGGAAGCGCTCTTCGCGCCGATCCGCGCTTGGCACGAGGCTCATCCCTCGCATGCGCTCGTCTTCCGCGGCTTCACCGGAGCCGTTACGGAGGCGAATATGCCGCTGCTGGACGAGTGCGCCTACATCATCCTGCCGACCAATGACGTGAAGACGCTCGACGAGATGTCGTTCTCGGCTCTTACCGCAGTCAGCGTTGCCGGCGTGCCGGCCGACCGTCTGATCGTGACGGCCCAGACCACCCGTCCCGGCGACGACAAGAAGGAGTTCGGTTATACCGGCATGGTCGATGCCTTCGGCGATACGGTCGAGGCGATCGAGGCTTGGGCCGGATGGGTGACGCTCCCTTCGCCGGGCTATACCCGTGCAGGGCTGCTGATCGAGGATGTCCAGTACGACTATTACAACCCCGCCAAGGTGTGGGCCAAGACCCGCGAGGCGATCGGCATTATGAACCCCTCCATCTAAAAACTGACAGCCATGAAATACAACAAATGCTTATTGGTTCTCTCGGCGCTCGCCGCAGTCGCTTTCACCGGCTGCAAGAACGAGGATGTCGAGAAGCATCGTTTCGATAACAAGTTCTATATCACCTCGACCATTCTGTCCGACGACCTGCTGATCAAGAGCGACACGCCGGGATATACCAAGACGATCGAGTCGCGTCTGGCCAAGCCTGCCGCGCAGCAGGTCGCCGTGACGATCGGGGCCGATCCGTCGCAAGTAGCCGCCTACAACATGATCTATGGCGACAACGCCGTGGCGCTTCCCGCCGAATGCTACGAACTCTCTTCCAACCGGATCGACATTGCGGCCGGTCAGGTGAGCGGCGACGCGATAGAGATCGTGTTCAAGGACATCAATACGCTCGACGGCAGCCTGCGTTACGTGCTGCCCGTGACGGTCACTTCGTGCAATGGCGTGGATCTGCTCGACAGCCGCAGTACGGTCTACTTCGTGGCCCGTCAGGGTGCGATGATCAACGTGGTGGCCAACATCGCGTGGATGAACTTCCCGGTCAGCTGGTCGGCCGACGCCAAACCGCTCGTCAGCGGCATGAAGCAGGTCACCATCGAGGCCCTGCTGCGCAGCGCCGACTGGACCGACGGCCGCGGCGACGCCCTCAGCTCGGTATTCGGTATCGAAGGCAACTTCCTCGTGCGCATCGGCGACGCCGACCGTCCGCGCGACCAGCTCCAGCTGGCGACGGGATCGGCCAACGGCGGCAACTGGCCCGCAGCCAATGCCGCTCCGGGGCTTCCGGTCAATGAGTGGGTGCATATCGCCGTGGTTTGGGATGCCGTAAACGGCGAGCGTATCTATTACCAGAACGGCAAGCAGGTGGCCTACTCCAATCAGAAGATGAGCGGATCGGTTACGCTGACCAGCAACTGTTACGTCGGCAAGTCGTACAACGAGGAGCGTTACATCCCCGGAGAGATTTCCGAGCTGCGCGTTTGGAGCGTGGCCCGTACGCCGGAGCAGATCGCCGGCAACATGTACGGTGTCAGCCCCGAAAGCGAGGGGCTGGTGGCCTACTGGAAATTCAACGAGGGTTCCGGTTCGACGATCATCGACCATGCGAACGGCACGAATCTCTCTGCCGTGGGCGGCACGCCGACTTGGATTCCCGTAACTCTTCCTGAAGTAAAATAACCAATAACAGCTATTACGCATGAAAACGAGATATTTCAAATCCGGTATTCTCGCCGCAGCCGCAGCCTTGCTCTACTCCGCTGCGTTCGTCTCCTGCACGGACGATGTCACGGTCGGCGAGTGGGACGGCGCAGGCTCGATCGAAACGGGCCTCAATGAAACGGGCGCCGTGCTGCAGGACCTCAACTCCGGGAAGTCGAACACCACCGTCGAATTGTGGAAGGAGACCTACACCGCCGAGCTGCGTCTGGTGTTGACCAAAGCCCCCGCCGAGGGGTTCACGGCTAGGGCCAAGTTCGATACCTCCTATGACGCGGGGCAGTACAACAAGGCCAACGGTACGGATTATACGCTTTATCCGGCCGACAAGGTGACTTTTGCCAACGACGGTCTCTTTGCCGCCGCGGGCCGCAATGTCGAACTTACGGTCGAAATGACCGTCGAGGCCGCCGAAGGGCTTGCAGCCGGCCGGGGATATCTGATCCCCGTAGCCCTCGAAGCCGACGGCGTGATCCTCAAGGAGAGCCATTGTTTCTACGTGGTGAAGGATATGACCTCGATGCCTACCTGTTACAAGGGCGACGACCTGCCGAAGGGCTTCCTGTTCTTCGAGGTCAACGACGTCAATCCGCTCAACGCCCTGACGTTCGAACTCGAAGACGGCCGCCTGCTGTGGGATGTGGTCTGCCTCTTTTCGGGCAACATCAACCACCATGCGGACCGCAACGCTCCGTTCCTGAGCCTCAATCCGCAGACCCAGTATTGGATGGATAACAACGAAGCCTTCATCCAGCCGCTGCGCAAGCGCGGTATGAAGGTGATCATGTGCGTGCTGGGCAACCACGACCAGTCGGGTGTGGCGCAACTTTCCGACTACGGATGCCAGATGTTCGCCAAGGAGCTGGCCACGTTCTGCGAAACATACAATATCGACGGCGTATGCTTCGACGACGAGTATTCGAACGCTCCCGATCTTTCGAATCCCTACTATGCTTCGCGCAGCTCGGCGCGGGCGGCCCGTCTGGCCTACGAATCGAAGAAGGCGATGCCCGACAAGCTTGTGGTCGCCTACTGCTACTCTTCGTTCCATATCAGCAGCTGGCCGACCGAGATCGAGGGACAGGACATTGCGGAGTGGGTCGATATCGCCGTGGGCGATTACGGTCAGTCCACTTCGCCCAAGGGCAACATGACCCAGAAGCAGTGCTCGGCCATCTCGATGGAGTTCAACCGCGGTACGGGCGGCAACTTCACCAGCGGCGTCGCCGAGGGAATGCTCAATCCGACGACCGGCAAGGGCTGGTTCATGGGCTTCGCGCCCGACCCGCTGAAGAATACCAACGGCAGGGTGGATAAGAATGCTTGGCGCAATATTTTCGTCAACCGGCTGAACAAAGGTCCCGAAACTCTCTACGGATCGCCGCTCAAGGAACCGGAGCACTTCTACAAGTTCGCCGACACCACGCGCTATAATTATCCTGAGGACCTGCCGGACACCTATTCGCGTCCGGCGCAGCCTGAGTGGCCGAACTATTGATTCGATTCCGCCTTGCGGGCGGGGTGCGGCCCTGCCTGCGAGGCGATATTAACCGAAAAACAGTAAACGATGAAAAACATGTATAAATATGCGCTGCTTTTCGCCCTCGCGGGCGGCGCAGCGCTCTTCACCGGCTGCCGCGCCGACGAGGAGGTCGATCTGGCGGGCTACCCCGAAACGCCGGTCGGCGCAACGATTTCCGGTACTACGGACCGGGTGGCGACTTTCGCGGGAACTTACGATAATGAAGGCGTGCTGAATCTTGCCGGTTCGCTTTCGGGCGAGTATACCATTGCCCTTGCGCAGGCCAGCCCCGAAGAGACAGTCGTCCGCGTGGAGCCTATTATCACCAACGTACCGGCCGAGCTGGTCGAGATCAGCGCGCGCGAGCTGGTGATTCCCGCCGGCAGCACTACGGCGGCAGTCTCGGTAAGGATGATCGAGGAGAACTACGACTTCATGGAGAATGTGTTCGGGCCTGTGACCTACGAGCTGGGCGTGCGTGTGGTCGAAGCGCGCGGTTCGCAGGTTCCCGTGGTGGACGGCGAGGCGAAGATGGTGATCGAAAAGGCTGCCTATGTCGCTGTCGCGTCGCTCGTGGGCGTCGAGGGCAATGCCGTGACTTTCAAACGCAACTTCATCGACGGTGCGATCGTCAACGAAGATCCGATAACATATGACGTGAAGGTCGTGGTGGACCGTCCCGTGCTGGAGGATACGAAGTTCGTCGTGAAATCGGCGGGCATTCCCGAAGGATTTGCCGATGACGAGCGCTTTACGCCCGCTGCCGAGGTGACGATTCCGGCCGGGGCGAAAGAGTCGGACGCAACGACGTGGTCGGTGACGGACGACTTCCTCGAAGCGGACGAAGAACTCGGTACTTTCCCGGTGCAGCTCACGGCCGAGCTGGTCGGCGATACCGCCGGGGCCGCCGTCGATCCGGAGGATGCCGGCGTTGCGATTTCGATCGTGAAGAAGTCCGATCTCCTGACTTTCCTGTCCGCGGCCGATCCGTCGTGGAAGAAGTATCCGACGAGCGGATGGACCGTGCAAACCAACGGCAGCGCATGGCCGGATGCCAATACCGCTCTCTTTGACGGAAACTCGTCCACCGATATTTATACTTGGAGTTATCCCTCGCTCGAATTCACGATCGACATGAAGACCTCGCAGTGGGTCGCCGGTTTTGATATTCAGGCTTACGGAAATATCAGCAACATAGGCGAGTACTTCGAGCTTTCGACGTCGGAAGACGGGGTGAATTGGATGCCGCACGGAGAGCTTCGGCAGGCCGAGGCTCCCAACAGAGGCTATCGCGCAACCAACTATGTTCAGCTGCTCAAGCCCTGCAATGCCCGCTATGTCAAGTGGGTCGGCACGAAGGGCAGCGCATCTTCGCCCGATATCTCGGAGTTGTATATCTACGGCCGGAACGAATAACCGGAATCCGGTTTGAATGTTGACGGAGGCTCCCCGCAGAAATGCGGGGAGCTTTTTTTTCGGTCTTGACTTTTGTCGGCGGAGGTCCGTCGTCCGGCAATCAGGTCGGTTTGATGCTTTTTATTTGTCAGAGGCATGTATAATTCTTATTGCTTGATCACCGAAGTTATTGATAAAATAGGGGAATTGTATATTCGGGGTCAATCACCATCTTTCCATCGTTGAATCGAACGGTGGTGAGATACATAAAGCGAGGATGAATTTCGGTCGGACTATGATGTGCGTGGAAAGCCAAACGCAAATTCCCCTCCTTGTCGCGGAAAAGCGAGCCGTGCCCTACGCCACGCAATCCATCGGGGTTCTGCAGGAGAGGGTTGTCCTTATATTTTTCCCATTCGCCGTTGAGTGTTTTTGTGGTTGCACATCCGATGCCGTAATAGGGGCTTTCATAGGAGTTGGCAGAATAAATCATATGGTAACATCCATCGTGTTTAATGACGAATGCTCCTTCATTCACCCGTGGCCATATCTCTTCCCATGGTTGCGAAACGTGGATGCAAGGGTGTAAGGTTTCCATTTTCGGAGTCACCCAATCGTCATTCAGTTCGACCATCCAAATGTTCAGGCCGTCGTTAAATCGGTCGAAAAACATATAGGCACGTCCGTCATCATCAACAAAAAGCGTATTGTCGATGCATTTTTCGTCGGCAATCATCGGTTGTTTCGCCTCTTGCCTAAACGGGCCGAGCGGTGAATCAGAGACAGCCGCGCAGATGTGTTCTTCTGCCGAATAGTAGAGATAGAATTTTCCGTTGCGGTGATAGACTTCGGGGGCCCAAAACCAGTAATTGCCCCATACGTCGCGCCGGTGCATGACCAGATCTTCGGGGGCAAGACCTTTGGCGCGTTTCCATGATTTGAGGTCGGTTGAAGTCCATGCGGCTATGCCGTTCTCCGCAAAGGTGCCGTAGGCATAGTAGATTCCCTCGTGCAGCAAAATGTAGGGATCGGCAAGCGGGATACGCTGCGGGGCAACATCTTCCTTGGATCGTTTTGACGGATTAGTGCCGCTACAGCACAACAACATGCAGACTGTAGTCAAAAACAGGGTGATTTTCATCAGTTTATTAATTGGTTCGGGTTTATCTCCATTTTGGTTTCATCAGCAACTGTGCCCTCATTCTTGATTTGAATCATAAATTGTTTGGGCGTAATGCCGTATTGTTTTTGGAAACATTTGGTAAAATAGGAGGGAGAACTGAATCCCACCATATAGCACACCTCATTGATCTGGTATTCTTTTTTCTGGAGTATCTGAGCTGCCGTCTTGAGGCGTTCGAGTTGAATGTAATCATTGGGACTGATATCTAACATGCCTTTGACTTTGCGATAGAAACTGGCACGGCTCATATACATCATCTTGGCTAAATCGCAGGTGTTGAACTCTGGATTGTTGAAGTTCTTGCGAACAATATCCTGCAATTTTTGAATAAAGATGCGGTCGGTTGAGGAGGTGGAGACCGAGTTTGCCATGACCAGCGGATTTTTCGAGAATCGTTCAAAGAGCATGCGCCGGCTCTTCAAAAGATTGGAGATCGCCGATTGTAGATATTCCGCCGAAAAGGGTTTTTCGATGTAATAATCGGCTCCGAGGTCCATACTCTGGATTTTTGATTGAATGTCGGTTTTGGCCGTCAAGAGGATAAAGGGAATGTGGCTCGAACGCACTTCGTTTTTCATGCAGCGGCATAGCTCCAAGCCGTTCATCTCTGGCATGATAATATCACTTAGAACGATGTCTATATGCTCTTTTTTTACCACTTTGAATGCCTCTGCGCCATTAGTGGCCGTTCGCACGATGTACCGCTCGGAGAGCATCTGCGCGATATAGTTTCGCATTTCGGGGTGATCTTCGACAATGAGGAGGGTCGCGCGTACTTCGTTGTCGGTCTCCTCATGGGTAACGGTTTCCGTAGCGTTATGATCACTCTTTTCCTGCTCTTTGGCCAGCGACTGGTCTGCAAGCGGAAGAGTGAGGATAAATTCGTTTTCTGTCATGCTGTCACCCATGCGTAGTGTGCCGTTTTGGAGCGTAGCCAGCGAGCTGGAGAGGGCCAGACCGATCCCGGTTCCCGGAAAAGTCGAAGCAACGGTGTGCTGGAAGAAAGGGGCAAAGATGTCCGAACGAACCTCTGGTGGCACTACCTCGCCGTCGTTGACGACGCGCAAGATAAACGAGTCATTCTCCGTTGCCATCGAAATAAGAATCCTTTTGTCCGAAAATTTCACAGCGTTGACTAGTAGATTGCTTACGATCTTTGTGAAGGCTTCGCGGTCGACCTTGGCCCAGACGGCATGGTCGCCGTTCTCCTGAGTTAATTCGAACTTTTTGCCCTGCTCCTTGGCCATAGAACTGAAACGATGGAAGGTCTCGCGGACAATGCGGGCTACATCGTACATAGCTATCGAAAGCGTCAGATGTTCCTTTTCGATGTTGCGGAAATCGAGCAGTTGGTTCGTCAGATCCAACAAGCGGTTGGTATTTTGACTCATGATGCGAAGCGTGCCGGAAAGATCGTCGTTTAACTTTTTGCTTGACAGGATGTTATCCAATGGAACCTTGATCAGCGTGAGTGGCGTTCGGATTTCGTGGGCTATATTGGTGAAAAATTTGATTTTCACGTCATAGAGCTCGCAGTTTTTTTGTTGCTCGAAATCCCGACGGTGCTGTTCTTCGCGTTGTTTGCGTTGTCGCTCATTGTGCTTGTAGAGCCAATAAAGTATGCCGAGAATGAGTGTAAAGTAGAAAATATAGGCTGCAAAGCTTCGGTAGAGGGGCGGAGAGATGTGGATGTGGAGTTTCTTGTGGGTGTTTTGGGTGCCATTGTCGAGTCGGGCGTGGAACGTATAGTTGCCCGGCGGAAGTTTGGCGTAGGGGAGTTTGGCTCCGTTGGCGGGTGCCTCACACCATTCGTCATCGTATCCCTCCATACGGTAGCTGAGGTGCATGCCGGGTGATTTGCGGTAACTCAGGACTGAAAGTTGGAGTGAAAAGGAGTTTTGGTTGTGACGAAGATAAAGTGTGTCGCAAGCGATGATGCTTTTGTCGTAGAGCGTCGAGGTGGAGCCATCGTCCGAGAAGTCAAGCAATGAGAAATCGGTGATGTAGATAGGTGGAAGTTTGTTCTGCTGCTTGTTTAGGCGTTTGGGGGTGAACGAGATAAGTCCCTCGATGCAACCGAAATAGAGCGTGCCGTCTTCCGATTTATAACTCGATTTGTAGTTGAATTGGTTGCTCAATAAACTATTGGCGACTGTATAGACATACTTCGTTTTACGCTCTGCAGGGTCAAAGGCTACCAATCCGTTGTTGGTTGAGATCCAAAACATGCCATTGTCATCTTCGGCGATCTGAAAGGCTACATCGCTCGGTAATCCGTTGGCGGTGTTGTAATGGGTAAAACACCCATCACCGGCCTCGAATGCACTGAATCCCCCCCCCTCGGTGGTAATCCAAATACGGCGGTCGGAATCTTCGAAAATAGAAGTGATGTTGTTGCTGGGCAACGACTTCAGGTTGCCGGCATCGTGGAGATAGTGCTGCCAAGTATCGCTATAGGGGGACCGAACGTAGAGGCCATTAGTCAGCGTTGCCACCCAGAGATTGCCGGCGCTGTCTTCCTGTATGTCGTTGACCATCTTTCCATCGTTGATTTCTGGGACATAACCGAACTCGCCGCTGTGTAGGTCATAGAATTGCAGCCCGTGCATCGTACCTATATAAATGTGCCCGTCTTGGCTCTTGCAGAGTGCAAAGACATAATTGCTGAACAGATGGCCGTAGGTCGTCGTGTTGTCGTAGACCCGAATACGCCCCGTCTGGGTGTCGAGCACATGAATACCCTTCGAAAAGGTGCTGATCCACAATTCATGGCCGTGCATCAATAGTCCGTGGACATTCGAAAAGTTACGACTCGCCTCGACAAACTGAAAAGTTTGTTGCTTGGGATCGAAATGGTATAGCCCTGCGTCTTCACTGCCTACCCACAAGCATCCTTGCTGGTCGGGACATATTTCACGTATACGCAGGCCTTTGATACTTTGTGGAACGTTGGTGGGGTAGTATTTTGTAAATTCGGCTTTGCGCAACGGCAGATAGTTGACTCCGCCGAAAAAAGTGCCGACCCATATGCCTTCCTCGCTGTCTTTGAAAATGGTATATACCGCATTGTCTGAAAGCGAATAGGGATCGTAAAGCGAATGTTGAACCATTTGGGTGGTACGGGCGTGTAAGTTAAAGATGAAAAGCCCTGATTCAGAGCCGATCCACAGTTCTTCGGCATTGTAGACCAAGATGTGGCGAATATAGAGCGGTTGGACATTGCGTTCGACGAGAGGCAATCGTGTGGCGCGGCGATCGATGAGATTGATTTCTGCTACACCTTCGGTTTCGAATCCGACATACATTCGATTAAAATTGTCGAAACACAGATGCGACAAGCCGTGGTGTAGGTCGATTTCAGAGGGATTGGAGAGCTCGAAGCGTTCGATGTTTTGAAAATGGTCGTCGGTCGAAAAGAGTCCGCGATCCAATTCGAAAAACCAAATTCGCCCGCGGGGATCGCTACGGAGCACAGGGATGGAGTTGGAAGCTCGATAACGGCACTCAATATCATCGGATTTGGGGTCGTAGCAGAAAACCTCTTTGGTTTCGGTGACCAACCAAATGTTTCCGAGTGCGTCACGCTCCAAGATTATAATGGGTTTGTTGATGACCTCGCCCGCTTCATTGTGCAGGATAATATCGGTGAACTGTTCGGTTTCCGGGTCGTAACGGCACACCCCTGATTCGGTGCCTACCCAAATGCGGTTCGCTCCATCTTCGACCATGCAACGGATTGAGCTATTCTTCAATCCTCCTTCCGAGAAGGGGCGATGTTTGAAAATCTTGAACGTTTGACCGTCATAACGATTCAACCCCTCCTTGGTGGCGAACCACATGAACCCTTTGCTGTCTTGGATGATGTCAAAAATCGTATTTTGAGACAATCCTTCATTGGTGGTCAGATGGTTGAATTGCAGGGCTTCGGCGTGAGCAGTTGCATATCCGGAGAACCACAAGATAAGAAGTGTAAAAAAGTGTTTCATAGGATCGTTTTTGAACCTTTTCTTAGCAAATATACGACACTATTTATGATAATGGATGATATAATTTCTTACTTTCTCGACGATTGAGAGGATATTGCTATTCATTGTGACAAAATTTACTTTTAGGTCGGCTGCTGCTTTCTATATTTGCTTAGCATAAAAGATAAACCGTTTACTATGAAAATTCGCTTGACACTCTTGTCTCTTTTTCTCTGCAGTTGCCACATACTCCAAGCCGGAGGGCGTTGGTCTTCTCGCCTCTATCTCAAACAGCCCGGCAATCCGGCTGAGTGTCATGTCCTTCATGCCGATGCCTGCGACGCTTCAAGGTTGTACGGCACTGGACCCCTGCCTCTTGAAATACGCCGAGATACGGTGCGGGAGGAGGCCGGGCTTCGTATTGTTTTGACTTTGAAGGCAAGCGAAATGTGTTATTATAATATCGAGCAGGTTATTGTCTCTGATTGCTCGGAATCGGAGGCGCTCTACTACATGCCGGGATTCTGGTATCAACGAAATCAGCGCTCACCTGCCGAAGCTCCGTCGATGCAGGTAAGCAACAGTTGGCAAGTTCGTTGCGATCGGCTCAGTACGCCCCTGACGGGTATATTCGACCCCAGCTCAGGGCGTTACCAAACGATTATGCGTACTGATGACTGCGTGTGCGATGCGCTTGCGTGTCATGCGTACGGAGAGGTGATTCTTTCCGGCCCGACCTCGGTGGGATTTACCGGTTTTTGTTCCGTCGAGGGGTGTTCGGCCTTGTGTTTCGGTTACCCATGGAGCGAAAATCCCTATACCTATGTTAGAAAATTGACGTTAGCCCCTGCTGTGCGAGCTTTTGATAAGTTGGAGCAAGGGCAAACTCGTACTCTCAGCTGGTTGTTGTGCGAGGGTTCTGCTCTGGGTTTCTCCGATTTCGTGGAACAGACGTGGAATCGCTCCTTTGATTTTTGGTCGCCGGAACCCATTGCAACCACCTTTAAACCTTCCGAGGCCAAGGCCTGTTTGGCACAATATTTCCGCCAAAGTTATGTCGACCGTTATCCTTTGAAGTATACTTCGGGAGTTGAATTGCGTATAGACGATCCAAAACCCAACGGCATTGCAGAGGTGGGTTTTGTGGGGCGTGTTCTCTTGAATGCTTTCAACGCTTTGGAGTATGGGGAAGCCACTCACGACGCAACGTTGGTTGCCCAAGCGCGTTCTGTATTTGATAGTTATCTCGTTCATGGCTTTACTTCAGGCGGTTTGATTCGCGAATTTGTAGATTTCGAACGAGGAAAAGAACCCGACGTCTATACCATCCGCCGTCAATCGGAGGGACTTTATGCTCTCTTGTGTTACCTCCATTATGAAGAAACGCGGGGACGCTCACACCCCGAATGGGAAGTGCATATCCGTACACTCCTCACTCGTTTACTCACCTTGCAACAACCTGATGGAAGTTTTCCGCGCAAATTCCGTGATGATTTGCAGGTGGTCGACGCTGCGGGCGGCAGTACTCCCTCAGCAACCTTGCCATTGGCGATGGCTTATCGGCAATTCGGCCAAAAGATCTATCGAGATGCGGCACGTCGCACGGCTGACTATTTGGACCATAATCTTATCGCCAAGGCGGACTACTTCTCCTCGACGTTGGATGCCAACTGCGAAGACAAAGAGGCCTCGCTCTATGCTGCCACGGCGATGTACTATATGACCCGTATTACGCGCGGCGAGGAGCGTCGCCGTTATGCCGACCTTTGTCGTCAAGCCGCCTATTTTGCCCTGTCATGGTACTACCTGTGGGATGTTCCTTTCGCTCAAGGGCAGATGTTGGGTGATGCGGGCTTCCGAAGCCGTGGTTGGGGCAATGTGTCGGTCGAAAACAATCATGTCGATGTCTTTGTCTTTGAATTTGCCACCGTGCTCGACTTTTTAGCTAAAGAGTATGGCGAGGAGCGCTTTGCACGGATGGCTCGTGTGATGCGTACTTCGATGTTGCAACTCATGCCAACTGCGGAGAACCATTGTAATATAGGGCGTGCGGGTTACTACCCTGAGGTGGTGCAACACACCACATGGGATTATGGCCACAACGGCAAAGGGTTTTACAACGACATCTTCGCTCCCGGTTGGACGGTTGCTTCCCTATGGCAGCTTCTGACTCCCGAACGCGTGGATGATTTTTTCAACAGATAGTATGATATTCCGTCAGTACGAGAAATGAAACAGATTCTTTCCCTTTTTATCATTGTGCTCGGCTGCTGGCCTATGCTGCTTCCGGCCCAAGACCTGCCGACCAATCCTATTCGCGTCGATGGTCAAGTCCATCCGATGCCCGACCCCTATGTGGTACAGGATGGCTCATGGTATTATGCTTGTGTTTCGACGGGCGATGGCGTCGGCATATCACGATCGCGCAGTATGACGCAAATTGTCCGTCCGGAGATTGTCTGGCGGCTTCCCGTTGAGAACGAATCGCACCCGTGGAACCTTGTCGATTTATGGGCCCCAGAGTTACATCACATCGGCGATCGTTGGTATATCTATTATGCTGCTGGTCGGCGTACATATACCGACGCCGAAGGCAAGAAGATCGACGGTTTTGACTTCCAGCGTTCGGGTGTCTTGCGTTCGAAGAGTGATGATCCGATGGGTGAATGGGAAGATATGGGCATGCTCTATACCGGCCCAGCACCCGAAGCCCCGACACGTGACAGCCTTTCGTTCGAGAATACCGAATATGCGATTGACCTGACGACTTTTGAATTGAAAGGCCAACGCTATGCCGTTTGGTCCGGTACGCGCAAAACAGATGGTATCCAGCAAATCCGTATTGCTCCGATGAGTAATCCGTGGACCATTGCGTCGGGTTATCAGGTACTTTCTGCCCCCGAAAAGTCGTGGGAAAAAGTGGCCGCCGAAATAAATGAGGGACCTGCTGTGTTGTTTAATCCAGACCGCACAAAACTGTTCATCGTCTATTCATGCAACGGTTCGTGGACCCAATATTATTGTTTAGGCTGGCTAATGCTTGACGTACAGGCAGGGAACCCGCTCAATCCCGCCGATTGGCGCAAATCGTCCAATGCCGTCTTCTCACGCCTCGACAATACCATGTCTCCTGAAAGCGGTGTCAACGGTGTGGGGCACAACACCTTCTTGCGCTCACCGGATGGTACGGAGGATTGGATCCTCTACCATGTCATGCGCTATCTGCCCCAAGCCGGTGGTGGATGGGGTGAACGTTATCCTTTCTTGCAGCGCTTCTCGTGGAGGGCGGATGGTACACCCGACTTCGGCCGCCCTATGGGGTGGGGCGAGGCTTTTATACCACCCTCCGGAGAACGAGTGCATCGATGAAAATGACAGATAAAAAGAGATACATTTTTCTTATTAGTAACCCGCTAACTTAAATGAACTGCATGAATAGAATTCTACCTTGACAGCTGTTAAAGCCAGCTCTTTCGATCCGTTCGAAAAACCAATCCAACCTTTTTTATGAAAAAACCTAAGATGAATCAAACTTATGGATAAACAATCGAAAATTGCGCCATTTTTATCCGCCTTTTGGAGTCTTTTATTTTTGGTTGCCCTCGTAGGAAGCCAATCTCTCTATGCCCACAGGACCGAAGTTTCGGAGTTTTCAGCGAATAACCAAAGTGAACAAGTTCTGGCTAAAGGTATTGTGACCGATACGAATGGTGTGCCCCTGCCGGGGGTGGCCGTCATAGTCAAAAACTCCCAACAAGGTACGTCGACCAGTATTGACGGTGCTTTCAGCCTGTATCTGCCGAGCAATGAGGCTGTCCTTCAATTCTCCTTCATCGGTTATGCCGTCGTGGAGGTAGCCGCCCCCTTTGGCAAGACGATGCACATAAAACTTCACGAAGATTCGAAGCAAGTCGAAGAGGTCGTTGTCGTTGGTTATGGTGTTCAGAAGAAGATGACCGTAACGGGTGCGGTGACCACCGCCAAGGTGAAGGATATCACCAAGGTGGCAACCCCTTCGCTCACGACCGCCATTGCGGGGCAGATGCCGGGTATTATCAGCCGTCAGGCCAGTGGTGAGCCCGGCAACGATGCCACGCAGGTTTATATTCGCGGTATTGCCACGTGGGGTAATCAGCACCCGCTGACTCTGATCGACGGTATCGAGCGAAATATCAACCAGATCAACGCACAGGAAATCGAGAGCTTTACCATCCTTAAAGATGCCTCGGCAACCGCTGTATATGGTGCTCGTGGTGCAAACGGGGTCATTCTCATTACGACCAAGCGTGGTAATGTAGGTGCCCCGAAGGTGACCTTTCGCACGGAGACGGCCATGATGACGGCACTGCGCCGTCCGAAATATATCGATGGCTACTCCTTTGCCTCGTTGACGAACGAAGCTTTGATAAATAACGGCCAAGCACCTCGCTGGACGGACGAAGAGCTGCAGAAATATAAGGATGGCTCCGATCCCTACCTCTATCCGAACGTGGACTGGATGAACGAGATATTGAAAAAACATACCGTACAGACGATTAACAATTTGAGTGTGTCGGGTGGCACCAATATTATAAAATACTACATGAACGTCGGTTTCACTTACCAGAGTGGGCTTTACAAGCAGGATCCGCAGAATAAGTACAATACCAACTCCAGCATGAAGCGTTATAATTTCCGTAACAACCTTGATGTGAAATTAGCCAAGAGTTTGACCATGTCGCTGGGGCTGGGTGCCATTATTCAGAACGGAAACAGCCCCGGAACATCTACCGGTGATATTTTCAAAGCGCTGAATGTTGTTTCGCCGATTGACTATCCGAAACTCAATCCCGACGGAACGCCGGGCGGTTCGCAAACCTACATAGGGTGGAACCCTTGGGGCCGTTCCACGCAGTCGGGTTATACCACCAGCGATCTGGTTACCTTGCAGGCCAATTTGGGGCTGACGTGGGACCTCTCCTTTCTGTTGAAGGGGCTTTCGGTACGCGGTCTCTTCTCCTACGACCGCTTTGCAGGTACGTACAACAGCCGCACCAAGGCTTTTGAAGTGAAGCGTTATGAGGGCGTAGACCCCGTTACCGGTGAGGATAAGTACAGCTCTGTCTATCGCGAGGAGGGGCCGTTGACCTATGCTCGCTCGACGGATGCAAACCGCGCTCAATATGCCGAGGTGCAGATCAACTATGCAAACACATTCGGCAGACACGATGTTTCGGCTATGCTGATCGCCAACCAGCGCGAGGCCGTTGCCCTCTCGGCTGGCGATTCGCGCAGTAACATTCCTTCGCGCCGCCTCGGTCTTTCGGGGCGTGTTACCTATGCGTATGATGACAGGTATCTGGTCGAGGGCAACTTCGGTTACAATGGCTCGGAGAACTTTGCTCCCGGTAAACAGTTTGGTTTCTTCCCTTCGGCCTCGGTGGGATGGATCATCTCGAACGAAAAGTTTTTCCGGGTGAAGGCTATCAACCGACTCAAAGTGCGCGCGTCGCATGGTTTGGTGGGCAATGATGTGTTGGGTGTGCGTTTCGGCTTCCTTTCGACCGTCGCCACTCAAGAGCAGGGGTATCAGTTGGGAGAATCATCTGTCTTCTGGCCGAGCATGGGCGAGAGTACGTTGGGCAACCCCGATTTGATATGGGAGACTTCTCGCAAGACCGATGTCGGTTTAGATTTGGGTATGTTCGACGATCGGCTGACGCTGCAAGTCGATTTCTTCAAGGAGAAGAGAAGCGATATTCTCATTCAGCGCAGCACCATTCCGTCGACGACGGGTATTTATCCGTGGGCACGTCCTTATGGTAACCTCGGAGAGATTGATAATAAGGGTTTGGATGCATTGTTGGAGGTGCGCAATACTACCAAGAGCGGATTCTTCTACTCGCTGCGCGGTAATTTTACTTTCGCGCGCAATGAAGTCATCGAGAACGATGAACCTCGTCCTGCCTATCCCTATCTGACGGGGAAGGGGCATCGTTTGGGGCAATACCGCGTCTTTGTAGCCGAAGGCTTCTTCAAAGATCAGGCGGAGATCGATGCAGCTCCGATTCACACCTTTGGACAGGTTCGTCCGGGCGATGTGCGTTACAAAGACGTGAACGGCGACGGAAAGATTGACTCGTACGACCAAGTGCCCTGTGGCTATGCACGTCTGCCGGAGATTTCGTTTGGATTCGGCGGAACGATCGCCTACAAGGGATTCGATATGAGCGTCTTCTTTACGGGAGCTGCCAACTCGACTGTCTACATGAGCGGCTACGGGTTGTGGGCATTCTATGATGGCGTTGGACAGAACAATGTGCTTAAAGAGTATTACGACAACCGTTGGACACCCACGAACCCCAATGCTAAATATCCGGCGATCGACGTGGGTAACAACCCCAACAACTTCACCGCCTCGACTGTGTGGTTGAAGAATGGCAATTACATCCGGCTGCGTAATGCCGAGATTGGTTATACCCTGCCGAAGAGTGTGATGAACAAGTGGCATATCTCTTCGCTGCGATTCTTTGTCAATGGTACCAACCTGCTGACATTTGACCATATCAAGATTATGGACCCCGAATCGAATGATGGTACGGGAGCCTATCCGCTGCAACGAAGTGTAAATATTGGTTTACAAATTGAGTTCTAATAATGATTGTTTATATGAGACGTGCAAAATATATTATTTGGTTTTTAATCGTTGCGATCTCTTCGTTCGTTACCTCGTGTGCGGATTATCTGGATAAAGCGCCAGAGGAGGATTTGACTATCGAAGAGGCATTCAGGCAACGAAAGTATGCCGAGGGATTCCTCATGGGTGCGTACTCCGACCTGCCTTTCGAATACATGTTTGTCGAGCAAGCTGATATTAATCCCTTTGTGTTGGCTTCTGACGAGTTGAATGTGCCTTGGCCCGATAAATTCGGCAAATTGATGAACCGTGGCGCGATGAACCCCTACAATGCAACCGGACGTCTTTGGATCAATATGTATGAGGGCATTCGCAAGGCCAATCTCTTCTTGGAATATATCCATCTGACTGAATTGGACAAAAACTTTACGCAGGAGGACAAGGATGTTTGGATTGGTGAGGCCATCTTGTTGCGTGCGCTCTACCATTACTATGTTGTGCGTACTTATGGTCCTTGTGTGATTCTCGACCGTGTAATGATGCCCAACGATGATTTCATGCAAATGTATCGCAATACATTGGATGAGTGCGTGGAATTTATCCTCAAAGAATTAGATCGTGCCATCGATATGCTTCCGATGCAGATCACCGACCGTACGCAGCTTGGACGTGTAACGGCTGCGGGGGCCTATGCCGTGAAGGCGCGTCTGTTGCTCTATCGTGCCAGCGATCTCTGGAACGGGAATCCCCTTTACAAGGATTTCACCGATTCTCGAGGTGTTCACCTCTTCCCGCAGGAGAAGGATCCAGTTTGGTGGGAGCGGGCGGCCGAAGCGCATCTGGAGTGTATCACAGCGTGTGAGAAGGCTGGTTACAAGCTCTATCGCGATCCGTCGAATGATCCCATTGCCAACTATTCGAATCTCTTTATCGAGGATTTCAACTGCGAAGCACTCATGTATTATAACTTCGGTAATACCAGCTGGGGTGAGTCGTGCTCATTCCCCAGAACGTTGGGTGGCTGGGCCGGTTACAATCCTACGCAGGCGCAGGTAGATGCCTATGAGATGGCTGACGGGACTATTCCCATTACAGGCTATAATGCGGATGGGTCGCCCATTATCAACCCGGAGTCGAATTATACAGAGGTGGGCTTTGCTATGGAGGATGATCCGCAAGGGCGCTGGAAGGCGGGTGTAAGCAATATGTATGTAAACCGCGATCCGCGCTTCTATGCCACCATCAACTTCAACGGTGCTGTTTTCAAGGACCACCAGATCCAATTGTGGAATACGGGTGCGGATGGTTTGGCAGGTGCTGGTCGTGACTACTGTACGACGGGTTATTTGCTGCGCAAGCACGCCGACCCGAATGTGAATCTGCTATTGGGGCATTTGACCCGTAAAACGTGGGCTTTGTTCCGCTTGGGCGAGGTTTACCTTGGCTATGCCGAGGCCCTCAACGAGGCAGAGGGACCTGTGGACGATGTCTACAAATATGTCAATCTGATTCGTGACCGAGCCGGTATGCCGGCACTTCCGGAGGGGTTGACCAAGGAGCAGATGCGCGATCGCATTCGTCGTGAGCGTCGCGTCGAGCTGTGCTACGAGACTCACCGCTACTTCGACTGCCACCGATGGATGATTGCTCACGAGACAGAAGGAGGACCTGTATATGGTATGAATATCGCTGCGGGAGAGTCGCTTTCTGACCCCGCTTTCTACAAGCGTACGTTGGTGGAGACGCGTGTGTTCCCCTATCCGCAATACTACCTTTTCCCGATTATGCAGGAAGAGATCGATAAGGTTCCGACGCTTGTGCAAAATCCCTATTGGCTATAATCTTAAAATAGACGCAAATCATGAATAAGAGAATATTTGTCGCATTAAGCTCATTTTTGGGCGCGATTTCCCTGCCGTCTTGTTCGGATGATGTTTCCGTCCAGTTGGATATTCTTGGAGCTGATGAATATGTACAAATTTATATGCCATCGGCCGGTCGATTGGAGAATATCAAGACTGTTTACATTCAGGAGGATGTGCAGTCGTTTGATGTTTCAGCTTACTACGGAGGCCCGAAATATCCGACACAGGATCTTTTCATCGAGTTCGAATTTCGCCCTGATTTGGTCGACGCCTTCAATGAGAAGAACGGGACCAATTATGCAGCGATGCCTGAGGGGAGTTACAGCATGCCCGTCACTGCAGTGAAACTTGCCAAGGGGGAGCTGCAGTCGGAGCCTCTCGCAATCGAGATTGTCGCTGCGAATTATATGGAAGTGGCAAAACCCTATCTATTGCCCATCCGCATCAAGAGTACATCGGGTACTGAACCTGTCAAAGAGTCGTTGCGTACGGCCTATTATCTGATTACGGGGTCCTACCTGCCCGGTCAGGTGCCGCGTGAAAAGGTCTATTCGTTCGGTGCTCCCTTTACCAAGCCGATCTGTGTGCGTAATGCCGACGTGATATACATGACAGAGGAGAATAACTTGGTGTACCTCACGCTTGGCAGCGACGGTGCGTATGGCAATCCGACAGCCTTCGGCTGGGGGTGGGGCGGTTGTGATTGGCTGGCCTGCATGGAACCCGGTCGTCTGTTGGCCAGATACAACGGCAATATTAACTGCTACAACCTTAATGATGCCTATAATATTCTGGGCCAGTCAACACTCGGTCAGGGTTGGGGTTTCTTAAAGCAACTCGTCCTCTTCAAGGATTTGGGAATTTTGGCCGTCGGTGGTGATGCTCTTAACAAGTATCCCTTCGTGCCGGGTGGCGCCACCTTTGACTTTCCCCTCTGTGGCGGACTTGTCAATTCTGGCTGGGGTAGTTACAACTACTTGTTGAACTATGGCAGCAATATCCTTGCAGTGGATGCCAATGGCGATATGTGGGCCTTCCCGCTTTCGGATACCTTTGTCTTGGGTGCACCGCACAAGATTGGTACGGGGTGGGATATCTATACCACGGTACTTGCTTGCGGGGAGCAGCTTTTGGCTCTCGATACGAATGGCGACCTGTGGCGCTATGAATTCAACCCTACAGCCTTTTGGCCGCTGACGGGCGATGAGCCTGTGACTCCAGAAGAAGGTGATGGCATCCTTGCCGAGTAATATTTGTGATAAAATCCGTGTCGGGTGTGTAGAATACAAACTCGTCTTTTGCTCGTCCGACACGGATTTAAAAACAATATGCGATTAACCGAAACACAAATAATGAAAAAAATTTTAGGGCTGTTCTTACTGCTGTGTTTACCGCTCTTTGCTGTACAAGCAACTGAAGTCTCGAAATCAGGACTCGATGTAAAAGCTGCACACGCTTTGGTGAAGCGTGTGGTGCCCAAGTACGCACACCGTTTTGAGATCGCGCCAATCGACCCTGAGAATGGAAGAGATGTTTTTGAGTTGGAGCAACACGGCGATAAGATTGTCCTGCGTGGTAATAACGGGGTATCCGTTGCCAGTGCCCTGAACTACTACCTGAAACACTATGCGCACTGCGAGATTAGCTGGAATGGTTCAAATTTAGACATTCCTTCCCCGATGCCTCGTGTGGCGGAACGGATTCGTAAAGTTACTCCCTACCGGTATCGACACTACTTCAACTATTGCACATTTAACTACACTGCCTCGTGGTGGGACTGGGAACGCTGGCAGTGGGAGATTGATTTTATGGCCCTGAACGGAATCAATATGCCTCTGGCATTGACCGGACAAAATTCTGTCTGGGACAGGGTCTACCGCAGTTTGGGTTTTACAGACAAAGAGATGGAGGGCTTTTTCTGCGGCCCGGCCTATTTTACTTGGTTCTGGATGGGGAACCTCGATGGATGGGGAGGGCCGCTTCCCCGACGATTTATGGCCTGTCAGGAGGAGCTGCAAAAGAAGATTCTCGCTCGTGAGAGAGAATTGGGTATGACACCCATTCTCCCCTCGTTTACGGGACACGTTCCTCCCACCTTCAAAGAGCGTTTCCCCGACGCGAAAGTCAACTCGACGCAGTGGGGTGTCAATACCAATGTAGCCGCTCCGGTTTACATCCTCAATCCTGAAGAGCCGCTCTTTGCCGAGATTGGCAAACGCTTCCTCGAAGAGCTGATCGACACCTTCGGAACAGACCACCTCTACTCGGCCGACACCTTCAACGAGATGAACCCTCCGACCAATGATCCCGCCTATTTGCATAACGTTGCTTCCAAGGTTTATGGGGCGATGGCTGACGTAGACCCGCAGGCTACGTGGGTGATGCAGGGCTGGATGTTCCTCGACCGTGCCTACTTCTGGCAGGAGCCGCAGATGCGTGCCCTCTTTGATGCGGTACCCGAAGATCGCTTGGTGGTGCTCGACCTTGATAGCGAGATATACCCCGTATGGCAGCGTACCGAGGCTTTCTATGGCGAGCAGTGGATTTGGAACATGTTGCATAACTTCGGTGGCCGTGTGAGCCTTTATGGTGTCATGGAGCGTGTTGCAAATGATCCTGCAGCGGCGCTTCGTAGCCCTAATGCGGGTAAGATGCGTGGCATAGGTTTGACCATGGAAGCCATCGAGCAGAACCCGGCTATCTATGCCCTGATGCTCGAAAACGTATGGCGTGATACGCCGATTCAGCTTGACGAGTGGCTCCGGGGGTATGCCCGGCGTCGCTATGGAGCCGAGAATGCCGATGCAGAACATGCTTGGGTGGTGCTTGAAAAGACCGTTTACAGTCACCAACCTTGGTGGGGTACGGCCTCGATTATTACGGGGCGCCCGACTTTTGAGAAGGAGACGACATGGACCTATACTCATATTCCCTACGATCGCATGGAGTTTTTGGAGGCTTGTGAGTCGTTGTTGAAGGCAGCCGACGTACTCAAAAAGAGTGAGGGCTTCCGCTACGATTTGGTAGATGTGGTTCGTCAGGCCTTGGCTAACTATGCCAATGCCGTGCAGGAAGAGTTTGCCGCCGCCTATAAAGCCAAAGATCGTCAACTCTACGAGACCAAGGTCTCGGAGTTTTTGATGTTAATCGACGATATGGACGAATTGCTCGCTACACGTACTGATTTCCTTTTGGGACGCTGGTTGAATAGTGCCCGCAGCATGGGTGTTACCAAGCAGGAAAAGGATCTCTACGAAATGAATGCACGTGATTTGATCACCCTATGGTCCGGGCCGGATTGCCAAATTCACGAATATGCTTGCAAGGAATGGAGCGGTATGTTACGTGGCTTCTACAAAGAGCGTTGGCTTCGTTTCTTCGACTACGTCGGTCAGTGCTGGGATAAAGGCGAAGAGCCCGATTTTGCACGCTTCGATCAGCAGATGTGTGATTGGGAGTGGCAGTGGGTACATGCACATGAACCCTATTCGGATAAGGCGCATGGCGATGAGATTAAAATCGCCAAGAAGATGTATTGGAAGTATGCCGATCGTATGAAACAAATTTATTAACCTCAATTCTTTAATTTACTTTTTTTTATGAAACCCAAACTGTTGCATTTTTTGCTGGTGGTATTTCTATTTCCCCTGCTGGTCTCCTGTGCCCCTGAGGTGGAAGGGACGTTGAATAAAAAGGCCTCGTATGAGCTTATCGAGCGTGTCGTACCCGATTATGCGGATTTGTTCGAGGTGGAGTATCTTCCCAAGGAGGGGGAGGCCGATATCTTCGAGTTGGAGCAATGCGGCGATAAAATCGTTTTGCGTGGTAACAACGGAGTTTCCGTAGCAAGTGCCCTGAACTACTACCTGAAAAACTATGCGCATTGCGAATATAGCTGGAATGCTTCGAACTTGAAATTCCCCGATCCCGTACCGACGGTGCCGGAGAAGGTGCGCAAGGAGACCCCCTATCAGTATCGTCACTACTTCAACTACTGCACCTTCAACTACACCTCGTCGTGGTGGGACTGGGATCGTTGGCAGTTTGAAATTGACTACATGGCTCTTCACGGTATCAATATGCCGTTGGCAATGACGGGACAGAATGCCGTTTGGGATCGTGTTTACCGCAAGCTGGGTTTCAGTGATGAGGATATGGATAAGTTCTTCACGGGACCTGCCTACTTCATGTGGTTTTGGGCAGGTAATATCGATGCTTGGTGTGGCCCGTTGCCCGCAAGTTGGAAAGAGAGTCACGAGAAGTTGCAGAAGCAGATTCTCGCTCGTGAGCGTGAGTTGGGCATGACCCCGATTCTTCCCGCTTTCACGGGACATGTGCCTCCTACTTTTATGAAGAAGTATCCCGAAGCCAAACTCAAGCGTCTGAACTGGGAGGGGCGTTTTGATGACACCTTTGTCCTCGAACCCGATGATCCAATGTTCAAGACGATTGGCAATATGTTTATGGAGGAGCAGATCAAGACCTTCGGAACAGATCACTTCTATGGTGCGGATACCTTCAACGAAATGTATCCTCCCAGCAGCGATTCGACCTATTTGAATGGCATCGGCAAGGCTGTTTATCAGTCGATGGCCGATGTGGATTCCGAGGCTGTATGGGTAATGCAGGGGTGGATGTTTCACGACAAGCGCAGCTTTTGGCAGCCCGATCAGATGAAGGCCTATTTGGGCGGTGTGCCCGATAAAGGGCTGATCGTATTGGATCTCTGGGGCGAAGAGTTCCCCATCTGGGACCGCACGGAGGCTTTCTATGGTAAGCAGTGGATATGGTGTATGTTGCACAACTTTGGTGGTCGCAACATGATGTACGGCAATGCCGCGAAGTTGGCTGCCGAGCCCAGCCGGGTGTTGAACGATCCTTCGGCGGGGGCGTTGAGAGGTATCGGTGCTGTCCCGGAAGGTATCGAACAGAACCCGATGATTTACTCGCTGCTCTTTGACCATGTATGGAGACGTGATGCCATCGACTTGGATAGCTGGCTGAAAAATTATGCTCACAGCCGTTACGGTGTGCAGGATGAAAACATGGAGCGTGCGTGGGAAATTCTCAAGCAGACGACCTATGCTCACGAGGGTAATTATGAGAGTGCTATAATGGCTCGCCCGACTTTCGAGCGTGACAACGTATGGGCTTATACGGGTATTCCCTACGATCCTGCCGAGATTATCGATGTATGGGAGTTGATGCTCGCTTCGGTGGATCGTTTGCAGGAGAACCCATGTTATCGGTACGACTTGGTGCTGGTGGGCAAGCAGGTATTGGCCAACTATGCGACTGTCATTCAGCAGAAATTCCGTGAAGATTACGATACGAAAGATCTGCCGGCCTTTGAGCGCAACCGCAGGGAGTTCATGGAGTTGATTGACGATGTGGATGCCTTGATGGCTACCCACGAGGCCTTCCTGTTGGGAAAATGGATCAACGACGCAAAGCGTTGGGGTACGACCAAGGAGGAGTCGCAGCTCTACGAGAAGAATGCCCGCGATCTGGTTACCCTGTGGGGGGATAAGGATGCCTTCCTGCACGACTATGCCAGCAAGCAATGGGCAGGTCTCTTCAAGGGCTTCTATAAGCCCCGCTGGGAGATGTTCCTCACGGCGGTGGATGATTGCATCCGCAATGACAAGGTCTTCGAGGCGGAGGTGGTAGACGATCAGATTCGCGCATGGGAGTGGGAGTGGGTTAACAGTTCGGAGCCTTATACCGACAAGCCGGAAGGCGATTTGATTGTTATTTCGAAGGCGATGTACGAGAAATATGCAGCAAAGCTGCGCAGTATCTATGGTATTGAATAGTAATAATTAATAGTGAATGAAACTGATTATGAAAAGATTAACTGAACAACCCTCCAAGTATAACGATCTTGAGAAGAAAAGCGTTGACGAACTTGTCACTGATATTAATACCGAAGACCAGCTGGTGGCTCTGGCCATTCAAAAAGTGCTTCCCGATTTGAGCCGTTTGATTTCGGCCATCGAGCAGCAACTGAAAAATGGTGGGCGTATGTTCTATTTGGGCTGTGGCAGCGGGGGCCGTCTTTCGGTGTTGGATGCCATCGAGTTGCCCAATACTTACGGTATCGAGAAGGGTATTGTCAATGTAGTGCTGGCCGGTGGCGTGGAGCACTTGGTCGAGGCGCTTGAGGAGAAGGAGGATGATGTGACCGAAGGCTGGGAGACCCTGCTTAAGGCCAATATTTCTCCCCGGGATATTGTAGTCGGTATCTCGGCCAGTGGAACGACTCCCTATGTTTTGGCGGCATTGAAGGCTTGTAAGGAGCATGGAATTCCTTGCGGTTCGATTGTACACAATCCCTCGTCGCCCATCTCGCAGTATTCGGACTATCCCGTCGAGGTAATCACTGGACCTGAGTATGTAACGGGCAGCACCCGCATGAAGTGCGGCACGGCGCAGAAGATGATTTTCGACATGATCAGCACCTCGGTGATGATTCGTTTGGGGCGTGTCGAGGGGAATAATATGGTCAATGTACGCCTGATCAATGACAAGGTGGTAGACCGCTCAGTACAGATGCTCATGGAGAAAACGGCTCTGACGGACTACGAGGAGGCAAAGCGTCTGATTCTGGAGTTTGGCAACGTCAAAAAGGCGATGGACTACCTCCGGAGTAAAGCGTAGCGTCTTCATATTGAATAAACCCAAGAGAGTTGATTTTGTCCGAAGCGGGATCGGCTCTCTCTATCAAACCAATCGAATGAAACAATTTCATATACGGATTATTGCCATAGCGTTGATTTGGGCGGGAATTTTTGGTGATGCACAAGGGGGGTTGGCACAACCTGCGGATCGCAATCTAGGGATCATTCCTGCTCCTCATACCGTGCGGCTCGCAACGGGGAGTTTTTACATCGACGAGCATGATAAAGTGCGTATTTTCTATCAAGGAGATGCTGCACAAAAGGAGGCATTGCTGTTTCGTGATTTTTTACAGCGAAACTATAACTTGAAGCTTCCCGTGGTCTCCAAAAAGCGGGGCGGTGGCCCTTGTATTGCTTTTATTGAGCAACCGCACGCCACACAAGCCGAGGGCTATGTGTTGCGTGTTTGCAAAGAGGGCGTGGAGGTGCGCGGGGCAGGCGCAGGTCTCTTTTATGGCTTGCAGTCGCTGATTCAGATGTGTGCTACAGCTTCGTCGAATGGCAACGATGTAGTCATTCCATGTGCTGAAATCGAGGATTTTCCACGTTATCCCTACCGCGGAATCATGCAGGATGTGGGGTATCACATCTATCCGGTCTCTTTTATCAAGAAACAGATCGATCTCTTGGCGCAGTACAAGATGAATGTTTACCATTGGCATCTTACCGAGGATCACGGCTGGCGTATCGAGATTAAGCGATACCCCAAGTTGACCGAGATTTCGGCCTTTCGTGCACAGACCTGCATCAGCAATTACGACTCCTCGCTTTGCGGTATGGATGGTACCCCTTATGGCGGTTTCTATACCCAAGAGGAGATTCGTGATATTATTGCCTACGCTGCGGAGCGCCATGTGACGGTGATTCCCGAAATAGAACTTCCGGGACATACCTTGGCGGTTCTGGCTGCTTATCCCGAACTGGCGTGTGGCGAAAATCCGGGTCCCTTCAAAGTGGCCGAATCGTGGGGAATTCACGACGATGTCTTCTGTGCAGGCAAAGAGGAGACATTCCGCTTTTTGGAGAATGTGCTCAGTGAGGTAATCGAACTCTTCCCCAGCAAGTACATTCATATCGGCGGCGATGAGTGTCCCAAGGTGCGTTGGAAAGAGTGCCCCTATTGCCAGAAGCGTATCTCCGACAATCGGTTGAAAGATGAATTTGAGTTGCAGAGTTATTTCATCAAACGCATTGAAAAATTCGTCCGCTCCAAAGGCCGGCGTATCATCGGCTGGGATGAAATTCTCGAAGGGGGATTAGCTCCCGATGCTACGGTGATGAATTGGCGTGATATGAGCGAAGGTGTCAAGGCTGCACAACAAGGGCACGATGTGGTGATGGCTCCGAATGCCTACCTCTATTTCGATTACATTCAGGGCAATCGTGCGTGGGAACCGCTGGCAATCGGCTGGGGTTTCAACCCTACGGAGCGAGTCTACTCCTTTAATCCGACCCCAGAGGAGCTTACTGCTGAGCAGCAAAAACGCATTATAGGGGTAGAGGCGCCTCTCTGGACGGAGCACATGGATACCCATCGCAAAGTGGAATACATGATGCTGCCGCGCCTGATGGCCTTGGCGGAGGTGGCTTGGTCGCCTTTGGAGGTGAAGGACCTGACCAATTTCAGAGAGCAACGTCTGCCTGAACATCTGGCATGGCTGGATCGAACGCCAACGATCTATCGCGTGCCAACACCGATTGGTATGGCTGACGAGACCCTATATGGTTCGGAATTTATCTTGGATTGGAAAAGTCCTGTAAAGGGAGCCCGAATTTATTATAACTTTGATGGGCAGGAGCCGCGAGAAACAGATTATCTCTACGAGAACCCCATTCGTGTACTTGTTCCGCAAGGTGAGAAACGCGAGGTGCGCGCTATCGTAATTACCCCTTCGGGTCGGCGCAGTATTTCGACAACAACTGTGTTTGTCAACCAACCTAAACAGCTTTATTGATTATGAGATGGTCACTATTTATTCTCTTGATTGGAGCGTTTTTTAGCTGCAAGGCAGTACCCTCCGCGAAGGTTTCTGCGGAGTGCTTCCAAGTAGGTAATTCCTCGGTGACGCTTGAGCCCGATAACTCCATCTTTTCGCTCGCATTGGCAGGATATGGCGCTCCTGTTGAGGGCCGTTTTACCCTTGAGTGGATTGCGCGCGGCGATGCTCCCGATGTGAATTACCTCACTGGTGACGGAGAACGCCTTTATGCGGTCGATTCGAAAGGGGGGATCCGTGTTTTGGAGAATCCCCTCGCGAATGGTCGGTGGAGAACGGTAGAGTCCTCCCTTCGGGTGAAGTTTTTAACCCTGATGCAGGGAAAACTCTATGCAGTGGATGAGACAGGTCGGTGGTTTACGGCCAAGCCGTCCGTTCGAACAATCACATGGGAAAATCTCTCCTCGCCCCTTCTGCAAATAACTTCGCTGACATCGGTTGGCAAACTTCTCTATGCCACGACAAGCGGAGATGAACTCTTCGAGGGGCGCGTGAATGGTGCGCAGATTTCGTGGATGCCTATTGGCGCAGCTCAGACCGTAATAGGTATGGCCGGTTACAAGGAGCGTTTGTTTGCCCTGACTTCGAATCAACTCCTGTGGCGTAGAGACGCCTCTGCACGTCATATTCTCTGGACAAAGATTGGTTATAACAACGGGTTGACCTACGATGTCGACCTTCGGCAGATTGCCGTTGCATTGGATCGTCTCTTTGCCATTGGTATGGATGGGCGTCTTTATGTGGCACAGCACAAAACGCAGAATAATCTGACGGCACGTGCTCTGGCGGTGAAAAAGGGAAAGAAGACGGCGGTTATCGTGGGGACGGATCTTACGGGCTTCGACTATGCCTTTGTCAATAAGGTGAAGTCGGATATTTTCCGCCGTACGGGTATTCCCGCCAATGCAGTACTGATCAACGCGTCGCATACCCACTTCGCACCCGTTACGCAAGGATGGTATTCGTGGCAAGAACCGAATCAATACCCCGATGAACGCTACATGGAGGAGGTTATTCGTCCCAATATTGTTAAGGCTGTTTGTGAAGCGGTGGATCGACTTAAACCGGCAACCCTCAGTTTCGGCCGTGGGCAAAGCATCATTGGGGCCAATCGCTGTTTGAGCGGAGAAGAGGCTCTTTACGATCCGACACTCGATGTGGTGAAGGTGGAAAGCACGGACGGTATGCTTTCGGACGTGCTCTTTATGGCGAGTTGCCACCCCGTGCTGCGAAATGCCGGGGTAGAGGGCTTTACCATCAATGGAAACTACCCCGCGGCTGCCAAGGAGTTTGTGGTGAGCGGCTCTAACGCTGCGAATGCCATCTTCCTGCAAGGGTGTGCGGGAGATGTCAATCCGATTTACGACGATTTCCGTACGATGGGAAATATTTTGGGTGGCGATGTGTTGAAGGTGCTCGATCAACCGATGCGTGTTATCGAAGGCGAAATTAGTTGCTCGCTCGATTCGCTGTTGGTGGAAGTCGCTCCATGGTCGGAGGCCCAAATTCGCCAGTTTCGTGCGGATAACCTGCCTTGGATCGACAATTTGGAATCGGCCAAAAATGTACGTTGGGCAGATATCATGCTGAAAAAGTACCAAGAGGGCACCATGCCTGCCGTGATGCCCGTCTACATCCATACCATCAACATCGGTAATTGGAAACTTGTCGGTCTCTCGCGTGAAGCTGTGACGCAGTATGGTATCGAAATCCGCCGTCTATGGCCAGATCAACCCGTTTCGGTGGTCGGCTATACTAACGATGTGTCGAGTTATTTACCCGCAGCTTCACATATAAAGGCCCATACTTATGAGGGTGACAACTCATTCTTCTGGTACTCCCAGCCTAGTCTATTTCCCGAAGATATTTTGGAGCGGGTCGTACGCTTTATTAAACAGAACAATCGCTAAAAGGCGGCACACATGAAAATTTTGATTGCAGACAGCGGCTCAACCAAAACCCACTGGTGCTTGGTCGATGAGGGGGGAGCGGAATTGCATTTCTCCTCCGAAGGATACAATCCAAACTATTTGACGCGCGAATATCTGGTGGATTCGCTCCGAAAGGCTTTGCCTGCAGGATTCGATCCATTGCAGGTCACGCATCTCCATTTCTACGGTGCCGGATGTTCGACTGACCGCTATGACTTTATGCGTACGGCGCTGAGCGACATCTTTGTAACGGCGCAAATCGAGATTGCCATGGATCTGCTGGCCTCGGCTCGTGCGCTGTTGGGGCGCGAAGCGGGGTTGGCGGCCATTCTCGGAACAGGCACCAACAGTTGTCTCTATGACGGAGAGTGTATCACGCATAATATCGATTCGTTGGGCTTTATCTTGGGTGACGAAGGGAGCGGCGGATATATCGGCAAGTCGCTCTTGAGCGATTATATCCGCGGCTGTATGCCGGACGATGTGCGCCAACTTTTTTATGAGACCTATGCGCTTTCGGGCGATGAGATTATCGAGCAGGTCTACACACGTCCTATGCCCAATCGTTTTTGTGCGAATTTTACGAAGTTCATCGCCGATCATCCACATCCTTACTTTGACGAATTGGTGTGCAAAGCCTTCCGTGCATTTTTCACCAATATCATCTGTGGTTATCCGGACTATGCTAAATACCCTTTCCATTGTGTTGGGTCTGTGGGGTATCACTTCCGTACTCTCTTGGCTAAAGTGGCTGCCGAGTTTGGTGTGACTTTGGGGCGGATTATCGTCGACCCCATGCCCGGTCTTGTTCGTTATCATATCCATTCCTAAATTCTAATGGCATGCAGTCGTCAAATCATCGCTATCTAATTCCCCTCTGCTTTATTGGGGTCATGTTCTTTGCTATCGGTTTTGCGCTGGGGGTCAATAGCTATTTGGTTCCCCTGCTTGAGAAGGCATTGGCGATCTCATCGGGTGAAAGTTATCTGGTTATTGCGGCGACCTTTTCGTCGTTCCTGATCTTTGGTTATCCCGCCTCGATGCTTATCGCCCGCATTGGCTATAAACGAACGATGGCTTTATCGTTCGTGATGTTCGCCATGGGATTCGCTCTCTTTATTCCCTCGGCCGCATACGAGAGTTTTCTGCTTTTCCTTGGCGCTTCCTTCTTGTGTGGTATGGGCAATACCTTTTTGCAGGCGACCGTTAACCCCTATATCACGATTCTCGGTTCCATAGAAAGTGCTGCCAAACGTATCAGCATTATGGGTATCTGCAATAAATTAGCGTGGCCCGCTGCACCGCTTTTTTTGGCTGCCGTTATTGGCAAGAAGATCGAGGCCGTACAGTTGATTGATATACAACGTCCCTTTGTTTGGATTATCGTCATATTCCTTGTATTAGGATTGACTGTGTGTGTAGCGCCACTGCCCGAAGTGAAGGCTGTCGGCGAAGATGAGGAGTGCGTCGACGATTGTCCATATGCAGCCGGCAAAAGATCCATCTGGCAGTTTCCTCACCTATTGCTCGGTTGTTTGGCGCTTTTCCTCTATGTCGGTGTCGAGACCTTGGCTTTGGCTACTACGGTTGATTATGCAACGGCCTTGGGTTTGAGTGATCCACAACAATATGCACTGTTTCCGAGTATTGGATTGGTGACGGGCTATGTATGTGGTATTGTGTTTATTCCGAGGTGGCTGAAGCAGGATACGGCGCTGAAAATTTGTGCATGGCTGGCTGTTTTTGGTTCATTGCTGATTGTTCTCACGCCAGCCGAATGGTCGATATGGGCTGTTTCGATTATTGCGTTGGCTTGTTCGCTGATGTGGCCCGCATTGTGGCCGCTGGCTATGGCTGACCTCGGCCGATTTACCAAACAAGGCTCTTCGCTTTTGGTCATTGCCATCGTGGGGGGAGCGGTTATCCCGCCGATTTTCGGTCTGTTGAAAGACCTGTTCGGGGCACAAAATGCTTATTGGATTTGTTTGCCGTGTTTCCTTTATATCCTTTATTATGCGTTGGTAGGGTATAAGATCAGGATCCATTGAGAGTGAACTCACCGAGCCTTGCCCGGTGCAGTTTTTTACAAAAGATTATTTTATTGGTTATCATGAATCTTCGATTAATTTTTGTCTTTCTTTGGGCTTTTGTCACAAGTGTCGGTAAGGTGTCGGCGGCCTGCTCGGCTGAGCCGGTGCGTATTTTGGCGATCGGTAATAGTTTCTCGGCGGATGCGGTAGAAACCCATTTGGCAGCTATTTTCCGATCTCAGGGAGTGGAGGTGATCATCGGGCATCTCAGTATTGGCGGCTGCAGTTTGGACTACCATTACGACAACGTTCAAAACAACCGGGCGGCTTATGGATATAGCAAGATCTTTACGGATGGATTCAAAACCTATAGTGAGCCTTACACCCTGATTGAAGGATTGAAAGACGAACCATGGGACTACATCTCACTCCAACAAGTCAGCCACTTGTCGGGAGACTATACAACCTATAGTCATTTGGGCGATTTACTGACCTATATCCGTTCTGTGGTGGGTGAACATCCCGTTTTTGTCTGGCACCAGACATGGGCCTACTCAACCACTTCAAGCCATAGTGGTTTTGCTCGCTATGAGTACGACCAAGCGGTTATGTTGCGTGCGATTATGACCGCCGCAACCGCTGTCATGCGGGAGTATCCTGAGTTTCGGGTATTGGTTCCTGCGGGTACGGCCATTCAAAATGCCCGACAACGGATAACGGCTGGCAACGAATTGACTGCTGACGGTTATCATCTCGAAGCGGTTACGGGACGTTATGTTGCAGCGCTGACATGGTTTGTCGCTATTACCAACCGGTTGATTTCAAATGAGGTATATGCCCCTGAGGGTGTGGATGATGTGACGCGGCAGGCAGCCGTAGATGCGGCGCATCTGGCCGTAATGCGACCAGAACGACCTGCCGTTCTCGTCCCGGTTTTATGACCATTGTATTTGACAAATTTTGAGAATCCGATGGTGTTCTTTTGCTGCCTGTTTCGGTAGTGTCTCAATTTGTATGTCAGGCAGCCGTTGTTTTGGAACGATTCCGGGATTATTCAAAATCCCGGAATCGTTCCAAAATGGGGAATGCTGTTTTTTTCGTTCTTTTCCATATTTGCATGACCCCCAAGCGGGCGTTTGACAGTCCCATGGAAAAGAGCGTTTTGTCTTCGCGTATTTTCGGAATAACCCGGAAGTCAGACTCTCTGTCCGATTTGTCGTGTATTGCACCGATTGGAACCATGATACAGCCCCATCCGTGACGTAAAAGCCGATGTTCTCCTTTCAGTCATGTTCCGAATAGACCGGATATGCCACTCGGATCCGGTATTTTCTGTCGGAAGAGTATTGCGGCTTTTTTTCTCCAGCTTTTACTTGTTGTAGCGCAACGTCGCTTAGGGGGAGGGCTGGATCTTATGTTCCCAATCATTCTGCCATGTGTTTGGCTCGGTTCAAAATTTCAACGCTCAACACCTTCGATTCTTGTGCTCGTTGCTTTTGCAGAGCGGTCTGATGCGGGATCGAGACATTTGGAAGTGCGTATTGACGATCTTTAAAACCTGATTGTAGTTGTAGTCCGGTTTCTGAAATTGGCAATAGAAGTCATTCAGCCGGGCGACGAATTGTGTCTTCGGTGTTTTGGAGGCTGGACTTACGTTCGATGTTGCTGTCGACTACCGATTTGCAACCTTTGCAGGAAGTGTCGAAAGGAAGAACTGGCTGATTATCAATACTGGTGTCTAATTTGTCTTTTCAGATTTATGTCACTTTTGTAGCCAAAATTCATCATTTTGTGCATTTTTTCGTCCGAAAGGTAGCTTTTCAGCGGGAAAGAGCGTATATTCGCTGCGCTGAAATTGTTTTGTCGATAATGCTGGAGAGAATTCAATATGCGCTGTTCGTGCTGCTCTTCGTGCTGGCGGGAAGTCTCGACGGTGCGACGCCGCAGGGAGGCGCATGCCGGGTACAGCCCGGAATGAGTCCGCAGGCCGCACTCCATGCACCCGTTACGGCGCAGAATTATTTCACGGCCGCCGTGATGCTTTCGGGCGACGCTTCGATCGAGATTCCGGCCCACTCTTCGGAGCATAAGGCCATCGTGCGGCATCGTTTCTATGCCCGTTCGGCTGCGGCGGAAGCCGTGGCGCAGCAAAATTCGGCGCTCTCGGACCGCGGCGCGCTCTATTCCAAGCCGGTCGATTACTACATCTTTTCTCTGGGGCGGATTCTGATTTAGCCCCGGCTGTCCCTTTTTGCCAGCCGCATGGTTTCCGGCCGCGACGTCCCGTCCGCCGGGGGCATGCCCGTTTTTCGTGTTCCGGAATATAAATTCGTAAAATAACAGGTTATGTATTTCACGCTATTGGTGGTCGTTATCCTGACGGCCATTGCGCTGGTCGCAGTCGCGCTGGGTATCGCCCGCGCCGTGTCGCCGCGTTCGTACAACCCCCAGAAGGGCGAAGCGTATGAGTGCGGCATCCCGACACGGGGCCGGTCGTGGATGCAGTTCAAGGTGGGTTACTACCTCTTTGCGATCCTGTTCCTGATGTTCGACGTCGAGACGGTGTTCCTCTTTTCGTGGGCCGTCGTCGTGCAGGAGCTGGGCGTATACGGACTGGTGAGCATCCTCTTCTTTTTGGTCGTCCTGATTTTGGGCCTTGCGTACGCATGGCGGAAAGGAGCTTTGGAATGGAAATAAAGAGAGAACCGAAGATCAAGTCGATGAAATACGAAGATTTCAACGACAACGAATACCTCGAAAAGATGGTCGCCGAACTGCGCGACAACAATACGAACGTGATCGTGGGCTGTCTGGACGAGCTGATCGAGTGGGGCCGCAGCAACAGCCTGTGGCCGCTGACCTTCGCCACGAGCTGCTGCGGCATCGAGTTCATGGCCGTGGGCGCGGCGCGTTACGATTTCGCCCGGTTCGGGTTCGAAGTGGCCCGCGCCTCGCCGCGTCAGGCCGACTTCATCATGGTCGCCGGCACCATCACCCACAAAATGGCCCCGGTGCTCAGGCGCCTTTACGACCAGATGGCCGATCCGAAGTACGTGATCGCCGTGGGCGGCTGCGCCATCAGCGGCGGACCTTTCAAGAAGTCGTACCACGTGCTGAACGGCGTGGACAGGATTCTGCCCGTCGATGTCTATATACCCGGCTGTCCGCCGCGGCCCGAAGCGATGCTTTACGGCCTGATGCAGCTGCAGCGCAAAGTGAAGCTGCAGCGTTTCTTCGGCGGGGTGAACAAGCAGATCGGCCGCGAAGAGTATGAAGAGCTGCTGCGCCGCGACCTGACCTCGGAGCGGAACGATTTGAATGTGGAAGGAGGAGAAAAGCAATGAGTATGACGCTGAAAGACAAGATAACGGCATGGGAACCTCAGGCCGTATGGTCCGAGGCGGGCGACGGCATGTGGACCGTGCCCGCGGAGAAGTTTCACGATCTGGCCGCCCGGCTCAGGGCCGAGGGATTCGATTTCCTGCGCAGTCTGACGGGCATGGACTGGGGCGAAGAGGGCTTCGGAGCCGTCTATCACCTCGAAGCCACCGCCACGGGCGAAAACGTCGTCCTGCGGACGCTGACGCCGAGCCGCGAGAAATGCGGCCTGCCCTCGGTCTGCGATTTGTGGAAGGCCGCCGAGCTGAACGAACGCGAGGTGTTCGACTATTTCGGCATCGGGTTTCTGAACCATCCCGACATGCGGCGGCTGTTCCTGCGCGACGACTGGGTGGGGTATCCTCTGCGCAAGGATTACGATCCGGCGCTCAATCCGCTGCGCATGACCAACGAGGTGTCGAAGGACAGCGCTCCGAGTTTCGAGCTGACCTCCGACGGCAGTTTCATCCGCAAGCGCAACGTGCTCTTCGAAGAGGATGAATACGTCATCAACGTCGGTCCCCAGCACCCTGCGACGCACGGCGTGCTGCGCTTCCGGGTGTCGCTGGAGGGCGAGATCATCAAGAAGCTCGACGTGCACTGCGGTTATATCCACCGCGGCATCGAGAAGCTGTGCGAGGGGCTGACCTATCCCCAGACGCTGGCCCTTACGGACCGGCTGGATTATCTGGGGGCCGCGCAGAACCGCCATGCGCTCTGCATGTGCATCGAGAAGGGGCTGGGCGTCGAGGTGTCGGAGCGGGTGCAGTATATCCGCACGATCATGGACGAGCTGCAGCGCATCGATTCGCACCTGCTGTTCTTCGCGTGTCTCTGTATGGACATGGGGGCTTTGACGGCGTTCTTCTACGGGTTCCGCGACCGTGAGAAGGTGCTTGACATCCTGGAGCAGACCACGGGAGGCCGCCTGATACAGACCTACAACACCATCGGCGGCGTGCAGGCCGACATCCATCCCGAATTCGTGCGCAAGGTCAAGGAGTTCATCGCCTATATGCGTCCGCTGCTGCGCAAATACCACGAAATATTCACGGGCAACGTCATCGCGCAGGAACGTCTGAAGGGAACGGGCGTGCTGACCCGTGAGGATGCGATCTCGTTCGGCGCCACGGGCGGCACGGGACGCGCCGCCGGCTGGGCCTGCGACGTGCGCAAGCGGCATCCCTACGCCATGTACGGCAAGGTCGATTTCGAGGAGGTGCTCTTCACCGAGGGCGACTGCTTCGCCCGCTACATGGTACGCATGCGCGAGATTGAGCAGAGCATGAACATCGTCGAACAGCTGATCGACAATATTCCCGAAGGGGAATACCAGCTGAAGATGAAGCCGGTGATCCGCATTCCTGAAGGCAGCTACTACGCCGCCGTCGAGGGGAGCCGCGGCGAATTCGGCGTGTTTATCGAGAGCCGGGGCGACAAGTCGCCTTACCGCATGAAGTTCCGTTCGACGGGACTGCCGCTGGTGTCGTGTCTCGAAACCATAGCGAAGGGGACGAAGATCGCCGACCTGATCGCCATCGGAGGCACGCTCGATTACGTTGTACCCGATATAGACCGGTGACAGGTTGAAAGCTTCGCCGGTCGGTGCCGGCTCTTCCCGATGTTTTTTCCGCCGCAGGCGGATAAGTCCCCTCCGAGAAGGGGATTTAGGGGAGGGGCAGACTTGTGAACACGGCCAAAGGCCGTGAATTGCAGCCGGGGAGAGCGGAAAACGGATTGAAAAAGGAAAAACTTACAGATATGTTTGATTTTAGTATAGTAACGAGCTGGATTCACGGGCTGCTCACGTCGCTGATGCCCCTCGGACTGGCGGTCTTTCTGGAGTGCGTGATCGTCGGCGTATGCCTGCTGCTGATGTATACGGTGATCGCCATCCTGATGATCTTCATGGAGCGCAAGGTCTGCGCGGCCTTCCAGTGCCGTCTGGGGCCGGTGCGCGTGGGGCCGTGGGGCACGCTGCAGGTCATCAGCGACGTATTCAAAATGCTCACCAAGGAGATTATCACCATCCGCCGTTCGGACAAGTTCCTCTACAACCTCGCGCCCTACATCGTCATTCTGGCGTCGGTGCTGGCGTTCGCCTGCCTGCCCGTGAACAAGGGGCTGGAGGTGCTGGACTTCAACGTGGGCGTCTTCTTCATGATGGCCGCGTCGTCGATCGGCGTGGTCGGCATCCTGCTGGCGGGATGGAGTTCCAACAACAAGTATTCGCTCATCGGCGCCATGCGGAGCGGCGCGCAGATGATTTCGTACGAGCTTTCGATCGGCCTTTCGATCCTGACGATCATCGTGCTGACCGACACCATGCAGTTCTCCGAGATCGTGGCCCGGCAGGCCGACGGCTGGTTTATCTTCAAGGGCCATATTCCGGCGCTGATCGCCTTCGTGATCTACCTGATCGCGGGCAACGCCGAGGTGAACCGCGGCCCGTTCGACCTGCCGGAAGCCGAGTCGGAGCTGACGGCGGGGTATCACACCGAATATTCGGGCATGCACTTCGGACTCTTCTACGTCGCCGAATTCGTCAATCTGTTCATCGTCGCAGGCGTGGCCGCCACGATCTTCCTCGGAGGGTGGATGCCGCTGCATATCTCCGGCTGGGAGGGCTTCAACGCCGCGATGGACTACATTCCGGGCTTCGTCTGGTTCTTCGGCAAGGCGTTCTTCGTGGTGTGGCTGCTGATGTGGATCAAGTGGACATTCCCGCGCCTGCGTATCGACCAGATACTGACGCTCGAATGGAAGTATCTGGTGCCGATCGGACTGGCCAACCTGCTGCTGATGGTCGTTGTCGTTGTATTTAAACTGCATTTTTAGCCATGAAAAGCTATATCAAAGGATTCTTTCACGGACTGGGTTCCCTGCTGACGGGACTCAAGGTGACGGGCCGCGAATTTTTCACGCCCAAGGTCACCGAGCAGTATCCGGAGAACCGCGCCACGCTCAGGATGTTCGACCGCTTCTGCGGCGAACTGACCATGCCGCACGACGCCGAGGGCCGGAACAAGTGTATCGCCTGCGGCCTGTGCCAGTCGGCGTGTCCCAACGGCACCATCCGCATCACGACCGAAATGGTCGCCGATCCCGAAACGGGCAAGAGCCGCAAGCGGCTGGTGCTCTACGAGTACGATCTGGGGGCGTGCATGTTCTGCCGTCTGTGCGTCAATGCCTGCCCGACCGGGGCGATCCGTTTCTCGACCGACTTCGAACATGCGGTCTACACGCGCGAAAAGCTGGTCAAAACCCTGAATAAACGATAAGCCATGGAGATAACACTCGAATTAATCGTCTTTACGGTGCTGGCGGTCTTCACGGCCGTGAGCGCTCTGTTGGCCGTGACGACCAAGCGCATCCTGCGCGCGGCGACCTACCTGCTGTTCGTGCTGTTCGGTACGGCGGGCATCTATTTCCAGCTCAACTATTCGTTTCTCGGCGCGGTGCAGCTGCTGATCTATGCCGGCGGCATCACGGTGCTGTACGTCTTTTCGATCCTTTTGACGTCGAGTCAGGGCGACAAGTCGGAGGACCTGAAGGGATATAAACTCTTCGTGGGGCTGGCCGCGACGCTGCTGAGTCTCGGCGTCTGCCTTTATGTGACGCTCGGACACGATTTCAGGCCCTCGCATTTCGTTCACGGCGAACTGCACGTGCAGACCATCGGCCATGCGCTGATGAGCAGCGGCAAATACGGTTACGTGCTGCCGTTTGAGGTCATCAGCATCCTGCTGCTGGCCTGCATCGTCGGCGGAATCCTCATCGCACGCAAACGCTAAAAAAGTACGGCTATGATACACATGGAATATTACCTCGTCCTCTCCACGATCATGATGTTCGTGGGAATTTACGGATTCGTCACGCGCCGCAACCTGCTGGCGATGCTGATCTCCGTCGAGCTGATCCTCAATTCGGTCGATATCAACTTCGTCGTCTTCAACCGGTTCCTCTTCCCGGAACAGCTGGAAGGATTCTTCTTTACGCTGTTCGCCATCGGGATCAGCGCCGCGGAGACGGCCGTCGCCATCGCCATCATCATCAATATTTACCGCAACATCCGCAATATCGAGGTCAAGAGCCTGCGGGAGATGAAGTGGTAGCCGAAAACGAAAAACGACTCTTATGGAATATACGATTCTGATTCTGCTGCTGCCCCTGCTGAGCTTCCTCTTCTTAGGCTTGGCCGGCATGAAGCTCAAGCCCGCGGCGGCGGGCCTCGTCGGCACGGCGGTGCTGGGGGTGGTGACGCTGCTGAGCTGCTGCACGGCGTTCGAATACTTCACGGCCGGACGCGATGCCGCCGGGGCGTTCCCGACGCTGATTCCGAGGAATGCGGTCTGGCTGCCGATCAGCCGTACGCTGCATATCGACATGGGCATCCTGCTGGACCCGATTTCGGTGATGATGCTCGTGGTGATCTCGACCGTCTCGCTGATGGTGCATGTCTACTCGCTGGGTTACATGAAGGGCGAACGGGGTTTCCAGCGTTACTACGCCTTCCTGTCGCTGTTTACGATGAGCATGATGGGGCTTGTGGTGGCGACCAATATTTTCCAGATGTACCTGTTCTGGGAATTGGTGGGCGTCAGCTCTTATCTGCTGATCGGCTTCTACTATACGAAGAAGGAGGCCGTCGCCGCGTCGAAGAAGGCCTTTATCGTGACGCGCTTCGCCGATCTGGGATTCCTCGTCGGAATCCTCTTCTACGGCTATTACGCCGGGACGTTCTCCTTTACGCCGGAGGTGCGGCTGCTGGCCGCCGCCGGGACGATGATCCCGCTGGCGCTGGGGCTGATGTTCATCGGCGGCGCGGGCAAGAGCGCCATGTTCCCGCTCCATATCTGGCTGCCCGACGCCATGGAAGGCCCGACGCCCGTGTCGGCGCTGATTCACGCCGCGACGATGGTCGTGGCGGGCGTCTACCTCGTGGCGCGCATGTTCCCGCTCTTTATCGGCTATGCGCCCGAAATACTCCACTGGACGGCCTATATCGGTGCGTTTACGGCGTTGTACGCCGCTGTCGTGGCCTGCGTGCAGAGCGACATCAAGCGCGTGCTGGCGTTCAGCACCATTTCGCAGATCGGTTTTATGATCGTGGCGCTGGGCGTCTGCACCTCGGCCGATCCGCATGCGGGCGGTCTGGGTTATATGGCTTCGATGTTCCACCTCTTCACCCACGCCATGTTCAAGGCCCTGCTGTTCCTCGGCGCCGGATGTATCATCCACGCCGTCCACTCCAACGAAATGTCGGCCATGGGCGGCCTGCGCAGGTATATGCCCGTGACGCACGCCACGTTCCTCGTCGCCTGCCTCGCCATTGCCGGCATCTGGCCCCTGAGCGGTTTCTTCTCGAAGGACGAGATACTGACGGCCTGCTTCGCGTTCAGTCCCGCGATGGGGTGGCTGATGACCGCCGTCGCCGGACTGACGGCGTTCTACATGTTCCGCCTGTACTACAATATCTTCTGGGGACGCGAGAACCGGGAGCTGCATGCCGCGCACAGGCCGCATGAGGCTCCGCTGACGATGACCCTGCCACTGGTGTTTCTGGCGGCGGTGACGCTCGTCGGGGGCGCGATCCCGTTCGGAAAGTTCGTCAGCAGCGACGGCATGCCCTACACCATTCATATCGACTGGCGTGTGGCGGGCGTGAGCCTTTGCGTGGCCGCCGCGGGCATTGCGCTGGCCACGTGGATGTACCTGCGCGAGCGGCAGCCCGTCGCCGACCGGCTGGCCCTGCGGTTCCGCGGCCTGCACAGGGCGGCCTATAACCGGTTCTATATCGACGACGTTTATCAGTTCGTCACCCACAAGGTGATCTTCCGCTTTGTTTCGACCCCGATCGCGTGGTTCGACCGCCACGTCGTGGACGGCTTTATGAATCTGCTGGCAAGGGCGGCCGGCGGCGCGGCGTACGCGATCCGCGACATGCAGAGCGGCAGCGTGCAGCGTTACTGCATCTGGTTCCTCGGCGGGGCGCTGGGCTTTACGATCATCCTGCTGTTAATTCGTTAATTTGAAGTTGTTATGAATATGTTATCCTTGTTTCCCGCCATTCCGCTGCTGATGATGCTGGGACTTTGGCTGTCGAAATCGACGCGGCAGATCCGTGCCGTGATGGTGGCGGGGTCGTCGCTGCTGCTGTTGCTGGCGGCGGTGCTGGTGGTGCGCTACCTCGGCCTGCGCGAAGCGGGCGAGACGGCCGCCATGCTCTTTACCGCGAGCCATGTGTGGTACGCTCCGCTTGATATCCACTATGCGGTGGGCGTGGACGGCATCTCGGTCGCCATGCTGCTGCTGTCGGCCGTCATCGTATTTACGGGTACGTTCGCTTCGTGGCGGATGCAAACGCAGGTCAAGGAGTACTTCCTCTGGTTCTGCCTGCTGAGCGTCGGCGTTTTCGGGTTCTTTATCTCGGTGGACCTCTTCACGATGTTCATGTTCTACGAGGTGGCGCTGATCCCTATGTACCTGCTGATAGGCGTCTGGGGCAGCGGCCGCAAGGAGTATGCCGCCATGAAGCTGACGCTGATGCTCATGGGCGGTTCGGCGCTGCTGCTGATCGGCATTCTGGGCATCTATTTCGGCGCCGGGGCGACGACGATGAATATTCTGGAAATCGCGCAGCTGCACAGCATTCCGCTCGCGCAGCAGTATGTCTGGTTTCCGCTGGTCTTCGTCGGGTTCGGCGTGCTGGGCGCGCTGTTCCCGTTCCATACATGGAGTCCCGACGGCCATGCCTCGGCTCCGACGGCGGTGTCGATGCTCCATGCCGGGGTGCTGATGAAGCTGGGCGGTTACGGCTGTTTCCGCGTGGCGATGTACCTGATGCCTGAGGCGGCGCACGAACTGAGTTGGATATTCATCGTCCTGACGACAATCTCGGTCGTCTACGGGGCTTTGGCGGCCTGCGTGCAGACCGACCTCAAATACATCAACGCCTATTCGTCGGTGTCGCACTGCGGGCTGGTGCTCTTCGCCATTCTGATGATGAACACCACGGCCGGAACGGGAGCGATTCTGCAGATGCTGAGCCACGGCCTGATGACGGCCCTCTTCTTCGCCCTGATCGGTATGATTTACGGCCGTACGCATACGCGCGACATCCGCGAGCTGAGCGGCCTGATGAAGGTCATGCCCTTCCTTGCGGTGGGGTACGTCATCGCGGGTCTTGCGAACCTCGGACTGCCGGGGCTGAGCGGCTTCGTGGCCGAGATGACCATCTTCAACGGCGCGTTCATGAACGACGACACGTTCCACCGCGTCGTGACGATCATCGCCTGCACGAGCATCGTGATTACGGCGGTTTACATACTGCGGGTGGTGGGGAAAATTATTTACGGCACCTGCACCGACGAACACCACCTCAAACTGACGGACGCCACGTGGGACGAGCGGCTGTCGGTCGTCTGTCTCGTCGCCGCCATCGCCGGCATGGGTCTCGCGCCGCTGTGGGTGAGCGACATGATCCGGGAGAGCGTGACGGGCATCATTGCACAATTAATGAGTTAAGCGATTATGGATTACAGCAACATATTTACCTCTATGCAGGCCGAAGTGACGCTCATCGCGGTGATCGTCCTGCTGTTTCTCTATGACCTGATCGCGGGGGAGCGGGGACGCCGCCGGTTTTCGGCCGTCGCCTGCGGACTGCTCGCGCTGCAGGTCGCGGTCAATGTCGTTCCGGGGACTCCGGGCGAAGTGTTCGGGGGCATGTTCCAGTACGTGCCGATGCACTCCGTCGTCAAGAGCGTGCTGACCGTCGGGACGCTGATCGTCTTCCTGCAGGCCGATGCGTGGCTGCGCCGCGGGGATACGGCCCACAAGCAGGGCGAGTTCTACATCCTGACCCTCTCGACGCTGCTGGGCATGTATCTGATGGTCGGCGCGGGCAACTTCCTGCTTTTCTTTATCGGCATGGAGCTGGCTTCGGTGCCGATGGCCTGTCTGGTGGCGTTCGACAAGTACAAGCGTTATTCGGCCGAGGCGGGTGCGAAGTACATCCTCTGCGCCCTCTTTGCCAGCGGGCTGATGCTCTATGGAATCTCGTTCTTCTACGGGACGACCGGGACGCTCTATTTCGGCGACATGGCGGCGCGCATTACGGGTTCGCCGCTGCAGATCATGGCCATGGTTTTCTTCTTCGCGGGGCTGGGGTTCAAGATTTCGCTGGTCCCGTTCCACCTCTGGACCGCCGACACCTATCAGGGCGCGCCGACGACGGTGACCTCCTACCTGTCGGTGGTGTCGAAAGGCTCGGCGGCGTTCGTGCTGATGACCGTGCTGATGAAGGTCTTCGGGCCGATGATCGGGCAGTGGCAGACGCTGCTCTATGCCGTGACGGTGCTGTCGATCACGGTGGCGAACCTCTTCGCCATCCGGCAGAAGGACCTGAAACGCTTCCTCGCCTTCTCGTCCATCTCGCAGGCCGGTTACATCATGCTGGCCGTGATCGGCGGGAGCGCCTTCGGCATGACCTCGCTGGTCTTCTACGTGCTGGTTTACATGGCGGCGAACCTCGCGGTTTTCGGTGTCGCTTCGACGGTCGAGCAGCATAGCGGCGGCAAGGTCGGGATCGAAGATTACAACGGGCTGTACCGCACCAATCCCAAGTTGGCGCTGATGATGACCCTCGCGCTCTTCTCGCTGGCGGGGATTCCGCCCTTTGCCGGGTTCTTCTCGAAGTTCTTCGTCTTCGCCGCGGCGTTCAAAGGCGGCTTCCACCTGTTGGTGTTCATCGCGCTGATCAATACGGTCGTCTCGCTCTATTACTACCTGCTGGTGGTCAAGGCGATGTATATCACTCCGAGCGATGCGCCCGTCGCGCCGTTCCGCAGCGACCGCTATACCCGCATCAGTCTTGCGCTCTGCATGGCGGGCGTCCTGCTGCTGGGAGTCGTCAGCGCCGTATACGACGGCATAAACGCTTTCGCGTTCGGGCTTTGACGGGGGTGAATAGAAAAAGAGGGCGGCATCTTCTGCGGATGCCGCCCTCTTTTCGTGCGGATGAGTTTTTGCCAGCGCAATGCCGGCGGGCCTGCCGCCGTTTCAGTTGTCCGGCCGAGGCCGTCTTGTGTGTTTCTTGAGGCCGGCCGCCTGCCGTTGTCCGGGGCCGTCGCGCCGTCAGTCTTCGTGGGCTTTTTCGAGATTCAGCAGGTGGGTTTTCACGCCCAGACCTCCGGCATAGCCGACTAGTGCGCCCGTGCTGCCGACCACGCGGTGGCAGGGGACGACGATGGCGATCGGGTTGCGGTTGTTGGCCATGCCTACCGCGCGGCAGGCCGTCGGGCGGCCGATCTGCGCCGCGATCTGGCCGTAGGTGCGGGTCTCGCCGTAAGGGATCGTCCTCAGGGCCTCCCACACGGCCTGCTGGAACGGAGTGCCGGCGGGCGCCAGCGGGAGGGTGAACTCGCGGCGCGTTCCGGCGAAGTATTCGGCCAGCTCGGCTGCCGCCTGCAGGAGCAGAGGACCGGCCGTCTCCGGCGTGCACGCCTCCGGGGCGTTGCGCGGTCTGCGCCGGTTGCGGTATTCGCGGCCGAAGAAGATGCGGGTGACGGCTTCGGACGAAGCCGTGATGCCGAGTTTTCCGACGGGTGTTTCGATGAAGAGCATCCGTTCCATATCGTCTCGTTTTAAAGGTTGTCCAGCGTGTAACGGATCATTTTCTGCCGCACGTTCGCCGTGTCGTGGGGCTGCATCGAGTGGTTCTGGTCGGGGTAGACCATCATGTCGTACTGCTTGCCGCAGCGGTTCAGGGCGCGGGTCATCTCGACGGTGTTCTGGAAGTGGACGTTGTCGTCGGCCGTGCCATGGATGATCAGCAGGCGGGTCTTGGTGTCGTCGAGCATCCGGGCGAAGTTGATCGGCGAGTTGTCGTCGTAACCCGAAGCGTTGTACTGCGGCAGGTTGTTGTAGATTTCGGTGTAGATCGAATCATAGTAGCGCCACGAAGTGACGGGCGCCACGGCGATTGCCATTTTGAACAGTCCGTGCCCTTTGAGCGCGCAGCTCAGGGCCATGAATCCGCCGTACGACCAGCCGTAGATGCCGATGCGCGCCGGGTCGGTATAAGGCTGCGCCGCCATGTAGCGGGCCAGCGAGAGCTGATCCTCGACTTCGAGCGCGCCCAGCCGTCCGTAGGTCTGTTTCTTGAATTTCTCGCCCCGGAAACCCGTGCCGCGTCCGTCGGCGCAGACCACGATATAGCCCTTGTCGGCCAGTGCGTCCTCCCAGTCGAGCGACCAGCGGTCGCGCACCGACTGCGAGCCGGGACCCGAATACTGCGTCAGCAGGACGGGGTAGCGGTGCGAAGGGTCGAAGCCGCGGGGTTTGACGATGTAGGCGTTGAGCGTGTCGCCGCGCTCGGTGGCGAAGGTGAAGAACTCCTTCTGCGGGCGGTTCGCGGCGGCCAGCTCATCGCGCAGGGCCTTGCTGTCGGCCAGCAGGCGGACCGGGTTGCCCTCGCCGTCGCAGATCTCGACCCGGTTGGGGGTCGCGGCGTTGGAGAAGGTCGAGATGTAGTATTTCATGCCGGCGCTCGGCGCGATCGTGTAGAAGCCTTCGCCCGTGGTCAGGCGGCGTTTCTGCGTGCCGTCGAGCCGCACGCTGTAGAGGTTGCGGCGCAGGGGGGAGGTCTCGGTCGAGAGGTACCATACGCGCTTGCCGTCGGTACCCGCGACGTCGGTCACCTCCCAGTCGCCCTTGGTCACCTGCGCGAGAAAACCCCGGCGGATGCTGTAGAGGTAGAGGTGCATGTATCCCGTGTGACTCTCCTGCCGTACGAGGAAGCGGTCTTTGTCCACGAACGTCAGCGAGGAGTCGTCCACGCGCTCGACGTACTGCTGCGAACGTTCGTCGTAGATCGTCCGCTGGGCGCCGTTAGGCTCGCAGAGAATCACCTCGAAGGTGTTCTGGCGGCGGTTGAGCCGGAAGAAGTAGAGCCGCCCGTCGGGGGTCCAACCGATGCGGGGGATGTACTGGTCGGTTTCGCGTCCCGTGTCGATGCGCTCTTTGGAGCCGGTCGCGAGGTCGCAGACCCACACTTCGACCGTCGAATTGCGTTCGCCGGCCTTGGGGTATTTGAACGAGTAGGCCTGATTGTAGAGTTTGCCGTCGAAGCGCATCATCTCCATCAGCGGCACCTGAGATTCGTCGAAGCGCAGGTAGGCGATGCGGCGGCTGTCGGGCGAAAAGGCGTAGGCTTTCGTGAAGCCGAACTCCTCCTCGTAAACCCAGTCGGTCGTGCCGTTGATGACCGAATTCCACGCACCGTCGTCGGTGATGCGGCGCGTCTGCCGGGCGGCGGTGTCGTAAACGTAAAGGTCGTTGCGGTCCGAATAGGCGATCAGTCTGCTGTCGGGCGAGAACGAAGCGTCGCGCGGGGCTTCGGCCTCCCGGAGTACAGGCGTCAGGCTGTTGCCCGCGGCCAGAAAATAGCTGGTCGTATAGGAGTGGCGGTAGATCGGCTTGGCGCCCGAAGCGATCAGTATCTGCCGCTCGTCGGGCGAAAAGGAGTAGTCGGTGATCGTCAGATTGGCCGCGGACGAAGGGAGCATCCGCTCGCCCGGTCCCGCCGCGGCGTAGCTGTGGCGGATGATGTTGCTGCCTTCGAGCGTGGTGTAGTGCTCGCCGTCGGCCATCGAGCGGATGCCGCGGACGGTCTGGTTCATGCCCCGCAGTCGGGCGATTTCGGCGTATTCGTTCTGGGCCTGTGCGGTGCCCGCTCCGAGCAGCGCGGCCGCAAGGAGCGTAATTAGCGATGCTTTCAATGTAAATTCCGTTTTAAATGTCCTCTACCTCGAAATCGTAGCCGAGCCGCTTGCCCGTGACGAATTTCGAGTTGTCCATCTTGGTGTTGAACTGATCGACCGTCACGCGCTTGTTGTCCTCGTAAGGCGGCATCAGCAGGTCGAAGTTCAGGGCGAACCAGATCGCCTCTTCGAGGATGGCGATGAGCGCGTCACGGCCGATCTCGCTTTTGCCGAACTCCGCGGCCCGCATCGAGGTCTGCTGTTTGCCCTCGACGAAGTAGCGGCGTTCGCGGTTGATGAAGATGCGGCCGATGAGGTAGCCTTCGTCGGCGTTGCGGTTGAACTTGAACGAGTCGGAGAGGAAGTTGTAGATGTTGATCAGGCCGCAGTAGGAGTTTTCGCGGTCGCCCTGCACATAGGGGTTCTGCCAGATCGGGTGGTCGGCGGCGAATTCGAAGATGTCGGTGTGCATCTGGAATATCAGGATGTCGTTGGCCACCTGCAGCTGGGCTTCGAACTTGCCGCGGTCGCGGTATTCGAGCCGCACGCGGCGGTCGAGTTTGCCGTCCAGCTCGTCGTCCAGCTCCGAGGCCATTTCGAGCAGCGTCTCCTTCAGCTCGTTGAAGGCCGAGAAGGTGTTGTCGAAAATCCGTTGCTTGAGCGTCGATTTGCGGATGATCGTATCGAGGATCTTGCTTCTTAGCGGTGTGGTTTCCATGCGGTATCGTGTGTTTTATTTTATACGTATCTGGCGGCCCTGTTCGAGCGTGTCGCCCGGCTTGAGCTTGTTGAGCTTCTCGATCGAGCGGGTGCGGATGGCGTACGACTGCCCCACGGCGTAGGCCGTTTCGCCCTGACGGCAGGTGTGGGTGTGGGCGTTGCCCTCCCAGCGTTTCTTCTTGCGTTCGATGTAGACCACCTCGTGGGTCATCGGCTGGGCCTTCTTGTCCTTCAGGTCGTTGAACTTGCGCAGATTGCGTGCCGAAATGCGGAATTTCTTTCCGATGTTCTCGAACGTGTCGCCCTCCTTGGCCAGCACGTAGTGCACGCCGTTGGTCGCATAGACGTTGTAGCCGTTGTGGGCGTTGATCGTCACGCGGTAGTTGTCCGGATCGACGGCCGACGATGCGTCGGCCGGGCGCTCCATGCTGGTCTGGTCGGTGAACCAGCCTTCGGGATCGGTGATCTTGCGGCCCGAACGCGAAGCGTAGAGCCGCTCGCCGTCGGGCTGGTCCAGCAGGAAGAGCTGGGCCTCCTCGATGATGCGGCAGAGCCGCTGCGCATAGTCGGGCGCCGTGGCGTAGCCGGCGGCTTTCAGTCCCCGCGCCCAGCTTTTGTAGTCGGTCGGGGAGTAGGCGAACAGCGAGTCGTAGCGGGGCTGCGTGTCGAGGAATTCGGCATGGTCTTGGTACGAGGCTTCGACCGTGGGATAGCTGCGGAAGCACTCGCCTTTGGCGTCGTCGTCGTGGTAGACTTTTTCGCCCGTCCAGTTGCGTTTGCACTTGATGCCGAAGTGGTTGTTGGACATTATCGAGAGACGGCTGTTGCCGCAGTCGGATTCGAGGATGCCCTGCGCCATGGTGATGCTGGCCGGGATGCCGTAACGCTCCATGTGGGCCACGGCGATGGATTTGTAACGGTCGATATACTCTTCGCGGGTCTGGCGGACCTGCGCCCGCAGGCTTCCGAATGCCGTCAGGAGGATTCCAGCGAGCAGTATTGCATTTTTGGAAAAATTCATTATCTTTGTTTAATCTTATACGGACAAAGGTATAATTTTCCCACGAAAATTACAATTAAAATATATCGCTGAACTATGTTTACCGAAAACGCAAACCGCATTTTCAACCGGGTTATCGAAGAGTATCACCGCTGGGACGATGTGGACCGTCCCGTCGAGAATCCCTATGAGCCGGGAACGATCGATCACCTGCTCTATCACAAGAACTGGATCGACACCGTGCAGTGGCATCTTGAGGATATCATCCGCGATCCGCAGATCGACCCCGTGGCCGCGCTGGCCATCAAACGGCGCATCGACAAGTCCAATCAGGAGCGTACGGACATGGTGGAGTACGTCGATTCGTACCTGCTCGACAAATACAGGGAGATAGAACCACTGCCCGGTGCGCGGCTCAATACCGAGACCCCGGCGTGGGCCATCGACCGGCTGTCGATTCTGGCGCTCAAGATTTACCACATGGCCTGCGAGACGGAGCGTACCGATGTGGACGACGCCCACCGCGCGGCGTGCCGGAAGAAGCTCGACGTGCTGCTGGCGCAGCAGGCGGATCTTTCGAAAGCGATCGAAGAGCTGATCGAGGACATCGAGGCGGGCCGCAAGTACATGAAGACCTACAAACAGATGAAAATGTATAATGATCCGGCGTTGAACCCGGTTCTTTATGGTCAGAAAAAGTAAGAAGCTTCCGCGTCATCTGATCGTGTACCGGACCTCGGCGATGGGGGACGTGGCGATGCTCGCGCATGCGCTGCGGGCCTTGAAGCGGGCATATCCCGATCTGCAGGTCACGGTTGCCACGCGACCGCTGTTCCGGGCCTTTTTCACGGACCTCGACGTCGGTTTTCTGGACGTCGATGTCAAGGGCGCCCACCATTCGCTGTGCGGCATATGGCGGCTGGCCGCCGAGGCGAGGCGGCTGGGGGCGGATGCCGTGGCCGACGTGCACGGCGTGCTGCGTTCGGTGACGTTCCGCACGGCTTTGCGGCTGCACGGCATTCCCTTCGCGGCCATCGGGAAGGGCCGGGACGAGAAGGGCGAATTTATCCGGCGCGGCGGCCGGGGTGTCAAACCTGCGAAACATACAGTCGTCCGCTATTGCGACGTATTCCGGAAGCTGGGATTCGTGTTCGACGATCCGAAGCCGGCCGTGCGGCGCGAGCATCCCAGTCCGATGGGTGAAAAGACGGGGACGTGGATCGGTTTCGCCCCTTTCTCGGCGCAGCAGGGCAAGACCTATCCCGAACCGCTGGCCCGCGAGACGGTGCGCCTGCTTGCCGGGCGTTACGATCGGGTTTTCATCCATAGCGGCGGGGGTGCCGAGGCGGAATTCGCGCAGGAGATGGAGCGCCTTCATCCTAATGTCACGGCGCTGTTCGGACGGGTTAAGATGGCGGGCGAGATCGACCTGATCGCCAATCTGGACTGCGTGGTGTCGATGGATTCGCTGGTCATGCATTTGGCTTCGCTCGTGGCGACGCCCGTGGTGTCGGTATGGGGTGCGACGCATCCCGGTCTGGGATTCTTCGGGTACGGCTGCGATCCGCGCGGCATCGTGCAGGCCGATATGGAGTGCCGCCCGTGCTCGGTCTTCGGAAATAAACCGTGCCGTTACGGAGATTACCGTTGTCTGCATGCCGTGACGCCCGCCATGATCGTGGAGCGGGTTGAGGAGATCGTCGGCAAATGACAATAGGACTGAATATGAAAAGCCCCGGAAATTCCGGGGCTTTTTTTCGTATCCGGGCGCGTGCCGCGGCGGAGCCGGCGGGCTTTGTCGCGTGGACGCGTTTTTTATCGGCTGTTTGGACCGGCTGTTTTTCCGGCTTTTGAGACCGGCTGTTTGGACCGGTTCGGGTCTTTTTACCGGCTTTGTCCGGTTTGTGTTTCCGGCACTGCATTTCCCGCCGGAGGGACGGTGCCTTTCCGGCTTTATATTCCCGGTATTGTGTTTCCGGCCGATAATAATCGGCGCTTTCCCGGCTTTTTGTTCCCCGGCGCTGCGTTTCCCGCCGGAGGGGCGGTAGTTTCCCGGCGCTATTTGTTGCGGCGTATCACGATGCAGTTGGGAACGCCGCGCTCGCCTTCGTGGTCGAAACGTTTGTTGTCGTAGGGGTGGTTGAGGACGCCTTCCTGAGCCGTCCAGAGCGTCGAGGAACCGCCGCCGTCGAGGTTCAGCGCATCGACGAGTCCCAGCTGACGGGCGATGTAGGTCGTTTCGGCGATGGTCGTGCCGTCGGCCTGCCCCTTGAAGCGGCCGTCGATGACGGCCATGACGACCGTGCCGTCGGCCCGTTTGCCGATCAGCGTGCGGGGATGGCGGCGGGCGTAGAAGCTGTCTTCGGAGTCGTATTCGACGCTCCGGCCGTCGCGGACCAGCACCGGACCTGCGGCCAGCGCCGAGCGGTAACGGCGGGCGATGCGGGAGTATTGGGTCGTGTCGCAGCGGAGAATGTCCATTTTGCGGCCGCGTTTGTCGCGCAAAGCGATGACGCCGTTGGTGCGCATCGTCTCACCGGGAGTCGTCCGGCCCAGAATCTGCTTGTCGATCAGTACGAAGGTTACGGGGGCGAGCGTCTTCATGTTGAAGTAGCTGCCGTTCAGGGCGGCGTCGGCTCCGGCGGCTTTGCCCAGCTCGCTCGTGGCGCATGCTTTGCCGTCGAGCTGTATGATCTCCGTCGTGAAATTACGGGCGGGGTAGGCGACCACCGAGACGGTCTGCCGCGAATCGAACATGTCGATCTGGGCGCGGCGGCATTCGGCGCCCGCCGCGAGGGGCGTGATCTGCCAGCGGGCGCCGGCGAAAGCGACCGAGTCTTCGGGTGTCTGGGCTGCGGCCGTAAAAGAAAAGAGGAGCAGGAAGGCTCCCGCAAGGAATTTAATCATGGCTTAGGTAGAATTGACGGATACAAATTTAAGAATTTAAATCGGTTCGCCAAATTGCGGCCGCCGTCGGGACGCGTGAAAAATCCCCGGCCTTTTCGGGACCGGGGATGCGTTTCGGTGCGGCAAGCGGCGCTTGCTATTTGGTCGCTTTGGTGTAAACAGCCTTGTTGCCCTCGATGGTCAGCGTGTATACGCCGTCGGCGTCCTTGGCGATGATACCCGTCTCGGTGAAGTCGATGGTCTGGCCGTTGCCGACGCTTTGGCCTTTGAGCAGGATTTTGCCGGCTTCGCCCTGCAGCTCCCACGAGGTGTAGCGCAGCGTGGCCATGTTGATCGACTGGGCCTGACCTTCGATCAGGATCTCGATGCCCATTACGCCTTCGGGGTCGATGGGGTCGGGCATGGTCCACTTGCCGACGGCTTCGGCATAGGTCGGGTCGGTGGCGACTTTAGCGGCTGCGGCGCCGTCCTCCAGCTTGCCCTTATAGTCCACGACGACCGGGGCGCCGAGCAACAGGCCGTTGGCTTCGCTCTTGTCGGCGTCCATAGTCGAGAAGGTGAAGGTCCCTTCGGCGTTCTCGACGGTTACGGTGTTCATCGATGCGTCGGTGATGAAGCCGGTAAAGGTTTTGGGCGTGTTGTCGCCGCAGGCTGTCATGCCGCACAAAGCGATGGCGGCGGCCATGATCTTGATGCTTTTCATTGCTTGTGAGATATTTATAGGTTTAACGCTTTCTGATGTATTCGTCGATGGCCCGTGCCGCCGTGCGGCCTGCGCCCATGGCGAGGATGACGGTCGCGGCGCCGGTTACGGCGTCGCCGCCCGCGAAGACCCCTTCGCGCGACGTGGCGCCCTGCCCGTCGGCCGTGATGCAGCCGCGGCGGTCGGTCTCCAGTCCTGCGGTCGTGGCGGCCAGCAGGGGATTGGGCGAGGTGCCCAGCGCCATGATGACCACGTCGCAGGCGATGTCGAACTCCGATCCGGGCTTCACTACGGGCGAGCGGCGGCCGCTCTGGTCGGGTTCGCCCAGCTCCATCTCCACGCACCGGATGCCGGTGACCCAGCCGCGCTCGTCGCCGAGGACCTCCGCGGGGTTGGTGAGCATGCGGAAGCAGATGCCCTCCTGCTTGGCGTGATGGACCTCCTCGACACGTGCCGGAAGCTCCTTTTCGCTGCGGCGGTAGACGATCGTCGCCTCGGCGCCCAGCCGTTTGGCCGTGCGCACGGCGTCCATCGCCACGTTGCCTCCGCCGACCACGACCACACGCTTGCCGACGTAGATCGGGGTGTCGTACGTGTCGTCGTAGGCGCGCATCAGGTTGGCGCGCGTCAGGAATTCGTTGGCCGAAACCACGCCGTTGAGGTTCTCGCCCGGAATGCCCATGAAGCGGGGAAGTCCCGCGCCGGAGCCGATGAATACGGCGTCGTACCCCTCCTCGCCGAGCAGCGAATCGACGGTGACGGTGCGGCCCACGATGACATCGGTTTCGATCTCCACGCCGAGCCGCTCGACTTCGGCGATCTCGCGCGCCACGATGCGCTGTTTGGGCAGACGGAATTCGGGAATGCCGTAGACCAGTACGCCTCCCACCTTGTGCAGGGCTTCGAATATCTTGACTCCGTAACCCATTTTCGCAAGGTCGCTGGCGCAGGCCAGTCCTGCCGGGCCGCTGCCGATGACGGCGACTCTGCGGCCGTTGCGCGGTGCGGTGCGGGACGCCGCGGCGCCGTGTTCGAGTTTCCAGTCGCCTACGAAACGTTCGAGTTTGCCGATGGCGACCGGTTCGCTCTTGATGCCCAGAATGCAGGAGCCTTCGCACTGCGATTCCTGCGGGCAGACGCGGCCGCAGATCGAAGGCAGCGAACTGTCTTCGGCGATGATGTCGGCCGCTTGCTGCAGCTCGCCCCGGTGCAAGGCTCCGATAAAGTCCGGGATGCGGATATTGACCGGACAGGCCGCTACGCAGCGGGGATTTTTGCATTGCAGGCAGCGCGACGCTTCGAGCGCCGCCTCTTCGAGGTCGTAGCCGTAGCAGACCTCCTCGAAGTTGGTCGCACGTACTTTCGGGTCTTGTTCGCGCACGGGGACGCGCGGTATCTTGTTTGCCATTGTAGTCGTATGCTTTTGGGGGTGTAGGCAGAGCGGCGTGCCGGTTCCGCCGTGCGTTTATTTGTCCAGTCCTATTTTACATTGGTGTCCGGCTTGGCGCTCGGCTTCGATGGCCGCGGCGCGCTGTTCCTGCGTGCGGTACATGCCCTGACGGCGCATCGCTTCGTCGAAATCGACTTCGTGGCCGTCGAATTCGGGGCCTTCGACGCACGTGAAGCGCGTCCTGCCTGCCACCGTCACGCGGCAGGCGCCGCACATGCCCGTTCCGTCGACCATCAGCGCATTGAGCGAGACGGTCGTTTTCAGCGCGTATTTCTTCGTCGTGAGGGCCACGAACTTCATCATGATCATCGGACCGATGGCCACGCATTCGTCGTAATGTCGGCCCTGCTTTCCGATCAGTTCGTCGATCACCTGCGTAACAAGCCCTTTGAAGCCTTCGGAACCGTCGTCGGTGGCGATATGGAGGTTTTCGGCCACGGCGCGCATCGCGTCGGTGTAAATGAGCATGTCGCGGGTCTTGGCGCCGATGATCACGTCGGCCTTGACGCCGTGTTCCTTGAGCCATTTGACCTGAGGATAGACCGGGGCGGTGCCTACACCGCCTGCGACGAAGAGGTAATGCCGCTTGCGGAGTTCGTCGAGCGGCATTTCGACGAATTCGGAGGGGTGGCCGAGCGGGCCTGCGAAGTCGGCGAACGCTTCGCCCGCTTCGAGCGAACAGATTTTGCGCGTCGAAGCGCCGATGGCCTGCGTTACGATGGTGACGCTGCCCTCTTCGGCGTCGAAGTCGGAGATCGTGAGCGGAATGCGTTCGCCGTGTTCATCGGCGCGGACGATGATGAACTGTCCCGGCCGGGCCGAGCGTGCGACGCGCGGCGCGAGGACCTTCATCAGCCAGATGCCCTCTGCGAGGCGTCTTTTTTCAAGTATCAGGTACATTTATAAATGGGTTTCCGGCTTTTATCCGCCTGCGCGGTAAAGCCGCATTGTCGTATCTTTAGTCTTCGACGATCGCCGTCGCCCGCAGCCGCCGCATCGGGCGCGTGGGATCGTTGGTTATGATCGTTACGAAATCGGTCACCACGCCGTACTCCTGCCTGCCGGGGTCGAGCGTCGCCTTGGCCGTGAACGAACTGCCGGCCGGGATGCGCTGTCCCGGCATGAGCGTCGTCGCGACCTTGCCGCCCGTCTCCACGGCGCGGACGATCAGCTCGCCGTCGCCCGTGTTGGTGAGCGTGAAGGTGCGCTGCTGTTGGGGCGCGTTGTGTTTTACCGGGCCAAATTTAATAATATTTTCGGTTATCTGCACTTTCGGCGTCCGTCGGGTGTCGGCCGGGGACTTGTCGATGCCGATACCGTGGGCTACGATCAGCGTTCCGTTGCCGCGGCCGTCGGCCCGCACCTCCAGCGCGTCGCGCAGCGAACCGTAGCGGGGCGCGCCCTCCGGGTTGAGGTACATGAGGTTGATTTCGGCGGTCTGGCCGGGGGCGAGTTCGCGCGGGTAGTCGGCGGCGAGCAGGCCGCTCGACTCCTTGGGATGCAGTTCCAGACGGACCGGGCGGTTCGACGTGTTGATGCAGCCGATGGCAGACTGGACCTGCTGTCCTTCGCGGATATAGGAGAAGGTGCAGAGCGTCGAAGCGAGCCGCAGACCGCCGCCCGCATCGACCGGATATAGCTCTTCGGTGGTTTTGGTGCGCGGGGTGACGGAGCCGCGCACGGTGAGCGTTGCGATCTTGCGCCGCTCGGAGGAGTAGACGCCCAGCTCTTTGGTGAAGGCGCCGGGACGGTTGGTCGGGTCGAACGTTACTTTGATTGTCGTTTTCTCGCCCGGACGGATCGGCCGTTTGGTGAATTCGGGTACCGTGCAGCCGCAGGTGGTCACCACGTCGAGGATCACGACGGGTTTGTCGGAGCGGTTCTCGCCCGTGAACGTGTGGCTTACGCGGCCGTCGGTTTCGGAAATCGTGCCGAAGTCCCATGAATCGGGCGTGAAAATCAACTGGGCGTGCGCCGGCGCCGCCAAGGCGCAAAGGGCCAAGATTATGAGTGAGATATGTCGTCGTATCGTCATGGTGCGTATGGATGTCGGTTTTGCAAAGGTACATTTTTTGTGAAAAAATCGTGCAATAATTTTGCGGGAATGAAATTTTGCTATATATTTGCACTCCGAAACGGTTAAACAACAAGTTTCGAATGCCTGAATAGCTCAGTTGGTTAGAGCACATGACTGTTAATCATGGGGTCCTAGGTTCAAGTCCTTGTTCAGGCGCAGATGCGCGAGGGTTGCGTAAGGTTCTTTCAAAAACGCCTGCAAAGAGGTGATGAAAAGAGAATGAAAAATTTTGCTGAAAAATTTGGAGTTCCTGAAAATTGAATTACCTTTGCAGTCCCAAGCCATTTTTAACGGGAGCTTAGCTCAGCTGGTTCAGAGCGTCTGCCTTACAAGCAGAGGGTCGGGGGTTCGAATCCCTCAGCTCCCACTAAGTTGAAACCATCCAAGAGGATGGTTTTTTTATGCGGAAAAATTCTGGGAGCATAGCTCAGTTGGTTTAGAGCGCCTGCTCGACAAGCAGGAGGTCAGCGGTTCAAATCCGCTTGTTCCCACCAATGAAAATCAGACAGTTGCAGGAGTGCGGCTGTCTTTTTTCATGCCCTCGGCGGAGGGGGCTATGAGGTTTGCGTGGAACGGGTAGACCGCACGGTGAACCGACGGCCGAGGTCCGATGGGCATGCGCGTATGTGCAGCGGATTTTTGTTGTCAAAAAAACGCCGCGCCAGCGGGACCGGCGCGGCGTGAATATCCTCGTTGTCGGTTAGAATTTGTAGTAGAATCCGAATTTCAGATCGGACGAGGAGAGTTTCAGGCCGAAGGCCTCGCCGCTGCCGCCGTTGAAGTAGTCCTTGCGGTAGCCGAGGAAGCCGACCTGCGTCAGGAAGCTGAAGTGCTCGTTGATCTTCACGCTCAGTCCCGGTGTAATACCTGCCTGAAAGCCCTCGTGATCGCAGCAGGCGAAGCCTACGCCGCCGTCGAGGAAGAGCGACAGAATCCCCTTGTTATAATATTTGTAACGGGCATAGGGCGACGCCGTGAAGACGTTGGCGCTGCCGCCGTCCTTTACTTTCAGGTACTCGTAACCGAGCGCCACGCCCACCGACCATCTCTTGTTGAAATCGTAACCCGCTTCGGGAGCGATCGAGAACGAATCGGTTGTGACGCCTTCCGTTTTGTCGTGCCAGTAACCCAGCTTGCCGCCGATCCACAAACCTTTCTCCTGCGCCGAAGCTTTGTCGGCCGCCGTAAAGCTTGCAGCTGCTGCAAGCAGTACGATAATGATTTTCTTCATCTTTGTTGCGTTTTTAGTTTGACTGAAAAATGGAGCTGTTTTTCTGTTCCGAAAGCAAAGAAACAGCGCGGATTTCTTACGTGCAAATAAATTCAACGAACCGGATGTTTCTAAAAATCAACGCATAGAATTTATAAATTGAGCGATCGGCCCTATGCCGGCGAAAGTGCGGAAAAGGGGACCGGGGGGGGGTAAAAAATCAGGCTGCAAGGGATCTCTTGCAGCCTGATTCGGAGGATGAGTTGTCTGCGGCTTACCGGTGCGAGCGTTTGGCGACGAAGAGCGCCAGAATGAACGATACGGCCGACGCGGCGATCCAGAAGACGATCGCCGAGTCGAAATTGTAGCTCGTCACGCCGTCCAGCTCCGTTTTGCCGGAGTTGATGAGCCAGCCGCTGACGATATCCTGCAGGCCGGCGCCGACGTAGCTCGCCATGCCGACGATTCCCAGCGCGGCGCCCGTCGCTTCGCGCGGTACGATGTCGATGGCCATCAGGCCGCCCAGAAAACAGATCAGCACGCCGATCGCTACGCCGAACAGAATCATGCTGAGGATATTGACGACCAGCCCGTCGCCGGAGTAGAGGAACAGGCAGAGCGCGACGGTGTTCAGCACGCCGAAGCCGAAGGCCAGCACGTTGCGCCGCCCGTGGAAAAAGGCGTCGGAGAGCCAGCCCGAAAAGACCGTGCCCACGATGCCGCAGAGTGCATTGACCGAAATGACCTGCGTGGCCGCGGCCAGCGTATAGCCTTTGATCTCCTGCAGGAAAAGCACGCCCCAGCCGTTGATCGCATAGCGGCTGATATACATGAACGCACTGGAGAGCGCCAGCACCCAGACCAGCGGATTGCGGATCACGGAGCGCTGCAGGTCGGAAGTTTTGCCGTGGTCGCGGGGCGTGCCGGGAGTCTCTTCGCCGGTCAGCTCCTCGATCGGGGGCAGCCCCTTCGATTCGGGGGTGTCGTGCATCAGCAGTACGATCGTCAGTACGCCGAGCACGCCGGCGACCGACGAGCCTACGAATCCCCATTGCCAGCCGAAGAAGCCGACGACCGCGCCGACGAACAGGAACGACAGGAATTCGCCGAGGTTGTGGCTGGCGCTGAAGAATCCGTAGTAAGTGCCCCGCTTGCTGAGCGGGTACCACCGCGAGAGGGCGATGATGGCCGGGGGCGCGCCCATCGACTGGCTCCAGCCGTTGACGCCCCACATGACGGCGAAGGCGACGAACAGCACCATGTTGCCGACGATGCCGCCTCCGTTGGCGAAGCCGAGGAGGCCGACCAGCAGGTTGGCGACCGCCGATACCGCAAGACCCGCGGCCATGAAGCGTTTGATGTTGCTGTGGTCGGAGAGAAATCCGTTGACGAATTTGCCGATGGCGTAGGCGAACAGCAGCGCCGAACCGATGACGCCCAGCTGCGTGGCGTCCAGCGCCCCGCTTTCGAGGATGGGCTTTTTCACCACGTTGAGACTCGTGCGGCAGACGTAATAGAGACTGTAGCCGACGGTGCCGGCGATGAAGCTCTGCCAGCGGAGTTTTTTGTAGAGACGCATCATGGCGTCGTCGTCCTTCGGCAGGCGCGGCGCCGGTGCGCTTTTTCTGAAAAATGAGAGTATTGACATAAGCAGGTTGGTTGCGTTATCAGGTTAATCGGAATGTTACCGCTTCGTGAATTCCAGTTCGACCTGTACGGGGAAGTGGTCCGACGGAGTCCGGGCCCGGAATTTCCGCTCCCCGCCGTCCGGGTTTTCCGAACGGTAGGTGTCGGTCAGGATTCCGTAGCGGAGCACTCGGAAGCCCGGCGTTACGAAGAGGTAGTCGATGCGGCGGAAGGTCTTGATGTCGGGGTCGAACCAGTTTTCGGTGCCCGTTTCGGCATAGCGGATTTCGGCCGTGTCGTAGGTGTCGGACAGGATGCCGGAGTCGCGCAGGATCGCATAGCTCCGGCTCGTCTCGCCCACGTTGAAGTCGCCCGTGAGGATGACCCGCTCGCCGCGGCACAACTCTTCGATCTTCGCCAGTATCAGGCGGCAGCTCTCGGCCTGAGCCTGTTCGCCGCGGTGGTCGGTGTGGGTGGTGAAGAACCAGAACCGCTGACGGCTCTGTCTGTCATAGAACCGGCCCCATGTGCAGATGCGGACGTATTTGGCGTCCCAGCCCTTGCCGGGCTTCGAGGGGTCTTCGGAGAGCCAGAAATGGCCCGAATCGAGCAGTCGGAAGCGGCCGCGCTTGTAGAAGATCGCGGAGTATTCGCCGCCCGCGGCCCCGTCGTCGCGTCCGACGCCGACGTAATCGTAGCCGGGCAGCGCCGCGAGCATACCCTGCAGCTGGCTGTGGAAGACCTCCTGCGCTCCGAAGATGTCGAAGTCGTGGAACCGGATCAGCGACGAGATCACCGGGAGACGCCGCTCCCAGCCGTTGCCCTCGGCCGTGTCCTTGGCGTTGAGCTGGCGGATGTTGTAGGTCGCGGCCGAGAAACTCTGCGCCGCGGCGTTGACGGCCGTCACGCATGCGACGGCCATGCAGATCAGTAATTTGTTCATGTCGCTCGGTTATTTGCGCCGTCCCTGCGCTTCGAGGTAGCGGATCAGCAGTTCGGGCCGGTCGGTCTGGATGATCGAAGCGCCCATGTCCAGCAGGCGGCCGTACACCTCGTCCGGCGATTCGGTGAAGGCCTTGTCGTCGCTCAGACCGCCGCAGAGCGAGTCCCAGAGCGAATTGACCCACAGTTTCGAACCGCCTGCGACGACCTGCCGCATGCAGGCTTCGACTTGGGGCGTATAGTCGTCCCAGCACACTTCGTAAGCCAGCGGGACGACGCCCTTCGAGGCATATTCCTCGAAAAGCTCCCTGCCCTGCGGCTTGAGGATGTCGATGATCGGCATGTACATCATGTTGTGTCCGTATTCCGCGAATTTTGCAGAGACGGTCTCCACCGGGCGTTTGCCTTTGATGAGCACCTGATCCGTGACGCCCAGCTCCTCGGTGATGGCGAGCGCGAGGTCGTAATATTCGTAGCCTTGGTCGATATTCACCGCGATGCGGTCCTTGCAGACGGCGAGCGCTTCGCGCAGGGTCGGCATTTTGAGCGAGGTCTTCACGCCGTGGCCGGTTTTCAGCACGCAGCGCCGGATCGAGTCGTAGGTGATGTCGCAGACGCGGCCGCGGCCGTTAGTCGTGCGGTCGATCGTCTTGTCGTGGCACAGGACCAGCACGCTGTCCTTGGTGAGCTTGAGGTCCAGTTCCATGATGTCTACCCCCATGCCGATCACCGATTCGATCGCCGGGATGGAGTTTTCGGGCCAGTTGCGCCAGTCTCCGCGGTGCGAGACCACCACGACGTACCGTGAGGAGGGGTTGTGGAGTTCCGCGCGGACGAACTGGGCTTTGTCCGTCGTTTCGGCCGCCGGCTGCGAACAGGCGTACAGACCGGCTGTTGCGCAGAGGATGAGTAGGTAACGTTTCATTTCGTTCGGTTTAAAAAGGGAGAACCGGAAAGTTCCGGTTCTCCTGAAGAGTTATTTTTCCAGTACGGGATAGTTCTCCGATGCCGTCCACTTGCGCAGGACGACGTCGGGCTTGCCCGGCAGCGTTTCCGCCGGAGTGTCGTTGAAGAGCGCCGCGCCGGCGTTGAGCGCTGCGGCGAAGTTTGCGCACGACTCGCCGCTCGAAGGTACGGTGACGGCGCCCGACTTCATCTCGTCGAGCGAGAGCAGGGCGAAGGTCGTCTTTTTCCAGACCGTTCCGGCCGCCTTGTCGCTGCCGACGGCGGAGTTCGCCGCAGACTTGGACGGACATGCCGAGTTGCCGTAGATGTTCTGCAGGTTGCCTTTCTTGCTGTAACCCACCACCGATGCGTAGGAGCTGTTGGCTGTGATCTTTTCCACGGTCGAGTAGCAGTTGATGACGAAGCTGTCATCGCTGACGATGCCGGCGATGCCGCCGACGTCGTTGTGTTTCGCTTCGAGTCTGTCCACCCGGCTGTAGCAGTTGATGACATAGCGGCCCAGCCCGTCGCCGCCTTTGGCGATCTGTCCGACGATGCCGCCCATGTTGGGGTCTTTCGGGGCGTCGGTCTTCATCGTGCCGCCGAGGTTGGCGCAGTTGACCAGCGTACCCTTGTTCTGGCCTGCGATGCCGCCGATGGTCTTGGCGCCTTCGCCGCCCGTGATGTCGCCCTTGAAGGTCGCCCCGTCGATGACGCCGGCGTTTATGCCGACGATGCCGCCCGCGATTTCGAATTCGGTCGAAAGCGCGCCTTCGACGGCCAGATCGCGGATCGTACCCTTGTTGGCGCCGAATACGCCGCAGGATTTGCCCGGAGCGACGAGCTTCACGTTGAGGAGCTTATGCCCCGCACCGTCGAATTCGCCCTCGAAATAGATCGTGTTGTCGGCCGCAAAGCCGATCGGCGTGAGGTTCTTGTTGTCGAAGTCGATGTCGGCCGTGAGGCGGTAGTAGGCCGACGATGTGTAGACGGCGTCTTCGGCCTGCCGGTTGATCGACGCGGCGACCGTGTTCCAGTCGCTCACGGAGTTGAGCTGCCACGGGTCCGCGGCCGTTCCGGAACCCTCGACCACGTCGGGTGCGGGTTTCTCGTAGTCGGTGTCGAACTGAATCGTCAGGGGGCAGTGGTCCGAAGGGTAGATGTTGCCGTAAACGGTGTTGTCCACCTTGTAGGATTTTAGCTCCACGTCGCCGCGCGAGTAGATGTAGTCGATGCGCGCCGTGGCCTGCGTGAGGTCGGCTGTGATTTTGTGGCCGTTGAACGTGCCGACGGGACCGCTGATGAAATCCGATTCCACCGTGAGGAACGAGTCGTTCCAATGGGTGCGGAGCGTCTTCGACGAGGCGTCGTCCATGGCGGCGTTCATGTCGCCGACCAGAATCGAGGGGATGCCGTCGGGGTTGTACATCTTTTCGCGCTCGATCAGCAGTTTGGCGCCCTCGGCGCGCGCCGTGGCGCCCAGCGGGGCGTGGGTGACCATCATGAAGAACTGCTTGTTATACAGTTTGTCGGTCACCATGGCGCAGGCGGCGATGCGGTGATAGCCCAGCTCGTCCCAGCCGTAGCTCATTTCGTCGGGCGTGGGCGAAATCCAGAAGAAGTGCTTGTCGGTCAGCTCGAAACGTTCGGGGTTGTAGGCGATGCCCAGCGCTTCGCCGCTGACGCCGTCCTGCGAGTCGCGGCCCACGAACCACCATTCGTATTTGCCGCCCTGCTGCCCGACGAGCGTCGGCAGCTCGTTCTGGATCGTTCCGTTGGCCTCTTGGAAGCCGAAGATGTCCCATTTGTTTTTGACGATCGACTGCGCCAGCACCGTGCGGCGGTTGGTCCATAGGTAGTCGCCCGTGCCCTTGCCCGAAATCCAGAGGTTGTAGCTGCCGAGCGTGAGCGTCTGCTCGGTGATGTCGGGTTCGCGGGAGGGCGTGTCGTCCTCGTAGTACTTGTCGTTGAGTACCGTTTTGAAATCGTCGGCGCATCCGGCTGTCAGGGTGCAGAGCGCCGCGAACATCGCGAGAATTATTGTTTTTTTCATGTTCAGGTTCCTTATATTTCCCGGAAGGCGGGGCGGCCCTGCGGACCGCCGCCCCTCCGGAATTCTACATTCGGTTATTTCTGGTAGTTGCTGTGACGTGCGTTCTGTCCGTACTGAGACCACGCCGAAGCTGCGGGCGAGGTGACGCCGGGCAGCGCTACGGAGTAAACCTTGAGCGCACCTGCCGCCGAGTCCTTGCCGAGGAAGTAGGAGTAGCCCCATTCGGAGATCGTCGGCGAGCCGTCCACCGAGTCGGCCAGATGCTCCTTGTAGCGGAGTTCGCCCTCGGCGCTCAGCACGACGTAATCGCCCGTCTTGGTGCAGAGGTGGATCTGGCCGAGATTATCGACGGCCGGGATGCTGTTGCTTGCCGCGTCGAGCGTGTACGACCAGCGGGTCGAACCGTTCGAGGTGTTCAGCGCGTAGACCACCGAGGGGGTGGCCTTGTCGGCGACGATGTAGAGCGTCGTGCCGTCGGCGCTGAGCGATGCGCCCGTCTGCTGGAATCCGTCGGGCAGGTTCACGCTCCATTTCGGGGTTTTCTTCGACGATGCGGTGAGGTTCGTGCAGTCGAAGCTCGCGAGGTTCCAAGTGCCCGATCCTTCGGCGATGCCGGGAAGGTAGACGCAGTTGTCGGCATCGACGCAGGGCTGGCAGCGGCCGGCCGAGAGAATCTTGTTGGGAGCGAACGTGTCGGAGGTCGGAACCGGCGACCAGACGAACGATGCGTCGGGAACCATGATGCCGTAGCCGTACTGGGCTGTGTTGGTGAAGATCACCACGCCGTTCTTGAGCGCGATCGTGCCGGAGGTGCCGCCGCCGTTGGCCGGGGTGGCCGTTGCGGTGTTCTTGCCGGTGGCCTTCTCGAATCCGCGGATCGCGCCGTTGGTGCCGCGGCTGCCGACGATGACCATGCTCGGACTGATGCAGGGCGTCGAGAAGGCGATGCGCGCCGCCGGGGCGTAGGCCGTCGTGTTCTTCCAGAGCACCGAACCCGTCGCGCCGTCGAACGCATAGACGAGCGATGCCGACGAGGAGCCGCCGTAACCGTGCGCCACCCAGTAAACCGTGCCGTCGGTGTCCACCGAAGGATAGGAGATTTCGCTCTTGAGGTATACGCCGTCTTTTGCCATGGCGTCGTATTCCCATACCTTGGCGCCGTCGGTGTTGAGCGCGACCATTTTGCCGTCGCCCGATACCGAATAGATATAGCCCATGTCGCTCGCTGCCACGACGCTCGCCGCGCAGAGCGCATCGGCGGAGGCTACCGCAGTGGACCAGAGCAGCGTGAAGGCGTTGACGTCGCCTGCGCGGACGTTGATGGCCTTGGAGGTGCTGTTCGAGCCGCCGCGGTCGTCGGTCACGGTCAGCTGGACGTTGAACATGCCCATTTGTTCGAACGTGTAGGTCGCGTTGATGTCCGTCGAGGTCGTGCCGTCGGGGAAGAGCCATTCGCGCGATACGATTTCGCCGTCGGAATCGGTCGATTTGTCCGTAAAGGTCACGGTCGTGCCGATGCTGATCATCTGGGGCGAGTAGCTGAAGTCGGCCGTCGGCAGTACGTTGTCCGCAAGGACGGTGATCGTTCTGGTCGTCGTGGCGCGGTTGCCGTCGGCGCCCCATGCCGTGAGGGTGACCGTGTAGTCGCCCGGACGGTTGTAGACGATCGGGTCGGGAGCGGCCTCCTCGGACCAGTTGCCCTCTCCGGCGAAGCCGAAGTGCCAGAAGTATTCGGAAACGGTCGTCCCTTCCGCCGTGGTCGTATTGGTGAAGGTGACCGGAGTGATGCCCGCGATGATCTCCTCTCCGCCGAACGTGAAGCCGGGGGTGATGACCGAGTTGTAGGCCTTGTCCATCTCGCTGCTGTCCGAACATGCGACCGATGCGGAGAGCAACACGATACTCAGATATGATAGTATTCTTTTCATTGAAATTGATTTTTTGAAATTTTAAGGTTTAGCGTTTCCCTTTGCCTCTCAGGTATTCGTCCATCAGGGCGGGGTAGTCGCACTGGATCATGCGCAGGCCCGCGGCGACGAAGCCGTCCATCGTGACGGTGTTGCCGTTGCGGAAGGCCGCGCCCTCGTCGTCGAGCAGGTTCGAGACCGAAAGCCCTTTGGCATTGAGCGACGAAATCCATGCGTTGTTGACATAGCCCGTCGAGGTCTGGATCATGTAGACGGGGGCGAATGCCGACATGGCGGCCAGCGCCGAGGCGTTGTTGGCGTGCGGGGCGATGATTCCCGGCTGCTCCTGACGGGCCAGCCAAGCGGCCCTGTCGCTGTTGGTTCCGACATAGAACTGCACCCGGTCCAGACAGCCGCAGCGTTTGACGACCTCGTAGACCTTGGCGATGTCCACGTCGTCGCTGCCGCATTTGTCGAGGTTGAACCAGACCTTGCCGCGCAGCTCCGTGAGGACCTCCTCCAGCGTCGGAATCTGTTCGCCGGTCACCTTGCCGTCGGTGGTTTTCAGCCGGAATTTCCGCAGCTCCTCGCGCGTGAAGTTGATGACGTAACCTTCGTCGCCGGCATAGGAGCTGTAGTCGGTGAACCGCTTGAGGTAGTTGTCGTGCAGACAGATGACCTGCCCGTCCTTGGTGATCTGGACGTCGGTTTCGATGAAGTCCACGCATCCCAGTTCGACGCACTTGCGGAACGCCGCCATGGAGTTGGGGGCCAGATCGTAGCCGTTGTTGAAGTTGCCGCGGTGGGCCATGATCCACATTTTGCCGGTGTCGAAATTCAGACACGAGCGGCTCAGGGAGGGGCCTTCGACCGTGACGGTCTGCGTCAGGGTCTGCGTCGTGCCGTCCGTGTAGGAGATGGCGGCGCCGGCCCTGTACTGTCCGTCGGTTTCATACCGGTGTTCCACCCGCTGCGTCGGGTCGGTCACGCGCTGCGCCGCGCTGCCGTCGCCGAAATTCCAGACGACGCCCGACACGCCGGGGATGCGGCTGAGCGCGAAGGCGACCTGCTCCATACGGGCCGGATGGTCGTTGCTGACGACGATCGCGGCCTCCGTATCGGCGACGGCGACCGTGGCCGAGAGTTCGGTCATCGGGCCATGCAGCCGGGTGACGGTCGCCCTGACCGTGTAGGTGCCGGCCGTCCGGTAGGTGTGTTCGGCCGATTCGCCTGCGCCCGAAGTCGCGGTCGCACCGTCGCCGAACATCCACAATACGCTGCGGACGTTATCCGGACTGCCTTCGAGCGAGAAGACGACTGCGGCGTCCCTGACCGGAACTGCGGGCGTCCAGACGATGGTCTGAGTCCCGTTTTCCGGTCCGGGGGCCTCCGTGCCGCCGTCGGAGCAGGCAGCGAACTGCCCGGTTCCGATCGCCCAGAGGATCAATATGATTCTGTTTGTGAATCGCATGACGTCGTCGGTTTATTTTACGCCGTAGCCCGGATTCTGGTAAAGTCCCTCGGTGTTGAGGATGCGTTCGTTGTAGGGGATCGGAAGCAGCAGGTCTTTCAGCCCGAAGTTGGGGTTGATCGCGTTGAAATGTTCGATCATCTCCTGCTTGGAGTACATGCGCAGCAGGTCCTGCCAGCGGAGTCCCTCTTGGATGAACTCGTTGCGGCGCTCGTCGTAGATGCCCTGACGCAGGTCGGTGCCCGACCAGTCGCCCAGTCCGGCGCGTTTGCGGACCATGTTCAGGAAACTCTTGGCCGTCGGCTCCGTGCCCTGCCAGTAGTAGGCTTCGGCCAGCATCAGCGCCACGTCGGCGTAACGCATGACGATCCAGTTGTTGCCGCCGTAGCCGTTTGCACCGCACTCCAGATCGGCGTACTTCATGGTGTGGTAGTAGGTTACGCCCGCAACGGTCGTCTCGCGCAGGTAGTTCTTGCGCACGTCCTCCTTGGCGAAGGCGTCGTAGACGCTCTTGGTGGTCATGTTCTGCATCAGGCCCACCTTGTTCGAGGTGATGCCGGTTTTGCTGGGACCGAAGAGGTAGTTCCAAGTGGAGCCGAGGTCGGCGTTGTTCTGGATGTAGTTGATCTGGAAAATGTTCTCGGCGCAGGACTTCTGCGTGGAGAGGTCCCAGATCGCGTTGTAGGGGATGTCGGACAGTTCGCCGAACGACCGCAGGTTCCATGCGGCGGTGAGTTTTTCGATGGCCGAAGTGAGCGCCGCCGACTTCTCGGAGGCGAAATCCTCGTCGCAGGCGTATTGCAGTTTGGCCTTGCCGTAGAGCGTCCACGCGGCGGCCTTGCTTGCACGGCCGCACTCCGATGCGGGCTGCATGTCGGCGAGCGGGCTGCCGAGCACGAAGTCGAGGTCGGCGAAGACCGCCTTGTAGACCTCGCTCTTCGGACGGCGGTAGTTGTTGGCCTGCACCTCGTCCTTGGTCTTGAGCTCGGTCAGGATCAGGGGCACGTCGCCCCACTCGGTCACCAGATGGAAATAGGTCAGCGCGCGCAGGAAGCGGATTTCGGCTTCGTAGGTGTTGCGCGCGTCGCCGTTGGAATAGCTCACGTCGTCCAGATGCGCGAGCAGCGTGTTGGCCCGCGAAATGGTCTTGAAGAGCTGCGTGTAGCGGTTGTATACGTAGGAGTTCTCCTCGGTGAGCGTATAGTTGTAGAACTGGTAGGGAATGCCGCTGTTGGCGCCGCTGTCCGTCACGGCCGTGTCATGCGAGCGGACGTCGGTGAAGTAGTGGTTGTTCGTGTAGTAGTAGCTCTGCGTGAGCGACGCATAGACGCCGTTGAGCGAGGTGACGATGTCGGCTTCGGACTTGTAGAAGTTGCCGACCGTCGTGGAGTTGGGGTCGTATTCGTCGAGGAATCCGCAGGACGCCGTCGAGACCGAGGCGGCGAGCAGGATGAACATATGTTTGATCTTCATATTCGTACAAGATTTAGAAAGTTAAGTTTAAACCGACCGAATAGATGCGCGAGAGGGGGTAGCATCCCCAGTCGAAGCCCGGCATCATGTTGCTGCTTTTATACGACACCTCAGGGTTGTAACCGCGGTAGGGGGTAATGGTGAAGAGGTTGTCGCCGCTGACGTAGACGCGGCACGAGGTGATGTGCAGCTTGCTGGTCCAGCGTTTGGGCAGCGTGTAGCCAAGCGTGATGTTCGCGCAGCGGAAGAACGAAGCGTCCTCCACGTAATACGAAGAGAGTTTGAGCGAGGTGTTGGTCGTCGAGATGCGCGACGCGATGGGCACGTTGTTGCGGCCCGGCTGTGCGTCCGAGATGTAGCGGTCGGCGACGATCGAATACTGGTTGCCCGATCCCTCCATGTTGTAGAGGTAGTAGTCTTGGAAGTTGATGACCTCGCCGCCGTACGAATAGGCGAAGCTGGCGCTGAAATCGAGTCCGTTCCATGACAGGCTGGTCGAGAAGCCGCCCGTGAAGTCGGGGTAGGCGTCGCCGATGATCGTCTTGTCGTCGGTGGTGATGACGCCGTCGCCGTTGGCGTCCTTCCAGATGGCATTGCCGTAGGAGAGGTTGTCGAGGGCGTACGAAGCCACGGCCGGACCCTTGAGCTGGTAGCCTTCGGGGAATTTGTTGCCGTTCTTGATGTAGACGTCGCGGTCGAGCAGGGCGTTGGCATAGTCGGCCTTCGACATGATGCCTACGGCCTGATAGCCGTAGAACGAGCCGATGGGCTTGCCCTCTTTGGTGATGTGGGAGCCTACCGAGCGTTCGGTGGTGGAGATGATGTCGTCCAGACCGCCCATGCTGACGACCTTGTTGCGGTTGACCGAAATGTTGGTGCTGAAGTTCCAGTTTACCTTGCCGGTCAGCAGGCGCGCGTCGAGCTGGACGTCGAAACCGCGGTTGCGGATCTTGGCGCCGCTCATGTTGGTCGTCGTCGAGGTCGCGCCTGAAATCGAGGAGATCGGGTATTTGTAGAGGATGTCCGTCGAAATGGAGTTGTACCAGTTGCCGATCACGTTCAGGCGGCCGTTGAAGAAGCCCAGATCAATACCGACGTTGGTCTGCCGGGTGGTTTCCCAGCCCAGCGCGGCGTCGGTGAAGGAGCCTTCGTAAGTCGTCGATACGGGAGTCTGGCCGAAGGCGTAGCTGCCCGACGAGATGCCGGCGAGGCTGGCGTAGTTGCCGATGTCGTTGTTGCCGCTCTTACCCCAGCTGGCGCGCAGACGGATCGAAGCCACGTCCTTGAGCGCATCCTTGAGGAAGGATTCGTTCGAGAGCGTCCAGCCGGCCGATACCGAGGGGAAGTAGCCCCAGCGGCTGTCGATGCCGAAACGCGAGGAACCGTCGGCGCGGAACGAGCCGGTCAGCGTGTAGCGGTCGTCGAACGAGTAGTTGACGCGGGTCAGGAACGACATCATGGCCCATGCGGCCTTGCGGGTGCTGTAAAGCGAGATGTCCGAGGCGTTCGAGCCGTGGCCCGTAACCTCGTGGATGCGGTCGTCGGCGAAGCCCGTGGCTTCGACGCCCAGACGGTCGTAGGTCTTCTTCTGGAGGGTGTAGCCGGCCAGCGCGTCGATGTGGTGGCGGCCGATCTTCTTCTTATAGCTGAGCGTGAACTCGCCCAGACGGTCCACGTCGTAGGTCGAGGTCGTGCGGGCGATGTTCGACGAGCGCAGCTCCTCGCTGTAGGCGGGGGCGGCGTCGCGGCCGATGCTCATCGGGCGGTAATAGAAATAGCGGTAGTTGTACCACTGCTGGCCGAGCCGGGCCGAGAGCTTGAGGTCGGGGAGAAACTCGTAAACCAGATTGAGATTGAGGTTGTGGCGCGACATCTTCTCGTTGATGTCCAGCTCGTTGGCGATCGCCAGCGGGTTTTCGGGGAAGTTCATGCCCCAGTCCGTCTTCATGCGGATCATGGCGCTGCGGGCGTAATCGCCGTTTTCCTCGTAGGCCGGCAGGTTGGGCAGGTACATCAGCGCGCTCTGGATCACGCCGTCGTTGATCATGCGGCCCTCGGCCTGTACGACGGTGTTCTTGGCGTCGTACATCGAGTAGCTGATGCTCGCCGTCAGGCGCTTGGTGATCTGGGCGTCGAGGTTGATGCGGGCGTTGATGCGGTTGTGGTTCGACGGTGCGATGATACCGTCCTGATCCATGTAACCGACGCTGGCCATGTACTTGATGGCCTTCGTGCCGCCGATGACCGATACGTTGTGGCGCATGATGCCGGCGTTGGAGAAGAGTTCGTCCTGCCAGTCGGTGTCGTACTGCGGCGTTACGGGGGTGCGGGTCGTGAAGTCGTAGAACATCGGGTGGATGCCCACTTCGGCCAGCGAGAAGCCTTTGGCGGCGCGGATCGTGTTGTCGTCGTAGGGACTCCACGACACGCCGGCGGCCGTGGCGCGCAGGCGGTAGGAGTTGTTACGGGCGTCGATCAGCAGGTCGCGGAACTGCGTCGAGTTCAGCAGGTCCACCTTGTGGTCGAGCTGCTGGATGCCGTACGAGAAGTCGTAGCTGACTTTGGCGGCTTCGCCGTCCTTGCCGCGCTTGGTGGTGATGAGCACGACGCCCGACGCGCCGCGCGAACCGTAGATGGCAGCCGAAGCGGCGTCTTTGAGGATGTCGATGCTTTCGATGTCGCTGGGGTTGATGAATACGTCCTCCGAGGCGGGATAGCCGTCGATGACGTAAAGGGGCGCGCTGCTCGCCGAGAGCGAGTTGACGCCGCGTACGCGGATCGTTACGCCGTCGCCCGGCGCGCCGCTGGTCTGGTGGACCTCGACGCCGGCGACCTTGCCGACTAACGACTGGCCCACGGTGGGCGTGGTGGCGGAGAGTTCGCTGGCTTTGACGCTGGCGATCGATCCCGTAAAGTCGCTCTTGCGCATCGGAGTGTAGCCGACGACCAGCACTTCGGAGATCTGCTTGCTGTCCTCGGTCAGCGTGATGTCGAACGACGTCTGGCTGCCGACCTTTATCTGCTGCGTGTTGTAGCCGAGGAAGGAGACGGAGAGCGTCTGGCCCGGCGTGGCCTCGACCGAGAAGTCGCCCTCAAGACCGGTGACGTTGCCCCGGTTGGTCTCCAAGACGATTACGCTGGCGCCGATGACGGGCTCGCCCGAAATCGTTTTGACCGTTCCGGTCACTACCCCCCCCCTTACGGGTTGCGCCGTCTGTACGCGTGCGGCGGCCGGTTTGCGGCTGACGACGATGCGGCTGCCCTCCATGCGGGCGGTCAGGTTCTGGGCGCTGAGCGCGCGGATGACGACGTCTACGACGTTTTCGTCGGCCGCCTTGACGCTCACGCGGCGCGTGAGGTCGATTTCGGAGTTGTTATACGCGAATGTATAACCGCTCTGCGATTCCACGGTTTTGATAAATTCCCGGACCGGGACGTTGTCCAGATCGACGGTGATTTTCTTGTTCTGCGCCGCTGCCGGCAGGGCGGCCAGCAGCATCAGGACAAGCGACACGACAAGTCTCCGCACGGAGGGTGTCCGGTCGGAAAAATTCAGGCGTTCATCTTTTTTCATGACTGAGTTTTAAGTTTTGATTGATAGTTTCTTGAGTTTCTTTGAGAGAAGATCCGGGGAGGTCTCCCGGCGTTCATGTGTTGCGTTCCATGGTCGGTTTTCTTGGTTATTTGTGTATTATTACGTAGTGTTTGTCTATCTGGCGGCAGCGAAGGTGCGTCAGCGTTTCGATGATCTTGAGCGTCTCTTCGAGGGTTTCGGGCCGCAGGGTGAACGAAATGCGTATGGAGGTGTCGATGCGTTCGTCGATCCGGAAGCGGATGTTGTACCAGTGTTCCAGATTGACGGCGATGTCGGCCAGCGTCATGTTGTCGAAGATGATCGAGTTGCCCGTCCAGCTGCAATAGTTGCTGGCCGCGACGTTGCGCACGGCGACCGCGCCCGAACCGGCGTCGTAGGAGCAGCTCTGGTCCGGGGTGAGGACGACCGACTGGTCGGCGCGGTAGCCCGACACCTCGACTTTGCCCGAAAGGAGCGTCACCTCCTCCGTGTTGAACGCCGGCATATGGCTGGCCGTGAAGCGCGTGCCGAGAACCTTGACCCGGAGTTTGCCCATCTCCACCTCGAAGGGGCGCAGCGTGTCGCGTTTCACGTCGAAGAAGGCTTCGCCTTCGAGCCGGACCGCGCGGCTGCCCGAAGCCGTGAAGCGGTCGGAGTAGGCCAGTCGGGAGTCGGCATTGAGCCATACCACCGAGCCGTCGGGCAGCGTGAAGCGGCCTTTGCTGTTTTCGGCGGTCACCAGCCATGTCGTGGTGTCGGCCGAGAGACGTTTCACGACGAAGAATTCGACGGACATCGCCAGCAGGACGATTGCGGCCGCAGCGGCGGCCGTGCGGCGGGTGATGCTGAACAGTCCCCGTTTCGGGGCGGCCGGAGGCGTCATTTCGCGGTGCAGCCGGTCGAGCTTGCGGCGGTAGGCCTTTTCGTCCGCCGGGAGGACGGACGCCGGGTCGAGCCGCTCCCATTCCTTCCATAAGGCGTCGGTCTTTTCGCCTGCGCACTCCTTGTTCAGGCACCATGTCCGAAACTGCTGCTGTACCTGTTCCGGCATCGGATTGTGCAGGAACGTGTGTATTATCTTTTTTATCATGTCCGTTCTTTCTGTGCGTTTGTAATAGTATGACGGGAAAAAGAGGGGCGTCCCTAGTCGGGATCTGAATTTTTTTTGCAAATAAAAAAAGACAACAATTTTCGTGTCGTCTTTGTCTGCCGGGAGGCGTGAGGCGGAAGAATCAGAAGAAGAAGGCGATGACGCCGATGATTTTTTTCAGTTCGGCGAGCGCCGTGCGGATGTGATATTCGACGGTTTTGGGGGTTACGCCCAGTTTTTGTGCGATTTGCTGATGGGAAAGCCCTTCGTAGCGGCTCAGGCGGAAGACCCGCTGACGCTGCTCAGGCATCTGCTCCACGGCCATGTCGATAATCATCAGCAGGTCCTCGGTGGCGACCTTCGCCGAAATGTCGTCCGTCAGAAGGTCCTCGACGTGCAGGAGCCGCTGTTCGTAACGGGTTTGCACGTTCTTGTGTTCGAAGATGTCGAAAACGGCGTTTTTGGTCATCCGGAACAGATAGCTGCGGAACGATTTGATGTGCCCGATCGACTCGCGTGTTTCCCAGAGTTTCAGAAAGATATCGTGCGCCAGATCCTCGGCTTCGCTCCGGTTTTTCAGCATGCAGAAGGCAAACGCCTCCACATGCGGGGCGTAACGCATGTACAACGCATCGAATGCATCGTAACTGCCCTGCCGAAGACTCTGCAAGATCAATTCGTCCGATTGCCTGTCCATTCTTTCGTCGTGTGGTCGAAAATCCGGGTGTTATCCGGGTGTGTAAATTGCAAACAGGGGCTAAAGTACATAAATTTTTCAGGAAACGGGATTGTGATACGTTAAATTTTTAATATCGGATGTTTTCCGGGACCGACGTCCGTGTCCGGAAAGTCTTGGTTTCTAATGAAATGATTCGATTCTTGCAAAACTTTGCGGCACAGTGTTCTGTTTGCGGTTCGTCGTTCAAATTCTGTGCCTTTCGGCTGCCGCAGGGCGGCGGTGCGGTGCGTATTTCCTATTTCGGGCGTCCGGAGCGTCGTGATTTTTCGCACCGGAATGGTACGGCTTCCGGCTGCGCGCATGCCCGGTTTTGCGGAATGCCGGCGGCGTTTCACCCCCGATTTTTGCCGTTTGGCCCTCTGCGATGTCTGCCGGATGGCCGGAAGCTGCGGATTTTATCCGCAGGGAGCGCAATCGGGCCGGTCGGGAATAGCAGTTGCATGCGCTTTTTTCGTATCTTTGCCCTGACTCCGAAATCAAACCTTACTCGCTGCAATGAATAAAAGAAAGAAATGGATCGTTACGACCGTTATCCTCGTCGTATTTTGTGCCGTGCTGGGCGTTTACAGACACTTCGGCCCCGGCTCCTCCGCTTCGGACGCCGATCCGGCCGCGGTGAGCGCGCCCCGGAAGAAGAGCGTTCTGAACGTGAACGGACTCGTCGTGCGTCCGCAGTCCCTCGCCGACGGCATTACGATGGTCGGCAACCTGCTGCCGGACGAAGAGGTGGACCTCTCGTTCGAGACTTCAGGCAAGATCGTTGAGATCAATTTCAAGGAAGGGTCGATCGTCCGCAAGGGCGAACTGCTGGCCAAGGTCAATGACAAACCGCTGCTGGCGCAGCTGTCGCGCTACGAAGCGCAGCTCAAGCTGGCCGAGGACCGGGTTTACCGCCAGAGCGCGCTGCTCGAAAAGGACGCCGTCAGTCAGGAGGCCTACGAGCAGGCCAGCACGGAGCTGGCGATGCTCAACGCCGATATCGACATCGTCAAGGCCAATATCGCGCTGACGGAGCTGCGCGCGCCGTTCGACGGAATTATCGGTCTGCGAAACGTCAGCGAGGGCGCCTACGCCTCGCCCAGCGTGGTGGTGGCCAAGCTGACGAAGATTTCGCCGCTCAAGATCGACCTCTTCGTGCCGGAGCGTTATGCCAGCCAGATCAGGCCGGGAACGCCGCTTTCGTTTACGGTCGAAGGCCGGAACGAGACCTTCCGGGCGGAGGTCTACGCGCAGGAATCGAAGGTGGATATCGCCACGCGCACGCTGGCCGTGCGGGCGCTCTATCCCAATACGCGGGGAACGCTGCTGCCGGGACGTTTCGTGACCGTGAAAATCCGCCTGCACGACATTCCCGACGCCATAGCCGTGCCGACCGAAGCCATCGTGCCGGAGATGGGCGTGGACAAGGTATATCTCTACAAAGGCGGAAAGGCGCAGGCCGTCGAGGTGAAGACCGGCCTGCGGACCGAGTCCAGCATTCAGATTATCGAGGGGCTGAACGTGGGCGACACGCTGATTACCTCCGGCACGCTGCAGCTGCGGACCGATCTGCCCGTCAAACTCGACGTCGTCGAATAATCCCGCCGCCGTATGAATATTTCCGAACTCAGCATCCGGCGTCCCGTATTGTCCACGGTACTGACGATCATCATCCTGCTATTCGGCTTTATCGGATACAGCTATTTGGGCGTGCGGGAGTTTCCGAGCGTGGACAATCCGATCATCTCGGTGACGTGCTCCTATCCGGGCGCCAACGCCGATGTGATCGAGAACCAGATCACCGAACCCCTCGAACAGAATATCAACGGCATTCCCGGCATCCGGTCGATGTCGAGCGTCAGCAGTCAGGGCCAGAGCCGCATCACGGTCGAATTCGAACTTTCGGTAGACCTTGAAACGGCCGCCAACGACGTGCGCGACAAGGTGTCGCGCGCGCAGCGCTACCTGCCCCGCGACTGCGACCCGCCGACGGTGACCAAGGCCGACGCCGATGCCACGCCGATCCTGATGGTGACCATTCAGAGCGACAAGCGTTCGCTGCTGGAGCTGAGCGAGATCGCCGACCTGACGGTCAAGGAGCAGCTGCAGACGATCAGCGACGTGAGCGGCGTGCAGATATGGGGCGAGAAGCGTTATTCGATGCGTCTGTGGCTCGACCCGGCCAAGATGGCCGGATACGGCATCACGCCGGCGGACGTCAAGAGCGCGCTCGACCGGGAGAACGTCGAGCTGCCGTCGGGAAGCATCGAGGGCAACACCACCGAGCTGACCATCCGCACGCTGGGACTGATGCACACCTCGCAGGAGTTCAACGATCTGGTGGTGCGCGAGGACGCCGACCGCATCATCCGTCTGAGCGACGTAGGCCGCGCGGAGCTGGGACCGCAGGATACGCGCAGCTATATGAAGATGAACGGCATTCCGATGGTCGGCATCGTGGTGATTCCGCAGCCGGGAGCCAACCACATCGAGATCGCGGACGAGGTCTACAGACGCATGGAGTCGATGAAAAAGGACCTGCCGGAAGATGTGGTGACCGATTACGGATTCGACAATACGCGCTTCATACGCGCTTCGATCGACGAGGTGAAACAGACCGTCTACGAGGCGTTCCTGCTGGTGATCATCATCATTTTCCTGTTCCTGCGCAACTGGCGCGTGACACTGATCCCGTGTATCGTGATTCCGGTGTCGCTGATCGGCACCTTCTTCCTGATGTATGTGGCCGGATTCTCGATCAACGTGCTGTCGATGCTGGCCGTGGTGCTCTCGGTGGGACTGGTGGTGGACGACGCCATCGTGATGACCGAGAACATCTACATCCGCATCGAGCGCGGCATGTCGCCCAAGGAGGCGGGTATCGAGGGGGCGAAGGAGATCTTCTTCGCGGTCATTTCGACCTCCATCACGCTGATCGCGGTCTTTTTCCCGATCGTCTTCATGGAGGGCATGACCGGGCGTCTGTTCCGCGAGTTCAGTCTGGTGATTTCGGGCGCCGTGGTCATCTCGACCTTCGCGGCGCTGACCATCACTCCGATGCTGGCGACCAAACTGCTCGTGCGGCAGGAGAAGCAGAGCTGGTTCTACAACAAGACCGAGCCGTTTTTCGTCTGGCTCAATAATTTCTACAGCCGCACGCTGGCCGGTTTCCTGCGGCGGCGCTGGATAGCCCTGCCGCTCGTGGCGCTGATGATCGGCCTGATCGGGTGGCTGTGGGGAAGTATCCCGGCCGAGATGGCTCCGCTGGAGGACCGTTCGCAGATTACGATCAACACCCGCGGATCGGAGGGCGCGACCTACGAATACCTGCGCGACTATACCGAGGGCATCAACCGGCTCGTCGATTCGCTCGTACCCGAAGCCCGTGCCGTGACGGCGCGCGTCTCCAGCGGTCGCGGCAACGTGCAGATCGCCCTGAAGGACATCGCTACTCGCGAACGTACGCAGATGGAGATCGCCGAGGTGGTGTCGGCCGCCGTGCGCACGAGGACCAAGGCGCGCGCGTTCGTGCAGCAGCAGAGCACCTTCGGCGGACGGCGCGGCAGCATGCCGGTGCAGTACGTGCTGCAGGCGACCAATATCGAACGGCTGCAGGAGGTGCTGCCGGAATTCATGCGGAAAGTCTACGAAAGCCCCGTATTCCAGATGGCCGACGTGGACCTGAAATTCAGCAAGCCCGAAGCCCGCATCGCGATCAACCGCGACAAGGCCAACTTGTTGGGCGTCAGTACGCGCAATATCGCGCAGACGCTCCAGTACGGACTCAGCGGCCAGCGTCTGGGCTACTTCTACATGAACGGCAAGCAGTACGAGATACTTGCCGAGATCAACCGCCAGCAGCGCAACAAGCCCGCCGACCTGAAGTCGATCTATGTGCGCAGCGACAAGGGCGAGATGATCCAGCTCGACAACCTCATCACGCTCGAAGAGAACGTCGCGCCGCCCCAGCTCTATCACTACAACCGTTTTCTGTCGGCTACGGTTTCGGCCGGACTGGCGAAGGGGAAGACGATCGGGCAGGGGCTTGACGAAATGGATCGGATCGCCGAGCAGACGCTCGGCGACGACTTCCGCACGGCGCTGGCCGGCGATTCGAAGGAGTTCCGCGAGAGTTCTTCGAGCCTGATATTCGCCTTCCTGCTGGCTATCGTGCTGATATATCTGATTCTGGCGGCGCAGTTCGAGAGCTTCAAGGACCCGCTGGTCATCATGCTGACCGTGCCGCTGGCCATTGCCGGCGCGCTGGTGTTCATGGCGGCCAACGGGCAGACGATGAACATATTCAGCCAGATCGGCATCATCATGCTGATCGGTCTGGTCGCCAAGAACGGTATCCTGATCGTCGAATTCGCCAACCAGAAGCAGGATGCGGGGCTGAACAAGCGGGAGGCCATCGAGCAGGCTTCGCTGCAGCGCCTGCGCCCGATTCTGATGACCAGCGCTTCGACCATTCTGGGCCTGCTGCCGCTGACGGTGGCTTCGGGCGAGGGTGCGCAGGGACGTATCGCCATGGGTATCGCCGTGGTGGGCGGCATGGTGGTTTCGACGCTGTTGACCCTTTATATCGTGCCGGCGATTTACAGTTACGTATCGACCGACCGGATCCGAAAAACGAAAAAGAACGCGAAATGAAACGACTGATTTTAACGGTTCTGGCTGCGGGGGCCGTCGGCACGGCCGCGGCGCAGGAGTGCGGCGAGCCGATGACCCTGCAGCGGTGTCTGGAACTCGGACTGGAGCAGAATTACGATGTCCGCATCATACGCAACGAGCAGCGCATTAGCGACAACGACGCGACGGCGGCCAATGCCGGGATGCTGCCGAGCGTCGATCTGACGGCCGGCTACAGCGGGGCGCTGGACAATGAGCGCACGACTCCGCGCGAGGGGGACGCCGTGACCGAAAACGGCATTTACGATCAGACCTTCGACGCCGGCGTTGCGGTGAACTGGACGCTTTTCGACGGATTCCGCATCCGCACCAACTACAAGCGGCTGCAGGAGTTGCAGCAGATGGGGGCGCTCAGGACCCGCATCACGATCGAGGACTTCGTCGCCACGCTTACGGCCGAGTATTACAATTATGTGCAGCAGACCCTGCGCCTGAGCAATTTCCGTTATGCGGTGCAGCTCTCGCGCGAGCGGTTGCGAATTACCGAAGAGCGGTTCAAGATCGGCAGCTTCTCGCGTCTCGACCTGTTGCAGGCGCGTGTGGATTTCAATGCAGACAGTTCGAAATACATGTCCCAGCACGAGCTGGTGACCGCATCGCGCATCCGCATCAACGAACTGCTGGCCAACGACGATCTCAACGGCAGGCTTTCGATCTGCGATTCGCTGATCGAGGTGAACAGCACACTCGAATGGGATCGTCTGGAGGCTGAAACGCGCGCTGCGAACGCTTCGCTGCTGCTGGCCGGGCACGACAACACGCTGGCCGAACTGGACCTGAAAAGCATCCGTTCGCGCTTCTACCCTTATCTGAACCTGACCGCCGGGTACGGATATACCTACAACCGGTTCGGCAACGGCGCCACTCAGTCGCGCGGTACGCTGGGGCTGAACGCCGGGGTGAAGCTGGGATTCACGATCTTCGACGGCAACCGCCGCCGCGAGCAGCGCAACGCCCGGATCACGATCGAAAACACCGAATTGACCCGTCAGCAGCTGGAGCAGTCGCTCATGGCGAATCTGTCTAATTTCTGGCAGGCCTACCGCAACAACCTCGAAGTGATCCAGCTCGAAACCGAAAATCTGATCGCCGCCCGCGAGAACTACGAGATCGCCATGGAGCGTTACCTGCTGGGCGATCTGCCCGGCATCGAGATGCGCGAGGCGCAGAAGAGCCTGCTCGACGCCGAGGAGCGCATCCTCACGGCGCAGTACAATACCAAGCTCTGCGAAATATCGCTGCAGCAGATCAGCGGAAACATCGGGGTCTATCTGCAGTGACCGGAAGCAGTCGTCCTTCCGATTTGAAAAAACCACTCCCTGTCTGGGAGTGGTTTTTTCGTCCTGTGTGAGCCGGAGCCTCGGTTGCGTCGTATCGGAATCCGGTCTTAGGGCCGTTACCGGCTGAAAATTTTCGTCAGTCGGCTGCCCGTCATGCACATGCGCAAGCGCCCCATGACGTCGCTGCCGTGCTCCTTGTGTTCGGGAGCGTGCAGCCATTCGTGAAATTCCAGATAAATCCCCCGGTCGATCATGAATTCGAAAGCCGCGTTCTTCAGTCGTTTTTCTTCGTTGTATCCCGCTTGGATATTGGATACCAGATCCTCGAACGCGGCAATGTTGTAGGGATTGGAAACTGGAATTTCGGCTGTGTAATGTTGCTTTCTCATAACTTTTTATTTTTATATAAATCGACTGGTGAGACATTTTCGGCCAGAGACCTCCGAAAGCATATGGAACCGACCGGATGACAGCGTGTGTCGTGCGCTGCAATTTCACCGGTTTATCCGGTTCGGAATGTGGGTTGTCTGGTGTGGCGTCGAAAAACCGGTACATCCTCCGAAAAGAACGGGGCTGCACGGCGCGGCAGTGACGGGCACTGCCGTAATGGTTTTGCAAAGGTAAAAGATAATATGCTGAAATACAAGCTTTTTGTGAAATTTTTCAAGGTGTTTTTCCGGCGGAAAAAGTTGCAGGCGGTTTTATTATTATATATAAATATAATAATACGTTTTGCGGAGCGGCCAAGAAAACCGCCGATTTTTTTCTTGGCTGCGGTTTGTTCGCTTATCGAATTAATAATGTTCGAAACCTCCGGTTGGTAAAAACGGCTTTTTTATTGGAGCGAGCGCCGGGCGGAACCGGTCCGCGGAGTCTTCGCGGACCGGCCGGGGAATTTGCCGGGCGAAGCCGCTGGAAAACCGGAACGGTTTTGTACTTTTTTTGTACTTTTGCCATATGATGTCTCTCGGATTACGAATCATATGTGCCTTTGCCGCCTTGCTTGCCTGTACGCGGGCGGCGGCCGGAACGCCGGAGAGCGGCTATCCCGTAAACGGCCGCGTCATCGACCGTCTGACGCGGCGCCCCGTGGCCTATGCGGCGGTCGTGCCGGTCGGGCAGGAGCAGCGGGGCGTCTCGACCGACTCCGCCGGACGCTTTACGCTCCGGCGCGTACGGCCCGGCATTCACCGCCTGTCGGCTTCGTCGGTGGGCTACAAAAGCGTCGTTACGCCGGAATACATCGTGTCGGCGGCCACGCCCTTTATCGAGATCGAGCTGGAGGAGGACGCCACGCAGCTCGAAGCCGTGACCGTCGTGCCCTCGCCGTTCCGGGCCACGGCCGAAAGTCCCGTCGGATTGCAGGTGATCGGTCTGCGGGAGATCGAGAAGAGTCCCGGCGCCAACCGCGACGTCTCGCGCATCGTGCGCTCCTATCCCGGCGTGTCGTTCTCGCCCGTGGGCTATCGCAACGACCTGATCGTGCGCGGCGGAGGCCCTTCGGAGAACAAATTCTACATGGACGGCATCGAGATCCCCAATATCAACCATTTCGCCACGCAGGGAGCCACGGGCGGTCCGGTGAGCATCGTCAATGCCGACCTGATCCGCGAGATCAGCTTCTACACCGGGGCTTTCCCGGCCGACCGTTCTGGGGCGCTGAGTTCCGTGCTGGATTTCCGGCTGCGGGACGGGAATCCCGAAAAGCAGACCTTCAAGGCGACGCTGGGGGCGTCGGAGGTCGGGCTGAGCGGCAGCGGACATATCGGCGGGAAAACCTCCTACCTCTTTTCGCTGCGGCAGTCCTACCTGCAATTGCTCTTCAAGATGATCGGCCTGCCGTTCCTGCCCAACTATATCGACGGACAGTTCAAGGTCAAGACGCGCTTTTCGGAGCGCGACGAACTGACGGTGCTGGGGCTGGCGGGCTTCGACAACATGAAACTCAACCTCGACGAGGAGGGCGAGGACGCCGAATACCTGCTGAGTTACCTGCCCCGGATTCGGCAGGAGACCTTTACCGTCGGCGCGTCGTGGCGGCACTATGCGGGCCGTCACGTGCAGACCGTCACGCTGAGCCACACTTACCTGAACAACCGCAACCTCAAATACCGCGACAACGACGACTCTTCGGAGGAGAACCTCACCCTGCGGCTGCGTTCCGTGGAGCAGAAAACCACGCTGCGGGCTGAAAACCGCAGCTATCTGGGCCGCTGGACGGTGCGCGAAGGCGCGGAGCTGAGTTATTCGAGTTATACGAACCGCACGTTCCAGCGGCTTTACACCGACGAGACGCTGCTGTCCGATTACCGGACCCGGCTGGGAATCGTCGGCTGGGGGCTTTTCGCCGGGGCGGATTACGCTTCGGAGGACAAGCGTTTCACGGCTTCGCTCGGCCTGCGCGCCGACGGGAACGACTACTCGCCGCGCATGGCCCGGCTCTGGCACCAGCTTTCGCCGCGGGCTTCGGTCGGCTATCGGCTCGGCAGGGGCTGGTCGCTGAGCGGAAGCGCGGGGCTTTATTACCAGTTGCCGCCCTATACGGCGCTCGGATTCAAGGAGGCGGATGCGTGGGTGAACAAATCCCTGCACTATATGCGCGTCGGGGCTTTCAGCGCAGGCGCCGGATGGCGGCTGCGCGACCGGCTGATCGTGTCGGTCGAGGGCTTTTACAAATTGTACGGGGATATTCCGCTTTCGGTTGCGGACGGGATTCCGCTCTCCTGCAAGGGCAACGATTACGGCGTGGTGGGCAACGAAGAGCTGCGTTCGTCGGCCGAGGGACGCTCCTACGGCGTCGAGGCGATGGCCCGCTGGCAGATTCCCGGCAAGGTCAATCTCGTGGGTTCGGTCACGCTGTTCCGCAGCGAATACCGCCGCGATTCAGCGGCTCCCTATATCGTTTCGGCGTGGGACAGCCGTTTCGTCGTGAACCTCAGCGGCACCTACGACCTGCCGCGCAGCTGGAGCGTCGGGGTGCGCCTGAGCGCCGTGGGCGGAATGCCCTATACGCCTTACGATGTCGAAAAATCGTCGCTGGTCGAGGCGTGGAACGTGCAGGGGCGGCCTTATTACGACTATACGCGCTATAACGACGGGCGGCTGGACGCCTTCGCCCAGCTGGACCTGCGCATCGACAAGACCTTCTATTTCCGGCATTGCATGCTGGGGCTTTATATCGACTTGCAGAACGTAACGGGGAGCAAACTGCGCCAGCCCGACGTGCTGATGTCCACGGGCGTGGTGGAGAATCCCGAAGCGCCCGCCGCCGAACAGCGTTACCGCATGAAATACATCAGGCAGGAGAGCGGGACGCTGATCCCGACGCTGGGAATCACCGTCGAATTTTAAGCGGCGGGGCGCGAACGGCGTCGTGCCGACCGGTTTCGACCGTTTTCGATCGCCCTTGACCGGGATTGCGGCCGGTTGGTCGGTTGGTCGGTTAGTCGGTTAGTCGGTTGGCTGGAACGGCGGGCGGCGGATTGTCCTGTGCGCGTGCGTGTTTGCCGCGCGGCGATATTGGACGGAGCGGCTCAATTTTCTTCGGGCGTCGTCCGGAATGAAAAACCGCAGAAACCGGACAAAACGGTTTCTGCGGTTTTTGTCGTGTATACACTGCCGCCCGGTCAGAAGCGGAATGTGCAGACGATCGGGTAGTGGTCCGAGAGATACTGCACGCCGTATCCCGTGCTGTCGAGCAGCTGGTAGCGCAGCGGTTCGGCGCAGCGGTAGAAGATGTGGTCGATGTGGAGCGGTTTGGCCTTGCCGAAGCCGTGGTAGGTCGGCCGGGGATCGGTCTGGGGAGCCTCTTCGCAGGCCGATTTCAGCCATTTGAAATAGGGTTCGAGGCATACACCGCCCGGCGTGCCCGCCGTGGCGTTCATGTCGCCGACGATGAACTGCGGCGTGCGTTTGCCGGCGATGCTTCGCATCCGTTCGACGTTGAGCCGGGCGCCTTCGAGCCGGGCCGTTTTGCCGATGTGGTCGAGGTGCGTATCGAAAAGGCAGAATTCGCGCCCCGTGGCGCGGTCGCGCAGGCGCGCCCACACCGTCACGCGGCGGCAGCGGCCGTCCCAGCCCTGCGACACTTCGTCCGGCGTTTCGCTCAGCCAGTAGTGGCCGTGGTCGAGGAGTTCGTATCGCTCCCTGAGATACATGATCATCAGATGCTCGCCGGGATCGTCCTTGGCGCCGAAGTCGCGTCCCATTTCGATGTGGCCGTATTCGGGCAGCTGTTCGACGAGGTAGGCGACCTGTTGGCGGCGGGGTTCCTGAAAGCCGATGACGTCCGGCCGCACGTCGCGGATCATGCGGATCGAAGCCTCCTTGCGGGCGTCCCACGCGAAGTCGCCTTCGTCGCCCGGCGCGCCGATGTAGCGGATGTTGTAGGAGAGCAGTTTCAGCTCCGCGGGTTCGCTGCCCGCTGCGGCGGCAGCCGCGGCGCAGAACAGAAGCGTAAACAGCAGTTTTTTCATGTTGCGGGATTTTATGCGTGCGGGACGGCCGGAGCCGCCCCGCATGCAGTGTTCATCAGAATTCCGACGTGAAGAGAATCGGGAAGTGGTCCGAGATGTAGGGAACGCCGTAGCCGTCGTTGTTGATGGTGCGGAACCGGACGGGCGTCACCTTGCGGTAGAAGATGTGGTCGATGTTCCACGTAAAGCGCGGAGTGCCTTCGCCGAAGTTGTTGTAGCTGTAAACGTCGTCGGCTTCGCCGTCGGGCGCCGTTTCGCGCGCCGACCACATGAATTCGAAGAAGCCGTCGAGGCAGGTGCGGCGGCCGTCGCCCGCGGCGTAGGAGGCGTTCATGTCGCCGGTGACGAAGATCGGAGCGTAGCGTCCCGCGATCTGCTTCATCTGCTCGACGATGAGTTTCACCGACTCGGTGCGCGCCACCTGATCGATGTCGCCGCCTTCGACGGGCGACGCGCGGTGCGCGAGGTGGGTGTTGAAGAAGAAAAACTCCTTGCCGGTGCTGCGCTCGCGCAGTTTGACCCACAATGCCGTGCGGAACTGGTTGTGCCCCCAGCCCTTGATCGGCTGGGTGATGTCCTTTTCGTTGAGGAAGAAATACCCTTGGGCGAGCATCTCGAAGCGGTCTTTGCGCCACCAGACCGCATTGCGGTGCTGCGAGTCCTTGTCATCGGGGGCCAGATAGTAGTGCTCGTACTCGGTCAATTCGCCGATCAGATACTGCGCCTGCGAGAAGCGAGGCTCCTGCATGCCGATCACGTCGGGCTTGACGTCGCGGATCATCGTGACGGAAGCCTCCTTGCGGGCGTCCCACGCCGCGTCGCCCTTGTCGCTCGCATTGGCGTAGCGGATGTTGTAGCTCATGACGTTGAGTTCGCTTTTGGGGGCTGCGGATTCGCCTTCGTGGTTGGAGCATCCGGCCAGAGCGGTGAATAACAGAGCTATCGAAAATAGGAATCTTTTCATTGTTTTGGTTTTTAGATCTTGGAGTTCGGGTTATCTGTTGTAGCGTACGGCCAAGTAGTCCATCGCTCCGGCGGCGTTGTAGCCCATCGGGATCGTGCCGTCGAGGAAACCGAGTCCCGACGAGAGCCGGCTGGCGGGCTGGATGCGGAGCCAGACCTTTTCGCGGCCCATGATCTCGGCGGGCAGCGGGATTTCGACCTGTTTATAGGCCGGGAGCTGCCAGCTGCGCTGCGTGGCGAATACCGGGAAGTCTGGCTGCGTGAAGGTGTAGACGCTGCCGTCGGGCGCGGTCTGCGCCGCTTCGACGTCGAACCACCCTTCGTCGCTCTCGTAATCGCCCGTCGCGGACCACTGCACTTTCCAGAAGTAGGGACCGGCGTTGAGTGTCGCGCGGCCGCTCTGCACGCTCATGATCAGCGATACCCGGTCGGACGAAAGCCCGGCGGTCGAGAACTCCACGACCCACGCATAGGGCCGGTCGGTCGAAGCGTTCCACCAGTAGGTCGTCACCCACGCCAGCCAGTTGGCTTGGTCGGTGCCTTTGCCGTCGGTATTGACTGCCGTGCTTTTCACGGCGTAATTGGTGCCGTCTTCGAGGATGACGCCGAAGCCCGAATAGCCGTCGTTGCCGATGTGGCTGCGGAACGGAGCCGTGCCGCGCGCCGTGCCGCACCAGCCCAAGTAGTGCCAGCAGGCCGCATTGTAGACGCCGTTGGGGTAGGCCGACTTGGAGGCGGTCTGCGTGAAGCGTCCGTTGGTGCCCCACGTCGGATACCAGTAGGCGTAGCCGTCGGCGGCCGCGGCCTTGCCCTTGACGTAACAGTATTCGGTCAGCGTCTCCGAGAAGCTCTGCGAGCGGTCTTCGGCGAAGCGGATGTCGGCGAAGGACATGTGGCGGATCTGGTAGGAGCCGATGATGCCGTTGGCCAGATCGTCCGCCGTATCGACGTACTCGTACTGCGGGAACCGCTCGTGGACGATCACGCCCGCCAGTTCGCCCGAACCGTAGGGCAGACGGGTGCCGTTGCGGCGGTAGGGGCAGGTGGTGTTGGTCAGCAGGTGGATCAGGCCGCCTCTGTTGTCGCGCACCAGCCGCGGGTACATGTTGAGACGTCCCTGCGCGTCGGCCAGCGTGTAGCCCTCGTGCACGGGGGTGAGCGAGCCTTTGCGGACGGCGAATTCGCAGTCGCGGAGCGTCACGAAGGTGTAGATGTCTTCGTCGGTCAGCTCCGAGATGTATTTCTGCTTGACCGGAAGTACCGAGGCGTCGTTGCCCGTCACGCGCTCGACGATCATCGACGAGCGGATGCCTTTGATCATGTAGCGGTCCGGATCGGGTTCGAAGACCAGCTCGGCGTCTTTGAGCAGGATTTTCACCTTGTCGTAACGGGTGAAGGCGTTGTCCTCCGGAGTGGCCGTTTCGACGCAGAAGCCGTAACGGCCGTCGGGCGATTCGAGGTAGACGGTCTTCTCGCATCCGCTGTAATCGACGCTCATGTCGGTCGGCATCGGGTTGTTGCCGGCGTTCTTCGAATCCCGGTCGCTGACGACGTAGCCTTCCAGCAGCCAGTACTCATCGACTTTCGAGACCGTGAGCGCTTTCTCGCGCAGTTCGGCGAACGAAATGTCGTGTCCCAGCATGTCGTTCTTCGTACGCTGGATGACGTTGAGCGTCAGCTGTTCGGTCTCCTCCCAGCCGTTGACGTAGGAGACGGTGACCGTAGCCGTGCGGAGTTCGTCCGTGTCGTTGCCGGCGTAGTCGAAATTGAACGTGTATTCCTCCTCCCCGGCGGGTTGGAGCGCGATTTCCGAAAGCCACTCTTCGGCAGGTTCCTCCCCGGCGTCGTACTGCGTGGTGAAGGTCAGCTCGTCGGGGGCGATGTTGGTGCCGAACCGTACGGACGCCTTGCCGCCCGAACTGCCCGGTACGTTGGTCGAGGTGCCGCCCTCGAACGCCATTGCGGGGACACGGGCGCCCCGCTGGCGCAGTACGACCGTGTCGGACCGTACTGCGTCGGCGCTCTGTATCAGTACGCGCGTCATGCGCGGAAAGCCCGCATTGTCGGCGTAGTCGATGTAGAATTTTCCGTCGAGCGGCAGGCGCGTGTCGCTCAGGTCGGCCCACGAGGCCCCGTCGTCGAGGAACGACAGCACGGCCGGCTGGTTGGAATAGACCTGTATGTCGACGTGGCCCGCCGTGGCGTTGACGGTGAACGAATTCTCGACCGCGCCCAGCTCGATCAGCGGAATATCGTCGCCGTGGTCCATGCAGGCCGTCGCGGCCAGCGCCGCGAGCAGGATGCCCGCCGAGCCGATCTTTGCCATGTATCTCTTTGCGTATTTCATGATTGCGTTTTTTACGTGGTTAGAAATATTTGACCGAAACGTCGCCGAAGCGGAAATAGACGTAGGTCTTCGTCGTCGTGCCGTTGTCCTCGCCCGTGGTGCTGCCGCATACCTTGCTGGCGGCCTGCAGCCGGATGGTGACGTCCTTCTGTCCGAAGCAGGCCGACGGCAGGTCGAAGTCAACTTCGTAAAGCCCCGGAACGTACCACTGCGGGCCGGCCCAATAGACGAGCGTGCGGATGGGCACGGTGTCGAACCGGGTGAAGGTGCTGCCGTCGAGCGAGTAGGAGACGTCCCAGTAGAGCGGAGCGACGATCGTGGCGGCGCTCAGGTTGCCCAGTGCGGCCGAGAGGATCATCTTCATGCACGAGCCGCTGACGCCCTCGGTCGAGAAGTTGAAGGCCACCCATTCGCCCTCGTTGCGCGACGAGTTCCACCAGATGCCGTTGTAGCGCACGGCCGGGGATTTGATGCCTTTGGCGTAGTCCAAGGTGTTGTAGTCGAGCGTGCAGGAGACGCCTGCCACCGTTGACGACGTGTTGAGCTTGTTGCTCACCGACGAGAACATGCGGCCTTCGCCCAGATAGGGAACGATGCTGCCGTCCGCGTGCTGCTTGATGCCGGCGTTGGTGGTCATGCCGGGCCATGCCCAGCGTACGAGCGTCGAGTAGTTGCGGGTGCTTTCCTCGCGCGAGAAGGCGATGTCGGCCTCTTCGACCGGGCGGATCTGGTAGGTGCCCACGTCGCCCTTCACGCCGTAGCGCGGCAGTTTGGTGTGGACGATGATGCCGCTTATGGGGCCGGAGCCGGCCGGAACGCCGTCGCCCTTGCGGCGCCAGCGCACCTGCGTGTTGAGCACCATGTTGATCTTATCGCCGCGGCTGTCGATCACGCCGCGGATGGCGCAGTCGAAGCGCGGATCCAGTACGCCCTGCGTGTTGAGGTCGGTCTTGTAGCAGTAGCCGTCGTGAACGTTGATGTAGGCGCCGCCGTTGAGCATGAATTCGCACTCCTTGAGCGTCACATAGGTGTAGATGTCGGCGTCGGTAAGCTCCGAAATGTGCTTCTCCTTCTTCGGGAGGTCGGCGGCCGTTCCGGCGTTCTGGTTGAGGACATGCTCTTTGGTGAAGCCCGTGAGCGTATAGCGTTCGGGATTCGACTCCTTGACCAGCTTCAGTCCATTGATCGAGAGCTGTACCGAGCTGTAGCGCTTCAGGATGTTGTCGGCCGGAAGTTTGGCGACGATGCGCAGGCCGTACTGACCGTCGAGGCTCTCGATGTAGGCGGTCTTCTCGTTGACCGAGAAGTCGATCGAGGTGTCCGTCAGGTTGGGGTTGGTCTCCATGTTGTAGTTGCCGGCGTCGCTGATGACTACGGCCGAGAGCATCTTCTCGCCCGTCAGCTCCACTTCGCCTTCCGCGCCGGGAATCAGTGCGCGCAGGTCGGCGATCGAGAGCTGCTTGACCTCCTGCGTCAGCCGGAGCGTCGAGCTGCACTCCACGTCGGTATCCTTGTAGGTGATCTTCAGACTGGCCGAACGGGGTTGGTCGCCCGTGTTCTCGGCAACGACGAACGATACGGCCGATTCGCTGAAGGTCACGTCCGTGATCCACTGCGTGCCTGCGGGGTCGTATGCGATGTCGAAGGCGAAGTGCGCCGGATCGACGTCGAAGTTGGCCGTCAGCAGTGCGCTGCGGTTGTGCTGGTCGCCCGGAACGGAGACAATCGTATCTTCGTCCTTGAAAACGACCGTCGCATTGTCGGTGGTCTGGACGACGGAGGCTTCGGCTTGGGCGAGAATCTTGCCGTCGGCGTCGGGAATTTCGAGCCGGATCGCCGCCTTGCGGTCGCTGCTGCCGTCGTTGCGGTCGATTCCGAAGACCAGCACGATGTTCTCCTCGGCGTCTTTTTCGAGCCGGATCTCCTTCAGCCAGCCGGCTTCGGCGGGATTCTCCGCGTCGGTGACGTCGGTTGCCGTGATGAGGATGCATTCGAGCGCCTGCGTCATGTTGGTCGTAACGCCGATCTGGACGCGTTCGCGCGGCAGACGCACGAACTCGAATTCGGTTTCGGCGAGTGCCAGCGTCGGTTCGGTGACCGCGCCGGCCTGCGTGAGGACGATCTCCTGCTCTTCGCCCTCGCCGCTGACGAGGATGCGTGCGCGGCGCGACACGCCGTTGTTGGCCTCGTACGTAAAGAGGAAGTCGCCGATGCCGTTGCCCGACACCTCGCTCACTTCGCCCCATGCGCCTTCGGCCATTTCGGCTTTCCAGCGCCCCGTGGAGTAGACCGTGACGCGCGTCGAGCCGGCCGGGGAGGTGAGGTTGAGTCCGTTTTGGGTGACGGCCAGCGGCTCGTTCCATTTGAAGTCCTTCTGACAGCCCGGACCGAGCAGTGCGGCGGTCAGTGCGACGGCCAGCATGCGCAGCAGGGGATATATTTTGTTTTTCGGTTTCATGTCGGTTGATTTAGAATCCGTACTTCTTGTATTCGTTGTTGTCCAAAGCACCGCCCGAATAGATCACCTCCGTGTCGGGGATGGGGTAGTATTCGTGGCAGGGCTGGATCGAGGTCTTGACCTTCGCATAGTCCGAAAGCGCCGCCGTGCGTTCGTACCAGATGCCCCAGCGCACCATGTCGAACTTGCGCTGGAATTCGCCCAGCAGCTCGCGGCCGCGTTCGTTCTGGATCTCGTTGAGCAGCAGCGGATAGGTGCGGAACCGCGTGTATTCGGCGATGCCCGCGCGGCGTTTGACCTTGTTGAGGTACTCCATGGCCTTGTCCTTGTCGAGCAGGGCGCAGTAGCATTCGGCGGCCATCAGCACGGCGTCGGCATAGCGGAAGACTTTGTAGTTGTTCGAGTCGTAGGCGGCCTGAAGGTCGGGGCACCAGAATTTGGGACCCATGAACGGCCGGGTGACGATCGCGTCGCCCGAAGTGAACTTCACGCCGTTCCACTCGGTGATTATCTGCATGTCGCGCCGCAGGTCTTCGCCGCCTTCGGGCATGAGGTTGCCGTAGAAGAAGCTGTTGGGGCGCAGCGGCGACCATGTCGTGGCGGCGTCGCCCAGCTCCTCGATCACCACGTTCGAGTAGACGTTGTCGCTGTTGCGCGGATAGGGCATGCAGATGCTGGCGACGTTGGAGGTGTAGATCAGTCCGCCGGCGGTATAGGTGTGCTGCACTTCGAAGATCGATTCGGGCGTGTTCTTCATCCGGAACGGAATGTCCGAAACCGGGTAGACCGAGAGGTCGTCGCCGTAGATCTGTTCCAGCACGGCGATGGCTTCGAGCGCCTTGTCGTAATCCTTGTTCCACATGGCGAGTTTGGCGATGAGCATGTGGCCCATGGCGGCTCCGGCGCGGTTGCCCGCGGCTTCGCTCGTGCGGATGAGGGGCAGTGCGCCCAGACACGATTCGAGGTCCTCGATCAGCGCGGTGCGCGTCGCCTCGGCCGACATGCGCGGCAGTTTGGCCACGCGGTCGAGCACTTCGTGGTCGGAGACGTCGTCCGTGTAGAAGGGCACGTCGCCGAAGAAGCTCGTCAGCAGGTAGTAGTAGAACGCGCGCAGCACCTTGGCTTCGGCCACGAGGCTGTTGCGGTCCTTTTCGTCGATCGGCGAATTCTCGATGCCCGTCACGGCCATGTTGCAGTACATGACGCCGCGGTAGCCGTAGGTCCACATGTCGGCGCCGAAGCGGGGCTGCGACGGCGAGATGTCGAGCTGCGCGTCCTGCGTTCCCGATGCGATATACATCAGGTCGGTGACGCCTTCGGTGGCGATCATCATTTTGTAGGTGTAGAGATTTTTCAGGGGTATATAACACGAGTTCACCGCCGACTGACACTGGGTCTTGGTCTTATAGAAGTCGCCGGGGGTCGAGAACCCTTCGGTGTCCTCCTGCAGTGAGCACGACGCCGTGAGCCACGCCGTGAGAATCAGCAAGATGTATTTTGTTTTCATAATGTTCTCGGATTACGGTTAATAACGCAGCTGGATGCTGAACACGATGGTGCGCGGCTTGGGGTATGCGCCCAGATCGACGCGCCGCAGCGCCGAATCGCTGCTGTCGGTCGAGACGTCGGGGTCGAAGCCATTGTACTTTTTCCAGATGTGGAGGTTTTCGGCGCTCAGGTTCAGCGTGATGTCGCGGATGAACTTCGAACGCTTGCTCAGGTCGAACGTGTAACCCACCGTGATGTTTTTCAGGCGGATGTACGATGCGTCGTAGATCATCAGGTCGCTCGGCACGTGCGCATCCACCGCACCGGCGCGCGGCAGGTTCGACTGCGGGTTGCGCACGGGATGCCACGCTTCGAGCATGTAGCGGTACTGGTTCGACATCGAACTGCCGGCCATGTAAAGCTCCGAGTAGTTGTAGATTTTGCCGCCGAGCGAATAGGTGAAGTAGATGCCGACGTTGAGCCTGCCGAAGCGGAAGTTGTTCTGCAGACCGCCGTACAGGTCGGGATCGGCATTGCCCTGATAGACGAGGTCGTCGTTGTTGAGCGAGCCGTCGTTGTTGATGTCGTAGTAGCGGGGCATGCCCAGCGAGGCCTTGCGCGACGCGGCGTCGCTGTTGATCGCCAGCGCCGAAACGTAGGTGTTCGTCACGCTGTTGCGCTCGAACTCCTCGACGCTCTTCCACGTGCCGCCGTACTTGAATCCCCAAAGCGCGTTGAGCGGGTAGCCTTTGACGTAACCGTACATCATGTAGGGGTTGTTGCCGGGCGACGAGAGCGCCGTGACGAAATCCTCGCTGCCGATGTCGTCCACGTTCTGTTTGTTGTGGGCGATGGTGAGGTTGGTCGTCCACGAGAATTTGGGGCGGACGATATTGCGGCTCTCGATGCTCAGCTCGACGCCTTTGTTCGAGGTTTTGCCGATGTTGGCGTAACGGCTGGTGTAGCCCGTCGCCGAAGCGGTCTGCACCGTGAGCAGCAAGTCGCGCGTCTTGGAGATATAGCCTTCGGCCGTAATCATCAGGCGGTTGTTGAAGAACGCCAGATCGAGCGCCGCGTTGTAGAGGTCGGTCTTCTCCCACGTAAGGTTGGGACTGGCCAGACGGCTGCGGTAGTAGGCGCCCGGCTGCATGCCGTCGAACAGATAGCCGCTCGTGGTGCTGGACATGGCCGCCAGCGAACGGTAGGCCGAGATGGCGTCGTTACCCGTGCGTCCGGCGCTCAGGCGGAGCGACAGTTCGTCGATCCAGCGTACGTCCTTCAGGAAATTCTCCTTGGCGGCGTTCCATTTGAGGGCCACTGAGGGGAAGAAGCCCCACTTGTTGTTGGCGGCGAAGTTCGACGAACCGTCGTAACGCCCCGTTACGGTGAGGTAGTAGCGCTGTTTGTAGTTGTAGTTGAAGCGGGCCAGCAGCGACATTTTCGTTCGCTTGGTCAGCCCCGTGGCGGCCGAATAGGTCTCCTTGTCGGTCACGGCGTTCATGTTGTTCCACAGCACGTCGTCGTCCATGTAGCCCTGTCCGCTCAGCGTGAAGTTGTCGCTCTTGTAGCGGTAGGCGGTGAAACCGGCCAGCGCGTCGATGTTGTGGCCGCTTTTGGTTTCGAGCTTGTAGCTGAGGGTGTTCTCGCTCGAAAGGCTGAATTCGTGGAATTCGGCGCGGTAGGCCTGACCGCCTTCACCCTCGTTCTTGGCGGGAAGCGATCCCGGATAGTAGCGGTAGGTGTGGCGCTGGAACGAATAGTAGGAGTTCTGGCTGCGCAGTTTCAGGCCCTTGGCCAGCGCCACTTCGAGATAGGCCGTGTGGTTGAGCGAGGTCCGCTCGATGGAGTAGGTGTTCTGGTCGATCGTCGCACGCGGCGTATTGATCCGCTGGCCGTTGCCCCAAAGCGGGTTGTAGTTCTCCTGCGGGTCGATGTGGGGCGAAAGATACATGGCTGCGCGGTAGTAGGCCGTGCCGCCGATTTCGGCGAGGTTCTGGGCGTTGTCGCGCCATGTGTAGCTGCCGCGGTAGCCGACCTTCAGCCATTTGAACAGCTGGTGGTCGAGATTCAGACGCCCCGTGATGCGCTGCAGACCGCTGTTGTCGATGATACCCTGCGAATCGTTGTAACCCAGCGAGGCGTAGTAGCTGCTCTTTTTCGAGCGGCCCGAAATCGAGAGCGAATAGTTCTGGTAGGGCGCCGTGCGGGTGATTTCGTCGATCCAGTCGGTGCCTTTGCCCAGCGAGAAGGGGTCTTTGAAGGGATATTTCGACTGGGGCGTGCCCTCGCCGATGTCCTCGTAGCCGCTCTGGGTGCTGAAGTAGGCGAAGTCGTTGCGGTAGAGTGCGAATTCCGTGGCGTTCATCACGTCGAGCTTGCGGGGCAGCTGCGAGAATCCGATGTCGGCCTTGAGCGTGATCGAAGGTTTGGTGTTGGTCTGGTTACCCCCCCCTTGGTGGTCACGATGATTACGCCGTTGGAGCCGCGTGATCCGTAGATCGCCGTCGAGGAGGCGTCCTTGAGGATCGTGACCGATTCGATGTCGGCCATGTTCAGGTCGTTGAGGTCGCTGACGGCGTCCATCACGCCGTCCACCACGATCAGCGGCTCGTTCGAGGCCGAAATCGAGCGCGTACCGCGGATGCGGATCGAAGTCGTGGCGCCCGGTTCGCCCGTGGTGGACATGATGTCGGCGCCGGCAACGCGGCCCTGCAGCGCTTGGTCGACGGACAGCACCGGGAGGTCCTTTACGTCGGAGATTTTGATGTTGGCCACCGAACCCGTGGCGTCGCCCTTCTTCACCGTTCCGTAGCCGATGACGACCACTTCGTCCACGGCCATCGCCTTCGAAGGCTGGAGCGTGACGTCGAGCGTGGTCTGCCCGCCGACCGAGACGGCCTGCTTTTCATAGCCGAGATACTGGAATTCGAGGATTTCGCCGTTGCGGACCTGCAGCGTATAGGCGCCCGTCGCCGAGGTGGTCGTGCCGCGCTGCGTGCCGACGACGATCACCGTGGCGCCCGTCACCGGCGCGCCGTTTTCGTCGGTCACGGTGCCCGTCAGCTTGTGCATCGGCATCGAACTCTGATCGCTGCGGCGGGCCGTCAGGATCACCTTGTTGTTGGAAACCTGCACGTTGACTTCGGGCAGGCATTCGCGGACGATGGATTCGATGGGACGTTCCTTGGCGTGCACGGTCACGACGCGCTTGAGGTCGATGTCGGCATTGTTGTAGGCGAAGGTATAGACGCCCTGTTTCTCGATGCGGGTGAATAATTCGTTGATTGTGATTGCCTTTGCGTTGATGCTCACGGGCGGGTTCTGGGCCCGGACGCCGGCTGCGGCCAGCAGCGTGAATAACAGCGTCAGCAAAAAGAATCTTCCGGGCGGAAGTGGAATAATCCCTTTTCCGCCGGATTTTCCGGATTTTTTCATAATTTTGTAACGATTTAAGGTTCTGTCATTTCGTAATTCGGTTACATTACGAAGCACGTCGGGGTTTTAAGTCGGAGCGGATGTTGCAGCATCCGCTTTTTTTCGTGGATCACGGAGGAGGAATTCCCATAGGCTTTTCGGTTTTTTCAGGTTATCTTGATCTGGTGGTTCGTGCGGTGTGGAACGTGGCCGACTCGCCGTCGAGCGTGTATTGCAGTCCCGTGATGAGCGAGATGACCTGCAGGGTCTCTTCGAGCGATTCGTGGCGTACGTGGAACGACAGACGGATGGTGCGGTCCACCGAGGCGTCGGTGCCGATCGGAACGTTGAACCAGCGTTCGAGGTTGGTGATGATGTCTTCGAGCGTCATGTCGAAGAAGGTCAGGTTGGGCTGTATCCAGCTGTTGTAGTTCGAGGCGTTCACCTGTTCGATGATCATGCTTCCGGTGGTCTCGTTGAAGACCAGCCGTTCGTCGGGCCGGAGCCGGACGGACTGCTGCGAACGCGACGTGCGGACGCAGATCGAGCCGCTGTTGAGCGTCGTTTCGGCGATGCCGCTGGTGCGCTCGTAGCGGGCGTCGAACGTGGTGCCGAGCACTTCGATCTCCATGCGGTTCATGTCGACGACGAAGGGATGCGACGTGTTGCGCGCCACTTCGAAATAGGCTTCGCCTTCGAGCGTCACGCGGCGCTCCCTGCGGTCGAATGTTTCGGGATAGGTCAGGCGGCTCGATGCGTTGAGCCATACCTTCGTGCCGTCGGGCAGCTGGAATTCGCCTTTGCTCCCGCGCGCCGTCAGCAGGCGGATTTCGGCCGGAACGGCCGACGCCGAGCGTACGTAGTAATATTCGCCGACGGCAAACAGCAGCACGGCGGCTGCGACCGCGGCGTAGCGTATGCGGCGGAAAATGCGGCTGCGCCGCTGCTGCGCTTCACGCATGCGGATGGTGTGACGGAGCCGCTGCAGCTCTTCGCTGCGGTCGGCCGCCGCAGGGCTTTCCACGACGGCGGTCCACTCCTCGCGCAGCGCGGCTTCTTTTTCGTCGCCGTCGCCGGGCTGGAGCATCCAGCGGTGGAACTGCGTCTGGAGTTCGCCGGGGACGTCGTTGTGCAGGAATCTGCCGATGAGCTCTCTTATTTGTCGTCTCTCCATCGTATGCGGTCTTTATCCGGGATATGCTTTTATAAATAAGACGGCATGGCGGGGCGCAACCCCCACCCGGCAGCGATTTTTTTTCGTATTTTTTCGGAAGGCGCCTTCGGACGGGCGTTTTCGGAGCGCGTTTTCAGACGAAGAGGGCGAGGAGCGTCAGCAGCCGGCGGAGCTGGCTCAGGGCGGCGGTCATGTGGCGTTCGACGGTTTTGACGCTGAGGTTGAGCCGCTCGGCGATCTCCTTGTTGGAAAGCTCTTCGTAACGGCTCAGGCTGAAAACCCGGCGGCGCTGTTCGGGCATGCGGTCCACGGCGACGGCGATGAGCAGCGCCAGCTCCTCGGTCTCGATTTTCTCGCTGAGCGGAGCGTCGCGCCGCTCGGCGGCCGAGTTGATATGCTCCTGCATGTATTTGTCTTCTACGATCGAGTGCGAAAAGATGTCGAATACGGCGTTGCGGGCCATCGTGTAGAGATAACTCCGCAGCGAGCGTGTGCCGCCCAGTTCGCGGCGCTTCTCCCAGACGCGCAGGAAGATGTTTTGCGTGACGTCTTCCGCTTCGCCGGGGTTTTTAAGCAGCCGGAACACGAATTCCCTGACCTTGGGAGCATAAAACAGGTAGAGGGAATCGAATGCGGATTGGTTCCCTTTGGACAGAGCGGTCAGCAGTTCTTTTTCTTTTTCCGGAGTCATAGTCTCACACAAAATTAAAAAAAAACGGAATAAAAAAATATTATATTCCGGAAGAATGTGCCGAGCCGGTGAAAAACGACCTTTGCGGGGGCTTCGTTGCGGCCCGCACGGTGTCCTGCCGCCTTCTGCGGCATGCAAAAAACTTCTTCCGTCCGCGTCGCATGGGACGGGACGGAAGAAGCGTGAGGAAATTTTCCGGGGCGTGCCGGTTCCGGCGGTTCCGCTGCGGTTATCGGCCGGATGGCTTGTCCGCCGCGCCGGCGGCCCTGCGGTCCATGACGAAACTGATGACGAACGGGATGGAGAGGAAGACCGCCGTGCCGACGACCACCAGCCACGTATACATGGCGGGACTGCCGACGGGCAGCTGCGAGGGCGGGAAGAAGGTGACGATGAACGAGAAGAGCACCGCGAGGAATCCGATGCCGCCGACCAGCCACATGCCCGCATTGCCGCCCGGTATGCGGTAGCTGCGTGTCAGGTCGGGCTGCGTGTAGCGCAGGCGGATGCCCGCGGCGTACATCATCATATACATCAGCAGATAGAGTCCCACGGTCAGGGCGCTCAGCAGGAAGAACGCCACGCTCACGTCGTTCATGACGATATAGAGCGACGACAGCAGGGTGACGATGCAGCCTTGGATGATGAGAATGTTGATCTGCACGCCGTTCTTGTTGGTCTTCTGCAGGAAGCAGGGCAGCACGCCCTCCTGCGCCGTCCATAACAGGCCGCGGCTGGGGCCTGAAATCCACGACATGACTCCGGCCAGTGCGCCGAACGCTACGAGCAGTCCCATGACGTTCGTGAGCCACCCCACATGGTAGTGTTCGAAGACGATCTGGAACGTGGTGAACAGTCCCGACTGGAGGTTGATCTGGTCATAGGGCGTGATGATCGCCACGGCCAGTGCGCCCAGCGTGAAAAGCCCGAACGAGATGAGCGCCGCCAGAAACATGGCGCGCGGAAACTGCGTCTGCGGCTTTTTGAGTTCGGGGGCGTGCACGGCGTGGACCTCGACGCCGGCGAACAGCAGCAGGATGCCCGCGAGGAAGGCGATGTCGCTCATGCCCGTAATGTGGGGGAACAGCCGCGGATGGACGTGGTGCGCGGCGTCGATATTGACGACTTGGCTGACGGTGTCCGGAATATGCTCCAGCGCGACGGAGTTGCCGCCGATCATCCAGACGGCCGCCATGACGATCACGACGATGCCGGGTAACACCGTGCCGATGAGGAATCCCTTGCTCGTGATGCCCGATATGGCCGAGGTGCCGCGCAGGGTGACAAGCGTGGCGCACCAGTACATGGCGATCGAAAACAGCCCGACGAAAAGTCCGTTCTGGGCGAGGTCGGGCATGCCGATCATGTAGGCGATCGACGCCGCGGCGAAGCCGAGTACGGTGGGATACCAGACGACGTTCTGTATCCATTGCAGGAAGATGGCCGTGAAGCCCATGTGTTTGTTGAAGGCCTCTTTGACCCATGTGTAGACGCCGCCGCCTTTCGAGGCGAAGGCGCTGCCCAGCTCGGCGCCTACCAGCGCCGCCGGAATCAGGAACAGGAAGGTGGCGAAGAAGATGTAGAAGAACATGGTAAGCTCCTCCTGCGCCATCATCGGAAGCCCGCGCAGACTGATGACGGCCGCCGCGGTCATCAGCGCGAGCTGCGTTGTGGTGATGTTTCTGTTTTTTGCCATAATGTGGAATTGTGGTTTACACCTGACTGCCACTCAGTTTCCGTGCCGTAACCGGACGGGCGGAATGTCGTTTCGGGCGGGTGCGTGATTCGTGCGGGCGTTTTTTTGCAGGCGAAAACACAAAAAAACAGCAGGGAATCTCACGATTGCCTGCTGCCTTCCGGAGGATTGCCCTCCTGAAACTACTAACCCAAACTTAAATAAATGAAGAAACCTCACTGCGGTTGCTGTTCCGCAGTTGACAGGGTATATTGCAAAACCCGTGCCGGAGCGGCGGACCGGAAGGACGCCTATGCGGTTCGCGGGGGCGGATCGTGTGGCGCCTGCGGGCCGGGACATGAATTAACCGGGCTGCAAACTGACAGAACTGCGAACGGGACGGGCACAAACGAGGGGCAGGATGCCCGCGAAGACATCCTGCCCGTTTTCGTTTCCGGCATGGCCCGAATGCCGGGCCGTATCATCATCGTTTGTCGGTCATCTCCACGTTGCCTTCGTAGGTGCCGCTGACCTTGTACCCCTTGTCGGTGGTGAAGTCGAGTACGAAGCGGTAACCGCTGCCCGATTTGGTGATCGTTACGGTACCGGACGAGACGAATCCGTAGATGGACTGGAAATTGTCGTTCCGCTCCTCGCAGTAGGTGCCGACGGGAAGCATCGTATCCATGAATTCGGTCTGGTAGCCTGCGGCGTAGGAACCCGGCGCGCCCGATGTGGAGACGCTGTAGGTCCCTTCCTGCAGCTGCATTTCCGTCGAAACGGCAGTCGAAAGATCGAGCGACACCATATGTCCTGCCTGTCCGAGGTAATCGGAGCCGTAGGAGATGGTCGGCTCGACGTCGTAAAGATTCACGATGCAGTTGTCGGCCGTCGCGGAGTCGCTGTAATATTTGCCCAGCGCGCGGATGAAGGTGAGGTTCGTTACGTCCTTGTCGAGAGTGGGAAGGTCGGGAATCTCGCTGGGTGTCTTGTTTTCGATCGTCAGCGGACCCTCGTAGCTGGCCGTGAACTCCTCGTCGTCGGTCGTGGTCAGCGTCGCGGTGATCGTATAGGTCGAGCCGGCCTTCTTGACGGAGATCGTACCTGCCTTGAAGTCGGTTCGGGTGATATTGCCTTTGCCGTCGTTGACCATACAGTAGGTTTTCACGGGGTCGAACGTCGTCAGGCCCTTGTTGGTGGCGTACCTGTAGTCGCGGGCCGGCAGGGTGATCGTCGTATTGGGATTGCTTACCGCCATCTGGTAGAGGTCGATGCTCATGGCACGGCCTGCGCCGGTGGTGGCGTAGACGCCCCCGGCTTCGGTGGTTTCGCCGTCGGCGAGCACCAAGAGGAATTCACCGATGTAGCTGCTCTCGGTGGGATAGTATCCGCCTGCTGCCTGCCGGTCGAACACGATCGGGCCTTCGACGGCTTGGTCGGTGGTCATCTCGACCGTCTTGACGTCGGAGTATACCGTTTTGTTCGATGCGGCGACGGCGACGATATAGGTCGTGCCGGGTTTCAGCTCCCGGATCTCCGCTGCATCTGCCGATACGGGCAGGTCGGTGCCGTCGCGGAGAATCTCCTCGGCCGAAGGAATCGTCGGGTTGTCGGTTTTCTCGATACAGACGTATGCGGCTTTCTCCGCATCGGTCAGTTTGAAATGGAACGAGAGGGTCGTTTCGGTCGGAGTGCCTGCGATGACCGTGACGACGGGCGTCCGGGCGACGGTCTCCATTTCGAGGGTTTCGACCTCCGAATAGACGCCGGTGTTGGCGACTGCCGCCGCGATGAGGTAGACGGTGGCGGGTTTCAGGTTCTCGACGAGGAGCTCACCCGTCTGGGCGATGGCGGTGCCGTCGCGGAGAATCTCTTCGGCCGTGGGAACGGTCGTCCCTTCGGTCTTTTCGAGACAGACGTATGCGGCCGTTTCGGGGTCGGTCAGGGCCGCGGTGAACGAAAGGGTCGTCGAAGTGGGCGTGCCGGGCGTCAGAACGACGGCCGGGTGTACGTCGGGGGCGGAGGTGGTGTGTTCGATGGTTTCGACCTTGCCGTTGACCTTGCCGTTGGAGGCGACTGCCGAGAGGCGGTAGGTGGTGCTGGGTTCGAGGTCGCCGATCGTGATGAGACCCGATGCGGTTACGGATTTGCCGTCGGCGAGAATTTTCTCGGCCGAGGGAACGGCTTCGGAGGATTTGGTGCAGACATAGGTGCACTTGTCCGCGTCGCTCAGGGTGAGCGTAAATTTCAGCGTGTTGGATGCGGCGTCACCGACAGCCAGCGTGACGGACGGAGCAGGCGGATTCCCCCCCCCCTCGTCTTTGTCGTCGCACGAGGCCAGAAGACCGGAGCATAGCACCAGCAGCGCAGTACTCCACGAAAGAATCGATCTAATCATAGATGTGATTTTTGGGATTAGTAATTAATAACAGTTTTTGTTCGGGTGCAGTCGGGACCTGCGGGAAGATCCGTTCTGCGGCAAGTGACGGGCTAAAAGTAAGGTTTCCTGCAGATAAATCCAAATATTTTTCCGCTTAAGTCGCCGCAGGACCGGATAAAACGTCAAGATGGGCGGGCCGGAGCGGAAACGGGCGCAATATATGACAAAACAGCAGGGAATCTCACGATTGCCTGCTGCCTGCGGAGGATTGCCCTCCTAAAACTACTAACCCAAACTTAAATAAATGAAGAAACCTCACTGCGGTTGCTGTTCCGCAGTTGATTGTCTGAATCGCAAAGCCCGTGCCAAAAACAAGTCCCGGTCGTGGGGACCGGGACTCGTCTGCCGTATGGAGTATCCTTCCGTCTTAGCGGAATACGCCCGTGTAGGTCGAGGGGGCGAGTGCGCGCAGCTCCTCCTTGACCGTTTCGGCCACGTCGAGCGTCTCGATGAATGCGGCGATCGACTCGTGGGTGATGTGGGCGTTGGTGCGGGTCAGGGCCTTGAGCGCCTCGTAGGGCTTGGGGTAGCCCTCGCGGCGCAGAATGGTCTGGATGCCTTCGGCCACCACGGCCCAGTTGTTCTCCAGATCGCGGTCGAGCGCTTCGCGGTTGAGGATCACCTTGTTGAGTCCCTTCATCAGCGATCGCAGCGCAATGGCGGCGTGGGCCACCGGAACGCCGATGTTGCGCAGCACGGTCGAGTCGGTGAGGTCGCGCTGGAGGCGCGAGACGGGGAGCTTCGACGAGAGGTGTTCGAAGAGGGCGTTGGCGATGCCGAAGTTGCCCTCGGCGTTCTCGAAGTCGATCGGATTGACTTTGTGCGGCATGGCGCTCGATCCGACCTCGCCGGCCTTGATCTGCTGTTTGAAGTATTCCATCGAAATATAGGTCCACATGTCGCGGCAGAGGTCGATGAGGATGGTGTCGATGCGCTTCATGTTGTCGAAGATCGCGGCCAAGTTGTCGTAATGTTCGATCTGCGTGGTGTACTGCGAGCGGCAGAGCCCCAGCGTCTCGCCGACGAACCTGTTGGCGAATGCCACCCAGTCGTACTGCGGGTAGGCCGCACGGTGTGCGTTGAAGTTGCCGGTCGCGCCGCCGAACTTGGCCGGAACGGCGATGTCGTGCAGCATGGCCAGCTGCTTTTCGATGCGTTCGACGAAAACCATGAACTCCTTGCCCAGCGTCGTGGGCGAAGCGGGCTGGCCGTGCGTGCGCGCCAGCATCGGCACCTCGCGCCACTCGTCGGCGAAAGCCGCCAGTTTGTCGCGCACCTCTTCGACGGCGGGGTAGTAGAAACCCGCCATCGCCTCCTTCAGCGAGAGCGGAATGGCCGTGTTGTTGATGTCCTGCGAGGTAAGCCCGAAGTGAACGAATTCCTTGTAGGCTTCCAGTCCGAGCGTGTCCATTTTTTCCTTGATGATGTACTCGATGGCTTTGACGTCGTGGTTGGTGACCGACTCGATCTGCTTGACGCGCTCGGCGTCGGCGGGCGAGAAATCGAGGTATAGGGCGCGCAGGGCGGCGAATTTGGTACGGTCGATGCCGGCCAGCTGAGGCAGGGGAATCTCGCAGAGCGCGATGAAGTATTCCACTTCGACGCGGATGCGGTAGCGGATGAGGGCCTGTTCCGAAAAATAATCGGCGAGCGTTTCCGTTGTATTACGGTAGCGGCCGTCTACGGGCGAAATGGCTGTAAGTTTGTTGAGCATATTGTGTTGTGATTTGTTTTCCGGCACCAAATTTACGACAATTAATTGAAATCCGCATATTTTTCCCTACCTTTGTAGGGTTGTAAACTTTAAATTGCAATGAATTTTCTGACCGCAATCATAAACGCTCTGGTGGGATTCGTGCAGCGCAATCCGCTGACGGTTTTGGTCATTCTCATCCTCGCCATCGCCGCTCCGGCGCTGCTGAAGGGCGTCGCACTGTTTTTTCTGTATGTCGTTATGAGTATTCTGATATTGGCCGTGGCGCTGATACTGGTGTTCCGCTGGCGGATGAACAAGGTCCGCCGCCAGATGGAGGAGCAGTTCGGCGAAGGCTTCGATCCGCGCAATTTCGGCGGACAGGGTTTCGGCTCGCCCTTTGCCGGAGAGCCTCGCAAGGGCCGCGAAGGCGAAGTGAAGGTGCGCAAAACCTCCGGGGCGCCCGAAAAACGGGTGTCGAAAGACGTCGGCGACTACGTCGAGTTCGAAGAGACGAAAGAGCCGAAACAAGAGTAGCGTATGCTGAAGATATTCGAGCTGATAGGCCGCTATTTCATTCTGATGGGGAAAGTCTTTTCCCGTCCGGAGAAGGCCGCCATCTACCGCCGCCGCATCGTTTACGAAATGGAGTCGCTGGGCATCGACTCGATCGGCCTGACCGCGATCATCTCGGTATTCATCGGCGCGGTCATCACCCTGCAGATGTGCATCAACCTCGATTCGCCCTTCATCCCCCGCTCGCTGGTGGGCTACGCCACGCGCGAGACGATGATCCTCGAATTTTCATCGACGGTCGTGGCGCTGATTCTGGCCGGCAAGGTCGGGTCGAGCATCGCCTCGGAGATCGGCACCATGCGCATCACCGAACAGATCGACGCGCTGGAGATCATGGGCGTCAATTCCGCGTCGTACCTGATCCTGCCAAAGATTGTCGCCGCGGTGGTTTTCTTCCCCTTTCTGACCATCCTGAGCATCGCGATCGGCATTATCGGCGGCTGGGCGATCGCCTACCTGACCGGCATCATGATCCCGGCCGACTATATCGACGGCCTGCTGATGGATTTCAAGCCCTATTCGATCGTCTATTCGCTGATCAAGACCGCCGTCTTCGCCTATATCATCACCTCGATTTCGGCCTTCTACGGCTATTACGCCAAGGGCAATTCGCTCGAAGTGGGCGCCGCCTCGACGCGCGCCGTGGTGGCCAGCTCCGTAGTGATCATGATCTTTAACCTTATACTGACGCAAGTCCTGCTCATATGATACGCGCCGAACATATCACCAAATCGTTCGACGGTCGCGTGGTGCTCGACGATATTTCGATCGAATTCGAGACCGGACGGACCAACCTGATCATCGGCCGCAGCGGTTCGGGCAAGACCGTGCTGCTGAAGACGCTGGTGGGACTCCACGAACCCGATTCGGGCGACGTCTGGTACGACGACACCAACTTCACGCAGCTGGATTTCAGACAGCGGCGCGCCATCCGCAAGGATATCGGCATGATCTTTCAGGGCGGGGCGCTGCTGGACTCTTCGACCGTCGAGGAGAACGTCAAGCTGCCGCTGGACCTCTTCACCTCGCAGAGCGAGAAGGAGAAGATGGAGCGTGTGGATTTCTGTCTTCAGCGTGTGCGGCTGGAAGAGGCCAACCACCTCTATCCGGCCGAACTGTCGGGCGGCATGATCAAGCGCGTGGCCATCGCCCGCGCCATCGTGCTCAATCCGCGCTACCTCTTCTGCGACGAACCCAATTCGGGACTCGACCCGCAGACATCGATCGTCATCGACAACCTGATTCACGAAATCACGCGCGAATACAATATCACCACCATCATCAATACGCACGATATGAACTCGGTGATGGAAATCGGCGAGAAAATTGTATACATACACGAAGGCCGCAAATGGTGGGAGGGCACCAAAGACGATATCCTGCACGCCGACAACCCCGAACTCAACGACTTCGTCTTCGCTTCGGCGATGGCCAAACGGGCCAAGATGGCGGCGAAGTAGGCAGGAATCGGATTCCTAAAAAAATTTAATTTTTTACTTGCGTAATATACATAAAGTATGTACTTTTGTGCAGTGAAAAAATAACGCATTTTTTATTAACAAATAAATCATAACATTATGTCAAAGATCAAAGTAGGTATCAACGGTTTCGGTCGTATCGGCCGTCTGGTATTCCGTGCTGCGTGCAACAATGCAGACATTGAGGTGGTAGGTATCAACGACCTCGTTCCGGTAGACTACATGGCTTACATGCTCAAGTACGACTCGGTACACGGCCGTTTCAACGGTACGATTGACTACAACGTGGAGAAGGGCCAGCTCATCGTCAACGGCAACGTCATCCGCGTAACCGCCGAGAAGGATCCCGCAAACCTGAAGTGGAACGAAGTAGGCGCCGAGTACATCGTCGAGTCTACCGGTCTGTTCCTCACCAAGGAGAAGGCTGAGGCCCACATCGCAGCCGGTGCCAAATACGTCGTTATGTCGGCTCCCTCGAAGGACGACACCCCGATGTTCGTATGCGGCGTGAACACCGATACTTACGCAGGTCAGCAGATCGTTTCGAACGCATCGTGCACCACCAACTGCCTCGCTCCGCTGGCTAAGGTCATCAACGACAACTTCGGTATCGTCGAGGGTCTCATGACCACCGTACACGCTACCACCGCAACGCAGAAGACCGTAGACGGTCCCTCGATGAAGGACTGGCGCGGCGGCCGTGCTGCCGGCGGCAACATCATCCCCTCGTCGACCGGCGCTGCAAAGGCCGTAGGCAAGGTGATCCCCGCCCTGAACGGCAAACTGACCGGTATGGCATTCCGCGTTCCGACGCTCGACGTTTCGGTCGTAGACCTGACCTGCCGTCTGGAGAAGGGCGCTTCGTACGACGAGATCAAGGCTGCCATGAAGAAGGCTTCGGAGAACGAGTTCAAAGGCATCATCGAGTACACCGAGGACGACGTGGTTTCGACCGACTTCACGGGTGACGCCAACACTTCGATCTTCGACGCTAAGGCCGGTATCGCGCTGAACCCGAACTTCGTGAAGCTCGTGGCTTGGTACGACAACGAGTGGGGCTACTCGAACAAGGTAGTCATGCTGATCCAGAAGATGGCCGCTTACAACAACAAATAGTCGTAAGCCGACGCATAAAGCGGAGGGATTCGGGAAACCGGATCCCTCTTTTTTTGTTGTTTATTGTTATTTGTCCTGACGATCCACCCGCATCTCGACCGATGCGCCCGACCACTGGTTGATAAGGCGTTTTTCGCTGCGGAGCACTTTGCCGCCGTATGCGATGCGGAGGGTGATTTCGAACGGCTGCGTGTCGGCGATGTCGTTGCCTGCGGGCAGCGTGTGGGGTACAATATAAATATAGAGCAGCAGGTGGTCGCACGCAGCGGTTTCGAGCCGCAGGCTGCGGTCGCCCGCCATGTCCGCGGGTTTTGCCGTCAGGTTCGCGCCGACGTCCGCGACGTGCGATTCGGCCGAGGCGAATCCGATGCGTTCGTCGCCGGCGTCGAAGCAGCCGCACATCAGCGCTGCGTTGTAACGCCACCAGCCGTCGTAACGGCTTGATATTTCGATCGAGAATCCTTCAGTTGCTGCCATACGGTGCAAATATAGCGATTTTTCGCTCTTCGGCGAATTTCGTGCCGGGAAAATCGCTCCGCCCCGCCGCAGACGGTTTGCCGGACGGGCGTCTGGAGCGCGGGGTGCTAAAACTGAGCGATTTCTTTGCAAATGTCTTATTTTTTCGTAACTTTGTGCCCTAAATGCGCTCGTATGGGGGTAACTAAAAGGTATACGATTGCTTACAAAGGGCTGAAACCCGGTTTGCATGACTTTCGTTTCGAGGTCGACGGCTCGCTGTTCGAGGAGTTCGAAAGTCCGGAGATCAAGGACGGAGCGTGCGAAGTGACGGTCGCCTTGGAGCGCGGCGAAGCGATGCTTACGCTCGACGTTACGGTGGACGGAAGCGTCGTCGTGGAGTGCGACCGCTGTCTGGAAGAGTGCCGGATTCCCGTGCATTATCAGGGACGGCTGCTGGTGAAGTTCTCCGACGAGGTGCACGAATACGACGGCGAGGTGATGTGGCTGCTGCCCATGGAAGACGAAATCGACCTGAAGCAGTACATTTACGAGAGCATCGTGCTGTCGCTGCCTTACCAGCGGGTGCATCCCGAAGGGGAGTGCAATCCGGAGATGCTCGAACGCTTCCGCATCGTATCCGACTCGGAACTCGCGGCCGTCGAGGCGCGGGCCGGAGCGCAGGAGCACGACGGCGGCGAATGGGCCAAGCTGGCCGCGCTCAAGGAGCGGATGGAGGCCCAAGAGCCGCAGGAAGAGGACCGAACGCCGGAAAAATAGCGCCGGCGGCAATAAGGAGAATCGATAATACGTTAAACTTATAATTTATATTGTAAAATGGCACATCCTAAACACAAAGTCTCGTCGACGCGACGCGATAAGAGAAGAACCCACTACAAGGCTGTCGTTCCGACGGTAGTTACCTGCTCGAACTGCGGCGCAGCCACGCTGTACCACCGTGTATGCCCTGAGTGCGGTTTCTATCGCGGAAAGCTGGCGATCGAGAAAAAAGCTGCTGAATAAATCAGACGGCAAGAAGAGTGCATCCGCGAGGCTGCTCTCTTTTTAGTTTACAGAAGCTCCCTGTCTTCGCCGTGTACGGCCGGACGGTCCGTGATGCGGGCCTGCCGACGGGTACAGAGCGGGATATGAAGTTAAACCAAATCGCACGATTATGTTAAAGATTGGTGTAGATGCCATGGGCGGCGATTTCGCTCCTGAGGCGGCGGTTCAGGGCGCCGTATTGGCACTTGAAGCGATCGGGCCGGACAGCCGCATCGTATTGTTCGGCGACGAAGCGAAAATCAAAGCCGTACTCGAAGCCGAGGGCTGCTCCGCGGAGCGCTTCGACATCGTTGCGACCACGGAGGTCATCGAGATGGGAGACCATCCCGCCAAGGCCTTTCAGGCCAAGGCCGATTCGAGCATTACGGTAGGTTTCGGCTATCTGGCCAAAGGCGCCATCGACGGTTTTGCCAGCGCCGGCAGTACGGGCGCCATGATGGTCGGCTCGATGTATGCGGTAAAACCGATCGAAGGGGTCATCCGTCCCGCGATCTCGTCCATCGTTCCCACGATTGCGGGGCGTCCCGCGCTTCTGCTGGACGTGGGGCTGAACGTGGACTGCAAGCCCGAAGTGCTGGCGCAGTACGGACTGATAGGTTCGATCTACGCCGAAGCCGTGCTCGGAATCGGGAAACCCCGTGTCGCCGTACTCAACATCGGCGAGGAGGAGACCAAGGGCAACGCCCAGACCAAGGCGACCTACGAACTGCTGAAGGAGGACGGACGCATCAATTTCGTGGGCAATGTCGAAGGTTCGTATATCTTTACGGGCCAAGTCGCCGACGTGATCGTCTGCGACGGTTTCGTGGGCAATACGGTGCTGAAGATGGCCGAGGGGCTTTACCGCATCAACAAGAAGCTGGGCGGCGGCAATGCGTTCTGGGACGCGATGAATTACGAAAACGTGGGCGGTACGCCCGTGCTCGGCGTCAATGCGCCCGTAATCATCGGCCACGGCATCTCGTCGGCCCGCGCGATCAAAAGCATGATCCTTTCGACGGAGCAGTGCATCAAGGCGGACCTTACCGTCAAACTGCAGCATGCTTTCAAAAATTAATCACACAATTTAGGAGAGAAAGTTAATGGGTAAAATAACAGCAGCGATAACGGGTGTAGGTGAGTATCTGCCGGATTACATCCTTACAAATGAAGAGTTGAGCACCATGGTCGATACGTCCGACGAATGGATCATGTCGCATATCGGCGTCAAGACGCGCCATATCCTCAAGGGTGAGGGCGTAGGTTCCTCCTACATGGGCGCCCGCGCGGTTATCAACCTTCTGGACAAAGCGGGGGTGGACCCGATGGAGATCGATCTGGTGATCTGCGCTACGGTGACCCCCGATATGTTTTTCCCCTCGACGGGCAACCTGATCGCCGATCAGGCGGGATGCAAGAACGCCTTTGCATACGACGTTTCGGCGGCGTGCAGCGGCTTCCTTTTCGCCCTTACGACGGGTGCGAAATTCATCGAGTCGGGTTCGTGCAAGAAGGTCGTGGTCGTCGGCGCCGACAAAATGTCGTCGATCGTGGACTACACCGATCGTTCCACCTGTCCGATCTTCGGCGACGGCGCCGCCGCCGTACTGCTGGAACCCAATGAAGAGGGATACGGCGTTCTGGACGAGATTCTCCGTTCGGACGGTTCGGGCGAGTTGCAGCTCTACATGAAGGCGGGCGGTTCGCGCTATCCGGCTTCGGTCGAGACCGTGCAGAACAATTGGCATACGATCATGTGGGACGGACACGCCGTGTTCAAGGCCGCCGTTTCGAAGATGGCCGACGTGTCGGTCGAGATCATGGAGCGCAACGGACTTACCTCTGCGGATGTGCGTTATCTGGTGCCCCATCAGGCCAACCTGCGCATCATCGACGCCACGGCGCGCCGCATGGGACTCGAACATGAGAAGTGCATGATCAACATCGACCGCAACGGCAACACGACCGCCGCGACGATTCCTTCGTGTCTTTACGATTACGAGAAGGAGCTGCGCAAGGGCGACAACCTGATTCTGTCGGCTTTCGGCGGCGGTTATACGTGGGGCGCGATCTATGTGAAGTGGGCTTACGACGGCTCGAAAGCCTGCCAGATCGATCCTTCGGAAAAATAGTTTTGCGGTGCGGGCGGATGCCCGTCGGAGAAATAGACTACAGAGAGACGGAAACCAGCGCTGGTTTCCGTCTCTTTTCTGCATATTCCGGGGTGCCCTGCGTTTCGCGGAACCGGGAATTTTCGTATATTTGGCTTTCGCGGAACGTGTGCGGTTTCAGTTTCTTTTCGGATTCGCGCATTAGTTTTGCATCTGGAAAAAGTGCGGTTATGAAGATTCTGATTGTCGAAGACGAACCCTCCCTGCGGGAGATCATGGTGCAGACCCTGCGCCGGGAACAGTATGTGGTCGAGCAGGCTGCCGATTATGCGTCGGCGCTCGACAAGATCGCCGGATACGATTACGACTGTATTCTGCTGGACATCATGCTGCCCGACGGGAGCGGCCTGCAGCTGCTCGAAGAACTGAAGCGGCAGCGCAGGCAGGCGGGAATCATCATCATTTCGGCCCGCGATTCGCTCGACGACAAGATCGAGGGACTCGAACTGGGGGCCGACGACTACCTGCCCAAACCCTTCCATCTCGCGGAGCTGAGCGCCCGGATCCGGAGCGTCGTGCGCCGCCACCAGCGCGGCGGTCAGGAGAGTCTCGATGCCGGAAACGTGCGGCTGTTTCCTGACAGCCGCCGGGTGGAAATCGCGGGCCGGGAGGTCGAACTGCTGCGCAAGGAGTACGATATACTCTATTATTTCATGAGCCGCCCGAACCATATGATCGACAAGACGACGCTGGCCGAAGCCGTGTGGGGCGACCACATCGACCAAGCCGACAATTTCGATTTCGTCTACGCCCAGATGAAAAATCTGCGCCGCCGGCTGCACGATGCGCAGGCGGACATCGAAATCCGTGCCGTTTACGGCTTCGGCTATAAACTCGTTACGCCATGAAACTCGTTTACCGCATCCTGCTCCATATGTCTTGGGCGCTCTCGCTGCTGCTGGCGGCGTGGGCGGTGCTTTTCTATTTCACGATGATCGACGAGATCAACGACGAAGTCGACGATTCGCTCGAAAACTATGCCGAGGTGCTTGTGAAACGCAATCTTGCGGGCCGTGAACTTCCTGCGGCGTTTTCGGGCAGCAACAACGGCTATTTCCTGCACGACGTCTCGGCCGAATACGCCGCCGCGCGGCCCCATATGGTTTACAGCGACGAGGAGATTTTCATTCCGGAGAAGGACGAGGAGGAGCCGGCCCGCGTGCTGCGGATGATCTTCCGCGACCGGGAGGGAAGCTATAAGGAGCTTACCGTGATGACGCCGACCATCGAGAAGGACGATTTGCAGGAGGCGATTCTCTGGTGGATCGTCTATCTGTATCTTTTCCTGCTGCTGACCATTCTGCTGATCAACATACTGGTGCTCCACCGCACCCTGCGGCCCCTGTATGCCCTGCTGAGGTGGCTCGACGGCTACAGGGTAGGCGGAAAGAACGCTCCGCTGGCCAACGATACGAAGATCGCCGAATTCCGGCGGCTGAACGAGGCGGCGATCCGCAATGCCGAGCGGGCCGAAGTGCTGTTCGACCGCCAGAAGCAGTTCATCGGCAATGCGTCGCACGAAATGCAGACGCCGCTGGCGGTCTGCCGCAACCGGCTGGAGATGCTCGTAGGCGACGGCTCGGCGCTGAGCGAGGAGCAGTTGGGCGAGATCATGAAGGTGCAGCGGACGCTCGATTATCTGGTGCGGCTCAACCGTTCGCTGCTGTTGCTGTCGAAGATCGAGAACGGCCAGTTCCCCGAAACGGAGCAGGTCGATTTCAATGCGCTGGTCGGGCGTACGGCCGAAGATATGTCCGAGATTTACGCCGGGCGGGGCATGCGCCTCTCCCTGCGCGAAGAGGGCCGGCTTGCGGCCCGCATGAATTCGTCGCTGGGGGCCAGTCTGGTCACGAACCTGCTGAAAAACGCCTATGTTCACGGAGATGCGGGCGGCGAGGTGACGGTGACCGTTTCCGGGGATCGTCTGAGCGTCTGCAACAGCGGTGCGGGCGGTGCGCTCGATGCGGACCATATCTTCGAACGCTTTTATCAGGGGGCCAAAAAGGAGGGTTCGACGGGACTGGGCCTTTCGATCGTCGATGCCGTGTGCCGTCTTTACGGTTTGCGGACCGAATATGCGTATATAAATAGGTGCCACTGTTTCACGGTGCATTTTCCGAAATAAAATTCAAAAAAAAGCGTATCGGGGCGTTTATTTCAAATTCGTTTCAGCTTTAGGTCGCAACTTTGCATTGTAAACGATAAACAATGTTGAACCAAAATAGCAAAACGATTATGAAAAAGCTCATGATGATTCTCGCAGGCGCAGCCCTGCTCGCAACTTCCGCTCCCGCCTTCGCAGGCAACGACCGTCCGATCGCCGTCGGCGAACTTCCGGCCGTGTCGCAGGAGTTTATCAAAACCCACTTCGCAGGCGTCGAAGTCTCCTTCTCGAAGGTGGACGAGGAGCTTTTCGACAAGGATTACAAGGTCGTATTCGTAAACGGCGCCAAAGTCGAATTCGCCAAGAACGGCGAGTGGAAGGACGTCGAATGCAAATACGGCGAGGTGCCGGCGGCAATCGTTCCGCAGCAGATCCGCGATTATGTGACCAAGAATTACCCTAAAAACAAGATCGTCGCCATCGACCGCGACCGCCGCGATTACGAGGTGGAGCTGGACAACGGACTCGACCTGAAGTTCGACCTCAAGTTCCGTCTGATCGATATCGACAATTAGTGGACAGCCCCTTATGCGAGGTATTATGAAAAAGTTCGCAGTGTTGATGCTGGCCCTCGCGTCGCTGGGTGCGATGACGGGCTGCGATGACGACGACGATTCGGTGAAGGTTCCGGCCGCAGTGCAGGATACGTTCGGACGGATGTTCCCCGGTGCGGGACATGTCGAATGGGCGGGGAAGCAGGGCTATCTGGTCGCCGAATTCCGTGAAGGCGGAACCGACATGCAGGCGTGGTTCGACGCCGCGGGCAAATGGTACATGACCGAAGAGGACGTACCTTACGCCCTGCTGCCGCAGGCGGTGCGCACCGCTTTCGAAAGCGGCGAGTACGCCGCATGGCATGTGGACGATGCGGACAAGCTGACGCGTGAAGGTTTGGAGACGGTCTATGTGCTCGAAGTCGAGCAGCGCGACGCTGAGTATGAGCTTGTCTATTCGGAAGACGGCGTGCTGCTGCGCGCCGTGCCCGATGCGGACGGCGACCGCGACCACGGGGATATGCTCCCGCAGGAGCTTCCGCAGGCTGTGAAGGATTTTATCGGACGGAAATATCCCGGCGCCCGCATCGTCGATGCGGAGCGTGAGAAAGGCGGTCTCGAAGTCGAAATTATCGACGGCCGTACGCCGCGCGAGGTTTATTTCGGCGCTGGCGACGCTTGGCTCCGGACCAAAACCGAAGTGCGCAGGAGCGAGGTTCCCGCAGCGGTGATGCAGGCGTTTCAGACATCGCAGTACGCGGGCTGGGAGATCGACGACATAGACCATTACGACAGCCCCGAACGCCAGTGGTATCTCTTCGAACTGGAGGACCCGCAGTCGGACCGCGAAGCGGAACTGCGCATTCAGGCCGACGGCACGATTTTCTGACGACATGCCCCGACAGGGACGGAATCTTCACGGCGAAGGTTCCGTCTTTTTTGTTATAACCGGGGACTATTGTGTTATAAAATAATATGATGGGATTTCCGCACAAATCGGCGAAAACTATTGTATATTTGTATCAGGAAAGAATAACACAAACTTAAAACAATACAGCTATGTTAAGCAAGAAATTACATGACGCTCTGAACGAGCAGATCAATGCCGAGCTTTGGTCGGCCTATCTCTATCTTTCGATGTCGATGGATGCCGAGGCCAAGGGGCTGAAGGGTGTCGCCAACTGGTTCTTCGTACAGTTTCAGGAGGAGCAGGACCACGCCCGCATCCTGATGAACTACATCAATTCGCGCGACGCCAAAGTCGAGCTGAAGCCGATCGCCGAGGTGCGCACCGAGTGGACTTCGCCGCTGGACATGTTCAAAGATACGCTGGAGCATGAGAAGGTGGTGACTTCGATGATCAACAACCTTGCGTCGATCGCTGCCGAAGACAAGGATTTCGCTTCGGCCAACATGCTCGTATGGTTCGTGGACGAGCAGGTCGAGGAGGAGGAGTCGGCCCGCGACATGATCACCGCATGCGAGGCCGTCGAGGGCAACAAGTTCGGGCTTTATACGCTCGACAAGGAGCTGGCCGCGCGTGTATACCAGCAGGCTTCGCCGCTGGCCGCGAACAACGCCTGACCGCATCACATGCCGTAGTATTGAGCAAGCCGCTCCGGGAAACCGGGGCGGCTATCGTTTTACCTTGTAGTCTATTCCCGCCTTGCGGGCCTGCGCGTGCTGGAACCGGCGGCGGATGCGGTACAGCCGGCCGTCTTTGACGAGCCGTGCGCCCGTCTGGTGGTAGCAGAAGGGAATGTCCGCATCGAGACACTGCCGGCGGATCGAAAGCACCCAGTCGAAGTCGCACGGACGGGCGTCGCTGCCCGATTCGCCGCCCGCGGAGACCTCTTCGATCTCGGAGGTGAGGTATTGCGCGATGTCGAGCGGTCCGAGCAGCGGTGCGCAGACGATCAGCTTGTGGCGCAGGGGCGCTCCCAGCAACAGCGGAAGCCGGCGGTCGGCCGCCGCCTGATTCTCGACTGTGCAGCCCACGATCAGATTCTCGTAGCCGTCGCCCCAGTCGGGCGGCAGGACCTGCATCAGGCGGTCTATGCGTTTGGTGATGAAGAAGAAGCGCAGGTCGCTGCGCGTGCGGATCATCTCCCACGCCTCGGCGCGCCATGCGTCGGCCTCTTCGACCAGAAAATCCGACGTGAAGCAGGTGTAGACCATCTCTCCGGCAGGAACCTTGAACCGTCCGTCGCGGCTGCGGCGCACGGGCAGATTGAACGCCGAGGTTTTACGCACCTCGCTGCTGTCCTTGTCGTGCCGTTCGTCCTGCCGGTATACGTAGCAGTGGCGGCAGCCTTCGCTGATCTTGTGGCATCCGTGCCATGGGTTCCATCCGACCGACATGATCTGTTATCTCAGCTCCATGCGCAGGCGCACCATATGGCGGCACTCTACGCCGTTTTCGAAAATCGGAGCAGGGTAGTGCTTCCGGAAGTAGTCTTCGTCGATGCCGCAGCGGACGAAACCGCACCGTTCGTACAGGGCGATCTGTCCCGCGCCGATGTCTCCCGTGCCGATTTCGAGCAGTCGGAACCCCGCATCGCGGGCCGTTCGTATGGCGTGCTGCAATAACGCCGTGGCGATGCCGCGGCGCTGGTATTCGGGCGCGACGGCGATGTTGACCACTTCGGCCGTAAAGGGCCGCGTATGCAGCAATACGTACTGGCCGAGGATCTGCCCGCTCCGGCATGCGGCATAGGTCGTGCCGCGGCCGGCATAGTCGGCCACGGACTCTTCCGATTCGTCGGCCAGTAACAGCAGGCTGCGGTCCGGAGTGTCGGTTTTTACGATTTCGAATTCCATGCAATGAAGATTTAGAGAAGCGATGCGGCGCCCTGAAAAGTCGCCAGCACGACGATATAGCGGAGTGTTTTGCCGGCGAGCATCGAGCCGCCCGTGAGCCAGACGTTGCTGCGCATCAGGCCGAGTACGATGGCGATGGCCTCGCCGATGGTGGGCAGGAACGAGAAGAAGGCCATCATCGCCCCGCGCCCTGCGAGAAACCGGCGGGCCTTGTCCAGCTGTTTCTCCTTTACGCCCAGCCGGGTGATCCATTCGCTCTTGCCGAGCGTGCCGATCCAGTAACAGCTCATGCCGCCCAGCGTATTGCCCGATGCCGCGGAGACGACGCACAGCACGGGGTCCAGCCCCATGTGCACCAGTACGAGCATCACGGCTTCGGAACTGAACGGCACGATGCTGCCGGCGATCAGCGCCGAGAAGAAAAGGCCCCAGTAGCCCCAGTCGATCAGAAATTGCGTGAGTGTCTCCATGCGTCGTGTCCGGTTTTGTGCAAGAGTAGTCCGCCTGCGGGACAAAGATAGTTTTTTTGCCCGAAAGGGGTTGCAGGTGCCGGATGAAAAGCGCTAATTTTGTCTGAAACGAATTCTCACCGCTTATGTTGAAAACCGGACTTTGTATCGTATTGTTCGCCTTGGCCGCCGGGTGCGCGCCGACGCAGAAACCCCTTACCGACTATGTGAATCCCCTGTTGGGAACCGCGACGCTCTGGGACAGCGTCGATCTGGGCTTCAAGCCCACCAAACGTACGTGGGGAGCCGAGGTCTTCCCCGGCTCGTCGCTCCCTAACGCCATGGTGCAGGTCAGCCCCGTCACCAAATTCCACAGCGGGGCGGGCTACCAATATGAGGATAGCGTGATTTACGGCTTTACCCACACCAACAAGGGGCATTGGAACCTCTGCCATATTCCGCTGCTGCCCGTCACGGGCACGCCGCTTCCCGGAGACTACTGTTCGCCCTACAGCCATGCGCGCGAATCGGCCGCTCCGGGTTACTACCGGGTTTTTCTCGACCGCTACGGCGTCGATGCCGAGCTGACCTCGACGCTGCGCTGCGCGTTTCATAAATACACCTATCCCGCCGGGGCGCAGGCGGCTTTGCTGGCCGACCTGCAGCGTTCGAACGAACATGTTCGCGCATGGGATATCCGTAAGGAGGGCGACAACGCCTTCGCTGGATGGCAGCAGACGGGCGAGAAGATGTATTTCTATGCAGTGGCCGACCGTCCCGTGACCGGGATCGAGCCGGTTGCGGAGGGCGATCGTGAAATCCGCATCGTCCGCTTTGGCGACGGCGACGGTCCGGTCGAACTGCGGATCGGGTTCTCGTTCGTGAGCGAGGAGAACGCCCGGAAGAATCTCGAAGCCGAGATGCTCGGCAGGAGTTTCGCCGACGTGCGCTCCGAAGCGACCGCTGTATGGAACGATCTGCTGGGGCGGATCCGTGTCGAAGGAGGTACGGAGCGCGAAAAAGGATTGTTCTATTCATGCCTTTACCGCTCGTTCCTCTGGCCCGCGCTGCGCAGCGACGTGAACGGCGAGTTTACCGATGCGGACGGCGAGGTCGTCAATACCGGGTTTCGTTATTACACCGGGCCTTCGTATTGGGACGATTACCGCAACAAACTGATTCTGCTCGGCCTGCTGGCTCCCGATGTCGCGGCCGACGTCATCAGCTCGGACACCGACCGGGGCGAAAAACGAGGTGGATTCATGCCGACCTTCTTCCACGGCGACCACGCTTCGGCGTTCGTGGCCGGAGTGTACCTGCGGGGCATCCGCGGTTTCGACGTGCGGCGCGCCTACGAGCTGGTCCTGCGCAACGCCACCGTGCAGGGGCCGAGCCGGCCGTGGCTCGACGAGTATGTCGCCCGCGGCTATATCCCCGAAATGGATGTCGAGAATCCCGTGACGCAGACCGTATGCAAAGCCGCGGTTACGAAAACGCTCGAATACGCCTACGACGACTATGCCGTGGCGCTGCTGGCCGATGCGCTGGGAGATGGGGCGAACCGGGATATGCTGATGAAGCGCACGTCCAATTACAAGAACCTCTTCGATCCCTCGACGGGCCTGATGCGCGGACGGCTCGACGACGGCTCGTGGATCACGCCCTTCGACGATCAGTATCCCTATTACGAATACATGTACCGTGAAGCCAACGCTTGGCAGCAGGCGTTCTTCGCTCCGCACGACACCGAGGGGCTGATCGGTCTCTATCCCAGCCGCGAGGCGTTCGGGGCGCAGTTGGACAAGCTCTTCTCGATTCCGTGGAAAGGCTATGAGGTGGATAACCTTTCGGGTTTTATCGGGCAGTACTGCCACGGCAACCAGCCCGACCACGGCTTCCCCTACCTGTATTACTTCATCGGCCGTCAGGAGCGTTCGCAGGAGTTGCTCGACCACATTCTGGACCGATTCTACGGCATGGGACCCGAAGGACTGGCGTTGTCGGGCATGGACGATGCCGGCGAGATGTCGTCGTGGTATGTCTTCAACGCCATCGGGCTTTACACCTATTCCCCGGCCGATCCCGAATATATCGTGACCGTGCCGCTGTTCGACAAGGTGGCGGTAACGCTGGGCGACGGTTCCCGCTGGTCGATCCGCCGCGAGGGAACGGGCCGCCGGATTACGGGCATCACGTGCGGCGGAAATCCGGTCGGGGGTTGGTTCGTGTCCCATGATGCGCTGGGCAAAGGCGAACTGGTGATTGCGACCTCGGAAAAATAGACGGTTGCGGACGCCCTGCGGATGATACGATGCGCGGGCATGCTCAGTAACCGGCCGGGATTGTCCGGACGACAGCGGCGGCGGAATCGGTTTCCGCCGCCGTTTTTTGTGGCGGAAACGCTCGATGCGGTTCGTCTGTTCTGGGTATGCGGACCGGAATCCGGACTGGGGCCGGTCGCGGAAAGCGAAGGCCGGGGCGTTCGTGCTCCGGCCTTCGCTCGTTCCGGTGTTCCGGGCGGCATTACTCCTCGGCCCAGCTGCGGATGACCTGACTCTGTACGTTTACGCCGTATGCAGCGGCCTTGGCGAGGATGCGCCGGGCCAGAGCCGCCTTTTTGTTGTCGGGCGCATAGCGGAAGTAGGCTTCGGCGGCCCGTACGTGCTCGGCGTCTACGAGCGGGAATTCGCGCGTTTCGGGAATCCCGAATGCCGAGTCGGGCAGTTCGTGCCGCTCTTCGGCGGTAAGCCGGTCCGCGGTCTTGCGTTTTGTCGCTGTCGTCATTGCTTTCCCTTGTTTGGTGATCCGTTTCGGGAAGATGCAATTTTTCGGCCAGCGCGTCCGCTTGTCTTCTGAATTGCGGCCGGACTATCCGATTAGGGTGGCGACGATGCGGCGGCCCGAAGCGCGGTTGCGGAATTCGCAGAGGTAGATGCCCTGCCATGTGCCGAGGTTGAGCCGGCCCTGTGTGACGGGTATTGTCAGCTCGACGCCCGTGAGCGTCGATTTGGCATGCGCCGGCATGTCGTCGTCGCCTTCGAGCGTGTGGACGTAGTAGGATTCGCGCTCGCGGACCAGCCGGTCGAAGATGGCCGAGAGGTCCGTGCGGACGTCGGGATCGGCGTTTTCGTTGATCGAAAGACCTGCGGAGGTGTGTTTGATGAAGAGATGCACCAGCCCGGCGTCGGGCAGCGGCGGCAGGTTGGCCGCGATTTCGTCCGTGACGAGGTGAAACCCGCGGGTGCGGGGGCGTAGTGTGAATTCGGTCTGCTGGATCATGGCGATGTTGTAAATTGCTGCGGTAAAGATAGCAAAAATCGGAGCATGCTCCCTTTGCCGTTGCACGGTCCGGGGCATATCGCATGCGGATGTCCGAAATTGTGTGGCGGAGTGTTGGAAATTCCGGCATTTATTGTGATATTAGAGCATAAATTCCCAAGATTATGTATGCAATACTGAGATTTCTGTTTCCAGACAAACCCTATACCGCCGGCAATTCGTGGCTGCTGCTCGCGGCCCGCATTATTTTCGGAGGACTGCTGATGTCGCACGGCATCGCCAAGTGGCAGAACTTCGATGCGCTTTCCGCCTCGTTTCCCGATCCGCTGGGTGTCGACGGCGGTGTTTCGCTTGCGCTGGCGATCTTCGGTGAAGTCATCTGTTCTGCCGGGTTTATCGCGGGGTTGTTCTACCGGCTGGCTCTTATCCCGATGATTTTCACGATGTGCGTGGCTTTCTTCGCCGTACACGGCGGCGATCCGTTCGCGGCGCGCGAACTGGCGCTGGCCTATCTGTCGGTTTACGTGCTGATGTACGCCACAGGTCCCGGTCTCTATGCGGCCGATACGCTGATCGCTCGGCATCTTCCGAAGCCGCGGCGGTAGTTGAACCGGTTCCCTTATCCAGATTCCGCCCCGATACCCTTTTTCCCGGAAGAGGCGATGGATGTGTCTCGCATTTTCGCAGGCAGAATGCTTAAGACACGTCCGGTAGATTCCTTGTCCATTCGATAAAGCGACGAGACCGACACCTTCTGATCGGATGTCGGTCCCGGTTTGTTTTTGATTATTTGCCGATGCAGCATACCGAACAACCTGAATGTGAAAGAGTTGCGTTTTAAACGGTAGAAAAGCCTTTTCTCGCTTGTTTTTCAGGCCAAAAACCGTCCGTTTTGCCGCACCTTTCACTTGAATCAGAACCAACGGAAAAATTCCCTTTTCCCGTCCGAAGTCCACCTGTTTTCTATCCGTTGCGAAGGTACGAAAATAAGTGGGATTTTCACCAACTGATGTCAACTAAAAGCAAGATGCAGTCACGAAGATTTTGCAGCCAAAAGAAAAAACAGGCTGTATCATTGGTAGACTTCGGCAAATCGGCTGGTCTGTTTGGCGGAGCCATCTCTTTTCTTCCCTCTGTTTTGACTTTACTTTAATTGGCGTATATATGAATACGGGGATAAAGTAAAGGTGCTGATTTCATGGAAAAGTGTAGATTTTAAGCCTCAATTTTGATGGAAAAGTGTAGAACCGCTTAAATACCATATCTTCTATTCTTGCGGTTTTTCACCTATAATACATCATTAAATAGATAAAAAGTAGTATATTTGCATATTATATGATATATTGAATATGGCAAAGAATACAATGGGCACCAAGTTGCCAAGAAAACTGGAGCAGAAGATGCAGATAGTGGGTGAGCAGATCAAACTGGCTAGACTGCGCAGGAATCTCAGCATGGCCCAGGTTGCCGAACGCGCAACCTGCTCACCGCTTACGGTTGGCCGGATTGAAAAGGGTGTACCGACAGTCGCTATCGGTATTTATCTCAGAGTTCTCTATGCGCTTCAACTGGATGATGATATACTTCTGCTTGCCAAAGAAGACGCGATGGGAAAGGCTTTACAGGATTTGAGTTTGAAAAAGCGAGAGAGAGCATCCAAAAAAGAATAAGCTATGAAACGACTATATGTGTTTGCTGACTTTGATTGGCTTAAAGAACCAAGGCTGATCGGAGAACTGAGCTATGAATCACTTCGTGGCTCAGACAGTTATGGATTTTGCTATAGTGATGACTGGCTAAGGGACTATGGCAACTTGTTTCTTAGTGATGACTTGAACAACTATCCAGGGCAGCAATATACAGCTCCTGGCAAGGATATTTTCGGATGTTTTTCTGATGCCCTTCCAGACAGATGGGGACGCACATTGATAAATCGCAGGGAACAGATTCTGGCGAAAGAGGAGAAGCGTCCTGTTCGCCGTCTTTCATCCTTTGACTATCTTGTCGGAATCGAAGACTACTCCCGCATGGGTGGGCTCCGTTTTAAGGACTCCTTGGACGGAGAATATATCAATGCAAGTGAAGTTCTAAGGATACCACCGCTAACCGATATCCGTGAACTGATTGCTGCCAGTTCTGAGATCGAAAAAAGTGAAGAGGAGAACCAACTGCCTGAAAGACGCTGGATCGAGCAGCTTGTACAACCGGGTTCATCCCTTGGCGGGGCGCGTCCAAAGGCAAGCGTAATTGACGAGAACAAAATCCTGCATATAGCAAAGTTTCCGTCACGCAAAGATGATTATGATACTGGGCTTTGGGAACATTTCTCACACCTATTGGCAAAGAAGGCCGGCATACACGCAGCAGAGACAAGAGTAATCTTCACAAACGACAAATACCATACATTGCTGTCCCGACGATTTGACAGAAAGGAAGACGGTAAACGCATACACTTTGCTTCAGCCATGACTCTTTTGGGCTTAAATGATGGTGATAATGCCAATACCGGCCATGGCTATCTGGATATTGTCGATTTCATACTTCAGAACTGTACCAACGTGGAGGATAATCTGCAAGAACTGTATCGCAGAGTTGCATTCAATATCTGCATTGGTAATACGGATGACCATTTTCGTAATCATGGTTTCCTTCTGACATCCCAGGGATGGACTTTGGCTCCGGCTTACGATATGAATCCAACGCTGAATGAGTATCAGAGTCTGTTAATCAACAGCTATACCAATAAATCTGATTTGAATGAATTGTTAAATTCGTGTGAGGAATATATGCTACAGAAGCATATTGCTCAGCAAATCATTGGTGAAGTACTGAATGCCGTCAAGGAATGGAGAGCATTAGCCACAAAATTGGGAATTGCGAAAAGCGATCAGGAACGTTTTTCTTCTGTCTTTAATAGGCAAAACTTGTCGATATAAATCACAAGAAAATATAAGCACTGCAAAAATAGTATGTGTCATTCCCTGAAAAAAGTTGACTCGCAAAATCAAAAAACAAATACGAATCAAACATTCACTCAAACGGGAGCTTTATCATGAGAAAGCGATGGATCTATACTTCAAGGAAGGTATATGCGGAACCCATATCTGCAAGATTCTGCCCATATCTCGCGCCACTAAAAATCATGGTTGCAATATAGTAATATTTTAAGTAGAAAAATATATTGAATATACTTTGATATTAAAATAATAGCTATCTTTGTGCTATGAACAATCCATTGCGACAATTAGGAAATATCCCTGTTACAGCTTCCGTATTGGAGTCCCTGTTTCCTCATATCAGGGGTGGAAGCCAGAAGCTTAGGTTGCTTGAGCGTGACAAACAGATAATACGTCTCAAGAAGGGACTTTATGTGTGTAGTCCGGAAATAACGGGGAAAACCCTTTCGACAGAATTGATAGCCAATCATCTGTATGCCCCTTCGTATGTTTCCATGTCATCGGCTCTGCGCTATTATGGGCTGATACCGGAAGAGGTTTACATCAAGCAGTCCATGACTTTGAAGTATGCCAAGAACTTTGACACGCCATTTGGACGGTTTGAATATACGCATATCTCGAAGGCCGCATTCTCTGTTGGGCTGACAAGCATCAAGAAAGATGGCTACGCGTTTGTGATGGCTACGCCGGAAAAGGCTCTGTGTGATCTGATTGCCAATTCTTCAAAAGTAAATTTGCGTTATCTGAAAGATGCCGAAATTTATCTGGAAGAGGATATCCGGATGGAATGGGAGGATTTTATGCAGATGGATGCCCGGTTGTTTGAGGAATATATCAAGGTTGGCAAAAAGGCAGATTCAATCCGTACTTTACTTAAATTGCTGAAAAAATGAAGAATGAGATTTATGACAATATGCTCTCTGCATATGGTGCAACAACGGAACAAGAAAGGCGTAATGCCATATTTGAAGTGAATCAGCAGGTGATACTTGCCGGGCTCTACAATGGCGGTTTCTTCGATGTGGCCGCTTTCTATGGCGGTACCTGCCTCAGAATTTTTCATGGTCTTCAACGCTTCAGCGAGGATATGGATTTTTCCCTCTTGGTTCCCGATGACAAGTTCGATTTTACGAAATACTTCCAGCCGATAATAGATGAATTTGCCATTGTCGGTCGTGAAGTGGAGATTAAAAAGAAAGACAAAAAGAGTTTTGGTAAGGTGGAATCCGCTTTCCTGAAAGACAATACGGATGTATATGATGTGTCTTTCCAGACCGATAAATCCATAAAAATCAAAATTGAAGTTGATACCCAGCCACCGTTGAATTTCAGGACTGAGCAAAAGCTGCTTCTACAGCCTCACTCCTTCATGACACGCTGTTTCACTTTGCCTGATTTGTTTGCCGGGAAGATGCACGCATTGGTGTACAGGGGTTGGAAAAACAGGGTGAAAGGTCGTGACTGGTATGATTTTGAATGGTATGTCCGGCACAATGTTCCTCTTGATTTTGCCCATCTCGCAGAGCGTATCCGCCAGTTTAACAATGAAGAAATCGGGCAGGAGACATTCATGGCTCAGTTGAAAGACAGATTAGCTTCGGCTAATATCAACCAGGTAAAGAACGATGTCCTTCCGTTTGTCAGGAACCCCAAGGAACTCGATATCTGGTCAAACGATTATTTTGTCCAGTTGGCGGATATGATGAAGTTTGAATAAGTTACTATTAATTTTTACTGATTATGGCGAAACAGATTTTGATTGGCATTAAGGAGCAGGAATTAACTGAGATTACGCACTATCTTATGATATATTTCCCATATAACGAGGAAATGTGCAGCTATACGAACGCTTGGATGGGAGAACTATACGAGAACAAATATCCGTTAGTTTCTAAAGGTATGTGGTCGGGAATAATCAATTTGAAAACACATAAACTGCTGAATTGGAAGCCTGAATATGGGGATCTGTACCTGCAGGCCAAGATATGCGACAGCGGAACATATTTCCTGCTCGATAAAGATAAAAAAGTGATATGCAAGATAGCCGGTTATGTGCCAAACGGTCTGATTCCGAATTCAGATGACTGCGGTGACTATATCCGTTTAAAGATCAATAGTGACGGTACGATAGAAAATTGGCCTGAGAATCCGGACTATTCCGATTTCATTGAAGGTTCAGAGTCTGTAGAAAGGATTGACACGGACATTGAAGAGGAACCAATACTGGATACCAAGGTTGGGTTTACTTATAGCCAACTTATGGCAAAGCTGCTTCAGTTGCCTAAATTCTTGCAGTTGGAAATAGGAAAGGCGTTAGTGGCAAATGCCTCGGAAGAATTTGAGGAGACAGAATGAGTAATTAAAAAATTAACATGAATGATGTTTGTCACATATAGTTGATATTGAGGCAAAATAAAGTATAGCTTTTACATAGTTTTGTGCAATAGTAGCAATTCCCTTATAAATGATGTTTTGTTGCTTGTGTACTTGGCTATATTAGAAATTAGGTGTATTTTTGTTTGCAATTTAATGAGTATAGTTTAAATGCCTATGTCGAATAATCAACAAATCGTGGTGAATAGAATAAAGGCGGTACTTGCGGAAAAGCGAAGAACCAATAGGTGGTTGGCAGAGCAAATGTGCAAATCTGAGAATACAATTTCAAGATGGTGTTCAAATAAATCGCAACCATCTATTGTGCAATTACAAGAGATTGCAAACTTGTTAGATGTTGATGTTCGTGTATTATTAAAATCACAGAAAGAGTAATTTGTAATGTTAAAACGTATTGATTATATAATAGATGATATCAAGGAACAGTATCTTGAAAATGATAATAATATACCTTGGATTATCGGATTTAGTGGAGGGAAGGATAGCACTGTTGTCCTAACTTTAGTTTGGAAGGCCCTATTATCTATTCGAAAGGAGTTTGGGGATGCAGCACTGGCTAGACAGATATATGTGGTTAATAACGATACGCTTGTCGAAAATCCAATTATTACAGATTATATTGTGGAAGTACTAGATTGTATTCGTACAGCCGCCTCTGAACAGAAGCTTCCCATTACGGTACAAACTACAGTGCCTAAGTTGGAGGATAGTTTCTGGATCAGCTTTCTTGGCAAAGGGTATCCTGTTCCCAACAATACATTCCGCTGGTGCACTGATCGTCTAAAGATTAAACCTACGACCCAATTTATTTTGGATAAAGTCGATACAATGGGAGAGGCTATTGTGCTTATTGGTACGCGCCTGACGGAAAGTGCAACTCGAGCAAAATCCATTCGGCGTCACGAGATAAAGGGGAAGCGACTAACCAAGCACCCATTGAATCCCAATACATACACTTACTCTCCGATTAAAGATTTGTATCTGGAGGAAGTGTGGTATATCTTAAGAGAGATTCCCTCTCCGTGGGGATACGACAATCAAAAAATTACACAGATTTATGTCAATGCTAATGCAGACGACTATGAATGCCCTACTGTAATAACAGATAAAACTCAACCCTCTTGTGGGCAAAGTCGCTTCGGGTGTTGGGTATGTACAGTTGTTAAGGAGGATAAATCCATGAAAGCTCTAATTAATAACGGCAATGAGTGGATGAGTCCTTTACTTAAATTTCGGGATGAAATGGTTGAAGGTCGCAATATCTCGGAGAACCGCTATGCTACGCGCAGAAATGGGCAATTAGCCGTAGATGCAGATGGTCATAATTTGGGTAATTATACTTTTGAGTATCGCTGTATAATGTTGCGTAAATTATTGGAATTACAGCGTAACATGCAGCGGGTAAAACCGCATATGGAACTGATATCCAACCAGGAACTAGTTGCTATACAAATAAATTGGTATAGAGACGGCTGCTTTTCTCCAAAAGTTACTGATATTTATAATGAGGTCTATCAACGGAATATGCCTTTAGAAAATATGCAATATCAAGAACGTTTAATTCTTGAGAGAGTGTGTGCAGAACATCCGGAAGACTATCAGCTGATCAATGATTTGGTTTCATTGCAGCGAAGTAAGACTATTTTGATGAATAACAATGGTCTGCAAGGCGATATTGAGAAGCGATTGGATAACTATCTTAACCCGCGTCAGTAATGTTTATAAAATCTATCATATTACACAATTATAGAGCCTATAGGGGTCATAACAAAGTCTCGTTTCAGCCAGACTCGAAAAACATCTTTTTAATTGCTGGAAATAACGGTTTTGGCAAGACGACTTTTCTCACCTCTCTTGTTTGGTGTCTTTATGGCAAGTTGATGGCTGATGTTGATGAGAAATTTAGACGAGATATTAATGATGCCCAAGGCTATAAGAATTATGCACGTCAAAGCCTGCATAAGACATTAGTCCATGCCGTGGATTTATATGAAATTACACCAGAAGAGCGTAAACAGATTGCTAGGCATGGATATTCTGTAGAAAATGAGTATATCAAAGAAGATGCTCAATATTATGTGGAAATAGTACTCTCCGATGTATTTATACCCTCCATACCTTGTAGTATAATAACGATTAGGAGAACGTATGACTATTTTCTGGATGTTGAATCGGTTGATGTCTTGATTGATGGTCAAGTCAATGAATTGGCGAAGGAGGTTGGATATGATATATTCATCAATGATTTTATTTTATCCAAAGACATTGCAAAGTTCTTCTTTTTCGATGCAGAGAAGATTGTCAATATAGCCGAAGTGAAATCGATGGATGAGAAACGTAGGCTAAGCACTGCGTACAGCGAGGTTTTGGGCATTAAAAAGTATGAGGATGTCAAGAGGAATCTTGAGAATCTGCGACTTAAATTCAGAAAGAATGCCGGGTCCACTGTAAGCAAATCCAAGCTGGATAAGTTGGCAAATAGCGTTTCGGATATTGAATCGAAGATTAAGCATGCAGAAGAAGAACGAAGTCAGATAGATGCTCAGATTCAGCAATACAGAGTTGAATCCACTCAGCTTCAGGAACGATTGATTCGAGAGGGTAATGCCATCAGCATTGAAGAGCTAAACAAGCAGAAGGAACTGTTGGCTGTATTGAAAGACAAGGACTCGAAGCTAAAGAGTCAGTTGCGTGATATGCTTGATATTGCTCCATTTGCAATCTCAGGTAGGCTGTTTGCTCTCTTGAAGAATCAGGTTGATGCCGAAAAGAATATTCGGGTTACAGAAGCCAATTGTACAGCTATTAACGAGGCATTGTCATCCGTACATATGCAGATAAAGCAGCGCTTCAGTGATCTTTGTTTGTCAGATTCTCAACGTAAAATGCTAGAGCATGTAATATCTGATGCTTTCGCATCCAATGTTGTTGAGTCGCAAGGGGATTTGCCTGTAAACTTTAAAGTATTGTTAGATTATACCGATAATGAGGTGAATGAGTTTCAGGCGTTATATGACAACATCAGATACTCGTATAGCACAATCTTTAAGCAGCTAGTTAAAGAAATTAAGAATAATGCCATATTCTTGGCTAAAACTCAAAAGAAGATTGCTGCTGCTGAGTATGATGATGGAAATGCGGATATCAAGGCCATTAGAACACATAAGGCCGAGATTGATGATATGCTAAATAGGCTGGAAGCGAAGTCGCGTCAGCTGTCGGAACAGATAGGTACACACAATAAAGACCTTGCAGTTTTAAAGAAACAGCTATCAGAGGTTACAAAATATATTCGAGTTGATAAGTCTGATAAAGAGAAGGATGTTATCGCCGAGCGTCTGATATCAGAGCTTACCACGTTCTTACTTGAATTAAAGACGAAGCGTCGATTCTCGTTGGAACAAAAGATTATTGCAAGCATTGATATGCTGATGCATAAGGCGGACTTTATTCATAGTGTTCGGATTGATCTGCAAGATGATATTATTGAAATCGAATTGCTTGATAAAGCAGGCGAGATTATCAATAAGGAGAAGTTGTCAAAAGGGGAGCAGCAACTTTATGCTACGGCAATCCTTAAGGCTCTTGTCGAAGAATCCGGGATAGACTTTCCTGTATTCATTGATAGTCCACTTCAAAAGTTTGATAGCATACATTCCCATAATATCATTACTAAGTTCTACCCGTCGGTGTCAAAACAGGTTGTTATTTTCCCATTATTAGGAAAAGAGCTGTCGGAGACTGAGTATTCCGCATTACTTCCAAGTGTGAATAAAGTATATGTTATTGAGAACGCAGATGGATGTTCATCGTTCAAAAAGGTTATACCCAATAAATTGTTTAAAACGCTTGCATAGATATGTTCAATAGTATAAAAACATCGAAGGAGAATAAAATTGTTGTGACCGAATTGAGCCGTAAATTCAATTTGGGTGCAGAAAATATCATAGCTCGTATCGCTTTAGCATATTCACTGTCTCAAGATCGGCTGTTGTCGCTGACTGATATTGCTGATTCTCAGGGTAAGGAGTATAGTAAGAATGTCTTGTTTGGCAACAATTCATCCTACTATATAGGTCTTATATGTGTAAAATATGGGATCTATAAAACCGATAAGGATATCCCTAAATATGTCAAGATGCATATTGATGATGGATTACAACTTATGAACAAAGAGTTGCGCAGCAATCCCAATCTGAATGGTTACGATTATCTGATTGATAAAATCACGCATGGATTGGAGGATATAATATGTTAAGTGATGTTCAGTTCAAGCATAGTTATTCTTCTGGTTTAGATGAGCCAAAGGAGTTTTTTACAGAAGCTCTGATTGAAAGTACTACTTTTGATTTAGGGCTTGGATTCTTTTCCTCAAGTGGAATAAGAAGTCTTGCTTTTGGATTCGCACTGTTTATTGCAAATGGAGGGAAAATGCGGGTTGTTATCAACCATATTTTGAGCAAAGAGGATAAAGATGCTATCGAAAATGGACAAAAACATTTAGTCAAAGAATTTGAGTGTCGGATATTGTCAGATATTAAGACTCTGACAAATACTCTTTCAAGGGAAGATGAACATTTCTTTCATTGCCTATCCTACTTAATCTCTATCAATCGGATCGAATTTGTTGCAACTATTTCGACGAAAGGGGGACTGGGGCATGACAAATACGGTATATTTACTGATGAAGATGGAAATAGGGTTGCTTTTATTGGATCTGCCAACTTCTCACAATCGGCTTTAGAGCTTAATGGGGAGACTATCACAGTATTCACCTCACCGGATGATGACAAAAGAATCACTGAGTATCAGAATTTATTCGACCAATCATGGCGAAATGATACTCCTCATTTAATTCATATTCCTATAAACGAGGTGAAGACCTTTTTAAGTGAGGCATATCCTAAAATGACTGTACCCGAACTGCTTGATGCAAGCATAAGTTTGAGAAACAGTTTTGATCCTGAAAGAGAGAACCCTCCATCGTTGTCGCAACGGCTCCTTGATAAATTGGAATTGAAAGAGCAGGAACCTCGATTCCCATTCCCCGAAGAGCGTAAGATTCAGATTGATGCTTATAATGCTTGGATTGAAAATGGCAAGAAGGGAATCTTTGCCATGGCCACAGGTTCCGGTAAGACAGTAACCGCACTGAACTGTTTGCGCAAGCAATATAAAGAAAATGGGTTTTATAAAGCGATCATTGTTGTTCCTACGCAAGCGTTAGCCATACAATGGAGGCGAGAGGTGGAGGCTTTCAGCTTTCATAACATAGTTTCTACATATACTGATAAAGACTGGAAAGAAATATTAAATAGATATATAACTAGAAGCCTGCTGGATCAAACTAAGAATATTGTAATTATTACTACCTACGCAACATTCAATAGAAAAGAGTTTCAATCATTCCTTAAAAAGGTAAAAGGCATTGACACTTTCCTTTATATCGCAGATGAAGCTCATAATATTGGTTCAACAAGTTCTCTGAGGCATTTGCCGGAGATGATTCATTGGCGTATAGGCCTATCTGCTACTCCCGAAAGAATTTATGATGATCATGGATCAGAGCAGCTGTATAACTTTTTTAATTCAAGACCACCCGAGTATACATATCGATACACGATGAGGCAGGCTATTGAAGAAGGAATATTATGCCACTATGATTATTATCCGATCTTTATAGAGTTAACGGAGACAGAGATGGTAGAATATGAACGAATTTCGGTCCAGCTAAGGAAATATATTGACTCGGATACTGGTAAGTATAAGCCTGATGCCGAGAAGTTGTTGCTCAAACGCAAAAGAATTATCCATAAAGCAGAAAATAAAAAGGCTGCAATAGCCCAATTATTGGCGAATTTAAAACAAAATCGTAACTTAGACTATACTTTTGTTTTTGTACCAGAAGGATATGAGCCTGACTACTCCGTTAATGAGTCTTATGATATAGAACAAGAAGACATACATATAATAGATGAGTATGCCCAAATGTTTAAGGAGCATGGGTATCGTTATCATAAGTATATTAGCGGATTGGACGATGCTGCTGGTGTATTGAAAAGTTTTGCAGATGGGGATATACAAATACTCTTGTCCATGAAATGCTTGGATGAAGGTGTTGATATCCCTCGTGCAGAACATGCAATATTCTGTTCAAGTACAGGCAATCCTCGTCAATTTATTCAACGGAGAGGTCGTGTTCTCCGAAAAAGCAGAGGGAAAGAAAAAGCAACAATATGGGATTTGATAGTTACACCTCCCAATATAATGGATGAATCTACTGGAGTTGAGCGAAATATGTTTATTGGGGAGGTTCGACGAATAGTGAACTTTGCAGCTCTTGCAGATAATCAAATTGATATCCTATATGGAGAGTTGCAAACCTATTGTGAGGCTTTACGAATCGATGTATTTGCAATGATTGAAATGGAAAATAATAATTATAATTAAGATACTATGGCTATTCAAGACGAAATGTTCAAAGCAATAGAAAAAGAGATTGATCAAACATTAGAGGCAGGGACTGAAAAAGTGTCTGTAAATCTGGAGAAAGCAAAAGCTGTTGCGCAAATGCTTACCGATCTCTCTACCCATTCTGGAGATGCTGATTCTTTAACCAATCAGTATATTGCCAACATTAAAAATATATGTAACGATTAATTAAGGTAAGGCTATGAGAATAAGAAAAATAAAGATTGAAAACTTCCAGTCTTACTATGAGATTCAGACATTGGAGTTCTCCGATGGATTGAATCTCATTATTGGCAATGGTGGAAAGGGAAAGTCAAAACTCTTTAACGCCTTTTATTGGGTGTTATTCGGGAGAATATATGTCACAGGTGTTGGGTGGTGCACAACAGACAGCCTGCCACAATCGGCAAAGTTCTCGATGCAACGCTATGAGTTTATTAATAAGCGAGCGTTGTACAATGCTAGTGTTAATGACGAGGTAACATCTTCCGTGCAGATTGAATTGGAAGATGATAAAGGCGTAAATTATATTATTGACCGTTCTGTCAGTGCATTGAGGCTAGATTCAGAAGAGTGGGACTCCAAAGATGCTTGGCAAGTTCGTCCTAATATCTTAAAAGTGTCTTTTGACTCTCCGACAGGAACCCGTGTCCTCAATGATATAATGGCTGAAGACAAGATCAATGAGCTATTTCCTGATGGTATCAGAAACTATATCTGGTTTCAAGGCGAGTCGTTGGAGAGCTTGATTAATTTTAGGGATAGAGAGACATTAAAAGATGCCGTAAAGCATATTTCCTATTTCCCTTATTATGAAAAACTTTCAGAGATAATCAGCAAATCAAAAGTAAAGATTACCGGAATAGAGAGTCGTAAATTAAAAGAGGTAAATAAGCATAATGCTAATGTAAAGGGATTGATTTCGATTATTGATACCTTAAATTATAAGATTAACAAAGAGGAAGATAATAAGAAGAAGCTAGAGGCTGATATCGAGACTGTTAAGATTGCACTTGCTGATAGCGAGACTAAAATAACCGGTCTTGCAAGCTATACTACGCTTGTCAAGAAATACAAAGACTGTGAGGCTGAAATTGAAAGGCTGTTGGATAAAACAACAAACATAGATAATTTTCAACGAACTCAACTTCCTTCATTATGGATATTACGTGGAATTGACTCTCTGATTGAGCAGTGCAAAGAAATCATCGAAAAACATAAAGCCGAGGAGTATACAGTTCCGGAAAGAAAGTATCTGGATAATCCTAGCCGTGCAAAGTTGGAAGAGATTCTTCGAGAAAAAAAATGTTTTGTGTGTGGAACTGAGTTCTCGGAGGAGGATGTTCAGTATCAGTATATTGTTGAACGCTTGAGACTGCAAGAAGAGTATCTAAAGGAGATGGAGGAGTTTACGAATAACATGCAATTCTCGAAGCAGTTTAATATGTTCGTAGGTAAGATTCAAGATTATCCTGATTCATTGCTTGTTTCGCTATCCGGAATAGATAAACAATGGAAAGATAGCGAAGATGAATTGGAAAAATATATGGCATTGCGGCGTAAAAAGTTAGAGGAAAAGCGAAAACTTGATGAACAGATTGAAGATATCAAGAAGAAGCATGGCGTTAATCCTGTAACTCAAGCTGAGACAGCCGGCGTAATTGATTCTAAGATACGAGCCAGTCGAAGTAATTTGGAAAGATTACAACGTAATCTGGATATATCAAAGCAAACGCTTGGCAATTATAAAAGTGAACTACGAGCAACGGAGAAGGAGCTTGAAAAATTGGGGGCAAAAGATACCACAATTGCCAAGGTTCCGGAAACGGAGTGGAAACATATCTCAACATTCCTTGAGGATATTTGTAAAAGAGTTCAAGAGTCTGCAAGAAAAGAGCTGCTTCGCAAGATTGAAGAGCGTGCGAATATTTTCTATGCCAAATTTACAGAGCACGATAATGGATATAAGGGCGATGTGAAAATTGGGGATGATTACTCGATTGAATTTGACGCAGGACTCAATACGAGCCATGAAGACCGAAAGAAGATGAGTATTATTAACGCTTTGTTGTCTCTAAATCAGGAAGCCATGGGTATTTATTATCCATTCATTAGTGATGCTCCGACATCGAGCTTTGACCTTGAAACGACACATAAATACCTGCTCGGCATTAAGGACATTTTCGCCCAGTCTATTATCTTAACAAAAGATGTGGACTTGAATAGTGAGCAGTATGCCGACCTCTATAACCAAAGTAATGTCTCTCGCATATTCAATCTGGAGAGTGAAATATACAGTGGGGATGCAAACCGAGGACAGCACGAAGTATCGACAAGAGTAACGATATTAAAATAAGGCTGATATGGATAATATATTCGAAATAAAGTTTTCATTTGAGCAATATGTTAAGGATAATGTTATTCTTAAGTTCTCAAACAAACAGGGTGGAGCATACAATGTCTTCTCATATCATTGGCAGTGTTTCGTATGGGCCGCTGTAGTCGGATTCTTACATAATGAGCGGAGACCTTTGCAATCACCAATTGCAGATCGTCCGTTTAATTTGAATACGATGTATCATAGTGGTGGGGAGAAAGATGCAGAAGCCTTATTGTGTATGTGTATAGCAAAGGCTGGCTCTCTTGATATAATGAAGGAACCATCGAAAGCTATTGATCTAATCAATGAATATGCAAATGGTGGATTCTATTATATCCTGAGAATGATGGAGGATAAGAATATCACGAATGATTTAGAGTGGGTTAAACAAGAAATATTTATGAGATAATTATGCGAAATTTCTTTAACCATAATAGAATGAAGTTATTACAACTTCTAATAATTATTGTTTTAGGCACATCCTCAATCTGGCTATCTGCAATGTTTGGTATTCTAGATTGGAAAGCAACGTCGTTGGGATTAATTACGATTGTTATATCTTCATTAGCACCTACATGTGCAGAGAGGATACTATCGTTGATGGGTAGTAATAAGAAATTTGAGGTGTTCGTTAACTATGTTATTCCAACCGTCTCTTGTGTGCTTTGTTTCATTGTTATCGCTCAAATTAATACAGGTAATAGATTATGTGCACTAATTATTTCAGGTGTTGCATATGTATGTTATCCGTTTGTATGGTGGTATCAGAATCGTGATAATAAAGTTTTAGAAGAGAGTACTAATGCTCTTGGTGGCGGTTTAGGGCAATTTAATGATTAATTAGTGTTATGGAAATAAAAGCAATAAAAGTTGTTCAGCCATTAGGTGAATTCTATATAGCAAAAATTAAGGCAGGTGATTTGTTGAGAATATCAACCTCATCCGTGGCAAGATATGACAAAAACGGCAATCTAACTGGTAATCAGCGCCCATTAGATTCAAAGCGATTAAAAGCTATTGCCAAGTTTATTATGTCTGATGAGATGAGTTTTCCGACTTCAATCTTAGTTGCTGCAAATATTAACGATAAAGGTGTAATCATTGAAGATGAGGAAAAGCGATGGCATGTTGAGAAAACAAATCTGCCAGATGTTTATGATTTGATTGTGCCGGACAATATTTCATCATTGATAATTGACGGACAACATCGTTTGAACGCATTTAATTATGCGGATTCAGATTGCAAAGAAATAGAGTTGGTCTGTTCCATTTTTATTGATCTTCCTAACCCTTATCAAGCATATTTGTTTGCAACAATTAACGGAAATCAAAAGCGTGTAGATAAGAGTCTGGCATTGGAATTATTTGGATATGATGTTGAGAATGAGCCTCAGGATACGTGGTCTCCAGAGAAGTTAGCCGTATACCTGACGAGAAAGTTTAATTTTAGCAAGAGCTCTCCATTATATCAGAAAATTAAATTGGCTCCCTTGTATTCTGAGCTGGAAGACTTAGTAGATAAGAATCAATGGTTGCTTTCTACCGCTGCCATGGTTGAAGGTATTATGTGTTTAATCTCTAGTAATCCGCAGAAAGACCGTGATATGCTAGCAATGAAGAAAAATAGCATATGGAGTGATAAAACACGTAAAGGGCTTACCGATAAAGGGAAACCGGTACTTCGACACTTATATATAGAATCAAAAGATGATGAACTGTATTCAATATTAGAAAAATATTTTTATTCAGTCAAAACAATCTTGTGGAATAATGCAACCAAAGACAGCGTAATCCTAAAGACTATTGGAATATCCGTTTTATTTGACATCTTGAGAAATATTCTTGAACAGGATGGTGTCCAAGAATCATATGATTCCTATATCAATAAAATTAGTAATGTTAATTTTTCCAGTAGCTATTTTGCTTTGTCAGGAGGCGGTAAAACGAAGTTAAAGAGAATCCTAAAATATAAATTAGGCTTTATGAAGGAGTCAGATTTACCAAAAGAGGATCGTGATTTTTTGAATGGCATTATTAAGTAATAGATTTTGCTGGAGAGTACAAACTACTAAAGTAACGACTTATAAGTTGGCCAACTTATGAGTCGTTGCTAGTTCACACTTTTTTTGATAATGAAATTTCCAGATTTAATCTGATATTTTCATCTGCCCCTAATATGCTGCCAGTTTATTCAGATTGTTAGGACAAGTTTCTGGAATCGTTAATTTGGACATATTGTGCAGATGCATCAACCAATTCTGCCAGATGCCGTCTTAGTGTTTGCCGGATTCTCAAAGTGCATTTATTGCAAGATTATCTAGTTTGCGAAATCTAATTTGCCAGACTCAATGATAGAAGTCTGCCATAACATGAGCCAATCTTAGTAGGAGTGGATGTGGTATGCGCATTGGATTTTCACAACTTGATTCCGATAGAGAATTTGACGATAGACATGGCAAACCAGATTTAAAAATAGGGGAGACAAAATCAATATCATATCCAACAGTCAGGGAGTTGAACTGTACAATGTTCTGCCGAATCGTTCCATATGCTTTGGTGATGATTTTCCACTTAGGTTGCGATGGCGTATTTTTGATGCGCTTTTGCTCCTAAAGCAACAGTTTCTCAAAACCACAACTTGGTCCTAACCGGTTTTCTGTGGGAACTGTGTGCGTAGAGCCGAAACATAGTTGGCAATACGAGAGATAGAATCTTTCGTACTCTGTTCAATTTCGGCACCGGTTTTCTCGTGCCCAGCTTGCTGTTTTAAGTGGCACTCATCCCGCCACCGAAAGGCGAGTGGGGTATTAGGCTCCCCCATAGGGTTTACTACTGGCAGACGGGCAAGCCCGGTATGGATGATAGCTTCACTTCAAATAATGCAGATGCTGTCCGGTTTCCAGTGTACATGCAAAAGGAAGTATGGCAGATTGTACCTGTATGATGAAACCTGCCATAGCTTTGCTTTATTCTTATATCTACACCCCGGCATTAAAGTAAAGCCGGGAAATGTCACAGAAAAATGTCACACTGGGATTTAATGGCATAATGGCTCAATAATGGAAATCTCGGTTGAATTTGTATTCTTTCCCTTCTTTTACGACCATCCGTTTGTTGCATAGGAACTTTGCCAATTCCACCGTCTTGTTGTACCCCAGTTTTATCCCCAGCCGTCCGTAGCCCTCTTTCAGCCGTTCAAGGTAGCTGTTATAGCCGCTGATGTTCCCGTCCTCAAAAGCGGCGTTCAAAGCGGAGCGGTGCGAATCCTCAGGTATTTCCTTGTACGGGTCGAACGGTTCCTTGGTCGGGCGTCCTGGCTGCCTTTTCTGGGGCTGATATGACTCCACCAGTTCGGGCAGGGAATCATCGTTTACCCGGAAGGCAAACGGTTCAAACTCACGGTCACGGCTGTGTATGACTTCCACCACACTTATGGACTTGTCATCTTTGTCTGGCTCTATCTGCATGACTGTTTCCGCCTTGTTGTTCAGTTCCGTGCCGACATGACCGCGTGCGTGTTCGTCATTCTTGTTCTGATGCAAGACGGTATGGATATGTATCTGCCGGTCATCGGTCCATTGCATGAATTTGGATATCACATCGGTGGATTCACCGGGTGAATTGATATCATGGATGAAGTCCCGGATGCCATCTATGATGACCAAACCTAAATCAGGTATCATGCCGATTGCCTCTTCCGTTATAGCCAGTCGTACTTCGGGCGAATATTTCCGGAGTGCCAGCATCGTCAGATTGTCTGCATCACAATCTTTCGGCAAACCTGCCAGTCTCAGGATTCTATTTAGAACAATTTGGCAATGATTCTTGCCCTGTTCCGTGTCAACGTAGAGAATCTTCCTTTTTCCCTCTGGGAAGCAGGCACGGTAATGCAGCACTGTGGCATTCTTCAGGGCAGCTGCAGCGATGGCGGAGACATTGAATGTCTTCTTGCTTTTGGCCTTTCCAATGGATGCACTGAAGTTTCCCAAAGTCCCGATTGTGGAATCATCCACCATAAGCACGGAAGCGGACTGCTCGTATGTCCCGGTCACACTTATGACCGATTCATTTATGTAGTTTCTCAATTCCTCCGGAGTAGGAATATTGCAGCTCGTCTTTTCCATATTCCTACAGTTCTCTTGGTTTGGCCTTATGTCTTGTCGCAGCAAGCATCTGCTCGTGTTCCTCCTCGAAGCTCAGCGGCACCTGGCTCTTTCTTCCGGTCTCCAGCCATTTGTCCAGTTCGTCGCGATATACGAACAGATGCTTCCCCTGCTTGATGACAGGTATCCCTCCGTGTTTGGCCTTGTAATAGAAGGATGACTTGGATATTCCAAGGTAGCTGCATACTTCCTCGACGGTCATAGGGACATGCAGGTTTTCTTTGACAGGAACCTGTTTGGCAAAATTGTCCTTCAACGCATTTTCGAGACTCTCGATTCTTTCGCAAAGTTTGCCTACTACTTCCGGCAGGTCATTGAATGTCAGTTTCTCGTTTGGCATGTTTTTAATATTTAAATGTTAAACATGCTGCAAACCAACATAATGATATTATGCAGATTATAATCAGCAGAAACTAATTATCGCTGTCTGCTGAAGTTTGCATACAACTGAAATGATAGTCCCCGTTCTCCGGGACATCTATGGCAATTATGGCGGGAACTGAGTCACGAAGATTTTTACAAAGGTATTCGATTGTCGCATTTTCCAGTTCATGCGGGAATATTGTTTTTATGAACTTTGCCCTGTCGATTAAAGGGATATCAAGTCTCTCACCGATATTCCATGCATAATGTCTCAGCGAAGGGGACTTGATTTGATTATCGGGCTTTGAACGAACCGGTTTATATAGTTCCGCTTGTCCGTATGCCAGAGATTCTATGTTTTCATGGAGAGTTTCAAGATCGTCTATGGATAAGAACTGTGACATTTCGTGTGTGGTGTATTCATGTATCGCATGCACAATAGCAGTCTTCTTCTCCATTTCATTGCGCCGCAATTCTTCTATGCGGGCTTCATATTCCTTAAGATATGGACTCTCGACCTGTTTTTCACTGGTTGCATTATCTGTTTGGGGCAATTCTACCAGGGTATCATGATTTGTCTCGGAAGGGACAGCTCCTCTTGAGGATAACTCCTTGCAGCCCAAAGAAAGATAGCTTTTGGAGAGTAGAGAACAGAACAGGCGTTGCAGGGCAGCGCATGACATGATGGTTGCTACGGTTCCTAATATGACCGGAGTGGAATAGTCAATCAGGTCAATCTGGTAATTGTTGTACAATATTGTTGCTACTGTCGTATAGGCGACACACGTAATCGCAAGGACCCGGCTTGTCTTTTTGATGGATATTCGGTTGTTATCTGCCATAAACTGTTATTGTTTGAAATTATGATAGGACAAAAATAGATGTCCGGTTTCAGACTGTTGTAAATAATGACGGAAAATCAGCCGGGAATTAAGAAAAAATATGGTTAGAGTATGATTTTCTGCGAAAAATCATACTCTAACCGATAAAACAGGCACGAATCAGTCAGGTCAGCCCTTTCTTGTCAATGTGATTTTGGTGGTCGCCTCACGCTTGTTGCTGTCGACTACTTTCATGTAGCGTTGGGTGGTAGTGATGCTCTTGTGCGCCATGTTGCTTTGGATAGTACGGATATCAGTACCCGCTGCAGCCTGAAGGGTCGCATATGTCCTGCGGTATGAGTGGAAAGTTATGTTTTTGGTAATTTCTGCGGAACGGATCCATTCCTTCATCGGCTGCTGCGTCCAGCTCCGCTTCAGGCCTTTGAACACAAGACCTTTTTTCTCGGGACTGTACCCGATCAGTTCCAAGGCTTCATCGCTTATCGGGATGATGTCTTCCGTCTTGGTCTTCTGGGTGATGGTATGGACACATTTTCCTCCGGCTGCAAAGTCAACGATTTCCTCCCAGCAGAGGGAAAGTATATCGCTGAGCCGCAAACTGGTCAGACACGAAAAGAGGGAAGCAGTCTTTAAAACAGGTATCTTGCACGGGGTTTCAGCCAGGCAATACAGCTCTTCCACACTCAGGTATTCCTTGGCAACATCTTCCGGTTCGATTTTTTCCAGAAAGTCATTGACATTGGTCTTTATCATCCTGTTGCGATACAGAATCTTCAGGAATCCCCGGAAAGTGGACCAGTAGCCGGAAGCGGAGTTCTTTGAAATTTGTCCGTCACGCCGGAGTTGCTTGGCGTTAAGCAGGTATTCCCGGAACTTGTTGCACAGGTCCACATCTATTTCTTCGAAAGTGCATTTGCCGTGAACGAAGTTGTAGAAGTGCTGATAGACAAATCCCCATTTCTGGTCGTGTTTGCGGAGCTGCTTCCGGTAATACTCCAGAAAGTCCGCTTTGTATTTGCGTTTGTCGAAGAAATCGTACCGTTCATTTACGATGGCTTCAAACCTCCGGCACCGGATTGCTTCGGCCTTTTCCGACATGGCAGCGTTGAAGTCGCGTTCACGCTGATTCTTGGGATTGGCATAGATGTAAATGTTCAATCCTTCATGGCGGATGGTCTTCATTGTTTCCTGATCCCGGTAGCCCGGATAATAATCAAGATAGAACGACAGCATACCTTTCTTCAATGGGCGCGTCCTCAATGTAACTGTTTTGCATTCTGACATAATGTTGAATATTAAATGGTTGTAACTGATTTTTGCCGCGAAAATCCTTAATGCTTTTATACAGACCATAATCAGCAGAAAATAATTTCCCGATAATTACAGTCGGTCGCATTTAGCCACTAACGGACTCCCATGATGTGGTCGAATTCCACCTTCAGAAAGCGCACGAACCTGCCTTTCTTCTCCCGTTTTATTTCGTGGAATTGCAGGATGCCGTAAACTGAATCCCGGGTGAGATTGTATTTTTTCATGGCTTCCTGTACGGTGTAGTATTCTGACGAATCATCTTCAGCGGTCTGTTTTGACAGGTCGAAGTGAAGTTTGGAGTAGAATATCTGGCCGTGCTCTTTCTTCGAGGGGATGTTGTTGCGATAGACATGCGAGCGGATGGCTACACGTGTCATTCCATATTTTCCCTCAATCTCTTCCGGTGTGTACCATTCGGTTAAGGCATCGTCTGTCTTGTATTTGGCAAATGCAGCATCGATATGCTTTTTGCTGTAGTAGTTGAATTGGCGAATACGGATTTTGGGGATATGGTTCTCTCTTGTATATGCCCAAATCCATTTTTGCGAGACTTTGTACTTTTCGGCAATTTGCTCGGCAGTGTAGTACTCAGTTATGTCAAGATCATCTTTTACTCTTCTTCGTTCATAGGGGCGTGTTTTGAGCATCAGTTCAATATCGGCTCTGCGAATGATTGACATCCTAGCACTGATTCTTGAAGCTCTCAACTTTTCCTCTTTGACAAGCTTGTAAATGTATTGGCGAGAAACGCCCATCAATTGTGCGGCTTGTGCAAAAGTAAAGTAGTCTTGATGGTCAAGTTTACTTTTGACTTCTATCAAATCCTGTAATTCACGAAGTTCGAGTCTTCGTTCTCTCATACGGTGTTTGTAACCTTGACTGGCACATTGATGGCTGCAATAATTGGTGGTAGTTTTCTTTGCAATGAATGGCTTACCACACCATTGGCAAATTCTTTTTACTTCCATGTTGTTTTCTCCATATTTTTAGTGAAACCATATAGTTTTAATTTCGCTTTTTGTCTACCTATGTAAACCATTGTCAACACATGTTGTTGACTACTTCAGTGTGACATCGGGGCAAATCCCGAAAATGTTCCGCGGTAGAAATACGGTAGAAAAATATGGCGGACAACTATATCCGACTGCACATAGCCGGATTTTGGACAAATAAAAAAGCCACTGAAAATCAGCGGCTTCATTGTAGTTGGTTCTAATTCGTTGCAGTTAATTGCGATATATCATTTCCCGACGCAGAACTTCGAGAATATGGTTTTGAGGACCTCTTCCGGGACGATGTCCTGTCCGGTGACGCCGCTCAGATGGCGGATGACCTGACGGATCTCTTCGCTCAGCAGGTCGGTCGGAAGGTTGTCGCGCAGGCCGTCGAGGGCGGCACTCAGGGCTTCGGACGCCGACGTCAGGGCTTCGTAATGGCGGCTGTTGGAGATGACCGTGCCGCCGTGGTAGAGCGCTTCCGTATCGACCGCGTCGCGCAGGGTCCGGCGCAGGTCGTCGATGCCGTCGCCGTTGCGTGCCGAGATGCCGACGGCGCCTTCGGGAAGTGCGAATCGGGGCGTTTTGTCGATTTTGTTGTATACCGTCAGCAGCGTTTGGTCGGGACGGAGCGGAAAGTCCGGACTTTGGGTGTCGGCGGCCGAATCGGCGCTCGGAACCGCAGGGACGGACTTCCGGCCCGTTTGTCCGGATGAAAGGTTTCCGCCGGATACGGGTACGGCGGGCTGCGATGCGTCGATCAGGCGGATGATGATCTGCGCCCGTTCGATGCTCGACATGGTGCGGGCGATTCCCATCTGTTCGAGGGTGTCGTTCGTGCTGCGGATGCCGGCCGTGTCGAGGAAACGGAAGACGACGCCGTCGATGTTGGCGCGCTCTTCGATGACATCGCGCGTCGTGCCGGCGATGTCCGAGACCATGGCCCGTTCTTCGTTGAGCAGGCGGTTGAGCAAGGTGCTTTTTCCGACGTTCGGCGCTCCGACGATGGCTACGGCGACTCCCTCCTTGATGGCATTGCCGAGCGAAAACGAGCTGCGCAGGGCGTCTATCCGCTCCTTGATCTGCCGCATGGTGTCGCGCAGCTGGGTGCGGTCGGCGAATTCGACCTCCTCTTCCGAGAAGTCGAGTTCGAGTTCCAGCAGCGAGGTGAGGTGCAGCAGTTTTTCGCGCAGGGTGTCGAACGCTTCGGAATAACCCCCGCGCATCTGGTTGGCGGCGAGCGCGTGCGACGCCCGCGAGGACGAGGCGATGATGTCGGCCACGGCTTCGGCCTGCGAGAGGTCGAGTTTGCCCGCAAGATAGGCCCGGATGGTGAATTCGCCCGGTTGGGCCAAGCGTGCGCCGGCGGCGGTCAGCAGGCGCAGCGTTTCGGAGACGATGTACTGCGAACCGTGGCACGAGATTTCGGCGGCGTCTTCGCCCGTATAGGAACGGGGCGCCCGGAATACCGTGACCAGCACGTCGTCGAGCGTTCGCCCGTCGGCCATGATATGGCCGTAATGAACCGTATAGCCCCCGGCATCGGCCAGCGGCGCGCTTCCCCGGAAAATACGGTCGCAGATCGTCAGCGCGTCGCTGCCGCTTACGCGGATGACGGCGAGCGCCCCTCCTGCGGCGGTGGCCGGAGCTGCAATGGTATCGTGGTCGCAGATCATCTTACCTTCCTTCGATGCGGAGCCGTTGTCCGATGCGGAGTTTGTGGGCGCTCTTGATGTTGTTCCAGCGCATGAGCTGCGCCGTGGTCACCCGGTAGCGGCGGGCGATGGCGCCCAGCGTGTCGCCCTTCTTGACGGTATAGACTGTTCCGGAACGTTCCTGACGCTTTTTGTCGAGGTTCGCCGGGTTGATGTATTCCTTGAGGTACAGCGAGTCTTTGGCCAGAATAGCAGGCTCGTTGGCGACGTACTGCGTCAGGCTGCGCTGCGGAAGCACCAGCGTATAGGGTTTGGTCGTGGCCGGGATGATGTCGAGTTTGTACTGCGGGTTGAGCTGGCGCAGGGTTTCGATCGGTACGTCGATCGTCGAGGCGATCTGCTGGAGGTGCATGATCCGGTCGATGCGGACGGTGTCGGTGGCCAGCGGAATCGGGGCTTCGGTGAGTTCGATGCCGTGCTGGCGGTGGTAGGCGTAGGCATACGACGCACCGATGAAGGCGGGGACGTAGCCGCGCGTTTCGCGGGGCAGGTAGTCGTAGATGTCCCAGAAGGTGCGGCTCTTCTCGCCTGCGCGGGCCAGCGCCTTATTGACGTTGCCCGGACCGCAGTTGTAGGCGGCGATGGCCAGCGACCAGTCTTTGTAGATAGCGTAAAGGTCTTTGAGGTAACGGCAGGCGGCCTGCGTCGAACGGACCGGGTCGCGGCGTTCGTCGACCAGCGAATTGACCTCAAGTCCGTAGCTTTTGCCCGTCGAGGGCATGAACTGCCACAGTCCTACGGCGCCCATGGGCGATACGGCCGTGACGGAGAGCGCCGATTCGATGATCGGCAGGGCCCGCAGCTCGATGGGAAGCCCCTCTTTGAGCAGCTCGTCCTCGATCAGCGGGAAATAGTACTGCGACATGCCCAGAATCCGGCTGATCGTGCCGTAGCGGGAGTCGGTGTAACGGTTGATGTAGCCCCGGACGATGCTGTTGTAGGGGAGCTGGATGGGCGATGCGAGGTCGCGCAGACGCCGGGTATAGACCGAGTCGGGAACAGCGCCGGTCTGCGTGCTGTCCACCAGAATATAGTTGTCGAAGAACTCCCTGAACGAGTCGCAGCACTGCCTTTCGCGCCATACGGCGACCAGCGAATCGGCCTGCGCGGCCGTCAGTCCCAGCGTCATGTCGTTATCCGGGAGCGGTGCGGGTGCCGGCGCGGCAGGTTCGGTTTTGCGCTCGGTGTGTGCGGGCTTTGCGGCCGGAGGAACGGGGGCCGGCACGGGTTCGGCTACGGCTTCGGTCCGGGCTTTTTTCTTCTCTTTCTTGCGGGGTTTGCGGTCGAGGCCCGATGCGGGCGCAGCGACGGCCATCAGCAGCACTATGGTCAGGAGGATTCTCATCGGTTAGAATTTGAAACTCAGGTTGAACCCGAATACCGCACGGTTGCCGCCGGCGGAGGGAACGTAAGTATAATCGACCAGTGGTTCGAGATTCATCGACAGGTCGTCGGAGACGTCGTAGTCCTTCAGATGGGCGTCCACATGGGCGTCCACGATCTGAAGGACGTACAGTCCGGCCGAGATGATGATGCAGAGGTCGCGGTTGCGGCGGTAGTTGTTGCGCAGGTTGCGGATGAAGTCCGCCGAGTAGCGGCCGTGGAATTCGTCGGTCGGGCCGTCGGGGTAGGCGTCCGGATTCTTTTCGTAGTCGCTCAGCAGCCGGTATGCCTTTTTGAAACGCTGGTAGCCGCGGTTGTTCCAGTCGATACAGTAGATCATCGCGGCGAAACCGCCCACGACGAAGGGCACTTTCCAATAGCTTTTGTTGTAAATCTGTCCCGCGCCGGGGAAGATGCAGGCCAGCGTGGTGGCTTTCTTGACGTCCGAGACCTCGTTGGTCGAGTAGTTCACGGCGGCGTCGCCGATGAAATAGATGTACGAGGCCACCGTAAGGCCCAGATAGACCTGCCGGCGGGTGTTGCTGCGGATCATCCTGCTTTGCAGCGCGTCCAGTTCGGGCGTGCGCGAGAGGTTTTTGTTCGTGTAGGCTTCGTATTCGCGCTTGAGGGGCTTGTAGGTCTTGTTTTCGTGGAGATAGAGGGCCAGACCCGCGCCCAAGGTGCCGTAGAGAACGGGCAGTTTCCAGTATTGTTTGTTGTAAATCTGTCCGTAACCGGGCAGTACGGTCGAAATCCAGCACACCTTCGAGAGCGACATCGAATCGCTCATCAGCCAGCCGCGTTTATGCTTGGTGGTGTCCGATTCGATCTTTATGCCGGCCATTTTGAGCCGGTAGAGCGAGTCGGCTTTGCTTATGTCGTCGGTGCGCAGCTCCGCGACGGCGGCCGAGTCGGCCGCGAAGAGTCCCGTCATCAGCGAATCCAGTTCGCGGACCAGCGAGAGGTCGGCCAGCGAGTCGGTTTTCGAGGCGAGCGAATCCCGCTGCACGAGCATGCCCCCGCGCACGATGGTGCGCGTCCCGCGGTGGAGCTGCGCTTGGGCGGGAAGCCACAACGTGAGTGCCGCGAGTATCGGCAGCAGGTGTCTGAACCGGATTCTTACCATATTTTATTTGAGGCGGCCGGAGAACCGTTCGATGAATTGTTCGATGTCCTTGTCGTCGTCGAAGCCGATGACGATCCGTCCGCCGCCGTTTTTCGAGCGTTTGATGCTGATTTCCTGCGAGAAGAACTTTTCGAGCTGTTCCACCAGCCGCGAATAGCTTTCGGGATACTCTTCGTCCTCCATGTTTTGTGCCGCTTCGGCGGGCTGCTCGGTGAGCGTGCGCACCAGCTCCTCGGCCTGACGGACCGAAAGGCTCTTCTTGAGGATCTTCTTCAGCGTGCGGAGCTGCAGCTCCTGCGGGGCGCCGGCGATGGCCTTGGCGTGTCCCATCGAAATCAGCCCCTCCTTGAGGGCCAGCTGCACCTCGTCGGGCAGTTTCAAGAGACGCATGTAGTTCGAGACGGTCGAACGTTTCTTGCCGACCTTTTCGGAGAGCGCGTCCTGCGTGAGGTTGCACTCCTCGATCAGACGCTGCATGCCCAGCGCGATTTCGATCGCGTTGAGGTCCTGCCGCTGGATATTCTCCACGAGGGCCATGGCGTGCAGGTTTTCGTCGTCCACCTCGCGGACATAGGCCGGAAGGCTCTTCAGGTCGGCGCGCTGCGCCGCCCGCCAGCGGCGTTCGCCGCTGATGATGATATATTTGCCGTCGCCCGATTTCTTGACCGTAATGGGCTGGATGATGCCCAGCTGGCGGATCGAGTCGGCCAGCTCGTCGAGGGCCTCTTCGTCGAACTGCGTACGCGGCTGCGTGGGGTTGGGAATGATTTCCGCAATGTCGATTTCGGTCATCTGGCTCATCGGCTTGAGCTTGGCGTCTACGGCGTCGGTGCCGAATATGGCGTCGAGTCCGCGCCCTAATCCCTTCGGTTGTTTCATAGCTGCGTTCTGTTATTTGCTTCGTTTACGGTTGCGTTTGAGGAACTCCCGCGCCAAGGTGAGGTAGTTCTCCGAACCCACGGCCCCGGCATCGTACAGCATGACGGGCTTTCCGTGCGAGGGGGCTTCTCCCAAACGGATATTGCGCTGAATTATTGTGTCGTAGGCCAGCTGACCGAAATGTTCGCGCACCTCGTTCACGACTTGGTTGTTGAGCCTGTTGCGCATATACATCGTCAGCAGGAAGCCCTCGATGTCCAGTGCGGGGTTCAGGCCGCTTTTGACCTTGCGGATGGTGTTGAGCAGTTTCGAAAGCCCTTCGAGGGCGAGGTACTCGCACTGCACGGGAATAAGCACCGTGTCGGCGGCCGTGAGGATATTGACGGTCGTATAGCCCAGCGAGGGGGAGCAGTCGATGAAGATGTAGTCGAAGCGGTCGCGGACGGAGTCTACGATGCGTTTCATCACGTGGTGCGCATCCTCCATTTTCGGCAGTTCGGTGTCGGCGGCCACCAGATCGATCGACGAGGGCAGCACCCATAGATTCTTCACGTCGGGGCTTTGGAGGAGCACCTCTTCGGGCTTTTTGAGTCCTGCGATACATTCGTAGACGCCCTCCAGATTGATGTCGAAGCCCAAGCCGGAGGTGGCGTTGGCCTGCGGATCGGCGTCGAGCAGCAGCACCTTCTTGCCCAGCAGGGCCAGCGAGGCCGCCAAGTTGATGGCCGTCGTGGTCTTGCCCACGCCGCCTTTCTGATTCGCTAATGCGATAACCTTTGCCATGTTTCGATCGGGTTTATAATCGGGCAAATTTAATGATTTTAAATGGAAATCCATAACCGTAACCGAAAATTGCTTATCTTTGAACTCGGAACGGATTGATAGTTACACGCTATATGACAGAAAAAAAAACAGAGGCTCCCGTGCAGGAGCCGGCGCCGGCTCCTGAGGCCGTCGGTAAAATCTGGAAACTGCAGGGGAAATTTCCCGCACTGGCCGATTATCTGGTCTTTTTCGGCATTTTCCTGCTGGCGCAGGTCGTGGGCGCCGTAACGGCGCTGCTGGTGGGTTGCAAGTGGCCCGATCAGGCGCTGCTGGCGAGCGCCGACGAAACGGTGAGCACCGCCGAACAGGTGCTCGTAGGACATTTCAACGCCGTATCCTATTTTGTCGCCATGACCCTTACGCTCGTGGGATTTCTCTTTTACCGCAGCCGGCGCCGGGGTCCGAAAATCATCGCGCATTTCTCCTCCCGCGGACTGAATCCCGTCCTGCTGCTCTGGGGCGTGGTTTTCATGCTCGCCACGTCGGTGGTGCTCGAACCGCTGCTGAGCCTGCTGCCCGAAGTGCCCAACGCCTACGGACGCGGCGCGTGGGCGATCATTACGGTCGTGGTGATGGCGCCGCTGTTCGAAGAGGTGATTTTCCGCGGCGTGTTGCTCGAATCGACGCGCGCAAGATACGGCGTGATGGCCGCATGGCTGGTTTCATCGGCCGTATTCGGCATCGTGCACGTGCATCCGACCGTCGCGGTGAACGCCTTCGCCATCGGTCTGGTGCTCGGATTCGTCTACATGCGGACCGACTCGCTCTGGTCTACGATCATACTCCATGCCGTCAATAACGGAATCGCCTATCTGGCGCTGGTCACCGGGCACGGCAACGCCATGCTGATCGACTTGGTCGGCAGCAGGACGCTCTATGTGCTGATTTATATCGGTGCGCTGGCTGTCTTCGCCGTTTCGGGTTACATGATGCTCCTCGCGCTGCGGCGCCTGAAAGCCGAGGATAAAAATCGGGCGGCGGCGTAATAATCTGGGCCGGGGCTGCGTTAGTTACGAGTAAAAACTGTATCTTTGTCCTCCGGATTATGAATTTGCGAGCGAAAATAGCAGTCGTGGCGGCTTCGGTTTTTCTGGCGGGCTGCCGGGAGATGCCGGGCTATTTCGCCAGCGATACCACGCTGGCGCGCGCCGGCGGCAAGCAGCTGCAGCTGCGTGATGTGGAGTCGGTGGTTCCCAAGGGAGTCACGGGCGAAGACAGTGCGGCGTTCATGAAGGTATACGTGGACCGGTGGGTGCGCAAGCAGCTCAAGCTCAAGGAGGCCGAGACGCTGTTTTCGGCTTCGGGCGACGATATCGACAAGATGGTCGAGGAGTACCGTCAGGCGCTGCTGATCCGCAAGCTGAACCAGCTGTATGTGGACCGGAGCATCGACACGACGTTCACCGACGACGAGATTACGGCCTATTACAATGCGCACAAGGCCGATTTCCGGCTGGACCGTACGTTGGTCAAGGGGCGGATTGTGCAGTTCGGCGAAGGCTATCGTCAGGCCCGGAAGCTGAAGGAGCTGATGGGGGCCAAATCCGCCGCCCAGCAGCAGGATTTCCGGGATATCTGCGAGAAAAACGACTTCACGGTGACCGATTTTCGGGAACAGTGGGTCGATTTTCCGGAGTTTCTGAGTTTCCTGCCGACCCTCAGGTCGCAGAATTACGATTCGGTGCTGTCGTCGAACGCCGTGCAGGCGATGCGAGACAGCCATTCGTACTATTATTTCCAGATCGACGCCGTGCGGCGCGAGGGCGAGCCTATTCCCCTCGAACGCCTGCGGAGTACGATCCGCCGCATCCTCTTCAACCAGCGGCAGGGCGAGATCATCCGCAGCCACGAGGAGGAGCTGTACAACCGCGCCGTGGAGAACGGGGAGGCGAAGATATTTGAAAATACAAACGATAAAGTATAACGCAATGTTGAAAAAAGGTATAATGGCGGCGGCTCTCGCCGTGCTCGCTGCGGGGGCCTTCGCCCAGAAACAGCAGGTGATGCTCGACAAGGTGGTCGCCGTCGTGGGTTCTTCCTCGATTCTCTATTCCGAAGTGGCGGATCACGCGCGCCAGCTCACGGCGCAGCGCCGCGCGGAGGGGTACACCTCCGACCGCGATCCGATGAACGAGGCGCTCGAAGCGCTGATGACCCAGAAGCTGCTCTTCAATCAGGCGCAGATCGACTCGGTGAAGATCAATGCCGGCGACATCGCTTCGCACGTCGAGGAGCAGGTGCAGAACATGATCGAGGCCGAGGGATCGATTCCCCGGCTCGAAGCCAAGCACCACATGGCCATTTTCAACATCCGCGAGAACATGCGTCAGCGCTACGAGGAGCAGTCCTACGCCAGCTCCATGCAGAACGAGGTCGTGAGCAAGGTCGCGGTCATTCCGGGCGAGGTCGAGCGTTTCTACAAGTCGATCGACAAGGACAGCCTGCCGACCATCGCCGAGCAGTATGTCTATGCGCAGATCACCCGTTTCCCCAAGTCGATCACGCAGGCCAAGCAGCGTACGCGCGAGCGTCTGCTGGACATGCGCGAACGCGTCATCACGGGCAAGGCCAAGTTCGAGAATCTGGCCCGCATGTATTCGCAGGACCCCGGAACGATGATGCGCGGCGGCGAAATGGACCCTGCGCCGCTCGCCAGTCTCGACTCTTCGTTCGCCGCGGCGCTCGAAAACATGAAGCCCGGACAGATTTCGGAGGTCGTCGAATCGCAGTTCGGATTCCACATCATTCAGATGCTCGACAAGCGGGGCAGTCTCTACCATTTCCGCCATATCCTGCTGCGTCCGGTCTATACGATCGACGAGCTTACGGAGGGCACGCATTTTCTGGACAGCATCGCCAATCTGATCCGCAAGGATTCGATCACCTTCGAGAAGGCCGCGCTGCTCTATTCCGACGATGCGACGTCGAAGATGAACGGCGGTATCGTCTCGAACCACGACATTCTGGAGCGTTTCAGCGCTTTCGACGCCAAGCTGACCGTGACGAAGTTCCTGCGCGAGGATTTCGCCCACTTCAACGCGCTCAACGATTACAACGCGCTGGTGCGGCTGAAGCCCGGCGAGGTGTCGGAAGCTTTCCTGACCGAGGACATCATGGGCAACCAGCTGGCCAAGGTCGTCAAGCTGGTGGAGATCATTCCGACGCACGTGGCGTCGCTCAACGAGGACTACCTCCGGCTGGAGGAGATGGCGCTCAACGCCAAGCAGGAAAAGGTCTTCAAGGACTGGCTGTCGAAGAAGATCGACGCCATGTATGTCTATATCGATCCCGAATTCCGCGACGGAGCGTTCGAGAACAAACATTGGGTGAAGTAAAACCGTGCGCAGGCTCCTTTCCATAGCGGTCGTCGCATTGGCCGCCGTCAGTGTGATTTTCGCCCGCGGCGGGATGCAGGCGCCTGAGGCGGAGCAGCCGGCCGAGAAGAAACTCATCGACCTCAAGTCGGACAACATGGGGCCCGTGGCTCCGGGCGATTCGGTGATCTTTCTGGTGGGCAACTTCGCCGCGCAGCACAACGGCGCCGTCATTACGTGCGACAGCGCCGTCCGCTATTCGGACATGCGCATCGAATTCTTCGGCAATGTCCTGATCAACAAGAATACGACCTATATTTACGGCGACCGGGCCGAATACAACGGCGAGGTGAACGAAGCCCGCGTATTTTCGGATATCGTCAAGGTGGTCGACGAGGACGCCACGCTCTACACCTACGAGTTCCTTTTCAACACGAAGGAGAACGTCGGCGAATTCGGCGGGGGCGGCGTGCTTGTCAACCGTGACAGCCGGCTGGAGTCGGTGCGCGGTTACTATTACGCCAACAGCAAGGAGCTGGTCTGCGTCGACCGGGTCGAAATGCGCAACGACGAATACGAACTGAAGGGCGACTCGGTGGTCTACAACATGGCTACCGACAACGCCTTTTTCTTTAAACACACCAATATCTGGAACAAGGAGGGTGACTATCTGTATGCCGACCGCGGCGCCTACCGCAAAGCCGACTCGCTTTACAAGGTGACCAGCAACGGGTACGTGCTGACCGACAAGCAGGAGATGTGGAGCGACAGCATCGATTTCTACCGGGCCGAAGACCATATAATTTTATGGCGCGACATTCAGATCGACGATACGGAACACAAGGTGCTTGCCTTCGGCGATTACGGCGAATACTGGAAGGAGCCGGGAAACGCGTTCCTCACGCGCCGCCCGTCGATCGTGAGCTACGACCTCTCGCAGGGCGATTCGCTTTTCATGCGCGCCGATTCGATGTTCCTGTTTACGATCAACGAAAACGCCGAACGCCGGGCCGCGGAGGCTGCAGCCGCCGATTCGCTCGCCCGTTCGGCCGACTCGCTGGCGCTGCCGGGGGCCGATTCGCCGACGCATGCTGCCGGAGGAGCTGACGTTCCGGCCGATTCGCTGGGAGCCTCCCGCTCCGAACGCAGACCGCAGGGCGGGGATGCCGCCGATTCGTTGGGAACCCCGGTTCCCGCGTCCGACTCGCCGGCCGACGGAGACGCGGATTCGCCGCATGCCGCACCGTCGCCTCTCGACGCGCAGGACCGACCCGCTCCCGCCGATTCTCTGGGCGGCGCGGCGCCTGCCGATTCGCTGGCCAATGCCGCGGATACGCTGACCGTCGCCCAGCGCAAGGCGTTGCTGAAAGAGGCGGCGAAGAGAGCCAAGGCCGAGGAAAAGGCGGCCGCCGCCAAGGAGAAAAAGAAGAAGCTGGACGAGATAGCGGCCCGGCGCAAGGAGAAAATGACGGCCCGGCTGCTGGAGCAGAAGGAGCGCGAGGAAGCCCGGCTCACGGCGCGCCGCCTGAAGGCGGAATCGAAGCTCAAGGCCCGTCAGGCGCGTGCGACGCGCAAAGGACGGATGATTCAGATCGATTCGACGGCCCTGCGCGAACTCGATTCGCTGATCGTGCTCAACATGGCCGAGCAGGATTCGCTGCTGAACCTGCTGGTCGATTCGCTGCTGACCGACACGGCGGCAATGGCTGTTCCGGCCGATTCGATCGACTCGCTGGCTGCGCCCCGCGACAGCATATACCGTTTGCTGAAAGGGTTCCGGAACGTAAAGATCTACCGCTCGGATTTCCAGACCGTGTGCGATTCGATGACGGCGATCAGCACCGATTCGACGATCCACCTCTACATCGATCCCGTGTTGTGGAACGAGAACAACCAGATCACCTCCGACGTGATGGACATTTTCACCGAGAACCAGCAGCTCACGCGGGCCGAGTTCATCGGCAGTCCGATGATGGTCAGCCAGCTCGATACGACGCACTACAATCAGGTGGCGGGCAAGACCATGACGGCTTACTTCTTCAACAACCAGATTTACCGCAACGACGTGAACGGCAATGCCCAGACCATCTATTACATGCAGGACGGCGAACCCGTCGAGATCACGATGATGGGCGTCATCGAAAGCGGCGAAATATCGTTCTTTATCGAAGACAAGCAGGTGGTGCAGATCACCTACCGCGGCGATCCGGTCTATAATTTCTACCCGATGGACAAGATTCCGCCGACGCAGGATATCCGTCTCAAGGGATTCAAGTGGGAGGGGGCGCGGCGGCCTTCGCAGGCCGAGGTCTTCGACCGCCGGATACGTCCTTCGGAGCGCGAGCGGCGTTCGGAGATGAAACATCCCGATTTCCCCATCATGCAGCGCATCGACGAGCACAGGAAGCGTCTGATCGAACAGCGCCGCTGGACCGACCGCAACGATCAGGTCGATGCCGCGACGGTCGAGTGGATGCACTCCCTCGGCTACGAAGTGGGCCAGCCGCGCAAGACGGAGGCGCCCGCGGAATAGCGGCGCGGAGCCGGTTCGGTTCTGCCGGATCGTTCGGTTGGTTGCGGTTCTGCCCGATTGTTTGGCCCGATCGTTCAGCCGGGGCGTTTGACCGGCCCGTTTGACCCGATTGTTTGGCCGGGCCGACCGGGATGACCATAAAAACAACAGAATGCAAAGGTGAAAGGCGAATAACTTTTCACCTTTTGTGTTATTTTTGCAGCCGGTTACGGTTAATGTAGTTCCTCTATGAAAAAGAGTCTGATAGCCTTGGCGTTCGGAACGCTTGCGCTCGGAATGTCGGAGTTCGTGATGATGGGCATTCTGCCCGATATCGCCCGCAGTCTCGGCGTCTCGATTCCGGAGGCGGGGCACCTTATTTCCGCCTATGCGCTGGGCGTCTGCTTCGGCGCGCCGCTTATGGTGCTCGTCGCCCGGAAACGTCCGCTGAAACAGATACTGCTGGCGCTTACGGCGATGATCGCGGCGGGTAATCTCTGCGCTTCGCTGGCTCCCGATTACTGGTCGCTGCTGGGCTTGCGTTTCGTTTCGGGACTTCCCCACGGCGCATTCTTCGGTGTGGGGTCGATCGTCGCCGAGCGGGTCGCCGACGCCGGGAAGCGTACGGAAGCCGTGTCGATCATGATCGTCGGCATGACCGTCGCCAATCTGTTCGGCGTGCCGCTGGGAACCTATATCAGCAACGTCCTGACATGGCGCGCCACGTTCGGAATCGTGGCCGTGTGGGGTGTCGTGGCGCTGCTGCTGGTGCGGTTGTGGGTGCCGCGCATGGAACCGCTGCCCGATACGGGGCTGAAAGGCCAGTTCCGTTTTCTGCGCAGTCTCGCGCCGTGGCTCGTGCTGTTGTCGGTGATGCTGGGCAACGGCGGCATTTTCTGCTGGTACAGTTACGTCAGCCCGCTGATGATTCACGCTTCGGGATTCACGGCGGACGACCTGACGCTGATCATCATGCTCGCCGGGTTCGGCATGTTCGCGGGCAATATCATCGGCGGCCATTTTTCCGATCGTTTTACGCCTGAGAAGGTCGTGCGTTTCACGCTGGCCACGGCCGCGGCGACGCTCCTCGCGATTTACTTCGGGGCGCACGTCCGTTACCTCTCCGTCGCCCTGATGGTGCTCTGCACGGGATGTCTGTTCTGTGTTTCGTCGCCCCAGCAACTGCTTATTCTGGAGAATTCGCGCGGCGGCGAGATGCTGGGGGCGGCTTTGGTGCAGGTGGCATTCAATCTGGGCAATGCGCTGGGCGCCTACTGCGGCGGCCTGCCGATCGACCACGGGCTGGGGTATCGTTATACGGCTCTCGCGGGCATGGGATTCGTCCTGCTCGGTTTGCTGACCGTCGTGATTTATATACGTAAATATCCCCGCCATGAGATGCGATAACGGTTCGGAACTTTTTCCGGTGGTCGATCCCTCCGGCGTTGTCGTGGGATCGGCTACGCGCGGCGAATGCCACGGCGGGTCGATGCTGCTGCATCCGGTGGTGCACCTGCATCTGTTCAATTCCCGCGGCGAGCTTTACCTGCAAAAGCGGCCGGAGTGGAAAGACATTCAGCCCGGACGCTGGGATACGGCCGTGGGCGGCCATGTCGATTACGGAGAGACGGTGGATGAAGCTCTGCGGCGCGAGGTGCGCGAGGAGCTGGGGGTGACCGAGTTTACGCCCGAACGGGTAGCGGTCTACGTATTCCGCTCGGAGCGGGAGCGCGAACTGGTATATGTCCATCGTGCGGTGTACGACGGGCCGGTGGCGCCGAGCGACGAACTGGACGGCGGGCGGTTCTGGAGCCGGGCCGAGGTGCTGGATAACCTCGGCAAAGGGGTGTTCACTCCGAATTTTGAAGGCGAAGCGAAACTGATTTTTGAATAACCGCTTTATTTCGTATCTTTGTAAACGGGGAAGCGGCTGTAAGGCAGCGGCTTAATGTGGCGGGGCCGGTTCGTGCCGCGTTTTGCCCCGATTGTGCCGCATTCGTGTTGCATCCGCGCCGTGTCCGCGCCGCCGGGGCGGGCCGATGCCGGCGGAACGTATGCCGGATAGGTGCGGCACTGCCGTATCGCACATCTTTTTTTGTAAAACGACGACCTCGGAATCATTTTTCACGAACGGGTCTGATAATTGATAGGAATGCCGTATGCAGACACTCCTGAAACATTGGGCCGACGCCCTGCTCGAATGGCTGGGACTCGCGTCCGCGCAGGACAGCGGCTGGGACCGCTGGGTGGCCTTTACGCTGGTACTGCTGGCGGTGGCGCTCTTCGACTTCGTGTGCCGCACGATCCTCGTGCGCGGCATGCGGCGCATCGTCAAGCGCACCAAAGCCACGTGGGACGACGATCTGTTCAACCCCGACGTGCTGAGCCGTTTGTGCAACGTCGTCAGCGCCGTCGTGCTGGGGATCGTTCTGCCGGTGGTTTTCGAAGAGCAGTCCGAAGCCCGGACGATAGTGACGCGGCTGGTCGAGGTCTATATCGTTGTGGCGGTATTCCGCTTTATCAATGCCGTGCTCTTTGCGGTTTTCCAAATCGCTTCGGCGCGTCCCGCATGGCAGAACAAGCCGATCAAGGGGCTTAGGCAGACCGGGCAGGGCATTGCGGCGCTGATCTGCGGCATACTGATCGTTTCGATCCTGATCGACAAGTCGCCCGCCAGTCTGTTGGCCGGTTTGGGAGCGTCGGCGGCGATCATCATGCTGATTTTCCGCGACAGCATTCTGGGATTCGTCTCCGGCATCCAGCTTTCGGCCAACGACATGCTCAAGGTGGGGGACTGGATTTCGGTTCCCAAATACGGGGCCGACGGTTCGGTGATCGAGGTGTCGCTCACGACGGTGAAAGTCCGCAATTTCGACAATACGATCGTTACGCTGCCGCCCTACCTGCTGGTGAGCGATTCGTTCCAGAACTGGCGCGGCATGCAGGCGTCGGGAGGCCGCCGCGTGAAGCGCTCGGTGAGTATCGACATGACCAGCGTGCGGTTCTGTACGCCTGAGATGCTGAATAAATACCGCAGTATCGACCTGATCCGCGAATATATCGACGATACCGAACGCCGCGTCGAGGAGTACAATGCCGCGCACGGCATCAAACCCGGCGAACGCAGGATCAACGGCCTGCATCAGACCAATCTCGGCGTTTTCCGGGCCTATCTCGAACGTTATCTGCGCAACGAAGTGCCCGTGAACGCAGGGATGACGCTGATGGTGCGTCAGCTGCAGCCTACCGAGACGGGACTTCCGATGGAACTCTACTTCTTTACCGATACGGTGATATGGGTGGATTACGAGCGGATACAGTCCGATGTTTTCGACCACGTGCTGGCCGTGATTCCCGAATTCGACCTGCGGGTATTCCAGAATCCGTCGGGCAGCGATATTGCGGCGCTACGTTATCTGAAGCCGGAGCCGGGAATGGGGCGGAAAATGGAGCAGAGAAGGGGGCAGGACCGGGTGCCGAAACCGAAGCCGGAGCCGAAGCCGAAGCCGAAGCCGAAGCAAAAACCGGAACCGACGCCTACGCAGGAACCGACGCCTACGCAGGAACCGATGCCGAAGCAAGAGCCGGAGTCGGGGCGGAAACCGGAGCCGACGCCGTAGCCGGTCCGGGCGCAGTAGCCGAACCCGGAGCGGGCCGCAGGGCCGCAATCTACAGGAAAATCATCAGCATCACCTGAATGATGACCACCCGCAAAAACATGCAGAGGGGATAGACCGTGGCGTAGGAGACCGACGGATTGTCGCCTTCGATCGTGTCGTTGGCGTAAGTCAGCGCCATCGGGTTGGCCATGCTGCCGCACAGCATGCCCGATACCGAACCGAAATCGATGCGCAGGACGCGCAGCGCGAAGACGCCCAGCAATACGACGGGAACGAACGTCAGCAGGAATCCCAGCAGGAGCCACAATGCCCCTTCGGGGCGCATGACCGTCTCGAAGAAGTGCGCGCCGGCTTCCAGCCCCAGACAGGCGAGATACATCGACAGCCCCAATGCGCGCAGCATCAGGTTGGCGCTGTAGGTGGTGTAGGTAATCATGTGCAGGCGCGGACCGAACGTGCCGATCAGGATGCCGATGACGATCGGGCCGCCCGCCAGTCCCAGCTTTACGGGCAGGCTGATGCCCGGAATGCTGACGGGGATGCTTCCCAGCACCAGTCCCAGAATCAGTCCGACGAAGACCGCCACGAGATTGGGTTCGTCGAGGTTCTTGACGGCGTTGCCGAGAATCTTCTCGACGTTCTGGATCGCCGCGGCTTCGCCGACGACCGTCAGGCGGTCGCCCATCTGGAGCCGCAGATCGGGCGTTGCGAGCAGCTGCACGCCTGAACGGTAGACGCGGCTGATGTTGATGCCGTAGTTGTTGCGCAGGCGCAGTGAGGAGAGTTTCCTGCCGTTGATTTCGGGCCGCGTGACCAGAATGCGCTGGGAGATCAGCTGGCTGTCCACGGCGTTCCAGTCTATGTTTTCCGCGTTCCAGTCTTTCAGTTCCTGCTCGCCGAAGATCAGCCGCAGGCCGTCGGCTTCCGAAGGGGCGGTGATGACGAGGATGATGTCGTCCTTCTGCAGCGTCTTGTCCGAGGTGGGGATCGACACCCGCCCGTTGCGCCAGATACGCGAAATGACGAAATGGTGGTGGCTTTGCGAGGCGATCTCGTGGACGCTTTTGCCGAAGACGGCGGGGTTGGTCAGGTGGTAGCTGGCGATGAAGACGTTCTTGCGGTGTTCGGCGTCCGGTTCGGGCATGTCCGAAGGCCGGACGAAGACCTTGCGGATGAAGACGATGGCCAGAATGACGCCCACCACGCCCAGCGGATAGGTCACGGCGCAGCTCAGGGCGGCGCCGTTGGGGTCGATGCCCATTTGCTGCAGCGTCTGCTGCGCGGCGCCGAGCGCCGGGGTGTTGGTCGTGGCTCCGCAGAGGATGCCGGCCGCGTCGGGCATGGAGACGTTCAGCGTGAAGCTCATGCCTATGGCGAGCGCGGTGCCGATCAGCACTACGGCGACGGCCGGCGACAACAGGCGCAGTCCGTCGGCGCGCAGCGAGTTGAAGAAACCCGGCCCGACCTGCAGACCGAGGGCGTAGACGAAGACGACGAGTCCGAAACTTTCGGCATAGGTCAGCATCTGCGGGTCGATCGTGAGTCCGAAATGCCCGGCCAGAATGCCGGCGAAGAAGATGAACGCCACGCCCAGCGATATGCCGAAAAAGCGGATTTTACCGAGTCCGATGCCGATCGTCGAGATGAGCGAGATCACCACGACGGCCTGCAGCGCCGAATGTTCGACGAATAAACTTTTTAGCCACTCCATCTTTACCGTTTGTAATTCAGCTGCAAAAGTAGGGCAAATTTTTCAGATAGCCATTTCTTTGCCGAACGTTTTGTTGGCTGAAAGTGACTGTATGCAACATTTTCGTCCACTCGTGTGAATCATTTCAGCCGTAAGTTATGGCAAAAACGCTCACGGGGTGTACAGCTTCGGAATATTTTCATACCTTTGTTTCATCCTGCTTCGCACAGGGGACGAAGAGGGTATTAGTGACGCAAAAGGGCTTCTGCGCCGGGTCAGAGCCTGAAAGCCTCTCCCGGCAGCTGTCGGAATACTTGAGGGATTGGTATTCCGGACAGCAATAGGGCGGTCGAATTTCGACCGCCCTAATTTGTTTATTCGGTGCGAGCTTGTTTACGGCTGTTTGTCATAGTTCGAGCGGCCGGCCGCGATAGAAGTCGAGGATCTTCGACCGGAATACGAATTCGTATTTCGCCTGCACGAGTTCCGACTCGGCCTTTTCCATACGTGTTTTGGCGTCGTTGAAGTCGAAGACCGTCGAACGGCCAGCGTCGGCTTTCTGCTGTTCGTAGGCGAAGGCCACCCGTGCCGAGGCGAGGGCGGCGTCCGCCGAACGGTATTTGCCGTAGGCGGCGTCGGCGTTGTACCACGCCTGCTCGATCTCCTTGCGCAGCGATTGCTCGGCGTCGGTTACGGCCAGCTGTTGTTTGCGCATGGCTATCCGGGCCGAGAGGATGCTGTTGTGCGTGGCGCGGCGGTTGAAGATCGGAACGCTCATCGACACGCCGACGAATTCGCTGCTGTTCTTGCGGAACTGGGTGCCGAAGGCGGCCTCCTGCGTGCTGTAGATGCCCGTGCCGTAGCCTCCGCGCAGCGAAAGCGAGGGGTAGAGCGCGGACTTGGCGATCCGGACGGCATTTTCGGCGCTTTCGAGCCGCAGGCGTTCCGCCTTGATGTGGGGGCGGTTTTCCGTCGCATAGGCATAGACGTCGTCGGCCGTGCCGAGCACGTGCAGCGATGCGAGCGCCACGCTGTCGAGCTGCGGCGCCACGATGTCGAATCCCGCCGCGCTCTCGCGGTTGAGGGCCTGACTCAGGTTGAGCAGCGCTAGCCGCAGGTCGTTGCGGGCCTGCGTCAGATTCAGCTCGTCGTTGGCCTGCAGGGCTTCGCTTTCGTAGCGTGCCGATTCGGGCTGTTTGCCCGCGGCGACCAGCTCGCGGCTGCGGACGGCCTGCTGGGTGCTCAGTTCGAGCTGGCGTTCGGCGATCTGGGTCAGCTCCTTGTTGTAGAGAACCTGCAGGTACAGCGTCATGACGTTGATTGACAAGTCTTCGCGTGCGCGTTCCAAATCCTGCATGGCGGCGGCGAGGTCGAGCTTGCCGCCCTTGATTTCGCGGTTGATGCGGAATCCGTCGAAGAGGGGCATGCTGGCCCCGACGTCGAACGAGCCGCTCTGGATGGTTCCCGTCTTGCGGATGTTGTCGTCGGAGGTGCCGCGCCCGAAGGTGGCGTTGTAGCCCACCGATGCGCTCAGGTCGGGCAGCCGGCTGTATTTTGAGGTAGACAGTTTCACGTCGGTCTGCTCCACCTGCAGGGCCTGCTGCTGTACGCCGACGTTGTTGTGCAGGGCATACCCGATGCAGTCGTCGAGCGACCACGGCGTGCCGGGCGCCGGCGTTGCGGCCTGCGGCGCGGCCTGTACCGTCTGAGCCGCGGCGGCAGCCGTGCAGAGCGTCATGGCAGCCGCGCTGAGGGCGGCGAATAGGGTGCTGGTTTTCATGCTGCGATGCATTTGTGGTTATTTCTTCTTCTCTTCCCGTGCGCCGCGGACTTTGCTCTCGGCGGTCACGCCCTCGGTCAGTTCGATGTTGATGCCGTCCGACAGCCCGATCTTGACCTCGTGCTTGTCGAAGGTCTGCTCCTCGGCCCCGTCGGCGCTGGTGAGCAGGTAGACGTAGGTTTTGTCGCCCTCGAATTCGACGGTGCTTTCCGGCAGGGTCAGCACCCCTTCGCGGCTCTGGATCACGATGCTGGCGTTGGCGCTGTATCCGGCGCGCACGAAGACGTTTTCGGGAATCTTCACGGCCGCCTTCACTTCGAACATGATGACGCCGTTGTCTTCGGTCGCTTTGGGTGAAACGTACTCCAGCAGGGCGTCCAGCTCGACGTTCTGCAGGGCGCCGATGGTCAGCTTGACGGGCATCGTCTCGTGGAGCTTGCCCACGTCGGTCTCGTCGACGTTGCCCCGGAAGAGCATGTTCGACATGTCGGCAACCGTGGCGATGGTCGTGCCGTCGTTGAAGGTGTTGGACTGGATCACCGAGTTTCCGACCTTGACCGGGACGTCGAGGATCATGCCGTCGATCGTCGAACGGATCTGGGTGTTGCTCAGCTCCTTGTAACGGCTGGTGATGCCGTTCTTGACGATCTCCATGTTCTCCTTGGCGTTCTGCAGCTCCTCCTGCGCTTTCCGAAGCGCGGTGCGGCCCTGCTCGTACTCCTCGTCCGACACCACGCCCTTCTTGTGCAGGGCTTCCGTGCGGTCGAATTCGCGGCGGGTCTGGTCCAGCGATATTTCGGCCACCGAGACGCGCGATTCGGCGCTCGACAGCTGACCCATTTCGGGGACGACCTTCACCGTGGCGATCACCTCGCCCTTGCGGACCATCTGCCCGGCCTCCTTGTAGACGTCGGAGACGATGCCCGAAATCTGGGGCTTGATGAGCACCTCGTCGCGCGGCTCGACCTTGCCCGTGGCGACCACGTACTGTTTGAGCGTGTCGAGTTTGGGCTGCACGATCGTGTAGACGACCTTTACGGGGCGGGTCTTCTGCCACAGGAACCAGAACGTTCCGAGAAGCAGCGCCGCAAAGAGCACTCCCAGAAAGATTTTCAGAAATTTTTTCATAGCCGTAATCTGTTTGTTTAATCGTTTATTCTTCGCGTATTGCATCCACCGCCTTGATGCTCAAGGCCCGGTATGCGGGGATGACGCCCGCCAGCAGGCTGCCTGCGATCAGGATGAAGAGGGCCAGCATGCCCGTTCCGAAGGAGATCTGCCACGACACTTCGAATCCTTCCTGCGCCACGGTGACCGCCTGATAGTAGACCGAATCCACGACCGACAGCACGCCGACGGCGGCCGTGAGACCCAGTATTCCGGCGATGAAGGTGAGGATGAAACTCTCGGAAAGTATCTGCGAGATGATGGCCGTTGGCGGGGCGCCCAGCGCGCGGCGGATGCCGATCTCCTGCGTGCGCTCCTTCACGAGCACCAGCATGATGTTGCTCACGCCGACGATGCCGGCCAGCAGCGTGCCCAGTCCCACGATCCACGTCAGCAGGCCGATGCCCCAGAACAGGCTCATCACCTTGTCGAACATCTCTCCGGCGGACATGGTCCAAGCGGCCTTTTCGTCGTCCGGCGAGATCATGTGCCGGGCGAAGACGGCTTCGCGGGCCGCTTTCTCGACCTGTTTGCTCGGAACGTCCTTGTAGCCGGCCAGGGCCAGCAGGTGTATCGTGCGGCCGTAGCCGAACATCTGCTGCGCCAGCGAGATCGGGACGACGACCGTGCGTTCGACGTCGCTGAACGACATGGCCGACGATTCGCGGCGCATGACGCCGATGATGGTGAAGTAGCTTCCTCCGACCTTGATGACTTTGCCCGTCGGGTCGGGTTCGCCCGGAAAGAGGTCTTTCTGCACCTGCGTGCCGATGACGCAGACCTTGCGCTTGTGCACCATGTCTACCTCGTTGATGTAACGGCCTGCGATGATCTTCTGCGGGTTGATCCTCTGGTAGTCGGGCGTGTATCCCATCATCTGATAGTCGCCCTTGCGCTCTTTGTAGCTGCAGTGGAGTTCGTTGCCCCAGATGACGCCTGAGGTGTACTCCACCTCTTCGAGTTTGCTGACGGCTTCCAGATCGTCGTTGTCCATTCTCCACCAGCGTCCCGTGGGCATGCCCTTGTAGGGAACCGACGTGCGGCTGCTTTGCAGCAGCACCGTGTTGGTGGACATGCCGCCCAGCTGGGCGCGGAAAAGGCGTCCCAGCCCCATGCCGGCTCCCAGCAGTACGATGAGCATGAAGATACCCCAGAATACGCCCAGCGCCGTCATGATGCTGCGCTTGCGGTTCCGGCTGATTGTCTGCCAGATTTCGTTCCAGCGGTCCGTATCGAAAAATCTCATGGCTCCTTATTTATTATAACGCAGGGCGTCGATCGTTTTCAGTTGTGCGGCCCGGTAGGCGGGGACGTATCCTGCGATCAGGCCCGCAATGACCAGTACGACCGTGGCGCTGACGGCCACGCCCAGATCGAGCGTCGGATTGAGGAAGATGCTGCCGCCGAAGTTTCCGGTCTGGGCCGGCGTCTGGTTGATGACATAGTTGACCGCCTCCATGACGGCAACGCCCAGTACCATGCCGATATAGCCGAACATGGCCGTTATCATCACCGATTCGGTCAGGATCAGGCGGATGATCGACACGGGTTTGGCGCCCAGCGCCTTGCGGATGCCGAATTCGGAGGTGCGCTCCGTGACGGTCACCAGCATGGTGTTGCTCACGCCGACGATGCCCGCCAGCAGGGTGCCCAGACCGATGATCCAGACGAAGAGGTTGATGCCGCCGAAGACGATCATCATGCTCTTGTACTGCTCCATCGTGTTGCGTATCCACAGGGCGCTCTGGTCTTCGGGATCGTAGTGGTGTTCGGCGGCCAGCCGTTTGCGGATGCGCTGTTCGAACGCCTCCATCTGCGCGTCGGTGTCGAGTCCGTGTGCGGTGATGATCGCGTTGTCCACGACCGGATCGTTGGCCTTGAAGATCAGCTGGCCGGTCGTCAGCGGGATGTAGCCCATCGAATTGCGCTGCTGGGCGTCGCCTCTGTAGACGCCGGCCACGCGGTAGATGTTGTTGTGGATTTTGACCGGCTTACCCAGCGGGTCGTCGCCGCGGAAGAGTATTCTTTCGAGCGCCTCGTCGATGACGATCACCTTGCGGTAGTTGTGGATGTCGGCCTGATTGATGAAACGTCCCTTGACGATCTCGACGCCTTCGATCTGCTGGATCTTGGGCAGCGAGCCGCGCAGGCTGATGTCGGCGAAGCGGTCGAGGTAGGTGGCCGTGGAGCCGCGGTACCACGCTTTGGCGGCGACGTCGTCCACTTCGGGGAATTCATTGACCAGAATTTCGAGGTCCCGGTTTTTCAGGTCGATGCTGCGCCATTTGTTGTAGCCGGCGTAGGCCTTCGAGGTCCAGCCGCCGGAGATGGTGATCGAGTTGGTGGCGTAGTTGCCGAAATTCGACAGCACGCCGTTCTTGAGTCCGTTGCCCGATCCCAGCAGGATGACGAGCATGAAGATGCCCCACGCGACCGAAAATCCCGTGAGGAACGTGCGCAGTTTGTTGCGGCGCACCGAAGTCCATATCTCCAGCAGCAGCTCTCTCATCGCGTTGCCAGTCCGGTTTCGGTGATACTGCTGATGACGCCGTCCGTCAGGCGGATGATTTTGTCCGTCTGGTCGGCGATCGACTGTTCGTGGGTGACGCAGATGATGGTCATGCCCATGTCGACGTTCACGCTGCGCAGCAGGTTCATCACCTCCTGCGAGGTGACGCTGTCCAGTGCGCCCGTGGGTTCGTCGGCGAGGATGATCTGCGGTTTGTTGATCAGCGCCCGCGCGATGGCCACGCGCTGTTTCTGACCGCCCGACATCTCGTTGGGCATGTGTTCGGCCCACTCCTTCAGGCCCAGCATGTCGAGGTATTCGAGGGCGAGGGCGTTGCGCTTGCGGCGGGAGACGCCCTGATAGTAGAGCGGCAGGGCGACGTTTTCGACGGCGTTCTTGTAGTTGATCAGGTTGAAGGACTGGAAAATGTAGCCGATCATGTTATTGCGGGCCGCGGCGGCCTGCGTCTCGCTGAGATCCTTGATCAGGCGGCCGGCCAGATAGTAGCTGCCGCTGTCATAGTCGTCGAGGATGCCGAGGATGTTGAGCAGCGTCGATTTGCCCGATCCGGATGCGCCCATGATGGAGACCAGTTCGCCCTTTTCCACCGTGAGGTCGATACCCTTGAGCACATGCAGGGGCGACCCGTTGTCGTAGGTCTTGTTGATGTTTTCCAGCTTTATCATATTATGTCTGCCGTTGTAAAGCGGTTTTGTAAGGTTGCGTAGTTACGATCTGTAAGCCGAGGGAAACGGCGTCGGGAACAAAGGTATTAAAATATTCTTGAAAAACAATTTATTTTTATCGAAAATCAATAAAAAATTACTAAACACCAATAAACCGTCGGTTGATAGGCGCAAATATAGGTAAAATATTTATACTTTGTACGACATAGTACTGTAAAAATAAGATTAATATTTCGGACCTATATTAATGGACTGCTCCTTCTTGCTGTAATGCAGAGATTTCCGTATAGGGGTGTGCGTGAGATTGTGTGAAACGGTCGTTGCCGGGCCGGACGGAATCGTATCCCCGACTGTAAAAAATTGTTGAAATGGTTAAAAAAACGCTTGAAAATGCACAAAAAATATTCATTTTAGTTATATTTGTTGCGTTAGGTCAATCATATGAGGAAACTTCTGCTACTGTTATTCACGCTAATTCCGGCCGTAGTTTGGGCGCAGCGTTACGATTTATCGGGGCGGGTGCTGGTCAAGGGCACCGACAAACCGATCGCTCAGGCTGTCGTCGAGCTGCCGCAGGCCGGACTGTGGGCCGTGGCCGACGGCGACGGCAATTTTACCGTGAAGGGCGTGCCCAAAGGCGCGACCCGTTTCGTGGTGTCGTGTCTGGGATATGCGACCACGGAAACCGAACTCGACGTCCGCGCCGGCATGGGGCGTATCCTGCTCTATGCGCCTGAGGACAATCTGAAACTGGAAAGCGTCGTCGTCACGGCCAAGGAGGCGCCCAATGCCATGGCCACCTCGCGGACGATCGGCGGCAACGCCATCGACCACCTGCAAATGGTGAACGCTTCGGATATTTCGTCGCTGCTGCCGGGCGGCAAGACGATAAATCCCGATCTGACCAAAGACAACGTCTTTTCGCTGCGCAGCGGCGGTTCCGCGGCCGGAAACGCCTCGTTCGGCACGGCCGTCGAGGTGGACGGCGTGCGTATTTCGACCAACGCTTCGCTGGGCGAGATGTCGGGCGCGAGCACCCGCAACATCGCTTCGACGAATATCGAGTCGGTCGAGGTGGTGACGGGCGTGCCTTCGGCCGAGTACGGCGATATTTCGTCGGGCGTGGTGAAGATTTCGACCCGCAAGGGCAAGACGCCCTATACGTTGGTGCTTTCGACCAATCCCCGCACCAAACAAATCTCCGCCTCGAAGGGTTTCGATCTGGGTACGGACTGCGGCGTGCTGAACAGCAGCGTGGAGTACACGCGGGCCATGAAGAACCCTACGTCGCCTTACAGCTCCTATTCGCGCACGGGCATTGCGCTCAATTACCAGAACACCTTCGCCAAGGTCCTGCGTTTCAACTTCGGCGTGACGGCCAACATCGGCGGCATGAATACCGAAGACGACCCCGACGCGCAGGTGGGCGAGTGGGAGAAGGTGCGCGACAACGCCCTGCGGGCCAATACGTCGCTCAAATGGCTGCTCAACAAACCGTGGATCACGTGCGTCGATTTCGATGCTTCGCTCAGCTATGCCGACAAGCTCGCACGCAGGCACACCTACCAGTCGTCGGCCACGGAGACCCCGGCCGTCCATGCCGAAAGCGAGGGCTATTATATCGCCGAAATGCTTCCGGCGACTTTCTATACCACGCGCAATATCGACTCCAAGCAGCTCGACTATGCGGCGAACCTCAAGGCCACTTGGGTCCGCAGCTGGGGCGACGTGCATAGCAATGCCAAGATCGGCGCGTCGTGGCGCGCCAACGGCAACGTCGGGGAGGGAGAGTATTATGCGGCCCCCCCCCTTGCACCCGACGGGTACCGCCCCCGCCCCTATACCGATATTCCCTACATGCACAACCTCGCGGCCTACCTCGAAGAGACGCTGACCGTGCCGCTGGGAACGACCTCGCTGCAGCTGATGGCGGGTGTGCGCGCCGAAAAGACCTTTATCAAGAATACGCAGTATGAAAATACGTCGAGTCTTTCGCCGCGCCTGAACCTGAAGTTCCGCATCAACGACCATGTGACCGTCCGCGGCGGCTGGGGCATCACCGAGAAACTGCCGTCGTTCAACGTCCTCTATCCGCTGCCCGAATACCGCGATACGCGGGTGTTCAGCAATACCTACAGCCCGAACCGGAGCGTGTACGTCTATCACACGCAGCCTTACCAGATACTCTACAACGACAACCTCCGCTGGCAGCGCAACCGCAACGCCGAGGTCGGTGTCGATCTGCGTATCGGAGGCACTTCGGTTTCGCTGGTCGGCTATTTCAACCGTACCAAATACCCCTATGAACTGAGCGCCTCCTACGAGCCGTTCTCCTACAAGGTGATGGGACTGCCCTCGAAGATGCCCGACGGCTCCTCGTTCCAGATGCCTTCGAATCCGCTCTTCAGGGTGGACAGCCAGACGGGTGAGATTTTCGTCCGCGACAAGGACGATCCCTCGGCCGGATGGATCGCCATGGAGACGACTTCCACCAAGCGCACCTTCGTCAGGAACACCTACCAAGACAACGGCTCGCCCGTGGACCGCATGGGTCTGGAGTTCGTCGTGGATTTCCCGCAGATCAACCCCATCCGCACGCAGCTGCGGCTGGACGGCGCCTACGGCTATACCAAATACGTCAATAAGGGCGAGGCGTCCTATTATCCTTCGACCACGACGGGCGGCGAATTCTTCCCCTACGTGGGTATTTACGCCGACAACGGGGGCAGCTCCGTCGTGACCTACAACGGCCGCAAGACCCATGCGCTGGATGCGAACCTCACGGCCACGACCCATGTGCCCGCGATCCGTATGATCGTCACCCTCCGGCTCGAAGCTTCGCTGGTGAAGCGTTCGCAGAACCTTTCGGAGTACGACGGCCGCGAATACGCCTTCAACGTGGATGAGGACCGCAATCCCACGGGCGGCAGCATATACGACGGCAACAGCTATACGGCGATCTGGCCCGTGGCCTACCTCGACCTCGACGGCAACCGCCATCCCTTTACCGACGCCCAGAAAAACGATCCGGCCTTCTCCTCCCTGCTGCTTCGTTCGGGCAACGCCTACTCGTTCAACGGCGACGGGTACGATCCCTATTTCTCGGCCAACCTGAGCATTACCAAGGAGATCGGGGATCATGTATCCATCTCGTTTTATGCCAATAACTTCACCAATTCCCGGCCTTTCGTCGCGTCGTACGCTTCGGGAGTCAAGGTCGTCTTTACGCCCGATTTCTATTACGGCCTGACGGTGCGTCTTAAATTCTGAAAACGATGAAAAAGCTATTTTGCATATTATCCTGTCTGCTGGCCGCCGGCTGCACGTCGTTCGAAGGCAATCCCTACGGCGATACGCTGCGGTCGCTCAGCGTGCAGGTCGTGTACCCCGAAGAGTACGCCTCCTTCCTGCGGGAGGGCGTTCCGGTGAAACTCACCGACCGCAATTCGAGCAATGTCTACACCGCGCTGACCGATGCGCGCGGCGTGGCGGCCTTCGACGTGGCCGCCGGGCATTACCGGCTTTCGGTGCTCGACCGCCCCGATGCGTCGTCGGTCTTCAACGGCGCCGTCGAACAGGTGGACCTCGCCGGCGCGGACCGGAATGTGAGCGTAGAGTTGAAGTACGCCAAGCCGGGCACGATCCTCATCAAGGAGATCTATTCGGGCGGCTGTCCGCAGGACCCGCCTGCGACCGGTTCGTATGCCGACGACAAGTATATCGTCCTGCACAACAACAGTTTCGACACCTACTACCTCGACGGCCTTTGTCTGGGTATGGTCGCGCCCTACAACTCGAATGCCAACAATCCGTGGACGAGTACGGATTCCTCAGGCAACATCGTTTTCCGCGACTACGCCGCCATGCCGGACTGTATCTGGATGTTCCCCGGCACGGGCACGGATTTCCCGTTGGAGCCGGGCGAAGAGGCCGTCGTGGCCTATTACGGCGTGGATCACACGCAGACCTACTCCCAGTCGGTGAATCTCAACCGGAAAGGCTACTTCGTGCTTTACGACATGGTGCATTATCCCGGCAACCGGCTGCACCCCACGCCTACTCCGGGCGATCAGATCGACGAGTCGCACTATATGAAAGTGCTGAAAAAAACCGGAACGAATACGGCCGTGGTCTATGTGATATCGCAGAATTCGCCTGCCGTGATCCTTTTCCGGGCGCCCGGCGATTTCGATTTGGACGCCTATCTGGCCAACGATCTCGAATCGGCGATCGCCAGCGGCAGCGTCGTCTATTCGAAAATTCCGTGGGAGTGGATCGTAGACGGCGTCGAGGTCTGCAACCTGTCGGAAGCGACCAGAAACAAGCGTCTGCATACCGATGTGGACGCCGGATACGTCGGATTCTCGGCCAAGGCGCAGGGACACAGCCTCTACCGCAGGCTGGACGAAGAGGCCACTGCGAGCGCCGGATTCGACCGATATGTGGATACCAATAATTCGTCGAACGATTTTTACGAGCGTGAGACACAATCTTTGCGTGAATAGCCTATGAGACGGATTTTAACACTGCTGATGATAATTGCCGTCTCAGGCGCCGCGGCACAGGAGCGTTTCGATTATGTTTTTCGCCGCAATCCGTGGAACGGCGGCCCGAATGCCGCGGGCATCCGGCAGGACAGCCTGAGCCGCTCCTATGCCGAAATCTATTTCACCAAGGAGAACGGCGGGATGACCGGCCATTCGTCGTCGGATGACAGCTGGAACGCCGGCGCGCGGACCGAGTCGGTGCGCCATCTGAAAAAGGTCTCTTTCGCGGGCGGCTTCGGATACGACTATTTCGACGGCCGCAACATGTGCGGTTCGATGTTCACCCAACCGGGCTATTATCCCGTGGATATTCTCGAATTTACGCCGGGCCGCAAAATCCGCGAGGACTACTCCTTCATGGGCGGCGTTTCGGCCGTGCTGGGGAGGCGCTGGACGGGCGGCCTGCGCGTGGAGTTCGAAGCGCAGAACTATGCCAAGCGCAAGGACCTGCGTCACAAGAATACGCGGCTCGACTTCGAATTCTCGCCCGGCGTGATGTACCATGCGGGCCGTTTCGCCGCGGGCGCGGTCTATATCGTGGGCACGAACAGCGAAAAACTCGAAGCCGAGGAGATCGGCTCCACACCCGAATCGTATCAGGCTTTCTTCGACCGCGGTCTGGGGTACGGCTCGCTGCAGCTCTGGGAGAGCAGCGACATGCACCTCACGACCAGCGGCGTCACGGGATTTCCCGTCCGGGAGAATACGCAGGGCGCGGGCGTGCAGCTGCAGTACGGACCGGTCTATGCCGCAGCCGCATATCGCAACCGGCAGGGCGAGACGGGCGAGCGCGGCATGATCTGGCATGAGTTCGGGACGCATCAGGTGACGGCGAACGCCGCCCTTTCGCTCGGAAACCTGCAGCGCAGGCATTTCGTGCGGCTGAACCTCGACTGGCGGTCGCTCCAGACCGACGAGAACATCATTACGACGGAGACCGTCAACGGTGTGACGAAGCCCTACATTCACGGCTCGACGCCCATCTTCGGGCGCAAGGGACTCGATCTGGGGGGCGAGTACGAATTTGCGAACCGCCATACGGACCTGCGCGCCGGCGTGGCCTATTCGCAGCTCAACCGCGAATCGACGCTGATGTATCCCTATGTCAAGGGGCAGAAGCTGCACTTTACGAAAGTCTATGCCGAGCTGATCCGCGCCTTCGGGTTCTGGGAACTGACCCTCGCCGCCGACTACCGTCAGGGCGGCTTCGAGGAGTGCGAAAAACAGTTCGAGACCTCCGGCGAGCAGCCGGGCGAGTATCCCGGACAACTGACCGGATACTACAATTATGAAACCGAATACCTGACGGCCAAACGGCTGGGTGCGGGACTGGGCGTACGGCGCAACATCAAGCGGTTCTACGTCGAACTGTACGCGCGCTACGAACACGGGTTCGATCTGCAATACGTCGCGCAGCCCAACCGGGTGCGGGCGACGGTGAGTGCGGGATATAATTTTTAACTTAAACGGATAGAGCTATGAAAAAGATTTTGATGATCGCGGCAGCCGCGGCAGTGTGCTTGGCCGCCTGCTCGAAGAGCGAAGATGGCGTTCCGGGCGACCGGACGCTGCGTATCACTCCGACGATCGGCAATCCTTCGCTGACTCCGGCGGCCATGACTGCCGCCTCTACGCGCGCCACGGATACCGATTTCGAACTGGGCGACAAGGTCGGCCTGAAGGTTACGATGACCGCCGACGGCAAGGACTTCGTGTCGAACAAGCCGATGACTTTCGACGGCACCGATTTCAAAGCCGAGGGGTTCCTCTGGTACGAGGACGTCAATGCGACCTCGACGCTCTTCGCCTATTATCCTTGGCAGGAGGGCGGGGATATTCCCGCGGAATTCTCGGTCAAGGCCGATCAGAGCGGCGACAACTACACGGCTTCGGACCTGATCGTGGCCGTGAAGGCGGGCGTCAAGCCGACGCTGTCGTCCACGCAGATGACCTTCAAGCACAAGATGTCGCGCATCGTTATCGACGTGACGAACGAATCGGGTTTCGATATTACGAATATCGTCATCAAGGGCGCCGTGGGGACGGGCGTACTCGATCCCGCGACGGGCAACTTTACGGCCAAAGCGGACGCGGAGGCTTCCGACCTGATCGCCAATACGGCGACTGCGAACAAAGTCTACTATGCGCTTCTGGTGCCGCAGAACGGTGTCAAACTGATGGTTACCGTCACCACGGCCGACGGCAAGAAACGTACGCAGACGCTCGGTACGGCCGACTTCAAGTCGGGTGAGAACCGCCGCATGGAGTGCAACGTGCAGCCGGCCGACATCGAGTTGAAGTTCAGCGGTCCGATTACGGGCTGGGTGGACGGCGACGACCTGCTGCCGGACGGCGAAGGCGAGGTCGAGACCCCGACCGTCGAATGGGGCGGCGTGAAGTACGAGATCGTGACCCTGAAGGACGGCCGTACGTGGATGGCCGAAAATCTGCGCTACGTGCCCGAAGGCAAAACCATATCGAGCGACCCGAAGGATGGCAGCGGCGTATGGTATCCGTGCAATCTGTCTAAAGCGGCCGATCCGTCGCTCGTCGAAAGCAACGGTCTGCTGTACAGCTATCCGGTGATGCTGGGGATGACCGGCGACATGACGGGTGACAATTTCGACCAGTATGAAGGGGCGCGGGGTATTTGCCCCGAAGGATGGCATATCCCGACGATGGCCGAATGGCTCAAACTGGCGGGTGTCGGCAGCGGCAACCTCACCGATCCGACGTCGCCCTATTTCGAACAGACGCAGAGCGGCGGTTCGATCGTTAAGCTCAATAAAGACGGGTTTAACATCGCAGGCTGCGGTTATGTCAATGCGGCGAACGTCACGGCGACTCCGGCCTATATGGCGACAGCCTCGGCTGCCGACGCCTCGGCGTTCGGCATGGGGTATTTCCCCAGTTCGACCGGCTATAAGGTTACCTACAATACGGCCGACGACCCGGCCAGCGGCATTAAGAACATTCAGTATTATGCCGGCATGATCACCTACAACAAGAGTTTCAACCGTATAACGGTCGCATACCAAGGCGGTTACTGCGCCGCTCCCGTCCGCTGTATCAAGGACAGGGAATAACCCGCTCCGCACACACAAACACAATACTTAACGATACATGAAACGCAAACCCAATTACCTGAAGCACATCCTGCAGTGGGGCGTACTGGCCGCCATTGCAGGCACGGTGCTCTGGGCCAACTTCAGCGAAAAACCCGTCGATGTCGAGGCTTACTGTCCCTTCGGCGGTCTGCAGGCTTTCGGAACCTATCTGGTGAACAACTCGCTGGCCTGCTCGATGTCTATGCTCCAGATCATGATGGGCCTCGTGCTCGCCGTGGGAGTGATCCTGTTCAGCAAACTTTTCTGCGGCTACCTCTGTCCGCTGGGCACCGTCGGCGAATGGATGGGCCGCGCCGGAAAGAAACTGCATCTGCAGGTCGAGGTTCCGTCGGGCAGCATCGTGGACAAACTGCTGCGCGTGGTGAAGTACGTGCTGCTCTTCACGATCCTCTATTTCACGCTCTCGTCGAGCGAGCTGTTCTGCAAGAAACTCGATCCGTTCTATGCCGTGGCTACGGGATTCAAGGGCGAGATCGTGCTCTGGATGTCGCTCACGAGCCTTACGCTGTTGCTGTTGGGCGGCTTCGTGGTGAAGATGTTCTGGTGCAAGTATATCTGTCCGCTGGGGGCGGCCAGCAACATTTTCAAATTCACGCTGCTGTTCGTCATCGCGGCTCTCGGCGGCTGGATTCTCGGCATGCTGGGCGTTGCGAACGCATGGGTCTGGACCATCGGCGGCGCATGTCTGGCCGCATATGTCGTCGAGATCGTCAAGATGCGCAGCTGCGTCTTCCCGCTGATGTACATCGAGCGTGACATCCGCACCTGCAACAACTGCGGCCTCTGCGAGAAAAAGTGCCCCTATCAGCTGCCGATCCACGACTACGTGAAGGTGAAGCACGTCGATTGCACGCTTTGCGGCAACTGTATCGGCTCCTGTACGAAGGACGCCCTGCAGGTCAACGGCCGCCGTTCGCTGCGCTGGGTGCCGGGACTGCTGGCCGTCGTGCTCTTCTTCATCGCCGTGTGGATGGGTTCCACGATGGAGCTGCCCACGATCGACGAGAAATGGGGCGATTACGAGCAGGTCGAGAATCTGCAGACCTTCGAGATGGAGGGATTGCAGACGATCAAGTGCTTCGGCTCTTCGAAGGCCTTCTCGGCCAAGATGCAGACCGTGCCGGGCGTTTACGGCGTGAAGACCTTCGTCCGCCGTCACGGCGTCGAGGTGCTGTTCGACCCCGCCAAGACCGACACGCTGAAGATTCAGGCCGCGATTTTCGCTCCGACGCTGCGTAAATACGCCATGCCGGGCGAGAACGTGCCGATGCTCGACGTGGTGAAACTCGGCGTCGAGGGACTCCACGACCGGATGGATATGATCTACTTCGGCATGGTGCTGCAGAAGATCAAGGGCGTATACGGCTTCACCTCCGAATTCGCCTGCCCCGTGGATGTGACGGTCTACGCCGATCCCGCCGCCGGCATTACCGAAAAGATGTTCGAGGAGGCGATCGACGCCAAAGAGCTGGTGATTCCGGCCAAGGAGGGCGAAAAGGTGATTCCGATGCACACCGTGCTCAAGAGCTATGCGGTCGCCGGGCAGGTTTCGCGCGAGGAGTTCGCGCAGATCATGTTCCGCGACGTGGAGAAGCAGGCGGGCAGGTTCATTGCCAACATCGAGAAGTGGGGCGACGACGGCGAGTTCCCGAAGGCTGTCTACGAGATGGCGTTCCCCGGTATCGAGAAGATGCCGATCCGCAATGCGTTCCCTTATTTCAAGAGCTTCCTTTCGTGTTCGGAGGGCATTGTCTCCGTAGACTTCGTGCTGCGCGACCTGACGCCCGTCATGCGTATTCACTATGTGAAGTCGATGTGGAACGACGAGAAGCTCTGGAAGGAGATTTTCCAAGCCGAGAAGTGGACGCTCCGCATGGCCGACGGGACCTTCAAGGAGGCGGATCCGCGGCTGAAGTTCACCAATCCGGGCAAGACCGTAACCGAATAAAATGACCGGGAGGGGATCGGCTGACGGTTTCCTCCCGTTTTATGAAGATGAAAGATATGAGAAGATGGATAGCCTGTCTGGCCGTCGTGCTGCTCTGCATGCAGACCGCCGTGGCCGACGAAGGCATGTGGCTGATCAACCGGCTGGGGGAGATTTACCCTCAGATGAAGTCCAAGGGGTTGAAGATAAAGGACAAGGAGATTTACAACGAGCAGACTTCGGCGCTCGCCGACGCCGTAGTCGCCGTGGACGGCGGCATGGGAACGGGAAGCATGATCTCCGACGAAGGGCTGATGATAACCAACCACCACGTCGCGTTCAGCGACATCTGCGCCCTTTCGACGCCCGAACACAACTACCTCGAAACGGGTTTCTGGGCTCGTACGCGCGGGGAGGAGATTCCCGTGGCCGGCAAGACCGTGTGGTTCCTGCGCAAGGTGGTCGATGTGACCGAGGAGGTCGAGGCGATCCGCAGCGGCATGATGGCCGAAGGAAAATGGGGCATAATGGGCATGCGCCGCGTGTATAAGGAGATCGAGGACCGTTATGCCGCGCAGACCGAACACGAAGTGTCGTGCTACTCGATGTGGGGCGGCAAAATGTACCTGATGTTCTATTACGACGTCTATAAGGACGTGCGGCTGGTCGGAACTCCGCCTGTCACGCTGGGTGCTTTCGGCGGCGATCACGACAACTGGGGCTGGCCCCAGCACAAGGGTGACTTTACGCTCTACCGGGTGTATGCCGACGCGGAGGGACGTCCTGCGGAGTATTCCGCCGGCAACGTGCCGCTCAAGCCCCGCCGCGTACTGCGTATTGCGACGGGCGGCGTGCACGACGGCGACTTTGCGATGGTGATCGGATTTCCGGGCCATACGAACCGTTACGCTTCGTCGTTCGCCGTGGCCGAGAAACAGCGTGTCAAGAATCCCGTCGTCGTGGCCAACCGCCACGACCGGATGGATATTCTCAAGCGCCATATGGAGCGCGATCCGAAGGTGCGCATGAAGTATTCCGACTCCTATTTCGGGCTGAGCAACTATGCCGATTACGCCAAGTGGGAGAACAAGTGTCTTTGCCGTTTCGACGTGGAGTCGATCCGTAAGGCCGAAGAGGAGCGTCTGCAGCGTTGGATCGAGGCCGATTCGGCGCGCAGGGCCGAAAACGGCGGGCTGCTTGCCGATCTTGAACGCGGTTACGAGGGCCGCCGGGCCGCCGAACGCAGTCTCAACTATTTCCGCGAGGCGTGGCTCGGTCCGAGCGAGGCGCTGCTGGTGGCCAACCGCGTGTCGTCGTACCTCGGCAAGCTGGACCGCCTGAAGCTGGATTCGCTGAAGATCGACTCGAAGGATGCGCAGAGCGTGGTTGCCGGAAGCGGCCGTCTGCGCCGCAACTACGATGTCGAGACCGACCGCGACCTGCTGGCGAAGATGATCGTGAACTTCACGAAGCATGTGCCGCGCGAGATGTGGGGCGAACAGTTGACCGAGATGTACGATGCGGCGGGCGGCGATGCCGACCGGATGGCGCGCGAAGCGTTCGATGCGTCGTTCTGCAGCGATCCCGACCGTTACGACGCCTATTTCGAACGGAACCGCTCGGTCGCCGAGATGCGCCGCGATCCGCTGGTCAGACTCACCGAGTCGGTGCGGGTGCAGCGGTTTACGGGCGGGGTGGACAAGGCCGAGAGACGGGTCCGCGCGCAGGTGGGCAAGGCCGAAAGCCGTTATGCCGGCCTGCTCTACGACTTCCGCGCTTCGGAAGGGATTGCGCAGTATCCCAACGCCAATTCGACCATGCGCCTGACTTACGGCAGTGTCGTGCCTCTGAATCCGTCGGACGGCGTGCATTACGATTCGCGCTCGACGATTGCGGGTTATATGGAGAAATACAACCCCGACGAGTATGAATTCCGGGTCGACGACCGCATGAAACGGCTGATTGCCGCTGAGGATTGGGGCCGCTGGGGCGAAAAGGGTACGCTCTATGTCAATTTCCTGACCGACAACGACATCACGGGCGGTAATTCGGGCAGTCCCGTGCTCGACGGCCGCGGACGGCTGATCGGACTGGCCTTCGACGGCAACCGCGAGTCGATGGCCGGCGACGTGTGGTTCCATCCCGATCTGGCGCGTACGGTCTGCGTCGATATCCGCTACGTGATGTGGATTATCGACAAATATGCCGAGGCGGACTGGCTGCTGGACGAAATGAAATTTGAAAAATAGTTCGGAATCGGATCGACCCCGGCTCTGCCGGGGACTCCGGGTTTTCGGATAGATGAAGACGCCTGCGGTTGCCGCGGGCGTCTTTTGGTGTTGTAATGGCGGCAGGTGGGCGAGGGCGGCGTCGGACGTGTCTGCCGCGACGGGGGCGGTTACGGTGTTTGCGCGACGGGGAGTTTCCCCGGTTAGAGGTGTTTGCCGCGGCGTATGCCGTGCAGGGAATACGGGGGCGGTGCGCTATGCAAGCAGACGCCGCAGTTCCGGGATGTCGGCTGCGAGGTAACCGGGACTGGCCTTTTCCAGCTCTTCGCGGCTGCCGTACCCCCACAATACGCCGATCGACTCTACGCCTGCGGCCGCGGCTCCCTCGATGTCGAAGCGGCGGTCGCCGATCATGACGGCCTGCGACGGATCGTCGATGCGCAGTTGTGCGAGGGTCTCGCGGATTACGCCCGCTTTGGTCGAGCAGGGACCGTAGGCCGTTCCGCCGCAGATGAGCGTGAAACGGTCGCGGAACCCGAAATACCGGGCGATCCGTTCGGCCAGAAAGTCGGGTTTGGAGGTGGCGATGGCCAGCGTCGCACCCTGCGCCTGCAGGGCGGACAGCAGTTCGGGAATTCCCGCGTAGAGCTTGTTTTCGAAGATTCCCTGACGGCTGAAGTATTCGCCGTATTTTTCGGACGCCTCGTCGGCTTGGGCGGAGGTCATGCCGTAAAATTCGCGGAACGAATCCCGCAGCGGCGGTCCGATAAAGGGACAGAGCGTCGTCAGGTCCTCGACTTCGATCCCGAAGTGCCGCAGGGCGTACTGCACCGAGCGGGTGATGCCCTGCATCGGGTCGGTCAGCGTGCCGTCGAGGTCGAAAAGGAGGTATTTCCAGTGCATAGATTCTCAGTTTTTTTGTGTGGTAACGGGCAAAGTTCGCCTTTTATTTTGTTTTCGCCCGGTTTTCCGGCAGGAAACTGCATGGCAGGACACCGCAGAACACAATACAGGCCGCAGAGGTAACGTGCGGCCTGTACTGTTGCTGTCTTCGTGCATTTACTTAATCCGCAGGAACGTGTAGCCGAAGCGTTCGCAGGCGGCTTTTTCCAGCTCTTCGCGCACCGAGGGGTGGGCGACGGAGATCAGCGCACGGGCGCGCTCGGCGAGGTTGCGGCCTCTCAGGTGCGCCACGCCGTATTCGGTGACCACGTGCTGGACCATGTGGCGGGTCGTGACGACGCCCGCGCCGGGCGTCAGCAGCGCTTTGATCTTCGATTCGCCCTTCGGGGTGGTCGAGGGGATGGCGATGAAGGTTTTGCCGCCCTCCGAGAGCGCACCGCCGTACATGAAGTCGTGCTGGCCGCCCACGCCTGAGATAATGCGTTCTCCGACCGAGTCGGCGCACACCTGTCCCGTGAGATCCACCTCGACGGCCGAATTGATCGCCATGACACGGGGATTTTCGCGGATGCGGAACGGATCGTTGGTCCACGCCACGTCTTTCATTACGAGGTCTTTGCGGTAATCCATATAATCGTACAGACGGCGCGAGCCGAGGGCCAGCGACGCGACGGTCGTACCGGGCATGACCTTTTTCAGCGAATTGTCGATTACGCCGCTTTCCAAGAGCGGCAGGACCCCGTCGGTCATCGCTTCGGTGTGCAGACCGAGGTGCTTGTGGCCCGTGAGAGCCGCCAGAACGGCGTTGGGAATGCCGCCCACGCCGATCTGAAGCGTGGCGCCGTCGGGGATCAGCTCGGCGATGTAGCCGCCGATCCTGCTTTCGATTTCGCTGGGCGTGGCCGAGGGAACTTCGACCAGCGGATCGTCGACCTCGACGGCCGCCGCCACGCGCGAAAGATGAATCACGGCGTCGCCGTAAGAGAACGGCATGGCCGTATTGACCTGTGCGATGACGGTTTTGGCGCACTCCACGGCCGAAACGGCCAGATCGGCCGACACGCCGAACGAGCAGTAACCCTCCTCGTTGGGGCGCGAAAGGTTGAGGATCGCCACGTCGACGGGCAGCGTGCCGTCGCGGAAAAGCCCCGGAATCTCACCCAGAAAAGCCGGGATCGACTGGCCGTAACCTGCGGCCAGCCAGCGTCGGATGTTGTTGGCGACGAAAAGGCTGTTTACGAGGAACGTGTCTTTGTATTCGGGCCTGCAATAGGGGGCATCGGCCCGTCCGACGGCGAATCCGGAGTAGATCTTTACGTCGGTGAGTTCATCGGCACGGTCGGTCATGGCTTGGACCAGCACTTCGGGAATCGAGGTGCTGCCCTGAATGTAGACGCTGCTGTGCGATCGGATGAGCTTTGCGGCTTCGGCGGCTGTCGTGAATTGCATAGGCTTATCGGTGGTTTTGCCCGAAGGCGGTTAGTCTGGCTTCCAAGAGGTCGAACTGTTCGGGGCGGTTGAGCTGCGAGACGCAGACGCGGATTCCCGGCTGGCGGCTGCCGGTCGTGGTGAGCGAAATGGCGCAGATGCCGTAGAGCAGCAGTTCGCTCAGCAGCTCCGAGCTGGTCAGGTTGCCGTAGCCGACCGTGTAGAAGAAGCCGTCGCTTACCGCTTCGTCCTGATCCTTGTCGTAGACGATGCGGAAACCGTGGCGCAGGAACAGCTCCTTGGTCAGCCGTGCGCGGCGTGCGTATTCCGACGTTTCGGCCACGAAATCCAGCCGGCCGTCGGCCGCGGCGCGGAACATGGCCGCGAGGGCGTACTGGGCCGAATGGCTCGTGCCCGACGATGCCGCATAGAGGATCGTCAGCACATAGGCGTCGCCCAGACGGGCCATGCCGTAACGCTCCCGGAGCGCGGGATACTGGTGGGTGTAGAGCGCGTCGGAGATCGCCGCGACGGCGATGCGCTGTCCGGCGTAGCTGAATATCTTCGACCCGGAGATCATCAGGATATAATTCTGCGTATAACGGGCGATGCTGGACTGATAGGGCGCTTCGAAAGGCCGTCCCAGCGGTTTGCGGAAGTCCATGCAGAGGTAGGCCAGATCCTCGATGACGATGGCGTCGTACCTGCTCGCCAGTTCGCCGACGGTGCGCAGCTCCTCTTCCGTGAGACATATCCATGCCGGATTGTTGGGGTTGGAGTAGACGATGGCCGCCACGTCGCCCTGCGCGAGGTAGCTTTCCAGCTTGGGACCCAGCTTTTCGGCGCGGTACTCGTAGATGTCGAACGACGCGTGCGGGATATTGAGGATATGCACCTGATTGCGCTGTACGGGGAATCCGGGGTCGATGAAGAGGATTTTGTTCTTCTTCGGGTCCAGTTGCGAGCAGAGCAGGAACAGTGTGAAACTGCCCTGCATCGAGCCGACGGTCGGAATGCAGCCTTGCGGTGCAATGCCGATGTCGAGGAACGCGCGGATGAAACGCGAAGCCTGCTCCTTCAGTTCCGGAATGCCGGACATGCTGGGGTACTGCGACGCCACGCCCTGCCGGAGGGCTTTGCATTCGGCTTCGACGCCGACCTGTTCGGGCGGGAGTCCCGGAACGCCCATTTCGAGGTGCAGGAATTCCGTCCCCGTTTCGTTTTCCAGTATGCGGGCGATGTCGCCCGACTGGCGGATGGTCGCCTGCGCGATGTCGGCGATGTCCATGCGCTCCAGCGCGGAGTCGAGCACGGAGCGGTCGAGTGGAAGCCGTTCCATTATTCGGTCTGTTTTTGTGCGTATTGGTATCCTGCGCGGAACGCCGCGAGGTTCATCTCTACGATCTCTTGACCTTTGCGGGCGAAGATGGCGCGGATGCCGGCTTCGAGCTTCTCGGCGTCGATGCCCAGAAACGGCGCCGCTGCGCCCAGCAGTACGATGTTGGCGGCGCGGGGCGATGCCGCGCTCTTGGCAATGGCGTCCACGTCGAGCGCCACGACGTGCGGCAGTGCGTCGAGTTCGCGCCGGAGGGCTTCCGCATCGGGATAGTTCGGGATATTGATCAGCGGCGCGGTGTTGGTGATTACCCACCCCTCCTTCGAAAGCCACGGCAGGTAGCGCAGGGCCTCCATCGGTTCGAGCGAAATGATGACGTCGGCGACGCCCCGCGCAATGAGGTCCGAAGCGATTTCGCCCGACGCGATGCGCAGGTTCGACTGTACGTCGCCGCCGCGCTGGCTCATGCCGTGGACTTCGGCCTGCTTGATGGAGAGGCCCGCGTCGAGGGCCGCTTTGCCGATGACGGTGGCGATCGAGAGGATGCCCTGTCCTCCCACGCCCGAAAGTATGATGTCCTTTTTCATAAGTGTTCCGTTGTTTGCTGGTTGGTGTTCGTTGCCGCGTTTTTTCCGGTCGCGTGTTTGCCGCCGTCGGTGCCGTCGGCCCTATTGTTTCTGTTTGGCGGCGTTGTGGCGTTTGGCGGTCTGGATGCACTCGCGGCGGGGGATGACGACCGAAACCCCGTCGTAGGCGATCTCCTCGCGGAGTATGGCTTTCATCTCTTCCCGGTTCTTGGGAAGGGGCACCACGACGCGGATATGGGCCGGATCGACGCCGATGCCGGCGCATATCTGCTCCAGACGGCCCGTGCCGGCCGAATCCTGTCCGCCGGTCATGCCCGTCGTCAGGTTGTCCGAGATGATGACCGTGATGTTGCTGCGCTCGTTTACGGCGTCCAGCAGTCCCGTCATGCCCGAATGGGTGAAGGTCGAGTCGCCGATGACGGCGATCGACGGATATACGCCCGCGTCGGCGGCTCCTTTGGCCATCGTGATCGAAGCACCCATATCGACGCAGGTGTCGATGGCGTGGAACGGGGCCAGCCAGCCCAGCGTATAACAGCCTATGTCGCTGAATACCTTGGCGTTTTCGTATTCGTCCGCAATCTCCTTCAAAGCCGTGTAGACGTCCCGGTGGCCGCAGCCCTGACAAAGGGCCGGCGGACGCGGCACGACGATTTGGCTGGCCGCGTGCGTGGCGTGCGGCGCGAGTCCCAGTGCGGCGCGCACGCTGTCGGGCGTAAGTTCTCCGGTGCGGGGCAGCTGGCCCGTCATGCGGCCGCGAATATCGAGCGGTGCGGGCAGAATGCCGCGCACGGCCTGCTCGACGACGGGTTGTCCCTCTTCGATGATGAGCAGCGAACCGCACTCCGATGCCATGCGGCGTACGAGTGAGGCCGGAAGCGGATACTGCGAAATTTTCAGCACGGGATGCGGACAGCCGCCGGGATAATTCTCCGCGAGGTAGTTGTGGGCGATGCCGCAGGCGATGATGCCGACCGATTTGTCGGGGGCGTCCGTATAGCGGTTGAAGCGGCTGGCGGCGGCTTCGGTCTCGAACCGGGCGTAGTCGTCGAGCAGCGTGTTGTACCTTACGCGCGAATTGCCCGGCATCAGCACCCACTGGCGCGTTTGGGCGGGGTAGGAGCGTTCGTTCTCGGCGCGGACACCGGCGACTTCGACCACGGCCCGCGAATGGGCCATGCGGGTCGTCAGACGCATCAGTACGGGAATACGGTACTTCTCCGAGAAGTCGAAGGCCGCCTGCACCATGTCGTAGGCCTCCTGCTGGTTCGAAGGTTCGAAGGTCGGCACGAGGGCGAACTGGCCGTAAAAGCGCGAGTCCTGCTCGTTCTGCGACGAGTGCATCGAAGGGTCATCGGCCGCGACCACAACCAGCCCGCCGTTGGCGCCGGTCATCGCCGAATTGACGAATGCGTCGGCGGCGACGTTCATGCCCACGTGCTTCATGCAGACCAGCGCCCGTTTTCCGGCGAACGACATGCCGAGGGCCTCCTCCATGGCGGTCTTTTCATTGGCCGACCAAGTGCAGTGCACGCCGCGCTCGGCGGTGAGCGGATGACCCTGAATGAATTCGGTTATTTCGGTCGAGGGCGTGCCCGGATAGGCATAGACGCCCGACAGTCCGGCGTGGAGCGCGCCCAGTGCGAGGGCTTCGTCTCCGAGTAGTAGTTCCCGTTGTGCCATAAGATCGTGGTGTTATCCAGTTTCTACAAATCTAAGAAATTTTTAATTAAAATACCAGAATTAATAACAAAAAGTTATTTAATTGGCTCTGATTATGTGAAAATATTAGTAAAAACTGGCTGTTTCGTGATGCCATGGACAAACGACAGCGGCAGCAGAAATTTCTGCCGCCGCTGTCGTTTGAGGTGCATTCTGCCGGAAGGTTATTTCCGGGTCGTGTATTTTTCGGGAGTCTGTCCGACGAGTTGCATGATATATTTCTCGGCTTTTTTCCTTTGTCCGGGAGTCGTCTGCAAGATCCGGATGCGTCCGTTGGGCGCGGACGTGAATTCCGTGCGTCCCTCGTCGTCCACTTCGACTTTTCCGCGGGATGAAAGCCCGAACCACTTTGCCGGTTCTTCGACGCCTGCCATGACGGCGGTCTGGTCCCAGCATTCGCGGTCGTAGGGCAGGGGAAGATAGCTGGCATAGGCCATTTTGAGCGGATGTTGTGCGGCATAGCTGATCTTGTCGAGCGCCGCGCAGCGATAGAAAATCTGCCCGCCCACTTCCCACGGGCTGACCAGTATGTCGGTCGGCCAACGGTCGAAGACGGCGCGGGCTGCGGGAATGTCTATGCGGATGTTGAATTCCCTGCGCCGCTGGCCGTCGAAGTTACCGCCCATCATGGTCAGCAGCCGGACTTTGCGGGCGACGAGTTCTCTGCCCGGCAGTTCGCTGTATCTGTCCGGAGCCGAATCCAGCAGCCGTTTGAGATTGGACAGGAAGCCGACGGAAACGATTACGACGCTGCGGTCGAGTTGTGCCGCGAGGATCTGCCGGTATTTTTCCACGGAATCGAATGTCTCCGCCGAAGATACCGGAAAGATGCCTGAGGCGGCGACGACTTCGACGTAGCTGGGCTGTTTCTCCTTTTGCTGGGGAAGCAGTTCGGCAGGGGAGCTGGCTACGGGAATTCCGGACCAGCCGTAAAAGTCGTTCATCAGTTGGATGAACGGCGCCGAATAGGCGTTGCCTTTGTTGTTGGAGATCAGAAGAAGCCGGATTTTGCCCGCATCCTGATATTTGTAGAGCATGTCCAGAGCGAGCACGTCGTCCACGTCGTTGCCCATGTCTGTTTCGAAGATGATGCGGACGGGTTCTGCGGCGGCGACGCTTCCAGTGAAGAGCATGGCCGACGCGATCAGGCTGAGAATGGTTTTTGAGAACATATGCTGTGTGTTTTATTCGTTCCAGTCGTCTGTGCGGAACGGGGGTGCGACGATGCCGTAATTATTATAAAGATTTCCGTATGCATAGTTTTTATAGCAGTAGCGTACTGCGATGGGCGCTTTGACCTCGCCGCTGTGTACAATGACCGTGGAGCGGCCTTTAAGCCAAGCTTCGGCTGGGTGGAAAATCCGGTCTTCGCCGGCGATCTCGAATCCTGCGAGCGGCTCTCCGTAGGAGCTGACGCCGTAAGGCGCATGGTCGAACGAGAGGGCGATGGTTTCGCCCTGAATCTCCATCGACTTGTATATGGGGCCGGAACATTCGAACCCTTTGTAGCCGTAACAGCGGGCATAGGCGAGGTAAAGCAGACGTTTGGCGACCGTTTTCTTGTCGGGCGGATGGATGGTGTGGACGGCTCCGATATCGGTCGTGGCTACCATGCCGCTGCGGGGAATGTCTGACATGCACTGCTGCTGCACTTCGCGGAAACGCGCCGCCTGCGTCTGGTCGGGGGACCAGCCCATATTGGTATAGCCGTAGGGGGCGAGCTGAACGTAAAAGAACGGGAACTCCGCACCCCAGCGCGCGCGCCACTCGGCGACCATGGCCGGGAACCGCATGCGGTAGGCCGTCGGGTCGGTGATGTTGGCTTCGCCCTGATAGAAGATGCACCCCTTGATCGTGTAGCCGCTTATGGGCAGCAACATGGCGTTGTACAGGGCAGTCGGGGTGACGTTGGCGGTCCGCAGGTCTGCGGATTCGCGGAACCGGACCCCGGCGAATCGCATCAGGTTTTCGCGGCTCATCCATGCTTCGACTTCGGAGCCGCCCCATGCGCATACGATCATGCCGACGGGCACCTTCTCCCGCTGGTGGAGCATGCGGCCGAAGAGGAAGCCGACGGCGCTGAACGTTTCGGCCGATTCAGGCGACGAGACTGTCCAACTCCCCCGGCAGTCGTGCCGGGGCTGAAGGCTGAAGTCGCGCTTCACACGGAACAGGCGCAGGTCGGGATAGGCTGAATCCAGTATTTCGTCGGCGGCATCGGCGACGGGCTGATTGGCCAGTCCCCGGAAACTGACGTCCATATTCGACTGTCCGCCGCAGAGCCAGACTTCGCCCAGCAGGACGTTTTTCAGCGTTCTCGTGTCTTTCCCTGCCGTGATGGCGATTTCGTAGGGGCCGCCCGCCGCGATTGTCGGCAGCGTGATTTTCCAGTTGCCGTCGTCGTCGGTCCGGGTCGTGTAGACGTTTTGGCTCCACGACGGTTCGAGCGTGATGTTGCAGCGGGGCGAGGCTTCACCCCACAACAGGACGTCGGCCTGCTGCTGGAGCACCATGTTGTCCCCGATAATGGCCGGCAGCCGGATGCCGGCCGTCAGCGGAAGCGGGAGGAGGGCAAGCAGCAGTAGCGCTAATAAGTGTTTGGTTTTCATCTTAGATCGGAAATTTTACATTTCAGGGCGTCCATCCGCTCCTTCTGTCGGGAAACTATGACGTAAATCCAGTCTTCGCGGATGTAGGCGAACGGATAACCGTAATCGCCGCTTTTCCAGCGTCCTTCGTATTGCCGGGTATAGCGGTCGTCGGAGAGGATGTAGCATTTGTCGTAATTGAACCCGTCTTCGGAAAGGGCCAGCACCAGCGGATAACGGGTACCCTGACGGGTGTTGTCGGGCGTGCCGATGTAGAGATAGCGTCCGTCGGGCAGGGCGCAGAAAAACGACTTGGTGTTGTTGTCCGAAAAATCGCTGCGTACGGGCATGGTCCAGTTGCGCCCGCCGTCGTAGCTTTGCGCCTGCCAGAGATAGCCGTCGTAGGGCGTGGACGAATTCCGGAAAAGGCAGTACAGCGTGCCGTCGGCATGCTCGAACAGCTCGCCTTCGCACAATGACGGCCGGATCTGTTCGAAGGTGACCTGCTCGGTCTGGTCCTGCGCCGCCGTGCCGCATTTATGCCAGCCGCGCAGCCCCGCCGGATCGTCGGAGTAATAGAACGCCCGGTTGCAGGTCATCGCCAGCCGTCCGGTCGAGAGCCGCAGCGGGGCGTGGCTGGGGAATACGGCCAGTCCGAGCGATACCGGCCGTGTCCATGTCTTGCCGTCGGGCGATGTCACTGCGTAGAGCTGCGGATTCAGCCGGGCGTTGCTCGCGCCGTCGTTGTCGTTTTCCGTGTAATAGACCGTCAGTCGGCCCTCGCAGACCCGGATGCCGCCCGGAGTGAGGATTTTCTTGGTGCCGTAATCGCCGTCGGACGGTTCCGCGAGGAGCTGCGGAGCGCTCCAGCGGATGAAGTCCCGGCTGGAGGCGATCATCACCCGCTGCCCCGGTTCGTCCTCGCCCCGCATGCCGTTCGAATAGACGGCATAAAAGGCGCCTTGAAAATAGGCGACCGAGGGGTGGTGGGAATAGCTCCAGTCGCCGGACGGCATGTAAATTACGGCGTGTTCAGGTTCGATGCGCGGCAGGTCAGCAGCGGGATCGTACGCATTTCTGAAAATGGAGATACGGTCTGTTCCCTTTGGTTCGGCTCCCGGTGCGGGCGGAGGGCTTTCGTTCCCGTCCCCGCCGCAGGCCGGCAGAAGCAGGCCGAATAGTCCGGCTATGGCGATAACGGCGTTTCTCATTGCAGGGCGTCGATTTCGATACGGATTATTTCGATGCGTTCCTTGCGGCGCGAGACGATGACGTAGATATAGCCGTCGTGAACCATGGCGTACGGATAGCCGTAATCGCCGCCTTTCCAGCGGCCTTTGTACTGCTGGGTATATCTGTCGTCGGAAAGGATGAAGGTTTTGTCGAAGTTGTAGCCGTCTTCGGAGAGGGCCAGCACCAGCGGGTAGCGTTCTCCCGGACGGGAAGTGTCCGGGGTTCCGACGTAGAAATAGCGTCCGTCGGGCAGGTTGCCGAAAAACGATTTGGTGTTGTTGTCCGTAAAGCGGCTTTTTACGGGCGACGTCCACGAAATTCCGCCGTCGGTACTCTGCATTTGCCACAGGTAGCCGTCATAGGTTTTGCCCGTACTGCGGAGCAGACAGAAAACCTGACCGTCGTTGTGTTCGAATAGTGCGCCTTCGCAGAGCGAAGGGTGTACCTGCTCGAAGGTTACGGCCCCGTCCTGATATTTGGGAACCTCCATGCGGCAGCGGTTCCATTTGCCGGTGCCGGAGGGATCGTCGGTGTAATAGACCAGCGTGTTGCCCGTGAGGATGATACGGCCGTTGGAGAGCGTCAGCGGCCGGTGGCATGGGAATACGCGGATCGAGAGATTGACCGGCTCGGACCATGTCCGGCCGTCTTCGCTCGTAATGGCGAACAGCGTCGCCTTTATCCTTTTGTTCGAAACGCCGTCGTTGTCGTTTTCCGTGTAGTAGAGCGTCAGCTTGCCGCCGATTACGGTGATGCCGCCCGGCGTGAGTATCTTGGTCTGTCCGAACTCGCCCTCGCCCGGAGAGAGTATGACCCGTGGTTCGCTCCAGTCGGTGAAGTCTTCCGAGGTGGCGAGCATGATCCGCTGGCCGCACTCGTCTTCGCCTTCGGGGCCGTTCGAGAAGACGGCGTAAAAGGTGTCTTTGAAAAAGGCGACGGAAGGGTGGTGCGAGTAGGTCCATGTACGGACCGGGTCGTAGATTACGCTCTTCTCCGCATCCAGCTTCGGGATTTCGGCTTTTGGGTCGTAATTGTTGGTGAATAACGTGGGCTGCTGGCCGAACCCCGCCGTGCAGCTCAGCGTCACGGCCGTCAGGAGCAGGCCGCATCGGATCGTCTTATTCATCGTGCAGGTCTTTTAATCGTTTTGTTCCAGCCATTTGAGGTTGAAACGGTAGTGGTTTTTACTGCTCAGCAGGTGGATTATTCCGTCGGGCGACTGCGTCATCGTCAGGTATCCCCGTGGTTCGGCCCGGTCGGCGTCCGTTTCGAAAAAGCCGGTCCATGCCCCGCCGTCCATGAACCGGTATTGTCCGTCGGTGATGAGTTTGCGGACGGGCCACGTCTTGCCTTCGTCATAGGACACGGCGGCGAACATGCCGCTTTTGATCTTCCCGCCCAAACGCATCCGGTCTTTGTCCTTGGGCGGACGCAGGGGGTGGTGGGTGAAGGATACCAATACGATCGGCCCCTCTTTCAGCCGGATCATCGTACAGCGCTGGCCGCCTGAAATCGGCGGGAACGGAGAGGCTTCGTAACGCCATGTTTTGCCCATGTCGCCGGAGATGCTCCGGGTCATTCGGCGGCGCCCCTTCGCATCGGCGACGTCGTTGCCGCGGCCGAACGCCATCAGCGAGCCGTCCCTGAGCTGGACAACGCAGGCGTGGATACCCGCGATCATGCCGCCGGTGCGTCCCGCTTCGAACTCTTCGGGCTTTTCCCCGCAGGGAGATGTCCAACTGCGGCCGTCGTCGCAGCTGATTTGAATCACCGAACCTTCGTTGTTGTCGGGGCCTCCGTCGCAGGCATTGATGAGCCAGCCTCCGCTGCTGCGGATCATGCCGGCGATGACCTGATGTCCCGGAGTATGTTCCGGGGAGACGATCTGCGGGCGGCTCCATGTCGCGCCGTTGTCGTCCGAGGTCTGCGCCATGAGCGCCAGATTGCGCCACCAGCCGCCGGCTTCGACGCCGTTGAGCAGATAGATGCGGCCGCTGTCGGGATCGCACCGGAGCGACGATCCGGTCATGTTGCGGTCGGGAACCTTGCACAAAAGGCTCGCTTCGTCCCACGAATCGGCTCCGCAGCGCAGGCGGCTGTGCCAGATAGCCATTTCCCGGCCGAATTCGCTGATCGTCGAGAACCAGACGGCGAGCAGGTCACCGTTACGGCACCACGTGACTGCCGGACAATGGTTGTGGGGATACATCGGTGCTGTGGAGATCTGCGGCGGTATGACGTATTCAATGGGGGTGTAATAACGCGGTTGGTCGTTCATATCTGCCCAATGTGCGACGTGTTGCGCTACAGGTTCGGCGGCGGTGGGAGCGGGAACCGGCTTCGTGGCCGGATAGGGCGCTTCGACAATGCGGAATCCGGTCAGGAAATGCTTGTCTTCCGGGATCATGGCCATGCGGTTGGCCGAGCGGAGGTATTCGACGGGGGTCGAATGGCTGCCGCCGCGCGTCACCTTGTAAAAGCCGTCGGCATATCCCACCGGATCGGTCTGGTCGCCTCTGAAATAGGGGCCGTACCAGTCGTAACACCACTCTTCGACGTTGCCGTGCATGTCGTACAGTCCGAAGGCATTGGGCGCGCTCTGCGCTACGGTCAGATCGACGGGGATGAACGAGTGATGCTCTTCCTGATTCTTCAACGCCGCTTTGGGAAGCCGGTCGCCGAAGGAGTAGTGCATGCAGGAGCCGGCCCGGCACGCGTATTCCCATTCGGCTTCGGTTGGAAGCCTGTAGGTGCGGCCCTCCTTTTCGGAGAGCCAGCGGCAAAACGCATCGGCCTGATGCCAGTCCACGAAGATTACGGCTTCGTCGTCCCCGCTCGAAAACCCCTGTTTGCCGCGCAGGGCGCGGTGCGAAGGATCGAACGCTTCGTACTGGGCGTTGGTGATCTCGGTGACGGACATCCGGAAGGGGCGTGAGATGAACACTTTGTGGATCGGTGCCTCGTCGTAGTCTGCGCCCGGTCCGCCGGAACCCATGTAAAACGAGCCGGCCGGGATTTCCGCGAACCGGATCGCAGGGCCGGACTCCCCGGCCCAACAAACGTTTCGGCCGAGGAGTAGCAGCAGGGCGGTAAAAAGTGTTTTTCTGTTCATCGCAGAAGTGTTTTATTCGTTGTCCGCAGGTTCGGCGATCGTTATTTTCAATCGTGCGACGACTTGGCTTTCGCCTTCGAACGTGGCGTTCCGGGCGACGAATACGGCGTCGTATTCCCCTGCGGTTTCGTAAATATATGAATAATTGTCGGTTCTGGCATTCATGGCTTTGACCGGAATGCCGTAATTGGCGGTTCCCTCGCCGTCGATTTTCCCGGCGTATTCGTATTTGTGTCCTGCTTCGCCCGAATAGAAGGTGATGTAGTCGGGGTTGCCGCTGAAGTTGAAGTATACCTCTTTGCCGGCTTCATAGACATTGCCGCTGTCGGGAGTCACCCCGAACGAAACGTCTTCCAGCACCTCCCCGCAGGAGATCAGGCACAACAGAAGGGCCGTAATAAACGTGATGATCAGATTCTTTTTCATCGTATCGGTGATTAAGTCCTTTACCATAAGGGATTTTGTTTGATTGAGAAGTTGGTAGCCAGTTCCTTGCTCGGTATCGGATACCAGTTGTGGCGGTACTCGGTGTAGTCGGCGATTCCGTCCGCATAGCTTTTGTTCGTGTGCCAGCGGGGATCGGCCACCTGCGCCCGGCGCTCCGTGGTCATGGCTTCGACGTAGAGTCCCCAGCGGATCAGGTCTAGACGGCGCAGCCCTTCGAAGCAGAGTTCGCGGCCCCGCTCGTCGATGACGAGCCGGCGGAAATCCTCCTGACCGAGACCTGCGACAGCCGGATAGTCGGAATTGGCCCGTCGGCGCACCTCGTTGATACATTCGTACGCCAGAGTCGTCGGACCGCCGTAAGCTTCGTTTTCGGCTTCCGCCAGCATCAGCAGTACGTCCGAATAGCGCAGCACGGGAAAATTGATCGGCGTGTAGTCCTTGTCCTTCGTGTCGGAAAGTTCGTATTCGCGGCGGAATTTGCCTGCGTTGCAGTAAACGTACTGTTTGTTGTTGAGGTTGCGCCACAGTTTCTCTCCGTTGCGGTAGTAGTACTCGCAGATATTCCAGTCCCGGCGCACGTCGTTCGGATCGTCGAACAGGTCGAACAGTTTGAGCGTCACCGATACGTACCCGTAACCGAATCCGTAGGCGTCGTTCTGGTTGTTGTAAACGCCGTTGTAGCTTCCGACGCAGCCGCCCGTGGTGTGGCCGTCCTGATTGTTACCCTTGAATTCGATTTCCCAGATGCTTTCGCGGTAGGTGAGGTCGTAGATATCCTTGCTGAGGTTGGTGAACACCTCTTTGTAGTCGGGATTCAGCGTGTGAAGCCGGCTGTTACGGACTTTGCGCGCCCAGTATGCGGCCTTTTCGAAAGCCTCCTTGCCTTTGTAGAGGGGGAAGCCGCCCATTTTCAGATAGACGCGGGCGAGGATGCCTTGGACGGTCGATTTCGAGATGCGGCCCGGTCCGTTGAGCTGGTCGGCCGTCCTGACCTGTCCTACGACGTCCTCCATTTCGGTTACGATGAAGTCGAAAACCTCCGCGGCCGGAGTCGAGGGCATCTGAAGCGCCTCCATGTCGGTGTCGCGGGTCGATTTGAGGCGTAAGGGCACGTCGCCCCAAAGGCTCGAAAGCGTGAAGAAATAGTAGGCGCGCAGGAATCGTACTTCACCCATGTACTGGGCGATGAGCGTTTCGTCGATCGGCGAGCCCTGTATATATTCGAGGAACGAGTTGGCGCGGTCGATACCCGTGTAGAGATTCGCCCAGAGGTTGTTCAGCGTCGCGTTCGTATAGGTGTAATTGTTCAGAAACAGTTCCTGTTTGGTATAGTTGCGGTCGTAGTAACTCAAGTCGTCCTGCAGGTTGAAGGCGTAGAACCAGTCCCGGCCGTAGAACGACAGGTCGGACAGCGGTGCGTAAACGCCGACCAGTGCTTTCTGAACGCTCTCCTCGTCCTTGTAGGAGGTTTCCGGCGATACGAAACCCGCAGTCTCGACGTCGAAGAAATTGCAGGAACCCAGCGTTATGCCTGCGATGAATATAAAAAGTAGTTTTTTCATGATCGTTGTTTTTAGAATACGACGTTGATTCCGAAGTTGTAGACGCGTGAGCGCGGGTAGGCCGACCAGTCGTATCCGGGAGTGAGCGCCGTATTTTTGGTCGAAACTTCGGGGTCGTAACCCGAATAGTTGCTCCATGTCACCAGATTCTGCGCCGAGAAGTAGACCCGCAGCTTCTGGACGAAGAATTTCTTGGTGATCTTGGAGGGCAAGGTATAGCCCAGCGAGAGATTTTTCAGGCGCAGGAACGAGCCGTCTTCCACTTCGAAGGTCGAATACTGGGAGGAACCCCAGCCGCCCACGCGCGGAATGTCGCTCATCGGATTTTCGGGAGTCCAGCGTCCGCAGTACTCCTTCCAGCGGTTGTAGCCGACCTCCGATTTGCCGCGTACGAACTGCGTGCGCGCGGCGTTGAGGATGTCGTTGCCGTAATTCCACTGGAAGAAGACGTTCAGGTCGAAACCGAAGAATTCGAAGGTGTTGTTGAAACCTCCCGTGTGCAACGGCTGGCCGCGTCCGATGATCGTACAGTCGTCGGCATTGACCGTGCCGTCGCCGTTGATGTCGCGGAAGCGCGCGTCGCCCGGCTGCACGCCCGAACGGCCGGTGCCGTTGTCGGGAATGTCGGCTTTGAGGACCCATTTGCCGTCGACGTTGTCGAAGTCGTCGTATTTGTAAGTCCCTTCGTAGATATAGCCGTAAAGCATGCCCATCGGCTTGCCGATTTTGGTGATATAGGCGTTGTTGTAGGAGATGACATTGACGATGCTCTCCTGATTGTGCGACAGCGCCAGCACCTTGTTGCGGTTGAAGGCGATGTTGAAATCGGTCGTCCAGCGGAAGTTTTTCGTGTTGAAATTCTCGGTCTGGAGCGTGAATTCCCAGCCCTGATTCCGGACTTTTCCGATATTCATGGTGTTGGTGGAGAAGCCCGACGAGGGTGGGATGTCGGCGGACAGCAGCAGGTCGGAGGTAATCTTGCGGTACCAGTCCACGGCGATCGTAAGCCGGTTGCGGAACAGTCCCAGATCGACTCCCGCATCCCACTGCGTGGTGGTTTCCCATTTGAGGTTCCGGTTGCCCAGATTGACGATGATGTTGCCCGTGGTGTTGCTGTTGTCGAACGGGTACTCCGATCCCTCCGTGGCGTACATCTGCGTCCGGTATGCGTATTCCGAAACGCGGTTGTTGCCCGTCTGTCCCCAGCTGGCCCTGAGTTTTAGGTTGGAGACGACCTTGTTCTGACTGAGGAACTTCTCGTTGGAGATGTTCCATGCGGCGGAGACCGACGGGAAGTAACCCCAGCGGTTGTTCTTGGCGAACTTCGAAGAGCCGTCGGCACGGAACGTCGCCGTGAAGTAATACCGGTTGTCGTAGTTGTAGTTGATGCGCGACAGGAACGACATCAGCGTCCATTCCGCCGAATTGTAGGTCGAAACCACCGGGGAGCCTTCGCCGAATCCGTTGATGCCCAGATGCTCGTTGGGAATATGCGTGGCCTTCATGTAGGTATTTTTGTAGCGGCTGCCCTGCATGGTCTGTCCCAAGAGAATGTCGAATTTGTGCTTTTCGTCCTTGTCGAAGGCGGTCTTGTAGGTCAGGGTGTTTTCGTTGACCCACTGTTGGGTCGATTTGTTCTGCACCGATGCGTTGACTCCGTCCGAACGGTATTTGTTACCCGTGCGCGAACGCGAACCGTTGAATTGCTCATTCGAATAATCGTCCGTCAGGAATCCGCCCATGACTTTGAGCTTCAAGTCTTTGATGATTTCGTATTCGACATAGGCATTGGCCCTGAAATAGTTGTTGATGCGTTTGCGGTATTCGTCCGAAACGATGTAGATCGGGTTTACCCGGAAATCCTGCGACGGGTTGATCGAGGGATCGACCCACTCGTTGATCAGGTCGTCGTCGCCGACCGACACGAACGGACGGTAGCTCCATACGTTGGGCAGCAGGTTGGCGCTGCCCGTGTAGTTGGTCTGCGAAGGAGAGTCGCCGGTCTGCAGGATACGCGAATAGTTCGCCGTCGCCTGTACGTGCCATTTCTTGGCGAAGCGGTGGTCGATCGTGGCGCGGCCCTGATAGCGGCTGTAATTCGAATTTTTGATGATGCCGTCCTGATCGAGCATGGAAAGCGTTGTGCTGAATCGCGTGGAGCGGTTGCCGCCCGACAGATTGACCGAGTACTTCTGTATGGGAGCCGTCCGGAAGATTTGATCCTGCCAGTCGATGCTCTTTACGTTGCGGTAATCCTCGATCGTGCCCCCTTCGCCCAGATAGGTTTTGTTGAAGTCGGCTTCGGTCATGATCTCCTGCTGAAGTGTGACGAACTCATAGGCGTTCATCAGGTCGATTTTCTTGGATATCTGAGCGAATCCCCAGCTTGCGTCGAAAGTCACTTTCGTCGTTCCGGGAGTGCCCAGTTTGGTGGTGATGATCACCACGCCGTTGGCGGCGCGGGCGCCGTATATCGCGGTTGCTGAAGCGTCTTTGAGAATGCTGATCGAAGCGATGTCCGAGGGGTTGAGGGCACCCATCGAGGTGTCTTCCAGCGGGAAACCGTCGATGACGTAGAGCGGTGAGTTGGACTGCGTGACGGAGTTGCTGCCGCGGATGACGATATTCATCTCTTCGCCGGGCATGCCTTCGTTCGAAGTTACCTGCACGCCGGCAACGCGGCCCGCGAAGGCTTCGCCGATGTTGCCGGCGTCGGTTTTGAGCATGTCGCCGACGTTGGCGCGTCCCACGCTGCCCGTCAGGTCCTTGTATTTCACTTCGCTGTAGCCGACGACCACGACTTCGTCGAGACGGGCGTCGGTGGCGGTCAGCACGACGTTTATCTCGGTTTTCTGACCTACGGGAACTTCCTGCGACACCATGCCCAGAAAAGAGAACACGAGACTTGCGGTCGGCGGTACGTTCGAAAGGACGTAACGTCCTTTCGAATCGGATACGGCGCCCCGGTTCACCTCTTTAATGATGACGGTGGCTCCTTGCAGCGGCAGGCTGTCGGGACCCATTACGGTGCCGACAACCTTATGTCCTTTGGTTTGCGCCCCGGCAGGTCCCGCCATCCCTGCGAAGAGTACGGGGAGAATCAGCCAGAGCCGTAAGTTGCGGCGCAGCGCATTATATGTACGAATCATCTTGTTTGTTTTTAGGTTTTTGCTTTGCCGGTTCAGCCCCCTGCGCAGATATTCTGTCTGCGCAGGGAACGATTCCGGTCGTTATTCTTTGACGCAGCGGATCGTTTGGGCGTTTCCGCGCTGGAAGGTGTAGAGCGGATCGACCTCTTTCCAGTCGTTCTTGAATGCCAGACAGCAGCTCTTCGTTCCGGCGGAGGGAGCCGAGGTCCAGTAATAGTAGAACGAACCGCGGTTCAGTGCGCCGGAGCTGTAGTAGCGGCACCCGTTGTAGGGGAACCACGCCTGCTCGCCCGAACCCGTGGCTGCGTAGTAGAGATACCATCCGCGTTTGGTCGGACTTGTGTTTACGACGTTGTGTTGGGCAGGGTCGGTGGTGTTTTCTCCCGTCTTCGTGAAGATCGAGAAGGCGTCCTTGCCCGGAATCCTGTAGCCGGGGGGACACGGATCGTAGATCGACTTTTGATGAGTCGCGGTCAGCTCTTCCTCGCCTTGCGGATTACCCCAGAGGTAGTTGTTGCGTCCGGCGAAAAGCCAGTCCGCCGCCTTGAGAAAGGTTACGGGATTCTGGATCGCGTTGGCGATCGTTCCGGTGGATGCGTCGGAAGCGGCGACGCTCACCTTGGTTACAGATCCGTAGAGGGTCGGTTCGGTCATGTCGTAGAATTTCGACGAGCCGGGGATCGGGTCCTTGCGTCCCCATTGGTAGGACATGCCCAGCGAACCGGTGTCGTCCAGCGCCGATGTGGCGCCCAGACTGCGGTCCATGAAGGTATAGCTGTTGCCGTATTTATTGGCCATGTAAACCTGATCGGCGGGGAGGTCCGTACACCAGATATGCCAGCTCCACATGATGCGGCCCTGCTGGTCCTTGACCGCGATGAGGGCGTTGCCCTTGCCGGCCGAGGTGTTGAACGAGACGATGCCGTCGCTGAGTACCAGTTCCGAGATCAGTCCGTCGGTCGTCTCCCACAGCAGTTCGGCCGAGACGGGGGCGATTGTCGCCGGTGCCGTGAGCGGATTGCCGAGGTAGTCGGTGAAGCTGCCGCCGGGGATAATGCCTTCGCCGCCGTTGCCCATTACGGTCGCATCGAAACTGCACCGCGCCTCCTTGTCGACGATGTAACAGTTGGCCGTTCCCTGTGCGCTGAGGTTGAGCGCCGGGAGTTCGTGGGTGATCTTGACTTCTCCTTCCGCGGGAGTCTCGCTGTCGGTCGCCGTGAACTGATCGAGCGGAAGCGAAACGGAGATGGCGCTTCCTTCCGGACTGGACTGGGCGGGCCGTTTGTTGAAAAGAAACGTGTAGCGGTCTGTGCTGACGAGATAATACATGTTGGCGGCCTGCGTCAGGTCGCAGGGAGCGAGGCCGATGGTAAATTCGATTTTATCGGCCAGCGACGGGGCTTCGTTGAACGTGTAGGTGATGCTGTTGGACGATCCCCGGAGCTGAGCGTCGGGATCGGTCAGGTCGAAGTCGCATGCACCTGCGAAATTTACGCCTTCGGCCGTAATCTTGATGGAATTGACCTTTTCGGAAGCGTATTTTCCTTCGGAGGTGAAGTCGAACGAGAGCTGCGCCGTGGCGGCCTTTTTGCGGAAAACGAACTGCGATTCGCTGGCCGCTTTGACCTCTTCGCACCGGGCGGTCATGATGTTGTTGGCGCCTGCCGTCCGGGCGTTCTGCATGGTGCTGATGACGATCGGAGCAATAAATCCGTTCATGGCGCTTACGGCAGGATAGACGGCGTAAAGGGGCGTTTGCTCGAAATCGAGCGAACCATTGAATTTTCCGGTTGCGGTGCCGATGCCGGTTGCGACGTCGAACGTGCCGGCGTGCCGGCCGTCGGTGACGGTAATGGCATCGTCGATGAGCCAGACGGTCGCTCCGGTTTCATCGGCTCCGGTTCGCGTCGTCGAACTTTTATCCGTGACGTCTGCTCCCGGAATGGTTGCCGTAAGCCCCGAAAGCCGGTTGCCGAATCCTGTCGTCGGGGGAACCTGCTGCGTTTGCTCCGGGTCGTCCGAACAGCCGAGGAGTGCCGTGCAGACGGTGAGCGTTAGAAGTTTTCTGATGGTCATGGTTGCGGTTTTTAGGTGTGTCGGTCGTTATTTGTAGATCGGTCCGTAGGTCGCGCAGGCGCGATAGTCAGAACCTTCCGGGTCGGAGCCGAAGGCGCCCCATGCCGAGGGGCGGAAGAGCCGGTCGGCGTCGAGGTTGTGCATGGCTACCGGAATGCGGAGCATCGCGGCCAGCGTGGCGAGGTCGGCGCCGACGTGTCCGAAACTGATGGCGCCGTGGTTGGCTCCCCAGTTGTTCATCACCGAATAGACGTCGCGGAAAGCGCCGTGGCCTGTCAGGCGGGGGGCGAACCATGTCGTCGGCCACGTGCGGTCGGTGCGCTTGTTGATGATCTCGAAAATCTCGTTATCGACGTTTACGGCCCAGCCTTCGGCGATCTGCAATACGGGGCCGAGTCCTTTCACGAGATTCAAGCGGCACATGGTCATCGGCATTTCGCCGCGGGTGAGGAAGTGCGACGAGAATCCGCCGCCGCGCATGTATTCGCGTCCTGCCGGGTACCATGTCGTGGCTTGGAGACATGCTTTCGCCTCTTTGTCGGATATCTCCCAGAACGGCTTCATTGCGGGATTGCCCGCCGCATCGGACTGCTGTCCTGTGGCGTCGAGCGTGCAGGAACCCGAATTGATGAGGTGGATGATGCCCCCTGCGGCGCGGCCCGTGAGCCGGCGGCCCGTGACGCGCTCGACGGCTTCGGGGGACCAGAACGTGCGTACGTCGGCGAAGAGCTGCGCCCGGTTGGTCAGCAGGTGCAGCAGGAGCATCGAAGCGCCGTTGAGCGTGTCGTTTTCCGTAGCGAAGGTGATGGCTTCGCGGATGCCGTTCCAGTCGAACGACGAGTTGAGGATCGCTTCCGGGAAGTCGCCGTCGGGTCGGAAGTCGGTCCACTGGCGCTGCCCTTGGAATCCGCCTGCAATGGCGTTGTGTCCCATGGCCTCCTCTTCGAATCCCATTTCGGCCAGCTTCGGATTGCCGTGCATCAGGTCACGGAAGATGAGTGTCATCTTTACGACATATTCCCAGACGACGTCTTTCTGTTCGCGCGAATAGACCAGATGTGCGGGGTTGCAGTCGCTGCCTTCGTTGGGCTTGCAGTATTTCTCGACCCACTCCATGGCGCGGGCGAATTCCTCCTTGTCGTAGATGCCCAGTTCGATGCGGCGTTCGATCTCCGAGCAGTCTACCGCTTCATTGCGCATGCCGAGGTACTCCTGAAAGAAATCGGGGTCGGGCATAGAACCTGCGATACCCATCGACACCGAGCCGATCGAGAGATAGGATTTGCCCCGCATCTGCATGACCGCGACGGCGGCGCGGCCGAAACGCAGGAGTTTCTCGCGTACGTCGGCGGGAATCGTATCGTCGTCCATATCCTGTACGTCGCGGCCGTAGATGCCGAAGGCGGGCAATCCCTTTTGGTTGTGCCCGGCCAGTGCCGAAGCCAGATAAACGGCGCCCGGACGCTCCGTGCCGTTGAAACCCCAGATGGCTTTGGGGGTGAGCGGGTCCATGTCGATGGTTTCGGCGCCGTAGCACCAGCAAGGGGTGACCGAAAGGACGGCGCCTACATTGCTGTCGCGGAATTTGTCGGTGCAGGCCGCGGCTTCGGCGACCCCGCCGATCGTGGTGTCGGCGATGACGCATTCGACGGGCGAACCGTCCGAATAACGGAGTTCTTCGCTGTAGAGACGCGCTACGCGCTGTGCCATGCCCATGGTCATTGCTTCGAGCGATTCGCGGATTCCGCCGCGGCGGCCGTCGATGATCGGACGGATCCCGATTTTAGGATGTAAAGGGGTCATGTTTTTTCGTTTTAAGTTGTTTGTTCGGAAGAGGTGGTTATTCGGCTCCCCGGCGGTTCAGGGCTGTTAGCAGGAAGCCCGTCAGGAAGATGACGGTCGTACCGAAGACGATCGTCAGGTAGGTGTGCAGCGGGCTGTGGAAACGGTAGAAGGGCGAACCTTCGTTGATCAGAGGCGAGAGACTCATCCACGCGATGGTCAGCAGTCCGAGGATCACGGCGACGACTGCGTGTACCCGGCGCACGGTCTTGCAGACGACGCCCAGCAGGAACAGTCCGAGCATGCCGCCGCTGAAGATCGACGCCAGCTTCCACCATGCGTCCAGCACGCCGTCGATGCGCATCATCAGCAGCCCGACGACGATGCCGAGCGTGCCGACGACGAACGAGGTGGCATAGAGCGTACCCATATTCTGCTTTTCGGTAAGCTCCTTTTTCGAGAGCCGTTTGGCGAAGTCGGTCAGTACGATGGTCGCCGAGGAGTTGATGCTCGTGGCGACGGTCGACATGCCGGCCGAGAAGAGCGATGCGACGACCAGTCCGGTCAGTCCGGTGGGCAGCCCGTGGACGATGAACCACGGGAAGACCTGATCGGACGGCGTGCCGGCGGGGAGCAGTTCGGGCCGGGCCGTATAATAGGAAAAGAGCGCCGTGCCGATGTAGACGAAGACGAGCGAGACGGGGATGTAGAGCAGACCGCCGAAGAGTGTCGATTTCACGGCTTCGGCCGTCGATTTGGTGGTCATATAGCGCTGTACATAGTTCTGGTCGATGCCGTAGTTCTGCATATTGACGAAAAGGCCGTAGATCAGCACCACCCAGAAGGTCGGTTCGGTCAGCGACAGCGAGAAACTGCCGAGGCTGAATTTGCCGTGTGCCGCGGCGATTTCGAAGAGCTGTCCGGGGCCTTCGGGCATGGTGAAGGTAAGGATCGCGGCGCAGGCGAGGGCACCCACGATCAGAATGATGCCCTGTATGGCGTCGGTCCAGACCACGGCGGCGATACCGCCCAGCAGCGTGTAGATCAGGGTGGCGATTCCCGTGCAGATGATGATGGTTTGAATGTCCCAGCCGAACATCGTGTTCAGCGGCAGGGCCAGCAGCAGCAGGATCGAGCCGATGCGCGCCAGCTGCGTCAGCAGGTAGCAGACCGCCACGTAGCAGCGCGCCCAGTAGCCGAAACGCATTTCGAGGTAGTGGTAGGCCGAGACGCTGTTTACGCTGCGGTAGAGGGGAATGAATACCTTGGCGGCCAGCCATGTGGCGATAGGGATCGAGAGACTGAATACAAAGGGATTCCAGTTGCCTTTGTAGGCGTCGCCGGGCAGGCCGAGAAAACTGATGCTGCTGACGAACGTGGCGAAAATCGACATGCCCACGACCCATGTCGGCAGCGATCCTTCGGCGGCGGTGAATGCGGCCGCGCCTTTGCGGCTGCGGAAGTAGAAGCTGCAGCCGAAGAGGGCGACGCCGCCCACGAAGACGAAAAATACGAGGTAATCGAGTAAGGTTATCTCCATGAGGGTTGGTTGTTATGGGTTATACGTTGCAGTTGGCGCCCAGCGCTTCGAGTGCCTGACGAATCCGGGCGCGCTCCTCGGTGCGGAATTTCCGGTAGGGGTACGAGAGGTAGTCGTCGCAGACTCCCAGCAGCGAAAGTGCGCATTTGACGCCTTTCAGGTAACTCGATCCGTATTTTCCGACGGTATAGACCGATGTGCTGATCTGCATGATGCGGCGCTGGATTTCGCGGACGCGGGCGATGTCATGGGCGCATGCGGCGTCGTACATGGCGACGTAGAGTTCGGGAAAGATGTTTGCGCCGCCGTTCACGCCGCCGTCGGCACCGAGCAGGACGCATTCGCCCGTCAGCTCTTCGGGCCCGACATAAAGTGAAAAGTCGGGATTGTCCCCCAAGTGGTAGAGGAGTGTCTGGAAGTAGGTCATGTTGGCCGAGCTGTCTTTCAGTCCGATGATGTTCGGATGGTTGGCCAGCGTCTTGACGGTCGCGGGTTCGAGGAAGACCTTGACGTGCGACGGCATGTTGTAGAGGTAGAGCGGCAGGGGCAGGGCGTTGGCCAGCGCCGTGTAGTATTCGATCAGCTCCTGCTGCGAAGGGGCGAAGTAGTAGGGCGGGGCGGCCACGACGCCGACGGCGCCGCATTTGGCGGCATGCTCCGCGAGCCGGACGCTCTCGATGAAGGCGGTGTCGGTGACTCCGACCAGCACGGGGATGCGTCCTGCGACCTGACGGCATACCAGCTCGACGAATTCATAACGCAGCCGGTAGGTCAGGCTCTGGGCTTCGCCCGTCGTGCCGAGCAGAAAAATGGCGTGGACTCCGCCGGCGACGAGGTGCTCCGTGAGTCGTACGGTTCCTTCGCGGTCGAGTTCGTCGTCGCCCTTGAGCGGGGTAATCATCGGGGGAATGATGCCCTGAAGTTTGGTAGGGTGCATGGTGAAGGGGTTTAGCGATTTTTAGTTTATTCGTATATTTTATTGTAAATCGTTTTAGCCAATCAGCGAAAAGAGGAAATTATTCCTCGATAAGTTGCGAAATTTCCGTTTCCCGGCCGGGTATGCCGCTCTCGACGATTTCGGGCGTCAGTACGATACGGATGCTGTTGATCGGCTGGTCTTTCTGTTCGATATTCTTGATCAGCAGGTCGAGGGCTTCCGTGCCGAACTGCTCGATCGGCTGCCGCACGTAGGCGACGGCCGTTTTGTAGATGTCGAAAGCTTCGTTGCTGTCGAAACAGGCCATGGCGAAGTCCTGCGGAACGCGCCAGCCGTTGCGGAAAATGGCTGTCAGTCCGTTGGCGGCCAATGTGTTGGTGGCGAATACGAACGCTTCTACGTTGCGCATCTTCGCATCGCGGACGATCTCGTCGATTTTGCCGAGTTTGTCGTGACGCAGGTGATGGATGTTGATCCGGCCGTTTAGGCCGGCTTCCGTCATGCAGAAGCGGTAGCCCTCTTCGCGTTCCCTGATGTTGGACAGGTTCATCGAGTAGGAGATCATTTCGATCCGCGTGAAACCCTGACGGATCAGCGCCTGAGTGGTTTCGACGCCAGCGCGCCGGTTGTTGAGTACGACACTGCTCAGTTCGGTGTCCGGCACTTCGCGGTCGAGCAATACGACGGGGATATTCTGCAGGGCGACATTACGGATAATTTCATCGGCGCCTTCGCAGGGGACGATGATCAGCCCGTCGATGCCCTTGTTGCGGAAAACCTCGATCAGGTTTTCGAGTTTCTGCGGATTTTCGTCCGTACTGCCGAACAATACGGTATACTTATGTTTATATGCGCGGTCTTCGATGCAGCGGGCGATGTCGGCGAAAAACTTGTTGGAGATGTCCGATACGATTACCCCGATGGTGTTCGTCTTGCCGCTGCGAAGCGTGCGTGCCGCATTGTTGGGCTGGTAGTTAAGCTTTTCGGCGACCTCCAGAATCCGTTGCGCCGTCTCTTTGTTGACGCGGTAGGTCTCCTTGCCGTCGGCTTTGTTGTTCATGACGAATGACACCAGTGCGATCGAAACGCCCGCTTCGGTGGCTATGTCCTTTATGGTTACTTTGCGTGTCCGCATATTTTTTGCGATTTTTTGTGATATCCCGGAAATTCTCTTACCTTTGCAAAGGTAATTAAAACGTTTTAACAAACAAATTTTTTGCGATTTTTTTATGCTGCGACGTGATATGCAAACTCAGATCAAGTATGTAATAGGAGTCGATTTCGGCAGCGATTCGGTGCGCTGCCTGATTGTCGGCACGGCCGACGGGGCGGAAATCGCATCGGCGGTGGCGGCGTATCCCCGCTGGAAGAAGCGACTTTACTGCGATCCCTCCCTGAATCGGTACCGTCAGCATCCGTTGGACTATATCGAATCCTTGGAGCAGTGTGTGCGCGAAGCTTTGGAAAAGTGCGGCAAAGAGGTGGCGGACAATATCTGCGGCATCTCTTTCGACACGACCGCTTCGACGCCGGCGCTGACTGACGAGCGGGGCGTTCCGTTGGCGCTGCTGCCCGAATACGCCGAAAATCCCGATGCGATGTTCGTGCTTTGGAAAGACCATACGGCATTGGCCGAAGCGGACGAGATAAACGATCTGGCGAAACGCTGGGAGGTCGATTATACCCGTTACAGCGGTGGCGCCTACTCCTGCGAATGGGTGTGGGCGAAGATGCTGCACTGCCTGCGCAGCGATCCCGCATTGCGTGCGAAAACCTGTTCGTGGGTCGAGCACTGCGATTGGATATGTGGACTGCTGACAGGAGATACGAAGCCCGAAACCATCGCCCGAAGCCGTTGTGCGGCGGGGCACAAGGCGATGTGGCATGAGTCGTGGGGCGGTCTCCCGTCGCCCGAATTCCTCTCGGCGGTCGATCCGCTGCTCGATATTTTCCGCGGGCACCTCTATACCCGGACCGTTACCGGTGACGAATGTATCGGCGGGTTATGCCCCGAATGGGCCGCACGGCTGGGACTGAGGTCGGGGATTGCAGTCGGCGTGGGGGCCATTGACTGTCATGTGGGCGCTGTCGGGGCGGGAATCGTTCCCGGAACCTTGGTAAAGGTGATGGGGACTTCGACTTGCGACATCGTGGTCGGCGCCTACGGCGAAGTCGGGGACCGTGTCGTACGGGGCATTTGCGGTCAGGTCGACGGCTCGGTACTGCCCGGATATGTCGGATTCGAAGCCGGACAGGCAGCTTTCGGCGACATCTATGCTTGGTTTCGGCGGATCATGGCGTGGCCCTTGAGCCGGATCGCGCAGGGGGACGAAACTCTTGAGGAGCGGATACTCGGCGAGCTGACGGCCGAGGCCGAATCGCTGCCGCTGACGACCGGAGATCCGGTCGCGCTCGACTGGCACAACGGACGCCGGACACCGGATGCGGACCCCCGCGTGCACGGAGCGATCGACGGCCTGACGCTGGCGACCTCCGCTCCGGCTGTCTTCAAGGCGTTGGTCGAAGCGACGGCTTTCGGTTCCCGCGCCATCAACGAGCGGATGCTCGAAGAGGGGGTGCCGATCGACAACATCATCGCTATCGGAGGCATCGCGCGCAAATCTTCTTTCGTGATGCGCACGATGGCCGACGTGATGGGCATGCCGATCCGGGTGCTGGACAGCGATCAGGCCTGTGCGCTGGGGGCGGCGATGTTCGCGGCCGTTGCGGCGGGCATTCATGGGTCGGTTGCCGAAGCGCAGCAGGCTATGCGCCCCGGTTTTTCGGCCGAATATCGCCCCGATATGGAACGGCATGCAATTTATGATTATCTTTATGCGCGTTATCTGGAACTCGGAGCAGCGCGTTGAATGATAAAGAGGCTTTTCCTGCTGGCGGCCCTCACGGGCGTGTGGAGCGTGTCGGCGCAGAACGGCACGCTGCACCTGCGTCTGGTCGATCGCGTTACGCGGGAACCGGTCGTCGGGGCCGTGGCCGAACTGCGCTCGCAGGCCGATACCGCCCAAACTCCGTTTTATGCGGCTTCCGACATCGACGGGGCGGCGCTGTTGCAGCGTGTGCCGGCCGGGGCGTGGCGGCTGCGCGTGACTTCGCTCGGATACGAGGCTTTGGAGCGCGAGCTGCGGACTTCGGGCGGGAAAACCGATCTCGGAATGTTGGAAATGTCGCCCGGCGCCGAAGCGATCGAGAGTGTGGTGCTGGAGGTGCCTGCGCTGAGATCGTCGATTCGCGGCGATACGCTGAGCTACCGGGCCTCGGCCTACAAAGTCACGTTCGGAGCCGACGCCGGGGCGCTGATCGGCAAGATGCCGGGGCTGGAGGTGGCCGACGGCGTTATCGAAGCGCAGGGCCGGACCGTGCAGCGGGTGTTCGTGGACGGTCGCGAGTTTTTCGGCAACGACGTGATGTCGGCAGTCCGCAACATTCCGGCCGATATGGTCGAAAGCATTGACGTCTACAATTCGCAGGGCGACCAGTCGGAATTTACGGGCGTGGACATCGGCGACGGCTATACGGCCATCAATATCGTGACGCAGCCCGACAAGCGGCGCGGCGCTTTCGGCCGCCTGTTCGCCGGGTACGGAATCCCTGACAAATATATCGGCGGCGGCAATGTCAATATCTTCAACCGGGCGCGGCGGCTGTCGGTCATCGCGCTGGTGAACAATGTCAATATGCAGAATTTCTCGTCCGAGGATATTCTGGGGACGACGGAGCAGGGGCAGGCCAACGCCCGCAGCGGCAGCGGCAACTTCATGGTGCGGCCGCTCGACGGCGTCTCGACGGTGCAGGCCGTGGGGGCGAACTACAGCGACGAGTGGGGCGAAAAGGCCAAGATTACGGCCAGCTATTTCTTCAATCGGGCCGACAACCGCAACGAAAGCCTGACCGACCGGCAGACCTTCACCTCTTCGGAAAAGCTGGTGCTGTATGACGGCGCGACCGATGCGCGGATCGAAAATGTCAACCACCGCTTCAATTCGCGTTTCGACTACAAATTCAACAACCGCCATTCGCTGATGATGCGCACGGCGTTCAGCGTGCAGGATTACCTGCTCGACAACGAGACCTTCAGCCGTACCGACAACAAATTCGCGGACGACGACATCCGCTTCGTGAACCGCCGCCGCAACTTCGCGCACAACGACAATTTCGGCTACAACGTCTCCAACAACCTGATTTACCGTTACCGGCTGCCGGGCAGGAAGCTGCGCAGCCTGACTTTCGGCGTCGGCAGCCGATACAGCGGCGGGGAGCAGTTCAGCCTGCCGCGGCAGTATACCTTCCGCGACCCGGACGACATCGGGGCCGATACGGCTGCTTACGACGCCCGCAGTATTTCGCGTACGAACCGTGAACAGCCCGGCTATTACGTCAGCGGAAACGCGGCCTACACCCATGCGTTCGGCCGGCGTTCGCGCATGAGCGCCGATTACCGCGTGACTTACGCCGCCAACCGGGTGAACCGCCGGACGGTGCTTTTCGACAATAAAACCGGGATGTTCGGCCCGGAACCCGATCCGCGCCAGTCTACGGATTACGATTACGACTACCTGACCCAGCGTGCGGGGCTTTCCTACCAGTATCTTTTTAAGAAGACCAAGGTCGCGGCGTCGGTCTATTACCAGCATGTCGATTTTGGGGGCGACTACACGCTGCCCGTGCCGGACAGGACTTCGGCGTCGTTCGACAACATAACCTACAGCGTGGTGGGCAACATCCATTTCGACCGCAGCAACCTGCTCAAGATCGACGCAGCGTCGCGCACGCGGAATCCCCGCGCCGCCGATCTCCAGAGCATCGTCAATACCACCAACCGGCAGCATGTCTTTGCCGGAAATCCGGGGTTGAAGCCCGTCTATACGCATGATCTTTCGGCGCAGTATATCCGTTCGAACGCCGCCAAGGGCCGCACCTTCACGCTTGTCGTGCGGTTTTCGGCCAGCCCCAATACGATTGCCGATTCGCTGGTGATCGACACGCCGCACTTCGTCATCGACGGCGACGGCACGGAGCTGGGGGAGGGCAACCAGTTCGTGCGGCCGGTCAATCTGCCGGGATACTGGAACCTGCGCACGACGCTCAGCTACGGCTTTCCGGTGCAGTGGCTGCGCAGCAACCTCAACGTCAGGGCCGGAGTTACGACCGGGCGTATTCCGAGCGTCATCAACGGAACGCGCAACCGCCTGAACGGGGATTCGTACGACGCCGGGCTGACGCTGGGGAGTAACATCTCGGAGAGCGTCGATTTCAAAATCGGCTATACGGGCTGTTACAACGTGAGCCGTAACAGTTCGCAGATCCGGACCGTGGACAACGTCTATGTCAGCCAATACCTCACGGCCGACCTGAATTTTGTGCTGTGCCGACGGATCGTGCTGCGCGGCAGCGCCGACTACAACTATTACAAGGGAATCACCGACACGTTCCGCGAGGAGCGGCTGATCTGCAACCTGCAGGTCGGATGCAAACTCTTCCGCAGGCGGCTGGGCGAGGTGACCGTCGGCGTCAATGATCTCTTCGACCAGAACGGCACGACCTTCCGCCGCACGGTGACGGGCACCTACATCCGCAACGTCTCGAACCTCGGTCTGGGCCGCTATTTCCTTGCCCAGTTCTCGTACAACCTGCGCCTGTTCCCGCGTCAGGGAGCCGCCGTGACCCGCATCTTGCAGCAGGGGGCGGAATAAACACGCCGAGCAGAGTTTTTCGACCGAAAAACCGGATGCCGGAGTCGTATTTCCGGATTTTTCGCTATATTTGTTCATACATTCAAATAAAGTAAGGACAAATGAGGCAGAATCATCTCTCTCCGGCCCTCCTCTGCGGAGTTGCGGCCGCCGTTCCCGCGGTATGCGCCGCGCAGCAGGGGGCGGGCGGCAGGGAATCCGGGCGGCCCAATATCGTCTATATCATGACCGACGACCATGCTTATCAGACTGTCGGCGCCTACGGGCATCCGATTTCGCGGCTGGCGCCGACGCCCAATATCGACCGGCTGGCACGCGAAGGAATGCTTTTCCGCGAGGCGTTCGTCGAAAACTCGATCTCGGCGCCTTCGCGGGCGACCCTGCTGACCGGCGTGTACAGCCATCGTCACGGCCAGACCACGCTCAGCTACGGCATTATGGATACGACGCTGGTGCATTTCCCCGAACTGCTCCGGGCCGAAGGCTACCGGACGGCGATCTTCGGCAAATGGCATCTGAGCGTCGAACCCAAGGGCTTCGATCATTACGACCTGCTGTGGGATCAGGGAGAGTATTACAATCCGGTGATGCGCACGCCCGAAACCGGCGGCAGGTACGTCCGTCAGGAGGGATACGCCACCGACATCATTACCGACCACGCTTTGGCGTGGCTCGACGGGCACAGGGACGACGACGCGCCTTTCTGCCTGATGATCCACCACAAGGCCCCGCACCGGAACTGGATGGCCGACCTGAAGTACCTCGATCTGTACGAGGATGTCGAGTTCCCGGAGCCGGAAACCCTTTTCGACGATTACGCCACGCGCGGCGACCAGATGCGCCAGCAGCAGCTGACGATCGACCGCCACATGGGATATGCCTTCGATTTCAAGGTGGAGGAGCTGAAGGACGAGCCGACTCTGCAATACATTCACGACAGCTGGGATATCGCCATGAGCACGCTGACGCCCGAACAGCGCCGCGTGTGGGACGACTCCTACGGTCGTAAGAACCGGGACTTTCTGGCCGACCGTCCCGAAGGGAAGGAGCTGCTGCGCTGGAAGTACCAGCGTTACATACACGATTACTGCCGCACGATCCGTTCGGTGGACGACCAGATCGGCCGGGTGCTCGACTATCTGGAGGAAAGCGGCCTGATGGACAACACGCTGATCGTCTACACCTCCGATCAGGGATTCCTGCTGGGCGAACACGGTCTCTACGACAAGCGTTTCATGTACGAGGAGTCGTTCCGCACGCCGCTGATCATGGCGTGGCGCGGGCATATCCGCCCCGGTACGGTCTGCCGGGAGCTGGTGCAGAATATCGACTATGCCCCGACGCTGCTCGACGCCGCCGGCGTCGAGGTCCCGGACGGAATGGACGGCGTTTCGCTGCAACCCCTGTTCCGCAGCGGAAAGGCGCGCGGCTGGCGGACGTCGCTCTATTACCAGTATTACGATTATCCCGCCGTCGGCAGCGTGCGTGCGCATTACGGCATCCGGACCGATCGTTACAAACTGATCCATTGGTTCGGTCCGGGGGCGGACGGCGACCCCGACATCGACTTCTGGGAGCTGTACGACCTGCGGAAAGATCCCTGCGAGGTGCATAATGTTTACGAGGAGCGCGGATACCTCCCTATTCGCCGGGAGCTGGCGCGGCTGTTGGCCGAAAAACGCGGCGAGTTGGGAATCAGATAGTTGGTTTGCATGTCCGTTGATAAGGACATTCGGAAAATCCTTTCCGGATGTCCTGTTCTCATGTCCGGTCGTAAAACACGCTTCTATGCACCTGCCGCCTGCCGTTCCGGTCGCTGTGTTTATGTGAGTACATTGAAACGCTTCTATTTTGCTATTATTCCCCGATTTGCAACCGTATTGCCGAATGGACGCCGCCGAAAAATATCGCATGTGCATACTATGTATAATCAAATAAATGTCGTATATTTGTATTACGATAATAAATAGCGCAATGAAACTTCGACTCGACCCGAACTCCACCCAGCCGCTGCATCAGCAGGCGGAAGACCTGCTGCGCACGATGATTCAGCAGGAGGAGTATAAAAAAGGCAAGCTGCTGCCCAATGAGGTGGAACTCTCCAAAGAACTGAACATATCCCGCAATACGCTTCGGCAGGCCATCAACCGGCTGGTTTTCGAAGGTCTGCTTATCCGCAAGAAGGGTTACGGCACGACTGTTGCGCCGCAGAACGTGATGAGCAATGCCCGCAATTGGATGAGTTTTTCGCAGGAGATGCACGCGCAGGGAATGGTGGTGCAGAATTTCGAACTGCATATCAGCCGCAAACACCCTTCGCAGGAGGCGGCTGCGTTTCTGAACGCTCCCGAAGGGACGAAACTGCTCTGTCTGGAGCGTTTGCGCGGACGTCCGGGACTGCCGTTCGTCTATTTCATCTCCTATTTCAATCCGGCGATTCCGATGACGGGCGAGGAGGATATGGCCATGCCGCTGTATGAGAACCTGCAGAAGAATTACGGCATCGTCGTCAAGACTTCGCGCGAGCAGATCTATGCCCGTGCGGCGAGTCCCGATCTGGCCGACAAGCTCGATATCAGCGAAGGCGCGCCGATTCTCGTGCGCAAACGTTTCGTGCTCGACATAAACGACAAACCCGTCGAATACAACATCGGCTATTACCGGGCTGACAGCTTTACCTATTCGATCGAGTTCACCAACGATTGACGGCGCGGCGGCTGAATCCGGCGGTGGCAACTGAGACGTCAGGATGCGGGTCTGCGGTGCGCGGCTGAAATGGCGGCGCGGTCGAGACTGCGGGATCGGTGTCGGATACGGCCGAAACGGCAGTGTGGCTGCAGCGGCGGGACGGTGTCCGGTATGGCTGAATCCGGCGGTGCAGAGACAGACCGGGCGCCGGGTTGGTCTGTAAGACGGTCCGGAGTGTCGGACTCGGTCTTTGCGGCGGGGCGTTCCGTAGGGAGGTCATGGGCCGCGGAGCAGGCCCATAAACAATACGAATAAAGGCGGAACATTGTTCCGCCTTTATTCTTGTCCGTATCTCCGGGGTTATTTCAGACCCCAGCTCTTGTTGGGTTCGGGTCCCATTTCGAGAACCAGCTCCCCGCCCTGCAGCAGCTCCGAAGCCGGGAAGTGGAACGTGTCGAGCTGTCTGCCGTTCAGGCGGGCGCTCTGCACGTAGATGTTTCTGCGCGAAGCGTTGTGGGCCTTGATGGTGAACTTTTTGCCGCGGCCGTAACGTTCGCCGAGGTCGATCGTCACCTCTTCGAAGATCGGGCTTGCGATTTCGTAAACCGGATCCACGCGGCATCCGCCGTCGGTCTGGAACAGACCGATCGAGGTCATGATCGCCCATGCGCTCATCTGTCCCTGATCCTCGTCGCCGAGGTAGGCGTTGGCGATGCCGTAACCGTAGTAGCGGTCGAGGATCGAGCGGCTCCAGCGCTGGGTGTTCCACGGCGTGTCGGCGTAGTTGAACAGGAATGCGAAGTGCATCGACTGCTGGTTGCCCTGCACGACGGGGTGGTCCCAATACTGGTCGTTCGGGGCGTTGTAACGCCACGCCTCGTCCTGATTGAAGCCCCAGAGCAGGCGGTCGGTGAAGCGCTGCTTGCCGATCTTCTCGACCAGCGCCGGGACGTCCTGCGGTACGAAGAAGGTGAGCTGCCATGCGTTGCCTTCGACGTAGTGCTGGTTGGCGCCGCTGCGGAAGGGATCGAAGTTTTCGAGCCATTGGCCCTTGCTGTCGCGCATGTGGCAGTAACCCTCGTCGCTGATGACGTTGCGCCACCAGTAGCCGCGGTCGTTGAACGTGCGGTAGGTCTCTTCGTCGCCGAGCGCCTTGGCCAGCTGGCCTACGGTCCAATCGTCGTAGGAGTATTCCATCGTATTCGAGAAGCGGCCCTTGTCGTAGGGGACGTAGTGGTGTTCCATGTAGGCGGTCAGGTCGCGGTTGCCGGCGAAGCCTTTGAATACCTTCTGCGCCGGGGTGGTCTGCATCTTGACCGAGGCTTCGAGCGCCTTCTTGGCGTCGAAGTCGCGGATGCCCATCTGCCATGCGCTGACGATCAGCGGAATTTCGTGTTCGCCGACCATGACGGGAATGTAGTTCATGCCTGCGGGGCCTTTGGCCAGCCAGCCGTTGGCGTCGTACATCGCCAGCTGCGAGTTGACCCAGCGGCTGCTCCATTCGGGCGTCACGAGGTTCCAGAACTGGTTGAGGTTCCAGAACGTGTTCCAGAATGCGTCGCAGCCCAGCATGACGTCTTCCGAGGGATCGGCCACGGTGTGTACTTTGCCGTCGGTCGAAACCCACTGGCCGTTTACGTCGCTCCACGTGTTGCGGCTGCAGATCGCACGGTACATGTTGTTGTAGAAACGGACCTTTTCGAGCCGGTCGTTGGTCTTTACAGTCAGGCGGCTGAACAGGTCGTTCCATGTGTCCACCTGATTACGGCGTACGGCCTCGAAATCCCAGCCGAAAGGTTCGGTGACTTCGGCGGCGAGGTTCTGCGCGGCGTTTTCGACGCTGACGAGCGAGATGCCCGAACGTACCTGTACGACGGGATTCCGCACGGGATCGAACTCCACGAACAGGCCTGCGTATTTGCAGGGGCCGCTGCTGAGCTCCCGGATGTCGTTGGCGACGACGTCGTCTTTCCAACTGCCCACGCGGAGGATCGGACGGTCGAATTCGACGACGAAGTGCAGTACGTAGTCCTGATCGGCGTCGTGGCTCCATACGCCCGGCGAGAACTGGTGGCACGAACCCTCGATGCGGCGCTCTCCGACCCGCTTCACCGAGACGTTTTTGAGCTGGATGCCGTACTCGGTTTCGGGATGCAGCTCGATCAGGATACGGCCCGTGCCGCGGTCTGCGGGGAAGGTGAAACGCTCGAAGCCGCAGCGTGTCGTGGCCGTCACTTCGGCCTTGATGCCGTAGTCGGTCAGGTCGGCGCTGTAATAGCCGATGTCGGCCCGCTCGGTGCGCTTGTCGATGCGCGAGCGGTAGCCTTCGTCGGGCTTCTGTTCGTCGCCGACGCGGGTTTTCAGCTCGCCGTTTGCGGCCATGATGCCCAGTCCTCCGAGCGTCCACTCGTGGATGTGGCTGAAACAGCCGATATTCTCGAACGAGGGCTGGTAGCCGGCCTGCCATCCCGTATTCTGGTTGTCGGGGCTCATCTTGACCATGCTGAACGGCATCCACGGTCCCGGCGCGATCATCCAGCGCGAGTGGGCCGTGCCGATGCGCGTATCCACGTAATCGGCCGGCGTCTGGAGCGTTTGCGGTGTGCGTACGACGCTGCCCCGTGCTATTTCACGGCCGTCGCAAAGAATCCGGTAAGCGCTCTTTTTGGCTTTCTTCACCTGCGGCATCGGGGCTTCGAGCTGGTAACGGCCCGTTTCGATGCGCTGGTTCAGTATCTCTTTGCCGTCGAGTTCGACGCTGAGCGCGGGTGCGCCTTCGAGCCATTCGAGATCGACCAGCAGGGGCTGGACGCGTCGTTTGCCGTCGGCCAGTTCATAGGGAGCGGCCTCGATGTTGCGGATGAAGAGTTGCTGCGGCTGTTCCACGTTCGTGCCGGCAGGGCCTTCGAGGCTCACGCGGTCGAAAAGTATCCACGAGCCTTCCAGCACGGTGATCGTCACCTCGTTGCCGCCGGCCTTGAGTACGCCGGGACGGATCGGGATTTCGAGCCGGCGGGGCGTCGCTTTGGCGAGATTGCCCGTGATCGACAGCGTATCGACGATCTTTTCCATCTGGTTGGGCTTGCGCTGGTCGGCGACGCTGAGTCCCGGAGCGTCGAGCTGGAACTTGGCATCCTGCGTATTGACCGAAACCTTTACCAGCGGCAGGAAGTTTTTGGCGTAATCGAGCAGATCGACGACGAGCGTGCAGGTTCCGTCGGAGGGAATCTCTTTCAGGCCGAAGAGGATATTGACCTGATGCGTGCGCCAGCCCGACGTGGGCCATGTGCCGCCCCACGTGTCGGCAGGTCCGGGCAGGACGTAGGGGAAATCGGCGGCGGGAACGGAGTGCCCGACGAGGAAATATTTGTCTTCATAGCCGAAATCGTTGGCGAGGAAGTCGCGGAAGCGGTCCGGAGCCAGTGCGAATTCGGACGCCGACCGGTCGGCCTGTCCCACCGTCCATATAACCGAAGGAGATTGCTCCGCAGCCGTTGCCGCCGTGGCGAGAAGGCATGCTGCAATTCCCGAAAACAATGTTTTTCTCATGGTTTGGGTTTGTTGGTTGATTAAATGTTCATACAATTTTGGCGTAAAATAAACAAAATTTTCGTGTAAATGCAAATTTCAGCTCTGTTTTGCTCGAAAAAGTTGAATTTGCCGCTGCTTTATGGTTTTTATTGTAGGTACATATGTGCGTTCCCTGCCGCCTGAAACAGGCGTCTGCCGGTGTTTACCTATTATTATATATGGAAAAGGCGGTTGCTGTCCGGGCTTCGCTCTTGGAATGCGGATAATTCGCCGTTGGCGGATATGTTGTCGCAGTAGGGCTGTTTTGCGCGTGACGGCGGTCGGCGTTATGGTTTCCGACATCGGACATGCCCGATTGTCCGTCGGTGCAAAACCCGGTCGTCTACAAGGCGTTAAGCCTCCCGCCGGAACCTTCGGCCGCAGAGGGGGCGGTATGTTTCTGCTATGTATTTTATTGTTTGCACAATAATCGGTCTGACATGTCCGGTCTTTTGGGATAGAGCGTGCTTGATACGTTTGTTTGTGTTTAATATATTTAAATACAGTGTTTTATGTTTCTTGTTCGTCCGCGTTGTATGGTGCGTTTGAAAAATTATTTGAAATTTTTTCGCTTGAAACAAACAGAATACGGAAAATATTTTTACATTTGCGATGTAGTAATGTATGGACATATGTGAAAACAACCCGACATATGTCTTTCCGGCCTGCCGGATACGTATAACGACTAACCTGTAGAAATGAAGAAGTTACTCCTTTTATGGCTCCTGACGCTGGCGACGACCGCCGCCGTGCATGCACAGCGTGTCGAAGTCTATCGCCAGTTGCCTTCCGACCAAATTACGGCGTCGGCCAGTTCGACGCTCAGGGGCTCGTCCGCCGCGGCTGCGGTCGACGGCGCCGGCATGCGGGGCGACCTGCACGAAGCCAACAATCTGGGGCATGGCATGTGGGTGTCGCAGGCTTCGGCCGGAACGGTGCGTTACAGCCCCTCGACGCGCGAAGGGGTAGTGTGGTTCCTCTGTCAGGTGGGCGATAAGAATTCCCCCCCCCCGTCAAATCGACCAGATCCGCATATGGAATCATAACCAGAACGAACACACCCGCCGCGGACTGAACAAAGTATATGTCGAGTATTCGGCCGACGGCCAAACGTGGCAGCTGCTGCCCGACGGACGGCTCGACTACCACGTCATTCCGGAGTCGGTGGGGCGCAATCCCGAACCGGCCGACCTTATCCTGAACACACCGGGCTTGAAAGCCCGCTATATCTGTTTTACGGCAGCTGCCGGCGGCGAGGGCAACCACTACGACCGCAACGATCCGGTCGTCATGCGCGAAGCGGCCGACATGCACCAGAATCCCGATTATTACGGGCTGGCCGAAATCCGTTTCTATACGAAGGAGCGCGCCGACGTGCGCACGCTGGCTCCCGTTTCGGAGCTGTCGCTCGCGGCTTCGCAGGGCTATCTGAAAACGCCCGAAGGACCGTCGCGCGAATTCACCCTGCGCTTCGACAATCCGATATATGCCGGGGCCGACCTCGCGTTCGAATGCGGCGGGCGTACGTGGAACGCCGAAATCGCACCTTCGGGCGTCGGCGTCGTGCGTTACGACGGCCTTTTTCCGGCGGGATACATGGAGGAGACGGCGAAGTTCGACGTGCGTCTGACGAGCCGTCAGGGAACCGTCGAAAAGCGTTTCGAGGTGCCTGCCGCCCGCAAATGGACCGTCAATTTCCTCTCCCATTCGCATCAGGACATCGGCTACACGCACCGTCAGATGGACGTGATGAAGCTTCAGTGGCGCAATCTGGAGCGTGCGATGGACCTCGCCGAGCGGACGAAGGATTATCCCGAAGGCGCCCGTTACCGCTGGAATACCGAAGCGACGTGGTCGATCGCCGGGTATCTCGAAGCCTATGCCGGAACCGACAAGGCCGCACGGCTGATTCAGGCCGTACGCGACGGCGTAATCAACATCGACGCCCCGCTGGGCAGTATCCTGACGGGCATCTGCCGTCAGGAGGAGTTGATGCACATGTTCGACGACGCGCACCGGCTTGCCCGTGAAATCGGCGTGGAGGTGAATACGGCGATGATGAGCGACGTTCCCGGACAGGTCTGGGGACTTGCCACCGCCATGTCCAAAAACGGCGTGAAGTACTACTCGCCGGGTCCCAATTACGTGCCTTTCTACGGAAAGATCGGCAACGACCGCGCCGCGGCCCTGCACGTCGAATGGGGCGACCGGCCCTTCTACTGGCAGTCGCAGTCGGGAACAGACAAGGTGCTGGTGTGGCAGGCCGGACGCGGCTATTCGTGGTTCCACGGCTGGCTGGCCGGACGCCTTTCGGTGTGCGGGGTGGAGCCGATCTGGAACTACCTGCAGGAGCTGGAGACCGACGAATTTCCCTATAACACCTGTTATCTGCGCTACACGGTCCACGGCGACAACGGACCTCCCGACGAGCTGATGCCCGACGTGATCCGCGCGTGGAACGAGCGTTACGATTCGCCGCAGTTCCGCATCACGACGACCAAGGAATTCTTTACGGCATTCGAAGAGCAGTACGGCGAATACCTGCCCACCTACGGGGGCGACATGACCCCGACGTGGGAGGACGGCGCCTCCTCGACGGCCCGCGAAACGGCGATGAACCGCGAGAGCGCCGCCCGTCTGACCCGTACCGAAATTCTCTGGAGCATGCTTTCTCCCGAAAGCGACTATCCTGCCCGTGAACTCGCCGAGGCGTGGAAGAATGTGCTGCTCTTTTCCGAACATACGTGGGGCGCGTCGGCCAGCGGTCCCGATCCCTACTCGCAGTTTACGAAAGACTTGTGGGCCGGCAAGAAGATGTACGCCGACAGCGCCGACGTGCAGTCGCGCCGTCTCTGCGACGAGGCGATGGCCGGCATAACGGCCGGCGAGGGGTATGTTCAGGTGCTCAATACGAACCTCTGGCCCCGTACGGACGTCGTGACCGTGGCGGCCGACCTGACCGGCAAGCGGCTGCTCGCTCCTTCGGGAGAGCCGGTCGCCGTTCAGCGCCTGCACGACGGCGGCTGGATCTTCCTTGCCGAGGAGGTGCCCGCGCTTTCGTCGTCCGTTTACCGGATCGTTCCTGCCGCGCCTGCCGCGAAGGCGAAGAAGAGTCCTGCGGCTCCGGCTTCGATGATCGGCGGCAACGTGCTCGACAACGGGCTGGTGCGTGTCGCGGTCGATCCGGCGAAGGGTACGATCCGCTCGCTGAAGGCTGCGGGCGCCGATTACGAATATGCCGCAGGCGAAGGACTCAACGATTATATCTATTCGGGCCGCATTGCCGCCGATCCGCGGGGCATCGACCGGGTGACGCGCGTCGAAGTGCTCGACGACGGCCCCGTCGCCGCGACCCTGCGCATCGTCTCCGACGCTCCGGGCTGCAATGCCCTCTGGCGCGACGTGACGGTTTACAGGGGACTCGGCCGCGTCGATATCCGCAATACGGTCGACAAGCAGGATATTTTGGAGCACGAAAGCGTGCGTTTCGTCTTCCCGTTCAACTTCGCGCATCCCGAAATCACGATGGACCTCGCCATGAGCGAGATGCACCCCGAACGCGAACAGCTCGCGGGCGTCAACAAGCACTACTATTCGCTGCTGAACGGCATGGCCGTCGGCGATCTGGAACATGCCGTATGCCTGACCACCCTCGACGCGCCGTTCGTCGAGCTGGGCACACCTTCGGGCGAAGATTACCGGCTCAATCCCCGCCACGGCTACGGCTGGTGGCCCTCGGCGCAGATTTCGCCCGTGGTCTATTCGTGGGTGATGAACAATACGTGGCGGACGAACTACAAGGCGTCGCAGGGCGGCGTGGCCAGCTTCCGTTATTCGCTGCAGATATGCGACCCGTTCGATCTGAAACTCAAACAGCGCGGCGCCGAACGCGAACAGCCCCTGATCGCCGTCGAAAGCGGCAGGGCCGAACCTGTCGGCCGGCTGTTCCGGCTCGAAGGCCGCAACCGGATCGCCGTGTCGGGCATCGCGCCCTCGGCGGACGGGACGGGCTATATCGTGCGTCTGCAGAACATGGGCGATCAAAGCGTGCATTCCGCATTCGTCTGGGGCCGGATGAAGGCCCGCCGGGTGAGCGTCTGCGACTACCGCGAACAGCCCCTCGCGCCGTTCGACGACCGCTCCTTTTGGATGAAACCCTTCGAGTACCTGATGCTCAAAGTCGAAACCGAATAATTCAAACTACCTATGAATAGACTCTTTTTATCCCTGATTTCCTTGGCGGCCTGTATGACCTCCTGCACGTCGCCCGAACCGCTGACCGACTATGTCGATCCCCGTATCGGAACGGCCCATTCGCGCTGGTTCTTCTTCACGCCCGCGGCGGTGCCGTTCGGCATGGCGAAGCTGGCGCCGACCACCGACGGCCACCTCGGAAATCCCGGCGGCTGGCAGGCCGTGGGCTACGACGCCCGCCATACTTCGATCGAAGGTTTCGCCAATTTCCACGAATTTCAGGTGGGCGGCGTGGTGATCGCCCCGACCGTCGGCGCGCTGCAGACCGTTCCCGGTCCCCTCGACGATCCGGAGGCGGGTTACCGTTCGCGCTTCGACAAGAAAGACGAGGTGGCCCGGCCGGGCTATTACTCCGTACTGCTGAAAGACTACGGCGTGAAAGCCGAACTGACGGCTACCGAGCGCGTCGGTTTCCACCGCTATACCTTCCCCGCTTCGGAGGAGGCCAACCTGATCTTCAACATCGGCACGAAGATGGGCGAAAGCGGTCCTGCGCGCGACGCTTCGGTGACCTTCACCGAGGACGGCCGTATCGAGGGCTGGGTGGTGACCGAACCCGTCTATGTGGACATTTATCAGAAGGGCGCCGTCGTGAAGATGTATTTCAGCGCCGTCGTGGATGCCGAACCTGCGTCGTGGGGCGCCTTCTGCGGCGAGGAGGTTTTTGCCGGTGAGCGGAGCCGTACGGGCGTGGGCGCCGGCGTGTACCTGCGTTTCGATACCCGTGCGCGTCGGGACGTCGGCGTGAAGATCGGCCTGTCGTATACGTCGGTCGAGAACGCCCGCCTGAACATGCAGGCCGAAGCCGCCGATCTGGATTTCGACGGGGCGCTCTTGGCCGCAAACGAAGCATGGGAAGAGGCGCTCGGACGCATCCGCGTCGAGGGCGGCAAACGGGAGGACCGGGTCAAATTCTATACGGGTCTGTTCCATGCCGTGCTGGGACGCGGTCTGGCCAGCGACGTGAACGGGGCCTATCCCGCGAACGACGGAACCGTCGGGCAGATTCCGCTCGACCCCGCCGGCAATCCGCTGCATAACCATTATAATACCGATGCCATCTGGGGCGGATTCTGGAACCTGACCCAGTTGTGGAGCATCGCCTATCCCGAATATTACGCCGACTGGATTTCGAGCCAGCTGCTGGTTTACAAGGACGCCGGCTGGCTGGGCGACGGCATCGCATGCAGCAAGTATGTTTCGGGCGTGGGCACCAACTTTACGGGTCTCGCCATCGCGGCGGCCTACAACTGCGGCATCCGCAATTTCGACGTGGCGCTCGGCTACGAAGCCGCCCTCAAGAACGAACTGGGCAGCGAAGGCCGTCCCGCGGGAGCCGGCAAGCTGGATGTGGGGCAGTTCGTCGAGCGCGGCTATTCGCCCTATTCGACGGAGCTGCACATGCAGACCACGCCCCGCGGTTCGGGTTTTTCGGCTTCGCATACGCTCGAATATTCGTTCAGCGCCTATGCCGTGGCCCAGATGGCCCGCCAGCTGGGACATGAAGCCGATTACGAACGGCTTTCGAAGCTCTCCGAAGGTTGGAAACTGCTCTTCGATCCCGAAACCAAACTGATGCGTCCGCGCGACGAGCAGGGCCGGTTTATCGCCGACTTCGATCCTTATGCGCCGTGGGTGGGCTTTCAGGAGGGCAACGCCGTACAGTACACCTATTATGTTCCCCACGATATCGACCGTCTGGTGGAGATGGTCGGCCGCGAGGAGTTCAACAACCGGCTTGACAGCACGTTCCTTATTTCGCGCGAAAATATCTTCGGCGGCGGCAAGACCATCGACGCCTTCGCGGGACTGCACACCTACTACAACCACGGCAACCAGCCGAACCTCCATATTTCGGGTCTGTTCAACTTTTCGGGCAAGCCGTGGCTCTCGCAGAAGTGGATGCGCACGATCTGCAACGAATTCTACGGTACGGAGGAGATTCACGGCTACGGCTACGGACAGGACGAGGATCAGGGACAGCTGGGCGCATGGTACGTCATGGCTTCGATGGGACTCTTCGACGTGAAGGGCCTGACGGCTCCCGATCCGTCGTTCCAGCTCTGCAGCCCGCTGTTCGACAAGGTTACGATCAGCCTGAATCCCGATTATTACGAAGGCCGCGAATTCGTGATCGAGACCGCGGGCAACGCTCCGGAAAACTGCTATATCGGTTCTGCGCAGCTCGACGGCAAACCCCTGACGGGCGTACAGCTGCCTTTCGCGGACGTGGTGCGCGGCGGCCGTCTGAAAATCACGCTCGCTTCGGAACCCAATACGTCGCTTACGGAATAGCAACGCCAATTAGACCTAATTATAAACCGCTTATGTTGAAAAAGGAAATCTGAATTCCCGGCTCCGGCCGGCCCCCGTGTCGGGCCGGAGTTTTTTGAACCCAACCACTTAAAAACAAAACGTATGAAAATTAGTACTAACTTCTTGAACCTGCTGAAGGTTTGTATGTGCGTGGTGTTGGCTTTCGCGGCCCTCGAAACCCGCGCGCAAGGGGAGTCCTTTACGGTATCGGGTACCGTCAAGGATGCTTCCGGGCAGCCGGTGATCGGAGCTACGGTCTTCGACACCACGACCCAAAAGGGAGATGTAACGAGTACGACGGGCAGCTTCTCGCTGCAGGCTGCTCCCGGCTCGGTGCTGAGGGTGAGCTTCGTCGGATACGCCGAGCAGTCGGCCAAAGTCGTAGCCGGAAAGACCACCTATGATTTCGTGCTGGAGAGCGACGCCCTCGAAATCGAGGAGCTGGTCGTCGTAGGTTACGGCACCCAGAAGAAAGCCTCCCTTACGGGAGCCATCTCGGCCATCAACAACGAAGAGATCATCACGACTAAGAACGAGAACGTCCAGAACATGCTGACCGGTAAGGTCGCGGGACTCCGCGTGAGACAGAACTCCAGCGAACCGGGCCAGTTCAATACCTCGATGGACATCCGCGGCTTCGGCGCTCCGCTTATCGTGATCGACGGTGTGCCGCGCGACAACATGGCGCGGCTCGATCCCGAAGATATCGAGCAGGTTTCGGTGCTGAAGGATGCGTCGGCAGCCATCTACGGCGTGAAGGGCGGTAACGGCGTCGTGCTTATCACCACCAAGAAAGGCGACAAGGGCAGGGTCAATATCAATTATTCGGGCAACATATCGTGGCAGCGTCCCTCGAACTTCCCCGACCTCGTGGATGCGGCCGACTGGATGACGCTCTACAACGAGAAATACACGATGCACTCCGTAGACAACATGTCGCCTGTTCCGCAGTACAGTCAGGAGGATATCGCCGCCTACCGCAACGGCGAGAAGAAGTCCTACAACTGGAAAGATGCCGTCTTCCGCAATTCGGCGCCCCAGACGCAGCATACGGTGAGCGCCAGCGGCGGCAACGACAAGGTCACCTTCTATACCAGTCTCGGTTACCAGTATCAGGAGAGCTTCCTGCAGCACACGCCTATTACCTATGACAAGTACACGCTGCGCGCCAACATCAACGCGAAGATCGCCAAGAACCTGACCCTCGACGTCAACCTCGCAGGTCATATGGATGAAAAGAAGATGAGCAACTTCTCCTCTTCGGACATCGTGCGTAGCACGTGGCTCTTCACTCCGCTCGATCCGTTCTACTATGACGACGAGCAGACCATGTACCATACCAAGGACGACAACACGGGCATCGTCAACCCGCTGGCCATGATCGACAAGGACGCCAACGGATACCAGAGCCTGATCAGCCGTTGGTTCCAGTCTGCCTTCTCGCTGCGCTGGGACATGCCGTTCCTGCCGGGACTGTATGCCAAGGGCTTCTTCAGCTACGACTATATCATGAACGACAACAAGTTCTACAGAAAGGCGTTCAATACTTATACCTCCACCGGAGCCGCGACCAGTTTCCTGAAGGGGGACGCACACGATTATTTCGTGCAGCGCAACTATTACGGCAAGGAACATCGCCAGTGGCACGTGCAGGTGGGCTATGACCGCACCTTCGGCCGTCACTCCGTATCGGGCATGCTGCTCTTCGAGGATCAGCACAAGGTGGGCGACAACTTCTACGGCAGCCGCGAAGTGGTGTTGCCTATGGATCAGGTGTTTGTCGGCGACGGCGAAACGCAGCAGTTCAACCAGTCGTCAGGCGGCGGTTCGCTTTACGACTATGCCTACCAGTCGCTGGCCGGCCGTTTCAACTACGACTTCGGCGGCAAGTACCTCGCCGAATTCGTCTTCCGCTACGACGCATCGTCGCGCTTCCCGTCGGGCGACCTGCGCTGGGTATTCTTCCCCTCGGTATCCGTCGGATGGCGTATTTCGGAGGAAAACTTCTGGAAAGAGTCTTCGCTCGACTTCATTGAGAATCTGAAAATCCGTGCATCGTACGGTAAGACGGGTTACGACGATGATTTGAATTACGAGTTTCTGACGGGCTTCACCTATCCCTCCGGCGGATCGATCCTCGGCGGCGATTACGTCAACGGTTCCGTTCCCAAGGGCATTGCCAACAAGGATATTACGTGGCAGACCATCAAAATGTTCGACATCGGTCTGGATTTCAGCGCATGGAACGGCAAACTCGGCCTGACCTTCGACTATTTTCGCCGGCATCGTGACGGACTTTATGCCAGACGAAATCTGAGCCTTCCGGGCAGCGTGGGCGCGAGTCTGCCGCTGGAAAACCTCAACAGCGACCGGGATACCGGTTTCGAGCTTGAGTTGAGCCACCGCAACCGCGTTGGCGATTTCTCCTATGCGGTCAAGGGCAATGTTTCGTTCACGCGCCGCAAGACGCTCTACTACGAGCGTGCCGAGTCGGGCAACTCCTACCTGAACTGGCGTCAGAACAACAACGACCGTTTCAACAGCATCTGGTGGGGTTACGGCGAAGGCGGCCGTATCACCAGCTGGGATCAGTTGTACTACAATCCCGTCTATATCGGCCGCGGCAGCGTGATGGGAGACTATCTCTACGAGGACTGGAACGGCGACGGCTGGATCAACGATCTGGACGTACACCCGATCGGCTACACGGATATGGTTCCGATGGTCAATTTCGGTCTGACGATCAGCGCATCGTGGAAAGGGATCGACTTCTCGATGCTCTGGCAGGGTTCGGGCAACCGTTACATCATCGCCCGCGAGTTTCTGCAGGAGCCGCTCTGGTCGCGTACCAACGCCATCAGCGAACACATGGACCGCTGGCATCCGGCCGATCCGACGGCCAATCCCTACGATCCCGCCACGAAGTGGGTCGCCGGCGAATACGGCTATACGGGCTCGACGGCAAATCCCAACTCGGAGCATGGGTTGCAGAATGCCCGCTACCTGCGTCTGAAGAACCTCGAAATCGGTTATTCGCTGCCCAAGAAGTGGCTGACGAAGGTGGGTATCGAGAATGTCCGGATCTACGCCAGCGCTTACAACCTGCTGACGATCACCGGTCTGGATTATCTCGACCCGGAGTTCTACATTCATCCGTCGGATGGCGGGGCCAGCAATATGGGATACTTCTATCCGATCAACAAGACCTATACTATCGGACTGAACGTCAAATTCTAAAAAAGCAAAAAAATGAAACGTCTGAAATATTATCTCCTGATTCTTTGTGCGGGCGCATTCGCCGCGTGCACCGATTTGGATATACCGCCGAAAAATATTTTTAACGAACAGGATATCTTCGGCAACGTCGAGGGTGCGACGAGTTACCTCGCACGCTTGTACGGCGTCTTGCCCATGGAGGATTTCCGGTATAGTTTCGAACACGGCTTCGGCTATTCGGGCGCCATGTACCGCCAGATGTGCTGCGCCACGGGCGAAGCCGTAGGACGCGACACGCAGGGATTCTTCGCCGAACCCGGCAGCAACATGTGGGACGCCGCTTACAAAATGATCCGCGAAATCAACCTGCTTATCGAGGGGCTTCCGAAATACAAAAGCGGATTTTCGGACAGCGATTACAATACGGTCTTGGGCGAGGCCTATTTCATCCGCGCCTATGTGTACTTCGCAATGGTCAAGCGGCTGGGCGGTGTTCCGAAGATCGATTACGTGATCGATTATCCGGCCAACGCGACGCTGGAGGATACGTGGACTCCTCGTGCCTCCGAAGAGGAGTGCTGGGACTTTATCGGACAGGATCTCGATGCGGCCATCGCCAGCCTGCCCGACAAGAACGCTTCCGGCCGTGCCACCCGCTATGCCGCGGCAGCTCTCAAGTCGCGCGCCATGCTCTATGCCGGTTCGATCGCCAAGTACAATACCGTCAACGAAGAACACCTCGGCAAGCGTATCTGCGGCATTCCCGCCGAACGGGCCGCCGGTTATTTCGAAGCGGCTTACAAAGCCTCGAAGATCGTGGACGAGGGCGGTTATTCGCTCTACAAGGCCAAGTGGGCTGCCGGTAACCGCGACGCTCAGGCCGAGAACTTCGCTGCGCTGTTTCTCGACGAAAGCAGCGCCAACACCGAGACCATCTTCGCCCGCTATTACAAGGAGAAATTCCTGACGCACGACTACGACAACTCGGTGCAGCCGCGCTCGACCTCGACGGGCGGCAACGACTCGGAGGTAAGCCCCACGGTCGATTTCATCGAGATGTTCGACGGCGTCGAGCTGGATGCCGACGGCAAGTTCGGGTTCCTCGACGAAAACGGCTATTACAAGCTCTACGACAACCCGATGGACGCCTTCGCCAACGCCGAGCCGCGCCTGCTGGGTACGGTCATCCTCCCCATGTCGAAGTTCAAGGACCAGTATATCGAAATCCGCCGCGGTCTCTACACCGGCAAGGTGGAAGAGGGCAAAGGTATCTCGCGTCTGATCAAGGAGGGCGAGACCGCGGCCTACGAAACGCTGGGACTCAAAGACGTGCAGCTGACCGGAAACTTCAACGGCGGTCCTGCCGTCCAGCTCAAGACGCCCTATACTCCCTATCCGGGGGCTACGCCCGTCACGTCGATGCTCATCACGGGTCTCAACGGTCCGGTGAACGGCTGGAACTTCGGCAACATCGGCGGCACCTACCTGCGCAAGTACCTCGATCCCGATCTGGAGAATAATTCGGGCGGCAAATCCACGCAGCACTGGATCGACATCCGCTATGCCGAGGTGCTGCTCAACCGTGCCGAAGCCGCCTACGAGCTGACTCAGCTCGGCAAGACGACCTCCGAAGAGGGTGACAGCTACCGCGACGAGGCTTTCCGCTGCATCAACCTCATCCGCGAACGGGCGGGCGCCGATCTGCTGGCATCGGCCGCCGATCTCAATTCGGTCGATATTGTACGCCGCGAACGCCGCAAGGAGCTGGCCTTCGAAAACCAGACCTATTGGGACCTCCGCCGCTGGCGCATCTTCTACGACGAGCAGAATACCACGCGCTATCGTATCCTGATGCCCTTCTTCGCAACGGACGTCAACAAGTACTTCTTCGACGTGCGCTTCACCGAGCCGCGGGCCGGGTATAACTACATCTTCACCTACGACACCCGCTACTACTACCAGCCGCTGCCGTCGGGCGAACTGACCAAGAACCCCAACCTCAAGAATAACCCCGGTTTCTAATCCGGACAGCATAAAAACCGATCGATATGAAAAAGTATATATATCTTTTGCTCTTTTCGCTGCCGCTGCTTGCAGCTTCGTGCAGCAAGGACAATTACGACGAGCCGCAGGAGACTTTCCGCGGAAAGTTCATCGACAAGCAGACGGGCGAGCCGTTCCAGACGGCCATCGGCAATACGGGTATCCGTATCCGCATGATGGAGTACAGCTGGAGCGACAACCCCCAGCCCTATGACATGAACGTCAAGATGGACGGTACGTTCAACAACACCAAGGTTTTCAAGGGCGAGTACGGCATCACCCCTTCGGGCGCGTTCGTGCCGCTGGAAGAGGAGCGGATCAAGATTTCGGGCACTGTCGAGAAGACTTGGGAAGTCGAACCCCTGCTGCGTGTGGAGTGGGTCGGAGAGCCGGTGGTGAACGCCGACGGAACTGTGGACGTGAAGGTGAAGGTTTCCCGCGGTACGGACAATCCCGACTATCAGGAGGCGCTGGCCGAAGCATGGCTGTTCGTGAGCGAGAACATGTATGTCGGGGATTTCAGCTACAGCCCCAACTATTCGACCCGTATCTCCGGTGCGGCTATCGGCATGGTGCAGTTCGATCAGGTCTATACCATCCGTACGGGACAACCGGGAGGTTATAATCCCGCCGGTACCTATACGCCGTTCCCGGCCTTTTCGCGGAAGTATTTCCTGCGGTTCGGCGCGCGGACGACGCGGCAGTTCGACGGTACCAACCGTTACAATTACACGACTGTCAAGGAGATTACCACAATTGCCCGTTAGTTAGGTTCAGGATGCCGGGTTCCGGAGACGTATTGTCTCCGGAACTGCGGCGCCCGATAAGGAAAATTTTTACGGATACGATGATATCGAACGACATGGAACGTTACGCCGTCGGCGCTGACATAGGCGGCAGTCATATTTGTTCGGCCGTGGTCGATCTGACGACGGGTGAAATCTGCGGAGAGCCTCTCTCCGGCAAGGTCGATTGCGACGCCGGCGCCGGGGAGATACTCGGCGCATGGGCGGACAATATCCGGCAGAGCATCGCGGCTTCCGGCCTGAAGGCCGTGCGCCGGGTGGGATTCGCCTTCCCCGGCCCGTTCGACTACGAACACGGCGTTTCGCTGATTCGGGGCGTCAATAAATTCGAGCGGATCTACGGACTCGACATTTCGGAGTCGCTTTTTCCGCTGCTGCGGCGGTCCGGAGCCGAAGAGTTCCGCTATGTCAACGACGCTTCGGCCTTTGCGCTGGGCGAGTGTCTCGGCGGCGCGGCGTGCGATGCCCGGCGCGTGGTGGCGCTCACGCTCGGAACAGGCGTCGGGTCGGGTTTCGTATCCGACCGTAAACTGGTGACTTCGGGCGATGAGGTGCCTGCCGACGGCTGGGTCTACTGCCTGCCGTTCGGCGGCGGAATCGTGGATGAAGCCTTCTCGACGCGCGGAATTATCCGCCGTTACGAAGAGCTGACCGGCGAGACCCTGACCGGTGCGCGGGATGTCGCCGCCCGGTACGACGCCGATCCGGCTGCGCGCCGTCTTTTCGACGTCTACGGCGAAGAGCTGGCGCAGTTCGCGGGTCCGGTCCTTACCCGTTTCAACGCGGACGTATTGGTGCTCGGCGGAAATATTTCGCGGGCTTATCCGCTTTTCGGACCCGCTTTGGAGCGGCGTTTCGCCGCGGACGGAATCCGTGTCGCGGTCCGCACTTCGGCCCTGCTCGACCATGCGGCCATGATTGGTGCAGCTTCGTTATTTTTATAATTTTAGATATGACTCTTTTAAGAAAAACCACACAGTTTGTACTTCCCGTCGAGAAGCCGGAAACAGGCGTAAACCAATACGACATCTATCCGGCGCACGATCTGGGCGAGGAGAAAATCTTTTGCGATTATATGTCGCTGGCGCGTCGGATCGCCGGATCGAAACGGGTGATTATCGACGGTTACGTCGGCGTCCGTTTCGATATTTTCAGCCGTGAACTGAACAAGGCCCTCGAAACGCTCGGCATCCGGCCCGTCTGGTGGAACACGGGTGCGGCCATGAAGGAGCCTGCCGAGATCGACCGTCTGATCGAACCCTATCTGGGCGGCGACGATCCGATCTTCGGATTCCGGACTCCGCTCCGGCTCGAAGAGTTCTTCGACCGGGAGAAGCTGGACCGGATACGTCCCGACGACGCTGTCCGGATGAACATCCTGATCGGCATCGGCGCTTCGCTTGCCGGCTGGGACGGCCTGCTGCTCTATATCGACATTCCGAAGAACGAGATTCAGTTCCGCTCGCGTGCGGGCAGCATCACGAATTTGGGAGCCGCTGCGGCCGATGCGCCGAAGAAGATGTACAAGCGTTTCTACTTCGTGGACTGGGTGGTGCTCAACCGTCATAAGAAGGCGTTGCTGCCGAAAATCGACGTGATGATCGACGGCCAGCGCGAGACGGAGATTACGTGGACCGAAGGAGCCGATCTGCGCCGCGGTCTGGACCGTCTCGCCGGCAACGGATTCCGTGTGCGTCCGTGGTTCGAGCCCGGAGCGTGGGGAGGACAGTGGATCCGCAACCACATCGAGGCGCTGCCGCACGACGTGCCCAACTACGCATGGTCGTTCGAGCTGATCGTGCCCGAAAACGGCCTGATCTTCCGCAGCAGCGGGCGGATGCTCGAAGTCTCGTTCGATACGGTGATGTTTCAGGCCGGCGAGCGGGTCGTGGGAAAGGAGTGCTACGGTCTCTACGGCGACGAATTTCCGATCCGTATGGACTACCTTGATAACTTCGACGGCGGCAACCTCTCGATCCAGTGTCATCCGCAGCGCGAGTATATCCGCAAGAATTTCGGCGAGGTGCTGACGCAGGAGGAGACCTATTACATCCTCGACACGACGCCGGATTCGGTCGTGTACCTCGGTTTCAAGGAGGATATCGTACCGGAGAAGTTCGAACAGGCCCTGACCGAAAGTTTCGAGAAGGGGACGGAGCTTGACGTGAACAAGTACGTCAATGCGGAATCGTCGGCCAAACACGATCTTTTCCTGATGCCTCCGGGAACGCTTCACAGTTCGGGCCGCAACAACCTCGTGCTGGAGATCAGCACCACGCCCTACATCTTCACGTTCAAGATGTACGACTGGCTGGCGCTGGACCTCGACGGCAAACCCCGTCCGCTGAACATCCGCCGTGCGATGGAGAACCTCTGCTTCGACCGCAAGGGCGAAACGGTGAAGCGCGAACTGATCGCGCATCCCGAACTGCTCGAAAAGGGCGCCGACTGGGAACTCTGGCACCTGCCGACGCACCGCAACCACTCCTACGACGTGCATCGCTACAAGCTCGACACCTCGGTGGAGGTGCAGACCGAAGGAAAATGCCATGTGCTGAATCTGGTCGAAGGCGAGAGCGCCCGCATCGAGACCGCAGGCGGCGACAGCTTCCCGATCAGCTATGCCGAGACGTTCGTGGTGTCGGCCGCGGCCGGCTCCTACCGGATCGTCAATACTTCGGGCCGTGAGATCATGGTCGTGAAGGCTTTTATGAAATAGAACCTTTGCGCTGTAAAATAAGCAACCCCGTCCGGATTCCGGACGGGGTTGTCGTTTGATGCGTCAGTTACTTTTGAAGCAGAGCGGTAATGGGATCGGGCGTTTCGATCTTTCCGCAGTCGATCGATGCCAGCAGCTGCCGCCCTCGGTCGGTCAGCGAGAAATACATCTGGCGTTTGTCTGCTGTTCCCAGCTCCCGCCTTACGAATTCCTTTTCTTCGACCGAGCGGAGTACTTTCGACATGTTCGAAGGGGTCAGCCCCAGCAGGTCGCTCAACTCTCCGCAGGAGAGCCTTCCGGCCTTCGAGAGACTGCATAGGGTCATGCCTTCGTTCAGGCAGATTCCGTACAGCCGCTCCAGATTCGCTTCGAACTGGTGTACGGCCCGCTGCAGGTCGCGTATTCTACACAGTTTGTCCATACTCCGGCTTTTTGTGAACGGCCTGCCTGCCGCAGTGCCTGATACATTTTCCGCATTCGATACACTTCTGCGGGTCGATTGTCGGAAGCCCGTCTCCCAGTTGTGAAATCGCTCCGACGGGGCAGACCGGAATCAGCGGACAGCGGTGGTCCTGCGGACAGCGGAGTTCGTCGATCGTAAGCGCCATAGCCCGCTTATTTATTGAGGAGCACCTTGTCGATCGCCTCTTTCAGCGAAGCCTTGGGCAGGGCGCCCTGCGCCATCTGGGGTTTGCCGTCTTTGGGGATGAACAGCAGCGTCGGAATCGAGCGGATGCCGAATGCGGCCGCCAGTTCCTGCTCCTCTTCGGTGTTGATCTTGTAGATGTAGATGCTGTCCCCGTATTCCGCCGCAAGTTCCTCCAGCACCGGTGCGAGGGCTTTGCAGGGGCCGCACCACGAAGCGTAGAAATCGACGAGGGCGGGTTTGTCGCCGAGGTATTTCCACTCGGTGGGATTGGTTTCGTAATTGGCGACTTTCGTCAGAAAGTCGGCTTTGGTCAATGCGATCGTTTTCATGGTATTCGTTTGTTTTGTGTTGTCATTCTTGTTGTCGGTCTGGCCGTCGGCCCCCGCTGCGAACGTCAGGATGCAGGCGGCTGTCACTAATAGTTTCTTCATGGTCCGTATGGTATTTTATCTTTTCTTATCTTGATAACGATACAAAGATATGATATATTTTCCAATAAAACAAATTTCCAATGGAAAATAAATCAAGGGGAGTAAAAATACGTTTGTTTCCCGTGGCTATGCAAAAATGAAACCGGAAATCGCCTCCAGCTCCGGATTGCGGCTGAATCTATCATCCGGTCGGTTCGTATAGAGTGCATGCCTGCGCCTGTCTGTCCTATGAGGCGGCCCCGGTCTTGGGGTGCATGAATGCATACGGGGGCGGTGGAGCGGGGATGACCGATTTCGGTTTACACTTCGGTTTAAACAAATGTCCGATTTCGATACGGAAATCGCTCTAAACCGAGACTCGAAGAAGTACGCCGCATTTTTCATCGGCTCTTTAAATGCAAGAAAGAGAGCCTTTTGGACTCTCTTTCCTTGTGACACCGACAGGACTCAAACCTGTAACCTTCTGATCCGTAGTCAGATGCTCTATTCAATTAAGCTACGGTGCCGAATTGCGAGTGCAAATATAGGGCGAAAATCCGAAACTCGCAAATTATTGGGCGTAATTTTGTGAAAAAAGATGCCCTGAAAAATCGCATGCCGGCGCATCGGACCGATTATCAGGGGTTTGTCCGCTGACGATCAACGCATTGCTTCCTCCAGCCGGGCCTTGATATTTTCGCCGCGCAGGTCTCTGGCGACGATAATCCCCTCCGGCGAGATCAGGAAATTCGCGGGAATCGACGAAATGCCGTACATGGCGGCCGCATCGCTTCGCTTGTCTGCACTCACGCCCAGCACATTGATCCATGGCATGTCGTTGTCCGCCACGAATGTTTTCCATTTGGCGGCGTCGTTGTCGAGCGAAACGCCGTAAATTTCCAATCCTTTGCTTTTGCAGGCGGCGTACGCCTCGCGCAGATGCGGGATTTCCCGGCAGCAGGGGCCGCACCACGTCGCCCAGAAGTCGAGCAGGACCCAGCGGCCGTTGCCGACGATCCCCGAAAGCGTCGTCGGTTCGCCTGCGGCATCGGGCAGCGTGAGGTCCATGTAGGGTTTGCCGATCTCTGTGTTTTCGGCCGCCGCGATTTTTTCGGCGATCCGTTTCAGCGTCGGATGCGCCTGCATGGCGGGTGTGAAGCATTCCAGACGGGCCTTGGCTGCGGCGATGTCGTTGCCGTCGAATTCGTAGACGGAGAAGAGGTATGCCCCGAAAAGGTTGTCCGGATTGGCTCCGATGCTTTCCGGAACCAGCTTGGTATATGCCGCATAGAGCGAGTCGGCCGGTGCGTCGGGGGGAAGTTCGCGGAATTTGCGGTCGAAGTCGGCCATGCGTTCGTCGAACTCGCGTTTTTTGTCGTTCAGCGGCGTGCCGGATACCGCGTAAACCCGTCTGTCGTCCGTCGGAACCGTGCGGATATCGCCCGGTTCGAGGAAGATGACGGCGGTGCCGACGGGGATGCGCTCCTGATTGGCCAGCCGGGCGATCTCCGGTTCGGCGACACGGCCCTGCAGCCGGATCGTGCTGTCGGCGCATACGACGCCGGCGGCCAGTTCCGTACGGCCGTTGCCGATCAGGAATACCGAGTCGCCCGGTTCGAGTCCTGCGTTGCCCGTGATGGAGTAATTCGGACCGCCGCATCCGCAGAGGAGGACGGTCGTCGAAGCCGTGAGAAGGATTTTCTTCATATGTCGTTCGGTTGCTGTCGAAAATTAGGGTTTGCGGTGCGGTTACTTGATCTCCCGGTCGGGGTGCTCCCTGAGGAATTTCTCCCAGCTTTGGGAGCCGCCTTTCGATGCGGCCTTCTTGCCGCCGCCCAATCCTTTGACGCGCTCGTCGCCCATCGCGGCATTGAGCGGATTGGAGATCGTGAAGTGGTGGCAGAGCGCCACGGCCATGCCGTCGGTGGCGTCGAGCCGCTTGGGCGGCTGTTCCAGCGAAAGGATGCGGCAGACGATGGCGGCGACCTGCTCCTTGGCGGCCGATCCGCGTCCCGTGATGCTCTGCTTGATGCGCATCGGGGCATATTCCGAAACGGGCAGGCCGCGGCTCAGCGCCGCTGCCATGGCCACGCCCTGCGCTCGGCCCAGTTTGAGCATCGACTGCACGTTCTCGCCGAAGAACGGCGATTCGAGCGCCACTTCGCGCGGGGCGTACTGGTCGATCAGTGCCCCGACCCGTTCGAAGATATAGCGCAGTTTGACATAGGGATCCGAAAGCTTGTGCAGGTCGATGTCGCCCAAGACGACCGAGCGCACGCTGCGCCCGTCGATCTCCAGTACGCCGTAACCCATGTAGTTGGTGCCGGGGTCGATGCCCATGATGCGGTATTTTTCTGTTGGGGTCATATCGTTCGAAAAAGCCCCTCCGGACGGCGTGTCGCAGTTCGGAGGGGCAGGTTGTACGGCGGTGGTTATTTGCCGAGCAGCTCCTCGACCTTTTTATAAAGGTCTTCGCCGCGCAGGTTCTTGGCGACGATGTTGCCCGAAGCGTCGATCAGGAAGTTCGAGGGAATGCCCTGAACGGCGTAATCCTTCGCTGCGGGATTGTCGAAACCGTTCAGGTCGCTGACCTGAATCCACTTCATGCCGTTGTCCTTGACGGCGGCGAGCCACTTGTCGCGGTTGTTGTCGAACGACACGCCGTAGATTTCGAAGCCCTTCTTGTGGAACTTGTCGTAGGTCTCTTTCAGGTGGGGAACTTCGCCCATGCAGGGACCGCACCACGAAGCCCAGAAGTCCACGAGCGTGTATTTGTTGGCCGGATTCTCGATCACCGAAGTCAGGGTGACGATCTGCCCCTCGGCGTCGCTCTGCAGGATGTTGATGTAGGGCTGGCCCACGTCGGTGCGCTTTTTCTGCTCGGCGGTGGCTTTCAGCTCCGTCAGCTCTTTGGTCTGCTGCATTTCGGGCGAGAATTTGGCGATCTGGTCGAGAATCTCCTGCCCCGAAAGCTCGTAGGCCATGTTCGGCATCAGCATGACGCCGAAGAAGTTGTCGCGGTTGGCCTCTACCGAGGTGCGGGTCAGCTGCTCGAACTCCTCTTCGATCGCTTCGCGGCGCTGGTCGGTGGTCGCAGCGTCGCGGTACTCGGTGATCAGCGCGCGGCTGGCGGCCGTGTAGGCTTCGGCGGCGTCGTTGGCCGGGGTGCCGGTGGTGTGGCGCACCTGCGGATCGTCGGCGTCGCTCTTGATCGAGATCGTACCCGGTTCGAGGATGAGCTGCATGGCGAACGCCTGCGGCTGTCCGTCGCGCGAGTCGAGCAGGTAGTGCATCGCGGGCGCTCCGGCGGGGCCGCTGAAACGGAATTTACCCGATTTCACGACGGCCGAGTCGATCAGGCTGTCCTGCTGGAACAGGTAGACGGTGCCTTCAAGCCCGGCGATGTCGCCTTCGACGACGTATTTGGGCTGCGTGCTGCAACTGCACAGCACGGCTGCGGAAGCTGCGAAGAGAAATGCTTTTTTCATTGTGCAAGAATATTGGTTTATTTTTTGAGTTCTGCCAGCTGTTTTTCCAGATTGTGCACCAGTTTTTCCAGTTCGGGCAGCCGCTTGAAGACCGCCGCCGAACGGTGGTACTGCATGCCGGGCAGCGCCGGGTAGCCGAAGCGCACTTCGCCGTCGGGCACGTCCTTGTCCAGTCCGCTCTTCGAACCGATCTTCACGAAGTCGCCGACGTTCACGTGGTCGGCGATGCCGACCTGTCCTGCGAGGAAGCAGTTGCGGCCCACCCGCGAGGTGCCGGCGATGCCGGTCTGGGCCGAGGATACGGTGTTTTCGCCGATCTGGACGTTGTGTCCGATCTGAATCAGGTTGTCGAGCTTGACGCCCCGGCGGATCACCGTCGAATCGGTCTTGGCGCGGTCGATGCAGGTGTTGGCCCCGATCTCGACGTCGTCTTCGATCACCACGTTGCCCAGCTGCGGAATCTTGTCGAAACCGCCCGCGGCGTTGGGCATGAAGCCGAAGCCGTCGGCGCCGACCACGGCTCCCGCGTGCAGGATGCAGTTGCGGCCGATCCGGCAGCCTTCGTATACCTTGACTCCGGGGTAGAGGATCGTGCCTTCGCCCACCGTAACCCCCGCTCCGAGGTAAACCTGCGGATAGATCTGGCAGTTTTTGCCGATTTTCACGCCCGCTTCGATTACCGTGAAATCCCCGATGTAGCAGTCGGCGCCCACCTCGGCCTTTTCAGCGACCGAAGCCAGTTTGCTGATGCCGCTGCGGCGGGGCTTGGCGGCGTTGTACATTTCGAGCAGTTTGAGCACGCAGGCGGCGGCGTCGTCCACCTTGATGAGCGTGGCCGAGACCTGCTGCGAAGGTTCGAACGAACGGTTTACCAGCACGATCGATGCGCCCGTGCTGTAGAGGAACGTTTCGTATTTGGGGTTGGTGAGGTAGGTCAGCGAGCCCGCCTTGCCCTCCTCGATCGAAGATACGGTGTGTACTTTCGCCTCTTTGTCGCCGACGATGTCGCCGCCTAAAAATCCGGCGATCATTTCGGCCGTGAATTCCATCATAACGATTCTGTTTATAAGTATTTGTTTATGTCGATTCCTTTGGGCATGAACTCCTCCACCGAACGGCCGAACGAAAGCACCTCGCGCACGGTCGACGAGGATATGTCGGCCACGGGCGAGGGGGTGAAGAGCATTACGGTCGTGATGTCGGGGTAGATGCGGTGGTTGGTCGCCTCCATCGTGCGCTCGTACTCGAAGTCGGTGGTGTTCCTCACGCCGCGGATGATGGCGCAGGCGCCGGCCTTCTCGGCGAACTCGCCCGTAAGCCCCGTGTAGATATGGGCTTCGACGCGCGGATTGCCGGCGTAGAGGTCGTCGATCAGCCGCTTGCGGTTGGCGACGGTCAGCAGCCCCGTTTTCGCGGTGTTGTTGCCGATGCCGATGACCACGCGGTCGAAGAGATTGAGCGCTTCGTCTACCAGCGCGGCATGGCCGCGGGTGAACGGGTCGAACGATCCGGGGAAGATTGCAGTCCTTTCCATATCGGACAAAGGTAATAATATTTAGGAATCGGGAGTTATCTTTTCCCGATATTTTGTCCTACCGTTCGATTTTTACGTACTCCGAATAGACGATCCGCGTGTGCGGATTCGACGGGACGATCTCCTGCCGCAGGGCTTTCGTGCCCCAGCGGATGAAGAGAAAACGCCGCGGAATGCGGTGTACGACCTGCCGCAGGGTGTCGGTGCTCTCCACGCGGCATAGGACCGAGTCGGCGGTGACGGCGCCTTCGACACGCACCCACGCGTCGCGCCAGCGGAACAGCCGCAGGGTGTCGCGGACGACGAGCGTGTCGCGCAGCCGCACGACGACCGTATCGCGCACCGGGGTGCGTATCTCGACCTTCGTGGCCGTGGCTGTCCGGGCCGCGGCTTCCAGACGGCGGAGTTTGATTCCGAGCCGGCGGATTTCGGCGGCGTCTGCGGCTCGCAGCTCTTCGAATTCGGCGCAGCGCAGACGCAGGGCCTGCACCGATGCCGCCTCCTGCCCCAGACGCGTGCGGTAGCGTTCGATGCCGGCCGCAAGGGCGTGTTGGTTCTGGGTCAGGCGGCGGTTTTCGCGGCGGTAGCGGCCGTAGCCGCATACCAGCAGAGCCGTCACGGCGACGGCGTAAAGAAACAGGTATTTTTTCATGGTGAAACGGGTTTTCCGGCGAAGATAACGCCGGCTGCTCCCGTTCGGTTTCTACATTTTCGGAAACAGCCCGCCGAGCGATTGGGCGACCCGTTCCGCGAGAATCGCCATGCAGGGATGTCCGTCGCAGTGGGCGAGGGCGGTGACGCCCCGGTGATCGACGTAGAAGAGTTCGTCGAAGCCGGGCAGTTCGCCGCGCATTACCGGACGCTCTTCCAGTTCGAGTCCCGCCGCCTCGACGGCCCGCAGGCCCAATTCCCGTTCGACGCAGGCTTCCGCCGGGGAGACGAACGCCGTTTTGCCCCGCACGGCGAACAGCGGGGCGTCGTCGGCCGTGCGGACGATGCCGTCGCCGTCGCAGCGCACGGCGACCGATGCGCCGTGCAGACGGGCCTGCTGGCGGGCCAGTCCGGCGGCGGCTTCGCGCGCCGAAGTCGGAGCTTCGGGAAACGGTATGTCGTATTGCAACGTTACGGCGTCGGGCATGAGACTGCGCAGGTCGTATCCCCGGTAGAGCGATATACCTGCGGATTCGAGCCGGAAGGCGGGATCGCCCGATGCCGGAACGACGATCCGCACGAACTGCGAGAGGTCGCAGTCCGCAGGCGCCGTCTGCGCCGCGAGCGCTTCGATCTGCCGGGTGAGGGACTGCTGGCGGAAGCCTGCCGGCCGGCCGAAAAGTTCGCGCGACCAGCGGTCGAGCACGGCCAGATGCGCCGTCAGGTGGAGAGACCTGCCGCCGAGGATGTGAACGGTCTGGTATAGGTAGACCTCCTGCATCAGAGTAGGAAGATTTTGAGCAGCAGTTCGCGCAGCAGCTCCCCGTCCGACGCTCCGCCGGCGTTCATGCCCTTGCTCTTGGCGTCGTATTCGCGCAGCAGGCCGAGGATGTTGAATACCCTGCGGTTGTCCCAGTTGGCGGCGTTCTGCTTGATCTCGCCCAGTACGTAGACGTTGTTTTTCTTGAGGATGCGCATCAGCTCGGCGTCGGAGGGAAAGGGCATGCCCTTGTGGCGCGCCGTCCAGCGCAGGTAGTTCACGACGAACAGCTCCTTGAACTGGCCGAACAGCGCCAGCACGGTGACCAGCAGCGGGTTGTCCTTGGGGTTGCGGGCGAAGTGCTCGGCGATCATCAGCGCGCGCGCCATGTCTCTGGTCACTACGGCCTTGCATAGCTCGAAGTTGTTGAAATCCTTCGAGATGCCGATGTTGGCCTCGATGTCGGCGTCGGTGATGCGCTTGGTCCCTTCGGGCAGCGATACGACCAGCTTGCCCAGCTCGTTCGAGATTTTCGAAATGTCGGTTCCGAGGTGGTCGGTGAGCATCGAGAGCGCCTTGGCGTCGATGGCGAGTCCCTTTTTTGCGATGAACTGCTGGAGCCACGAGGCGATTTCGTAGTCGCGCGGGCGCACCGATTCGAGTACCGCTCCGTTGGCGGCGCAGCCCTTGTAGAATGCCGAGCGTTTGTCGGCGTTCTTCTCTTTGTGGCAGATCACGAGGATCGTCGTGGGCGAGGGTTTCTGCGTGTAGAGCGAGAGTTTGTCCAGTCCGCGCAGCTGCTGCGCCTCCTTGAGGATGACGACCTGATACGAACCCATCATCGGCATCTGGCGGCAGAGGTTGATGACCTGCCCCGCCTCGGAGTCCTTGCCGTAGACGGTGATCTGGTTGAAAGCCCGTTCGGCTTCGCCGAGCACCGTCGTCGCGAGCCGCTCGGCGATGGCGTCGATAAAGTAGCTCTCCTCGCCCATGAGCAGGTACACGGGGGCGAACCGCCGTGCGGCGATCTCCTGCGCCAGCTTTTCGTATGCGGCGACGGAATCTTTGAATTTCAGTGCGCTTTTGGCCATATCTCAGTCATTGGTCCGGCCGAGCCGGATGCGGGGCGGGGCGTTTCCGCCATCCCCGCGGCGGAAGGGGCTGAATCGCCGCTCCCGGTCGTGTTATACAATCTCTTTGGTGATGCGCAGCACGTTTTCCGTGTCGGGCGTCAGGCGGTAGCGGTCGTCGATGCGGCGGCCGACGAGCCATACGATCTCGTCGCCCGACAGCAGTACGAACTGCCGCTCTTTTTCGGGCATCGAGACCTTGGCGTCGATCAGGAAGTCGCTCACCTTCTTGCGGCCCGCCATGCCGAAGGGAATGAACCAGTCGCCCTCGCGCCAGCGGCGCAGCGTGAGCGGGAATTTCAGCAGGTCGGCATCGACCTGCGCGATGTGCTCCGGCACGCCGAAGTTCTTGATCGCGTCGATGTCGCAGTATTCGAAATAGAGCGCCGAATTGCCGCAGTAACTGCGCGGCACGCCCCGTTCGACGGTCACCAGACATGCGTCGCCGGGGGCGATCGGGGCCACGACGATCGTGCCGCGGTCCACGTAGGCGACCCGCTCGCGCGAGTAGAAGCGGCGGCCCGTCATGCCGTGCCTGAGCGAATGGCAGAGCGAGTCGATGACGTCGCCCTTGAATCCGTAGGCCGAGTTGAGCAGCTCGTAGATGACGAACTCCTGCGGGAACGCCGGGTCGATGCGGTCGAGGTGTATCGTGTCCAGTCCGTTCTCGGTGGTCACCGCTTCGCCGCGTATGCGTTCGATGCCGTGGTTGATGAAGAGTTGGGCGTCGGTCAGCCGTGCGATGTTGCGGCGCATGAGACTCGTGAACTTGGGGTTGATCTCCCGGATGCGGGGAATCAGGCCCAGCCGTATCTTGTTGCGCAGGTACTTGGTCGAGCGGTTCGACGAATCCTCCCGGAAGGGGATGCGGTTGGCGACGGCGTACTCCAGAATCTCCTTGCGCGAAGCGAACATCAGCGGCCGGACGACCTTGCCGACCTGCGTCGAAATGCCCGTCAGCCCGCGCAGGCCCGTTCCGCGCAGCAGGTTGATGAAGAACGTCTCGATCGAGTCGTCGGCATGGTGGGCGATCGCCACCACCGTGTAGCCGTGTTCGCGGCTCAGGGCGTCGAACCATGCGTAGCGCAGCCGCCGGGCGGCCATCTCCATCGACTCGCCCGTGCGTTCCATCTCGGCCGCCGTTTCGAAGCGTTTGTTGTAGAACTCGACGCCGTATTTCCGCGCCTCTTCCTCCACCAGCACCTCGTCCTCGTCGCTCTCCGCACCCCGCAGCTGGAAATTGCAGTGCGCCACGCCGACCCGGTAGCCGCTGCGCGTGAAGAGCGACAGCATGACCATCGAGTCCACGCCGCCCGAAACGGTCAGCAGAATGCGGTCGTCGTGCGTTGCCAGATCGTTGTCGGCGATGTATTTGCGGAAAGCTTCTAAAAGTGCCATACGATTAAAATATATTGACTTCGGTGTCTATTTCTATGCCGAATTTTTCGTGAACGCGCATCTGCACCGTGTGGGCGAAGTCGATCACTTCGCCGCCCGTCGCGCCGCCCAGATTCACCAGCACGAGCGCCTGCCGTTCGTGGACGCCGACTCTTCCGCGCTTGTAGCCTTTCAGCCCGGCCTTGTCGATGAGCCAGCCGGCCGCCAGCTTCACCCTGCCGGCGCATCCCGCCGCCGGGTAAACCGGCATGTCGGGCCACTGGGCCTGCAGCTGCCGCGCCACGCACTCGTCCACGACCGGGTTTTTGAAGAAGCTGCCCGCGTTGCCCGTCACCTTCGGATCGGGAAGTTTGGCGCGGCGGATCGCGCAGATCGCTTCGCGGATGTTGCGCAGCGTGACACCGCCGCGGGCTTCGACCTCGCGCTCCACGTCGCCGTAGCCCAGCCGCGGCCGCGGCGTGCGCGAAAGCCGGATGTCCACGGCCGTGATGATGACGCGCCCCCGCAGTTCGTGCTTGAAGATGCTTTCGCGGTAGCCGAAGCAGCAGTGTCCGGCGTCGATGACCATTGCCGAGCGGTTGTCGGTGCAGAACATGTGCACCCGCTCGATCACGTCTTTGGCTTCGCAGCCGTAGGCGCCGATGTTCTGCACCGGGGCCGCGCCCGCCTTGCCGGGTATGAGTGAAAGGTTTTCGATGCCCCACAGGCCGCGGTCCACGGCCCATTCCACGAGGTCGTCCCACTCGACGCCCGCATCGGCCCGCACGCGGACCGTGTCGCCCTCTTCGCCGAGGGGCGTGATCTGCCGGGCGACGGGCGTAAGCAGCAGTCCGTCGTAGTCGCGCGTGAAGAGGATGTTGTTGCCGCCGCTCAGCACCGCCCAGCGTTCGGGCACGCCGCCGCTGAAGATCGTTCGCAGGTCCTCTTCGGTCTCGAATTCGGCGAGACGCGCCGCCTGCTGTCCGACGCCGAAGCTGTTGCGTCCGCTCAGGTCGATTTGGTGGAATTCTCGGATCATGCCGTCTGTCTCTGTTTGTTTGTCGTTCGCCCGGTTGTGTCGGCGGGCGTCGGGCGCATAATGTTCTCCGTGCGCCCGTCCCGGATTCCGGCGAGCGGTCCTTGCGGCGCTCCGGGCGGGGTGTCTGTCCCTCCCCGGCTCCTTGTACTGCGTCGTCCGGTGCGGTCGCGGGTACGGAAAATGTGCAATCTTGCGCAAAGTTAGAAATAATTTAGTAATTTTGGTGAGATGTTTCCACGAACCGTAAAAAACAAAATACCTGAATACCTATGTTTACTCAACAAGATTTACAGCAGATCGAAAAACACGGACTGACCCCCGAAGCGGTCGAGTTGCAGCTGGAGAATTTCCGCCGCGGATTTCCTTTTCTCAACGTCGTGCGCGCCGCCTCACCCGGCGACGGCGTGCTGACGCTGAGCGACGCCGAGGCCGCTGCCGCCGCCGAACGTTACGAGCGGGCCGCCGCCGGACTGTCCGTTGTGAAGTTCGTGCCCGCGTCGGGCGCCGCGACGCGTATGTTCAAGGAGCTTTTCGAGTTCGTGAACGACGGCAAGCGCGGCAAGGGGATCGACACCCTGCTCGAAAACATCGGAAAGTTCGCCTTCTGGCCCGAATTGAAGGCCCTGCTTCCGGCCGGCGCAGACGACCGGACGATCGTCAGCGCCATCGTGGACGAAGGACTCGGCTACGGCCGCAAACCCAAAGGACTCGTCACCTTCCACGCCTATCCCGAAGGCGCGCGCAAGGCGGTCGAGGAACATCTGGTCGAAGGGGCGGTCTATGCGGCCGCGAATGGCGTGGCGAAGATTCATTTCACGGTTTCTCCCGAACATATCGAAGGATTTCAGGAGCTGCTGGCTGCGAAGGTGCCCGTTTACGAAAAGCGTTTCGGCATCCGTTACGACATCTCGTTCTCGGTGCAGAAACCCTCGACCGACACCATCGCCGTCAATCCCGACAACACGCCCTTCCGGCAGGACGACGGTACGCTGCTGTTCCGCCCTGCGGGCCACGGCGCGCTGATCGAAAACCTGAACGAGATCGACGCCGACGTGGTGTTCATCAAGAACATCGACAACGTCACCACCGACGCGCAGCGCGGCGATACGATCCGTTACAAGAAGGTGCTGGCAGGCATCCTGCTCGACCTTCAGGAACGTGCGTTCGAATACCTCAAGGCGCTCGAAGTCGGCGGCGCCGAGCTGGAGCCGATTGTCGAATTCATCGAGAAGCGGCTCTGCGTGAAGCTGCCCGGCAGTTATGATTCGGCCATGCTCCGCGCCGTGCTCGACCGTCCGATCCGTGTCTGCGGCATGGTCCGCAACGAGGGCGAACCCGGCGGCGGTCCTTTCTGGGTCGGAAACCCCGACGGCACGCAGTCGCTCCAGATCGCCGAATCGAGCCAGATCGGCCCCGACGACCTGCCGCTGATGCGGTCGGCCACGCACTTCAATCCCGTCGATCTGGTCTGCGGCATGAAGAATTCGAAAGGCGTCCGCTTCGACCTGCGCAGGTACACCGATCCTTCGACGGGCTTCATTTCGTCGAAGTCGAGCGGCGGCCGCGATCTGCGCGCGCAGGAACTTCCCGGCCTGTGGAACGGCGCCATGGCCAAGTGGAATACGGTCTTCGTGGACGTGCCCATTACGACCTTCTCGCCCGTCAAAGTGGTGCAGGACCTGCTGCGTCCCCAGCACCAGTAATCTTGGGGTGTATGACAAGGCCGGATGCCGCATGATGCGGCATCCGGTTTTTTGTCGGGCTTTTTCGGGATTGTTAGGCGTGTGTTGCTTTTTTGGGGTGTTAAGGGTGCTCGGCTTTTTCCGGGGTGTTCGGTGTTTTTCCCGGTTTCCCGGTTTTCCCGCGGCGTCCTGCCGCGGGCCGCATGCGGCGGTGGGGGAGACGCTTCTCGGACGGGACGTCGTTCGTAAACGAATTGTCTGCGAATCGGCGTTATCGTAAGATTTGTTATTATGAATCGGGCGAAATTGTCTTTTTGTCGTATTTTATTGTCTTTTTGGTCGGTGCTTGGGGTGCGTGTTGCGGACGGCTTTTGAAAAAAATGGGTTATGACCTGCGTGCGAAGCTATTTTCTTTTGTATCGGGTTTGCCGGGTCGTGATTTATTGCTACCTTTACACAATTAATATTGAAATCACACAAAAAGATACGGTATGACCAGTTCGTTTTTAAAACAGGCGACGGAAGGCAATAAAAACGCGATTCTCAAACAGCAGATCATTTGCCAGTATATCTTCTGCGGGGATTCGAGCATTACGGATCTGAGCAAGGCCGTGAATCTGAGCGTGCCGACCGTAACCAAACTGATCGGGGAGCTGATCGACGAAGGTTTCGTCCACAACTTCGGCGAGCAGGGGACGGCCGGCGGACGACGGCCGAATATCTACGGCCTGAATCCCTATGCCGGGTATTTCGTCGGCGTCGATCTGCGCAAGGATTCGGTCATGATGGCCGTCATCAATTTCAAGGGACAGCTGATCGATGAAACGACGGTCGATTTTCTGATGGACAACGATCCCCGTTCGCTGGACCGTCTTTGCGACGTGATTCAGAATTTCATCCGTGCGCGCAAGATCGCCCGCGACAAGGTGCTGGCCGTCGGGGTGAATATTTCGGGCCGCGTCAATTCGCAGACCGGATACAGTTACAGCTATTTCTTCGTCGAGGAACAGCCGCTGACGATGCTGCTCGAAGAGCGTCTCGGCACGACGGTCTACATCGAGAACGACACCCGTGCCGCCACTTACGGCGAATATATGTACGGCGACGCCCACTCCGAGAAGACGATGCTCTACATCAACGCCAGCTGGGGACTGGGGTTGGGGATGATCATCGACGGCAAGATATTTTACGGCAAGTCGGGCTTTTCGGGCGAATTCGGCCATTTCCCGCTGCTCGACAACGAGATCATCTGCCGCTGCGGCAAACGCGGCTGTCTTGAGACGGGGGCTTCCGGTTCGGCCATGCACCGGATTTTTCTGGAGAAACTCAAGGAGGGACGCGTGTCGATGCTTTCCGAGAAATACAAAAAAGGCGAGGAGATCACGCTGAACGATATTCTGGCCGCGCTGCTGAAGGAGGATGTGCTGGCCATCGAGATTCTGGAGTCGGTGGGGCACACGCTCGGCAAGGCCATCGCGGGGCTTATCAACATGTTCAATCCGGAGGTGATCGTTATCGGCGGTACGCTTTCGGTGGCCAAGGAGTACCTGATGCTGCCCGTGCGCAACGCCATCAACAAATACTCGCTGATGCTGGTCAACAAGGATACGCAGATCAAGCTTTCGTCGCTCGGAGAACGCGCCGGCGTGATGGGTGCCTGCCTGCTGGCCCGAAGCAAGTCGCTCGGCCTGTTCTGACGCCTCTGTTCGCTCTCGTGCACGCCCCCGGAAACCCGCTGTTTCCGGGGGCGTGCGGCGTTATCCGCAGCGGTGCGTCGCCGGGCAGTGCGCTCTGCGGCGTTCCGCGGCGGAAGAGACGGGGGCCGGCCGGAATCAGCCCCTTCCGGAAGGGTGCGATTTCGGTATGCGAATTGCGCGGAGAGGGGGTTCGGAGCTTGAATTCCAAGGGGTTCTGCGGTGCGTGTTTCTTCCTTTTGTTCTCTATTCTTGTCAAAAAAGGACAAATTGTCGCGGTGCGCCGCTGTTTGTATTATAAACTTTTATATATTTGTATCGCTAAAATGAAAAACAATAATTAAAACTAAATAACGCTATGGAAAACAAACTTCAACAGTTGACTCAGAAGCTCTACGACGAGGGGCTGGAGAAAGGACGCGCCGAAGCCGACCGTCTGGTCGCCGAGGCTAAGAAAGAGGCGGCGAAGATCGTCGCCGAAGCCCGTGCTCAGGCCGAGGATATCGTCAGGAAGGCGCAGGACAAGGCCGAGGACGTCGAGAAGAACACGATGACCGAAATCTCGCTCGCCGGCAAGCAGGCCGCCGCGAAGATCAAGTCGGAGATCGCCGCGATGATCGTCGCCAAGAGCACGGCCGCAGGCGTCAGGGAGGCCGTCATGGATCCCGCCTTCATCAAGGAGATGCTGTTGTCCGTGGCCAAGAACTGGAACGGCGCCGACGCCGGCAAGGTGGAGCTGAAGGCGCTGCTGCCCGAAGCCGACCGCGCCAAGCTCGACGAGGCGTTCGGCAAGAGCGCTCAGGAGCTGCTCTCCGCCGGTATCGAAGTGGGTTATTCCAAGGAGGTGAAGACGGGCTTCAAGGTCGGCGCCAAGGAGGGCGGTTACTACATCTCGTTCTCCGACGCCGATTTCGACGCCCTGCTGGGCGAATACCTGCGCGAGAAGGTTTCGGACATGCTTTTTAAGGCATAACGCGTATGTTCGCAACGGAATATTATTGTCTGGTAGCCGGACTGAAGGAGTACTCCCTCGACGCCGACACCAAGGGTTTCGACGCCAAAGCCATCGTCGGGGAGATTCTCGACGGCGTTTCGGCTTCGGATGCGGCTCAGGTGCGTCTGCTGTACGGCTACTACGATTGTGAGAATATCGCTTCGCTGCGCGCGGGGCGCTCGGCGCACAATCCGCTGGGCAACTTCACGCGCGAGGAGCTGGAAGAGGAGGTGAAGGCTCCCAAGCGTTTACCCGCCGCCGTGGGCCGCGTGCTGCGTGCCTATGCCGATCCCGAAGGGGAGGACGCCGAGGAGGTCGATACGGCGCAGCGTTTCGAAACCGCGCTGTTCGACGCCTATTACGCCACCTGCAGCCGTGCCAAGAGCCGCTTTCTGCGCGAGTGGTCGGAGTTCGACCGCACCCTGCGCAACGTGACGGCCGCCGTGACGGCCCGTGCCGCGGGCCGTCCGGTCGAGGAGGTGACCGTGGGCGGGGGCGACGTGGTCGAACAGCTGGAGCGCAGTTCGGCCGCCGATTTCGGTCTGCGGGGCGAACTGCCCTACATCGACGCCGTGATCGCCGCCGTGAACGACGAGGCGAATCTGGTCGAGAAGGAGCACAAGATCGACCTGATCCGCTGGAACGAGGCCACCGAGCTGGCGACGTTCGACTATTTCGACATCAATACCATTCTGTCCTATCTGGCGCGCGTCAATATCGTGGCCCGCTGGACGCAGCTGGACGCCGTGCGCGGTCGTGAGATGTTCGACCGCCTGATGGCCGAGCTGGACGGCAGGGAGCTGGTGAACAGGATATAGCCGCCGCGCGGCATATGCGGGCGGCGCGCCGCCGGACCGGGACCGGTCTCTCCGGCAGGAGGGATGCGGAGCGGCCGGGAAGTGCGGAAATGCGGTCCGCGACCGGAAAAATGAAAATAAGAAACTAAACGAATATTCATGAAAACTACAGGACGTGTAAATGGTATCATCTCCAACATCGTCATCGTCAAGGCCGACGGAGCAGTAGGCCAGAACGAGATCTGCTATGTCTATGCGGGAGATACCAAGATGATGGCCGAGGTCATCAAGGTCGTAGGCGACAGCGCCTATGTCCAAGTTTTTGACAGCACCCGCGGACTCAAGATCGGCGACAAGGTCGAGTTCGAGGGGCATATGCTCGAAGTGACGCTCGCGCCGGGACTTTTGTCGCGCAACTACGACGGTCTGCAGAACGACCTCGAAAAGATGGACGGGCTGTTCATCGAGCGCGGTTCGATCACCGATCCGATCGACTTCGACGCCGAGTGGGAATTCGCTCCGCTGGCCAAGGCGGGCGACAAGGTGACCGCCGCGTCGTGGCTGGGCGAAGTCAAGGAGCAGTGGGTGAGCCATAAGATCATGGTGCCCTTCACCATGGCCGACAACTATACGGTCAAGAGCGTGGCGGCGGCCGGGAAATACAAGGTGACGGACACGATCGCCGTCCTGACCGACGAGGAGGGCCGCGAACATGCGGTCACGATGGTTCAGAAATGGCCCGTGAAGCAGGCCGTGCGCTGCTACGTCGAGAAGCCGCGTCCGTCGCGCATGATGGAGACGGGCGTTCGCGCCATCGACACCTTCAACCCGATGGCCGAAGGCGGTACGGGCTTTATCCCCGGACCTTTCGGCGCCGGCAAGACCGTGCTCCAGCACGCCATTTCCAAGCAGGCCGACGCCGACATCATCATCATGGTGGCCTGCGGCGAGCGCGCCAACGAGGTGGTCGAAATCTTCAAGGAGTTCCCCGAACTGGTCGATCCCCATACGGGCCGCAAGCTCATGGAGCGTACGATCATCATCTGCAATACGTCGAACATGCCCGTTGCGGCGCGCGAGGCGTCGGTCTATACGGGCATGGCCATCGGCGAATACTACCGCTCGATGGGACTCAAGGTGCTGGTGATGGCCGACTCGACTTCGCGCTGGGCGCAGGCGCTGCGCGAGATGTCGAACCGTCTGGAGGAGCTGCCCGGTCAGGACGCCTTCCCGATGGACCTTTCGGCGATCATCTCCAACTTCTATTCGCGCGCCGGTCTGGTCAAACTGAACAACGGCCAGACAGGTTCCGTGACCTTCCTCGGCACGGTGTCGCCCGCGGGCGGTAACCTCAAGGAGCCGGTGACCGAATCGACCAAGAAGGCCGCGCGCTGCTTCTATGCGCTTTCGCAGGGCCGCGCCGACTCGAAGCGTTACCCGGCCATCGATCCGCTGGAATCCTATTCGAAATACCTCGAATATCCCGAAATCCGCGAATACCTCGACGAGCATATCGAAAAGGACTGGGTGGACCTCGTCTACGCCGGCAAGACCCTCGTGCAGCGCGGCAAGGAGGCCAACGACCAGATCAACATTCTCGGCGACGACGGTGTTCCGGTCGAGTATCACGAACGTTTCTGGAAGTCGGAGCTGCTCGACTTCGTGATCCTGCAGCAGGACGCTTTCGACGACATCGACGCCAACTGTCCGCTCGAACGTCAGAAGATGATGTATAAAATGGTGCTCGACATCTGCCGGAAGGATTTCGCTTTCGCCGATTTCGAGGAGTGCTCGCAGTTCTTCAAGGGCCTTATCAACCTCTTCCGTCAGATGAACTACTCGGAGTGGCAGTCGGAGAAGTTCGAAGGCTACCGCAAGCAGATCGAGGAGTATGTGAGTGAAAAAATCAAATAAGCTTTAGACCATGACAACACGAGCTTTTCAGAAGATATATACCAAGATTGACAACATCACCAAGGCGACCGTGACGCTCCGGGCGCTGGGCGTCGGCAACGACGAACTGGCTACCGTGGGCGGCAAGCTGGCGCAGGTGGTGAAGATTATGGGCGAGAACGTGACGCTGCAGGTGTTCTCCGGAACCGAGGGCATCGCCACCGATTCGGAGGTCGTCTTCCACGGCGAACCCCCGAAACTGCGCGTGTCGGACAACCTCGCGGGCCGTTTCTTCAACGCCTACGGCGAGCCGCTCGAAGGCGGTGAGATCGTCGAGGGCGAGCCGCGCGAGATCGGCGGCCCGACGGTGAACCCTTTCAAGCGTATCCAGCCTTCGGAGCTGATCGCCACGGGTATCGCCGGCATCGACCTCAACAATACGATCGTCACGGGGCAGAAGATTCCCTTCTTCGCCGACCCCGACCAGCCCTATAACGCCGTGATGGCCAACGTGGCCCTGCGCGCCAAGGCCGACAAGATCATTCTGGGCGGCATGGGACTCACCAACGACGACTTCCTCTACTTCAAGTCCGTCTTCGAGAACGCCGGTGCGCTGGACCGCATCGTGTCGTTCGTCAATACGACCGAGAACCCGCCCGTGGAGCGCCTGCTCGTTCCCGACATGGCGCTGACCGCCGCCGAATACTTCGCCGTGGACAAGGGCGAGAAGGTGCTGGTGCTGCTGACCGACATGACGCTCTATGCCGATGCGCTGGCTATCGTGTCGAACCGCATGGACCAGATTCCGTCGAAGGACTCGATGCCCGGTTCGCTCTATTCGGACTTGGCGAAGATCTACGAGAAGGCCGTGCAGCTGCCCAACGGCGGTTCGATCACCATCATCGCCGTGACGACCCTTTCGGGCGGCGACATCACGCACGCCATTCCCGACAATACGGGTTACATCACCGAGGGTCAGCTGTTCCTGCGCAACGACTCCGATACGGGCAAGGTCATCGTGGACCCGTTCCGTTCGCTATCGCGTCTCAAGCAGCTGGTTATCGGCAAGAAGACCCGCGAGGACCATCCGCAGGTGATGAACGCCTGCGTGCGTCTGTATGCCGACGCCGCCAACGCCAAGACCAAGCTCGAAAACGGTTTCGACCTCTCGGATTACGACGAACGTACGCTGAAATTCGCGTTCGACTATTCGGAGAAACTGCTCTCGATCGACGTCAATATCGGCATCACGGAGATGCTCGATACGGCGTGGGGACTCTTTGCGAAGTACTTCTCCAAGGAGGAGGTCGCTATCAAGGAGGAACTCATCAAAAAGTACTGGAAAGAAGCGTAACGTACGATGGCAATCAAATTTCAATATAACAAGACCTCGCTCGGCGACCTCGGCAAGCAGCTGAAAATGCGGCAGAAGGCGCTCCCTACGATCAAAAGTAAGGAGTCGGCCCTGCGCTCCGAGGTGAAGAAGGCGAAGGACTCCGCAGGCGATTACCGCCGTCGGCTCGACCGGCTCAAGGCCGAGTACGACTACATGGTGTCGCTATGGGGAGAGTTTGATTGTGACCTCCTGCGTATCGCCGATGTGGAACTTTCGGTACAGAAAATCGCAGGTGTGCGTACGCCGGTCCTGCAGGACGTGAAATTCGAGGTGAAACCCTACGATCTTTTCTCGTCGCCCGTCTGGTTCGCCGACGGAGTCGATATTCTGAAGCGCATGGCGCAGCTGGGTATCGAGTTCGAGGTCTACAACCGCAAGATGGAGCTGCTGGACTATGCACGCCGTAAAACCACTCAGAAGGTGAACTTGTATGAAAAGGTGCAGATACCCGGATACGAGGACGCCATACGTAAGATCAAACGCTTCATGGAGGACGAGGAAAACCTCTCCAAGTCGGCCCAGAAGATCGTGAAAACCAAACAGCAGCAGGCCGGGGAGGGCGCGACGTTATGATAGCGAAAATGGCGAAATACGACTTTGTGCTCTATGCGGCGCAAAGCGAGGATTTTATCGAAAAGCTGCGCGAACTCGGCTTGGTGGACATCACCACTACGGGCTGGGAACCCTCCGAGGAGGACCGCCAGCTGCTGCTCGACATCGAAGGACACGCCAAGGCGTTCGAATTCCTGCGCAACTTCCGCACGGAAGAGGGGCGCTGCAAGGCCGGAGCCGAGCCTTTCGCAACGGGCGCCGAGGCCTACGAACACTATGCCGCGGCGCATCAGCAGGCGACGGCGCTGCACGCCGAGATCGGCCGTCTCGAAAAAACGGCCGACGAACTGCGTCCGTGGGGAGAATTCTCGCCTGAGAGAACCCGCTCGCTCGCCGAGCAGGGTATCGTGCTGCGATATTTCTTCACGCCGAAGAGCAATTACGACAAGTTCGAGGCCCAGTGGGCGGAGCGCTATACCATCGCGCCGATCAACCGCACCGAATCGACGGTCTATTTCGTCGTCGTGGCGGCTCCCGGCGAGGAGGTGACGCTCGACGCGCAGGAGATGAAAACCCCGTCGATGGACATTCGCGAAGCGGAACGCCGCATCGCCGAAGCCCGGAAGGAGCTGAGCGCCCTCGACGCCGAATTCTCGCGTGTCGCAGCTTCGGAGAAGCTGCTCGCGGCGCATGCCGCCTCGCTGAAGGAACAGCTGCAGGGCGTGCGTGTGAAGGCCACGGCGCAGCAGGCGGCCGACGGAACGCTGGTCGTCATGGAGGGCTGGGCCGAGAAGGAGACTTCGGACAAGGTCGATGCCCTTCTGGAGCAGTATCCCAACGTCGTGTACCTCAAGGGTGATCCGACTCCTGAGGACGATACGCCCGTGAAACTGAAAAACAACTGGTTCGCCCGCATTTTCGAGTTGGTGGGCGACATGTACGCCCGCCCGAAGTACGGCACGATGGACCTGACGCCTTTCTTCGCGCCGTTCTACATGCTTTTCTTCGGCATCTGCCTGAACGACGCCGGTTACGGCGCCATTCTGGCCCTGCTGGGGGCGTGGATGCTGGCCAAGAACCGGCAACCCGGCATGATGCGTCAGGCCGCGTGGTTCGCCACGTTGTGCGGCTTGACGACGGTCGTCGTGGGGCTGGCCTGCGGTTCGGTGTTCGGCGTGAATCTCAAGGAGTATTTCCCTTCGATTCCGTTCTTCGACTTCCAAGGCAGCTTCTTCTCGATCGCCTTGGCGATCGGCGTGGTGCAGATCGTGTTCGGCATGATGCTGAAGGTCGTCATGATCTCGGCTACCGTCGGATTCCGCTATTCGCTCGGTACGCTGGGCTGGCTGCTGGTGATCCTCGGCGGAAGCATCGCCGGCGGTCTGCCGCTGCTCGATCCCGAATGGGTGATTCCGTTCTACACCACCTCGTCGCCCGCGTTCTATGCGACGCTCGGCGTGGGTGCGGTGCTGATGCTGTTCTTCAATTCGCCGGGCAAGAATCCGCTGCTGAACTTCGGTCTGGGATTGTGGGATACCTATAATAATCTGACGGGCATCCTCTCCGATGTGCTGTCGTACATCCGTCTGTTCGCCATCGGACTCTCTGGCGGCATCCTCGCCACGGTGTTCAACGCGCTGGCCGACGGCTTCGTGCCCGAAGGTTCGGGCATCGTCGTGCGGCTGCTGATCATGATTCCGATTCTGCTCGTCGGTCACGGCATCAACCTCTTCATGTCCACCATTTCGTCGTTCGTGCACCCGATGCGTCTGACGTTCGTCGAATTCTATAAAAATGCAGGTTTCGAGATGTCGATGCGTTCGTTCGATCCTCTGCGCAAAATCGAAAATTCGGAAAACAAATAACAACTAAAACAAATTACAATTATGGAATCAACAACTGCAATTATTTTGGGCTATCTCGGCGTAGCGCTGATGGTGGGCCTTTCGGGCGTAGCGAGCTGTATCGGTACTTCGATCGCCGGCATGGCGTCGGTGGGCGCCATGAAGAAAAACGGCGGCGCTTTCGGTAGCTACATGATCCTCTCGGCCATTCCCGGTTCGCAGGGTCTCTACGGTTTCGTGGGCTACTTCATCATCAAGGGCTTCCTGACCGATTCGATGACGCTGCTGCAGGGTGCCGCCATCTTCGGCGCCGGTCTGCTGACGGGTCTTGTCTGCCTCGCTTCGTCGTACTTCCAGTCGAAGGTCTGCGCCAACGGTATCGCCGCTATCGGCAACGGCCACGACGTGATGGGTAAGACGCTTATTCTGGCCGCCTTCCCTGAGTTGTACGCCATTCTTACGGTTGCCGCCGTGTTCCTGATCGCGGGCGCTATCTGATCTGCCGCGCGGAATTTCTCACGGGCGGAACGTCGGTTGCGATGTTCCGCCTCTTTTTTTGAATTTGCAGCCCGAAACGACCGGCCGATCGTAAAATAATACATTTATTGCATAAAATAGTACTTGTACTCTCGGCTGTTTTACGTAATTTTGTGAAAACTCAAAATCTTTTAAACCCTGACAGATATGAAACCGAACCGATTTATGCTGGCCTTGGCCGCGTTGTGCTTTGCCGCAGGCGGCGCTTCGGCGCAGCAGACCGACGGCAAGTCCGTGGCGCCCAAGACCTACAAGGCCTACATGGTCAGCGACGCCCATCTCGACACCCAGTGGAACTGGGACGTACAGACGACCATCCGCGAGTACATCCCCCGCACGCTGTTCCAGAACCTCTATCTCATGGAACGCTTCCCTGACTACCGCTTCAGCTTCGAAGGCGGCGTCGTCTATTCGTGGATGAAGGAGTACTATCCCATGCATTACGAGCGGATGAAGAAATACATCGCTTCGGGCCAGTGGCATATCGCCGGCGCGTCGTGGGACGCCAACGACCCCAACATGCCTTCGGCCGAGTCGTTCTTCCGCAACATCCTGCTCGGACAGGAGTTCTATAAAAAGGAGTTCGGCGTGCGTTCGACCGATATTTTCCTGCCCGACTGCTTCGGCTTCGGCTATACGCTGCCGACCATCGCGGCCCACAGCGGCCTGATCGGCATGTCCACGCAGAAGCTCAGCTGGCGCAACCACGACTTTTACGACGCTCCCTACCACAAGAAGAATCCCTTCTCGTGGGGCGTGTGGTACGGCATCGACGGCAGTTCGGTGATCGCAGCCTTCGATACGGGCGGCTATAACTCGGAACTTCCTGAGAATGTGCAATATAACGAACGCCTGATGGAGCGCGCCGCCCACGGTTACGACAACACCTGCTTCCGCTACTATGCCGGCGGCGGCGAAGGGGTCGGCGACAAGGGCAACAGCGGTACGGTGACCACCTGCCGTCGTCTGACCAAGGCGATCAACGACCCGAACGCCCCGATCGAGATCATCAGCGCCACGAGCGACGACCTGTTCAAGGCCTACCTCGGCCGCAAAGCCGAGCTGCCCTCTTTCGACGGCGAATTGCTGATGGACGTGCACGCTACGGGCTGCTATACTTCGCAGACCGCCATGAAATACTACAACCGCCGCAACGAGGAGCTGACCGGCGCCGCCGAGCGCGCTTCGGTCGCCGCCGACTGGCTCGGTGCGCTGGCTTACGACCAGCGGAAACTCACCGAGATCTGGCAGCGTTTCATCTGGCACCAGTTCCATGACGACCTGACGGGTACGAGTATCCCTGAGGCCTATACGTGGTCGTGGAACGACGAGTTGATCGCCCTGCGGCAGGGTGGCGACGTGATGAACACGGCGGTCGGCGCGCTGAGCTATTCGCTCGATACGCGCGTCAAGGGTACGCCCGTGGTGGTCTACAACGCCGTGACCTATCCCGTCAAAGCCGTTGTCGAGGCCGAGATTCCGCTCGCCGCCAAAGCCAAGGGCGTGGCCGTATACGGTCCCGACGGCCGCCGCGTGGCCGCGCAGATTCTCAGCCGCGAGGGCGACAAGGCCGTGATCGCATTCGCCGCCGACGTGAAGTCGGTGGGGTATGCCGTCTACGACGTCCGTTCGGCATCGCCCGCCAAATCGTCGGCGCTGAAAGTGAACGGCAATACGATCGAGAACGCCGTTTACAAGGTGACGCTCGACAGGAACGGCGACATCGCGTCGCTCGTGGACAAGCGTTACGGCCGTGAACTGGTCGAGCAGGGCAAGGCCTTCCGGCTGGCGATTTTCGAAGGCAATCCGTCGAACGAGTGGCCCGCATGGGAGGTGCTGAAGGAGGTCGTGGACAAGACTCCGCGTGCCGTTACCGACAATGTTTCGGTGTCCGTCGGCGAAGAGGGGCCCGTGCGTGCTTCGCTCAAGGTGGAGCGCACGTACGGAGACTCGAAGTTCACGCAGTACATTACGCTGACCGACGGTGCGCAGGACGATCGCATCGACATCCGTACGACGGTGGACTGGAACAGCCGCAATACGCTGCTCAAAGCCGAGTTCCCGATGTCCGTGAGCAACGCGAAAGCCGCTTACGACCTCGGTATCGGCTTTATCGAGCGCGGCAACAACACGGCCACGGCATACGAAGTGCCTGCCCTGAAGTGGGCCGACCTGACCGATGCCGACGGTTCGTATGGCATCTCGGTGCTCAACGACTGCAAATACGGCTGGGACAAACCCGCCGACAATACGATCCGTCTGACGCTGATCCACACTCCTTCGACCGAAAAACGCTATCCGCACCAGCGCGACCTCGATCTGGGTGTCAATCACTTCACCTATTCGATCGTAGGACATAAGGGAACCGACCGCAGCGGCGTTGTGGCCGCCTCGGAGCAGCTCAACCTGCCGCTCGTGGCTTACGTGGCTCCCAAACATGCGGGATCGCTGGGCCGCACCTTCTCGATGCTGGAGTCCTCGACTCCGCAGATCGGCGTGCGTGCGCTGAAGAAGGCCGAGGACGGCGACGGATATATCGTGCGCTGCTACGAGCTGACCGGCAAGCCCGTCGAGAACGCCCGCATCACCTTCCCGGCTCAGATTCTCTCGGCCGAGGAGTGCAACGGCATCGAGGAGAAGATCGGCGCAGCCGAGACCGAGGGCCGTTCGCTGATCGTTTCGGCCGGCAAATTCGCCCCCAAAACCTACCGCGTGCGGCTGGCCGCTCCTGCGCAGAAGTCCGCGTTCGAGGTGAAGAGCGCGCCCGTGACGCTGCCTTACAACACGGTGGCCTTCACGACCGACGAGTTCTATACCTACTACCGTTTCGACAACCAGCGCGGCAGCTTCGCCGCCGAGCTGATTCCTGCCGAGCTGACCTGCAACGGCGTACGGTTCGTGATGGGCGAGGAGAATGTCAAGGACGCCGTGACGTGCCGCAGTCAGGAGATCGAACTGCCCGAAGGCGGTTACAAGAAGCTCTACATGCTGGTGGCCGCTTCGGACAAGGAGTGCGAGGCCCTCTTCAAGGTGGGCGACTCCGAGCAAGCCGTCTATGTGCCGCTCTGGAAAGGCTTCTACGGACAGTGGGGCTGGCGCGGACACAGCGAAGCGTTCCTCAAGGATGCGACGATCGCGCATATCGGCACGCACCGCCATCAGGGCGACGTGGGCAACCTGCCTTACGACTTCTCCTACATGTATATGGTTTCTCTCGATATTCCCGAAGGTGCGCGGACGGTGACGCTGCCCGAAAACAAGAACGTGGCGGTATTCGCCATGACGGTTTCGGACAACGGCATCGACGACGTGCTTCCGGTGAGCGGCACTTTCATCCGTCCGGATGTGAAGTAACAAGTTTTTAAGTGGTATAATTAGGCGCTCCGGCCCGGCTGTAAAGCCGGGCCGGAGTTTTTGTGTCAGGACGGCGTTGTGACGCGGTTTGTATGGTTTTGTGCCCGAATTGTCATAAAACGGCGTGAAAACCGCCGATCGGGGGTGCGGGACGGTGCCGGGAGTACGTTTGTGTCCCGGATCGGAAAATACAATTTTGTGACAAAATAGTACCGGATCATGTACGGCGGAGAAATTTGCCGTCCGTATATTTTTCGGTCCGCATCTTATTTCTCAACTTTGTTTTCACGAAAAACCAACCGTTTAACCTAAAACTTAAAACCAGATTAGCCTATGGAAAAAAACTCCTGTCTGATCCTTTCCGCCGATTTTTTTGCGGAATCCCGTAATTTATCCTGTTATTTTCCCGTTTTCTGAATCCATGAACCGCATCCGCGTCACCGGGTGCGGGGAGTATATTTTAACTAAACCAAAAAACAATATCTATGACCAATTTTGGGCACAAAATCATGCTGACGGTTTTGGTGCTGCTGATTACCCCCCCCCTTGGGTTTGCAGCCGCAACCGTTAATGCCAGCCCCCTGACCCAGACATCCAAGGTCACCGTCAAGGGCGTTGTGAAGGACGCCGCAGGAGCGCCGCTGCTCGGCGTTACCGTCATTGTCAAAGGTACTTCGGTCGGAACCTCGACCAGTATCGACGGTGAATACCAGATCCAGTGCGCCGCCGATGCCGAACTCGACTTCTCGTTCATCGGCTACGAGACGCAGACGCTTCCGGTGGCCAACCGCACGCTGCTGAACGTGACGCTGAAGGAAGACGCGCAGCTGATGGACGAAGTGATCGTCATCGGCTACGGCACCACCACCCGCCGCCGTGCGGTGGGCGCCGTGGACCAGATCAAGTCCGAAGCCATCACCGAACGTTCCGTCGCCAACCTGACGCAGGCGCTGCAGGGCACTTCGCCCAGCCTCGTCATCCAGCAGCGAAGCAGCGACCCGGCCGACAACCAGCTCAACATCAACATCCGCGGTATCGGTACGATGAACAACAACGAACCGCTGATCGTCATCGACGGTCTGGTGTCGGACAACGCCAGCTTCAACAAGCTCAATCCCTCGGACATCGAGAACGTCTCGGTGCTGAAGGATGCCGGTACGGCCGCCATTTACGGTTCGCGCGCCGCCAACGGCGTCCTGCTGGTCACCACCAAGAAGGGCAAGCTGAATCAGGCTCCGACCGTCGAACTCACGGCTATGGTCGGCTGGCAGCAGCCCGAAGTTCTCTACACGCCCGTTCAAGGCTGGCAGAACGCCACGCTGCTCAACATTTCCAAAGCCAATTCGGGGCTGGCTCCCGCCTTTACCGCCGAACAGATCCGCGACCTCAAGGCGCACGGCAACGGCACGTTCTACATGGACGAGATTCTGCGGACGGCCATGCAGCAGAACTACAACGTCAGCGTATCGGGCGGCGGCGCCAATACGACCTATATGATTTCGGCAGGCTATTACGATCAGGAGAGCAACTTCGAAGGTCCCGATTACGGCCGCCAGCGTTACAATTTCCGTACGAACATCACCACCGAATACAAACGCGTGAAGGTAACGGCCCTGCTCTCCTATTCGCACGAGAACAGCAAGACGACGACCGACGGTTCGACCATCGCCAACGCGATGCGTATTCCCACCTATTACTATTACCGTCAGTACGATCCCGTGACGGGCAAATACCTGCTCAACGACAAACTGACCGACCGCAACTCGCTGGGCCTGCTCGAAGAGGGCGGTTACAACAAGTACCGCAACGACTATGTGAACGCCAACCTGTCGGCCGAGGTGAAGATCATCGACGGGCTGAAACTGCGCGGCGTGCTGGGTGCCGATATCTTCGCCGACCACCGCTATACGCGGACGCACGAAGTGATGTTCTACAATACCGACGCTGCGGGCAATCCGGTCGGCGAAGGCCGTTCGGCCAACAACGACAACAAGTCGGAGGACTGGAACAAACGCGCCTACCTGATCAATTCTCAGCTGATGCTCGACTTCGACCGTACGTTCGGCAAGCACCATGTGGCCGCCCTGTTAGGCGCCTCGAACGAGTCCTACACCTCCGAAGCGAACCAGATCTCCTTCAAATGGGCCGACCCCGATCTGGGTATCAACGGCGACGGCACCGAGGCCGTCATTTCGGGCGACGGCCGGTCTTCGGTGACGCCCGAAAACACGACCCGCACCAGCCTTACCTCCGTTTTCGGCCGCGCCGCCTATGACTACGACAACCGTTACTACGCCGAGTTCTCGTTCCGTTACGACGGCTCCTCGAAATTCCGTTCCGACCTGCGCTGGGGCTTCTTCCCCTCCGTGTCGCTGGGTTGGCGTCTCTCGCAGGAGGCTTTCATGGAGAGCTACCGCGACAACGTCGGCGACCTGAAGATCCGCGGTTCCTACGGTACGCTGGGCAACCAGTCGGTGAGCGACTACCAGTACTTCACCACCTACAACGTCTATTCGAACACCTATGCCTTCAATAACGTGGGCGTCGGCGGCGCCGGCTTCCAGCTCGGTACCGACAACCTGCAGTGGGAGGTGTCCAAGACCTTCAACGTCGGTTTCGACGCCTCGTTCTTCCGGGGCAAGCTCAACCTCGGCTTCGACTACTTCAACAAACATACGACCGACATTCTGGTCAAGCCCCAGACCCCGCTGATTCTGGGCACCGAGCTGCAGAACTACAACGCCGGCGAGATGCGCACGCAGGGCTGGGAGCTGACGCTCAGCTATGCGCTCAAGAAACGCGACTGGTCGCACTTCTTCCAGTTCAACATCGGCGACTCGTGGAACAAGGTGCTCAAATACGAGGGCTTCGAGGATATTTCCGGACAGGAGGAGTTCTGGCGCATCACCCGCGAGGGGCTGCCGTTCAACTCCTACTACGGTTACAAGACCGACGGCTTCTTCCAGAGCTATGACGAAATCGCCCATTCGGCCGTGCCGACGGGCAAGAGCGTCAAGCCGGGCGACGTGAAATTCAAGGACCGCAACGGCGACGGCACCATCGACGAGAACGACCGCTACTATCTGGGCAACGCCTTCCCGCGCTACACGCTGGGCTTCACCTACAACATCGCATGGAAAGGCATCGACCTCTCGATCTTCCTGCAGGGCGTTCTCAAGCGCGACATGATGGTCCGCGGCGAGCTGATCGAGCCGTTCCACTCCAACTACGGTTACACGATGTACGAACACCAGCTCGACTTCTGGACCCCGACCAACACCGACGCCCGCTGGCCGCGTCTGACCGATATTTCGGACCCCTCGAACCAGAACAACTACCGCATGGGTTCGGACCTCTACATGTTCGACGGCAGCTACCTGCGCCTGAAGAACATCCAGCTGGGTTATACGCTTCCCGAACGGATTTCGATGAAATTCGGCGTCAAGCGCTTCAAGATCTACTTCAACGCCCAGAACCTGCTTACGTTCAGCAACTGTTCGTTCATCGACCCCGAATCTTCGGAGTTCGGCTCGAACATGAATTCGGGCGGCGCCAACTCAGGCCGCAACTACCCGAACCTGCGTTACTTCGGCGCCGGTCTGAACATCACATTTTAAATAAAGGCGAAAACTATGAAAACGACGATTTTAAAATATATCACCGTGACGTTCGCCGCCGGAGCGATGCTGCTCGCAGGCTGCAACGATCTGGATCAGGAGCCTACCAACAAGTTTACCGACAAGGCTTTCTGGACTTCGCCCGAACGTGCGAACATGGTGCTCAACATGGCCTACAACCAGATGTTCGGCCACGACAAGATCTGGCAGGACGAAGCCCTGAGCGACAACTTGTACGAACAGCGCGGCAATCCCGACACGCGCACGATCCGCATGGGGCAGGCGACGCCCAACACGGGACTGTTCCGCAGCGAGTGGAAATGGGTGTTCGAGGGGGTCAAGACCTGCAATGTCTTTATGAATTTCGTGGACGAGGTGCCGGGCATGGACCCCGAACGGCTCGCCGGGATGAAGGCGCAGATCCGCTTTATCCGTGCATTCCTCTATTTCCGTCTGGCCAATTTCTACGGCGACATTCCCTTCTTCCTGCAGGATATTTCGCTCGAAGAGTCGCGCCGCGTCTCCCGCACTCCCTATCCGGAGGTGATGAGTGCGCTGCACCGCGAACTCGACGAGATCGTCGGCGACCTGCCCACCCGCGACGAACTGAAAGCCGACGACAACGGCCGCATCACCAAAGCCGCCGCCATGGTGCTCAAGGCGCGTATGTATATGTACGAGAACGTGCAGCGCACCGGCAATTCGGTTTCGGACAACATGCGCAAGGCCGCCGATATCTGTGACAAGCTCATCCACGAGCAGGGCACCTACGGCACCTACAGCCTGCTGACCCAAGGGTCCGGCGACGGCATTCCGGCCTATGAATACCTCTTTACCTCGGCCGCCGAGTACAACAGCGAAGTGATCCTCGACTATGCCGCCGTCGAGCTGAACAAGCAGTGGTCCACGCTCTATTCGATGGTTCCCCTGACGATGGGCGCCAACCTCTGTCAGAAGGCTCCGACGCGCGCGCTGGTGGACAGCTACCTCAATGCCGACGGCTCGGTTCCCGCGGACAAGACCGTCTATGCGAACCGCGATCCGCGTCTGACCGCTACGGTCGTCTACAACGGCTATGTGTGGAAAGACCGCAACGATAAGGGCGAATACGTGACCAAAGGCACGATCAACGTGACTTCGGGCAACGACAAGGCCGGTACGGACAACGGTTCGCCTACGGGCTTCTACACCCGCAAGTATTTCGATACGACCCACGGCAAGAACCTCGAAATGTGGACCAATATCATCATGATGCGTTATGCCGACGTGCTGCTGATGTACGCCGAGGCGAAGGCGTACCTGAACGAGATGGACGCCGCGGTGTGGAACGAGACGATCAAGCCGATTCGCCAGCGTGCGGGGCTGAGCGGCACCGACTTCCCCTCGTCGGGCGATTACACCCAGATCGTACGCGACGAACGCCGTGTCGAGCTGGCGCTCGAAGGACTGCGCTACTTCGACCTGATCCGCTGGATCAATTACAAGGACTCCAAGTCGCAGGGCGTCATCGACCTTTTGAACGGTGCGGTCTACGGCGCCAAGGAGCTGAACGGAGGCCGTCAGATCGACGAATTCAAGTTCAATTCCAGCCGGGACATCCTCTGGTCGCTTCCGCTCTCCGAAACGCAGCTCGTGCCGACGCTGCTGCCCAACAATTCGGGTTATTAATCGTCAATCAAAAAAGTATCGAAAACAATGAAAAAGATATTGAACATACTGATGGCGGCCCTCGTCCTTACGGGCATCTCCTGCTCGGAAGACTTGGAGTACAAGCCCGGAGACGTCACTCCGGTGCAGACGCTGCTGCTGCCGGCCGACAACTATTACGTGGAGCTGCAGAGCGCTTCGACGGCGACGCTCCGTTTTTCGTGGGAGCCGGCGCTGGCTGCCGACGGACAGCTTCCCCATTACGAGGTGGTCTTCTTCGGCAAGCCCGGCGGCGAGATCATTTACCGTTGTGACGCCGGTTCGTCGACCAGCGTGGATATTGTCCACAAGGAGATCAACCGCATCGCCAATGCCGCGGGCATCGACGTCGGGGCCGACGGTGCCGTCTATTGGTCGGTCGTGTCGAGCCGGGGCGTGGATACCGCGCCTGTGGTTGCGACGCCCCGCCGGTTGGAACTGACGCGTCTGCTGGGCTTCAATGTGATTCCGGACCAGTTGTTCCTCACGGGCGAAGCTACCGAGGGCGGCAGCGATCTTGAGAATGCCTGTGTCGGCCGCAGGACCGGCGACGGCGAGTTTACCTTCTATCAGCAGCTCGAAGCCGGCAAGGGCTTTACGTTCGTCAGCTCGAAGGGCGACGACCGCACGACCTATACGGTCGTCAACGGCGTGCTGGACGACCAGAGCGCCGAACCCGCCACGATCGACCGATCGGGTGTCTACCGCATCAAGCTCGACCTCAATGTCCGCGGAATCACCTTCGAGCATATAGACCGCGTGGAATTCAATTTCGCACCGCGCACCGAAGACAACGGCAATATGGAGTATATCGGCAACGGCTGCTGGAAATTCTCCGATTACAACGTCAAATTCAGGGAAGAGAGCTGGGGACTCGACCAGCGTTACAACTTCCATCCGGTTTTCGACGGGGTTACGTATGTATGGGCCGGTACGAAAGGCAACGACAGCAGCCCCAGCGCGCTGAGCGGCGCGGAGTATTACATCCTGACCGAGAATCTGTTTACCGGGGATGCCTATGGTCCCGAAAAGTTTAAGTTCCACAGCGATTTTAACGGTAAGAAAGTCGATATCACCCTGATTATGTCCGGTGACGTGGAGAATTGTACGCATGTAATCGAGATCGTCGGCTAAAAAATAATTGAACCTATGAAAAACATACTGAATAAACTGGTTGTTCTGCTGCTCGCGGGTTTTGCACTGGCGGCCTGTACCGAGCATACGGAATATGACGATACCGGCTTCAGCGCGGTCGAAAAATTGCTCTATCCGTCGGACGGCTACGCCCTCGATCTGATCGAACAGGCCGATGCCAACCTTTATTTCGAGTGGGAGGTCTCCAAGGTCGGAACTCCCGTCTACACCGTGGTTTTCCTCGATGCGGCCAAAAAGGAGATCGGCCGTTATCTGGCCGACAACAATGGTCAGAAGTCCTCGCTGAAGATGCTCCACAGCCAGCTCAATGCGATTGCCGGCGACGCCGGCATCGAGCCTGACGCTGCGGGCGACCTCTATTGGACGGTCAGCGCCGGACTGGGCGGAGCCGAACAGCTTTCGCCGGCCGAGCCGCACAAACTCACCGTCAAGCGCTATGCTTCGATCGACGCCCCCTACCACCTCTACGTGACGGGCGAAGGCTCCGAGTTCGGCACGGATCCCGCCGCGGCTAAACAGATGCGCGAGCTGGGCGACGGCAAGTTCGAGATTTACACCCGATTCACCGGCTCGTTCAGCTTCATCAACCGCAATGCGGCGGGCAGCAAGCGTACGTTCGGCGTCGCCGAAGGCCGCCTGACCGAGGGCGCCGACGCCGCAGGCACGGGCGACGGCGTTTACCGCGTACTGGTCGATTTCAAGGCCGGTACCGTGAAGATGGAAAAGATCGAAAGCGTGAAATACCACTGGTGCTGGACGCCCGATCCCGATGCCGTGATGGAATATGCCGGCAACGGCGTCTGGAAGCGTCAGATCACTTGGGACGGCGACAACCGCTACCGTTTCGACGCGGTGATCGACGGCACGGATTACATCTGGGGCTACTCGTCGAGCGATATGAGCGATTCGGACATGCCCTCCGGCCTGACCGGGCCGCAGTACAGGCTGTCAATGCGCGAAACGGGCAATATCAATCAGTGGGACTACTCCTTCAAGCATATCGCCGTGCTGAGGAACGTCACCTGCACGATCGTCGTGGACTGCTCGCCCGAAGCCGAGGCGTACTACCACCGTTATGAATTCGACTTCGCGCCCGAAGCCACTCCCGTGACGCTGATCTCGCCCGATGACAACGCCTCCGTCGTGCTGAATGCGCAGGCGGGCGCCAAGCAGACCTTCGCGTGGAACAAGCTTCCCGATTCGGACCCTGCGGGCAAGCTGACGAGCTATACGCTGGTCTTCTATTCGGACGCTGCGCTGGAAAAGGCCGTCGGCCGCAAGGAGGCGCAGTATAACGGCTCCGTGGACGTCTCCTTCTCCGAGCTGGAGTCGATCGCCGATGCCGCGGGCATTGCCGCCGAAGGCACGGGCGACCTGTACTGGGCCGTGGAGAGCAAACTGCTTTCGTGGACGGCGCTCTCCTCCGGCCGCAAGCTCACGGTTACCCGCATGAAGGGTATTCCGACCGCCGCCTACATCACGGGCGCCGCTTCGGAGTTCGGTTCCGGCTATCAGGCCCTCAAGGCGCTGGGCGCTGGCAAGTTCGAGATTTTCACCAAGCTGACGACTGACGCCGCAGGGTACAACTTCACCGACGGCGATACGGCCGATGCGCGCAAGTTCGTCGTCGAAGGCGGTGCGATCCGGGAGAGCGACGCAAGCGTCGTTTCGTCCGAAGAGGCCATCTATTACATCCTGCTCGACTTCGGCGCAGGCACGGCGAAGCTCCAGAAGATCGAGAACATGCGTTACCTCTCGCCGAACGTCAAGACCCAGCATACCGAGAAGCAGATCAAGCTGCCTTATCAGGGCAACGGCATCTGGTATGCCGCAGGCGTGGTGCCCTACCTGAGGGACTGGGACGACGACCGCTACTTCTTCTGGGCTGAGGTGGACGGCGTGAAGACCAAGTTCGGCGCCAATCCCGGCATGACGGGCGACCTGAATTCCAAGCCTGCCGAGAACGATTCGCGCTTCCGCGTATTCTGGCCGATCGCCGATGTGAACGGCGACGATGCCGGCGCGTTCAAGATGCTCCACGCCTACCGCGGCAACGACTCCAAGCGGGTGAACATCAAGCTCAACATGAGTCCCGATACGGAGCACTACTACAACTATATCGAGTATCTGGATTAACCAACTCTCCGGGGGAGGCGCGCTCCGCAAGGCGTGCCCCCCCCCGGTAAAAAACGACAGACTTATGAAAAAATACATTTTAGCGCTTACCGCCGCGGCGACCCTGCTGGGAGCCTGCGAGGTGGACGACAAATACTACGGCAAAGAGGTGGTGGATCCGGCCGAGAAGCTCGAACCCGCTTATGGGGAGGACTGGACCGCCCATGCCGACAAGATCGACGAGAAGCTGATCGAGAATTTCATGAATACCGACCGCGGCACCTTCTGGTATACCGATCAGGACCGCACGAACGAATCGACCTACTGCTACTGGCCGCAGGCGCATGCGATGGACGTGCTCATCGACGCTTACCTGCGTATTCCCGAAGGCGACGCCCGCCGGAGCACCTATGCCGGCTACATGTCCAAATGGTACGACAACAAGGGCAACAACTACGGCAACAGCTATTGGGGAACTTACGGTTTCGGCAATGCCTACACCGACGACTCGGAGTGGATCATCCTGACGCTGATCCGCATGTACGAGGCTACCGGAGTGCAGAAATACCTCGACGCCGCTCGCAAGACCTACGAGGAGACGGTGATCGCCCGCTGGACCGAAGACGAGAACGGCGGCGGCATCCGCTGGAGCTTCGACGCCGAGAACAGCAAGAACGCCTGCTCGAACGGTCCGGGCGCCCTCTGCGCCATGCGCCTGTGGGCCAACAGCCCCGAAGGAGCCGAGAGGGATCAGTATCTGGCCGATGCGAAGAAGATTTACAACTGGCTCAGCTCGACGCTCTACAATCCGCTGACGGGCGCCGTGTCCGACAACATGAAGAACGGCGTGATCAACGGCGGCGCGCTGACCTATAATCAGGGTACGTTCATGGGCGCCGCGCACGAGCTTTACAAGGCCACGGGCGACGCCAAATACATGACCGACGCCGCGCGCGCCGCGCGTTACACCATGAAGTCGATGGTGACCAACGGGGTGCTGAACAACGAAGGTTCGGGTGACAACGCGCTTTTCAAGGGGATTTTCGTCCGCTATGCGATGAACGTCTGGAAGGACGCTTCGGTCGATAAGGCCGATGCGGGGCTGCGCCGGGAGATCGAGGAGTTCCTGATCTACAACGGGCTGGTCTGCTGGCGCGACGGCGTGGACAAGTCGGAGGGATCGAAGTGGTTCTTCGGCGGATTCTGGGGCGAGCCGGGATCTTCGTGGGACGGCCGTCTGAACGAGCAGGTCAGCGCTTCGACGATGATCGAGGCCATGGCGCTGCTGATCGAGTAGGGACATGGTCCTCAGGACAGGCAAAGAGAAAGAGCGGGTTTCGGCCCGCTCTTTCTTCGTTTGATCTGCTCCGCCGGATGTTATGCCGGATTCCGTGTCGTGACTGTTGCGGCTGTTATGCCGGAGCTTCGGCGGATGCGATGTCGCAGTTGTGGCCGCTGTCATGCCGGAGCTTCGCCGGATACTATGCCGGACTCCGCCGGACGTTACGCCGACCGGTCTGCGGCATCTTCGCTCTCTTCGCCCACTTCCTGACGGATCTGCGAGAGTTTCTCCTTGCGGTAGACTTTGGGCGTGCAGCCGTATTTGGCGGAGAAGCATTTGAAGAAGGTGCCCCGGTTTACGAAGCCCGCCTTGTAGATGATCTCGTCGATCGAGAGCTTCGTGGTCGTGAGCAGCTGTTCGGCCTTGGCCAGCCGGTACTCCTTGATGATGTTGGTCGGCGTCTGGTTGAGGATGCCCTCCAGCCGTCGGTAGAGGTTGCGGATGCTCACGCCCAGTTCGTCGGCGATGAATTTGGTCGAGATCTCCGTGTTGGAGATGTTGTCGTTGATGATCTTCAGCATCCGGTCGATGAACTCCTTGTCGTCCTGATGGAGCATGCGCCCGTCGGAAAGCTCGAAGGCGCTGATCGAGGACTTGTAGTAGTCCTTGAGCGACCGGTTGCGGCGGAGCAGCTGCTCGGCCACGGCTTTGAGGTATTCGACGTTGAACGGAAGCGTCAGGCAGATGTCCGCGCCCGACTCCACGCCCTTGATGCGCTCGTCGATCTGCTGGGCCGTCGAGAGCAGGATGACCGGGATGTGCGAGGTCAGCTTGCCCTGCTTGATGAACTGGATGAGTGACAGGCAGTCGGACTGCTCGGAGAGGGCGTCGCAGATGACGATGTCGGGGTGCATCTGCTTGAGCAGCTCGATCATCTCGGTTTTGCCCGACGGCATCTTGATGTTGTAGTCCGCGGCGAAAAGCTCGGCCACGAAATTCATGATCTCCGAATTGTCGTTGACGATGAACACCGTCCTGCGGTTTTTGTCGAACGGGAATTCGCGCCGCGTCACGGTCGGCAGGGGCAGTCCGTATTCTTTGGACGCGGGCACGATGTTGTCTGCGGCCGGGGCGTTTTCGGCCGTGACTTTCAGCTGCGGCAGCAGTACGGTGAAGGTCGTCTGCGCGTTGGGAGTGCTTTCGACCTTGATTTCGCCCTGCATGCGGACCACGATGCTGTGGCAGATCGCCAGACGCAGGTCGCCCTGAAACGAGAGGCCGCGCTCGCTCTTGCGTTCGAAATAGTCGAGTACGCGGTAGCGGTCGAAAATCGCTTCGATGTCTTCGAGATTGACGCCCACGCTGTCGTTGGAGGCCGAGATGAGGAGCTTGCCGCTGTCGCTGCGGATCGTGAGACTTACGGCGCCGTTGTAGGGCGTATGCTTGAAGGCATTGGACAGCAGTGTGTTGAGGATCGTCGAAAGTCCGTCGCGGTCGGTCGGCCACACGAGGTTGCGCTCGATGTCCAGCTGGCAGTGGATGCTGTTCTGCTGCGAATATTCGCCGAAAGTCTCGACCATGCTCTGCGCGATCTCGGCCACGGGAACCAGCTCGATGTTTTCGCTTTCGTCGTTCTGCCCCGTGCGGATGCCGCGGAACTCGTGGAGCATGTAGATCAGGTCGTGGAGCTTCGAGACGTTCTGCCGTATGGTCTGCGCGTATTTGAGCACATAGGGGTCCGCCTTGCGGTAGGCGAGTATCTGCTGACAGGGAGCGGAGATCATCGTCAGCGGCATTGACAGCTCCTGCGTGATGTTCGAGAAGAAGCGCATCTTCGATTCGTAAACCTCCTCCTTGCGGCGGATTTCGAGCCGCTGCAGCTTCTCGGCGCGTCTGCGTCGGTAGCGGAGCAGGTAATGGCGGATGACGCCCCCGACTACGGCCAGCAGCAACAGCACGTAGAGACATTTGGCCGCCGCGGTCGCATACCACGCCGGTTTGAGACGTATCGGCAGCGAATAGACCGGACTTTCGGCCCCGGTGATGTTGTTGCGGTAACGCACGTCGAGCCGGTAGGTGCCGGCCGGCAGGTCGGCGAACGAGAGTTGCGACGACGCGCCGGTCCACTGGTCGTTGTAGCCGTCCAGACGGCTGTAATAGCTGTAGTTGCTGCCGTTCACGTAGTCGAGCGCCGAGACCGTGATCTCGAAGATGCGCTGTCCGTGTCTGAGCGTCAGCACGCCGTCGCGGGAGAGCATGTCGCCGATGTTGCGGATGCCGTCGTTGAGCCGGATGTCGCGGAACAGCATCGGGGGATTGTACTCCTGCTCGCGGAAGCCCGTATCTTCGATTGTCACCAGTCCGTCGATGCCGCCGAAGAAGAGGGTGCCCGTCCGCGGGTCGGCGAAACAGGCCCCGTCGCTGTATTCGATGGTGTTCAGTCCGTACGAATAGCCGTAGGTCACCACGTAGCCCGTGTGGGGCGAGTACTGCACCAGACCGCGGTTGGTGCTCAGCCAGAGGTCGCCCTTGCGGTCTTCGAGAATGCCGTGCACGGTGTTGCGGATGCCCGGAACGTGCGAGGTCGAATCCCGCCGGAATTCGATCAGCCCGCCGCTGGTGCCGAACCACATGGTGCCGTCGCCGCTGCGGTGGATGGCGAAGATGTCGTTGGCGATGGCGCTGCGCCCCGCGTCGAACTTGAAGACTTCGCTGCCGCCGCCGGCGATGTCGTAGCGGACTGCGCCGCCGCCGCGGTTGCCGAACCACATCGCCGAACCGTTTTCGGGGTAGAGCGTGAAGAAGAAGTTCTTGATCTCCAGTTCGTCGTTGAAATGCAGTTGCTCGACCCCGCGTATCGAGGGCTGCGACGCCGTGCCGCCCAGCGTCACGCGGAATACGCCGCAGCCCACCGTGGCCACCCACAGCGTGTCGGGCGAAGTCTCGTACAGGGCGTGTATGTATTTGAGCGGCGCCGGGGTGCGGAGCGTGCGGATGCGCCGGTCGCCGTACGAATAGTAGTTCAGTCCTTCGCCGTCGGTGCCGATCCAGAGCAGGTTGCGTCTGCTGCGGGCGAAGGCGTAGACCGAATTGTCGAGCAGCTCGCTGTTGTCGGCCGTGAGCTGCTGCACGTGCGCCGGGGTGAACTCCTTGCGGTCGTAGAAGTCGGCGATGCGCAGGATGCCTTCGCCTTTGGTTCCGACCCAGAGCGTCCGCTCGTCGTCGATGTAGAGCGCGCGGACGGGTTTCGAGAGGTTGTAGGGCAGTTGGTTGAAGGTGATCGAGCGGAACGCCGTGGCGTTGCGCGTATGCTGGTAGAGTCCCTGTCCGTCGGTGCCGATCCATACGATCTCCTGCCGGGCGTCGCGCAGCAGCGAAAAGACGCCGCAGGGGATGTTGATGTGTTCGGTGGCGTATTTCACGCTCTGTTCGGGCGTGGTGCGCAGCCGTATGACGCCGTTGGTGTAGAACGAGACGATGTAGTCGCCGCCGTCGCGGACGATGCTCGACACGCTGCCCATGCGCGCCATCTCGTCGCTCATCTCCTTGATGTAGATCAGACGGCGCTCCCGGATGTCGAATTCGTAGAATATGTGCTTTTCGTCGATGAAGAAGCCGCTGCCGTTTTCGGCGAACGCATATTCGGGATTCGAGACCGTGGGAAACCGTTCGGGACGTCCGATGCCGATCCGGTCGTTGTTTTTGTCCGGGAATGCGACCGGTATGCGGAAGATGCCTTTGCGGGAGAATACCCACAGGGCGCCGTCATCGTCCAGCTGCATGTCGAGGATGTCGGCGTAGTCGATGCCGGGCATGGGCTGTACGGAGCTGAACCGGCGCGCCGTCGGGTCGTAACAGCTGAATTTGTTGTCCTGCGTGACGACGAGCACTTCGTCGCTGCGCCGTGTCACGATTTTGTACATCCCTTGGAAGTCCGCATGGCGTTCGACCCGCTTGCTGTCGGGGTCGAAGAGATCCAGTCCGTAGTTGGTGCGGATCCAGAAGAGCGAGTCTGTGGTGACGGCGATCTCCTCGATGAGATTTCCTGACAGCGGAGTCTCTCCGCCCCAGTCGTTCGGAAAGAGCCGCATCCGCTCTCCGTCCCACATATTCAGGCCGTCGCAGCTTCCGACCCAGATGAATCCGTGCTTGTCCTGAGCCAGCGAAAGTATGGCGTTGTTGGAGATGCCTTCGCGGCTCGATATCTGCCGCAGGTTGCTGGCGCGGACCGCCGTACAGAACAGCAGGAGCAGCCAGACGAGACCGGTTTTTCGTATCATGGGAACTTTCGGTTGTGTGGGTTTGAACTCTTTTGTGCAAATTTATGCAAAATACGGCTGAAATCGGATAAATATTGTGGCGAAACGACCTGAAAACAGACAAAAATCGTATTTTTGCGGTTGCAAAACCGGACCCGACGCCCCGATATGCGGGGGCGGAAGCGCGAAAATGCCTGCTCTGGGGTGTTTGGCACGTATCTGTACTATTTCTTCATGGATACGGACTGCCGATTCCCCGGCGTTTTCTAATTTTGTTAGCGAAAACCCGAAACCCGTATGACCTGCATGAAAAAAATCGTACTCTTGTCGCTGGCTCTTTTCTCCGTGGCGGCGCTTCGTGCCGAAGGACCGGCGGACTGGGCGCAGTACGGACGTTACGAACTTCAGAATGCCGTGTTGGACCGACCCGTCGAGGTGGTCTTCATGGGCAATTCCATCACCGACGGCTGGATTCGCGTCGATCCCGATTTCTTCGAACGGAACGGGTTCCTCGACCGCGGTATCAGCGGGCAGACGACCGTCCAGATGCTAGCCCGTTTCCGCAGCGACGTGATCGACCTGAAACCGCAGGTCGTGGTCATTCTGGCGGGCATCAACGACATCGCGCGGAACAACGGCCCGATAAAACTCGAAAACGTCTTCGGCAACATCGTCTCGATGTGCGATCTGGCCCGCTACAACGGGATCAAGGTGGTGCTTTGCTCGCTGCTGCCCTGCGACCGCTTCTCGTGGCGGCCCGAAATGGATCCTGCCGAGGAGGTCCGACAACTCAATACGATGCTGGAACGCTATGCCGCGGAGCAGAAGATTCCCTATGTGGATTACCATCGGGCGCTCGACAACGGCAGCGGCGGAATGTCCGAAGAGTTCTCCCAAGACGGCTGCCATCCGGTTCTTTCCGGCTATTTGCGGATGGAGCCGCTGGTCGTCGAAGGCATCAACCGGGCGCTCGGCGTTCAGAAAACATGGTATACAACCGTATTGCCTGCAAAATAACCGATAAATGATGAAGAAACTGCTTATTATGGCTTTTGCCGCGTCTGCTTTCGCGGCTTGCTGCAACAACGGAGGCGCGGCGTGTGACGCCCGCAACCTCGATCGCGCAAAGGCGACGCTCGATTCGATATATGCGCATTACGGCGTGGCCGAAAACCGTCTGCTGCGCGAGAACTATCCGTTCAATGTGGATTATACGGCGAGCTACCTCGCTTCGGCGGATCAGGCGCGCCCCAATCCCTATTCCTACCTCTGGCCCTTTTCGGGAACCCTCTCGGCCGTGAATACGATTCTCGAAGCCGACGCGTCGTCCCGCAGCGTGCTCGACGGGCGCGTACTGCCGGGGCTGGCCGAATACCTCGACACGACGCGCATGCCCGCGGCCTATGCCTCCTATATCAATACGGCTCCCGCTTCGGACCGCTTTTACGACGACAACGTCTGGCTGGGGATCGACTTCTGCGATATCTACGAAGCCACGGGCGACAAAAAGTATCTCGCCGAAGCCGAGATGATCTGGAAATTCATCGAGAGCGGCACGGACGACGTGCTGGGCGGCGGCATCTATTGGTGCGAACAGCAGAAACATTCGAAGAATACCTGCTCGAACGCGCCCGGTACGGTCTACGCGCTGAAACTCTACGCCGCCACGGGCGACGAACGTTATCTCGCGCAGGGCAAGGCGCTCTACGCTTGGACCAAGGAACACCTGCTCGATCCCGAAGACGGCCTTTATTTCGACAACATCGGCCTCGACGGCAAGATCGGCCGCGCGAAGTTCGCCTACAACAGCGGACAGATGGTGCAGGCCGGGGCGCTGCTCTACAAGGCGACGGGCGACGAAAGCTACCTGAAAGACGCCCAGCGTACGGCGGCCGCCTGCTACGACCGCTTCTTCGGGGAGTTCACGCCCGAAGGCGGCGAGACCTTCCGCATCATCAACAAGGGCAACGTGTGGTTCTCGGCGGTGATGGTGCGCGGACTGGCCGAACTCTACGCCATCGACGGCAATGCTGCTTACCTCGGCGACGTGCAGCGCACGCTCGACTATGCGTGGGAGCATGCCCGCGATGCGCAGGGGCTGTTCGAGACCGACTTTACGGGGGCGGACAAGCAGTCCGAGAAGTGGCTGCTGACGCAGGGCGCCATGGCCGAGATGTACGGACGCATGAGCGGCGTGAAACTGGATCAGACAAAATAACCATACTCAACTTACACATTGCAACAAAATGAAAATGAAGAAAATCCTTAACATCTGCCTTGCGGCCGCCGTGGTGTGCGCCGCAGAGGGCGTCTCGGCCCGCACGGTGAGCCTTTCCGCTCCCGCCGAAGCCCCGCAGCCCGCTGCGCGCGAAGCCGCAGCTCCGATGCCTGCCGACAATACGCGTATGGCCAAGCCCGGCAAGAAGACCAAAGCGCAGACGCCGGCCGCATATGCCGCGACGAACCGTCCCGCCGAAGCCGAACGTCTGTTCCGTTCGGAAGCCGTGGAACAGGAGATCGCCCGCATCAAGGGCGTGCTGACCAACGCCAAGCTGGCGTGGATGTTCGAGAACTGCTTCCCCAATACGCTCGACACGACGGTCCGCGCCCGCAAGGATGCCAACGGCAAGGACGATACGATCGTTTATACGGGCGATATCCATGCCATGTGGCTCCGCGACTCCGGTGCGCAGGTGTGGCCCTATCTCCAGCTGGCCAATAAGGACGAGCACCTGCGCAGCATGCTGGCGGGCGTTATCCGCCGCCAGTTCAAGTGCATCGAACTCGATCCCTACGCCAACGCATTCCTCGATCCCTACGATCCGAATCCCGACCACCAGTGGATGAGCGACCAGACCGAGATGCGCCCCGAACTCCACGAGCGCAAGTGGGAGATCGACTCGCTCTGCTACCCGCTGCGGCTGGCTTATCAGTACTGGCTGACGACGGGCGACGCTTCGGTTTTCGACGAGCACTGGATGGCCGCCATCAAGAATATCCTGAAGACCTTCCGCGAGCAGCAGCGCAAGGAGGGACTGGGTCCCTACACCTTCATGCGTGTGACCGACCGTCAGCTCGACACGGTCTGCAATGCGGGCAAGGGCAATCCGGTGAACCCCGTGGGGCTGATCGCTTCGGTGTTCCGTCCTTCGGACGACGCCACGACGTTCCTGTTCCTCGTGCCGTCGAACTTCTTCGCCGTGACTTCGCTGCGCAAGGCCGCCGAGATTCTGACCGAGGTGAACGACGAGCCGGCGCTGGCCGCCGAGTGCACCGCGCTGGCCGCCGAGGTAGAGACCGCGCTCAAGAAGTATGCGACCTACAACCATCCCGAATTCGGCACGATCTACGCATTCGAGGTGGACGGTTTCGGCAACCGCTTCCTGATGGACGACGCCAACGTGCCGAGCCTGCTGGCGATGCCTTATCTGGGCGATATGGACGTGAACGATCCGATCTACCAGAATACGCGCCGTTTCGTGTGGAGCGAGGCGAATCCCTACTTCTTCCGCGGTACGGCGGGCGAGGGCATCGGCGGTCCGCATATCGGTTACGACATGGCATGGCCGATGAGCATCATGATGAAGGCTTTCACGTCGCAGGACGACGCCGAGATCAAACGCTGCGTCGAGATGCTGATGACCACCGACGCCGGAACGGGCTTCATGCACGAGTCGTTCAACGTGAACGATCCCGCGGACTTCACCCGCTCGTGGTTCGCATGGCAGAACACGCTGTTCGGCGAACTGATTCTCAAGCTGGTGAACGAGGGCAAGACCGATCTGCTGAATTCGATAGAGGTTAAATAGGTTAATTTCCGAAGGGCCGCGGTCTGACTGCGGCCCTCTTTTTTTATGGCGTTCCGCTAATCCCGAATGATGATGAAACGATTATTCACGCTGTTGTGCGCGCTGACGCTGGCCTGCGCCGCCGAAGCCAAAACCGTCGAGGCCGCGTCGCCCGGCGGAAATCTCCGACTTGCGGTCGATGTCTCGGACCGGATCACTTACGGCCTTTGGTCCGGGGAGGACAAGATATTGGAAAACTGTACGCTGTCACTGACGCTTGCCGACAGGACGCTGGGCGAAAAGCCCCGCCTGCGGAGCGTGAAGCGTTCGTCGGCCGACGAGGTGCTCGAACGGCGTAATCCGACCAAGAACGCTTCGGTGCGCAACCGTTACAATGCCGTGCGGCTCAATTTCGCAGGCGGTTACGCCGTGGAGTTCCGGCTGTTCGACGACGGTGCGGCCTACCGTTTCGTGACGTCGCTTCCGGGCGAGGTCGAGGTCATGGGCGAGGCGTGCCGGCTGGGATTTCCCGCCGGAAGCGAAGCGTGGCTTTCCGAGGTGGACGGTTTCCGGTCGATGTACGAGGAGCCTTATACCCGTGTGGCGACGGCGGAATACGATTCGGCGGACCGTATGAGCTACCTGCCTGTGCTGGTCGGCATGCCCGGCGGTAAGAAAGTGCTGCTGGCCGAATCCGACGTGCGCGATTACCCCTGCATGTTCGTCCGGGGCGACGGCGCGGGCGGCTTCGAATCGCTGTTTCCGCGTGTGCCCAAGGAGTATGCCCCCGCCGGCGACCGCAGTCTGAAGATCGTCGCGGAGGAGCCGTATATCGCCCGCACCCAAGGGACGCGCACCTTCCCGTGGCGTGTGGCGGTCGTTGCGGAAAAGGACGCCGCCCTGATCGAGAACGAGCTGGTCTGGCTGCTCGCCGAACCTGCGGCCGACGCCGACTGGGATTGGGTGAAACCGGGACTGGTCAGCTGGGACTGGTGGAACGGCATGCGCCTGACGGGCGTCGATTTCCGGGCCGGGCGCAATACCGAATCCTACCGTTACTACATAGACTTCGCCGCCCGATACGGTATTCCCTACATCATCATGGACGAGGGCTGGTCGGCTTCGACGACCGACGTCTTCCATCCCAATCCCGATCTCGATCTGCAGGAGCTGATCGCCTACGGCCGGGAGCGCAACGTGCAGATCGTACTTTGGCTGACGTGGTTGGCGGTCGAGAAGGATATGGACCGGCTCTTCGCGACGCTGGAGGAGTGGGGGATTCCCGGAGTGAAGATCGACTTCATGGACCGCAGCGACCAGTGGATGGTCGGCTATTACGAACGGGTGATGAAGTGCGCAGCCCGGCACCGCCTTTTCGTCGATATGCACGGCTCCTATACACCCAAGGGGCTTTACCGCACCTATCCCAACCTGCTTACCTACGAGGGGGTGCTCGGCATGGAGCAGGGGGCCCGCTGCAAGCCCGAAAACAGCAACTGGCTGCCCTTTATCCGCAATGCCGTAGGACCGATGGACTTCACGCCCGGCTCGATGTTCTCGGCGCAGCCCGAAGACAACTGTTCGACGGGGGCCAATCCGATGGGGACGGGGACGCGCGCCTATCAGATGGCGCTGTACGTGGTTTTCGAAAGCCCGCTGCAGATGCTCGCCGACAATCCGGTGCTCTACCGCCGCGAGCATCCCTGCACGGAGTTTCTGGCCGCGGTTCCCACCACGTGGGACAGCCTGCGCGTCCTGCGCGCCGCATGCGGCCGGGAGGTCGTCGTGGCGCGCCGCAAGGGCGACAAGTGGTATGTCGGCGGCATTACGAACGACCGGCCCTATACGACCGAAATCGCGCTCGACTTCCTGCCTGCGGGCCGTACCTTTACGATGACTTCGTTCGAGGACGGGGTGAATGCCGACCTGCAGGCCACGGACTACAGAAAACGGGTGCGCGAGGTGGACGCTTCGACCGTCGTGAAGGTGGAGATGGTTCGCAACGGCGGCTGGGCGGCCGTGATCGAGTAGCGGGGCGGGATTTTTCAACCCTTTCCTGCACTTGGTCTTATGGCGGTTGCGGGGCTTTGGCTCCGTGTCCGGAGACGTGGATTATGAAAAAGGAGATGCTTTTCGGCATCTCCTTTTACTTTGCAGCGTGTGCGCGTTCTGCGGCGATTCGTTTTGCCGGCGTGCGTTGCCGCGGGACGCATTTTGCGGCGACTTGCAGATGATGCGGGCGCGTGTACCGGATACGACCGCATTGTGTTGTGGCCGCGCCGTTTAGGCGGTGATTCGTTTCGCCGGCGTGCGTTGCCGCGGGACGCATTTTGCGGCGACTTGCAGATGCTGCGGGCGCATACCGGATACGGCCGCATTGCGTAGCGGCCGTGGTCGTATAATAGTGCGGCTGTTGCCGTTGCGGTGGTGTATACTGCGCCGCGGCAGGTGCTTGGGCACTGCGGCGTGATGCGCCGTTAGGCGTCTTGAAGCGATGTCGCAAGCTCCCCGGTTTGCGGCGCATACTTCCGCATCCGGTAGAGCTGGTCCCGCAGGCGCGGGATGAAGCCCGCTTCGCGGATGGCGGACTGAATGCCTTCGGCGTCGAAACTGTTGTGCGCCCCGGCCGACGATACGACGTTCTCTTCGATCATGATCGACCCCATGTCGTTGGCCCCGCTGTGCAGGGCCGCCTGAGCCGTGGCTTTGCCTACGGTGAGCCACGAAGCCTGAATGTTGGGGATATTGTGCAGCATCAGCCGGCTCACGGCGATGATGCGCAGGTATTCGAGCGGCGAAAAGCGGGTTTCCACGCCCTGCCGTTCCAGCTCGGTGCCCGTCGAACGGAAAATCCACGGAATGAAGGCGATGAAGCCGTAATTGCCTTCGGGACAGCGGGTCTGCAGGTCGCGGATGCGCAACAGGTGGTCGATGCGCTGGTGCGGCGTCTCGACGTGCCCGTACATCATCGTCGCCGAGGTCGGCAGATTCAGGCAGTGGGCTTCGTGCATCACGTCGAGCCACTTCTCGACCGAGGGTTTGGCGGGGGAGATGGCCCGGCGCACGTCTGAATCGAGTATCTCGGCTCCTGCGCCCGGCAGCGAATCCAGTCCCGCGGCCATCAGGCGGCGCAGGGTTTCGAGCGTCGTCAGCCCGCTTATGCGGGCGATATGCGCCACTTCGGGTGCGCCCAGCGCATGCAGCCGCAGCGAAGGGTAGCGCGATTTCAACCCGCAGAACAGCCGTTCGTAGAAGTCGATTTTCAGTCTGGGGTGCAGGCCGCCCTGCAACAGCAGCTGGTCGCCGCCCAGACGGAGCGTGCGGTCGATTTTTTCGCAGTACTGCTCCATCGTGGTGATGAATGCCCGGTCGGTCTGGTGGGGTTTGCAGTGGAAGTTGCAGAATTTGCAGCCCGAAATGCAGACGTTGGTGATGTTGACGTTGCGGTCGATCTGCCACGTCACGACCTGAGGATCGGGAACCACGGCGCGGCGCACCTCGTCGGCCACCAGCGCCAGCTCCTGCAGCGGGGCTTCGTCGTAGAGCCGGTAGGCTTCTTCGCGCGAGAGCGGCTCCCGCCGCCGGCATTTGTCGTAGATGCGCTGCACGGCCTATCGGTTTTTGCGTCGGTTGCTGCGGCGTACCTGCGGCCCCTGCCCTTCGGCGGGCGCAGGGGTGCGGAGTCCGTCGAGCAGCACCTCGAAATCGAGCTGGCGTTTCTGCAGGTCGGCGCGTTTGACGCGGATGCGCACGGCGTCGCCCAGCGTCATGCGTCGGCCCGTCGAGCGGCCGATGATCTGGTAGTTGGCCTCGTCGAACTGGAAGAAGTCGCCGTCGATGTCGCGCAGGAACGACATGCCCTCGATGTGGGTTTCGTCCAGCTCGACGTAGATTCCCCACTCGGTGAGTCCCGAAATATGTCCTTCGAACTCTTCGCCGATGTGCTCCTTCATAAATTCGACCATCTTGTACTTGATCGACGCGCGTTCGGCTTCGGCGGCGATGACTTCGCGTTCCGAAGCGCGGAAGCACAAATCTTCGAGCATCGTCTTGTCGGCCGCCTTGCCGTCGGCGAGATAGCGCGCCAGCAGACGGTGGACCATCATGTCGGGGTAGCGGCGGATGGGCGAGGTGAAGTGCGTGTAATAGGGGAATGCCAGTCCGTAGTGGCCGATGTTGTCGGTCGTGTAATACGCCTTGGCCATCGACCGTACGGCCATCGTCGATACGGCGTTCTCCTCGGTCGTGCCCTTGATCTGGGCGAAAAGCTTGTTCAGCTCCTTGGCCACGGCACGGCCCTTGGTGGCCTTGAAGATATGCCCGAAGCGGAGGATGAACTGCCGGAAGCGGTCCAGCTTCTCCTCGCTCGGCGAGTCGTGGACGCGGTAAACCATCGGACGTTCGACGGTGCGGCCCTTGTCGGTCTTGCGTTTGCCGCAGAACTCCGCGACGCGGCGGTTGGCCAGCAGCATGAACTCCTCGATCATCTGGTTCGATTCCTTCTGCTCCTTGAAATAGACGCCCAGCGGTTTGCCTGTCTCGTCGAGTTTGAATTTCACCTCTTCGCGGTCGAAGCTGATCGCGCCGTTCTTGAACCGCTGCCGGCGAAGCGCCTGCGCCAGCCGGTTGAGCGTCAGTATCTCTTCGGCGTAGTCGCCGCGGCCCGTCTCGATCACCTCCTGCGCCTCGGCATAGGTGAAGCGGCGGTCGGAGTAGATCACCGTGCGGCCGAACCACTCTTCGAGGATGTCGAGGTTCTCATTGAGGGTGAAGACCGCCGAGAAACAGAGACTCGTTTCGTGCGGGCGGAGCGAACAAAGCTCGTTCGAAAGCCGTTCGGGCAGCATCGGCACGGTGCGGTCCACCAGATAGACCGAGGTGCCGCGTTCGACGGCTTCGTCGTCGATCGTCGATTGGGGGCGCACGTAGTGCGTCACGTCGGCGATATGCACGCCGATCTCCCAGACGCCGTCCCGGACCCTGCGCACCGAAAGCGCGTCGTCGAAGTCCTTGGCGTCGGCCGGGTCCACCGTGAAGGTCGTCACCTGCCTGAAGTCGCGGCGTGCGGCGATCTCCTTGGCGGTGATGCTGCCGTCGATGGCCTCCGCGGCCTGCTCGATTTCGGGGTCGAAGCGGTAGGGCAGCTCGTATTCGGCCAGAATGGCGTGCATCTCCGTGTCGTTGTTGCCCGCCATGCCGAGCCGTTCGACCAGCTCGCCCACGGGGCTTTTGCTGCCTTCGGCCCAGTCGGCGATGCGGACCACGACCTTTTCGCCGTCCTTCACGTCGGGGTATTGCTTTTTCGAGAGGTAGATGTCCATCGGCATGCGGCGCGAGTCGGCCCGCACGAAGATCTGGTGCGCGCCCACCTCGGCCACGCCGACGTAGGGTTTGCGGCTGCGTTCGACGATGCGCGTGATTTCGCCTTCGAATTTCCCGTCGCGGCCGCGGTGGATGGCCACCACCTCCACGCGGTCGCCGTTCAGGGCGTTGGCCGTGTTGCGCTGATTGACGAAAATATCGTTCTCCTCGCCCTCGACCCGCACGTATACCGAACCGCTCGCCGTCATGTCGGCGATGCCTTCGAAGTGGGGCAGGTGCTTGTGCGTGAGCCTGTATTTCTCGCGGGCGCACTCCTCGACGATGCCTTCGTCGTGCAGGCGTCCCAGTATTTCGAACGTCTCGCGGCGTCCCTCTTTCGTCGCGCCGCCCGAAGCCGACGCGAGGTGTTTGAGCGAGAATTTATTATTGGGAAATTCACGGAAGAGACTCAGGATGACTGCCGCCCGGTCCGTGTTTTTCGCGCCCCTTGCGGGACGATTCTTTTGTGATTGCTTTTTCATTTCTTCAGAATTTGGAGGGCGAGACGTTTCATGTAGTCTATGCCCGTGTCGATGGCCCCTTCGTCGGGGTTGAACGTCGCCGTATGGGGCCGTCCGGCCGCGGCGCCCACGCCCAGCCGGTAGAACAGCGACGGATATTTGGTACAGTAGAAGCCGAAATCCTCCGCCGTGGTGCGCAGCGGCAGCATTTCGACCCGCAGTCCGGCTTCCGCGGCCAGCGCCGCCGCATGCTTGACCAGCGCGGCGGCGTTTACCACGCAGGGGTAGCCCCGGCTGATATCGACGTCGGTCCGCACACCGTGGCGCTTGTCGATGTCCGCGGCGAAGTTGCGGATGCGTTTGTGGATGATTTCGCGCTCGCGCTCGTCGAAGGTGCGGAGCGTGCCTTCGAGATAGACCTGATCGGGCACGATGTTGGTGGCGCCCCCGGCCTCCACGCGACCGATCGAGAGCACGCACTCTTCGTGGTTGAGCGCCACGAGCCGCGTCACGAACTCTGCGGCGGCCGCCACCGGATCCTTGAGCTGCGGGCGCATGGCCCCGTGGCCGCCCGTCCCGTGCACCGTGAAGCGCAGTTCGTCGCTTGCGGCCATGTATTTGCCGGCGCGGAATCCGAGCGTCCCGACTTCGAGCTGCGGCTCGACGTGTTCGCCGACCACGGCCCGGACGTCGTAGCCTTCGAACGGATTTTCGGCCAGCACCAGCGACGCACCGCCCGGATTGCACTCTTCGCCCGGCTGGAACAGCCCGAAGATCGTGCCGCGGAAATCCGGCTCGGCGGCCAGCTGCTGCAACACGCCGAACAGCACCGCGGCGTGCATGTCGTGGCCGCAGGCGTGCATGACCCCTTGGTTGCGGGAGCGCCAGTCTGCGTCGTTCCGCTCGTCGATCGGCAGGGCGTCGATGTCGGCGCGCAGTACCACGGCCCGGCGTTTGGGGTCGGCTTTGCCGCGGCCTTCGATCTTCGCCAGCACGCCCGTTCCGGCTATAGGACGGTGCTCGATGCCCAGCTCCGAGAGCCGGGCGGAGATAAAGGCCGCCGTGTCGTGCTCCCTGAACGACAGTTCGGGATGCATGTGCAGGTGACGGCGGAATTGGATGGGATTCATTTGAGTTAAAATATCGCTTTTGCTATCTTGATGATATTGTCGGCCTTGCCCATCGGGTAGTAGTGCAGTACGGGGACTCCGGCCTGTTTCAGCTCCCGGCTCTGGGCGACGGCCCATTCGGTGCCGACTTCGCGGATCGCCTTGGGGTCCTCCCTGTGGCGCAGGACTTCGCGTTCCAACTCTTCGGGAATGCGGCAGCCGAAGGTCTGCGGCAGCAGCGTCAGGTGGCGCAGCGTCGAGAGGGGTTTGATGCCGGGGATGATCGGCACCGCGATGCCCGCTTCGCGGCAGCGGCGCACGAAGTCGAAAAAGCGGGCGTTGTCGTAGAAGAGCTGCGTGACGATGTACCCGGCTCCGGCGTCGATCTTCGCCTTGAGGGCGGCGATGTCGGCTTCGGGCGAAGGGGACTCTTCGTGCCCTTCGGGGTAACCCGCCACGCCGATCGAGAATTTCGAATGGTGGCACTCTTCGACCTCGCCGTCCACGAATTCGCCGCGGTTCATGGCCGCGATCTGCCGCACGAGGTCCACGGCGTGCGAATGGCCCTGCGGGTGGGGCATGAAGAACTTCTCGTTCTGCGACTTGTCGCCCCTGAGAGCCAGCACGTTGTGCAGGCCGAGGAAGTCGAGGTCGATCAGCGCGTCCTCGATGTCGTATTTCGACTGTCCGCCGCAGATCAGGTGCGGCACGACCTCGACGCCGTACTTCTTCTGAATGGCGGCCGAGATGCCCACCGTGCCGGGACGGCGGCGTACCACGTGCCAGTCGATGCCTCCGTCCGGACGCACGGACTGCTTGATTCCCTCACGGTGGAAGGTGACGTTGATGTAGGCCGGGTCGAATCCGATGAGCCGGTCGATGGCTGCGAATACGCCGCCCATGCCGTCGCCCTTGAGGGGCGGGAGCAGTTCGAACGCGAAGCGCGTGCGGTGTTCGGCGATGGCCGTATTGATTATGTCCAGAACATTCATGGTTCGGTCTGTTGTTGCTTTGGTTCGGCGGGCGGGGCCGCCGGGGCGTTCCCGCGCGTTAAATATTATTGGGTATCAGTTTCTTGATCTCTTCGACCTCCATGCCGCGCCGCTGGGCGTAGTCGAGCAGCTGCTTGGTGTCGATCGTGCCTACGGAGAAGTAGTCGGCGTCGGCGAACATCAGTCCGCAGAGCGCTTCGCCGGGATCGATCATGTAATTCTCGGTGAGCTTCATGCCCGTCGTCATTTCGATCGACAGCAAGTCGAAGACCTCGCGCTTGAGCGAATGGTCGGGCGACGCGGGATAGCCGAAGGCCATGCGGCGGCCGCGGTACTGGCCGCGGACGGTCTGCTGCGGCGTGAGCGGCTCGCCCGTTTCGTAACCCCACATCTGCCGCCGCACGAACGTGTGCACGGCTTCGGCGAAGGCTTCGGTCAGCCGGTCGGCCAGCAGTTTGGCCATGATGGCGCCGTAGTCGTCGCCCTCGGCGCGGAATTTTTCGCAGAGTTCCCTGAGTCCGATGCCGGCGGTGACGGCGAAACAGCCGATCCAGTCGCTGTGCGGCGCGATGCAGTCCGCCAGCGAGCGGTTCTCCTCCCCGCGCGTCTGGTTGCGGAGCATCGCCAGCCGGCGTTCGCGGCCTTTCTGGTCGGTGATCCAGATGTCGTCGCCCTCCGCGCGCGCCGGGAAGATCCCCACGGCGGCCTGCAGCGTGAGCAGCCGTTCGTCGCGGATGCGGGCCAGCAGGGCCTCGGCGTCGGCGAAGACCTTGCGTGCTTCGGCGCCTTTTTCGGGGTGGTCGAGGATTTCGGGATAGCGTCCCTTGAGACCCCATGCCGCGAAGAAGAAGCTCCAGTCGATATAGGGTTCGGCGTCGGCGACGTCGAAGTCGGGGAAGACCATGCGGCCGGGGTGCAGCGGCTCGACGGGCAGGTGCGGGGCGGCGCCTTTGCGGGCCTTGCGGACCTCGACGATCGGAATCAGGTTCCGGGTGCGTTCGGCGCGCAGGTAGTCGCTGCGCAGCGCCTGCTGGTCGGCGCGGACCTTGTCGGCGTACAACTGGCCGTCGGGACCGAGCAGCTGCGCCAGAATCTGGCTGTTGCGGCTGGCGTTGGGCGAGTGTATCACCAATCCCGAATAGACCGGGGCGATCTTCACGGCGGTATGCAGGTCCGAGGTCGTCGCGCCGCCGATGATGACCGGAAGGCGCAGCGCGCGGCGTTCCAGCTCCTCGCAGACGTGGGCCATCTCGTCGAGCGACGGGGTGATCAGGCCGCTCAGGCAGATGCAGTCGGCGCCCCACGCCACGGCCTCTTCGACGATCCGCTGCGACTCGACCATCACGCCGAGGTCCTTTATCTCGTATCCGTTGCAGGCCATCACGACCGCCACGATATTCTTGCCGATGTCGTGTACGTCGCCTTTGACCGTGGCGATCAGCACCTTGCCCGCGTTGTGCGGGGTCTGGGCGCTGCCTTGCTCGATGTAGGGGGTCAGGGCCGCCACGGCGCGCTTCATCACGCGGGCGGTCTTCACGACCTGCGGCAGAAACATCTTGCCCTCGCCGAAGAGCGTGCCGACCCGCTCCATGGCCGGCATCAGCAGGGTGTCGATCACGGCCATCGGCGTTCCGAGGGCTTCGTAGCCCTCCAGCGCGTCCTGCTCGATGTAGTCCGCTACGCCCTTGAGCATGGCGTGGCCGATCCGTTCGGCGAGCGTTCCCGTGCGCCATGCGTCGGGGACCTGCGGCTGGGTTTCGGCCGTGGCGCGCACCTGCTGCGCATATTCGGTGAGCCGTTCGGCGGCGTCGGCCCGGCGGCAGAGGATCACGTCCTCGACGCGTTGGAGCAGTTCGGGTTCGATCTCGCTGTATATCTTCACCATTTGCGGGTTGACGATGCCCATGTCCATGCCCGCGCGGATGGCGTGGTAGAGGAACGCCGAGTGCATCGCTTCGCGCACGGCGTTGTTGCCGCGGAAGGCGAACGAGAGGTTCGATACGCCGCCCGACACCTTTGCGTAAGGCAGGTTTTCCTTGATCCAGCGCGTCGCGTCGATAAAGGCTTTGGCGTAGCCGTCGTGTTCGGGAATTCCCGTCGCCACGGCCAGTATGTTGGGGTCGAAGATGATGTCTTCGGCGGGGAATCCCGTGTCGGTCAGCAGGCGGTAGGCGCGTGAGGCCACCTCGATCTTGCGCTCGCAGGTGTCGGCCTGTCCCCGTTCGTCGAAGAGCATCACCACCGCGGCGGCTCCGTAGCGGTGTATCTCCCGTGCGCGGCGCAGGAATTCGGCTTCGCCCTCCTTGAGCGAGATCGAATTGACCACGGCCTTGCCCTGCGTGACCTCCAGACCCGCCGCGAGCACCTCCCACTTCGAGGAGTCGATCATCGTCGGCACGCGGGCGATTTCCGGCTCCGAGGCCATCAGGTTGAGGAACGTGCGCATGGCTTCGACGCCGTCGATCATGCCGTCGTCCATGCAGACGTCGACGATCTGCGCCCCCGCATCGACCTGCGCACGGGCTACCGACAGAGCCTCTTCGTAATTGCCCTCGCGGATCAGGCGGGCGAATTTGGCCGAGCCTGCGACGTTGGTGCGCTCGCCGACGTTGACGAAATTGGTTTCGGGTGCGATGCGCAGCGGCTCCAGTCCGCTCAGCGTCGTGACGCGGCGCGGCGCCGGAACGGGGCGCGGGGCATAGTTGCAGGCGATTTTCGAAAGTTCGAAGATATGCGCGGGCGTCGTGCCGCAGCATCCGCCGACGATATTGACCAGTCCGCGGCGCATGTATTCGCCCACGTCTTCGGCGAACATCTCCGGGGTCTCGTCGTAGCCGCCCATGACGTTGGGAAGTCCGGCGTTGGGGTGCGCCGAGATGCGGAACGGGGCCGTTTCGGCCAGCCGTTCGAGGTAGGGCAGCAGCTGTTTGGCTCCGTAGGCGCAGTTCAGGCCGAGGGAGAGCAGCTGTGCGTGCGACAGCGAGGTGCAGAAGGCCTCGACGGTCTGTCCCGACAGGGTGCGGCCGCTGGCGTCGGCCAGCGTGCCCGACGCCATGACGCGGATCGTGCGGCCGAGTTTTTCGGCCAGCGCGTCGATCGCGTAGAGGGCCGCCTTGGCGTTGAGCGTGTCGAAGATGGTCTCGACCAGCAGGATGTCGGCTCCGCCGTCCAGCAGTCCCCGCGCCTGATCGGTGTAGGCTTCGACGAGTTGTGCGAAAGTCACTTCGCGGGCCGCGGGGTTCGCCACGTCGGCCGACATCGAGGCCGTGCGGTTGGTGGGTCCCATCGAACCCGCCACGAAGCGGGGTTTCTGCGGGTTGCGGGCCGTGAATTCGTCGGCCGCGCTGCGGGCCGCGGCCGCCGCCGCTCGCGACATTTCGTAGGCGTACGCCTCCAGTCCGTAATCGGCCAGCGATACGGCGTTGGCGTTGAACGAGTCGGTTTCGATGATGTCGGCCCCCGCCTGCAGGTATTTGACGTGGATTTCGCGCACCGCTTCGGGCCGCGTCAGGGCCAGCAGGTCGTTGCACCCCTTGAGCAGCGCGGGCCACTCGCGGAACCGTTCGCCCCGGTAGTCCTCTTCTGTCAGTCCGTACTGCTGGACCATGGTGCCGAAGCCGCCGTCGAGCAGCAGGATGCGGGATTCGAGTTGTTCGTATATGTCGGCCATTTATTTCTCTCTGATTTCGATTTCAAACAGTTTGTTCCAGTTCTTGCCCGTGACGAAGATGCGCCCTCCGGCCGCGTCGTATGCGATGCCGTTCAGCACGTCGGTCGCCGGAGTCACGTCCTCTTCGGGCAGCAGCCCCGTCAGATCGACGATCCCCTCCACCGCGCCCGTCGCCGGGTCGATGATGACGATTTGGTCGGTGGTGTAGACGTTGGCCCATATCTTGCCGTCGATCCACTCCAGCTCGTTGAGGAAGTTGAGCGTCTCGCCCCGGAGCGTCACCGTGGTGCGCTTTTCGCGTTTGAAGGTGGCCGGGTCGAGCGTGTAGATGTTTGCCGTGCCGTCCGACATGTAGAGCTTCTTCCCGTCGGTCGTGAGGCCCCAGCCCTCGCCGGGATAGCGGAACTCCTTGAGTTTCTCTCCCGTCCGGGCGTCGTAGACATAGGCTTTGTTCGACTGCCACGTGAGCTGGTAGACCTTGCCGTCCAAGAGGGCGATCCCTTCGCCGAAGTCCTCCTTGGGAAGACGTGCGAAGACCTCCGCGCGGCCCGTCGCGAGGTCGAGCGTCTGCACGACCGATTCGCCGTGCTGGCCCGTGCCTTCCCACAAACGGCCGTCGGCGTATTGCAGGCCCTGCGTATAGCTGGTCGCCGGGTGCGGGTGGACCGCCCGGACGCTGTAGGTGTATTCCTTGGGTTCCGCCGGCGCCGCGGGGCGTTTGGCCCGGACCTGATTGCCGCCGCACGAAGCCAGCAGCACTCCCGACAGCAGAACGGTAGCGAACTTTCTCATCTCTTTCTTGTGAATTCGTCAGCAAAGACAGCGCGAGCCGGAAACGGAAGCGAATTTATTCGGCCGGGCCGGACGCCGCCTGTCTGAGCGGAGGTTTATCCTCCGCAAAGATAGGAAAAACCCGCCATATGACGAATTTTTTGACTATCTTTGCGTTTACCCGCGTTTTCGGATGCCTGCGCATTTCCCGAAAACAGCCTTTGCGGAGTTTGCCGCCGGCGGTTGCAATACACTATATTTTAGAAAAAATATTGGTTTGTCCGCGAAAATCGCTATCTTTGCGGGCCGATTTCGGAAATAAGACAACAACAATATAGAAAGCATTCATTTATGAAGATCGTAAGAGAACAACGCGAAGAGAACAATTCGCTGCTCAAGGTAACGGTGGGCGAAGAGGATTACGGCCAAGCCGTCGAGAAAGAGTTGCGCGAATACAGGCGCAAGGCCAATATTCCCGGTTTCCGCCCCGGCATGGTGCCCATGGGCCTCGTCAAGAAGATGTACGGCAAGGGCGTGCTGGCCGAGCAGGCCTACCGCACCGCCTCGAACTCGGTGTTCGAGTATCTCCAGAAGGAGAATATCGACTACTTGGGCGACGTGATTCCTTCGGAGGAGCAGGGCGATTTCGATTTCGAGAACGGCAAGGAGTTCGAATTCGTGTTCGAAATCGGCGAGGCTCCTGAGATAAAACTCGAACTTTCGGACAAGGATAAGCTGACCTACAGCAAGATCAAGGTGGACAAGAAGATGCACGACGACTACCGCGCCAACTACCTGCGTCAGTACGGCCGTCTGGTCGATGCCGACGAGGTGACTTCGGACGAGGCGCTGTCGGTCACGCTCGACAACGGCGAGATGAACGTGGCGGACGCTTACGTGGGCCTGATCTCGATGTCGGAGGAGGAGCGCAAGCCTTTCATCGGCAAGAAGGTGGGCTTCAAGACCGAAGTCAATGTCAACGAACTCTACAAGAACCCGTCGCAGCGCGCCGCCGTGCTGCAGGTCAAGGAGAACGAGCTGGAGGGCATCAAACCCGAATTCACGCTCGAAATCACCAAGATCCGCAAGTTCGCCGAACCTGAGCTGAACGAGGAGTTCTTCAAGACGGCATTCCCCGGCGGCGAAGTGAAGGACGAGGCCGGACTGGACAAGTTCATCGACGCGCGCATCGAGCCGGAGCTGCGCCGCGAAAGCGACTACCTCTTCACGCTCCAGCTGCGCGACTATCTGGTGCAGAAAGCCGGTCTGAAGATGCCCGAAGCGTTCCTCAAACGCTGGCTGTATACGATCAACGAAGGCAAGTTCTCGATGGAGGACATCGACAAGGACTTCGACCAGTTCCTGAAGATGTTCACGTGGAACTACCTGCAGAAGCACTTCATCAAGCAGGACAATATCACGGTGACCAAGGACGAGGCGCTCGCGGAAGCCAAGGCGCTGGCCGCCGCGCAGTTCGCGCAGTACGGCATGCCGTCGGCTCCCGAAGATATGCTGGCCGGCTATGCCGAGAAGATCCTCGCCGACAAGGATCAGGGACAGAAGATCTATGAGAAGCTGTACGAAGTGAAGGTCGTGGAGGATGTGAAGTCGAAGATCAAGGTGACGGAAAAAGCCGTATCTGCCGACGATTTCGCCAAATTGGCCAAGGCGCTTTAGTATTTGCCGAAAAAAGATTATCTTTGGACTTTGCAGGCGTGATGTTTGCAAAGTCCTTTTGTTTGACGATATACAGCTTTAAACGCCGTTTCGGCGACAGTCCGCCGTCCGCAGCTCCCGCCCGGAGCCGGCCGTGGGCCGCGAATAAGAGATGCCGGGCTGCCGGCCGGCGGTAAAAACGACAGCGATAGCGACAAACGATAACGAACGATAACAATTACGATAATTTATTATGTCAGAATTTGAAAAATACGCACGGAAACACTGCGGGATCAGTTCGCTGAAACTGCACGATTTCCAGTCGGTCAGCGGCGCCTATGTGTCGCCTACGATCATCGAAGAGCGTCAGCTGAATATCGCCACGATGGACGTCTTCTCGCGGCTGATGATGGACCGCATCATCTTCCTCGGCGCGCCGATCTACGACGACGCTGCCAATATCATTCAGGCGCAGCTGCTGTTCCTCGAATCGGTCGATCCCGAAAAGGACATTCAGATCTATATCAACTCGCCCGGCGGTTCGGTTTCGGCCGGACTGGGCATTTACGACACGATGCAGCTGGTCAATTCCGACGTGGCGACCATCTGCACGGGACTGGCCGCTTCGATGGGCGCCGTGCTGCTTACGGCGGGCGCCAAGGGCAAGCGTTCTGCGCTTCCCCATTCGCGGGTGATGATCCACCAGCCGCTGGGCGGTGCGCAGGGACAGGCTTCGGACATCGAAATCACGGCACGCGAGATCATGAAGACCAAACGCGAGCTGTACGAGATTCTCTCGGCCCATTCGGGCGTCGCGCTCAAGAAGATCGAGAAGGACGCCGACCGCGACTACTGGCTCTCGGCGCGCGAAGCCAAGGAGTACGGGCTGATCGACGAAGTATTATCCAAACGCGGGAAATAATGGCATCGGGAAAAGGCAACAACCATAAGAACGGGGCGGGCGGCGACTGCTGCTCGTTCTGCGGCGCCAAGCGCAGCGACGTGGAGATCATGTTTCAGGGCATCGACGGCGCCAACATCTGCAACAAATGTATCGAGAACGGCTACCGGATCATCGTCGAGAACGACGTGGCTTCGGAGCGCGGCGGCAGCGCCGCCGCTGCGCCGCTCAAGATGGAGGAGCTGCTCAAGCCGGCCCAGATCAAGGATTTCCTCGACCAGTACGTCATCGGTCAGGACGACGCCAAGCGTTATATGGCCGTGGCCGTTTACAACCACTACAAGCGGCTGCTCTACGCCCCCAAGGAGGACGAGGTGGAGATCGACAAGTCGAACATCGTGCTGGTGGGACCCACGGGTACGGGCAAGACGCTGATGGCCCGCACGATCGCCAAACTGCTGAAGGTGCCCTTCACCATCGTGGACGCCACGGTGCTGACCGAGGCGGGCTACGTGGGCGAGGATGTCGAGAGCATCCTTTCGCGGCTGCTGCAGGTCGCCGACTACAACGTCGAGCAGGCCGAACGGGGCATCGTCTTCATCGACGAAATCGACAAGATCGCCCGTAAGGGCGACAACCCTTCGATCACGCGCGACGTTTCGGGCGAAGGCGTGCAGCAGGCCCTGCTGAAGATTCTCGAAGGAACCGTGGTCAACGTGCCCCCTCAGGGCGGGCGCAAGCATCCCGAACAGAAATTCATTCAGGTCGATACGCGCAACATCCTCTTCATCTGCGGCGGCGCGTTCGACGGCGTGGAGAAGAAGATCGCCCAGCGTCTGAACACCCGCGCCATGGGGTACGGACGGCTCCGTGCCGACCGCATCGACCGCAACAACCTGATGCAGTACATCACGCCGCAGGACCTCAAGTCGTTCGGACTGATTCCGGAGCTGGTGGGGCGTCTTCCGGTGCTGACCTACATGCAGCCCCTCTCGCGCGAAGCCCTGCGGTCGATTCTCACCGAACCGAAAAACGCCATCGTCAAGCAGTACAAGCGGCTTTTCGAGCTGGACAACGTCAAGCTTACGTTCGACGACGCGGTGCTGGATTACATCGTGGACAAGGCCGTCGAGTTCAAACTCGGCGCCCGCGGCCTGCGTTCGATCTGCGAGGCGATCATGATGGACACGATGTTCGACCTGCCCTCGACCGACACGCGGAAATTCGTCGTGACGCTGCCATATGCAAAGAAAAAGATAGAAAAAGCAAATATTTTAGAGCTTAAACAAGTTGGGTAGTATCTTTTTTATTACTTTTGTGGCAGAAGATACGCTGATTAATACAAAGACTTTAAAACTTTAAATACTCATGTCATCTACCAATTCCAAACTAACGCGTGTAGCGGACAATATCCGTATTTTGTCGGCCTCTATGGTCGAGAAGGCGAAATCGGGCCATCCCGGCGGCTCGATGGGCGGCGCCGACTTCATGACGGTGCTCTATACCGAATTTCTGCGCTACGATCCGGACA